>JAEEGK010000001.1_pt1 | contig 894575 bp, 737 predicted proteins | sample 8958771 | NCBI WGS metagenome assembly JAEEGK01 (sample SAMN16246547, study PRJNA631951) | gut metagenome | biome: gut microbiome; feature: rumen; material: SC-attached | host: Bos | place: Iran: Karaj | collected 2018-10 | reverse complement strand
GTTTTTGACGTTTTGGCGCACGGCCCCTCAAACCAAACCCTCAAACCAGCCCCTCATGAAAGACCCTCAAGTTTGCCCCTCACGAAGTACCCTCACGAAGACAGCCCCTCAACAAGTTTGGTTACCCCAAAAACATTCAAAAAGGGAGAACCCCAAAAGTTCTTCCTTTTTTTGGATAACCAAAGTTTTTTAGGGTTTTCCCAAGTTTTTTAGGGTCTGACTTTAGGGTGTGGGCTTTATGAGCCCTAAGTTTTTTAGGGACTAGTCTTAGGGTTTGGTTTTAGGGTCTGGTTTTAGGGTCTCCTTTTAGGGGCTGAGGTGCAGACCAAATTCATAATAAAAAAGCACTTCGGGGCTCGGCAATCGCCGGGCCCCTTATGATGCAATTATTCGTCTTCTTCATCATCGAAATACTGGACCTGGCTTCGATCGGAAGAAGCATAAAGCACCGGGTTGTTTCGGGTTGCGTAAAGGAACCGGTTCCTAAAGTGCTCGAAGCTGCGAAACCCCCTTCCCAGGCGCTTTAAGTCCTTAACCTTTCGGTTTAGGGATTCAATGGGGCCGTTTGACAGCCTGCCGTCGTAGATTCCGCCCGGGCCATGTTTTTGTACCATGATGAACGAGTTTATGATGGGTTCCTTATACTTGCAAAGCAGTTGGGCAAAGCTGACGAAAATGCCGTCGCCGCACTGGAAGTAGAGATCAATCAGGTCTTCAATTTCTTCCCGCGCCTTGAGCGGCTGGCCGGCGTTTCTGGCGTTGAAGCTGACGTACAGTTCCTTTAGGTCCCGAAGCCTTTGCAGCCTTGGATCAATCCTGAAAAGGGCGTCTTCGTAATCATAAGTGTTCATGAGACAGCGAAAGTGCGGATCCATGCGCGCACCGGAGTGATAAGTGACGTTGTCACGGTTCGCAAGAATGAGCCACCTGTACTTTTTTAAGAGGTACAGCTCGTCCGATGTCGGAAGCGTTACGGGGCGTCCAAGCTCTGCAGACCTTGCGTCCTGAAGTTCCCTGTCCCGCTGGCGAAACCTTTTTTCAAGAGCCCTCACGTACGCGTCAATCGAGCGGACGATCCACTGAACCACATGAAAGGAATCGACCACGGACACGGCGTTGGGAAAGTACCTGTCCACAAAGTCGAGGTAGGGGTTGTACATGTCGGACAGAAGGTATCTTACCTTTTTGCGTTCCTCAATGGGGATGGAAGCAAAGTAGGGTTCCGTTACCCTGACCTTTCTGCTCCTTAGCACGTCAATGGGGTCTCCCGTGAAGAAGTCCTGTATGACGAGGGAATACTTGCAGTCCGGCTCGATCTCCGTGTGAACCTCGTCTACCGATATGATCTCGGTAAGCTCAAGGCGCTCCAGCTTTACGTAGCGGTCAAAGACGTCGAGCACGTGAGTGTCGGAGGTTTTAAACTTCCGCGCTATGGAGGCCGCCGTTTCGCTCAGGTCCCTGAAGGCGAGGACTATCATCATGTCCGTGGCGTTGGTGATGCGCCGGCTTTTGTTGACGAAGCGGAATTCCTCGTTGCATTCGTAAAGGCAGTCGGGGTTAGTGCACCGCCACCTTCGCTGCTTCAGGCGCAGGACGAGGCGGCATCCGTCCTGGAGAATGGGATGAGAGACGGTTCTGGCCTTAATGCCCCTGGAATGCATCCTAAAGCCGCACGAGGGACAGAAATGCGTTGCAATGGGGGTCTCCAGGACGAGCGTTTTGACGTTTCCGTCGATCAGAATTTCGGAAACAAATACGTTTGAATCTTCTAAATCCAGTAAATCCGTGATACTATACATATGTCCTCCTTTCGATTGTGTGGTCTGCAAACTAATCATAATCGAAGAAGGCAGGGAAGGGGAAGTTCCCCTTCCTTTTTTGCGTAAAAAAGGGCCTGTTCACGACAGACCCTAAAATCAGACCCTAAAACTGTCCCCTAAAACCAGGCCCGAAAGACATACCCTAATGATTGACCCGAAAAAGACATGACCCTAAAAAACTTTGGATACCCCTTTTTTTGTTATATTTCATGAAAAAACAATTTACGGATTCGCAAAAACGCGGTATGCTATATAAGATGGGTTATTTTATGGAAATGGGTTGAAATAGTGTTGAATTTGTCTTGCGGGGGATGAAAACCGCAAGAAAAAGAGGGGCATCGGATGAGATTTTTAATTTCTGGAAATACGGACATTGGGAATACGAAATCAACGAATCAGGACAGTCTTTCGTTGAAGGTGATGAATACGCCGCAGGGGCGGATGGCGATCGCAGTCCTTTGTGACGGCCTGGGCGGACTGGAGAAGGGCGAGGTGGCCAGCGCGTCGGTGATCCGGGCATTTGATGAGTGGACGAGGACGAGGCTGCCGGAGTTTTGTGATGCGCCGCTAGAGGATCATGTGATCCGCAATGAGTGGGATTCGATCGTCCAGAATCAGAACAGGAAGATCCAGGCGTATGGTGCGAGGCTTGGGATCAAGCTTGGTACGACGGTGACGGCAATGCTTCTTACGCAGAAGAGATATTACGTGATGAATGTCGGGGATTCGCGGGCATATGAGCTTTATAACGGGATTAGGCAGATCACGACGGATCAGACGCTTGTGCAGAGGGAGGTTGCCATGGGGCTGATCACGGAGGAGCAGGCTCTGACGGATGAGCGCAGGAATATGCTGCTGCAGTGCGTCGGCGCGTCCGAAGAGGTCTATACGGACATGTTCTTCGGGGAGACGCAGCGGAACGCCGTTTATATGCTTTGCTGCGACGGATTTCGCCATGAGATCACGCCGGAGGAGATTTATCAGTATCTGCAGCCGGACGTGATTTTTGATGAGGCCAGCATGAACAGGAATTCGCGGTATTTGATCGACCTGAATAAGCAGCGGCGGGAGCGTGATAATATCTCGGTTGGACTGATTCGTACGTTTTAGGTAAGGAGGAGCGGCATCCATGCTCGAGATTGGATCCCTGGTAGACGGAAAGTACAGGATATTGAATAAAGTGGGACAGGGCGGCATGAGCGTTGTTTATCTTGCCATGAACGAGAAGGCAAATAAGCAATGGGCCATCAAGGAGGTCCGTAAGGACGGCGTCCTGGATTTTGAGGCAGTGAAGCAAGGCCTGGTTGCGGAGACGGACATTCTGAAGAAGTTAAGTCATCCGAATCTGCCAAGTATCATCGACGTGATCGATCAGAAGGATTCCTTTATCATCATCATGGATTATATCCAGGGGAACTCTTTGGCGAAGGCACTTGCAGAATATGGCGCGTTGCCGCAGGAGAACGTGATCGAATGGGCGAAGCAGCTTTGTGACGTGCTTGGTTATCTGCACAGTCGAAAGCCGCCCATTATATACAGGGACATGAAGCCGGCGAACATTATGTTGAAGCCGGACGGCAATGTGACGCTGATCGACTTTGGTACGGCGCGTGAGTTCAAGGAGAGGAATCTGGCAGATACGACTTGTCTGGGTACTGTCGGGTATGCGGCGCCGGAGCAGTTTGGCGGCATGGGGCAGACGGACGGCAGAACGGATATTTATTGCCTTGGCGCGACCCTATATCATTTGGTCACGGGGATGAATCCGAGTGAGCCGCCGTATGAGATCAAGCCGATCCGTGAGGTGAATCCGGGTCTGTCCAGTGGCCTTGAGAAGATTATCATGAAGTGTACGCAGCGTAATCCGAATGACCGTTATCAGTCGGCGGAGGAGCTGATGTATGCCTTAGAGCATTATGATGAGATTGATGACATTCACAAGAAAAAGCAGAAGGGAAAGCTGGGATTTTTCTTTGTCTCACTGGCATGGACCTTTTTCTTTGTGGGGGTTGCAATCTGGGGATATGTTTCCGCAGAGCAGAAAAAGAAGGAAAACTATGACTTTATTCTGGCGCAGGCGCAGACCGTGGAGGATTATTATGAGGCAATCCTGACGGATCCGTCGAGAGCGGAGGCGTATCTCGGCGCGAGTGATTATCGTGGTCTGATTGATTTCCTGATCAATGACGGGAAGCTTGACAGTAATGAGAGCGGATATCTGTCCAAGTTGAAGGCTGGTCTGGACGATGTGGATTCTAGCGGGTATTCGAACACCGTCGCCGTGATGGACATCCTGAAGAGGGAAAACCCGGAGGGGTACGCGAAGGTATGTTATGAACTTGGCGAAACCTATCTGTTCTATTATGACGTGGGTGTGGAGAAGGATAAGTATGCTGCCGCGGCTCTTTGGTTCCAGTATGCGAAGGAAGAGTATCCGATCGCGAAGATTTATTGTGACATTTCCGCCTGCCTGCAGAACATTGCGAAGTATTATAAGTCGGAGCAGTATGCGAAGCTGTCCGAGGAGTATAAAACGCTTTGGTTGCAGGTGAGTGCGCTGAACGCGGACGTGCTTGAGTATGACGAGGATCTGCAGGTGCGTGCCTGGAATGAGATCATCAATATGTTCCGGAATAATTCGACGGAGTTTTGTGAGGCAACTTCGAAGGAAGAAGTGCTTGCCCTGATCGATGACATTGAGGAAAAGAGCTCTGCGATCGATAATTCATTTCTGCAGAGCACGATCGCAGGGCTGCAGGACAACATAGCAACGACCAGGACCAAGATTCAGTCCGTGAAATCAGATAAGTAAGGGGGTGGCAGCATGACATATGATACCTATCGGATCATCTTTTATTCGGGCATAGGTCTGGCTGTTGCCGGTCTCCTTGTGTCGATCACGCTGTTCATCGTGCTGAACATCCCGGCCGTCATCGGGGAACTTACGGGCAGGACGGAGAAAAAAGCAATCGAGAGCATCCGTAACAGGAACATAAACGCACAGGATCATAAGGCCTTTGACCTTGGCAAGAGCCGTAAACTGACCGGCCCTTCACGTAAGCTGGAGAAGGAGTCCAATACCGGGGGAACGGGTAAAACCTCGGCGACCGGTGACATGATGGGGCTTTCCGGGAAGACGGGAAAATCGGGAAAGACTGGAAAATCAGGAAGGATGGGCCTTTCCGGTAAGATGGGCGACTCGGGAAATACGGGTCTTTCCGGGAAGATGGGTGACTCGGGAAATACGGGCCTTTCCGGGAAGATGGGAGAGGCTATGGCGCCTGGGCAGGACGAGTTTGGTGAGACGAGGCCGCTTACCGCAGATGAGGCGCGTACGGGCCTATTGCAGGAGGAGAAAGGGACGACCGCTTTGGCCGCAGAGAGGATTTTTCCTGAAACGAGCGTATTGTCTCAAGAGACCAGTGAATTCGTGATCGAGAAGGAGATCACTCTGATCCATTCAGAGGAAGAGATCATTGATTTTGTGGCGATTTAGCGATAAAATAATTCTGTATGGCATCTATATGAAATGGGGAGGAAATTAGCATGAAATCGTATTCCTTGCACTTGGATAATATGCCTCAGAAGTCTTCTTCGCATACCTATCGCAAGAAGGATCTTGAGGAGATGACGACATACCAGCTTCGCGACATTTGCAGTAAGGAGATGATCATCAAGGGTGTCACGAACCCTTTGAATCGTTACGAGCTGATTGAGACGATCCTTCGGTATCGCGGGGAAAAGGACGCACTGTTTATCCGCGACGTCAAAGAGGGCGGCATGGAGAGGATTGAGAAGGTGCTCCAGACCAAGCTTGGCACGCAGATGCGGGATGAGGGAACCATCCACAACCCTGCGCGTCTGATCATGTATGAAGGTCTGGATCTGACCTTGTACGACAGGTATCAGGTGGGCATTGACCGCAGCAAAAAGAATGACATCAGCAAGGTCGTGATCAATCACATCGTGGAGTCCAACGTATTTCTCGTGGGCGAGGGCGGTGAGGTCTGCACGATCTTAAATCTGGTGAGCGACGGCGCGGACGAGGAGCATTTTTATTTGGAGCGCGACGGCCGTCAGCCCATCCGTCTGAGCGAAAAGAAATTCTATTATCTGTATTTCTTCGAGAAGAAGGAGTCGGATTATCTTTATAATGCCTATTACGGGATCAATCAGACGCCGTATGCGGCGATCAATTACTACAAGATCCCGCTGGTGGATCTGGAGATCCGTCAGGTGGAGACGACGGAGGCGATCCTTTCCATCGACTTTGGTACGTCCAACACCACCGCAGGCACTTATCTGGATTATGGTTACATCAATCAGCATGACAGCAATGACCTCTTAAATGGCGGCGTAAAGCTCGATGCGATCAATGAAGTGCGCTTCCTCGACAACACGAGGCGTGCGAAGAAGTGGGTGCCGATGCTCCCGACGATCGTTTCGGTGGCCGACTGCAGTGACAGAACAAACATTGTCTATCACTTCGGTTATGATGCGCAAAAGGACACGCAGATCAAGTATTATGACGAGTCCTTCAGCATTTTCTATGAGATCAAGCGTTGGGTGAATTCCTACGAGACGAGTCAGGAGATCAACGACAAGGCTGGCAATTCCGCAATGGTAAAGCGTGGCGCCATCGTGCGTGAGTACTTGCTTTACGTGATCCACTGCGCGGAGCAGCGCTTTAAGTGTAAGTTCAAGAACCTTCACCTGACCAGTCCCGTGAAGATGAAGAAGCAGTATAATCAAATGTTCAAGGCGCTTTTGCCGGAATATGAGATCGACACGAAGCATATGCTGGACGAGGGTACGGCCGTGATTTACAACACGATCCACAGCCTGATCGAGAAGCAGCGCTTCCATGACGGCGAGCAGGTGTCCGCGCTGATCATCGACTGCGGCGGCGGCACGACGGACCTGTCCTCCTGTAATTTCACGATTGAGAACGACAGTGTGTCGTATAAAGTCGAGATCGAGACGACTTATGAAAACGGTGACACGAACTTTGGCGGTAACAACATTACGTACCGCATCATGCAGTATATCAAGATCATGTTCGCGGCCTTTTACAGTCAGGGCAAGTCGGTGCACATCGATGAGATCATTGACGTGGCCGCAGAGGACATTTTCCGTTTCGTGGATGAGTTTGGCAAGAATGCAGTTTATGAAAAGCTTGAGAAGGCATATGAAGAAGCCGAGAGCATCATTCCCACGAAGTTCAAAAATTATGAGAACCGCACCCGCGATGAGTATTTCATGGTCAAGAACAATTTCTATTTCCTGTTTGACATTGCGGATCGCATGAAGAAGCAATTCTATATGCGTGAAGGTATTCTGAGAAACAGCTTCCAGAATAACTACGAGATGGAGAATGATGACCTGAAGGTTACGCAGATCGAGCGTTGGAACCTGGTGGTCAGGGAAGAGGGTCAGCTTGTTTACAAGCATTCCTTCCCGGAGGTCATCTTCAACATCAAGGAGATCGAGCTGCTTCTTAAGGCGGACATTTACGAGATCGTGAACAAGTTCCTGAATGAGTTTTATCAGGACAGAACACTTGGCGATTTCTCCATCATCAAGCTGACGGGACAGTCCTGCCGCATTGACATTTTCCGCGAAGCCTTGAAGGAATTCGTTCCCGGCAAGAGCATCGAGTTCAAGCAGCAGTCCAAGGAGAAGAAGGACTTTACGGAGCTGAAGCTTACCTGCGTACGCGGCGCGATCCAGTATGTTAACGCGCGCAAGATGGGCTTTACGGACGTGCAGCTTTATTATCGCATGCCGTCAATTCCTTACTCGATCAGCGGCCTGACCCACGAGGGCAGGGAAGTGATGCTGATCTACAGCCTCGACCGTTCGCAGACCTACGGACATCTTTCGAGGAACAATGGCATTCGCCAGCTCGAGCTCTTCTTAAAGGACGGCTCCGGGATCCTCAAGTATCGGTATATCTACGAGAACAGGCCTTCGGATTACGTGGAGACGACCTATTACAACATTATCGACAAGTATCAAAATTACGCAGAGTGCATTCCGCAGGATGACGTGGACGTGATCTCGGACGGCGAGGTGAAGTTCTTTGTGTTCGCGGCAAACGATCAGTGGGGCTTTTACGTGGTTCCCATCCAGAGAGCGAATTCGCTGCTTTATCTGGGCAGGGAGGCATACTTTGCATTCGAGAACGATGCTTGGGAGATGGATTTCTTTGACGGCATGAAATAAGGACTGGAGGGGGTTATGGTCCAGACAAACAGAAGTATTTTGCTTGAAGTGATCAATCCGGAAAAGGCGGACCTTCTGACCATCATCACGGAGGAGAACGCGAAGGAAAGCCTTTCGGATGAGCAGCTCGCAAGGATCCATGAAAAGCTGACGGTAAGTTCCTTTTCGGAGTTTATCACGAAGTTTGCGCCGACGGTGAAGATGATGCTGAACACCGAGCAAAAGCAGGTGGCCTTCTCGTTAGGACACATGGGGGATGCGCAGGAGGTGATCGAGTTAAATCACCCGGATTCCCTGTTCAACTCGTTGATGTACTTGATCGAGTCGAAAAAGCACAAGAGGTATCTTCTCACCGAATTCGAGGATATGATGGAGAACGTCATTCCAAGGCGGAGTTCGGATCTGTTCTTTGACGAGCGGGGGCAGCTCATTTCGGACATTACTGCGAATGGCCCTGCAGAGCATGGTTCGCACGTGCGTAGGATGAAGAAGCTCCTTCATGGCTATGACGACGGGATCTATCTGCTGATCGCTTTTCTGAAGAACGTGGAAGCCATTTTGCTCCGTGGCATGGAGGATGGCTTCGTGAACCGCGGCATCATCGAGGATCATGATCAGTTGCAGATCAAGGTCCTGAAGACGGCGGAGAGATATCAAAAAGAGTTTTACGTGGGCGACCACTTCGATGCGGAGGAATATTCCGCGATCGTTGAGGAGTGCTTGGAATCTGAGAAGTCCATGTTGCGCAATTCCACGTTATTACGGGACTGCCTGCTGCTTCCCGTGTACGTAAAGGAGCGCAGGCTCGAGCTTCTTTTACAGAAGCAAAAGGAGTACATGGACTTTTACGTATTGCTCTTAAAGCGTTTTTGGATCACTTCCAAACCGCTTCTTGAGACGCTGCTTGGCGTTTGGAATTTCTTTGCGCCGCATTATGGCGTGGAGGGCATGAATCCGGTTTTGGTGGTTGCCAATTTTGCGCCTGCGGATCTGATGGAGGTAAAGAATCGGGAGCGGCTTGACATTTATCTCAACAGCGTGAACTCGAAGACGTTCCAGGATAATACCATTTGGTATGCGATCCTGCCCAACATGGTGACAAACACGGAGATCCAGGGGCGGAACGTGCGTGAAAGGTTCCGTTCGCAGAGGGAGCAATATGCGTTCCGAAGAAACGGCACGGAGGAGATCGTGCTGGCGCTGGAGATCCTTGCGAGATATAAGGTGCAGACTTTCTTAAGTTTGTCGCTTACGAAGGAGAACACGTTCACCGCGATCGCAAGGACGGGCCTGGATCGCTTGAATGAGAACCTTGCCATTTTCGATAAGCTGGACGGGACGGATTATCTGATCCCGTGCTTCCCCAATTTCGTCGTGGTGTCGGAGGAGGAAGCGTGCCTGAACATGGGCAATAACCTGGTGCTTTGCGAGGACGGGAAGACCATCAAGGCGGAGGGGAATCGCCTGCTTTGGCTCGATGAGATCGGCGTGGAGGCATGCTATATCGCCGCCGGCCTGTTCGCGGCCTGTCAGGACCCAAATTACTTAAAGACCAAGTTTAAGCGGGGCGTTTTGGAGAATACGCCCGGCGTTGCATATCGTTTTTCGGAGGGCGGTCATCAGATGGCCACGACCACGGCCATGCTCAGTGAGACCATTGATTTCACGGAAGAGCTTGCGGAGGAGATCCATAAGCACTCTCGCGGCGTTGCCTTTGGGCAAAAGAGCGGGAAGATGATCATCCTGACGGACAGGGCGTACTCCTACGGGAGCGGGAATCCGCTGCTTGCATCCATGGTGCAGACGCTTAGCTACGTTGAGCGCGTGATCCAGTTTGAATCTCAGGATTACAAGAAGAAGCTGATCAGTCAGTTCTTCCAGAGAAGGCCGGGGAGCCTGATCTCGCAGTGGTATACGGCGGATCACACCTTCGTGAACGCCATCATCAAAGAGAACGAGTCGATCGAATATCAGATCGATGAAAATGACGATCGGTGTACCTTCACCATGTCATTCAACAATAAGGAGCTTGTGCGGCGGGAGACCGTTGCAATGTTTAAGGAATAGAGGGTCATAAATGGAAAACCATTTTTTTGAAAGTGAATTTCGTTTTGACAAGTATTTAAGCGAACGGTTGCTTGAGGTCAGCGACGAGGGCGAACGCAGGGCGCTGAAGGACGTGCTAGGTAAGACCATGGTCCCTTTTTATGAGCAGGTGGAGGAGAAGTACCAGCAGCTCGAGGAGAGACTGTTTTCGGCAGAGAGCGCAAGGCAGAAAAGCTTTGACCTCATCACGGGGATCATTGAGAGAAACAAGATTGACATTACCGAGGACGCGCTTTATCCCATGAATTATGCGGATCTGAGCGACGTGACGGTGGACATCGGCGAAATGATGGAGAAGATCCGTGCGGGCAAGCCCTACACGGTTTTTCGCGTGTTCCTTCGCGCGGACGTGCAAAGGCTGCGCGCCTTAGAGAAGGCGGACAAGCGTTTTCACGGCACGGTGATTACGCAGGCGGGGGAATATCATGCCGAAGTAAGGCTTGTGCGGAACCAGTCTTACCTAAAGCAGGTGGCGGACCTTTATCCCTATTTTGAGAACAATGGCGTCGGCTGGAAAACGGTATGTATGCCGTACCTTAGCAAGTTTTATGACGTGCAGGTGTGTCGCACGGATTGCCCTGAGGATGAGGTGATCCGGGAGTTTCGGATCGATTTTGGGGAGTATGCGTCCTTTGTGCGGTCTGACCTGATCCCTGTATGGAACGTGCGGTTCCTTTCGGAGAAGACGGGTGCATATCCCGATCTTGCGCTGGACCGCGTGCATTATGAGCATTGCATTTACAGAAGTCATTTCCGCCCGGAGCGCGCTTATCTGGTCGCGGAGGAGCACGTGCGCCTTTGGGACGTGTTTGTGCAGGACGGTGACATGCACATTGTGTGCTCGGAGAAGGATCCGCGAACCTGGAAGCTCATGGAGGTCAATGACAAGTCGCTTCATGCAGCGAATGCATATCCGGTTTATCAAAACGGCGGCCAGGGCAATTCGGGCAGAAGGTGCATCCACACGAAGGCGGAGGTTGGGCGTCTTGTGGATTCCCTTGGGATCGAGGAGCTTTCGCTTGTGGGCATGGAGATCAAGAAGGCTACGGAGAACATGGAGCCGAAGACATATTCCATGGATCCTTTTTTGGAGGATGAGATCCGGACGAGCAAAGAGCGGGAGGTTTTGCTCCTTACGTTCCGCGCAAAGGATCCTTCGTCCTATTTGAATTACGATCTGATGAGTTATGTCGTGAGCAGGGTGCAGTGGGAGCTGCCCGAGTTTTGGTGCGTTGGCGAGCTGGCTTAAGACCGGCTTTTGACTGGGAGTTTGGGGAATGGAAGATTTTTGGAACACTTCAACAAAACGAAAAGATCAAGTGCGATATCGCCAGTCCAGGTCCTACAGTCCGTACAGTGAGTTTTTCAGCGACTGGAAAACGGAAAAGGACGGCGTCACCTATCTTTCCATCAATGCGTTTTATCGGTTTGACGAGGTCATGGAGCCGCTGTTCCATGCTTCTGCCATCAACGAGAAGCAAAGGGACTGGTTGTTCGACGTATTTATGCATTATCTGATCGAGCTGGAGTTTCGGACCGGTGCCACAAAAGCGGAAAGAGACGTCCACTTGATGATGGATGAAATAAAAAACGGGTGTTATCGAAGTGAGATCGCACGGATCTATCAAGGACTGAGTGACAAAGAGAAGTATTACGTGGCGCATTTGGTCATGAAGCAAAAGGAGACGGGAGAGAGCGTCTTCCATTTTGCGGAGGCACTGTCCGTGCTTCTTGAGAATGCGATCGTATATAAAAACAAGTTTGATGATAAGAACCTTCTCCTTTACGTGGGAAAGCGGGAAAACGCTTTTGACCAGGGAAAGATCCGGCTGGCATCGGAGCTGTTCGAGCCTTTGGGATATCGCCTGACGGTCTTTTGGGAAAAGCACTTTGCGGTGCTTGAGGAGAAGCAGACCATGGAAATCGACGAGATTGAATTACTGTAGCGGGAGGAGAAATGATGGCAGAGATCAAGATACCGGTGTTTGAGAGCGGCTGCGTTTTGACGCGGGAAATGTTGGATCTCATGGAAAACATGACCTTGGACCTTCGCAGTCTTTTGCTGGATGGTTTCTCCGACGGCATTGTTTCCGGATGCGGCGCATTCATGAAGGATGGGGTCATTGCGGTTGGCCGAGGGATCGTAAAAATAGGAAATCATGTGTTATTTATTCCTGACGGCATGGAAGCGACGGTGACGCCGGGAAATGAATGGCATGTTTTGCAGCTGCGCTTTGGAACGGCGTATCGTGAGGACAATTTCCTGGTGCGCAAGGTGACCTTGGAGATCACGAATGACCTTGCCGGCGGTGCGGACGTGATCGAAGTCTGCAGATTCCGTCTGCAGGGCGGCGCGCTGCTTCGAAATCAGTACCGTGATTATCAGGACTTGAACACGGAATATGACACCGTCAACGAGATTTATGCAAAGTGGTCGGGCTATGGGAAGGAGACCATCTCCACCAAAGTGCTGGAGGGCTTTGCGAAGGAAGCGATGCGTCGCGGAATGCAAAATCCCCAGGATGAATGCTTTGTGCAGATGATCCTGAACTTAAACGGCAGGTCCATGACCAGGGACAGCATCCAGTTTTACGTTTCCTCGCGTCTTGCAAGACCTTATAAGGAAATAACGAACATGGAAATTTATACAGGTCTCGGGGAAGTGCTCAGGCAATTGCGCTCCACAAAGGAGCACGTTCCGGGCAGGCAGAGGGACGATCGCAGGATCATAGTGGATTAATATGCATATTTGTTTTGTTTATTCGTGCAAAATGAATAAATATACATAAAAATAAGAATATTATGCATAAACGATAAAAAGTACTGGACTTTTATGCAAAAAGTGTTATAGTAGGGTAATGATGAAAAAATATACGATCAAAACAATGACAATTGAAGACTATGAAGGGTTGCATGCCCTGTGGATGACGATCCACGGTTTTGGCATCCGGAGCATCGACGATTCTCGCATTGGCGTGGAGCGTTTCCTTGCAAGGAATCCGAAGACCAGCGTCGTTGCGGTGGCAGAGGACGGAGCCATTGTAGGCGGCATTCTTTGCGGGCATGACGGACGGCGCGGATGTCTGTATCACGTGTGCGTGCGCGAGGATTACCGTCGCATGGGCATTGGTAAGGCCATGGTGGTTTATTGCATGAATGCTCTGAAGGAGGAGCAGATCAACAAGGTAAGCCTGATCGCCTTTACGAAGAATGATGTGGGCAATGCCTTTTGGAACTGCATTGGCTGGACGAAACGTCTCGACCTGAATTATTACGACTTTACCCTGAACGAAGCAAACATCACGGCATTTAACAAGTAACGCTAGGAGCCTTTTATGAACTTTTCCAAGTACTTAGTGGATGATTTCCAAAGAGACGTGAATAAGACGATGGCACAGGTGTGCAGGATCGGCGCGCTCCTTATGATCTTCGTGATCGCGCTGAACGCGTCAGGCGTTTTCACGCTGGACGGACGCGCGTATCCGCCACTGGTGGCCTGCGTGATCGTCATGCTGATCCCGACGCTGTACTATGACGTGCTGCGCCTCGACAGCCCCGGCATGCGTTACGTTTTCCTGACCATGACCGTGATGATGTGCGGCATTCTTTATACCATGTTTTCCTATCACGTGGTGATCATGCTGATCTTCCCGACCGTCATGAGCGTGCTTTATTGTGAAAAGCGCGACGTTGTTTACACGGAGATGATCTCCGTTCCCGTGATGATCCTTGCGCACCTTGCGGCTTATTACGTGCACTACCTTGAGGATGAACCGTTGCAGACCCTTTACAAGGTTGTGTTCTATGGCATGATCCCGAGACTGATCGAGTTTATCAGTATCGCGATCCTTTGCTTTGGCATTACGGACCGCATCCAAAAGCTCATCAGCGCGTTGGTGAAGAAGAACAATGAGCTGGTGACGAATGAGCAGATGCTGATCGAATCTCTGACGAAGGTGATCGAGCTGCAGTCTCAGGAGACGGGCGGCCACGTAAGGCGAGTGTCCGAATATACCAAGATCCTTTGCACTGCCTGGGGCATGAGTCCTGAGATGGTGTGGATGGTATCCACGGCGGCGATGATGCATGACGTGGGTAAGCTTTACGTTCCCGTGGAGGTGCAGGACAAGCCTGAGCGCCTGACCGACGATGAATATGAGATCATGAAGCGCCATGTATATTATGGCGAAAAGATGTTTGAGAATTCCACCGGCGAGCTGATGGAGATCGCGAAGGCGATCGCGCTGCAGCACCATGAGCGCTATGACGGAAAGGGTTACCTTGGGATTAAGGGGGAGGAGATCGACTTCAATGCCAGATGCGTTGCCATTGCGGACGTGTTTGACGCATTGGTCTCCATGAGACCCTACAAGCGGCCTTGGACGCCGGAAGAGGCAAAGAGGCAGATCGTTTCGCAGAAGGGCAGGCAGTTTGACCCTGAGCTCGTGGACATTTTTGTGGCTCATTTCGATGAGTTCCTGGATGTCTTTAAGAAGTATCCGGATGCGCAGGAAGAGGCCATCGTGACCCAGACGCACTGGAGAAGACGCAGAGAAAAATAACGGAGGCGAAGGCAAATGATAAAGAAGGTTGAAGGCGGCATTACGGCTGCGCAGGGCTTTGAGGCAGCAGGCGTGGAGGCCGGCGTAAAGTATAAGAATCGGAAGGACATGGCATTAGTATATTCCACCGCACCCTGTCAGGTGGCAGGAACCTTTACCAGCAACGTGGTGAAGGCAGCGCCCGTTTTGTGGGACAAAAAGCTTGTGGAGACTGCGCCTTTTGTGCAGGCGGTGGTCGTGAATTCCGGCATTGCAAACGCATGCACGGGCAAGCAGGGCATGGATGCCTGCGAGGCTGAGGCGAAGTGCGCGGGAAAGCTTCTTGGCATTCCTGAGACGGCAGTTCTGGTTGGTTCTACGGGTGTCATCGGCATGCAGATGCCGGTGGATCGTCTGACGGCAGGGATCGAAAAGCTGGTTGCCGCAAAGGCTGGTACTTTGGAGGCAGGTCTTGAGGCTGCAAAGGCCATCATGACCACGGATACGATTCACAAACAGATTGCAGTGGAATTTGAAGTGGGCGGCAAGAAGGCCGTGATGGGTGCAATGTGTAAGGGCTCCGGCATGATCCATCCCAACATGTGCACCATGCTTGGCTACGTGACGACGGATGCAAACATTTCCAAGGCATTACTGCAGAAGGCCGTAAGCGCCGCAGTGGTGGATTCCTTTAACATGATCAGCGTGGACGGGGACACCTCCACGAATGACACGCTGCTTGTCATGGCAAACGGTCTTGCGGGCAATGAGGTCATTGCTTCCGAGGGCGCGGATTATGATGCGTTCTGCGAGGCGCTTGATTTCGTTACCAAGTATCTTGCAAGAAAGATGGCAGGCGACGGCGAAGGCGCAACCTGTCTGTTCGAGACGAAGGTTGTGAACGCTGACACGAAGCAGAATGCAAGGATCCTTGCGAAGTCCGTGATCTGCTCGTCCCTAAGCAAGGCAGCGATCTTTGGTCATGATTGCAACTTTGGTCGTTTCCTTTGCGCGCTGGGCTACAGCGGCGTGCAGTTTGACCCCGACAAGGTGGATCTGTTCTTTGAGGGGAACGGGAAGCGCATTCAGGTCTTTGGCGATGGCGCGCCGAAGGAATATAGCGAAGAAGAGGCAACGGAGCTTTTGTCCGCACCTGAGGTGACCGTTTTCGTGGACATGCACGCAGGAAGCGAAGAAGCAACGGCCTGGGGATGCGATCTGAGCTATGATTACGTGAAGATCAACGCGGATTACAGAAGCTAATTCATAGAAGTGAGGGTGAATGAAATGGAAAAGGATATGGAACAAGTACTTCAGAAGGCGGAGGTGCTCATCGAGGCGCTTCCCTACATTCAGAAGTTTAACAGAAAGATCATTGTGGTAAAGTACGGCGGAAGCGCCATGAGCAATGAAGAGCTGCAGAAGAACGTCATCAAGGACGTAACGCTTCTTAAGCTGGTCGGCTTCAAGCCGATCATCGTGCACGGCGGCGGCAAGGAGATCAGCAGATGGGTCGGCAAGGTCGGCAAGGAAGCGAAGTTCGTGAACGGTCTTCGCGTGACGGATGCTGAGACCATGGAGATCGCTGAGATGGTGCTTGGAAAGGTGAATAAGCAGCTTGTGACCATGGTGCAGGAGCTGGGCGTTAAGGCAGTTGGCATCAGCGGCAAGGACGGCGGTCTGTTGCACGTGGAGAAGAAGTACTCCGACGGACAGGACATCGGTTTTGTTGGCGACATCACCAAGGTGGAGCCCAAGGTGCTCTATGACATGCTGGAGAAGGATTTCCTTCCCATCGTTGCGCCGATCGGTCTCGATGACAATTTCCAGACTTATAATATCAATGCGGATGACGCGGCTTGCGCGATCGCAAAGGCCGTTGGCGCGGACAAGCTGGTGTTCCTTACGGACGTGGAGGGACTGTACCGTGACTTTAATGACAAGTCTTCCTTCATCGGTAAGCTGACTGCGTCTGAGGCAGACGAGCTCATAGGCGGCGGATATATTGGAGGCGGCATGCTTCCGAAGCTTGCAAATTGTACCTCCGCGGTCAAAAATGGCGTAAACAGAGTGCATATTCTTGACGGCAGGATCCCGCATTGCCTGCTTCTTGAGATCTTTACCAGAAAGGGCGTCGGCACTGCGATCATCTCCGATGACGAGAACACGGAAGCATAACTGCTGTCGGCGAAGCACTTGGGCCGTCCCTTTGCGGATGGCATAGGAAAGGACAAAACTATGGACATGAAAGCATATATTGACGAGGCGGAGAGCGCGCTTCTTCACACTTATAATCGTTTTCAGATCGTTCTGGATCGGGGCGAGGGCGTGCATCTTTACGACATTAATGGAAAAGAATATCTGGACTTTGTGGCAGGCATTGCCGTGTTTGCGTTGGGCTATGGCAATAAAGCCTATAATGACGCCCTGAAGGCGCAGATCGACAAGCTGATCCACACTTCGAATTACTACTACAACGTGCCTGCGGTGGAGGCTGCAAAGAAGCTAAAGGCCGCATCCGGCATGGACCGCGTGTTCTTTACGAACTCCGGCGCGGAGGCCATTGAAGGCGCCATCAAGACGGCGAGAAAATATGCCTTCTTAAAGGACGGGAAGACGGATCATCAGATCATCGCGTTGGAGCATTCCTTCCACGGACGCACGATGGGTGCGCTTTCCGTGACGGGGAATCGTCATTATCGCGATGCATTTGAGCCCATGATCGGGAACATTCGCTTTGCGCAGATGAATGACCTGCAAAGCGTTCTGGATCAGGTAAATGACAAGACTTGCGCAATCCTTTTGGAGACCGTGCAGGGAGAAGGCGGACTGACGCCTGCGACCAAGGAATTCCTTGAGGGGATCCGTAAGGTCTGCGATGAGAAGGACATCCTTATGATGCTGGATGAGATCCAGTGTGGCATGGGTCGTACCGGAACCATGTTTGCATGGCAGCGTTATGGCATCAAGCCTGACGTCATGACGAGCGCGAAGGCCCTTTCCTGCGGCGTTCCCATGGGCGCTTTCATGATGACGGAAAAGGTGGGTCGGAATTCTCTCGTGGCCGGCGATCACGGCACGACCTATGGCGGAAATCCGCTTGCCTGCGCCGCGACCAATGCGGTGTTTGATCAGTATGAGAAGCTGGGCGTTTTGGACAACGTAAATCGCGTTGCGCCTTATCTGGAAAAGAAGCTGCGCGAAGTGATGAGCCATCATGCATGCATTTTGGAGCATCGCGGCGTTGGCCTGATGCAGGGACTCTTGTTTGACAAGCCCGTTGGCCCCATCATCAACCGCGCGATCGAAAAAGGACTGCTCCTCATCAATGCAGGAGCAAACATCATTCGTTTTGTGCCCGCGCTCGTGATCACGGAAGGCGACGTGGACCAGATGATCGAAATCTTGGAAAGCTGTATCGAGGAATAACTCATGCATATTAAGGGAAGATTATTTGCCATTCTCCTGACTGTTGTCATGGCATCCGGCGCGATCCTTGGAGGAAAGCAGGAGATCCAGTTTCGGGAGAAGGAAAGCCAGGCGGAGGAAACCGTCTGGACCAGCAAAAAAGAGACCATTTACGTGTGGTATGAGGACGCAGACCTGGAAAGCTATCTAAGCAGTGCGGCAGTGAGCTTTGGCGAGCAGGAAGGCGTTCGCGTGATCCCCGTGCATAAGACGACTACCGAGCTTTTGCAGGAGGCCTATGAGGCAACGATGGATCCGGAAAAGCAAAAGCCTGACGCGCTGGTCATCAACAATGATGAGCTGGCGAAAGCATATCTTTCCGGAATGGCGGATGAGGCCGTAAGTCCTTCGGGGCTTTTTGCGGAAGCATGGTTCCCGAAGTCAGCGCTTTCTGCGGTCACCTACCACGGGAAGAAGGTTGCATATCCGTTCTATTACGAGACCACACTCCTTGTGTACAACAAGGACTATCTGGACATGTGGGTAAGGCAGCAGGCAGACCGTCAGGCCATCGCGGCGCTGGGCCTTACGGAAGAGGATGAAGAGGCCGTTACGGATACCACGTATGTCGGTGAGGACGGCGTTCCCATGACGGTGGAGGGACTCCTCCAGTTTGCGGACACCTTTGACGCGCCGGAAGGCGTGGAGGGCGTCATGAAGTGGGACGTCGAAGACATTTTCTACAATTACTGGATCGTGGGAGAGTACTTGATCGTTGGCGGTGAAAGCGGTGATGACAGCGACGACGTCAACATCTACAACGAGGAGACGATGGCGTGTCTGCAGACCTATCAGGCACTCAATCAGTTCTTCTTCATTGAGGCGGGATCGATGACCAGCGAGTCCGCGCTGCAGGATTTCATTGAGGGAAAGCTTGTTTTCACCATTGGAACGACGGACGTGCTAAAGAAGCTTGAAAAGGCTACGGAAGACGGCGAGTTTGATTACGAATACGGCGTTGCAGTCCTTCCGGACGTAAGCGACACCTTGAAGAGCCGCACCCTTTCCGTGACGAAGGCCCTTGCCATCAATGGCTTTTCCGAGCATAAGGAGCTGGCAAACCGTTTCGCGGAATATGTCACCTGCAAGCATGCCGCGGACCTTTATCCCAAGACGGGAAAGATGGCAGCGTCGCTGACCGCAAGCAGGGGAGATGCATTGCTTTCCATTTGTGAGCAACAATATGCAAAGAGCGTATCCCTCCCCAAAATGATGGAGATCGGCAACCTTTGGTTGCAGCTCGAAGCCGTATTTTCAAAGGCTTGGAACGGCGAGGAGATCCTCCCGCTCCTGCAAGAACTTGAGAAACAGATTTCCACGCAGATCACGGAAGAATAATAAAATCACCCTTGTAAAGCGTTCGCTTTTTAGGTAAAATAATCATATCGGCAAGATCAACGGCCCATCGCTCATAAGCCTTAAAAATAGGCATGGACGAAGTGAGTATGGATGGGACGATCAATCAATCCAAAGAGTAGTTTTCAAAAAAGTAATTTTATAAGGCGGCGGGGCACGGCATTTCCGAAAAGGAAAGCCGTAGCCTTGTTGTTTGCGTGTTTCTTTACTGTGGTGGTGCTTGCGGCATGCGGGGAAGACCGCGCGCTGACGCTGGTGCGCGAGGAAGGAGCGGACGTAGCTCAGGGCGGCGCGGCAAGTAGCGTCGCAGGCGGCACGGTAGGTGGAGCTGGCAGGCAAGGCTTGGCGAGTGGCGGCGCGAGTGGTGTGGCTTCAGGCGGCGGTTCGGCTCTCGGCAGGGGCACGGCCGGGGCTGCAAGTGGCTCGGCTTCTGGTGACGGCGGTGTCGGGGCGGCAAGCGACGTGGAAATCTTCGTACATGTCTGCGGTGCCGTGGCGAACCCTGGTCTATATGGCCTTCCTTTGGGCTGCAGGGCGGCGGACGCGCTGGAGCTCGCGGGCGGTTTTACGGAGGACGCGGATATATCCTATGTCAACCTGGCAGCGTTTCTAGAGGACGGGCAGCAGCTCTATTTTCCGACGAAGGAAGAGCGCCTTTCGGAGGATCAGCCCTCGCTCATAAACATCAACACTGCGGATGAAGAAGCACTCAAAAAGCTCCCGGGGATCGGGGAGAGCCGTGCAAAGGCGATCCTGAAGTATCGAAAGGAACACGGGGCGTTTGCCAGCACGCAGGACTTACTTTCCGTGCCGGGCATTTCGGAGACCACGTGGGAACAGTTCAAGGACCTGATCACAGTCAGATAAGAGAGGAAAAGCAAATGGCAGACAGAAGAGTATTGGTGGTGGATGATGAGAAGCTGATCGTGAAGGGGATCAAGTTCAGCTTGGAGCAGGACGGCTTTGTCGTGGATTGCGCATATGACGGCGAGGAAGCGCTGGAATATGCCAGAAACAATCCATATGACATCGTCCTTTTGGACGTGATGTTGCCGAAGATCGGCGGCTTTGAGGTGTGCCAGCAGATTCGCGAATTCTCCTCGGTGCCGGTGATCATGCTGACGGCAAGAGGCGAGGACATGGACAAGATCCTTGGTCTGGAATATGGCGCCGACGATTACGTGACAAAGCCTTTCAACATCCTTGAGGTGAAGGCGAGGATCAAGGCAATCCTGCGCCGTACGGAGAACAAGAGCGCCGAGGCAAATCAGGAAAAGGTCCTGGAGGTTGGCGGCATGCGTCTTGACTGCGAAGGCCGCAGGGCCTATGTGGAAGGCAAGGAGATCGGCCTGACCGCAAAGGAATTTGAAGTGCTTGAGCTTCTCATGCTCAATCAAGGCAAGGTATATGACCGCGAAAGCCTGCTAAAGCTCATCTGGGGCACGGATTATCCCGGTGACGTCCGCACCGTGGACGTGCACGTGCGTCGTCTTCGTGAGAAGATCGAGGCGAATCCCAGCGAGCCGCATTACGTGAAGACGAAGTGGGGCATTGGATATTATTTTCAAGCCTGAGGCGCAATGCAAAAGGTGTCATGGGCCAGGGCATCAAGAGGAAACAGGTAGGAGAAGAAAGCATTGAGGCTGCCGAATTACGTAAGGGACAATTTCAAACGGATCATATACGTGCGCAGCTTCCGTGCAAGGATCTGCCTGCTGGCACTTGTCGTCGGCGTTCTGACAAGCGCTCTGATGCGTCATGCCATCATGCAGACCTATGAGAACCGTGCGGTCAAACAGCGCACGGAGACGGTGCAGAACCAGCTTCTGATCGTGGCAAAGCACCTGATCAGTAACAATTATTTTTCGACCTATCGCCTTCAGGAGCCGAGCGTGATCGCTTCCCGACAAGGGATCAACGCGGAGCTCGAAACCATATCCAACCTTTATGAAGGCCGTATCATGATCATCGGAAAGAACTGCAAGGTGATCAGGGATACCTACGGGATCAGCGAAGGAAAGACCATTATCTCGGCGGAAGTGATCAAGTGCTTTCACGGAGAGAATACGGCGAGATATGATTCCGAAAATGGTTACATCGAAATGACCATCCCCATCGCTTCCACGGGTACCGATGGGAAGTCTAGCGTGGTTGGCGTCATGTTGGCGAGTGTTTCCGATGAGACGATCGTCAGCATGATGGATCAGATGAACCGGAACGCACTGATGCTTGAGATCCTGATGATCCTTGGGATCATCGTGGCCTCCGTCGTGTTCTCAGGCGTTCTCACAAAGCCTTTTAAGAAGGTATATGATGAGATCCTAAAGGTGAAGGAGGGCACGAGCGAACGCGCCATCTCCGTACCGGATTACGTAGAGACGGTGCACATCGTGGATGCGTTTAACGACCTTCTTGGAAGAATGAATGCCCTCAATGATTCCAGACAGGAATTTGTGGCGAACGTATCCCATGAGCTCAGAACGCCCATGGCGTCGCTCAAGGTGCTTGCGGATTCGCTTCTGACCCAGCCCGACGTGCCGGCGGAGCTTTATCGCGAATTCATGACTGACATGGTGTCGGAGATCGACCGCGAGAATCGGATCATCACCGACTTGCTTGCTTTGGTGAAGATGGATAAGACGACGCAGGATCTGAATATTGTTGCGCTGAACGTGAACGATCTTGCGGAGCTGACGCTAAAGCGCCTTCGCCCCATTGCGCGTAAGAAGGACGTGGAGATCACGTTTGAGAGCGTACGCCCCGTCATCGCTGAGGTGGACGAGGTGAAGATGACGCTGATCATGACCAACCTTGTGGAGAATGCGATCAAATATAATAAAGAGCATGGCTGGGTCAAGGTGGTATTGGATGCGGACCATCAGTATTTTACGCTGGAGGTTTCGGATTCCGGCGTGGGCATTCCGGAAAAGGATCTGCCGCACGTATATGAAAGGTTTTATCGGGCCGACAAGTCCCATTCCCGCGAGATCGGCGGAACCGGGCTGGGCCTTTCCATTACAAAGAGTGCCGTGCTGATGCACAAGGGTTCCATTACGGTGACAAGCACGGTGGGCGAGGGAAGCTGCTTTACGGTAAAGATACCCTTGAATCACGTTTCCGGGCGCGGAAGGGCGGAGCGTGTTAAGAAGATCGAAAGCGAAGACCTTACAAAGTCTGAGGAGGCATAGGCAATGCAGAGTACCCTGCGAGGGAAAGACAATAGAATAGGGATTATCTGCTGCTGCATGCTCTGCCTGCTTTTGGCGGGCTGTAGTCTGTTGCTTTCTTCCTGCGGTGAGGAGCAAAAGCCCAAGGGAAGAATGGTTCAGGTCAATTATCTTTCCAGTGATGAGACGGGCATTGAGATCCATGAGTACGACAAGCCTTCCGGCGATGCGTTGGAGCAGGTGCGTACGCTCATGAATTATCTGGGGGCGACCCCGGAAAATCTCGCCTTCAAGTCGCCGCTTGCCATGGGCTTTCAGGTGCTTGGCGTGGAATATCAGGACGGAAGCCTTGTCCTTAACATGGATGAGGAGTATCTGAAACTAAGCGCGACGACGGAGGTTTTGGTGCGCGCGGCCATTGTGCGTACGCTTTTGCAGGCGGACGGCGTTTCGCGCATGCAGATACTGGTTGCGGGCAATCAGCTGATGGATGCGGCAGGAGAGCTGGTGGGCTGGATGACGGCCGATCAGTTCATCCATAACGACGGCAGCGAGATCAATACCTATGAGCAAGTCCGCGTAAAGCTTTATTTTGCAAATGAGTCGGGCGATCACCTGGTGGCGGCATATCGTGAGAAGTTTTATTCCACGAACACGCCGCTTGAGCGCTTTGTCGTGGATGAGATCCTGTCGGGACCCAGCGGTACGATTGCGGGGCTATATGCTTCCGTGAACGGGGACACGAAGATCCTGAGCGTTATGACAAAGGACGGCATCTGTTACGTGAACTTCGATGCGAAGTTCCTTGAAGCGACGGGCAACGTTACCATGGAGGTTGCGATCTATTCCATCGTCAACTCATTGACGGAGCTGCCCAACATTCATCACGTGCAGATTTTGGTCAATGGTGAGATCCCGGACGTCTTCCCGCAGGCAGTGTTTGAAAAGAATATGGATATGGTGACGCTGCTGGAACAGACGCCGGAGCCGAATTCGTAAGATTTTTTAGATGCTTAGAAAGCGATTTGCAAAATGCTTTGAGGGCAATTTGCTAAGTGTTTTGAATGTGATTTGCAATATCTTTTGGAAAGGGGATGCGTGCATGAAAAGGCCCTTATTTTGGGTCTGCGTCCTCTTGTCGGTGATCGTCGTCCTTCATTTCTTTGGAAGCGGCGCAAGCCACAGGGAGGGCATTCGCGATGCGAGCCCGCCTTCGGATCAGAAAGTGGTCTTTTCCGGAAAGGTGTGTTCGAAGGAACTTCGCGAGGACTGTGTAATCATTCTTTTGACAGATCTGTCAGCCTATCAAAATGTCGCAGCGTCGCGGCAGATCATTTCCATGTTTCATAAGACCTATACGGACCGACTTCAGTGCACGTTTGCGCTGGGGGCGGATTTTGTCATGCCTAAAATTGGAAGCACGCTTGTCGTGGAAGGGGAATTTAGCGCTTTTCGCGAAGCAACCAATCCCGGGGAATTTAATTTGGCGGAATATTATCAAGGCAGGCAAGTGGGAGGTGCACTTTCAGACGTTGTGATCCTTTCTGAGAGCGAAAAGTATTCCGTGATCGGGGAGGCGCTGTCGAACCTTCGCGCCTATTTTTCAAAACGTCTTGCAAAGGTCTTTCCGACAAGGGATGCGGGAACGCTTCAGGCGATGCTCCTCGGGGAGCGGACAGCGCTGGATGAGGAGGTTAGAAGCCTTTATTTGGACGGGGGGATCATGCACGTGCTTTGCATCTCCGGACTTCATGTTTCCATGCTTGGACTTGGGCTTTATGAGCTTCTTAGGCGCTTTGGCGTCAAGGCGCAGGTGGCGGCGGTGGCAGCAGGCGTGGTGCTGGTCCTTTACGGCATCATGACGGGCATGAGCGTTTCGGCATGCCGCGCCATCGGCATGTTCCTTCTTCGGATGTTTGCCTCGGTCATAGGGCGGACCGTAGACCTGCTTACTTCACTTTCCGTCATGGCCCTGGTATTGCTCATGGATGCACCGTCTCTGTGCCTGAATTCAGGCTTTTGGCTCTCCTTTGGCTCCATGATGGGCGTGGGGGTGATCCTGCCGCTATGGGAAAGCATTCGAAGGGATGACATGGCCGCACCGCTTCTTGTGCGGACTCGAAGCAGGGCGGTTCGTACCTTGTTTTTGTGGGGCGAAAAGATAGGACAGGGCGTGCGCGCAAGCCTTTCCATACTCCTTGTGACGACGCCGCTTTTGTTGTGGTTTTACTTTGAAGTTCCAGTCTATTCCACGCTTTTGAATCTTTTGGTGATCCCTGCCATGGGGCCGGTGCTTCTTTTTGGCTTTCTTGCGATGCTGATCCCGGGCCTTGGGATCCTGGGCACGGTGGACGTGGCGGCCTTTGCGCTTTTTGAGAAGCTTTGTCTGGTGGTGACAAGGCTCCCGTTCCATACCTGGAATCCAGGATGCCCGAAGTTGTGGCAGATTGCGGCTTATTATATATTGCTTACAGTCATCCTTGGGCTTTTGTGGCATACACGGAAAAAGCGCCGCGGGCTCCTTCGCTATGGCATGCTTCTTTGCATCCTTCCTTTGCTGTTGTTCCTTCTTCCCGTAAGGCACATGACTGGCGTCGTCTTTTTGGACGTGGGCCAGGGCGACAGCGTCCTGCTCCGCCTTTCTGACGGCCAGACCTATCTATATGACTGCGGAAGCGTTACCAAGGGCAAGGTAGGAGAGAAGATCCTCCTTCCCTATCTAAAGCACGAGGGCATTCATCGCCTTGACGCTGTCTTCTTGTCCCATGACGATACCGACCATGTCAGCGGCGTAAAGGAGTTGCTTCTTTTGGCAGCGCAGGAGGAGATTGCGATCGATGGGCTGTATGCTTCGGAGCTTGGGGACTTTTCGGGGGTACAGGGAGCGACGCAACGTGTTACGGGACTGCAGATGACAAGACTCTCGCAAGGAGACATGCTTGAGGGGAAGAACATCACATTGACGGTGCTGCATCCAGACACAATAAAAAAAGCCACGCTGGACGAAAACGAGGCATCTGGCTTGGCACATGGGCTGAACACAACAAAAAGTGCTCCGCTAGATGAAAACGAGGCTTCGTTGTGCTTTTGGGTGCAGTTAAGGAATGGGAGGAATACGATGACAGTACTGCTGACCGGGGATGTGCAGGGAGCAGGTGAAGAAGGCCTGATCAACGCCCTGCAAGCTCAGAACCTTCGAAATGTCGACATCCTGAAATGTGCCCATCACGGCTCAAAGAACGCAACCTCGGAAGCTTTTCTTTCCTGGCTCGATGCCCGCTGCGTCGTGATCTCTTGTGCCAAGAAGAATTCCTATGGACATCCCCATGCGGAACTGTTGCAACGCCTCGCCACCGAAAAATGTGACGTTTTCCGCACAGACCAACAAGGCTGTCTAACCCTCCGCCTCGCAGGGAAAGAGATCAAAGTCACGCCATTTTATGAATGAAGGTGGGCAAAAACAAGATTCAAGATAACAAGGAGGCTAGTTCTAGTGTTAGATAAATTCAATAAACCAATTGTAGTATGTTCTCACAATGTGAATCTAGATGACGACTATGTTCAGTGGATATATGATATTAAACAGCGGTTTCAGGCTGCGCAAATAAAAGCGGCTGTAAAAGTCAATTCTGAACAGCTTCTCTTTAACTGGCAATTGGGCAGGGATCTCGTGGTGCGGCGAGCCGAAGAAAAATGGGGGAAAGGTGTAGTGGAGCAAGTTAGTCTTGATTTAAATACCGCATTCCCGGATGCAAAGGGTTTCTCTGCAAGAAACCTATGGTTTATGAAACAGTGGTATTCGTTCTACGCCTTGAAAAACGAGACTGCAGGACTGATAGAAGTTCTGGAGAACAATGTCGATGCAAGCGGTATAAAACTGAAGCAAATTGCTTCAGAAATTAAGGAGCTAAAACTGAAGCAAGCTGATTCAGAAATGCTTTTTCCTGCAATTTTCGCATATGTTCCGTGGATGCATCATGTTCTTATTATACAGAAATGTAAGTCGATAGAGGAAGCCTTGTTTTATATCAGGCGCACGGTGGAGGAAGGCTTAAGCCGTAATGCACTGGATAACTGTATCCGTGCTGATATGTACCATAAGATTGGGGCTGCGGCGACAAACTTCAGTGAGCAGCTTCCGGCACCGCAGAGTCACCTTGCCCAGGAACTCCTGAAAGAAAGCTATGACCTGGGTTTCATAAGTCTTCCAGAGGAGTATGATGAGACAGCCTTAGAGGATGCTATTGAGCAAAGAATGACGAGATTCCTGCTCGAACTTGGTGATGGATGGGCTTTTGTAGGCAGACAGAAGGAACTTATCATCGCCGGAAAAACCAGGAAGATCGATCTCCTTTTCTACCACATCTATCTGAGATGCTATGTGGTTATCGAACTGAAAGCGAAGGCATTCGAGCCTGAGTTTGCCGGAAAACTAAATTTTTACGTTAATGCTGTCAATGAACTGATCCGGCGGGAAAGTGACAATCCGTCCATTGGACTTCTGATCTGTAAAGATATGGATCGAACTGAGGTGCAGATGGCCTTTGATGGTATTACAACTCCGATGGGAGTAGCAACATACGACAATGTAAGAATCAAGGAGATTCAGGAGCACCTGCCTACCCCTGAACAGATCCAAAAGCAGATGGAGATTGCAGAAGAAGAATTTAAAATGCGTAAACGCGGAGAGGATAAGGGAAACATCTAAAGAAGGCCCTCACGTCCGGTCGCCGAGGATGATGAGTTCCACGCTGAGTTTGTCGTTCATGAGGCCCATCTTGACGTCGGCATCTGCCTGGACGCATTTTTCCAGGGCGGCGCGAAGCTCGGAAGCCTTATAGGAACTGGCCTGAGAGATATACTTGGAGACCACGAAGGGCGGCACGCCGATCTTCGTAGCGATCTCTTTGTCGCGAAGGCCATGACTTCTAAGTTCCTTCGCCTGAAGCATGAGATTATATTGTCTCGCCAACATCGCCAGGATCTGGAGTGGCGACACCTTCAGGGCGAGCAGGTCATAATAAAGGGCAAGGGCCTCCTTCGTGCGGTGGCGCGTCGTTGCTTCCACCATGTCGAAAATGCGGTCCTGCAGCATGGTCGAACAGATGGCATCGACGTCGGCGTTGGTCACGACGTCGCGGTCAAGACAATAGCAAATGAGCTTTTCAGTCTCGGTCTGGATGTTTTGCATGTCCGTACCAGTCTTGGAAAGGAAGTAGGTTACGGTATTCTCCGTCACCTTTTTTCCGGACTTTCCAAGGATCTGCGCAACCCAGCGCTTTAAGGTGTTCTCGTCCTGGGTCGCAAACTCGGCAACGTGCCCCTTGGAAGCAACGGTCTTATAGAGCTTGCAACGCTTGTCCACTTCGCTCTCCGAGAAGATAAAATAAGTCGATTCGTTGGGGGCGGAAAGATATTCCGCAAGCTGGTCGCCGCCGGACTTAAAAAGACCGGTGTCCTTTAGGAGGATGACGCGGCGCTCGGCCAAAAAAGGCATGGTTTCAGCAAGGTCTATGACCTCGCCGACGGGCACGTCCTTGCCTTCATAGCGGGTAAGGTTCATGTCGTCGTCTCCGGCCAGGGCCTGACGCAGCTTTTCCGTATATTGCTGTTTTAAGTAACGCTCTTCTCCGCAAAGGAGGTAAGCGTTCACAAACGCATTTTCTTTGATCTGTTTTAGGATCGTCTGCATGCTTTTTTCCTTCCAGGGCAGTGCAAATTCTTCTCTTCCTAGTATACGCGCGGGCGAGAAAAAAAGGCAAGCATTTTTCACAAAAGACGTTGAGGTGCACCGCACGTTGTGATATGATAGACAAGGAAACATGAGTGAAAAAGCATGTTTCTTTGGGAAATCATCAAACATAAAGGGAGGAAGCAAACATGAGTAAGGGGAAAGGATTTTTTACAGAGTTTAAGAAGTTTATCCTTCGCGGCAACGTGATGGATATGGCAGTCGGCGTGATCATCGGCGGCGCGTTCACCGCGATCGTGACCTCGTTGAATACCGACATTTTGTCGCCCATCCTTGGAATCTTTGGCAAGAGAGATTTCAGCAATCTGTTCGTTCAGCTGACCGGCAGAGAGACCATTTACAACACGCTCGCAGAGGCACAGGAAGCCGGCGTTGCAGTTTTGGCATATGGTAACTTCATCACCGCAGTGATCAACTTCCTGATCACCGCACTTGTGATCTTCTGCATCATCAAGGGCCTCAATGCGGCAAGCGAGAAGATGAAGAAGAAAGAGGAAGCTCCTGCAGCGGCACCTACCACCAAGAAGTGCCCGTTCTGTAAGTCCGAGATCGCTCTGGATGCAACCAGATGCCCTCATTGTACTTCCGTTCTTGAGGAGACGAAGTAATATATCACAGCTTGAAAGGTAAGGTAAGGCGATGCGCTTTCGCTTGAAAAGATTTGGCCTTGGTCTTGCCCTGGTGCTGTTTGCCTGTCTGTTTGTCTGCGGTTGCGGCAAAAAGACGGAGAAGGTGAAGGAGGCCATGGCCCTCATTGAGGACCTGGACTATCAAGGCGCACTGGGCGTTTTGGAAGAGGCACAACAGAATAAAGAAGACCAGCGGCTGATCGATCGCGGCAAAGGGATCGCTTATCTTGGCCTTGCGCAGTATGACAAAGCCATCGAGAGCTTTCTGAGCGCGCTTTCCGGGAGCAACGGCCTGATCGAGAACGTGGATTTTGACTTGAATTACTACCTTGCGGCGGCATATTCCGGCGCCGGCAAGTTCGAGGAAGCCAGGCAGGTCTACGGTTCCATTTTGGCGCTGAAGCCGCAGGAAAAGGATGCGTATTTCCTTCGCGGCGGCGTGGAGCTTGAACTCGATCAGTTCAATGAAGCCAAGAAGGATTATGACGTCGCCGTGTCCATGGATCCGAAGAACTACGACAGGCTCTTTGCGATCTATGAGGCATTCGCTCACTTTGGGTATAAAGCCGCCGGTCAGGAATACTTAAAGACGGCGCTGGACAATGGCGACCGGAGCCTTTCCGCCTTTGACAAGGGGCGGATCTACTACTTCATGGAGGACTATCAGCAGGCCTACGTGGAGCTGGAGGACGCGAAGTTTGACGACAAGGCGGAGAGCAGCCTTTATCTTGGCAAGGCATATGAAGCCACCGGAGATTACAACTACGCCTGCAACGTGTACCGTTCCTATCTGGACAAGCACGGAAACAGCGCGGAGATGTACAATCAGCTCGGCATCTGCGAGATGAAGCGTGGCAATTATGAAACGGCGCTGAAGGCCTTCCAGGAAGGCTTGGTTCTCGAGGATAAGGAAATGCAACAGGTGCTTTCCTTTAACGAGATCGTGGCCTATGAATTCCTTGGTAAGTTCCAGAAGGCATCCGACCTGATGCAGGCATATCTTCGCACCTATCCCATGGATGAGGAAGCGCTGCGAGAGGAGATCTTCTTGGCAACGCGCGCGATCACGGGCGAGGAATAAGCCGACAAGCATTTTATTAAGAAATAAGGCAGATATATGGAAACGGACACCCAAAATCGGGTGTCCGTTTTTTGAATTGTCGCATTTATTCAGACCATTCAAACCACAATATATCTGCTTATTGACGTAAAAATAACACAATATCTTGTGGATAGGCATTGACAGACACAAGTGAAAAATGGTATCATGGTATTGCACTTCGGGAATGGGGCAGATTGCCCTAAAACCAGTGCAAAACAATAGGAAAAAGCCAATTGGAGGGGTTTTAGGATGTTACAGGTAATCAAGAGGGATGGGACCAAAGCAGACTTTACGTTGTCGAAGATCAATGACGCCATTATGAAGGCATTCAATGCTACGGAGATGGCATATAATAACGACATTGTGGATCTGCTGGCACTCCGCGTGACTGCGGATTTCCAGTCAAAGATCAAGGAGAATGCCATTCAGATCGAGGACATTCAGGACAGCGTGGAGAAGGTTTTGGGACAGGCCGGCTACGAGGAAGTGGCAAAGGCTTACATCCTGTATCGTCGTCAGCGCGAGAAAATGCGTGCCATGAAGTCCACCATTCTGGACTACAAGGACGTGGTGAACAGCTACGTGAAAGTAGAGGACTGGCGCGTAAAGGAGAATTCCACCGTAACGTATTCCGTCGGCGGTCTGATCCTTTCGAACAGCGGCGCCGTAACTGCAAATTACTGGCTTTCTGAGATCTACGATGATGAGATCGCAGAGGCACACCGCAATGCGGACATCCACATTCATGACCTTTCCATGTTGACCGGCTATTGCGCAGGCTGGTCCTTAAAGCAGCTCATTCAGGAAGGCCTTGGCGGCATCACGGGCAAGATCTCTTCCGCACCCGCAAAGCACCTTTCCGTGCTGTGCAACCAGATGGTTAACTTCCTTGGCATCATGCAGAACGAGTGGGCAGGCGCGCAGGCCTTCTCCTCTTTCGATACTTATCTGGCACCCTTCGTTAAGGTTGACAACTTAACCTATCCCGAAGTAAAGAAGTGCATCGAAGCCTTCATCTACGGCGTGAACACCCCCAGCCGCTGGGGCACCCAGGCACCCTTCTCCAACATCACGTTGGACTGGACCGTTCCTGAGGACCTTGCAGAGCTGAATGCGATCGTTGGCGGCAAGGAGATGGACTTCAAGTATAAGGACTGCAAGAAGGAAATGGACATGGTGAACAAGGCGTTCATCGAGACCATGATCGAGGGAGATTCCCACGGCAGAGGCTTCCAGTATCCGATCCCGACCTACTCCATCACGAGAGATTTCGACTGGTCCGATACCGAGAACAATCGCCTTCTGTTCGAGATGACCTCCAAGTACGGCACTCCTTATTTCTCCAATTACATCAACTCCGACATGGCACCCTCCGACGTGCGTTCCATGTGCTGCAGACTGCGTCTTGACCTTAGAGAGCTGCGCAAGAAGACGGGCGGCTTCTTTGGTTCCGGCGAGAGCACCGGAAGCGTTGGCGTTGTGACCATTAATATGCCCAGGATCGCATATCTTGCCTCCAACAAGAGCGAGTTCTATGCGAGACTGGACCGCATGATGGACATCGCAGCAAGATCCTTAAAGATCAAGCGTGGCGTCATCACGAAGCTCCTTGACGAGGGCCTGTACCCTTATACGAAGAGATATCTTGGCAGCTTTGACAATCACTTCTCCACCATCGGACTGATCGGTATGAACGAAGTGGGTCTGAACGCAAACTGGCTGCGCGCAGACATGAGCGATCCCAGAACGCAGGAGTTCACGAAGGAAGTGCTCAACCACATGAGAGAGCGTCTTTCCGATTATCAGGAGCAGTACGGCGACCTGTACAATCTGGAAGCTACGCCCGCAGAGAGCACGACCTATCGTCTTGCAAAGCATGACAAGAAGCGTTATCCCATGATCAAGACTGCAGGTAAGGAGGGAGATACCCCTTACTACACCAACTCCTCGCATCTGCCCGTGGATTATACGACGGACATCTTCGATGCTTTGGACATCCAGGACGACCTGCAGACGCTTTATACTTCCGGAACCGTGTTCCACGCATTCCTTGGCGAGAAGCTTCCTGACTGGAAGGCAGCAGCCTCCCTGGTACGCACCATCGCCGAGAATTACAAGCTTCCTTACTACACCATGTCTCCGACCTATTCCATCTGCCGTGAGCATGGATATCTTGCCGGCGAGGTAAAGATCTGCCCTCATTGCGGACAGAAGACCGAGGTTTACAGCCGCATTACCGGTTATTATCGTCCCGTTCAGAACTGGAACGACGGTAAGCTTCAGGAATATGCAAACCGTACGGAATATGACATCGCACACTCCGAGCTGAAACGCCCCGTGAGCAGCGTTGTGACCCTTTCTGATTTCGACAAGGACGTGGACGTCAAGGTGGAAAAGCCTGAAGGCGTTCGTTATCTCTTCACGACCAAGACCTGCCCGAACTGTGTTCTTGCGAAATCCTACTTAGAGGGCATCCCTTACGTGGTGATCGACGCCATGGAGAATACCGAGCTTGCAAACCGCTACGGCATCATGCAGGCACCGACGCTGGTAGAGGTAAACGGAGAGGAATTCACGAAGTACGTTGGTGCTCCGAAGATCATGAAATATGCGGAGCAATTAAAGGTGACCAGTGTTTAACCTGGCATAAAGGTTCGTTTTTAAGTCCCTTGCAGTGGTCAGAAATGTCTGCAAGGGACTTTGATTGAAGAGGGGTAGGGAGTTATGTTACGTTATTATTTTGCCATTATCATTGCCATGCCGGCGATCATATATTACGTGATCAAGATCCGCAGTATGATGACGCATCCGGATGATTTCAGCGAAGGATATCGCTACGGCGTGGCCAGGAACATGGTCAAGATCACGATGTGGAGTTCCCGCATCAAAGCAATCTGTAAAGGAACGGAGAATCTTCCTGAGGACGGCGGATACATCATGTATCCCAATCATCAGGGAAAGTTTGATGCGCTTGGCATCGTGCATTTCCATGACAAGCCCTGCTCCATCGTCATGGACTTAAAACGCTCCAAAATGGTGCTCACCAATGAATTTGTCGACGTGCTCGACGGCATCCGGATCAATAAGGACAATCTGCGAGAGCAGTTAAAGAGCATGCGAAAGCTCGCTGAGGAAGTCCAGAAGGGCAGACGCTTCATCCTGTTCCCGGAGGGCGGATATGACCACAACGGGAATGAACTGCAGGAGTTTTTGCCTGGCGCCTTCAAGGCGGCGCTCTGGTCTAGGAAGCCCATCGTGCCCGTCGCGATCATAGACTCCTATAAGGCCTTTGATTTCAATAGCCTTCGCAAGGTGACGGCGCAGATCCGTTTTTTAAAGCCCGTGACTTACGAGGAATATAAAGACCTTAGCACCAAGGAGATCGCTGACTTGGTGAAGAATAAGATCCGCGAAGCCATTGCGCAAGCCTTGGGAGAGCGCGGAGAGAAAGCTATGAACGCGTAAAACGCGGGGAAATAGCGCATTCAAAAAAGACAACTGGAGAAAGAGGACGTAAGAAGATGATCAACAAGCTGATCGAGAAGATCCAAAAGACGCAGGCCCCCATCGTGGTGGGACTGGATCCCATGATGAAGTATGTGCCGAGCCACATCCAAAAGGCTGCGTTCGCGCAGTTCGGCGAAACCCTTGAGGGCGCCGCAGAGGCAATCTGGCAATATAACAAAGGCATCGTGGATGCCATTTATGACTTGGTACCCGCAGTGAAACCGCAGATCGCAATGTATGAGCAGTTCGGGATCCCCGGACTTGTGGCCTTTAAGAAAACCGTGGATTACTGTAAGGAAAAGGGACTGGTTGTCATTGGCGACATCAAGCGCGGCGACATCGGTTCCACTTCGGAAGCATATGCCGTAGGACACCTTGGCAAGGTGGCAGTCGGCGCCAATGCCTTCTATGGATTTGATGAGGATTTCGTGACCGTGAACCCGTACCTTGGAAGCGATGGCGTGAAGCCTTTCGTCAAGGTCTGCAAGGAAGAAAAGAAGGGCATCTTTGTTTTGGTGAAGACCTCCAATCCCTCCAGCGGTGAGTTCCAGGACCGCCTGGTGGACGGCAAGCCCCTTTACGAGATCGTCGGCGAGAAGGTTGCCGAGTGGGGCGCAGATTGCATGGGAGATGGATATTCTTACGTCGGTGCCGTGGTTGGCGCAACCTATCCTGAGCAGGGCAAGCTCCTTCGCAAGGTAATGCCAAAGGCGTTCATCCTTGTTCCGGGCTATGGCGCGCAGGGCGGCAAGGGCGCGGACCTCGTTCACTTCTTCAATGAGGATGGCCTCGGCGCCATCATCAATTCCTCCCGCGGCATTATCGCAGCCTTCCAGCAGGAGAAATATGCAAAGTACGGCGAGGAAGCCTATGCCGACGCCTCCAGGGCAGCAGTCCTCGACATGAAAGAGGACATCGCCTCCGCCCTCGCAGCGAGATAAAGATTTAGAAATAATGTGCCAGTGGGGACGGTTCTTTTTGGCACGTTTTGTCCGTGGACAAAACGTGCCAAAAAGAACCGTCCCCACTGGCACATTTTATGAGCTTCCCAAGCGGTATTTGAAGTCCTGGTATCCGTATCTCGCAAGGAGTGTTGTCGTGTTGTCAGGGTGGAGTACGTAGATGTCAGGGAGGGGCATGCCGTTGAAGGTATTGTTCTTGCAGGTGGTGTAGATGGCCATGTCTCCGAAGATCAAGCGGTCGCCGATCTGGGGCGCTTTGTCAAAACCATAATTGCCTATGACGTCGCCGGCGAGGCACGAAGGTCCGCCAAGTCTTGCCTGGAAGGGCTTTTCACCTGCTTCGCCTGCTCCGTACAGAGGCGGGCGATACGGCATTTCAATGACGTCGGGCATGTGGCAGGCAGCACTTGCATCCAAGATGGCGTTTGTGATGCCGTTGTTTTCCGTGACGTCAAGGATCGTGGTGATCAGGTACCCGGCATTGAGTGCGCAGGCCTCGCCTGGCTCAAGGTAAACCTGAAGTCCGTATTTTTCCGTGTAGGTCTTGATCAATCGTTCCAAGCGGGGGATGTCATAGCCATCTCTGGTAATGTGGTGTCCGCCGCCCATGTTGAGCCATTTCATGTCCGGAAGGAAGGTGCCAAACTTTTCCTCCACTGCAGCCAGGGTGATCTCGAGATCATATGCATCCTGCTCGCAGAGGGTATGGAAATGAATGCCATCCAAAAGTGCGTAGACGTCGGGTGTCATCAGCTTGTCCCACTGGGCGCGCGTCACGCCGAGTCGGCTTCCGCTGGCACAGGGATCATAAATGGAATGGTTTCCTTCCTGCGTGGAGCATTCAGGGTTGATGCGAAGTCCGATGCTCAGACCGTTTGATTTTGCCACGGGGCCAAACACGGCCAGCTGGCCAATGGAATTGAACACAATGTGATCCGCGTAATTAAAGAGTGCGTCGATGTCTCTTGCCCGGTAGGCGGTGCTGAATACGTGCACCTCCTTGTCGGGCATTTCCTCTCTGCCAAGTCTTGCCTCGAACACGCCGCTTGCTTCAGTACCAGCGAGGTAGGGCTCGAGAGCAGGGTAGAGGTCAAAGTTGGAGAAGGCTTTCTGCGCAAGGAGGATACGACAACCCGTGTGCTCCTGCACCTCGGAGAGGATCTCACCGTTTTCTTTCAGTGCTTTTTCGTCGATGACATAGCAGGGAGTCGGAAGCTCTTGCAGGGCCTGTGCAACGCCTTCCAGACTCAGTCTGTCAAATACGCCGCGCATGGCTTAATCCACCAGCACGGGAGCGTGGTTTTCGCTCCGCGGCAGTCCATATTTGTCCAGCGCGTCCAGGAAGGGATCGGGATCGAATTCTTCCACGGTGTGCACACCGGTCTCGGCCCATTTTCCGGTGAGCAGCATCAGCGCGCCGCAGGTAGCGGGAACTCCCGTGGTGTAGCTGATCGCCTGGCTTTCCACTTCCTTGTAGCAGCTTTCGTGATCACAAACGTTGTAGATGTAATAGGTCTTTTCCTTGCCGTCCTTTTTGCCGGTGAAGATGCAACCGATGTTGGTCTTGCCCTTGGTGCGAGGCCCCAATGATGCGGGATCTGGCAGGAGTGCCTTTAAGAACTGGATGGGAACGATCTCCTTGCCTTCGAAGTTGATCGGCGTGGTGGAGAGCATGCCAACGTTCTCTAAGCACTTCATGTGGGTCAGATAGCTCTGCCCAAAGGTCATGAAGAAGCGGATGCGCTTTACCTCAGGGAGATTCTTTGCGATGCTTTCGATCTCCTCGTGATGGAGCAGGTACATGTCCTTGTCGCCCACCTGATCGAAGTTGTACTCGCGTTTGATGCTCATGGCAGGGATCTCGATCCAGTGGCCGTTCTCCCAGTAGCTTCCGGGAGCGCTCACCTCACGCAGGTTGATCTCCGGATTAAAGTTGGTGGCGAAGGGATATCCATGGTCGCCGCCGTTGCAATCCAGAATGTCAATGGTGTCGATGGTGTCGAATTCATGCTTCTTTGCATATGCCACGTATGCCTGGGTCACGCCGGGGTCAAAGCCGCAGCCAAGCAGTGCGATGAGGCCTGCCGCTTTAAACTTTTCCTGGTAAGCCCACTGCCAGCTGTAATCGAAATATGCTGAGAAGCCTGCTTCCTTGCAACGCTTTTCATAAATGGCGCGCCACTCGGGATCGTCCGTGTTCTCAGGCTCGTAATTTGCAGTATCCATGTAGTTGACCTTGCAGGCAAGGCACGCATCCATGATCGTGAGATCCTGGTAGGGCAGTGCGATGTTCATGACAAGATCGGGCTTGTACGAATTGATCAGGCTGATCAGTTGGTTTACGTCGTCTGCGTCAACCTGTGCGGTCGTGATCTTGGTCGTGGTCTTGGGCGCAAGCTTTGCAGCCAATGCGTCACATTTGGATTTGGTTCGGCTTGCGATGCAGATCTCCGTGAAAACCTCAGGGATCTGGCAACACTTGTGGATCGCGACGGATGCCACGCCGCCGCAGCCGATGATAAGTACTCTGCTCATGTGGGATACCTCTCTTTCTATGCATTCTTTGCCGAAAGGGCAAGTAGTAATTCTCGGGTGATCTTGCAGGCGAGTGCCGTGGAGGCGCCGCTCTGATCTAGGGTGGGGGCAAGCTCGTTCACGTCCGCCGCAACAACGCGTCCCTTTGTGACCGTCAGAATGGCGTTAAGAAGCTCGGTAAAGCTTACGCCGCCGGCCTCGGGCGTGCCCGTTCCGGGGAAATACCCAGGGTCGAGGCAATCCAGGTCGATGGTAAGGTAGATCGGAACGTCCTTTTGCGCCAGGTCACTTATCACCTCGGTAAGTCCGTCAAAACAGAACTTATGCATGTCCGTGTGCCGTGCCGCAAATTCAAATTCCGTGCGCTCGCCGCTTCGGATGCAGAATTGATGGATCCGTCCGTCGCCCACAAGGTCATGACATCTGCGGAGCACGCAGGCATGGGAGAGGGGGACGCCGAGATATTCTTCGCGAAGGTCTGCGTGTGCATCGAAATGAATGATGTGCAGATCAGGATATTTTTTCAAAGCCGCGCGAACGGTGCCAAGCGTCACCAGGTGCTCGCCGCCGATCATGAGGGGGAGCTTGTCGTCCGCGAGTATAATGTCAGCGCGCTCCTCGATCGCAGCAAGTGCAGCCTCGCTGCTTCCAAAGCACAGCTCAAGATCGCCGCTGTCAAAAACGGACGTGTCCTCAAGATCCAGATCCTGATAGGGACTGTAGGTCTCAAGGCCGTAGCTTTCATGCCTTACCGCCGAAGGGCCAAACCTTGTGCCCGGACGGTAGCTTGTCGTCGAATCAAACGGCGCGCCGAAGAGTACGATTTCCGCGTCTTCATATGCGCCGTCACATGCGATAAAGGTTTCAACGTTGGGAGATAACATATGCTTATTCAACCTCTCTTAACATCTCCTCAAGAAATGCCGGGAGATAAAATGCGCCCTTGTGCAGCCTTGTGGTGTAATACTTCGTGCGAAGGTGCAGGCTTGCCCATCTTTCCGCATCCATGTCGTCGATGGGATGGTACTTCTTGCTGGCAAAGCCGAACAGCCAATAGCCTGCGGCGTAAGTCGGAATGTGGGCCTGATAAACGCGGCTTACGGGGAAGGTGGAAGCGATGCGCTTGTGGCTGCGCTTCATGGCCTCCGCATCCTCTGCGTAGAACGGGCTTCCCTGCTGGTTCACCATGATGCCGTCCTCTTTCAGGGCCTTATAGCAATTGCCGTAAAACTCCTTGGTAAAGAGGCCTTCGGAGGGACCGAAGGGATCGTTGGAGTCCACGATGATGAGGTCATATTCGTTCTCATAGCGGCGCAGGAATTTCAGACCATTCTCGAAGAAGATGTTCACGCGTCTGTCGTCCAGACGGGAAGCATTGCCAGGCAGGAACTGGCGGCAAACCTCCACCACCTGCTCGTCCATCTCCACGAGGTCAATGCGCTCGATCTGATCATATCGGGTCAGCTCTCTAACGACGCCGCCGTCTCCGGCACCGATCACAAGCACGTCGCGGATGTCAGGGTGCACTGCCATGGGCACGTGGGTGATCATTTCATCGTATATGAACTCGTCGCGCTCCGTCAGCATGATGTTGCCGTCCAGAACGAGCACGCGTCCGAATTCCGGCGTGTCGAACACGTCAATGCGCTGATAATCGCTTTCCTTGCCGTACAATTGCTTGTTCACCCGAAGAGAGAACTTTACGTCCGGCGTATGATACTCGCTAAACCATAAACCCATGTGTTTTTCCTCCGTCACTATTTCAATACGTTCAGGTTCTCGATCGTGGGATCCTCAGGTCCCGTCATCTGACAACCCTTTTCGTGAGCATATTTGATATATCTTAGAATCTCCGGCGTGATCTTTTCGCCGGGCGCCAGGATCGGGATCCCGGGCGGATAGCACATCACGAACTCGGAACAAACGCGACCGTTGGTCTGATCGATGGGAAGACTTTCTTTTTCCGCGTAGAAGGCTTCCTGCGGGCTCGCCACCACGATGGGATCGATGTATTCCTGCGTAAGAAGGCCGCTCTTGGAGCGCTTGCTAAGACGCCTGATCTCCGCAAGGGCGGAGCAGAGGCGTTCCACCTCCTGAAAACGATCGCCGATGGAAAGATAGGCCAGAATGTTGCCCAGGTCTCCAAACTCGATCTGGATGTCGTAATCGTCGCGGAGCGCGTCATAAACCTCAATGCCGGCCATGCCAATGTCCAAAGTGTGGACGGAGAGCTTGGTGGGATCGAAATCGAAAATGCTGTCGCCGTTTACCAGCTCGTCGCCGAAGGCATAATAATCACCGATCGCATTGACTTCATTTCTGGCATAGACCGCAAGGTCGCGCACCTGGGAGAAGATCTCCTTGCCGTGGAGCGCAAGCTTTCTGCGGCTGATGTCAAGACTGCTCATGAGAAGGTAGCTGCCGCTGGTGGTCTGCGTGAGATTGATGATCTGTCTGGCATAGCCGGGATGCACGCCGGGTCCGATCAGGAAAAAGCTGGACTGCGTCAGGCTCCCGCCGCTCTTATGCATGGAGACGGCTGCCATGTCTGCCCCTGCCGCCATGGCGGAGACAGGGAAGTTGTCGCCAAAATAAAAATGAGTGCCATGGGCTTCGTCTGCCAGGCAGAGCATGCCAGCGGCGTGCGCCATGTCAACGATTGCCTTTAGGTCAGAACAGATGCCGTAATAGGTCGGGTTATTCACCAGAACGGCCACGGCATTTGGATGCTCGGCGATGGCCTTTGCCACCTGCTCGCGCTTCATGCCAAGCGAAATGCCAAGGCGCGTGTCCACCTCGGGATTCACGTAAACCGGGATGGCGCCGTTGAGCACCAACGCATTGATCACGCTGCGATGCACGTTCCTGGGAAGAATGATCTCCTGACCGCGCTTGGTTGCCGTCAGCACCATGCTCTGTACGGCGCTTGTGGTACCGCCCACCATCAGGAACGCCTGCGCCGCGCCGAAGGCATCTGCCGCCAGCTCCTCAGCCTCACGGATGACGGAGACGGGGTGACAGAGATTGTCCAATGGCTTCATGCTGTTGACGTCCACGCCGACGCATTGCTGCCCAAGGAAGGCTGCAAGCTCAGGGTTGCCGCGTCCGTGCTTATGACCGGGCACGTCGAAAGGAACGACGCGCGCCTGGCGGAAGCGCTCCAAGGCTTCGTAGATCGGTGCTCTGTTTTGATCAAGTTTTGTAACGTTCATCTTGCCAGTGCCTTTCTAGTTTCGGGATAAAGAAAAACCTGCGACGGCGCTTGTCCGTGGCAGGCTTGTGATCGGTTTACGGATACGTTTTTTCACTTCAAAGAAGCGGGAAAATGGTCAAGAAATAAACCATGTCGTACCGTATGTTTTTGGATAGGGCTTTTGAGAGTCTTTCCTGCAAGAGGATTCCAAGTACTCTTATTGACCGTTTCACAAGTCAGCGCGGGTGCGCTGTTTCGGTTTTAAGAAACCAACTTATAAAATTTCGCATCCGCAAAGATCCTTGCAGCAGATACTTCAATAATGACCTAAAATGCATCGTAAGACTTTCAAAAAGCTTAACTAGGTGAATTCTACCATGGCAAGGGCTAAATGTCAATATAGTACATTCGCCACGCAACTTACTACATTTCATTTTTTGGCTGAAGTGAGTAAAATAGAGTCAGAATGTTAGCAATAGAACAATTATTGGGTCTTTATGACAAGGATTAGGAGGCTCAGGGAGGCAAAAAGTGGAAAGAGAACGACGATCGAAGATCAAGTTTATACTTGAGAACATGAAGGGCTACAAGCTCCTTTACGTGATCACGCTCATTGGCGCCATTACGTACAACGCATTGCAGCTTGTGGTACCGCATTTTACGCAGCGGATCCTGGACGAGTTCCTGATCGGGGAACAGGCGCATGAAAACCTTGTGAACCATAAGGACCTGCTCTATCAGCTGATCATCACCATGGTGCTCATGACCTTCCTTCGAACCACCATCGTGTACTTCACGTGTATGGGCACGGAGGTTGTTTCGCAAAGAGTTTTGTTCCGCATCAGGAATTACCTGTTCAAGAAGATCGAGACGCAGGACATGAACTTTTACAGTACCTACCGCACGGGCGATCTGATGACCCGCGTGACCGGTGACCTTGACGCCATCCGCCACATGATCGCTTGGGTGCTGCGTACCATCGTGGAGTCGCTGGCGTTGATGACGGCCGTTGCGGTTTATTTCTTCTACATGGACTGGCGTCTGACGCTTTGCCTGTTCGCGATCGCACCGTTTATTCTTCTGATCATCATCAAGTTCAAGAATACCGTGGGACCGAGGCACAGGCTCCTTCGTGAAAAGATGGCACAGATGAACACGGCTGCGCAGGAAAACATTTCCGGTAACCGCGTGGTCAAGGCCTTTGCAAGAGAAGACTATGAGATCGAAAAGTTCGATCAGTGCAATACGGATTATTCCATGACCAACCGCAAGACGGCCATGACCTGGCTGACCTTCTTCCCTTACGTGGAGACGCTGGCGAACCTGATGCCCATCGTGCTTCTTGTGGTGGGCGGTCTGTTCATTATGCGCGGCGAGATCACCATGGGTGAGTACGTGGCCTTTTCCGGACTGATCTGGGCCATCGCCAATCCCATGAGAACCCTTGGAAACATCATGAATGAATTCCAGAGGTTTGCGGCAGCTTCCGACAAAGTCATGGAGATTTATTATTCCGAACCCTCGATCGTGGATCGTCCCGATGCAGTGGATCGTCCCGGTCGCCTTTTGGGCAAGGTGGAATTTAAGGACGTAAGCTTTCAGTACAATGACAGCAAGTTCCCTGTTTTGCATAACGTAAGCTTCACCATCGAGCCTGGGCAGACCGTGGCCATCATGGGTGAGACGGGCTGTGGTAAGACGACGTTGATCCAGCTGATCCCGAGATTCTTTGAGCCGACCCAGGGCCACGTGTACGTGGATGATCTGGACGTGCGAAAGTATAAGCTTCATCAGCTCAGAAAGAACATTGGTCTTGCGACGCAGGACGTGCTGCTTTATTCGGACACCATCGACAGCAACATTGCCTATGGCGACCCGAACATCAAGCAGGAGGACGTGGAGAAGTTTGCAAGATATTCCGCCGCCGCGGATTTCATCGCAAAAATGCCTGAGAAATATGAGACCATTGTGGGAGAGAGGGGCGTAGGCCTCTCCGGCGGGCAGAAGCAAAGGATCTCGCTGGCGAGAGCCCTTGCGGTACGGCCGGCCATTTTGATCCTCGATGACACGACCTCGGCCGTGGACATGGAGACGGAAAAGCAGATCCAGCACAGCTTAAAGGAACTGGATTTCCCCTGCACCAAGATCATCATTGCGCAGAGAATCTCCACCACGAAATCTGCCGACAAGATCCTGGTCATCCAGGACGGCTGCATCTCCGAGTGCGGTACGCATGACGAGCTTGTGGCAAAGGACGGATATTATGCAAGCCTTGTGAAGCTCCAGATGGGCGAGGATGAAGCGATCCGCGCCGAAGTGGCCGCAAACGAGGGCAAATTGCCCAAGATGACCATCCCCGTCATGGCGGAGGGCATGGTCAAGTACAACATGACCAATGTGGCAAAGGAAGGAGGTGAGCTCTAATGGCAAGACGAAATACCTACAAAGAAGACGAAGTTCTTGAAACCCCATTTGAGTTCAAACACCTGCTTCGTGCTTCAGTATATATCAAGAAATACGCGGGGAAAATGGTTTTCGCACTGATCCTGAGCGCCATCGGCGGCATCATGGGCCTGTTCTCGCCAAAGCTCACACAGATGGCACTCGACGGCGCCATCCCCGACAAGAACGTGCGTCAGCTCCTGACCTTGGCGGGCCTTTTGGTCCTTGCCTTTGTGATCAGCATCCTCTTTACGACCATCCGCTCGCGCATCATGATCAAGGTGAGCCAGAGCATTATTTACGACATCCGTAAGGACATGTTCGAACACCTTCAGCAGCTGTCCTTCCAGTATTATGATGACAGGCCTCACGGCAAGATCCTGATCCGCGTGGTGAACTACGTAAACTCCGTTTCGGACATGCTTTCCAACGGTTTGATCAACGTGGTGCTTGAGACCATGAACCTGATCTTCATCGTCATCTTCATGCTGCTCATGGACGTAAAGCTCTCCTTGGTGGTGTTGGCTGGCGTGCCCGTCCTCATGGTGTTCCTTCTGTGGATCAAGAACAAGCAGCGTAAGGCTTGGCAGATGGTTTCGAACAAGAACTCCAACCTGAACGCATACCTGCAGGAAAACATCGTGGGCGCAAGGATCACACAGATCTTTGCAAGAGAAGAAGAGAATGCAAAGACCTTTGAATATCTTTCCGACAACTGCCGCAAGACTTGGATGCATGCACTTCGGTACAACAACCTTGTGTGGCCTGGCATTGACAGCATTTCGGTGTGTGTGCGCGCCTGCATCTTCTTCTTTGGACTGATCGTGTTTGGCGCGAACACCAGCCTTGGCGTGATCTATGCCATTTCCTCCTATGCTTCGAGGTTCTGGCAGCCCATCATGAGCCTTGGCAACATCTTTAACAACTTTTTGAACAACATCGCTTATCTTGAGCGTATCTTCGAGACTCTTGACGAGCCCGTGAAGGTCAAGGACGAAGAGGGTGCCACCATCATGCCTCCCATCAAGGGACAGGTGACCTTTGAGCACGTGGACTTTTCCTATGAAACCGGAAAGCCCGTTCTTAAGGACCTTTCCTTCCAGGTAGAGCCCGGCGAGAGCGTGGCCCTGGTTGGCCCGACCGGTGCAGGAAAGAGCACCATCGTGAACCTGATCTCCAGGTTCTACAACCTGAACGGCGGACGCATTCTCATCGACGGACAGGACATTTCGAAGGTGACGCTCAAGTCCTTAAGATCGCAGATGGGCATCATGCTTCAGGACAGCTTTATCTTCTCGGGTACCATTGAAGACAACATTCGTTACGGCAAGCTGGATGCGACGGAGCAGGAGATCCGCGAGGCTAGTAAGCTCGTGTGTGCGGATGACTTTATCCAGCGCTTCCCTGATGCATATAAGACCGAAGTGAAGGAGCGCGGTTCGCTTTTGTCGCAAGGCCAAAAGCAGCTCATTTCCTTCGCAAGAACATTGCTTTCCGATCCCGCCATCCTTGTACTCGATGAGGCAACCTCCAGCATTGACGTGCAGACGGAGCGCGCACTGCAGCAAGGCCTGAACGCGATGATGATGCGCAGGACGAGCTTTGTCATTGCACACCGTCTTTCCACCATCAAGAACTGCGACAAGATCATGTATATCGATCAGGGCGGCATCGTGGAATGCGGCACGCACGAGGAACTGATGGCAAAGAGAGGATATTATTACAGGCTTTACACGGCACAGATGGAAGACATCGCGTAAAAAACGCCGTTTGTATAAACAATTTCAAGTTTTTTGAACGCAAAAAGGGACGCCACTCCGGGAGGCGTCCCTTTCGCTGTTTCCATGCCAAAATGCATTGATAATTCATGCGTTTCACGTTATGATGTTAGAGGAAAAACGTTGGTTTGACGACGAAGGAGGATGATGGCGTGAAAGTATTATTATATGCGGCGAAAACATATGACAAAAAGTCTTTTGACGCGCTGAAGGAGGCGTTTCCTGAGGTTGAGATCGACTACATCGATCACGAGTTGGAGCCGAGGACAGCAAGCCTTGCGCAGGGATATGATGCCGTATGCGCATTCGTGAGCGCCGACGTGAGCGCCAAGACGCTTGAGATTTTCCGTGATCTTGGTGTGAAGGCCGTTTTGATGCGCTGCGCAGGCTATAACAATGTCGACGTGGAGAAGGCAAAGGAGCTCGGGATCGTGGTCAAGAGAGTTCCGGGCTATTCCCCCGAAGCCGTGGCAGAGCTGGCCATGGCATTGGCACTTGCCGTCAACAGGAGACTTTACAAGGCCTATAACAAGGTCCGCGAGAACGATTATACGCTTAAGGGGCTTCGCGGCGTGAACTTTTATCAAAAGACCGCAGGCATCGTCGGAACAGGTAAGATCGGCGCCGCCATGGCGAGGATCTGCCGCGGGTTTGGCATGCGCGTCATCGCTTATGACGTGTATGAGAATCCTGCACTCAAGGATTTTGTAGAGTACGTAACGCTCGATGAGCTGCTTTCCCAGAGCGACCTGATATCCCTGCACTGCCCGCTGATGGACAGCACCTATCACATGATCAACATCGAGAGCATCAAAAAGATGAAGGATGGCGTGATCCTGGTCAATACCTCCAGGGGTGCGCTGGTTGACACGCAGGAGCTGATCGAGGGGATCCGCATGGATAAATTCCTTGGCGTCGGACTCGACGTATACGAGGAGGAGACGGGGAACGTCTACGAGGATCGTTCGGATGAGATCATGATGCATTCCGTGACCGCAAGACTTCTCGCCTTCCCGAACGTCATGATCACCTCGCATCAGGGCTTTTACACGAAGGAGGCGCTTGAAGCCATCGCAGAGACGACACTGCAAAATGCGATGGACGCAAGGGACGGAAAGAGCACGCCCAACGACGTGGCTTAATATTCGCCGCAAGTCTTGAAAATGCGCGCATAATATGATAAACTAGCAACGGATTCAAGGATCGGAGGAAAGACAATTGGAGCAATACAAACAGGAATTTATTGAATTTATGGTGGACTGTGGCGTGCTGAAGTTTGGCGAGTTTACGCTTAAGAGCGGCCGAAAGTCCCCGTTTTTTATGAATGCGGGCGGTTACGTGACCGGTTCGCAGCTCGCAAAGCTTGGCGAGTATTATGCAAAGGCCATTCACGATAAGTACGGCGATGATTTTGACCTGCTGTTCGGACCTGCCTACAAGGGCATTCCTATCAGCGTGGCAACGTCCATCGCGTTCAGCAAGCTTTACGGCAAGGAGATCCGCTACTGCTCGGATCGCAAGGAGGAGAAGGATCACGGCGCAGACAAGGGTGGCTTCCTTGGAAGCAAGCCGCAGGACGGCGACCGCGTGGTGATGATCGAGGACGTGACGACCTCCGGCAAGTCCATGGAGGAGACGGTTCCGAAGGTGAAGGGTGCTGCCAATGTAGAGATCATTGGCCTCATGGTAAGCTTAAACCGCATGGAGGTTGGCCTCGGCGGCGAAAAGAGCGCACTTGAGGAGATCAAGGAGAAATATGGTTTTGACGCCAATGCCATCGTGAACATGGACGAAGTGACGGAATATCTTTACAACAAGCCTTACAAGGGCAGGGTTTACGTGGACGACGAGATCAAGGCGGCTTTGGATGCATATTATGCACAGTATGGCTGCAAGAACAAATAAAGAATAACGAGAAACAGGAGGCGGATGACATGGAAGAGAAAGTTTACAAGGTCATGGGCGGCGCAGGCGCCCTGAACATCGTGCTTGGAGTGATCGCGATCGTGTTTGGCATTGCAACGGGCGTGCTTCTGATCATCAGCGGATCGAAGCTCATTAACAAAAGGTCGCATTTGATGTTCTGACCAGCGAGAAACAAGGCATTTTCCTAAATTGGGGAAGTGCCTTTGTCCTTTTTGAGAGAGGGAGTTTTTTTGAAAAGAGCAAGCAGAAAATTGGCAAAAACCAAAAGAAGGGCCAACTACAAATTCACAAACAAGAAGCACCCCGTAAAGGCGATCAGCTCCACGATCCTTGGGTGCGTGAGCCTCTTTGGCATCATCGCGGCGATCTATCTTTCTTTTTTGCAGCGTGGTGACACAAAGCCGGGCTATGGCCTTACGGGGCTTTTGGCCGTGATCTTTTCCGTGACGGGCGTGGTGCTTGGGGCACTGTCCTTTCGGGAGCGCGACAGCTTTTACGTGCTTAGCTGGGTGGGAACGATCTTAAACGGAGTGATCTTGATCATCGTGGCACTTCTGTTTGTTGTCGGATTACAAGGATAAAAAGATCAAAGGAGTAAAGGAATTTGGAAAATTTGGAGATCAGCATGGAAGTTTTGAAGGAAAGACAGGACCTGGCTGCTGAAAGGATCGCGCAGATCGCGGCAGAGGGCCTTGCGAAAGAAGGGTTTGATGAGTATTTCCGCCGCATGGCGGCTTTTTTGACGCTTGTGGAAGAGAACCGTAGGTTCTTGGAGGCGGGCGGCCTTAAGACGGCAAGCCTTGAGGAGCTTGGGGAGAGGAATCATGCATTATATGCGGACATTCTTCCCGAGAATTATGACAAGAGCTTTGGAAATCCGACTTTTGCCGTATCGAAGCTTGGCGAGGACTATGGCAAGCTTCTTTGTTACCTCGCGAAGGAAATCTTCGCCACCACGATCTTTTGCTACACTGGCAATCTGGAGGACGTGGTGATCCGCGAGGAGGTGTTCCTCGAGGTGTATGGCGCCTTTTGCGAAAGCCTGCAGGAGACGGGTGAGCTCCCGGGGAGCGATCGCATCCGCCAGATCCTGTATTGGTTTGTCAGCGACTATTCCGAGGTGGAGCGCGCAAAGCTTGTGGATCAGATGGTATATCCCGGCGGATCTGCCAGTATCCGCGTGCTGAAGGAGGCGGACCTTACCGACCTTCGCTATCTTTATGGCTATGGACAATATATCGGCGAAAACGAGCTTCAGATCGCAAAGTTCCTGCTCGCTCAGCCAAAGGAGACGATCGACGTCATGGCGAATACCTTCACGGAGGGGTATCGTATCGGCTTTGAGCTTGGCGGAAAGGATCTTAGCAAGAAAACCAGTGCGGAGCTGATCTATCCCATCGGCTTTGAGCGCATGATGAAAAAGGCTGTGGAAAACTTCGCAAAGATCGGTCTTGACGTGACGGGCCGCGATCAAAGCATTGCGACGGGCTATGGACCGGGCACCGGATATTCCGTATCTCCGAACCGTCAATATGAATTCGATCACCGAGAGGACATGGCACTCTTCTTGGATAAGGCTCTGGTACAGAGAACCGTCGAGACGCTCCGCGCCGGCTTTGAGGCAAGGAAGGACGAGGCGAAAAAGCATGCCGGTCCCGCCGTCGTGGAAGTCTTTGGCCAGGAGGATTTTGATCCCGTGATCAAGCCAGAGGCGCCAAAGATGACGGAGGAGCAAAATGGTCTCGGCGTGGAACTTAAGGCAGGCATGTACGAGGTACAGATGAGCTACATTCCCCACGAGGAGCGTAGCTTTACGATCATCGCCTTCCCCGTACCCGAGATCCGAAAGGCCCTTCCGGACGATTCCGAGGAGACCTATGGGAAGTTCTTCGAGGAAGTCATTCGGATCAATACGCTGGATTACGTGAAGTATCGCGACATTCAGGCAACCATGATCGCCGCGCTCGATCAGGCGGATTACTGTGAAGTCAAGGGCATGAACGGCAACTGCACCGACCTTCGCATCAACCTGTATAAGCTGAAGGACCCTTCCAAGGAGACTATTTTTGAAAACTGCGTCGCAGACGTGAACATCCCTGTGGGCGAGGTCTTCACTTCGCCTGTTCTCGAAGGGACAAACGGCGTTTTGAACGTCAGCAGGGTTTTCCTCGAGGGCCTCGAATACCGTGACCTGACCATCCGCTTTGAAAACGGCATGATCCAGGAATATACCTGCTCCAACTTCGAAAACGAGCAGGAAAACCTGGATTTCATCCGCAACAACGTGCTCTTTAAGCACAAGACGCTTCCCATTGGTGAGTTTGCCATTGGCACCAACACCACGGCTTACGTGGTGGCGAGAAAATATGGAGTACAGTCCAAGCTCCCCATTTTGATCGCGGAGAAGACTGGCCCTCACTTTGCAGTGGGCGACACCTGCTATTTCAAGTCCGAGGACATCGCGGTATATAATCCCGACGGCAAGGAGATCGTGGCGCGGGACAACAGCGTGTCGATCCTGCGCAAGACCGACCCTTCGAAGGCATATTTCCAATGCCATACGGACATCACCATTCCATACGAGGAACTTGGCGAACTGGTGGCCGTAAAGAAGGACGGCGAGAGGATCCCGATCATCGAAAAAGGTCGTTTTGTGCTCCCTGGAACGGAGGAATTGAACCGGGCGCTGGATTCTTAAGAGAATCTTAACAAAAAATTGTGTAATTTGACCTTGCATACGCCACACATTTCTAGTAAACTAATAACTAGATATTGTGGGTGGGTATGTTTTCGAGTGGCTTATCTAGTCATTTGGAGGATTTCACCACACAGGAGGGAAAGAGAAAATGGCACAGGCAAAAAAAGCAGCGGCACCAGCGGCTACGAAGGCGGCAAAGGTTGCAAAGGTTGGCATCGTGATGGGAAGCGATTCCGATATGCCCGTAATGGCGAAGGCTGCGGACATTCTGGAGGAACTGGGTGTCCCTTATGAGATGACGATTATCAGCGCGCACAGGGAGCCGGACGTGTTCTTTGAGTATGCAAAGAATGCGGAGAAGAAGGGTTTTAAGGTGATCATCGCGGGAGCGGGCATGGCAGCGCATCTGCCTGGCATGTGTGCGGCGATCTTTCCGATGCCCGTGATCGGTATTCCGATGCATACGACTTCGCTGGGCGGTCGCGATTCTTTGTATAGTATCGTGCAGATGCCGAGCGGCATTCCGGTTGCGACGGTGGCGATCAATGGAGGAGCCAATGCGGGGCTGCTTGCGGCGAAGATCTTGGCGACGTCGGATGCGGCGCTGCTGAAAAAATTAAAGGCCTACAGCGAGAAACTGAAGAACCAGGTTGTGGCAAAGGACGCGAAGTTGCAGGAAGTAGGATATAAGAAGTATATGGAGAAGTAATGTGAGGGAAGCGTTGCGATGGCGCCGGGGGTCACGGAAAATATTTATATAAGCGCGGGAGCGCAGAATGTGAGGATGAGGATGGATTACAAGAAGGCAGGCGTGGACATTGAAGCTGGGTACAAGTCAGTGGAGCTGATGAAGAAGCACGTGAAGGAAACCTTCCGGCCAGAGGTCATGGGAGGGATCGGAGGCTTCTCCGGCGCGTTCTCAATGGCAGCGATCAAGGACATGGAGCATCCGGTGCTTTTGTCTGGTACGGACGGCGTTGGAACGAAGATCAAGCTGGCGTTTCTTCTCGACAAGCATGACACGGTCGGCATCGACTGCGTTGCTATGTGCGTGAACGACGTGGCATGTGCAGGCGGCGAGCCTCTGTTTTTCCTGGATTATATCGCATGTGGAAAGAACTATCCCGAAAAGATCGCTGAGATCGTAAAGGGTGTTGCGGAAGGTTGTAAGCAGGCAGGTTGTGCACTGATCGGCGGCGAGACTGCTGAGCATCCCGGTCTGATGCCCGAGGATGAATATGATCTCGCAGGCTTCACAGTTGGCGTTGCAGACGCAAAGGACGTGATCGACGGTTCCAAGATCAAGGCAGGCGACGTGCTTGTCGGCATTGCATCTTCCGGCGTACACTCCAATGGCTTCTCCCTTGTGAGAAAGGTTTTCGAGATGACCAAGGAGAGCCTGAACACATATTATGACGAGCTTGGAAAGACTCTTGGCGAGGCGCTGATCGTGCCCACCAGGATTTACGTAAAGGCACTGAAGGCCGTAAAGGATGCAGGCGTGACCATCAAGGGTTGCAGCCACATCACGGGCGGCGGTTTTTATGAGAACATTCCCAGAATGCTTCCGGACGGCATCCGCGCACAGGTGAAGAAGGACAGCTATGAGGTTCCTGCAATCTTTAAGCTCCTGCAGAAGAAGGGTGACATTGCGGAAGAGATGATGTACAACACTTACAACATGGGTCTTGGCATGGTGCTGGCACTCGATCCCGCAGACGTGGACAAGACGGTTGCGGCTCTTGAGTCCGCAGGCGAGAAGGCTTACGTTGTTGGTACCTGCGTGGCAGGAGAAAAGGGCGTGACCATATGCTAAAGATCGTTGTATGTGTCTCCGGCGGAGGAACGAACCTGCAGGCCATCATGGATGCCATTGACTGCGGCAAGATCACGAACACGCAGATCCTTGCGGTGATCAGCAACAATCCTGGCGTCAAGGCGCTTGAGAGGGCTGAGAAATATGGCGTACCCGGAATCTGCATGTCTCCGAAGGAATATGCAAGCAGGGCAGAATTTAACGAAGCTTTCACGAACAAGATGTGTGAGCTTTCGCCGGACCTTGTGGTGCTCGCAGGCTTCTTGGTAAAGATCCCGGAGCAGATGGTTTCGAAGTTTTCGGGAAGGATCGTGAACATTCATCCCGCACTGATCCCTTCGTTCTGCGGCGTTGGCTATTATGGACTCAAGGTGCATGAGAAGGCCTTGGAGCGCGGCGTGAAGGTAACGGGCGCGACGGTGCACTTCGTGAATGAGGGCATGGACGAGGGCCCCATCATTGCACAGAAGGCGGTGGAAGTTTTGGACGGCGACACGCCGGAGATCCTGCAAAGAAGAGTCATGGAGCAGGCAGAATGGATCTTGCTCCCGCAGGCGATCGATGACATCGCGAACGGAAGGATCAAGCTCGTTGGAAATCACGTTCGCAGGGCATAAACCAGAACATAAGTTAGAACATAAGAGAAGGATGGGACAAGTCATGAAAGTATTGATCGTGGGTGGCGGCGGCCGCGAGCATGCGATCGCAGTCAGCATGAGAAAGAGTAAGCGCGTTGACGAGCTTTACTGTGTGCCCGGAAATGCGGGCATCGCACAGATCGCAGAGTGCGAACCCTCCATCGGAGTGATGGAGTTTGACAAGATCGTGGCATATGCGAAAGAAAAGGCAGTGGACCTTGTATTCGTTGCGCCGGACGACCCCTTGGTGGGCGGCCTGGTGGATGTGCTTGAGGCAAACGGGCTTCGCGCATTTGGACCGAACAAGGCAGCAGCGATCCTTGAGGGCAGCAAAGCCTTTTCAAAGGATCTGATGAAGAAATATGGCATTCCTACGGCGGCATATGAAAACTTTGACGATCCCGAGAAGGCGCTTGCCTATCTTGAGACCGCAGACATGCCGATCGTGCTGAAGGCCGATGGCCTGGCACTGGGCAAGGGCGTTCTGATCTGCAACACTTTGGAAGAGGCAAAGGCCGGCGTCAAAGAGATCATGATGGATAAGCACTTCGGCAGCGCGGGCAACCGCATGGTCATCGAGGAATTCATGACCGGCCGTGAAGTTTCGGTATTGTCCTTTGTGGATGGCAAGACGATCAAGATCATGAGCTCCGCGCAGGATCACAAGCGCGCGAAGGATGGCGATCAGGGCCTGAACACCGGCGGCATGGGCAACTTCTCGCCGACTCCGTTCTACACCAAAGAGGTGGATGAGTTCTGCAAGAAGTATATCTATCAGGCGACCGTGGACGCCATGGCGGCTGAGGGAAGACCTTTCAAGGGCGTGATCTTCTTCGGACTGATGCTGACGCCCAAGGGACCGAGAGTGTTGGAGTTCAACGCAAGATTCGGCGATCCCGAAGCGCAGGTGGTTCTTTGCAGGATGAAGAACGACATCATGGACGTGGTGGATGCCTGCATCGACGGAACCCTCGATCAGATCGAACTGGAATTTGAAGACAACGCCGCAGTTTGCGTGATCCTGGCTTCGGACGGATATCCCGTATCCTACAAGAAGGGCTTTGAGATCAAGGGCCTTGAGAACTTTGAAGGCAAGGAAGATTACTACTGCTTCCACGCCGGCAGCAAGTTCGACGATCAGGGAAGAGTCGTGACAAACGGAGGAAGAGTGCTTGGCGTAACCGCCAAGGGCGCAACCCTGAAGGAAGCAAGGGCAAAGGCCTACGAAGCGACAAAGTGGGTAGACTTTGAGAACAAATATATGCGAACCGACATCGGCAAAGCAATCGATGAAGCGTAAAGCGAAAAGGAAGGAAGGCGGATGAAAATGGCGGGTAAAGCACAAGGTATGAGAGTATGGCGAAAGTTGATCACAATGATCGCACTTGCATTCGCGCTTGTGATCTTGGCGGACGGTTTTAAGATTGTCAGCAGGGCGGATACCGGTACGACGACTACTGGCGTGAACATGCGTCAGACGCCAAGCAAGAACGGTACATTGGTGACAAAGCTGGAAGAGGGCACCAAGGTAGAACTTGGAAACCTGGTCGACGGCAAGGACGGAGACGGAAAGAAGTGGTATGAAGTAACTTATAACGGTAAGAGCGGGTACATTCGCTCCGATCTGATCAAGAAGGGTACTGAAAGCACCGGCAACGAAACCCAGACCGGAACGAGCACCGGAGAGGTGGAAGCCGTGACGCCCGTTGGCGCAACGATCGCAGGCAGCAATACCGTTCGCGTTCGCACGAGCGCATCCACGACGTCAAGCAATAACATTCTGACCACCGTGGCCAAGGGTACGGAAGTGACCGTGATCGGTAAGGTCATCGGCTCCGACAAGAAGACCTGGTATCAGATCAGACTGACCGTGGAAGGTAAGGACGTGATCGGTTATGTTCGCAGCGATTACCTTGCGATCACTGGTGACATCAAGCCACTCGAGGCTGATCCCGTTCAGCCGGATCCCGTGGAACCGGATCCCCAAACCTCGGAGACCACGACGAAGGAGCCTGAGACGGTGACTCCCGTAAAGCGTTATGAGACGGCGCTTGAAAACGACAAGTGGAAGCTGATCGATTATGAAAATGCCGTTCAGTATGACATCGACGACCTTTTCTCCGCAGCGAATAAATATAAAGAGTTATATGAAACCGCTGACAAAAAGGCAAAGGCTAAGGGCGGCTGGCTGATCTTCTTCATCATCCTTGCAATCGCGGCATGCGCAGGCGTTGGTTACCTGCTTTATCGCATGAAGGACATCAAGGAAGAAGCTTACATTTCCAACATTGAGAACAACACTCCGAGACGTACGGCTGAAAGGCCCAGAGGAGAAGCAAGAGGCGGACAGTCTCAGGGCGGAAGACCTGCCATCCGTGACGGTCTCGAGCCTAGAAGAGATGAGGGACGTCCTGCAAATGGACAAAGATCCTCTGCAAACAGAAATCAGAATCCTCAGGGCGGCAGGCCCGCGCAGCCTGGCCAGCCCCAGAACGGCAGACCCGCGCAGCAGGGACAGCCTCAAAACGGCAGACCTGCGCAGCCTGGCCAGCCTCAGAACGCAAGACCCGCGCAGCAGGGCCAGCCTCAGAACGCAAGACCCGCGCAGCCTGGCCAGCCTCAGAACGCAAGACCCGCGCAGCAGGGCCAGCCTCAGAACGCAAGACCTGCGCAGCCTGGCCAGCCTCAGAACGGCAGACCTGCGCAGCAAGGACACCCTCAGAACGCAAGGCCCGCACAGCCTGGACAGCCTCAGATGGCAAGACCCGCACAGCCCGGCCAGCCTCAGATGGCAAGGCCCGCGCAGCCTGCGCAGCCGCAGGATGGCAGACCTACGCAGCAGACGGCAGCTCGTCCTAAGAACTTTGCACAGGACGGCGACGACATGGAATTTGAATTCCTCAACTGGGACAGCGACGAATAAAACTGCATAATATTAAATAGTTCTAAACTTTCGAAGGGGCAGGTTGACACTGCCCCTTTGCTGTTATACAATGATTATAACAATGTGATGCCAGGGTACAAAGGTCCAAAATCGAGTCGTGTTTGCACGAACGAGATTTTGACCTTGGGACCCGCCCAAACATGAGGCAGTAGCGAAATGCTTGAGAAACAAGCATTTCTGCGGATGCCGAATGTTGGTCGAATTGCGAGAGTTGCGAAGCAACGGAGCAATTCGAGGGGCATCAACACATACCTACACTACACGCAGAAAGGAGGAACCCTGATGTTCATTGAGATCGATTTTAACAGCGATGAAGCCTTGTATCTTCAGCTTCGCAATCAGATCATCCTAGGCATTGCCACGGATCAGTTTCATGAGGGAGAATCCTTGCCCAGCGTCAGAAGTCTTGCGGACGTCATTGGCATAAATATGCATACGGTGAACAAGGCATACACGCTCCTAAAGCAGGAGGGTTATGTCAAGGTGGACCGCCGCAAGGGCGCGGTGATCGCCGTGGATGCCAATCAGGCACTTATCATGGAGGAGATCCGAAGGTCCCTTCAGGTGATCCTGGCAAAAAGCTATTGTAAGAATGTTCCCCGGGAAGAGATCCATCAGCTGGTGGATGAGATCTATGACGGGATGGAGAGGTAAGTAATGCAATCACAATCATTTACGGAAAAGGCAAGGGATGCGCTTGGCCACGCGTCAAAATGTGCGGCGAGCCTGAATCAGGGCTATGTCGGCACGGAGCATATCCTTGCGGGACTACTGAAGGAGGGGACCGGCGTTGCAGCTAAGGTCCTTACGGAAAACGGAGTAGATTTAGACAAGCTTCTGGACATGATCCGCGAGCTGATTGCCTTTGAAAACGGCGCCCCCGTGCGCGAACGCGAAGGGTATTCCCCCCGCGCACAGAGGATCCTTGAGGAAGCGATCGCGCAGGCTAAACGTTTCGGACAGAAGGAAGCAGGGACGGAGCATCTTCTCCTTGCCATCATCAAAGAGGGCGAGAATGTGGCCGTGCGTCTTTTGAACGCAATGAACGTAAACCTCCAAAAGGTTTACGTGGAAACATTGCAGGCCATCGGACAGGACGGGAACCTCTACAAGGAGGATCTGGGAAGAAGAAATCAGGGCAAGGGAAAAACCTCTACCCTGGACCAATACAGCAGGGATCTTACGGCCCTTGCACGTGAAGGAAAGCTTGACCCCGTCGTGGGACGCGAGGAAGAGATCCGCAGAGTGATCCAGATCCTGAGCAGACGCACCAAGAACAATCCATGTCTGATCGGCGAGCCTGGCGTCGGCAAGACCTCCGTCGTGGAAGGACTTGCGCTTCGGATCGTTTCCGGCGACGTGCCCTTTACGGTGCAGAACAAGCGTGTTCTTACGCTGGATCTTGCAGGCATGGTGGCGGGAAGCAAATACCGCGGTGAATTCGAAGAGCGCATTAAGAAGGTCATTAAAGAGGTCATTGATGACGGTAACGTCGTTCTATTCCTGGATGAGATCCACACGCTCATTGGAGCCGGCGGCGCAGAGGGTGCCATCGATGCATCCAACATCCTAAAGCCTTCCCTGGCAAGAGGAGAGCTGCAGCTCATCGGTGCGACCACCATCGCGGAATACCGCAAGTACGTGGAGAAGGATGCCGCCTTAGAGCGCAGGTTCCAGCCCGTGAACGTGGAGGAACCCACGCAGGAGGAGGCCATTGCGATCCTTGAAGGCGTGAAGGGCAAATATGAAGAGCATCATCATGTGACCATTACCCGTGAAGCAGTGGAAGCTGCCGTCAAATTGTCCGAAAGATATATTAACGACCGTAACCTTCCTGACAAGGCCATCGACCTGATCGACGAGGCTGCATCCAGTGCAAGGCTTCAGATGATGGAGATCCCTGAGAAGGAAAAGGAACTTCTCGCCCAGATCAAGAAAAAGGATCTGCAGATCGAGCGGTCGATCCGCATGGAGGTCTTTGCACAGGCGGCGGAGCTGAAAAAGGAGCAAAGCCTGCTTTTGCAGAAATATGACAAGATGGTCGCAAAACGCGAGGAGCAGGAGCGTGAAAGGCGCTATGAGGTGAAGGAAGAGGACATTGCACGCGTGGTGTCCATCTGGACCAAGATCCCCGTGACAAAGCTGGCGGAAAAGGAGAGCGAAAAGCTCCTAAAGCTCGAAGGCATTCTGCATAAGCGCGTGATCGGACAGGAAGAGGCCGTGACGGCGGTCGCGAAGGCCATGCGCCGCGGCAGAGTGGGGCTTAAGGACCCCAACAGACCGATCGGCTCCTTCTTCTTCCTTGGACCGACGGGTGTCGGAAAAACGGAGCTTTCCAAGGCACTTGCTGAGGCGATGTTTGGCTCTGAGGATGCGATGATCCGCGTGGACATGTCGGAGTATATGGAGGGGCATTCCGTTTCGAAGATGATCGGTTCGCCGCCTGGCTACGTTGGTTTTGAGGAGGGCGGACAGCTTTCCGAGAAGGTGCGCAGGAACCCTTATTCGGTAGTGCTTTTCGATGAGATCGAGAAGGCACATCCCGACGTGTTCAACGTGCTTTTGCAGGTGCTTGACGACGGTCACGTCACGGATTCGAAGGGACGCAAGGTCAGCTTCAAGAATACCATTCTCATCATGACGAGTAACGCAGGTGCACAGAGGATCGTGGATCCCAAGAACCTCGGTTTCGCATCGGAAAAGAATGAGAAGAGAGACTATGAGCGCATGAAGTCCGCGGTGATGGACGAGGTCAAGAAGAGCTTCAAGCCTGAGTTCATCAACAGGATCGATGACATCATCGTGTTCCATCAGCTAAACGACGAAAACATGAAGGAGATCGTGGATCTTCTTTCCAGGAACCTGGCCAAGCGTTGTGAGACCCAGATGGGGATCCGCCTGACGCTTACGCCGGCGCTCAAAGAGCATCTGGTGAAGAAATATTCCGATCAAAAGATGGGTGCAAGACCCTTGAAGAGAGCCATCCAGTCCGTAGTGGAGGATGCTCTTGCGGAAGAGATCCTGGCCGGTCGCGTAAAGCGCGGCGATACGGTCAGCGCAGGGTTTAAGGCAGATAAAATCAACTTTCACGTAAAATAAACCTAGGAGGAAAAACAAATGGCAGTAGTACGGGAACTGATCCGCAGCGAGGAAAACGGGGGATTTAGCTTTGGAAATCACGAGCTTGCTGCAAAGGCAAAGCTGGAGGATTTCAAGCATGGCGGGGATCTTCTCAAGGTAAAGACCTACAATGAGATCACAAAGCTCGAAAAGAACGGTGGCTTTTTATATGAATCCGTTCCGGGCACGAGCGTAACAAACTTCCTTGAGTCTGAGGATGAAGTAAGCTTCACCGTAGAGGGCGACCAGGATGCGCAGATCACCGTTGGTCTCGCAGACGAAACGGATTATGAAGTGTTCGTGGATGGCGAAAGCATTGGCATCATGAATACCGGGCTTGGCGGAAAGCTTTCTCTTTCCGTTCTGCTTGCAGCCGTGGATCACGTTGACGTAAAGATCGTAAAACAGTAGGTTTTTGAAGCAGGGAGAGGCTATGGCAAAAGGGAAAATGACCAGCGTCTTCTTCTGCCAAAGCTGTGGCTATGAATCGGCAAAATGGACGGGACAATGCCCTGCGTGCAAGGCTTGGAACACCATGGTGGAAGAGATCGTGGATCGGTCTGAACTAAAGGGGTCACAAGGAGCACGAAAAGGGAGCACGTCAGAGCCCTGCATTCTTTCTGAGGTGACGATCCGGGAACAGGATAAGGTCCTCACCGGCATCGGCGAACTCGATCGCGTGTTGGGCGGCGGCATAGTGCAAGGGTCCCTCACCTTGGTGGGAGGAGATCCCGGCATCGGAAAATCTACCCTTCTTTTGCAGGTCTGCCAGAAGGTTTCAGCGGCAGGCCATAAGGTGCTTTACGTATCCGGCGAGGAATCGCAGGTTCAGATCAAAATGCGTGCGGACCGCATCGGACCGTTCTCCAAGGACATGTTCCTGCTGTGCGAAACGTCCCTGGATGCCATTACGGAAGTGATCCGAAGGCAAAAGCCTGAGGTTGTCGTGATCGACTCGATCCAGACGATGTATTCCGAGAATGTCTCTTCAGCGCCGGGAAGCGTTTCACAGGTGCGTGAGGCAACGGCAACGCTATTGCAGCTTGCCAAGGGCCTTCTTGTTTCCGTGTTCATTGTCGGACACGTGACGAAGGAGGGCACGGTGGCAGGACCTAGAGTGCTAGAGCACATGGTGGATACCGTGCTTTACTTTGAAGGCGACAGACATGCGTCCTATCGCGTCCTTCGGGGCGTAAAGAACCGTTTTGGTTCCACCAATGAGATCGGCGTCTTCGAAATGCGCGAGACGGGACTTGTCGAGGTTCAGAACCCTTCGGAGTATATGCTTTCGGGGCGCCCTGAGAATGCGAGCGGTTCCGTGGTGACATGTTCCATGGAGGGCACGAGGCCAGTGCTTCTTGAGATCCAGGGACTTGTTTGTCACAGCAGTTTTGGCATTCCGCGCAGGCAGACGACGGGTACGGATTTTAACCGCGTGAACCTTTTGATGGCAGTGCTTGAAAAGCGTTCCGGCGTACAGCTTTCAGGATGTGACGCATATGTCAACGTAACGGGCGGTCTTAAGGTGACGGAGCCGGCGATCGATCTTGCGATCGTTCTCGCGATCGTTTCAAGCTTTCGCAATCAGGCCTTGCCGGCAAAGCTGATCGCGTTTGGCGAGGTGGGTCTGTCCGGTGAGGTGCGCAGCGTAAGTCAGGCGTCACAACGCATTGCAGAGGCGGAAAAGCTTGGATTTGACACTTGTCTCGTGCCGAAAAGCAATCTGAGCGAGGCACTGAAGGACAAGGCAGGAAAAATGAAGGTAGTTGGCATCGCTACAGTGTCGGACGCACTGGAGTTTCTTGGCAGCAGGTAAGTCATGAAGTGAGGAGGTGGCAGGCATGACATATGAAGACATTGTTTACATGGTGAGAAGAGTGTTTGAAAATGCAGACGCCAGAAGAGTTCTGGAGCACGTGGCCATCCAGGTGAACGTGACAGGAGAGGGCGAAGGCATCTTCTATGTTGAGGTCGCCGAAAGGCAGGTCTGCGTCGAACCTTATGATTACTATGACCGTGATTGCCTGTTGATCATCCCGAGCAAGGCAGTCAAGGAACTGTGCGAAAGGAAGTATACTTTACGCAGTGCGATCGAGAACGGAACCGTTGAATTTCATGGCGATGAGCGCAAAATGAAGCTCTGTTTGAGCAAGATCAAACTCCGCTAAACGGAAAAGTGGGGAAAAACGTAAAAAAATCTTAAAAAAACGCAAAAAATATGACTTTTTTTACGTTTTTGTATTGAAAAATCGTTTTTTATTTGGTATGCTGATATTTAGAAAAGGGAGAGCCCTTTTCGTAAAAGAGGTTTTTGGGCACATAAGTGCTCGAAATAAACAAAAAGAAGGAAGGAGATCCATTATGAACAAGACAGAACTTGTAGCAGCAGTAGCAGCAAAGGCAGAGATCACCAAGAAAGACGCAGCAGCAGCAGTTGAGGCAGTTTTCGCAGTTATCGGCGATGAGCTTCAGAAGAAAGAGAAAGTACAGCTGATCGGCTTTGGTACTTTCCAGACCAGCGAGAGAAAGGCTCGTACCGGCCGCAATCCTCAGACTGGCGCTACCGTTAAGATTGCAGCAGCTACTCTTCCCGCATTCAAGGCTGGTAAGGCTCTGAAGGAGAAGGTTAACACCAAGCCTAAGAAGGCCGCAGCTAAGAAGAAGAAATAAGTTCGACCATCTTAAGTAATGTGATAATTCAGACTTCAAGCGCAGGACGGCGTACCACGGTACGCCGTCTTCGTCATTTTAAAAGTTTTGCTTGCATTTGCGGAAGGAACGTGTTATGATTTCATTCGTCGGCAAAAGACGGATCAATATAGGGGAATAGTACAATGGTAGTGCGGCGGTCTCCAAAACCGTTAATGGGAGTTCGATCCTCTCTTCCCCTGGTTAGAGCTTGAAGGGCAGCTGCTTTTCAAGCTTTTTTTATGCATGCGCGCCCGTGCCCGCATTCACATTGAGAACTCGGGGTTGCGGCTGGCATCCCCTCTCAGGCCTATTCGCATTACGTGATTTTACGTAGCGGGTGCTAAGGCATCTCAAATGCCGCCGAAAAGATGGCGTCATTTGATACGCTGCCTAAGCACCGACGTAAAATACGTACCTGAGAGGGGACAGCCAGTCGCTCCCCTCGAGGTGGAGGATGGCCTGGATAGAAGCGGTGGATGTGTGGTAAGGGGAAGCAGTGTGGCGAACGCTGGATGTTGTTCCTCGAGGTGGAGGCATGGCCTGGATGGAAGCGGTGGATGTGTGGTAAGGGGAAGCAGTGCGGCGAAAACTGTGAGTTCTTTGAGTTGGTGGATGGGCAGGGTGGAAGCGCATGCATGCACTGAGGAGAGTATGCATGGTAAGGCAGGCGTGCAGGACTGGTAGCATGGGAAGTGAGGTGGTAAGTGGTATGGAGCAGGACGAGAGATTGGCAAAGGCGCTGGAAACACTTAGGAATTATGTGCTAGAGTTGGGGATGAAGGCTGGGAAGAGTGAGGAATGGGCCGGGGAGCTGTGGGAGCGGATTAAGGGTAGTAATGGGGTGTTAAGGGAGCTGGCGTATTATCACGATTACGGAGAGTTTTTGGGAGAGTATAAGGTTGCAGGTTTTGGGCTGACGGACGTGCTGGTGTGGCAGGTGGATCATTTTAAGGCATATATGGACCGGCATGAGGAGATGAACCGTTATCGGACGGAAAGGCTCTTTTTGGAATCGTTGGACGTGTTGCTGAAAATGGAGCAGGATCCGAAGCCTTTTGTCGAGAAAATGAAAGGCGAAACGGGGACGGATTTTGCGGATAAATATTGAAAAAAATACTGTACTTTTGCGGAAAGTATGATAATATAAAAATACATATGTGTCATTTTTGCGCGCAAAAATAGGAAAATATGACAGGTCTGGCTTAAATGGGAGGACTTGGATGGAGCAGGATGCGGGCATGAACGAAAAGATCATACGGGAGTATCATGAAGCCGTGGAGCCGCTGTTTCGCTTTTGGCCTTGGCTGGAGCAGCATGCGGGCGAGACGGGTCAGACGCTCTTTGAGGAGCAGGGGATCGCGGAGCATTCCCTGAGCTTTCCGGTGTATGATCCGATGCTCACGCAGTTTATCCGCGAGGCGGGGCAGAGTAGCCTGATGGATCGCAACTATCCATACGTATATTCCAGAAATGGTCTGCGAGATCATGCGGACGAGCGGGCCTTGATCACAAAAGCCGGTCCGGAAGAATGGGATCAGCTTCGGGGAATCCTCTCGCGCTATGTCCTTGGCGGCCGCGTGAAGGCAATGCTCTGGAGTGAGGGCGTGAAAGCATGCACATATCTGCTGGTCCTGAAGCGAATGAAGGAGATCGCGACGGGGCTTGAGCAGGAGAACGAATGACCTTTGGGGGAAAGGCACGGGGGAGAACATGGGAGAGAAATCAATTCAAAAGAGAAAGTATATTCTGGAGACGGCGCGAAAGGTTTTCGTGGAGAAGGGCTTTAAGAAGGTGACCATGAAGGACATCGTGGAGGCTTGCGACATCAGCCGCGGCGGCCTGTATCTCTATTTCGAGAGCACCAGCCAGATCTTCCAGGAGGTCATGAAGATGGAGACCCAGGAGGCGGATGATCTCTTCTCCGACAGCATCAAGGAGGATGCGACGGCATCTGACATTTTGCTTTTGTTCCTTCGTGAGCAGAAGAAGGAGCTGCTTCGCAAGAAGGATACGCTGACGCAGGCCATCTATGAATTCTATTTTGAGAATCAGCTCCCGAAGAAGGAAAACAGACTCAAGAAGCAATTTGATTCCGCAGTGAGGATCATCGAAGGATTGATCGGAGCTGGAGTGGAGAGCGGTGAGTTTTACTGTGAGGATCCGGCCGGTTGTGCCAGGAACATCATGTTTGTTTTGGAAGGACTCAAAATCTGTGCGCAGACCATCGGCGTAACGCCTGAGATGGTGGATCGTGAGATCCTCTATCTGTTCAAGAATCTGTGCGTGGAAGAGGAATAAATATTTCTAACGTAAGGCAAGGAGAGGCAAGTTTAAGAAATGGGAAACGTAAGACGGATCTATGTGGAAAAGAAGGCACCTTATGCGGTCAAGGCAAAGGAATTGCATGACGAGTTAAAGAATTATCTCGGCATTGACGCAAAGGCAGTGAGGGAGTTCATCCGCTATGACGTGGAGAATATCTCCGACGAGGTGTTTGACAAGGCATGCAAGACGGTGTTCTCGGAGCCGCCGGTAGATGATCTCTATCTTGAGACCATCGAGGTTCCAAGTGACGCGAAGGTGTTCTCAGTGGAATTCCTTCCCGGTCAGTTCGATCAGAGAGCAGATTCCGCAGTACAGTGTGTTCAGTTCCTTGATGAGAATGAAAACCCCGTTATTCGCACGGCCGTTACCTACATGATCCAGGGTGACGTGACGGAAGATGAATTCGCAAAGATCAAAGCTTATTGCATCAACCCCGTGGATTCGAGGGAGACAGGCATGGAGAAGCCTGAGACCTTGATCACGAAGTTTGATGATCCTGCAGACGTATCAATCTTCAATGGTTTCGCCGACATGCCTGAAAAGGACCTTCGGGATCTCTATGATTCCCTTGGCTTGGCGATGACCTTCAAGGATTTCCAGCATATTCAGAATTATTTCAAGAACGACGAAAAGCGCGATCCGTCCATGACGGAGATCCGCGTTCTCGATACCTATTGGTCTGATCACTGTCGTCATACCACCTTCTCCACTGAGCTTACTGACGTGGAGTTTGGCGAGGGCTATTACAGAACGCCCCTTGAGACCACTTACCAGAGTTATCTCGACACCAGGGCTGAGATCTTTGCCGGCAGAACGGATAAGTTCGTCTGCCTGATGGATCTTGCGCTGATGGCCATGAGAAAGCTGAAGGCAGACGGCAAGCTCGCGGACATGGAAGAATCCGATGAGATCAATGCCTGCTCCGTTGTGGTTCCCGTGGAAATGGATTATGGCGATCACAAGGAGACCGAGGAGTGGCTGGTGTTCTTCAAGAATGAGACCCACAACCACCCGACCGAGATCGAGCCTTTCGGTGGCGCGGCAACCTGCCTTGGCGGTGCGATCCGCGATCCCCTGTCCGGCAGAGGCTATGTATATCAGGCAATGCGCGTGACCGGTGCGGCAGATCCCACCGTTCCCGTTTCTGAGACCTTAAAGGGCAAGCTTTCCCAGAAGAAGCTCGTTCGCGGCGCGGCGGCCGGATATTCCTCCTACGGAAACCAGATCGGCCTTGCGACCGGCTTTGTAAAAGAGATCTATCATCCGAATTACGTTGCAAAGAGAATGGAGATCGGTGCCGTGATGGGTGCCGCTCCCAGAAAGAACGTGATCCGCGAGACTTCCGATCCCGGCGACGTGATCATCCTTCTTGGCGGTCGTACCGGCCGTGACGGCTGCGGCGGCGCAACCGGTTCCTCCAAGGTGCACACCGAGGCCTCCATTGAGACCTGTGGCGCTGAGGTACAAAAGGGTAACGCACCCACCGAGAGAAAGATCCAGAGGCTCTTCCGCAGAGAGGAAGTCAGCAAGCTCATCAAGAAGTGTAACGACTTTGGCGCAGGCGGCGTATCTGTAGCAATCGGTGAGCTGGCAGCAGGCCTGACCGTTGATCTTGACAAGGTGCCGAAGAAATATGCCGGCTTGGACGGAACGGAGCTTGCGATCTCCGAGTCCCAGGAGCGTATGGCAGTGGTGGTGGATCCCAAGGACGTGGATCAGTTCCTGGCATATTCCGCCGAAGAAAACCTTGAGGCAGTTCCCGTTGCAGTCGTGACGGAGGATCCGAGACTTGTCCTGAATTGGCGCGGCAAGACCATCGTGAACCTCAAGAGAGCCTTCCTTGACACCAACGGCGCGCATCAGGAGACGACCGTAAAGGTGGACGTTCCCGCTGAGGAAGACAATTACTTTAACAAGATTTCCGTTCCTGCCGTAGAAGAAAAGCTTGAGGCAGGCGACGTAAAGGCAGCATGGCTGACCTTACTGAATGACCTGAACGTTTGCTCACAGAAGGGCCTGGTGGAGATGTTTGATGCCTCCATCGGCGCGGGTTCGGTGTTCATGCCTTATGGCGGAAAGCATCAGTTGACCGAGACGCAGGCCATGGTTGCAAAGCTTCCCGTGCTTCAGGGCAAGACCGATACCGTGACCATGATGGCTTATGGTTTCGATCCTTTCCTTTCGAGCTGGAGCCCTTACCACGGCGCAGTATATGCCGTAGTTGAGTCCATGGCAAAGATCGTTGCAAACGGCGGTGACTTCTCGAAGATCCGTTTCACCTTCCAGGAGTACTTCCGCAGAATGACCAGCGATCCTTCCCGTTGGAGCCAGCCTTTCGCTGCACTCCTTGGTGCGTATGACGCACAGATCGGATTTGGCCTTCCTTCCATCGGCGGTAAGGATTCCATGTCCGGTACCTTCAATGACATTGACGTTCCGCCTACGTTGGTATCCTTTGCAGTGGATATCGCAAAGAGCGGTGACATTATCACTCCCGAGCTCAAGAAGGCCGGCAACAAGCTGGTATGCTTTGAGATTGAAAAGGACGACTTCGACGTTCCGATGTACGAGGAGGTCGCAGAACTTTACTCGAAGATCCATGAGTTGATCCAGAAGAAGGCAATCGTTTCCGCATATGCCCTCGATGCAAAGGGTATCGCGGCAGCCATTTCCAAGATGGCATTTGGTAACGGCCTTGGCGTGGAAGTGAATGACAGCCTGCCCGCAGAGGAGCTGTTCGCAAATGAGCTTGGCAACATCGTTGCCGAGATGCCTGCAGACATGCTCGGACTCCTCGATGAGATGGAGATCGATTATACTCTGGTCGGCACCGTAACCGCTGCACCTGAGTTTAAGTTTGGCGAAGCAGTGATCTCCATGGACGAGGCACTTGCTTCCTGGAAGAAGAAGCTTGAGAAGGTGTTCCCGACCAAGGCGGTCAAGGGAACGGAGCCCATTGAGAGCAAGATCTACAGAACGGATGCGATCTATGTTTGCAAGAACAAGGTGGCAAGACCGAACGTCTTCATCCCCGTGTTCCCTGGCACCAACTGTGAATATGATTCCACGAAGGCTTTTGAGAGAGCAGGCGCAAAGGTGAAGACCTTAGTGTTCAAGAACCTCTCCGCAAGCGACATCCGCGAGTCCGTGGAGGCATTTGAAAAGGCGATTGATCAGGCACAGATCATCATGTTCCCCGGCGGCTTCTCCGCAGGTGATGAGCCCGACGGAAGCGCGAAGTTCTTCGCAACGGCATTCCAGAACGAGAAGATGAAGGAAGCCGTAATGAAGCTCCTGAATGAGAGAGATGGCCTTGCACTTGGTATCTGTAACGGATTCCAGGCACTGATCAAGCTCGGTCTTGTACCTTACGGTGAGATCGTCGGTCAGAAGGAGGATTCACCGACCCTGACCTTCAACACCATCAACCGCCACATCTCCAAGATGGCATATACCAAGGTGGTATCCAACAAGTCGCCTTGGCTGCAGGGCGCTGAGCTGGGCAAGACCTATTGCAATCCCGCATCTCACGGCGAGGGCCGTTTCGTTGCTCCGAAGGAGTGGCTCGACAAGCTCTTCGCAAACGGACAGGTGGCGACGCAATATTGTGATCCCGACGGCAACCTTTCCATGGATGAGGAATACAACATCAATGGTTCCTACATGGCGATCGAGGGCATTACCTCTCCGGATGGCAGGTGCCTGGGCAAGATGGCACACTCCGAGAGACGCGGAGAGAGCGTTGCGATCAACATCTATGGAGAGCAGGACATGAAGATTTTCGAGTCCGGCGTTGCATACTTCAAGTAAATAGTACGAAAAATGACAAAGAGGTCACCCAAGGGGTTGGCCTCTTTTCTTTCGAGCGGAATCGTTAGATAATTTCGCTTAAAGTCTAAATCTTTTTTTACGTAATTACCATTGAATCTTTTGGAAAGTACGTGATATAATATCGCGGATATAAATAAGGTGTTTATGGTGGTTGCAGGTCAGGTTAGGAGGAAAAACCAAATGAAAGCGTTTTTGATCCTGGAAGACGGCACCGTGTTTGCGGGGACGCATATCGGCGCCGAAAAAGAAATCATCAGTGAAATCGTGTTCAACACGTCGATGGCAGGATATCTTGAAGTGCTGACGGACCCGTCATACGCGGGGCAGGCAGTATGTATGACCTATCCCCTCATTGGTAATTATGGCATTTGCAAAGAGGATGAAGAATCCTTAAAACCATGGCCTGACGGCTTTATCGTTCGGGAGCTCTCCCGGAGACCCAGCAATTTTCGCTGTGATATTTCCATTCAACAATTCTTGGAAGAAAATGACGTTCCCGGCATTGCAGGGATCGATACCCGTGCTCTGACAAAGATCCTTCGCGAGAAGGGAACCATGAACGGCATGATCACCACGAAGGAATATGCCGATCTAAGTGAGGTTCTTCCAAAGATCAAGGCATATACGACCGGAAAGGTTGTGGAAAAGGTTACCTGTAAAGAAAAGTATGTCGTAAAGGCTTCGGAAAGCCTTGAAGACAATGGCCCCATCTCCGGCATGGCAAGGTTTGACAAGGAAAAGTACCTTGCGGGCGAGAGGGAAATGAGACCTTCGTTGGTCAAGGAATTAAACGGCAAAGGCCTTAAGGTTGCACTGATGGACTTCGGCGCAAAGGCCAACATCGCAAGGTCACTTGCGGCAAGAGGCTGCGACGTTACGGTTTACCCGGCACTGACCGCAGCAGAGGTAATCCTGAAAGACGCGCCGGACGGCATCATGCTTTCGAACGGCCCCGGAGATCCGAAGGAATGTACCTCCATCATCGCGGAGATCCAAAAGCTTTATGCGACCGACGTTCCCATCTTTGCCATCTGCTTAGGGCATCAGCTCATGGCGCTGGCAACGGGTGCGGACACATATAAATTAAAATACGGCCACCGCGGCGGGAACCATCCGGTGATGGATCTTGCGACGGGGCGGGTTTACATCTCCTCGCAAAACCATGGTTACGTGGTGGACACGGGAAAGCTTGATCCGAGCGTTGCGATCCCCGCGTTCTGCAACGTCAATGACGACACGAACGAAGGCCTTGCCTATGTCGGGAAGAATGTTTTCACGGTGCAGTTCCACCCGGAGGCATGCCCTGGTCCCCAGGATTCGGGCTATCTGTTTGACCGCTTCATCGAGATGATGAAGGCGAAGAAAGACGGAAAGAACGTGGATGCCGCAGCAAGATACGGGATCGCAAATTTCGTAAAGAAGGATTTTGTTCCTGACGTGCCAACGGGGACGGTTCCCGGTGGCACAAATGAGTCAAAAAGAACCGTCCCCAGTGGCACAAAGGAGGTGCGGTAAGATGCCAAAGAATCCAAGCGTAAAACGGGTTATGGTGATCGGCTCCGGCCCCATTGTCATTGGTCAGGCAGCTGAATTTGATTACGCAGGCACCCAGGCCTGCAGGTCGTTAAAGGAAGAGGGGATCGAGGTCATTCTCGTCAACTCCAACCCCGCAACGATCATGACGGACCGCGACATCGCGGATAAGGTGTACATCGAGCCCTTGACCGTAAAGGTTTTGGAGCAGATCATTGAAAAGGAACAGCCTGACAGCATTCTGCCGACCCTGGGCGGACAGGCAGGCCTGAACCTTGGCATGGAACTGGAGGAGTCCGGCTTCCTTGCCGAGCATCACGTAAAGCTCCTTGGAACGACGGCGCAGACCATCCGTAACGCGGAGGGTCGTCAGGAGTTCAAGGACCTGATGGAGCGCATCGGCGAGCCCTGCGCGGCTTCCAAGGTTGTGGAGACGGTGGAGGACGGCGTCGCCTTTACGGAGACGATCGGTTACCCCGTGGTGCTTCGTCCGGCATATACCCTCGGCGGCAGTGGCGGCGGTATCGCTCACAACAAGGCAGAGCTTGAGGAGATCCTTGAGAACGGCCTTCGTCTTTCCCGCGTGGGACAGGTTTTGGTGGAGCGTTGCATCGCCGGCTGGAAAGAGATCGAGTATGAAGTGATGCGCGACAGCGCAGGCAACTGCATCACCGTCTGCAACATGGAAAACATCGATCCCGTGGGCGTGCACACTGGCGACAGCATTGTCGTGGCTCCTTCGCAGACCTTGAGCGATAAGGAATATCAGATGCTGCGTACCTCCGCGCTGAAGATCATAAGCGAGCTTCAGATCACCGGCGGCTGTAACGTGCAGTTTGCGCTGCATCCAACGAGCTTTGAATATTGCGTGATCGAAGTGAACCCCAGAGTGAGCCGTTCCTCGGCACTGGCAAGTAAGGCGACGGGATATCCCATCGCAAAGGTTGCCGCAAAGATCGCACTGGGATATACCCTCGACGAGATCAAGAACGCCATCACGAAAAAGACCTACGCAAGCTTCGAGCCCGCGCTTGATTACTGCGTGGTCAAGATCCCGCGCCTTCCTTTCGATAAGTTCATCACGGCAAAGCGTACGCTGACGACGCAGATGAAGGCGACCGGCGAGGTCATGAGCATCTGCGACAATTTCGAGGGCGCGCTGATGAAGGCTATCCGTTCGCTGGAGCAGCACGTGGATTGCCTGAGAAGCTATGATTTCTCTAAGCTGAGCGTGGAAGAGCTTCGCGAGAGACTTGCGGTCGTGGATGATCAAAGGATCTGGGTAATCGCTGAGGCGCTTCGCAAGGGCTTCACCGAGGAAGAGATTCACGAAATCACGAAGATTGACGTCTGGTTTATCGATAAGATTGCCATCCTTACGGAGATGGAGCATGCGCTGGAGACCGAGGAACTCACCCCTGAACTTCTGCGCGAGGCAAAGCGCATGGAGTTCCCGGACAGCGTGATCGCAAGGCTTTCCGGCAAGAAGGAAGTGGAGATCACAAAGCTTCGTTATGACAATGACATCCGTGCGGTCTACAAGATGGTGGACACCTGCGCGGCTGAGTTCGAAGCGCACACGCCGTATTATTATTCCGTATATGGCGGCGAGTGTGAGGCAAAGCGCACCAGCGGAAAGAAGAAGGTTTTGGTGCTTGGCTCCGGCCCCATCCGTATTGGACAGGGTATCGAGTTCGACTATTGCTCCGTGCATGCAACCTGGGCCTTCGCGAAGGCGGGATATGAGACCATCATCATCAACAATAACCCCGAGACCGTCAGCACGGACTTTGACATTGCGGACAAGCTGTATTTCGAGCCGCTGACCATTGAGGACGTGCGCTCCATCGTGGACATCGAAAAGCCCGACGGCGCCGTGGTACAGTTTGGCGGACAGACCGCCATCAAGCTGACCCAGGGCCTGATGGAGATGGGCGTGCCCATTCTTGGCACCCAGGCAAAGGACGTGGATGCGGCTGAGGATCGTGAGCTCTTTGATGAGATCCTTGAGCAGACGGGCATTCCGCGTGCGGCAGGCGGCACGGTATATACCGCCGAAGAAGCCAAGGCCGTTGCAAATCGTTTGGGATACCCCGTGCTTGTGCGCCCTTCCTACGTGCTTGGCGGACAGGGCATGCAGATCGCCATCTCTGATGAGGAGATCGAGGAATTCATGGCGGTGATCAACCGCATCGCACAGGATCACCCGATCCTGGTAGATAAGTACTTAATGGGTAAGGAGGTCGAGGTCGACGCAGTCTGCGATGGAAGCGAAATCCTGATCCCTGGCATCATGGAACACATTGAGCGCACCGGCGTGCACTCGGGCGACAGTATTTCCGTTTACCCTGCGCACACCATCGGCAAGCTCATCAAGGATAAGATCACGGACTACACGGAAAAGCTTGCGAAAGCGTTGCACGTAAAGGGACTGATCAACATCCAGTTCATTGCGATCGGCGAGGACGTTTACGTGATCGAGGTGAACCCGAGGTCCTCCCGTACTGTGCCTTACATCAGTAAGGTGACGGGTATCCCCATCGTGGATCTGGCGACGGAAGTCATCCTTGGAAAGACCATCCGCGAGCTGGGCTATGAGCCTGGACTTCAGCCGGAGGCGAAATATTACGCGATCAAGATGCCTGTATTCTCCTTCGAGAAGATCCGCGGCGCGGAGATCAGCTTAGGACCTGAGATGAAATCCACCGGCGAGTGCCTTGGCATCGCAAAGACCTTCCACGAGGCTCTGTACAAGGCCTTCCTCGGAAGTGGCGTGAACCTGCCGAAGTACCGAAACATGATCATGACCGTGAAGGATGCGGACAAGGGCGAGGCCATTGAGATCGGCCGCCGCTTCGAAAAGCTGGGATATACGATCTACGCGACGAGAAGTACGGCTGCGGCCTTGAACGACGCAGGTGTCAAGGCGCGTAAGGTCAACAAGATCTCCCAGGAGAGCCCGACCGTCATGGACCTGATCCTTGGTCACAAGATCGACGTCGTGATCGATACGCCCACCCAGGGCCGTGATAAGCATCGCGACGGGTTCCTGATCAGAAGAACCTCCATCGAGACCGGCGTGAACGTCATCACTGCAATGGACACCGCAAGGGCATTGGTATCCTCCCTTGAGAACAAGGCCCAGAGCGAGAAGCTCGAACTCGTGGACATCGCGAAATTGTAAGTGACGTAAATATTACAATTTCATGTTGTGAGAAAAAGTGGGGCTTGAATTAAGGAGAGAGATTGTTTTGAATATCCTAAAGAAATTATTTGACATGGAGGAAGGGTTCTATCGACGGGTGCTTGTGCTGGCGCTGCCCATTGCGGCGCAGAGCCTGATCACCATCGGCGTGAACATGCTGGACAACATCATGGTGGGGCAGCTTGGTGAGACCGAACTTTCCGCCGTGTCGTTGGCGAACCAATATATCAGCATTTATCACATCCTTTGCATGGGCCTTGGCATGGGAGCTTCGGTGCTTGTCTCAAGGTACTGGGGCATGCGCGAGAAGGAGCCGGAAAAGGCAATGACGGCCCTTCGAAAGACCATCTGCATCATGACCAGACTTTGTGTCAGCCTGGCAGCAATCTTTGCGTGCCTTACTTTTTTCATCCCCGAAAAGATCATGCAGATGTTTTTGGAGGAAGGGCAGGAGCTTGACATCGTTACCAACGGCGTAACCTACTTGGAATATTCCGTGATCACGTTCTTCTTCCTGGGATTGTCGCTTACGTGCACGATCGTGCTCCGCAGCGTGGGGCAGGTAAGGCTTCCGCTTCTCGTGTCCTGCGGCGCATTGTTTGTCAACCTGGGCGCAAACTATGCCTTTATTTTCGGTCACTTTGGAGCGCCGAGGATGGGCATCGCAGGTGCGGCTCTGGGAACCTTGATCGCGCGTATTTATGAAACGACGATCATTTGCGGATACTTGTTTTTTATTGATAAGAGGATTGGTTTTAGGCTGAAGCATATCTTCCTGAAGACCGGCGATCTTCTCGGAGAGTACGTTCGCATCAGCATTCCCGTGCTGATCAGTGACGGCATCCTTGCGGCAGGTAACACTGCGGTTGCCATGGTCATCGGCCGTTTGGGACAGGCATTTGTTGCGGCGAACTCCGTGACGGCGACGACGCAGATGATGAGCTCCGTCATGATCCAGGGCGTCTGCCAGGCGGGCGCGATCGTCACGGGTCAGACCCTTGGCGAGGGCGAAAGAGAAAGGGCGCAGCGTCAGGGCTATGGTTTCCTCGGCTTCGGACTGGCACTGGGACTTGTGTCGGCAGCATTTATCGTGCTGGTAAGTGAGACTGTCATTAGTTCCTTTAATCTGAGCACTGGAACGGCTGACATGGCAAGGCAGCTGATGAACGCCATCAGCCTGATCGTGGTCTTCCAGGCCACCAACAGCATTATGACAAAGGGCGTGCTTCGCGGCGGCGGAGACACCAAGGTGTTGATGCTTGCAGACAACGTGTTCCTTTGGGTGCTTTCCATTCCTTTGGGAATCCTGGCCGGCTTTGTGTTTGGCCTTTCTCCGTTTTGGATCTATGTCTGCCTGAAATCCGATCAGATCACGAAGGCCATCTGGTGCGTCATCAGACTCCATAGCGGAAAGTGGATCAAGAGGATCAAGACTGGTAAGGATGACACCAGTGAGGAACTGCAGGCAAGTGAAGCCTGAATCAAGGCTAGAAAAGTGGGGGCAATGAATCCAAGAAATTATCAAAAAGAACTGGATAAAATATTGCAGGAACTCGAGCAGGGTGGCGCCGAAAAGGTGCCCACCCTGTTTTTGCACAGCTGCTGCGGGCCTTGCTCGAGCTACGTGCTGGAATACCTTGCGCCATATTTCAAGATCACGGTGTTTTACTATAACCCAAATATCTCGATGGAAGAGGAGTATCAGCACCGCGTGGCGGAGCAAAAGCGCCTGATCGAGCTTTATAATGAAGAAGGCAAGGGGCATCACATCGACGTCATCGAAGGCGACTGGCAGCCGGCTTTGTTTTATGAAGCCGTAAAGGGCTATGAACATATTCCGGAGGGCGGCGAGCGGTGCTTTCGATGCTATGAACTGCGTCTTCGGGAGACGGCGCTCCAGGCGGAAAAGCGTGGCTTTGACTATTTTGGAACGACCCTCACGATCAGTCCGTTAAAGAATGCGGAGAAGCTAAATGAGATCGGAGAGGCGCTGGCAGCGGAGCTTGGAAAGGGTGCAGTGCAAGGCGCGGGCGAGGGCGCCGTACCGCGATGGCTCCCCTCAGACTTTAAGAAAAAGGGCGGCTACCAAAGGTCCATTGAGCTTTCGAGAGAATATCACCTCTACAGACAGGACTATTGCGGGTGCAGTTATTCCAAGGCGGAGCGAGAGATGAGCAGCAAGGCATGATAACGCGCCGCGGCCGCAGGGCATGAAGAAAACTCGTTGCAATACTAGGATAAGTGTGCTAGAATAGGCACAAGTTTTTGACGATAGATAATGGTAGTAGTTGTGAGGGAAGAAAGATGAAGAAATTGTTGGATCTTTTAACACAGGAGATGGGGCAGGCCTTTGAGGCGGCGGGATATGATGCCGCACTCGGCAAGGTAGGTCTTTCGAACCGCCCTGACCTTTGCGAGTTTCAGTGCAACGGCGCAATGGCAGGAGCGAAGCAATATCACAAGGCACCGATCATGATCGCAAACGAGGTTGCCGCGAAGCTTTCTGGCAGCAAGGTGTTTGAGGAAGTGCAGGCCGTGGCGCCCGGGTTCCTCAACCTAAAGATCGGAAAGGAATTCCTGAAGGACATTTTGGTGACCATGGAGTCAGAGCCGAAGTTTGGCCTTGAGGCGCCCGAAAAGCCCAAGAAGATCGTGATCGATTACGGCGGAGCCAACGTGGCAAAGCCTTTGCACGTGGGACATCTGCGCTCTGCAGTCATCGGCGGGAGCATAAAGCGTATCAATCGTTACGTGGGTCATGAGGTGATCGGCGACGCTCACCTTGGCGACTGGGGACTCCAGATGGGCCTTGTGCTCGTAGGCCTCAAGGAGCGTTATCCGGACTGGGTTTATTTTGATGAGTCGTATACGGGAGAATATCCCAAGGAAGCCCTCTTTACCATTTCGGAGCTCGAGGAGATTTACCCTGAATCCAGCAAACGTTCCAAGGTGGATCCGGAATATAAGGCGAAGGCCATGGAAGCGACCTACAAGTTCCAGCAGGGCGAGCGCGGCTATTGGGCGCTTGGCCAGATGGTCCGCGAGGTTTCGATCAAGGATCTGAAGAGAGTATATAATGCATTGAACACGGGGTTTGAGCTGTGGAACGGCGAGAGCACCATTAAGGATCTGATCCCTGAGATGGTGCAATACATGAAGGACGGCGGCTATGCCTATATCAGCGAAGGCGCGTTGGTGGTCGACGTAAAGGAGGAGACGGACACGAAGGAGATGCCTCCTTGCATGATCCTTAAGTCCGACGGCGCTTCGCTTTACAACACTACGGACCTTGCGACGATCATGGACCGTGTGCGCAATTTTGACCCTGACCAGATCATTTACGTGACTGACAAGCGTCAGGACCTTTATTTCCAGCAGGTGTTCCGTTGCGCAAGAAAGACAAAGCTTGTGGGCCCTGACGTGGACCTGAAGTGGATCGGATTTGGAACCGTGAACGGCAATGATGGAAAACCCTTTAAGACCCGCGACGGCGGCGTAATGCGTCTTGAGAACCTCATCAAGGACACCCAGGACGAGATGTATCGCAAGATCCGTGAGGGCAGGGAAATGTCCGAGGAGGAAGCAAGGAAGACGGCGGAGCAGGTGGCACTTGCCGCATTGATGTACGGCGATCTGTCCAATCAGGCTTCCAAGGATTATATCTTCGACCTTGACAGATTCACCTCCTTTGAGGGAGACACTGGCCCGTACATTCTGTACACCATCGTCCGCATTAAGTCCATTCTTACGAAGTATGCGGAGCAGGGTGGCAATGCCGATGCGGCAAAGCTGCAGGTGGCACAGAGCGACGCGGAGAAGGCACTTGCAATGCAACTTTCTCAGTTCAATGCCATGATGGAGGGCGCGGCAACGGAGCTTGCACCGCAAAGGATCTGTGCGTTTGTATATGAACTCGCAAACGATTTCAACCGCTTCTACCATGAGACCAAGATCCTCACGGAAGAGGACGAGGTAAAGAAGGCCGGCTGGATCGCACTCCTTTCCCTCACCAAGAATGTCATGGAAGACAGCATCAAAGTATTGGGCTTTGAAGCTCCGGATAAAATGTAAAAAAGCATTGAGTCCAGGCCGAATTTGGACGCTGCAGGCCCGCCGAAAGCTTGCTTTCGAAAGGGACAGCGGCGGGCAAATTTGATTTGGCGATAGCCAAAACATGAGCCAAAGGAAAGCCGCGAAGCGGCGATTTGGCGAATGGGCTTGGACGGATAGGAGACGCTATGATTCTACCCATTTGGTTTAAGATCATCATGAGCATCTTTCTTTTCTTCCTCGGCGCGAGCGTATATTCCTTCTTAAACGTCGTGATCTTTCGCGTGCCCCGCGGAGAGGAGTTTGTGAAGACGCGTTCGCATTGCCCAGGCTGCGGAAAGCTCCTTTCCCCGATGGAGCTGGTGCCCGTGGTAAGCTATGTCTGCCTTGGCGGAAAATGTAAGGACTGCGGTTCGAAGATCGGTATCCGCGACGTCCTCATCGAAACCTTTGGCGGCCTTAACTGCATTGCTTCCTTCTGGATCAGCTTTAGTCCCATGCAGGGCATCTCTCAAAGCCTTTGCGAAGTTTGGGTCGGCGATTTTTACGGACACTTTTTGACATGGCTTGCCATGTTTGCCATGGTGGGCGCACTGACCGTCATCTGTTTCATCCAGATCGACATGGGCGTTGTGAAAAACGGTACGCTGATCGCTCTGTTGGTGATCTGCGTGATCGCCGTCTTTGCAATGCCGGAGGTGGATCTGTCGGAACGCCTGATCGGCGCACTGTGCCTTTCCATTTTTGTCGCGATCGGAACGCTCATCTCCTCGAAGAAGATTCCCTTTGGACTTGCCATTGCGACGGCGCTCGTTGGCCTTGCAATCGGATGGATGCCCATGCTTGTCGTGGCACTTCCGGCCACAATCGTGGCGGCGATCGTCCAGCTGGCATTCCTTGCGATCCAAAAGAAAAAGCCCGCAGGAAAGCATTTCAAACTGAGCTTTGCATTGTGGGTTGGTCTTTGGGTGGCCATCCTCTTTGGAAACATGATCACGACCTTCCTTTACGGCGCATTCTAAACCAAAAGGTAACAAATTAGATAAAAAGACGAAAAATATCAGCGACCTTGCATGGAAAAATCCTTGCAAGGTCGTGCTTTTTTGTGCTTATGTGCCAAAATTATGGCTGAAAATTGAGCGAGTTTAGGTAAAAAACTTGAAAAATTATAGAAATTGTGTTAAAATGTCGGTAAACATGGGAAACTATACTCAAGAGAACAGTTTACCATTTGGCCATTGTTAGATTTTTAACCTGACGGAAAGGAGGAAAAACATGGATTCCACGGCGAAGCTTCAAGATCAAAAAGACCTTAAAAAGACGAAGAAAACGCCAGTTTCTAAAAGCCGGCTGCGCTTTCGCCTGCTTGTTACGGCCATCGTTCTTCTGGTGATGTTTACCTCCTTCGTAGGTGTTACGTTTGCATGGTATGTTTATCAGACGGGTGCAAGGACTTCGGACATCCGTATGGCAGTCGGCACAGGCAGTACGCTTCAGATCAGCAATCAATATGACGGATCCTATGGCAACTCCACGGTGATGGACGTGTTCAAGGGCGCACTGGTGCCAGTATCTACGGACTGCATCCAGAATGGCTTCCAGAAGGTGACGGATTTTACGGACGCGACGACGATCGATCAAAAGAAGGCTTATCTTTTCGGCGCGGTGGAGACCACGGATTACTACAAGACGACGCTGTACCTTCGTGTCGGCGGTGAGAAGCAGACGATCTATCTTTCCGACATCGGATTTGAGGACGATGACGCTGCCAACCCCATCTCAACCGCGATCCGCGTTGGGTTTGTGGTTCACAAGGCAGGCCTGAATCAGCCGGTGGACAAGGAATTCATCTTTGCCATCAACGGCGATGCTAACCCGAAGGCAAATTACAATACCGCGACCGGTGAGGAAGGATATGTTCTTGATTCCACAAAGACGGACGGAACCACCATCCCCATGAAGAATCTGTACACCAAGGATCAGTTCTGTGATTATGACTCGGCGACCGGCATCGTAACCCTGAAGGAGAAGTCCCTTGCGATGTTTGATCTTGAAGGCAGCGCGGACAAGGGATATGGCACTCCCGTACAGGTGGATGTTTACGTTTGGCTCGAGGGATGTGACAAGGACTGCTACAATAATATCTGCGGTAAAATGTTAACCAAGATCGCTCTTTCCTTTGCGGGAAAGATGGTTGAGGAATAGACGGAGGTGACGCGAGTGAAGAAAAAAACTTTCACCATAGTGCTCGCCGTCTTTTGGGTCATGATCGCCTTGGCGGCGGTGGCAGGTGTGACCTATGCATGGTTTACTTTCAACCCGGCAACGAACGTGGTGCCCGTGAGCAGCACGATCAGCGACGGCGAGGTTGCACTTTTGATCTCGAATGAAGCGAATGGAGAATTCGGCACGGAAGTTGTTCTGCCCCAGAGCGTGAGCGGCGACCTCGAGCCTGTATCAACGATGGATGCGGTAAGCTTTTATGCCGCGAACCTGCAGACCAGGCAGGGGATTTCGGTGAGATATCGCGACGCATCGGCAGAGCTTGCACAGGTGACGATCCACGGAACGATTTATCTGCAAAGCTTAAAGGACAACTGTCAGGTGTTTTTCAACCGCGACGGCATGGACTTTGGCACGGATCCTCAAATGCTTGCGGCGCTGCGCCTGGCAATGAAGATCAGCACCAGGGCAGGAGAGCACTTCTACGTATTTGCACTGGACGACATTGGCGACGTGAATGGTGCGACGGCGGTTCAGACCACGGTGGAAACAGGCGTTGTGGTTGGTTCAATCAATGCGGACGGCACGCCAAATTACGTGCCTGACCCCTCTCGGGGACTTTCGGATTATTTCGCGGTCATTGGCGCCGAGAGACTTCCCAGGGCTGGACGGAAAGCCCTTTGTACCATTTCCACAAATGAAGTTGCAACGGTGGAATATTGGCTCTACCTCGAGGGGTGTGACGAGAACTGCAACAACTCCGTACAGGAGAAGGAAGCAAGCATTCAGCTTTCGTTCGCGGGCGTGACGGCGCAGTAACGCATCGAAGGAACAGAACAAATCGTAAGACTATAACGGGAAAGGAGGAGCGGCATGCAGGAAGAAAAAAAGAGCGAGATCATAAACGATCAGCCTGAAAAGAAGCCTGAGGAAAAAGAAGAACGCAAGGTCGGCATCGGTACCATACTGAAGACGATTTATATGTGCGTGACCGTCATGGCCGCGCTCCTCACCTTTTCAGCTGCAACCTATGCTTGGTTTACCACGAACAGCGTCGTGAACACGACCAGGGCGACGGGTAAGACGAGCACGGATCTCGTAGAGCTCCAGATCAGTTCCAACGGGGCGGCCAATTTCCAGGCGGCAAAGGAAGCGCCGCTGGTGCAGGTCAATGCGTCAGGGCTTCTCATGCCGATCTCCACGGCGGATCTTCGCACCTTTGTCGTGAATGGCGGTATGGTGGATGACACGGCGGTTGGCTTTAACAAATTAACGGACGAAAAGTATTATTATCATGGCCGTGTTTACCTGAAGGCTGCCACCACCGGTCATACGGGCGGAAAGCTTGCATTGTACTTGGACGGCACGGATGGCATCGGCGGCGGAGCATATACTTCCGCAAAGGGCACGATCGCAAGGGCTGCAAGACTAGGCATGACCTTTGACGGCGCTAACGCAAAGATCATGCGCCTTTCGGAGGAAAGCAATGCCGCGGCCGATCAGGTCATGAATGCAAAGGTCGGCGGCGTGGCCGTGCAGAAAGGCCAGGTGATCAATGGTTCCACGGATCCCATGACGATCGTTGCAGATCCTTCCGCACCCATCGCTTCGTTTACGATCGGTGCGGACGGCATTACGGGAAGGGAATCCAAGACGCCCCTTCTCATGATGGAGCTGGATCACGTATATGCAGTTGATGTTTACTTTTACTTAGAGGGCTGCGATCCGGACTGTTCGGACGTGGCGAAACTGGATTCCATTAATCTGCATCTTGCCTTCTATGGCGTTCTCGTAGAGGAGGCGAATTGATGAAGGAAAAGGATCAGAATCTAAAAGTGAAAAAAGAAAAGAGCCCTGAGGCACGGCGCCTGTACTTTTCGATCCTGCTTGGGTTGATCGCGCTTGTCAGTGTCGTGGCTGCTACCGTTGCGTGGTTTTCCATCGCGGATTTCACCAAGGTTTACAGCATGGGCATGGAAGTGACGACGGGTACGAACCTGCGCTTCGACCTTGATCCGCACGAGACCTATGAAGAGTACGTAAAGACCCTAAACTTTACACAGATCGCGGACCGCATCAAGGCTGACAAGGGTTATGACATGCGCACGGTGCCGCTGGAGCCCGTGACGACTTCGGATTACAAGAAGTTTACGCTCGAGGACGGAACGGTTGTTTCCGATCAGAGCGGTTCTTATCTGGAGTTTACGCTCCACTTCATGGCAACGGATGACATGTTGATACATCTGACCAGCGCAAGCAGTCAAGGGCAAAAGGATGGCACGGCGGTTACCTCCTCGAATGCAAGCCTTCCGCCCGCGATGCGCATTAGCTTTACCGTGGACGGGACCACGTTTGTCTATGATCCCGGCATGGGCGATACCGCAAAGGACAATGGCAAGGCCAAGACCTTCGGACTGGCCGATGCCGCAAACATGAAGCTGAGCGCGAACAATCAGCTGTTCTGGCTGAAAAAATTGGAAAATAAACCCGTGGTTGTACGCGTATGGCTTGAGGGCACGGATCCAGAATGCACGGACAAGCTCCGCAAGGCGGATTATGCGATCGCCCTGCGTTTTGTAGGAACGGATGAGAATCATAAGATCTTGGATGGATCCAGATAACTGACATATATATACTAGAGGGAGACGGCAGGAATGAAAACAGTAAAGAAGGTAGTGGGGGTTTTGTTGAGCGTATTTTTGTGGGCGATCATTTTGATCACCGCATTGTTTACGTTCACGACGCTGGCAACGCGTGATGAAAGGAGCGTATCAAGATTTCTTGGATACACGCCCCTGATCGTGAAATCTCAGTCCATGGCACCGACCTTTAACGAGGGCGACCTGATCATCATCAAACAATATGATCCGGCGAAACTTAAGGTTGGCGACATTATCACGTTCCATACGATCATCAATAACGAATTCGCGTTGAACACGCACCGCATTGATCGCATCGATGAAAAAGGCGGCTCGCGTTCTTACGTGACGAAGGGTGATAACAATGCCATTGCCGATACGCATATGATCGCGGACGGTGACATCGTTGGCAAATATGTCGGGAAGCTTTCCGCAGTCGGCAGACTCATGGCGTTCCTTTCCTCCAGTACGGGATTCCTTCTTGTGATCGTACTTCCCATGTTGCTTTTCTTCATCTACCAGGTTTATCACCTTGTCATGGTGAGTATCAACCTGAAGAAGGCAATGGCCGTTGAGGAAGCGACGGAAGCGGCGCAGAAGGAAGAGGAAGCAGCTGCAAAGCTTGCAGAGGCAGAGGCAGCACTTGCAGAGGCAAAACGCCTGAAGGAAGAGGCGGAAGCAAAACTTGCGGCAGCAGGCGGCGCACCTGTTGCAAAGGAAGAACCCGTCAAGGAGCCGAGTTCCGATGCACCGAGTGCCTCTAATGATGACGCCGAGGCATAAGAAAGATAGCTAGACGGGAGCAATCCCGATTGACATCAATAAAATGCGAGGACACGGAGAATGAGCGAATTCTTAAAACTGGCCTTTGAACTGATCTCAAAGATCATCTACAACATCGTGCAATGCTTTATGGCATTGTTCCACCTGCTCTTTACCGGGTGGGGCGAATATGCCGTGATCTTTGGCACGTACTTCTGGGGACTGTCACCGGTGGCAAAGATTTTGGCACTGATCCTGGCAGCAGTTCTCATTGCGATCCCCATCTTGATCGTCGTGCTTTTGGTGCGGCATTTCATCCTGAACGTGCGACTGAAAGCGGATCATGAGGACAATTCGACGCTATATCGCGAGATCGGACGACTGAACAAACAAGTGCTGGATCTGATCGACGAAAAGAATAAGCTCCTGGCGCTGAAGGTCAATGCCATGGGCGGTACGGAGAGGATCCCTTACATGGGTGCCTCCGCACTGACGGATGACAAGCTTCACACCGTTGCCAACGTAACTGGCGGGGTGCCCGTAACGGCAGAAGTTGGGCCGAACGGAGAGTATGTCACGCCGAGCGCAGACGTCAACGTTGAGAACGTGGGCGAAGGCAAGCACCTCGGCACCGTGACCATTGAAAAAGATGATTCCACGGATACGCAGCAGAAAAACGCCGTACGTTTCCCGAAGCTTTCGCTGGTGGATCAGAAATACGTCGACTACCTGTATCCCACTTACGACGAGAGCGTAACGCTCCAGCAGTTCACGGAAGGTTACAGACTCTACGCTGCAAGCCAGATGAAGCTCTACTACACGCCTGAAGTTGTGAGACGCTTCGTTGCCGGCATGGCAGCAAGTAAGCTCCTCATCCTCGAAGGTATTTCCGGTACCGGTAAAACGAGTTTGCCTTACTCCTTCAGCCGTTACATGGCGAACCCGGCAACCATCGTTTCCGTGCAGCCTTCCTACCGTGACAGAACCGAGATCTTAGGTTACTTCAACGAGTTCTCGAAGCGCTTCAACGAGACGGAGTTCTTAAGAGCCCTGTACGAAGCGACCTACCGCATCGATCCGACGCTGATCGTGCTCGATGAGATGAACCTTGCACGTATCGAATATTATTTCGCCGAAATGTTGTCCATTCTGGAAATGCCCAGCCACGATGAGTGGGTGATCGACCTGGTGCCCACTGGCTGGCCGAAGGACCCGGCGCACATGTTCGACGGCAAGCTGATGGTATCCGACAGCATCTGGTTCGTCGGAACCGCAAACAACGACGATTCCACCTTTACCATCACCGATAAGGTTTACGACCGTGCCATCCCGATCGAACTTAACGAAAGGGCCAACGCATTCGAGTGTGATCCTTATCCTCCTTGCAACATCTCGAATCGCCATCTGCAGGCACTGTTTGCACAGGCCAAGGTGGATTACCCGATCAGCGAGGCAACGATCGAGAAGATGAACCGCCTGGATCTCTATCTCCAGACCCGATTCAAGCTGGCGTTTGGTAACCGTATCATCAAGCAGATGTACGACTTCATCCCCGTGTACGTGGCATGTGGCGGCACGGAGATCGATGGACTGGATTACATCGTAGCCCGTAAGGTATTGAAGAAGTTCGAGAGCTTGAACGTTTCCTTCGTTCGAGACGAGATCAAGGAACTCATCGAATACATCGACAAGACCTTCGGCAAGACAAAGATGGAAGACAGCAGGGCATATCTGCTCAGGATACAAAACTTCTACTAATAGCTGATCGCAAACTTCGCGCTGTGCTCCGTGCTTGCACAGGAGCACGAGAGAAGTTTAGCGATTGCCCCACAGATGAGTCAGTAGCGATCTGCAAAGCAGATCAGCGGATGACGAATCTGGGGGCCGAATTGCGAGAGGTGCATGGCACCGAAGCAATTCGGGATGTTACATAACTATACAACACAAACTACTACATAATTTGGGGGAAATTATGGCGGATAACACAATCAACGAGTTATATCTCAAATACGTCAATAAGATCGGCTCCACGCTGGAGCGTGACAGATACTTCCAGTACCTTTTCGAGATGATCCAGTCCAGCTCGAACGTGCTGCAGCAGAATCACCAGGTGATGCACAAGGTGATCGATGAAGCATGGCTGACTGCCATCGAGGAAGTGCTTGACGACATTAACGTCATCATCGAGCATCCGAGGAGATACATAAAGACCACGGAAGAAGTGGTGCCTGTTGCCCTGGCGAAGAAGATCACTGCGGACAGCGTGCGTCATCTTTCCATGAACACGCAGTTCATCGCGAGCAGTGAGAACGGGGACATCCAGCCCACGCATATTCTGAACGTGACCGTGGATGAAACCTTCGACCTTTATGAGAACCGTTTCGTCTACCATCTGATCCAGCGTCTCGTGACCTTCATCGATAAGCGTACGGACCTGATCTTCTGGTCGACTGGTGATGAAACGCAGGATTCGCTCACCTACGAGACAAAGATCGACGACGCCTACGAGGAGATCAGCTACAAGATCGAGATGACCATCAAGAATCGCCAGAGCTTTGTGGAGAACGACTCTGACAACATGAATCTCTTCATGCGTATCGACCGCGTAAGACGCCTTGTCATGAACATGAAGAATTCCTCCTTCTGCGAATTGATGGCAGGATGTTCGAAGGTCCGCAGCCCTATCCAGCGAACGAATATGATCATGAAGGATCCGCACTATCGTGCCTGCTATTCCCTCTGGCAGTTCCTTGAGAATTATGACGACATCGGATATTCCATCGAAGTGCGCAATGCCAACCTGCAGTTCGACGAGGAATATCTGTTCCAGATGTATTCCAACCTGATCACCAATTATGCGGTGTTCAAGAGCCTTCTTGAGACGGACAAGCGCGACGTGGAGGAGGTTTTGGCCGAGAAGCGCCGGAAGATCAAGCCCAAGTTCATCAAGAAGATCCAAGAGGAGATCATTGACGCCGACAGTGCTTATAACATCGAAGACGTTGAGATCCGTAAGGTCATCATCGAAGAAGTGACTCAGGCACAGCTGGATGCTGAGGCCGCCCTTGAGGTGGAAAAAGAGGAGCGTGCAAAGGCAGAAAAAGCCTTAGAGGACATGGACGCGCAGATGGTCGAGCTCCAGCAGCAGGTGACGGAGCTCATGATGCAAAAGCAGCAAGCGGAACTCCGGATCCAGGAAGAGCAACAGGCTAAGGATAACGCACTTGTAGCAGCGAGCGAGGCAGAAGCTGCGAAGACGGCCGCACAGGAAGCACAGGCGGCAGCCGAGGCTCAGATCGAAGTGACGAAGCAGGAGGCGCAGGCGCAGATCGCTGAGACCAAGCAGGAGGCCGAGGCACAGATCGCCCAGACCAAGCAAGAAGCTGAGACGCAGATCGCCGAGACGAAGCAGGCCGCAGAGGAAGAGCTGGCAAGCGTGAAGCAGCAGGCATCGGATGAGATCGAAGCTGCAAAGCAGGCCGCACAGGCACAGATCGATGAGACCAAGCAGGTTGCGGAGGCAGCCGTAGCGGCAGCGACCGCAGCAACGGCAGAGACCAAGGCGAAGGCAGAGGCAGACCTTGCAGCAGCCAATGCGCAGATCGAAGAGACCAAGGCAAAGGCAGAGGCAGACCTTGCTGAGGCTAAGCGTATCGCTGATGAGTCCATCGCGGCTAAAGAACAGGAAGCAGAAAGCAAGATCGAGGAAGCAAACCGTCAGGCGACGGAGCGCATAGAAGAAGCTGAGAAGCAGGCGCATGATGCGATCCTGCTGTCCAAGAATGAGTGTGAGGCTGTCAAGGCTTCGGCAGCTGCCGAGATAGCACAGGCCAAGGAGAAGGCCGAGGCTGACCTGGCGGCGGCCAACGCTCAGATCGAAGAGACCAAGGCGAAGGCTGAGAATGACGTTGCAGAAGCAATGCGCATGGCCGATGAGATGGTAGAAGACGCTAAGAAGGCAGCGGATACTCAGATCGCGGAAACCAAGCAGGCTGCAGAAGCTCAGATCGCTGAGACGAAGCAGGCTGCTGAAGCAGCCATTGCAGCAGCAACCGCAACCGCTGAAGAAACCAAGGCAAAGGCAGACGCAGATCTTGCGGCAGCCAATGCGAAGATGGAAGAGACCAAGGCAAAGGCTGAGGCTGACGTGGCTGAAGCAATGCGCATGGCAGATGAAATGACGGCCGAGGCAAAGAAGGCTGCAGACGCAGCCGTGGCAGAAGCAAACGCAAAGGCCGAGGAGACCAAGACACAGGCAGAAGCGCAGATCGCAGAAGCAAATACCAAGGCAGAGGAAGCAACGAAGCGCGTAGAGGAGCTTACGGAAGAGAGCAATGCCCTCAAGCAGGAGAGAAATACCCTTCGTCAGGAGAAGGCACTTCTCACGGAGCAGACAAAGCTTCTCGAAGACGATATGAACAAGAAGCTCACTGCAAAGCAGGAGGAGCTGGACAAGGCAAAGCAGGAAGCTGCGGATCAGCTGGCAGCGACCAAGCGCGAAGCCGTATCCTTGATGCAGAGGACCAAGCAGGAAGCCGAGACCAAGGTTGCCACGGCAGAGAGTACCGCAAAGGCACAGGTGACCGAGGCGAAGGAGACTGCCGACAAGCGTGTGGCAGAGGCCGAGGCGCAGGCAAAGGCGAAGATCGCGGAAGCAGAGAATACTGCAAAGACGCAGATCGCCCAGGCTACGGAAACCTCCAAGGCGCAGGTAACCAAGGCACAGGAAGAAGCAAAGGCGCAAGTGACCAAGGCACAGGAAGAAGCAAAGGCGCTAGTGACCAAGGCACAGGAGGATGCAAGGGCGCAGGTGACCAAGGCGCAGGAGGATGCAAAGGCGCAGGTGACCAGGGCGCAGGAAGATGCAAAGGCGCAGGTGACCAAGGCGCAAGAAGATGCAAAGACGCAGATCGCCCAGGCCCAGGAGAGCGCAAAGCAGCAGATCACCAAGGCACAGGAAGATGCAAACGCCCAGATCACCAAGACCAAGCAGGAAGCGGATGCGAAGGTCGCAGAGGCAACTTCCAGGGTGAAGACGGCGGAAGATACCGCGAATGCGAAGATCGAAGAAGCAAAGACCAAGGTGGCAGAGGCCGAGAGCAATGCGAAGACCTTGGTAATGCAAGTACAGGAAGATGCAAATGCACGCGTGGTAAGAGCGCAGGAAGAGGCGCAGGAGCAGATCGCCGCAGCCGAAAAGGAAGCACAGGCCAAGATCGAACAGAACAAGAAAGAATCCGAAGCCGCGATCATCAAGGCGCTGCATGATCATGAGGAGCAGCTGACCAAGGTCCGCAGAGCAGCCCTTGAGCAGGTGACTCTGGCTGAACAGCGCGGTGAAAAGAAGGCTGAAAAGGCTCGTGCCGAGGCTGATGCCAAGATTGCACAGATGCAGCAGGTAGTGGATCACTTCGATGAATCCGTTCAGGAGGAAGTGAAGAACCAGACAGCTGCAATGAAGGCTGAATATGAGGAAAAGGAACGCAAGAACAAAGACCTTCTGACCAAGACCCAGAAGAAGGTGGAGGATCTTCGCGAGCAGCTTGACGATGCATCCGCATCCTGGAAGGAAGCAGAGAAGCGCCTGTCAGCCGTAGAAGCCGAGAGAGACGAGGCACTCGAGCATGCTAAGTTCGCGCAGGAGAAGGCAGACGCCACGTCCCTTTCTCAGTATCTGTTCGCATCGCGTAAGGCGAAGAAGCACATGGGCGATATCGGTAGAAACGAGGACAAGAAATAGGGACCATGGCAAGTAAAGTTAAGAACGTGCTTTTAAAGCTCATGAACGTCCTGTCTGTCCTGATCATCATCGCTTCCGTGATGGCATTGCTCACCGTGGTGATGGCAAAGCCAGGACAGGCACCCAACTTCTTTGGGTATTCATTGTTTCGCGTGATGACGGGCAGCATGGAGCCGACGATCCCGACGAACTCTCTGATCGTGGTAAAGCGCGTGTCCGCAAGTGAACTTGCAGTCGGCGACGTGATCACCTTCTATTCCAGGGACCCGTCCCTGATGGGAGAGCCCAATACGCACAGGATCATCCGCATCGAGGAAGGCGAAGGCGGCCGCACCTTTACGACAAAGGGCGATGCCAATAACATCGAGGACAAGTACCAGACAAAGGAAGAGGATCTGATCGGCAAGGTGGTATATTCTTCCAAAGGACTTGGAACCCTCGTGCGACTGATATCGAACCCGCTGATCTTTATCCCGTTGATCGTCGTTCCGCTTGTGATCATGCTCATCCGGAACGTATATGACGGGATCAAGGCAGCAAAGCAGCTTGCCAAGGAAGAAGAGGAAGCGGCCGTGCGCGAAGCCCTGGCGCAGCTACGGGAGAAGAAAAAGGCAGAGCAAGAGGCGGCAAAGACGCAAGAAGAGCCGCAAGCAACAACACAAGACGAGGCGCCAGAAACACCGAAGTCGCAGGGCGAAAACATATTCCAAGAGAAGATCCAAGAAGAAGCAACGAAAAAGGACCACGAGACATCACAAGGAGACTAACATATGGCAACCCTAAAAATCAAATCGGGCACGAAGCTTCACATGGCATATGATGCCGAGCTTGGTAAAGAGCCCGAATTCAACATGGTCTGCACCTTTAACAGATCGCTGAACGAATCCGCATTTTTGATCTCCATCCCCGTCGTGAACGGAAAACCTCTTGAGGTGGATGAGAGTCAAAAGCTTCTCATTCAATATGGTGGCGGCGCCGATGCCATGATCTTTGCAGGTTACGTGGATGACACCGTCAAGGAGGGCGTAAGGCGTTATTGGAAGATCCGTCGCGTATCCGAGCAGAGACAGTTCTTCCAGCGTGCTGATGAACGTGTAAAGGTGACCTTGCGCGTGGAATATTGTCAGGAGACTTGGCCGCTCAACGCAGACGGCGAGATCCCCAAGGAAGACGGCATGAGCCTCGACGTATCTGCCGGTGGTGCCGCAGTCTTCATGAACAGACGCTTCGACGTCGGCGAGATCGTGGAACTGAGCCTTCCTCGTGTCGGAACCAGCGCAAAAGGCCAGGCCCTAATGGAAGTTGGTACCGTCTGCTGGGTGCGTGAGGCGCCGAAGGGAAGCATGTACCGCCTGCTATGCGGTCTTCAGTTCAGGTTTGGTGACTCTTCTGAAAAGGAACAGCTTCAGGATTATCTGTCCAACGTAAAAGAGAAGTATAAATTATAACAGGCAAGAAGGATTAAGGCGTGAAGTTAAAAAAGTTACCCGAAGAAAATGAGAATATGAAGAAGCCGAAAAGGAACAATGGCAAGGGCAAGGAAAAGAGCAAGGACCAAGTGGTCCGGATCGAAAAGCTCGAGCAGATCCTGGCGGAAAACGGCGATGAGCTTGATGACGACACCATCGTCAGCATGTATATGCCAAGGCGTCGCCTTAAGCGCTTTGGTGCCGCGCTCCTTCGTCTGGACAGGATGAAACTCTTTCTTTTATTCCTGTTGCTTCTTGTTGCGTTCCTGTTTATCCTTGCGTTCATGCAGGAGAAGATGGGTAACTTTACCATCAACCTAAACCGTCTGGAGCTTTACCGCAAAGGTATTGCCATCGACGACAAGGGAACGTTTGACGATCCCACGGCTCGTCTTACCGTCCGCACGGTAGAGGATGCCACCAACATCACCATCACTGATCTGCCGGACAACCTGGATGACATTGACGGCGACCACAACGGCTACAACTATATGGCATATACTTACTATGTAAGAAATGCCGGCAAGGAAGACGTGAATTACCTCGCAAGAGTGAACCTGGATGCCTGCGCGAAGGGTGCTGAAAAGGCAGTCCGAATTGCCATCTGGCGAAATGGCGAGCGCACCGTATATGCAGCGCCCGCGTCAGACGGAGGCCCCGAGGACGGATGCGTCAGCTTCGAGTCCGACAGAGTTGTTTGTACCTTTACGGAAGAAAACTTCCTGGTCGGTAACGTTGATAAGTACACCATCGTGATCTGGATGGAAGGTGAAGATCCTGATTGCATCGATTCCATCGTTGGCGGCAGCGTTCAGTTCAGCATGACCATCGACGCCATGGATCATAATGACAGTAGCCTTTTTGTAAAGTTCATTCAGGACATCAAGGATACGCTGACCGGAGACAAACCCATCAGCGCGGCCGGAAATGATGCACCGAGTTATTATCAGTCAGGCGACGTGACTTGGGAAAATCGCCGCAATCAGTAATAAGATAAAGGAAACTCAATCGTTTTAGGTTAGTGTCAAAACTCCGTCAAAACAGATAAAAAACCGTTTTACAATAAACTTATTTTGTGCATTTTTCAAAAAACACTTGAAAAACGTGAAAAACTGGTGTAAAATGAAGTCACCAAATGAAAAAGGTACGCTCGGTGCATTGCACCGTTTGTATAACAATTAAATATTGGCCCTGTGTTCCAGATTCTTACGAAACGGTCCCCCTATTAAGAGATGGTATCCTCATCGGCGGGTGAAGGAAAAAATACTCTTTTAACCGGGCCCGGTGGGAGTATGATCTGTTAACAGGACGGATCCGGACGACAGTATCGGAACGTAGGGGCAACGAAGTGGCGACCGATCACCGCTCCTTCGAAAGGATTGGACCTTCTGGCGGAGCTCCAATCTGGTACGATCAACTGTCTACCGCGGCAGACACACACTGAAGCGGAATACTCAAAAAGGAGGAAACTATTATGACAGTGAAAAGTTTGAAAAAGCAATTGATGGCTGCTATCGCAATGGTATTGGTTGCAACCATCGCACTTGGAAGCTCGACGTATGCATGGTTTGCAGCGAACAACATCGTAACTGCTACGAATATGCAGGTTACGGCACAGACTTCCGGATCATTGGTTATCACCAATAGTGCATTACCTAATGCTGATACCGGAACAATTACGGTTGCATCTTCTGATACGGCAGCAACCGCGGTAATCCCCACCACACATGACCTGACCACTGCAACGACCACTGGTTTGATCTATAACACGAACCCTGGAGATGTTTCATCGACCACTGGTTTGCAAGAAGGTTCGACGGCTTTGGCTTTTGCTGAAGCTGTAAATGGAACTCCCACTGGTAGTGTGTATTTCCTGGATTACACCGTTTATATCGCAGCTACTGGTAATGAGCTGACGACTCAGGATCTTACGATTACCTTAACGAACGCTGCAGTAACGACGCTCCCTGGCGCAACCTCCATTGATTTCTACTATGCGACTGTTTCTTCGGCTACTGCACCTGCAGTAAGTTCTTCTACCTTTGCTGGAACTCTGAATCTGGCAGGATTGGACGCTGCAACTAATGACGCTTCTACCGCGAAGACGCAGCTGGTGATCAATGGCTCCGGAAGCGGAATCACCATTCCTAAGGCTGGAACTTCTTCTGCAATCGCAGTTCTTATGAGAGTATATGTAGATGGTGCACTTAAGGATTCCGCTACCACTACTTACATAAAGAACATCGATGTTGCTGAAATCGCAGCTCAGACTCTGGGCGTTCAGTTTGAGGCATCTGATCATTCATAAGATTGATGATTAGCTGAATGACAAAACGAACAAAGATCCGAGGCGAAAGCCTCGGGTCTTTTTTTCTTGACATTTCCCGCACATATGATATTCTATTAATGCACGTTCGTGCGTTTCATTTATTCAAATTCAAATCTGTTTTATATCCATGTAAAAAACAATAGGACAAGGAAAGGGGGTATACCGCAGGGCAAATTTGTTATGGACAGGCAATAACAAATTTGTTATAATCAGGTAAGGCAGAATGTTCAGTATCATCATGTACGAGGACGAACAAGGCAGGTCGGAGATTGCCTTGTTCTTGAAGAAATTATGCGTAGAATCGAGTGAGAGCGGGGATGCAAGGTCGCTGCTTCAAAAGACCGTGGCATATTTGGATCTCTTGGAAGAGATGGGGACTCTGATAGGAGAACCCATGGCAAGGTACCTGGAAGGAAACATTTGGGAGCTGCGAGCGCTGCATGCTCGGATTCTGTTTGCGCCAATTGGGAACAACACGCTCCTAGTGTTGCATCCAGTTGTCGTAAATGCTGACATGATTCCTCGAAAAGATATTGAAAAGGCTAAAAGGGAATTGGAAAGTTATGCAAGGAGGCAAAGGAATAATGACGACATGGAAGGAAGTAAGAGAGGAACTCCCTCTTAGCGCGGAGGATGAAAAGGTGATCGCCATGGAGAAGGCTCTGATCAAGATGCTTGTGTCGATCAGAAAGAAGCAGGGATTGTCTCAAACAGAACTTGCCGACAGGTGTGGCGTAAAGCAACCGGCGCTCGCACGTATGGAAGGGCAGACGCATTCCCCGCAGGTCAGCAGCCTATTAAGGATTTTGATGCCGATGGGATATACTTTACAGATTGTACCGCTGAAAGAGAGTATGAAACAAAACAATTGAAATGGACGCGGAAAAATGTTAATCTAAAAATGTATTTGGGAGGGTTCTTATGGATCAAGAATTAAAAGAGGTTTTACAGGCAATTAACGAGCGGTTCGACAAGATGGACGAGCGGTTCGACAAGATGGACGAGCGGTTCGACAAGATGGACGAGCGGTTCGACAGGATGGACGAGCGAATGGAGGAGCGTTTCGACAGGTTAGAGAACGACGTTACTTCAATCAAGCTTACGATCGAGAATGAGCTTAGGCCGAACATCCAGACTTTGGCAGGGGTGTGTCTTGATACGAATCGAAAGCTGGACGATTACATTGAGAAGAACGATTCTAGAGTGGAGCAATTGGACCTTCGGGTGAGCAACCTGGAGATACAAAAATATCTAAAAAACAGAAATCACAGACGAAAGGCAGGAAGTTCAGAATGAAACTGGAAACATTACAGAGTGCAATGATCGCGGCGATGAAGGCACGTGATAAGGCAAGAAAGGATTCCATTGCAGTCCTTGTTTCGGCCGCAAAGAAGGCAGGCATTGATGCAGGTTGCCGCGAGGCCATTCCGGAGGAGATGGTGGATCAGGCAATCCTCAAGGAGATGAAATCCGTAAAGGAGCAGGTGGAGACTTGCCCTGCGGAGCGCGCGGAGCTCTTGGAAGAGTACAAGGCTAGACTTGCCGTGTTTGAGGAGTTTGCACCGAAGATGATGAACGCGGAGGAGATCAAGGTATTCCTTCAGGAAAAGTTTGCTGACGTGGTTGCCACCAAGAATAAAGGCGCAATCATGAAGGCCGTAATGCCTGAACTCAAAGGCAAGGCGGACGGCAAGGAAATTGGTGCCGTTGTTGCGGAACTGTGCAAGTAATTTTTGGTTTCCAAACTATTGAAATTCTGTGGGTTTTGGTGTATAATATCCTTACAATTCAAGGGCCAACCCTGACAGAATATTATCGACCTGTGAAAAGGTCGTACTCTTGAATCATACACCCGTATTGGCTCTTAGGAGTTAGTATGGGTGCTTTTTGTTTATCTAAGAATGTTGGCGGAAAGGGAGGTGGAAAACATGCAGAAAAAAGAGCAGGATACCAAGAACCTTAAAAAACAAAAACTCATGATCGTAATGCAGCTTGTGGAATGCTCTATTGCTTTGGTCATTTTTGCATGTGGCGTTTTCGCATACATGACAAAGGCATGGTATGCGAAAAACCGAGAGCTGACTGGTGAGAATAGCTCAGTAACGAGTGCGTCGACAACCTCCCTGTTCATTGAAAGAGGAACGACATTGCCTGAGCCGAAGAATTATTACACATCCGTTTCGCATCAATGGGCAAACACCGCAGCGCTTTATCCGATCTCCACGAAGGATTGTGCAAACTGGTGGTACGCAAGCAAGTTTGAAAATGTCTCCGACGGGAACGGTAATATGACTCTGCAGGCGACGCAATATACACAACTTACGGCAGGAGCCACGGCTTCCACTACGGTGGTAGCCGAAGACAGTAATGTCGGGACTTATCTCAACGCCCTCGAGGGAAGTGCTTCTCGCGTGGCATATCTCTACGAAGATTACATGCTCTACACCACTGATCAGGATTTGGCCGTTTACCTGCACCCGACGAACCCGATCACGGTTAGCTACCAAGACAATGGAACGACGGCGCGGCAACTTAATGAAGCGCTCCGCGTGGCAATCGTTGTTGGGGATGGAAACGGCGCATTAAAACTCTTTTATGCGCCCATCACGGAAACGGGCTCCGGAAACAGTGCAAATGCCGTGACAGGATTCTCCAACGTGAAGAATGCGACTGAGGTGGAAGCCTTTACCATGTCGACGATATCAAACTATCAGGCGGCAGCGGTTCAAGGAGATCCATACACGTTCACTGCGGGGACGACCTCCCTGGGAACGGCTGGAACGAGCGGACTTCACGTTCGTGTCTACATCTGGCTGGAAGGCACGGACGCGCAGGCACTGATCGGTGTGTCCGACAAGGATATCAAAGGAATTAACGTGAACGTGAGCTTTGTGGGGGTGGCGCAGTAAGACTGCGCCACTTTGCGCCCACAGGGAATTGATACAAGTAACCAAAGTCACCACAAGCAACTGGGCGGAAGCGCTTTTTGGGGTAAGAAATCATGAAGAAAACGAACGGAACCCAAAACAATTCCATATTCGACCGCGCTTCGAAGGCAGCTGGCATTTGGCGGCGTTTTCGTCTCCCCGTCTATGCCTGCATTGCCGTGCTTTTTGTTGTGGCTGCAATCCCGGCAACGAAAACCTGGTACGCATATAACAGGGCTGACAAAGGAATGGGCGATGGCGTGACCTCGGCCGAAGTGGCAGCTGGCGCAATGCCTTACATGCTATATGTGGCAAGGCCCCAGACCGATCACATCGACCAGATCGACCATATAGACATCTACTCCAGTTCGGACGCAGCACAGCTGAACACCTTCGATGCCATATTCGGCGGCGTTCACAACATGTACACCTCTGCCTACGTTCGGATGCCGATTTACGGAGTCCCCGCAGGAAAGAGCGTGAAGTTCACGGTGACCTGCCAGTCGGACTACCTAAATTCGCAGTCGGAAATTGAAAAATACATCTCCAACATCATTGATATGAGCTGTGCGGTGATCCCCACCAGCGTGATCGCTGAGAACGCGACGGCGCGGCAGATCTACGAAGGCGCCATGACCTATTTCCAAAACAACGCAGCGAGCCTCGCGGAGGTCAGCTTTGTAGATTATGCCGTCACCACCCAAAACGGCGGGAAACAGGTAAGCGTCACGGGGAAGAAGACCGAAGGAACTGAGAAGGGAATCTCCTTTACGATCCCGGCAAATCAGATCCAATTGGTGAACGACAAGGCTTACGTCTACTTCAAGATCGATTACAACGAAGACCTCGTGTATCACTACATCAGGACCAGCCTTTGGGGAACGGGTGGATTCAAGCTTGGACAGACGGCGGAAGATGATTTCGCCGGAACAATCTCCAGCGGGAGCCCGATGACATACGACTTAAAAGACATCACCATGACGATTTTGGACTAAGTGTTTTGAAATAGTTGCTTGATCAGACATTGAAAGCAACGAGCGGACCCACAAATACGAAAGAAAGGAGCGCCAACATGAAAAAGACGAATTCCGGATTTAAAGTGCATAACGTGGCTGTGATCGCGGCGCTTCTTGCTGCCCTGCTTTTTGTGGGTTCCACCTTTGCATGGTATTTCACCGCCGCGAAGCTCGACATGGGTTCCGTTTCCGGTAGCGTGAGCTTCCTTGCAAACTACTTCGAATCCGGTGATGGTTCCGCCGAGCACCCTTATGAGATCGCAAGACCGGAACAGCTTTATAACCTCGCATGGCTTCAGTACCTTGGAGCATTCAATCAGACGAGCGATCCGGAATTCACGCCATTCCATTTTTATATTTCGGATAGATATTCCAGCACGCTTGACATGACTGGCTTTGTACTTCCGCCCATCGGCACCCGGGACAATCCGTTTATCGGTTACCTGGACGGCCGGGGGAACACCGTTGCGAACCTTACCGTGGCGAATGTTACGACCGAGGACGTGAATGAGGCGGCCAAGATCTACGATCTTCCTCAGAACGTAAAATACTTGGAAGGCACCAACGTGTCTGGCGTTGAGATCATTGGATTCATGGGCGTTGTGGGTACCTACAATGGAACGACGGCGACCTATGACAGCCAGACGCTGGCACTGAAGAATGTTGTTCTCCAAAGCATTACCGTGAATACGCAGACGGACAGCGCGCTCATCGGCCTTGCGGCAGGCTATGTCAATGGACCGATGGAGAATGTTGTCGTGAACGGCGGCACCATCACCATCAAGAGCGGCACGACACCCGTGGATGCAACGAACATGACTTCAAACATGTCTGATTATTCCCTCGTGGGCTATTGCACGGACGCATATAAGATCATGGCGAAGCAGCCCGACGAAGTAGTGCAGCATTATGTTCTTGCGACCGTTCCGATCCTGATCAACAAGACCATGAGCCAGTATGTTCAAGGTAACGATGCAACTTGGGGCGGAAGTATCCAGATGGAGGAGTTATATAGGAGATTAATCAATATCTTTAACAATAATTCTCAAACCATGAGTTATGTTTCGGCCCAACGTGTTACTTTTTTGGACGGCGAAGAGATTTCAAGAACGAATACTACTACTACAACGACCAATTACAAGTCATATAGTGCTACCGCTTCGGATAACAACATAGGATCATTTACGTTCCACAATAACAGTGGACAATATATATATGTAAATGGTGAGAGAACGGCCACTAGAACCATCACTCCTACTTACGGCTTTACTGGGTTTAAGATTAAGAGCAATGGATTTTATTTGAATGCATCAACGAATAAAACTAGTTCCGGAACCGCAGCTAATACAGCAACAGTATGGCTTTATGACGAAACGAACCATCGCATTTATACCTATATCAACAACAGCATCAATCCATATTATCTTCGCTATGATGGCAGTGCACTTTCCTTAAGTCAGTCCCTAACGACGTATTGGTATTTTGGCGATGACGGGTGCCTGTATTACAACAGCGCGAATTCCGGATACGCGCTCCATTGCTACGATGGGGAATGGATGGTTACGACTGGTGCCAGCGGCGAGGTTACAAATAGAGATTACTTTTATATCAGGGTCGGCACGGGAAACAATTACTACCTCATCAGCAATGGTAACAATGCTAATGCAACGCTTGGAACAAAAGCAAATGCAACCAAATGGTATGGCTATGTTGACGGAAGCAGTGCGAATGAGTATTGTCGTGTTTATGGTAGTACTAACTTGTATTTGAACAGGAACTCTAACTCGCGCCCGGTATATGTGAGTACGTCAACTAGTAATCGCTATTATTTCCTTACAGACGACAATAATATCTATCTCTTCAACAACACCTACTATGTCAGAAATAACAATGGTACTCTGACCGTCGTCTCGTACTACAACTCTAATAACAGAACCGCGATCACGATTGAATATGACACGCAGACCGTGGCTGATTTTGGCAGCAAGGTGATCGATCGCAGTGAAACGGGTGTCGTTCAGTATAATGGAACAAATTATACGGAAAACGTTAAGATCACGGAGCCAACATATTTCCCGTTGAGCATACAGGATTATGAGAATGGAAATTATAAAGTAAGCGAGCAAAACACGGGTTATTTTGTCAGCGGAAATGAGAACACATACGGAAATATCCGTGTGTCTTACTATGCAAGAGAGGCTAACATTGGTAATTCATATGCTAATGGCAAGCTGAGGAATGTATACACTCACACTGCCGCCAATGGCTTTCATATGATCACGGATCCAAGTGAATTTCACAATTATAGTATTGTAGAAGAAGTCATGAATAGGGCCCTAAACACGACAAATGTTTACGGTCTGCATTTTGTGGATGCCCAGATTGGCAGTAGCTATGTTAACATTCCGCATGCGATGATCAACACGGAGCCTGTTGATAACTATCAGGTTCCAACAAACTGCATCGATTTTAACTTGAAAGAAGCCGGTTATATTACTTTTATGGCTGGAACATACTACAATGACGTTAATGATAGCTTTTTTGCACTTTATCACATTTCTCGTGATGCAAATAACCAAATTACTGCCATTACTGAGATCAAGGAGATTTGGGGAAATCCAAATGATCCAAATCAGGAATATGTGTATGTCTATTCGGGGAATGCTGGCTCGTCTGGAAGTACTGCCGGATTAAGCTTGATGTTTGATACGATTTGGATTACAGACCCTAAAACATCAGATGGTGAGTGGCATAACAAATATATATATTATTACGAGATCCCTGTAAATCCTGGGGAGTACGCACTGGGTTCGGTTCCAGGAAAGCAAGGAGCATATTTGTTGTATCTGGATATCGGAGCGAATGGACTGATTACGTCCAAGAACGCCTGGGTCGCTACGACGGAAGACGTAAAGGTGACCGAAACGCGTACGAATCGATTTGGGATCCCTGCAGGCGTTGACTTTGGACCAGTGACACCCGTTGGCGATCCTGACGCAGTTGCGGCCCTTACGGGAAGCGGTTCCGTGACCTACAGTCGTAGCGGCAACGTGATTACTGGAACAGGCTCCGGCGGCATCACACAGACGGTGAACTTCCTGCGAAAAGAGAATAACACAAGCACTTCGTATGTCAAGGACGGAACGACCGTGACTGCGGATTCCATCCATCTGACGCAGTACAACGAGACGGATTGGCTCGACGCCGGACAAACGCAGCCCGCATTTGACACCTACGGCATCGATCATCAGATCATTGAAAAGCACCTGACAGTGCGCGTATATGACGTGGGAAGGATCGATGATTCCTTTACGCTGGCATATTCCTTCGAAAAGGACGGAATCGCCGATGAGACGGACGATCCTGTCATGATCAGATATGCTGACCCGTTGATCTACATGGTGCAATATGATCCGAGCAAGACCAGCGCACCGACCGTGGAATCCGTAGGTAACGGCTTCAAGGGAACAATCTTCATCGGAACTATGGGCGATGACGCAACGCTGACGCAGGTATATCCCACCGGAACAAACAAGACGATGAAGCCGAGCTCCAAGGAAGTGAAGATCCAGGTACACGGTGCGGAAGAGCTGTTTAGAGTTTATGGAGATCCCGATTCGACCATGGGATGCACCTATTCCAGCACGCTGAACTCCGGCACTGGCGAACAGGACTTCACGTATAATGTTACCGGAACGGATCTGGAGGAGCCGATCGTGCATAGCGACACCTCCGGCTGCACCGTGACCTCGTCTGGGACGACGGCAGCAACGCTGACTTGGACCCTGGAAGCGCCCGAGGAATCCGGAACCCGTAACGCATTGCAGGGTACGAAGGGTCTACGCTCGAGTGGGGTAAAGGGGCTTGCGGTGACCGACGGGACAGCGACGAAGGATTTCAAGATCGGGACCGTAACCGGAAAGGATGCGATCGCTGCACTCGGGAAGGAAGAAAAGGGAGACGCATCTGACACGGCCGAGCAGAAAGAAGTAATCCGTAAGGAAGAGGAAGTGATCGTCGCCCAAAACGGTTCTCGCGTGGAACGCAGCGATGAAGAGCATGTCACCAGATATTATGAGTACTTCCCTGACGCGGAAGGCTCGGAGGATGGTTGGATCCTTGTTCTGCAAGTGTTTGACGAAGGCTATAAGATCCCTATCGTAGAAGCGGAGCCGACGGAAGACGAGATTGAGGAAGAGGCTGGAGACGGCGAAGGGGTCGAGGCCGGTGAAGGCGCTGAAGGCAGCGAAGGCAGTGAAGAGGCTGATACTGAAGAAGGTGCTGAAAATGGCGAAGGGGTCGAAGGCGGAGAAGGCGCCGAAGGCAGCGAGGAGATCGTAGCCAGAGAAGATGGCGAAGACAGCGAAGGAGTCGAAGTCGGAGTAAGCACTGAAGGCAGCAAAGAAAACATAGCCGGAGATAACGCCGAAGGCAGCGAGGAAAACGCAGCCGGGGAAGGTGCTGAGGGCGGCGAAGAAAACATAGTCGGAGAAAGCACGGAAGGCAGCGAAGAAAACGAGACTGGAGACGACGCTGAAGGCAAAGACGACGCTGAAGCGGAAGCAAAGCCTGAAACGGAGGGAGAGTCCGGAGCGGAAACGGAGCCCACGGTGGAAGCAGAACCGAAAAAGAAAGCAGAGCCTGAAGTGAAGGCGAAGCCGGAGGCGGAAACAGAGTCTGAGACGGAAGAAACCCCTGAAACAGACGAGGCGCAGGAAGTCGCGAAATCTTAAATTTTCATAAACTTATGCCCAAAATTTGTCCTGGGGTGAGTTTTCAGGATGAATTTTGGGCATTTTTTTTGACAAATTCGGATGAATGGTGTAAAATGTTACTAGGGAGAGTCTACTTTTTTGTAGAATTTGCCGATAAATACTATAAAAGACTATCATGACGTATTCTGCCCACAAAGGAAACTGAAAATCAGAAACCAGTGTCCATATAGGGGCAGATAGATAGTACTAACCAATCAAAACAAGGAAACTGCAAACAAGAGCAAAGGAAAGAGACCATGAGAAGGAGCGACGAGAAAAAAAGAGACCTTACGGCTCTCCGTCTGGAGAGAAAGAAGATCACGTTCAATCTGGTGCTGTTTTTGGCAGCTTCCTTTGTTGTGCTCTTAGCCGTGATCACGGCCGCCTGGTTTGCAAACAACAGAACGGTTACGGCGGAAAATGCACCAGTGTCGGTTGCAAATCGTGGATTTGAACTCGCTTCAAGTGGTTCGGTCGTGAGACATTCCACTTACTGGCCAAACGCAGATGCGAATTATGACAACGGAGCGGATGGCTCCGGACAGGTATATGGCACGAATGAGACCGTAAGCTACAAGGCAACTGGCGGGACAGTACATCAGGTGAAGCAATGGCTTACGTCTGATAACCCTGACGAGGCCGTTGAGCCTGGCTCTTGGGGAAGCATGACCTTTTACGTGATCCCTAAGACGGATGGGGATCTGAATATCCGCTTTACCCTGGACGTGCGCGGATTCTATGAGGAAGATGATAACAGCCTTGTGGATATCTCCACTATAAGTACGGATAGCAGCATGGACCCCATTCAGAAACTGAATTATCAGGATGCGCTCCGTTATCTGCAAGGACATGTTTTCTTCTTCGAGACATTGGGCGCGCCGGAAGCACAAACGGATGCATATTACTTCGAAGATCCGATCCAAAACGGAACCTTTACGTATCAAATCCAAAACGCGGAGGCGGATAAGCTGTATCCCGTCACGATATATTGGATCTGGCCTGCAACGATCGGGCAACTCACGTTAAAGGACAACACAAGTCATTTGCGAGAAGGAATTCCCATAGTGAAGGACATTACCGGGAGTGAGACCGAGCCGACGGATAAGTCCAAAGTGATTGACATAGTCAAGACCAACAAGGTGGACATTTTTAAGTACGGTTCGTCTTCGGCAGATGGCGTGAATGACGTGATTGATGCTTCGGATAATCCAACCAATTATTCGCATCTGGATGATTGGTACAACAAAGCAGATCAGACCATTGGCGTTTATATCGATTACTTCATGGTAGAAGTAAACGCGACGCTTGAGAATTAGAAAGAGATTAAGGAAAGGAGGTGGCGCTGATGAAAAATAAGATAACAAAAGTTATGCATGGGAAGCTGCCCTGGATCGCGGCGCTGCTTCTGGTTATTATAAGTATCACATGTTATCAAACATATGCGTGGTTTTCACATCAAAAGAAGATCGCAGAACTGCAGAAGGTCAAAGAGCCGAACCAGCTGTTTATCAGCGCGGCCTATGCGGAGGACGTGATCTACTTCACCATCCCGAAAATTGACGTATCTGATACGACAAAGCCCACGAAGGAGATCTATCCCTTCGCCGTGGCGGGAGAATATGTTAACGAATTTACGCTTCAGCTTGCACACACGACCAACGTGCCTTTTACTTATAAGATCTACGAAGCTAACATAAACACCAGTGCCGTTCAAAATAGCGTGGAATATAAAGTGGGAGAGAAATGGACGGAGTTCGCAACGCTTACGTTTGATCAGAGAACTCACCCGGCGGGAACGATGCTCTACCTTACCAGGGGAACTGAAGTGCAAGGGCAATACCTGAATGAAACCTCGTCCGGAAGCAAGCTGGCTTCCAATAAGTATCACGAGGAGACCTTTGGAGAGTATTCCAAAACTTACGTACAGGATAATGCGGAGCCGCTGTATTGGCAGAAATCTGGAATAACAAGTGTTCCCGATTCTTCCAGTTGGGGAGCAAAGCCATTCTTCAAGACCTTTGTACTGGAAATCGACTGGACCGGGTTGACGGAATACAACAATAAAGAAACTGATGTTATTTATATATCCGCATACAGAGACAACTGATCAAGCTGAATTAAAATAACGAGCGTTCTGCAAAATTCGAAGAAAGGAGGGCAAGCAGATGAGACAATCTAGGAATTATCTACAATCACGTAAATGGCGCATGATCTTTGCGTGGGTTGCGATCATCACTGCTTGCTTCTCCGTTATGATCGTGTCCGCGAAATACAAAGCGCCGCACAATTCGGTGAAGAGAGTTACCGTGACTGGTAAGAGCGCGACGATCTTTTTCTCTTCGAATTACCTGGCTGAATCTATTACAAAGAATGGCGTCAGCGTAGAAGAAGATTTTACCGGCGATACCAATTTTGACATCAAGATCTGCAACACGGACGTGCTGAAGCCTGTGGAATTCTATTCCAAGGCGATCAACTACACGCTAACGGCAGAAGTGGTAAAAGAAAATGGTTCGTCGTTCACGGAGAGCGAACTCGCGACCATTCTCGGTGACGCAAAGATTGGACTGTACAGATTGGAAGGCGGATCGCAGTCGAGCACTCCGCTCTATGAATTTGATTCCACACATATGACATACACGCTTAGCAGTGAGTCGCTTGTTCCGACGGCAGCAAATCCGAGCGCGACGAAGCAATATCGCCTCGTGATGCCTGAGCAAACGATCAGCAAGGGTGTTTACGTAAGAGTGACGGCAACGCCGGCATCTGGTTACTCAGATCTGCCCGCGTCCATTAGCGGAAGCTTTTACGTAAGGAGAAAAACCTTTAACCTTACGGCTGGTTGGACGGGCGCGTTCAATGATGACGAGTCGATCGGCACCGCTCAATATGATGGATTCAACTACGCCATCACCGGTGGCGGTACGGCAACAAAGACGCTTTCCTGGGATTCAACCATCCTTGAGGTAGACTGGAAACAGATTCAAGAAGTGTTTAGTTATACGGGTAGTCAGCCTTCGGCTGATGCCAATGGCATTATGTCGATACAGGTGAACCTAAATTCCGAGAGCGGCGGTCGTTATGACATTCAATTCTATGTGACGGATAAGACGGCAAGGACGACGATCAATGGGTATGCATGGTCTGCGCTCGACGCTTTGGTTACCCTGGAGTAGGTCGCAAAATTGTTGTTGCAATATGTTTTTGATTGATTGGAGTGATGATGATGGGAAAGAAGTTTAAGTCATCGAAGATCAAAAAGTTCATAAAGCAAGCGCTTTGCGTGGTGCTGGCCGTTGCGCTGATCGAGGGAGACATTCCTTTGTTCAACAACCTGACGGCGCGGCAATTAATTCACGCGCCCAAAAAGGTAAAGGCTGAATCGTATGTAAAGTATAATGTTGGTAACTATACGAAAATGACCGCGGGAACCACCCACTATCGTATTGACAGCTGGGATGATTTCGTTTGGTATTCGCAGGCATATTATGAAGCCAGCCAAGGGAGCTATGGCGCGGGCGTAACCCATGCCAATGACACGGTTGAACTTGTCATCCAGAGTAATGAACAGAACTCCTCCATAGAGTTGACAAACCGGTTCGAGCCTATCGGAAACGATGACTCCGTTTTTGCTGGAAAGCTTTTGTTTGACGTCAATTCGCAAGACATGTTTAACATTGACGCGCCTTTCTTTGGTACGGTTTCTGAGACGGCGAAGATTGCGTTTATTTCTGACGAAAACTCTCCTAAGACCATTACCATTACGAGAACCGCCAATAAGCCTGGAGATCCGCTGTTGGCATATAAGGTCGTAAGCGATGGTGATCCGAATACGCACGCTGACTGGAGGTTCCTGTTTGAAGCGTTTGCGAATGACCGTGACGTGACCTATGGTGGCGTGATCGGTCTGATCGATGACGGAGCCAATGTGGAATTGACGGTAGCCAACAATGCGCTGGTCGGAACGGAAGTCATTTCCGACGCGGCGGGAGCTTCAGGAGATCCCAGACAAAAGGATGTTGGTGCACTCTGCGGCGTAATGGGCGCAGGGGCTACTTTGGTAGCATATTATTCCGGATCCAACACGGACTATCCCGTGACGAGCGAACATGGTAATGCCGGCGGATTGATCGGTATGATGGATACTGGCTCTACGCTTGAACTGCATGCGGCAGCAAACCTTCAGGGGCAGGATGTGTTAGTGTATGCCCAAGATGGATATGCAGGCGGTCTTGTCGGCAAGAATCTTGGCGGAACGGTAAATATCGTGCTTGGCGCAGCAACTCGTTCTGCGGCAGCTCCTTCCGGCGGTGAAGGGGAAGGCTCTGGCGGCAAGAGAGGTGCTCCGAGTGTTACGGAGACTTCCGAGGAAGGCGACGAGAAGAAGTCCGAAGAAGATGGAGAGAAGGGCGCCGAGGACGGTGAAGAGTCTGAAGAAGGCGCTGAAAAGAAGAGTGCCGAGGACGGCGAAAAGTCTGAGGAGGGCGACGAGAAGAAGGACGCTGAGGACGGCGAGAAGCCCGAAGAAGGCGCTGAAAAGAAGAGTGCCGAGGACGGCGAGAAGTCCGAAGAAGGCGACGAGAAGAAGAGTGCCGAGGACGGCGAGAAGTCTGAAGAAGGCGACGAGAAGAAGAGTGCCGAGGACAGCGAGAAGTCTGAAGAAGGCGCTGAAAAGAGTTCAGAAGGTACTGAGAATACAACTGCTGGCAATGATGACGCATCTGCTGCGCCCGTACAGGGTAGCGAGAACTCTGAAGGCGATGCAAGCGACGCTGGTAATGATACGACCACGGCACCTGTACAAGGCGGCGAGGATGTAACTAATGTTGGCGGAGAAGCTGCAAGCAATGACAATGACGGCGCATCTGAACCCGCACAAGGCGGAGAGGAAGAAGCCAATGCCGGTGGCGAGAATGTTGGCGCTGAAGAGGCAGACAATGGTACTGACGAGCTTGCTGCACCCGCACAAGGTGGCGAAGAAGCCTCAAATGCAGCAGTCGCTGATGATGCATCTGCTGCAGTGGCTCCTCAGAGCACCGAGAATACAGAAGCAGGTAATGCCACCAATGATGTAACAACTGCACCCGCACAGGGTGGCGAGGACGCATCTGCCGCAGCAGGCGATGACGAAACGACCGCACCTGCACAGAACGATACTACGGCTGGAGATACCACCAGCGAGGACCAGGCGTCCACCGATGATGTTGTCACGGTTCCCGCCCCGACAAAGAAGCTTGCAGAGGGTTCCGAACCTGAGACGCGTGGCGTAACGCCCACATCCTATCCGATCAAGCAGTTTATCGTTGGTTCCTTAGGTTCCGGCGGACTCTTTGGATACTATAAGCCCAATATGTCAGCGGGCTCATATACTCTTGACGTCAGCATATATGAAATTTATTGTAAGGTCAGCGTTAAGACGGCTGGAAATAATCTCTATTCCGGCGGTCTGTTTGGCGTGCTTGAGATCGACGGCGGCACCCTGACCGTTCAAGGCGCGAACGACAAGACCGCAGTGAAGTCTGAGCATGCTTCCATCACTGACAACATGGCAGTCACGACCGGTGCAAAGGCAAGCAATTACGGTGGCCTGATCGGTAAATACCAGGCGATCAACACCAGCGATGAGCTTGTGTTGACAAACCTCAAGGTTGAGGCAAAGAACACTTTGGAAGCGGGCGTCTTCGCAGGCGCGATCAGCACGATATCCGGAGCATCCTACGCTAAGATCTCTGGTTTTGAGTTGACGAGCGCAACCAATGTTGCCGGTCTCACAAGGTTTGGCGGCCTTGTTGCTGAGGCAGATAAGGCATATATCTACGCCGAGAACGTTACGATCGGCACTTCCGGACATGCACTCAGTTCGTTTAAGGGCGCAAGTCTGGTAGGCAAATTAAGCAATGGCGTTCTTGGCTTAAATGGGACGATCGATCTGACCTATTCGGCACCCGAAACTGGTTCTGATGAGACGGGGCAGCTGGTTGGCCTGCGCGATCACGCCTTGATCTATTCGGAGGCCGGATGGAGCTATACTCCGAATGCCGTGGAAGTGGACAACGTTGCTTCCTGGGGCGACGTCCTTACGTTTGGCACCGCACTTTCCAAGGGAGACGTATTTACGGAGTCGGCGCATGTCATAACGATCGGAAGCGTAACGCCGAACGCGATAGGCAACGTGGCAAGCTATGCAAGGGCATCGTTGTTGTTCCAGATCGACGTGACGCAAAATGATTTCATTGCAGATTCTCCCGCTTCCCTTGCGGCAACCACTGATATAATGTTTACTGGGGACATTGACCTTACGGATACGGGGCTTCGCGGCATCACCAGGGACAATGGTTCGACAAACGTTGAGTTCCAAGGTTCCATTACGGGTGCTGCGGGAATAAAGATCATATTTGACATTAAGAATGTTGGCGGAACTGGCACGAGACCTGTTTATCGACACAAATATAATGGATTGGTTGCCAATCTGAATCCTGTCTCCGGAAAAACATGCTCAACGCTTGATCTTGAGGGTGATATCTACGTGAAGGCGGCGACCGTCATTTATGCCGGCGCGCTTGCGGCACAAGCTAAAGGTGACGTTGAGATTACGAATTGTAACACCACTTCCAACATGACCTTCCACGTCGGCGGCGGTCAGCAGGCGATTGTTGGCGGCCTGGTGGGAGAGGCAATCGCGGGAATCAGAAACATTACCGTAACCTCTTGCACGTTCGAGGGAACGATCACCGGCGGCAACTCCAGCGCTGATACCTGTCTTGGAGGGCTCTTTGGCAAGATCAGCACGGATTCGACTAACACGATTGAGTGGAAGTTTGACACGGTAACTTTAAAGGGCGTCGTGGAAAACACTTACACTAAAAAGCAAGATATTGGCGGACTGGTCGCACATACCAACGGAAATAATATGGCGACGATCGTGATCGACGGCGTGATTGCCGACGGTCTGCGCGTGGAAGGCTCTACTGCGGCTTCCATGGGAGGCTTGCTTGGCTACGGCTGGAATAGCACACACGTGGATCTGCAGTCCTTCTCCGTTGATAATGCACCCACCGTTAAGATGAATGGCGCCGGCGGCGCGGCAGGCTTGGTATATCAGGCAACCGGGCACTGGGAGGTGCATGATCTTGACCTTGACGGCATTAAGATGGACGTAGGTAGCGCCAAGTCCGTCGGCATGATGGTCAATCAGGGTACCAGTGGCACCAACGGCATTTATCTGGAATTGGTGCCGGAATACGATTATAAGTTATCCTTTGCAACTGGTTCCAACTTTGGAAGCGGCGTATTCGATGAAATCTGTGCATACAGTGCTGCCAACGGAAACGTCATGGAAAATGGTCAGGGCATCATTTCCATCAGCACCTATGACGGAAGCGATGCGAATTCATATAAGCTGAAGATGAGCAGCACCTCCAATCCGGACAATACGAACACCGGGCTCACTTATCAGGCGCGGACCACACAGGGAGAAACTCAAAATCCCAATTCGAGATATTACTACAATCTGGACAAGATCGATAATGACAACACACTGTCAACAGATGCTGAAAAGCTGATGAGATGGGGTGTGCGTCAGTATGCAAGCAGCAACGTTCAAAGCTTCTTCCCGAATCCGTTCAATGGATCCACCATCCCGAACGGGAATTATTCCATGCGCGGTTACAGCTGGTATCCCGTGACGGTTAAGAGCGCCATGACGATCAATGGGACCTTTGAATTCTTTAGTGAGGAGTTCACTGAGACCGAGAATGCGAAGCCTGCTTCGAATGGTCATACGAATCAGTGGTCGCCGCTCGCAAAAACGCAGCATTACATGATGCAAAATGGTCTGTTCTACAATGTGTCAGCAAACTTGACGATCCGTAACATTACCTTGAAGGGTACGATTGGTGCCGTGGACAACTTCGGTACCGGTGCACTTGTTTATGGCACGGTTGCAGGCACGGCTTCCGACGCCAACAAGATCGCCAATGTGAACAGTACGAATGGTTCCATTTCGCTTGCAGGCATTCGCGTATGGAATCTTTCGGATCATTCTTCCTATGCGCCGCTTCTGATCAATAAGACTGGCAGTTTTGTTACATTGAAGATCAGCAATGTCAGCACGACTTCTGATTATGCAAGCGGAAGTTCAGCGGCGACGAGCCTCATCGGCATGGCGGGCGCATCCGACACGGACACCTACGTGACCGTTGACTTTACAAAGATTAAGCTCGATGCCAGGACAAGTGCGGGAAGTCCTGCGCTCAGCAATCATGGTTATAACACGACAAAGTCCATCTTTACCCGCGCAACCCTTCTCGAAAGACTGGTAGGACCTTCCGGAACCTATACCTACACCTATGAGGATGATTGGGGCGGAGCTACTCCGGCGCATAACGTAACCTACGGTAAAGAAGTTGGTTATACCACCGCCAATCCCGCAAACTCGCAGTATCCCGGAGAAGAGATATGGTATGCAAGGGCTTCCACGGCAGATGCGCAGTACGCAACGAGCCACTCCGCAGCACCTTCAGGCGCTACGCCAAGTGATTCCTTTGCGGACTTCTTGCCTTATGTTAAGACGGTAAACTCGGCCAGCGAGATCACCGGCGGCGCTGTACATTATCAGCTGAAGGTGAACCATCAGCCCTCTGACATGTTGGCAGGGTGCGGAACCTATAACGACCCTTACGTGATCACAAGTGCGGAAGATCTCGTTAAGATTTCTCAGTGGATTGCTTCGAGTACCGACATCCAGTCGGCGACGATCAATGCGTTGTTTGATGCGGATGGCTTCTGCGCTGATAAGGCAGAGCATAAGACCTTCACGGTTGTCAATGGTGCGTTTTCCGATGGCGCAGGAACCACGAAATCCTATGAGGAAATGCGTCGGTACTTAGCAGAGGCATATTACGTGATCTCACCTGCCAACGCAAACGAGATCACCCTGGAGGCAACGTCCGGTTTCCTTGGTCTGGGCATCAAGGACGTGGGATATCATTTCCGCGGCGTCATTGTGGGTAACGCCGGCGTGACGATCAACAACAAAACCCAGTATCCTTTGATCAGATACAGCGACGGCAGCGTCGTTAAGAATCTGAACGTCTCCGTTGATGCAAATATCACGCTTGCAACGGCCAGCGAAACCTACGACTATGTATCGGGAAAGAAATATAATGCAAATGACATTATCGAACCTGGTGCCTATGGAGCCGTGATCGGCGTCGTGGCGGGCGGTGATAATATCATTGACAATGTTCAGACGGAATTTGGAACTTCCACGATCAAAGCCACGGGCAAAAAGGCACAATACCAGCCGATCGGTGGTTTCGTTGGCGTGGTCGTAAACGGCGGCGTCATCTTTAAGAATATGTCAGCAAATACCACGGGCCTTTCCAATGACAACGTGATCACTGATCCTAACAACAACACGACCAATCAATGCCCCACGAGCAGACGGACCAACATGGTGGATGATGACAACATTGCCTGGCTTTACGTAAATCCTATCGTCGGTCGTGTGGTCAATGGCTTCGCAATCAATGAAGCCACTGAATATCATGCAAAGAATGAAGGTTGCATTCTGAATAACGGCACGAAGCATTACTCCATTACGGACATAAAGGGTTACACTTCTCTTTCAGCAGACGAAAAGCTTTCCGTGGATAATAATAAAAACATCACGATCCCTGACGCGCAAAGCTTCTTCATCCTTTCGCTGATCGTGAACAGCGGCATGGGCATCCAGAGAAATAAAGCGAACGTGTCTGACATGATGAACAAGACAGGCTACTTTGATGCCTCTAAATTCCAGACCGCCCGCAGGGCGGAGTACTCCAAGGTTGGAACAGTGACCTCGGACACCGATGCTGATTTCGTCCTGTCCCAAAAGGATACCTACAAAGCGACTGGGACTGCGAACGCCGCTGACAACATTATGTACTACGTTCCTTATGTTGTAGCGAACTATACCAATACATATACGGAGCAAGGGGTAGATTATTATTTCGCAAAGGCGATCGCAAATTCCAACAATGAATGTACGATCACGCTGGCTGAAGGAAAATACTATGAGATGCCGGACGGATTCCAGGGAATCGGCAGTAAGTATTATTCGGATTCAAGGATCAAGGTTGGCAAGTTCACCGGAAATGATGCGAAGATCGAGCTGAATATCAGTTACAATTATTACTTTTCCTATAACAGTGCAGCAAAAGCGGATAATTTTGACAACACTTATCAGCATATTGATGACGTTGGTTTGGGCCTGTTCAACAACGCATCCGGAACAACGAACAGCAGTACCAAGTGCTATAAAGGGTTTGTCCTGACAGGTAGCGTTAAGGCGGAGTGCATTGATAATAAGTTCCATGACGGAGACCATCTTCCTTATGTTGCGACCATGGTGAACACGACGCAAACGGGAGATATGACCGATAAGGTAAAGATGGTAAGCGTGGGTGCGCTGATCGGTACTTCACATTCGCAACAATATATTGACGGCGTTGCTCTGCAGAACATCGACGTTAAGGGCATACGCTATACAGGCGGCATGATCGGCTGGATCCCAGGCAGTTCAACCACGATCATGAACACAGGTTCCTCACCGAAGCCGTCCTATGGGATCAAGGTGCATGGCGCGGGCAATACCGGCGGCATGATCGGACGTTCCTACCAAGGAGCGATCACCATTGACAACAATAATGCGACCTATAGCATCGTTGAGGTGCTCAGCGACTGTACCAACCGAACGGGTAATGATTATAACTACGGCGTGGGAGGCTTTATCGGCAACTGCCGTGGCGATGAAAAAATGCAGGTCAAGATCGAGAACGTAATCGTAGGTACCTTGGAACAAAGCGAGTTGACGACCGTTGGATGTACTGGTGCCGAGATCAATTCCGGCGGCATGATCGGCATTTCAAACAAGTGTCAGCTGACCATCAACAACTGTAAGATCTATAACCAGTCCGTGACCTCGCAATATACTGCAGCCGGTCTGGTCGGATACATGGCAACCGAGACGCAGAAAACATCCTCCATCACAAATGTCATTGTCACTTGCAAGGATGGACTGAGCGGACAGATCACAAGCAGTAATAACTTTGCGGGAGGCATGTTTGGCGCGATCAAGCGTGACGTAAAGGACGTCACCATCTCTTCGTGCGAAGTGAAGGGCTATTCCATCGTAGGCAGTAACTACGCGGGTGGATTGGTTGGCTTCCTGGGACATCACCCCGGAGACAAGCAGGAGAGCAATCATAAATTGATCCTTCAAAATGTTTCCGTGACCGATTGCGGGATCCAGACCTCCGCAAGCGGCGGATATGCAGGCGGTCTGGTTGGTTGCGTCAATTACTCAAATGACACGAAGCACAGAGATATTTATGGCTATAACGTATTTGCCAAAGATCTGAGCATAGCCGGGACCTATCAAGGCAGCATCACCGGCGGCGTCACCAATGCGACATACAACGTGATCAAGCTTGTTGCTTTCTCGCGCCATAATGATAAGAACGACAGACCCATGATCCAGGAAATCATCGGAAACAACGGTACCTATGGCACCGGCGGCTATGTGATCTTCTCAGATTATACTGGCGACGTTACCAACGAAAATTGGACACTTGACGTTGGTATTCCGAATGGTTTGAGCCGCGTGGATGCAGCATATCCTTACGTGAACGTGAACCCGAAGACGGAGATTGACCTGTCTTCCACGCCCAAGTTCCTTACCAGTGACGGCGCAAACCAGACGGCAGTGGAAGATATCTTTAGTGACATCAATGGCCACGTGGTTGGTTATTATAAGACGGTGGAAGGACTCGCTTCTCTTGAAGATAAGGTTTCTTCCTTCGCTTTGGAAATGGGAACAAAGCCTTTCGCAACGGGCAAGGACTTCCCCGTGCTTGTCATTGACGATGCGAACCGCACCAATACGACGCAGCGTATCAATGATTACATTGCGCTTTTGACGAACTCCACGCCATACGACAAGACGAACAACATTGGATTTAACTACGCTGCCGTGAATAACAGCAACTATACGCCAATCTTCAGGACCGTGCTTCATAAGTGTACCTTCGACGAAAATGGTAGAATACTGACAATTGATGCAGGTAACGCCGGCAACAATACGGACGTGAATGCATCGCCTGGCGGCTCATATCCTTGCCTGAAGCGACTCGCCACGCAGTTCTACATGAATGCGAATGACACCGATACTTCGGCTGAGGTTGCGCAGTTCACGCTCCTTGACGTGCAGTACCTCGATCCTTCCGGATCGGGCAAGATCGTTTATCACCTTTATGTTCCGGTCTATGTGAGAAAGCTGTTGGAATATGACTTCTACATTCACGTAGAGTCTGGCACGACCTACAAAGTAAACGAGCTTGACAATAACTCTCAGAACGTGCTGGTAGAGAATCTTGGCACGCCTGTGACGCTGGAATTTGTTTATTCCTACAACCGTACGAAGAATGAGTGGCTCTCTGCCATTAACGGCGGTGACTCCTTACTTTCAAATTATGCAAAGACGTTACATCTGGAGAACAACACTTCCGTGGATTCGGGCGCAACAAGACCGAACTTCCCGAGCGATACCAGAATGGTTCTGATCGACACGCAGAATGCTTCAAAGCCCTATTATCTTAATTCCATTCCGGCAAGTTTTGACACAACGGATGAAAAGGTGAAGGAGCTGAAGCTTTCAGAGTTTAGCGGTTTCGCCCCGGTACCTTTCATTGACATGATGACGGTAACGGTAGCTGAGGATAACACCAACGGAACATTGATCGTCTGTGACGCCAGCGACGAGAATGCAACAGCGAAAGCAGTGATCGGCGGGGAAGAGAAGTACCTAAAGTATGTTTCCACGGAAGATAGCACAAGTGAAACAAGGTACAAAGCAACGGACGTAACTTTTGCAAATGGTGGGGACAAGTTAACTGAGCATTACTTCCTGAGCATTTATACGCCGGTATCCACGGAAGACAAAGTGTTCAACTACTCCATCGGTGCTGAGCAGACGCTGGGTAACAGCCCTTATCCTTCCAGAATCACTACGGAGAGTAAGAGCCACGCGGCTGGTTTGCTCATGGGATATATCTACGAACAGAATGTTTTCTTAGATAAGCTTTCGGTCAATGGTGACGAGACTGATTTCTGCATTACGACTGATGATCATGCGATCGACGTGGAGATGCGTGCAACGATCAGGCTGACGACTTCCGGAACGAAGAACGTAAAGAACCTCTTGCAGAGCACGAATCCTCCTGGCATTTACCAGAGCCTGTTGATCCAGCTAAGAAAGCACTCGGATACGGACGTGGTCGGCATCCAGCACCTTGACAGCGCTATGGTAACGCTGTACACGATCAATGGCGATAATGTTACTTCGCTGAACAGTTCTTGGAATAATGATGCTTGTACGATCCCTACGGCAAGCTATATTGAGTTTCGTAACAACGTATCTTTGGCAAACAAGCTGGCGAACGGAAACGTTGAGATCAAAGCGAACGTGACGCTTGACTTTGGAGATAATCCGGAAAACATCGGAAAGCAATTCTTCCCGAAAGAGCCAGATACGAATCGTACCAGCGTAAGAGTACTTTCCAAGATCGCTTCGAATCCGGCATTGACGGCTTACAGCAAGATGTCGATCTATACGGAAGCGATGACGGAACAATCTCTAATGTACGGTGATGACAAAGCCAATAAGTACTACTGTGACCTGTCCGAGAAGGCAAAGCTTTCCTACGATGCAATCCAGGTTGGAGATGGTGAAAGCGTTCAGATGCAGCTTGGTATCAATGCAAATGACGTCACTGTGAACCCTGTTCCGATCAAGACCATGGGTATCTACAACGTGAAGGATTTCAAGTCGGGATGGAATGACGCGGAGTATCTGCGATGCACGATCCAACTGAGGTCCAAGGCCGCAAGCAATTATCAGACGCCGCTTGCGATTGCAACATACTTACCCAAAAATGATTTCAAGATCCTCGATAACGTGCAGCCTGTTTACGTAAAGAAAGGCGATAATGACACGGCATGGACCTTCATCTACAGTAAGGCAGATCTGATCTCTAATGGGTACTTTGACGGCAACATTTGCGAGATCCCGATCGACTTCAAGGTGAATACCGGCGCAGATCTTTTCGAGAGTAACAACCTGATCTATTCCAACTATGGTGTGTATCTTGGCGTGGATCTGATCGGAGCTGAGGCTAGCCCGACTGAAAGCTCGACGGCCATTACGGGCTCCGATCCGACCGCGGATTACGTGAAGTACACCAACACCAGGATCTATCTGGACAAGGTGAATCCGAACAAGACGAATCCCTAAGTATTTCAAGGAAAAAACTTTGGGCAACCCCTTGACATTCCCTTGTTTCGGGCTTATACTTACATACGGTTAATAAAGTTTACTAGATGAAGAGTGGCGCGAGCCACTCTTCATCGCATGTTAGGGTTTTTAAGGAGGCACGATGTCAAAAAGAGAATCCTATGAAGCAAAGGCGGAGGAGCTCCTTGCTCCGATCGTCGAAAAGATGGGCATTGAGATTTACGACGTGGAATATGTCAAGGAGGGGAGCGAGTATTATCTTCGGGCCTACATTGACAAGGAAGGCGGCGTAAACATCAATGACTGCGAGGCAGTGAGCCGTGCGTTTTCGGACGTGCTTGACGAGGCGGACCCGATCGAGGAGGCATATGTCCTCGAGGTTTCAAGCCCGGGTCTCGGGCGGACGCTCAAGAAGGACAGACACCTTCAAAAGAGCATTGGTCAGGACGTGGAAGTGAAGCTCTTTAAGCCGTTCGAAGGCACCAAATGCAAGGAGTTTGAAGGCGAACTTATCCGCTTCGATGAAAAAACGATCACGATCCGCGATGATAAGACGGAGAGGACGTTTGAGCGAAGCACCGTGGCACTGATCAGGCTGGCACTGGACTTCTAGGACGCCACGGAGTCTGGACTTTGCAGACAAGGTCCCGCAGGGGACAAACAGTTTTTGAATATTAAGGCGATATGCCGGAAATGGAGGATATGATGAACAAGGAATTAATGGAGGCACTGGATATCTTAGAGAAGGAGAAGGAGATCAGCAAGGAGACGCTGTTCGAGGCAATCGAGAACTCGCTGCTCACGGCCTGCAAGAACCATTTTGGTAAAGCAGACAACGTGAAGGTTGAGATCGATCGTGAGACCTGCGACTTTTTGGTATATGCCGAAAAGGAAGTGGTTGCAACGGCTGATGACGTGGAAGATCCCGTGCTTCAGATCAGTTTAGAGGACGCTCAGAAGATTTCCACCAAGGCTTCCGTTGGCGACGTGATCCACGTAGAGATCAAATCCAAGGAGTTTGGCCGTATCGCAACGCAGAACGCAAAGAACGTGATCCTGCAGAAGATCCGCGAGGAAGAAAGAAGCGTGATCTACAATCAGTATTACGAGAAGGAGCGCGACGTCGTGACCGGCATCGTGCAGCGTTACATTGGCAAGAACATCAGCATCAACCTTGGTAAGGCTGACGCACTGCTGACCGAGGCAGAGCAGGTGAAGGGCGAAGTATTCCGTCCCACCGAGCGCATCAAGGTATATGTTCACGAAGTAAAGAACACTCCCAAGGGACCGCGCATCAGCGTGAGCCGCACGCATCCGGAGCTGGTAAAGCGTCTGTTCGAGGCAGAGGTAACGGAGATCAAGGACGGCACCGTAGAGATCAAGAGCATTGCGCGTGAGGCAGGAAGCCGTACCAAGATCGCAGTTTGGTCCAACAACCCCGACGTGGACGCAGTTGGCGCATGTGTCGGCATGAACGGCGCAAGAGTAAACGCTATCGTTGAGGAGCTGCGCGGCGAGAAGATCGACGTGGTGAACTGGGATGAGAACCCTGGTAACCTGATCCAGAATGCACTTTCTCCCGCAAAGATCGTTGCAGTATTTGCAGATCCCGAGGAGAAGACGGCAAAGGTTGTCGTTCCCGATTATCAGCTGTCTTTGGCAATCGGTAAGGAAGGTCAGAACGCACGCTTGGCTGCAAGGCTGACGGGCTATAAGATCGACATCAAGTCTGAGACCCAGGCGAAGGATGCTCCCGGCTTCCGTTATGAGGATTACGTGGATGATGAGGAGTATGAAGAGTACGAGGGTTACGAAGGCCAGGAAGGATATGACCAGGACGGCTACGTAAATCAGTAAAAGGAGTTTGAGAAAGCATGACGAAAAAGCTTCCACTGAGACAATGTGTTGGATGCGGCGAAATGAAAACGAAAAAGGAAATGATGCGTGTTCTGAAGTCGGAAAACGAACCGATATGCCTTGATCTTACGGGCAAGAAGAACGGACGCGGCGCCTATCTTTGCAAGAGCATGGAGTGCCTTAAGAAGGCTCGGAAGAATAAGGGTTTGGAAAGATCCTTAAAGACGAGCATTCCCGAGGAAGTCTACGACGCTCTGGAAAAGGAGTTTGCGGATGGCAGTACAGAGTAAAGTCATTTCCCTGTTGGGACTTGCCATGAAGAGTGGCAACGTGGTCAGCGGAGAGTACCAAGTGCTGGAGGCGGTAAGGAAAAAGAAGGCAAAGCTGGTGCTGGTTTCCGAGGACGCGTCAGACAACACAAAGAAGCTTTTTTCTGACAAATGTGCTTTTTACAAGGTTCCCGTAGAACTTTACGGGACAAAGGAAGATTTGGGCCGGGCGATCGGAAAAGACCTGAGATCTTCATTGGCGGTATGTGAAGAAAACTTCGCATCTGCCATTAAGAAACAATTGGAATTGAAGATGTAGGGCCTTATGAGAGCCTGAAAGGAGAAAAAATAGCGAATGGCAAAAATCAGAATTCATGAACTTGCAAAAGAGTTAAAGATCGAAAATAAAGAGTTGCTGCAATTCCTTGCCGGAAAAGGCATCGAGAACAAGACGGCATCGAGCGGGCTTGACGCGGCCGAAGAGCAGATGGTAAGGTCGGCATTTGGCGGCGGCGCTCCGAAGAAGGCGGAGAGCGCGAAGAATGCGGAGGCTGAGAAGAAGGCTGACGCTACAAAGAAGAGCGATGCCGAAAAGAAAGCACCTAAGGCCGACGATAAGAAGGCTGAGGAAAAGGCGCAGGCTCCCGTAAAGGCTGGGGAAGCACCTAAGGATGAGGAGAAGAGCGAGAAGGCACCTGCTAAGGCGCCCGCACAGAACGCACCCGAGAATAAGCCTGCAAAGGAGCAGCAAAAGGCACCCACGCAGCAGACCACACCTCAGGGAGGCGATGCAAATAAGGCTCCCGCACCTCAGGGAGGCGACGCGCAGTCCGCTCCGAAAAAGAAAAAGACGATCATCATTGTCAACAACCAGCAGAATTCCAGAAACCAGGGTCCTCGCGGGAACGCGCCGACCCAGGGACGTCCTCAGGGACAGGGCGGAAGGCCTGGCTACGGCAATGGTGGATATAACAATGGTTATAACAACGGCAGACCCGGACAGCAGCAGGCGCCTCGTACGCCCATCCGTCCGCTCACGCCGCCATCCCCTACGCCCAGCGTGCAGATGGTGAACACCACGCCTTCCCAGACGAAGCGCACTAATCCGGCACCTGAGAAGAAGGAAAACGAAAACGTAAACGTAACGAATACGCCCGTAGTGGAGAACGTAACGCCTACCACCGCTCCGGAGAATACTGCGCCCGTAAAACCTACCCCTGCACCTACGCAGGAGCAGAAGGCGCCTACGACCCAGCAGGGCGCGTCTGAGCGTCGTCCTCAGCAGGGCGGCCAGGGTCAGGGCCAAGGCGGTCAGACGGGCCCCAGAAACGGCCAGTATGTGCCTCGTGAGGGCCAGGGCGGCTACAATCGTCAGGGTGGCCAGTATGGTCAGCGTGACGGCCAGGGCCAGGGCGGTTACAATCGCCAGGGCGGTCAGTATGGTCAGCGTGACGGCCAGGGCCAGGGCAGCTACAATCGTCAGGGTGGCCAGTATGGTCAGCGTGACGGCCAGGGCCAGGGCGGTTACAATCGCCAGGGCGGTCAGTATGGTCAGCGTGACGGCCAGGGCCAGGGCGGCTATAATCGCCAGGGTGGTCAGTATGGTCAGCGTGACGGCCAGGGCCAGGGCGGCTATAATCGTCAGGGTGGTCAATTTGGCGGTCGTGACGGTCAAGGCGGCAGAACCGGTCAGTATCAGGGCGGCAGCCGTGACGGACGCGGTGGCTTTAGCGGTCAGGGCGGCAGACCCGGTCAGGGCCAGTTTGGCGGTCGTGACGCAAGAGGCAGCAAGTCCTTCGGTGGCGATTCCGCACCCGCAAAGGATATGGAAAAGAAGCGCGAGGAGGACAAGAGAAGGTTCTCTCAGGAGCGCGACAAGAGAAATAAAAAGGATTACATGTATGAGGAGGACGAGGCAGCAAAGAACAAGCCTGGCCGCTTCATAAAGCCTGAAAAGAAGAAGGAAGAGACGGTTGAGGAAGTGATCAAGGTGATCACCCTTCCTGAGACCATCACCATCAAGGATCTCGCCGACAAGATGAAGCAGCAGCCCGCTGCCCTCATCAAGAAGCTCTTCATGGAAGGCAAGATCGTGACCGTAAACCAGGAGATTTCCTACGATGAGGCGGAAGCCCTCGCCATGGATTATGAGATCCTTTGCGAGAAGGAAGTCAAGGTTGACGTGATCGAAGAACTCCTGAAGGAGGACGAGGAGAACGAGGCAGATCTTGTGGAAAGACCTCCCGTAATCTGCGTTATGGGTCACGTTGACCATGGTAAAACCTCCCTGTTGGATGCGATCCGTAAGACGAACGTAACCGATAAGGAGGCAGGCGGAATCACGCAGCACATCGGTGCGTACACCGTTTCCTTGAACGGCAGAGACATCACGTTCCTTGATACGCCCGGACACGAAGCCTTCACGGCAATGCGTATGCGTGGTGCAAATTCCACCGATATCGCGATCCTCGTGGTAGCAGCAGATGACGGCGTAATGCCTCAGACCATTGAGGCAATCAACCATGCAAAGGCTGCAGGCATTGAGATCGTTGTTGCAGTAAACAAGATCGATAAGCCCTCCGCAAACATTGAGCGCGTAAAGCAGGAGCTCACGGAATATGAGCTCGTTGCCACCGACTGGGGCGGAAACACGGAGTTTGTTCCCGTGTCCGCAAAGACCGGCCAGGGCATTGAGGACCTTCTGGAGACCATTCTTCTGACCGCAGACATTTTGGAACTGAAGGCGAACCCGAACAGAAAGGCAAGAGGTCTTGTGATCGAGGCTGAGCTGGATAAGGGTCGTGGTCCTGTTGCGACCGTTCTGGTGCAGAAGGGTACGCTCCGCGTTGGCGATTTCATCTCCGCAGGCGCATGCCACGGTAAGGTAAGAGCCATGGTGGATGACAAGGGCAGAAGAGTGAAGGAAGCAACGCCTTCCACGCCTGTTGAGATCCTTGGTCTGAACGACGTTCCCAGCGCAGGCGAGGTGTTCCTTGCACATGACAGCGACAAGACGGCGAAGACATATGCCGAGACCTATATGGCACAGAACAAGGAGAAGATGCTCGAGGAGACCAAGGGCAAGATGAGCCTGGACGATCTGTTCTCGCAGATCAAGGAAGGTAACCTGAAGGAACTCAACCTGATCGTCAAGGCAGACGTGCAGGGTAGCGTGGAAGCCGTAAAGACTTCGCTCCTTAAGCTCTCCAACGATGAAGTTGTCGTGAAGTGCATTCACGGCGGCGTAGGTGCGATCAACGAGTCCGACGTGGTTTTGGCAAGTGCTTCCAACGCGATCATCATCGGCTTTAACGTGCGTCCTGACGCAACGGCAAAGGCAACGGCAGAGCGCGAAGGCGTGGACGTTCGTCTGTATAAGGTGATCTATCAGGCCATCGAGGACGTGGAGGCAGCCATGAAGGGCATGCTCGATCCCATCTTCGAAGAGAAGGTCATTGGTCACGCAGAGGTTCGTCAGATCTTCCGTGCATCCGCGATTGGAAACATTGCAGGTTCTTACGTTTTGGACGGTGTGTTCCAGAGAGATTGCAAGATCCGCATCACCAGAGAAGGCGAGCAGATTTACGAAGGCAAGCTTGCTTCCCTAAAGCGTTTCAAGGATGACGTGAAGGAAGTTAAGGCTGGTTTCGAGTGCGGTCTTGTGTTTGACGGCTTTGACCAGATGCAGGAGTTTGACGTCGTGGAAGCGTACGTCATGGTAGAGGTACCTAGGTAATCATAGCAGAAGGAGGGGCCCGCTTGCGGGAAGATGCCTTCTGCGCATGGCAATCTAAAGATTGTTAGGAGAGTTATGAGAAAAAACAGTATTAAGAATACCCGTATCAACGGGGAAGTGCAAAAGGTCCTTGCGGAACTGATCCGTAAGGACATCAAAGATCCGCGCATCAGCCCCTTCACCAGCGTCGTAGCGGTGGAGGTGGCTCCGGACTTAAAGAGCTGTAAGGCATGGATCAGTGTGCTCGGTGACGAGGAAGCAGGCAAGAAAACGCTTGAGGGCCTAAATTCCGCGATGGGTTACATCCGCAGGGAACTGGCTCACACGATCAACCTGCGCAACACGCCTGAGATCCGTTTTGTGATCGATCAGTCGATCGCATACGGCGTGAACATGTCCCACAAGATCGACGAAGTCATGGCACAAGACCGCCAGAGCGCGATCGAGCGTGGCGATGCGAAAGCATATGACGAAAGCGATGCGGAAGCATTTGATGAAAGCGATGACGCGGACTTTGAGGAAGTAGAGGAGTCTTCGGAAGATGACGTTTGATTTGTTAAAGGAGTGTGCAGGAGCAAAGCGCATCGCCATCACCGGCCATCAAAAGCCGGACGGGGATTGCGTTGGCGCCTGCCTTTCCGTTTGGTATTATTTGAAAAAATATATGCCCGAAGCGACCGTGAAGGTGTTTTTGGAGGAGCCGGATCCCGTGTTTGCGGAGCTTGCCGGCTTTGACCAGATCATCACGGATTTTCCCCACGAGGAGCGCTTTGACGTGGCCTTCGTTCTGGACTGTAACGAGGAACGCACGGGCATTGCAGGAAAGTACGTAAAGAAGGCGGACAAGGTGATCAACGTGGATCACCACGTGACCAATCCCAATGGCTGCGGAGACATCAACTACGTAAAGCCTGAGGTGGGGAGTGCCTGCGAATTGATCTACGACCTGATCGACCCGGAAAAGATGGACGCAGAGCTTGCTAAGTGCCTGTATGTCGGCATAATCCATGACACGGGCGTGTTCCAGTATAGCAACACCTCGCCCGAGACGCTGCGCAAGGCGGCGCACCTGATCAGCTTTGGCTTTGAGTTCTATCGGATCGTGCAGGAGACCTTTTATCAAAAGACCTATTTGCAGTCCCAGATCATGGGCAGGGCGCTGATGGAAAGCGTTCGCTTTATGGACGGGAAGTGCATTGTCAGCGTGATCGATCGCAAGACCATGGATTTTTACGGTGTGACCAATCGTGATTTTGAAGGCATCGTGAATCAGCTGAAAAACATAAAGGGCACCAACTGCGCGATCTTCATGTATGAGACGGGAACGCTGGAATACAAGGTGAGCATTCGCGCGGATCACAGCATTGACGCTGCAAAGCTTGCGGCCTATTTTGGCGGCGGCGGGCATGCAAGGGCGGCAGGCTGCACCATGAAGGGAACCTTTTATGACTGTGTCAACAATCTGTCGGCGCAGATCGAAAAGCAGCTTTTGGGAGAAGAGTAAAGGCCTGAAGAACAGGCATATGAGGCTTGTTTCATGTTGAATGGAATGATCATTGTGAAGAAGGAGGCCGGCTTTACCTCCAATGACGTCGTGGCTAAGATGCGCGGCATTTGCGGACAAAGGAAGGTCGGTCACACGGGAACGCTGGATCCGGACGCTACGGGGGTTTTGCCCGTGTGCCTTGGAACCGGCACGAAGCTTTGTGACATGCTCGCAGATCGCGATAAGGAGTATGTAACAGAGCTTCTTTTGGGTGTGACGACGGATACGCAGGACATTTCCGGAACGGTGCTTTCCGAGCGCGAGGTCAACGCTTCTGAGGAGGAAGTTCACGCAGCGATCCAAAGCTTTGTCGGGGCGTATGATCAGGTTCCGCCCATGTACAGCGCGTTGAAGGTGAACGGTAAGAAGTTATATGAGCTCGCCCGCGAGGGTAAGGAAGTGGAGCGTAAGGCAAGGCGCGTTACGATCCTGGAGATTGAGATCCTGGAGATGAAGCTTCCTGCGGTGAAGCTTCGTGTGGCCTGCACCAAGGGCACCTACATCAGGACGCTGTGTCATGACATTGGCGAAAAACTTGGGTGCGGCGGTACCATGAAATCCCTTGTGAGAACGCGGGTTGGGCACTTTGTGATCGAGCAGGCGAGAACGCTCTCTGAGCTCCAGACGCTTAAGGATGCGGGGAATCTTGAGGAGGCTCTGATCCCGACGGAGAGCGCCTTCGAGGAATGCGAAAGATTTTGCGTGCCACCGCTGGCGGAGAAATATCTCAAAAACGGAAATGCCATCGCTGCTTCGAATTTTGAGGGCGCATCCTTCGAAAATGGCCAACGCGTCCGCATGTGTACCACTGCGGGGCAGTTCCTTGGACTTTATGAATATGTGGGCGCAAAGAAGACCTTTGAGCCCGTGAAGATGTTTTTGTAGGAGTGAATTACTTTGGAGATCATAGCAGACAGTCTGGATTTTCAATTGAATCGTGATACGGCGATTGCCATCGGTAAGTTTGACGGCGTGCATTTGGGGCACAGAAGGCTCTTGGAGGAGATCCTTGCCAAAAAGCAGGATGGCCTTGAAGCCTGCGTGTTCACGTTTGACGTATCCCCGTCCGTGCTCTTTGGCCTGAGTGACGGCAAGGTCCTAACGACGCGTGAGGAAAAGCGCAGGATCTTCCGCGAGATGGGCGTGGACGTGCTCGTGGAATTCCCCATGACTTTGGAGACCGCGGCAATAGAGCCGGAAGATTTCGCCAGAAGATTTTTGTCCGATGCACTTGGCTGCAGGTTCATCGCAGCCGGAGACGATCTGTCCTTTGGACGGTATGGCAGGGGCAATGCTGCGCTATTGAAGTCGCTTGCTGAGGAGCTATCCTTTGAAGTGAAGACCATTGCCAAGGTGCAGATTGACGGAACGCCAGTAAGCTCCACTTATATCCGTTCGCTTGTAGAGGCGGGGGAGATGGAGGAGGCAGCGCGCTTTCTTGGAGAGTCCTACTGCGTGGACGGTAAAGTGGTGCATGGCAATCATTTCGGGCATTCACTTGGTTTCCCCACGATGAATCTGATCCCGAGCGAGGATAAGCTTCTTCCGCCCTTTGGAGTATATGCTTCGAAGGTTCGCATCGAGAATAAGCTTTACAAAGCGATCACAAACGTTGGATTGAAACCCACCGTCACTGACGGAAAGCCTGCGGGAGAGGACGGCCAGTCTATATCCAAGAATGAGCGTATGCATGCAGGCGTTGAGACACATCTGCGTGACTATGACGGCGACCTCTATGGCCAGGAGGTGCAGGTATTCCTGCATCATTTCCAGCGCCCGGAGCAAAAGTTCGAGAGCATCGACGCCCTAAAGGCACAGATCGCAAGGGACGTTGAGGCATGCAGGTAATCCTTGTTTAGATACGGCTATCAGGAAACCATTTTCCCTTTACAACTAGAGAATAATTGAGTAAAATAATCATATGTGGAAACATGAGCTGAAAATAAAGAACTCTCTTGGAAGATGGTAGAATATACATGGTCATAATTGGGATCTGCGATGATGAACAATTGCACAGGGACAGGGTGAAGGAACTTTGCGAACAGTATTTTTCTGAATATCCCAATGAACACGATTACGTGGAGTTTTCATCAGGGGAGGAAGTGCGTGCCTATGAAGGGGAGCGCATGTATCTGCTCTTTTTGGACATTGAGATGGGAGAAACGAACGGAATCGAAGTTCTCAATGCCCTAAGGGAAAAGGACAATGTCTGGAGAATCGCATTTGCTTCCAGTCATACAGAGTATGCGATAGATACCATTGACATGAAGACGCTGGCCTTTTTAAATAAGCCGCTCACATACGATGGTGTGAAAAAGTGCCTAGACATTGCCATTCGCGAGAATGAAGAAAACATTGGCGCAACTTTTACCCTGATGGATGGGAAAAGGGACGTGGTTCTGAGCGATATCATCTACATTCAGGCAGAAAGGCATTATGTCAACGTATATGCCAGAAAAGATGACTTTATGGGCTATGACAGCCTGAAACAGTACGAGGAACAACTCCAGGGCACTTCCATGATACGCATCCATAAATCTTATTTAGTGAACATGCAGTATGTTAAAAAGGTTTTGGCAGAGGAAATCGTCATGACAAACGGAAAACGCCTGCCAATTGGCCGAAAATACAGCAATGACGTAAAGGAGAAGTATTTTAGTTTTGTCAAATCCGTGACGATTGGAAGAAACGAGAAAAAATGATCTGTCATTGATCAATTGAATATCTGCGAAGATAAACAGACAAATGGCCTGGCGAGCACGTAGTTGGTGAAAAAAACACGTAGTTCGTGCAGGGCCATTTGTTTTTTTGTGGTTTTTTCTTCATAATTGTTTTTGAAGTGTTATTGATAATACTCTTTTGCGACTCGCGATAAGCAAAAGGTATAATAATAAAAAGGGGGTAAAAACGATGAAAAAGGCAACCATTTCTAACGACTGGATCACTGCGGTAACCTGTTGGAGTTGTTTGGCATGCGCCGCTTGTCCGGGCGTAGGCCTTCTTGCAGGCCTGAACGGATTGCAGACTTTGAATAGCTAGTTTAGTTACAAACACAAAATGGAGAGGTGCCTTAATAAAGCACCTCTCTCGCTCTGGAAGCGGCAAAAGATAAAAGGTATTGACAGGGGATTAGGCAAAATGGGATTTGTTTCGATCGATAAAGAGGTTAGTCTGGAAAGATATACAATGTGCAGGTATTTACTCAATGTGCCGATTGACAATAAAAAGTACATGATAAACGATTCTGCGTATGAGGTAATTACTAGATTGGATGGCACCAGGACATATGGTGAGCTAATAAAGGAGTTGGCTTGTTATTATAATGATGATGAGAAACACGTGGAAGAAACGGTAAAGGATCTGTTTACTCAGCTTGAAAATGGTTTTTCCATACGCATCGAGCATTACGATGAGAAAACACCTAAGAGAATAGAGGTCACTGGTGAGTTTTGTTATTATCCAAAGGTTGCTACGCTGGAGATCACGGAGGCCTGTAATCTGAAGTGCATTCATTGCTATGGTGATTTTGGCAGCAGAGCCTGTCATGCAATGAAACTGGAAGACATCAAAAAAGTCATGGATGATCTGGATGAAATGGGTATAACGGCCATCGAACTTACGGGTGGAGACATAACGACTTATCCGCATTTGAAAGAGGTGATAGAATACTCATTGTCAAAATCCTTCGTTAAGGTTAATCTATTAACGAATGGGATTTTACTCACGGAAGACATCATGCGGTTGGTCGTTGAGAATAAAGAAAGAATGGCCATACAGATCGATCTTCACAGTTTAAGAGATGAGTATCTGTTGTGGTTCACAAAGGCTAGTAATACACTTGATACGATCAAGAAAAATATAGAATTCTTCAGCAGTCATGGCGTGATCATGCGAGTGGCTACGATTTTCACAAGCCGAAACATTGAAGAATTTGAAGCAATTGGAGAATGGGTTGGAAGCAGAGGGATCAAATGGGGAGTCGGCTTGGTTGACAGGCTTGGAAGAGCCGTGGAAAACGATGGCGAATTGTACCTTGACGCATCCCAAATGCAGCGTTTTGTTGCGGAATTGACCAAGTACTCGGGAAAATACCCCGGTACGTTATCACTGATTGATTACCATCCAAATGATCAAAACTGCGGAGCTATGACTTCACAGGTCGTTTTTAATTCCCGCGGGGAGATCAAACTATGCACCATGGACAACAGAAGCTATTTCAACAATGAAATGGGAAATGTTTTTGAGAAAAAAGTCTCCGACATATATGATGACAAGATCGAAGTCGTAAAGGCATTGACCATGTATCAGCTTCCTGATAACAGTTCAAAGGAATGTACGGAATGTGGTTTGTTCGTGCAATGCAGTAATTGTGTGCTTAAGAATTTTATCAACATGAAAGAAAGTGGTTTTAAATGCAAATGGTATCAAGAAAGCGTTCCTGATATCATGAAACAACATTTTTTTGGTTAAAACATGGAGAGAATATGTGGATCGTTATCTTTTTGTTGTTGCCGCTAAATGGCATTGCGCATGAATTGGGGCATGCATTATACTATTTATTGGCAAGAATACGGATAAATGTGTTTGTGTTATTTAACGTGCTTATCTATCGGTCTGATGGCAAGTGGAAAGTGAAAAGATTACCGGCGATAAAGCAATCTTTGGTCATTCCGCTTATTGATGAATCTAAAAGCCTTGAGTATTATCAGCGTCATGTTTTGAACGAGTTGTTGGCCGGCCCGATCATGACGGCATTGTTGATAGTACTATGGGCATGTCTTTTGACGATGGCGGAGGATTCAATAACAAAGCTTGCCATTTTGGCGAATATAGGAATGAATGGAAGCCTGCTGCTCAGTTGTTTCCGGCGCAATGAGAGTGCCATTGGAGATATCACTGCATTCTTTTTGCTTGGCAAAAACCGCACGAAACTAAATTGTTACATCCTGGACTATTGCATGCTCAGCAAAAAAATGTGTAACGAATACGAGCAGTTCTTTGATCTTGACTTTGATGCTTTGGATGATAACGAGAAAGCGGATTGGTCATTTGATTGTTCTGCTTTATGGACAAATGGTTTTCATGTCAAAACAGACGAGAAAATGCTACAATACATGATGGCACGACTTCACTACAAGGCAGATTTTCAAAAGCTGCTTGAGAATCCAGAGGAAATCGGGTCTATATACACGGAGTATTTCAAGTATACCATGAAACAAACAAAAACAGAGCAGAATCTGATGAATACCATACTTTATGAATTAGGGATAGGAGATGGCATGAATGAAAAATGAAGCTATTGTACTAAGTGTTAAAAATCTTTGCAAGAAGTACCCCAATTTCTGCTTAGACAATGTTTCTTTTGAATTGCAGGCGGGAAAGATCTATGGCTTCATAGGAGCAAATGGAGCCGGAAAATCAACAACATTGAAAGCCATTATGGGATTGATCCATAGCGAAAAGGATCAAGTCTTGTTTTGGGGAAAGAGCATGCAAGATAGCGAAAGAAGCATCAAGAATCGCTTGGGAATTGTTTTGGATGACGGATATTTTTACGAGAGTCTGACGATCAATGAAATGAAAAGCGTCATCGCACCGGTATATGATAACTGGAGTGAAGAAAGCTTTCAAAAGTTGCTGGACAGATTTAATCTCAACAAAAAGCAAAAGATCTCAACCCTGTCAAAGGGAATGAAAATGAAGTTTTCTATCGCGATGGCGTTGGCACATAAAGCGGAATTGATCATCATGGACGAGCCGACCAGCGGTTTGGATCCCATGGTTCGCAATGATCTGATGGAGTTGCTTCGCAGTATTGTGAATGAAACCGGGTGCTGCCTTTTGTTCTCCACGCACATCATTAGCGATCTTGAGAAAATCGCAGATGAAGTGATTTTTATCAATGGAGGAAAGATCATATTCCAGAAGGAGAAGAATGCGCTCTTGCAGGAATATCAAAAAGTGATACAGAATGACCATCTTACCATAGAAGACATCATGCTATATCATGCTAAAGGAGAAAACTGGGATGATTAAAATGGTATGTAACCTTGTAAGAAAAGATTTTTTGCTGATCAGAAAATATGTGTACATTATGATTGCGGTTAGTTTTTTTGCACCAGTCATGATGACAAAAAGCATGAATCAAGAAACGATCCCGCTTGAACTTTATGGATCTATCCTTTTCTTCCTGGTCTTGTTTGTCGCCGTCTTATTTTTGTCGAATTCCGTGTCGATTATGGACGAAACCTACAAAAAAGGGTGCGCATATCTTTGCTGCACGCCGTATGGAAGAAGGACGATCGTTTTTTCCAGATATGTGTTTTCCTATCTGATCTTCGTGGGGTATTGCTTGATCTATGCATTGGCTTCCTTTGTCTTTCCCAAAGAATTGATCAAGGAATCATGGGAGTTACTTTTGATTTCCCTTGGTCTCGTTTCGGTATTTCGTTGTGTTCTGATACCACTCGAACTAAAATTCGGGTATGAGAAAGCTAAATATGTCATCATGGTTCTGATCGTTGGCACACCGTTTTTAATGGGACTTGTCATGAAGGAGTTCGATCTGACAAAACTTGATCTCTCACTCCTTTTTGATCAAAAAAGCGCAGTGGTTGCTTCTGGGATTGGCTTGATTATAGTCATTAACATTGTGTCCATCATCATTAGTTGCATCATTTTTGACAGAAAGGAGTTTTAGAATTATGATCAAGATGGTGATATTCGTGGCTCTGTTCATCTGCATTATGGTTATTTCTTCAGCCGTCAGAAGCCACATAAACAAGAAAAGAGAAGAAAAAAGGGGAAATATCCGCGATAAGATCGATCAGGGGAAATAGGTGATGGCTGAGAAGGTACGAAAATTCGAGGAGGAAGCATAAACTACGAGGGTGGGAGGGCCGGAAGAGGGACAGATGGATACATGCGTAAAGGTTAGCGGCCTTAGTTATTCCTACGGGAAAAAGAAGGCCTTAGATAATCTATCTTTCGAATTAGGACAAGGAAAATGTCTGGGAATCCTTGGGCCGAATGGCGCGGGGAAGACCACGTTGATCCGCAGTCTCATGGGCGTATTCCCGCCCTCGCCCGGCGTTATTCAAACGCTCGGGTATGATGCTGCCACTTCAAGGGAAAAAATCTGCGAGTTGTCAGGATATCTTCCTGAGGGTTCTTCGGTTTATTTGAACATGACGCTTTATAAGTATCTGGAGTTTTTCGCAGAGCTGCGCGGCGTAGAACATGTTGATAAGGCGGTCACGTCAGTGATCGAGTTAATGGATCTGACGGAAGAGAAAGACACGAAATTGAAGAAGTTTTCGAAAGGCATGCTTCAGAAGGCAAAGATTGCGGCAACGATCGTTCATGCCCCGAAAATATTAATACTGGATGAACCTACGGATGGTCTGGACATTGCCGCGACGAATACGCTCGTAAAGTATATGAATGGTTTTGTAAGTGCCGGCATGACAGTACTCATCTGCTCGCATCTCCCTGACGTCATCAACAGAGTCTGCACGGACATTCTGTTTATCAACAAAGGGAAACAGATCTTCTTCGGAAAGAAAGAAGAGTTCTTAAGCAAAGGACAAGGCGACGTTTCCTCTGCCTATCAGAACATTTTGGACAATGAGGGGTGATGACGATGAGAAGGTTTTGGATCTTGCTGAAAAAAGAATTCGTTTATGGCTCGATGCTCATGAAGATCATGGCATATTCCTTCGCCATTGGATATAGCATATTTTTTGGCCTCTTTTCCAGACTCGCCGAGGCCACGTTTGTTATCATTTTTGGGTTGATGCCTTTTGTGATTGCCGTATGTAGCGCACCTCAGATCGTTCTCAGCATCAGTTCAGATAAGAACGAAAGGACTGGAGAAATGGTGTTGACGACAGGCGTTAGTCTCAGTACCTATGTCTTCTCCAAATTGTTGAGCAGCATTATTCATACGATTCTGTCAGTTTTTCTGTTCGACTGCATATACTTGCTGGCAGCAGGCAAGCTCACTGCAGGCGCACTGACGTTGGCAGGGGCGTTGTCCCATGTGCTTGTGTGCATTGTGGCAAATGTTTTTTACTGTTGCATATCATTGATGATCCGTCTGACTGGATTTGCGAAGAAACTGATCATTTTGGCATTCCTCTTGGTCGTCGCAGCATTTTTAGTGTTGATCATGGTAAATCCCTTTGTGGCGATCCCTCTCATGAACGCGATTCCAGAGATTGTACTGTGGCCGGTTCTTTTGGTGTATGGTTCGATTTGTTTGTTTGTAGGTATCAAAATGCTGACGGTCAGAGACTTCATTGCAAAGTAGGGTTATTTTGCAACTTTTTGAATTTCGTGGTCTAAAAGGGTTGTAACTTTTCCGATTATCCCTTAAAATGTTCTTGTGTGTATGTAGGGATAAATTTTTTTGTCTCCCCAGTTGGGCGGGGAGAAAGGACGAAGGGAAAGTTATATGAGTGGCACTGTTCTTTTAACAATGGCAGGCGGTTTAGGGCTCTTTTTGTTTGGCATGCGCGTCATGAGTGACTCCATCGAAAAAGTGGCCGGCGCCAAATTAAGACACATCTTAGAAATTTTTACGACCAATCGTTTCACCGGCATGATCGTCGGCGTGATCTTTACGGCGATCATTCAATCTTCCTCGGCCTGTACGGCCATGGTTGTCAGCTTTGTTAACGCCGGCCTGATGAATCTCTTTCAGGCAGCAGGCGTGATCTTCGGTGCCAATATCGGTACCACGGTCACCTCACAGCTCGTTTCATTCAATCTTTCGGCGTATGCGCCCGTGTTCCTTCTCGGGGGCGTTCTTGGCGTCATGTTCATCAAAAATGATAAAGTGAAAAAGTTTTCCGAGATCATCATTGGTTTCGGTGTTTTGTTCCTCGGCCTCTCCACCATGTCCGGTGCTATGGCGGCAATGCGTCATGAGCCTGCGGTCGTGGAACTTTTGTCGTCCTTAAAGAACCCGTTCATGGCAACGCTCATGGGTCTGTTCCTTACGTCCCTGATCCAGAGTTCTTCCGTGACGGTCAGCATCGTGTTGCTCCTTGCAAATCAGGACCTTCTGTCCTTGCATATCACGCTGTACATCATCCTTGGATGTAACATCGGTGCCTGCTCCACGGCGCTCCTTGCGTCCCTTGCAGGTAAGAAGGATGCAAAGCGTACCGCACTCATTCATTTTTGGTTCAACGTGATCGGTACCGTGCTGATCTATGTCATTTTGTTCTTTGCGGAGGACCTTGTGGTCAAGCTGATCTGGCTGATCTCCTCCGACAACGGACGATTTGTTGCAAATGCGCACACGCTGATCAAGATCTTCCAGGTAATTGTGCTGTTCCCGTTCTCGAACCTGATCGTCAAGCTGGCTTGCCTTTGTGTGCCCGGCGAGGACAAAAAGGTCGGTTACCGCGAAAGCTATCAGCTCAAATACATTGGTGACAAGGTGGTCTTCAACCCTGCGACGGCAGTGGTGGAAGTGGTCAAGGAGCTTGACCGAATGGCCGCTCTCGCAAGCGAGAACCTCAACCGCGCCATGAATGCCTTGATCACGCTGGATGACGAAGACATTGAGGAAGTATATGAAGTCGAAAAGAACATTAACTTCCTAAATCACGCGATCACGGACTATCTGGTCAAGATCAACCAGAGTACGCTGCCGATCGAAGACTTGAAGAGCATCGGCGCGCTGTTCCATGTCGTGAACGATATTGAGCGTATCGGCGACCATGCGGAGAACGTGGCGGACTGTGCAAGGCAAAGAAAACAGGAAGGATCGAACTTCAGCAAGGAAGCGCAGCACGAGATGGGCGAGATGCTTGAACTCGTGAACAAGGTCGTGCAATATGCCATCGAAATGTTCGTGAAGAGCGAATATAAGCACATGCAGGACGTGATCGACCTTGAGAACCGCGTGGACGAAATGGAGCGTGAGTTCCAGAAGGCACACGTGGAGCGCCTTACCAAGGGCGAGTGCACGCCTGAGGCAGGAATGCTGTTCTCCGACGTCATTTCCGGTCTCGAGAGAGTGTCCGACCATGCAACAAATATCGCATTCGCGATCATGGACCAGGAGAAAGAGGCTTCATAAACGGCACTTTTAGGCATGTATAGTGTGAAAAATAGCGTAAAATCAAGGAATTTCGGCAATTGGGGCTTGACGGAATTTCGTTTATAGGTTATAATCTGTAACAGATCGTAACATTTTTGTAACAATTTGGGGCTTGTGGGGTTGCTTTACGGATGAAAAAAATGGCTTTGCAGAATAGATTTAGATTAATGATGGCGGCAGTGGCTTTATGCGTTGCCGCTGTTCCCATGCACGCATTTGCCGCATCGGATGGTCTGCTTCTTAGCAGCGCGGGCATTGGGTCTATTTTTACGATGGAATATTCCGCCGAGGAATTGGTGGCATTTGCGGATGCAGCCCAGGGAGCACACTGGGGCTATACCAATCTTGGCATTGCAAATACGGACGGCTCGAACCTGAACGTGCGCGAGACGCCTTCCACCAGCGGAAAGCTTGTTGGAAAGATGCGCAATCATGCCGCATGCGAGGTCATAGCCATCGAGGATGGCTGGGCACAGATCAAATCCGGCGAAGTGGAAGGGTACTGTAGCATGGATTATCTGCTTGTGGGAGCAGATGCCGTGAACATCGCCAAGGAGCTGGTGGAGACCGTTGCCATCGCGAAGGAAAACGGGATCAACGTGCGCCAGGAGCCTAATACGGATAGCCAGGTCATGACCCAGATCGCCAAGGGTGAGGAGCTGGAATTTGTGGAGGATCTTGAGGATTGGATCCACGTAACGGTGGACGATGAGGATGCCTATGTATTCGCAGAGTACGTGACTGTGGAGACCAAGCTTGACACCGCGATCACCATGTCTGAGCTGCTTTACGGCGAAGGTGTGTCCGACGTTCGCGTGGACCTGGTGGAATATGCAAAGGGCTTCCTTGGAAATCCCTATAAGTACGGCGGAACCAGCCTGACCAAGGGAACGGACTGCTCCGGATTTACCCAGGGCGTGTTCAAGAAGTTCGGCATCAAGCTGGAAAGATCCAGCGTTGCACAGTCTAAGAATGGTAAGACCATCACCACCGCAGACCTTTTGCCTGGCGATCTGATCTTCTACAGCAAGAATGGTTCCATCAATCACGTGGCGATTTACATCGGTGGCGGTCAGGTGATCCATGCCAGCAACGAAAAGTATGGCATCAGGATCAGCAAGTACAATTACAGAACGCCAACCAAGTGCGTCCGCATGATCAATGATTAAAGAATAAAAAAGCTGTTGACAAATACCCTTTGCCATTGTATACTAACTAGGTCGGCAAAAAGCCGAAATGGAAGTTTAGCTCAGCTGGGAGAGCATCTGCCTTACAAGCAGAGGGTCATAGGTTCGAGCCCTATAACTTCCACTCCAACGTAAGTTGGCAAATGGCGAAGTAGCTCAGCTGGCTAGAGCACACGGTTCATACCCGTGGTGTCGAGGGTTCGAGTCCCCCCTTCGCTATTTTTTATTTTCAAAAGTTGCCCGAAGCAGAATGTCTGCTTCGGGTTTTTATGTCGGGAATCCTAAGAAAACATGGGCAAAAGTTGCAATTTCTTCGCGGAAATGATATGATGCCCTTTAGGGAGATTTTTTGTCATGGATCAGAAATCAGGAATCAAGATTGTAGATGCCACAATGCGGGACGGCGGGCTCGTCAATGATTTTTATTTTGAGGATGACCTGGTACGGGCCCTCTATCAGACGAATCTTGCGACCGGCGTGGATTATATGGAATTTGGCTATAAGGCCTCCAAGCGGATGTTTGATCCTGCGCAGAACGGCAAGTGGAAGTACTGCGACGATGAAAACATCCGTGCCATCGTGGGCGAGAATCAAACGAACTTGAAGATCGCAGTCATGGCGGACGTGGGACGGTGTGATTATCACGAGGACTTTCTTCCGAAGTCGGAAAGCCCCATCGACATGATCCGCGTGGCAACTTATCTGGACACGGTCGATGGCGCGGTAAGTATGATCGAAGACGCCGCAAAGAAGGGCTACGAGGTGAGCTGTAACGTTATGGCGATCTCGAAGTCGGAGCAATATGACCTGCGGAACGCACTGGAGACCTTGGCAAAGACCCAGGCGAGCGTGCTTTACGTCGTGGACAGTTATGGTGCGCTTTATCCGGATCAGGCCAAGCGTTTGGTGGATACCTATTTGGATGTGGCAGCGAAGTACGGAAAGCAGGTTGGAATGCATGCGCACAACAATCTGCAGCTTGCTTTTTCCAACACGATGCTTGCACATGAGTTGGGTGCGACCTGGCTGGACGGAACATATGACGCCATGGGGCGCGGCGCAGGGAACTGTGCCATGGAGCTGCTTCTTGGATATCTAGAGAAAAAGGGCTATGAGAAGTACAAGATGGCGCCGGCGCTGCCTTTCTTGGATCGGTACATGGAAGGCCTGAAGAGAAAGGGCGTCGTGTGGGGATATGACACGCAATATCTTCTTACGGGGCTTTTGAACCAACATCCGCGCGCAGCCATTAAATTCACGAAGGAAGGCAGGAACGACCATGATGCTTTTCTTCGCGAGATTGAGTAAGATAAACGTGATTCTTCCCTTGCCAAATGGGGGGAATAATGCTATACTTGCTTTTGATAGGTGAGATGATGAAGGAGGAATCATTGCAACTTGGAATGATTTCTCCTTGTTTTCTTATGTAAAGGAATAGTGTATCTAGATTGGGAATGTATTTTGTTTGTTTAGTTTAGAAAGGTTTGGAAGAGAATTTGGACGAAAATTTGAAGGAAGTGTATGAAAAGAAATTAGAGGACATGCTGGCTGAGGCCGGGATCACGTCGGAAGCGGCACAGGCCCTTGAAGAGGCGGCAATCGAAGAGGAGGCCATTGTAGAGGAAGCCCTGGCAGCAGAAGAGGAAGAATCCCTGCGGGAGCTTGGGCTTTTGGATGAATCGGATGACGAGGTCGCAGCGCAGGAAGCCGAGCAGCAAGAAGAGGGTGCACCTGTTCAGAAAGAATCCGGCGTAGATGATGCCAACATGGAGGATATTCGCGAGCAGCTTGATCCGAGGATCCAGCGTGCTTTGGATGACATGGGTTTTGCAAAGCTTACCCCCATTCAGGAGCAGGCCATTCCCGCACTCCTTACGGGGCGCGACATTATCGGCCAGGCGCAGACGGGAACCGGTAAGACGGCAGCCTTTGGCATTCCGCTGATCCAGCGCGTGAACCCTGATCTGCAAAAGCTACAGGCCATCGTGCTCTGCCCTACGAGAGAGCTGGCGATCCAGGCGGCACTAGAGCTCCGTAAGCTTGCAAAGTACATCGAAGCGCTTCGGATCCTGCCCGTTTACGGCGGTCAGGAGATCGGGCGTCAGATCCGTGCCCTGCCCGGTACCCAGATCATTGTCGGAACGCCGGGACGCGTGATGGATCACATGAACCGTCATACCATCAAGCTGGATAATGTGTCCATGGTGGTTTTGGATGAAGCAGATGAAATGCTGAACATGGGCTTTAGAGAGGACATGGAGGTTATCCTTGGCGCCATCGAGGGCGACCATCAGACAGCGCTCTTTTCCGCAACGATGCCCAAGCCCATTTTGGAGATCACCAAGAAGTTTCAGAAGGAGGACACGCAGACCATCCGCATTGCTACGGGTGAACTGACCATCCCCCTGATCAGTCAGAAGTTTTTCCTGATCAAGAACCAGGATAAGGACGCGGCTACCGTACGCCTTTTGGAGTATTATGACCCCAGGCTTTGCCTGATCTTCTGTAACACCAAGGCGAAGGTGGAGGAGCTTTCGGAAGTCCTTAAGAAGAACAACTTCCAGGCGGAAGGTTTGCATGGCGACCTGATCCAGCACCAGCGCGACATCGTGATGGGGCGTTTCCGCAATGGAAGCACCAACATTCTGATCGCGACGGACGTTGCGGCGCGCGGCATTGACGTGGATGACGTGGAGATCGTCATCAATTATGACGTGCCATTGGATAATGAATATTACGTGCACCGCATTGGCAGAACGGGCCGTGCGGGAAAAACTGGCATGTCCTTTACGTTTGCAAACGCGAGGGAGCTTCGCCGCATCCGCGAGATCGAGCGCTTTTGCAAGACGACCATTGAGGAGAAAAAGCTTCCTGATGCGTCTAAGGTATTAAAGTCCAAGGCAAGAAAGGTTTTGAACACTGCCTGGGAGCTGAAGGACCATGAGGACATCGACCTCATGAAGGTGTACCTGCAGCGCAAGATGGAAAAGGACGGATGCGACATCATGGACCTTGCAGCCTGCATGCTCAAGCAGCAGATCGGTGACAAGGGCGAGGAGATCCTTGAGGACAAGCCGCAACCCAGACAAAGAGGGCCCAGAAGCAGGGGCGATCGAGAAGGCAGAGGCTTTGGACGCCGTGACGGTGAAGATCGTGGCGACAGAGGTTTTGGCGGCAGAGGCTTTGGCAGCAGACGTGACGGTGAAGATCGTGGCGACAGAGGTTTTGGCGGCAGAAGGTTCGGGCGCCGTGACGAGGAAGGCCGTGAGGACAGAGGCTTTGGCGGCAGAGGTTTCGGACGCCGTGACGAAGAAGGCCGTGAGGACAGAGGTTTTGGCGGCAGAGGTTTCGGACGCCGTGACGAAGAAGGCCGTGAGGACAGAGGTTTTGGCAGCAGACGCGATGGAGAAGACCGCGAGGACAGAGGTTTTGGCGGCAGACGCGACAGAGAAGGCCGTGGCGGCAAGAGCCTTCGCGACCAGATCTTCGGCCAGCTGGGATTTGACGAGAACGGAGCGGGCGAGAAGCCTTTCGAAGATAAGAAGTTCAAGGACTTTGGCGAAAAGGACTTTGGCGGCAAGAGATCCGAAGACAGGAAGTTCGGAGACAGGGACTTTGGCGGCAAGAAATCTGACGACAAGGGCTTTGGCGATAAGAAGTTTGGTGACAGAAAGTTCGATCGCAGGCGTGATGAGGACGACGATTTCGCTCCCAAGAAAAAGAAAGAGCCCGTAAAGTTCTGGGAGATGGAAAAGCCCAAGGGGGACAGACCCGCAAAGCACTCCGAGAGCAAGGATAAATTCGCAAAGCGTAAAGACTTTCAGGACAAGCCTGTAAAGAAAAAGCGTGGCGACTTCGAGGAAAAGGAAGGTGCGCTGGAAAAGCATCAGGCCAAGAAGGAGCGTAAGAGCGCAGGGGCAAAGGCGAACAAGTTCTCGCAGCCGCCGAAGAAAGCGTCTGCAAAGGGTGCTAAAGCCGGCAAGGTGGATGCACGCAAGGTCTTGGACGTGGATCAGTTCGGAAGACCCAAGAAGGTGAAGAAGTAAATTTATAATATGCAGCGGAGGTAGGGCATGAGAGTAGGCATGGGATATGACGTACACAGATTGGTATCAGAGCGCGACCTGATCATTGGTGGCGTGAAGATTCCCTATGAAAAAGGGCTTCTTGGCCATTCTGACGCGGACGTGCTGCTGCATGCCATATCGGATGCGCTCCTTGGCGCAGCGGCGCTTGGAGACATCGGAAAGCATTTTCCGGATACGGATCCCGCCTATAAGGGCATCTCGTCGCTTCTTCTTTTGGAGAAGGTGGGGGAAATGCTTTCAGACAAAGGATTTCTCATCGAAAACATAGACGCGACCATCATTGCACAGGCGCCGAAGATGCGCCCATACATTGATGCCATGCGTGAAAACATTGCAAAGGCACTTCAGATCGACGTTTCCGTGGTGAACGTGAAGGCGACGACGGAAGAAGGGCTTGGCTTTACCGGGAGCGGCGAAGGCATCTCCTCGCAGGCAATCTGTCTGCTGACCAGTCCTTTTGACCTTTCGGCGACGCCGGTCCAGATGGGGTGTGCCGGCTGCAGTGGCTGCGCAGGCGGCGGGCAAAGAAACACATCGGCGCAGAATTAAGCGGCGCAGAAACAAAACGACGCAGAAACAAAGAGACATAGGAACATATAGGAGATCACCTATGGAACAAATGTCCTTATTTGATCAAACTGAAGGCTTCGCGGGCCTCTCCATGGAGGGGGATGCGCAGGCAGCAGATGCGATGAAGGAAGGGGTAGTGGATTTTACCATGCCGCTTGCTTCTCGTTTGCGCCCGAAAAGTCTTGAGGAGTTTGTGGGACAGAAGCACCTTCTGGGCCCTGGCAAGATGCTCAGGCAGCTCATAGAGCGCGATCAGATCTCCTCCATGATCTTTTGGGGGCCTCCTGGCGTCGGGAAGACGACTCTCGCCAGCATCATCGCCGGCAAGACCAAATCGGCCTTTATCAATTTCAGTGCCGTGACCAGTGGCATCAAAGAGATCAAGGACGTAATGCAGCAGGCGGAAAATGACAGACGCCGCGGCAGACGCACCGTCCTTTTCGTGGACGAGATCCATCGCTTTAACCGCGCGCAGCAGGATGCCTTTTTGCCTTACGTGGAAAAGGGCAGCATCATTCTGATCGGTGCGACGACGGAGAATCCTTCCTTTGAGGTCAACGGCGCATTGTTGTCCCGCTGTAAAGTGTTTGTATTAAAGGAGCTGACGGAGGAGGATCTTTGTGAGCTTCTCCACAGGGCGCTCACGGCGCCGGAGGGCTTTGGCCGCCAGCAGGTGACCATGACGGAGGATCAGATCAAGGCCATTGCAGCGTTTGCAAACGGTGATGCAAGAACTGCGCTTGGCACCTTGGAGATGGCGGTCTTAAACAGCCAGATCCAGCCGGACGGTAGCATGATCGTGACCAATGAAGGGCTGGAACAGTGCGTAAGCCGCAAGTCCCTGCTCTATGATAAATCTGGCGAAGAGCATTACAATCAGATCTCCGCCCTGCACAAATCCATGCGAAATTCCGATCCCGACGCAGCCATCTATTGGATGCTCAGGATGTTAGAGGCGGGAGAAAATCCCCTTTACATTGCAAGGCGCCTGGTGCGTTTCGCCAGCGAGGACGTGGGCATGGCTGATTCCAATGCCTTGACGCTTGCGATCGCGACCTATCAGGCCTGCCATTATCTCGGCGTGCCCGAGTGCGACGTGCATCTTGCGCATCTTGTGACCTATCTTGCGTTGGCGCCAAAGTCTAACGCATGCTACATGGCCTGCAATGAGGCAAAGCGCGACATTCAGGAACGCCCCGCGGAGCCCGTGCCGATGCAGATCCGCAATGCCGAGACGAAGCTGATGAAGGATCTTGGCTACGGCAAGGGATATGAATACGCACACAACACGGAGGAAAAGCTCACGCGCATGAAATGCCTGCCTGAGAGCCTGCAGGACCGTGAATATTACCGCCCGACGGATCAGGGCGCGGAGGCCGCCTTTGCAAAGCGCCTTCGTGAGATCAAAGAGTGGAAGGCAAAGGAGCCTTAAGGAGTAAGCAAAACAAACCAAAGTGAGGGTGAAACATGGCTGAAAAAAAAGAAGTCTATTGGCACTTGCCAGGGTTATGTTATTTCAGATTGCTCAATCAGATCCTGATCAATACGATGCGGGAATATCCTGACAAATTCCGCGACGGCTATCGCATCGGCTCCGTGTACGGAACGATCCCGGGCGCCATCTGGAACGGCGGCAGGGCCGTGTTTGGCATCAGTAACAAGGCGGAGATCGAGCGCGTCATTGCGACCTACAATCAATATGGCATCCCCGCGCGTTTTACCTGGTCGAACAGTCTTCTTACGGAAAAGCATGTTTACGATACCTATTGCAACATGATCATGAAGATCGCGGACAATGGTCTGAATCAGGCCATCGTGAACCAGCCCGTTTTGGAGGAATATATCCGCAAAGAGTATCCAAGCTACAAGCTGATCTCCTCCACGACGAAGCGCATGCTTGACATTGAGAAGCTGAAGGAGGAAGTTGACAAGGACTATTTCCTCGTCGTTCTCGATTATGACCTAAACCGTAACGAGGAAGTGATAAAGCTTCTTGAGCCCGTTGCGGACAAGATTGAGATCTTGGTGAATGAGATCTGCTTTCCGGGCTGCAAGATGCGCGCGGAGCATTACCGCGAGGAGTCTCGCTCCCAGCTGGAGTTTGACAATCGGACGGACTTCCAGTGTCCCAATCATTCCAAGGAAAAGCGCACCTTTGAAGAGTGCATGAAGCGCCCGGCGTTCATGTCGACCGAGGAAGTGGATCGCTATATCGAACGCGGTTTTAGAAACTTTAAGATCGTGGGCAGGGGTTTGCCGCAACAGTTTGTTTTAGACTCTTATCTTTATTTCCTGGTCAAGGACGAGGAGAGAGATTTCATTCGAAAGCATATTGTTGGAACGCTGAATTACCTGCAGGAGCAGCAAAGACAGGCAGCCATGCGGCGTTAACTGGGCAACAGGCTTTAGATATCGACGGAAGAATCGAGGGACGTACTTATGTATAATGACCTTTTTTCAATCGGACCTTTCACGGTCCACACCTATGGATTAATGATCGCCATCGGCGTTTTGGCGGCGCTGACCATCGCAGAGAGGCGCGCACCTAAAAATGGCATGGATCAGGAGATGGTATTCCCCCTGGCCATGTATTTGGTGATCACGGGCATTGCCTGCGCAAAGCTCATGTTCATCATTCAGGGCTGGAAGGATTTCATCAAGGATCCGCTGTCTATGCTTGGCTCAGGCGGGCTTGTGGTTTACGGCGGCATCATCGGCGGGATCCTGTGCGCGACGGTCTACTGTAAGATTAAGAAGCTGAACTTCTGGGACGCCTTTGACCTGGCGCTCCCTTCCGTTGCCATCGCGCAGGCCTTTGGACGCATCGGATGCTTTTTTGCAGGGTGCTGCTACGGCGAAAAGACGGATGCCTGGTATGGCATCGCATTCGCCCATTCCAATTATGCGCCGAACCACGTGAAGCTGATCCCGACGCAGCTGATCTCCAGCGCGGGACTTTTTGTGATCGCAGGGCTGCTTTTCTGGTATGCCTATCATGCAAAGAAGGCTGGCCAGATCGGCGCGGCATATATGATGCTTTACAGCATCGGAAGATTCTGCGTGGAATTCCTTCGCGGCGATGAGGTCCGCGGAAGAGTGGGAAGCCTTTCCACGTCGCAGTTCATCTCGATCTTTATCCTTGCAGCAGGCGTGGCACTGTGGATCTATAGGTCGAAGAGCACGCAGCTTAGGCCCCAGGCGACGGACGTAAGGACAAGTGTGAAGGCAGATGCGGACACTGCTCCACAAGAGGATGTGGAAGCCGAGGCACAGACAGCAGAGAAGGCGACTGCACCCGAGACGGAAGCAAAGACAACGGAGAACGTGCCTGCACCCGAGACGGAAGCAAATCAAGAAGCCTTGAGCCAGATGGCCGCAGAGCAAGAAGATTTGACCAAGACGGAAGAATAGTTCAAAACGAACATAGAAATAAAGTTTGAAAATAAAGGAGTAGCAACATGGAACGGACATATGTGGCAGACGCACTGAAAAAGACGGGAGAGACGGTTTGCGTCCGCGGGTTTATTGACAATCTGCGTGACAGCAAGTACATGACCTTCATCGTCCTCAAGGACATCACCGGAAAGGTACAGATCACGATCGAGAAGGAGCAGCATCCTGATTGGGAAGAGCTTCTTTCGAGCCTCACGGGGGATTCCGTCATCAGCGTGACGGGTCAGGTGAATGCAAATGATTACGTGAAGATGGGCGGCGTGGAGATACTTCCAACAAAGATCGTAGCAGATTCGATCGCCGAGGCTCTTCCCATCGCAAGAAAGGCCATTCCCGCGACCAAGAAAAAGAAGGAAGTGGATCGCTCGAGCATTGATCAGCGCATCGACTATCGTTGGATCGACCTTCGCACGGATGAGAATCAGATGATGTTCAAGGTGCAGACCGTCATGGTAAACGCCATGAGGAAGTTCCTTTTGGACCGAGGCTTCCTTGAGATCCACACGCCCAAGCTCATCGGCGCGGCTTCGGAGAGCGGCGCAGACGTGTTTGAGGTGAAATACTTCGACAGGAACGCATACCTTGCACAGAGTCCGCAGTTTTATAAGCAGATGGCCATGGCAGCAGGGTTTGAGCGCATTTTCGAGACTGGCCCCGTGTTCCGCGCGGAGAAATCATATACCAATCGTCATACGACCGAATTTACCGGATTTGACCTGGAGTTCAGCTACATTGATTCCGTGAAGGACGTCATGAAGCTGGAAGAAGAGCTTCTCACCGACATGCTGCGTGCCGTGAAGGAAGCATATGGCGAAGAGATCAAGGAAATGTTTGGCAAGGAAGTGATCGTTCCGACCACGCCTTTCCCCGTAATGGATCTCGGAGAGCTTTACGATGCGCTGGAGAAAGAATATGGCTATGTTGCGCCCGAGGAGGAAAAGGGCGATCTGACGACTGAAGCGGAGCAGCTTTCCTTCCGCCTTGCGCAGGAAAGATTCGGCCACGAATTCCTGTTTGTGACGGGATATGGCGTCGAAAAGAGACCTTTTTATCACATGCGCGACGAAAAGGGTATGCCTCAGGGTTATGACCTGATCTGGCGCGGCGTGGAGATCACCACCGGTGCGCAAAGAGAGCACAGATACGAGATCCTGAAAAAGCAGGCAGAGGAAAAGGGCCTTGCGAAGGACGTGGAGTTTTATCTGGAGTTCTTTAAGTACGGCTGCCCGCCTCATGGCGGCTTTGGACTTGGCGTGGACCGCATGACCATGCTCCTTCTGGACCTTTCCATCAAGGAGGCCATGTTCCTGTTCCGTGGACCGAACCGTTTGACGCCGTAACCCCTGTTTTTATAATTTTGCTTGACAAAAAGAGAAATATTGCATATTCTTTCAGTAAGCAATTCTTATCACACATGATAAAATGCGAGGAACGGAAAGAGTACTTTTCCAATCAAGGCATCAGAGAGGGCGCGTCATCGGCTGGAAGCGGGCCTGGCCAGGGGAAGAGGAAGTGCATCCGGGAGCAGACTCAGGGAAGTTTTAGTATCTGAGTACGTTTGACGCGTTAAGTCTTCGAGGGAAGGGGCATGCCCCTTAAGTAGAGTGGAACCGCGGAACAATTCGTCTCTAATGAGAAGGATTGTTCCTTTTTTTGTTTTTCAGACGTAAGGGCCTTATCTAAGGCATGATTTTTTGAAGGACGCAGGAGGTTGACCATGGGTTTTGTTAGGAACGTTCAGGAGGAGATCAAGCTGATCCGCGAAAGGGATCCGGCGATCCATTCTTCCATGGAGGTTTTGTTATATCCGAGCTTTAAGGCAATGATGCATTATCGGCTGGCGCACAAGCTGTATCTGAAAAAGCATTATTTCCTTGCAAGATACGTATCCCAGCGCGGCGCACGCAAGACGGGCATTGAGATCCATCCCGGCGCGCAGATCGGAAAAGGGTTTTTCATTGACCACGGTAATGGCGTGATCATCGGCGAGACCTCGATCATTGGCGACAACGTAACGCTGTATCAGGGCGTGACCTTGGGCGGTACCGGTAAGGAGCAGGGCAAGCGTCACCCGACCATCGGCAACAACGTGATGATCGGCGCAGGCGCAAAGGTGCTTGGCTCTTGTACCATCGGAGACGATTCGAAGATCGGCGCGGGGAGTGTTGTCCTGTGTTCGGTGCCTTCAGGATCCACGGTGGTTGGTGTCCCGGGAAGGATTGTTCGAAGCTATGGAGAGGTGGCGCATCCCCAGGATGCACTGGATCAGACCGATCTGCCCGACCCGATCCTGGAGGCGATCACAAAGCTGCAGGAAGAAAACAAAGAGTTAAGCGAAAGGCTGGAAAAGCTGGAGGAGGCTTCAAATGGAAAATAAAGTAAGATTTTATAATACGCTGACGAAGAAGGAAGAATTGTTTGTGCCCAACGTGGACGGGAAGGTTTCAATGTACACCTGCGGCCCGACGGTATATCATTTCGCACACATCGGAAATCTTCGCACCTATATCTGCGAGGACATCATGGAAAAGACCCTGCGCTACGTAGGCTATGACGTAAAGCGCGTCATGAACATCACGGACGTAGGGCATCTTACCAGCGATGCGGACACGGGCGAGGACAAGATGCTTAAGGGCGCAAAGCGCGAGCATAAGACCGTCATGGAGATCGCAAAGTATTATACCGACGCGTTCTTCTCCGATTGCGCAAAGCTGAACATCAAGACGCCTGACGTGGTAGAGCCCGCGACCAATTGCATCCCTGAGTTCATCAAGATGATCAGCGGCCTTCTTGAGAAGGGCTATGCTTATCTTGCAGGCGGCAATGTGTACTTTGACACCTCAAAGCTGAAGGAGTATTACGTGCTCTCGAATCACAGCGAGGAGGAGCTTCTCGTGGGCGTTCGCGATGACGTGGAAGAGGACGGCAACAAGAGAAATAAGAGCGATTTCGTGCTCTGGTTCACCAAGTCGAAATTTGATGATCAGGAGCTGAAGTGGGACAGCCCTTGGGGCGTTGGATATCCCGGCTGGCACATCGAGTGCTCCTGCATTAGCCTTAAGCACCTTGGCGAGTACATGGACATTCACTGCGGCGGCGTCGATAACATCTTCCCGCACCACACGAATGAGATCGCGCAGAGCGAAAGCTATCTTGGCCACAAGTGGTGCAATTACTGGTTCCATGTGCATCACCTGAATGACAAATCCGGTAAGATGAGTAAGTCCAAGGGCGAATTCCTTACCGTATCCCTTTTGGAGTCCAAGGGCTACAATCCTTTGGTTTATCGTATGTTCTGCCTGCAGAGCCATTATCGCAAGCCGCTTGAGTTCTCCTATGAGAATCTGGACAACGTGGCGCAGGCATATGAAAAGCTGGTAAAGCGTATTGACTCCCTGAAGAAGGACGGAGAGGTTGACAAGGCCGTGTTTGCGCAGTATCGCGAGAAGTTTGAGGCAGCGCTTGCCGATGACTTCAACACCTCCATGGCCATCACGATCCTTTATGACATGCTCAAGGCTGATACCAATGACGCGACGAAGCGCGCTTTGGCAGGAAGCTTTGACGAAGTGCTGTCCCTGAACCTTTTGACGGGTGCGGCTGCATATGCGAAAGACAATGACGTGGACGATGAGCTTGCAAGCTTTGTGGAAGCAAAGATCGCAGAGCGCGCACAGGCCAAGAAGGATAAGGACTTTGCGAAGGCCGACGCCATCCGCGGAGAGCTTCTTGAGAAGGGCATTGTCCTGAAGGATACCCGGGAAGGGACCACTTGGGAGCGCGCATAAGCCAGTTTTACGTGAAAGAAGAAACGGAGAACCTATGGAAGAAACCAAGGAATTACTTGAAAAGATCAAAGAGGTCTTTCCCTGTCCGGAGCAGGACGTCAGGACCTATTCGCCGCTTTCCCTTGCCTTTATTGGCGACGGCATTTACGAATTGGTGATCCGCACAATGATCGTGACCAAGGCGAACCGCGGCAATAAGGACCTGCATCTTGCGACCGTGAAGTACGTGAAGGCGGAGAATCAGGCGAAGATGGTGGAGATCCTGAAGCCTTTCCTGACCCAGGAGGAGGCGGACGTGCTTCGCAGGGGCCGTAATGCCAAGCCGGGCTCCGTTGCAAAGAATGCGCGCATTGCGGAATATCACCGCGCCACCGGCCTAGAAGCGCTTTTCGGGTACCTTTATCTTACAGGCCAGACGGACCGCATGCTAGAGCTCATAAAGCGCGGCGTGGAAGGGCTGGAGGAGCAGTAGCAGGAGTAAAAAAGGAGAGAATCATGGGATATCAGGAATTTACGATCGAGGGGCGTAATGCCGTGATCGAGGCTTTCCGTGCAGGAAAGCCCATTGATAAATTATATGTGCTCGATGGTTGTCAGGATGGCCCCATCATGACGATCAAGCGCGAAGCAAAGAAGAATAACGTGCTGCTGAAGTTTGTGACGAAGGAGCGCCTGGATCAAATGTCCGAGACGGGCAAACACCAGGGCGTGATCGCCGTTGCGGCAGCATATGAATACGCCGAAGTGGACGACATGCTGGGGGCCGCAAAGGAAAAGGGCGAGGCACCGTTCTTGTTCCTGCTCGACAACATTGAGGATCCCCATAACCTTGGCGCGATCATCCGTACGGCGAACCTTGCGGGCGCGCATGGCGTGATCATTCCGAAAAACCGTGCAGCAGGCCTGACCGCGACCGTGGCAAGGACCTCCGCAGGCGCCTTGAATTACACGCCCGTCGCAAAGGTGACGAACCTTGCAAAGACCATCGAAGACCTAAAGAAAGAGGGACTTTGGTTTGTCTGCGCCGACATGGACGGCACCACCATGTATGACCTGAATCTCAAGGGCCCCATCGGTCTCGTGATCGGAAATGAAGGGGAGGGCGTGGGCCGCCTTGTGAAGGAGAGCTGCGACATGGTGGCATCCATCCCCATGCACGGCAACATTGACTCGCTGAACGCATCCGTGGCAGCCGGCGTGCTTGCATATGAGATCGTTCGCCAGCGCCTTCGTGGCTAGGAGATAAAATATGGCATATGGAGCGAGTGAATACGCCGCCTACACCGACGAAGAACTCATCGATCGTCTGCGGGCGGGCGAGACACAGATCGCGGAATATCTCTGCGACAAATATAAAAATCTTGTGCGAAGGGGTGCAAAATCCATGTTCATCCTGGGCGGCGACACCGAAGACTTGATCCAGGAGGGCATGATCGGCCTTTTCAAGGCCGTGCGGGATTTTGACGGCGGCCGCGACGCCAGCTTTTACACCTTCGCGGAGCTTTGCATCAACCGCCAGATTTATACGGCCGTGCAGGCTTCAAGACGCAAAAAACACATTCCGCTCAATGAAGCGATCTCCCTCTACAGCCAGGTGGACGTTGCGGGAGACGGCGAAGGCAGGTTCCTTCTCGAGGAGCTTTCCGATGAGATGGGCCGGGATCCTGAAAAGGAGGTGCTGGCCCGCGAAAGCATGGAGGAGCTGGAAAAGGCCATAGAGGAGAGCTTAAGTCCTTTGGAAAAGCAGGTTTTTGACCTGTATCTGACACATATGACCACCGCACAGATCGCGCGCATCCTTGGCAAAAATGAGAAGTCCACGGACAACGCACTGCAAAGACTCAAGGCCAAGTTGAAAAAGATTCTACAGGATAAAAAATAGAGATAAATGACAAAAAGTGGCAAGTTTAGCCACTTTTTTCATCTTTTTTTAATATTTTCAGCCGCCTTCGCGTATTGTAAGTGGGCTTGAAAACGTGCTATGATAAAAATTGGGGGGAACGATATTCACATTTCGGAGGCATGAAATGTCAGGTTTTAGTGTTAGAAAACCATATACCGTTCTTGTAGGCGTCGTGTTGGCCATCGTACTGGGGATCGTATCCTTTATGAGGACCACGACGGATCTGTTGCCCAATATCAGTCTGCCCTATGTCATTGTCGTGACGACTTATCCCGGAGCCAATCCTGAGACCGTGGAGACAGTGGTGACGGCTCCCGTTGAGGCCGGCATGGCAACGGTCAGCAATATTGAAAGCATTCAGTCCGTATCTTCGGACAATTATTCCATGGTCATCCTGGAATTTGCACAGTCCACCAATATGGATTCCGTTTCGCTGGAGATCCGCGAAAAGCTTGATCAGATCAAGACGGCCTGGGATGATTCCATCGGCAATCCCATGATCATGAAGCTCAATCCCAACATGCTGCCCATTATGATCGCGGCTATTGGCGTGGATGGGATGGATAACGCGCAGATCAGCTCCTACGTAAAAACGGAGCTTGTGCCGGAGCTTGAAAGCATTGAAGGCGTGGCTTCCGCATCTGCGACGGGCCTTTTGGAAAAGAGCGTGCACGTGATGATCCGCCAGGAAAAGGTGGATCGGATGAATGAGAAGCTGCGGAAGGCCATCGACAAAAAGATGGAGGATGCGGCGAAGGAGCTGGCGGAGGGAAGGCAGAAGATCGAGGATGGCCAAAAGGAGATCGAGGACGGCCAAAAGGAGATCCTCGACGGCAAGAAGGGGCTTTTAGACGGTCAAAAGCAGATCGAGGACGGAAAGCAGCAGCTGGCGGAAAAGCAGGAGGAGACTCTGGCACAGCTTGCTTCCACGAAGTCCATGCTGACCACCGCAAAGAATCAGCTTGACGCCACCAAGGTGACCATGACCCTTGCAAAGGGTGTGATCGATCCCTTGATGACCCAGCTGACCGACCTGGAAAAGCGACTGAATTCTCTTGGCGGGCTTGGCGGTACGTCCACCGAGGGAGAGAGCGGGGACACGATGCCGGATGTGGAAAAGCAGGTCCGCGAGGCATTGAAAAACCTGCGGGATCAAATCCTGCAAAACCAATTTCTAAAGGACGCATCGACGCAGCTTCCAGCCCTCAGGCAGGCCTTGGACCGCTTGGAGCAGACCAATCCCGAGGAGGATCCCTTAACGCTTCTTGACGTGCTAAAGAACACGATCAAGACGCTTCAAGATACCATCAACGTAGCCCTTTCGACCATCGACGCAAACCTGACGACGGTCAATCAGGGCTTAGAAGCCGTGGAAAAGGGCGAGCTGCAGGCTGCCATTGAGTTTGCAAATGCTTCCGCAAGCCTGACCATTGGCGAATATAAAGTCGAGCTTGGAAAATCTCAGCTGGAGGCGGCCGAGGAGCAGTTAAAGAGCGGCAAGGAACAGCTCAATCAGGCATTAGAGCAGATCGCACAGGGCGAAAAGCAGCTGGAGGAAGCAAGGGAGAGCGCCTACGAACAGGCGAATATGAAAAACGTGCTGACGGTGGCCACCATTGAGGGGTTGCTGACGGCGCAGAACTTCTCCATGCCCGCAGGATACGTGACGGAGGAGGGCACCTCCTATCTGGTGCGCGTGGGCGATAAGCCGGGCAGCGCGGAGGAGCTGCAGGCAATGCCGCTTCTTGACATGCACATGGAAGGCATTGACGCCGTGACCCTCGGCGACGTGGCGGACGTCTTTTATGCAGATAATTCCGACAGCATTTATGCCAACGTGAACGGCAGCGTCGGCGTTATGCTCTCCTTGCAAAAGCAGACGGGATATTCCACCGGCGACGTTTCTGACAAGCTGGCGGAGCGTTTTGAAAAGATGATGAAGGAGGATCCGTCCCTTCACGTGATCACCTTGATGGATCAGGGCATCTATATTGACATGGTCATGGATTCCATCTTCAAGAATATATTGATCGGCGGCGGTCTTGCCATTTTGATCCTGCTATTGTTCCTTCGGGACCTGCGTCCTACGCTGATTGTTGCGATCTCCATCCCCGTAAGCTTGGTGACCGCCGTGGTCTGCATGTATTTTTCAGGCGTGACCCTCAACGTGATATCCCTCTCCGGACTTGCCCTCGGCATAGGCATGCTGGTGGATAATTCCATTGTCGTCATCGAAAATATCTACCGAATGCGGGGAGAGGGCGCTACCATCAAGGAGGCGGCCGTGGAGGGCGCGAAGGAAGTGGCTGGCGCCATTATGGCATCCACCCTGACCACGGTCTGCGTGTTCCTGCCCATCGTTTTCACGGAGGGCATCACAAGACAGCTCTTTGTGGACATGGGTCTGACCATTGCATTCTCTTTGTTTGCCAGCCTTGTGGTGGCTTTGACCGTTGTGCCCGCCATGGCATCCAAGATGCTGACGGGAACGGGAATGAAGAAGGAGACCAAGGCGTTCCAGGCTTTGATAAACGGCTATGGGAAAATCCTTTCGGGAGCACTTAAGGTGAAGCCTTTGGTATTCCTTTTGGTAATCGCCCTGCTTGGCCTTAGCGGATATGCGGCATATACCAACGGTACCGGCTTTATGCCCAAGATGGATTCCACGCAGCTGACGGTGAACGTGGAGCTGGATGATACGGCAACCCTTGCAGACACCAAGGAAGTGACGGACGAAGTGGTGGAGATGCTGCTGGCCATGGAGGACGTGACGGATGCGGGTGCCATGAATGCCTCCGGCAATTCCGTGCGTTCCCTGTTTGGGGGCGGCGGTGCGGAGAATGCCGCAACCATTTACGTCGTGACAAAGGAAGATAAAAAATATTCCAATGATGAGCTGACCAGACAGATCCTGCAAATGACGGAGGATCTGCCCGCGAAGATCACGGTGGACACCTCCAGCATGGATATGTCTGCCCTTGGCGGGAGCGGCATTTCCATACAGGTGCGTGGCCGTGATCTGGACACGCTGCGCCGCATTGCCAAGGACGTGGCAAAGATCGCATCCCAGACCGAAGGCACGGAGAGCGTATATGACGGCCTTGCGGAGTCCGGAACGGAGCTGCGCATTCACGTAAAGAAGGAGGAAGCCGTAAAGTACGGGCTTACCGTGGCGCAGGTGTTTGCCCAGGTCATGGATAAGGTGGCCACGGCCAACGCATCCACCGTTCTTTCCGGCGAGGATCAGGATTACAGCGTTTACGTAAAGAGTGACAGCGACGAGGCCCTGACCAGGGAGCTCTTAAAGCAGATCGAGCTGAACGGCACCGGCGAGAATCAGGCGCCCGTGAAGGTCAGACTCTCCGAGGTGGCTGATTTTGAGGATGAAAAATCCCTGGATTCCATCAACAGAGTGGATCAGTCCAGGTATATTTCCGTGACGGCGAAGATCGCGGACGGATATAACGTGGGTAAGGTCTCCACGGTATTGGAGGCTAAGCTGCGGGACTATCAGGTTCCAAACGGATACCGGCTTGTGAACTCGGGTGAGAACGAGACCATCAATGACGCGCTGCGCCAGATCATTTTGATGCTGGTGCTGGCAGTTGTCTTCATGTATCTGATCATGGTGGCTCAGTTCCAGTCCCTGCTTTCGCCCTTCATCATCATGTTTACGATTCCGCTGGCCTTCACGGGCGGCTTCTTTGGCTTGTATTTTACGGGCAGTGAGATTTCCGTGGTGGCTATGATCGGCTTTGTCATGCTTTCCGGCGTCATCGTAAACAATGGTATTGTGCTTGTGGATTATATCAATCAGCTGCGCGAGGCTGGCATGGAGAGGAAAGAGGCGATCCTGACCGCAGGAAAGACAAGGCTTCGTCCCGTTCTCATGACGGCCCTCACCACCATCCTGGCGTTGTCCACCATGGTATTTTCCAATGACATGGGCGCCGCAATGAGCCGCCCCATGGCCATTGTAACCATTGGAGGACTGCTTTACGGAACGCTTCTTACGCTGGTGGTCATTCCCTGCGTATATGACGTTCTGGCGCGCAAGAACTGCTACCAGAAGGAAACGCCCCAGGGAAGGGTGGAATGGGTTGATTTTGAGGAGGAAACGGCTCCTGCGGCTCCTGCCGCAGAAGAACCCGGCGCGACGCAGGCAGCGGCCGCAGAAGAGTCCGGCGCGACGCAGGTGCAGGAAGCGGCCGCAGAGGAGCCGGCGGGCCGATTGGACGAGGAATGACCCTCTTGGGCAACAAGAACAAAAAAGAAAAGCCCTGAGGAAAAACCTCAGGGCTTTTTCGTGAGCTGCTGACCGGAATCGAACCGGTGACCTCCACATTACCAATGTGACGCTCTACCGACTGAGCCACAGCAGCATTTGGACTTGCTTTCGCAGTCACCGTGTATCATATTAACAAATGTTTACCGTTCTGTCAATACTAATTTTGAGGAGTTTTTGAACATGGAAGAAGGAAGGACTTTGAAGGTCATCGCAAGGATCCATACGGATTTTCCGACGAAATTCGGAATACCGAGACAAAGCGGCCTTGTAGAGGAGCTTGTGGGAGAGGTCACGTTTGAGCCGACGTATCGGCAGCCGGAGGCTTTGATGGGGCTGGAGGAGTATTCTCACCTTTGGCTTCTTTGGGATTTTTCCCAGGTTCAGCGCGAGGGCTGGACTGCCACGGTGCACCCGCCCCGTCTTGGCGGAAAGGAAAAGCGAGGCGTCTTTGCGACCAGATCTCCATTTCGTCCTAATCCCATTGGCTTATCCTGCGTAAAGCTTCTGAAAGTCATCACGGAGGGAGAGGATGCGCCAAAACTGCTTGTTGCGGGCGCGGACCTCATGGACGGCACTCCGATCTATGACATAAAACCGTATCTCCCTTACGCGGATTGCATCGCGGATGCCAGGGGAGGCTTTGGGGAAGCGCATAAAAAGGATCAGATCCAAGTGGACTTCCCGGAGGAGCTTTTGGAACGCATCCCGGAAGACAAAAGAGAAGCGGCAATGGCCGTTCTTTCGCAGGATCCAAGGGCCGCATATCATAAGCAGGAGGACTATGTGTACGGCATGTCCTTTGCGGGCTGGGACCTTCGCTTTACCGTGGCAGATGAGGTCCTGAAAGTGGTAGACGTGGTACCAATGGGAACTGAAAATGTGAAGTAGAGTTTCCGAAAAAACTTGACCATTTCGGCATTATATGATAAAATTTTATTTGTTGCAAAAACAGAAATCGAGGGGGCACTGTTTTATAAACAATAAACAAAATTGAGAGGAGTTGTTGTTATGAAGAAAAAGTTTCTTTCCGCACTTTTGGTTGCAGCCATGACCGCAAGTCTGTGTGCTTGTACCAACGGTGCAACCGTATCTTCGTCTGACGCTTCCGGTGCTGCTTCTTCTGAGCAGGTAACCAGTAGTGTATCAGGCGGAACCGAGCAGCAAGCTGTGACCCCGAGCATCGCGTGGGCAGACATGGAGTATGATGATGCTTCCGCGTATGTTTACGACGCAGCACTCGGCGATTTCTATGACATTTATCAGAAGGCAGCTGATGCGAAGTCCATTTCTGAGAGCTATGCACTGCAGGCAATTGCAGAGGCAAAGCTTCTTGAATCCGCGATCATGCTTCCCACCCAGTCTCAGGGCGGTAACTATGCCATCTCCAGAGTAGCACCGTACACCGTATCTCCTGTTCTGTGGGGAAATGATTCCGAAAGACTTCATCAGGCCATCATTACGACCGAGTTCATCACCACCGCAGATCGTGATGCGATGAACGCGAAGTATGCTGAGCTGAAGGGCACCGGCACCTACGAGCAGTGGGCAAAGGATTATCTGACCGGCAAGGGCTACACCTTGAAGGACACCTATTCCCTTGCCAATACTTCTGACCCTGTAACCTGGGACGTCATTTCCACTTCTCAGGCAGCAGATTCCGAAAAGATCGTTCAGACCTATGATGGTCTTGTAGAATATGACATCGAAGGCGTGCTTCAGCCCGCTCTTGCTGAGAGCTGGGAGGTTTCCGCTGACGGCCTTACCTACACCTTCCACCTTCGCAACACCGTATGGGTTGACTCCCAGGGTCGTAAGGTTGCTGACGTGGTAGCAGACGACTTCGTTGCAGGCTTCCAGCACATGCTTGACTGCCCGGATGCTCCTTGGTATCTGGTTCAGGACGTTGTGGTTGGCGCAACCGAGTACACCGAGGGTGAGATCACTGACTTTAGCCAGGTTGGCGTTAAGGCAGTGGATGACCACACCGTAACCTACACGCTTTGCCAGCCTACTTCTTACTTCACGACCATGCTTGGCTATGGCGCATTCGCTCCCATGAGCAGAGCATATTATGAGTCTCAGGGTGGTAAGTTCGGCGTAGATTTCGATCCTTCCGCTGATTCTTACAAGTATGGTACCACCAAGGACAACATCGCCTACTGCGGTCCTTACGTTGTAACCAATGCAACCGAGAAGAACATCATCAAGTTCGAGGCAAACAAGAGCTACTGGAACAAGGACAACATCAACGTCAAGGTTCAGAACTGGCTCTTTAACGACGGTACTGACACTCTGAAGTCTTACAATGATGCAGTTGCAGGAACCATTGATGGCGCTCGTCTTAACAGCTCCGCACTGGAGATCGCTAAGAGCGACGGCAACTTTGACAAGTATCATTTCGTAAGCAGATGTAACGCTACGATCTTCTCCCTGTTCCTGAACCTGAACAGATCGGCGTATGCGAACTTCAACGATGAGACCAAGGCCGTTTCTCCTCAGAGCGATGACGACAAGCTCAGAACCACGCTTGCAGTGAACAACATCCACTTCCGTCGTGCACTGAGCTACTCTGTTGACAGAGCAGCTTACAACGCACAAAGCGTAGGTGAAGAGCTGAAGCTCACTTCCCTGAGAAACAGCTACACCCCTGGCGACTTCGTATTCCTTTCCGAGGACGTAACCGTTGACATCAATGGTAAGGCTACCACCTTCAAGGCCGGCACCAACTATGGTGAGATCGTTCAGGCACAGATCGACGCTGACGGCGTTGCGATCGTTGCTTGGGATCCTAAGGCAAACAACGGCGCAGGAAGCTCCGACGCATTTGACGGTTGGTACAACGTATCCAATGCAAAGGCTGAGCTTGCATCCGCGATCGATGAGCTGAAGGCACAGGGCATTGAGATCAGCGAATCCAATCCTATTTACCTTGACCTGCCTTATTTCTCAGGCAGCACCACCTACACCAACAGAGCAAACGTTGTAAAGCAGTCCATCGAGGCAGCGCTTGAGAAGAAGGTGATCGTGAACCTGATCGAGTGTAAGGAGGCAAAGGATTGGTACTATGCAGGTTATTATCCTTCCACCGGTGACCAGAGCAACTTTGACCTCTGCGATCTGTCTGGTTGGGGCCCTGACTACGGTGATCCCAAGACCTACCTTGACACCTTCCTTCCTGATTATGCAGGTTACATGACCAAGATGCTCGGCATCTACTAAAACGCAAGGATCGGAAGCCTTTGCCCAACGGCAAGTTTACTTGCAAGTGGGCAAATGGCTTTCGAATCCGCCAAAAAGTATGAGGAAATAGTGGGGCAGGGGCCCCACGGGTTCCGAATACTTTTGAGGATTGCGAGACGGCGAAGCCGGAAGCAATCCGTGCGTTTTGTAAACCTATATAAGAACTATAGAACCACACAACAAAAAAACAACGTAGGAGAATGGCGTTTTTCTCGCCATTCTCCTATAGTCGTGTATAATGAGAGAATCCGATTATGGCAAAATATCTGATCAAACGAATCCTATATGGCATCTTTTCTCTGGTGGTCGTTGTCGCGATCGTCATGATCCTCATTTATTCCATGCTCAATCGTGACCTTGTTTTTGCGGGGGATCCCAACTTCGTAAAACAGGCGGGCAACCAGAAGGAAGCTTATATGTACAACAAGTGGGAGCAGTATGGCTACATGGATTACGTGCCCTATGCTGATTACCTCAAGGACCTCTGCAAGGCCGGCCAGATCGATGAGGAGACCAGGTCCAAGGCGGCCTCCATCGGCAGGAAGGAGGACAAGGATTCGGATCTGACGAAGGAGTACGTGGCAAAGTTCAAGGAGTATTATACCTCCAAGGGGTACACCATCATTCGTCTCGATGCCAAAATGGCGGGCAAAAAAGTGGCAAACGGCGGTCAGCAGCAGCTGTTTGCTTATCGTGACGTGCCTCTTAGTCAAAGGATCTGGAAGTATTTCACGGGTCTGCTTTCGTTTGATAACATTCATAAAGTCGAAAATATTACCGGGGAGAGAGGCATTACCTTTACCTGGTATGACCCCGCCTATGGCGGACATAGATTGGCGCCGGCGATCATTGGCAACGGCACCTACCATAAGTATCTTCTGTACGTGGATGATCGTTTTCCTTTCGTACATCAGCATTTTGTCTCCTTAAACCTGGGCACCTCCTATACGGTAAATCAGGGCGTCGACGTGTTCACGACGATGAACGCTACCCAGGGTTCCTACGTAAAATCTCTTGTCACTTATCCCACGGGCCACACTGAGATGACTGCGGATGACCTTCATACCGCGACTTATCTCGAAGGGTCGCTGAAGGCCAGCCTGGTTTATGCGGATCGTTTCACGGATGATTACACCAACGTGATCACCAAAAAGAACGGCCTTTCCAAGATCGGGTATTCCTTCGTGATCGGTATCATTGAAGTCATTCTGGCATATCTCATCGGCCTTCCCATCGGTGTCTGGATGTCCAGAAGGAAGGACAAGCTTGCCGATAAGATCGGTACCTGCTACATTGTGTTTGTCATTGCGGTGCCCAGCATCGCATACATCTTCATGATCAAGGCCATCGGCGGAAAGCTGGGACTTCCCACCACCTTCGACATGGAGTCCGCAAGTAAACTGATGTACATGCTTCCCATCATATCCTTGGCGCTTCCGTCCATCGGAGGCCTGATGAAATGGATGAGAAGGTACATGATCGATCAGATGAATTCGGATTACGTAAAGTTTGCAAGGTCCGGCGGTCTGTCGGAGGGTGAGATCTTCTTCAAGCATATCATGAAGAATGCGGCAATCCCCATCATCCACGGCATTCCCGGAGCAGTCCTGTTCGCAATGGTCGGCGCCATCGTGACCGAGCGAGTTTACGTGGTACCTGGTGCAGGTAATTTGCTCACCATTGCGATCAACAAGTACGACAACGGCGTGATCGTGGGCGTTACGTTATTCTACGCAACCTTGAGCGTCGTCTCCCTGATCCTGGGCGACGTTCTCATGGCAATCTTTGATCCCAGAATTTCATTTACGACGAAGGACAGGTAAGGGCGTATGGCTGATCAAGTGACAAAAAAGCAAGAAGAAAAGAATCGGCAAAACGAGATCTTTGCCGAGTTTAAGGAAGAGGAGCTGTTTGCAAGGGTTCCTCTAGACAGTATGAGTGCAGAGAAGATCACGGCGCCGAGATACTCCTATTGGCAGTCCGTGTTCCGCGTGTTCTTCCACAAGAAGATCAATATCATCATTTTGGCGATCCTTGCCATTGTGGTGCTCATGGCTTACGTCTATCCGGTGGTGGTCCATTATGATCCGTTTTTGAACCTGTTGAACTCTGAGGCAAAGCACTTGGGGCCGAAGGCAGCCATGGAACTGTTTGGAAAGTCCATCCACTATATCCTTGGTACCGGCGGATCTGGAGAATCCACCTTTGACGCCATCTGGTATGGCTCAAGGATCTCCATCTCCCTTGCGTTTATCTGCGCACTCATCAACATGGTGATCGGCGTTTTGATCGGAGCAGTTTGGGGCTTTTCCAAGAAGGTGGACATGATCATGACGCAGGTCTACAACATCATCGGTAACTTGCCGAGCATCCTTCTGATCGCCGTGCTCGTGATGTTGATCGGCGCAGGCTTCTGGAGCATGGTCTTTGCCCTTACGATCACCGGCTGGCTTAGCGTTGCCTATTTCATCCGTACCCAGGTGGTCATCATCCGTGACCGCGAATATAACTTAGCTTCGAAATGTCTTGGAACTTCAACGATCAAGATTGCGCTCAGAAACATCCTTCCGTTCATGACCTCCGTCATCGTGACGCTGGCAGCGACGGAGATCCCGAGCTACATCAGCATGGAAGTGTTCCTTGCTTACATTGGCCTTGGCCTTTCCGATAAGTCCCTCGGCGTGATCATCTCTGAAGCGCAAAGCGCCATGGTAACGCCTGGCTGGGAGCTCGAGTTCTGGAGCCCCGTGGCCATCACCGCCATCATCGCAGTCGTGCTCTACGTTGCCGGTCAGAACCTCGGCGACGCATCAGACCCCAGGACACACGTATAAAACTTTCTTTTACGGAGTAGGAAGTATGGAAGACAAAAAGGTTTTGTTATCAATCAGTGATCTCATCGTCAGATTCCGCGTGCGTGGCAGGATCCTTACGGCCATCCGCGACATCTCCCTCGACATCTATGAAGATGAATCCATTGCCATCGTGGGCGAGTCCGGATCCGGAAAGTCCGTATTTACGAAAACCTTCGCAGGCATGCTCGATTCCAACGGATTTATCGATCAAGGGAAGATCATCTTTAACGATCCCGAGCTTTCTGACACCAAGGTTGCCAACAATGGCATCGCAAAGAAGATCATCGCGAGCTCCAAGAAAAAGCTCGATCAGTATGCAAAGCTTGAGCTTGGCAAGAATGAGTTCCTTACCATGGAGCAGATGAAGCAGGAGAGAGAGATCAAAGAGTCCATCGATCCCGCAAAGAAGGTCGAGCTTGAGAAGCAGATCGCTGAGCTTAAGGCAAAGCGCACCAATAATTTCAACCTTGGTCAGACGCTTGATCCCAAGTCCGAAAAGGACAAGATCAAGGCACTGAATCAGGAGATCAAGGAAGCGGACGCCAAGATCGAGGAATTGACAAAGAAGATCAAGGAAGAGAATGAGGCGGCTGCGAAGCGCGTACGTGAGGACAGTGCCTATCAGAATGCTTACAACGATAAAATGAGCCAGTTGAAGGCCGCATATGAAAAGGCCATCACCGGTGAGGTCAAGGAAGAGAAGAAAAAGCAGAATGAAGTGCTTGCCAAGGAGATTTATCTCTCCGTTGGAAGATACCCTTACGCAAAGAGGATCCAGCTGGTGCGTGCACTCCTGAAAGAGTTAAAGAAGGCTTATCAGCGCGGTCTTGACCTTGCAGATGAAGAGGTACGCAATGCCGTATTCGACAAGGTTGCCTTCCGCGTAAAGTACCTAGATGAGACCGAAGAGGCGCTGCACGGCACCTGTGTCCTGAACCTTGCGAACGTGAAATATGCCAATGACTGGGGTCAGATCCGTGGCCGTAAGATCGCGACCGTGTTCCAGGATCCCATGACAAGTCTGAACCCGATCCTCACGATCGGCAAGCAGATCACTTCCATTATCATGAAGCATCAGGGATGCTCTGAGGTGGAGGCCAGGGCAAAGGCCCTCGATCTGATGCACAAGGTTGGCATCCCCAATGCGGAGAAGCGATTTGATGATTATCCTTTCCAGTATTCCGGCGGCATGCGTCAGAGGATCGTTATCGCCATCGCGCTGTCCTGTCAGCCGAAGATCCTGATCTGCGACGAGCCTACGACGGCACTTGACGTGACCATTCAGGCGCAGATCTTAAAGCTGATCAAGGATCTGCAAAAGGAATTCCATTATACGATCGTTTTCATCACGCATGACCTTGGCGTGGTAGCCAACATCGCGGACCGCGTGGCCGTGCTTTATGCAGGCCAGGTCGTGGAAGTAGGCAAGGTGGATGAGGTCTTCTACGATCCCTGTCATCCCTACACTTGGGCACTGCTTTCTTCGCTGCCCCAGCTGGCACAAAGGAACACGACCCTTTATTCCATCACGGGTACGCCGCCTTCCCTGTACAATGACATCGTGGGCGACGCCTTCGCACCGAGAAATCCTTATTGCATGAAGATCGACACGCTCTTGGAGCCACCGATGTTTAGGGTGTCGGATACCCACTTTGCAAAGACTTGGCTTTTGGATCCCAGATCGCCCAAGGTGGAAAAGCCTGAGATCATTCAGGACATCCACAAAAAGCTTATGAGCGCATTCAACATCTAGGGATCAGCCCTTAGGAACCAATGACGAGAGAGGAGCAAAAACATGGCTAAGACACATCATCTGCCAGAGCATGGCCCCACTGCCGAAAACGGAAAAGAGATCCTGTTGTCCCTTAAGAACGTGGACATCACTTTTGGCAAGGGCGAAAATGCCGTTCGTGCAGTGAAAAACGCCAGTTTTGACATTTATAAAGGGGAGACGTTCTCACTGGTAGGTGAGTCCGGATCCGGTAAGACGACCATCGGCCGCGCAGTGATCCGAGTGAACCCCTGCGCCGCAGGTGAGATCCTGTACAAGGGCGTGAAGATTTCCGGAAAGATCCCGAATTCCTTGGACAGAGAGGTCATCCGTAACATCCAGATGGTATTCCAGGATCCTGCAGCGTCCTTAAATGAGCGCGCTACCGTGGACTATATCATCTCCGAGGGACTGTACAATTTCCATCTGTTTGAGAACGAGGCAGACCGCGTCAAAAAGGTTGAGAACATGATCAACGAAGTGGGTCTGCTTCCGGAGCATTTGACCAGATATCCCCACGAGTTCTCCGGCGGTCAGCGTCAGAGGATCGGCCTTGCGAGAGCCATGGTCATGGAGCCTGAACTCGTGGTGGCAGATGAGCCCATCTCGGCCCTTGACGTGTCCATTCGTGCACAGGTGCTGAACCTCCTTAAAAAGTTCCAGAAAGAGAAGAACCTGACCTATCTGTTCATCGCGCATGACCTGTCCATCGTTAGATTCATCTCCGACAGGATCGGCGTTATTTACAAGGGTGACATCGTGGAGGTGGCAGATGCGGAAGAACTCTTTGACTTCCCGCTGCATCCCTACACAAGGTCTTTGATCTCGGCCATTCCGATCCCGGATCCGATGCTTGAGAAGAATAAGGTTCTCTTTACCTATGATCCTTCCGTGCATGATTATTCCGAGGATAAGCCCGAGCTCGTCTGCATAGGACATGACCATTACGTATTCGGCAACAAGAAAGAGATTGATGAGTATAAGAGGATCCGTGAGGACAACGTTCCCTTAAAGTCCGTGACGATCCTTGGCGTGAACGCCAACAAGGAAGATTTAGAAGAGCAAAAGCCCGTTCCGGTTGATGAGAAGAGCGAATTCCTTGAAAGACCGCTGCATGACACGGGAAACCTTCTTCTTGGCATTTTGTCCTTCCTGCTTCCAATCCTCGGCATTCCCGCAGCATTGCTCTTTAAGAACTTTCATTACTATCGCAACTATAAGATCTGTAAGAAGGGAGCCATCGGCGGCCTGATCTGCCTTGGCGTGATCATCGTGATCTTTATCCTGCTTCTGATCATCGTACAACTCTGATGGGGCGCACGGCAAGGGACAAGCGAGACCTGCCCCATCCCGAACCGGTAGAGCAGATCGAGCTTTCGGAAAAACACGTTGGACTTCGCTTTGCGCTTGTGATCTTGTTTTTGGCACTGGGCCTTGGCACGATCGCATATGCACTGTTTTCCCTGCTTGGCTCCAAGACCGGATGGGTGACGATAGAGGCAAATAATGGCTCCTTGGGTGACGTATCCAAGGAGTTCGTTTTTCAGTATCGTCTGGGCGCCGCAGACCTGTCCCCTACGGAAGAAAAGAAACCCCTGACGCTCCTTTACGGAGAGGCCGTTCGCCGGGCCTATCAGATTTTTGTGGCGAAGGATGCGGATGCTGACGAGAAAGGGCTTGCGAGCCTAAATGCGCATCCAGACATGGAATTTGTGGTGGACCCTGGGCTTTACGAAGCACTTTGCGTGGCCATAAAAGACGGTAATAGGGCCATTTACCTAGGGCCGCTCTATGCGCAGTATGATTCCTTGTTTTGCAGTAAAACGGACCAGGAAGCGGCCGAGTGTGATCCTGAAAGGAACAAGGAGGTTCGATCTGAGGTGGAACGGCTCATGACTTACGTAAGTGACCCTTCCATGATCGACTTAAAGCTCCTCGGCGAGAACCGCGTTCAACTTTTTGTTTCGGTGGAATATCTGGCGTATCTGAAAGAAAACTGGGATACGACCTATCTTGGCTTTGGCTGGATGCAAAACGCTTTCGTTTCAGACTATATCGCCGATACGCTCCTTGACGCAGGTTACACAAACGGACTTCTCATCAGCGAGGACGGCTTTGTGCGTAACATGTATGACGGGAAGGAAGAGGCCAGCTACGCCATTTCCCGCAGGGACGAAGGCATTGTTTCCTCCGCAGGGGTCTTTCGACTTGCAGGGGCCGTGAGCGTGGTTTATCTGCACGATTACCCCCTTCTTACGACGCAGGAGAATTCGTACTATGTCTATGAGGACGGCACGATCAGAGCGCCCTACGTAAATGTCGAAGACGGGATGCTTCAATGTGCAACGCATGAACTGATTTTGGCTGCGCCTAAAGGAGACGATGGCAAGACGATGGGGCTTTCAGAGCTTGTGATGTATGCACAAAAGGTCTATGTAAGGGATGACCTTGACCGTAAAACCTTAGCAGAGCTGATGGAAAAAGGCGTTGGGCATCTTTTCTTTGAGAACGGCGCGGCGTTTGTCAGCCATGAGTGGATGATACCAAAGATGGAATAAAAATTTAGTGAATGTGAAAAGCCCTCCGCAGGATTTCCTGCAGAGGGCTTTTTTTGATTCTGTAAACGTTCTGATCCTTTCATCTGGTCCGACCTCTAGAAATAGGAATTCGTGGACTGGCGGAGCAGGAACTTTACGCGGAAGCCTGCTTCGTCACAGATGGAGCGTACAAGATCTTCTGCGACTTCCTTGGAATTGTCGTTGACGCAGATGATGCAGTTTTGCTTTTTGCTAAAGAACGAAGCCTTCGTCCAGCGGATGTAATAGGAGATGCGGTTTTCGAGCAGTGCCTTTTCGATCAGCTTTTTGCACTCGTCATCCGCGACTTCACAGAGCTCAATCTCATTATTGACCTTCAAACTCGTATAAACCGGTTGCATTCCTTGTACCTCCAGTATGTTTTATTGCTGTGCCTGCATTGCGCGCAGCTGCATCTCCATGCGCTGCTGTTCGATAAGGGAATATGCATCAGGCTTTAAGAAGAAGAGTGCATTGTGCTGGCAATAGCTTGAAGTTGCCGGCGTGACAAGCGTCTGACTGCCGTCTGCGCCCTTTACGATCATGGTGGAGCCCTTGGTCAGCGAAGCATCCTCAATCAAAGGAAGGGTAACGACTCCGTGGACCTTGAAGGGGCATTCATCGCTCGCGATCAGGCCGTCATAGGCACAGACTTCGCCCTCGTAATGCACGGTACAATAATCCTTTGGCTCCGTGCCCTTGGCAAAGAGCTCATAGATGACACAATCATCGCAGAGGCCTTCGCGGGGAAGGAGACCTGACTTAGAGCAGATCTTGCATCTTACGATGCCGTCCGGCATCCTGAAATCCTCATCGGGCAGTTCCTCGTGGATCCTGCTCATCACGGCCTTCCAGATGGCCTTGGAGATGTCGCCCTGTGCGTTCTGTCCCTTGGTGGTCATGGCGATGTTGTTATCATAGCCAGTCCAGACGGTACAGCAGTAGTAAGGCGTGAAGCCTGCAAACCATACGTCATGGGTGTCCGTGGTGGTACCGGTCTTACCTGCCGCATGCATGCCGTTTAAGCGGCACATCATAGCAGTACCTTTGCTGATAACGTCCTGCATTGCACTGGTCAGAAGGTAAGCGGTGGTCTCTTTGAGCACCTGGCGCTCCTTGGGAATGGTATTGTCCAGGATCACGTTGCCATCGGAATCGGTAACGCGGGAATAGAGCTTTGGCACTACATAGGTACCGCCGTTCTCGATGGCCGCGTAGGCGGCGTTCAGTTCATAAGGGGTAACGCCGTTGGTCATGCCGCCGAGGGCTAAGGACTGGTTAATGTCCGTCAGCCATGCACCGTTGTAGTAGTCACCGGATTCCAAAGTCGAGAAACCGAAGTTGGTCAGGTAGTCAAATCCGAGCTGGGGCGTGATCACCGTGAGGTTCTTTACCGCGATGATGTTTAAGGATTCGCGGATGGCATCACGGATGGAATTGATGCCGCGGTATTTTGCAGCATCATTGCCGTACCAGTTCTTTACGGCCGTACCGTCGTTATAGCTAAACGGTGCGTCATTATATACGGTCGCAAGCGTCATGCCTGCGCAGTCGATCGCGGGAGCAAAGGAAGCCAGCACCTTGAAGGTGGAACCGGGGGAACGGGTGGCAGAAGTGGCTCTGTTCAGCGTTCTTCTTGCCGTCTTGGCACCGCGTCCGCCGACGATGGCGACAACATAGCCCGTCGCGGGGTCGCTTACGACAAATGCGATCTGCGGTTGAGGCGTCATGTTGTAGGTCTCCTTGTAATTCTCTGCGCTGTCTTCGATGCCAAGATCCTCAAGCATGGCTCTGCGGTACTCGTCCTTGGCTTCGAGGGCTTCGTCCTGAGAGTGGAAGATCAGGTTGAAGTTCTTGCCCACGTGGCTCTTGTACCAAGTCATCATGTTCTCTTTACTGAAGTTCTTGTTTCCGGCATCCGTGAAGACGGTAAGCGCATAATCCAGATACCAGTCGGAGTTCGGAGGGAAGTTGGCGGGGTTCGCCGCTTCCTGATTGCAGATTGCCTGGATCGTGGGATCCAAAGTGGACTCGATACGAAGACCGCCGCTGGTAAGCAACGTCTCGGCCATGGCTGCGGAATATCCCGCGTCATTGATCAGGTCCTTACGAACTTGGTCGTACACTGCGTCGGAGAAATAAGATCCGGTGGAGCTGGAACTTACGCGGTAGCTGGTGTCGAACAGGCCGATGCGCTCATAAACCGCATTGGTGTCGGCAATGGCTTCGTTGTACTCGTCCTCAGTGATGAAGCCGAGCTCTTTCATCTTGTCCAGACAGTTCTGACGCCTTCTTGCGTTTGCGTCCGGATGGCTGATGGGGTTATAACCGGAAGGGTTCTGCGTGATCACGGCGATCACGGCACATTCCGAAATGGTCAGGTTGATGCAGGACTTTCCGAAATAACGAAGGGAAGCGGATTCCACGCCCAGCGTGTTCTGACCAAGGTTGATGGCGTTCATGTAGCGAAGGAGGATCTCGTCCTTCGGGAAGCTCTTGGTCACTTCAAGCGCCAGGTACTGCTCCTGGATCTTACGCTTGATCTTCTTGACCATGTTGTGACCTTCGTCCGTCCACGTGGTGAAAACGGTGTTCTTTAAGAGCTGCTGCGTGATGGTGGAACCACCCTGTGTCCTGCGGAAGCCAGAGATCGCATATTGATAACCGGAACGGACAATTGCCTTAAAGTCGATACCATTGTTGTCGTAGAAACGCTCATCCTCGATGGCGACAAAGGCTTCGCCGAGGTGCTTCGGGATCTGGTCCCAGGTCACTTGGATACGGTTGGAGTTCATGGAAACGTAGGAGTCGATCTCATTGCCTTCGGCGTCATATACGATGGTCGCCTGACCGCTGGCGATGATGTCGCCGAGCCTAACCCTTGGCGTATCCTCTAAGATGCCTCGGAAGAGCCCAAGTCCTAGGGCCACGGCACAGACGCCGACACCGACGCCCGCCACGACTCCGCCGCGCAGGAGCGTAAGGAGCAGGGACTTCCAAAGCTTATTTGTTCTGGAATTCAGCGATCGTTGTATCTCGCGAACTCCGTGTCTGCCGTAATTCATAACGTCGTCCTTTCTGAACGGATAAGAATCCATTATCTGTTACAGTATACCAAATTTCACGTAGAAAGAAAAGATTTTCTTTTCGAAAATGCGCATCTTTCGAAAGGTTTAAGAAATTGTTCGTATATTTCAGCGCTTGTAACTTCACAAATAAGGAATTTTGTGTTAGAATGTTACTAGTGAAAATTGGGATTTTATGCGCATTTTTTGGAAACGATGCTTCTATGAGGCGACGAGGCGTTCCTGAAAAAGGCGCGGAAAGGTTGGACTTTCGGATTGCCGGACGCAGGGAACGCTTCCTATCGCATCCTTCTTGGCGGGGGGCAGGGAACGTATGAGGAAAAGAAATCACGCTTCATTGCCACGGTGAGGCCTTGCCAGAGCGAGGAAGAGGCATGTGCCTTCATCGAGGAGATGAAGAAGAAATATTGGGACGCAAGGCACAATTGCTCGGCATTTTGCATTGGCAGCAGGGCAGAGCTGACAAGGTGCAGTGATGACGGCGAGCCGTCGGGAACGGCGGGAAGGCCCATGCTGGAGGTCCTGCTTGGCTCAGGGATCCGCAACGCGTGCGTGGTGGTCACGCGTTATTTTGGCGGCGTGCTCCTTGGCACGGGCGGTCTGGTGCGGGCTTACACGCAGGCCGTAAAAGAAGGGCTTGCGGCCTGCGAGGTCGGCGTGATGCGGCCGGGCGTTGAGCTTCGCCTTTCGGTGCAATATACCGAGATCGGAAAGGTCCTGTACCTTCTTGGTCAAAGAGGATTGGAGCCGCTTTCGAGCGAATATGCTGAAAACATTTCGCTGACGGTGCTTTTGCCTGCAGAGGAGGAAGAAGGTTTTCGGAAGGAATTCACCGAGGCGACGGCAGGACGGATCGTTATTGAGAAAAATGGTGCATATGATTTCGTGCAAAAAGAGTAGAATGGACATATAGGCTTGTTGGAAAAAACACGAAAGTTGTGGGGAAGGCATGAAAATGAAAAACGACATGGGAAATGACTGGAAAATCGAGTTTCTTGGAATCCGCGGTTCCATGGCGGTGACGCCCAAGGAGTATCAGGAATTTGGATGTGACACGCTTTGCGTGCGCGTCGAGACGGAGGACGAGGTGATCTTCCTGGATGCCGGGAGCGGACTGATGTATGGAACCGCCGGCGAAAGGACGCACATCCTCATCGGGCATCCGCATTTGGATCACCTGCTTGGACTTAGCAAGTGGACGCAGCTTGCGGATCCTTCTAAGAAGATCACGATCTATATGGCAGATCATGAGGGGAAGAACTGCAAGGAGATCCTGCACATGTTGTACGGACCGCCTTTCTGGCCCATCCATCTGGAAAACATTTCGCCAAACTTGGAATATGTTTCCATTCAGGGGAATTTCAAGATCGGTGATCTCACCGTGAAAACCCTGGCGGGGAATCATCCCGGAGGCGTGACGCATTTTCGCATCGAGAACGGGCAAAAGAGCGTGGTATATGCAGTCGACTGCGAACTGACGCCCGAGGCGGCGGAGGCCCTTGCGGAGTTTGCAAAGGATTGTGACCTCCTCATCTGCGACGGTCAGCTTTCCGATGAGGACGTTGCGATGAAGCGCGGCTGGGGACACAGCACGATCTCCGAGGCGGCAGAGCTTGGAAAGCGTTGCGGTGCAAAGCATACCATCTTAGTTCATTTTGATCCGGCTTCTACGGATGAAGACTTAAGAGTCCTTGAAAGCAGGCTTCGGGTCAAGTATCCGGACTGCTCATTTGGCAGACAGGGAGAAACACGCATTCTATGAATACGATGGAAATCGAAAGATTACTAAAGATCGGGATCGAGCTCTCCGCCAATGCGGACAGCGACAACCTGATGCGGGAGATCGTGGACGTCGCGATGGACCTGACGGATTGTGATGCGGGCACGCTGTACATTCTGGAGAATGACACGTTGGTGTTCCACATCATGGTCACCCTTTCCATGGGGATCGATCAGGGCGGGCACGGCGAAAAGATCAGCCTTCCTCCCGTGGCGCTGCGCCCCACCAATGTGTGCGCAAGGTCCGCGTTAGACAAGGCACTTTTCAACATCGAGGATGTTTACGAGGACCAGCGCTTTGATTTCTCAGGGCCGAGAAAATATGACGCGATCACGGGCTATCGGACGCAGTCCATGCTTGTGATCCCGATGCTCGACGACAAGGGCGACGCCATTGGCGTGTTGCAGCTCTTGAACGCTAAGAACGCTGCGGGGGAGACGGTTCCTTTCCCCAAGGAGTGTGAGCACGTGATCCAGTCGCTGGCGTCTCAGGCAGCGATCCGTCTGACCAACCTGAATTACAGCCGCGAGATCACAAGGCTCTTGGAATCCATGGTGCAGGTGCTCTCTACGGCAATCGACGCAAGAAGCCCATACAACGCCAATCACACAAAGAACATGGCGCGGTACGGCAAGAACTTCCTTACCTGGCTTCGGGAGCATGTTCCGGAAAAGGCGCTCACGGAGGAAGAAGAGAGAGAGTTTTTGATGGCCGTTTGGCTTCATGACGTGGGAAAGCTCGGCATTGCGCTGTCCGTCATGGATAAGTCCTGCCGCATTGAGGGCTTTGAGGATGCCATAAGGCAGCGCTTCGAAATGATAGACTTACTTACGGAGATCCAATGGCTGCGCGGCAATTGCACGCAGGAAGAATATGAAAGCGTCAAGGCGGACTTAAAAGAGGCGCTTGAGACGATCGGGACCGCGAACGTGGTCGGCTTTTTGCAGGACGACTTGCTTGCAAAGGTGCAGGCCATTGCGGCAAGACATTACGTGGACAAGGAAGGCCAGGAAAAGCCTTGGCTGACCGATGCGGAGCTGGAGAACCTGTCGGTTCGAAAGGGCACGCTGACGGCGCAGGAACGTGCCATCATGGAGAGTCACGTGGTGCTGACGAGGAAGATGCTAGAGCGCATGCATTTCAGCAAGGGCTACAGTCACGTGACGCGCTGGGCCTCCAACCATCACGAACTCTTGAATGGTTCCGGATACCCGCAGCACTTGACGGCAAAGGACCTTTCGTTCGAGGAAAGGCTCCTTACGATCCTGGACGTGTTTGATGCACTCACGGCCAATGACCGGCCGTATAAAAAGGCCATGCCTCCGGAGCGGGCGATCAGTATCCTTAGGAGCATGGTGGAAGAAGGTAAAGTGGACGGAGAGATCGTGGAACTCTTTGTAGAAAGCCACGCATGGGAAGAAGGGGAGAAAAAATGCGAAGATCAAAAAGAAACTTGATCGCTCTGATGCTTTGCGCGCTATGTCTTGTCGCGGCATGTTCTTCCAAATCGGGAAAGAACGGCACGGCGGAAGGCGAGCAGGCAAATGGCGACATTGTTGCGGTCAGCCAGGGGTATGAAACCACGGCGATCAGCATCACGCTTTCTAAGACGGAAGGCAACGTCGACGTGGCGGACAAGAGTGGTAATGCCGTGGAAAAGATCGACGGAATGCATCTTCACAACGGCAACCGCGTGATGACAAATGATGACAGCCTGGCCTATCTGACGTTGGATGAAGTAAAGGCGGCGAAGCTCGGGCAGCTGTCCTCCATGGAGGTGCGCAAGGAGACCAAGGAGCTTTCGCTCTATCTGGAATCCGGAGAGATGTTCTTTAACGTTTCGAAGCACCTAATGGCAGATGAGGCCATGAACATCCGCACGTCCACCATGGTGACGGGCATTCGCGGTACGGCGGGCTTCGTTCGCGTGATCGATTTTTACACGACGGAGATCTACGTGCTCGACGGCGAGGTGTGGGTAACGGTGATCGATCCCGTGACCGGTGCGAAAAAATCCGCAATGGTCGGCGCGGGACAGATGGCGACCTCTGCCGTGTTCAAGAAGAATAGCAATCCGAGCGAACGCGTGGACATTATCATCAAGAGCTTTTCGGAACAGGACGTTCCGGCCTTTGTCATTGAGGAGGTTTCCCTCAATGCCATGCTTCAGGGCAGGATCCTCAGCGCAAACGTTTTGAACACTTCCACGCTGATCGGAAATTATGACGAAGCCCTCATCAGGGACAAGGAAGAAGGCAAGAAGCGTATCGAAAAAGCCAAGGAAGAGAAGGACGAGTACGAGCAGCAAAAGGACGTGACGGACGAAATGTTCTCCGTGCAACTGGCTGATTCCAGGACCTGTTCCCTGGTGGATCCTACGCTCCCTCAGGTGCAGGAAGCCTTGGACGATGAACAATATGACACCGTGAACGTTTCTGGCACGTTCGTGTTTGGCGACGGTTCGGAAGGCCTTACAAAGCTTTCCTCCGTGAGTAGCTTAAAGCGCGGCTGGAGCCTTCGCAACGTGGACAAGGAAGACGGCGAGGTGTTGACCATTCCCGCCGGAAAGAATCTGAACTTAAACGGCAAGACGGCTTTTGGAAGCAAGGGCTCCATTGCGAATTACGGAATTCTGACCAACAACGGAAGTTTTTACATTGGCGGTGCCTTAAATAACATTGACGAGGGACAGTTCATCAACAACGGAACCGTGATCACGCCCGAAGAGGAGAATCACGAGCACATGGTGGTGACGGATCCTGAGGTGAAACCGACCTGTACGGAGGATGGATATACCCAAGGATCGCATTGTGCGACCTGCGGCGAGATCCTGGAGCCCCAGCAGGTGATCCCTGCGACGGGCCATAAAGAACAAAAGCTGAAGGCCGTAGCGGCATCTTGCACGAAGACGGGCCTCACGGAAGGAAAGAAGTGTTCTGTTTGCGGAGAAGTTCTGGTAAAGCAGGAGACGGTTCCGATGACCGAGCACGTGGCGGTTGCGACCGCAAAAGTGGATCCGACCTGTACCGCAACTGGTCTTACTGCAGGAACGAAGTGTAAGAACTGCGGAAAGAAGCTGAGCGGCGGGGAAGTGATCCCGGCCAATGGACATACGGAAGAGTATTTGCCTGAAGTTGCTGCTAGCTGTACTACGGCGGGGCATACTGCAGGTACTCAGTGCAGCGTTTGTCATGCCGTGCTGTCTGGACTTACGACGACCGGGCCATTGGGGCATACTGAGGAATTCTATCAAGGACATGAAGCCGACTGTGAAAATGACGGCCTGACAGATGGAAAATTCTGCACAAGATGTCAAACATGGACCGTTCCTCAGACGAGGATCCCGGCAAAGGGGCATAAGAAGATTGTTGACGTTGCAGCAAAGGCAGCGAATTGTACTGAGCCGGGTTGCACGGAAGGGTGGCATTGCGAAAACTGCGACGAGCATGTGGATTCTGAGCGAATTGCACCCAAAGGCCACACGGAAAAGACAATTCCCTATCAGGCTGCTACCTGTACGGAAGACGGACATACGGAATACAAGGTGTGTGAAACCTGCGGAGCAACTCTGGAAGATGGGAAGGTTTTACCTGCACATGGACATGAATTTAATGACATTCAAGGAGCGCCATTAGAGTATTGCGCATATGGCTGCGGAACACGTAATCCGAATTACGTGGATCCTGGTAACGTGGGCGGAGATCCGACGACTGGCGGCAACGGTACCAGCGGAAATGAAACTGGTGGCAATGGCACTGGCGGTAATGGCACCAATGGTAGTGGTACCAATGGCAACGGTGCGGGCGCTAACAATCCATAACGCAGGAGGTCAAAGAAGATGAAAAACATAAAGAATAAAAAGCTTCTGATCGCCGGCGGGATCGGTGCGGCAGTACTCCTTATCATCGTGATCATTTGCATTGTGGCCGCGGCAAAAAAGAAAGCAAAGGAAGGGGAGAACGTCACGGAAGTTGCTGACTACACTCCACCGACGGCAAATGAAACGGTGACCAGGGAGGCATCCCTGATCACTGGCATTGAGGGAAGTCCTGCGGGCGTGGCCGTGATGGCTGATGGGTCCCTTTTGATCTCGGATTCTCGTTCGAAGGTGATGTGGACCGTGGCAGGCGGAGAGGCCGAAGTTTTGGCTGGAAAGATCGGTCCAGACGATGCTTACGGACAGCCTGTGGGCGGATATCATGACGCGCCGCTTTCCGAAGCAAAATTTGAAAAGCCTTGGGGCGTTGCAAGGTTCCTTGACGGCTGGGCCGTGGCAGACAGTAAGAACCGCGTGATCCGTTATTTTGACGGCGAGTTGGTCCGTACGGCGGCATATGAAGGGGCAGAGCGAACGCTTGTAAATCCTGCGGGTCTTGCATCGGATGAAGAAGGAAATCTGTACATCGCGGATGCCGGCGCTGACGCGATCTACAAGATGGATCAAAATGGCATCTTATCGCTTGTGGCGGACGGCTTTAAGGCTCCCTGCGGCGTATGTGTCAGCGGTAACGTTCTTTACGTGGCAGACACGGGAAATCACCGTATCTGCAAGGTGGAAAACGGACTCGTGAGCATTGTGGCCGGCGGCAAGGAGGGCTTCCGCGATGGAGCCGCCATGGAGGCATGCTTCCAGAATCCCCAGGGCGTGGCCGTGGGCGAGGACGGTAACATTTACGTGGCAGACACTGGGAACTCTTCCGTGCGCGTGATCAAGGGCGGCGACGTAAAGACGCTGATCACCTGCGGGAGCGAGAGCACCTGGCCGGTCGCACCCATAGCGCTTACGCCCTTTGGCGACGGCCTTGCGGTGGTGGATTCCTTCTCCGGCGTTGTCTTTTCAATACCTTATTTCACCAACTAGTTTTGTTGACTTTCATAGAAAATGAGTTTAAGATGATTAAGTGGTTTTAGGATTCCAAAAGAAAGGGTGGTGGTTATATGTCAAGCGATAGTCGAAGTACGGATTCCGTTCCCCGAAGTACCCAAAATATAACCATGGCCATGCAACAAGGCTCCACCCGATAAAGCGCTTTATCTCCGGTGAGGTCTTGGATGCATTGCCTCATAAGGAGGATGAAAGCGATGGATGAGATGAAGGAATTTGGTGAGCTTCAGGAATTGCTCGATGCGAAGCAATATACCAAGCTCAGACAACATTTGTCGGAAATGAACGACGCGGACATCGCAGCCTGGATGGAACAGATGGAGGAAGAGGAGAACATGCTCAAGGTTTTCCGGATCCTTCCCAAGGACCTTGCCGCGGACGTGTTTTCCTATTTGGACGTTGACATTCAGCACAGGATCATTACTTCCATGTCCGATAAGGAAGCCGCAAACATCATCGATAACCTGATGGCCGATGATGCGGCGGACTTGCTTGAGGAAATGCCAGCGAACATCGTAAAGAGGTTGCTTGCAAACGCGAGCCCCGAGACGCGGCGCGACATCAATCATCTGCTGCGTTACCCGGAGGATTCCGCCGGCAGCATCATGACGGTGGAGTACGTGGACCTGAAGGAGAACCTGACGGTGGCGGAAGCGATCGAGCGGATCCGTAAGGTGGGCGTGGATTCCGAGACCATCAACGTCTGTTACGTGCTGGATGCAGGGCGGCACCTTAAGGGTACCGTGGCACTGCGTTATTTGCTCCTTTCTGAGGATGACGAAGTCATCGGAGACATCATGCATGAGAACGTCATCGCTCTCAATACCATGATGGACCAGGAGGAAGTAGCAAGACAATTCAAAAAATACGACTTTACGACCATGCCCGTCGTGGATAACGAAAACCGGCTGGTCGGCATTATCACCGTCGATGATATCGTGGATATCATGGAAGAAGAGGCGACGGAGGATATGGAAAAGATGGCAGCTATTTTGCCTAGTGATAAGCCGTACATGAAGACGAGCGTCTGGGAGACCTACAAAAAGAGGATCCCTTGGCTGCTTCTCCTCATGGTCAGCGCGACTTTCACCGGTGCCATCATCAAATCCTTCGAGGATGCGCTTTCCGTATGCGCCATTTTGGTGGCTTACATCCCGATGCTGATGGATACGGGCGGTAACGCAGGCGGACAGGCCAGCGTGACCGTGATCCGTGGACTTTCCTTAGGTGAGATCGAATACAGGGACGTGCCGCGCGTGATCTGGAAGGAGCTTCGGGTGGCAATCTTCTGCGGCCTGACCCTTGCCTGCGCGAATTTTGCAAAGCTTCTGATCTTTGATCAGGTGACTTTTTGGGTGGCACTCACGGTGTGTCTGACCTTGGTCGCAGCCGTGATGATGGCCATGTTCATCGGTTGTATGTTGCCCGTTGGCGCAAAGCGCATTGGCTTTGACCCCGCCGTGATGGCAAGTCCTTTCATCACGACGATCGTGGATGCACTTTCCCTTTTGGTGTATTTCCGCGTAGCAACCTTGATCCTGAGGCTATGACAAGAAACGGGAGTTTTTAGTTTCAAAAAGAGGATTTTTGCATGAGTGAAACAAAGGATATCGTGATCGAAGAGATCAACCCGACCTTCCTTTACATCTGGAAGGGGACGAGGCATGAGGATGAGGCAGTTTATCATTGTCACAACCATTTGGAGATGGCCTTTGTTCTTTCCGGAAAAGGAAAATATCATATCGAAGGGGAGATTTATGACATCGCCGAGGGGGATCTGATGATCTTTAACCCTGGGATCCGTCATCAGGCCTTGTTCCTAAAGCAGGTGGAGACGCCGACCACGGAGTTTTTCGTGGGCTTTACGGACGTGCAGTTTCCGGGCTTTTGCCCGAACCACGTACCTGTCCCCGGGGGCGGTTACGTGATCCACACCAAGGGCGAGCTTCGTCAGCGCATCTTCAAGATCTGCTCCTCCATGGAGGCAGAAAAAGCAACCAAAAGGCAGGGCAGGTACTTCATGCTGAAGGCTTATCTGATGCAGCTTCTCATCCTGGTGATGCGGGAGCAGTGCGAGCCTGAAAAGCCCGTGGACAGCTACGTATTCGAGTCCACGAATAAGAAATACGTGGTGGAGAAGATCCTCACCTATTTTGAGGACCACTACAGCGAAAAAATATCCCTGGATCAGATCGCTGAGAACATGTACTTAAGCCCGTTCTATGTTTCCAAGATCTTTAAGAGTGAGACGGGGGACGCACCCATCCAGCATCTGATCAAGATCCGGCTCGAAAAGGCAAAGGAGCTTTTGGAAAAAGGAGAAGCGCAGAGCGTTCAGGAGGTGGCCGCCATGGTGGGCTATGATGACGCTTATCACTTCAGCAAGCTGTTCAAGAAACGTTTTGGAATTACGCCGACGCAGGCGCGAAGGCTCGAAAGCATATAGTTTTGGAGGGAAAACATGAGATACTTTTTTGAGGCAAAACTGGAAAGAAATGACGGAGGTTTTTTCATCACCATTCCCTTTAACGTATGGGAAGTCTGCAGGCTTCGGGACGTGATCCAGGCAGACATCGTGCTGGACAATCGCATCATCCAATGTGAGCTGCTCCCGGATGAAAAAGGAAAGGGAAATTACCTGATCCAGCTTGACGATGAGGACGTTTCCGGCATCGAAGTCGGCGTGACGCATCAGATCCTGCTTCACGTGACGGGCTCCATCATCCGCATGGATCAGAACAGCCCTTACAGCTTTGAGCATCCCGTGCGCAAGATCGACAGCATGCAAGTGATCAAGCAGCCGGAGGATGGCCTATGCGGACAGGCCTGCGTTGCCATGCTGGCTGGCAGGACCATCGCCGAAGTCATTACGATCATGGATTGCCGCGAGTGGCAGGCTACCATGGGCAGAGTGATCTCCGCTTTGAATTACTATGGCATCGATCACGCGGACGTCATCAATTACAATGAGGGACGCGAGGTGGTGCTTCCGAAGTGCTGCATTCTCATGGAGAAGATGGGCCGCTATTGTCACTATCTTGTGCATTATGACGGGCTTTTCTATGATTCCAATCTGGGAGTTCTTCAGGAGTATGACATGAGCAAGCTCCTCGGTTTCTTGGAGATCAAATGCTAACTTTTGAGGTGAGTTATGCTTTTTAATTCCTATGTGTTTGTGCTGCTGTTCCTGCCGCTTTGCGTTTTGCTTTATTTTTGCCTGAACCGATTTGGCAGGGCAGCAGCCAATGTTTTTTTGTTTGCCGCATCGCTCGTGTTCTACGGATATTTTCATCCGGCGTACCTCGCGATCATATGCTCGAGCATCGTCATCAACTATCTGCTGTGTGCATGGATGCGAAAGACGGGGCAGAAGGGTGCGAGAAAAGGAATATTGATCCTTGGGATCTTGGTCAATCTGGGCATCTTGGGTTATTTCAAGTACGCAGATTTCTTTTTGTCCAACGTCAATGCCGTTTTTGGGACGAATGCGCCGCTCCTTCACGTGGCGCTGCCGCTGGGCATCAGCTTCTTTACGTTCCAGCAGCTCTCCTTTGTGATCGACACCTATAAAGAAAAGGCGACCAAGACGGACTTTCTTTCTTACGCATGCTACGTAAGCTTTTTCCCGCAGCTTGTGGCAGGCCCCATCGTTACGCAGGATGAGTTCTTGCCGCAGTTTCAGGAGGAAGAAAAGAGGAAGGTCAACTGGGACAACCTGGCGAGCGGCATCTATCTTTTCGTGCTTGGTCTTGCAAAGAAGATCATGATCGCTGACGTCTTTGGCCTTGTGGTGGAGACGGGATATGGCGTGATTGGAGACTTAAATGCGCCGAGCGCCTGGTTTTTGATCTTTTCCTACACCATGCAGATCTACTTTGATTTCAGCGGATATTGCGACATGGCCATGGGTATCGGGAAGATGTTCAACATCGAGCTTCCCGTCAACTTCAATTCGCCCTATAAGGCAACCTCGATCTCGGATTTCTGGAGCCGTTGGCATATCACGCTGACGCGCTTTTTCACAAGATATGTCTATATCCCGCTTGGCGGAAATCGCAAGGGCATGGCAAGGACCTGCCTGAACGTGATGATCATCTTTTTGCTGAGCGGTCTTTGGCATGGCGCAAACTGGACCTTTGTCTTCTGGGGTGCCTGCCACGGCCTTCTCATGGTGCTCACAAGGATTTTTGAAAAGCCCCTGGAGAAGGTTCCAAAGCTTGTAAGAGGCGTGGCGACGTTCCTTGTCGTGAACGTTCTGTGGGTGTTTTTCCGCGCCAATGATTTTGCGCAGGCGTTCGCACTCTTGAAACAGGCATGTGTCGGCGGACTTGGCGGTCTTCCCTATTATTTCACGGCCTGCTTTAAGGCGCCAGGCATGGATCTGATCATCGACCGCGTGCCCGGAGGAAATCTTCTTCCTTTGGCGTGCACCATTTTATTTGTGGCCTTTACGGTCTTTGTGACGTTCTTTACGAAGAATGCGAGAGAGCGCGTGCTTTCCGGAAAGCTTACTGCAGTGAAGGCAGTCTTTGCGGCAGTGCTTCTTGTGTGGTGCGTGTTATCGTTTGAAAAAGTCAGTGCGTTTTTATATTTCAATTTTTAGTTTTGTCAGTTTAGTCAGTAAGAAGGAACAAGGCAGATGCAGGAGCAAAAGCAAGAGAAAAAGGCAAAGGCTTGGAATAACAAAACATGGGTCATTTTGTTTTTGGCGCTGTCTGCATTTGCGCTATTGGCCGTGGCAGGACTTACGGCCTTTGTGGATCCGTATTTTCATTTTCACAAGCCCGTCTCCGGGATCAGCTATCAGCTGAGCAATGAGCGCTATCAGAATTATGGCATTGCAAAAACTTTTGATTATGACGCCGTGATCGTCGGAACCTCCATGTCAGAGAACTTTAAGCCCTCGCAGATGGACGCGATCTATGGCGTGACGAGCGTAAAGCTCCCCTTTAGTGGCGGAAGTCACTGTGAGGTCAGAGAGCTTTTGGAATATGTATTTACGCAAAAGCCAGATTTACGGTGCGTCGTTCGCAACATCGATCTGTTCCGTGCCTTTGACGCAAAGGACGATCGGGACTACCCTTTAAGCTCTTATCCTTTATATCTTTACGACGACAACCCTTGGAATGACGTGGGCTATCTTTTGAATTTCCAGATCTTTGCCGAGGGGACCATGATCGATCTCGCAAGAACGGTCTTGGGAAAGCCCACGATGACTTTGGATGAATATGCCAACTGGATGAATCAGTATGTCTTTGGACCTAAGGGGATCCAGGCAAATTATTCCAGGAACAAGGTGGTATATACCGGCAACGGGTCCATTACGGACACGGAATATGAAACGATCCGCGAGAACTTTCAGCGAAACGTGATCGACGTGGCAAACGAGCACCCTAATACCACGTTTTACCTTTACGTTTCGCCTTACAGCATTTATTTCTTTGATTACGTCAATGAAATGGGCGAGCTCGACAGATACCTTGCGGCGCAGGAATATATCCTGCGACTCCTTGTGGGAGTGGAGAATGTGCGCCTTTATGCCTTTTACGAGGAGAAGGATCTCGTGACTAACCCTTACAACTACCGCGACGTGGCGCATCATCATGAGAACGTCAACACCCAGATCCTTGCGTGGATGAAGGAAGGCCACGGGGAGATCACGAGCGACAACTTGGATGCATACCTTGAAAACGTTTGGGAATTTTATCATACATATGATTACGATTCCCTGTTTGAAGAGGACGGGTTTACCATCAAAGAACCCTAATTCTAAAAGAAATATTAAATCTTTTTACAGGCATCTTGCTAAGAAAACAAGAGAAAAAGAGAGAAAAACATCTGAAATCGAGAGGATATGCTTTCTCGATGGTTGTGGATTGGTTTGCAAATGGTCTTATATAAATCTAATATATGGGATAGCAATTAGCACTCAATGCAAAAGAGTGCTAACACAAAAGGAGGCAAAGAGCTATGAAGTTAGTACCTTTGGGTGACAGAGTCGTATTAAAGCAGATGGTAGCCGAGGAGACCACGAAGTCCGGCATCATCCTTGCAGGAAAGGAAAAGGAGAGACCTCAACAGGCAGAGGTGATCGCAGTTGGCCCCGGCGGCATGGTGGACGGGAAAGAGATCGCAATGCAGGTGAAGGTTGGCGATAAGGTGATCTTTTCCAAATATTCCGGAACCGAAGTAAAGCTGGATGAGGAAGAGTATCTGATCGTAAAGCAGAGCGAGATCTTAGCAATTCTTGAAGCATAAATCATCATTGGAGGAAAACAGACATGGCAAAGGAAATTAAGTACGGCGCAGACGCACGCGCTGCATTGGAGTCCGGCGTAAATCAGCTGGCAAATACCGTAAGAGTGACCCTTGGACCTAAGGGCAGAAACGTTGTTTTGGATAAGAACTTTGGCGCACCCCTCATCACGAATGACGGCGTTACCATCGCAAAGGAAATCGAGCTTGCAGACGCTTTTGAGAACATGGGCGCACAGCTTGTAAAGGAAGTTGCAACCAAGACGAATGACGTCGCAGGTGACGGTACCACGACCGCAACCGTTCTGGCACAGGCAATGATCAATGCAGGCATGAAGAACCTGGCAGCAGGCGCGAACCCCATCATCCTGAGAAAGGGCATGAAGAAGGCTACGGACTGCGCAGTAGAGGCCATCGCCAAGATGAGCCAGAAGGTGAACGGCAAGAACCACATCGCAAGAGTTGCAGCCATCTCCGCAGGGGATGACGAGGTTGGTCAACTTGTGGCAGACGCAATGGAGAAGGTTTCCGGCGACGGCGTCATCACCATCGAGGAATCCAAGACCATGCAGACTGAGCTGGATCTCGTGGAAGGCATGCAGTTTGACAGAGGATATATTTCCGCATATATGGCAAGTGACATGGATAAGATGGAAGCCGTTCTGGACAATCCTTACATCCTGATTACCGACAAGAAGATCTCCAACATTCAGGAGATCCTGCCCTTGCTTGAGCAGATTGTTCAGGCTGGCGCAAAGCTCCTTATCATCGCTGAGGACGTTGAGGGCGAGGCTCTGACCACCCTGATCGTGAACAAGCTCCGTGGCACCTTCAACGTAGTTGCAGTTAAGGCACCTGGCTATGGCGACAGAAGAAAGGCTATGCTTGAGGACATCGCCATTTTGACCGGTGGTACCGTGATCTCCTCCGAGCTTGGCTATGAGCTCAAGGACGCAAGCCTCGAGTTGCTTGGTCATGCAAAGAGCGTAAAGGTTCAGAAGGAGAACACCGTCATCGTTGATGGCGAAGGCGACAAGGAAGCGATCGCAGCCCGCATCGCACAGATCAAGAATCGGATCGAGGAGACCACCTCTGATTTCGATCGTGAGAAGCTTCAGGAGAGACTTGCAAAGCTTGCAGGCGGCGTAGCAGTGATCCGTGTCGGCGCTGCAACCGAGACCGAGATGAAGGAAGCAAAGCTTCGTATGGAGGATGCTCTTGCAGCAACGAGAGCAGCCGTTGAGGAAGGCATCATCTGCGGCGGCGGTTCCGCATATATCCACGCAGCAAAGGAAGTTGCAAAGCTTGCTGAGACCCTTGAGGGTGATGAGAAGACCGGCGCAAACCTTGTTGTGAAGGCACTGGAAGCTCCTCTTTATTACATCGCGGCAAACGCTGGCCTTGAGGGCAGCGTGATCGTAAATAAGGTTCGCGAGTCCGAGGTTGGCGTTGGCTTTGATGCCCTGAAGGAAACCTACGTGAACATGGTAGAAGCAGGCATCCTCGATCCCGCAAAGGTGACCAGAAGCGCACTGCAGAACGCTACCAGCGTGGCAAGCACCTTCCTTACCACCGAAAGCGTTGTCGCTACCATCAAGGAAGATACCCCCGCAATGCCCGCAGGCGGCATGGGAATGGGTATGTAAGCACTCATACAAAAAACAAGTGCCTCTGCCAAGATTTTGGCAGGGGCATTTTTTTAACTTTTCCTCTTTTCCAACACGCGCGAATATGCTATACTATCATTTGTGAGAGAATGTATTCCCTCACTTTTCGAAAACGACGGAGGTAAAGGATATGGGGTTTTTCTCTGATCTAAAGGAGGATCTGAATCAGGCGGCATCCGAAAAGGCAAAGCCGAAGCAGGAGGCACCGCAGGAAATCAGTTTTGACACAACGCAAAAGCTTGAGGATTTGGAGGAGACGCTGCAGAGCATTGACGAACTCCCTCAGCTCTCACAAGTGCAGGTAAGCGAGGAGGAGACGACGGAGGTTCAGGAGGAGGCAAAGGAGCCTTACGAGCAGCAGGTTCTTCCGTTCGAGTTCCTTGACGAGGAGGACGATGAGAAGGAACCCTTGTCGATCACCATCGAGGAGCCGAAGCCGGAGCCTCGCGCACCCAGACCAAAGAGACAGCCGAAGGTGAGAGAGGAAGAAAGGGAGCAGATGAACTTTTCCGTTACGGAAAACGTTAAAGAGCCCGCTCCGGAGCCTAAGGAAGAAGCAAAAGAGGAAGTACCCCACAGAGGTTGGGTTTTGAACCTTGATAACATGGATGAGATGGATGAGACGGCCGTGATCACCGCAGGCATGCGCGTGAAGGGTGACATTCTTTCCAATGGTTCTGCCGACATCTTTGGTGAAATATATGGCAACGTTCAAGTGATGGGCAGACTGAACGTCACGGGAAGGATCGACGGAAATTCCAAGGCGGCGGAGATCTTTGCCGATGGCGCAAAGATCCACGGCGACGTACTTTCCGACGGTGAGGTGCAGGTTGGCATCGGCACCGTGATCGTAGGAAACGTCGAGGGAACGGATGCCGTGATCGCAGGCGCAGTCAAGGGAAGCATTGACATCAAGGGACCTGTCATCATTGACTCAACGGCAGTGGTTCTTGGTGACGTCAAGGCAAAGACCATCCAGATCAATAACGGTGCCAGGATCGAGGGCATGTGCATGCTTTGCTACGCTGAGCAGAGCGCGGCGAAGTTCTTTGAGGAGCAGGAAGCATAAAGAAAGGCATTTGGAGGAATAACAATGCGAATCTTATTAAAACTTAGCGGCGAGGCACTGGCAGGTGACAAGAAGACAGGCTTCGACGAGGAAACGGTCAGAAAGGTTGCACTTCAGGTCAAAAAGCTTGTGGATCAAGGCATTGAAGTGGGCGTCGTGACTGGCGGCGGGAACTTCTGGAGAGGCAGGACGAGCGAGAACATCGACCGCACCAAGGCGGATCAGATCGGCATGCTCGCAACGGTCATGAACTGCATCTACGTATCGGAGATCTTCCGCAGTGTCGGAATGATGACGAATGTTTTAACACCCTTTGAGTGTGGTTCGTTCACGAAGCTGTTCTCAAAGGATCGTGCGAACAAATATTTCTCGAAGAACATGGTGGTCTTCTTTGCAGGAGGAACCGGGCATCCTTATTTCTCAACGGATACCGGAGTCATCCTTCGGGCCATCGAGATGGAAGCGGACGTGGTGCTTCTGGCGAAATCCATCGACGGTGTTTACAGCGACGACCCCAAAAAGAACCCGAATGCGATCAAATATGATGAGATCTCCATCGATGACGTGATCGCAAAGAACCTGCAGGTGGTGGACCTTGCAGCTTCCATTCTCGCCAGGGACAACAAAGTGCCCATGTGGGTGTTTGACTTAGGTGAGGAAAACAGCATCGTAAATGCATTGTCCGGAGAATTTCACGGAACAAAAGTAACCGTATCATAGAATAAACAACAGGAAGGAGCAAAAGAGCATGGACGCAAGATTGGAACAGTACGAAAATAAGATGAAGAAGGCAATAGAGTTTTTGGAGGCAGATTTCGCGGGCATCCGCGCAGGTCGTGCAAACCCTCACATTTTGGATAAGCTTCGCGTGGATTACTACGGAACGCCGACCCCCATCCAGCAGGTGGGTAACGTAACGGTGCCTGAGGCGCGCATCATTCAGATCGCACCCTGGGACAAATCCATGCTGAAGGCTGTTGAGAAGGCCATTCAGGCATCTGACATCGGCATCAATCCTTCCAATGACGGCACCGTGATCCGCTTGGTATTCCCTGAGCTGACGGAGGAGCGTAGAAAGGATCTTGCAAAGGATATCCGCAAGAAGGCCGAGGAAGCGAAGGTTGCCGTTCGTAACATCCGTCGTGACGGCAATGACGCATTTAAGAAGCTCGCCAAGGAGGACGTTTCCGAGGACGAGATCAAGCAGCTGGGCGATGAGCTGCAAAAACTTACGGACAAGTACGTTAAAGAAATCGACGTCGTGACCGAAGCAAAGAATAAGGAGATCATGACCGTATAGTTCGTCGGAAGTGAGGTTCGAAAATATAGGGGCGGGTAGGGCGAAAGCCACGGGCCGCCCCTTACCATTGCGATCACGCATGGCGCAAGGAAAGAGGTTTACGACATGGATGAAAGCTTGAAGATCCCGCAGCACGTCGCCATCATCCTGGATGGCAACGGCAGATGGGCAAAGGCAAAAGGAATGCCCAGAAACTATGGGCACGTACAGGGAGCGAAGACCGTGGAGGTAATCTGCGAGGACGCTTACCGCATGGGCATTCAATATCTGACGGTCTATGCATTCTCCACGGAGAACTGGAATCGCCCGAAGGACGAAGTGGACGCGCTGATGAAGCTGCTTCGGAACTACATGAAGACTTGTCTGACCACGGCGGCAAAGAACCGCATGTGCGTAAAGGTCCTGGGTGATAAGACAAGGCTGGATCAGGATCTGCAGGATCGGATCGCGGAGCTTGAGGAAGCCACAAAAGATAACGACGGCCTGCATTTTCAGGTTTGCATCAACTATGGCGGACGAGATGAGATCGTAAGAGCCGTGAAAAAGCTTGCGGCTAAGGTGCAAAACGGTGAGCTCGAAAGCGCGCAGATCACGGAAGAACTCCTTGCAAACAATCTTGACACGGCGGGGATCCCGGATCCGGATCTTCTCATCCGTACCTGCAACGAACAACGGATCTCCAATTTCCTTCCTTGGCAGTTAGCCTATACGGAGTTTTATTTCACTCCCGTGGCGTGGCCTGATTTCGCCAAGGAAGAGCTTGTGAAGGCTATCGAGGCCTACAACAAAAGAGACAGAAAATACGGCGGACTGAAGACGGAAGGTTAGCCTTTAGTCCTACGTTTCGGAGGAATGGCATGTTCTGGAAGAGACTGATCAGTGGCATTGTTCTTTTGGCCATTGCGATCGCCGCCATGGCGTTCGGAAACATCATATTGGCAGCCACGCTTCTTTTGATCTCCATGATCGCATATCGGGAGCTGACAAGGGTGCTTTGCTTTTCGGGAGAGGAAAAGGGGATCGGCGCCTTGGAAGTCGTGGGGTATGTTGGCATTGCCGCATATTATGCGGTCTGCTTTTTGTCGGCCATTTACGGCCTGGATCAAAGGTTCCTTTTGGCAACGATCATGGGGACTTTTCTCGGGATGCTTCTGGTTTACGTCCTGACCTTCCCGAAGTATCAGGCGAGCCAGGTTGCAGCTTGCTTTTTCTCGGTTTTATATGCCCCCGTCTGCCTGGCCTTTGTCTTTTTGACCAGGGAGCAGGATTTGGGGATTTATTTCGTGTGGCTGATCCTGATCAGTGCATGGGGGTGTGATACCTGTGCATATGCTGTGGGTATGCTCGTCGGCAAGAAGAGGATCTTCCCCAACTTAAGCCCCAAGAAATCTCTTGAGGGTTGTATCGGCGGCGTGGCAGGTGCCATGATCATCGGTGCGCTTTATGGGCATTTCTTTGTGGAGGCAAGCTTCCCGGAAAGATCGGTGGCCTGGATCATCGCGCTGATCTGCGGGTTTGGTGCTCTGTGCAGCATGGTGGGCGACCTTGCGGCGTCCGGCATTAAGAGAAACGCAGGCATCAAGGATTATGGAAATCTGATCCCGGGGCACGGCGGCATCATGGACCGTTTTGACAGCATGATCGTCACGGCACCGTTGGTTTATTTTATGGCAACGTTTTTGCTGTAATATATCACTTAACATGTTCTGTGAGGTTTTACGATGAAAAAGATAGCAGTGCTTGGTTCCACGGGTTCGATCGGGACACAGACGCTGGACGTGGTCAGGGCGAATGCGGATGAGCTTTGCGTGACTGCGCTTGCGGCAGGAACCAGTGTTTCAAAGATGGAGGAGCAGATCCGCGAGTTTCGGCCAAAGCTGGCGTGCATGTATACGCAGGAAGCCGCAGACGAGCTGAGGTGCAAGGTGGCAGACCTTGACGTCAAAGTGCTTTGTGGCATGGATGGTCTCTTGGAGATCGCATCGGATCCGTCCTCAGACGTGGTGCTGACCGCAGTGGTCGGCATGATCGGCATTCGTCCGACCATTGCCGCGATCAATGCCGGTAAGGACATTGCGCTGGCAAACAAGGAGACGCTGGTGACGGCGGGGCATCTGATCATGCCGCTGGCGAAGGAAAAGGGCGTGCAGATCCTGCCCGTTGACAGTGAACACAGCGCCATCTTCCAGTCCTTGCACGGAGAGCCAAAGGCGAGAATGGAAAAGATCTTGCTCACCGCATCTGGCGGGCCTTTCCGCGGATGGACAAAGGATCAAATGGCAAAGATCCAGGTGGAAGATGCGTTAAAGCATCCCAATTGGAACATGGGGCATAAGATCACCATTGATTCCTCCACCATGGTCAATAAAGGCCTTGAGGTCATGGAAGCGAAGTGGCTCTTTGACGCGGATCTCGATCAGATCCAGGTCGTCGTGCATCCACAGAGCATCATTCATTCGGCAGTGCAATTTTGCGACGGCGCGATCATAGCCCAGCTTGGCATGCCTGACATGAAGCTGCCGATCCAATATGCCTTGTTTTATCCAGACAGAAGACCCATGGCGGGCAAGCGGGTTGATTTCTTCGCACTCGGTTCCATGACGTTTGAAAAGCCGGATCCCGAGAATTTTGAGGGCCTTGCGCTGGCCTATCAAGCCGCCAGGATCGGAGGGAGCATGCCCACCGTATTCAACGCTGCAAATGAGAAAGCCGTGGCGCTGTTCCTTGAGCGCAAGATCGGTTATCTGCAGATCCCGGGGCTGATCCGCGGAGCCATGGAAGCGCACAAGCCTGTTCCTTCGCCTTCCGTAGAGGAGATCCTTGAGGCGGAGCGCTGCGCAGTTGATTATTGTATGGTAAGGAGCAATTGTTGATCTTATGATGCATTACGTAATGACGCTTCTTTTGTTTATCGTGGTTTTTGGCATTGTCGTCATGTCCCATGAACTTGGACATTTCGTGATCGCGCGGATGAACGGCATTCACGTGGTGGAGTTCATGATCGGCATGGGACCGAAGATCTTTTCCTGGAAAAAGGGAGATACCCTTTATTCCCTGCGCGTTCTGCCCATTGGCGGCGCCTGCCTTTTTGAGGGAGAGGACGGACTGAACGAGAAGGAAGGGGACGCCAAGGATTCCCCTAGCGCCTTCCCTAATGCAAGTGTCTGGGCCAGGATCGCGACCGTGGTCGCAGGACCTTTTTTCAACTTTGTTTTGGCACTGCTTATCGCAGTGATCATGGTGCCGAACATTCAGATGCATGACACCTTGATCAGTGAGGTGGTGGAGGGCAGCGCGGCCGAGGAGGCTGGGCTTCATGAGGGCGACCGGATCCTGAAGGTGAACGGCGAGCGCATCTACCTGTTCAGCGAGTTATCTGTCTTTGCACAGATGAACAAGGGCGCGACCGTGGAAATGTTGATTGACCGAAACGGCGAGAAAATCTTCGCAGAGCTGACGCCAAAATATGACGAGAAGGAAGGAGCCTATTTATTCGGTGTCGTCAATTCGCATCTGGTGGACGTGAAGGGACTTCGGTGTTTCCAATATGGCTGGTATGAGGTGCGCGCCAGCGTCAAAAACACTTACAAGAGTCTTTTGATGCTGATCACGGGAAAGCTGACGAGGAAGGATGTGGCAGGGCCTGTTGGCATGGCGCACATGGTAGGTGAGATCTACGAGGAGACCAAGGAGGATTGGCGCGACGTATTCGTGAATATGTTAAATCTCACCATGTTGATCTCCGTGAGCCTTGGCATCATGAATATATTACCGCTTCCGGCGCTGGACGGAGGAAGGCTTGTCTTTTTGATCGTGGAAGTGTTCCGCGGCAAACCCGTGCCGCCGGAAAAGGAAGGGCTGGTACACTTTGTAGGCCTCGTGTTTTTCATGATCTTGATGGTGGTGGTGCTCTTTAACGACGTCTCCAACATCCTGCACATTGGGTCTTGATTTTTCAAGCAACAAGCCCTATACTGATAGAAGTGAAACGTCTACCGGCGCTAAGGAAACTTAGGTGCGGGGAGACGCTCAATAACAAAATCAAAGAGTAAAAGGAGAAACCGGCATGAAATTTTTCGTTGATACCGCGAAGGTAGAGGACATTAAGAAGGCAAATGACATGGGCGTGATCTGTGGCGTAACCACGAACCCTTCCCTGATCGCTAAGGAAGGCAGAGATTTCGTAGAAGTGATCAAAGAGATCGCTTCCATCGTAGACGGACCCATCAGTGGCGAAGTAAAGGCTACGACCGTTGATGCTGAAGGCATGATCAAGGAAGGCCGCGAGATCGCAGCGATCCATCCCAACATGGTTGTTAAGATCCCTATGACCGTTGAAGGCCTGAAGGCTTGTAAGGCACTGACCGCAGAAGGCATTAAGACCAACGTAACCCTGATCTTCTCCGCAAACCAGGCACTTCTGGCTGCAAGAGCAGGCGCTACCTATGTATCTCCTTTCCTTGGCCGTCTGGATGACATCAGCACCAGAGGCGTAGATCTGATCCGTGAGATCGCTGACATCTTTGCAGTGGCAGGCATCAAGACCGAGATCATTGCAGCAAGCGTTCGCAATCCCATCCACGTTACCGATTGTGCACTGGCTGGCGCTGACATCGCAACCGTTCCTTACTCCGTGATCGAGCAGATGACCAAGCATCCTCTTACGGACGCAGGCATCCTGAAGTTCCAGGCAGATTACAAGGCTGTTTTCGGTGAATAAGTAGAAAGCGACAAAGGCCTTCGGCAGTATGCCGAAGGTCTTTTTTAGGAAAAGACGACATAAAGATCAGGTGGACAATATGAAAATTTTTCTCAAAAAACAAGTTCTGACAATTCTTCTTTGCGCCATCCTTGCGATCACGCTGGCATCCTGCGAGAAAAAGCAGGAGGGGCAAAAGGACGCAACTTCCAGTCAAAGCGTGGAAGAGAGTAAGGAGACCGCGAGCACCGCAGAAAGCACTTCTTCCGAACAGGCATCCATACAGACTCCTGAGCCGGAAGAACCCATAACGCTTCGGGTCGGCGCATTAAAGGGACCGACCACCATGGGCCTTTTGTTCCTGATGGACAAGCAAAAGAACGGAAATGCCTGGAATGATTATGAATTCCAGATGGCGACGGGCGCAGATGAGCTGTTGCCTCTCATGGTTTCAGGAAAGCTCGACATTGCGCTGGTGCCGGCCAACTTGGCAGCCATTCTGTACCAGAAGACGGAGGGCGGCATTGCCGTGATCGACATCAACACCCTCGGCGTACTCTATCTTGTGAGCAGTGACGATTCCATCCAAAAGATCGAGGACCTGCGCGGCAGGACGGTCTATCTGACCGGAAAGGGCACGACGCCGGATTATGTGCTGCAGTACCTTTTGAAGGGCGCGGGACTTTCCACGGATGACGTGACGCTGGAATATAAATCCGAAGCAACGGAAGTGGCAGCAGTCCTTTCGCAGAAAAAGGAGGCCATTGGCTTTTTGCCGCAGCCCTTTGTGACGGCGGCCTGCATGCAAAATGAAAGCTTAAAGATCGTTCTTTCGGCAAACTTGCTTTGGAAAGAAATGAATGGAGACGACAAGGCACTTGTAACGGGCGTTACCGTGGTCCGCAAGGAAATCTTGGAGAAGTATCCTAAGGCGATCGAAACCTTCCTTGATGAGCATGTGGCTTCCACGCTGGCAATCAATGAAGACTGGACCAAAGGCGCGAAGCTGGCCGTGGAAGCTGGCATCGTCGCAAAGGAACCCATTGCGGAAAATGCCATTCCGTACTGTAACATCGCCTGCATTCATGGAGATGTCATGAAGGAGTGGCTCAGCTCGTACCTTCAGGTTCTTTACGATTTTGACAAGACCGCCGTTGGCGGGAAGCTGCCGGAGGATGATTTCTACTACGTGCAATAAGCTGGCATGATGCGTGCCGTGCTTGCATGAGCACGCACCAGGCGTAACAATTTCAAACGACAGGAGGAAGCCATGAAAGGCAAGGCGCGTTTTCAAAAGATCATACGTAAAACAGCCATTGTCCTTTTGTGGCTTTTTATTTGGCAAGGGGCGGGACTTCTGATCCGCAATCCCTTCTTATTTGCGACGCCGCTTCAGACGGCGAAGGCGCTTTTGCAAAACTTAGCGAACGATGATTTTTGGCGCACGGTCCTGATGACACTGTGTCGTATTGGCGCAGGTTTTTTCCTGGGCGTGATCGCAGGTATTTTGCTGGCAACGCTCAGTAAGGCATTTCCGCTCTTCGCGGAGATCATTAGCCCCGTCATCTCGCTTGCAAAGACGGTTCCCGTCGTTTGCTTTGTGGTTTTGTTCCTGATCTGGTGGGGCGCCTCTTTTTTGTCCGTTGCCATCAGTTTTCTCATGGTGTTTACGGCAGTTTACTTCAGCACGCTGGAGGGCCTTTTGGCCACGGACCGAAGCCTTCTTGAAATGGCGGAGGTCTTTCGGCTTCCCTTTGGTACAAAGGTGTTCTACCTTTACAGGACGGCGCTGAAGCCATTTTTCCTTGGGAGCCTAAAGACTGCTTTGGGTCTTGCATGGAAATCCGGCGTGGCCGCGGAGGTGATCGGCGTCCCGGCCCATTCGATCGGCGAAGGACTGTACCTCGCGAAGATATCCCTTGACACGGCAGGAATCTTTGCCTGGACGGTCGTTACTTGTTTGCTCTCGTTTGGATTTGAAAAGCTGGTGCTTTGGTTGGCAAAGCAACTTTTCGCGATGCAGGTGCCTTGCAAAGCGCCGAAGGAGGTTCAAGAAAAACTGGGGGAGATCCGACTTACAAACGTTCGGAAATCCTTTGGAGAGCAGAAGGTCCTTTCAAACTATTCCCTGACGCTTGCTCCGGGGGAGGAGAAGATGCTAAGCTGGCCTTCTGGTGCAGGTAAAACAACGCTTCTTCGGATCCTTTCCGGCCTGGAAAAGGCAGATGCAGGGGAAGTGACAGGCGCTGGAGTGGAAGCAGGGATCGGCATGCTCTTTCAGGAGGACAGGCTTCTTTTGGAGCAAAGCGCCCTTTGGAACGTTTACGTCGTGACTGGTTCCATGGAAAAGGCAAGGGATGCGCTAAAGCCGCTTTTGGAAGAGTCGCTTTGGGAGAAGCCTTGCAAGAGCCTTTCCGGCGGAGAACGGCGCCGCGTTGCGCTCGCCCGGGCCTTGGCGGCCGGCGGGAATCTTCTTCTTTTGGATGAGCCGTTTGCGGGGCTGGATGAAGAGAGGATCCTGATCTGCAGCGAGGAGATCAAAAAAAGCAAGAAACATCGGACAATTCTCATCGCAAGCCACGTAAAAAATGATTGTGTTTTTGAAGGAACTATGCTATAATTCTAAACTGACTGTAATCGTAACCAATTTTGGGCCGCAAAGACAAAACGAGCGGCGAAAATGGAGGTACGGTAGTTTAAGGAGGAGAACTAAGAATGAGTTTGCAGGTAGAAAAATTAGACCACAACATGGCAAAGCTGACGATCGAAGTTGGCGCTGAGGAGCTGGAGGAGGCACTTCAGAAGGCATATCTGAAGAACAAGAACAAGATCAACGTTCCCGGCTTCCGCAAGGGCAAGGTGCCCCGCAAGATGATCGAGAAGATGTACGGCGAAGCCGTTTTCTATGAGGATGCAGCAAATGAGCTGATCCCGGATGCTTATGACAAGGCACTCGAGGAGTGCACCGAGGAGATCGTATCCTCTCCGAAGATCGAAGTAACGAGCATCGAGGCAGGCAAGGGCATGACCTTTACCGCTGAGGTTGCATTAAAGCCTGAAGTTACCCTTGGCGACTACAAGGGCGTGACCGTTGAGAAGGCTGATCTTACCGTTACCGACGACGAGATCAACGCGGCGATCGATAAGGAAAGAGAGAGCAACGCAAGAGCCATCGTGATCACGGATCGTCCCGTAAAGGCCGGTGATGAGACCGTTATCGATTTCGAAGGCTTTGTTGACGGTGTTGCATTTGACGGCGGCAAGGGCGAGAATTACCCTCTGACCATTGGTTCCGGCGCATTCATCCCTGGCTTTGAAGAGGGACTCATCGGCGCAAGCCTGAACGAGGAAGTGGACGTGAACGTAACCTTCCCCGAGGATTATCAGGCATCCGAGCTTGCTGGCAAGGCTGCAACTTTTAAGTGCACCGTAAAGGAGATCAAGGAGAAGGAGCTTCCTGAGCTGGATGATGAATTCGCAGCAGAGGTTTCCGAGTTTGATACCCTTGAGGAGTACAAGGCTGACGTTAAGAAGAACCTTGAAGAGAGAAAGGCTTCTGAAGCTAAGAGAGCAAAGACGGACGCTGCAATCGACGCTGCGATCGCCAATGCTACCATGGACATCCCTGAAGCAATGATCCAGACAACTCAGAGACAGATCCTTGACGAGTATGCACAGAACATGCAGGCACAGGGCCTTAGCCTTGAGCAGTACATGCAGTACACCGGTCTTGACACCGACACTCTGATGGAGCAGATCAGACCTCAGGCTGAGAGCCGCATCAAGGGCCGCCTGGTTCTTGAGGCTGTTGCAAAGGCTGAGAAGATCGAAGCTTCCGAGGAAGATTTCGAAGCAGAAGTAAAGACCATGGCAGACGCATACAACATGGAGGCTGACAAGGTGAAGGAGCTTCTCGGCGAGAAGGGCAAGAAGTCCCTGCTCGAGGACATCTGCATCAAGAAGGCACAGGAGCTCATCGTGGAGAACACGAAAGAGGCCTAAACCTTAAGAACTTCAAGCGAAATGAGAATATGAGAAACGAAGGGCTGCGCCGCAAAAATGGCGAAGCCCTTTTTCTTCCTTAAAGTTTTCTAAAAATTCACGCATTATCATTGAAAAAAAGGTGATTTTGGGATATGCTAAATAAGACGCATCGTGTCAAGAAGAATATTATTGCGAAAGGCAGGATCAGTAAATGAGTTTAATTCCTTATGTCATTGAGCAGACCAGTAAGGGAGAGAGGTCATATGACATCTACTCCAGACTTTTGAAGGATAGGATCATTTTCCTCGGAGAGGAGGTCAATGACGTTTCGGCGAGCATCGTCGTTGCGCAGCTTCTTTTCCTTGAGGCAGAGGATCCCGATAAAGACATCCATCTGTACATCAACAGCCCCGGCGGCAGCATTTCCGCAGGCATGGCCATTTACGACACCATGCAGTACGTGAAATGTGACGTTTCCACCGTTTGCATCGGCATGGCCGCAAGCATGGGCGCATTTCTTCTCGCAAGTGGCGCAAAGGGCAAGCGTTTTGCGCTTCCCAATGCCGAGATCATGATCCATCAGCCTCTTGGCGGAACCCAGGGCCAGGCGACGGAGATCGAGATCGCCGCAAAGCACATCTTGAAGACGAAAGAGAAAATGAATCGCATGCTCGCTGAGATGACGGGCCAGAGCTACGAGACCATCTGCGCGGACACCGACAGAGACAACTGGAAGAGCGCACAGGAAGCAATGGAGTACGGCCTTGTGGATAAGGTGATCGCTTCTCACGACAACGCATGATAAGGAGCTAAGTAAATGGCAGGAAAGTTTAACGATGATAACGTCAAGTGTTCCTTTTGCGGCAAGCATCAGGGACAGGTCCGCAAACTGATCGCAGGACCTACGGGCGTATATATCTGCGACGAATGCGTCGAGATCTGCGAGGACATCATCGCGGAGGAACTCGAGGATGAGGATCAGCAGGAAGAAAGCCCCATTGACATTAATCTTCTGAAACCAAAGGAGATCAAGCACTTTCTCGATGATTACGTGATCGGGCAGGAGGAAGCTAAAAAGGTTTTGTCCGTGGCGGTCTACAATCATTACAAGAGAGTGACGGCACCCAAATCCGTGGGTGACGTGGAGCTCCAGAAAAGTAACATCATCATGATCGGGCCCACGGGTTCCGGTAAGACCTATCTGGCACAGACGCTTGCGAAGATCATTGGCGTTCCGTTTGCGATTGCAGACGCCACGACGCTGACCGAGGCAGGCTACGTGGGTGAGGACGTGGAGAATATCCTCTTAAAGCTCATCCAGGCGGCAGACTATGACGTAGAGCGTGCGCAGTATGGCATTGTCTATATCGACGAGATTGACAAGATCACAAAAAAGAGCGAGAACGTGTCCATCACGCGTGACGTCTCCGGTGAGGGCGTGCAGCAGGCACTCCTGAAGATCATCGAGGGAACCGTTGCGAGCGTGCCTCCCCAGGGCGGAAGAAAGCACCCGCATCAGGAACTCATCCAGATCGACACCACCAACATCCTGTTTATCTGCGGCGGTGCGTTTGACGGACTGGAAAAGATCGTGGAGGCAAGACTGGACCGCAAGGCCATCGGCTTTAACACCGAGGTTTCGGTCAAGTCCAATAAGGAGATCAGCGATCTGCTCGCCGAGGTTGTGCCTCAGGATCTGACCAAGTTTGGCCTGATCCCTGAATTCGTTGGACGCGTGCCCATCAATGTTTCGCTCCGCGGTCTTGACAAGGAAGCACTGATCCGCATCCTGAAGGAGCCGAAGAATGCTTTGATCAAGCAGTATCAGAAGCTCTTTGAGATGGATGAGGTGAAGCTTTCCTTTGACGATGACGCGGTGGAGCTGATCGCGCAGAAGGCCTTTGACAGAAAGACCGGCGCGAGAGGACTGCGCTCCATTCTTGAGAACGTGATGATGGATACGATGTATGAGATCCCTTCGGATGATACGATCGGTCATTGCGTGATCACGAAGGATGCAGTCGAAGGGACCCAGCCGCCTACCGTTTTCCGCAGGGAAAAGAAGGCTGCCGGGATTTAAGGAAGGAACCATAAGTCATGGTGATCAAGAACGTCGCACTTGAGACGGTCTGCGGCATAACCAGCAAGATCCCCGATAACGCGCTGCCGGAGGTAGCCTTTGCGGGGAAGAGCAACGTGGGAAAGAGTTCGCTCATCAATGCGCTGATGAACCGTAAGAACCTTGCGAGGACCAGTTCGCAGCCTGGCAAGACGCAGACCATCAATTTCTATAATATCAACAACGCCTTATATTTTGTGGATCTTCCAGGCTATGGCTATGCAAAGGTCAGCCTGGAGATCAAGGCAAAATGGGGCAAGATGATCGAGAATTATCTCAAAAAAAGCAAACAGTTAAAGCTTGTCTTCCTGCTGATCGACATTCGTCATGAACCGTCGGAAAACGATCGCGTCATGTACAACTGGGTCAAGGACATGGGCTTTGCCCCGGTGATCATTGCAACGAAGCTCGATAAGATCAACCGCAGCCAGATCCAAAAGCAGGTGAAGCTGATCCGGGAAGGCTTAAAGGCAAGCAGTGAAACAGTGATCATTCCCTTCTCCGCAGAGACAAAGCAGGGCAGGGACGAGATCTACGCACTCTTAGACCAGGTGGATTTGGGAGGTACAACGTGAAGAAGTATTGCAAAGCCGTCGTGAATATTGTTGTTTTCATCGTGGCGGTGCTTCTTGTCATTTTTTTGCTTCCAAGGCTCCTGGCCTTTTTTGCGCCCTTTGTGGTAGGCCTTGTGATCGCATGGATGGCGGGTCCCCCCGTAAAATTCTTCGAGGAGAAGATGAAGATCAAGCGAAGGGCCGGTTCCGCATTTGTGATCATTGCCGTAATTGCCCTGATCGTGCTTGCGATCTATGGACTCGGTTCCATTTTGGTCAAAGAGGGCGTCGGCTTTGCACAATCCTTCCCGGAAATGTGGGAAGACGTGCAAAAGGATCTCGATGAGATCGCCGAACGCATGAAAAACGTGTATCTCTCCTTGCCGGAAGCCGTGCGGGACCGCCTCGACGGAAGCCTTACGGCCCTGGAAAACTCCGCGGGCGATTTCCTTGGAAAGATCAGCAATCCGACACTGACGGCGGTCGGGAATTTCGCAAAATATCTGCCGACGCTCCTGATCGGCGTGATCATGGCCCTTCTTTCGGCATATTTCTTCGTCGCGGATCGCAAGAACGTGAATGAGTGGTGCACAAAGCACGTGCCCAAGGTCATTCAGGATCGTTATGAGCTGATCCGCCAAAGCCTGGTGCGCGCCGTGGGCGGCTATGTCAAGGCGCAGCTCAAGATCGAGATCTGGGTGTATTTCGTACTTGTGATCGGCCTTTGGATCTTGAAGGTGAGGTATGTTCTTCTGATCGCAGTGGGCATTGCTTTTCTGGATTTCCTTCCCGTGTTTGGCACCGGAACCGTCATGGTGCCCTGGGCCATCATCAAGATCATGGGCGGAGACCTAAAGATGGGCATTGGCATTCTGATCACCTGGGGCCTTGGACAGCTCCTTCGCCAGATCATTCAGCCCAAGATTGTTGGAGATTCCATCGGCCTTTCGCCGTTGCCAACCTTGTTCCTTTTGTACCTGGGCTATCAGTTCGGCGGCGTCTTTGGCATGATCGTTGCGATCCCCGTAGGTCTCATTTTGTTCTCCCTTTATGAGGGCGGCGTTTTTGACACCACCAAGGATTCCGTAAAGCTTCTGATCCTTGGGGTCAACCAGTTTAGACGACTTACGCCGGAGGACCTTAAGGAGATCCGGGAAGAGGAGAAAGCAGAGGAAAAGATGCTCGAGGAAGCCATTTCCGAAGAAAGTGAAAAAAACTCTTAAAAAATCAATAAAATCCATAAATTTACGTAACTTTTGCCTTCTAAAAACCGTCTTATGTTTTAGAAGGCATTTTTATGGGCTTTTTTATGGCATTTTGTGGTATATACTTTGGGTTTTTGGGGTTTGGATTCATCGGAAAGGATGGGATGGCATGCAAAAGATCGCGGTTTATAATAATGCAACGGGGATCGCAGGAAAGCTGGAATTCCTTTGCAGGGGCGAGCAGATCGAAATCGTGGTGGAAAAGACGAAAGAAAAGCTTTTGGAGGACGTGGTGCGCAGGAGCGTGTCCATGGTTTTGTTAGACGTATTTATGGAGGCGCAGGGACTTGGCGAGGGACTTCGCCTGATCGCGGAGGTCCGCAAGACCTGCAGGATGCCGATCATTGTCGTGTCTGATCAGACAAGCGATACGGCCAAGGTTGCGGCGCTTAGCATTGGCGCGGATGACTTTGTAAATGCCGATGACAATCCCCTTGTCACCATGGCGCGGATCAAGTCGCAGCTTCGGCGCTACGTTCAGCTGACCGGAACCCGTCCGAGGCCCGCCGAGAACATGTATCGGATCGATGGCCTTGTGATCTATGACGACCAAAGGAAGGTGACGGTGGAAGGAAGGGAAGTGTACCTGACACCGACGGAATATGAAATCCTAAAGCTTCTTGTCATGGAGCACGGCAAGGTGTTATCCATTCCGAAGATCTACGAGGACATCTGGCAGATGCGGGCCGTGGACGTGGACAATACGGTCGCGGTTCACGTGCGACACATCCGCGAAAAGATCGAGGACAACCCCCGAAAACCCAAATACCTCAAGGCAATTTGGGGAACAGGCTATATGGTCGGCTAATTCTAAAAGAAATGTGAAATAATGCGAAAATTATTGACGAATAGTCTGAAAAATCATATAATTAAACTCGTGAGGGGTTTTTGAACAGAAGGCCCCGGAATGATTACCAGAATAAACTTAGGAGGTAGCAAGAATGGGTTTAATTTCAACAGTTGTAGGCGCAGCGTCCGGAGTGATCAACGCAGGCGTAGGTGCAGTAGCAGGCACAATGTCTAACCAGTGGAAAGAGTTTTTCTACTGTGACGCCATCGACCCGAAGTATTTGATGGTTCGCGGTCACAAGAGGACCAGCGGCAAGGCTGCAAATAATAAGGGCGATGACAATGTAATTTCTAATGGTTCCGTGATCGCGGTTGCAGACGGACAGTGTATGCTGATCGTTGATCAGGGCAGAGTTGCAGATCTGTGCGCAGTTCCCGGTGAGTATGTTTACGATCAGTCCAGCGAGCCTTCCATCTTCTCCGGCAACCTTGGCGAGTCCATTAAGGAAACCTTCAAGGCTATGGGAAGACGTTTCACCTTTGGCGGTGACAGCGGCAAGGAGCAGAGAGTTTACTACATCAACACCAAGGAGATCATGGGCAACATGTACGGCACCCCTAAGAAGGTTCCCTTCCGCGTGGTGGACGAGCGTGCAGGCATCGACATTGACATCTCCATCGGATGCTTTGGTGAGTACAGCTATCGCGTAGCTGATCCCATCGTATTCTATACCAATATCTGCGGTAATTCCGCTGAGTATTTTGAGCGTTCCAAGATCGACAGCCAGTTAAAGACTGAGATCCTGACCTCCCTTCAGCCCGCATTCGCTAAGATTTCCGCAATGGGCGTTCGTTATTCCGCACTTCCCGGCCACACCGAGGAGATCGCAGCAGCCCTGAACGAAGTTCTTTCCGAGAAGTGGGGTGCACAGAGAGGCCTTGAGATCGTATCCTTCGGCGTATCTTCCGTAACGGCAGACGAAGAAGACGAGAAGATGATCAAGGAAATGCAGAAGCAGGCTGCTTACACGGATCCTACCCGTCTTGCAGCATATGCAGGCGTTGCTCAGGCAGACGCCATGAAGCTGGCAGCAGCAAATACTTCCGCAGGCCCCATGATGGCATTCATGGGCATGAACGCAGCTCAGAACGCAGGCGGCGGCATGGACATCAACGGACTGATGGCACAGGGCCAGGCAATGCGTGCACAGCAGGCAGCAGCAGCGGCTCCCGCAGCAGCTCCCGCAGCAGCTCCCGCAAACAGCTGGAAGTGCAGCTGTGGTGCTACCGTAACCGGTAACTTCTGCCCTGAGTGTGGTTCTAAGAAGCCCGAAGCTCCTGCAGGTTGGACCTGCTCCTGTGGCGCAGTGAACCAGGGTAAGTTCTGCAGCAGCTGTGGCGCTAAGAAGCCCGCAGGCGCTCCTCAGTACAAGTGCGACAAGTGCGGTTGGACTCCTGAAGATCCGACCAATCCTCCGAAGTTCTGCCCTGAGTGTGGCGATCCCTTCGGCGATGAGGACGTTCAGTAAGTAATCAGCCCCATAGGGCATTGGAAACTGGCTACCCAGAAACGGGTAGCCAGTTTTTTTAGATATTTTGTAAAATATACTTGACAATATGTCGCTTTAGTTGTATAGTGCATATTAGAAAGAAAAAAGGAGCGTGATCGCCATGGAAGAATTATTACAAGTAAAAGAATTACGTAAGACCTTCCAGCTTACCGCGAAGCAGCAAAAGCTGGAAAACACAAAAGAAAAGGTCAAGGTGGCAGTGGACGGCCTGTCCTTCACGGCATATAAGGGAGAGGTGTTTGGGCTCCTTGGACCGAACGGTGCAGGAAAGACGACGACGCTGCGCATGCTTGCCACGTTGATCAAGCCGGATTCCGGTGATGCCATTTTGGATGGCGCGAGCATCGTGTCTCAGCCAGAGATCGTTCGTAGCAAGATCGGGTTTCTGACCAGTGAATTAAAGCTTGAAGATTTCTTTACGCCGAATTATCAATATGACTTCTTCTCGGGACTTTACGGAGTGGATCCTCAGATTGCGGCAGCCAGAAAGAAGGAATTGTTCGAGCGCTTTGGCATCGACAAGTTTGCCGAGGTGAAATATGGCAACCTTTCGACTGGCATGAAGCAGAAGGTGAGTCTTGTGGTCAGCCTGGTACATGATCCCGACGTCGTGATCTTTGATGAGCCCACAAACGGTCTGGACGTCCTTACGGCCAAGGTGGTAACGGACTTCCTCTTGGACCTGAAATCCAGGGGCAAGAGCATCATCGTTTCCACACACATCTTCAGCCTGATCGAAAAGGTCTGCGACAGAGTCGGCATCGTGATCGCGGGAAAGATGGTGGAGTGCGGGACTCTCGGAGAGATTTGCGGCGAAAAGACGTTGGAGGATCGTTTCTTTGAAATCTATGAAGAAAAGGTAGGTAGGATCGATGAATAATATCATAACCATTATCAAAAAAGAGTTGGCCCGCTTCTTTGGGGACAGAAGATTGGTATTTACCACGATCATCATGCCGGGCCTTTTGATCTACTTGATGTACAGCCTGATGGGCGAGGGCATGATGAAGCAGATGACCACGCCGAAGGACTACGTATCGAAAATATATGCTTATAACATGCCTGCCGAAATGAAGGATCTGTTTGCACCCGTAAAAGCAGAGTGGACCACGTGGGACGGCAATGCGTCTGACAAGGATCGCGTACTGAAGGAGATCGCGGACGGCGAGATGGACCTTCTGGTATGCTTCCCGGACAATTTCTTAGAGACCGTACAGACCTATCAGAATTCAGATGGAAGCGCACCGCAGGTTGAGCTGTATTACAGTTCTGAGAAGAGCAATTCCCTGACGGCATATAACCAGATCAACGCAATGCTCGACGCCTGGGAAGAGCAGATGACCAACAAATTCGACGTAAACCGCGCGGAAGGAAGATTTGGCGATTATGATCAGGCTTCCGAGACCGGCATGATCGGAAAGCTGCTCTCCGGACTTCTGCCCATGCTGATCATGACCTTCATCTTCAGCGGATGCTCTGGCGTTGCGCCTGAATCCATCGCCGGTGAGAAGGAGAGAGGCACCATCGCAACCCTCCTGGTAACCCCCGTAAAGAGAAGCGCACTGGCCCTTGGCAAGGTCATCAGCCTTAGCATCATCGCCCTGATGGCGGGCGTATCGAGCTTTATCGGAACCATTCTCTCCCTGCCGAAAATGATGGGAGACGAAGTGGACATTAACATTGTAAGCTACGACATGAGCGATTACCTGCTGCTCTTTGCAGTCATTATCTCCACGGTGTTTGTGATCGTATCCATCATCTCCATCATCTCCGCAAATTCGAAGAGCGTGAAGGAAGCAACGACCATGATGGCTCCGTTCATGATCGCGATCATGCTGGTGAGCATCCTGCCCATGCTCGGCGTGGACGTTGGCGGCAAGGCAGCATATGCGATCCCTCTGTTCAACTCCGTAAAGACCATGTCCGGCATCTTTGGATTTAGCACAAACCTGCCCATGGCGATCATGACCATCGGCGTGAACGTTGTAGCAACCTGCGTACTTGTTGTGGTACTTACGAAGATGTTCGATTCCGAGAACGTGATGTTTGGAAAGTAAGACAATCCCTGAAAGAAAACAAGAAGAGTTATGAAGAATGCGAAAGAAGAGCATTCAAGAGCAAAAGAAAAGTGCCGGACGTTCCGTCCGGCACTTCTTGTTTGCAGATGTTTGATCTGATTAAGCTACTACGGTAACGTTGGTAGCACGGATCTTGCTGCTGTTCTGAGGATCGCACTCGGTATCGAAGGTAACCTTCTGGCCCTCTTCAAGAGACTTGAAGCCTTCAGCGTTGATAGCGGAGAAGTGTACGAAAACTTCCTCTCCAGTTGCCTCGTTGGTGATGAAACCATAACCCTTCTGTGCGTTGAACCACTTAACAGTACCGTTGTTCATTGTAGAACCTCCTTCTTTTGCTTGGGACATAGCCCGTTTTAGGTTTAGTAATTCTAAAACGTAGGACAAAAAAATCACATATTTTTGTCAACCATCATTCTTCAATGATCCGAAGGATCATTTGCACTCTGCACTTCGTAGCCAGGATCGCGAAAGGCGAATGATGACTTACAAAAATATGTGAGTTCAATGACACTCTTTTAGAATCCTCTTAAAGTATAGTATTCAAAAAAGAAAATGTCAATAAAATTTTCATTTTTGTTGTGATAATTCACTTAAATAGTTGCCGAATTCTCATTTTTCTTGTAAAATAGTAACATGAGACAGTGGGAAAGTATCTCCTTTTGACTGAGGTTTGATGGAGCGCCTTGGACGCTTAGAGGGAGGCGACATGCTGGGAAACAAGAAAGTGATCGGACTTTGCGTCACGAAGATCCATGACAGGGTCAGGGCTGCCTTGGCTGACGAGGTGAATCTTGCAGCCGTGGAGCAAGGCTATAAGCTGATCTGTTTTAACAGTATTGAGGATTTTTATCGGGACGACGTATATAGCAAGGGCGCCAAGACGATTTATGACCGAATGGATCTTGACATGCTTGACGGACTGATCGTGTGCCAGGAGCATTTTTGCAATCAGCGGATCGTGGAAGAGATCATTGACCGCGCCGCGAAGAAGCAGATCCCTACCGTCATTTTGAACGGTGAGGCGAAGGGGTGCGTGAGTGTCATCAATGACTGCAAGGATGCCTTCAAGGACATGATCCGCCATATTATCCGCGTTCACCACGTGAATGATCTGTATTTCCTTGCGGGGAGATTGGGAGACCATAATTCCGAGGAACGTCTTGAGTATTTCCGCGAGGTGATGGAGGAATGTGGCCTTGCGGTCCGCGATGACCGCATCGGTTACGGAGATTACTGGGATGAGCCGGCCATGCGCATCACGGAGGATCTGGTGGTGAACGGAAAGCTTCCGCGTGCCATCATCTGTGCCAATGACAATATGGCCTTTGGCGTTTGCAAGAAGCTGAAAATGCTGGGCTATTCCGTCCCCGAGGATGTGATCGTGACGGGATTTGACGGCATCCCGGCGGTGGAATATTTTTATCCAAAGCTCACGACCTGTCGCGAGAATTGGGAGGAGCAGGCCAAGACCTGCGTGGAAGTGCTCCGCAAGCTCTTTGCGGGAGAACCCGTACAGCAGACCTATCGGATCCCTTACGGAAATAAATATGCCGAGAGCTGCGGCTGTGAGAAGCCCAAGCTCATTCAAAGGGACGAGGCTGCGGCTGAGCTGTTTTCGCTCCTCGAGTCCATGGAGGCTCATGAGGATTACGTGACGAGCGAGACCGAGATGATGCTGAACATCGAGGACGTAAATGACTTAATGGGACCGCTCTCAAGGTTTATTCTTTCGAATTCCTGGCTTTGCGTGAGCAGTAAGTTCATGCAGCTTGCCACCGTGGAAGGCTGGGAGGACGGCCGCATGATCGTGGTGCCGTCCATGTATGGCCAGGACCGTGAGCTGCGCTATATCAGCGACGATGACATGCTTCCGGAAACCTGGGAATGGGCAGAGGATGACAGTTGCTATGTCCTTACGAGCGTATATTCCAAGGATTCCTTCTGTGGCTATTATGCCGTAAAGACCACCTACATCGGCGGCATCGGCTACAAGATGAAAAAGATCGTCCGTCTTGCGAACCTGGTCTGCAATTCGCTGATCAATCAGTTCAAGCAGCGCGAGATGATGCGCAACATGGAAGGCGCGATCTATCGCGACACCTTGACGGGACTTCCGAACCTAAAGGGTGCGACGAAGTGGTTCGAAGATTTTTCTTCCAACGAGGCAAATCACAAAAAGAGCCTTTCCATTTCGGTGTTTGCACTGGCGCAGTATAAAATGCTTTATGAAAAATATGGCATGCCGGCCGTGGAGGATATCATCCTTACGCTTTCGGAAAAGCTCAAGATTTTGCGTGGCATCGGCGGCTTCCTTGCAAGGACTTCTGAAAATGAGTTCGTTTTGATCCAGGTGTTTGAGAATGCCTCGATGATCAATTCCGCCAACGCAAGGCTTGCTTTGGCCGTGCAAAAGGAAGTTGCTAAATTCAATCAGCAAAAGCGCATCGGTCAGCCCGTGGACGTCAACGTCGGCAGCACGACCGCAGGCAGCGGCTGGAAGGGGTCTTTAAGCGCATTTGTGAAATATGCCTCCAACGAGATGGTCCTGAACAGAATGAACGGAAGCGCAGAGGTAAAGGACGACGAGCAGGGTTCCCACGGGGATTACCTCGACGTGTTCAATCTCCTTGTGGACAACAATCTTTTCCAGTATCATTATCAGCCCATCGTGGATGCGAGAGACGGTTCCATCTATGGCTACGAGGCGTTGATGCGTACCAAGGGCGGCATCAATCTGACACCCCTCGACATTCTTGGCGCGGCGAAGGAATTTCAGAGATTGGATGAGATCGAGCATGCTACCATGTTCAACATCATGAAGCAGTATGCGAACGAGAATGAGAGATTCTTTGGCAGAAAGGTCTTCATCAACACGATCCCCAATCATTTCCTCTCGGCGGAGGAAAGCGCAAAGCTGGCGGAGAAATATCAGGCCTACATGGACAAGGTGGTCTTTGAGGTGACGGAGCAGGAGACCAGCTCCGACGAGGAGCTTGAGGCCTTAAAGCGCTTCAGCGCCGGCAGCGGCAACGTGCAGATTGCCATTGACGATTACGGCACGGGACATTCCAACATCGTGAATCTTCTTCGCTATGCGCCGCAGATCATCAAGATCGACAGGTATCTGATCAGCGGCATCGACAGCGACGTGAATAAGCAGATCTTCGTTAAGAACACCATCGAGTTTGCGGCAATGAACGGGATCAAGGTGCTTGCGGAGGGCGTTGAGACGCTAGGAGAGCTCAGAAGCGTCATTGAGTATGGCGTTGACCTGATCCAGGGCTATTATCTCGGCAGGCCCCAGGCGGACCCGATCGCGGAGCTTGAGGACAAGGTTCTGAGCGAGATCATCAACCAGAATCTGACCCTTGCCGTTTATGACAAGGGCAATCAGAAGGTATATACGGCGAAGGACGGCGAGACCGTGAACGTGGTGGAGCTTGCGCTTCACAAGTACAATTACGTACATGTCGTATCGGGCAATGTAAAGCTTATCGGTAAGAAGGACAGCACGGTCAACCTTGTGGTGAAGGTGGCGGATAACGCGGACGTAAGGCTTTCGCTCACGGACGTGAACCTGACCGGCATTGATGAACCGGCGATCCAGCTGGGCAAGGCAAGCAATCTGGAACTTTCACTGGATGGCTTCAATTCCGTCAACAAGAACGGCATTTTGGTAACGACGAACGCAAGGCTTCGTATCGTTGGCCGCGGCGCGCTTCTTGTGAACAGCAATGACAATTATACGGTGGGCATTGGCGCCAAATATGACGATCCTTATGGAGAGATCATTTTCGAGCATACCGGTTGGGTGCGCGTGATCTCCTCGGGCGATAAGATCGTCGGCGTCGGCGGAGGCTACAGCAATTCGCCCATCACCATTAAGAGCGGACACATGGAGGTTTCCTGCTCCGGCATCTCCGTCATGGGCATCGGAAGCTCTGCAGGTGAGGCATCGATCAACATCGGTGACGCGGAGGTGATGGTAAAACAGTCCGGAAATGAAGCCGTCGGCATTGGAACGATCAAGGGAAAATGCAAGCTTCATTTTGCGGGAAGGGCAAACGTGACGGCCGACGGAGAACGCGCGGTCTGCGTGGGTTCCATGTTTGGTGAGGATTGTTCGTTGCATCTCGACGGCGGAAAGATCAATGCCGTCAGCCATTGTGACACGGGCGCCGTGATCGGAACCTATTCCGGGTCTTGTACGACCTATTGTAAGGATTGCGACGTGACGGTTTATGGAGAAGGTTCCATGGTGACCGGCATCGGAAGCAATCGCGGCAAGTGCACGACGGAGATTTCCGGCGGCGTATTGGACGTAAAGCTTCTTTCGGGCGGCGGAAAGCCGTTTGGATATGAAGAGGACCGCATGGTCATCACGGGAGGAAACGTGATCGACAGGGGCGGTGCGGAGATCACCGCGTGGAATGCATATGGACAAAGGCTGCATCTTGAGATCAAGGATCAAGATCATTTTGAACAGGTGATCTGGACCGAGCACGGGGAGTACGTTTACTCTGCGGATCGCTCTAAGGAGCACGAGATCATGTGCATTTACCTGCCATAGTTCGATTTCGGTTTTACAGGCTTGTACCCATCGGGGACTGCACGTTCAGTCCCCGATTTTTCTTGATTGTTCCGAAAAAGTTTATAGATTTTTAATTGCATTTATGCTTCATCGGTGTTATACATGTTATAGAACAATAAATAGACAAAGGGGGTGTGAACATGAACATCCAGAAATTTACGCAAAAATCACTACAAGCAGTGCAGGACTGCGAAAAGCTTGCCATGGAATATGGCAATCAGGAGATCGAGCAGGAGCACCTTTTGGTTTCACTGTTGCAATTGGAGGACAGCCTGATCTTAAAGCTCATCGAAAGGATGGAGATCCAAAAGGAGCACTTCATGAACCGCGCGATCTCGGCGCTCGAAAAGCGCGTGAAGGTGCAGGGCGGAAATCCTTATGTCGGCCAGTACTTGAATAAAGTGCTGATCACGGCCGAGGATGAGGCAAAGCGCATGGGCGATGAATATGTTTCCGTAGAGCATCTTTTCCTCGCCATGTTAAAGAACCCCAACAGAGAGATCAAGGAGATCTTTAGGGAATATGGCATCACTCAGGAGCGCTTCTTGAAGGCGCTTTCAACCGTGCGCGGAAACAGAAACGTGACCAGCGATAATCCAGAGGCAACCTATGACACGCTTGAGAAATACGGCACGGACCTTGTGGAGAAGGCGAGAGATCAAAAGCTTGATCCCGTGATCGGGCGTGACAATGAGATCCGTAACGTGGTCCGGATCCTGTCCAGAAAAACAAAGAACAATCCCGTGTTGATCGGTGAGCCCGGCGTTGGTAAAACGGCCGTGGTGGAAGGTCTTGCACAGAGGATCGTGCGCGGAGACGTGCCCCAGGGACTGAAGGATAAGAAGATCTTTGCCCTCGACATGGGTGCCCTTGTGGCCGGCGCAAAATACCGCGGTGAATTTGAGGAAAGACTTAAGGCCGTGCTCGAGGACGTGAAAAAGAGCGAAGGACAGATCATTCTGTTCATCGATGAGCTGCACACGATCGTCGGCGCAGGAAAAACGGACGGCGCTTTGGATGCAGGCAACATGCTCAAGCCTATGCTTGCGCGTGGCGAGCTGCACTGCATTGGTGCGACGACCTTGGATGAGTATCGGAAGTACATTGAAAAGGATGCGGCCTTAGAGCGTAGGTTCCAGCCCGTCATGGTGGATGAGCCGACGGTGGAGGACACCATCTCCATTCTGCGTGGCATCAAGGAGCGTTATGAGGTATATCATGGCGTGAAGATCATGGACAATGCTTTGGTGAGCGCTGCCGTGTTGTCGCACAGATATATCACCGACAGATTTCTTCCTGACAAGGCCATTGACCTTGTGGACGAGGCCTGCGCGCTGATCAAAACGGAGCTTGACAGCATGCCTGCGGAGCTCGATGAGATTTCACGTAAGGTGATGCAGATGGAGATCGAGGAAGCGGCGCTGAAGAAAGAGGATGACAGATTAAGCAAGGAGCGTCTGGAAGAACTCCAAAAGGAGCTCGCGGAGCTGAAAGCGGAGTTCGCTGAGAAGAAGGCACAGTGGGATAATGAAAAGTCTTCAGTAGATCACCTGAGTAAGCTCCGTGAGGAGATCGATCAGGTGAATTCCGAGATTGAGATCGCTCAGAGAAACGGCGACCTTGAGAAGGCGGCAGAGCTTTCCTATGGCAAGCTGCCCTCGCTGAAGAAAGAGTTGCAGCAGGAAGAGGAAAAGGTTGCAGGCGGCCTGTCGCTTGTGCATGAGAAGGTTTCGGACGAGGAGATTTCCAGGATCGTCAGCCGCTGGACCGGCATTCCCGTGGCAAAGCTCACGGAGAGCGAGAGAAACAAGACCTTGCATCTGGACGAGGAGCTGCATAAGAGAGTCATCGGTCAGGATGAGGGCGTTGAAAAGGTGACGGAGGCGATCATCCGCTCCAAGGCGGGCATCAAGGATCCTTCCAAACCCATTGGTTCGTTCCTGTTCCTTGGACCTACCGGCGTCGGCAAGACGGAGCTTGCTAAGGCATTGGCGGCAAGTCTTTTCGACGATGAGAGCAACATGGTCCGTCTGGACATGAGTGAGTACATGGAGAAGTTCTCCGTATCGAGACTGATCGGAGCGCCTCCCGGATACGTGGGCTATGAAGAGGGCGGCCAGCTGACGGAGGCTGTTCGCAGAAAGCCTTACAGCGTGGTGCTGTTCGATGAGATCGAGAAGGCACATCCTGACGTGTTCAACGTGCTCCTTCAGGTCCTCGACGATGGGCGTATCACGGATTCTCAGGGGCGTACCGTGGACTTTAAGAACACGATCCTGATCATGACCTCTAACATTGGTGCACAGTATCTTCTCGACGGCATATCCCCTGACGGCAGCATCGTTCCTTCGGCGGAAAAGGCCGTGATGGAAGACCTTCGTGCACATTTCCGCCCCGAGTTTTTGAATCGTCTCGATGAGACCATCCTGTTCAAACCGTTGACCAAGCAGAACATCAGCGGGATCATAGACCTCCTTATGAAGGACGTGAATGCACGCCTTTCGGAGAAGGAGCTTTCCATCGAGCTTACGGAGGATGCAAAGCACCTGATCGCCGAGGAAGCATATGATCCGATCTATGGCGCAAGGCCCTTAAAGCGTTATCTGCAAAAGAACGTGGAGACGCTGGCAGCGAGACTGATCTTGTCCGGCGAGGTGGATCAGGATGATGTCATTTTGGTCGACAGAGAGGGTGACGGGCTGAAGGCCATTGTGAAAAAAAGATAAAACCCACTAGCATTTTTCAGCAAAACGTAGTATTTTTAAACTAGGATACTGTTTTGTCTCGGAACTTGCGGGAGGGCTTATGACTCGAAGGATTGCCGTTTTTATCGGTCAGTTGAATCAAGAATACTTGATGGAGATGAGTCGCTCCGTAACAAACGCGGCGGGCAAGTTGGGCTATCGACTTGACGTGTTCACCGAGTTTGGTTCTTATGGCGATAATTATCTCCACGCGGAAGGGGAGAGGAATATCATTCGTCTCCCCTTTGTTGAGGATTACGACGGCGTGATCATCGCGCCGGATACATTTGGCGTGCCCGAAATGGAAAAGCAATTGGACTTGCTTTTGCTTTCTCGGACGAAGGGACCCGTTGTCAGCATCCGTCAGGAAAAGGATTGCTTTTACACCGTGCAGATCGACAACCGTAAGGCCATGGCGGCGCTTACGGAGCATTTCGTGAAGGATCACGGCTACAAGAGGATCTGCTTCATGAAAGGCAGGGCAGACCTTCGCGATGCCGACGAGCGTTTCCAGGGCTTTATGGACGTCATGAACAAATACAATTTGCCTGTGACGGAGCAGCAGCTTTTCCAAGGAGATTACTGGAGGCGATTGGGCAAAGCGGCAGTGGATTGGTTCCTTTCCGGGCCGGAAATGCCCGAGGCCATCATATGCGCCAACGATTTTATGGCTATCTCTGTTTTGATCGCGCTTAAAGAACGCGACATAAGGATTCCGGAAGACATTGCGGTTGCAGGATTTGACGACGTGGAGGAGATCCGCTATCTGGATCCCGCGATCTGTAGCGTTCACATGCCTTGCTATGGCATCGGAGACGAGTCCGTCCGCCTGATCGACAAGCTTTGCCACGGCGGAAAATCGGAGCAGATCGTTCGTCTGCCTTATCAGGTGGTTCCCAGAAAGAGTTGTGGGTGCCCCATTGAAGAGCACGGCCACTGGGCGGAGCAGCTGTACAATCAAAGAAGATACTTAAGCGAAGTGCTTCTGCACAATGGCTTCATGAATGCGGATTATGAGAACTGCGACACGCTCGATGAACTATTCGGCATTGCTTATCAATATACCAATCGTTTCAAATATGATGAGATCTTTGTCTGCCTGTGCGAATCAAAGGATGAAAACGGCGAACGCATTCTGGATTTCCAGCATTACACGGATCATATGGTGTTGCGAGCCATCCTTAGAAGGGAAGGCGGCATGACGCTTCTTGAGGAACGATTCCCGAGAAGGGAACTTCTTCCGGAAAAGTACCGAAAGGACATTGAGACCTTGTATTACTTCCCGATGCATCATAAGAATCGTTGTCTGGGATACTTGGCCGTTGCATCCAGAGACGTTACGGAGCTGAAGGAATTCTTCCAGTGCTGGACCTATGAGATGTGCAGTTGTCTGGACAAGGTTTTGCTTTACGAAGAGAATCAAAGCCTGCAGGAGTTCAGAAAGCTTTCCACGATCGATGATCTTACGGGGCTTTATAACAGGCGTAAGTTTGAGCAGGAACTCAGCAAAAAGCTTGTGACTCTAAAATCCAGGGACATTGATTTTTACATTGTCAGCCTCGACATGGATGGGCTTAAGACCATCAATGACACCTATGGACACATGGAGGGCGACGTGGCGCTGAAGGCATTTGCGGACGCCTTGGTGAAAGCTGCGGGTGATATTGGAATGTGCTTCCGCGTGGGCGGAGATGAGTTCACGATGCTGGTATCCACGGGAGAGGAGTCAAAGCTAAAGGCCGTGCTCCACGCAGTCCAGGAAGAGATCGATGCATATAACGAAACCTCCGGGAAGCCATATGCAATCTCCGGAAGCCGTGGATATGCGAAATTCAAGAAGAATGAAGAACTGTCCAACTGCATCCGCCGCGCAGACATTGACATGTATGCCGACAAGATGGCAAGGAAGCGCGGAAGGAGATAAGGCATGCAGGGAAATAAGGCACGCACAAAAGGGCTTCGGTGTCAGGTCTGCACGGGTTGCGGACTGTGTCCCGGCGTGGTGCGCGAGAATGGTCGAGAGCGCATTCATATTCTGACGGAGGATGGTCTTGGAACGCAGGGGCTTTCCTTGAAGAATGCAGGGAATCTTCGTCTGATCGCCACGGACATTGGAACGACCACCATCGCCATGGAGCTTCTTTCTGAGGATGGCACCGTGGAGGATTCCTTTGCGTGTTTAAACCCGCAGGCAAAGTATGGAGCGGACGTGCTCTCAAGAGTTTTGGCCGCAGAAGATCCTGAAAAGAGAAAAGAAATGCAAAGCATGGTAAAAAGCGCTTTGGCCCGGGGGGCGGAGCGCTTTTTGAAGTGTTTGAAGGACGGAGAGAAGCCGCTTGTGGTCATTGCCGCGAACACGGTGATGAGCTATCTGCTCCTTGGACATGACCCGAAAGAACTTGGCCATGCACCCTTTACGGCCACGCATCTTTCTGGAGGGGAATTTGAGTTGGAGCTTGATGGTGACATGTGCCCAGGAGATACGCAGGCGGCGGCACCACAAGCTGGCGATCGCTTCGTTCACTGCATGGTCCTGCCAGGCTTTTCCGCCTTTGTGGGCGCGGACCTTTTCGCAGGTGCCATCGCCTGCAAAATGGCGGAGAAAAGCGAGATACAGCTCCTTGTGGACCTTGGGACCAACGGGGAAATCCTGCTGGGCAATTGCGATTTAATTCTGGCGACGGCGACGGCAGCAGGCCCGGCCTTTGAAGGAGGCCCTGCCAAGGGAACCTTTGGATCAGATCTTGTTCGGCTTGTGGCAAGGCTTTTGGAGGAAGGCATCCTGGATGAAACGGGACTTCTTTCAGAACCCTATTTTACAAAGGGCATTCGCATTGGGAATGTGTTGCTGACCAAGGAGGCCATTCGAAGTCTCCAGGTTGCCAAAGCAGCCATTCAGGCCGGGATCAGCGTTTTATTGGAGCAATATGGCATCGCACCAGAAGAGATTTCCCGCGTGGCCCTTGGAGGAGGCTTTGGATATTTCTTAGATCCCGCGGATGCCGTGCGCATTGGGCTTCTTCCCGCCTCACTGGAGGGAAAGGCCGTATCCGGCGGAAACACCGCGCTGGCAGGTGCAAAAAGGTTTGGCGCGTGTCTTCTTGCGAAGGAGGGTACGTCAGCAGACGTCATACAAGACTCATTGCCTGGGCGGGTCGAAGTCATCAACCTTGCAGAACAAAAGGCCTTTTCGGGAAAATATCTTGCCGCCATGGCATTCAAACCCGTCCCGTAAGGGGGCGGGTCTTTTTGTCTTTAAAATGCACTTTTTTGCACGATACGGCGTCCTAAAGTGTTCCTGTTACGGATGGCAGACGACGAGATGGTATGTTAAAATATTAACATAAATACTGGATGCCAACGGGGGCAAAAAAGAAAGGGGATAATTTATGGACACAGAGCGAAAACGATTTTGGGCAAAGGGGTTAGCGGTTTTGTTAAGCTTTTCCATGGTGGCAGGCATGGCCGGCTGTGGCGGAGCAGGAAAAGGGGAAGGTAGTTCGAGTGAGAGCACCCAGGTGACTTCGGAGATTGTGGGGAGCTCCGAAGCAGGAGCGAATACGGAAGGCACGATTGCCACGCCGGAGCCCGTCGCTACGGTCTCTAAGATCAATGATAACGGAAAGGCCATTTGGGACTTTGATGAGTTCGTAAATAGTGCGTGGAAAGAGGAACAAAAGAGCGGCGATAAAGATTGCGTGACCACGTGGGGTGAGACAGACGAAGAACTTAATGAATGGATCACGGAATTGGTTTGGAATACGGATCTGGCAACGATCCCTGAAGAGGAGGGATTATCCAAGGTCATAACGCTTTGCCGCCAGATAGAGGATGAAGGCTTTGAAAGCCGCGCGGATCGCGTAAGGACCGTCAAAAAGCATTTGGAACCCATTCTAAAGGTGAAAAAGCTGGACGATCTCTATAAGCTGTATGGAACGGAAGAATATGCATACCATAATTACTTGCTTCAATTCCAAATCAACATGGATTGGAATGCAAATAATGCCGCATGGTTCTGGCCAGAAGCACTTCTTGGAAATGACATTGAGAGTGCCCAGGAGCAAATTGAAAACATGACGGGAAAGAACAAGGATGTGTTTTTTCCTTTTATGAAGGAATTAGGCTTTAGTGAGGACAGGACAAAAGAAATCCTCACGAATGTGGCATTAGGAGATGCAAAGGTCTTTGAATACCATGACAAGGCATATGAAAGCTCGGTACTTTATTATTTCGGGGAAAAGCAGTTGCAGCAAGAAGAGGTACCTGTTCCTATCATGCAGATCCTTCAGTCGCTTGGATATGATAACGATTTTTTTGTGGCGAAGCTCGTGTCTTATGACTATCTAAAGGATCTTTATCAGCCAGAAAATCTGGGAATCCTCCGCGATCATTTGCTGTTCTCGGTCATTATGAATCTTTCGATCACTTTTGGCTCAATCGAAGAATTGGGTTGGATTGATGATGCATTTACCGAGGATTACACAAAAAAGGAGCTGTTAGTCCAGGCCATAAAAGCCTTGGCCTGCGATGAGATCACAAAGGAATATGTGAAGACACATATTTCAGAAAAGACCATGGAGGACGTCAAGGCCATGGTGGAAGACGTCAAGGTGTTTTCCAGAAGCGTGGTTTCAGATGCACAATGGCTGAGCATTCACGGGAAGGAATTGGCAAAGCGTAAGATTTTGAGACTGAATTGTTATTATGGAGAAAATGAAATTAAGTATGATCTGTCTGAGTATTCCCTTGGAAAGGACGTTGTTGAAAGCTTCATTGCGCTTGAATCGGGACGCGTACGCTTCAAGATGGATCAGACGAAATTCTCTGGTGATGAAAGAGGCTTGTATGGTATAACCACGATGATCGATAATGCGTTTTACATAAGGGAATTGAACGCTGTCGCTTTTATGGCAGGCTTCCTGAGCGACCCGCTTTGTTCCGCGGAGGCGAAATATGAGGAACGACTGGCAAATTTGGGTGAAACGATCGCACACGAAATATCGCACGCATATGATCCTGAGGGCAGTGGATATGACGAGGATGGATACTATGATCCATGGATGAAGGAAGAGGAACAGGCGGCATACGACGAAAGAGTAAAGAGAATCGCAGATTTCTTTGACGGCATGGAAGTGGAATATGGACAGAAGTTAGATGGAAGGCGTGTATGCGCTGAGACCTTTGCGGATCTGATGGCGATGGAGTGTTGCCTTCGCATGCTAGAGGCGCAGGAGAACCCAGATTATGATCTGTTCTTCCGCAGCTACGCAAAGGGAAATGCAATGTATTTCAATGAGGAAGGCGCGGAAGGTGCCGTAGAAGACACGCATCTTCCCGGGAAGCAAAGGATCAATTACGTATTAGGGCAGTTTGATAAGTTTTATGAGATCTATGACATCGACGAGAGCAGTCCTTTCTTCGTACCGAAGGAAGAAAGGCTTCCCGTATTCTGACATCTGAACGAATGCATAAGAAAGGCGCCGGAGCGTAAAGCTTCGGCGCTTTTTTGATCTTGTTTATTCCACCGTTTTCAGGTCAAATCCAAAGTATTTTACGGCGTTGTTGTAGGAGACGTCACGGACGATTTCACTCAAGGTCTCGTAATCTTCCGGGAATTCACCGTTTTCCACCAGGGTTCCAAGGAGGTTGCAGAGGATCCTGCGGAAGTAATCGTGGCGCACGTAGGAAAGGAAGCTCCTTGAGTCCGTCAGCATACCGACAAAACCGGAAAGGTTTCCAAGGTTTGCGAGGGAGAGCATTTGCTCCTCCATGCCCTTTTTGTTATCGTTGAACCACCATGCGCTGCCCTGCTGGATCTTAGCGATCGCGGTACTGTCCTGGAAACAACCCAGGATCGTTCCGATGGCCGCGTTGTCATTGGGGTTCAGGCTGTAGAGAATGGTCTTCGGAAGCTCGCCCGTCTTTTCCAAGGCATTGAGATAATCCGCCAGGTCTGCGGCGGGAGCGTTATTGCCGATGCAATCAAATCCCGTGTCAGGCCCAAGCTTTTCGAAGCGCTGCGTGTTGTTGTCACGCTTGCAGCCGTAGTGGAGCTGCATGACCCAATTGCGTTTTGCATATTCGCGCCCAACATAGATCATGAACGCCGTCTTGAACTTGAATTCGTCTTCGCGGGAAGGTGTTTCGCCGCGCAATCTCTTCGCAAAGATGGCTTCCACTTCGTCAGCGGAAGCAGGAGCATAGTAAACTACTTCCAGACCATGATCGGAAACCTTGCAGCCGCGGCTTGCGAAGAAGTCCATGCGAACGGAGAGGGCTTTACAAAGGTCTGCAAAGCTTTGGATCGTCATGCCGCTTGCGCGCTCAAGGCTTGCGAGATAAACCAGGTAGGTGGGCTTTTCCAGATTCATGGCCTTGTCAGGGCGCCATGCCGGAAGGACTTGCACGGAAAAGGTAGGATCTTCCGCAATCTTTTTATGGCATTCGAGATCATCTGCCGGATCGTCCGTGGTGCAAAGGAGCGTCACGTTGGAAGACTGAATGAGGCCGCGAACGCTCATGGAAGGCTCGGCCAGCTTTTTGTTGCAAAGCTCCCAAACCTCCTCTGCCGTACGCTCGTTCAAAATGCCCTGATAATCAAAGTACTTGCGAAGCTCCAAATGGCTCCAGTGGTAAAGGGGATTGCCGATGGCCTTGCCGAGGCATTTTGCCCAGGCAAGGAACTTTTCCTTGTCGGAAGCATTGCCCGTGATATATTTTTCCTCCACGCCGCAGGAGCGCATAAAGCGCCATTTATAATGGTCGCCGCCAAGCCAGACCTGCGTGATGTTTTCAAACTTTCTGTCTTCCCAGATCTCCTTCTGGTTGATGTGGCAGTGATAGTCCAAAATGGGCATCGTTTCCGCCACTTCATGGTAGAGCTTTTTTGCTACTTCGTTTGACAGGATGAAATCCTGATCCATAAACGCTTTCATATTTCTAACCTCCGAAGGGTTGTATTCCAAATGTTAAGGCACTTGACCTTAGGGCGTCGTCTGACGCTTGATGAGCTTGCCGGAGAACATATATTCCGCCGGCTTTTCTTCGCCGCCGAGAACTCCAAGGAGTGTCTGGATCAGCTGGTGGGTGATCTTGTCCGGCTGGTTGTCAACGCTGGTGATCTCGGGCACGGTACATTGCGTCAGCATGGAATTGTTGTAGCCGATGATCGCAAGGTCCTGAGGGATGCGAAGATTGTTTTGCACGCCATATTTTACGGCGCCGATGGCAAGGGCGTCATCCGAGGTGATCACGCCGTGGAAGGAAAGGCCCCTGTCGGCGAGATCCTGCAAAAATGCGGTGATCTCATTGATCTGATCCGTGCGTCCGCCATAGTAATGGATGAGGGGCGCGGTGTTCTGGAGCTTATGATTTTTCATTGCGGCTTTATAGCCCGCAAGCTTTCTGGTCGCACTGTAGGAATTGGAATCGTAAAGATAAAGAATGTCATCGATGCCCGCACGGATCAGGCTGCTGGTTGCTTCAAACATGGAAGCGTAGTCATTGCTGAGGGTGCAGTAAACGTTGGGGCAGCGATAGGAGGCGTTCATCAGCATGACCGGAACCTGCTGCGCGGCCTCGCGGATATATTCATTCTCCTCCTCCACGTCAGACACGTAATGCGAACCAACGAGGATCAGGCTGTCCACCTTTTTGGAAAGGATCAGGCGGATGTACTCTTTTCGCTCGGCGAGCTCATAGCCCGTGCAGCAAAGAAGGGACTCGTAACCATTCTGGTGAAGCTCGCGCTCGAGGAGATAAACGGCTCTTGCCAAGTACATGTCCGAGGAATCCGCGCAAAGAATACCGATGGTGCGAAGGGAGTGAAGTCCCATGCCGCGCGCAAAGGCGTTGGGCCTGTAGTCATATTCCTCGATCACTTTCATGACCTTTTCTCTGGTGGAAGCCTTGACATTGTCACTTCCGTTAAGAACGCGTGAGACGGTGGCGATGGAGACGCCTGCCTTTTTGGAGATGTCGTAGATGGTAAGTGCCATGGGGTTTTGATCCTCCCGGTCTTTTTTCCTGCCGTAGCGACGAGCCTTTTGCCCTATGCAATGTAAGCAGTTACATTCTTGTTCATTATAGCGCATCCCATAGGGAAAATCAAGGCTTTCCTTTTTGGTTTTTCCCATGGGTTTTACTTGACTTTCGCATGGTTTCATGTATGATGATGTTGTGCAACTGATAATGACAAGAAAGGATGGCACAAAAGGCATGGAACTGCTCGGAAGGAAGCGCGCGCAAAAAGTGGAAAGACCCATCAAAGTCTTGCAGTTTGGAGAGGGGAATTTTCTTCGCGGATTTGTGGATCAGATGATCGACGTTGCAAATGAAAAGGGCATCTTTGACGGAGACGTGGTGATCGTAAAGCCGACGGATCGCGGAGGCCTTGAGAAATTCAAGGCGCAGGAGTGCCAATATACGGTGATCCTTCGCGGGCTTTTGGATGGAGAGGCAAAGAGCGAGGGCCGCATCGTGACCTGCGTCGCGGACGCCGTGCATCCCTATCAGGAATATGAAAAATATGCAAAGCTTGCTGAGTTGGAATCCCTTCGTTTCGTGGTTTCAAACACGACGGAGGCAGGCATTGTTTTTGACGATACGGACAGGCTGGAGTTTTGCCCGCCGAAGTCCTTCCCGGGAAAGCTTTGTAAGTTCTTATATGAACGCTATCTGTTCTTTCGCGGTGACGCTTCCAAGGGCCTTGTGATGCTTCCCGTGGAGCTGATCGATGACAATGGAAAGAAGCTGAAAGACTGTGTCCTTCAGCTGGCTGAGCGTTGGGGGCTGGAGAAAGGCTTTGCGGACTGGCTGGATGAAGCCTGTGAATTTGCATCGACCCTAGTGGACCGCATCATTGCGGGTTATCCCAAGGATGAGGCCGTTACCATCTGTGAGAAGCTGGGCTATCAGGACGACCTTCTTGTGGTCGGCGAGCCCTTTGGACTTTGGGTGATCGAGAGTAAGAAGGACCTGACCGACGAGTTCCCTTTGCAAAAGGCAGGTCAGCCTGTGGTATATACGGACGATCACAAGCCTTATAAGCAGCGCAAAGTGCGCATCCTAAACGGCGCGCATACTTCTTTTGTGCTGGCATCCTACCTTTGCGGAAATGACATCGTGCTGGAATCCATGCGGGATGCGGATGTATATGATTTCGCAAAAAAGACCATCTACGAGGAGGTCATGCCGACCTTAAATCTTCCCAAGGAGGACTTAGAGGTCTTTGCGCAGGCAGTGTTTGAGCGGTTTGCGAATCCCTTTGTAAGGCATGCCCTGCTTTCCATCTCGCTCAATTCCGTTTCAAAATGGCGTGCAAGGTGCATGCCAAGCCTTCTTGCCTATCTGGAAAAAGAGGGAAAGCTCCCGAAGCGCCTTGTCTTTTCCATGGCTGCGCTCCTGGCTTTTTATACGGGAAGTGAACTACGCGGCAATGCTCTGATCGGGCATCGGGGAGACGCGGAATATGAGATCAAGGACGATGCTTCCGTACTGGAATTCTTTGCGGCAAACAGCGGAAGGGAAGCGGGAGAATATGCTAAGGCAGTCCTTTCCAACGAAGCCTTTTGGGGCCAGGACCTGAGCGCAGTTCCAGGCTTTTGTGACATGGTAGCCGCGGACCTCGCAAGGATCCGCGAAGTCGGCATGCGGGAAGCGATCAAGGAATTGGAAAAGGCCTGAAAGGCGCAAGAGATTTTGCGGCAGGATGGCACAAGGCGGCGCTAAGTTGCGCTGGCGAAGGCGACGGCAGTCGAATGACGGAAGATGTGTAAGGAGACTTGTAAATGAAGGATTTTATCAAGATCCATCAAGAGGATAATGTGGTCGTGGCCTTAAAGGAACTGGTCCCTGGCACGGTACTTATCTTGGACGACGGACGGACCGTCACGGTCAAGGCGCAGATCCCCGCAGGCCATAAGGTGGCCATTTGCGACATTTCAAGCGGCGGGAGCGTCATCAAGTACGGCGCACGCATCGGCCTTGCCAAGGAAGCGATCGCGGCGGGGGAATGGGTGCATGTGCACAACCTTGCGACGGGCCTTGGTGACCTTTTGGAATATGAATATCATCCCGAAGCCGCAGCGTCCCATTCTTTGAAGCAGGCTAGGCAGGCCACGTTCCAAGGCTTTGTCCGCGCGGACGGCAAGGTCGGTATACGAAATGAGATCTGGATCATTCCCACGGTGGGATGCGTTAACAGCATTGCAACCACTTTGGCAAAAAGCGCGAATGCCTTTGTACATGGGAGCGTGGAGGAGGTCATCGCTTTCCCGCATCCTTACGGCTGCTCGCAGATGGGCGAGGACCAGGAGCATACAAGGCAGATCCTTGCAGACCTCATCCGTCATCCCAATGCAGGCGGCGTGTTGGTGCTTGGCCTTGGCTGTGAAAACAGTGGCATTCCCGTCTTGAAGGAATATCTTGAAAGCTATGACGAGAACCGCGTTCGTTTTCTTGTCTGCCAGGAAGTGGAAGATGAGATGGCTGAGGGCGAAAGGCTTCTTCGCGAGCTGATTGACCAGGCGGCGGTACTGGAAAGAGAGAGCATAGATGCATCGCATCTAGTCGTTGGCATGAAGTGCGGAGGGAGCGACGGCTTTTCCGGGATCACGGCCAACCCTTTGGTGGGAAGGTTTTCCGACCTTTTGACTGCGGCGGGCGGCACCACGATCCTTACGGAGGTGCCGGAGATGTTTGGCGCCGAGACGATTCTCATGAATCGCTGTGAAAGCAAAGAAATCTTTGATAAAACGGTTTGTTTGATCAATGATTTCAAGAACTATTACAAGAAAAACGATCAGACCATTTACGAGAATCCTTCCCCCGGAAACAAGGCGGGCGGGATCTCGACGTTGGAGGATAAGTCCCTTGGCTGCACCCAAAAGTCCGGGAGCGCGCCGGTTCGTGGCGTCCTTGCCTATGGGCAGCAGGCAAAGGAAAAGGGCTTAAATCTCTTGTCGGCGCCAGGAAATGACCTTGTGGCGGCGACGGCGCTGGCGGCCTCCGGGGCACAGCTTCTATTATTCACGACAGGACGCGGCACGCCTTTTGCATCGCCCGTGCCGACCGTGAAGATCTCAAGCAATTCTTCGCTTGCAGGCAAGAAAAAGCATTGGATTGATTTCGATGCAGGCGTGCTTCTCGAAGACCGTGAAATCAGTGAACTTTCAGAAGAGTTGCTTTCCTATGTCCTCGAAGTGGCCTCGGGACGGAAGGTTTGCAGCGAGATTGCAGGTTTCCATGACATGGCGATCTTTAAACAGGGCGTAACATTGTAGTGGTAGGAGGAACATATCGTGAGTGTCAATTACAAGTTTTTGATCCAATATGACGGCACAAGGTTTTACGGCTGGGAGCATCAGCCGAGCCAGGAAATGACCATTCAAGGAAAACTTGAGGCCGTGCTGTCCACGATGGCGGGAGAGCCTGTGGAGGTGATCGGCGCAGGCCGCACGGATGCCGGCGTTCACGCCAAGGGCATGGTGGCCAATGCGAAGCTAAAGGCCTTGATGGACGTGGACGAGCTTCGGGATTATATGAATCAGTACCTTCCGGATGACATCTGCATCAAGGAAGTCCGCATCGCCGCGGAAGGGTTCCACAGCCGCTACAAGGCCCAGGGAAAGACTTATCAGTACACCTGCTATATTGGCGAGACAAAGCCAGTGTTCGACCGCAAATACGTGCATGTTCTGGAGGACGTGCCAAATGTTGCCGCCATGCGAAAGGCAGCGGCATATCTCATGGGAACCCATGATTTTGCAAGCTTTTGCGGTAATCCTAAGATGAAAAAATCCACCGTGCGCATGGTGGATCGCATAGACATTGACCTTGACGGTGATTATCTGCGCCTGACCTATCATGGCTCCGGCTTTTTGCAGTACATGGTCCGCATTCTCACGGGAACGCTTTTGGAGGTAGGCTTTGGACAGCGCGATCCTGAGTCCATTCCGGAACTGATCGAGGCCAAGAACCGTTCTCTGGCTGGCCCCACGGCGCCCGCCAAGGGCCTGTGCCTTTTGAAGGTGGATTATTGATCCCGGGAAGGAGGGCAAGATGAAAAAACAGGCCAAACCCCAGGAAGGTGGCAACGCGGGGAAGCAAAAGAGCGCAAATTCAGAAGGTCAGAAATATGAACTGAACGGCAAGGAATTCCACGACCCTGACGGAAAACACTATGAGAACGTCATTCGAGAGCATATGAAAAAGATAAAGAGCGGAAACTGAAGGCTGACACGACGGTTTCCCTGCGTAAAATGCCCCAAAATAAGAAAAAATACGAAGTCATGCTAGACACGATAAGAAGCCATGTTTTATAATAAACATGGATTCTTTTTATGTACAAATAACTGTGGAGAATTGGGAAACTGCGCGTGGATTTTGATAAAAGAATTCGTATAAGACTTTGAAAAGGAGAATAAAGGAAAATGGAATCAATCAAGGAAAGATATGAGGTGCCCGTGATGGAAGTGACGGAATTTGACGCGGAGGATGCGATCAGGACAAGCAATCCGATGGGTCCCGAGGTTCCGGGCTGATTGAAAGTGGGGATTCTGAGCATGCGAATCAAAAGAAGAGTTTTAGTAGTGGTGCTTGTAGCTTTGGCCTTGAGCGCTCTGCCTTCGTGTACCCTTTTTGGGGATAAGGAGGAAAGTGAGAATAAGCAGCAGACTGAAGCACAAAGCACTTCTTCGACACCGAAAACAATGAAAAAGGCATCTCCTTCTGAGGAAGCGGATGCCTTGAAGTCATCCGAGGAAGGCCTTTCGGATGCCATCGGACAGAATGGCATTTTGCCAGAAATTGAGGATGCTGAACTGACTGAAGAAGTGATTTCTTCATCAGAGTCGCTGTCAGAGAGTAGTCAGATGGGCGGAGACAATGCTAAGACCGCTGAAAAACTTGATGACCCGAAGGACGGGGAGAACGCCGAACATTCGGATGGCGCCCAAAATGTCGGAGACAAGGCAGGTAATTCCGCAGGCTCCGGCGAATCAACTGGGGACGTGACCATTATAAACGGAGACATTTTGCTTCCGGAAGTTCCGTAATTGAAGTGAAAGAAAATGAAAGTCGCTAAAGAAAGAGGGGTAAGAAATGAAACGACACATGAGACGCATTCTGTATGGAAGGTTGCTTACGATGCTGCTTTTTCTCGTGCTGGTATTTACTGTGTCTGGTCTCGTTGCGATGGCAGACGGAGTGGATGGGAACGCAGCGTCAGAAACAGCCCCAAGCCTTGGCAGTACGCGTGCCACTGATGGGTCTGAGTCTGATCAATGCGACTATCTTACGGTCTGCGACGGAAGTGTCTATAAAACAGGTGTTCCTGTTTGCGGTATTTTTGTGTATATGTTCACGAAATCGCAGTTTGTGATGCCGTCTGACCTGTTGACGGATATGAGGGACGGCAGGATTGCCATGATGCGGTTTTACCTTGAGTACAAGGCATCCAGGTCATGGGGAAATGCCGTTTTCCAGGTGTACCTCAAGGAAGTGGCTTCCGCGACCATCACTGCCTTCGAAGACTTCGGAGACGCCACTTTGGTATATGAAGGAACCCTCGACGCCACAAGTAACTACATGGACGTTTTGTTTGATCGTCAGTATGAATACAAGGGCGGAAATCTGTTGGTAAGCATTCACAATACCCAAACGGGCGATAGCTCTACTGCGTGGTTTTGGGGCACGGGAGCATATAAATCCTCCTCAGTTTACGGCCGCAATGAAGAATTGACTGATCTCGTGGCGGAAGAGTCGATTGATTTTGTTCCGAAGACGACCTTCTGGTATGTTCCTGATCACATGCATGCGTTTTCCTATGAGGCGAACGGAGACGTCATCACGGCGACCTGTGAGACGGAAGGCTGCGCCATTTCCGGAACCCAGCTTAAGATCCTGCCGCCCCAGGACCTTGTCTGCGACGGTACCGCTAAGACGGCATCCATTGAGGATGGGTACCAAGCATCAGCGTTTCGAGGCAAGTCCATCAGGTACGAGAAGGATGGCGTGGATGTGCCAGCTGATCAGGTGAAGGATCCAGGGACTTACAAGGCATCCGTGACGGTGGGGGGCGTGACGGCAAGCGTTACATATACGATCATTCCCGATCCGTGCGATTATCTCACAGTCTGCGACGGAAGTGACAGCATGTATATCGCTCCTGTTTACGGTGGTTTTGTGGATGATTTCACAAAATCCCAGTTTGTGATTTCGGCTGATCTATTGACGGACATGAGGGCCGGCAAGATTGAAACAATGCGATTCTACCTTTCTGAGAAGGCAGCCAGGTCATGGGGAAATGCTGTTTTCCAGGTGTACCTAAAGGAAGTGACTTCCTCAACCATCACTGCCTTCGAAGACCTTGGAGACGCCACGTTGGTATATGAAGGAACCCTCGACATCACGGGTGACTACATGGATGTTTTGTTTGACAGCCAGTATGAATACAAGGGCGGAAATCTGTTGGTAAGCATTCACAATACCCAAAAGGGTAACAGTGTTTACGCAAGGTTTGTTGGCACCGGCGCTTATAAGTCTTCCTCGGTATACGGCAGCGGCTTCAATCCGACTGACTTTGCGGCTAAAACGCCGAAGGATTTTATTCCGAAGACGACCTTCGGTTATGTTCCCGATCACGTGCATGCGTTTTCCTATGAGGCAAACGGAGACGTCATCACGGCGACCTGTGAGACGGAAGGCTGCTTTTTTTCCGGAAGCCAGCTTAAGATCCTGCCGCCCAAGGGTCTTATCTACGACGGTACCGCTAAGACGGCATCCATTGAGGAGGGGTATAAAGAATCAGTATTTCGAGGTGATCTGTCCATCAGATACGAGAAGGACGGCGTGGAAGTGCCAGCTGATCAGGTGAAGGAACTAGGGACATACAAGGCCTCCGTGACGGTGGGGGGCGTGACGGCAAGCGTTACATATACGATCATTCCCGATCCGTTGGATCACCTTACGATATGCGATGGAAGTGACGCCTTTGGTATGATCCCAATTTACGGTGCTTACGTGGATGCTTTCACAAAATCCCAGTTTGTGATCCCGTCTGACCTGTTGGATAGCATGAGGGGCGGCAAGATTGAAAGGATGCGATTCTATGTTAAGAAGCAGTCATACGTGTCATGGGAAAACATTGGATTTCAGGTGTATTTAAAGGAGGTGGCTTCTGCAACCATCAATGCCTTCGAAGACCTTGAAGACGCTATGTTGGTATATGAAGGAACCCTCGACGCCACGGGTGAATACATGGACGTTGTGTTTGACGGCCAGTATGAATACAAAGGCGGAAATCTGCTGGTAAGCATTCACAATACCCAAAAGGGCGATTATAGTTTTGTGGAGTTCTGGGGCTCCAACGCATATGAGTATTCCTCAGTTTATGGCTACGACTTCGATTCGACTGACTTCGTCGCTAAAGAGTCGACGGGTTTTATCCCGAAGACAACCTTCGATTACGTTTCCGCTCACGTGCATGCGTTTTCCTATGAGGCAAATGGTGATACCATCACTGTGACCTGTGATGCGGAAGGTTGCTTCCTCACGGGATATGCCATAAGGCTTTTGCCGCCCAAGAAGCTTTACGCCAATGGCAAACTCAAGGTTGCAACGATAGAGCCAGAGAATTATCAAGATGTTCTTTCAGATGAACTTGTCATTTCGTATAAAAAAGATGGCGTGAGCATTCCTGCGGACCAAGTGACGGATCCGGGTACTTATGTTGCCAGCACAACGATTGGAGGGGTTACGGCGCAGACGGAGTTTACCATCCTGCCGAATGTATATGTCAACCAATGTATGACGTGTGACGGAACAGATATTAGTGATTGTGTTCCAACATACGGGAAAGAAATGAACGATAGACCATACAGTCAATTCATTATCCCCGCCGATGAACTTTTGGAGATGACTTCCCATGATATTGGGGGCATGAGATTCTATGCTACGAGTAAAACGCCAGTTGATTGGGGGAATGTTTTTGAGGTGTTCCTAAAAGAGACCGAAGCAACTTCAATCTCCGAAAAGAATGGCTTAGAGGATGCGGTCAAAGTATATAGAGGACCGCTGAACGTATCAGACGGATATTTGGACATAGATTTCGATGCGCCATATAATTATCAAGGCGGGAATCTTTTCGTTTGTGTTCAGGCAGTTACCGCCGGTACGGTTGCAGAGATGAAATTCTACGGAATTGTAGCAAATGGGGCGTCCATACAAGACACCCGTTGGTCAATTAACATTCAAAAAAATTTCCTTCCAAAGACAACCTTTTTCTACAGAAGAACACATGAGCATAGCTTCTCCTACGTCGCCGAAGAAAATTCTCTGAAGGCTATATGCTCGGAGGAGAACTGTCCCTTAACCGGTAGCGTGCTTACGTTGCTTCGGCCATCCTATTTAATTGCGGATGGTAATGTCAAGAAGGCGAAGATTGTAGCGGGTTATAATCCTATTGCTTTTCCTGATGAATATTCAATCAAATATACAAAAAACGGCGTGGAAGTCCCTGAAGATCAGGTCGTGGAGGCTGGTACGTATGAGGCGTCAGTTACCATCGGCGGGGCGACTGCAAGGGTGGCATTTTCGCTGACTCCCATCTCTCTTGTGGAAAGCTTGGATTTATATGCCGGAAGTGGGTCCGATTGGAGAATTCCCGTGTACGGAGATGCAGTGGTAAAAAATGAAGAGAGTCAAAGTGTTTACGCGGCGGAAGATCTGCGGGAAATGGTTGACGGCAGGATCGTTTCCATGCGGTTTTATCTTGGGACAAAAGCGAAGGAACCATGGACGGGTGCCATCTTTCGGGTCTACCTTAGGAAGTTTGGCGATGATGAATGGTCAGATGATGAATGGCCAGATGATTTTTGGTCGCTTGAAGGCGCTACGTTAGTGTATGAGGGCCCGCTTGACGCGACGGGAGATCAAATGGATGTTTTGTTTGATCGAGAATATGTTTATGAAGGCGGCAATCTATTGTTTTGTATACAATGTATTGCCTCTGGGACAAGAACCTATGCATATTTCAAGGGTATTGATACCCAAGGCTATTATTCCAGGTACGGGAGTCGCGAGGATGGAGGTCACACCTCTAGTCATGGAGTAGAATTCCTTCCGCAAACGACATTTGGGTATATTCCGTCCCATAAACATGTTTTTTCCTATGCAGTATCTGCTGAAAACGTCATCACGGCGACCTGCGAAACGCCAGAGTGTCCGCTTTCCGGGAATCAATTAAGGATCGTAGGGCCTAAGGACAATGCTTGCGATGGACTGATCAAGAAGGCTTCGCTCGAACCAGGTTATGCTCAGATTGTATTCCCTGGGGAGCATACGATCGTTTACACGAAGGACGGTCAGGAAGTCTCGGAGGATCAGTTGACGGAGCCTGGGACTTACACCGCGTCCGTTACTGTCGCAGGATTGACTGCAAGCGTTACGTTTACCTTGATCCCACATGAGTATGAAAGCCACCTTACCATAAGTGATGACAGCTTTTTTTCAAGTTTTATTCCGCTATATGGGTTTGCCGCAAACGAGTTTACGCAATCCCAGTTTGTGGTGCCTGCCAGCTACATGCAGGAGATGAGGAATGGCACGATAGGCTGCATGAGATTCTATGCCCTCTTAACGGAAGGGTACGATTGGGAATGTAAGTACCAAGTGCATATGGCAGAGGTGGAAAATGGGTGGCTTTCGGGTTTTTATGACGTATCCAAGACAACGCTGGTATATGAAGGCCCCTTAAGTATCGTCAACGATTATTTGTTCATTCCATTTGATCAAGATTTTGTTTACCATGGTGGGAACCTATTGGTCAGCATTCGGAACATTGAGAAGGGAAGTTCAAGCGTAACAGATTTTTACGGGAAAATTAGTAATGGAGCTTCCGTGGTCGGAAACAGTACCGTGTCTTTAGATGACATTACCCCCTATCAGATTGATTTCATTCCTAAGACTACTTTTCTGTACAAAAAAGGGCATTCCGTGACTTTTGACACGGATGGTGGAACCCAAGTGGCTTCCCAGAGCGTCGCAGATGGTGGGACGGTCAAGATCCCTGTATATCCAAAATGGGTTGGACACACCTTCTTGGAGTGGCAGCTAAACGGGCAACCTTATGATTTCTCGACGCCAGTCACCGAACCCATCACGCTCACGGCGAAGTGGGCAGACGGAACCGTTCCGGCCTTTCGGAGTCATGCCGTGATGCTGAGCGGACAGATCGGCATTGTGTTTTACGTAGACCTTTCCATGCTCGGTGACGTTCTTTGTGAGGACGTGACGATGACCTTTGAAGGCGGCATGACGGAAATAGCCTACTATGATGCAAACTTTACGAATCAAAGTGGGGAGTATCACGGTTTCGTTTGTCACCTGAACTCGGCGCAGATGGCGGATCGGATCACGGCGACGCTGCACTACGGGGAGGGGCAGGAACTTACCAATGTTTACGACCTAAGGCAGTATGTGGGCTACATTGCGGACCATCCAGAGGGCTTTTCGGCAGAGGCGATTTCGCTGGTGAAGGCGATCGCGGATTACGGTCACTATGTGAAGCCGTTCATTCAGAACTACGGCACGGGAGCAGGGAGTTCCAGCCAGATTGAATGCTACGACGTCTATTCCGACACTGACGTGGATGATGCCAGGACGGCCCTTGCGGGATATGCGTTCTCGAAGGAGGGCGCCGTGGACAAGGTGGCGTTCACTTACACGCTGGCCCTAGGCTCCGAGACCTCCATTTACCTGTATGTAAAGCCGAAGGAAGGCACATCGATCACAGACGCAGGGCAGATCGTGGTCACAAAGGGCGGCAAGGCCGTAAGCGGAGTGACTGTCACCTGGGATAACAAGAAATCCCGCTACGAGGTCGTGATCCCTGACCTGAACGCGCTGCAGCTAGGCGACACTTACAGGGTGACGATCCGGACGGACGATGGCGATGAGATCACGGCTGACGTCAGTGCTCTGTCGTATGCTTACGCAATCCTGACAAACGCTTTCTATCAGGACAAGGAAGACGCAAAGCATGCAATGGTGTCCCTGTACAAGTATCATCTGGCAACCGTGGCTTATGTCAATGCATCGAATCAATAAATACAAATAAAAAGGCGGTGAGTGATCACCGCCTAAAATAATTCCTTTATGACATATTGATAAATCTCTTGGTTCTTCTTTTGCCAGTTGTCGCAAATGCTTTCTGCCAGGTCCTTGGTGGGAACGGAGAGCGTCATGTCGATCAGCGAGATGCCGCGGTCCTTTGCCACCAGGCGCGCCTCATATTCCCCGCTGGTCGCCTTGAAATAATCCGCCAGGACGCTCACCTCATTTCGAAGGTCGAACTCCTTTTCCTGAAGGTAGGAGTTGATGTCCTCCTTGATGGAATCGCCGATCCTGTTTTCGAAGAAGCGCAGCGTCTCTTTTCCTTCCGTCGTGATGGACAGGTGCGTGCGATTTCGGATCGACTGCGTCGAGATCATGCCGGCTTCGGTCAGCTCGCCAATAATCTGCTGCAGGGTTAAGAAGGTTGTATATTCTTTTTCCAGGATGAAATCGCTGATCTGCGCATGCGTCATCGGGAAATTCACGCGGTCGAGCATATATAGCACGATCAGCTTGTAGAGCGTTATGGGATCCTGCGCCATGAAGAACCTCTTTCTTTGCTTTTGGGCATTATCTCTTGATGTGACTCTTTACTGCCTCGGCAACGAGGTCTGCTACCTTAGGATTGAAAGCTTCCGGCATAACGTTGTCCTCGGAGAGCTCCTCTTCAGGAACAAGGCTTGCGATGGCAAGTGCAGCGGCGAGCTTCATCTCTTCCGTGATCTGAGGTGCGCGGCCTTCCAGGGCGCCCTTGAAGATGCCGGGGAATGCAACCACGTTGTTCACCTGGTTCGGGAAGTCGCTTCTGCCGGTGCCAACCACCTTTGCGCCTGCAGCCTTTGCAATGTCAGGCATGATCTCGGGAACGGGATTCGAAAGAGCGAAGATGATCGCGTCGCGGTTCATGCTCTTTACCATGTCAGCCGTAACAACGCCGGGTGCGGAAACGCCCACGAAAATGTCTGCGCCGACCATGGCGTCTGCAAGGGTACCGTTCTTGCCTTCCAGATTGGTCACCTCTGCCATTTTCTGCTTCATCCAGTTAAGGTTCGTTCTGTCCTTGGAGATGATGCCGACAGTGTCACACATGGTAACGTAAGGGAAGCCGTAGGAGAGAAGGAGCTTCGTGATGGCCACGCCTGCGCTGCCCGCGCCGTTTACGACCACGCGGCAATCCTCTTTCTTCTTGCCAACCACCTTCAGGGAGTTGATGATGCCGGCCAAAACCACGATCGCGGTGCCGTGCTGATCATCATGGAATACGGGGATGTTCAGGGTTGCCTTCAGTCTCTCCTCGATCTCGAAGCATCTCGGAGCACTGATATCCTCAAGGTTGATGCCGCCAAAGCCGGGAGCAAGCCAGGTTACGGCCTTGATGATCTCCTCGGTATCCTGCGTGTCAAGGCAGATGGGAACGGCATTTACGCCGCCAAATTCCTTGAACAGTACGGCCTTTCCTTCCATGACGGGCATTGCCGCATAGGGGCCGATGTTGCCAAGACCGAGAACGGCGCTTCCGTCGGAAACGACTGCAACGGTATTGGACTTCATGGTGTAGGTATATGCTTCCTCAGGATCTTTTGCGATCACCTTGCAAGGCTCTGCAACGCCCGGGGTATATGCGATCGCAAGGTCTTCCCTGTTCTTTACGGGAGCCTTTGATACGGTCTCGAGCTTTCCTTTCCACTCTTTATGCATCATCAGTGCTTTTTCGTTTGTCGTCATAAAACAACCTCTTTTCTTTCTTATTTTGGCACTATGTTTTTGTCCCCACAAAAAAACTGTCTATAGTATAGCCTATGAAATCCCAACTTTCAAGCCGTTTCAGCCCTCGTTTTGAAAAATTTTAATTTGGGACTTCCCTTTTTGGCGATTTTATATTACAATGCAAGAGTAGTACTTTTAGAAACACGTCACAGACAGTCGTTAATTACTCCCCAAACGCGTAATCACATATGGATGCTTTGCTTGTGCCCGCGGGCTTTTTGCGTGCACGGAAGGTAAGTGGCGTAATTTGCGCGTATGGGCCGTATCATTTTATGTTTCACAGGAGGAATTATGAGAGAAAAATACGAATCACTTGCGCTTTCCGTGCTGCGTGACCTCGCAAAGGCAAGGGGGCTTAAGGGAACTTCCGGCATGAAAAAGTCAGAGGTTGTTGAGGCCATGCTCGCAGAGGATGAAAGGCTGAAGGCGGAGGAAGAAAAGCAGGCAAAAGACGCTCCCGCAAAGCCCGCGTCTGAAAAGACGGCGCCTGCGCGTCCCATCATCGTCACCCAGGGCAACGCATCAAGCACGAAGCCGGCATCCGCTGCAGCGCCCGCACAGGCAAGATATGCAGCTCCCGCCGAGAGACCCGCGCCCACGCAACAGGCACCTGCCCAGGTAAGACCCGCGGCACCGACTGCGGAACGGCCCGCACAACAAGCGCCCGCTCAGCAGGCGCAGAATGCAACGCCCGCAGCGTCCGCACAGTCGGCTGATGCTGCGAAGATGGCACGCCCGCAGGAAGTATATGATGCCAACCAGTTCCCGGCAGAGCTTGACAGTGGCATCGAGGCTTACGGCATTCTGGAAGTCATGCCCGACGGCTATGGCTTTATCCGCGGAGAGAACTATCTTCCCGGCGAGAATGACGTTTACGTGGCGCCCAGCCAGATCCGCAAGTTTGGCTTAAAGACCGGTGACATTCTCCGCGGCAACAAGAGAGTGAAGACGCAGCAGGAGAAGTTTAGTGCGCTTTTGTACGTGCGTTCCATCAATGGATATACTCCCGAAGAATCCGCAAAGCGTATGGACTTTTCCGACATGACGCCCATTTTCCCAGATAAGAGGATCCGCCTTGAGACTCCGGGATGCAGCATTGCAATGCGCGTAATGGATCTTGTGAGCCCCGTTGGCATGGGCCAGAGAGGCATGATCGTTTCACCGCCTAAGGCAGGTAAGACCACGCTCCTTAAGGAAGTCGCAAAATCCATTCTTCGCAATCGCCCCAAGACTTATATGATCATTTTGCTTATCGACGAGCGTCCCGAGGAAGTGACGGACATCCGCGAGGCGATCATCGGCGAGAACGTGGAAGTGATCTATTCTACCTTCGACGAGCTCCCTGAGCATCACAAGAGAGTTTCTGAGATGGCCATCGAGCGCGCAAAGCGTCTTGTGGAGCACAAGGAGGACGTCGTGATCCTGCTCGACAGCATCACCCGTCTTACCAGAGCCTACAACCAGGTGGTTCCGCCCAGCGGCAGAACGCTTTCCGGCGGTCTTGATCCTTCGGCGCTCCATATGCCCAAGCGTTTCTTTGGCGCGGCAAGAAACATGAGAGAGGGCGGAAGCCTGACCATTCTCGCAACTGCACTTGTGGACACCGGAAGCAAGATGGACGACGTGGTTTACGAGGAATTCAAAGGTACCGGCAACATGGAAATGGTGCTTGACCGGAAGCTCTCTGAAAAGCGCATTTTCCCCGCCATCGACCTTGCAAAGTCCGGAACGAGAAGAGAGGACCTTCTGCTTTCGGGCGAGGAGCTCGAAGCCATCAACATCATGCGCAAGGCCCTGAACGGACTCAAGCCGGATGAGGCAACGGACCGGATCCTCGACATGTTCGCACGCACCAGAAACAATTTTGAATTCGTCCAAATGGTGAAAAAGAACAAATTTATCTAATATGAAAAAAAATTCTTTTTCCTCTTGCAACACAGCGGAACCTGTGTTACAATAACAACGCTGTTTGTGGTTCCATAAGCAGTGCGGATGAGAACGAATAATAACCATTTTAATAGAGAGGTGAAAGAGATGAAGGAAGGAATCCATCCCGCTTACTACCAGGCAACCGTTACCTGCAACTGCGGCAACACGTTTGTGACCGGATCCACGAAGAAGGAGATCCATGTGGAGGTTTGCTCCAAGTGCCACTCATTCTATACGGGTCAGCAAAAGACTGCAAGAACTGATGGACGTATCGATAAGTTCAATAAGAAGTACGGCGTTAAATAGTGCAGCCAAGCCCGGAAAACGGTATAGTTTTCCGGGCTTTTTGTTAGCGAGGAAGGAAATCAAGCGCAGGCGCATGGAAATCTTCGATTTCCAAGCTAAGTTTGATTTCACCCGAGCGTACACGAAATAAAAACGAAAGCTGCGAAGCAGCGACGGACGCGAAGCGCAGGCGCATGGAAATAGAGGTACAATATGTCAAAAAAGAAAATCAAAAAGCATTATTCCGGCATCGGCGGACAGGCCGTTCTGGAAGGTGTCATGATGAAAAATAAGGAGAAATATGCCGTGGCCGTGCGTAAGCCCAGTGGCGAGATCGCGGTCGAGGTGGAGAATTACCAGGGGATCCTTCATGGTAGCAAACTCTTGGAGGTTCCTTTTATACGCGGCATTTTCAATTTTATAAATTCGCTGGTGCTTGGCACCAAGGTGCTCAATTACTCCGCCTCATTTTATGAGGAGGATGAGGAGAACACGCCAGTTGACAAGGTGCTCGACAAGGTTTCCGGCGGGAACGGAGAGAAGGTCCTTTCCAGTATCGTGACCTTGATCTCCATTGCACTTGCAATCGGCATCTTTATCGTACTCCCTTACCTGGCATCACATTATTTTGAAGGCTTTATCCAGAATCGCTCATTGCTTTTGATCATTGAGGGAGGCATTCGTATTGCCATCTTTTTGGCATATTGTGCCGCCATCAGTCTGATGAAGGACATTCATCGCCTCTATCAATATCACGGCGCCGAGCATAAGTGCATCAACTGTATTGAGCGCGGCCGCGAGCTGACCGTTGAGAACGTGATGAAATCCTCAAGATTCCATAAGCGTTGCGGTACCAGCTTCATCTTTTTCGTGCTGATCGTCAGCATCGTATTGTTCTTCTTTATCCGCGTGGACGGCGTGCTCCAAAGAGTGCTTCTTCGCATTCTGCTCATGCCCATTGTGGCTGGCATTTCCTATGAACTGATCCGCCTTGCGGGGCGATATGATAATTTCTTTGTCAATCTTTTGTCTTCCCCTGGATTCCTGTTCCAGAAGCTGACGACAAAGGAGCCGGACGAGGAGATGGTGCAGGTTGCCATCGCGTCCGTGAATGCCGTGTTTGATTGGCGGGAATACCTTTCTGAGACCTTTGGCTATACTTGGGATGAGGATGAAGCATGACCTACCGGCAACTGTTTACGCGCGGAAAAGAAGAGCTTTCCAGGGCGCTTGTTCCGGAAGCGGAATTGGATGCAAGGCTGCTTTTGGAATATGCCTGCGAGATCACGCGAAGTGACCTTTTGGTGCACGGTGACCGCGAGGCGACCGCAGAGCAGGAGGAGCTTTATCTTTCCCTGCTTACAAGGCGTAGCAAGCGCATTCCGTTGCAGCATCTTACGGGGACGCAGGAATTCATGGGTCTGACCTTTGAGGTCGATGAGAATGTATTGATCCCGCGCCAAGACACGGAAATCCTGGTGGAAGAGGTCATGAAGGATCTTCATGGCGGGAGTTCCATTTTGGATCTTTGCACGGGGAGCGGATGCATTTTGATCAGCCTCCTCAATTATTCCAACGATTGCAGGGGCGTTGGCGTTGACCTTTCTCCCGCGGCGCTTTCCGTCGCGAGAAAGAATGCACGGCGTCTGATCCCGTCAAAGGATTGTGCTTTTTTGGAAGGTGATCTTTTTGCGCCCGTGACGGGCAAGTTTGACATTCTTACTTCGAATCCCCCTTACATTCCGAGCAATGTTGTGGACGGCCTCATGCCTGAGGTCCGCGATCATGAACCGCGCATGGCCTTAGACGGCCTCGAGGACGGTCTTTTCTTTTACCGCCGCATCCTCGCCGAGTGCCCGCCCTACCTCCACGCCGGCTCCGAAGCATACTTCGAGATCGGATATGATCAAGGCCAGGCTGTTTCCGCACTCATGCAGAATTCTGGATTTACCGAGATTCGCGTTATTCAAGACTACGCAGGCCTCGACCGCGTCGTCCGTGGCATCTATACCCCCCACGACGGATTGTAGCTTTGGAGAATTGTGATTCAGCATACTCGGGGCTGTGTTTGAGGGATCCCGTCTCAGGGGTTCGCATATGTTAGAGGTATTAACAGCAGAACTCGGGGCTGTGTTTGAGGGATCCCGTCTCAGGGACGTTCGCACTCCGTAGGTGTACGTAGCGGATGCTAAGGCATCTCAAGTGTCGTCTCGCGTTCGCTCGGCTCCACTTGATACGCTGCCTAAGCACCGACGTGCACCTACGGCCCTGAGAGGGACCACCTCAAACCGCCCCTCGAGTGAGCTAAAAGCTTAGCCGCTTCTTGAGTGAGTTGAATTTAAAAAGCCGTGAAGCACAAAAGCATCGATACAAACAAAAAAGAAGATTAAAGTCGAGGTTGGAAGCTCGGCGAATGCATAGAATAGAAAAAGGTGATAATTATGTTTGATAAACTGGAAGATTTATTAATTAGGTTCGAGGAGATCATGGGTGAGCTCAGCGAGCCGAGCGTTACGAACAACCCGGAGCGGTTCCGCATGCTCATGAAAGAGCAAAGCGACCTGACCCCCATCGTAAACGCCTACAAAGAATACAAAAAATGCAAACAGGACATCGAGGACTCCCTCGCCATGCTCGAGGAAGAATCCGACGAAGACATGCGTGAAATGATCAAGGAGACCCTTGCAGACAGCAAAAAGCGCGTGGAAGAACTTGAACAGGAGATGAAGATCCTGCTCCTTCCCAAGGATCCCAATGACGAGAAAAACGTGATCGTGGAAATCCGCGCGGGTGCAGGCGGAGACGAAGCAGCACTCTTTGCCGCAGAAATCTACCGCATGTACGTGCACTATGCAGAGTCCCGCCGCTGGAAGGTTGAGACCATGAACGTGGACGAGATCGGCATCGGAGGCATGAAAGAAGTACAGTTCATGATCACTGGACAGGGCGCATACTCCGTGATGAAATATGAAAGCGGCGTGCACCGCGTACAGCGCGTTCCTGAGACCGAGAGCGGCGGCAGGATCCACACCTCCACCATCAGCGTTGCAGTGATGCCCGAGGTGGATGATGACATCGACATCGTAATTGAAGATAAGGACATCCGCATCGACGTGATGCGTGCTTCCGGAAACGGCGGACAGTGCGTCAACACCACGGACTCCGCAGTTCGACTGACCCATTACCCTACCGGCATCGTGGTGTACAGCCAGACAGAAAAGTCCCAGCTGCAAAACAAGGCGAAAGCATTTGCACTCCTCAAGGCAAAGCTTTATGACATCGAGCAGCAGCAGCGCCACGACGCGGAGGCAGAGCTTCGTAAGAGCCAGATCGGAACGGGCGACCGCTCTGAGAAGATCCGCACCTACAACTTCCCCCAGGGAAGAGTGACGGACCATCGCATTGGTCTGACCATCTACAAGCTAGACAAGGTCATGAACGGCGACATTCAGGAGATCATTGATGCCTGCATCGCCGCAGATCAGGCTGCAAAGCTCAGCAAGATGAATGCCAGCGCATGACTCGCTTGACTGAAAAGTCTTCTTTTGTCATAATAAGAACAGTGGGATATATTCCCGAAGTCTAAGGAGGAATAGAATATGAGAAATCGGATCCTTGGAAATAAGATGCTTGCGAAGACATTGGCATTTTGTTTGGTTCTTGCCCTGCTTCTTCTGACCGCGTGCGACAACAGCGGCGGAAAAGCTTCCAGTGAAGAGGAAGAAAGCACCGCGACCGAGAGCACTTCGGAGTCAAAGACTGGCGGAGACGTTGTCGTTACGCCCCCCGCGAAGAGCTCCATGGAAATGTATGAGGACTTCCTCGCAGGCAAGGAGAAGCTCTACGTTGACCGCGTAAGCTACACCTACTATGATTTCGTGGCAGATGAGGAATATGATTATTTCGCCAACAAGGATGGCTATTATTTCCGCGACTTTATCGCTACCATCCAGAACATGGAAGACCTTGAGCCGGACAACGACATTCGCGTTGGAGGAGCTTATTACACCTACATTGATTGCGGCGACGACGGCGAGCAGGAGCTTGCCCTGTACGTTTACCTCGACCAGAGCGATTGGTATGATTCCAGCTATTTGTTCATGATCAAGAACATTGACGGAAAGCTTCAGCTTTGCTACCGCGAAGAGGATGGATATAATTCAAGCTTCTACTTGGATAACGAGTATGGCTTGATCTATGACGGCTGGTATGGCGGCATGCAGTATGGCGACACCTACGGCTATCTGGACGCCAACTGCGAGTATCACTTCCTGTATTCCTGCACGGGAGAATATGCTTTCGGCGCACAAAATGGATTTGAGGAAGGCGTGGAAGGTGCAGCAAGCGCCATCTGTGTGCGCGAGGGCGATGAGAGCCTTTTTGATCGCGTAACGCTCCTGACTTATCGCTTTAAGCAGTATGAAGAAGGCGAAAACGAGAGCGAAGTTCAGTTCTATTCTTACGACTACTACAATTGGGTCTATGACGAGGAGACCGGAGAAGGCTACAGCACCGAAGAGCCTGAGGCAGATCTGAAGGCCCTGATCGAAGAAGCCTTTGCCACCGCGGGCGTAAAGTACTACACCAAGGCTCAGATCAATGATATGATCGCGAAAAAATACGATGATGAGCATCTGACCGCCAACCAGAGAAACACCGAGGACAGCTACGTAGAATACACGCAGATGACTCGTGATGAGTACTGGCCCGGAAACATCGTGACCGTAAAGACGGCGGATGAGTTCATGAAGGCCATCGCTGACGACACGATCATCTACTTGGAGCCTGGTGAGTATGACCTGACGCATTGGCTTGTGGAAGAGGCAGGGGACGTTCCCCGTTATCTTTCCGGCGATTACTCCGGCGAGAACCCTACCGGCGTTCTTTATACGGGCTGGGATTCCGATTCCTATGAGATCGATATCTTTGACGTACAAAACCTTGTGATCGCTTCCAAGGATCCGGAAAACCCTGCAACCATCGTAAGTTCCTGCCCGATCGCTTGTGTGATGCGCTTCATCCACTGCAAGTACCTGCGCGTGGAGAACGTGGTCATGGGTCATATCATTGAGCCTGGATACTGCAGCGGTAACGTTGTTTGCCTTGAGCAGAGCAAGGGCGCAACACTGGAAGGCTGTGACCTCTACGGCTGCGGCGCATATGGCGTCGAGATCGTGGACGGAGACATGACCTACGTGAACAATTGCGTGATCCATGACTGCACCTATGGTTGCATGACGAGTAGCAGAGCCGGCGACGTTTATATCAATGGAACGAAGTTTGAGAACTGTCAGGAATTCGACATGTTTGACGTCATTGGCGGAAGCTTTTACTTTGAGGGATGCTCCTTCAAGAATCTTTACGGAAACATGGTATATATCGCAGGAGATTATTCCTACGCAGGCTTCTATGATTGCCTGTTTGACGCACCTGCGCTTGAGTCCCTGCAGAACAACCCGCACTACGGAAACAGCGTTTGCGTATATTAGATCGAATGAACAAAAAAGGCCAGCCCCGTTTGGGACTGGCCTTTTTACGTTCTGTATTAACCTTGCAGATAATGCCGTTTGAACTCGCTGGGAGAGCACCCTTTGTACTTTTGGAATACGCGGTTGAAGGTGGAAATGCTCTTGAAGCCAGACTCCATGGCGATCGTCGTGATGGCGTCATCGGAATCCGCCAGCAGCGTCTGTGCGCGCTTTAAGCGCTGCAGCGTCAGATACTCCACGAAATTGCACTGAATGGTCTGCTTAAAGACTCTTGAAAAGTAGCAGGAGCTAAAACCGATCTGATTTGCAATGTCGTCAAGCGTTAAGTCCTTGTCACAGTTTTCCGCGATATAGCGGCACGCGGCATTGATCTTGTCAATGGTCCGACCGCTGCGCTGACGTGCGATCTCCTCGGCAGGCAAAAGGACGCTCTGCAGATGGATCCCAAACTGCATGAAGAGCTCATATACGTGGATCAGTTCGCGCACGCCGTGGAAGGGCGTGGAATTGTTCCGCGCCGCCATGATCTGGCGGAGCTTCTCATGCATATACTTTGCAAGGGATTCCATGTTCGCATCGTCCGAGCGGAAGAGGTGATAATTCCGGAAAAGATGTGCGAAGGAAGCAAACTCCGGAAGCTCAGTCAAAAGGGAGGACGTAAACTGGAGTCCGACAAGCGTGCCAGGCTCATTGAATTCCACGGAATGCATTTCGCTTGCCCAAATGATCAAGGTATCGCCCGGCATAAGCTCATATGTGGTCTGATCGATGGTGAACTTAGGACGCACGGAAGAGGCATGCTCCATTGGATAGAAGACCATTTCGGTGAAGTGGTGCCAATGGGGATCATATTTTGTCGGTACGTCTTGAATAATGTTGATCGGTTGCTGAAACAGGATTCGTTCTGGTTTCTTAGTATTTGTCATATTCTACCTCTTTTGAACAAATGCGGTGGTCAATTTTTGACCTTTTTAACAAAACCTGCAGGTTACTTATGTAAAAATACACGGAACTTAATTCAAATCTAAGGGATTTTTCGTCAAATGTCAAGAACAAATTATGATGACAAGAAATAAGAAAAACTACGCAACCCATGATTGGTAGAAATGACAAGAAGTGATAGGATGAACCTAGATAATGATTTTTGGGGTATCAGCAGGCCCGTTTACCCGCGGGACAAGGAGAAGAACATGGCTGGCAGTCAGACGATCAACATGACGACGGGGAGCCCGGCAAAGCATATTTTGCGATTTGCCTTACCGCTACTCATCGGAAATCTGTTTCAACAATTATATAACATGGTGGATTCCATGGTAGTGGGAACCTATGTGGGTTCAGCGGCGCTCGCGGCCGTCGGAACTTGCGGTTCCACGAACTTTTTGTTTTTTGCATTAACTTCCGGTCTTGCGATCGGGATCGGCGTTATCGTATCGCAGTATTTTGGCGCGGATGATGAGGAAAACGTCCGGGCGACCATTGCCAATTCCATTTATGTATTGACGACGGCGTCGCTTTCGGTCAGCCTGATCGGATATGTTGCGGCGCCATATATCCTAAAGCTACTTAACGTTCCGGATTCCATTCTTTCGCTGTCAGTGCTGTACATGAGGACCACTTGTATGGGCATCCTTGGCGTTGCCACCTACAACGGCGTATCCGCAGTGCTCAGGGCACTTGGAGATTCGCGTACGCCCCTTTATTTCCTGATCCTCTCAAGTCTGATGAACGTTGCCTTGGACCTGATCTTTGTCAAGGATCTTGGCCTTGGCGTGTTTGGCGTGGCACTTGCAACCGTTCTCTCGCAATATGCCTCCGCCGTCAGTTGTCTTGTCTATGCATATGTTCGCGTCCCTTTCTTCCGCCTGACAAAGGAAGAATTAAAGCCCAAGGGAAAGATCATCCAAAGGTCCTTCCGCCTTGGCGTTCCGATCGCGCTGCAAAGCTCGATGATCGCGGTTTCCTGCATGGTATTACAGGGCGTCGTGAATGGCTTTGGAGAGACGGTCATGGCGGCCTACACCGTGACGATGCGGATCGAGCAGCTGGTACAACAGCCTTATTCCTCCCTTGCAAGTGCCGTGACGACCTATTCCGGACAGAACATTGGGGCAGGCAACGTATCACGAGTTAAGAAGGGCTTTCGTCAGGCCGTGCTGATGGCGCTGATCTTCAGCCTCGCCATGATCCCCGTGATGTATCTCGGAGGCGAGTCCCTGGTGCGCCTTTTTGTCAAGGACAGCGAGGAGACCGTTCGGATCGCCGTCCGCGCGCTTCGGATCACAAGCCTTTGTTACTTTGGCCTTGGCATGATCTATGTTCCAAGAGGCCTCATGAACGGATGCGGAGACGCCGCCTTCTCCATGATCAACGGAATCTCCGAGGTGGCATGTCGCCTTTCCTTTGCACAGATTTTTACAAAGATCCCCGTCATCGGTTTTTGGGGCGTGTGGCTTACGACCGGCGCAACCTGGGCAGTCACGGGTGCCGTGTGCCTTGTACGTTACTGCCAGGGGGCATGGAAGCATAAGGCGATCACGGGAAAAACCTCGCAGGAGCTCCCGCAAACGGCTGAAACCTCCGATTCCGACCGGATTTCTCTACATAATGCACAAAAGACACCAGGAATGTTCTGCGCAAAATCCACAAAAGTGTCCTGATTTCAGAAAATTTGCTTACGTAATCCAAAATAATCTGCTATAATGTTATTCGTGGGAGATTTGCGAAAACTGTCGCGCATTGAAGCAGAGGTTACGTTGGGAAATCTGAGAAAAGGAGCGTTTTGTGTTTGATAAGGGTTCGTTTGTAGTCTGTGGGAGCAAGGGTGTTTGTACGGTGGAGGACATTGCGAGAATGAGCATTCCCGGTGTGGACGGGAAGCGTGATTATTATGTTCTCAAACCGGTATATAACTTCGCCACCACGGTCTATATCCCCGTTGACGCGGGGAAGGAATCCATGCGAGGCGTTCTTTCGGCAACGGAGGCCAAAAAGCTCATCCGCGGCATGGAAAGCATCGCACCCATAGACATTGTCAATGACAAGATGCTCGAGCAGGAGTATCGCGGCTGCATGCGCACAAATATGTGCGAAGAGTGGGTGCGGATCCTGAAGACCACCTATCAGCGCAAGGTAAAACGCCAGGAGATGGGGCGGAAGGTCACCGCGGTAGACGCGAAGTACTGCAAAATCGCGGAGGACAGCCTGTTCGGAGAGCTGGCGATCGCGCTTGGCATTTCCAAGGATCAGGTTCCGGAGTATATCGAAAAAGAAATGAAGAAGCAAAAAAGAAGCGAAAAATCGAAAAAATAGCTTGACTTATAGGGAAAGCCATGGTATTGTATTCGGGTGTGAAGCTTCTTCACACATTAAAACCAAGCAGAGTATCCACTCTCACCTTACGGCAATCGGGCCAGTAAGCGTTCATATCTTGAAGAAACCCATTAGGGTGCTCATTACGTGCATAAGTTGCGCTCTGTGAGCTGAATTGTCAAGGTCAGGTGGATAGCGATGCTATTCACCTTATTTTTTTCATCTTATGGAGGGCAAAACCATTAGCGAATTAATGATCAATGAGGAAATCCGTGACAAGGAGGTCCGCGTCATCGGAGAAGCAGGGCAGCAGCTGGGCATCATGTCCGCAAGAGAAGCACTGGCATTAGCAGAGGAAGCAGGTTTGGATCTTGTAAAGATCGCGCCTACCGCACAGCCGCCCGTGTGCAGGATCGTTGACTACGGAAAGTTCAAGTATGAGCAGCTTCGCAAGGAAAAGGAAGCGAAGAAAAAGCAGAAGGTGACGGAGGTAAAGGAAATTCGCCTTTCTCCCAACATTGACACCAATGACTTGAACACCAAGATGAATGCAGCAAGGAAGTTCCTTTCCAAGGGAGACCGCGTGAAGGTAACGCTTCGTTTCCGCGGCCGTGAGATGGCTCACATGAACACCAGCAAGCATATCCTTGATGATTTCGCCCAGAATCTTTCCGACGTTGCGGTGATGGAAAAGGCACCCAAGGTCGAGGGAAGAAGTATGACCATGTTTTTAACTGAGAAGCGATAAGCCTAGGGAACATTGGCAGGTCGCAGAAGTTAAAATAGAGAAAGAAGAGTTTAGGAGGAAACAGTCATGCCCAAAATGAAGTCTAGTAAGTCGGCAGCAAAGCGTTTTAAGGTAACCGGTACCGGTAAGTTAAAGAGAGCTAAGGCATATAAGAGCCACATTCTTGCAAAGAAGTCCACGAAGAGAAAGCGTAATCTCAGACAGCCTGCTATTACCGATGCAACGAACGTAAAGAACATGAAGAAGATCCTTCCTTATCTGTAATCAGATCGGAAGAAAACGTTTGAGAAAATTATTATCTTAGGTTTGGAGGAAAAGAGAGATGGCAAGAATTAAAGGTGGCTTAAATGCCAAGAAAAAGCACAATAGAGTTTTGAAGCTTGCAAAGGGCTACAGAGGAGCAAGAAGCAAGCAGTACAGAGTAGCAAAGCAGTCCGTTATGAGAGCACTGACCAGCGCATATGCAGGCAGAAAGCAGAGAAAGCGTCAGTTCAGACAGCTCTGGATCGCTCGTATCAATGCAGCAGCAAGACTGAACGGTCTTTCCTACAGCAAGTTTATGTATGGCCTTAAGCTTGCAGGCATTGACATGAACAGAAAGATGCTTGCCGAGATGGCAGTTAGCGATGCAGACGGCTTCAAGAGCCTTGCAGAGCTTGCAAAGAGCAAGATCGCATAAAAAGCTTGATTATTTTGTCATAAAAGGATAAAATGAAGCTTGGACAAAGGAGTCCTGCCCTTCGAGGGTTGGGACTCCTTTACTCTTTTTTGGAGGTTAGGGTATATGTGCGGAATTGTTGGATTTGTAGGTAATCATCAGGCAGCGCCGATCCTTTTGGATGGCTTGTCAAAGCTTGAGTATCGTGGCTATGATTCAGCCGGCATTGTGGTTCGCGACGGTGACAAACAGGCAGAGATCGTAAAGGCGAAGGGAAGGCTCAAGATCCTGGCAGAGAAGACCAACGACGGAAAGTCCGTTCCCGGCTGTTGCGGCATCGGCCATACGCGTTGGGCGACGCATGGCGAACCCTCCGAGATCAACGCACATCCTCACGTGAGCGGTGACGACATCAACGTTGTCGCAGTGCATAACGGCATCATCGAAAACTATCAGGAGATCCGCGAAAAGTTGATCCGCAAGGGCTACAAATTCTACTCCCAGACGGATACGGAAGTTCTGGTAAAATATGTTGATTACTATTACAAGAAATATGCCATGGGCCCCATCGACGCCATTGCAAAGACCATGGTGCGTGTACGCGGTTCTTACGCTTTGGCAGTTATGTTCAAGGACTTCCCAGGAGAGATCTACGTTGCCCGCAAGGACAGCCCCATGATCCTTGGCGTAGAGGGCGATGAATCCTATATCGCCTCTGACGTTCCCGCCATTTTGAAATATGCAAGAAACGTATATTACATCGGGAATCTGGAGATGGCAAGGGTTCGCGCCGGTGAAGTGACCTTCTTTAACCTCGACGGCGACGTGATCGAAAAGGAACTGACGGAGATCAAGTGGGATGCGGAAGCTGCTGAAAAGGGCGGCTATGAGCATTTCATGATCAAGGAGATCCACGAGCAGCCCAGAGCCGTGCTTGACACTTTGAATTCCGTGATCAAGAATGATGCGATCGACTTAAGCGAAGTCGGACTTTCCGAGGAGCAGATAAAGGACATTCATCAGATTCATATCGTGGCCTGCGGAAGCGCCTATCACGTGGGCGTCGTGACGCAGTACGTTATGGAGGATCTTGCGAAAATCCCCGTTCGCGTGGAGTTTGCATCGGAATTCAGATATCGCAACCCCTTGCTGAACGAAAAGGACCTTGTCGTGATCATCAGCCAGTCCGGTGAGACGGCTGACTCCCTTGCGGCACTAAGGCTTGCAAAGGAGAAGGGCGTAAAGACGCTGGGCATCGTGAACGTGATCGGTTCCACCATCGCAAGGGAAGCAGACAACGTGTTCTATACCATGGCAGGCCCGGAGATCGCGGTTGCGACGACCAAGGCCTATAGCGCTCAGCTGATCGCGGGATATCTTCTCGCCATCCAGTTCGCAAAGGTGCGCGGCGAGATCGATGCGGATGCATATGCACACTTCATTTCTGAATTGCAGACCTTGCCCGGAAAGATCTCGAAGGTTTTGGAAGACAAGGAACGCATTCAGTGGTTTGCCTCCAAATTCGCGGCGGCAAAGGACGTGTTCTTCCTTGGAAGGGGCATCGATTATGCCATCAGCCTTGAGGGAAGCCTTAAGATGAAGGAGATCAGCTACATCCACAGCGAAGCTTATGCAGCCGGCGAACTCAAGCACGGCACCATCACCTTGATCGAGGACGGCACCATGGTCATCAGCGTACTGACCCAAAAGGAACTCTTTGAGAAGATGATCAGCAACATGGTGGAGGTGAAGAGCCGCGGAGCATACCTCATGGGCCTTACGACCTATGGCAATTACAGCATCGAGGATACGGCGAACTTCAGCGTGTTCGTGCCGCAGATCGATCAGCATTTCGTGGCAAGTCTTGCCGTGGTTCCGTTGCAGCTCCTTGGCTATTACGTAAGCCTTGCAAGGGGCCTTGACGTAGATAAGCCAAGGAATCTTGCAAAGAGCGTGACGGTAGAATAAACGAGATAAGCAAAAACCCCTTGGGCACAAGGCTCAAGGGGCTTTTTGAGAGCAGATAACGGGAATCGAACCCGCCTCCTCAGCTTGGGAAGCTGATGTTCTACCAATGAACTATATCTGCAAACGCATAAATCACGCAAGAAACAGTATATCACGTCGCAGGCCGATTGACTAGCCCTATTTTTCAAAAACAAGATTTTTTTGTTTACTTCTAAAAACAAAGGTGCTATGATATAAAAGGTTTTTTGTATTCACGTGAGAAAATGGAAGGGTTGAAGTGGAATGAAGCGTTTAATGTTAGGTAATCAGGCCTTTGCCCGTGGACTTTACGAGGCAGGCTGCAGCGTTGTTTCCAGCTATCCCGGCACCCCCAGCACCGAGGTGACGGAGGAAGCGGCAAAGTACGATGAGATCTATTGTGAGTGGGCTCCCAACGAGAAGGTTGCCATGGAAGTGGCCTTTGGCGCATGCCTTGCCGGAAAGAGAAGCTTTTGCGGCATGAAGCACGTAGGCCTGAACGTGGCTGCGGACCCGCTCTTTACTTGTTCTTATACTGGCGTAAATGCAGGCATGATCATCTGCGTGGCAGATGACCCTGGCATGCATTCTTCCCAGAATGAGCAGGATTCCAGACATTATGCCATGGCCGCAAAGGTACCGATGCTCGAGCCTGCAGATTCCGCAGAAGCCCGTGGTTTTGTGAAGAAGGCATATGAGATCTCCGAAGAATTCGATACGCCCGTCATTATGAAGATGTGCACGCGCGTGGCACACTCTCAGAGCGTCGTTGAAGAGAAGGAGCGCGTTCTTCCTGAGAAGAAGCCCTACGTAAAGAATATCGCAAAGTACGTGATGATGCCCGGAAATGCCATCCGCCGTCATCCTTTCGTGGAAGAGAGAACCAGAAAGCTGATCGCATTTGCTGAGACGACGGACTTAAACCGCGTGGAAATGGGCGACATGAAGCTCGGCATCATTACTTCTTCCACAAGTTATCAGTACGTGAAGGAAGTGTTTGGTGAGAATGCCTGCATCCTGAAGCTCGGCATGATCCATCCCCTTCCAGAGAAATTGATCCTGAACTTTGCTTCCATGGTGGAAAAGCTTGTGATCGTGGAAGAACTGGATCCCGTGATCGAAGAGCACTGCAAGGTTCTGGGCCTTACGGTGACCGGTAAGGACGTGCTTCCGATGGAAGGTGAGTTCTCACAGAACCTCATCGCTGAAAAGCTTGGTGTGTCCGTACCCGTATCGAAAAAACTTGAGGAAAGCCTTCCCGGCAGACCTCCCGTAATGTGCGCAGGCTGCCCTCACAGAGGCTTGTTCTTCACGCTTGCGAAGAATAAATGCACCGTTCTCGGTGACATCGGATGTTATACCCTCGGTGCCGTGGCACCTCTTAACGCCATGGAAATGACGCTTTGTATGGGTGCTTCCATTAGCTCGCTCCATGGCTTTAACAAGGCACTTGGCGCAGAGAGTGAGGGCAAGACCGTGGCAGTCATCGGTGATTCCACGTTCATGCATTCCGGCATGACGGGCCTTGCCAACGTGGCATATAACCAGAGCAATTCCACGGTGATCATTCTGGACAATTCCATCACCGGCATGACGGGACATCAGCAGAACCCGACGACCGGATATAACATTAAGGGCGACCCCGCAGGAAAGATCGATCTCGAGGCACTTTGCAAGGCAATGGGCTTTGAGCGCGTTCGTGTCGTGGATCCTTATGATCTCGCACAGTGCGACGCAGTCATCAAGGAGGAGCTTGCCGCCAATGCACCTTCCGTGATCATTTCCAGACGTCCTTGTGCACTGCTGAAGTACGTAAAGCATGAAAAGCCTCTGAAGGTGGTCTGCGAGAAGTGTGTTGGCTGTAAGAGCTGCATGCGTCTTGGCTGTCCTGCCATCAGCGTGAAGGACGGTAAGGCCTGCATCGACACGACGCTTTGCGTTGGATGCGGCGTTTGCAAACAGCTGTGCAAGTTTGATGCACTGCAGAACGGGTAAGGAAGGGGATGAGCCAAATGACAAAGAACATTATGATCGTAGGCGTTGGCGGACAGGGATCCCTTCTGGCCAGCAAATTATTAGGACACTTACTCCTTTCGGAAGGATATGACGTGAAGGTATCCGAGGTGCATGGCATGAGCCAGCGCGGCGGAAGCGTCGTGACCTACGTAAGATTTGGTAAGAAAGTATATTCCCCCATTATTGACAAGGGACAGGCGGACTTCATCGTTTCGTTTGAAAAGCTGGAAGCAGCAAGATATCTGGAGTACCTCAAGGAAGACGGACGCATCGTCGTGAACACGCAGGAGATCGATCCCATGCCCGTTATCACCGGAGCGGCAAAATATCCCGAGGACCTTGTGGCAAAGATGGAAGCGCTCGGAGCAAAGGTGGATGCAATGGATTGCCTTTCCTTGGCGGAGCAGGCAGGCTCCTCCAAGGCCGTGAACATCGTGCTCATGGGACGCCTTTCCAGATATTTTGACGAGATTTCCTTGGAAAGGTGGCAGAAAGCCATTGAAGAGTGTGTTCCCGCAAAGTTTTTGGAACTCAACCAAAAGGCATTCCTTTTGGGAAGGGGTTAATGGTACTTGCAGGAGACCTATAGACCTAAGGACGGAATAACAGACACAATGCAAATCAGTAGCAGCAACGAAAAAGAAGGAGACAGGATCGATGGGAAATTATTTTCAGCCCGAAATTGAGACCATGCCCGTGGAGCAGCTGAAGGTGCTTCAGAGCGAGAGGTTGGTGGAACAGGTAAAGTACGTGTATGATCACGTGAAATTTTACCATGACAAGATGGATGAAGCGGGCGTTAAGCCGTGGGACATTCACGGAGTAGAGGATCTTCACAAGCTTCCCTTCATCAACAAGGATGATCTTCGCGATCAGTATCCTTACGGACTTTTGGGCGTGCCTCTTTCTGAGTGCGTGCGCATTCAGTCCACCAGTGGCACGACGGGACGCCGCGTGGTTGCATTCTACACCCAGGCAGATTTGGACGTTTGGGAGGAGTGCTGCGCAAGAGCCATCATGGCAGCAGGCGGAACGAAGGACGACGTAGTACACGTATGCTATGGCTATGGCTTGTTTACTGGCGGCCCCGGATTAAACGGCGGTTCACACAAGGTGGGATGCCTTACGCTTCCCATGTCCTCCGGTAACACGGAGCGTCAGCTTCAGTTCATGGAGGATCTCGGTTCCACGATCCTTTGCTGCACGCCTTCTTATGCAGCAAACCTCGGCGAGAGCATTACGGCAAGAGGGCTGAAGGACAAGATCAAGCTGAAGGCTGGTATCTTTGGCGCTGAGCCTTGGACCGAAGAGATGCGTCACAACATCGAAGAGACCTTAGGCATTAAGGCATATGATATCTACGGACTGACCGAGATTTCCGGTCCTGGCGTATCCTTCGAGTGCGAAGAGCAGAAGGGCATGCACGTGCAGGAGGACCATTTCATTCCTGAGATCATCAATCCCGAGACGGGCGAAGTGCTTCCCGAGGGCGAGGTAGGCGAGCTTGTATTCAGCTGCATCACCAAGAAAGCCTTCCCGCTGCTTCGTTATCGCACGAGAGACCTTTGCTACCTGACCAGAGAGAAGTGCTCCTGCGGAAGAACGCATATCCGCATGCATAAGCCGATGGGCAGAAGCGATGACATGATGGTAGTCAAGGGCGTTAACGTATGGCCTTCCCAGATCGAGGCAGTTCTTTTGAATCAGGGCTATCAGGCAAACTATCAGATCGTTGTTGACCGTGTTGGTAACAATGACACGATCGAAGTACAGGTAGAGCTTACGCCTGATATGGTGGCAAATCCCACGCTGACCGTTGCTGAGCGTCAGAAGAAGATCGTGCATGGTCTTAAGAGCATGCTTGGTATTCTGGTTGAGGTGAAGGTCGTAGATCCCCTCACGATCCCGAGAAGCGAAGGCAAGGCAAAGCGCGTTGTGGACAAGAGAGATCTTTATCGCTAAGAAAAAGAATGATGGGCCGTGCAGAAATGCACGGCCTTTTTGTGTGGAAATTAAGAAATTTTTTACCTATTCAAGGGACCAAAATTGTGATAGAATGATAACTGAGTTGTTAGGATTTCGTTCAATCGAGATCCAATCTTGGGGAAACAATTGGGGGAAAACGAAATGTTAAAGTACGAGCAGTGGTTACAGATGGCCGACAGCCTGAAGGGTCAGATCGAGGACTTTCTTCGGGTGACAAATTATTTTGATCAGGAGCAGGTATATATTCCTGACATGATCCCTTCTGCGGAGACTCTTTACGTGCAGGAGCAGCTTTCGCGCTTTTGTCACGAGCTGGAAGAGGCTTATTATCAGATGAAGAGGATGAACGCCAAGGTGGTTCGCGAGGGCAAGCTTCGCTTAGGACCTAACGGGCGTTATTGGCTGGACAATGAGGAATTGCCTTGCGGAAGAAGCGTGGAGCTCCTTTATGATGACGGCACGGGCCTTGGGAACATGGAATCCTGGCATGCAGGCCGCATCGATCACGATGGCAGCAAGTATTATTTCACGGGCAAGCGAAACCTAAAGCTGGACGGCGTCACCGCGCGCATGAAGCAGCATCTTTGATCCACGTGATTTGATTTGGAAACGTCGTTTTCCCATTCCATTTCCATGAAAGAAAACGACGTCACCATAGAACGTAAAATGGTTCCATTCGCCTGGAGGAAGAGGGGATCATTAGCGCCTGGACCGTAATTGGTTGACGAGGGTTGGCAGTTATCGAAAGACTCGGCGGATTCTGCCACGGCCACGGCGGGTCGACACGAAGAGAGCAAAAAGCGGAATGAAAACCGTAACAGAGGCTCTTCGAACGCCTATCAGAAAGACAGCGCGGAGAAGCGCTGAAAGGTAAGGAGATTTTATGTATACCATTCAGGATTTGTATGATCTGGATCATACCCTTGCAAAGGATTATCTTTCCCAGTTTACCTATCCCTGGGAAGCATTAAAGGGCATCAAGGACATGATCCTTGCGCTTGGCGAAACGCTTGGCGACGATTATGAGGAAGTATCTGAGCATGTTTGGGTTCACAAGACCGCAACGGTTTATCCGTCCGCATATCTTGGCGCACCCTGCATCATCGGGCCTGAGACGGAGGTTCGCCACGGCGCCTTCATCAGAGGCTCAGCACTTGTCGGAGCAAACTGTGTGATCGGAAATTCCGTAGAGCTCAAGAACGTGATCCTTTTTGATCACGTACAGACGCCACACTATAACTATGTTGGCGACAGCATTCTTGGCTACTTTAGCCACATGGGTGCAGGTTCCATCACCTCAAACGTAAAGAGCGACAAGCAGCTTGTAGTCGTTCATGACGGTACGGAAAAGATGGAGACTGGCATCAAGAAGTTTGGCGCCATGCTTGGTGACCACGTAGAGGTTGGCTGTAACGCAGTCTGCAATCCCGGCACCGTGATCGGCAGAAACAGCAACGTATATCCTACCTCCTGCGTGAGAGGCGTTGTACCCGCAAATTCCATCTACAAGAACAGCGGCGAGATCATTGAAAAGAAGTAGACAATTGAATAAAGCTTACGATTGATTAGGGAGATTTTTGACAATGAGAGTTGTGATTCAGGACAATTACGAAAAAATGTGTAAGTGGGCCGCAAATTATATTGCAGGCAAGATCAATGCACACAAGGAAGCACGTCCCTTCGTACTCGGGCTTCCCACCGGTTCTTCCCCCATTGGCGTTTACAAGGAGCTGGCAAGAATGAACAAGGCCGGCGAGGTTTCCTTCGCCAACGTCGTGACCTTCAACATGGACGAGTATCTCGGATTACCTCACGAGCATGACCAGAGCTATTGGTACTTCATGCATGACAACTTCTTCAACCACTTGGTTGACATGAAGCCCGAGAACATCAACATTCTGAACGGCATGACGGATGATCCCGAGGGCGAGTGCGCAAGATATGAGGAAAAGATCGCTTCTTACGGCGGCATTGATCTCTTCATGGGCGGCATCGGCGTGGACGGACACATTGCATTCAACGAGCCCTACACGAGCCTTTCTTCTCGCACGGGCGTAAGAGACCTTACCACGGACACCAGGATCGTGAACAGCCGCTTCTTTGGCAATGATCCCGAAAAGGTTCCTGCAAAGGCTCTTTCCGTTGGCGTTGGCACCGTGACCGATTCCAAGGAAGTGCTGATCCTCATCAACGGCCACAACAAGGCAAGAGCCCTTGCGGCAACGGTTGAAGGCGGCGTATCCCAGAAGTGGACCTGCTCCGCACTGCAGATGCACAACGCAGCGATCCTTGCAGTGGACGAGGCGGCATGTGGCGAGCTCACCGTTGACACTTACAAGTATTTCCTGGACATTGAGAGAAAGGAGAGACTCTAAAACATGGGTAAGTATTTCGGAACAGACGGCTTCCGCGGCGAGGCAAACAAGGATCTGACCTTTGATCACGCAGTGAAGATCGGTCGTTTCCTTGGCTGGTATTACGGAGCAAATCAGGGCAAGAAGGCAAAGATCGTCATTGGTAAAGACACAAGGCGTTCTTCCTATATGTTCGAATATGCCCTTTGCACCGGCCTGATGGCAAGCGGTGCGGACGCATATATCATGCACGTGACCACCACGCCTTCCGTGGCATACATCACGAGAGTGGATGATTTTGACTGTGGCATCATGATCTCCGCATCCCATAACCCTTACTATGACAACGGCATCAAGTTGCTCAACGGTAACGGCGAGAAGATGGATGAGGAGACCATCCTTAAGGTAGAGGACTATATCGACGGTAAGTTGGAGATTCCCGTGGCTGAGAGAAACGAGATCGGTCGCACCGTTGATTACGTTGCAGGCAGAAATCGTTACATAGGCTTTTTGATCTCCCTGTCCAAGTATAGTTTCAAGGACGTAAAGGTTGGTCTGGACGTTGCGAACGGCGCTGCATGGCAGATCGCAAGAGGCGTGTTCGAGGCCCTTGGTGCAAAGCTTTACGTGATGAATGATCAGCCGGACGGCTACAACATCAACACGGATTGCGGAAGCACGCATATCGAGCATCTGCAGAAATTTGTCGTTGATAACGGTTTGGACATAGGATTTGCATTTGACGGGGACGCTGACAGATGCCTTTGCGTGGACGAGAAGGGTAACGTTGTTACCGGCGACCATGTGCTTTACATCTACGGCCTTTACATGAAGGAACGCGGAAAGCTCCTCAACAACAAGGTGGTTACCACCGTGATGAGCAACTTCGGTCTTTACAAGGCGCTAGATAAGGTTGGCATTGAGTACGAGAAGACCAAGGTCGGTGACAAGTACGTTTACGAGAACATGGTACAGACCGGAAACCGTATCGGCGGCGAGCAGAGCGGACATACCATTTTCCTGAAGTATGAAACCACCGGTGACGGCATCGTAACAGCACTGAAGATGATGGAGGTTATGCTTGCGAAGGGCAAGCCCATGAGCGAGCTGGCAGCACCCGTCGTGTTCTATCCTCAGGTGCTCAAGAACGTTCGCGTAAAGAGCAAGCCTGACGCACAGAATGATCCCGACGTTCAGGCAGCCGTGAAGAAGGTTGGCGAAGAGCTTGGAGACACTGGACGCATCCTGGTACGTGAGAGCGGCACTGAGCCCGTGATCCGCGTGATGGTGGAAGCGGAGACGGATGAGATCTGCGAAAAGTACGTAGATTCCGTGATCGACGTCATCAAGGCAAAAGGCCATTTGGCATAATGAGATTATGAAGGCCCTGCGGGTATTCCCGCGGGGCTTTTTCTTGGCCGGCGGGGGCCTTATGGGGTGAAAGATTGGTCAGCCGCTTTCGTTGACATTTTGTCTGAAACGTGCTAGTTTAATTATGTATGTCACTTTCGCAAATAAACGCGATAAAGTGTTGTAGTTTAAAGCAGAAAACTGCCATCGAGATAAGGCAGGAAAGCAAAGAAATGGCTTAGGAGGAAGAGAAATGCCCGTAACTGATCTTTTGGAGAGGAACCATAAACTGTATGGGGATGAGGTGGCACTGGTGGAGTTAAACCCCAGCATGCCTGACACGAGAAAGACGACCTGGAAGGAGTATGACCTGGTGCAGCAGACGTCGGCCACGCCCTATCGCAGGGAGATCACGTGGAGCATCTTCGACGAGAAGGCAAACCGTGTAGCAAATATGCTGCTTTCCCGCGGCATTCAAAAGGGTGACCGCGTTGCCATTTTGATGTTCAACTGCCTGGAATGGCTTCCCATTTATTTCGGTATCCTGAAGACCGGCGCGATCGCCGTGCCTTTCAATTTCCGTTTTGCAGCGGATGAGATCCAGTATTGTGCAGACCTTGCGGAAGTGCACGTGCTGTTCTTTGGACCTGAATTCATCGGCCGTATTGAATCCATTGAGGAAAAGCTTTCCAAAGGAAGACTCCTCATTTACGTAGGGGACGGATGCCCCACCTTTGCAGAGAGCTATCGTGAGCTGGTTGCAGATTGCTCGAGCCAGCCTCCGCTGGTACGCTTAGAGGAAGAGGACGACGCAGCAATCTATTTCTCCTCAGGTACCACGGGCTTCCCGAAGGCCATTCTGCACAATCATGAGAGCCTTACGCAGGCCGCGCAGATGGAGCAGAAGCACCATCTGACTGGCAGGGATGACGTGTTCCTTTGCATCCCGCCCCTGTATCACACTGGCGCGAAATTCCACTGGATGGGCAGTCTTTGCGCAGGCAGCCGTGCCGTGCTCTTAAAGGGCACTTCTCCGGAAGTGATCCTCGATGCCGTATCCAAGGAGCACTGCACCATCGTTTGGCTACTTGTTCCTTGGGCACAGGACATTTTGGAGGCGCTTGATCGCGGTGACTTAAAGCTTTCGGATTACCAGCTCGATCAGTGGAGACTGATGCATATCGGCGCGCAGCCCGTTCCGCCTTCCTTGATTAAGCATTGGAAGGAATACTTCCCGAATCATATGTATGACACGAACTATGGCCTTTCCGAGTCCACGGGCCCTGGCTGCGTGCACCTTGGTATCGAGAACATCCACAAGGTTGGCGCCATTGGCGTTCCCGGCTATCGCTGGAAGTGCAAGATCGTGGATGAAAATGGGGAAGCAGTTCCTCAGGGCGGCGTTGGAGAGCTTTGCGTAAAGGGTCCTGGTGTCATGACCTGTTATTATAACGATCCCAAGGCAACCGCAGAAACCTTAAAGGATGGTTGGCTTTTCACCGGCGACATGGCAATGCAGGACGAGGACGGCTTCATCTTCCTTGTAGACCGTAAGAAAGACGTGATCGTCAGCGGCGGCGAAAATATCTACCCCGTACAGATCGAGAACTACTTAAGTGCTTACGATAAGGTGAGCGACGTGGCCGTGATCGGTCTTCCCGACAAGCGTCTTGGTGAGATCACCGGCGCGATCATCCAGATCAAGGAAGGCATGACCTGCACTGAGGAAGAGATCGACGAATATTGCAAGGGTCTGCCTCGTTATAAGAGACCCAAGAAGATCATTTTTGCAGACGTGCCCAGAAATGCGACGGGCAAGATCGAGAAGCCTGCCCTTCGCAAGAAATATGGCGCAGAATATCTTGTCGCACAGCAGAACGAAGTGGAAGCGTAAGGAGGACAAAGCATGAGCGCATTGCAGGACCTCGAACCGAAAAAAGTATTTGAGTTCTTTGAACAGATCAGCCAGATCCCCAGAGGATCCGGGAACATTCAGGGCATCAGCAATTACCTTGTGAAGTTTGCAAACGAGCGTGGTTTAGAGCACTATCAGGATGCGCAGAAGAACGTGATCATCATCAAGGAAGCCACGAGGGGCTATGAGGACATGGAACCCGTGATCCTGCAGGGCCACATGGACATGGTGGCGGTGAAGACGCCGGAATGCCCGTTAGACCTTAAGAAAGACGGTCTTGTGCTGCGCGTGGAAGGCGATGAGATCTCGGCGGCAGGGACCAGCCTTGGCGGAGACGACGGCATTGCCGTGGCATTCGCACTGGCAATCCTTGACAGCGACGAGATCGCACATCCTCGTCTTGAGGTGGTTCTCACGGTAGATGAAGAGGTTGGAATGGACGGCGCAAGAGCCATTGACCTTTCCATGCTCAAGGGCAAGTATTTGATCAACGTGGATTCCGAGGAAGAAGGCGTGTTTACCGTTGGTTGTGCAGGCGGCGCGCGTGTGGATTTTGAATTGACCGGAAAGACGGAGAACTGCAAGGGACGCATCCTTGAGCTGAAGATCTCCGGCCTTCAGGGCGGTCATTCCGGCATTGAGATCCATAAAGAGGGAGCAAATTCCAATCAACTCTTTGGACGGATCTTAGAGGAGCTGACCCGTGTATATCCCGTAAGACTTGCAAACGTAAAGGGCGGCGAAGCAGACAATGCGATCGCAAGGGAAACCGTTGCCAGATTTGTTTTCGCCGAGGAGAAAAACGAGCAGGGCGAGCAGATCTCATACCGCAAGGACGGCATTCAGAACCTTTTGAACGCCATTCGCGCGACGCTGAAAGAAGAGCTTGCAACCCGTGATCCCGAATTTGAACTGACCTACAGCTTCTCGGAGGAGCAGGAGAAGGAAATCGAAGCCATGACGACGGTGGATACCCGTAAGACTGCGCTGTTCCTTTGCAGCCTGCCAAACGGCGTACAGACCATGAGCGCAGACATTGACGGTCTCGTGGAAACCTCCCTGAACTTTGGCGTTTTGAAGCAAAAGATCGTTTTGCATGATGCATATCTCCTCGCAAGCTATTCCGTGAGAAGCTCCGTGGAGAGCGCAAAGGAAGCGCTGATCCGCAAGCTTTATGCCATCGGCCGCCTTGCGGGAGCAAAGTATCGCACTCGCGGCGATTATCCTGGTTGGAAGTATCGCGTGGATTCTCCGCTCCGTGAGACCATGGTCTCCCTGTACGAGGACATGTATGGCGAGGAGCCGCAGGTCGTGGCAGTTCATGCAGGACTCGAGTGCGGACTCTTTATGAGCAAGATCGAAGATCTTGACTGCGTGTCCATCGGACCGAACATGAAGAACATTCACACGACGGATGAAACCTTAAGCATCTCATCCGTTCAGAGGCTTTGGGAGTATCTTGTTGCATTGCTGGCAAGGCTGTAATATGCTTTTCGGCTATGTAATATGCCCAAAATACCATAGCACACAAAGCAAAAACTGTGGAAATCGATAAATGTGAAAAAAACGCTTGCTTTTTTTCAGATGGCAAGGTATAATGCTAATTGTGCTTCGGGGTGTGGCTCAGCTTGGTTAGAGCGCCGTCTTAGGGAGGCGGAGGTCGCGAGTTCGAATCCCGCCACTCCGATTCGTAAAAATGTGTTGAAACCTTAATGGCTTTCAACACATTTTTTTATGCTTGTCTTGGATGAAAAAAACATGGCTTTTTCAGGTGAAATGCGTATATAATAGTATCAGCGGACCACAACGCAGAGCAATAATAAAACTCCAAGGAGGATTTCAAAAATGGCAGACGAAAAGAACATGCAGGAACTTGATGAAAAGCAGCTTAGTGACGTGGCAGGCGGAAATTGGGGCGAAGCAGAGCAGTATGTGTCACTGCTGTTTTTGAAGCACCCGGAAGCTAAGACGCGTGAAGAGTTGGCCGCCGTTATGACCGACGAAGAGCGTATGATTTACGAAAAAAAGAAATTTAAATAAGCAGACGATGGAGTACGATTCATGAAGAGTTTTGATTCAACTTGCCCTTATGCAAAGAAATGTGGGGGCTGCATTTATCAGGGAAAGCCCTATGAAGAACAACTGAAGATCAAGCAAAAGACCGTATCGTCGCTGCTTGGAAAGTTCGGGAAGGTTGCCCCGATCCTGGGTGCGGAGAATCCGGATCATTACCGAAATAAGGTACACGGGATCTTTGGACGGGACAAAAAGGGCGTCATCTACACGGGAATATACGAGGAGAAGAGCCATCGGATCGTGCCCGTGGAGGATTGCGCCATAGAGGATGAAAGGGCGACTGCCATCCTAAAAACGCTTTGCGTTTTGGCGAAACAGTTCAAGTACCAGGTATATTATGAGGACAAGGAGACGGGGCTTATTCGTCATGCACTGATCCGCGTGGGAAGAAAGACGGGAGAGATCATGGTGGTCTTGGTGACGGCCAGCCCGATCCTGCCTTCGAAAAATAATTTCACGAAGGAGCTTTGCAGAAGGCATCCTGAGATCACTACGGTTGTCTTGAACGTCAATGATAAGAGAACCAGCATGGTACTGGGTGATCGCAATATTGTGCTCTGCGGCAAGGGATATATTGAAGATGAGCTTTGCGGCCGCAGATTTCGCATCTCACCCAATTCCTTCTATCAGATCAATGCCGAGCAGACGGAGAGGCTGTATCAGAAAGCAATTGAGTTTGCGGGCCTGACCGGTAAGGAGCGCGTGATCGATGCGTACTGCGGCATTGGCACCATCGGTTCCTGTGCGGCAGCGAATGCGGCAGAGGTTTTGGGCGTGGAATTAAACGGTGACGCCGTGAAGGATGCGATCATCAACGCGAAGCTGAATCAGATCAAAAACATCCGCTTTTGGAATGAGGATGCGGGGAAATATATGATGCGTATGGCGGCAGAAAAGCAGAAAGCCGACGTGGTGTTCATGGATCCGCCGCGAAGCGGCAGCACGCCTGAATTCATCGAGTCGGTCAATACGCTAAAACCGCAAAAGGTGGTTTACGTATCCTGCGATCCGACAACGCTTGCAAGGGACCTGGAACTGTTTGCGAGCAAGGGCTGGAAAGTAAAACAGATCCAGCCCGTGGACATGTTCCCCTACACAAAGCATGTCGAGACGGTAGTTTGCCTGAGCAACAAAAGGGGTATCAGCGATGACAATCGAAAGCGGTAAACCAATCTGGAAGGACACCTATGTATATGCCATAACGGAAGGCGATTGGGGAGTAAATAAGATCGGGAAGGGAAAACATGAAGACTGTTGAAATACTGGGCGCAAACCGATTTGAAACTTATACGAAGACGCGTGAAGGCGATAGGGCGATCATCGTGCAGGACGGAAAGATCCTGCTTACACATGAATTAAATTCAGGCTGGTGGCTCATACCCGGCGGCGGACAGGAAGAGGGTGAGACGCCGGAGGATTGTGTTGTCCGTGAGGTCGAGGAAGAAACAGGGTACCTCGTCCGCCCGGCAAGACGTTTCCTTTTCATGAATGAGTATTATGAAGAATATCATTATATGGGGTACTACTTTATTTGCGAAGTGACAGGAAAAGGTCAGATGAACCTGACCGACGTGGAAAAGCAACGCGGCCTGCAGTCGGAGTGGATCCCACTGCAGGATGCAATCGAGTTGTTTTCGAAACACGAGTCATATGCTCTCGAAAATGAAGAAAAAAGAGGTTCGTACCAGCGCGAATACACGGCGCTGAAAGAGTATATGAATCTCGCGCCGGAAAGCTCCGAGCGCCTGATCTATGAACGCTTCCCGGGGGTAAGCTGTGCATACAGGGATGCGGCCGGAAGAGAGACCTTAAAATATGACGGCATGGCCGATAGAGAAAACGGTATTCCAGTGGATGGAAATACGGTTTTCCCAGCCTGCTCGATATCAAAGTTTATCACTGGGATCACCGTGATGAGGCTTCAGGAACAGGGCCTGCTGAATATTGATGAACCTGTGAATCACTATCTTCATCAGTGGAAGTTGCTCACCGCAGACGGAAAAGAAAGCGATGCGACGATAAGGTCGATCCTTAGTCACACCTCCGGGATCATGGATGGAGAGGATTCCTTTTACGGACTCCGTCGTAATGATCCCGTGGTCAGTTTGTTGGATGTTCTGGAGGGCAGAACCGCGTATAACAAACGGCGCGCCATGTCGGAAAAGCAACCAGGAACGGAGTTTGAATACAGTGATGCAGGTTACTGTGTGTTGCAACTAATGATCCAGGAGATCACGCAATCAAGCTTTGAAGAAGTGGTTTCAAAAAATGTCTTTGAGCCACTTCATCTGAAAAGGACCTTCTTTGCTTCGCTCCAAAATTTGGAACTTCGGGAAAAAGACCAGAACATGGCGGCGGGATATGATGGCGAAGGTTCCCTGATCCCCGGGAAGTACCCGCAGATCCCTGATCTTGCGGCATCGGGTTTATGGAGCACGCCGTATGAACTGATGACGATCGCAAAAGAATTTATCCAAGCGGCAAATGGCAGGAGCACTCTCCTAAGTAGCGGATCAACGCGGGAAATGATCAGTCCGGCAGAGAACTTTTCCTGGGTAGGCCTTGGCATATTCCTTCGCGGTGATGACACGCTGGTGTCGCAGGGCTGGGGAGAGAACGGCCAGTGCATGTTGAAAATGAATGCTGTCACGGGAGAGGTTTCCGTCGTGATGACAAACCAAGATCCCGGAGCAGACCAGACCGAGTCAGGCGTGGAACGGCTAGCAGAGTTTTCCTCATAATATCCCGGACAAAATGGGACAGAAATTGACAGGATTTCTTTTGAGGCTTCGCGTAGAATGGAATCATCAAAGAGAAGGAGTGTGGCGGATGGAGTGGATTACCTGCATACGGAAAGCGATTGATTACATGGAAGAGCATCTGGAAGACAACGTCAGTGCGCAGGACGTTGCCGAGCAGGTCTTTATGTCCTCATTCTTTTTCCAGAAGGGGTTTTCGCTGATGACCGGGTACGGAATTTCGGAGTATATCAGAAACCGCAGATTGTACAAGGCGGCATTGGACCTTCAGAAAACGGATGAAAAGATCATCGATATCGCGCTGCGCTATTGCTATGAAACGCCGGAAAGCTTTACCAAAGCCTTTTCGCGCTTTCATGGTGCGAGTCCCTCACAGGTGCGGGAAGGTGCGCCGATCAAAGCATTTCTTCCTCTGAAAATTGAAATTTCCATTCACGGAGGGAATAAGATGGATTACAAGATTAAAACTATGACTGGCTTTAAGATGATCGGGTTTTCAAGAGTATTTGACGGAGAGACTTCTTACGTAGAGATTCCAAAGTTTTGGGATGAGATCCGCGAAAAATATGCGAACAATGTCTGGAAGGGCAATGCTCCTGCAAATGCGATTGAAAAGGCAATTGTAGATAACAGCATCGGTGAGTATGGTGTTTGTCTTGATGACATATGTGGCGGCAGCGGGAGCTTTCGATATATCATCGCAGGTATATACAAGGGCGGCGAAGTGCCTGAAGGCATGACTGTTTGTGAACTTCCTGATTTTGACTGGGCGATCTTCGATTGCTACGGTCCGTGCCCCAAAGCACTTCAAGACGTGAACACAAAGATCTTTAAGGAGTGGATGCCGGGAAATCCTGATTTTGAGTTCCCAGGCCGGGCAAACATTGAGTGGTATGGTGAAGAGGATCCTAGTTCTCCGGATTATCACAGCGCAATCTGGATTCCCGTAAAGAAGAAATAATTCGGAGGGAGGCGAAAGAATGGATCAAATCATATTGGATTGGCTTTTGGAAGAGAAGAATCCGGAAATGCGGCTTCGGACGCTGAAAGAATACATGAAGCTGCCGGAAGACGACGAGCGTGTTGTGAACTGCAAAAAAGAACTGCTTGATAGCAAAGTATATGAGCGCGGCCTTAAGAAGCTGAAGAAAGATAAGCCATGGGACAAGTATGACGCGATCATGGCTTTCGCCGAATGGGGACTGACAAGGGATGATATCGGAAAGGATATCGACGACGAGGTGTTCGCCCTGATCGAAAGCACGGGTTTCAAAATGCTGTGTGGCGAGCCGCTTCTTCTGAGAAACCTTGTTAAGTTGGGATATGGTACGGAAGATATCGTTAAGAAGGAGATTGATTCCGTTCTTAATCTTATCAAAGATGATGGAGGCTTTGGATGCATCAGCACCAACAAGAAGATAAATGATCCAAGGAAGCCTCATAAGAGCTGTGCGCGACTGACGGTGGAATACCTGCTTTTGGTGGCGGAGCTGCATTTGCAGGGACAAAAATCAGCGTGTGAAGATGCTCTGGTGCATTATTTCACTAAGCGAAACATTTTCTATCGAACGGACGATATGAAAACGCCTATGGTAGACGTGATGCTGAGCACCTTCTATCCCCCTGATCCCATCAAGATCGGTGCGCATCAGATTGTTTACGCTCTGCGCGCATTGGGGTGCGAGCCGAAATCAGAAGCAATGCAGGCAGGCTACAAGGTGCTGGATCAGCATAGGCTGGAGAACGGAAGGTATGTGCTGACTGCATCTAAGAGCGTACCGGCATTCAAGGCCGGAAACATCGGGGAAGAGAACAAGTGGGTAACGCTATATGCGTATATGGCGCAGGAGTAAGGAGAAGAGCTGGACTATGAAGATATCGAAGACGCCGCAGAATGCCTGATCCATGGCATTCCCTTTGCGGGGATTGGACAGTAGATTCCTGGACTTAAAGGAGCGTACACACATGGATAAAGAATGGGCGGAAAAGAATAAGGAAGTACAGGCGCTTTTGTCGAAAGAAGCGACATTCAAGGATGCAATCCGGAAATTGATCGAATTTAGAGAGGAAATGTTGAGCGAGATCAAACGGATGGTGGAAGCATATCCAACGGAGGCTTTTTCCATGATGCCTTTTGCGGGTGCCGACGGATACCACGGCAAGACGCTTGCATATTCCATATGGCATATCTTTCGGATAGAAGATATTGTAGCTCATGAGATGATCGCGGAGGATGAGCAGATCCTGTTTCGGAAAGGGTTCCTTAAAAAGACCGCGTCTCCGATCATCACAACTGGGAATGAACTTGAAGGAGATGAGATTGCCGAGTTTTCGAAAAAACTGAATGTGAGAGAAGTCTATCATTATGCAAAGGCCGTTAAGGAAGCAACGGATCAAATTCTTTTGCAACTACAGTACAAAGATTTGAAGAGAATGTTCACGGATGAAACAAAGCAGAAGCTGATCAAAAGCAAATGCGTCAGCGAAGATGAGAACGCATTCTGGCTGATCGATTATTGGTGCGGTAAGGATATCAAAGGACTGATCAAGATGCCTTTCTCACGCCATTGGATCATGCATGTCGAAGCGATGAGACGCATTGAGAATCGGCTTAGCAAGCTTGTCGGAAAAGGAGAGAATTCTGACGTAAAATGATCTGCGAATTATCGGATGTATCAAAAGTAGCATATCTTTTTGAAGGCTGGCAGGAGACGCTGATTACCTCCTGCCTTCAAAACGTTATGGGCAAAATCTATGTTTCCGATCTGGAGTCGCCGAAGTCTGCGATGGCCTATGTCGGCTGTTTTGCTTTTTATGCAGGCGTGCCCGATAAAGAGCTGGTTAGGAATAAGCCAAATGGTTTTGTGATCATGACGCCGCAGAACAAAGAATGGGAAGCTTGCATTGAAGTTTGCTTTCCGACGGCAAAGAAAGTCACCAGGTACGCCATCAAAAAGGACACCAAATTTGATCAGGCTTATTTGAGAAGCTTGATCAAGAATTTACCTGACGGATATGAACTAAAAGAGATTGATGGGGAAATCTATGACATGTGCCTTCCAGATCCAGTGACGAGGGATTTTGTTTCGTCTTTTGAGAGCAAAGAGAAGTATCTCGAGATCGGGAGAGGAATGGTTATCCTGAAATCCGGCAGGATCGTGGCTGGTGCATCCTCCTATACGAGGTACAGGGAAGGGATCGAGATCGAGGTGGATACGGTAGAGCAGGAGCGCAGGAAAGGCCTTGCGACGATCGCCTGTGCCGCATTGATCTTACGATGCCTTGAGGAAGGATTATACCCAAGCTGGGACGCACAGAATATGCATTCGGTGCATCTGGCGGAAAAGCTGGGATATGAATTTGATCATGAATACACGGCATATGAAGTATCAGCCGAAGAAAGGACACATTAAAACGCTATGGAAGAACAAAACAAAGACATTGCCATTCTTTCGGAAAACAGAGAAAAAGTGATCGTAAAAACAAGTATTATCGGCATCCTGACGAATCTGTTTTTGGTGGGATTCAAGGCATTTGTCGGGCTGATGTCAGGCTCGATCGCCGTGATCCTGGATGCAGTCAACAATCTTTCTGATGCCCTTTCGTCGGTAGTCACGATCATCGGCACCAAGCTAGGTGCGAAAAAGCCTGATAAAAAGCATCCGCTGGGCTATGGAAGGATTGAGTACCTTAGCTCCATGATCGTTGCGGCACTAGTGCTTTACGCGGGTCTCACGGCATTGGTGGAATCGGTCAAGAAGATCATAAAGCCGCAGGCAGCAGATTATAATGCAACTGCGATCATCATTATTTCGGTGGCGATCGTTGTAAAGCTTTTGCTTGGGACCTACGTGAAGCATCAGGGCAAAAAGGTCAACTCCGGTGCCCTTGCCGCGTCGGGATCCGATGCACTGTTTGACGCGATCTTGTCCTCGTCCGTTCTTGCATCCGCAATCGTGTTTTTGATCTTTCACGTTTCCCTGGAAGCCTATGTCGGCGTCGTGATCTCTGCATTCATCATTAAGGCGGGCATCGAAATGATGATTGAAACCCTAAATGACATTATCGGAAAGCGCGCGGATGCAGACATGAGCAAGGAACTCAAGCGCACCATCTGTGAGGTGGAAGGGGTGCGCGGCGCTTATGACGTCACGTTGTTTGACTATGGTCCGAACAAATATTACGGATCCGTTCACGTGGAGCTTCCGGACACCATGAGAGTGGATGAAGTCGATAAGATCACCCGCAAGGTGCAGGCGCACGTATATCAAAAGATGGGCATCATCCTGACGGGCATCGGCATTTATTCGCATAACACTTCTGATGACGAGGCGGCCAAGATGCGCAACGCGATCCAGGGAGCTGTCCTGTCCCATGATTTTGCGTTGCAGATGCACGGCTTTTATGCCGACGTCGAGAACAAAACCATTCGCTTTGACGTGGTCATCAGTTTTAACGTTGACAGGAAGGAAGCGCTGGAGACGCTATATGCGGACGTCCGCGCGCTATATCCTGAGTTCGAGATTGTGATCGCACCTGACATCGACGTAACGGATTAAGACGGTTTCAAAAGTATTGCAAATAATGCTTTATTATGCTAAAGTATTACTTGGCTTTATGCTGAAATCGTATGGTTATGGATGGTGTTTAGATGCACAAAGAGTTTATGATGGGAAATGAGGCGATCGCGCTTGGTGCCATGGCAGCAGGCGTGAATCTGGTGGCGGGATATCCCGGGACGCCGTCGACGGAGGTGCTTGAGACGATCGCGAAGCGCAATCCAGGCAATGTTTACGTGGAGTGGTCCATTAACGAGAAGGCTGGCATGGAAGTGGCAGCAGGCGCGGCATATGCAGGCGCCAGGACGCTTGTGACCATGAAGCAGGTGGGATTGAACGTGGCCTCTGACCCTTTGATGAGCCTGGAATACATTGGCGTCAAGGGCGGCATGGTGGTTCTCGTGGCAGATGATCCTGGGCCCATTTCTTCTCAGACGGAGCAGGATACCAGGACCTTTGGCATGTTTTCAAAGGTGCCGGTGTTTGATCCCTGTTCCGTGAGTGATGCTTATGAAATGATCCAGGAGGCCTTTGAGGTTTCGGAAAAGTACGGAACGCCCGTGATCTTCCGCGCGACGACGCGTGTCGATCACGGCTATGAAGCGTTGGAAATAAAGGATCCTGAGGAATACGTAAAGAATGTACCGGAGGGTTTTGTGAAAGATCCGTCAAGATGGGTGATCTTTCCAAAACTGTCCGTCAAAAATCATGCCCTGATCGAAAAGAGGAACGTGGAACTTGCGGACGTGTTTTCAGAGTATTCCAGAAACGTGATCCTGAAGGAGAAGCAGCCTTGCAGGAAGGGTATTGCAACCCATGGCGCGAACTTTGGTTACATACAGGATGCGTGCAAGGAAAGGAATCTTCGGATCCTTCGCGTGGCGACGCCATTCCCCTTCCCGGAGAAGTTGGCACGTGAATTCTTGGAAGGCCTTGACGAAGTACTTTGCGTAGAGGAACTGGATCCCGTGATCGAGCGGGCTTTGATCTATGTTTGCGGAAAGTATGGCCTGAATGTTAAGATCCGCGGGAAAAAGACGGGAGACATCCCTCCGTCCGGTGAAAACACGCTGGAGATCGTGGACGCTGCAATCGCACGGATGGTGGGAGAGCAAAAGGCACCCAAAGAAGATGCGCAGGCCGCGCCGCCCGCGCTTCCCGTGCGTCCTCCGGTGCTTTGCGCAGGCTGTCCTCACAGAGCTTCTTTTTATGCAGTAAAGGTTGCCATGAAAGGGCAAAAGACCATATATTGCGGTGACATCGGATGCTATACCCTCGGCAACGCACAGCCCCTCGACATGTGCGACACCTGTCTTTGCATGGGCGCAGGCATTGGCATTGCGCAGGGGGTATCCCATACCGAGCCTGACACGAAATGCTTTGCTTTTGTCGGCGATTCCACGTTCTTTGCGTCGGGCATTACGGAAACCATCAATGCGTTTTATAATCAGGCGGATCTGACACTTGTGATACTCGACAATTCCACCACGGCCATGACGGGACATCAGCCGCATCCCGGAACGGGACGGACGGTCATGGGACAGGCCGTGGAAAAGGTCAACATGGAAAAGGTGTTACGCGCCATTGGTCTAGAGATCGTTGAAACCATCGATCCGCTGGATCACAAATTGAGCGTGGAGACGGTAAAGCGGGTTGCCGCAGCGCCTGGCGTGAAGGCGATCATTTTCCGCTCACCCTGTATCGCTCTGACCAAGCCGGTCGGTCGCTTGGCAGTCGATCCAGATAAATGCATTGCCTGCGGAAAGTGCATCCGCGAGCTTGGATGCCCTGCCCTGATCCTTGGAGAGGACGGGAAAAAGGCCAAGATCGATACGTCGCTTTGCACGGGCTGTACCCTTTGCGAGCAGCTCTGCCCCGTGTCCGCCATCAGCGGCGGAAGCAAGAATGACACGGCAAAGGAGGGCAAGGCGAATGAATAAGAATATCATCCTTTGCGGCGTCGGAGGGCAGGGAACCATCCTTGCATCGCGCCTGATCGCCTCTGCGGCCATGAAAAAGAACCTTCCCATCAAAACGGCTGAAACCATTGGCATGGCGCAGCGCGGCGGCAGCGTTTTCAGTCACCTTCGAATCGGTGAGGCTAATACGCCCCTGATCGCAAAAGGCCAGGCGGATCTCATCATTGCTTTTGAGCCTGGCGAAGCCGTGCGCCAGCTTCCTTTCCTTCGGGAAGGCGGCGCAGTGGTCGTGAGCAAGCGCCCCGTGATGCCCGTGAGTGCCATGATCGGCAAGTCAGTATATGATGCCGAGGCCATGCTGGATTACCTCAAGGCAAACGTGAAGAACTTGACCATCGTGGACGCTGACAAGGCGGCCAAGGAGCTGGGCTTAGCCAAGACACTCAATGTCGTTTTGCTTGGCGCAGCCCTTCGAAGCGGAGCACTCGGCCTGTCTGCTGAAGACATCGAGTCAGCCATGCGCGAGCGCATCCCCGCAAAGCTCCTCGACCTTAATCTGCGATCACTAAGTTGGGTTAACTAGCCGTTCCAAGGATGACCCATCTGTCAGACACGAAAATTTTAATAAAAAAAAAGCAGTTTATTAAATCCATAAAGACGAAAAGGAGAATATCTCACCATGCAGATCAACGAAACGCAACTACAGCAGGTCAACAAGCAGATCTCACGCCTGATCGCGGCGAACAACTTCTATGGCAAGCGCCTGAAAGAAGCAGGCGTTGAAAAGGTTGAGACTGTTGAAGACTTCCTAAACCTTCCGTTTTCCGAGAAGGAAGACCTTCGCGACGCCTATCCCCTTGGACTTATGACCTGTAAGGAAGAGGACATAGTCCGCATCCATTCCTCATCGGGAACGACCGGCAAACCCGTGATCATCCCTTATACCGCAAAGGACGTGGACGACTGGGGCGAGATGTTCAAGCGTTGCTATGAATTCGCCGGAATCACCAATCAGGATCGCATTCAGATCACGCCCGGTTATGGCCTGTGGACGGCCGGCATCGGCTTCCAGAACGGTTGTGAAAAGCTTGGCGCCATGGCAATTCCCATGGGCCCCGGAAATACGCAAAAGCAGCTTCAGATGATGATCGACCTGAAGAGCACCGTCATCTGCGCGACCTCCTCCTATGCGCTGCTTCTTGCCGAAGAGATCGACAAGCAGGGCATCAAGGATCAGATCTGCTTAAAGAAGGGTGTTATCGGTTCCGAACGCTGGGGCGAGAAAATGCGTCAGCGCATTTCCACGGAGCTTGGCATTGAACTCTATGATATCTACGGCCTGACCGAGATCTATGGCCCTGGCATCGGCATCAACTGCAAGTATGACACGGGCATGCACTATTGGGACGATTATATCTACCTTGAGATCATTGATCCCGCGACCGGCAAGAACGTACCGGACGGCGAGTGGGGTGAGATCGTGATCACGACCCTTGTAAAAGAGGGTGCACCGCTGATCCGTTTCCGCACCCATGACCTTTCGAGGATCATCCCCGGCGAGTGCCCTTGCGGAAGCAAGTTCCCGAGACTCGACGTGATCTCCGGAAGAAGCGATGACATGATGAAGATCAAGGGCGTGAACGTGTTCCCGAAGCAGATCGAGGAAGTGCTTGGTATGTTCCCTGAGCTTTCGAGCGAATATCAGATCCGCATCTCTCACCTTGACGGTAAGGACAGCATGCGTATCTACGTGGAAGCCAGCGGAAGCAATGACTTTAAGGATCTTCAGAAGAAGATCGCTGACGCCGTAAAGAGCAAGATCGGCTTTACGCCCATTGTATATGTTGTCGAGCTTGGATTCCTGCCTCGCAGCGAGAAAAAGACCAAGCGTGTCATTGACGAGAGATTCCAGTAAAGAGAGGAGTAGCCTATGCCACCTAGAGGAGGCGGAGGCCCCATGCGGGGCGGATTCCTGACGGAAGAAGAAAAAGCAAACAGACCTAAGGTCACTTGGCCTTTGCTAAAGCGCGTGTTCAGCTATCTGCTCCCGTATTGGAAGCAGATGTTCCTGGTTCTTGTCGCAATTGGTGTTTCATCGGTGTTGGGACTGTGGCCCTCCGTGCTGACTGGTCGTATCATCGACGAAGGTCTCATCGGCCGTGACTTGGATAAGCTGATCTTATTGATCGTTCTGAGCCTGTGCGTAACGCTGGGTTCGAACCTGATCGGCGTCGGCGAGAACTATCTGAACAACTGGATCGCACAGCATATCACGTTTGACATGCGAAACCAGATGTATCGTCATCTCCAGAAGATGAGCCAGCGGTTCTTTACGTCGAGCAATCAGGGCGACGTGATCACCCGCATGACCAGTGACATCGGCGGCGTTGAGCGTGTCATTACCAGCACCTTTACGTCCATTTTGTCCAACAGCATCACCCTGATCGCGGCAGTGGTCATCATGTTCCGCCAAAACTGGATCCTGGCGCTTGTCGGCGCTGCCATCGTGCCGCTCTTTGTCATTCCGACGAGAATGGCAGGAAAGAAGCGTTGGGCGCTGACCAAGGAATCTCAGGAATGCAACGATGAGATCAATGGCATCTTAAATGAGACCCTTTCCGTATCAGGACAACTCCTTGTAAAACTGTTTTGCAAGGAGGATTATGAGTATGACAAGTATAAAAAGGTCAACAACCGCATGATCCGGCTGAATGTGAAAGAGAGCATGGCCGGTCGGTGGTTCTGGGTGGTCATTTCCACCTTTTCAAGCGTTGGGCCCATGCTGCTTTACCTGGTGGGCGGAATTTTGATGATCAAATATGATTCCAATCTGACCGTCGGTGACGTGACCGTTCTCGTGGCTTTGCTCGGAAGAATGTACGGCCCCGTGAACATGCTCCTGAACATTCAGGTGGAATGGATCCGCTCCATGGCGCTTTTCACGCGTATCTTCGAGTATTTCGACATGCCGGTGGAAATCCGAAACGCACCCGATGCGATCTGTCCGGAGCATGCAGACGGTAACGTGGAATTCATCAACGTGAATTTCTCTTACAACGAGGACAGACAGATCCTGAAGAACGTGAATTTCCGATTGAACAGCGGGCACAGCATCGCAATCGTTGGCCCTTCCGGATCGGGAAAGAGTACCATCATCAACTTGATCCCGAGGCTTTATGACGTAAGCTCCGGTGAGGTCCGTTTTGACGGGGAGGACGTGCGTAAGCTCGACCTGACCTTCCTTCGCGACAACATCGGTATCGTCAGTCAGGAGACCTATCTCTTCAACGGTACCATTCGTGAGAACCTCCTGTATGCAAAGCCCGACGCGACGGAAGAGGAGCTGATCGAAGCCTGCAAGAAGGCAAACATCTACGACTTTATCCAAAAGCAGGAGCTCGGTTTTGAAGCCGTGGTCGGAAATCGCGGGTTGAAGCTTTCGGGCGGTGAAAAGCAAAGGATCTCCATCGCAAGAGTGCTCCTAAAAGATCCTGCGCTGCTGATCTTTGACGAGGCAACCTCCTCCCTGGATTCCATCTCCGAGACAAAGATTCAGGAGGCCATTGACCCGATCATTGAGTCCCGTACCAGTATCCTGATCGCACACAGACTTTCCACCATTCTTGCGGCGGATGAGATCCTTGTGGTCAAAGACGGCGAGATCGTGGAGCGCGGCGTGCATGCCGACCTTGTAAAGGCGGGAGGTACCTATACCGAGCTGTACGAGACGCAGTTTAGAAGAGCTTTGGATGCGCAGCAAGGAAATGTGTAATTATTACAAAAAGTGCTTGTGTTTTCCGCGAAATGGTATTATGATAGGCACAATAAACCTATTGACAAAATATTATCAATCCCGCGACGTGAAAAAGGCCGTATGGCTGGCCCATGTACGCGAGGGAGAGGAGACCTATGGAAAAGATCAAGGCATTTATGAAACGCAAGGACATTGAGATTTCGCTGAAGCGTTACGGTATTGACGCATTGGGAGCGATGGCACAGGGACTTTTCTGTTCCCTTCTGATCGGAACGATCATCAACACGATCGGAACGCAGTTTAAGATTCCCTTTCTGACGACTCCCGTCGCAACAATCTCTGGCATTGAATATACGGTCGGAGGGCTAGCCACCGCGATGAGCGGACCGGCCATGGCCGTGGCGATCGGATATGCCCTAAAATGTCCGCCGCTTGTTTTGTTCTCCATGATCACCGTTGGCTTTGCATCCAATGCATTGGGCGGAGCAGGTGGCCCTCTGGCAGTATTGTTTGTAGCCATCATTGCAGCCGAGATCGGTAAGGCTGTTTCCAAGGAGACCAAGGTTGACATTCTGGTAACGCCCCTTGTTACCATTGGCGTCGGGATCTTCTTTTCCTGGCTGATCGCACCTGCTCTTGGCAAGGCGGCCATGTCCGTTGGTAATCTGATCATGTGGGCGACCAGGCAGCAGCCGTTCATCATGGGTATCCTGGTATCCGTTTTGGTCGGCATGGCATTGACGCTTCCCATCTCGTCCGCCGCGATCTGTGCGGCTTTGGCACTGACCGGTCTTGCAGGCGGCGCAGCCGTCGCAGGATGCTGTGCACAGATGGTTGGCTTCGCAGTGATCTCCTTCAAGGAGAATAAATGGGGCGGCCTTGTTTCCCAGGGCATCGGAACTTCCATGCTGCAGATGGGTAACATCGTGAAGAACCCCAGGATATGGATCGCACCGACGCTGGCTTCCGCCATCACCGGACCGATCGCAACTTGTCTCTTTAAGCTGGAAATGAACGGCGCGCCCGTTTCCTCCGGCATGGGAACCTGTGGTTTGGTTGGTCAGATCGGAGTGTACTCCGGCTGGTTAAATCCCGTGGAAAGTGCCATCGCAAATGGTGCCGTGGCCAAGAACCCCGTTACGGCCTTTGACTGGTTTGGACTGATCATGATCTCACTGGTGCTTCCTGCAATCCTTTCCCTGCTTTTCCATCTGATCGTGAAAAAGCTCGGTTGGGTGAAGGACGGAGACATGAAGCTAGCGTAACTGCTGTTTGTTTTGTTTTACAATTGGAGGAAGGTTATGAGAATCAAAAGAATCGTACCACTGGCTCTTGCGCTTTTGCTTTTGGGAGCTTGCGCATCTCAGGATGCGACGGGAAGTACTGCAAGTGCTTCGCAGGAAAGCGCAACCGTATCTGCTGCAGGGGAGCAGGCGGCTCAAAAAGAAGCTGAAAAGGAAAAAAGTAGCGAAGCATCGAAGGAGAGTAGCGCCGACGAAAGCAAGGCTTCCAAGGAAAGCAACTCTGCCGCAGAGAGCGAGTCTGCAGCAGAAAGCACACCTATAGAAGAGAGCACGTCAGCTGAAGAAAGCAGTGCTTCTGAAGCAAGTACTTCGACGATGGAAAGTTCTGCAGCCCAGGAAAGTACTTCCACGACGGAAAGCTCCGCGGCTTCTGAGAGTACTTCCGCAACCGAGAGCTCTGTAGCCGAGGAGAGTACTTCTGCTCCAACGAACGAGAACGAGACGGAGATCCTTTCGGGTGGCGGGATTGAGACAGATGGAACCATCGAATATGACATCGTGATCGGTTCAGACGGAGAGATCATACTTCCCATGATCCCCTTGGATTAAGCACTTTTGGCATAAGACAAAACCATTTAGGAGTAAGCATTTTTGCTTACTCCTTTTAGTTTATAAGGATTTAAGAATTTTATAACAAAATCTTTAGCACTCACCTCTTGACAGTGCTAACAATGCGTGTTATAACACAAGTAGAACAAAGGAAGAGGAAAAAACCTCAACCGTTGCTCGGTAACAATGAAGGACAAAGTTTTAAGAAAAAAGGAGGAATGACCTATGTTGTACCCGAGTATTTTTAATGAAAACTTATTTGATGACCTGATGGACTTTGATTTCCCTGCATTCAAAGGATTCGGAGACATTGACAAGAAGCTTTATGGTAAGCATGCTGCTCAGGTGATGAAGACTGACGTACACGAGCAGGAGAATGGATATGAAGTTGACATTGACCTGCCCGGTTTCAAGAAGGATGAGATCACCTTAAGTCTTGAGAATGGTTACCTGACCGTTGGTGCCGCGAAGGGCCTTGACAAGGATGAGAAGGACAAGAAGGGTAAGTTGATCCGCCAGGAGCGTTATGCGGGATCGATGCAAAGAAGCTTCTTCGTTGGTGAGAACATTACTGAAGAGGACGTCAAGGCGAAGTTTGAAGACGGCGTTCTGAAACTTGCCATCCCGAAGAAGGAAGCGCCCAAGATTCCTGAAAAGAAGACCATCATGATCGAAGGATAAGCGAAGGAAGGTTACGCGAAGTAACCACAAAGGAAGCATAAGAGAAGGCCCCGTTGGAAGTGATTCCGACGGGGTCTTTTTTTGCGCACGAAATGCTCTGAACGGTATTGCCGCCGAAGCCTGCATTTGCCGTTTCCTTTAAGTGACTAAATTGTCACCGAGAAAGTCATTACAGAGTCACTATGGCATGTTATAGTAGGATTATAAAATCGATGCAAGCGCAAAATGCAGAAAGGAAATCAGACATGGAAATCTTAAAATGTGAAGGCGTTTCGAAAATATATGGCGAAGGAGATGCGCAGGTGAAGGCGCTGGACAATGTCTCCTTCACGGTGGAAAAGGGTGAGTTCGTTTCGATCATTGGACCGTCCGGAAGCGGAAAGTCAACGCTTCTCCACATCCTAGGCGGCGTCGATAAGCCGACCGCCGGTAAGGTTTTTGTTGACGGAACGGACATGCATGCCCTGAAGGAGGACAAGCTGGCAGTGTTCCGAAGAAGACAGATCGGATTAGTATATCAGTTCTATAATCTGATGCCGGTGCTCAACATTGATGAGAACATTGCGCTGCCGCATCTGCTTGACGGAAGGGAGCTCGATCAGGAAAGGCTCGATCAGGTGGTGGAGCACTTGGGACTGACGGACAGAAGGAAAAACCTGCCGAACCAATTGTCCGGCGGACAGCAGCAAAGAGTTTCGATCGGCAGGGCACTGTACAGCAGACCGACCATCCTCCTTGCGGATGAACCCACCGGAAACCTTGACAGAAAGACCGGTGAGGAGATCATAGCACTCCTCAAGGAGTCCAACAAGAGCCAGGGGCAGACGCTGATCCTCATCACGCATGACGAAGGTCTTGCGATGCAGGCAGACAGGATCATCAGTCTCGAAGACGGCAGGATCGTCAAAAACGAAAAGGTCCGTAACCTCGTATAAACAAGACTTATTCTTAAGACTAAAACAGGTAGGGAGCAGAGATGAACAATAAGAAAATCGTGTTTCAAGTCACGTGGGAATATATGAAAAAGAATCGCCGAAGAACGCTGATCACTTTCGCGGGGATCGTCGTGATGGTGATGCTGATGACGGCAGTGTTTATCGGAAGGGATACGGTCTTGGATTTCTTGTCGAACGCCATCGCGGCCGACAAGGGAGGCTGGCATGCGCAGGTATATGATCTGAATGCGGAGCAGGTGGATCAGATAGAAGGTCTTTCCTATGTGGATCAGATTGAGGTCTCCAGGGCGCGGGGCTATATTGAATTTCCGCAGTCCGGTAACAAGGACGCAACGCCTTTTCTCGAAGTGAAGGGCTACACGGAGGGAATGTTTTCCCTCCTCAACATTCGCCTGACCGAGGGAAGGTATCCGGAGAATGAGAACGAGATCATCCTAAGCGAGCGGGCACGCTCCGAAGGCTCCGACGTAAAGGTCGGCGACGTGGTGGAGGGAGCGTTTTTTGAAAGATATATGCACGCCTTCTCTAGTGCAGACTATGGCATCGACGGAGAGGATAACGGATTCCTCTTATTTACAAATGGATATCACATTGGACATGGGGAGACGAAAAAACTTCCGGATCACTTTATGTACTTTACGAGCAATCAGGAATTTGAGATCCTTCATGAGCCGACGGGTAAGGACGCGAATCTCACGGTCGTTGGTTTCATGGAAATGCCTTATTACGAAATGCAGGGTATGGGCGGGTACATTGCATTGTCTGGGACGGAAAAGACCGTAGTGCCCGGCGAGAGCGTGAACGTCGTTCTGACGACGGATCTAAGGGCAAAAAATGACCTGGACGTTGATCTGAACGTGATCGTCAATTCCACACGGACCGAAGAGGAGTTAAAGGAGCTTGCCGAGCAAGGCAGGAGCATTATAACAAACGATGGGAAGCGCATCCCGACCGAGGAAGGCAGAGTCGTGGTCAATGATACCTTGCTGATGTTTGCCTCGCGTGGAACAAACGGAACGTTCTATCAGATTTCCATCTTTTTCCAGGCCTTCTTCATCATCCTCATCACGGCGGCGTCGATCGTTTTGATCTACAACGTGTTTTCAATTTCCTTCTTTGAGCGAAGCCAGTATCTTGGGATGCTCTCGTCCGTTGGCGCGACCCGCGCGCAGAAGCGCTCGAGCGTATATGCGGAAGTGCTGATACTTCTTGCATTTGCCCTGCCGCTCGGTATTCTTGGAGGCATTCTTGTCATTAAGATCGGCATGGAGCTTTTGTACCCGCATTTTGCCAGCATCATCAGCATGGTCGCTGAGAACGTGATCACGGGCAGAAGCTGTGAGATCAGATATCATTTGATCATTCACCCGACAAATTTGCTTTTGATCGTTGTTTTCTCGGTATTGGCGGTATGGATCTCAGCGTGGATCCCCGCAAGACGCGTCGGTAAAATCGGCCCCATCGAAAGCATTCGAGGAAACGACGAGATCAAGGTAAAAAAGGGAACGAACCTGACAGGCCTTTTGAGGAAAGGTCGTGCGGAAGAACTGTTGGCCCTGGCCGGTATCACTAGAAATGCAAGGCAGGCAAAGGGCATTGTTCGAAGCATCTGCGCCTTTTTGATCCTCACGACCGTCACGGCGTTTTCTGCCATGACGATCACGGATCTCATTGAACAGAAGACGAATAATGTTGATTTCTCTTTGGGAGATAGTTACCGGCAATATGAATATGTCTTCTCCATTGAAGATGAGGAGTTGTATGAGCAGGGAAAAGCCGACATCTGCAGCTCTGATGAAACGACGTCTTACAGCGAATTTATATATAACATGTATTGCGGCTACGTTAAAGCGACGGATCTGAATGAACAATATCTGAAGTTTCATAGGAGCATCCTTGAAAAATATTTCCCGGACGGAATCCCTGAGAAAATCCTGGAGACATATTATGGCGAGGAAGAGATGGCGGCGGATCCTTACGTCAATGTTTTGGCGGTTAGTGACGAGACATTTGAGATGATCCGGAAGAATGCAAACCTCCCGGAGGTGATGGCCGAGGAGGGGGTTCCCATGGTACTTGTCTATGATACGATCGCTCTGAGCACGGACGAATACAAGCATGCTTTTGAGGGGAGCGTCGTTCCGGATTATGCAAGGTATGAGATCAAAAACCCGATCAAGGCAAGAGTTGGGGAGAAATTTGCATGGCTTGGCTGGGATCCTGAGGATAAAAAAATGAAGGAGCAACCCTTCCTCATGGCAGGACATGTTAGCGCAAAGGACATTCAGGACGTGGCTGTTATCTCCGATGACAACCTTTGGCTGATCATAAGCGAGGACGACGATGCATTCATGAAGGAGAAGTCTTCAGAATGGGCACATGGGATCAATGGCCGGAGCATGTTCTTTAACGTTGTTGAAGGAAAAGAGAATCTTATAAGACGCCTCGGTGGCATTGAGGATGAGTGGGGACGGAGCGCGCTTTCCTCTGCAGCGATGGAGACGGCGTGGATGAGCTTTGCCGGAGCGATCACAAAGATCATCAATATCCTAGCGATCTGCTTTACGCTCCTGGTTTCCCTGATCAGCTTCTTAAATCTTTACAACTCCGTGATGGGAAGGAAGCTTGCGAGACAAAAGGAACTTGCGATCCTTTCGTCCATGGGGACCACGAAACTGCAGCGCGCCAAGATGCTATGCTACGAAAACCTTGTGCTTCTCCTGAAATCTTTGCTTTTTGGGTCTGTTATCACCACGCTTTTTGTGGTATTCTTACATAAGGTGGTTTCTGATCAATTTGGCAATATTCTGTTTCATATGCCAGCTTGGATGATCGTATTGCCGATACTGGCAAGCATCTTGGGACTGACCCTTTTCACAATGCTTTGCTATGGTGAGAAGGAAGGCAAAAGCATTTTGGAAGAAATTCGGGCGGAGAACGTATAGGATGAAGGTATTTGTTGTTGAAGATGATCCCATCATCACGGAAGGACTAAAGATTGCGCTGGGGCAGGAGGGCTACGAGGTGATCGCGGCGGACTGCGTTGCGAAGGCGAAGGAGTGCATGCAAGAAGTGGAAAGGTTCGACGTGTGCCTTTTGGACGTAATGTTACCAGATGGCGACGGCTACGAGGTTTGCCGCGCCATTCGGGAAAAGTCAAGTCTCCCGATCCTGTTCCTCACGGCTTGCGATGATGAGGTGCACACGGTGCTGGCCTTAGAGCAGGGCGCGGATGATTATATCGCCAAGCCCTTCAGGATCCGGGAGCTGACGGCAAGGATCAAGGCCATCCTTCGAAGGACCGGAGGCAGGAAGGGACCAGAGGAGGAAGGCGCCGCAAAAGATCCCCAAACAGCGGAGCAGGCAACTAAAACCTTGGATCCTGGTATCGTAAAGATTGGCCGAAATGAACTAAATCTCCACACGGGAAAAGTGATCCGGGACGGTGAGGAAGTGTTTCTTTCAGCAGTGGAATATCGCCTGTTGCTTGTGTTCGTGAGGGGACGCGGACAGCTCCTTACGCGCCAGCAGATCCTAAATGATATGTGGGACAGTGCAGGCGACTTTGTCAATGATAACACGCTGACGGTTTACGTTAAGCGCCTTCGCAAAAAGCTCGAGACGCAGGGCGATGAAACACTGATCTCGACGGTGCGCGGGATCGGATATCGGCTTGAAGCATAGATCATGAGGAAAAAGAGCACCGAGGAGTTTTGAAATGAAACTGAAATGTGGCATCATCATACTCACTATATGTGCGTGCATCCTCGCGAGAAATGACGCGTGGAAGCTTGTGATGATCCTGGCCCTGTGTATCGCAGGGCTTTTTCTCGTTGACATATTCGACCGGATCAGATTCAAAAAACAGGTCGACGAGCTCATTGGTTATGTCACAAAGGTGCAAAACAATTTGGAACTGCCCGAACTGCAAAAAATCCGTGAGAATGAGCTTGGCATTTTGCAAAGCGAGATCTACAAGGTGGTCGCCATTCTTAAAGAGGCCTATTCTTCCGAACATCGCCAAAAAAAGTACGTCTCTGACATGATGTCGGATCTTTCGCACCAGTTCAAGACGCCACTCACGGCCATCTCACTGATGGCTGAGTTGTTGATCAAAACGGACGTGACGGAAGAGCTTCGCCTGGAATATGCCGGAAAGATAGGCGGCCAGGTCCGCAAAATGACTTGGCTGATCAAGAACCTTCTGACGTTATCTCAGTTGGAGGCAGGCGTTTTGGAGATGAAGGAGGAAGAAATTGACCTCGCGGAGATGACAAAGGATCTAGAGGAATCGCTAGAGGTGATGGCCGAGGTGGCTGGCGTTTCGCTTTCAGCAAAGGTCCCAGAAGGCATTCACGTCAAGGGCGATCCCTATTGGCTTCGCGAAGCATTGATCAACATAACCAAAAACTGCGTGGAGCACACGGCAGAGGGCGGTTTTGTCAAATTTTCTGCATCGCAGAACAATCTCTCGACGCTGATCATCATCGAGGACAATGGCACCGGGATCGCACCGGAGCATCTGCCGCACATTTTTGAACGCTTCTACAAGGCGGGCAATGACTCGCCGAACAGCGTAGGGATCGGACTTGCCATGGCCAGACAGATCATCCTTGGAACAGGCGGAAAGATTGAAGCATTTAGCGAACTGGGGAAAGGAACCAGATTCGAGATCAAATTATATCGTTAAAAGACGGGAGAACAGACATGAGTAATTACATTATGGACCTTAGGAAGATCGTTGGCCACAGGCCGCTCCTTCAATGCGCTGCGAGCATCATCATTGTGAACGAGAAGGGCGAGCTCCTTCTTGGAAGAAGGACGGACAATCATCTTTGGGGGTATTCCGGCGGTTCCATCGAGCTAACCGAAACGGTGGAAGAGAGTGCTAAACGCGAGCTTTTCGAAGAGATGGGACTGATCGCCGAGGAACTGGAATTCTTCATGGTGAATTCCGGCCCGGAAGCCCATTACGTTTACCCGAACGGCGACGAAGTGTATAACGTCGAACTCATCTACCTTTGCAGAAAATATCACGGCACACTGAAAAGGCAGGAGGAAGAGGTGGAAGAGCTCCGCTTCTTTGCACCGGAGGAGATCACGATGGATATGATCTCGCCGCCGATCCGTCCCGTTTTCCGCAAGTATTTGGAGCAATTTCAAGCATAAATTTGGCAAAAGAAGGCAATATCCATGGGGGTTGGGGGTATTGCTTTTTTTGCGTGAATGCATTAAAATAAAGAAGTCTATATGTTCTATGGACAAACCCAAAAAAAAATCACATGAGGGGGTAGAAAAATGGGAGCAATCTACTACGGCACTAGAACGTTTTCAAAGCATGTTGGGTACTTTGGACCAGTACAGGAATGCGTGAACTGCCAGCGCAGCTACAAGAAGGCATACGTGAAGTATTCTTCTTGGTTTCACATTGATTACATTCCGATCGTTCCGACGAAGACGGTGTATTTCAAGGCATGCCCGGTGTGCGGTCATGGCGTGGAGCTAAAGAGCAAGGAAGCAAAGGCCGAGATGGCAGGCGGCGATGACGGATCACAGGTTTTGACGCCGCACGTAAAGCATGTCCTTTCCAAGAAACCCAAGGGAATCATGAAGGCGGACAACAGCTATGAGCTTTGGCTCAAGGATGAGGTATCCGGCGAAGACATCCTGATCGCAGGCGACGTAGAAAAAGAAGTGATCAAGAGCCTGAAGAAGGAGCGCGGCTACAAGAAGGTTCCTACCGAGAAAGTAGAGTAAGTAAGTTAGAAAGAGAGACACATTATGGCACTGAGCAAAAAGCCCGTAACGGGCATGAAGGACATCCTGCCCGAGGAGATGCAGATCCGTGATTACGTGATCGGCGTGATCAAGGAGACCTATGGAAAGTTTGGATTTACCTCCATCGAAACTCCTTGCGTGGAAAACATTGCCAACTTGACGAACAAGCAGGGCGGCGACAATGAGAAGCTGATCTTTAAGATCTTAAAGCGCGGCGAGAAGCTGAACGTTGCGGACGCGACGACAGAGGAAGAGGTTGTGGACGGCGGTCTTCGCTATGACCTGACGGTTCCGCTGGTTCGTTATTATTCCAATAATTCCGCAAACCTTTCAACACCCTTTAAGTCCTTGCAGATTGGTAACGTTTGGCGTGCAGACAGACCGCAAAAGGGTCGTTATCGTCAGTTCATGCAGTGTGACATTGACATCCTTGGCGAGCCCTCAAATCTCGCGGAGATCGAGCTGATCCTTGCAACCACGACGACCATCACGAGGCTTGGCTTCCGCAATTTCCAGATCAGGATCAATGATCGCCGTATTCTGAAGGCCATGGCGAAATACGCTGGCTTCAAGGAAGAGGATTATGACGGCGTTTTCATCACCCTGGACAAGATGGACAAGATCGGTACGGACGGTGTCCTGGCAGAGCTTTTGGAAAAAGGCTATGGCGACGAAGCGCAGTGCAAGAAATATCTGGACCTCTTTACGGAGATCCAAAATGCCAAGGACGGGATTTCCTGTCTGATGGAAAAGCTGGGAGATTTCCTGGACGCCGAAGTGATGGCATCCTTCAAGGAGATCGTAAGCAGTGTTCAGGCAACGCAGGCTGACAGCTTTGAACTCGTGTTTGACCCCACGCTGGTGCGCGGCATGAGCTATTATACTGGCACGATCTTTGAGATCGCAATGCCTGAGCTTGGCGCGGCCTGTGGCGGCGGCGGACGGTATGACAAGATGGTTGGAAAGTTCACAGGGCAGGACGTTCCTGCCTGTGGCTTCTCCATTGGCTTTGAGCGTATCGTGCTTCTTTTGATGGAGAGTGGCTTTAAGGTTCCTACCGCACCTGCAAAGGTGGCATATCTGATCGAAAAGGGTGTTAGCGGTGATAAGCTTTGCGAGGTGATCGTAAAGGCGCAGGAAGCCCGTTCGGAGGGTAAGCAGGTCCTGGTCGCAAGAATGAACAAGAACAAGAAGTTCCAGAAGGAGCAGCTTGAGGCGCAGGGATATACTGAATTTGAAGAGTTCTACAAAGAGGGATTAAAAAACTAGGATCGAGGTTTGGTAACATGGCGGAATCAATGAAGGGATTGAAGAGGACCTGCCGTTGCGCGGAGCTTTCCGTGTCAAACGTGGGGCAGACCGTCACCGTAATGGGATGGGTGCAGAAGATGCGGAATAAGGGAGGCCTGATCTTTGTGGATCTGCGCGACCGTTCCGGGATCCTGCAGGTGCTCTTTGAGGAGGAAGTATGCGGGAGCGAAGCCTTTGAAAAGGCTGCAAAGCTCCGCAGTGAATTTGTGGTTGCAGTGGTTGGCACGGTGGTTCACAGAAATGCCGACGTAAACGAGAAGATGGCAACTGGTGCCATTGAAGTAAGGGCGACGCAGGTGCGCATCCTGTCTGAAGCGCAGACGCCTCCTTTCCCCATTGAAGCGGACTCCAAGACGAAGGAAGAATTAAGATTAAAATATCGTTATCTTGACCTTCGCAGACCTGACATTCAAAAGAACCTGATCCTGCGCAGCAAGATTGCGACGACGATCAGGACCTTCCTTGCCGACGAAGGATTTCTTGAGATTGAGACCCCGATCCTGAACAAGTCCACGCCCGAAGGCGCAAGAGATTATCTTGTGCCCAGCCGCGTGCATCCCGGTACTTTTTATGCATTGCCGCAGTCACCGCAGATCTTTAAGCAGCTTCTGATGTGTTCCGGTTATGATCGCTATTTCCAGATCGCAAAGTGTTTCCGCGATGAGGATCTTCGCGCAGACCGTCAGCCCGAGTTTACGCAGGTGGACCTGGAGATGAGCTTCGTGACTGAAGAGGACGTCATGGACGTAACGGAGCGCATGGTGGCAAAGGCTTGCAAGGAAGCTACGGGCCTTGAGGTGAGCCTTCCCCTAAAGCGCATGACCTGGACGGAAGCGATGAACCGTTTTGGCTCTGATAAGCCGGATACGCGTTTTGGCATGGAGCTGAAGGATGTTTCTGAAGTCGTAAAGAATTGTGGATTTAGCGTATTCTCCGGCGCAGTGGCAGCCGGCGGGACCGTTCGAGGCATCAATGTCAAGGGACAGGCGGAAATGCCGAGAAAGAAGATCGACGCACTGGTGGAGTTCGCCAAGGGCTATGGCGTAAAGGGCCTTGCATATCTTGGCGTGCTTCCTGACGGAACCTATAAGTCCTCCTTTGCAAAATTCATGACGGAGGACGAACTAAAAGCATTGGCAACTGCCATGGACGGAGAGCCGGGAGACTTGCTTCTTTTCGCGGCAGACAGACTGAAGATCGTGTGGAACGTGCTTGGCGCGCTTCGCTGCGAGCTTGCAAAGCAACTTGGATTAGTAGATGAGAACAGATATGATTTCCTGTGGGTGACCGAGTTCCCTCAGTTTGAGTGGAGCGATGAGGAGGAGCGGTTCGTTGCAATGCACCATCCCTTCACCATGCCCATGGAGGAAGACCTTCCGAAGCTCGAATCCGATCCCGGAAGCGTTCGCGCGAAAGCATATGACATCGTCTTAAACGGCGTTGAGCTTGGCGGCGGAAGCGTTCGTATCTTCCAGGACGACGTGCAGGAGCGGATGTTCCAGGCACTTGGATTTACCAAGGAAAAGGCTTATGAGCAGTTCGGATTCCTTTTGGATGCCTTTAAGTATGGCGTTCCGCCTCATGCGGGACTTGCCATCGGACTGGATCGTTTCGTGATGCTGCTCACGAAGGCGGAAAGCATCCGCGAAGTGATCGCATTCCCGAAGGTGAAGGACGCATCCTGTCTCATGAGCGAATGTCCGAACGTGGTGGATCCCGCGCAGCTAAAGGAGCTGTGCCTTGAGATCGTCACGGCTGATAAGGAGTCATAAAACCGATGTGGGAGACCTGTTACTTCTTGAACATAGGAAATCTGACGGGCGAAGAGACGGCGATAGTACGCGAAATGGAGGCGCTTCTGGATCAGGAGCGCCTTCTTAAGTATCAGCGCGTGCAGGCAACGCAGGGGAGCCTTCTTAGCCTTGGCGCCGGAGCGCTGCTTCGTCTTGCCGTCATGGAATATCTGTCGGGCGACGTGGGAGTCACAAAGGCAACGCGAAGGCTCACGCCGAAGAGCTTGCTTTCCCTGACGGAAAAGCTCCCAAAGGGCAAAACGGAGCCGATCCTCTATCGCTACGGCGAGCAGGGGAAGCCCTATTTTGAGAATATTCCGTTGAAGTTCAGTCTGTCACACTCCGGAAGCGCAGTGATGCTTGCAGTTTCGGAAAGCGAGATCGGAGCGGACCTGCAGGAGATCAAGCAGACAAACTGGGAAAAGCTTTCCGAGCGGTTTTATGCCGAAGAGGAAAAGCAGCGATTGCATAGGCTTCTTGAAAAGGATCCGGAAAGGGCAAGGGAGGAATTCTTTCGCCTTTGGTGCCTGAAGGAAGCGTATGGAAAGTGGAGCGGAGAGGGCGTTACGCCGTATCTTGTCGTGCCGCTATTGCAAAATCATAACATGGGAAAAAACAACCTCAGGGAGGGAAGGCTTTCCTGGGGTGAGAAATCATATCGCTACGCCGTATATCAATCCGAATCGGCGCAGCAATAAAGGAGCAAAAATGAAGCGTTTGCTGAAATTTCTGAAAAGCTATCGGAAGGAATGTGTGATCGCGCCGCTGTTCAAGCTGTTGGAGGCGGCCTTTGAACTGTTCGTTCCGAAGGTTATGGCCAGCATCATCGATGTCGGTATCAAGAATCATGACGGATCCTATGTGATCAAGATGGGCCTTGTGCTTGTGGCACTTGCGGTCATTGGGCTTAGCTGCGCGGTTACGGCGCAGTTTTTTGCGGCGAAGGCAGCGGTTGGCTTTTCGACAAAGCTTCGCGAGGTGCTCTTTGGACATATTGAGGATCTGAGCTTTACGGACATTGACCAGGCGGGTACGTCGACTTTGATCACGCGCATGACCAGTGACGTCAACCAGGTTCAGTCCGGCGTGAACATGACGCTTCGTCTGTTCCTGCGTTCCCCGATCATCGTATTTGGCGCCATGATCATGGCCTTTACGGTGGACGTGGAGATGGCATGGATCTTTGTGATCGCGATCCCGATCCTTGCGATCATTGTCTTTGGCATTATGCTTTTGACCATGCCCCTGTACAAGAAGGTGCAGAGTGGCCTGGATAAGGTGCTTGGCATCACCAGAGAGAACCTGACGGGTGTCCGCGTGATCCGCGCCTTTCATCAGGAGGAGACCGAAAAGACAAGGTTTGATGAGAGCAATCAGGCCCTCACGGCCATGCAAAAGTTTGTGGGCAGGATCAGTGCCTGCATGAATCCCGTGACCTACGTGATCGTGAATCTTGCGATCATGATCCTCATCTATAAGGGTGCTTTGAAGGTGCAGATCGGTGACCTCTCGCAAGGTCAGGTCATCGCGATTCTGGATTATATGTCAATGATTTTGGTTGAGCTTGTGAAGCTTGCAAACCTGATCATCTTGATGACGAAGGCCTTGGCCTGCGCAGACCGCGTGGCCTCCGTGCTGGAAATCGGAACGGACGTAGGCGAGAATGGCAGCGACGCGGCAAATGGCAAGGACCAGGCCGAGAACGGAACGGCAGAAGGCAAGAGCGGAGCGCAAGGTGCGGCATCCTCCGACGATGCGCAGCCCGTTGAAACCTTTGTGGGCGCTTCCGTTGCGCAGAGAGAAGACGCGAACTATCTGGTATTTGACCACGTGGCGATGAAATATCGCGGCGCAGGCGAGGAAACCTTGGAGGACGTAAGCTTTGCCGTGAGAAAGGGCGACACCGTCGGCGTCATAGGCGGTACGGGCTCCGGTAAATCTTCGTTGGTGAACCTGATCCCGGGATTCTATCCCGCGACGCAGGGCCGTATTTTACTCGAGGGCAAGGAGCTTTCTTCCTTCGACGAGGCAGAGCTTCGAAATCGCATGGGCATTGTGCCTCAAAAGGCGGTTCTGTTCCAGGGAACGATCCGCTCAAACCTTCTTTGGGGCAAGCCGGACGCAACGGAAGAGGAAATGTGGAACGCGCTTGAGCTTGCACAGGCGAAGGAGATCGTGGAAGGAAAGGACGGAAGACTTGACGCCGAGGTGGCGCAAAACGGCCGCAATTTCTCGGGCGGTCAGCGTCAGCGTCTGACCATCGCAAGAGCCTTGGTGCGTAAGCCGGAGATCCTGATCCTCGACGACAGTGCGTCAGCGCTGGACTATGCGACCGACGCAAAGCTTCGCGCTGCGATAAAGAGCATCAAAGATCAGACAACCACCTTCATCGTTTCGCAAAGAGCATCCAGCATCCGCCATGCAGACCTGATCATCGTTTTGGATGACGGACGAGTTGCCGGACTTGGAACGCATGACGAGCTTCTTGCAAGCTGTGAAGTATATCAGGAAATCTATTATTCCCAGTACCCTGAGGAAAGAAAGGGGGCGGTGACCAATGGCTAAGGAAAAGCTGACGCTGGACAAGAAGACGACGTGGAAGCGCGTCTTTGGCTATGTCAAAAAGTATTGGTTTGCGATCGTGGCTTCGTTTATCCTCGCGGCCGTGACCGTGGCGCTGTCTCTTTATATTCCGATCCTGACGGGCGATGCCGTGGATGAGATGATCGGGCCTGGGGCGGTTGACGTTCACGCCGTGCTTTCGATCGTCGCAAAGATCGGCTTTGCAATGCTGTTCACTGCGATCGCGCAGTGGATCATGAATACCTGCAACAACTATGTTTGCTTTCACGTCGTTCGCGACATTCGAAAGGACGCCTTCGAGAAGATAGAAATTCTGCCGCTTAAGTACTTGGACGGTCATGCGGCAGGTGACATCGTAAGCCGCGTGATCGCAGACGTGGACACCTTCGCGGACGGCCTTCTCATGGGCTTTACGCAGTTTTTCACGGGGATCCTCACCATCGGCGGAACGCTGGTCTTCATGATGATATACAACATTCCGATCGCACTCGTGGTTGTGGGCCTGACGCCGATCTCCTTCCTGGTGGCGCGCTTTATCGCAACGCACACGCATGACATGTTCCAGGAGCAGAGTAAGACCAGGGGCGAGCAGACGGCGCTGATCCAGGAGATGGTGGAGAACCAGAAGGTGGTAAGAACCTTCTCGCAGGAGGAGGCCGTTAAGACGCGGTTTGGCGAAATCAACGACAGACTGCAAAGGTGCTCCTTAAAGGCAATCTTTTATTCCTCGCTGGTAAATCCTTGCACGCGCTTTGTCAACAGCCTGGTATATGCAGGCGTAGGCATATTCGGCGCGTTCCTTGCGATCAACGGCGGCATCACCGTCGGAAGACTGAGCTGCTTTTTGCGCTATGCGAATCAATATACCAAACCGTTCAATGAGATCTCGGGCGTGGTGACGGAGCTGCAGAACGCATTTGTCTGCGCATCGAGAGTGTTTGCACTGATCGACCAGGAGCCGCAGGTTCCCGAGGATGAAGACGCAGTCACACTGGGCGAGGCAAGCGGGAACGTGGAGCTTTCCGACGTTTACTTTTCCTATGTTCCGGAGCAGAAGCTCATTGAGAATTTCAACCTGTCCGTACAGCCTGGTCAGAGAGTTGCCATCGTTGGTCCCACGGGCTGCGGCAAGACCACGGTGATCAATCTGCTCATGCGATTCTATGACGTGAATTCCGGAACGATCCGCGTGGACGGAAACGACATCAGACATTTGACGCGCGGAAGCCTTCGCACGAATTATGGCATGGTTCTTCAGGAGACCTGGCTGCGCGCGGGGACGATTCTTGACAATATCCGCATGGGTAAGCCAGAAGCGACGGAGGAAGAAGTCAAGGCTGCGGCCAAGGCTGCGCATGCGCACGGCTTTATCAAGCGTCTTCCCAAGGGCTATCACACCGTGATCACGGAGGATGGCGGAAGCCTGTCGCAGGGACAAAAGCAGCTCCTTTGCATTGCGAGAGTCATGCTCTGTCTGCCGCCCATGCTGATCCTGGATGAGGCAACAAGCTCCATCGATACCAGAACGGAATTGAAGATCCAGAATGCCTTTGCAAAGATGATGGAGGGGCGCACCAGCTTTATCGTTGCGCACAGACTTTCCACCATCCGCGAGGCGGACGTGATCCTTGTGATGCGTGACGGAAACATCATCGAGCAGGGCAATCACGAGAGCCTGCTTGCAAAGAATGGATTCTATACGAACCTTTACAACAGTCAATTTGCGGGGTGAGAACATGGCAACTTATAAGATCTTGATCGTAGAAGATGAACCCGGGATCCGCGAGAACGTGGCGGAGCAGCTTCGAAGCTGGGACATGGACGTGCGGATCGTCACGGACTTTCGGAAGGTGACGGCGGATTTTGCGGAGTATCAGCCGCATTTGGTGCTCCTTGACATTTCACTGCCCTTTATGAACGGATATCACTGGTGCAAGGAGATCCGCTCCACGTCCAAGGTGCCGATCATCTTTGTATCGTCTGCGGCGGACAACATGAACATTGTCATGGCCATGACAATGGGAGCGGACGATTTTATCGCGAAGCCTTTTGACGGGAACGTGCTTGTGGCAAAGGTGCAGGCGCTTCTTCGCCGCACCTATGATTTCGCAGAGAGCGTCTCCGTTCTTGAACATCGCGGCGCACTCCTCAACACGGAGGACGGGACCCTTTCCTATCAAGGCGAGAAGATCACGTTATCCAAGAATGAGTTCCGTATTTTGATGGTTCTCATGAAGAACAAGGGCAAGATCGTCAGCCGCGAAAAGCTCATGGAGGCACTTTGGCAGACGGATGCCTTTGTGGACGAGAATGCGCTTACCGTGAATGTTGGACGCCTTCGCAAAAAGCTGGAAGGCGCAGGGCTGGAGAACTTTATCGAGACCAAATTTGGCCAGGGCTATCTGATCTCTCAGGAGTCTTAAGCAGCAAGTGGAGCAGCGCTTGCCGAGGCGCTGCCACGAAGGAGAAGAATAAGTGAAATTTGGACAATACCTCAAGGAGCATAAAGGCTCGCTGATCCTTTTTTTGATCTGCACGGGCATCTACTTTATCACCTTTGCACTCTATCATTTTCCATTGCAGGCGGTGCTTTATCCGACTTATCTTTGCGCCTTGATCTTGCTGGGGTATTCTTTCTTCCGATATCGTCAGGCGAAAAAGAAGCATGAAGACTTTGCCTTGCTGCAAAAGCTTCCGGAAACACTCCTCGAGTCCATGCAGCAATGGCAGACCACGGAGGACGCGGATTATCAGGAGATCCTGCGACTTCTTTCGGAGGCGCGTTATCGCGAGAACCAGGAGAATCATGAGAAGTTCGCGGATGCCATGGAGTATTTCACCACATGGGCACACCAGATCAAGACGCCCATCGCGTCCATGCGACTTCGCTTAGAGGCGGAGGACAGCACCTTTGCAAGAGGCGTGTCGGAGGATCTTTTCCGCATCGAAAGCTATGTGGAGATGGTCCTTACGTATCTTCGACTGGGCGAGGGTGGCTCGGATTACGTGTTCCGCGGCGTAGAACTGGATGACGTGATCAAGGGGAGCCTTCGGAAATATGCGTCGCAGTTCATCGGTCATGGCGTAAGGCTTATTTATGAGCCCGTGGACATGAAGGTGATCACGGATGAGAAATGGTTTTCCTTTGTGCTGGAACAGCTCCTTTCCAACGCGCTGAAATATACTCCCGCCGGAAGCGTCACCATCGGGAAGATGGGAGAGGACACGCTTTTCGTCAAAGATACGGGCATCGGGATCGCTGCAGAGGATCTGCCCAGGATCTTTGAAAAGGGCTATACCGGCAAGAACGGTCGCATTGACAAGAAGGCCAGCGGCCTTGGCCTTTACCTTTGCAAAAGGATATGTGATAATCTTGGCATCGTGATCAGCGCAACGTCTGTTGTAGATGAAGGGACACAGGTCACGCTGAAGTTTGATCTAAACCCGAAAGTGATAGAATAAACAGGCAGACCATTTGTGACAAAAACGTTAGTTTTGCTTCCCCAACCGTAAGGAAATGCGATGGAGGAAGGGAAGGCGGTCTGATATGCTAGGCTTGTAAGATAAAGATCAAAAAACCGCGAAGGAAGCGGAAATCAGGAGGCATAAAATGAGTTTACTTACGGCTGAGCATTTGAAGAAGATTTATACCACGCGTTTTGGCGGCAACCAGGTGGAAGCCCTGCGCGACGTAAACTTTACCGTGGAAAAGGGGGAATACGTTGCGATCATGGGAGAGTCCGGTTCCGGAAAGACGACGCTCCTTAATATCCTTGCGTCGCTGGATCGTCCGACGGCCGGAAAGGTCATTCTGGACGGACAGGACACTTCAAAGATCAAGGAAAAGGACCTCGCAGAGTACAGAAGAGATCACCTGGGATTTGTCTTCCAGGAGTTCAATCTGCTGGACACCTTTTCCGTGGAAGATAACATTTACCTTCCCTTGGTCCTGGCAGGGAAGAAATATGAGGAGATGAGAGAGAAGCTTTTGCCCATTGCCGGCAAGCTTGGCATTACGGAGCTTCTCAAGAAGTACCCCTATGAGATCTCGGGCGGTCAAAAGCAGAGGGCTGCAGTGGCCAGGGCGCTGATCAATGATCCCAAGATCCTGCTTGCGGATGAGCCCACGGGTGCGCTGGATTCCAAGTCGACGGACGAGCTCCTTCGGCTGTTCAACACCGTGAACGAGGGTGGACAGACGATCCTGATGGTAACCCACTCCGTCAAGGCGGCAAGCCATGCGGGAAGAGTATTGTTCATCAAGGACGGCGAGGTGTTCCACCAGCTCTATCGCGGCGATCAGACCATGGAACAGTTTTATCAAAAGATCTCGGATACACTTTCCCTCCTGCAGGCGGGAGGTGAGCACAGATGAGAGGATTGTTCTTTCAAAAACTCGCGATCACCGGCATGAAGAAGAATCGGCAGATTTACTTGCCTTACCTTCTCACCTGCATCTTGACTGTCATGATGTTTTACCTGCTCCATAGCATTAGCTACTCGCATCTGCTTATGATGATGAAGGGCGGCAGCAGCACGGAGGCGGCGCTTACGCTTGGAAAGTTCGTGGTGGCGATCTTTTCCTTCCTGTTTCTTTGGTATTCGAATTCCTTCCTGGCAAAGAGAAGGACCAAGGAATTTGGACTATACAACATCCTGGGCATGGGGAAGCGTGGCCTTCGTAAGATCATGTTTTGGGAAACCTTGATCACGGCCGTGATCGGGATCGTGGGCGGACTCCTTTTCGGCTTTTTGTTCTCAAAGCTGGCGGAGCTTTGCCTGGCAAACATATTAAGATCCGAGGTGACGGATTATTCCTTTACGTTCCATCTGGAAAGCTTTCTGTTCACGGCGGAGATTTACGGTGCGATCTTTGCATTCCTTTTGATCCGCAGCATGATCAAGGTACAGATCTCAAATCCCATGGAGCTGTTTCGCAGTGAAAACTATGGTGAAAAGCCTCCGAAAGCCAATTGGCTCCTCGCGGTCCTCGGGCTGTTGCTCCTGGCAGGAGCTTACGCGCTGGCGGTGTCGATCAAATCGCCCCTGGCAGCATTGTTCCTCTTTTTTGTGGCCGTAGTCATGGTCATTATTGCAACCTATTTGCTCTTTATCGCCGGGAGCGTCGCATTCTGCAAGATTCTCAAGAGCAAAAAGGGATATTATTACAAAAAGCAGCATTTTGTTTCACTGTCCTCCATGATCTATCGCATGAAGAGAAATGGCGCGGGACTGGCATCCATCTGCATCCTGAGCACCATGGTGCTTGTCATGCTGTCCTCAACGGGAAGCTTGTATTTCGGGATGAATGAAGCCATCGACCATCGTTTTTTCAGACAGACGGAATTGTATCTGAACGTATATACTGGCGCCACTGAGGACTTAAACATGGAGGCGCGCGAGAAGATCAAGGGCTTGTATCAGCAGGAATTTGAGAAGGCCGGCGTAACACCGAAGAACGTGGTCGATTATGCCTGCGTCAGGACGGAAGGCGTAATCTTAAGCGATTCCGCGATCGAACTAACGCAGGGGGGATACGGCGAAGACATGGAATCCATTTTCTCCACGAGCAAATTTTGTGTCGTTGATTTCATTTCCGCACAGGATTATAATCGGCTGATGGGAACGGATCTGGCTCCTGCAGCTGGGGAAGCGTACCTCTACACAAATAATTGTCAGTTCGGACAAGAAAAGCTCGCCATCGACAATTTGACCTGGAAAGTGAGGGGGCACGTAAAGTCCATGTTCACGCGTGGAAACAACTCTCTTGATTTTGTGCCATTTGTCGTCTTGATCCTTTCAGACCTTAACGAGACAAATGCGATCTTTGAAAGCTCACAGCAGGAAGATAGCCCGATTTACGTAACCCTTCAATGGCTTTACTGTTACGATATTGACGGAACCGATGAAGAGGTCCTGAACATGGCAAAGCAGCTGAAACTGGCCGTTGTGCCGGAGCTGATCAAGGACTTCACCGGGGATGAGAATATCGCATATTCCATTTATTTTCAAAGTAAGCCTGAAACAAAGAAGAGCATGACGGATCTCTACGGCGGACTTTTCTTTATCGGAGTGCTCCTTAGCTTTTTGTTCCTGATGGCCGCAGTGCTCATCATCTATTACAAGCAGATCTCAGAGGGCTATGAGGATCAGGGACGATTTGGGATCATGAAAAAGGTGGGCATGACTACAAAGGACATAAAAAGCAGCATCAATTCGCAGGTGCTCACGGTGTTCTTTGCACCGCTTCTGATGGCAGGACTCCATCTGTCCTTTGCTTACCCCTTGATCTGGAGAGTATTGCAGCTCCTGATGCTCACCAATCTTGGGTATGTCATACTGATCACCGTTTGCATCTACGCAGCCTTTACGGTATTCTACGTTGGAGTATACAAGTGGACGGCAGGTACATATTACAGGATCGTGGGCGGAAATAAGAAATAAGGGACGCATGCGGCGCCAATTGGTGGCAGGGGCACGGCCCATCCACGGAAGGAAGGAAAGATGACGGACAAAAAACAAAGCATCAAGCGAAAGGAATTGTTTCGAACCATCAAATTCGTTTTGTTTTCCGCTTCTGCGGGGATCATCGAGCTTGGTTCGTTCACGCTCCTTGACCTTTTCACCCCGTGGCCCTATTGGCCGAAATACCTGGTGGCATTGACGCTTTCCGTGCTCTGGAATTTTACGCTCAATCGCCAGTTTACGTTCCAGTCGGCCAACAACGTACCCGTGGCAATGTTTAAGGTGGCCTGCTATTATGCAGTGTTCACGCCGGTGACCACCATAGGAGGCAATTTCCTCGCGGAAACTCTTGGCTGGAATGACGTGCTGGTCACGATCCTGAACATGGCCCTCAACTTGGTGACGGAATATCTTTATGATCGATTTGTGGTCTTTGGCAAAACCATCGACACCAATGAGAGAGCAAAAAAGGAAAAAGAATCCTAGAGAGAAAACATAAAATGAGTGCTTTTTAGCCCTTACGTACCGTCGGAAACTTGGCGGTTTGCGTAAGGGCTTTCATTTTGGCAATTTTTGAAAAGAATTTCGCATGTTTTCGTAAGTGAAAGCATTGACCTTTTTGCAATGGCATATTAGAATAGTGATACAAGGGAAAGTGGGCGCTTATGTCAATTCGGAGGAAAACGCATGCAGAAGGAAGCATACCGCAATGTCTTTGCGGAGATTGGTAAGACAGAAAAAGAAGTGAAGGATCGCCTTGAGGAGATCAAGCAGGAATTCTTTTACGGACCTGACAAAGTATATTTTCAAGTCGGCGACGACATGGGATATTTAGAGGATACGGGAAATCATGACGCACGAACGGAAGGCATGTCCTATGGCATGATGATGTGCGTTCAGATGGACATGAAGGAAGAGTTTGACCGCATCTGGAAATGGGCCAAGACCTACATGTACATGGAGGATGGCTTTAATGAAGGGTATTTTGCCTGGTCCTGCGCCGTGGACGGCAAGAAGAACGCACATGGCCCTGCACCGGACGGCGAAGAGTTTTTTGCGATGGCGCTGTTCTTCGCATCCCACAGATGGGGCGACGGCGAAGGCATATTCAACTATTCGCATGAAGCAAAGGAGATACTTAGGGCCGTGCTCCATAAGGGAGAAAACGGCAGGCAAGGGTGCCCCATGTGGAATCATGAGAACCACCAGATCCTGTTCGTCCCTGGCATTGATTATACGGATCCCTCCTATCATCTGCCACATTTTTATGAGCTATTTGCGAAGTGGGCATATGAAGAGGATCGGGAGTTTTGGAAAGAGGCGGCAAAGGCAAGCAGGGAGTACCTTGCAAAAGCATGTCACCCTGTTTCCGGCATGAATGCGGAATACGCGGAGTTTGACGGCAGTCCGATGTCAAGGAAGCTTCCTTGGACCAAGGACAGGCATGACTGGTTTTACAGTGATGCTTATCGCACGGTTGCAAACATTGGACTGGATTATGAATGGAACGGCATCAACGTAGGGCAGTGTGAGGCGGCGGAGCGTTTGCAGTACACGCTTGGCGTGGTGAATCGCGACAACCCGTTCCGCATCTATGAAGTCGACGGCACGCCGCTTGAGGGAAAGGCACTTCATCCTGTTGGCATGCTCGTTACGACGGCGCAGGGAGCATTGGCCGTGGACGGCCCCATCTCCCTGACAAGTCCTGACCAGACGAAGGCCCTTGCGGCGCAATGGGTTTCGAGGTTTTGGAAGGAGCCGCTCCGAAAAGGAGACAGGCGGTATTATGACAATTGTCTTTATGTGTTTGCATTCCTTGCACTGAGCGGGAATTATCGAATCTACGAGTAACGACGAAGAACGGAGGCAGAAAGAACATGGCAGGACCAAAAGCACCAAAGGACCCTACCGCAAAGGGGAGTCATTTTTATATCTGCAGGCAAAAGGAAGTGGCAGGAAATCCTACGCCGGATGGCAGAGGAGTGCAGTTCATCTATTTGGACGGGGAGAGGCTGACCACGTTTGCGAAAATGGTGGGATCCGTTACGGATGAGACCATGATCAACAATCTTCGTTCTGCTGAAGGCTTCCTTTCCATGGTGGCAGGCATCGGCGTGACCGTGGAAGCGCAGGATGCTGACAATGCGATCGATTTTGTGTTCCAGATGTATGGGAAAAGGGATACTTACGGTTCGGGAGATCAGCTCCGCGTGCGCTGCAGGCCGGATGGCATGGAGCAGATCATATGGCTGGACGATCATGAGTGGGGCGATGACAATGCCGTGGTTGGACAGATGCGTTTCGAATTTGAAAAGCCCGGTACGCTGGCAACCATCGACGTAAAGCTTTATCTTCGCGAGGGCTTTGAAGCACCGGAACAGGAAGAGCGCACTGAGATTCGCGTGGAAAGTGAAGCATATCAGGCAATCCTTGGACGTTCCCTCATGAATCTTGGGAATTATGCAAGGGTGAAAAGGGTTCTTGACCGAGCAAAACGCGGTGAAGAAGTGACCATTGCTTTCATCGGCGGATCCATCACCCAGGGCGCAGGTGCTACGCCCATCGATAAGAAGGCATATGCATATCAGACCTGGGAACGATTTAAGGAAAATTTTGGCGAGAACGTAAAACTCATTAAGGCAGGCGTTGGCGGAACGCCCTCAGAGCTTGGCATGATCCGTTTTGAGAGGGACGTGCTCCGCGGCTTTACCGTAAAGCCTGACCTGATCGTGATCGAGTTTTCCGTGAATGATGAAGGCGATGAGACGAAGGGCCTTTGCTATGAGAGCCTCGTCCGCAAATGTCTTGCGATGTCTGATGACACGGCAGTCATCCTCATCCATGCGGTGTTCGCGGATGACTGGAACCTGGAAGAACGCTTAGGGCCTGTCGGGGAGCGTTATGAGGTTCCCATGGTGAGCGTTCGTCAGGGCGTCGTGCCGCAGTTTTACTTAAAGCCCGATACAGGAAGAGTATTGACAAAGAGCCAGTTCTTCTATGATGTTTATCATCCCACGAACATGGGGCATACGATCATGGCAGATTGTCTGATCCATCTCATGAAGAAGATCGATCAGTCACCCGAGATCGCAGACATAGACTGGAGAAGCAAACAGCCTTATTTCGGCGCTGATTTTGAAAACGTGGAGCTTGTGGACCGTGCATGGAAGACAGAGCTTCTAATGGACCTTACGGTCGGAAGCTTTTTGGAAAATGATGCAGACCTGCAGAGAGTGGAAATGGATGATCAGATCGTTCCCGTGCCGGAGTTCCCGAATAACTGGCACCACGCAGGCGGAAGCGAAGCATTCAGCGCAAAGATCAGCTGCAAGTCCCTCCTCATTGTTGTCAAGGATTCCGGTTCGCCGGAATATGGCAAAGCCATCGTCAAGGTAGATGGCAAGGAGGTTTTGACGCTGGATCCCCGGATCGTTGGCTGGACGCACTGCACGCCGCTGATCATTTGGCGCGGAGAGCAGACGATGGAGCATAAGATCGAAGTTTCCATGATCCCGGGGGATGAGGACAAAAAGATGACGATCCTGGGGTTTGGCGTTGTAAGATAAGGACGAATACTAACAGAGAGAAGGTTGACGTAAATGAGTCGTACTTGTGTGATCGCTAAGGAAGAACAATTGGCCAGTTTTATTCTGGAAAGCACGGCGCTGCCAGGCGTTCGAAAGATCGCGGAAAAGGTGGCAAAGGACGTAAAGGCGGTTTGCGGGAGCATGCCCCAGATCGTGGAGCAGGAAGTGATCCCGAAGGCTGTTTCCGCTGAGGGTAGCATGAACGTTCTGGAGGACTTCTTTGACAAGGACGTGGTCTTTGTGGGTACACTGGGGTATAGCGATACCTTGGATTGTCTTGCGGAATTTGGCGTTTTTGACGTGTCGCAGCTTCGCGGAAAACGGGAGGTTTACAGAATCTCGATCATAGGGAAATCCCTTGTGATCGCCGGAAGTGACAAGCTGGGAACAATCTACGGCCTCTTTGCACTTTCGGAATATATCGGCGTATCCCCGATGGTAAAATTCGGTGATGCCGTGCCGCAGCCCAACCGTACCTTGATCGCGGGTGAGGACATCGAGGTCGTTTCCAAGGAGCCCAGCGTGAAATACCGTGGCTTCTTTATCAACGATGAGTGGCCTTGCTTTGGCAATTGGGCCGTGGAGCATTTTGGCGGAATCAATGCGAAACTTTATGATCAAGTATTCGAATTCCTTCTGCGCATGAAGGGCAATTATCTCTGGCCTGCGATGTGGGCTTCGAGTTTTCCTTTGGACGGCCCCGGAAGCGCAAACGAGGAATTGGCGGATATGTATGGCATCACGATCGCATATTCCCATCATGAGCCTTGTCTTCGCGCCAGTGAGGAATGGGATAAGGTCAAGGGACCTGATTCTCGCTATGGAAATGAATGGAATTTCCATACCAATCAGGAAGGCCTTTTGAACTACTGGATGGACTCCTTAAAGCGCAGCGGTAAGTACAAGCACATGATCACGATCGGCATGCGCGGTGAGCGAGACAGTTCCATGCTTGGCCCAGATTCGACCTTGAAGGATAACATTGACCTCTTAAAGAGCGTGATCAAGGCGCAAAGAGGTCTGATCATGCATTACGTGAACTTTGACCTGAACAAGGTGCCGCAGCTCCTGGCCCTCTACAAAGAGGTGGAAGCGTACTTTTACGGTGATGAGGAGACGGAAGGCTTAAAGGATTGGGACGAGCTGGAGAACGTGATCTTTATGCTCTGTGAGGACAATTTTGGTCACATGCGCACGCTCCCGACCGCGGACATCCGTTCCCACAAGGGCGGCTTCGGCATGTATTATCACTTGGATTATCACGGCGGTCCCGTATCCTATGAGTGGATGCCGTCAACTCCACTTTCCCTGATCTGGGAGCAGATGACGGAAGCATATGATTACGGCATTCAGGACGTATGGATCGTCAACGTGGGCGACATCAAGGGCAATGAGGTTGCGTTGAACTATTTCATGGATCTCGCCTATGATTTCGATAAATGGGGCAGCAGTGCAAAGAACACCTGGAGAGAGTACCTTACGCAATGGGCGGCAAGGATCTTCCCCGGAGCAACGCCGGAGAGGCAGCAGGCACTCGCGGACATCTACGAAGGCTTTGTACAGCTGAACTTCATGAGAAGACCCGAGGCGCTTCACGCAGGCGTTTACCATCCCTGCAATTATCGCGAGACCGACAGGCTCCTTACCATGATCGAGAAGGTGGAGCAGCTCAATGAGAAGACCTATGCGGAGCTGGATCGGATCTCCAAGCTGCCGGCTTACAGCATGATCTATTATCCCGCGCGCATCAGCATGAACCTGATCAAGATGCAGCTCTTTGCAGGAAAGAATCAGTTTTATGCTTCTCAGGGAAGACCGATCGCCAATACCTATGGCGAACTCATGAAGCAATGTATTGAGGAAGACAAGAGACTATGCCAGGAATTCCGTGAGTTTAGAAATGGCAAGTGGGCTGGCATGGAGCTTGAAAAGCACATTGGCTTTACCAAGTGGAATGACGACGGATGGAGATATCCCGCGCGCAGCGTTGTGGAGCCCGTATCTCAGCCGAGGATGAGCGTGTCCAGGGCGGATGATCCGATCCTCGCGACGAAGAATTATGGCGCGCCTCAGGTGATCCGCGTGCATGATTTCCTGAACCTGAACGTGGATCAGGTGGCACTTGAGATCAGCAATGACGGCACGGGTTCAGTGAAATTTACGATCAAGCCTCAGACGGGAGAGATCCCTTCGTGGCTTAAGGTTTCGGCGTTGGAGGGTGAAACGGAGACCCTTTCGGAGATCACGATCGGGTGTGACCGCGAGGAGCTCGAAAAGGCAGTACTCGCCAGCAAGAAGGAAGATGGGACATTTGACGATGACGGGATCCAGACGGCAGTCCTTCTCGTGGAAAACGACAATGCAGTGGTGGCAGTGGAAGTGAAGGCCGCGATGCCAAACGTGGAGGAGCTTGCGAAGGGAACGTTCCTTCCGGATGCCGTGGACGGCGTGATCGTCATGGAAGCGCATCACTATGCAGAGAAAAAGGATCTGGAAGATGCAGGCTTTGTGCATCTTGAAGGCCATGGCAGAAGCGGAAACGGTATGAAGGTGCTTCCGTCCACGGCGGAGTTTTCACCGAAGGGCGAAAAGCCGGAGCTTACCTACAAGTTCCGCTTGCCGGAAGAAGGGAAATATCGCGTGGAGCTTTGGACTTCACCCGTAAATTCCCTGGTGAACGACAGGGCGCTTCGCGTGCATTTAGAGACGCCGGTGCAGTCTAAGAACATGAATGTCCTGAATCCCAGCTATCGCGGCGGAGATTATAACGATCCCAAGTGGTCTGCGGCCGTGATGAATCAGATCCATGTAGTGGGTGCTGACATGAACTTTGAGGCCGGAGATCAGTATTTGAAGATTGGCGCGCTCGAAGCAGGCCTGGTACTTGAGAGAATTCTGATCTATCCCGCAGGAAAGAAGCTCAAGGATTCCTATCTTGGACCGAAGGAAAGCTATTTCAAGGCAGAATGAAGTGACCTATAACAAAGTGACACATAAAACAAAACGTGCCAGTGGGGACTGTCCCCGCTGGCACGTTTGCTTGTATTGCCTTCTGGCATATTTTATTCCTTTGCAGGTGCGGTTGCATTTTCCTCTGAGGGTTGCACTTCCTTGGCCTCAGGGAGCGTCAGGAGCACTTTGACGATGCGGTTTTGGTCGAGGCCTTGTACCTTCAGTACCGTGCCGTCCTCGAGCGTTACGGATTCGCCGTCCTCGGGAAGGTCGTCAAGATGCTCGATTAGGATGCCGCCGATGGAGTCATATTCCTCGCTCGCAAGGGAAATCCCAAGCGTATCGTTCACGTCATCCAAGTTCATGCTGCCTTCGATCAGATAATTTCTGTCATCGATCTTTTTGATCTTTTCAACTTCGTCTTGATCATATTCATCACGGATCTCGCCGACGATCTCCTCCAGCAGGTCTTCCAGGGTGATCATGCCGACGGTGACGCCATATTCATTGACCACAAAGGTAACGCTGGTGGTCTTTTCGCGGATCTCATACAAAAGATCGGAAATCTTTTTGTATTCGTAGGTGAAATGCGCTTCCCGCAGGATGTTCCGGATATGGAAATGTTCTGGATCATCCGTGAGGATAAAGTCCTTGATATTGATCAGACCGATAATGTTGTCCTTGTCTTCTTCATATACGGGAAGACGAGTGTACATGTGCTTTCTGAAAACGGAGAGGACTTCGTGATAATCATCGTTCACGTTCACCGTGACCATGTTGACCTTCGGGATCATGATGTCCTTTGCCAGGGCATCCGAGAATTCAAACACGTTGTAGATGATCTCGCGTTCTTCGGACTCGATCACGCCGTCTTCGTGGCTTACGTCAACGTAAGTCTTAAGCTCGTTCTCCGTCATGGTACTGGTCTTTTCATTGGGGTCCACGTGGAACAGGAAAAGCACCAGGCCGGAGATCTTGTCGATCAAAAAGATCAACGGTGTAAGCACGGTCGTTAACGCGTAGATCACGCCGCCGTAAGCAAGGGCAAGGCGATCAGCAAAGTGCATTGCCCAGGTCTTGGGGATCACCTCTCCGAAGATCAGGATGACCAGGGTCAGCACAAAGGTCGCAATGCTGACTGCAAGGCTGATCCGCATGGCCATGGTCGCCGCCAGGGCGGAGGCGGAAAGGTTCACGACGTTGTTCCCGATGAGGATCGCGCTGAGCATCTTGCTGTTGTGGTCCAAGAGCTTATTCACTCTGGCCGCACGCTTGTTGCCTTCCTCCTCAAGGGAGCGGAGCCGCACCTTGTTGGCTGCCGTCAATGCCGTCTCTGCCGAGGAAAAGAACGCCGACAGGACGATCAGTATAAACAATATGATCAGTTCAATGACAAATAGCTGTATGTCATCTGGGGGAACCAAGAAAAACCACACTCCTTTACTTCATTCAGAATGATATTTATGGAATATCTTACAGAAAAGCCTATGAATTGTCAAGTTGACAGATAAAAGATTTTATGCTATACTAGCATCGATTGTGAGAAAAAGTCGTAAATCGCGTAAGAAATAAGGAGGTTTCATTTATGAAGCACATTAAGACTTTAACTACCAGAGACCTGAAGAAGTCCATGAAGAAGGGTGGCTGCGGCGAGTGCCAGACTTCCTGCCAGTCTGCATGCAAGACTTCCTGTACCGTGGGAAATCAGAGCTGCGAGCAGTTGAAGTAAGCGAATTACATATTCGAACTGAAAAAACAATCATAAGCAGCGATCCTAAGGTCGCTGCTTATCTTTTGATTTTACGATCAGAGAGGAAGCTTTTGTGATACACCAATATAAAAGTAATGGCCTGAATATCGTGATGGACGTGAACAGCGGTTCCATTCACGTGGTGGATGACATCGTGTATGACATGATCCCGCTTGTGGAGCCCTTGGTCAACGAGGGAGTCAAGGATCCAGACGTCATCAAGGCGGCCGTAGTACACCTCGCCGGCATTCCCTATCCCGAAGAGGAGATCGGGGAAGCAGTGGATGAGGTCCTGGAATTGGAAAAGAACGGACAGCTCTTTGCCAAGGACATATATGAAAGTTATGTTTTCGACTTTAAGAAGAGACCCAACGTGGTGAAGGCACTTTGCCTCCACATTTCCCATGATTGCAACCTTGCCTGCAAGTATTGCTTTGCGGAAGAGGGCGAATATCATGGCAGAAGGGCTCTCATGAGCTTTGAAGTCGGCAAGAAGGCATTGGATTTCCTGGTTGCAAATTCTGGCAACCGTACGAACCTTGAGGTGGATTTCTTCGGCGGCGAACCGCTGATGAACTGGCAGGTCGTAAAGGAGCTGGTGGAATACGGACGCAGCATCGAAGAAGCGAACAATAAGAAATTCCGTTTTACGCTGACTACCAATGGCGTGCTCTTAAATGATGAGATCATGGAATTTGCAAATCGCGAGATGGGCAACGTCGTTCTCAGCATTGACGGCCGAAAGGAAGTTCATGACGCGATGCGGCCTTTCCGCGGCGGACAGGGCAGTTATGACCTGATCGTGCCGAAGTTCCAGAAGGTTGCAGAGAGCAGAAATCAGACGAACTATTACGTGCGCGGAACCTTTACGCATCACAACTTAGATTTCGCTGAGGACGTGATCCATTTGGCAGACCTTGGGTTCAAGCAGATTTCCGTGGAGCCGGTAGTTGCTCAGCCGACGGATGATTACGCGATCACTGAAGAAGACCTCCCCAAGCTGAAGGAAGAATATGACAAGCTTGCGATGGAGATGATAAAGCGAAGGAAGGAAGGGAGACCTTTCAATTTCTTCCACTTCATGATCGACTTAGAGGGTGGTCCCTGCGTTGCCAAAAGGCTTTCCGGATGCGGTTCCGGAACGGAGTATCTTGCCGTAACGCCTTGGGGTGATTTCTATCCTTGCCATCAGTTCGTTGGAAACGAAAAGTTCCTGATGGGCAACGTGGACGAGGGGATCGTACGGGACGACATCCGTGACCAGTTCAAGTGCTGTAACGTCTATGCAAAGGATAAATGCAAAAAGTGCTTTGCAAAGTTTTACTGCAGCGGCGGCTGCGCGGCGAATGCATATAATTTCCACGGCAACGTGAATGACGTGTATGAAGTGGGCTGCGAACTGGAAAGAAAACGTGTGGAATGTGCCATCATGCTGAAAGCAACTCAGATGATGGAAGAAGAATAAGAGAGTGGGAAGGGCAAAAAAATGAAAATGAAAAAGAGTACTGCATTCCTTGTCTTGCTCTGCATCGTGCTGGTGCTTGCCGGCGTCATCTACATTGATCTGTTCGGCGTAGATGCTACCGGAAAGGGCAGCGCGTCAGACATCAAGCTTGGTTTGGACCTGGCCGGCGGCGTGAGCATCACCTATCAGGTGGTTGGCGATGAGGCGCCTGACAGCACGGACATGAAGGATACGATCTACAAGCTGCAACAGCGTGTAGAAGGCTACAGCACCGAAGCCATCGTATACCAGGAGGGCTTAAACCGTATCAACATTGAGATCCCTGGCGTTCAGGATGCCAACAAGATCCTGCAGGAGCTCGGTCGTCCCGGTTCGCTTTATTTCATCCGTGAAAAGGACGATGAGGGGAATGCGAACTATTCCTATACAAGCTCCGGATACGTTCTGAACAAGACGATCGACGAGATGCTTGCAGACGGTTCCATCACCCTTTCCGGTACGGACGTGGCATCCGCATCGGCAGGTTATCAGCAGGACAACATGAAGAACAACGAGATTGTCGTGAGTCTTGCCATGACGGAAGAGGGTACGCAGAAGTTTGCCGAGCTCACGAAGGAAGCATATAACAACAATCATGCAACCATCGCAATCTATTATGACGGTGCCATCGTGACCGCACCTGAAGTACAGGCCATCATCACCGACGGCCATGCAGTGATCAACGGTCAGAGGACCATTGAAGAAGCAGAGCAGCTTGCATCCACGATCCGTATCGGTGGACTGAAGCTCGAGCTCGAAGAGATCCACTCCAAGGTGGTGGGCGCTCAGCTTGGTACCGAGGCCATTCAGACGAGCCTTAAGGCAGGCGTGATCGGTCTGATCATCGTCGCAGTCTTCATGATCGCAGTATATTTTGTCTCCGGTTTTGCATCCGCGATCGCGCTTTGCATTTACGTTGCACTCGTAGTGCTTTTGATCCGCGGCTTTGACATGACGTTAACTCTGTCCGGCGTAGCCGGCATCATCCTTTCCATCGGTATGGCGGTGGACGCAAACGTGATCATCTTTGCTCGTATCCGTGAGGAACTTGCAACCGGAAAGACCACACAGAGCTCGATCAAGATCGGTTTTGACAAGGCACTTTCCGCCATCGTTGACGGTAACGTAACGACACTGATCGCAGCTGCAGTGCTTCTGTTCCTGGCACCCGGTTCCATCAAGGGCTTCGCACAGACCTTGGCACTTGGTATTGTTGTTTCCATGTTCACGGCACTTGTAGTGACCAGACTGATCATGAATGCGCTGTATGCCATCGGCATCAGGGATGCGAAGTGGTATGGCATCGGTAAGGAAAGAAAGAGCATCAACTTCCTTGGCAAGAAGGGAATCTTCTTTGGCGTTTCCATCGCAGTGATCGTTGCAGGCTTTATCGTAATGGGCATCAATGCATACAATGGCAAGGACGCGCTGAATTACAGCCTTGAGTTCAAGGGTGGTACCGCAACGACCGTAACGTTCAATCAGAAGATGAGCCTTGAGGAAGCAGACCAGAAGGTAACGCCCGTGATCACCGAGGTGACCGGCAGCGCCGTTCAGGTTCAGACCGTACAGGATTCCAACGAGATCATCTTCAAGACCAATACCTTAAACGTAGATCAGAGAGCAGCCCTTGAGGATCGCCTGGTAAGCGACTTTGGCGTTGACAGAAGCATGATCACCACTGAGACCATCAGCTCCACCATCAGTAACGAGATGAAGCGTGACACCATCATCGCAGTACTGGTAGCGATCGCATGCATGCTCCTTTACATCAGGATCCGTTTCAGCGACATTCGTTTCGGTGTCAGCAGTATCGCGGCACTGATGCACGACGTGCTTGTGGTTTTGGCATTCTATGCAGCCGCAAGAGTCTCCGTTGGTAACACCTTTATCGCATGTATGCTGACGATCGTAGGTTATTCGATCAACGCCTCCATCGTTATCTTTGACCGCGTGCGTGAAAACCTTGCGGAAAAGAGCAGACAGGAGACCATCGAAGACGTGGTCAACAAGAGTATCACTCAGACGCTCAGCAGAAGCATTTTCACCTCCCTGACGACGTTTGTCATGGTGGCATGCCTCTACGTGCTCGGCGTGACCAGCATCCGCGATTTTGCGCTTCCTTTGATGGTAGGCATTGTGTGTGGTGCATATTCGTCCGTATGTATCGTTGGCGGACTGTGGTTTGTACTCCGCAAGAAATTCCCTGCGAAGGCAAAATAAGAATAAGGTTTACGGAGGCTGCCCAGAATGCTTTTGGGCAGCCTCTTTTTCACAAAAGGAGCTTGCCATGGAAAAATGGTTTATGTATGCGAAGAAGGCAGATTTCGGAGAATGGGCCAAGGCGCTTGGCGTGGAACCCGTGGTCGCAAGGATCTTGCGAAACCGGGATCTTCTTGACGTGGAAGAGGCCAGGAAATTTCTGTACGGAAGCCTTTTGGATTGCCATTCGCCCATGCTCCTTCGGGACGTATCGCAGGCTGCGGAGCATCTTTTCTTTGCGATCCGCGCAGGAAAAAGGATCCGTGTCATCGGAGATTATGACGTGGATGGCATCTGCTCATCGTTTCTGCTTGTGAGCGGACTTTCCAAGCTTGGCGCCGACGTTGACGTGGCGATCCCTCACCGGATCCATGACGGCTACGGTTTGAACGAAAACCTGATCCGTGAGGCTGCGAAGGACGGCGTGAAATTGGTCTTGACCTGCGACAATGGCATAGCGGCAGCGGAACCGATCTCGCTTGCAAAGGATCTCGGCATGGACGTGATCGTGACGGATCATCACGAGATCCCGTATGTCCTTGAGGACGGGCAAAAGCGTGAACTCTTACCGAAGGCCCTTGCCGTCGTTGATCCAAAGCGGGCGGAGGATTCTTATCCCTTCCCGGGAATCTGCGGCTGTGCGGTGGCATATAAGCTCCTTCTTGCCATGAAAGAGGAATTGGATCAAGGGAAAGCAGTTTGGCCGAAGGGTAGCGATCCGCAGGGCTTCGCATCGGAGCTGGATGAATTGCTGGAGGTGGTTGCTTTTGCGACGGTCTGCGACGTCATGGAACTCAAGGATGAGAATCGCATCTACGTGCGGGAAGGATTAAACAGGCTGCGCAACACGAAGAATCTGGGCCTTCGCGCGCTGATGGAGGTCAATGGACTGGACCTGGCGACAATTTCAGCTTATCATCTAGGCTTTGTTCTCGGACCGTGTCTGAACGCAACGGGGCGGCTTGACACTGCGCAACGTGCGCTGGAGCTATTGCAGAGCAAGGACGTGGTGGCTGCGACGAGGCATGCCAGGGATCTTAAGGAACTGAACGATAGCCGAAAGAACATGACACAGCAAGGGATCGATCTTGCGATGGAAGTGATCCAAAAGCAGGGCATGGAGAAGGACAAAGTGCTTGTGGTATATCTTCCCGAAGTGCATGAGAGCCTTGCAGGGATCATCGCCGGAAGGATTCGAGAGAACATCGGGCGTCCTGCATTTCTTCTGACCAAGGGCGAGGATGGCGTAAAGGGCTCCGGACGATCGGTGGAAGGATATCACATGTATGATGCGCTGACGAAGGCGGGGCATCTTCTTACGAAATTTGGCGGACACGCCATGGCCGCGGGACTGTCGCTCCCGGAAGAAAACGTGGAGGCGCTTCGCGCGCGGCTCAATGAGGACTGTGCACTGACGGAAGAGGACTTTATCCCCGTACTCCACGTGGATGCGGAGATGCCGATGGATTATGCTTCCATGGAACTCGCAAAACAATTAGAGATCCTAGAGCCTTTTGGCGTAGGAAATCCGAAGCCTTTGTTTGCACAGAGGAACCTTACGTTCCTTGCGGGCACACGCATGGGCAGGGACGGAAAATACGGGCGCTTTACGGCGCAAACGCCCGAGGGGAAAAGGCTTCAGGTGGTCTTTTTTGGCAACATGGATGCATTTGGAGAGTATCTTGACGAGAAGTTTGGGCAGGGAAGCTTTCAGGAACTGCTAGGCCAGCGCGGACACTTTGCCCTGACGATACTTTATCAGCTTGGGATCAATTCCTATCACGGGAAGGAAGAACTGCAATTCCTGATGAAATCCTATAAATAGGACAAATTTTTATGATTTTTTTCAAGTTTTAGGAAAAAGTTTATTTTTTGTACACAAACTGTACACATTTCTCCTGTACAATGTCCTTAGATAGTTCTTTATGGACTATCTCCCCCCCTCATAAGAAAGTGGAAGAGCCGCACGAACGTGTGGCTCTTTCGCTTTCTTATGCAGATCCTTTTTTATCGTGGTCATTTCCGTACTAAAACAGCAAAAAACATGCGAATTCTTTCCTTGAATGGCAAGGATTCCTATGGTAAAGTGGTAGTTGAGAGATTTTTAAGAAGGAGCTTTGTCTGGGCATGCAATTTGCGGACGTCATCGTTGACATTTCACTGGACAAATTGGATAAAAGCTTTCAGTATAAGGTGCCGGAAAGATTAGAAGGGCAGCTTACTCCTGGCATGTGCGTCATGATCCCTTTTGGGACGGGCAATCGTCAGGTGAAGGGATACTGTATTGGCCTTGGAGATGAGGCCAAGGTTGCGCCGGAAAAGCTCAAGGAGATTTCTGGTATCGCAATGCGGGAAGCGGGCGGCGAGGACGTCAGCATCGCTTTGGCTGCATGGATCCGTGAGAATTACGGATCTACTATGATCCAGGCTTTGAAGACGGTCCTGCCCATGCGAAAGTCCGTGCAAAAGCTGCTCCGTCGCACAATCGAAAGAACCGCCTCGAGAGAGGAATTGCTCTCCATGCTCGGAGAGAGTCAAAGGAAGCGCCAGGTTGCGAAAGCAAGGCTTTTGGAAGAACTCCTTAGTGAAGAACGGATCCCCTATGAGTGGGTAACGGGAAAACTAAACGTCAGCGCGCAGACGATCACGTCCCTCGAGAGAGCCGGCGCACTTCGGATCGTAAGTGCTGAGAGCTTTCGCAATCCCGTAAAGTTTGGAGAGGAAAAGCGGGATGACAAATCGCTGAGCACGGAACAGGCAAAGATCCTGGACGACATTTTTGCGGAATATGATCAAGGAGTGCGAAAAACATATCTGCTCCACGGCATTACGGGCAGTGGAAAGACGGAAGTCTACGTGCGCCTTGCAGACGGCGTTGTCAGCCGCGGCAGGCAGGTGATCGTACTCATTCCGGAGATCGCCCTGACCTATCAGACGCTGCTTCGCTTTTACAGGCATTTTGGCGACAGGGTCAGCGTGATGAATTCCACACTTTCGGCCGGTGAGAAATATGATCAGTGTCAACGCGCTAAAAATGGAGAGATCGACGTGATCATCGGCCCTCGTTCCGCGTTGTTCACGCCATTTCCGAACCTAGGCCTGATCATCATGGACGAGGAACATGAGGCGAGCTATAAGAGTGAGAGTTCGCCGAAATATCATGCGCGAGAGACCGCGGAAAAGCTTGCGGAACTGACGGGAGCCTCCGTGGTGCTCGGAAGCGCAACGCCCTCCGTGGAAGCATATTATAACGCCACCCAGGGAAAATACGGTATGTTTCGCCTGACACAGCGACTCACGGGAGGAATGCTCCCGAAGGTCGAGGTCGTGGACCTGAGAGAGGAGCTGAAGGCAGGAAATCGATCGATCTTTAGCAGGCGCCTTCAAGAACTCCTTGCGGACAGGCTTGAAAAAGGGCAGCAGAGCATGCTGTTCTTAAACCGCAGGGGGTATGCAGGGTTTGTTTCCTGCAGAAGCTGTGGCTATGTCATGAAGTGCCCGCATTGTGACGTTTCGCTTTCGGAACACTATGGCGGAAAAATGATCTGTCATTATTGCGGTTATCGAACGCAAAAGCCTACTGTCTGTCCTTCCTGCGGATCCAAGTATATTCTCGGATTTAAGGCGGGAACGCAGCAGATCGAGGAGAAGCTAAAGGAACTCTTCCCCGGGATCCGAACGCTCCGTATGGACCGAGACACGACGACCACAAAGGACAGCTATGAACAGATCCTTGGTGCCTTTGCGAGTCAGGAAGCGGACGTTCTTGTCGGAACGCAGATGATCGTGAAGGGGCATGATTTCCCGAACGTGACGCTGGTCGGCGTTTTGGCGGCGGATCTTTCGCTTGGCGTTTCGGACTATCGCGCAGGCGAGCGGACCTTCCAGCTTTTGACGCAGGCCGTTGGACGCGCGGGGCGTGGCGCGGAGCCAGGAGTGGCCGTGATTCAGACCTATCAGCCTGAACACTATGCCGTCGCACATTCCGTGGCGCAGGATTATGAGGGCTTTTACGAAGAGGAGATCCTCTACAGACAGCTCGGAGGATACCCGCCGGTCATGCATCTTCTGGCCGTGCAGGTGTTTGCAACCGAGGAAGCATCCGGCCGAAAGCTGGCAGAGTTCCTTGCTGCGGACGTGAAAAAACGACCGGACCATGAGGAGTTTGCCGTCCTTGGACCAGGCGCCGCACAGATCGGAAAGGTCAACGACGTCTACCGATCCGTGTTCTACGTCAAGGCATCAAGTTATCAAAAGCTGGTAGAAGTGAAAGATGCCCTGGAAACCGCCCTCGCCGCCCTCCCCCCCACCAAAAACATTGTACAGTTTGATTTTGACCCCATGAACTTTTTATGATATAATATATGCGCCAAGAAAAACAAGCGGCGCCGAAGGCGACATTTGTTTTTCTGCGCATATATTAACGAGAAAGCGCGATTGCGAAGCAAGCGCAAGAAGCCGCGCGAGCGGCGAGCTTTCGAGTTACTATTCCACACCTTGAAAGGACCCACACCATGGCTATTCGTAACATTCGCGAGATGGGCGATCCCATCCTGGAAAAAACATGTAAAGAAGTAAAGGAGGTCACGCCCCGCGTACGCGAGCTCATAGAAGACATGCTCGACACCATGTATGAGGCAAACGGCGTTGGCCTTGCCGCACCACAGGTCGGCATCCTTAAGCGCATCGTCGTGATCGACGTAACGGGCGAAGACCCTTACATCCTGATCAATCCCAAGATCATCGAGGCTGACGGCGAGCAGACCGGCCCCGAAGGATGCCTTAGCATTCCCGGAAAGAGCGGCATCGTGACAAGACCGAATCATGTCAAGGCCCAGGCATTTGACATCAACATGCGCCTCTATGAGATCGAGGGCGAAGAGCTTCTTGCCCGCGCCATCTGTCATGAACTCGATCACCTTGACGGACATCTCTATGTCGAGAAGGTTGAAGGCGAACTGATGGACGTACAGCCTGCAGAGCCGACGGACGAAGAGGAAGAACGTCACTAGAACTGATGGGCGTTCGACAGGCGGAGCGTCGGACGAAGAATAATCGTTATAACGAAAGCGAGAAGACAACGTGAAGATCATTTTTATGGGTACGCCGGATTACGCGGCGAAATCGCTGGAGGCCTTGATCGAGGCAGGACACGAGATCACGCTTGTGGTCACGCAGCCAGATAAGCCAAAGGGCAGAAGCGGCGAACTGATGCCGCCTCCCGTCAAGGAATGTGCCATAAAGCACGGCATCCCAGTGTTTCAGCCGGTGCGCATCAAGCGCCCTGAGGCCGTGGAAAAACTGAAGGAATATGAAGCCGACGCTTTTGTAGTCGCCGCTTTTGGGCAGATCCTGTCACAGGAGATCCTGGACATGCCAAGGCTTGGGTGCCTGAACGTTCATGCATCCTTGCTTCCAAAATATCGCGGCGCGTCCCCCATCCAAAGAGTCCTTTTGGAGGGAGAGGAGAAGACGGGCATTACGATCATGCAGATGGACGCAGGGATCGACACAGGGGACATCCTCTATCAAAAGGAGCTTACGATCGCTCCGGACGACACCTTTGAAACCTTGCATGACAAGCTGGCGATCCTTGGCGGATCCGCCATCACGGAGGCCATTAAGCGACTTGAGGCGGGAACGCTTCAGAGGACAAAGCAGGATGACGCAAACAGTTGTTACGCATCCATGATCACGAAAGAAATGGGCAGGATCGATTTCTCTCGGCCTGCCGCTTATATTGACCGCCAGATCAGAAGCATGACGCCTTGGCCGAGTGCATATACCAAATTGGGCGGAAAGCAGATGAAGATCTGGAAGGCCGTGCCAGAAGCGGGCGATGCGGGAAGCGGACTCCCCGGAGAAGTGATCAGCGTATCCAAAGATGCGTTCTGCGTTCAGACCGGCGAGGGAATCCTTTGCATCAAGGAACTACAGCTGGAAGGCAAAAAGCGCATGAGCGCGCATGATTTCCTGCTGGGCGTCAAGCTCTCCGTCGGCGACAGACTGGGCGATGTTTAGGACGGCCTAAAGAGAGGACATATGCGGAATGGAAAACGCAAGAGAGATCGTTTTAGACGTCCTTTTGAGTCTTGAGAAGGAAGAGGACCTGTCACACAGGCTTCTTCGTAACGTGCTGAACAAATATGATCACCTGGACGCACGCGACAAGGGCTTCATCAAGCGCGTGACGGAAGGCGTCATGGAACGCCGCATGGAATTGGACTATTATCTCGATCAATACTCCAAATTACCGGTGAGGAAGATGAAACCGCTCATCCGCAATCTGCTTCGGATGAGCACTTATCAGATCTTATATATGGACGCCGTGCCTGACAGTGCGGCCTGCAATGAAGCTTGTAAGCTCGCGGACAAAAGGAAGTTCCATCAGCTAAAGGGTTTTGTCAACGGGATCCTGCGAAGGATCGCCGCCGACAAGGAAAACCTTACTTTGCCGGATCCTCAAAAGGATCTGAAAAAATGGCTTTGCGTGAAGTATTCCATGCCGGAACTCATCACGGAGGAATGGCTATCAGAGTATGGCCCGGAACTTACGGAGAGGATTCTGAAAGGCTTGCTGGAGATCCGCCCCGTTTCACTCCGAATTTCCGAAAAGTTGTCAAAGGACGAGGTTTGCGCATTAAAGAAACGCCTTGCAGAGAGTGGAAAGGGCATGTCGCAGAGCCCTTATGATGAAAGAGGATTTCTTGCCACGGAGCTGGAAGGTGCGGAGAGCCTTGAGGATTTCCGCAAAGGTAATCTTACGGTACAGGATTTAAGCTGCGTGCTTGCCGTCAAGGCCGCAGGCATCAAGGAAGCAGACCTTGTGATCGACGCCTGCGCAGCGCCCGGCGGAAAGAGCATTCTTGCAGCAGAGCTTACTGGGCCGAAAGGAAAGGTTTTCTGCGGCGACATATCCGAGAAAAAGCTCTCATTGATCTGTGAAAACATAAGCCGCATGCATCAGGAAAACGTGGAAGTGGAGCTTTGGGATGCACGGCAATTAAACAACGCTCATGATGGACAGGCAGACGTGCTTCTTTTGGACGTGCCCTGTTCCGGGCTTGGTGTCATTGGGAAAAAGCGAGACATCAAATATCACGCGTCGGCGGAAGGATATTCCGAGCTGGAGGCCTTGCAAAAGGAAATCCTGCAAGGCGCCTGGCAGTGCGTGAAACCGGGAGGGATCTTGCTTTATAGCACTTGTACGATCCGTGAGGCAGAAAATCGCGACATGGTACGGTGGATATTGGATAGCCTTCCCTTTGAGCCGGTCTCCCTGGCGGCTTCCTTGCCGGAAAGCATTCGGGAGGGAGTCCTTTTGGAAAAGCAGGGAAGGAAAAGAGAACCTTTTGCCTTTGAAGATTGCTGCGTTCAGATCTTACCCGGCATCCTGGACATGGATGGCTTTTTCTTCGCAAAGCTAAGGAGAAAAACAGATGCTTGATCAGGAAATAAAGCCCCTTACGGACATAAAATCCATGACGCTCTCAGAGCTTACGGCATATATGACCGACATGGGCGAAAAGCCCTTTCGCGCAAAGCAGCTTTATCAGTGGATGCACGAAAAGCTGGCGAGCGACTACGAGGAGATGACAAACCTTCCGAAGTCCTTAAGAGACCAGTGCAGGGAGCACTGTTGGTATTGTTCCCTGTCCATCGTGGACATGCAGGAGTCGAAGATCGACGGGACGAGAAAATATCTTTTCGCACTCCGTGACGGAAACGTCGTGGAAAGCGTATGGATGAAATATAAGCACGGAAACAGCGTTTGCATTTCATCGCAGGTGGGATGTCGCATGGGGTGCAGGTTCTGCGCCTCCACGCTGGATGGCCTTGCAAGGAACCTGACCGCGTCAGAGATGCTCGAACAGATCTACGCGATCACAAGGCACACCGGCGAGCGCGTCAGCAACGTGGTTGTCATGGGAACGGGTGAGCCGCTCGATAACTACGACAATTTGATCCGATTCATCGGACTTCTCACGGATGAGAACGGCTTGAATATCAGCCAGAGAAACGTGACGGTTTCGACCTGTGGACTCGTGCCGGAAATGAAACGACTTGCAAACGAAAAGCTTCAGATCACGCTTGCGCTCAGCCTTCATGCATCTAACGATGAGAAGAGAAGGGAACTCATGCCGATCGCGAACAGATATTCCATAAGGGAGCTCATGGAGGCCTGTGATCTTTACTTCAAAAAAACAGGTCGCAGGATCACCTTTGAATATAGTCTCGTAGGCGGCGTAAATGACACGAATGAAGACGCGGCGGCCTTGTCAAAACTGGCGAAACCGCTGGGTTGTCACGTGAATCTGATCCCCGTCAATCCGATCAAGGAGCGCGACTTTGTGCAATCTGAGACAGAAAGGGTGCTTGCATTTAAAAATAAGCTTGAAAGTAACAAAATAAATGTTACAATTAGAAGAGAATTGGGCAGGGACATTGACGGTGCCTGCGGACAATTGAGAAGAAAGCACGTTACTGCAAAAGCACTTGACGAAAAAGTCTAGCCACCTAGCGTCAAGTCGACAGGAGGACCAAAGGGGTGCTACAGGCATTTTCCATTACCGACGTAGGCAGAAAAAGAAAACTGAATGAAGATTACGTGTGTGCCAAAACGACGCAATGCGGTGCCCTGTCGAACTTCTTTATCGTTGCGGACGGCATGGGCGGACATAAGGCTGGGGATCGCGCCTCGAAGGAAACGGTCGAAATCATGCAAAGCATCATCCTTTTGAGCAGCGACGGCGAAAAGCCCAAGGACGTCCTGAGGAGAGCACTGGAAGCAGCCAACATGAAGGTGTTCCAGGAGAGCATTTGTCAGTCAGAGCTTGAGGGAATGGGAACCACCGTCGTAGCCGCGACGATCGATGGCGATGAGATGACCGTCATGAACGTGGGCGACAGCAGACTGTACGTGATCGACGAAGGCGAGATCCGCCAGATCACGGAGGATCATTCCCTGGTGGAAGAAATGGTCAGAAAAGGCGTGCTTGCAAGAGAAAAGGCACGCAATCACCCAAAGAAGAACATCATTACTCGCGCCGTGGGCGTTGCCGGCGCCGTTGAGCCCGATTTCTTTGAGGTGAAGCTAAAGGCAGGCGATAAAGTCCTTTTGTGTTCGGACGGCCTGAGCAACATGCTCGAGGACGAGGAACTAAAGAGGATCATATCCGGCAAGGGAACGCTGGAAGAAAAGGCGACGCGTCTTATCGACGTTGCGAACGGAAACGGCGGAAAAGATAACGTTTCCGTGATTTTGATCGATTATCCTGCATAAGTACTTTTGGAGAAGATTTATGGTTAAGATAGGTATGATGATCGGTAACCGATATGAGATCTTGGAAAAGATCGGTACCGGCGGCATGTCGGACGTATATCGTGCGAAATGTCATAAACTGAATCGCTTTGTTGCCGTGAAGGTGCTAAAGCAGGAATTTGCCGAGAATGAGAACTTCGTCTCGAAGTTCATCATTGAGGCACAGGCTGCCGCGGGACTGATGCATCCGAACATCGTGAACGTCTACGACGTTGGCGAGGAAGCTGGCATCCACTACATCGTCATGGAACTGATCGAGGGCATCACCCTCAAGAAATACATTGAAAAGAAAGTTCGGCTGTCCTATAAGGAGGCAGTCAGCATCGCGATCCAGGTGAGCATGGGCATTGAGGCCGCTCACAACAATCATATCATTCACAGAGACATCAAGCCGCAAAACATCATCATTTCCAAGGACGGAAAGGTGAAGGTGACGGATTTCGGCATCGCAAAGGCGGCTTCAAGCAATACCATCTCATCCAACGTGATGGGTTCCGTACATTATACGTCGCCGGAGCAGGCAAGAGGCGGCTACAGCGATGAAAAGAGTGATGTTTATTCGCTCGGCATTACCATGTTTGAAATGCTGACCGGGCGTGTTCCTTTCAACGGGGAGACGACGGTGGCCATCGCCATTAAGCATATTCAGGAAGAGCTTCCTTACCCGAGCGACTTTGTTCCGGAGATTCCCATTGCAGTGGAATCCATCGTGCTCAAGTGCTGCCAAAAGTCGCCTGACAGGCGCTATCAGAACATGGCAGAGCTTTTGCGTGACTTAAAGCAGTCGCTCCTTACGCCAGATGATGATTTCGTCGTGATCGGGTACCCGGACGTGGATGGCGGCACCCGCACCGTAAATGATTGGGAGCTGAGCCAGGTACGCGGAAGAAACTATGGTGAGACCGGAGAGCTTTCAAGGATCCGTCTGAAGGCGGAGGATACCTCCGCCAATTATGACGATTCCGCGGACGGGGAATATGACAACGATTCCGAAGGCGGACGCGGCGGCATGACGAAGATGGAAATGATCACGGCGATCGTAACGGTCGTGGCGGCCATTGCCATTTTGATCATCATCGTGATCCTCAGCAAAAAGCTGGTCAATCATTTCCTGCCGGAAAAACCGAGCGGGAGTGCAAGTTCTTCCGAAAGCAGAGTTTCACCGATCATCGATGATGAGAATACGGCGACGTCCCTTTCGAATCAGGGGAATGACAAGCAGGCGGTCATGCGGGAAATGCCTACCGTCAAAGGGCTGACCGTTGAGGAAGCCCGCAGGAAGCTTCGGCTCATTAATATGCTGGTTTCCGTGGAATACGTTGAGTCCGACACGGTACCTTCCGGGGAAGTCATGAAGGCTAACGTTGACGCGGGCCTGATGGTCGAGGAAGGGAGCGAGATCCTTCTTACCGTGAGCTCAGGCGTCGAGGGCGTTTTGGTTCCTGACATTACGGAATATACCTACGAAGAAGCAAAAAACAAGCTGACTCAGATGGGCTTTTTGGTCAACAGACTGGATGATTATTCAGACAGTGACGAAGGGATCGTGTTCAATCAGAATCCCGTGAGTAACGTGCGCGCGCCCAAGGGCAGCGTGATCACGGTCTATGTCAGCAAGGGCAAGGAAAACGTGATGAAACGCGTTCCTCAGCTTGTGGGCATGGAAGAGTCCGCAGGAACGATCCTTGCGATCGAGAGCGGGCTTACCATAGCAGGCGTTAAGAATGTTTTCAGCGACACGTTCCCCGAAGGCGTGATCTGTTATCAGAGCTTTGCGGAAGGGGTTTACGTGGACGAAGGAACGGGAATACAGATTTCCGTTTCTCAAGGGCAGAAGCGTTCTTACAAATGCGATGCGGCGATCGAAGCACCGTCCGCCGCAGAAGCGCCGGATTACCGCTCTGGCACCTCGGTTGGTCTCAAGCTGGTTACGGATTCGGGGAAGACACTTCTTGACACGACGACGACAAGCTTCCCGTATTCCGTTAGCTACAGTGGCGTCGAATCGCCCGGAGCGATCCTGACGATGACATACACCGTGACGATCCCGGGAGAGTCAAAGACCGACCCGGACACGGGAGAAACCATTGTGACGGAAGCGAAAACAGAGTCCAAGAGCTTTACCAGAAGAATTGATTTTGTGAGAGAATAAGGTACATGCAGGGAAAGATCGTAAAGGGGATCGCCGGATTTTATTACGTAAACGCAGGCAATAAAACATATGAATGCAAGGCCAAGGGCGTATTCCGAAAGGACAATCGAAAGCCTTTGGTGGGCGACGACGTCCTTCTGAAGGTCTTGGATGAAGAGAAGAGCCTCGGCAACGTTGAGGAGTTGCTTCCGCGAAGGAGCGAACTGATCCGGCCCGCCGTCGCAAACGTGGATCAGGGCATGGTAATCTTCGCCGTGACCAGTCCCGCGCCCAACCTGAACCTTTTGGATCGATTCCTGATCATGATGGAACAGCAAAAGCTGCCGTGCCTGATCTGCTTTAACAAGACGGATCTTGACAGGGACGGGTTGCTGGAAGGTTATGTTAAGGCTTATGAGAAGAGCGGGCATGAAGTCCTTGCCGTCAGTGCCAAGGAAGGACTTGGAATGAATTCCTTAAGGGAGCGCCTGCAAGGCAAGACGACCACCGTCGCCGGACCAAGCGGTGTCGGAAAATCGTCGCTCATCAATCTTTTGCTTGGCGAACGCACCATGGAAACTGGCAGTCTTAGCGCCAAGATCGACAGAGGAAAGCATACCACAAGGCATTCGGAGCTTCTTCGGATCGATGAGGATACTTATATTTTCGATACGCCAGGCTTTAGTTCCTTAGAAATATTCGACCTTGAGAAGGAAGATCTGGCGGCATATTATGCCGAATTTGAGCCCTTCGAAAAGTATTGCAGGTTCGGCGGATGTTCTCACGTAAACGAGCCGGTCTGTGGCATCCGGGACGCCGTAAAGGACGGAGAGATCCCGCGTGTTCGCTATGAGAATTATTGTCAGCTATATGAAGAATTAAAAGCAAAGAAAAAATACTAGTTTATACTGGATCAGAATTGGAGAGATAAAACCAGATGGGCAAGGAACAGGATTGGAAAAATCTTGGGGAACAGATATTGGATTCCGTCGCAAGCGCCCTGAACACAGGTGATTTCAGGGAACTTCAGGACTTGGTTTCCGGGACCGTGAACAACGCCGTTCAGGAGGCCAAAAGGCAGGCAGAGGTTGAAAAGCTGACGCGTGAGCAGATCCTAAGACAGTATCAGTCCCAAAGTGCGGCGAATCGTGAAAAATGGATGCAGCAGCAACAGGAGCTCTATCGCCGCAAGGAAGAGCGCCGCGAGATGTGGCGACAGACACGCGCGGCACAGCAGGGAAACTACAACCCAAATGGCAATGGGCAGGCGAGGACGTTGCCGCCCCCGCCGAAGTTTAGGGGAGTCAAGTTTAAGAAGGCAGGCAGTGCCTCAAGCGTGCTCAGGATCGTCTTCGGATCTTTAGGAATTGGCGTTGGATCTGCGATGAGCATCATCGCGCTAATGTTGATCGTGTCAGGAAACACTTGGTTTCCGTTCACGTTGGTCACGGCAATCGTTTTAGCGATTTCCGGCAACATGCTGGGCAAAGGCATTAAGCACAGAAAGCTGATCGAACAAGCAATGCGCTACGTGCAGATCTGCGGTTCGAAGATGTATGCTGATCTTTCCGAGATCGCAATGGCAACCGGAAGTACCGTGAAGGAAGTAAAAAGGAACATCAAGAAAATGCTCCGTGCCGGGATGTTCCCGGAAGGGCATTTGGACCATCAGGAAACCTGCCTGATGCTGAGTAATGACGTGTACCGTCAGTACACGGAGACGGCGGAAGCCTTCCGCATGCGCGATCAGATGGAGGCCGACAAGAAGGCAAGGGAGAATCGTGCTTTATCAGCCGAGGAAGAAGCGGCATTCCAGCAGCAAAAGCAGGAGAGCGAGCTCGATGCCTTGATGAGAGAGGGCATGGGCTACGTTACAAGGCTTCGTGAACTCAATGATATGATCCCCGGAGAAGAGATCACCGAACAACTTTCCCAGATGGAAAGCTTGCTCCGTCAGATCTTTGACCGTGTAAAGATCCATCCGGAGCAGATGCACCGCATGCAAAAGCTCATGGAGTATTACCTTCCCACCACGATCAAGCTCGTGGACGCATATGTCCAGTTTGAAAAGGTGGAAAACCCTGGGCAGGACATCAGTGATGCAAAGGCTGAGATCAAAAAGACCCTCGGCATCATCAACGAGGCATTTTCGGAACTCCTCAACAATCTGTTCCAGGATGAAGTGTTTGATGCCACGACAGATGCACAGGTACTGCAGGCAATGCTGAGCAGGGAAGGACTTAGAAAGGACATGGGCTTGTCCGCGACCGCGCAGGAGCAGGAAGAAAGCGAGCCCGAAGAAGAGGAAGAAGGAGCGTTGGACGACAATCCTTTTTCACAGGCATTCGAACCGGAGCAATCCCCCGAGCTTTCCGTATTGAAAGCCCCTTGGGAGAGCTAGGAGATAAATGAAAAACATGGAGGAAAAGCAAATGAACAATGAATTGGATGAAATGATTGGCGCAGCCCCCACTTTGACCCTGAATCCCACCGCGACTGAAACCACGGATGCGATTGCGGCAATGACCTTGACGCCTGATGCAAAGGAAGAGGAAAAGATCCCTGTTCCTGAAGTCAATCTGACGCCTCAGGAAAAGAAGATGGTAGATGATTTCGCTGCGCAGATCGATATTACAAATACGCAGCAGGTAATGCAATACGGTTCCGGCAGCCAGAAGAAGATCGCTGATTTCTCTGAGAGCGCTCTTGGCAACGTTCGTACAAAGGACATGGGCGAGATCGGCAAGATGCTGACCGACGTAGTTGCTGAGCTGAGAAACTTTGAGAACGATGAGGAAAAGGGCCTCTTTGGTGGCCTCTTCAAGAAGAGCACTTCCAAACTCCTTGACATGAAGGCAAAATATGACAAGGCAGAAGTGAACGTCAACAAGATCTGTAAGGTCATGGAAGGCCATCAGGTAACGCTCCTGAAGGACATCGCAATGCTCGATAAGATGTATGACCTGAACATGAACTATTACAAGGAGCTGACCATGTACATCCTTGCAGGTAAGCAGAAGCTTGAGCATGCAAAGAACGTGGAGCTTCCTGAGTTGGTTGCAAAGGCTGAAAGAACCGGTCTTCCTGAGGATACGCAGGCGGCAAGAGATTTCTCCGCACAGATCGATCGCTTTGAGAAGAAGATCTATGACCTCGAGCTGACCAAGACGATCTCCCTGCAGATGGCTCCGCAGATCCGTCTGATCCAGACCAATGACACTGCCATGAGCGAAAAGATCCAGTCCACGCTGGTGAACACCATTCCTCTGTGGAAGAGCCAGATGGTGATCGCAATCGGTCTGAACCACTCCACGAATGCCGCTAAGGCACAGAAGGAAGTGTCTGACATGACCAACGCGCTCCTTAAGAAGAATGCGGAGACCTTAAAGATCGCAACGATCGAAACCGCTAAGGAGAATGAGAGAGGCATCGTTGACATTGAGACTTTGACGCAGACCAACCAGACCCTGATCTCCACTTTGGACGAAGTGATGAAGATCCAGGAGGAGGGCAGAACGAGACGTCAGAATGCCGAGGCAGAACTTCAGCGTATCGAGATCGAGATGAAGACAAAGCTTCTCGACATCAGCAAGCAGAGTCTTGCACAGCATAAGTCCTGATCATAAGATCGGTCAAAAAAGTGAGTAGAGGAGTCCGTTTTTTCAATTCAAAAAACGGGCTCCTTTGACAAAATAGATTTTTAGGAGGGAGGATGGACGTGAATCTAAAAACGGCTTATGCACCTTATTTCAAAATTGGCGTGGCAATGTCCAGAAGGAACATCTACACTCCGGCGCACGTGGAGCTCATGACAAGCCAGTTTAACAGCTTTACCAGCGAAAACGACATGAAGCCCATGTTTTTCCTGGATACGAAAACGAATCGCACGCAGGCGGCAGAGCATAATCTTTCACCCGCGCTTGTTTTTGACAAAGCCATTCCATATCTTGAACTGGCCAAAGAAAAAGGAATCCGTATGCGTGGGCACACTTTGGTATGGCACAGTCAGACGCCGAAATGGTTCTTCCATGAGAATTACAGCACGTCGCAAGGCTTGGCTTCTCGTGAGACGATGCTCGCAAGAATGGAGAATTATATCAAAGGCGTGCTTGGCTTCGCAAAGGAGAATTACCCAGGCGTCATTTACGCATGGGACGTGGTCAACGAGGCCATCAATGACGGCGGTTATCGTGATTCCCTTTGGTTTAAGACCATTGGTCCTGACTTTATCGAAAAGGCATTTGAGTTCGCAAGAAAATATGTGGAGCCTGGCGTAAAGCTCTACTATAACGATTATGAAACGGCACTGGAATGGAAGAGGGATTGCATCTTAAACCTCATCTTAAAGCCGTTGGTGGAAAAAGGTCTGGTGGACGGCATGGGAATGCAGTCCCACCTTATGATGGACCATCCTGACATGAAGGAGTTTCAGACTGCGCTGGAAATGTATGGAGCACTTGGGATCGAGGTGCAGCTCACGGAGCTTGACATGCACAATGCGGATCCGTCAGAAGAATCCATGCACAAGCTTGCGGAGCGCTATCAGGAGTTGTTCCGCCTTTTGGTAGAGGCAAAGAAAGCTGGCAAGGTTAACATCACGGCAGTGACCTTCTGGAACCTTCTGGATGAGAACAGTTGGCTTTCCGGATTCCGCAGGGAGACAAGCTATCCGCTCTTGTTCCATGGCAAGTGCGAGGCGAAGGAAGCATATTATGCAGTACTGAAGGTCGTGGTCCCTGAGGATCAGATCGATGAATGGAAGTTAGAGGCAGACGAGGAAGCGTTTGTAGTAACGGGCATGCCCGAAGAAAACATAGGAGGGAATACAATGCAAGAGGTATATGACTTTTTGAAGGAAGTTGGCGTGTATTATTTGGCAACGGTTGAGGGAGATCAGCCCAGGGTTCGTCCTTTTGGTACCATAGACATGTTTGAGGGTAAGCTCTACATCCAGACGGGTAAGGTGAAAGAGGTTTCCAAGCAGCTTCAAAAGAACCCCAAGGCAGAAATCTGTGCCTTCGCCGAGGGCAGGTGGCTTCGCGTGGCTGGCAAGCTTGTTCGCGACGATCGCAGAGAAGCAAAGGAGCACATGCTTGAAGCTTATCCTCATCTGAAGGGCATGTATTCTGCAGATGATGACAACACTGAGGTGCTTTACTTTGAGGATGCAACGGCAACCTTCTCCTCCTTTGGCGCACCTTCTCGCAGTTTCCAGTTCTAAGCGGGGACGAGCACATGGATCAAAACGAAATAACTTGATTTTGTTTACAAAGAAAGTGTCATGAAAACATGGCACTTTTTTTGATCATGATCCCCGTGAAATTCTTTGGCGGCCCAGAGTCTTTAGACTTGCGTAAATCCATGGAACGTGCTAAGATATAGCAAGTTTCATAAAGAAGAGTAATTGGTGCCGGCGAAAGAATATCTTTTTCTTTCAAGGGTTAAAAGGGAAGCGGGTGTGATTCCCGCACGATCTCGTCACTGTGATCAGGGAGTGGAGGCATCAGGGCCTTGCATAAAACAAGGCCGGTCACTGAGCGTAAGCTTGGGAAGGCGGTGCCGTCCGCGTTGATCTCTCAGCCAGGAAACCTGCCAGTTATAATGATACGGGAAGGAATTCCAGACCACGAGGCATTGGTCGTATCGCAGCTGAGCCATCCGAGGAGCTTGATTCTTGGAAGGTTGTTTTTGTTGTGTGCGTAACCCTGCCGAAGATCCATTCACGGCAGGGTTTTCTATTGGGTCAAGGAAGCTTTTCGGTCATGAAACAAACATTTGCCTGGACGCTTCACCAGGCACGAGACATCAGGAAAAGAGGAGAAGAAAATGAAGAAGAAAGCACTACTAGTAATGACGGTAGCTCTTGCGTTTGTGCTTGGAAGCCTTACGGCCTGCACAAACATGGCAGATCTGCCGACGGAAAGCTCTGTTGTAAAAGAGTCTACCGCAACGGACGCGACCGAAACGAGCACGACAACGGAGGTGATCGAGACGAAGAGTGATCAGGAACTTGCAGATGAGGTGGCTGCTCTGATCGATGCCATCTACGTACAGTACAGAAATGACAAGACGGATGAACAGTGCGCTGCAGCGAAGGCCGCTTGGGACAAACTGACCGATGCGCAGAAGGAACTGGTGGAAGGTGAAGAAGCAGATCCTGATTATTTCGGCCGTGACACAGGCGATGCCTCCCTCGATGATCCCCTGAACCAGGACGGGATCGGGGAGAAGGAGCTCTTGGTCGTAAGCTTTGGTACCTCCTTTAATGACAGCCGCGTAAAGGACATTCACAGTGTTGAGATGGCACTTAAGGATGCCTTCCCTGAATGGTCCGTGAGAAGAGCATTCACGGCGCAGATCATCATCAACCATGTTCAGGCAAGAGATGGCGAGAAGATCGACAACATGGATCAGGCCATGGAGCGCGCGATCAAAAACGGCGTAAAGACCATGGTGATCGTTCCCACGCACCTGATGCAGGGCGCGGAATATGATGAGCTCATCGGCGTCGCACGTCAGTATCAGGATCAGTTTGAGAACATCGTTGTTGCAGATCCTTTGCTCGGCGTTGTTGGTGAGAATGCCAGCGCGATCAACGAAGATAAGCAGGTGGTTGCAAAGGCCGTAGTGGAGCAGGCCGTAAAGAATGCAGGACTCGGCGATCCTGCCGCTGCATGGGCAGGCGGCACCGCACTGGTTCTTATGGGCCACGGCACCGCACATTCCGCCAAGGTGACCTACAGCCAGATGCAGGCACAGATGGATGAACTGGGATATGGCAACGTATTCATCGGCACCGTGGAAGGCGAGCCGGAAGACACTTCCTGTGAGGCGGTGATCGAGAAGGTTGCCGCACAAGGATTCCCGAACGTGATCCTTCGTCCTCTGATGGTGGTTGCAGGAGATCATGCTAACAACGATATGGCAGGCGAGGACGAGGACTCTTGGAAGAGCATGTTTGAGGCTTCCGAGAAATTCGAAAACGTTGGCACTCAGATCGAAGGACTTGGCAGACTTCCCGAGGTACAGGCACTTTACGTAAAGCACGCAGCGGAAGCGATCGAATATTACGAGAACAATGCAGCACAAGGTTCCTCTCAGGAAGCAACTGGCCTTCGTGCTGAGGAGCTCAAGGAAGGCGTTCTTTATCAGGCTAAATTCGTTACCGACAGTAGCATGTTCAAAGCGAACGAAGCACTGGAAGGCAAGGGGATCCTGACCATAAAGGATGGAAAGCTGAACTTCCACGTAACGCTTCCCAGCAAGAACACCGTAAATCTCTTTCTTGGACTTGCAGAGGATGCAAAGAAGGAAGGCGCAAACATTCTGCAGCCCACTCTTGACGTCGTAACTTATGCTGACGGTGAGTCGGAGGAGGTATATGGCTTCGACGTTGCCGTTCCTTATCTGGACAAGGAATTCGACTTGGCACTTGTGGGAACGAAGGGCACGTGGTATGATCATAAGGTAAGCATTTGCGAGGTTTCCGAGGGTGGTGAGGCCCTGAAGGTCGTTGTCGGAAAAGCTGCTCTGGCGGATGGCGAGTACCAGGCAAGCGTTGTTCTTGGCGGTGGCAGCGGAAAGGCAACCGTGAACTCCCCCGTGACCGTTAAGGTGACCGACGGCGTGGCATATGCTACCCTTGTTTGGACCAGCAAGAATTATGACTATATGATCGTCGACGACGTGAAATATCTCAATGAGTCTGCAGATGGTGAGAATTCTTCCTTCACCATTCCCGTTAAGGCTTTTGGCGTGGAACTCCCCGTGATCGGAGACACCGTTGCCATGAGCAATGCACATGAGATTGAGTACACTTTGCTTTTTGAACTGCTTCAGTAAACTGAAGGGTTAAGCGTAATCAGTGCGGCCGCTTCCCGTTCGGGGGCGGCCGCATTTAAGGATGAAAGGCATGAAGAAGAGCTGCAAAATCACATCCAAATATGAGTTGCTGCGGGGGCGATTGGCATCCCTTCTTTTTGTTTGCTTTCTTTCGGCATGCGTTCTTTTTGCATGTGTTTTTGGCACTGCCTGTAGTCAAGGCACGTCAATGGGAGAACAGGCGGGAACCCAGGTTTCTTCGCAGTCTGGTGACACATCGCAGGTACCGACGGAGGATGGTGTACCCGCATTTGATCAGATGAAGTGGGAAGCGGGCATGGATCTGTCCTATGCCACAAAGTTTTGCGTGGAAAAATCTGGGGAATATACATTGATCACGATCGCCTCCGACGATCGTTTTTTGCTTATTCCGGAAGGAAAAGCAGTGCCCACGAAGGTTCCGGAGGACGTGACGGTGCTGCAAAAGCCGTTAGATCACGTGTACCTTGCTTCTTCCTCTGTCTTTGACCTTCTGCGCGAGGCAGGGGCACTTTCAGATCTGCGCTTTTCCGGGACGAAAAAAGAGGACCTTTGTATCGCCGAAGCCGTGGAAGCGCTTGAGAATGGGAGCCTTCTTTATGCGGGGAAATATAATAAGCCGGATTATGAGCTGCTTGTGGCAGGAGAATGTGATCTTGCCATTGAGAATACCATGATCTATCACAATCCGGAGACCAAGGAAAAGCTTGAGGCTTTGGGGATCCCCGTGTTGGTTGAGGCCTCCAGCTACGAGGAGCATCCCTTTGGCAGAATGGAGTGGATCAAGCTGTATGGGCTTTTGTTTGACAGACAGGAGGAAGCGGCAAGTTTTTTTGATGACCGCGTAAGCAGGCTGAGTCCGTTATTGCAGCAAGAGAAAACGGGTCTATCCGTCGCGTTTTTTTACGTGAACGGTAATGGCGCCGTCAACGTAAGAAAACCGAATGATTACGTCGCGAAGATGATTGAGCTGGCGGGCGGAGAGTATGTTCTTTCAGGGGCGGAGGTGCAGGAGGAAAATGCACTCTCTACCATGAACATGCAGATGGAAGATTTTTATCTTGCGGCAAAGGATGCCGACGTCATCGTCTATAACAGCACCACCATGGGAATGCTCGGAAGTATTGACGAGCTTTTGGCACAAAGCCCTGTTTTCGCGGATTTTAAGGCGGTCAAGGAAGGAAGAGTTTATTGCACGACGCAGAATTTCTTTCAGGAGACGACTGCCATCGCAACCTTTGTGGAGGAGCTTGGAAGGGTCCTTCGCGATAAGAATGCGACAGATTTTTCGCAACTGATCAAAGTGAGAGACTGATATGAAAGAACGCATGGAACGAAAAGTTTTCATATGGATCCTGTTTTTCGCAGGGTGTCTTTGCGCCCTTGTGGCATTGATCTTTTGGAACGTGACAAGCGGCAGTATGTCCGTCTCCGGGAAGGAGATCCTTGGAATCCTTACGGGGCAGGTGAAGGAAGGCGCGGCCTATCAGATCCTTTGGAACATCAGGCTCCCCAGGATCTGCGCCGCATTCTTTTTGGGCGGCGCTTTGGCGGTCTCCGGTTTTTTGCTGCAGACCTTTTTCTCCAATCCCATTGCGGGCCCTTACGTGCTGGGCATTTCCTCAGGTGCAAAGCTTGTCGTTGCGATCACGATGATCCTGTTCCTGAGCAAGGGTTTTCGTGTCTCTTCCTTCGGGATGATGGCTGCGGCGTTTCTGGGTTCCATCATTGCAATGGCCTTTATTTTGCTGGTTTCACTGCGCGTTCAGAAAATGTCTCTTTTGATCGTGTGCGGCATTATGATCGGGTATATCTGTTCGGCGGTCACGGAGCTTCTAGTAACCTTTGCAGATGATTCGAACATCGTGAACCTCCATCATTGGTCCATGGGGAGTCTTTCAGGCATGTCCTGGGATAAGGTGAAATTCATGACCTTTATGGTTCTCTTGACCTGCATTGTTACCTTCTTTTTGTCGAAGCCCATCGGTGCTTATCAGCTGGGAGAAGCTTATGCAAGGAACATGGGCGTTAACGTCCGGCTCCTTCGGATACTTTTGATCCTGCTTTCAAGTTTGCTTTCGGCATGTGTGACGGCCTTTGCAGGTCCCATATCTTTTGTGGGGATCGCAGTACCGCACTTGGTAAAACTCATGGTGAGGACGGCAAAGCCGATCCTGTTGATCCCGGGGTGTTTTTTGTGCGGTGCCATTGTCACCTTGCTTTGCGACGGCATTGCGAGAACCCTTTTTGCACCGACGGAGGTCAGCATCAGCTCCGTCACGGCAGTCTTGCTTGCTCCTGTTGTCATCCTCATGATGATCCGAAAGGGGGCGGCAAAGAGATGAAAGAAGGGAAGATGGATCAAAGGATCGGATTAAAAACTGAAAACCTCTCCATAGGCTATGGGAAAAAAGTCCTTCTTTCAGGCGTGGAACTGGAAGTGCGTCCTGGCGCCGTTTTGACCTTGATCGGACCGAACGGCTCCGGAAAATCAACTCTGTTAAAGACCTTTACGAGACAACTGAAAAGCCTGGGCGGCAAGGTTTTATTCTTAGAATTCGACAAGAATCCGGATGGCGGGGAAAGTGCCATCCAGAACATGGATGAGATGTCGGGCGGCGAGATCGCCAAAATGCTTTCCATGGTGATGACGGAGCGGCCAACGCCAGAACTTATGACCTGTCGTGAGGTCGTGGGGACGGGAAGATATCCTTACGTTGGGCCCATGGGCATTCTTGGAGCCGAGGATTGGCAGAAGGTGGATGAGGCCATGAAGTCGGTCAGCGCCGATGAGGTGGCGGACAAAAGCTTTTATGAGATCAGTGACGGACAAAGGCAGCGTGTCATGCTCGCCAGGGCACTGTGTCAGGAGCCCAAGGTCTTGGTGCTGGATGAGCCCACGTCTTATCTGGACATGCGATATAAACTCGACATTTTGGAAAACATCCGAAGTCTTTCGAAAAAGCTTGGGATCGCCGTCGTGATGTCTCTGCATGAACTCGACCTTGCGATGAAGGTTTCGGACAGGATCGCCTGCGTGGACGGAACGTGCATCTCCAAGATCGGAACGCCCGAGGAGATCTTTTCCGGGGATTACGTTCAAAAGCTTTATGGCATTGAACAGGAAACCTTTCACCCTTTGACCGGTGAAATCTTTTTAAGATCAAAAAAGGAATTTCCGAAGGTGTTCGTGATCGGCGGCGCCGGGGTTGGACTTCCGGTTTATTATTGCTTGCAGCGGGAGGAGATTCCGTTTGCGGCGGGGATATTGTTTGAAAATGACGTGGAGATGGGAGCGGCAAGGGCCTTGGCAAGTCGCGTGATCAGCGTGCCTGCATTTCATCCCATGGACGATAAGGCTTTGGAAGAGGCCAAAAAGGTCCTGGATCAATGCGAACAGGCAATTTGCCCTCTGCAGGAGTTTGGCCCCTTAAATGAGGCAAATAGAGCGCTACGGGACTATGCCAGGGCAAAAGGGATCCTTTGTGAGGACAATTGACGAAAGAGAGAAAGAAACATGGCAAAAGTGATCATGGTGCAAGGGACCATGTCCAATGCAGGCAAAAGCTTTGTGGTGGCTGGACTTTGCAGGATTTTCAAACAAGATGGATATCGGGTGGCACCGTTTAAGTCGCAGAATATGGCCCTCAATTCCTTTATCACGAAAGAAGGCCTGGAGATGGGCCGCGCGCAGGTGATGCAGGCGGAAGCCGCAGGGATCGATCCTTTGGTCTGCATGAACCCGATCCTGCTAAAGCCTACGACGGATCAGGGCTCGCAGGTGATCGTAAACGGCGAAGCCATTGGAAACATGCCGGCGAAGGAATACTTCAAATACAAGACAAAACTGATCCCGGACATTGTCAAGGCATTTCAAAAGCTTGAAAGCCTTGTGGACATTATCGTGATCGAAGGCGCGGGTTCTCCTGCGGAGATCAATCTGAAGGCAAATGACATCGTGAACATGGGGATTGCAAAGCTTGTGGACGCCCCCGTCCTTTTGGTCGGCGACATTGACCGCGGCGGTGTGTTTGCACAGCTCCTCGGCACGTTGATGCTTTTGGAGGAGGATGAAAAGGAGAGGATCAAGGGCCTTGTCATCAACAAATTCCGCGGGGACAAGACCATTTTGGATCCCGGGATCACCATGCTCGAGGAAAAGGGAGGCATCCCCGTGACCGGCGTTTTGCCCTATGTCAAGCTTTCTTTGGATGATGAAGACAGCCTGAGCGAGCGCCTTTCCAACAAGGAGCAGGGCATCATCAACATTGCGGTGGTAAGGCTCCCGAGGATCTCGAATTTTACGGATTTTTCGGCCTTCGAGCGCATAGACGGCGTGAAGGTGCAGTATGTCACAAAGCCTGAGGAGCTGAAGTTTGCAGACCTTGCGATCCTTCCGGGCAGCAAGAACACTATCGGAGACCTCAAGTGGCTTCGCGAAAGCGGCATGGAGAGCTCTTTATATCGCTTCGCCCAGGAAAAGCCGGTCTTCGGGATCTGCGGCGGTTTTCAGATGCTCGGGGAGGAGATCTTTGATCCGGACGGCGTGGAAGAGGGCGGCCAGATCCGCGGCATGGGAATGTTGCTGACCAAGACCATCCTCCGTGAGAAAAAGACCACGGTGCAGGTGAAGGGAACGATCGAAAAGCAGGAGGGATTTTGGGATTGCCTTTCCGATCAAGCCTTTGCAGGTTATGAGATCCATGCGGGCGAGACGATGCCTTCTGACGGAGGGAAGTCTCTCGTGCCCGTCGTCATGTCCTGCGGGGATGTTTGCGGCACTTACGTGCATGGCATTTTTGACCAGGGAGACTTGGCCTATCGCGTGGCGAAAGCGTTGGCAGAGAAAAAGGGCGTTACGCTGAAGGCGATGAATGAGTCCGACCTGAAAGCCTTCAAGGAGAGCCAATATGATGCGCTGGCTGATGAGATGCGAAAGTATATGGACATGGATGCCGTATATGCGATGCTTCGTGAGGCGGCGATCTAGAAGAAGCTAGATAAAAAAGGCGAGAAAATGTACGAAAAACTATTTGGGACAACATATGACGGAAAGACCGTGACGGGATATGACGAAGTGTTGCGGCAAAGGATCAAGAAAAACTGGGACGGGGTTGCAAAGCCATTGGACAGCCTTGGAACCTTTGAAGAAGTGCTTTCTAAGATCGGCGCGATCCAGGGAAGGCTCACGCCGAACCTAATTAGAGCAAGGCTTTTGGTCAGCTGCGCTGACAATGGCATCGTGGAAGAGGGTGTCAGCCAGTGCGGACAGGAGGTCACGGCCATCTGTGCGGGAAACATTGCGAACGGGCGCTCCAGCGTTGCCATCATGGCAAAGCAGGCAGGCGTGGAAGTCTGTTGCATTGACGTTGGCATCAATACGGACAAGGAGATCGAAGGCGTTCAGAACAAGAAGGTGCGGCAAGGCACCAGGAATTTTCGAAAGGAACCTGCACTGACTTCAGAGGAGGTCGTGAAGGCGATCCAAACGGGCATGGACCTTGTGCGTACGAGTAAGGAAGAAGGCGTGACCATCCTCGGGATCGGAGAGATGGGGATCGGCAACACGACGACCTCAAGTGCCGTAACCGCGGCGCTCCTTGGACTTTCTGCAGAGGTCGTGACTGGCAGGGGCGCCGGATTAAGTGATGAAGCGTTAGAGAGAAAAAAGGCGATCATCCGGGAAGCCTTGTTCCATTACGGATTTCAGACGGAACTTGGTGAAGCGCAGGAAATGGTAGCGAAGGTTGGCGTGGAGCTTGGAGAAAAGGCCTTCGAAGGCACGGGCCGCGAAGAACAGGCGCTGAAGGCATTGCAGTCATTTGGCGGGCTGGATCTTGCCTGCATGGCGGGGATCTGCATTGGCGGCGCACACTGCCACGTGCCGATCGTGCTGGATGGATTTATCAGCCTGGCGGCGGCGCTGGTTGCCTGCAGGCTTTTGCCGATCACGAAGGAATTCCTGATCGCCTCCCATTCCGGGAAGGAGCCGGCGATGAAGCTGATCGAAGAGGAACTTGGGTTATCCCCCGTGCTTCGCGCAAATATGGCGCTGGGCGAAGGGACGGGCGCGGTGTTGATGTTGCAGCTATTAAAAACCGTCAATGCGGTCTACGAAGACAGCATTTCGTTCGAAACTGCGGGGATCGATCAGTATGAACGGTTTTAGCATGCGGGAAGGGTGTGGCATTTGCCGAAAACGAAATCATATGGAGCAGTAAAATGATGATCCTGATACTTGGCGGAAGCGGTTGCGGAAAATCAGCTTACGCGGAAAAAAGAATCATGAAGCTTGCGGCCGGCAAGGAGACTGTATATTATCTCGCCACCATGCAGGTGTTTGGCGAAGAGGGCCGAAAGAAGGTTGCAAGACACATAGAGCTTCGAAAAGACAAAGGAATGCTCACGATCGAACAGACAAGGGACGTAAAGGATGCCATCCCTCAGATGGAGCCTGGTCCCAGGGCGGTCTTATTAGAGGACCTTGGAAACCTTGTCGCAAATGAGATGTTCACGGAAACGGAAAGCTTTGACGCTGACTTTGTCACGACAAAGATTTGCGAACACATAGGGCTTTTGAATGAAAGCGTGGAGCACTTGGTCATTGTGTCCAATAACGTGTTTGAAGACGGCATCACCTACGAGGAAGGGACGCAGCGCTTCGTCACGGCGCTCGGAAGGATCCATGCGGAGCTTGCAAGGCTTTCGGACGAGGTGGTCGAGGTCGTGGTCGGCATTCCGTGTCACGTCAAAGGGGGAGAACAATGAAGGGGATCAAAAAAATCGCAAAGGCATTCATCGTTGCCTTTTCAATTTACTCCAAGATACCGATGCCGCGCTTTACCTGGGAATCCGAGGACATGAAGTATCATCTGTGCTTTTTCCCGGTGGTCGGTGCGGTGATCGGCGGCGCTGAATTCTTGTGGTATTTCATCTGCTGCGCGGGAAAGGACCTTGGCGCATTGCCATTTACGGCAGTGGCACTGGCCATTCCGATCCTGATCACGGGAGGGTTCCACGTGGACGGATTCATGGACACGTGTGATGCCTTGCATTCCTATCAGGACCGGGAGAAGAAGCTGGAGATCCTAAAGGATCCGCATATTGGCGCATTCGCGGTGATCTGCCTGGCAGGCTATTTGCTCCTTGCAGCAGGCGCCCTTTCCATCCTTTATGACGTGGCCCTTCTTGGAGACGGCATGCTTTGGGAAAGGGGCAGCAGCGTTCTTGTGCTTTGCCTTTCGTTTTTCCTCGCAAGGACCTTGAGCGGCATCAGCGTTGTAACCATGCAGGGCGCAAAGAAAAAGGGCATGCTTCAGACCTTTTCCGACACGGCAGGGAAAAAGACGGTCCTTGGAGTGTTGATCGCAGAGCTGTCTGTTTGCTGCATCGGCATGATCTTGCTCCAGCCGATCTTAGGACTTCTTTCGATCGCCGCAGCGGGCGCATCTTATGCATATTATGCCGCCATGAGTAAGAAGCAATTTGGCGGGATCACGGGAGACCTCGCAGGATATTTTGTATCCATCACCGAGCTTGTGGTTTTGTGCGTGGGAGCCATTTTCACCTTGATCCTGTAGGCCCTTGAATAAATCAAAGGAAAGAGACGAAAAGACATGAGAATCATCATCGTAAGACACGGAGAACCAAATTATGAAAAGGATTGTCTGACGCCGCTTGGCATCAGGCAGGCCAAGGCGGTAGCCAAAAGACTGGCGGACGAGGGCATTGAAGAAATCTATTCCTCCCCCATGGGAAGAGCGAGAGAGACGGCGCAGGAGACGGCGGATCTTTTGGGCTTTGGTGAAGTTAAGATCGTGGATTTTATGCATGAGCTTGCCTGGGGAACGGTGGGCGGCCCCCTTTATGGAGATGGCCATCCCTGGATGATCTCGGATGAGATGGTGAACGAGGGATGGGACTTAAATCGCACGGATTGGAAGACGCATCCTGGGTTTATCAACAACAGAATTGTAAAGGAGATCGAACACGTGGAAGAGCAGACGGACGTCTGGCTTTCCACTTTGGGATATCAGCGCGAAGGCCTGTATTATCGCAACGTGCACGAGGACGATAAACAGCATACGATCGCTCTGTTTTGTCATGGCGGTTCTTCCACGGCGATGCTGGCGAGAATGTTAAACCTCACCTTTCCGTATCTGTGTGCGACGCTGCACCTTGGGCATACTGGGATCGCGACGATCCGTTTCACGAGAAGGCCAGGAGAGCTCTGCATCCCTACCATGGATCTGATGGGGGATGAGAGGCATAAGATCGGCGTGGATTGACCCAGGGTCAAAACGGGAGGAAAGGCATGAGGCTATATGTTGGCGGAAGGGCACAGGGGAAGCTGGCGCTTGCAAGACAAAGACACCCGAATGGCGTGATCTGGAACGAGCTTCACCTGTTTGTGAAGGAAGAACTGGCAAAGGGAACAACACCGGAAGCAATCTGGAATATGGTCTTGAAGCGCATGGAGGAAACGCCTGATCTGATCATCATCAGTGATGAGATCGGTAACGGGATCGTTCCCATGGACAAGGAAGAGAGGCGCTACCGCGAAGAAACGGGGCGACTACTCTGCAAGATTGCAGAGCGCGCAGAATGCGTGGAACGCGTTGTTTGCGGGATCCCCATAAGGATCAAGACGAATCTTCGGCTTTATTTGATCCGGCACGGAAAAACGCCGGGCAATGAAGAAAAAAGATATGTGGGAAGAACCGATGAACGTCTTTCGGAGAAAGGCCGCGAGGAGCTTTTACGGAATGCATTTCCGAAGACGGAACTATTGTTTTCAAGTCCCATGAAGCGTTGTATTGAAAGCTGCGAAGTGCTTTTTCCAGGACAGGCGACCACCTTGATCGAAGGCTTTCGTGAGATTGATTTTGGCACCTTTGAGGGAAAGAACTATCAGGAGCTTTCAGGAGACCCGGACTATCAGGCTTGGATCGACAGCGGTGGCACGAAGCCATTTCCCAAAGGGGAAGACCGTGCAGATTTCATACGGAGAAATAAAAGAGCATTTTTGGAGATGTTGGCGCAGACGATGGCATATTATGAAGAGCATCCCGAAAAAGAGGGCAAGGTGGCAGCAGTCGTACACGGCGGAACGATCATGTCCATTCTATCCGGCTTTTACGGAGGCGACTATTTTGACTATCAGATCGCCAATGGAGAGGCCTATCTTGTAACCGTGGAAGTGACGGACGGTGCGGTCCGCATTTTGTCCGCAGAGAAGGCGAAGAAGTAAGGAGAAAGCATATGCCGCTTTATTGTTATCACGTCATTGCATTTTTACTTGGGTTTATCTTGGATTGCATCCTTGGCGATCCTTATTTTCTGCCACATCCCGTAAGGCTGATCGGGCATCTCATAAGTAGCCTTGAGAACAAATATCTTGGGGAGAAGGCGTCTGCCTCAAGCGTGAGCGCGGAGCAAACGGAAGAGGGAGCGCTTTCGCCTGATGTGGCAGAGGGGGAAGAGCAGGCATCCGAGGGTGAGGCGGCAAGCGCTTTGACGCAAGGATCCGTGGATGGCGAGTTGGAGGCGGAAGCTTTGCAGGCAGAGGAACTTGAATCGGCCGCTGGCGAAGCAAAGGCGCAGCCCGAAGAGATCGTTTATGACGAGGCGTTTTGGAGTCAAGCACCCGCACCGAAGGCACAGAGCGCAGAAAGCGAAATGGATGGCGCGGCACAGACGAAGGCAGCCGACGTACAAAAGGCCAAGGAGGAGCCCCTTACCGAAGAAGCAAAAAAGAAGCGCGAGCAGGGACGGACCATGGTTTTACTTGTTCTGTTCTGTACCGTGCTTGCGACGGACATTCTCTTTATGGGGAGCTATTTTGTTCACCCGATCCTTGGATGCATCGTGGAAGCGATCCTGACCTATCAGATTCTTGCGGCAAAATGCCTTTGGGTGGAAAGCATGAAGGTGTACAAGGCCTTGAAGGAAGGGACGATCGCGGATGCCAGAAAGGCAGTTTCCATGATCGTGGGACGCGACACCGCGAAGCTTGATGCGGAAGGCGTGACCAAGGCGGCCGTGGAAACGGTTGCAGAGAATACTTCTGACGGCGTGATCGCACCGATGCTCTACCTTGCCATCGGAGGCCCGATCCTCGGCATGCTCTATAAGGCGATCAATACCATGGATTCCATGGTGGGATATAAAAACGAACGCTATCTTGATTTTGGACGCGCTGCTGCAAAGCTCGATGACATTGTCAATTACGTACCGTCTCGGATTGCAGCAAGACTTATGATCTTTTCCTGTTATTTCCTGGGCGGAAAGTTCATCCCTTCGGAGGCAAAGCGGATCTACCTTCGGGATCGCTTAAAGCATGCAAGCCCGAATTCCGCACAGACGGAGAGTGCCTGCGCAGGCGCACTGGGAATTCAGCTTGCCGGGGATGCGAGCTACTTTGGAAAGCTTGTGCATAAGCCGACGATCGGGGATGCCAGGAGAAAGGTGGAAGCAGAGGATATTGTGCTTGCGAACAAGCTGATGTATGGCACAACGATACTTTGTTTTCTTGCTTGTCTGATCCTTATGTGCATTGTGTGCTGTGCCTTTTTTGGCGGCGTGGACGCAGTCAAGCTGATGATCATGAATTTTAAGAAAGTGTAGGGTGAGGAAGAGAAGATGCACGGCGGGGACGTCTATCGCAATCAAGTTCATATGGATTTCTCCGTCAACGTGAATCCGCTTGGGTTCCCAAGGAGCGTTAAAAAAGCCATGGAGCAAGGCATTTTGGAAGCGCAGTGCTATCCGGACGCCATGTGTGAAAAACTTCGGGCAGGACTTTCTCTTAAGTTCGGGATCCCTTCGGATCAGATCCTGTGCGGAAACGGCGCATCGGAGCTGATCATGGCAATCTGCAGGTGGAAAATGCCACGGACGGCAATCCTTTTGGGACCTGCGTTCTTGGGATATCAAAGAGCCTTGGATGCAGTGGGGTGTGCCAAAGAGTATTTCTTGCTCCGCAAGGAGGAAGGATTTGCCTTCACGAAAGAACGCGCAGAGTTCCTGTGCAAGGAGTTAGAGGAGAAAAAGCCAGACCTTCTGTTTGTGACCACGCCTTCCAATCCAATGGGACGCCTTGTCCCCAAAGAAATATTGATTATGCTCGCAAGGCAGTGTGAGCGGACGAGAACGAACCTTGTTTTGGATGAGTGCTTTATGGAACTGACGGAAAAGCCAAAGGATTCCTCTATGGCAAGTGAGCTGTTAGATTTCTCATCGCTCCTGATCTTACGCGCCTTTACGAAGAGTTTTTCCGTTCCGGGGATACGACTTGGATATCTCCTATGTGGCGACAAGGGGATGGCGGAAGGGATCGCGGCGCAGCTTCCGGAGTGGAATGTTTCCGTGGTGGCCGAGAAGGTCGGGATCGCGGCGCTGTCAGAAGAAGCATGGCTTATGACGGCTAGAGAAGTGATCATGCGCGAAAGAGAGTTCCTTACGACCGGGCTTGGAAACCTTGGTGCCAAAGTTTTCCCTTCGGAGGCCAATTTCCTTTTGTTTTCCTGGAAGGATGATGCACTCTATGAGAAGCTTTTGGAGAAGGGAATCTTGATCCGCGACTGCCGAGACTTTGAAGGGCTTAGTACGGGATATTATCGCGTGGCCATAAGAACGCACGAGGAGAACGAAGCGCTTCTTCGTGTCATGAGAGAGCTTTAATGAATGGTTTGGAATGGAGAAGGACGAATGGAAGGAATCGAGTATGTGCTCCCGGGGGACATTGAAAAGCGGAGCTTCGAGATCATAGGCGAGGAACTAAAGGAGAGAGGCATTGTGCTTCCTCCGGACGAAGAGCCCGTGACCAAACGGGTGATCCACACTAGCGCGGATTTTGAATATGCAGATACCCTCATGTTTTCCAAGGATGCCGTAAAGATCGCGAGGGATCTGATCCGGCGCGGTGCGGACATTGTGACCGATACGGAAATGGCGAAGGCCGGGATCAACAAAAAAACGCTGGCAAAGTTTGGAGGCATGGTGCACTGCTTTATGTCTGAGGAAGACGTGGCCAGGGAAGCAAAGGAGCGATACGTGACGCGCGCAACCGTCTCCATGGAGGTGGCGGCAACACTTCCGGGGCCTGTGATCTTTGCCATCGGAAATGCGCCGACGGCGTTGATCTCTCTGTATGAGATGATGCAAAAAGGAATCTACAGACCACAATTTGTGATCGGCGTGCCCGTTGGCTTCGTCAATGTCGTGCAGGCAAAGGAACTATTTATCAACTCGGACGTACCCTATATCATCAATCGCGGCAGAAAGGGTGGCAGCAACGTGGCGGCCGCCATCTGTAACGCACTTCTTTACGGGCTGGAGAAAAATCAATGAAAACAAGAGAGCAAGCACTTCGATATGGCCTCTCTTTCCCGAATACCTATCAGGATGCGCCATTTCATGATCCAAACTGGCAATTGGTGCGCTACGTGGGGAATAAGAAGGCATTTCTTTGGACATATCAAAAGGACGGGGTGATCTGTCTGAACGTGAAGGTGGATCCGGAAAAAGCTTATTTTTGGCGGAGGATCTATGCCTCCGTGCGCCCAGGCTATCATCAGAACAAGGATCACTGGAACACGATCATTTTGGACGGGAGCATTCCTGACAAGGCTGTTAAGACGATGATCGCGGAGAGCTATGACCTGATCAGCGACAGCCCCGCAAAACGCATCTATGAGGCGGTAAAGAAGATCCCTTACGGTCATGTGGCAACCTATGCGCAGATCGCAGAGCTTGCGGGAGACCGAAAGATGGCAAGGGCTGTTGGAAACGCACTCCACAAGAACCCGGATCCAGATGGCATCCCGTGTTTTCGCGTGGTGAATTCCAAGGGAGAGCTTGCAGGGGAATTTGCCTTTGGCGGGAGCGGCGCGCAGGCAAAGCTTCTTATGGCGGAAGGCATTGAAGTAAAGGATGGAAGGGTGGACCTTGCGCGCTTCCAGTGGAGAGTATAGGTGGGATTATGACAGAGAACGCCAGTGAAGTTCGGTTTGGCTTTACGACGGGGAGCTGCGCGGCTGCAGCGGCAAAGGCCGCTACTTACATGCTCCTTACGGGAAAAGAAAAATACGAGATCACCATAGAGACGCCCAAGGGCATTCCCTATCATGCGCAGATCGTTGAGATCACAAGGCAGGAAAAGCGCGTTATGTGTGCAGTCATTAAGGACGGCGGGTCTGACCCGGACGTAACAACGGGATGCCATGTATTTGCAGAGGTGACATATGCAAGCGCTGACGAAGGAACGGAGTCCCGGGAGGGAGAGGCAAGATCTCTTACGGAGGGCGCATGGGTGGAGATCGAAGGCGGTGAAGGCGTAGGCAGGGTAACGCTCCCTGGCTTGGACCAGCCCGTCGGGAACGCTGCGATCAATCACGTTCCGCGGGAGATGATCACCAAGGAAGTGCTCGAGGTCTGCAAGATATGTGACTATCAGGGCGGCCTTCGCGTCATGATCTCCGTTCCGGAGGGCATGGAACTTGCGAACAAGACCTTTAATCCAAGGCTTGGCATTGTGGGAGGCATCTCCATCCTAGGGACCAGCGGGATCGTGGAGCCCATGAGCTCTAAAGCGCTTCTTGATACGATCCGCGTTGAACTGAATCAAAAGCATGCGCTCGGCATGGAATATGTCGCCGTCGCGCCCGGAAACTACGGACTGGACTTCATGAAACAGACCTATGACTATGATCTCGATAAGAGCGTGAAGTGTTCCAACTTCATCGGCGATACCATCGACATGGCAAAGGAACTGGGCTTTTCGGGGATGCTCCTGACCGGGCACATTGGGAAGCTTATCAAGGTTTCGGGCGGCATCATGAACACGCATTCCAAGGAGGGCGATTGCCGCATGGAGTTGCTTGCGGCAGCAGGCCTGAAGGCGGGTTGCGACGGAGAGACGGCGCGGAAAATCCTGGAGACGGCGGTTACGGAAGAAGGTATCCGCATCTTACGGGAAGCGGGATGTGACGCAAAGGCGATGGAAATCGTCATGGAGAGGATCCTGTTCTTCCTCCGAAAGCGCGGCGGGGAGGATTTTCAGATTGAGTGCATGACCTACTGCAATCAATATGGACTGCTTGCAAAAAGCGACGGCGCGGAGAAGTTGCTTGCACTTCTTATGGCGGATCAATCTTTCTGCAGAAAGGATAACATAAGGGCATAACGGTTTTGAAGCCTATGGTGATCAAAAGAAAACAATTTATGGGGGATAAGACCCTAAGAAGCTATGTCATTCCCAAAGGCACGACCGAGATCGGCGAGTGGGCTTTTTCGGGATGCAAAGCGCTTTCCCGCGTTGCGATCCCGTCCACCGTGGAACATATCGGGAGAGATGCTTTTGCAAACTGTGATCAGCTAAAGGTGGCATCCCTTTATCACGAAACCGAAGAGGAAGAGGATGACCTCGCCGGCCTTATGGCGATCGCGCTACGGTATTTCAAAACGGATGACAGACTCATCACGGAGCGGAGAGGCGGGCGTGAACATTGGCTGAAACTATGGGATGAGGCATGCGAAACCTTTTTGGACAGCCCTGACGAGGAAGGCTTTCGGCCGTTCCTGGCAGGCGGCGAAGAGGACTATGAAGACGAAGCGAAAAAGCGCGAGGAGCATTGCAAAATGGCAAGGCTTCGGAAGGCACGGGCGGTGTATGAACGCCTTGTGACCTATGAACGTCTTATGACCTTAGGGGATAAAGAGCGGCTTTCTCGTTTTCAAAGGCGATTTCGGGAAAATGACATGGCGTTTAAGTTACTCACGAGCGAACTGGAATGTCCGAGGCAAGCGTTCCGCGTATATGAATGCGCCGGTCTCCTTACGAGGGAGAATTGTCTGCGGGTTCTAAATGTGCTCCCGGAAGAATGCGTGGAGTTAAAAGCCTTGCTTCTTCAAAGGGTTGCCGTGGAAACGCAGGATTTTTCGCTGGAGCTCATTTGAGCATTTGGGAATTGTCGCTCAGAGAGAATGATGATATAATGGGATAGTAATGCGCACAAGGGAGAAGACACATGAGCAGATTAGACGAAGCGCGCGCGATCTTTGCAAAAGATCTTTATGCGACAAAGCAATCGGGAATTCAAATTGAAGAGGTGGGGGATCACTATTCGAAATGCAGCATGCCCCTTACGGAGAATCACAGGAACGCCTATGGCGGAGTCATGGGCGGATGCATCTACACGCTGGCAGATTTTGCATTTGCGGTGGCATCAAATTTCGAACAGGAAAACTTGACGGTGAGCCTTGTGGGACAGGCAAGCTTTTTGTCCATGTCCAAGGGAGCGGTTTTGTTTGCAGAAGCAAGACTGATCAAGGATGGCAGGACAAATGCCTTTTATGAAGTCAAGATTTACGACGATCATGGCAAGGACATTGCCGTGGTCTCCTTTACGGGAGCGCACGTTGGCAGGCCTTGGGCTTGAAAACAAGGTGAAATTGGGGATATGAAAGAGATGACAAGAAGGATTTGGGGGAGATTCTCTGTCTGCAGTATTTTAATATGCATTCTGACACTGAGCATGATTCTGCCTGCCTGTGCCAATAAGAGAGCAGACGCAAGGCTTTACGTTAAACTAAAGAATCTTTCGGAACAAAGACACATTGTTGGCATTTTTATGCCGGAAAAAGCATGGCGTTAGAAAAACCATGAGATATCTGATGATGATCTGTCTGAACGACTTCGACCTTCACTGAACTTGTCCGATGCAGAGACTGAGGAAGCAAAAGCATATAAAGAGCTGGAACAGCGCATGTATGAGTATGATCAGAACGGGTGGGTTTTGATTAATCTTTACTTTTCCTACAGAGATTCCGAGGACGAGAATGAATTGACTCTTTATGGCCCGCCTGAGCGCTTTAAAGTGGTTGTTGTTCAGAGGATGATATGGCTTACGAGAGTAACGCGATCACGAGAACGAAATCACAGAGCAAATGCACTTTTGATCTCGCGATCGGGAAACTTACTGAGGATGTCTCACAGTGATTGTTTCGCTAGTTGTACGCATCTTGGGCGACTGATCTTTTGACATTCTTTTATCAGACTAGGGGGGGATATGAAAAGAACGAAAAGGTTTTCTTTGCTTTTGGCATGGGTTGTATTGACGATGAACCTGGTGCTTGCTCTGGCAGTGCCGGTGCTCGCTGACATGGGTGAAAAACCTAGTGTTAGCTTGAAAATCTTGAATGCACCATCGGAGAATTTTTGCTTAGCGCTTTTTACAAAGGAAGAAGCGCGCAAAGAGGGAGAGAAAGAGAACAAGATTAAAGCATTCCTTGAACAAAAGGGTAAGGATGATGCATTCGGCGAGCTGACAAAGAAGGTGTTTGAGTATGAGGGAAACGGGTACGAGGTTGCCTGGAATCCGGTGCATCGGTTTTTTATTGAGAATTCCGACAATAGCTATTATTCCTGGAACGAAAGATTCTCTTTCTCATATTATGCACCAAGTACGTTCAAGGTATGCGTTGTGACCAAGGACAATTGTGTCATGAGTGATCAGGAAATTACGACAACCAGATTTCGTGGTTGCGTCGTGTTTGATTATAAGACGGGCGAGCTCTATGAGGACCTTGAACAATACGCTGAGAATGACAGGAATTTTCTAAAAAGATCGATTGGATTTTTCATCTCGACCGTAATGGTCGAGGGCTTTTTGTTACTTGCATTTGGCCTGATCAGCGTGCGCAATGTTGTCATTTTCCTGATCATGAACCTACTTACGCAGTCATATCTGCATTTTTACAATTGGAGCAATCGCGCAGGCGTCAAATCCGGAAAGAGTCTGGGCGCCTTCGTGGAACTCCTTGGCCTAGAAATCGTGATCACCATTGTTGAGACTGTTGTATATGCCATCGCCATGAAGGAGAAGAATAATAAACGCTGGAAATGCGTTATTTACGGCATTGTGGCGAATCTGATCTCCGCATGTTTTGGATTACTACTTCCATAGGAGGACATAGGAATTGAGTGGATTTGATGAAAGAAAACTGACGGCGTACTTGGATTCCCTGCTGGATCTGGGGATTCCTTCCGTGGATCTCATTGTATATGAAAACCACAAGCAGATCTATCGGCATCTGAACGGAACGGTAAACAAGGAGAAAACGGAAGCAGTTGCCAAGGATCAAAGGTACTTGATGTTTTCCATGACTAAGGTGCAGACCATGACTGCCATTTTGCAACTTGTGGAACAGGGGAAGCTTTCTTTGGAGGATGAAGTCGCAAAGTTTCTTCCTGCCTATGGGAACCTCACGGTAAAGACGAAGGACGGGACGGAGCCGCTCAAGTGGCCCTTGAAGATCCGCCATCTGGTTTCCATGCAGTCGGGTCTGGACTATGACCTCGAACGCCCCGGAATTGTTCGCGTCCTCAAGGAGAAGGGACAGGCGGCAACGACGCGGGAGATCGTGGACGCATTTGCCGAGACGCCGTTAAACTTCCAGCCGGGCACGCATTTTTGCTATAGCTTAAGCCATGACGTGGCGGCGGCGATCATTGAAGTGGTCAGCGGAATGTCCTTTGGCGAATACCTTAGGAAAAACATCTGGGAACCGCTTGGCATGAGGGATACGTTCTTTGCAAAGCCCGTAAATGACGGCCTTGAGCGCCTTGCGCAGCAATATATCGCAACGGACGACGGGATCGTTCCCATGGAGCAGACTTGTAATTATCAGCTTTCGGAATGCTATGAGAGCGGCGGCGCAGGGCTTGTGAGCAACACCGAGGATTATGCGATCCTTGCAGATGCGATCGCCTGCGGCGGCGTTTCATCGCAAGGCGTTCGGATCCTTAAACCCGAAACGGTGGAGCGGATCAAGCAAAACCTCCTTTATGGTGAGGCACTCGGCGACATCGCGACGACCATGGGAAGAGTGGGATATGGCTATGGCTGCGGCATGCAGGTGTTGCTGAATCCCGAAGCGGTTGGCTCGACTGCTCCGGCAGGCGTCTTTGGCTGGGACGGCGCGGCAGGCGCTGCCATCCAGATGGACACGGCATCGAAGAGAAGCTTCGTTTACCTCATGCACGTAAGAAATTGCGGCATGGCATATGGCGTGATCCATCCGACGCTGCGCGACATGATATTCGGGAAGTAAAGAAAATACAGGTTGATTGGGGGTACTTTTACATGACGGAAAACAGACCATTTGTGCCTTGGGAGCAAATGAATGATTTTATGGTTGATGCATTCGTGGGTTATGGCGTGCCAAGAGAGGATGCGAAGATCTGCGCGGACGTTCTTCTTGAGTCTGACAGAAGAGGCATCGAGAGCCATGGTTGCAATCGTTTTAAGCCCATTTACATTGACAGGATCGTGAAGGGGACGCTGCTTCCCGTAACAAAGCTTGAAATTCTCAAGGAGACGCCCACTACGGTGGTCATGGATGCTCACGACGGCATGGGCATGGTGGCAAGCTACCACATGATGAAGAAACTCATCGAGAAGGCCAAGACCTATGGCATGGCAGGCGGCGCGATCCGTAACAGCACACATTACGGCATAGCTGGCTATTGGACTGGCATGGCATGCAACGAAGGTCTGATCGGCATCACTGGCACGAACGCAAGGCCCTCCATTGCGCCGACCTTTGGCGTAGAGAACATGCTGGGGACCAATCCATTGACGTTCTCGATCCCGACGGACGAAGAGTTCCCGTTCTGCTTAGACTGCGCGACCTCCATCGTGCAGCGCGGAAAGATTGAATATTACGCAAGAGAAGGCAAGCCCGTGCCTGCAGGCATGGTGGTTTCTGAACAGGGAGAAGCCCTGACGGACAGTGCGCAGATCCTGAAAGATCTTGTCGCAGGGACGGCAGCCCTTGCGCCCCTTGGCGGCATTGGCGATGAGATGGCAGGCTATAAGGGCTATGGCTATGCGACCGTTGTCGAGATCCTTTCAGCGGCGCTTTCCGGCGGTGAGTTTATGAAGGCCCTTACTGGCGTGGATGAGAACGGAAAGCCGAAGATGTACCACTTAGGGCACTTCTTCTTCGTGGTGGATCCGGAAGCGTTCATGGGGCTTGAGGAGTTTAAGAAGATCGCAGGCGAGATCTGCCGCGCCCTTCGCGCTTCGAAAAAGGCACCGGGAGAAAGCAGGATCTACACGGCAGGTGAAAAGGAGCATGACGTGTGGCTCTTCCGCAAGGACAAGGGCGTGCCCGTCGGCGAAGCAGTGCAAAAGGACATTCTGACCGTAAGGGATGCACTTGGACTGGATTATCATTTCGCGTTTGAAGACAAGTAAAGCGCGGCATTTGAAAGAGGAGTACGGATGGTATATTTTGTCGGCGCCGGAAGCGGCGCGGTGGATCTGATCACGGTTCGCGGTAAGAATCTCCTGGAAAAGGCGGACGTGGTCATCTACGCGGGTTCTCTTGTGAATCCGGAGCTCTTGCAATATGCAAAAAAGGATTGTGAGTACTATAACAGCGCAAAGCTTACGCTGCCCGAGATCATAGACTTGATGGTGAAGGCAGAGCGCGAAGGAAAGATGACGGTCCGCCTGCACACGGGAGAGCCAAGCATTTACGGCGCGATCCGGGAGCAGATGGATGCGCTGGACGAGCAGGGGATCGCATACGAATGCTGCCCGGGCGTGAGTGCTTGCTTTGGCGCGGCGGCGTCCCTAAATCTGGAATATACCCTCCCAGAGGTTTCACAGTCACTCATTATCACAAGAATGGCAGGAAAAACAAGCGTCCCCAAGAAGGAATCCATTGAAAGCTTCGCGGCGCATGGCGCCAGCATGGCGATCTATTTAAGCGCAGGCATGTTAGAGGAACTGTCGAAACGACTGATTGCGGGCGGATATAAGAATGACACGCCCTGCGCCATTGTTTACAAGGCGACGTGGCCTGACGAAGAAAAGTATTTCTGCACGGTGGAGACCTTGCCGAAGGTGGCGGCAGAGCATGGGATCACAAAGATCGCAGTCGTTCTTGTGGGCGATGCGATCGCACAGAGTGGGTATGCAAAATCAAGGCTTTACGCACCGGAATTCGAGACGGAATTTCGTAAGGCAAAGACAGAAGCTGAGGACGCATGAGCAAGTTGGGGCTTCGCATGCGTCATGGAAGGGGAAAAACGAATGATCCTTCGGGTTTGTACGTTTACAAAGCAGGGAGATGAGCTTTCGCATCAATTGTTTGACACATGGGAAGGGATGATCGTGCAAATGCGCGGTGATCAGTCTCTGGAAGCATGGGTCAGGGATTGCTTTGCTTGGCATCTCCCGATTTTGTTTATTGGGGCTTGCGGCATTGCCGTACGCGCCATTGCGCCCCATGTTCAGGACAAGCTTTCGGACAGTGCCGTTCTAGTCATGGATGAGAAAGGGGAGTTCGTGATCCCGATCCTTTCCGGTCACGCCGGAGGTGCAAATTCAATTGCAAGAAAGATTGCGGCGCGCACTGGCGCAAGGCCCGTGATCACGACGGCAACTGACGTGGAAGGCCTTTTTTCAGTGGACGTGTTTGCCGTGCAAAACGGGCTGCGTATTTGGAACCGAGAAGGGATCCGTAAGGTTTCGTCAAAGCTTCTTGCAGGCGAAAAGGTGAAGATCGCCTGGGAAGAAGACATTCTTTGTGAGGACAAGGTTCTTCCAAAAGGTCTTGAGAAAGTCGCGTTTAAAGAAAACTATGTGGACGTAAGGATCGTGACAAAACAAACCGAAGCGCTATATGAAACCGAACCGAAAGGCCAGGCGCTTTTGCTTGTCGCCAAGGACCTGGCCATTGGCATGGGATGCAAAAAGGGAAAGAGCACAGAGGAGCTACGGAGCTTTCTCTTATGGCATTTGCCGGAGCATTGGGAGAGAGACGCCTTTGCCATCGCGTCGATCGATCTTAAGGCAAAGGAAGAGGGGCTTGGGATGGTTTCGTCGTTCTATCATCTGCCCTTTTTGGTATATTCCGCCGAAGAACTCAAAAGAGTTCCCGGTACTTTTTCAGAATCGGAATTCGTCCGGGAGACGACAGGGGTCGGAAACGTGTGCGAGCGTGCGGCTCTGTGCGCGGCAGGAGACGGCGGTGAGCTGATCACTCGAAAGACCGCCGGCGATGGCATCACCCTTGCCGTGGCAAGGCGTAAGATAAGATTATCGTTTGGGAGCAAAGCATGAGTAAGACCATCGAAGTGATAGGCATGGGGCCCGGAAGCCTTGAGGGAATGACCTTAGAGGCCAAGCGGGCATTGGAGAGCTGCGACGTGATCGTCGGCTATACAAAGTACGTAGAATTGCTATCGACCTATTTCCCGCAAAAGGAATTTGTGACAACGGGAATGCGACAGGAGATCGAGCGTTGCAGGGCGTGCTTTGACCTTGCTTCGCAGGGAAAGCGCGTTGCCCTGGTCTGCAGCGGAGATGCAGGCGTCTACGGTATGGCAGCGCCCATGTTTGAACTCCTTCCGGAATATAAAAACAAACCTGGATATGAAGAGATCGAGGTGAGCGTCATCGCAGGCGTAACGGCCGCAAACAGCGGCGCGGCGCTCCTTGGCGCACCCCTAAATCATGACTATTGCGTGATCAGTTTGAGCGACCTGCTCACGCCGTGGGAAACCATTGAAAAAAGGCTGCAGGCTGCGATCGCGGGGGACTTTGCCATTGCGATCTATAATCCCTCCAGCCATAAGCGCAAAGACTACCTAAAGAGGGCATGCGAGATCATGCTCAGTGCCGGCGCGGCGCCGGATCGTGCCTGCGGCTACGTGAAAAACATCGGACGCGAAGACACGCAGATCCAAACCTGCACCTTGCAGGAACTTGCTGATGCAGACGCAGACATGTTTACCACGGTGTTTGTCGGGAATTCCCAGTCTTTTATAAGGGACGGGAAGCTGATCACCAAGCGGGGGTATTCCATATGAAACCAGTACTGATTTATGCCGGCACGACGGAGGGCAGGGTGCTGTCCCAAAGGCTTGCCGAGAAAGGCGTTCCATGCGAGGTCTGCGTGGCGACGGAATATGGCAGCAGGGTGATGCAGGAGGCGGAAAAGAAAGAGAACCTGACGGTGAGGCAGGGACGCCTTTTGCCGGAAGAAATGCGCTCCATGACCATGGCGGGTGAGTATGCGGCCGTCGTGGATTGCACGCATCCCTATGCAACGCTTGTCACGGAAAACATCAAAAAAAGCTTGGAAGGACTTGAAGTTCCTTACTTCCGCGTTCTTCGCAAAACGAAAGAACATGAGGACGCATGCCAGTATTTTGACTCCGCCGAGGAGGCGGCAAAGAGCCTTGCGACAACGAATGGGAAGATCCTTCTGACCACGGGCAGCAAGGAATTAGAATGCTTTTGCAAAGACGCGTCACTTCGTGAGCGCCTGGTCGTTCGCGTTCTTCCCGGAAGGGAGAGCTTGGAGCTTTGTCTGCAAAATGGCCTTGAGGGGAAGCAGATCATTGCAATGCAAGGGCCCTTTACGAAGGACATGAATCTGGCAATTCTTCGCCAGTATGAGATCACGGGACTTGTCACGAAGGAGAGCGGAAAGGCAGGCGGCATGGACGAAAAGCTCCTTGCCGCGAAGGAAGCGGGAATCCCTTGTTACGTGATCCGCAGACCGAACACGGAGGCTGGTGAGTCTGGGCGAACTCTTTCGGAGGTTTACGGAGAGGTGCTTTCGCTTGAAGGAGTTTCTTTGGCAGATGAGCCTTGTTGCGCGCTGGACGTGGTTCTTGCCGGCATTGGCATGGGCAAGGAAGAATCTCGCAGCGTTGCGCTCGAGAGAAGGCTGATGGAGACGGACTATCTTTTCGGCGCCGAGAGAATGATCCAAGGCCTGCCGGCAAAGAAGGGCAGCTTTGCATATTATCTCGAAAAAGACATCGTTCCCTGTCTGGAAGGATTGCAAAGGGAACACTTGGAAGACCTGAAGATCACCATTCTTTTTTCAGGGGATCCAGGGTTCTTTAGCGGTGCGCAAAAGCTCTATGAAGCCTTGCGCGGAAAGGCAGGCATGAGCGTTCGGATCCTTCCGGGGATTTCAACGGTTTCGGCACTTGGCTCCAAGCTTGGGATCAGCTGGCAGGACGCCATGATCGTCAGCACGCATGGGACAAAGAAAGAAAACTGGAAAGCAGAGATGCTTTTTGGAATGCGCCGTGGGCGGAAGATCTTCTTCCTCACTTCCGGGGCAGAGGACATTCGAGAGATCGCGCAGCTTCTTATGGAACAAGGTTTTCAGGATGTATATGACATGTGCCTCGGTTATCAGCTCTCGTATGAAAACGAGAAGGTTTGGGAGTGCTGCGCAAGCGATGCGCTCAAGGTTTCAGAAAAAGGGTTATACGCAGGGTTTCTTGTGCCGATAAACATTAAAAGTTCGGCGAATGGATCGGCCGCATATGCTGCGCCCCGAAATGGTCAGATCGTGCCAGGCTGGAGGGATGAAGCCTTTGAGAGAGGCGACGTTCCAATGACGAAGGAAGAGGTGCGGACCATCTCGATCAGCAAACTTGCCTTGACGGAAAAGGCGGTTGTTTACGACATAGGAAGCGGTACGGGCTCCGTTGCCATGGAGATTGCGGCGCTTTCACCGCAGATTGCGGTATATGCCATTGAATGTAAGCAGGAAGCGGTTTCCCTGATCCAAAAGAATAAGGAACGCCTTGGCGCGTCCATGGTACAGGTGGTAAATGGAATGGCTCCGGAAGCCCTCGCAGGCCTCCCTGCGCCGACGCACGCATTCATCGGCGGGAGCAGAGGGAACCTTCCTGAAATCCTGAATGCCTTATATCAAAAGAATCCGACGATGCGGATCGTCATGAACGCGATCAGCTTAGAGAGCATCGCCCAAATGCAAGAGCTTGTAAAGAAGTATCCCGTAGGGGACCTTGACGTAACGACGGTTTCGGTCAGCAAGGCAAAACAGGTGGGGAATTACCATCTCATGCAGGCCGCAAACCCCGTGACCATCTTTTCTTTCACGTTTCGCGAGAAGGAAAAGCCTACGGTAGAAGAGTATTTTAACGGAGAAGGTGCTATTTTAACTTAGAGGAGGGAGCCATGTCCAAGCCTAGGATCATGTTTGCCGCGCCGAAAAGCGGCAGCGGAAAGACCGTACTAACCTGTGCGTTTTTGCAGATCATGAAGTTTCGCGGGATCAAGGCGCGTTCCATGAAATGTGGGCCGGATTACATCGACCCTATGTTTCATCGAAAAGTTCTTGGCATTCCGGCCAGAAACGTAGACCTTTTTTTCACAAATGAAGAGGTCACGAAGGCTTTGTTTCATCTCGAGGAAGAGGATTATGAACTTACGGTGATGGAAGGCGTGATGGGGCTTTATGACGGCCTGGCGGGGGTCCGCGAAGAGGCCTCCAGCTATCATATGGCAAAGACGCTGAAGCTTCCCGTTGTTTTGATTGTGAACGCAAAGGGCATGGGGCGATCCGTCCTTGCGGAGATCGCAGGTTTTCTTTCGATGGATCATGAGAAAAGGATCCGCGGCGTGCTCTTAAACCAAGTGAGCAAAGCACAATATGAGGGCATTGCGCCGCTCATTGAAAAGGAGCTGGGGATCGAGGCGCTGGGGTATTTCCCGGGACAAAAGGAGATTGAGCTGGAAAGCCGTTATCTGGGATTAAAGCTTCCGTTTGAGATCGATGGCCTTCGGGCGAAGGTGATCGAGGCCGCAAAACAGTTGGAAGAGTCGGCCAGGATCGACCGCATATTACAGATCGCAGAAGAAGAAAACGAGAAGTACCCTTACGCGGCGAAAGAATTCTCCTGGCTTTCAGGTCCAAAAGAGCAAGGGGAGAGTTTTCGCATTGGCGTTGCCATGGACGAGGCCTTTTGCTTTTACTATGAGGACAATTTCAGGCTTCTCAAAAATGCGGGCGCGGAGATTGTTTTCTTCTCACCGCTCCATGACAAAGAGCTTCCTTCGGGCTTAAGCGGGATATTGCTTGGCGGCGGTTATCCGGAAATGTTTGCGAAGGAACTGTCCGAGAACGTTGGGATGCGAAACAGCATCAAGAATGCAATTAGCGCCGGAATGCCCTCTCTGGCGGAGTGTGGCGGCTTTATGTACCTGCATGAGGCATTGAATCCCCTTGTCGGTGAGGCGTATCCCATGATCGGCGTGGTTTCTGGAAGCTGTAAGAATGCGGGAAAGCTCATACGGTTTGGTTATTGCACATATCGGTTCTCCAAGGAGTTTGAACAGCCGGACGGCGCCGCGTCTGAGGTGAAAAACCTGAATGAGATCCAAGCCCATGAGTTCCATTATTTTGAGAGCACGGCCTGCGGAGAAGACTGTACGGCCGAAAAGCCCGTGACAGGAAAAAGCTGGGCGTGTGGATATTTTGGAGAGAACCATTTCTGGAGTTTTGGACATTTGTATTATCCGTCCAATCCGGGATTTGCAAAATGGTTTGCGGAGCGCTGCAAAGCTTATCGGCAGTAGCCGTTTTTGTCATTAGGAGGAGATCATGGAGAATTCCTATCGGTTTTTTGAAAATAGGGATTGCAAATATTTCCCGTGCCATCAAGGGCTTACGGATTTCAATTGCCTGTTTTGCTATTGCCCGATGTACAGACTGGAGCACTGCCCCGGGAATCCCAGTTATATCGAGAAAAACGGGAAGAGGATCAAAGTGTGCACGGATTGTACCTATCCACACATCCCTGAGCACTACGATGCGATCATGGAGATCCTGCGAAACAACTGAGGGCGAAAAGCTCTTTCTTGTCGCAAAGTCCATTTTGTGATAGAATACGAAGAAGAGAGGCGTGGCGTGTCGTAAGGGGCACGCACCGCCCGCGCAGACTCCGGAAAGAAAGGTTGATTGAAGGCATGGCGGCTGCAGGTTTGACGGAAGAAAAAAGAAATGCGAATATGGACCTACTCAGGCTGTTATCCATGATGATGGTCACGATGCTTCATGCCCTTGGAAAGAGCGACCTGCTTGGCATGTTAGGCGCTGACTTACCCATCGGTGGCTGGATCACATGGATCTTGGAAGCCCTGTCCATTTCCGCAGTGAATGTTTTCATGCTCCTTTCCGGGTATTATCTGATCCATTCGAAATTCAAGCTCGTAAGGCTGTTCGAGCTGATATTCCAAGTGTTCTTTTACGTCATCGGGTCGCTTTTGGTTTTCGTTGTGGCCGGGAAGATTTCCCTAAAGAGTCTTACCATCTACGATGCATTGCAGGTTGTTTTCCCCGTTCACATGGAGGTTTATTGGTTTATCACGGCGTATGTCGTTATTTATATGCTTTTGCCGATCCTTAGCGGCGGTGTAAAGGCTCTGACGGAAAAGCAGTTCCGCATTACGCTGATCTGCCTTTTGGTCTATGAATGCGCCTTCAAAAGCGTTTTGCCCGTAAGGCTTACCACGGATACCAGGGGCTATACGTTCTTTTGGTATGTGATCGTCTTTCTCCTTGGCGCATATTTCAGACTGTATGGTTTCAGATTCCTCACAAATTCGCTGCGGGGCATTCTCCTGTACGGGCTTGCAACGCTTGGATGTCTGGCGGAGCTTTTTGCGCTTGCTCTGATCTATCTTCACACGGGAAGACTGAAAGACATGCTTCGCGTTTCGATGGATTACAATCATGTCTTCACGCTCCTTGCGGCAGTTGGATTATTTGTGACGTTTCTTCATGCAAAGCCCATGGGACAAAAGGCTGGAAAGCTTGTGATCAGGCTCGCACCCTATGCTTTGGGCGTTTACCTTCTTCAGGAGAGCCTGCCTTTTCGATATGAATGGCAAAATTGGTTTGGCTTAAACGGCGCTTTGGCAAAGTCCTTGCCAGAGCTGCTTCTTCGGTTGTTTGCCGCCGTGCTTGCCATGTTTGTGCTTGGCATTTTGGCGGACATGGTCCGTGCCCTTTTGTTTTCCTTACTCCTTAAACTTTGTCGCAGGAAGGATAAAGACGCATGTACGACGTAAGCGTGATCGTGCCTGTTTATAACATGGCAAAGGACGGAATATTAGAATACTGCATGCTCTCTTTGGTGCGGCAGACGCTGAAAAGCCTTGAGATCATTGCCGTGGACGATGCGTCGACGGATGATTCCCTGGAGGTTTTGCGAAGGTTTGAGAAAGAATACCCGGGCAGGGTCAAGGTGATCGCGTCGCCGAAGAATCAACGCCAGGGCGGCGCAAAAAACCTGGGGCTTGAGGTGGCAGGTGGCCGCTTTATCACCTTCGTGGATGCTGACGACTGGATCAGCGAGGAACTGTATGAACGCATGCTTGCCGTGGCGGAGCAGACGGGAGCGGACGTTGTCGGAACAGACATGTGCCGCGTCTACGAGCAAACGATGACGCCCACGCAGACGGAAGAATGCAATCTGGATAGTCAGGTTGGCGTCATGGATCACGAAAAGCGAAAGGAATTTCTTTTGCATCCGGGGCCACTTGTGGCGAAGCTCTTTGCACGCGAGATCTTTTGTGAACCCGCCCTTCGTTTTCCGACGGAAATGTCCTACGAGGACAATGCGCTTTTTGTTGAGATTGCCATGCGATTGAAGCATTTCGAACGCGTGCCCGGACCAAACTATTTTTATTATCAGCATGGCGCGTCCACGACGCATCACGTGGACCTGAAAAAGGTGGAAGATCGCATGGAAGCCATGCGGATCATGATGCGATATGCGAAGGAAAACGGCGCGCTGGAAGAGTTTGGCGACGTGATCGAGTTCCACTTTGCGAACATGTTTTATCGGAACACGCTTTTTACGTATATGCAGGGCGACATAAAGAAGAAGGTCAGTTTTGTGGAGTCCATGGGAAGGGAAATGCTAGAGACGTTCCCCGAGTTTCGAAAGAACGCCTATTATCTTCGCGAGGTGAATGAATACGAGCGCAAGCTGATCGACCTGCAGCTTGCTTCGACGAAGAAATTCTTTGTCATCTACCGTCTCAAGCGGATCTCAAAGTTTTTCAAGGATCGGCTGAAAGGTAACGGCACAAGATAATACATTGACATGCAAGAATGTGGTGGTAAAATGGAATTGTAGCACGAAATAATATGCGCAAGGGGGTAATCATATGGCATGTTTTATTGTTTCTGCAACTGAGGCGTTGATTGTCACGGTCGCTCAGAAGATGATCGAAAAGAAAGAAAAGAGTCCTGAAGAAGTAAAGGTGGAATTCGCACCTGGTACGATTCAGTCGGCACATGGCATCAAGTTTTCCGAGAAGCTAAAATGGCTTCGCACCATGCTTTGGGGCGGATCAGGACTGCTTGCGTTTGAACATGTATGGCACGGTGAAGTGATTCCCTGGTTCCCGTTTTTGACCGCGGCCAGCAATCCTGCAGATGCAGCTGAGATGCTGCATGAGATGTCAACGGTGGGCGTTGGCATGGCACTTCTTGTAACCGGTGTATGGGCAGGCATGGTATGTGTTTCCGCGCTGATCGAGAAGAATGCCATTGCGTCTTCGGAAGTGAAGAAATAAGGAGGAAGAGACGATGACGTTATTGACGAGCGTTTTTGCGGCAATTATCTGTACGATCCTCTGGTATAAGAAGGCTCCGAAGAGCGAGATGAAGCTTGGAACCCTGAGCCTGATGTTCTGGGGTGCTTCTTTAATGTGGTTTGTGGATGCGATCTTTGAATATGCCGAGCTTGGCGTTTTGTATTTTTCGCCCGCGCCCGCAGACATGTTAAATGACTTCTTCCTCGGCCTTTCCGTTGTGGCCTTTGGATTGATCCTGTGGCTGATCATCTTAATGATCAAGGACCCCAAGGGAGTTGTAAAGGGAGTGCTTTTCCGGAAGCAATAAAGACTAGAAGCAACGGTTCCGCTCGGATGGGCGGAGCCGTTTTTTTCTTGGACTTAGGAGCGTTGATTTGAAACAACTGACGGTGAATGAATATCTCAAAGAAAAATATGGGAAAAAGCTTTACAAGGTGTCGATCAATGCCGGATTCACCTGCCCGAACCGCGACGGAACGCTTGGAGAGCGTGGCTGCATTTTTTGCTCGGCGGGCGGTTCAGGGGAATTCGCAGGTCAGCCGTCCCGGAGCATCACACAGCAGATTGAAGAAGGAAGGCAAAGGGTCGCCGCGAAATTGCCAAAGGGAGAGTATGGACTGATCGCATATTTTCAGGCCTTTACCAACACCTATGCGCCTATCCCGGTCTTGCGGGAACGCTATCTTGAAGCGATCAGGCACCCTGAGGTGGAGATCCTTTCCGTTGCGACAAGGCCGGATTGCCTTGGGGATGATGTGTTAGAGCTCCTTTCGGAATGCAATAGGATCAAGCCGGTCTGGGTGGAGCTTGGTCTCCAGACGATCCATGAGCATACGGCGCAGTATATTCGAAGGGGATATCCCCTCGCCGTCTATGACGACGCCATGAGGAGACTAAAAGAACGAGGCATTGAAACCATTGTGCACGTCATTCTTGGACTTCCCGGAGAAACGAAGGAGGATATGCTAGAGAGCGTCCAATATGTCGGCAAGAGCGGCGCATCAGGGATCAAATTGCAGCTGTTGCACGTGCTAAGGAATACGGACCTTGCGAAGGAATATGAAGCAGGACGGTTTGAATGCCTTACGATGGAGGAATACGGACAGCTCCTGAAGGAGGCCTTGGACCTGCTCCCGCCAAACATTGTGATCCACAGAAAGACGGGGGACGGTGACAAAAAGATTTTGATCGCCCCAGAGTGGAGCAAAGATAAAAAGAGAGTACTGAATTACCTAAAAACAATCCTCTTGGATTGATCAAAAGCGGATCGGGAAAAGTGATCCGAGTGATCGAACCAAGGGGATTTTTTTTCGTATGTGCCGTGATGATCCGGAGGGATAAAATTTCTTGCATAAAAACTCTTGACAAATCTGAGTTAGGCATGTATAACTATCATTGTTAGGATAGACTAACTAAAAGATTAGACATGAGTAACTAAAAGGAGATGATACGGTGAGACCATTGATCTACGGGGATCCGGGAGAAGAGAGCATTATCAAAAAGATCGGAGGCAGTCCTGAAGTCAAAAGGCATCTTGAGAACCTTGGCTTTACGACGGGCGGAAGCGTTACGCTGATCAGCTTGGTGGGCGGCAATGTCATTGTAAAGGTGAAAGAAGCCAGGATTGCACTGGATGAGGAATTGGCAAGGAAAGTAATGATCTAAATAAACACCTGCAAGGAGGAAAAAAGATGAACTTAAAAGAGGTAAAGGTTGGTCAGACCGTAACCGTGGTAAAACTTCGCGGTGAAGGCGCCATCAAGAGAAGGATCATGGACATGGGGATCACGAAGGGTACGGAAGTTTACGTAAGAAAGGTCGCACCTCTTGGCGATCCGATCGAGGTAACCGTCAGAGGGTACGAGCTTTCGATCCGCAAGGCTGACGCGGAGATGATCGAGGTCAACAAATAAGCTTAGAAGATTATAAGTCCCAAGAAAATAGAAGCAAAAAGAGGAGAGAAAACATGGGTATGAAAATCGCACTTGCGGGCAACCCCAACAGCGGTAAAACAACGCTGTTCAATTCACTCACCGGCTCCAATCAGTTTGTTGGTAACTGGCCCGGAGTTACGGTGGAGAAGAAGGAAGGAAAGCTTAAGAAACATGATGACGTGGAGATCATTGACCTCCCAGGAATCTATTCCCTTTCCCCTTACACCCTGGAGGAAGTGGTAGCAAGAAATTACCTGATCGGTGAGCGCCCTGACGCGATCCTGAACATCGTTGACGGAACCAACCTGGAAAGAAACCTGTATCTTACGACGCAGCTCATCGAGCTTGGAATTCCGGTAGTCATCGCCATCAACATGATGGACGTGGTTCGCAAGAATGGTGACAAGTTGAACACGAAGGAACTTGCAAAGCAACTTGGCTGCGAGATCATTGAGATTTCCGCACTCAAGGGTGAGAAGACGATCGAGGCTGCTGAGGCAGCGATCGCAGCGGCTAAGGCAGGTAAGAAGGTGCCGATGCACACCTTCTCAGGCCCTGTGGAGCATGCCCTTGCGCATATCGAAGAGGCTGTTGTTCACAACATGCCAGAGGAGCAGCAAAGATGGTACGCCATCAAGGTCTTCGAGAGAGATGACAAGGTGCTCGAGAAGCTGAACATTGCGCCTGAAACTCTTGCACATGTAGAGAGCGACATTGCTGCAGCTGAAAAGGAAATGGACGATGACGCGGAAAGCATCATCACCAACGAGAGATATGTTTATATCGCCGAGCTCCTGAAAGGCATTTACAAGAAGAAGGATGCAAATCAGCTGAGCAAGTCAGACAAGATCGACCAGATCGTCACCAACCGAATCTTAGGTCTTCCGATCTTTGCGGCCGTGATGTTCTTGATTTACTGGATCGCAATGGTAGGCGTTGGCGCATCTGCTACGGACTGGGCTAATGACGGCCTGTTCGGAGACGGGTATCACTTGTTTGGCATTGGCACTGCTGCTGCAGAAGAGGCGGGTGAGGAATATACCGCCGCCATGCAGGCAATCGACGCTTTCGTTGGTTTTGACGAGGAGGCAGACATTGAAGAACTGAAGGCATTTGCACCTACGGAGAAAGAGGTTTCCTATACCGTAGAGGACGAGGAGACTCTTGAACAAAGCGAGATCACCGTATTTTACGACGGTGTTCCCGATGACGCGGACGAAGACGTGAATGCGATGAGCTACGTAGATGCCGTGGAGTACTTTGAAAAGAATGGCTTTGAGGAACCAGACCCTGCTGACTATGGCGTTTGGGTTCCCGGCGTTCCCGCGATCATTGAGAGCGGTCTTGATGCAGTTGGTTGCGCAGATTGGCTGAAGAGCTTGATTTTGGATGGTATTGTTGCCGGCGTTGGCGCCGTGCTCGGTTTTGTGCCTCAGATGCTGGTGCTGTTCTTCCTGCTGGCCTTTGTTGAGGCGAGCGGTTACATGGCCCGCGTTGCATTCGTGCTTGACCGAGTGTTCCGTCGCTTTGGTCTTTCAGGAAAGAGCTTCATTCCTATCCTGATCGGTACCGGATGCGGTATCCCTGGTATCATGGCTTCCAGAACCATTGAGAACGAGCGCGACAGAAGAATGACCATCATGACGACGACCTTCATCCCCTGTGGCGCCAAGGTTCCTTTCATCGCGATGATCGCAGGTGCCATTTTTGGCGGAAGCGCTTGGATCTCCACTGGCTCTTACTTCGTTGGCATGGCAGCGATCATTTGCTCCGGCATTATCCTGAAGAAGACGAAGATGTTTGCTGGCGACCCTGCTCCTTTCGTAATGGAGCTCCCTGCATATCACTGGCCCACGCTTCCGAACGTGCTCCGTTCCATGTGGGAGAGAGGCTGGAGCTTCATCAAGAAGGCTGGTACCATCATCCTGCTTTCGTCCGTTGTGATCTGGTTCCTGTCTCGTCTTGGATGGGTTGATGGTTCCTTTGGCCTCTTGGAGGAAGAAGAAATCGGAAACAGCATCTTGGCATCTGTCGGAAATGCAGTTGCGTGGATCTTCGCACCTCTTGGCTTTGGCAACTGGCAGGCGGCAGTGGCATCCGTTACTGGACTTGTTGCAAAGGAGAACATCGTTGGAACCATGGGCGTTCTGTATGGCGGAGAAGGTTCCGCATGGGCAGCACTTGCAGCAGCGTTTACGACGGCTTCCGGCATGAGCTTCCTGCTCTTTAACCTGCTTTGCGCTCCTTGCTTTGCTGCAATCGGTGCCATCAAGCGTGAGATGAACAACGCAAAATGGACTTGGTTTGCGATCGGATATGAATGTGGTTTTGCGTATGTTGTATCGTTTGTAGTATTCCAGCTGATGAGCCTTGCGGCAGGCAGTGGCAACGTGATCGGTGCGATCCTTGCGGCAGCCGTGATCGTAGCATTTATCTGGCTTCTCTTTAGACCTTACAAGGAGGCCACGACCTTAAAGAAGAAGGTGACTGTTTAATGAGTTTTCTTGTTGCTAACGCTGGCACGATCGTGATTTCTATCATTTTAGTTGCAGTTCTTTCGTTTATTCTGTATAATATGATCAAGAATAAACGAAGGGGGAAGCCTTCGTGCGGTTGCAATTGCAATTGTTGCCCTGCCGGAGGCACGTGTCATCGCTATGAACAACAAAAACAATCAGTCGGCGGAAGATTATCTTGAATGTATCATGATGTTGCAAGAGCGCCTTGGAAACGTGCGCTCCATTGACGTGGCAAGTGAGTTGGGCGTAACGAAACCTAGTGTCAGCGTTGCCATGAAAAAGCTTCGCGAGCAGGAGATGATCCTGTTCGACGAGAATGGTTTCATCCTGTTTACGGACGAAGGCAGAAAGCTTGCGAAAAAGGTGTATGACAAGCACAAGATCCTTACGAAGGCTCTGATCGCCATTGGCGTTAAGGAGAAAACCGCCGCGCAGGAGGCTTGCCTGATCGAGCACGTGATCAGTGACTCCACCTACAAATGCATCAAGGATTTTATCAAGAGAAATGGGACAATCGAAGAATAAGGAGTCCCGTGTTATAAGATGAAAAGACGAAAAGCCTGTCGGTTTAGTACCGACGGGCTTTTTTTGTGCGCTGAGCGCCTTTATTGCTTGACAATCCAAGGAAGTTAGAATATACTAACTTACTAGAGGTTATACAAGGCTAACTGATGCAAAAAAGCTTTGTAAGGAATGGGAGGATGGAAGAAGCATGAATAGCAATCTTGTGGATTCAAAGGAAGAACGGGGAAAGAAGCTCCGCGGAAGGATGCAAAGAGACATCGTCATAGAGCGGCTCCGCGCAAAGGGGTGTCGCATCACGAAACAGCGGCTCATGCTCCTGGACATCATCTTGGAAGAGGAATGCGCGAGCTGTAAGGAGATTTTCTACAAGGCCTCCAAAATGGATAAAGGGATCGGCACGGCCACGGTTTATCGAATGATCAACATGCTTGAGGAGATTGGAGCAATCAACCGAAAGAACATGTACCGGATTGCGTGCGGTGAGACCTGCAGCCTGCAGAACGCCTGCGTGATCGAGTTCGAGGACAACACGATCTTGGAACTGTCTGCGAAGAACTGGAATAAGGTGATACAAACGGGGCTTAAGGAATGCGGATATGCCAGCGGACGGACGATCAAAAGCGTGACCGCCACGGCATGCAACTGCGAAGAATGCACGAATTAAAGGGGTGCGAGACACTTATAATGAAAAAAAAAGAGCAACAGATGCGCGAAACAATGAAATCTTCTTTACTTTTGATGGCTCATCACTTATAATTCACCGTGTTGGCCAACAAGTTAGACATTACTAACCCATGCATCAAAAAGGAGATTATGAAATGAAAAAGAAGATTTGTTGTTTGATCCTGTCCGCGGTTTTGGCATTTTCCATAAGCGCCTGCGGGGAGAACGCTTCGGAGAATGCCGGCGCATCCTCTTCTTCGGACAGTGTTGTTTCGAAAGAGACTTCCGTGGATGCTTCCTCGGATCAGCCTGTTTCGATCATAGAAGCAAAAGAAGAAACCTATGTTCTTATGAACATCCCTTATGGCGAGTTCTTCGCGGCTGAATTTGAGGGCGGCGAGAACGTGGATGCCGTTACCAGCGCCACTATGAACAAGGCGGCAAATGAGAAATTAACGGGAGGGACCTATCATTTAGAGGACAATAGTAAGATCCTCGGAGTTTCCTATCCCGTATTGGTGAGTGATAAATCACAGCTGGACGAGTCAAAAAAGGTGGCTGATGAAGCAGCGCTTTATGCGGCTGCGGACTACTCCTACTTGGAGCTTTCGGAAGCGCCTGAATACTACAAGGAGCTAAGCGTTGACACGGCTGGAAAGTACGCGTTTGGCAAGTCTGAAGGTAAGTCGGAAGAGATCTTAGGCGATACCGCAAAGGTTGACTCCGCAACCCGATGGGGAGATTATCAGATCGATCTTGATCAGTCCCTTTCCGAGCTTACCGTGTTTGCGGCAAGCATTCACACGACGGACGGCAAGACCTATGGCTTCCGCGCGCTGGAGAATGTCTGGAGAGGCTTTGAGATCGCGTTTGCGACGACAGAAGAGTACAAGGAGCCTCACGGGAACACTGTTGTTTACGAGCCCTATGTGGATCTCCCTGGAAAGACCGTGGATGAAGTTACACTCTACACGACTTCCGGCGTGAAGAAGGCAAATGTTTCGCTTTACCTTCCGCTGAAATTCAAGAATACCGTGAGCGTTGCGGATGCAAAGGTAAACGAAAAGAGCACTTCCGTTTCACTGGAAGGCTATCCTTCGGAATATGAATTCGCATACGAAGTAACCGGCGCAAGCGATGACATTACTTGCGACGGGAAGACGATTTCCTGGGGAAGCGCTATTCCTGGTTCTTACACGCTGAAAGTCAGCGATACGTCGGGCGTATATGCTCCTTACAGCACAACCTTCACGCTTTCCACGGACAAGGCAGTTGCGGTAGCCGCAGAGGATGGAGTCAAGAAGGCAAAGGATGCATCCGATGCCGAGTTTGAAGCATTTCTCAAAAACATTTCGGGCTATGTCGTTAATGGTACGGAAGTTGCAGGCTCCGGCAAGCGTGGCGTCAAGATCATCGGGCAGGACGGCTTGGCAGACAAGACCTTGAGCAACGTGTTCAGCGAGGTCGGAGAATATGAGGTTGTCATCAAGTCAACCGGTTTCCCGAATGCTACCATCAAGGTGAACGTGACCGAGGTTGCTACGGAAGAGAACAAGGGAAATAACAAATAAAAACATTCGAAAGGATGGATTGCCATGGTATTTGTGATCGCAATACTCACGGCGGCATTGTTTGTCCTTGCGTTTGAAAAACCGCTGAAGAAACATCCTACGCCATTCTGCTTGATCGCGGCGGGATTGTCCCTGGTCGTTGTCATTGTCAGATGTCTTGGAATCACCTTTGGCGGTTTTTTTGGCACTTACGTTTTCCCACTGATCGGGAACGCATCACTTGGAGCGGCCTTCTTTGTCCTTGTGATGTATGCCAACACTTTTAAGAACGGATCGGAGGCAATTAAGCTCTTAATGCCCCTGCGGGGAGAGTTGTCCATCCTTGCCTCGATCCTGACGCTGGGACACATTGTCGCATACGGGATAACCTATCTCCCAAAACTTTTTACCGCACCTTCAAAGCTAAAGCCCGTGATCCTGGTCGCCGTCATATTCTCCTTGATCATGGTGGCGGTATTGCTGCCGCTGTTTGTCACGTCGTTTCCGAAGATCCGGCGCAAGATGAAAGCACTCAAGTGGAAGAAGCTGCAACGCTTTGCCTATGCGTTCTACGCACTGATCTATCTTCACGTGATCCTGTTCAACGTAAGCGGCGCGCTCCGCGGATCGGAGCGTCAGGTTCTGAACTTGGCGGTATACTCCGTTGTTTTCCTCTGGTACCTTGTCAGCAGGCTTAGCAAGGCATATGCCATGAAACATAAGGAATTTGATCTTAACAGGGTGAGATATGTTTCTCTGGTTCTGGTATTGTTCTTGTCATTTGGCCTTTATGGAATGCTGAAGAATGGCGTGTCACTGGAAGAAGAGCAAACCGCCAAAAAGGTTACGGAGGTCGCAATGACCGATGCTCAAGTTCAAAAAGAGGAGGCACCCGCCGAAGAAGTCCAGACGGAAGCTGTGACAGACGGCTGCTACCAGGCGACTACGTTCGGCTACGAGGGCAACATTACCATTGAGATCGTTGTAAAGGATGGCGCAGTAAGCTCAGTCTATTTCACAAACTATGAGGACGATGAGGAATATAAAGCATTCTCTGACGGATTGCTCGAAGAGATCATAAAGGATCCGCTTGGAGAAGTAGATGCCGTAAGCGGTGCGACGTTTTCCACAAAGGCCGTGATCGAAGCTTATGACAAGGCATTAAAGCAGGCGGGCATCAATCGGTAGAAAGGCCGCAGATGGTGCGAAGAAATAATAATACAGTGGCTTTTCAAAAGTGATGAAGGAGGAAGAATCCATGATCAAAACAACGTTGAAGATCAATGGCATGGCGTGTTCCATGTGTGAGGCACACGTGAATGACGTGATCCGCAGGGTCGTGCCAGGAGCGAAGTCCGTAAAGAGTTCTCATGCAAAGGGAGAGAGCAGTTTTCTTTCCGAGTCGGAGCCAAACGCTGATGCTCTTAAGGATGAGATCGCAAAGACGGGATATGAAGTCGTTCTCGTAAAGATGGAATCTGCGCAAAAGAAGAGATTTGGGCTCTTTTAATGAGAAAATAGACTCGATAAAGCCCTTGATTTTGAAGGCGGAATTGGATATAATATCCATGGTTAGTAAAAACTAACTACCTTTGAAAACTCATGTGAAGGCCAAGGACATCGGAGGGGTGCCGCCCTCCGGTGCGACCGGGTCGCCCATTAGGCTTTATGCCTATTTTTTTTTGCGAATGCGGTTCTGAATGGCCAAGTGAGCGCAAGCATGCATGAGCGACCAAAGGATTATAATTTCACGGAGGTACAACATGAATTATTTGGAGATTGAAAAGGTAGTAGGCAGAGAAATCTTGGATTCCAGAGGAAATCCCACGGTGGAAGCAGAAGTGACTCTCGTTGACGGCACTGTTGGCAGAGGAACCGCCCCCAGCGGCGCATCCACGGGTGAATTCGAAGCATTGGAGCTTCGCGACGGCGACAAGGCAAGATACCTTGGCAAAGGCGTTACAAAGGCCGTAGAGAACATTAATACCATTATCAATGATACAATCGTTGGCATGGATGCATCGGATGTATATGCAGTCGATCAGGCCATGATCAAGGCAGACGGAACCAAAGACAAATCAAAGCTTGGAGCAAATGCGATTCTTGCAGTCTCCATTGCAACGGCCAGGGCGGCGTCCATCTCATTGGATATCCCCCTGTATCGATTTCTGGGCGGTATTTCAGGAAACAGGCTTCCTGTTCCAATGATGAACATCTTAAACGGCGGCGCGCATGCCACCAATACCGTAGACACGCAGGAATTCATGATCATGCCCGTTGGCGCGTCTTCCTTCAAAGAGTGCCTGCGATGGTGCGCGGAAGTGTTCCATGCGCTTGCATCCATCCTGAAGGCAAAGGGCCTTGCCACCTCCGTTGGTGACGAGGGCGGTTTTGCACCGAATCTTTCCAGCGATGAGGAGACCATCGAGACCATCCTCGAGGCAGTTAAGAAGGCTGGATATAAGCCTGGCAAGGACTTCATGATCGCAATGGATGCCGCTTCCTCCGAGTGGAAGAGTGAAAAGGGCAAGGGTTTCTACAAGCTTCCGAAGGCTGGCACGGAATATACGACCGACGAACTCATCGAGCACTGGGCAGCGCTTTGTGAGAAGTATCCTATCATCTCCATCGAGGACGGCCTTGACGAGGAGGATTGGGAAGGCTGGCAGAAGCTGACCGCAAGACTTGGCGACAAGGTTCAGCTGGTTGGCGACGACCTGTTCGTGACCAATACCGAAAGACTCTCCAAGGGCATTGAGATGGGCGCAGGCAATGCGATCCTGATCAAGCTGAACCAGATCGGATCCGTTTCAGAGACGCTTGAAGCGATCAAGATGGCACACAAGGCCGGCTATACCGCAATTTCTTCCCATCGTTCCGGCGAGACTGCAGATACGACCATCGCAGACCTTGCAGTGGCACTTAACACTTGCCAGATCAAGACTGGTGCGCCTTCGAGATCAGAGCGCGTTGCAAAGTACAATCAGCTGCTCCGCATTGAGGAAGAGCTGGGTGCAAGTGCAGTATATCCCGGAAAGAAAGCTATGAGGTGATCAATCTGCTCCTAATGCGTAAACTGAACCGCGTGAGTCAGGCGGAAGTTTTAAAGAACAGAGAATAGAAGAGCAATCAAAAAGCCTGCTGTTAGGTCAGCAGGCTTTTTATGATGGAGATGGTTTCTTGTCTCATGAAGTCTTGATCTAGATGATCAACGATGGGATTCATGCAGGCATGGCAGAAATCTTCAATAATGTCGATTGCCATTTTGGTTTTCTCAAGGGCATGTTCTGGTTTCGCGCTTTTCTGCACATAAATCTCTGCGATGGAGGCATAGGTCTTTTCCCAATACTTATTGGTAGTTGCCGCAATTTCCGGATCGCTGTGGTATAGACCTTCCAACTCCTCGTGGATCACCCATGCCTGTTTGTGATAATCCAAAAGAAAGTCAAATAAGGTATTGAAGAAGTCTTCGAAGTTGCCTTCCGTGACAGTGGCGAATTTCTCCGTAATACCCTCGTACAGAGCGTTGGCGTGCTGATCCAATGCGATCAGAAGGATGTCTTTTTTGTCTTTGAAATAGTGATAAACAATGCCTGTCGAGAGACCGGCCGCCTTCGCAATGTCATCGGTGGTCACGTTGTGATAGCCTTCTTTCAGCATCAACATCGAACCGACTTCCAATATTTTGTTTCTGGTTTCTATAGAGCGCTTTTGTTTCGGCTTGTTAACGGGCTTGTCTCGCTTTGTACTTTTCGCCATGGTTCCCTCCAAGGTTTCTAAGTTTCCATAGGTGCTACTTCTATTTAAGCACATGAGGAAGAAGTTTGGCAATACAAAAAAAGTGAAAAAAATCTCAATTTTTCACCCGGAAAAAGTTGAGAAATTGTTCAATATTTACAAAATTGAGAAAAACCTCAATATTTCATTGACAAAGCGAGACTGGAATCATAGAATGAAACAAGAGTAAGACATAGCTAACTCAAATCATAAATGACAGATAAGGAGACGGCATATGACAAGAAAAAAAGATGGAAAAAAGATTGTGGAATTCAAGGACGTGATCAAGCGATACGGCCAGGGAGAAGGCGCACAGTTGGCGAATGATCATGTGAACTTTACGATTGAAGAAGGCGAGTTTGTCGTTATCCTGGGACAGTCCGGTGCCGGAAAATCCACGGTTTTGAACATGCTGGGCGGAATGGACATACCTACCTCAGGAATAGTGGAAGTAGCGGGAGAGAAGGTTTCGTCAATGAATGATAAGCAGTTATCTAAGTATCGTGCGGATGTGGTAGGATTCATTTTTCAGTTCTACAACCTGCTTCCGTCCCTGACAGCCTATGAGAACGTGGCGTTGGTCAAGAACATTGTGAAAGATGCCAAGGATCCCATGGAAATGTTAAAGGCAGTTGGCTTAGAGGGACATCGGAACAAATTTCCCGCGCAGATGTCCGGAGGAGAACAACAGCGTGTTTCCATCGCCAGAGCGCTCGCAAAGGATCCGAAGATCATACTGGGCGATGAGCCTACCGGAGCCCTGGATTCCGAGACTGGCGTCATCGTATTGGAACTCCTGCAGAAGCTTTGTTGGGAGCAGGATAAGACCGTGATACTTGTAACCCACAATGCGGATATCGCGAAATGTGCGGACAAGGTGATCCGCATGAAAAACGGTAAGGTGAGGGAGATTCGGATCAATGAAAATCCCGTGCCCGTAAGGGAGGTTGAGTGGTAATGCTTTATCGGAAAATGTTGAGAGAACTTCGGGGAAACTTCGGACAGTTTCTTTCGATTTTTATCTTGTCCATGCTCGCCGTCATGCTCTTTGCGTCCATGAAGGCAAGCAATATCAGTGCATATCGAAAGCAAGCGGACATGTATCGGGTGACTAATACCGCGGATGGTTGGATCTATGGTGAGGGCTTTGGCGAGGAACAACTTGAGAAAATCCGCGACATGAAGGAGGTGGGGGATGCGCAGCGTCGCATGCATATTACGGCGAGCGCTAAGGAACACGATCAGGCACAGCTGGAAGTCTATCTGATGGACGAGGCAATTGTCTCAAAACCTTATTATGTTTCGGGTGCGCCCTTTGATCCTTCTAAGGAGAACGCCATTTGGCTGTCTGAAAGTTTTGCCAAAGCATGGGACTTAAAGGTTGGAGATGAGTTTACTTTTATCTATCGAGGACTTGAGATCACCAAGAGAATCGCGGGCATCATCGTGGCACCGGAATGGCAGTATATGAAGGCCGATAAGGATCTTGACGTCATCACAAAAAATATCTGTGTGATTTATATGGCATATCGTGAGTTTCCCGCGAAGGATTATGTGAAAAGCTTGATCGAGAAGGGAGATCTCACGCTTGAAGATGCGGCTGAGCATTCGGAACTGGTAAGAGATAAACTGGAGGCACTTGAGAAATTCGGCATCTCAAAGGATGACGTTACGACCGAGCAACTGTTGAAGATGGTTGATGAGATCGACGAGGAGAAAATCCAAAAGATGCTGCCCTATACGGAGATCGCGTTTACGACGAATGGATTTGACGTAAAAGGACTGGAAGAAAAGATTTCTGACGTTTTAGAGGGAGACTATGCCGTACTGTGTGATCGAAGCAACATAAGCGGCATCAAGGTGATGGACGATGAACTTGCGCAGCATGACCAATTTGCCGTGAGCTTTCCCGTGGTGTTCATAGCGATCGCACTTCTTGTGATCATGACAAGCATGAATCGTATTGTATCTCAGCAACGTACGCAGATAGGTACGCTTTCCGCACTGGGCATGAAGAGAGGAAGAATCGTAGCGCATTATCTTAGCTATAGTTTTTGGGTATCGCTTCTTGGTTCCATAGCAGGACTTTTTGTCGGAACCTATCTCCTGGGAGATTTTATCGCACGGATTTTTCGCGAGTGGTATTTCATTCCTGGTTGGACGGTAGAAATGGACTGGAGTTTTGCGCTTGTTGTTGTCTTGATCGTTGGCGCATGCACCGGAGCGACTTATTTTAGTTGCCATAAGGTTATGGACGTGAAGCCTGCGGAAAGCCTAAGACCCGCGGCTCCAAAAGCAGGTAAAGCAATCTTTCTCGAAAAACTCCCAATATGGAACAAACTTGGCTTTGATGCGCAGTATAACTTGAGAGACGTTTTTCGTAGCAAACTGAGGGCATTGATGGGAGTGCTTGGTACGGCAGCCGGAATGATGATGATGGTTGCAGCATTTGCATCACTCACGACAATTCAAAATGCATCTGATTGGACCTTTGAGAAGTTACAGAACTTTAAGACGCAGATTGACCTTGACGGAGACGTGGACATAGAGCAGGCGCAGGCGCTTCGTGACCTTGTGGATGGGGAACTGGTTCAAACTGTTGCAGTTGAGATTGCTTCGCAAGAAAAGGCTAAGGCAGGAGAACGTAAATCGACCGTTTTGGTTGTTACAGAAGGGCGAGAACTGTTCAGACTGACAGACGAAAAGCAGAAACTGATCCAATTAAAGCCAGGAACGATCGCAATTACGAAAAAGCTAGCCGAAGCCTTTGGACTAAAAGTCGGTGATACGGTTTATTGGCATCTATACGAAAAGAATGAATGGCACGAGGCAAAGATCGGTACGATCAACAGAAATCCCAGTTTGCAGGGCATTACCATGCTGCGTGAAGACTTTGAAAAGACTGGTGAGAAGTATCTTCCTACAGTGCTTTATACCCAAGAAACGGCTCCGGGAGAGAACGTGAAAAAGGCAAGCGGCGTATTGGCCGTTCATGATGACGCAGATTTGCACCAAAGCTTTGACATTATGATGCAAATGATCTACTTGGTTCTCGGCGTGTTCATGATCTTTGCAACGGTTCTTCCAATCGTTGTGTTATATAACAGCGGGAACCTGTCTTTTAATGAACGGATCAAGGAATTTGCAACGCTGAAAGTTTTGGGATTTCAGACAGGCGCGATCCGAAGACTGTTGTCCTTACAAAACCTATGGCTATCCTTGATCGGCATTGTTTTAGGAGCGCCTTTGGGAATTAAGCTTTTGCAATACATGTTTGACTCAAACGGAGACAGCATGGATTATCAAGTGGCCGCCGGTGCTATGGAATATGCCGTATCTGGTGCGTTTGTGTTAGTCATTTCAGTGCTGGTCGGATTCCTTTTCCAAAAGAAGATCCGCAAGCTTGACATGGTGGAAACCCTTAAGGGAATCGAATAAAAGCGATAGTTGATCAAAAATAATCAAGTAACGGGATTTGGCCACAAAGTGGCTTGACAAGCATAAGCGAACAGTGTACTCTAACCATGTTGTTGGCGTACACTGTTCGCTTTGACTTTGGAGAAAGGAGAGGAAGGATGCCGAGAGATAAGACGGAAAACCATGAAAAAATCGTCGCGGCCGCATATGAGGAATTTCTGAAATATGGTTTTACGGAAGCTTCCATGCGCAGGATCGCCGATGCATGTAATATGAGCGCTTCGGGGTTATATAAGCATTTTCCAAGCAAGGAAGAAATGTTTGCTGCATTGGTGGAGCCAGCTTATGAAGGGTTAAAAAAGTCTTTCTTCCAGATTGCAGAGCATGATATTGGAGCCATTGACGATTCCTTCACCAAAGAGGTTTGGGAAGAGAATGAAGAGACGGTTTGGGTCATAAATTATATCTATGAACACTACCGGGCCTTTAGGCTTTTGGTCTGTAGATCTCAGGGAACAAGATTTGAAAACTTTGTGCATGAACTGGCATTGCTTGAAGAAGAGTCGACCATGGAATACATGCGTAGACTAAAAGAACTAGGGATCAAGGTGAACCGCATTTCCAAGAAAGAATTACATCTCTTTGTGACGACAAGCATCAATACGATCTTCCTGGCGGTAGAACATGATCTCACAAAGAAAGAAGCATTGCTCTATGCCAAACATCTGGATGCCTATAATACGGCGGGATGGAAAAAGCTCTTTTTGGACTGATTTTTATTTGCCCGTAGGTTAGTAGTGACTAACACTGTGCAAAAGTATAAGCATCAAGGAGGAAACAAGAATATGAAACAAAAAGAAAAGAAGCGTGGAACGCTGAGCTGGATGCTGGAGTTCGCCGGAATGAACAAGAGTGCGTACCTTTCGAGCGTTATCATGGCGATCCTTAGCGTGACCGCAGGATTTTTGCCATATTGGTTTATCGCTAAGGTGGTAAGAGCGTTGATCGATGGAGAGACGGACCTAAAGTATTATTTGATCCAATGTGGCTTTATTACGATCTGTTGGCTTGCAAACAAGATTTTCCATACAATATCAACGACACTTTCGCATAAGGCAACATTCGGCGTGTTGGCCGAAATCCGCAGAAGATTGACCAAAAAGCTGAGCGTCATGCCGCTGGGCGACGTGCTGGATGAGGCATCGGGGTCATATAAGAACATAATCGTAGAACGCGTTGATTCCATCGAAACATCGTTGGCGCATATTATACCGGAAGTAATCTCGAATGCAGTGGTGCCCGTAGGCATTCTTGTGATCATGTTCAAAGTGGATTGGAGACTGACGCTGTGCGCGCTGATCAGCGTTCCCGTCGGAATGATCTTCTATAGTTTGATGATGGTCGGGGCAACGGAAAGCTTTCAGAACACCATAACGAAAACGAAAGCGCTGAACGACACCGCGGTGGAATATATCAACGGCATCGAAGTGATCAAGGCCTTTAGTAAGACAAAAACATCCTATGAGAAATTTAGGGTTGCTGCCAAGGAGGGCGCTGATTGTTTCGTTGAATGGATGAGACGATGCAACCTTTGGCAAAACCTGGCCATGTCTTTGTTGCCCGCACAGCTCCTCGGACTGCTTCCCTTTGCAGGCTGGTTTTACATGACAGGGCGCGTTGATGGTCCCACGACTCTTTTGATGATCATTTTGTCGCTTGGCCTGGTATCGCCTTTCATGGTAGTGGCAGCACATGTGGACAACATGTCTAAGATGGGTTCCATCATTGCGGAAGCAACGTCAATCCTGGAAAAAAGAGAAATGAAAAGGCCTGCGGAAATGATCAAGAAACCGATCGGCAACACAATCGAGTTTCGTGACGTGCATTTTGGGTATAAGGATCAGGAGGTGCTGCACGGAATCAATCTGACGATCAAGGAAGGAACCGTAAACGCACTGGTTGGTCCTTCGGGATCTGGGAAATCTACGATTGCAAAGCTCATCGCTTCTTTCTGGGACGTGGACGCAGGCTCAGTTACCTATGGCGGCGTTGATCTTCGAGAGATCCCGTTAGCACAATATAATAAATACATTGCTTATGTAGCCCAGGACAATTACTTGTTCGATGAAACGGTCATGGAGAACATTCGCATGGGCCGCCCGGGCGCTACGGATGAGGAAGTGATGAATGCGGCAAAAGCTTGTGGATGCCACGATTTCATCATGAAGCTCGAGAAGGGTTACGATACGATCGCAGGCGGCGCAGGCGGACACCTTTCCGGCGGTGAGCGTCAGAGGATCAGTATTGCGAGGGCAATGCTAAAGAATGCACCCGTAGTGATCCTGGACGAGGCGACTGCATATACGGATCCCGAAAACGAAGCATTGGTACAGCGCAGCGTTGCAAAACTCGTGAAGGGCAAGACGCTGATCGTGATCGCACACAGGCTTTCAACGATCACTTCAGCTGACCAGATCATTGTGATAGAGGATGGCAACGTGGCGGCCACCGGAACGCAAGAAGAACTCTTAAAGAACTCACAGCTCTACCACGACATGTGGGAGGCGCATGTTTCAGCAAAGGACTCGGAGGTGGCATAATGTTTAAGACATTGAAATTATATTTTGATTTTTGTAATAAAGAGAATCGTAATAAGCTTTATCTTGCATTAGGGCTTGGCGTTTTTAAGGCAATGTTTTCCATGCTGCGCATCCCTGCGATCGCAGTGATCCTGCAAGGAATTTTGGACCAGAACATGACAATGAAAAATGTTTGGACGGCCCTTTTGATCATGGGGATCTCTGTTTTGGGACAAGTGCTTGTGGGGCTGAAGACGACTATGCTGCAATGCGAGGGAGGCTACAATACTTGCAGTGCAAAGCGCGTTGAGATTGCTGAGCATTTGAGATACCTCCCCATGGGATTCTTTAACGCAAACAGCCTTGGTCGAATTACGAATATTACGACCAATACCATGGAGCAGCTTGCTGACGTGGCTACCTTGGTGGTCATGATGACAACACAGGGAATCGTAACGACGAGTGTGATCTTTGTGTGCTTCCTGTTCTTTGACGTGCGTATCGCGTTGATCCTTCTTTTGGGCATTCTGATCTTCTCATTCTTTAACGCTATGATGCAAAGGTCAACCATTCCGGTGGCGCCCAGAAAGGCACGGGCTGACGAAAACCTTGTGACGGCCGTGATCGAGTATGTTCAAGGTATTGCCGAAGTAAAGAACTTTAATCTTACGGACAAGACGGCGAAAAGACTTGAGGGTGCCATCAGTGAAAAACAGGCATCTGACACAACGCTGGAATATGCAGTCATTCCTTTTATGTGCCTGCAGGGAATTACGACAAAACTCACGGGCGTTTTGATCTGTATTGCATCGATCTGGTTTTACTTAAGCGGTTCGCTTTCACTGCTTTATACCATTCTTTTGGTTGTTTCGTCCTTCATGGTTTATGAGAGTTTGGATCTGATGGGAGGTTTTTCCGCTTTGGTTCGAACGGTTAAGATCGTGGTGGATCAGGCGAATGAAGTTTTGGCACTTCCTCCCATGGATATTGATGGCGCAGATGCTGCTCCTACTGGCATGGACATTGAACTTAAGAATGTTTCATTTGCTTATGAGGATCGTAAGATCATTGATAATGTTTCTTTGAAAATCCCCGCCCAAAGCACGACGGCAATCGTCGGCCCTTCCGGTGGCGGAAAAACGACGCTGGCAAATCTTATGGCGAGATTCTGGGACGTGCAAAACGGAGAAGTGTTGCTCGGCGGAAAGAATGTCAAGGAATACAGCTTTGATAGCCTCATGAAGAATTTTAGCTTTGTGTTCCAGAGAGTTTATCTGTTCGAGGATACGATCGCAAACAACATCCGTTTTGGCGAGCCAAACGCTTCCATGGATCGCGTGATCGAAGCCGCGAAAAAGGCCAGATGCCATGACTTTATCATGAGTCTGCCGAACGGATATGATACGATCATCGGCGAGGGTGGCGCGTCTCTTTCCGGAGGTGAGAAGCAGAGAATCTCCATTGCGCGTGCCATCATGAAGGATGCGCCGATCATTATCTTGGACGAAGCAACCGCCAACGTTGATCCGGAGAACGAGGCAGAATTGACGAAGGCAATCGAAGAACTTACCAGGAATAAAACGATCATTATGATCGCACACCGGCTTAAGACCGTAAGAAAGGCAGATCAAATTCTAGTGATCGAAAACGGCAAGATCGCACAGCGGGGAACACATGATGAGCTGATGCGCGAAGACGGCATTTATAAAAATTTTGTATCCGAGAGAAAGGAAGCCGTTTCCTGGAAGATCGCATAGCGAGTAAACGAGAAATGCAAGACAGGGGCGTTATTGATAAAAAACAATCAATAACGCCCTTGCCTTTTTTATTGTTGTTTTTATATAATTACATAGTTAGAGATGACTAACTTGCACGCTATGAATCATGACGAAAGGATGTGAGGGGGATGAGGTGGGTGCTCGGTTTGCTGGCGGTACCTCTCATTCCTCGAAGAAAACGGATTTCGCGTAACGGGAGCGAAAGAACTACCGTCAACCATTCCGCTCACCTACGCAGAGTGCACAAAGGAATAAGATTTGGAACAGAATAAACATGGTCAAACAAGAAACTGCAGGGACATCTCCGAGATGTCACCTGCAGTTTTTACATGCTTGAATCAAGTCAATCCGTAAACCTAAAGAGAGGCGAGCTGTCTGCCAAGAGACTCACAGGTGGCAAGACAATCATCTCCAGGATATCCGGAACAAATGGCTTCTTCACCGCCAAGAACGGTTGCGCCGGCCGCTTTCATGCGATCCACCCATTCTCTCATCCACTGACCGTCACCCCAACCGTAAGAACCAAACAATACGATCGTTTTACCGTTTGCGATGCCTTCTACGGAGCTTACAAAGGGCTCCATTTCATCCTCTTCCAAAACCTCTGCGCCCATTGCGGGACAACCGAGAGCAAAGCCTTTAACGCCCGCGAGGTCATTCACGGAAGCATCGCTCACAAATAAAACGCTTGCTTCTTTACCGGCGTCGGAAGCGCCCTTTCCAATCGCCTCTGCCATGGCCTGCGTATTGCCTGACTGAGACCAATATACTACATAAACCTTATCCATAAATTACTCCTTTCTGTATGTCTGGTGTTTTTCGCAATGTGGTTAGTAATACCAACCATGCGAGAAGTATATAAGATTGGAAACCGATGGTCAACCGATAAGATGAGAAAGCTTATCATCTCGGCGTTGTTGAGAAAATGTTGCAGTATACGGCTTGCAAATTCACACGCATTCAAGTATGCTCTAAAGGAATTAGTTAAAACTAACTTCAATTCATGTGTTGACCGTACCGGCAGAGGGAGGGGTACCCTCTGTCGGGAAAGGTCGTACTACAAAATCGGAAGGAGATATCAGAAATGAGCGAGATATTCGGAAACATTCCCGTTGTCAGATACGAAGGGCCTGACAGCAAGAACCCATTTTCCTTCAAGTACTATGACCCGGAAAAAGTAGTGCTGGGAAAGAAGATGAAGGAGCACCTTCCCTTTGCCATGGCTTGGTGGCACAATCTGGGTGCAAATGGCGTTGACATGTTTGGACGCGGCACGATCGATAAAAGATTTGGCAGCGCCACGGAAGGGACAATGGAGCACGCCAAGGCGAAAGTCGACGCAGCCATTGAGTTTATGCAAAAGCTCGGGATCGAGTATTATTGCTTTCATGACGTTGACCTTGTTCCGGAAGCAGAGGACATCGACGAGACAAATGCAAGGCTGGATGAGATCACGGACTATATCTTAGAGAAGACGAAAGGAACAAACATCAAGTGCCTTTGGGGTACCGCTAATATGTTTTCCAATCCCAGATTCATGAACGGCGCAGGAAGCACAAATGACGTTGACGTGTATTGCTTTGCTGCCGCACAGGTAAAGAAAGCAATCGAAATGACCGTTAAGCTTGGTGGACGCGGATATGTGTTCTGGGGCGGCCGTGAAGGCTATGAAACGCTTCTGAACACTGAAGTGAAGCTGGAGCAGGAAAACATTGCGAACCTGATGAAGATGGCTAGAGATTACGGCAGAAGTATAGGGTTTAACGGAACATTCCTGATCGAGCCTAAGCCAAAGGAGCCCATGAAGCATCAATATGATTACGACGCAGCAACCGCGATCGGATTCCTTAGACAGTATGGTCTTGATAAGGATTTCAAGATGAATATCGAGGCAAATCACGCGACGCTTGCAGGACACACCTTCCAGCACGAGCTTCGCATCAGTCGCATCAATGATATGCTCGGTTCGATCGATGCAAACCAGGGCGACGTGATGCTTGGATGGGATACAGACTGCTTCCCGAGCAATGTCTACGACACGACCCTTGCCATGTATGAGATCGTAAAGAACGGCGGATTACCTGTTGGAATTAACTTCGACTCCAAGAACCGCAGACCTAGCAATACTTACGATGACATGTTCCATGCATTCATCCTTGGAATGGATTCCTTTGCATTTGGCCTCTTGAAGGCTGCAGAGATTATCGAGGATGGCAGGATTGAAGGCTTCGTTAAGAAAAAGTACGAGAGCTTTGAGACGGAGCTTGGCCAGAAGATCCGCCGCGGTGAAACGACATTGGCAGAGCTGGCTGACAGAGCTGCACAGATGAAGAGCGTGAAGACGCCGATCTCCGGAAAACAGGAGTACCTGGAAGGCGTATTAAACAACATTATGCTTTCTGGAAAATAGTATATATCATCACAGATGAAAGTAAAAGGCTGCAGGGACGCCTGTTAATGCGTCCGCTGTGGCCTTTTTGTTACTTTCGCAGAAGAGGGATTGATTTTTGCACATGGAAGTGATAATATACTCTATGGTTAGTGCAGGCTAACTTGCAGGGCGTATGATGGCTTTGACAGTGATGAACCAGACAGTGTTTTCTGCTCTGTTACGGAAGAAGCGCGCAAGGCGGCAGATTTTATCGCAGAACAGCTTGGTGGAAAACCTGACGTGCTGTATGGAATTTCGCTCGGCGGGATGGTTGGGAATGAAATTCTAATGGATGACAGAGTTAGAGTGCATACGTTTATAGCAGATGGATACACGATCATGCCAATGCCGACATTTCGCTTTAAGGCGGTGGAAAGAATACGGCGAGGAATATATGCAGTATAAGAAACGAGTTAACAGATGTATTCCGTTTTTGCCAAGAAGATAGGGCTAGAGTGCATATCAAGAAAGGGGGGTTTATGAAGAATTATCTTGATAAAACGATATTCAAAAGAATCAAAAAGGATCTAGTGGCAAAATATGGAGTGGAAAAGGCGGACAAAATCTGGGCTTATGCTAAAGAGATGTATCTGAAGCTGGAGAAAGCTATACCCAATGCTGATAAAGAAAGCAAATCTTTCGTTTTTCCGGCCGTATCAATTTATCGCTCGATTGAAAACTACGCTCCTGGAGAAGCGCTTGAGGTAACGCGTGCATTTGGGACCAAAACAGGCCTGCGGCTTAAGAAGCTGTTTCGGAGGATCACGGCGCTGCCTGGGATTCCAACGCTAATGTGGAAAAATATGGACAAGTTAGCCACAAAAATGAGTGCCGGGTATGGACTGAGAAATCGAGAGGTTACCAATGATAAATGCAATATGGATGTCATAAGTTGTCCGCTTTACGACAAGGCAAAAGAACTTGGCACGCCTGAGGCCATACAAATGATCTGCTGCATGGACAAAGAGTACATGAACGGTTTTCGGGGAATTGACTATAAAAGAACCAAGTCTGTTGCGGAGGGCGATGACTGCTGCGATTACAGGATGACAAGGTCGTTATAGGGGGAAAAGTATCGTGAGAATGAAGAAGCCACTTGCCGTTCAGATTATGCTGATCTTATTGATCTTTGCGGCTTATCTTTTCGCTGATATACCTTTGCTGTACGGATAATAGCATGACAACATTAGAAGGGAGTTGATCGTATGTGGCAAATTGTATTGATACCATTTTTAGGGACGTCGTTAGGGGCGGCATGTGTCTTCCTTTTTAAGAATTCACTAGGAGAAAAGACACAGAGAGTGATGACGGGTTTTGCGTCCGGAGTGATGGTGGCGGCATCTTTTTTTAGCCTTCTATTACCTGCTTTGGAGCAGACGGAAGGAATGGGGAGGCTTGGGTTTATACCAGCTTCCATTGGTTTTGGGATAGGAATGCTCTTCTTGTTGGTTCTCGACATGATCACACCGCATATGCATTTGAATAAATCCGAAGAAGGTCCGCAGAGTGGATTGAAGAGAACGACTAAGCTGGTATTGGCGGTTACTTTACACAATCTGCCGGAAGGAATGGCAGTCGGGATCGTATGTGCGGGATGGTTGTATGGCAACAGCGGGATCACTTTTGCCGGAGCATTAGCCTTAGCGCTTGGTATCGCAATCCAAAACTTTCCAGAGGGCGCAATTGTATCAATGCCATTGTTGGGTGAGGGTGTACCAAAAGGAAGGACTTTCATATACGGAGTGCTTTCTGGCGTTGTAGAGCCTATAGGGGCACTTCTGGTCATAGTCGCATCCGGGGTTCTTATCCCGACGATGCCATATTTATTAAGCTTTGCAGCGGGCGCCATGATCTATGTTGTTGTCGAAGAATTGATCCCCGAGATGTCGGAGGGTGAGCACTCGAATATCGGAACCATATCTTTTGCGGCCGGGTTTATTCTTATGATGGCTTTAGACGTAGGACTGGGGTGATACCTTTGATCGGGCTTATGTATAGAACATTCGGAAGGTACCAAAAAGAGAATCTTATGTATTTTGAACAGTCTGAGAAAGAGATCATAGAATGGGTAAAATGGACATGCATATTTGAAAATAAAGCTTGACAGATGCTTGCAATACTGATAATATGATTACCGATAAATGGATTATCAGTTTCGGGATGAAAGGGAAAAGGGATGTCGGTACGAGATGAAAGCATAGACCCGCGTCTATTGGAAAGTGCTCGTAAAGAATTCATGGAACATGGATTCTTAAAGGCTGAACTGAAAACAATCTGTGATAATGCAGGCGTAACGACGGGTGCAGTGTATAAACGATACAAGGGCAAAGAAGAGCTTTTTCGTGCGGTGGTAAAGGATACGGCAGATACCCTTGATCATTTTGTGGCATTACGTACGCAACTGGAATTCTTTGGCATGACTGATAAAGAAGTGCGAGACACATGGATCATGAACGAAAAATTCATGTTGGAGTTGTTTCGAATGCTTTGGAAGATACGAGGTGATTTTGTCCTGCTACTGGAAAAATCAGCCGGGACGGCTTATGAGAATTATGGACATGATTTCGCACTTCGTATGACGGAAGCTTACATGCAGTATTATCTAGAAGCAAAGAAACGCGGTTTGGTACATGCAGAGATTTCAAGGGTGGAAATGCATGTGCTGTGCACCTCATTTTGGACGGCAATCTACGAACCGTTTGTCCACAAGATGACTTGGAAAGAAATTGAGGCGCATTGCAAAGTCATGTGCAGATTCTATGACTGGACCAAGGCGTTTGACATGAATTGAAAATTAGCCGTCAAGTGACGGCTAAAAAAACGCCCTGAGGTTAGTAAAAACTAACCATGGCGCATATAATGGAGGAAGTGAAATGTTTAAGAGAGTGAAACCTTACGTCGGAGAGTACAAAAAGTACACCATATGGGCAACGATCCTGATGTGCATAGGCATTATCGCTAATGTGGCACCATACTTTTTAATATATCAGATCATCGCACCGCTGACGAGAGGAGAGCACATTGACGCATCTTTTATCTTGCTCAGGGTTATCCTGGTAGCCGTGTGTGAGATCATCTTTTCTGTTTCCTATGTAAAGGGATTGGAGTTTTCTCATATCAGCGCATACAATACCTTGAAAAACCTAAGGGTTTCTCTCAAGGCAAAGCTGGAGAAACAACCTTTGGGGAATATCAATGAACTAGGTACCGGGCGGATCAAGAAAGTCTTTACGGATGACATTGATCAGATAGAACTTCTTTTGGCTCATGCCATTCCGGAAGGAATCGCGAATATTGCAATTCCTATACTGATCATCGTGCTCATGTTTGTTTTTGATTGGAGGCTTGGACTTTTATCGCTTGTTCCGCTGGTGATCGGAATGTTTGCCATGGGCATGATGATGAAATCCGGTATGGAAAAGATGAATGCCTACTATGAATCTGCGGCGAAGATGAATAACACGATCATTGAGTATGTCAATGGCATGGAGGTCGTAAAGGTCTTTAACAAGGACGGAGATTCTTATAAGCGCTTTGGCGACACAGTAAGAAGTTATCGCGATTTCACGCTTGATTGGTACAAGGTATGCTGGCCGTGGATGGCGATCTATGCAAGCGTGCTCCCTTGCCTTGTGCTTTTGATGTTGCCTTTTGGATCCTTGATGGTGCTTGGCGGAACGATTGCGCTTGATAAGATGGTGCTCGTATTCTGCATGTCTTTCGCGGTGGGGCCTTCCGTCTTAAAGGCATTGAATTTCGCAGGCAAATTTCCACAGCTTGATTATAAGATCGCAGAGCTTGAGAAGATGATGGAGCATCCGCCGCTGAAGGAAGGTACGGCAGGATTTCAGGGTAAGAATCTCGATGTTGAGTTCAAGAACGTTCACTTTGGTTATGAGGATGCGGAGGTTTTGCATGGCGTGAATCTTTCGCTGAAGCAAGGAACCACGACGGCGCTTGTGGGAGAATCCGGAAGCGGTAAGTCTACGCTGGCAAAGCTCCTGGTACATTACTATGACTTAAATTCTGGAAGCATATCGATCGGCGGTCAGGGCATTACGGACATGTCCCTACAGGCCCTGAATGATCAAGTGGCTTTTGTATCGCAGGAACAGTTTTTATTTAACACTACCTTGTACGAAAACATTTTGATTGGAAAACCGAGTGCCAAGAAAGAAGAAGTATTTGAAGCTGCAAAGAGAGCACAATGTAACGAATTCTTGGAAAGATTTCCTGATGGCATTGAAACACAAGCGGGTGATGGCGGCAAGCAATTATCCGGGGGAGAAAGACAGAGAATTTCTCTTGCGAGAGCAATTCTAAAGAATGCCCCCATCATTGTTCTGGATGAGGCAACGGCATTCATGGATCCTGAGAACGAGGAGAAGATGAATGCGGCGCTAGACGAGATCGTAAAGGATAAGACGGTGCTTGTGATAGCCCACAGACTTTCAACTATCAGGAATGCAGATAAGATCTGTGTTATGAAGGAAGGTAACTGTATTGCAGCGGATACACACGACAAGCTGTTGGAAGTGTGCCCCGAGTACAAGAAATTGTGGGACGCATCGGTATCTGCAAGTACCTGGAAAGTAAGGGAGGCATAAGATCATGTTAAAGATATTACACAGATTGATCAATATTACTGGAAAGTACAAGGGTAAAATCCGTGCCTCTTACGTAACGGCCTTCTTGAAGGGCATCATGATGAAGGCACCTTTAATTCTTTGCTTTTTATGCATTAGTTGGTTTATGGAAGGGGAGATGGATAAACCGAGATGTATCTTGCTTGGTATTGCGGTTCTCGCCAGCGTTATTTTGCAGACAGTGTTTGAACACGCCACGAACGTATTACAATCAGCAACTGGATACAAGGTATTTGCTGATATGCGCATCCGACTGGGAGATCATTTAAGAAAGCTTCCAATGGGGTATTTTACGGAGGGAAACATCGGAAAGATCAGTTCCGTACTTGCCACGGATATGGTTTTTATCGAAGAGAACTGTATGGGCGTATTATCCGAACTTGTGACGTTCATTATTTCCCAGGCGCTCATGACAGCCATGATGTTCGTGATGGACGTAAGGCTTGGCTTCTTGTGTCTTTTCATTGTTGCAATGTTCATTTTGGTCGGAAATCTCATGCTTCGTACGACGATGAAGCATTCCGTGATCAAGCAGGAGTGTTCTGAATCATTGACAGAGGAGGTACTGGATTTCGCAGAAGGAATCGGCATCATCAAGTCCTACAACATGCTCGGCGAAAAATCCAAGAGACTCTCGGACGAATTCGAAAAGAGCTGTAAGGAAAGCATTGATTTCGAGATTGCATATAGTCCCTGGGCGCGAGCGCTTTATCTGACATTTGGCATAGGTACTTCGTTGGTACTGGCACTGTGCGCATACCTCTTCCAAAACGGTGAGATTTCTGACATCTATATGGTTGGCATGGCACTGTTCCTTTTTGATCTGTTTGTTTCGATCAAGAGTTATTACGGCCAGATGGCAAGGCTTACGGTAACGAGCGCGAGCCTCGACAGGATTGAGGAAGTCTTTGCAGCTGAGGAGTTAAAGGACGAGGGCACAAAGCGATTACAGGATGTCTCTAACTTTGGTGCTGAAATGGGAGAGATCGAATACGATCACGTCACTTTCGGTTATAGCGAAAAGGATGTGCTAAAAGATGTTTCGTTTTCGGTAAAGAAAGGTCAGATGACGGCACTTGTGGGACCGTCAGGTGGAGGTAAGTCGACCATAGCATCGCTGCTGGCGAGGTTTTGGGACGTGAAGAACGGGCGAATCCTCGTGAAAGGAGAAGATATTCGAGAGGTATCCCTTGGGAGCCTGATGGATCAGATCAGCATGGTGTTCCAGAGAGTCTATCTTTTCCAAGATACGGTCTATAACAATATCGCCATAGGAAGGCCAAATGCGACGAGAGAAGAGGTAGAAGAGGCGGCTAAGAAGGCAAGGTGCTATGACTTTATCATGCAGCTTCCCAATGGATTTGATACCGTAATCGGTGAGGGCGGTGCATCCCTTTCCGGCGGTGAGAAGCAGAGAATATCCATTGCAAGATGTATCTTAAAGGATGCACCCATCGTCATTCTTGACGAGGCTACCGCAAGTGTGGATGCCGACAATGAGAGAGCCATTCAAGAGGCAATTTCGGAGCTTTGCAAGGACAAGACGCTTCTTGTGATCGCACACAGACTCAAAACCATAAAGGACGCAGATCAGATACTTGTTGTTTCGGGCGGCGAGATCATAGAACGAGGTGATCATGCATCCCTGATGGAGATGGATGGGACCTATGCCCATATGGTTTCATTACAGGTATCATAAACAAGTTGATTAGGGATTTGAGTTGTAATGCCAACCCATTGACAAACGAACAAACATGTGATACTATTTCTCAATAATTCCCATGGGGGAGTAGCAAGCGCGCAGCGTAACAAGTCAACATACTGACCGAATGGTCTGGCTTGTTTTAAATTGCGAGACTCATGTATAGCGAAACTATACGTGAATCATATGTTTAGGAATAGAGATCAAGTATAGTGAAGTCTATGCTTGATCTTTTTGTTATCCGTAGAAGAGCGGCATGGGATCAGTTTGCATAATATGGCGTCGGAGGAAACGATAAGGATGGGGATCGTTGAGCTTTTCATACTGGCAGTGGGATTATCAATGGATGCTTTTGCGGTATCCATATGCAAGGGGATTGAGACAAAGAAAGCATCACTAAAGCAGGCTTTATTGTGCGGCATATGGTTTGGCGGGTTTCAGGGGCTCATGCCGTTTATCGGCTATGTGCTTGGATCAAGGCTGGAATTCATCATCAGCAAGGTGGCGCCGATCCTTGCGTTTGCATTGCTCGCCATTATTGGTGCGAACATGATCCGAGAGTCTTTTGGTGCTGAGGAGGAGACGAAGGCGGGATTTGACGTAAAGACGATGTTTCTTTTGGCAGTTGCGACTTCCATCGATGCATTGGCGGTCGGCATCACGTTCGTGGCAGTGCCAGTGCGGATCGTGAATGCCTCTGGAATGATCAATACGATCATTGGATGCCTGGTGATTGTTGCCACCACATTTGTTTTCTCGGCGATCGGAGTGAAGATCGGGAATGCGTTTGGGGCAAGGTTTAAGTCGGGTGCGGAAGCGGCAGGAGGCTTTGTTCTCGCCTTTATTGGACTTAAGATCTTGCTGGAGCACTTTGGCGTGCTTGAGCTCATAAGCAACCAGGATGCAGTGTTCGGACTTCTCATTCCGTTTGCAGGAACAATCTTGGGCTCTGCAGCAGTGTTTGTATTCGACAATGAGATCAAGGATGATCTCAAGCAGATTTTGACCGGTATGGCAGGAGGGATCATGATGGCGTGCGCAACCTGGACGCTGCTTTACCCTGCGATACTCAAGGGCGAGATCCTTTTGGCCGCTTTGGGATTTATCATCGGCATTGCATTTCAGCTATTGCTGGACAAGACGGTTCCGCACACGCATGTCTTTACCAATGCGGAGGAAGGCCCTGCGAACGGGCTGAAATACTCAGTTAAGATCATGATGTCCGAGATCATTCACCACGTGCCTGAAGGAATGGCCGTTGGAGTCGCGTTTGCAGCCGCCTTGAATGGCACGGGAGACCTTTCGTTATCTGTGGCCATGGCGCTTACCATAGGGATTGCGCTTCAGAACATTCCGGAGGGCGTGTTTGTAGCATCGCCGATCAGGGCGGATGGTGAACAGAAGAGCAAATCCTTCCTGATGGGAGTGCTTTCAGGCGTTGTGGAGCCTGTTGTGGGTATTTTGATGGTGTTACTGGGGAAGTTGCTTCCAGGGAGCCTTCTGTTTGTCATGGCGCTTACCGGAGGAGGACTTTTCTTCCTAGTGATCGAGGAAATCATTCCTGCAATGTGTACTGGGAAACATTCTGACAAGGGAACGATCATGTTTGCAGTTTCCTTCTGCCTGATGATGGTAATGACTTTTTGCTCATGAACATGATGATGTTTTACATAGGAAGGGCTTGACATTCTTTTGCGGTTAGAATATACTAACTAAAGATTAGTTAAAACTAACTCTTCGGCACGCGAAAAATGCCGTAAAGAAGGAATGGGAGGCTTTTTTTAATGGGACTGTATAAGGATTTTGTGAGTCAGACAAGGAAACCAGAGGGCTTTCTTGGCAAGGTGATGGTGGATGGCATGAACGGCGGACATGCTAAGATGGCAGATTGGGGGATGTCGCATCTCGAAAGCATCGCCCCGTCGGAAATCGTGGAGCTTGGATGCGGTGGCGGTCGCAATGCGGGAGAGCTTTTGAGAAGATATCCGGCAGCAAAAGTGACGGCAATCGATTACTCCGAGGTCTCCGTGGAAAAGGCAAGGGATTACAATCAGGAAATGATCAAAGCACGCAGATGAAAAATAGACAAGGGGGATGTATCAGCCCTGGAATTGCCGGAAGAAACCTACGATCTTGCAACTGCTTTTGAAACGGTTTATTTTTGGCCTGGACTTGAGAAATGCTTCTCTCAGGTTGCAAAGGTGTTAAAGCCAGGCGGTGTCTTTATGATCGTGAATGAATCGGATGGGACGGATGCCATGAGCCTGAAATTCGAAAAGATCATCGAAGGGATGAAATGTCATACGGCAGAGGAGATCAAGCGTGCACTGGTGGCTGCAGGGTTTTCCAAGGTGAAGACGGATCATCATGGATCAAAGCCCTGGATCACCGTTTTGGCAAGAAAGTGATCGGGAGGGACGAGATTCATGTTTCCAGGACGGGAAAAGGACGCAGAAGGTCTGGGAATGAATGAATCAAGAGAGGATTACATTAAGACCATTTATGCGTTGAAAAGCAGAATGAAGATTGTCAGGTCTGTGGATGTCGCGAATGAAATGGGCTATACGCGTCCGAGCGTGTCGAGGGCGACAACGACTCTCAAGGAAAAGGGCCTGATCACCATGGACGGAAAGAAGGGGATCAATCTGACCAAGAAAGGCCTCGAGGTGGCTCGCATGATCAGCGAAAAGCATGAACTCCTAAAGGATTTTTTGCTACAGACAACGGGAACGGACGAGAAGGCGGCAGAGGAAGAGGCGTGTCGGATGGAGCATTTTGTCAGCCAGGCCACCCTGGATGGGATCCGGGATTTCATTCAGAAAAATCGACAGGATGCCACGACCTGAGCAAGCCATAGTTTTATTTTATAATTGAAAACCGAGATGCGACGTGATATACTTAAGCGACATTAGGTTTTGAAATAAGGAGAAGTATATCATGCAGTTGGGCATTGTCGGTTTACCGAACGTTGGCAAAAGTACATTATTTAATTCTTTGACGAAGGCGGGAGCGGAATCCGCGAATTATCCGTTCTGCACCATCGATCCGAACGTGGGGATCGTGCCGGTGCCGGATGAGAGACTGAAGCTCCTTGGAGACATGTATCACTCCAAGAAGGTAACGCCTGCAGTCATTGAGTTCGTTGACATAGCAGGCCTGGTGAAGGGCGCGTCCAAGGGAGAGGGCCTGGGAAATCAGTTCCTTGCAAACATCCGTGAGGTGGATGCCATCGTGCACGTAGTGCGCTGCTTTGAGGATCCTAACGTGATCCACGTGGACGGAAGCGTAGATCCGTTAAGAGACATCGAGACCATCAATCTGGAGTTGATCTTTGCAGATCTGGAGGTGCTTGAGAGACGCTTTTCCAAGGTTGCCAAAGCCGCTAAGATGGATAAGACCCTTGCCAAGGAAGAGGCGCTTCTCGTACGCCTGAAGGAGTGGCTTGAGAGCGGCAAGATGGCAAAGACCATTGAGGTGGAAGACGAGGACGAAGCGGCAATCCTGAAGGGATATAACCTCTTGACCTATAAGCCCGTGATCTATGCGGCAAACGTTGCCGAGGATGATCTTGCGGATGACGGTGCTTCCAATGAATATGTTCAGAGAGTCCGCGAATTTGCAGCGAAGGAAGGCAGCGAGGTGTTTGCCATCTGCGCACAGATCGAGCAGGAGATCGCGGAACTCGAGGATGATGAGAAGGCCGAGTTTTTGAATGAGCTTGGCGTAAAGGAGTCCGGCCTGGAGAAGCTGATCAAGGCAAGCTATTCGCTTCTTGGCCTCATGAGCTTCCTGACCGCAGGTGAGGATGAGACGAGAGCCTGGACCATCAAGATCGGTACCAAGGCGCCTCAGGCAGCCGGAAAGATCCACACGGATTTCGAACGCGGATTCATCAAGGCTGAGGTGGTGAATTACAAGGATCTGCTGGAACAGGGGTCCCTTGCAGCCGCCAGAGAAAAAGGCCTCGTGGGCATGGAAGGAAAAGATTATGTCGTAAAAGACGGCGACGTAATATTATTCAGATTCAATGTCTAAATTAAGAATTATTAAGAAATTATAAAAATTTTTTTGAACCGCATATTTGGAAGATATAGTACCCGAAAAAGCGTCAACCACTATATCTTGTGGCCAAGGGCCCTGCGAACCATCGCAGGGCCTTATTTTATTGCATTTCTGCCCAAAAACCTTCACAAAAATGCTTGCAAATTCTTAAGAAATGAGGTAATATTTACTCGTAAGTGGTAAAAAGTGGCACAAAGTGTTAGAAAGTGGTAGATATTAACGAAATAACAAACAAAATCATGACATAAATCGAAATTTCGTTAACTTTCACTCGTTGGATGGGTGGTGATCAAGATGTTCATGTGTGAATACAACCATACAGTGGATGCCAAGGGCAGATTGATCGTACCCGCAAGGTTTAGAGAAGTCCTGGGAGATAAGTTCGTGGTATCTAAAGGACTGGACCATTGCTTGTATGTTTATTCCAACGAAGACTGGGACGATTTCTCCAAGCAACTCTCAACATTACCCCTCACAAATAAGGAAGCAAGAGCATTCGTAAGATTCTTCCTCTCCGGTGCAAGCGAAGTGGAAGTGGATAAGCAAGGAAGAATTTTGGTGCCGCCAAGCCTTCGTGAATTTGCAGGATTGGATAAGGACGCAGTCCTTGCGGGCGTTGGTCACAGAGTTGAGATCTGGAGCAAGGAGAGATGGGAAAGCGAATCCGTGATCGGTGACATGGATGAGATCGCAGAGACCATGGATAAGCTGGGAATCACGCTGACGCAATAAGCAAATATCGGAGGATGGGATGGAGTTCAATCATTATTCCGTGATGCTGGAAGAAACAATAGAAGAACTAAAGGTCAAACCGGACGGGACTTACCTGGATGGCACGCTGGGCGGCGGGGGACATGCCTATGAGGTGTGCAAACGTCTGGAGGGCGGAAGGTTTTTCGGGATCGACCAGGACGAAGCGGCAATCCTGGCAGCCACGGAAAGGCTGAAGGAATTTGGCGATAAGGTGACGATCCTGAGAGACAACTACTGCAACGCGAAAGCCCTTCTGGAAAGCCGAAAGGTGGACGGAGTTGACGGGATCCTGCTAGACCTTGGAGTTTCCTCTTATCAATTTGATACGGAAGAAAGAGGTTTCTCCTACAGGTTTGACGCTCCGCTGGACATGCGGATGGACCGGAGACAGAGCCTGACGGCAAAGGATATCGTTAATAATTATTCGGAAACAGAGCTTTTTCATATGATCAAGGATTACGGCGAGGATCCCTTCGCAAAGAACATCGCAAAGCACATCGTGAACGCGAGAGGAAAAAAACCGATCGAAACGACGTTTGAGCTAAACGAGATCATCAAGGCAGCGATCCCGGCGAAGATGAGGGCAAACGGACATCCCTCAAAACAAACCTTCCAGGCACTGCGGATCGAATGCAACAGGGAGCTGGAAGTCCTAAAAAACACCTTGGACGATCTCATAGAAATGCTAAATCCAGGCGGAAGGCTTTGCATCATCACCTTCCACTCGCTGGAAGATCGGATTGTGAAAAACGCCTTTCGGAAGAATGAAAATCCTTGCACCTGCCCACCGGGATTTCCTGTATGCACCTGCGGGAAGGTAAGTAAGGGCAAGGTCATTACAAAAAAGCCAATCCTTCCAAGCGAGAAGGAACTGGCAGAGAATAGCAGATCAAAAAGCGCAAAGCTTAGAGTATTCGAAAGAACTTGACAAGTTACGGGGGAGAAAGTATTATGGCACGGGAAGCAGAAAAGAGATACGCAAGAAGCAATCAAAATTACGTATACGGCAATGCAGCGCCCAAGATTGACATTCGTCGCGAGATGGAAGATGAGAGACGCATCCATCGCGTAAGCCAGACCACCAAGAAGAACCGTGAGCACGTTCGCTCCATGAGCCCTGCTTATGTGTTCGTCCTGATGGTATGCTTTGTTGTCATGGTCGGCGTGATCATCTGGTACGTAAATCTGCAGTCCCAGGTAACCAGCCAGGTGTCGGTGATCAATCAGCTTGAATCCAGACTGAACACCATGAGACAGGCAAATGACGAAGAGAACCTGAGAATCTATAACAGCATCAATCTGGAAGAGATCAAGCAGATCGCCATCGGCGAGCTGGGAATGTCCTATGCACAGGAAGGACAGATCATAACGTACTCCAACGAAGGTACGGACTACATGCGCAAGGTTGTGGAGGATTAAAGGGAGTGCGGAAACCAAAGAACAAGAAATTTAGATTTGTGAGTCAAAAAAAGGTCCTGGTACTATTCTTCTTAGTACTAGCGGCCTTTATTTTCCTTTTTGCGAGAATTGTATGGCTGATCAAGAACAATGAGACGGAATATCAAAAGCAAGTCTTGTCTCAGAGATCATATGATTCCAAGACTTTGCCGGCCAGAAGAGGAGACATCGTGGATGCTAAGGGCGTGAAGCTTGCGACCTGTGAGAAGGTTTACAACATGGTCGTGGATGCTTCCGTGATGACGACGAAGGACGGGAAGTACATTGAAACGACCCTGTCGGCACTGCAGCAATGTTTTCCCCAGCTCGACGTTGCAGAGATCAGAACGTTCGTAAAACAAAATCCCAGTAATCAATGGCATGTCGTTTTGAAGAAGCTGACCTATGATCAAATTTATGATTTCAGAGTCATGCAGGGCGAGAACAAGGACATCAAGGGAATCTGGTTCGAAGAAGAATTCAGAAGGATCTACCCTGGCGGAAGCCTTGCGGCAGACGTGATTGGATTCACCAGATCGGACAATCAGGGGCTCTATGGACTCGAGGAGTTCTACAACAAGGAACTGAACGGAGTGGACGGAAGAACCTATGGGTACTTGGACGACGACCTGAATCTCCAGAAAACGGTGAAGCCGGCAGTAGATGGCTACACGGTCCACAGCACAATTGACTCAAACATTCAATCCATCGTTGAGAGATGTTTATATGATTTCAACGAGGCACATAAGAATCACAACCACTATGGTGACGGCGCCGAAAACCTCGGTTGTATCGTGATGGAAGTGAATACTGGCAACATTTTGGCCATGGCCAGCTACCCGACGTTCAACCTGAATGACACCAAAAACACGAGCGCACTGCTCGGCGGCGTTCAGGTCGCACAGGTCGACAAAGAGAACGGATACTTCGAGATCAAGAAGACCGGGAAGTACATTGACCAGGAACTCCTGGATTCCATGACCGACGATGAGATATTGACCAATTTGAATTATCTTTGGAAGAATTACTGCATCGCCTCCTCCTATGAGCCGGGTTCCACGTTCAAACCTTTTACCGTGGCGGCAGCGTTGGAGACGGATTCCATCTCTCCAGATTCCTATTATGAGTGTCTTGGTTCCTGGCAGGTAGGCCCTCACAACATTCACTGCCACAACCGTTACGGCGATGGCGTGATCAGTCTGAAGTCGGCAGTGGCACAGTCCTGTAACGTGGCCATGATGAAGATCGCGACCACCATGGGAGCGGAGAAATTCAGCAAATTCCAACAGGCATTCAACTTTGGACTGAAGACGAACGTTGACCTTGCAGGTGAAGCGAGAACGGCTGACTTCCTTAGATCGGCTTCCGAAATGGATGCCTCTGACCTGGCGACCTACAGCTTCGGACAGAACTTTAACGTGACCATGATCCAGCTGGCAACGGGCTTTTGTTCCCTGATCAACGGCGGATATTATTACGAGCCCCACATGGTATCTAAGATCACAAATTCCAGCGGCGTCACCGTGAAAAACATTGAGCCCCGCATTTTGAAGCAAACGATCTCCGCATCGACTTCGGAGTTGATCCGCGAATATTGTAAGGCGGTAGTTACGGAAGGCACCGGTAAGGCCGCAAGACCGGCTGGATACATGATCGGCGGTAAGACTGGAACGGCACAGACCTACCCCAGAGACGGAAATGATTTCGTCGTATCCTTTGTCGGATTTGCTCCGGCAGACGACCCTCAGGTGCTTGTCTACGTGGTGGTGGACAGAGTGAACGAGGCAAAGCAGGACAACGTTGGATATGCCAGAGAGATCGTCAGGAACATTTTCACGGAAGTGCTTCCGTACATGAACATCTTTATGACGGAAGAACTGAGCGCGAAGGAGATCAAGGAACTGGAAGACAGACAGCTTGCCAACACGCTGAAGTACGGCAAGGCACTTGAGAATCCCGACGAGACGCAAAGTGACGATACGCCTGACATGCAGGAAAAAGATCCGGCATGGAAGAGCTTCCCCAAGGACCCTGCAACAGGGTACCTAAAAGACCCGAATACAGGTGAACTTTTGGACCCCGACACGGGCGATCCGATAAATGGTACGCATTCGGCCTTGGATTTTTAGAGAATCTGTGATACAATATATTGTGGTGCTCAAAAGAGCATAAGACGTATCTGGAGGAATGGACACATGTTGGAAAGAAAAAAATGCCTGATCATCGGTTCTGGGATCAGCGGCATCGGGGCGGCGAGCCTGTTATCAAATTTTGGAGCACAGATCACGATCTATGACTCAAACGAAAAGTTGGAGGTAGAGGCGATCAAGGCAAAGCTCCCGCAGGGAACCGTCGCAGAGTGCATCGTGGGAAACCTTCCTGAGGAAGTGGAACGGGCAACGGAAGCACTGATCTTAAGCCCCGGCGTTCCGACGGACATTCCGCTTGTGTTACGAATGAAGGAAAGAGGCGTGCAGATCCTTGGAGAGATCGAGCTTGCCTTCCTGGCAGAGCAAGGAACCGTGGCGGCCGTAACGGGGACCAACGGAAAGACGACCGTGACAACGCTTCTTGGAGAGATCATGAAAGCACACCTGGGAGAGGAGCGCACCTTCGTGGTCGGGAACATCGGCAATCCGTACACTTTGGAAGTCCTGAAGTCGAAGAAGGACAGCGTGACGGTTGCGGAGATCAGCTCGTTCCAGCTTGAAACCATCACGACGTTCCATCCGCACGTTTCCACGATCCTGAACATCACTCCGGATCATTTGAACCGTCACCACACGATGGAGGCTTATATTGAAGCCAAGGAAGCGGTTGCAAAGAATCAGGACAAGAACGACGTTTGCGTTTTGAACTATGAGAATGAATATACCAGGGACTTTGGAACGAGATGCCCCGCAAAGGCGGTTTATTTCTCCTCCAAGAGTGAGCTGGCGGAAGGATATTTCCTGCGCGGTACGCGGATCATCCGTCGCTTTGACGGAGCGGAAGCCGACCTGATGGACATTCGCACGGACATGAACCTTGTGGGCATCCATAATGCAGAGAACGTGATGGCAGCTATCGCGATGGCAGAGGGTATGGGCGTTCCCATGCAGACCATTCTGTCAGTCATTAAGACGTTTAAGGCCGTGGAGCATCGCATTGAATACGTGGCGACGAAAAACGGCGTAGTATATTATAACGATTCCAAGGGAACCAATCCGGATGCAGCGATCCAGGGCATCAAGGCGATGGACCGTCCTACGATACTGATCGGCGGCGGGTATGATAAGCAGAACACCTATGACGAGTGGATCGAGAGCTTTGACGGAAAGGTAAAATGGCTTGTCCTGATCGGACAGACCAGGGAAAAGATCGCAGAATGCGCAAAGGCACACGGCATCACGCAGATCAAGTTTGCGGATACCTATGATGAGTGCTTGAAGCTTTGTACCGAATTGGCGCAGCCCGGAGACGCAGTGCTTCTTTCACCGGCATGCGCAAGCTGGGGAATGTTCCCGAATTATGAAACAAGAGGAAAGTTGTTCAAGGAATACGTGAACGCACTTCCTGAATGACCCGTTAACAAGGAGTAAAGATGGCAACGGAGAGCGTAGTAGAAAGGACAAAGGAGAATATACAGCATCATACCGACGTCAGCCTTTGGTTCGCGTTGCTGTTCCTTTTGGGATTCGGAATGGTCATGATCTATTCCGCAAGCTCCTACACGGCGTTCGCGGAGCACAGCGACCAGATGTACTATCTCAAAAGGCAGGCCATCGCCGTTGGACTTGGCCTGATCGCCATGCTTGTCGTTTCCAGGATCCCTTATCATTTCTGGGAGCGGTTCGCACTTCTTGGTCTGATGCTTTCAACGATCCTGATCCTTCTCGTAAAAACCTCCCTCGGCGTGGAATCCCACGGTGCAAGGCGTTGGCTGAAGACTGGTATCCCGGGCTTTAACCTGCAGCCCGCAGAGGTGGCGAAGGTAGCCATCATCCTGTTTTTGTCCGTCATGATCTGCAAGATGGGCGCGTCGATCGTGAAATTCAAAGGTTTTATGTTGATGATGATCCCGCCTGCGATCTTGTTCCTCCTGATCTGGAAGGTAACGGATAACCTGAGTTCCGCACTGATCGTCATGGCAATCGCCGTGATCTTGGTGTTTGTGGCAAGTCCGGATTATAAGAAGTTTGTTTTGCTGGCGCTTCTTGCCATTGCAGGCGCAGTTGCGATCGTTCTGATCGTGAAGTACACGAATCCACAGGGAAGCTTTCGCCTTTCCCGTATCAGAGTCTGGCTGGATCCGGAAAGTGATCCGGATGATAAAGGATTCCAGACCTTGCAGGCATTATATGCCATCGGCAGCGGCGGCGTTTGGGGCAAGGGCCTGGGACAGAGCATGCAAAAGCTTTCCTTCCTGCCGGAGTCACAGAACGACATGATCTTCTCGATCATATGCGAGGAACTTGGCGTGTTTGGAGCGGCGGCGATCATGCTGATGTTTGTCGTCCTCATCTGGCGAATGATGATCATTGCAAATAATGCACCGGATCTGTTTGGAGGCCTCTTGGTCACGGGAGTGATCGCACACATTGCCGTGCAGGCCGTCTTAAACATCGCGGTGGTAACGAATACCATTCCTAATACGGGAATATCCCTTCCGTTCATCAGTTACGGAGGATCCTCCGTGATCTTCCTTTTGGTGGAAATGGGATGGGTCATGAGCGTGGCAAGAGGGATCGAATATCGAAATTGATCAAAAGTACGTGAGTCGGAGAGCGAGGATCGCAAGTGGGAAAGAAAGGCAAAAAATGGATCGCCATATTGTTTTTGTTGATGCTTCTCGTTGCGGGCGCTCTTTGGGCAGGGAATTATCTGCTCAGCAAGTATCACGTGGAAAACATTTACGTGGATGGTAACATCCATTATTCTGACGAAGAGATCAAGGAGATGATCATGGGCGGCGTGCTCGGTGACAACTCCCTTTATCTGTCGCACAAGTACAAGAACTGGAGTGCCAAGAACATTCCGTTCATCGATGCGATCACGGTCGAGACGCTTTCTCCTGACACCATTAAGATCACGGTGTATGAAAAGGCGCTTGCAGGATATATCAAATATCTGGATGCTTACATGTATTTTGATAAGGACGGGTACCTGGTTGAGAATTCCAGCGTCAGAACGGCTGGGATCCCTCAGATCACGGGTCTGTCCTTTTCGTATGCAGTTTTGGAAAAACCGCTGCCGGTGCAAGATGATAAGGTGTTTGGCGACATCCTGACAATCACGAAATTGCTCAAAAAGTATGAATTGTCTGCCGACAGGATCCAATTTGACGGAAGCAACGTAACTCTTCACTTCGGAGGCATCCGCGTGGCTCTGGGAAATGAGAGGAGCAGGCTGGAAAATAAGATCATGATCATACCGCAGGTGCTCGACAGTCTGGGTGACGTCAAGGGAGTGTTCCACATGGAGAGCTATGACGAAACTCACGGCAATTACGTATTTAAACCGACTGAATGAGTCAATTTGCTTATATTTTTGTGCATTTTGTAAAAATTTTGTTGATTATTTCGAAAAATGATTATATGATAAATCTGATGGTTCCCGATCTGGAGCCATATATTGCAAAAGACTTATGAGAAGGAGGACGGACCGTTGATCGAAATAAACAATAACGAAACGGAAGCTGGAGCAAAGATAATTGTTGTCGGTGTTGGCGGAGCTGGAAACAACGCCGTGAACAGGATGGTGGAGGAGGGGATCGACCTCGTTGACTTCATTGGAATGAACACGGATAAGCAGGCACTTAGGCTTTGCAAAGCCCCCAGAATCCTTCAGATGGGTGAAAAGCTTACCAAGGGACTTGGCGCAGGAGCGAAGCCCGAGGTTGGTGAGCAGGCAGCTGAGGAAAGCAAGGAAGAGATTGCAAACGCACTCGCAGGTGCTGACATGGTTTTCGTAACCTGTGGCATGGGCGGCGGAACCGGTACCGGTGCCGCACCTGTTGTTGCTAAGGTTGCTAAGGATCAGGGAAGCCTGACCGTTGGCGTCGTGACTAAGCCTTTCCGTTTTGAAGCTAAGCAGAGAATGAACAATGCGCTGATGGGCATTGATCGTCTTAAGGAAAACGTGGACACGCTGATCGTGATCCCGAACGATAAGCTTCTTGAGATTGTGGACAAGCGTACCACGATGCCCGATGCTCTGAAGAAGGCAGACGAAGTTCTGCAGCAGGCAGTTCAGGGAATTACCGATCTGATCAACGTTCCCGCGATCATCAATCTGGACTTCGCAGACGTTCAGACGGCAATGAAGAACAAGGGTATCGCTCATATTGGTATCGGCTACGGCGAAGGCGATGACAAGGCTGAGATCGCAGTGAAGATGGCTGTAGAGAGCCCGCTGCTTGAGACTTCCATCCGCGGCGCTTCCGACATCATCCTGAACATCTCCGGTGACATTTCACTGTTCGACGCAAACACGGCGGCAGGATATATCCAGGAGTGCTGTGGTGAAGAGCTGAACGTGATCTTTGGTGCGAAGTACGATGAGTCCATGAAGGACGCTTGCTCCGTTACCGTGATCGCAACCGGCATTACCGATGGCCTTCAGGTTGGATTTAGTTCCGGTTTCGCAAAGAAGCCCATGTTCACCCAGCCGATCTCAACGATGCCCAGAACCAATCCGAACATGACGAGCAACATGGCGCAAGCTCCCGTACAGCAGCAGCCCCAAGCTCCCACAAAGCCGACGATCCAGGTGTCACAGACACCTCACAAGCCCGTTGACTTAAGGAGTAACGTATCGGAAAAGACGCTGAACATTCCTGATTTCTTAAAGAAAAAGTAAGCAAATGAACACTAGGCGGTAAGGATTTCCCTTACCGCTTTTTTGTGGTCTTTTTGTTGGCAAAAGGGCAAAAATGAGGTATAATAATTCTGTATGACGACTCTTAAGGGAGGCAAGAAAAATGATCGTTCGAGAAGACGTTTTGTCCATGGAATATCTAAAGAAAACGGAATATACCGGATGCCATCAGGGAATGCGATATCGCCTGGAAAAGAAGGAAAATGAAGAAGGGAAAAAGCTCCTTGCGACCGTATGGCCTGAGCCTTTCAATTTCTTTACGACGCCCGAGGAGCAAAAGATCAAGCAGGAATTCTCTTTTGATGAAGACGGCGTGGTGGATGCCATCGCATGGATGAATGATCTTCTGTTTGAAAAAAAGGAGCTTTGGGATCAGGCACCGAAGAACTGGAGCACCTACCAATAAAGAGAATCTTAGAGGCAAAGGATTAGGAGGAAAGCACAAATGAACGTTGCATCATTTGCGAAAGAAGGGTCTGCAAAAGCGTTCCTTACTTATCATGAAGACATGCAAAAGCTTCATATCGGAACAGAGCCTGATCATGCATATTTCATCCCGTTTTCCAGGGGGCAGGATCCCTTTGGAGCCAGAGAGACTTCAAAGGCTTTTGAGCTTTTGAATGGTACTTGGCGTTTTCATTATTATGACAGCATTTTGGATCTGGAGGATGACTTCCTTCATCAGGATTTTGCGGATTCCATTCCCGTGCCTGCCAACTGGCAGCTCCATGGCTACGACCGGGCGCAGTACACCAACGTGGTGTATCCCATCCCCTTTGATCCGCCGTACGTGCCGGATGAAAACCCCGTCGGGGTCTATCAGACGGATTATGCATATGCATCCGACGGCCTTCAGAGGATCTTGTGTTTTGAAGGCGTTGACAGCTGTTTGTACCTTTGGGTCAATGATTCGTTTGTGGGTTATTCTCAGGTGAGTCACCATACCAGTGAGTTCGACTTAACGCCATTCCTAAAAGAAGGGAACAACGTGATCACGCTTGCGGTGCTAAAGTGGTGTGACGGAACCTATTTAGAGGACCAGGACAAGATCCGGCTCTCGGGAATCTTCCGCGACGTTTACGTGCTCTCAAGACCGAAGGAGAGGATCACGGATTATCGTGTTAAGACGATCCTGGAATTTGACCGGGATGCGAAGGATCCGCAGGTGAAAAAGGCAATTCTTAGCGTATGCGTGAAAGGATGCGATGTGAAGCTTGTGCTCACGAGCCCTGACGGCGAAGTGATCTGCGAGGGCGCCTGCAAAGACGGCGAGGAATGTGAGTTTGAAGTTCCAAACGTCAGATTATGGTCTGCGGAATGCCCCGTGCTGTATCATCTGACGATGGAGACGGAGACGGAAGTGGTCGGCGAGAAGGTTGGCTTCAGGACCATCGCACTGGAGGACGGCGTGATCAAGATCAATGGGAAGCCTCTGAAGATCCGCGGCGTGAACCGTCATGACAGTTATCCGGATACGGGCTATGTTGCCTCCGCATCGCAGATGCGTCGCGACTTGGAACTCATGAAGCAACATAACGTCAATGCGATCCGCACCTCGCATTATCCCAATGCGCCCATGTTTTATCAGCTTTGTGATGAATATGGGTTTTACGTGATCGATGAGGCGGACGTGGAGGCCCATGGCTGCGTCGACGTATATAATGATTTCAAGTGGAGTGCGCACAATGGATATAATGGCATTGCGCTGATTGCAAGTGATGAGACGTTCCGCGAGGCAATCCTGGACCGCGAAAAGCTCCTTGTGACAAGGGATTGTAACCGCCCCTGCGTGATCTTTTGGTCCCTTGGAAATGAGAGCGGCTACGGGACCAATTTCCGCGAAGGCGCACAGCTGATCAAAAAGCTCGATGACACCAGACTGGTGCATTATGAGAGCACGCACCATTTGGATGAAACTTCGACGGACGTGCTGGACATGGTGTCGGAGATGTACACGCCGCCCGAGGTAATGCCCGGAAAGCTGGATGCGGATCCGAGGCCGTTTATCTTGTGCGAATATTGTCACGCCATGGGAAATGGCCCCGGAGACCTGGAGGATTATCGAAACGTCTTTTATTCAAATGATCGCTTTGTCGGCGGGCTTGTCTGGGAGTGGTGTGATCATTCCGTACCGCTTGGGACGACAGCGGACGGCAAGGTGAAATATGGCTATGGCGGTGATTTTGGTGAGCGTCACAATGACGGAAATTTCTGCATGGATGGGCTTTGTTATCCCGACAGAAGACCGCACACAGGGCTTCTTGAATTAAAGCAGGTTTATCGGCCCGTTCGGGTTTTGGCGGGCGAGAAGAAGGGCAGCTTTACGCTGCAAAGCTTCTTGTTGTTTGAAAAGGCGGGTGCATTCTTGGAGTGCCGCTATGAGGTGACCGTCGGTGGGAAGAAGGTGCTCTCGGGCGAGCTTGGCTTTACGCTTTCCCCCGCAGGAACGACGACGGTGACCATCCCTGAATTAGAAGATGGAAAGTTTGAGGCACAGGCAGACGCATATATCCGCTTTGTCTTTGTGGCAAAGAAAGCAATGCCTTGGTGTGAGAAGGGCTATGAGGTTTGTTTTGATCAATTGCCGCTCGGTGACCTTGTGACAGCAAAGGAGAGCGAGAACGGAAAGCCTTCTTCGGACGCCGTTGAGACCGCTGAAAACGGGAAGGTTGCTCCAAGCATCGAAACGATCGAGGACGGCTATCTTTTGAGCATTAATGCCAGTGAGCTTCGGTATGTTTTTGACAGGCGTGCAGGCTCCTTTACTTCCATTTCGGCATATGGCAAAGAGCTTCTTGAAAAGCCCCTGCAGTTTAACTTCTTCCGCGCGCCCGTGGACAATGACACCATGCGCGGAGACTGGTACAGGGCGCATTTGAATGAATATGACGTGAAGGTTTATGGCGTGTCTCTTCAAAAGGAGGACGGAAAGGTAAAGCTCGTTGTTGACCAGTCCTTCGGATGGAACATGTATCAGCCTTTCCTTAAGGCAAAGACGGTATATGAGATCGAAGGGAACGGGAGATTAACCATCACCTGCGACGGCGAGACTTCCAATAAGGTAACCTTGCTTCCCAGATTTGGCATTCGCCTGTTCCTGCCAAGAAGCTTTGATGCATTTTCATATCTTGGCTATGGACCTTATGAAAGCTACGCGGACAAGCATCAAGCCTCTTACTTTGGGCTTTTTGCTTCGAAGGTAGCGGATTCTTTTGAGGATTACGTAAGGCCGCAGGAGAATTCGTCCCACTGGGGATGCAAGTATATGACGATCGAGGGAGAAGGACTTGCTCTGACCTTTGCGGGAGAGAAGGACATTTCCTTCAACGTTTCGGAGTATACGCAGGAAGAGCTTGCGGGCAAGCGCCATAATTTCGAATTGGAAAAATGCGGTCAGACCGTGGTCTGCGTTGACGGTCAAATGGCCGGCGTCGGTTCGAACAGCTGTGGCCCAGCACTTTCAGAGCGATATCGCATTCCCCTGCCGAACCTTCATCTGAAATTATCCATGGAGATTCAAAAAAAGTAACTGCTGAGGTGACGTGAATTGGTACAAGTCTATTACGGGGTCGCATTTGCAATAGCGATCATGTTTGCTGCAACCTATATTCATATCTGGCATAAGCATTTTGACATCAATTTTACGATGGTCTTTTCGCTGGTTCCCATCGCCTGCTTAGGCTATTGGATGGGCTCTACCGCGACGAACCTGGAGGAGGCGTTCGCGGCGCTCAAGGTCATCTATATTGGCGGATGCTTTTTGCAGCTGTTCATTTTGTTCAGCGTCATGAACCTTTGCCGGATCCGCGTTGGCAGATGGATCAGAGTCTTGCTCTTTTTTGTCACGGCGCTGATCTACGCCTCCGTGCTGACGATCGGACGAACGGACCTGTTCTACAAGAGCGTAACGTTTGAACTTGTGAACGGCCTGCCGGTTCTTACGAAACAATATGCCTGGATGCATACGGTTTTCTATGCCGTATTGATCATGTTCTTTTTGGCGTCGCTCATCGTGATCGGGTACTCTTGGCTGAAAAAAAGTCAGGTGCCGAGAACGATCATCTATCTTTTGATATTCCCTGACGTCATTTGCGTATCCTGCTTTTTCCTGGGCAGGAAGGTTGTCAGCACCATCGATCTTGTGCCTGTGGGCTATGTGATCGCCGAGGTGATCTACCTTCTGATCGCATATCGCGTCAACCTGTATGACGTCGGCGAAACCGTGATCGATTCCATGGTGCGGGAGAGGGCGATCGGATATATCTCCTTTGATTTTAACAATCGGTACCTTGGAAGCAATGAGATGGCAAGGAAGCTCATTCCTGAGCTGTCCGTGCTGAAGGTGGATCAGGTGCTCGGTGAGTCGGCAAACGAAAAGAAGATCTGGCACTTCTTGGAAAGCTTCCAGAAGAACCAGGACAATGACCTGTTTGTCTTTACCTATCACGAGACGGAGGCGCCCGACGACGAGCGGATCTACAACGTGAACGTCAATTACCTGTATGACGGAGTGAAAAAGCGCGGCTACATCATCACCTTTACGGATGACACGCAGAATCGAAAGTACATTCAGCTGCTGGACAGCTATAATGACAAGTTAAAGCGCGAGGTGGACGCAAAGACGCAGCATATCATGGAGATGCATGACAACCTGATCATGAGTCTCGCAACGATGGTTGAAAGTCGTGACAATTCCACGGGAGGTCACATCAAGCGTACCAGTGAGGGCGTGCGCATTTTGGTTGATGAGATCCTAAAGCTCGGGACACTTTCCTTGTCAGAGGAATTCTGTAAGGACGTCATCAAGGCGGCGCCCATGCATGACCTTGGGAAGATCGCCGTGGATGACGAGGTGCTCCGTAAGCCCGGAAAGTTCACGGACGAGGAGTTTGAAAAGATGAAGATCCATGCGGCCGAGGGCGCCAGGGTCATTCATGAGATCCTCGAGCACACCGACGATGAGTCCTTTAAGCATGTCGCGGAAAACGTGGCGCATTATCATCACGAGCGCTGGGACGGTTCCGGATATCCCGAGGGACTTTCGGGGGAGCAGATCCCGATCGAGGCGAGGATCATGGCCATTGCGGACGTATATGATGCATTGGTCAGCAAACGTGTTTACAAGGAAGCCTTCAGCACGGATCGCGCAAACGCCATCATCATGGAGGGCATGGGGACGCAGTTTGATCCAAGCCTGAAGACGGCATATGAAAAAGCAAGACCGAGGCTGGAAGCATATTATAAAGCAATCTGAGCGCTGACAGGAACATGTTGTTAAGCAATCTGGGCGCTGATGATTAAAGGAGGATCAAAAGCATGGAACGCGAGAACTTTGGCACAAATCCCATCATCAAGAACATTTACACGGCGGACCCCGCGCCCATGGTGTATGGGGACACGCTCTATCTTTACACGACGCACGACGAGGACATGCTTGTGAATGATTTCTACACCATGATCGACTGGAGGTGCTTTTCCACCAAGGACATGGTGCACTGGACGGATCACGGCAAGGTTTTTTCGCTGGACGACATCGCATGGGCGGATGACCGTGCGTGGGCGCCACAGGCCATCGAGAGAAACGGTAAGTTTTATCTGTATTGCCCCGTGCATAAAAAGGACGGTGGCATGGCCATTGCGGTAGGCATTTCCGATCGTCCGGAGGGACCGTTTAAGGACCTTGGATATCCCCTTGTTGACGAGGGTGACTGGAATGACATTGATCCCACGGTATTTATCGACGATGATGGTCAGGCGTACCTTTATTTCGGAAATCCGGAGCTTCGCTACGTGCTTTTGAATGAGGACATGATCTCTTATGATCAGACGGTGGGCGTAGGCAGGATTCCCATGACACAGGAGTCCTTTGCAGAGGGCGGTCACATGACCGGAACGACTTACGGGGAAGGCCCTTGGTTCTACAAGAGAAATGGCCTTTACTACATGGTATATGCAGCCTTTGCTAAGGGCGTGCATCAGGAACATTTGGCATATTCCACCGCCGAAGGCCCCACGGGTCCTTGGAAGTACGGCGGAGTGCTGATGACGGAAGAGGGCGGTGTTTTCACGAACCATCCCGGCGTTTGCGACTTCAAGGGACATTCGTACCTGTTCTATCACACCGGAGAGCTCCCGGGAGGGAGTCTGTTCCACAGAAGCGTTTGTGTTGCGGAGTTTTCCTATAATGAAGACGGGTCGATTAACGTGATCCCGATGTGCTCCGGCGTGAAGGGCATCGAGTAGGAGCGGCGTATGCAGGAAACGATTTTTAGTTGACATGAATGTCGAAAAAGCGTAAAATCACCTTAGGTAAACCCTATTCTATTGCACAAGGAGGAACTCAAAGTGAAGTGTCCCTATTGTAATCAGGAAAACACCCGCGTGATCGATTCCAGACCTGCAGAAGATAATAATTCCATAAGGCGCAGAAGAGAATGCGATGAGTGCGGAAAAAGATTTACCACCTATGAGAAGATCGAGACGATCCCGCTGATCATCATCAAGAAGGACAACAATCGTCAGACCTATGATCGCGAAAAGATCGAGGCAGGCGTGCTCCGTGCATGTCACAAGCGTCCCGTCAGCGCGACCCAGCTCAATAACCTCGTGAATGAGGTCGAAAACGAGATCTTCAGCATGGAAGACAAAGAGATCCCGAGCCGCGTGATCGGTGAGATCGTTATGAATAAGCTCAAGGACCTTGATGAGGTGGCTTACGTAAGATTCGCCTCGGTGTATCGGGAATTCAAAGACATCAATACGTTTATGGATGAATTGAAAACGATGTTGAAGTAAGGCTTACGAAACGAAATCCGCGGAGAATATCCGCGGATTTTTTACGCAGGAACAAAGGCGAAAGGCAGAGCGATGATATATTTTGACAATGCCGCGACAACTAAACTAAACGCCAAAGTGCTTGAGGAAATGATGCCGTACCTAACGGAAGAGTTCGGCAATCCAAGCGCGATCTATTCCCTCGGCAGTCATGCGAAAAAGGCACTGGCGATGGCGAGGAGACGCGTAGCCGCCGTGATCGGTGCTGAGGCGGGTGAGATCACCTTTACCTCAGGCGGATCGGAGAGCGATAACCTGGCCATCTTTTCAGCCGTAAAGTCCATGCAGGACCGTGGAAAACATGTCATCACGACAAAGATCGAGCATCATGCGGTCTTAAATGCGTGCAAAGAGCTGGAAAAGCAAGGATACCAGGTGACCTATGTAGGTGTTAATGAGCAGGGGCGCATCGAACCTGCGGAAGTGCAAAAGGCCATTCGTCCTGACACGGTTTTGATCAGTGTCATGTTTGCAAATAATGAGGTGGGAACGATCCAGCCCATCGCGGAGATTGGAAGGATCGCAAGGGAGAAGGGCATTCTTTTTCACGTGGACGCCGTGCAGGCATTTGGTCACGTGGCGATCGACGTGAAAGAGATGAAGATCGATCTTTTGAGCGCCAGTGCGCATAAGCTTCACGGGCCCAAGGGCGTGGGGCTTCTTTACGTGCGGGAGGGACTTCGCCTTTCGCCAATGATCTTTGGCGGTAAGCAGGAGCGTGGACGCCGTGCGGGAACGGAAAACATTCCGGGCATTGTCGGGTTTGGAAAGGCCGCTGAATTAGCGCTCGCGAACATGGGGGAGAATGCAAAACAGGTGCGCGCACTTACGGAGCATATGAAGCGAAGGCTAGGTGAGGAAATCCCTGGCATCCTCTTCAACGGAACGGATGAAACGCGTCTTGCGGGGCACGTGAGCGTGTGCATCCCGCCCCTGGAGGGGGAGTCCGTACTGATCCAGCTGGATGCGCGCGGGATCTGCGCTTCAAGCGGATCGGCTTGTACAATTGGTAGCAGTGAGCCGTCTCACGTGTTGCTCGCGATGGGAAGACAGGCGCAGGAAGCCAAGGCATCACTCCGATTCACCTTGTCCGAGGAAAATACGATGGCAGAAGTGGATGAAACCGTGGATGCCTTGAAGGAGATCGTGGGTAAGATGCGAAAGGCGATGGGATATCATACAGAGGGATCAGGATCGAGCGTTCCTAAGGCAAAGAAAAAGGTCGTGGTCGGAATGTCCGGAGGCGTGGATTCCTCCGTTGCGGCGCTTCTTTTAAAGGAACAGGGATATGACGTCGTCGGCGTTACCATGCAGATCTGGAAGGACGAGAATTCCTGCAAGGTAAGCGAGCATGGCGGGTGCTGCGGCGCCTCGGCCGTGGAGGACGCAAGACGCGTTGCCGAGGTTTTGGACATCCCATATTACGTGATGGATTTTAGGGACGAATTCAAGAAAGAGGTTATGGATCCTTTTGTGGAAGAGTACTTGCAGGGCAGAACGCCGAATCCATGCATTCTTTGCAACAGAAGAGTGAAGTGGGAAGCTCTGCTTCAAAGAAGCCTTGCACTGGGCGCGGATTATGTCGCAACGGGTCATTATGCAAGGATTGAAAGCCTTCCAAACGGCAGGCTTTGTCTTCGTGCGTCCGTGACCAAGGGAAAGGATCAGACTTATGCGCTCTATGGCCTGACACAGGAGCAGCTAAAGCATACGCTGATGCCCGTCGGGGAGTATGATAAGGAACAGATCCGCGAGATCGCTGCGAAGGCAGGACTTCCTGTCGCAAACAAGCCGGACAGCCAGGAGATATGCTTCGTGCCCGAGGATGATTATGCCGCTTTTATTGATCGAGAGGCAGGAGACCGTGTGCCTGGCCCCGGGAATTTTGTGACGGCGAAAGGAGAGATCCTTGGCGAGCACAAGGGCATCACGCACTATACGATCGGGCAGCGCCGCGGCTTGGAACTCCCCATGGGGCACCGCGTTTTTGTGACCGAGATCCGGCCAAAGACCAATGAGGTCGTGATCGGAGAAAACGAGGAACTCTTTGTGGATCGCCTTACTTGCAACAAACTGAATTTCATGGCAATTGACGACCTTACCGCACCCATGCGCGTGAAGGCAAAGATCAGATATAATCATGGGGGAGAGTATTGCACGATCGAAAAGATCGGAGAGGACCTTGTGGAATGCAGATTTGAAGCGAAGGTTCGCGCCGCAACGCCCGGCCAGGCCGTCGTGTTCTACGACGGTGAGCATGTCCTTGGCGGCGGCACGATCCTTTAAGACGTGCCAAAAGGAACCGTCCCCAGTGGCACAATCCTGCCAGTGGGGACGGTTCTTTTTGGCACATTTATAGTTGACGAAATGCGGCACTATAGTTTAACAAAATGCGGCACTCTTTTTTCAAAGACGCAGTAGTACTTGAAGCCGCAGTCGGCAAGCACCTCGGCTGCGTGGTCGAAGGAGGTGCCCACGTTCTTTTCATCGTGGGCGTCGCTCCCGACAGTGATGACTTCGCCGCCGAGCTCGCGGTAGCGCTTTAGGATTTCCTTGCAGGGATTGAAATCCCGCATGCCGCGCGCGAGGCTGCTGGTGTTCAGCTCGATCCCTTTTTCTTTCTCTAAAAGCAGCTCAAGGATCGGATCGATGACATCCTTATACTTATCATAGCCATAATCACGATCACGGTTCGGGCCGTAGCGCACCACGTAATCCAAATGACCGTAAACGTCAAAATTCTGGAACTTCTTAACATTCTCCAAAATGGATTCAAAATATTCCCGATAAGCTTCCTCCTCGGTTCGGCCTTCGAAGAAATATGGATAATAAGGATCTTTTCCATGGCATATGTGGGAGGAACCAATGATAAAATCGAAATCATGGCTCTTGGCCAACACGGCGTTCTGGCGCATGCACTCAGGCTGAAGGCCGAGCTCAATGCCAAAGAGGACCTGAATCTGATCGGCATATTTTTCCTTCAGTCCGATGAGTTCATATAAATACGAATCGACGTTCAAAAGGAAGATGGAACCGGGTTCTCCCTCCGGGGAATCCGGGTAGTCAAAATCGTTGTGTTCCGTAAAGCATATGGTATCGAGGCCCAGCTCAATGCCCTTTTTGATGATGTCTTCCATGGGGGCGGTGCTGTCGCCGGAATGATGCGAGTGAAGATGTACGTCTGCTTTGATCTTCATGTTGTTCCTTTCCGGAGCGCGTTCCTTTTCCGATATGGCACGGCGCGTGCTCCTTCCTTATGTAACAATAGCAGATATTTGCTAAAAAAACACTAAAAAAATGACGAAACGACAAAAAAATTCACAAAGAGGAAATATTTTTGATTTATCTCTTGAATTTACGCATGGAATCACGTAAAATATGTTTGCTGATAAAATTTTGACAATCTAAAAAGGGAAAGGTACTCCCAGAGCCCTGAACATTGTCGAAAGAAAAATAAAATTTTAGGAGGAATCTAAAATGGCAGTAAAAGTTGCGATTAATGGTTTTGGCCGTATTGGTCGTCTGGCTTTCAGACAGATGTTCGGAGCACCTGGTTATGAGGTTGTTGCAATCAACGATCTGACCAAGCCCTCCATGCTTGCTCAGCTTCTTAAGTATGATACCGCACAGGGCGGATATTGCGGAAAGATCGGTGAGAATCTTCACACCGTAACCGCTGATGATGAAGCAGGCACCCTTACCGTTGACGGTAAGACCCTGAAGATCTACGCTATGGCTAAGGCTAACGAGCTCCCTTGGGGTGAGATCGGCGTAGACGTTGTTCTTGAGTGTACTGGTTTCTACTGCTCCAAGGAGAAGAGCCAGGCTCACATCGATGCAGGCGCTAAGAAGGTTGTTATCTCCGCACCCGCTGGTAACGATCTGAAGACCATCGTATTCTCCGTAAACGAGAAGACCCTGACCGCTGATGATCAGATCATCTCCGCTGCATCCTGCACCACCAACTGCCTTGCACCCATGGCTAAGGCTCTGAACGATTACGCTCCCATCCAGAGCGGTATCATGAGCACCATCCATGCATATACCGGCGACCAGATGATCCTTGACGGTCCTCACAGAAAGGGTGACCTTCGTCGTGCTCGTGCAGGCGCTGCAAACATCGTTCCCAACAGCACCGGCGCTGCAAAGGCTATCGGCCTTGTTATCCCTGAGCTGAACGGCAAGCTGATCGGCTCCGCACAGCGTGTTCCCGTTCCCACCGGTTCCACCACGATCCTTACCGCAGTTGTTAAGGGCGCTAACGTAACCAAGGAAGGCATCAACGCTGCAATGAAGGCTGCTGCTTCCGAGTCCTTCGGTTACAACGAGGATCAGATCGTTTCTTCCGACGTTATCGGTATGAGATTTGGTTCCCTGTTCGATGCAACCCAGACCATGGTTTCCAAGATTGACGAGGATACCTACCAGGTACAGGTTGTTTCATGGTATGACAACGAGAACTCCTACACCAGCCAGATGGTTCGTACCATTAAGTACTTCGCTGAGCTGAACTAAGAGTTAGCAAAAGAGACCTTAGGGGTCCGGTCTTATGGACCGGGCCCCTTAACCACTTTAAATATCAAAAATGGAGGTTCCTAAAATGAGCTTAAACAAGAAATCCGTAGACGACATTAATGCAAAGGGCAAGCGCGTTCTCGTAAGATGTGACTTCAACGTTCCCCTGAAGGATGGCGTGATCACCGACGAGACCCGTATCGTTGCAGCACTTCCCACCATCAAGAAGCTGATCGCTGACGGCGGCAAGGTGATCCTTTGCTCCCATCTTGGCAAGGTAAAGGAAGGCCCCAATGAGAAGGAGTCCCTTGCACCCGTTGCAAAGAGACTTTCCGAGAAGCTTGGCAAGGAAGTTGTTTTCGTAGCTGATTACAACGTAACTGGCGAGGCTGCTACCAAGGCAGTTGAGAACATGAAGGAAGGCGACGTTGTTCTGCTTCAGAACACTCGTTTCCGCGGCACGGAAGAGACCAAGAACGGCGAAAAGTTCTCCAAGGAGCTCGCTGATCTGGCTGATCTTTACGTTTGCGACGCATTCGGTTCTTCCCACAGAGCACATGCTTCCGTGGAAGGCGTTACCAAGTTCATCACCGCTAAGGGCGGCGAGAACGTTGTTGGTTATCTGATGCAGAAGGAAATCGATTTCCTCGGCAATGCAGTTGAGAATCCCGTTCGTCCTTTCGTGGCAATCCTTGGCGGCGCTAAGGTTGCTGACAAGCTGAACGTTATCTCCAACTTGCTTGAGAAGTGCGATACCCTGATCATCGGCGGCGGCATGGCTTACACCTTCTTAAAGGCACAGGGCTATGAGATCGGTAAGTCCCTCGTTGACAACGAGAAGATCGACTACTGCAAGGAGATGATGGAGAAGGCTGCAAAGCTTGGCAAGAAGCTTCTTCTTCCCGTTGACTCCGTTACCATCGCTGAGTTCCCTAACCCCATCGACGCACCTGTTGAGACCGTTGTTTGCGATGTTGACAAGATGCCTGCAGACAGAGAGGGTTGCGACATCGGACCTAAGACCGCTGCACTGTACGCAGAGGCAGTAAAGAGCGCTAAGACCGTTGTTTGGAACGGACCTATGGGCGTGTTCGAGAATCCTACCCTGGCAGCTGGTACCATCGCAGTTGCGAAGGCTCTTGCTGAGACCGATGCAACCACGATCATCGGCGGCGGTGATTCCGCATCTGCAGTTAACAACCTTGGCTTCGGCGACAAGATGAGCCACATCTCCACCGGCGGCGGCGCTTCCCTGGAGTTCCTTGAGGGCAAGGTTCTTCCCGGCGTAGCAGCAGCTGACGACAAGTAATCATTTTGAAAGCATTCGGGCTGCCCGGCGTGCCGCGGCGGCCCGAAGTAAAATAGGAGGATAATATGGCAAGAAAGAAGATCATCGCAGGCAACTGGAAGATGAACATGACTCCCAGCGAGGCAGTTGCCCTGGTTAACACCTTAAAGCCCCTTGTAGTTAATGATGACGTGGACGTAGTGTTCTGCGTTCCCGCAATCGACATCATCCCTGCAATGGAAGCAGCAAAGGGCACCAACATCAACATCGGCGCAGAGAACATGTACTTCGAGGAGAAGGGTGCCTTCACCGGCGAGATTTCTCCCGCAATGCTACTTGACGCCGGCGTGAAGTACGTGATCATCGGTCACTCAGAGAGAAGAGAGTACTTCGCAGAGTCCGACGAGACCGTAAACAAGAAGATCCTGAAGGCATTTGAGCACGGCATCACCCCCATCATCTGCTGTGGCGAGTCCTTAAAGCAGAGAGAGCAGGGCATTACGATTGACTGGATCCGTCAGCAGATCAAGATCGCATTCCTGAACGTGACCGCTGCGCAGGCTGCAACCGCAGTGATCGCATATGAGCCCATCTGGGCCATCGGTACCGGCAAGGTTGCTACCACCGAGCAGGCACAGGAGGTTTGCAAGGCGATCCGCGATTGCATCGCAGAGATCTATGATGACGCTACCGCAGCAAGCATCCGCATTCAGTACGGCGGTTCCGTATCCGCATCCAGCGCTCCTGAGCTGTTTGCACAGCCCGACATCGACGGCGGCCTTGTTGGCGGCGCTTCCCTGAAGCCCGACTTCGGCAAGATCGTAAATTACAACAAATAAGACAAGAGACTTAGAGCTTCGCCAGAAATGGCGAGGCTCTTTTTTTGCTTTTTTTCAAAAATCTCTATGAGAAACAAAAAAGTTTTGCTATAATGTTCACAGTGCATGTAATTCGTGCAAATTACATTTGGAGGTAAGACAATGATCTTTAAGTGTAAGAACTGTGGTGGTAATGCGATTTACGACCCGGAAAAGAAAATGATCGTCTGTCCGTTCTGTGACAGCGAGAATAACTATGACCGCAAGGACAAGGAAACGACCTATGGGCTGGAGGTTTGTCCGGAATGCGGCGGTACCATTCCCGTGGAGCAGTATGACAGTGCCATGAAATGTCCTTATTGCGATAACTCCGTGATCTTTAACCCCCGTGTTGAGGGCGAGTATCTTCCGAGGTTCGTGATCCCGTTTGAGATCGGGAAAGAGCGTACCAAGGGCATGATCCGCGAGCGCTTTAAGAAGTTTAAGTTTGCGCCTTCCGATTTCCTTTCCGAGGCGCGTCTGGACAGCATGCAGGGCGTTTACGTGCCGTTTTGGTTCTATGATTACAAGACCCGTGCGGCATATGAAGGCGAAGGTACAAAGGTTCGTTCCTGGACCAGCGGAAGCTATCGCTATACGGAGACTTCTTATTATTCCATCGTCCGTAACATGGACATTCCTTATGAGAAGCTCCCCGCAGACGCGTCCATTAAGATGCCTGATGAGATCATGGACCTGATGGAGCCCTATGATTATTCAAAGCTTGAGAATTTCAAGCCTGAATTCCTTTCCGGCTTCAATGCAGAGTATTACAACATGCCTGCAGAGCAGATCGAGAGTCGCGCGAAGCAGAAGATGGAGAGCAGTGCAAACTCGATCCTCAGCAGCACGATCACCGGATATACCACGGTCCGTGAGAAGAGCAAGCAGATCAGCATCCTGAATCGCAACACGAATTACGGACTCATGCCCGTATGGCGTTACGTATATGAGTATAACAAGCAGGAATATCCTTTCTACGTAAACGGAGAGACCGGAAAGATCGTCGGTACGGCGCCTCTGTCCAAGAAGAAGGTCCTGTTCTATTCGGCAACGCTTTGGTTCCTGTTGACGGTGCTCCTGGCATCCATCAATGGCATTTTAGGATTGGTTTAGGAGGGCAGGAACGATGGAAAAATATGACGTAAAAGCAGAAGAGCGTAAGAAATTTCTAAAATCCTTCTTGGTGTGGATGATCCTTGCAGGTATTGCCCTGATCGCGTTTTTGGTGGTGCTCGTGACGAGAAAGCCTGAGGAGGTTCCGGAGATCCCCGAGGTCGTAAGAAATAACGACATCGCCCCCGTGGAGAGAGTATATGACTACGCTGAAGTTTTGTCAGACCAGGAAGAGACAGAGCTTCGAAATCTGATCGCAGACTACGAAGAGCGCTCCAAGTGTGACCTTGTTTTGGTGACCATTGATCAGGCCGTTGGCCTTTCGGATGAAGAGTGGACGAACACGATGGTCAACCTTGCGGATGACTTCTATGATCAGAAGGCATTTGGATACGACCAGCCGCACGGCGACGGCGCATTGCTCATGGATAACTGGTATCATGCAGGGCAGGACGATAGCCAGGCAGGCGCATGGCTTTCCACTTCCGGAAAACTCGAGTGGGCCATTGGACCGCGTGAGGAGCAGGCGGTATGGGATGCATTGGATGCGGGCTTTGAATACAGTACGTATGAAGCCTATGCCAGAGCCATTAAGAAGATCGCATATTACGGCGAAGAAGATGCCAACGGCGGAGTCAGACAAAAAGGTTCTGCACAGCTTCCCTGGTGGCTTATGTTAGGCGCTCCCATAGTCATTGCATTGATCTATGCAGCGGTGAACATGAAGCAGAAGGCCGGAGCCGTGACGACGACGGCGATGACCTACGTAAGCGGCGGTCAGCCGACGGAGAACGTACGCAGGGATGATTTCCTCAGAAAGAGCGTTTCCAAGGTCAAGATCGAGACTTCGAGCTCTTCGAGAAGTGGCGGCGGCGGAAGCTACGGCCATCATACCAGCAGCGGAGGCTTTAGCCACGGCGGCGGCGGACACAGAAGATAAGTGCGGCAAAACACCCGCGGCGCACGCATATGACAAAAAAAGACAATAAGAAAAGCACCCATGACGGTTGGGTGCTTTTCGTTGTTGTTCTTTAATCGTTTATAAAGCCGTTGCCTTATTATGCCATCTCGTTGACAGCCTTGGCAATGCGAGAAACTTTTCTTGCAACGTTATTCTTGTGATAAACGCCCTTGCTGCCAGCCATCTCAATGATCTTGGTAGCGTTTGCAAGCTCAGCCTTTGCAGCTTCCTTGTCACCGCTCTCCACTGCAGCGAAAACCTTCTTGATCGCGGTCTTAACACCGGACTTGATGGCTTTATTTCTCTCAGCATTCTCGCGGGCTACGGAAATTCTCTTCTTCGCGGATTTGATATTTGCCAATGTTTTATACCTCCATTTGATAAATAAACACATTGATCGCAGCGGTTTGCACAGCCAGACACGGAAGACTAATGCAAACATACTCTTGTAGTTTAGGTAATTATTTCAATTTTGTCAATACATAAATGAGAAAAAACATAAAAAAAATAGACAATCCCATATTTTTCTGATAGAATTAAAAGCCGAGATTGCTATGTTTTGAAGAAAGAACGAGAGGTTATCAAATGGCCCATACAGACCAATCCAAGATCCGTAATTTTTGCATCATCGCGCATATTGACCACGGCAAATCCACGTTGGCGGACCGCATCATCGAACAGACGGGGCTTCTGACCAGCAGGGAGATGCAGGCGCAGGTCCTTGACAACATGGAGCTTGAGCGCGAGAGAGGCATTACCATAAAGGCCCAGGCCGTTCGCACGGTCTATAAGGCAAAAGACGGACAAGAGTATATTTTCAACCTGATCGACACCCCTGGTCACGTGGATTTTAACTATGAGGTGAGCAGATCCCTGGCTGCCTGCGACGGCGCGATCCTTGTCGTGGACGCAGCGCAGGGCATTGAGGCGCAGACGCTGGCGAACGTATATCTTGCGCTGGATCATGACCTGGACGTATTCCCGGTGATCAACAAGATCGACCTTCCCAGTGCCGAGCCCCAGAGAGTCATTGACGAGATCGAGGACGTGATCGGCCTGGAAGCCCAGGACGCGCCGCTGATCTCCGCAAAGAACGGCATTGGCATTGACGAAGTGCTTGAGCAGATCGTTCAGAAGGTCCCGGCACCCAAGGGAGATCCGAATGCGCCCCTTCAGGCTTTGATCTTTGACTGTGTATATGATTCCTATAAGGGCGTCATCGTGTTCTGCCGCATTATGGAGGGCACGGTGAAAAAGGGGACGGAGATCCTGATGATGGCGACGGGCGCCCGTGAGGAAGTCGTTGAGGTGGGGTATTTTGGCGCTGGCCAGTTCATCCCCTGCGAGGAGCTTTCCGCAGGCATGGTAGGATATATCACCGCCTCCATCAAGAACGTGAAGGACACTGCCGTGGGTGACACGGTGACGGATGCGATGAACCCTTGCAAGGAGCCGCTTCCTGGCTACAAGAAGGTACTCTCCATGGTTTACTGCGGCATTTATCCCGCGGACGGCGCTAAGTACCCGGATCTTCGTGATGCGCTTGAAAAGCTGCAGCTCAATGACGCATCGCTGTTTTATGAGCCCGAGACCTCCATTGCGCTTGGTTTTGGCTTCCGCTGCGGATTCCTTGGACTCCTTCATCTTGAGATCATTCAGGAGCGCCTTGAGCGCGAATATAACCTGGACCTCGTTACGACGGCGCCTGGCGTTGTATATAAGGTGCATAAGACCAACGGCGATGTCATCGAGCTGACCAATCCTTCGAACCTTCCCGATCCTTCTGAGATCGAGTATATGGAAGAGCCCATCGTGTCCGCTGAGATCATGGTGACCAGCGAATTCATCGGATCGATCATGGAGCTCTGTCAGGAGAGAAGAGGCCGGTATCTCGGCATGGAATACATCGAAGGGACCAGAGCCCTTCTGAAATATGAATTACCGCTCAACGAGATCATATACGATTTCTTTGACGCACTGAAATCCAGATCGCGCGGCTACGCATCCTTTGACTATGACATCAAGGGCTATGAGCAGTCCAAGCTGGTCAAGCTCGACATTCTGATCAACCGCGAGGAGGTGGATGCGCTGAGCTTTATCGTACATGCGGATTCCGCCTATGAGCGTGGCAGAAAGATGTGTGAAAAGCTCAAGGACGAGATCCCGAGGCACTTGTTCGAGATTCCGATCCAGGCGGCCGTTGGCGGCAAGATCATCGCAAGAGAAACCGTGAAAGCCATGCGCAAGGACGTGCTTGCGAAGTGCTATGGCGGAGACATCACCCGTAAGAAAAAACTCTTAGAGAAGCAGAAGGAAGGCAAAAAGCGCATGCGTCAGGTCGGCAACGTTGAGATCCCGCAGAAGGCCTTTATGAGCGTCCTAAAGCTTGACGACAAGGATTAGTCGGATGAAAGATGATTCTTTGATGCTCTACCTTCACGTTCCATTCTGTGTGAAGAAATGTAATTATTGTGATTTTCTGTCCTTCGCAAGCGGCGACGACACGAAGGAACGCTATGTCGATGCCTTGTGCAAGGAGCTTGTGGGCAGAAAACAGGAAATGCTGGGGAGGCGTGTTTCTTCCATCTTTTTTGGTGGGGGAACGCCCTCCCTGCTTTCACATGCACGCATCAGAAGAATCCTCGACTTGATACGCAGGATCGCCTATGTTGACAAGAACGCTGAGATCACCATGGAATGCAATCCGGGAACCGCGACCTTCGAGAACCTAAAAGGCTACCGCGAGGCGGGCGTCAACCGCCTGAGCATCGGACTGCAGTCCGCATCGTCAAAGGAACTAAAGCTCCTTGGAAGGATCCATGACTACCGCACCTTTTTGAAGACCTATCAGGACGCACGAAAAGCAGGGTTTTTGGGCGTCAACGTGGATCTGATGAGTGCCATCCCGGGACAGGACCTTGCGGCCTTTCGTGAGACGCTAGAGAGCGTCCTTGGCCTTTCGCCCCAACCGGAGCACCTTTCCGTATATTCCCTCATCCTCGAGGAGGGCACCAAGTTTTGGCAGTGGGATCAGGAAGGGCGTTTTCAAGGGGACCTGGCGATCCCGTCGGAAGAGGTTGACCGCGCGATCTATGCCGACACGAGAGAGCGCCTTACAAAGGCAGGCTATGAGCAATATGAGATCTCCAATTATGCAAAGCCAGGGTTTGAATGCCGTCATAACCTGGGTTACTGGACCAGGCGAGATTACTTAGGCTTAGGCCTTGGCGCAGCGTCACTCTTGTCTGAGGTGCGTTATCAAAACGAGACGGACATTGGGAAATATCTTGCAGATCCGCTCGCGGGACGCAGCGCGCAAACACTTTCTAAGAAGGATCAGATGGAGGAGTTCCTGTTCCTTGGACTTCGTAAGTGCAAAGGCGTTCCAAAGAAAGAATTCTTAGAGTGCTTTGGCAGTTCCCTTTCGGAAGTATATTCCGCCGTCATCGAAAAGAATGTATCCAACGGGCTCCTTGAAGAGGACGAAGAAGGGATCCGGCTTACGAAACGCGGCATGGACCTTGCCAATTATGTATGTGCTCAGTTTTTACTGGATGAAGTTTAAATGACCTCTTGCGAAATCGCAGGAGGTCATTTATAATGTCAATATCACTTTCTATTCTTTTGTTTCAAATGACGTGCGCTTATCATCTGAAGCATGTCATCTTCGGGATTTTCCCAGGCAATTCCCTTTTTACTTTTGATATGAGCGAAAGGCAGGAGCAGGCTTTTTTTGCGTGTTTGGATTTTTCGCATGGTTTCATTTGAAACAAAGGAAAATACACATAAAGAAGGAGGTATTATGTATAGCACTGTTTTATCAGGCGCCTTGCTGGGGGTTCAGGCCGCCATGGTTTTGGTGGAGGTGGATGCGACGAATGGATTGCCCTCCATCAACATGGTCGGCTCCCTTAGCGGCGAGGTGCGAGAGTCAAAGGAGCGTGTCCTTGCAGCGCTCAAAAACGCGGGGATCGACATCCCGCCAAAGCATGTCACGATCAATCTTTCACCGGCGGACTTACGAAAAGAGGGGACCGCATATGACTTACCCATCGCCGTCGGCATGCTTCAGGCACTTGGCTTTTTCCAAAAGGCAAATGCGGAAGAAATCCTGTTCTTAGGAGAACTCGGACTGAATGGTGAGATCCGTACGGTGAGGGGCGTGCTTCCCATTGTCAGGGAGGCCGTAGCCAGAGGCGTCAAGGAATGCATTGTTCCTCTGGAAAATGCCAGAGAGGGAGCAATGATCCCGGGCATCAAGGTCCGCGGGGCAAAAGAGCTTGAACAGGTCATGTGCTTTCTCTTGGCGGAAGGAAAGGAGCGGGAGAAGATCCTTCCTGTCGTGACCGTGTCCGCCAGTGAACTTCTGCAGGAAAAGGATCCCTTCACGGGCAATGATTTTGCGGAGGTCCGAGGACAGGAGGTTGCCAAAAGGGCCGCAAAGATCGCGGCGGCGGGATTCCACAACCTGCTCATGATCGGGCCTCCCGGAGCCGGCAAATCCATGATCGCAAAAAGGATCCCGGGGATCATGCCGCCCCTTTCTTTAGAGGAGAGCCTTGAGGTCACGACAATCTACAGCGTGGCAGGGCTTCTCGGAAATCGGGCCCTGATCACGGATCGGCCCTTTCAAAGTCCACATCACACCATTTCTTTACCGGCACTGACCGGGGGCGGAACGATTCCCCGTCCCGGAATCATATCTCTGTCACATCGAGGCGTCCTCTTCTTGGACGAGCTCCCCGAATTTCAAAGAAACAGTTTGGATGGCATGCGCCAGCCTTTGGAGGATAAGAAGATCCAGATCACAAGGGTTGGAGGGAACCTGACCTATCCTGCGGATTTCATGCTGGTCTGCGCCATGAATCCTTGCCCTTGCGGGTATTTTCCAAATCGAAACAAATGCAGATGCACGGAGCCGCAGATCAAGCATTACGCAGGCCGCGTCTCTGGGCCGATCCTCGATCGCATTGACTTATGCGTGGAACTGCACGCCGTGGAGGTTACAAATCTTCACGGAGGATATTTGGGTGAAACGAGCACACAGATCCAAAAGCAGGTGGAACAGGTCAGGCAGATCCAGGCGGAGCGTTTTGCAGGGACGAATTACCGCTTTAACGGCGACGTTCAGGCGGCTGACATGGAACGCTTTTGCCCTTTGGGAGAAGCGGAGAAGAATTGTATGGAAAGGCTTTATGAAGAGATGGGCTTGAGCGCGAGAAGCTATCATCGGATCTGCAAAGTGGCAAGGACCATCGCGGATCTTGCGGGAGAAGAGCGGATCAGAACGGAGCATTTGCTTGAAGCGGCGATGTTCCGGCCAGCGCAGGAAATCTGGAAAATGTAAGGGAGGATGGAAAAGGAATGAATGTAGAACAGATTTATTATGCACAATGGCTTCTTAGCCTCTATGAGCTTTCGAATAAAGCGATCAGGATCATCCAGGAAAAGGTCCCGGATCCAAATGAGCTTTTTCGGCTGCCTAAGGAGCAATTGGAAATGTTTTTGCCGCCGCAATATGCGCAGGTTCTTTGGAAGAAATGTCAAGAGGGCTTGAGAAGCCATGGGAGTGGGCAAGAGCACGTAAAATGCCTGTTTGAGGCACTAGAGAGGCGTGGGATGCACTTTGTTGCCATGGGGCAGCCAGAATACCCTGCGCGCCTTACAAAGATCCCAGACCCGCCTTTAGGATTATATTATTCCGGAAAGCTCCCGTCAGACAAGTCGCTTTCCGTCGCGATCATCGGATCAAGGGAGTGCTCTGAGTATGGCAGGCACGTGGCGGAAACGCTTGGAAGATTCCTTGGTGAGCGGGGCGCGCCCGTGATCAGCGGTATGGCCCGAGGCGTGGATGGCATCAGTCAGCAGGCGGCGCTTCTTGCGGGTGGGGAATCCTATGGCGTGCTTGGGTGCGGCGTCGACGTTTGCTATCCAAAGTCAAACCAAAAGCTCTATCAGACCTTGACACAGCATGGCGGGATCCTTTCGGAATATCCGCCCGGAACGCCTCCCCTTGCAGCAAATTTCCCTGTCAGAAATCGCATTGTCAGTGGGCTTGCAAACGCCGTCGTTGTGGTGGAGGCGGCGCTAAAAAGCGGCACAAGCATTACGGTTTCCCTGGCACTGGATCAAGGCAGGGACGTTTACGTCGTGCCTGGAAGGGTGACGGACAGGCTCAGCGACGGCTGCAATCAATTGATCAAACAGGGAGCGGCCGTCTACACCGATCCGGAGAGCTTCTTGGAGGAAATCCAACAAACCTTCTTCCTGCAGAGCATGGGGCCAAAGGCCAGTGTCAGGCCGATATCAGGAACGGCCCCCGCACTGTCTTCGCACAGTAAGGATTCGGATGAAGGGGCGTTAGGACCAACACACGACGCGAAGGATGATGCAAAGCCATCCGAGCCATATGGCCTGCCAGAAAGGCTGAAGATCATCTGGCGCGTCTTAGATCACACGCCGAAGAGCGTGGAGGAGATTCAAAAGGATCTAAGTGAGACGATTTCTGTGCAGGAGTGCACGATACGCCTTATGGAGCTTGTCCTTACGGGCAAGGCAAAACAGGTTACGACAGGGCAGTTCGTACGGCAGTAGGGAGGGGCAAGCACTAGCAATTACTTGACATCATCATCGACTTTTACTAATATGAAAGAGTACGGTACGGAGAGCCAGTATCCGTTTTTTGTACCGTTCCCCAATGTGGAAAAACTGAGACCTCAAAGAAGGAAATAAGAATGAAGATAAATTTTGAGCGCTTCCGTGTCGCGCTGATCGTGGTGCTTGCGATACTGAATGCCTTTTCAATCCGATATGTGAATCTACTAGTTGGCACGGAAGGATTTTATTTTGGAACGGAAGCCTACGGATGGAACCCGACGTGTATTGCGTTCTTTGCGCTTGACTGCATCCTCCTTAGCAGGTTCTTAACCAAGGGAGTGCTTCAAGACAAGGGGCGGATCAATATTTCTGCGATACTTGGTTTTATTCTCGCTTTTTTCGGAATGCTCGGAATCTATATGTATTATGGGACAAATGCCATTTTTGATCAGTCGGGCAAATTCCTTATGGCACTTCTTGTGGCCATCGGACTGGCTTTTTTCACAATTCCACTGTTTTCCGAATTGACGGGGCTCATGGACAAGCTGTCCACTTCATGTTCTCTTCCGGGAACAGAAACGTCTTCGAAATTTCCAATCCTACATCTATTCATAACGTGGTGCCTTTTTTTCCTTCGCTTCGTTCCTTTGTTCCTTTACTGGTATCCCGGAAATTATATCGCAGATGCAGGGTATCAGGTTTGCGATTACATGAACAAGACGATCACCACACATCACCCCCCCTTGCACACTTTTTTGCTTGGAAAAGCATATGAGATCGGGTATTTCAGTGGCAACGTCAACAGCGGATATGTATGGTATACGCTCGGGCAAATGCTGACGCTTTCTTTTTCGTTTGCCTTTTTTATGGCGTATCTCTACAAGAGGAAGGTGTCAAAAATCATTCGCGTTGTTGCATTCTGCCTGTTCTTTATCAATCCCGTCAACGCTTTTTTTGCCATATCAACAGTAAAAGGAGTTTACGGTTCCGCATTTCTTATCATTGCGCTGGTCTTTCTTCTAATGGCATTTGACTGCCAGGGGAGGGAAACGATCAAAGAATACCTCTTGCTTTTTGGCTTTATCGTCTTTTCCATCCTTTCGTGCCACTTTAGGAACAATATGATCTATGCGTTTGTGGTCGGAGGCCTGGTTGCAGCTATTTTGAAAAAGGGGATGAAAAAGAAGCTGATCCTGCTTCTTGCATTCCTCTGTATATTCGTCGGCTTTAAGGGCAGTTCCAGACTATTAAACTACTCGCTCAACGTGCGTGAGCTTGATACCGAAAGGGAAAGCCTCTCGGTTCCGCTGTCATGCCTTGCAAGAGTCGCCGTAACGTATCGCGATTCCATCACCGACGAAGAATATGCCAGGATATGCGAATACATTCCCGAAGACACGTTGTCAGGCTATTCAATTGCCATAACCGATGGGATAAAGAGTAATGCGAACGAGAATCTGTTAAGAACACAAAAGATCGCTTTTTTGAAATTGGTCATCAGATTGGGATTAAAATGCCCGGGAGCTTACATAGAGCAGATGGTGGGACTTACCACTGGCTACTGGTATCCCTTTGACTATCCGTTCGCCTTCTCGGGAACAGGTATCAATATGATGCCGACGCAAGGCGGCTATGAAAGCCCGAGTCGTAAGAATTACCTGCCACTTTTCAGTGGTCTGGCAGATGATCTTTACATGTATCAAACCAATGGACGCATTAACGTTCCTTTACTGGGCTGGTGTTGGCGCAGTACCATATATGTTTGGGCTTACGCGTTTGCCTTTCTTTATTTGATCCGAAGGAAAGACAAAAAAGGGCTTACGATCATCATGATACCTTTTGTGTATTTGCTCACCTGCTTTTTAGGTCCTGTCGCATGGCTAAGATACATCTACGTCAACGTTTCCACCATGCCACTTCTTGCATATGCCTGCATGTCATGCAAGGCTTCAGACCATAACGGGGAAGGAGCCTAAGCCTTTCATGTTTAGATTTTTATGATTTTTCACGATTGGCAGCTTCGCTCTGGCGCAATCGCGCGTCAATGTCTAACAAGCGGTATTCAAAATCCTGCTTGTTTTGTTGCCTGATGGTTTGCAGCTGTAATCCGCCAAAAAAGGAAAGCAATGCCGCAACCATGATAAATCCACAAGTGATCAGGGTGGGAAACCTTGGTACCAGGCCTGTCTCGAGATACTCGATCAGAATGGGGATCATGCCGATCACGGAAATAAGCGCCAGCACGGCGGCGAAAAAGCCAAAGAAGGCCAACGGCCGATAATTCTTATAGAGGCTTAAGATGATGCGTATCACCTTCAGCCCGTCGGAAACCGTGTTCAGCTTTGAAACACTTCCGTCAGGCCGGTCACGATATTCAATGACCACGTTTGCCATGGACATGTTTTTATCTAAACAGTGGATGGTCATTTCCGTTTCGATCTCAAAGCCCTTGGACAATACGGGAAAGGACTTGACAAACAGGTAGCTGAACGCTCGATATCCAGTCATGATGTCTTTTACGTCAGAATGGAACAGCGTATTGATGCTTCGACGGACGAAGGAATTGCCAAAATTGTGAAAAGGTCTTTTATTCTCGGAATAATAGGTGGAGGAAAGACGATCGCCAATGACCATGTCAACGTTTTTCTCCAGGACAAGCTTTACCATTTTCGGGGCAGATTCCGCAGGATAGGTATCATCGCCGTCCACCAATAGGTAGGCCAGGGCGTCGACCTCCCGAAACATTCTTCGGATGACGTTTCCCTTGCCCTGTTGATATTCCTGCCTCAGAACGGCGCCATGTTCCTGCGCGATCGCTGCCGTTTTGTCAGTGGAATTATTGTCGTATACATAGATTACGGCATTCGGAAGGACGGCTTTCAAGTCGTCGATCACCTTCCCAATGGTCTTTTCTTCATTATAGCAGGGAATAAGCACGGCTATCTGATCCATGTTGTTGTCTCCTTGGCAATACGAGAATCATGATTTTTATCATATTTGGGATTATAACACAATTCGCGGAGGTTTGCCAATCCATAGACATATTTTTTGTGCCCCAAAGGGAGTGGCAATTGTAAGCATTGCACGGAAGGAGTAAATCATGAACGGTCTTATAAGAATCGAGATCACCAATCAGATCCTGAACTGTCGCAATTTCGTGCATTCCATGAGAAGGCTTGCTTTGAAGGATGATGGCGTCATTGACGCTGGGGAGAAAAAGGTTCTCCGAAAGCTGGCCAGGGCGACGAAAAAATATGCAAAAGAGCTAGAGAAGCTTTCGAAGGATTGACTTTTATAAAGAGGAGGGGGAAACGAAACATGACGGAGAACATTACGGTAAACGGACAAAACAGCGTACGGATCACGGACGGGGGTCGTGTGATCTACGTGGATCCGTTTCGGGTAGAGGAAGAGAGGCATGATGCAGATTACATTTTGATCACGCATGAGCATTATGACCACTTTTCACCGGAGGACATTGAGAAGGTAGTGGGGCCAAACTGCATTCTTGTAGCGCCAGAGAGCATGCGAAAGAAGGCAGACGCAGTTGAAAACCTTGTGAAAAAGACTGTGCTGGTAATGCCGGGGGAGAGCTTGGACGTGGACGGACTCAAACTCGAGACCGTTGCAATGTATAACATTCTAAAGCCCTTTCACCCCAAGAGCGCAGGCTGGGTGGGATATGTGATCACCGCGGAAGCAAAGCGGATTTACGTTGCCGGAGACATTGACGAGATCAAGGAAGCGAAGGCAGTGCGTTGTGACATTGCGTGCGTGCCCATCGGCGGGTTTTATACCATGGACGCCAAGAAGGCTGCGGAGCTGGTAAACATCATTCATCCTTTGGTTGCGATCCCCGTGCATTACGGCGGACTCGTTGGTAAGCCCGAGGATGGTAAGACCTTTGCCTCATGCGTGGAGCAAGGCATCCGCGTGGAATTCAAGATCGAGTTTTAGATTGGAACGTGTGTGATGGAAGCAAGTCGGCGGTTTTATGAAACCCACGTAAAAAAACTGATAGAGGAGCACTTTGCGCCATATGCGGGGCGGATCGCCGTCGGCATTGCCGGAGAAGGTTCGGACTGCTTTGGCTATGATGATCTCATGTCGAGGGACCATGATTTTGGGACGGGTATCTGCCTTTGGGTGACAAGTGGGGACATGGAGGTCTTTGGCAGGAGGCTTTCCATTGCATATAATGAATTGATCGACGGCTTGCCAGGAAATACCTTGTCGGAAAGGCTTCGCGCAAGGCGCGGCGTCATGACGATCAATGACTTTTATTCCAACGTTCTTGGGATTTCCTGTGACGCCGAAAAGGGGAGCATGAGCGAAAGGGAATGGCTTTCCTTAGATCATTCCTGCCTTGCGACGGCGGTGAACGGAGAGGTATTTCGGGATGACCTTGGCGTCTTTACGGCCTTTCGAAATTACCTATTGGCATATTATCCCGAACGCGTCTTTCGGATCCGTCTTTCGGAAAAGCTCCATGCATTTTCCGCCGCGCTGCAGGTGAATTATGCGCGGTGCATGACCAGAAAGGATTTGGTGGCGGCAAGGCTTTGCCAGACGCAGGGCATCAGCGCCGCAATGGAGCTGTTCTTTCTGCTTAAGCGAGTGTACCCGCCCTATTACAAATGGACCTATCGAAGGCTGTCGGAGCTGGATCGGGGCGGAAGGTTTGCAAAGCTGATCTTGCGCCTTTCCGAGGCACGTTGTGACGAAGCCCTGTGGCAACAGGCATGGGATGGGGTGCCCTATCAGCCGGATCGCTTAAACTTCAAGGATGAGACGGTAGAGCTTGCAGAGAATCTTGCATTTGAAGTGCTTTCCATGATGCGTGAACAGAAGCTGACGGAAGGCGCGGATCCTTATTTGGAACGCTATGTGGATGAAGTGACGCGGCATATATGACGGGCAGGGGGAGTTGCCATGTGTGGAATGTATTTTGTCGATGATGAGATGGAGGATGATATCGAGCGACTGATCATGATGGTCAATCGGGAGAGGAAGCCTTCCGCGGAGGCCGTGCAAAAGAGCATCCCAAAGCTTAAGGCACGCACGGTGCGCCCGACGGAGGAAGCGCCCGTCCTTGCAGGATATGAGGACGGCGTGACTTGTAGATTCGTGCGCTGGGGACTTCCGGGCTTTCAAAAGGGGCAGGTCATATTTAATGCAAGGTGTGAAACGGCGCTGGAGAGACCGATGTTCCGGGCCGGCGTGCGAAACAGTCGCATTGTGATCCCGGCAGCTTGCTTTTATGAATGGAATTCTCGCAAGGAGAAGAATACGTTTCGCCGAAAGGACGGCAAAGTCCTTTGTTTTGCCGGCTTTTGCCAGGGGAGCGGCGAGGAAGAACGCTTTGCGATGCTGACGACTGCAGCCAATGCTTCCATGGCGCCCATTCACGACAGGATGCCGCTCATTCTGGAAGAGAGCGAGATCGAGCCTTGGCTTTATCAGCCAGACTGGACGGAGTCCTTGCTCCGTAAGGTTCCGGGAGAGCTATCGCGCGAAGCGGAATATGAACAGCTGAGCCTGTTCTAGCTTGAAATCAACGGAGACTGGTTTGACTTGAAGGCGAACATCTGTGACCGCTGATTTGGTACGGGACGGAAAGGATATAGGGACGATGTCAGAGGCGAACAGAGAGTGGGCACAGGCAAAAGAAGAATTGATCTACAACATGACAAGTCTAGGCTTTCCGGAATCCATTGGCGAGGAAATGGCAAAGAATCTTGGGAGTCCCAAGGCCATGCGTCGCATGAGTGCGTACCTTCGCTATGAAAAGCCCAAGAAGGTTGAGGTTGCCGTGGACGAAATGCTCGCGATCTGCAGCGAGATCGATGCCTGGAGGGACCGCAAGGAGAGCCTAGAGGCAAATGCAAGATATAACGAGCTAAAGTACTTTGGCTTAGAATAAAAACAAGACGAGATTTCATTACGACCTTGCAAGGAAAGCAGGAGAAGGATTGATCCAGGGAAAAAAAGAAAAAGAGAAAGAAGCATATCGGCGTCGCATCAGACGCACGCTCTTTTGGCGGCGGTACGGGAATGCCATTACCATCAGTTTGATGGTAGGTCTTGCCGTGGCGTCGCTTTTTGTCGCCATGCTCTGGCGCGCTCACATGGACCAAAAGGAGCGGGAGAGAGCCGCAGCGGCGCTTTCGCAGATGCCAAAGGGAGATGCCTTTTCCGTCAGCCCGATCCTTTTGGAGCCTTCCATGCTCCCGGCCTATGCAGGAGAAGACTATGTCACATTAAATGAGAACGTTCCGGGCTTTAACCTGTATGACCTGCAGCATTTCACGGGGGAGAACTACAGCCCTTTGGATGCGCTTGGGCGCTGCGGCCCCGCCATGGCGCTGCTTCACCGCTCCATGATGCCAAAGGAGGAGCGGGGAGAGATCGGCGACGTGAAGCCCACGGGATGGGTCCAGAAAAAATATGAGGGCGTCGTGGATGCCACGCCGCCCTATCTTTACAATCGTTGTCATTTGATCGCATATGCCCTGACGGGACAAAATGCCAATGAGAAAAACCTGATCACGGGAACCAGGCATTTTAATGCCGACGCCATGCTTTACTTCGAAATTCAGGTCATGGAGTACCTAGAACACAATGATGCTCACGTGCTCTACCGCGTCACGCCGTATTTTCAGGGGACGGAGCTTCTCGCCAGAGGCGTTGAGATGGAGGCATATTCCGTCGAAGACGGCGGCAGGGGCCTTTGTTTTCACGTGTTTGTCTATAACACGCAGCCCGGGATCACGCTGGATTATGCAACGGGTGAGAGCCACGCCGACTAGCCAAATGGCCCGCACAGCCTCAGGGCTGAATCAATACCCCGCATAGTCCTTTAACTGCAGCGCACCGTACAGTGCATACTTGTGCTGGAAGTTAGAGGTGTAAAGGAGAGGACTGTATTGCTTTCTCCAGGAGAGATTGTCCATGAAGCCCCAGAAGGTCAGGGCGTCCATCTTGACTTTGCCAGAGTCCACACGCTCGAAAATTCCATTGATCAGTTCGTAATAGAACTGTCCCTGCTTTTTCAGATTGTCTTCCGTTGCCTTGCCGGGTGCATTGTACTTGCCAAGGCAAACATCCAGTTCGGTCAGCTGGATCTTCAGACCGGTCTCAGCAACTGCATCCATAGTCTTAAAATACTGATCCAGGCTGTCCGACGTGTAAAGATGTGCCTGGAAGCCAACGCCGTCGATCAGGTAATTTCCGTCCTTATCCTTCAGCGTGTTCACGAAGTCGATCAGAGTCTGGGTCTTGAACTGCTCATTGTAGTCGTTGTAATACAGGTCAATGCTTTCGGGAGCATATTTATCTGCATAATAGAAGGCATACCACAGATAATCGTCGCCGATGATCTCAGACCAGCGGTTAGAACGCATCTGGCCATTTTCCATCCATGCTTCGTTGACGATGTCATACGCATAGAAGAGGTCAATGTAGCCAAGTTCTTCCAGCTGTTCAAAGCCGCTCTTGATCATGTTCTCCATGCGGGAGAGCATTTCCTTGCGGTCCACCAGGTCATTCTTGGACTCGAAATCCTTATGGAAGATCCATTCGGGCGTCTGGCTGTACCATACAAAGGTGTGGCCGCGCATCGCAAAGTTGTTTTTCTTTGCCCATTCGAGCATCTGCAGGGCGTCCTTGTTAAATTCCACCACCAGGGTGCCGGCTTCCTTACTCTTTTTCTGATTAAGGCAGGAGTCGGGCTTCATGGAGTTTTCCATGGTCACGCTGTTGAACTGATCCAAGATGAGCTGGTTGGTCATGGCTCTGCTGGTCATGCTTGTGGTCAGGCAGGTGCCAACCTTCATGCCATGGGCCGCGAAAACCTCCTTCAGGCTTGTGCCGTCTGCAGGGTCAGCCGTGGGCTCCGGCGTGGGCTCAGCCGTCGGTTCGGGGGTTGCCACCGCTTCCGAAGAAGGGGAAGGAGTGCCTACCGTAATGGTCGCATCCGAGGTGTTGATGGTGGAAGAATAACCGCCGTTGCAGGCCGTTAGGGAAAGGAGCAATAAGCTCAAAACAAGTACAATCGAAATTCTGATCTTTTTCAAATTCTGATACCTCTTTTCTGCGCACGTAAGGCGCACGTTTAACCCAATCATCATAATATAGAAACGCAGGATTGTCAAATTTTCGTCCCGCTTGTTACATTGGTTTCGTCCCGCTTGTTACGTCAATTCTTACGTCGACGTTAGAATTGGAGGCGGAACTGTTAGGCGATGCGATGGAATGAAATGGGGCGAAAAGATATACTAAGATCATCAAGAACAAACGGAGGGAATTTTGATGATCTGGATCAATAGTATTTGGGAAGGGAGCAAACTTTTCGGCGTGTGCGTTTTGCCTGTCTATCTGGCGGCAGTAGTGCTTGTCAGCCTGCTCACGAAAAAGTGGAATTACGTAAAAGCGCTTGTGATGGGCTTTTTCCTGTATTACCTTTGCTGCGTGTTCGCGTTGGTGTTCCTGCCGCTCCCAAGTCTGGAAGAGGCATTGGAGCTAAGCTACCAGGTAGAGCTGATGCCGCTGCACTGCATCAGCGACATCGCAAAGACGCCCCTCCGCGGAACGCTGGTTGTCATTTTCAATATCTTGATGACGATCCCCTTTGGAATGTTCCTGCGTTACTACTTTGGACTGGATGCAAAGAAGGTGTTCCTTTACACCCTGGCACTTACGACCCTGATCGAGTTTGGTCAGTTCAGCGGATTCTTTTTCCTGTTTCGCGGTTCCTATCGCCTGTTTGAGATCGACGACCTGATCCTGAACACGGCAGGCGGCATGGTGGGATATCTTATCGCTTGCAAGGCGGGTCGGTATCTTCCCAAGCTTGAGTTGTTTGAACGCGGTCTGTTTCGAAACGGCCTTCGCGTTGCTTGTGAAAAGAGAAGAATTGTGATATAATGTGCTGGGAACGAAGTTCCCTGCATGCGAATTTGCGAAGCAAATTTGCACTAAGCGGTCAAAAAGGCAGAAAGCTTAGGGAGGAAATGCCATGATCAGTCTGAAGTGTAAGAATTGCGGCGGCGAGATGTCTGTGGACGGCAGCGGAAACCTGTATTGTGATTACTGCGGCACAAAATCGGCATTTCGCGATGATGAACTTATCCAATATAAGAATTTTCGCCTGCAGGTGTTAAATTACCTGCGGGGCGTGCATGACAAGAAGGCGGACGGTACAAGTCACGAAGAGTTACTTTGGGCAAATGCGGAAACGGTGAGCTTTGCCACAAAGGACGGGAACGACATTACCGTTCGCTATCTTTATTCTCATGAGGAAGAAGGAGTGACCACGTACCTTGCAAGGAACAGCATTCTTTGTGTTTTTCCGGCGCAGGAAATAGATAGGGCAGCCATCTGGCTAAGCGGTTTGGATCTCCTTTCCTTCCCACCCGCAGACGTAAAGAACCTTCAGGAGTGTTTCCCCAAGTTCCTTGGGCGATATGACCTCGAAGACGGCAGGGTTTTGCTTTCCTTTGAGCGCCCGGACAATGTCTTCCCGCTTTCCATGTTTGGAAGCCTTGCGCCGGAGCATGCAGCGTGGATTACGTCCCGCCTCGAGAACATATGCTGTGTCCTGGAGTACAGCCAGATCCAGCATGGAGGGATCCATGCGGATTCCGTCTTTATCAATCCGTTCACGCATCATGCCATTTTGTTTGGAGACTGGGAGACCACCAGGAGCAGATATAACTATTCTCTCCATGATACGAGGAAAAACCTAAGGCAGCTTCGAGAGCTGGCACTCCATGTCATGGGCATGCACGTAGGGGAAGCGCCAAAGGAGTTCCTTGCGTTCCTCAAAAGCGAGCCGGCGGAGAACGCATATCAGGATTTTGAACGGTGGGACCGCGTGATCGAAGAAGGCTTTGGCGGAAGGCGTTTTGCAAAGATGGACTTGGATTTCGAGTAGGCCTCGATTCTTGATTTTTCACCCGAAAAATGCTATGATGTAAAGAGTTATTTTAGGTTCTAAAACATATAAAACAGGAGGATACGGCCATGGGCAGAGGAAGTTACACCGCTTCGGACTGGAGCAAATTAAAGAACAGCAGGAACATTGGCAATGCGGCAAATGAAAAAGAGATCTTTCGCAGCCGACAGTGTGATCCGCGTTTTGACCCTAAGTTCATTCAGATGCGTGAAGCCAGGGATTCTGAGGATCATCCGGAGTCACTTCCCATCATCATCGGTCTGGACGTGACCGGTTCCATGGGATATCTCGCCGAAAAGGTTGCCAAGGAAGCCTTGAACGAGACGATGATGAAGCTTTATTCCACCAATGCCGTTAAGGATCCTGCGTTGATGTTTGCGGCTTACGGTGATTACATGGATCGGAATCCCCTGCAGGTAACGCAGTTTGAGTCGGACATCCGTATTGCGGAGCAGCTCCTTGACCTTTGGCTTGAGGACGGCGGAAACGGCGACGTGGTGCCGAACCTTCTGTGGTATTTCGCCGCAAAGCATACCGCTTTGGACAACTATGAAAAGCGTGGAAAGAAGGGCTTCATTTTCACCATCGGTGATGACGCGGAGTGCCGTACGCACATGAACGAGATCGGACAAACCTATGAGCGCGTTCTTGGCGAAAAGGTGACGATCGGCGTGGAGGAGGTCCTGAAGCAGACGACGCAGAAATTCGAAGTTTTCCATCTCTTCCTGGATTCCGCGGGAAGAAAAGCGAAGAGCATCGTAAAGCTTCTTCCGGGTCACACCATGGTGATCGCGCCCTCCGAGATCGACGCCATTCCGGAGATCCTGATCAGTACCATGCAGATGGTGGGCGGAACCTCCTTGGCCGATGCAGTCGCACAGTGGCCTGAGGTTCGCAGACCCGTTGTGGAAAAGGCGCTGAAGGACTTAAAGATTTCTGACGCAAAGAAAGGAATCGTTTTTTGAGCGGGCAAGTGATCCGCGCAGTCATTGGAAAAGGATTTGGCGATGAGGGGAAGGGGCTTGCCGTCGACTATTTTTGCAGCAAAGTCCCGAATGCCCTGGTGCTAAAGCATAACGGAGGAGCTCAGGCGGGACATACGGTGGAACCGAACGGGAAAAGATTTGTGTTTCATCAATTATCGTCGGGCTCCTTTCGTCATGCCAGTACGTTTTGGGCGGATTCTTTTTATCCCGATCTATATAAGCTCGGCGCGGAGGCAGAAGAGTTCCGCGGCGTCAGCGGGTTTGTGCCGACGGTATTTTGCGACATACGAACAAAGGTGACGCTGATCGATGACGTGCTGATCAACATGCTGCTCGAGACGCTTCGCGGAGGGGCCAGGCACGGTAGCTGCGGCATGGGCATCAACGAATGTGACCAACGCTCGAAAGCGGGTTACGGGATGTCGGTTTATGACTTTCTTTCCCTAGACGCAAATGCACTCACGCAAAGAATGTTCGAGATCCGAAATACCTATGGACGGGAGCGGATCCGGGCAGCAATCCGTGAGGAAGTGGAGGCCAGAGCGATCAGCGCTTCAAATGACACCGTGGATGACATCCTGAAAAAGGCGGCCATGAATGCAGCGGAAGCAAGGGAATATCTGGAATGCCTGTCCTCTAAGACAGTGATCGAGAATGCCGTGGAAGAGATGCAACGAAATGCGGCAAAATATGTAACGATCATTGAAGACGTTGGTAAGCTCCTTCGAGAGCATGAAAGCATCGTGTTTGAGAGTGGTCAGGGACTTCTTCTCGACGGAGAAAACAAGAGGTTTTATCCCCATGTCTCCGCATCGAGGACGGGGTTGTTTCACCCGGTCAGGATCTTGAAGGAAGCGGGACTTTCTTTGGACGAGGCAGTTTACGTGACGCGCTCTTACGTAACGCGTCATGGCGCAGGCCCTTTGCCATATGAATGCGCCCCAAAGGCTCTTGGGATCACGGAAAGGGACGAGACAAACATTCCGAACCCTTGGCAGGGAAGCATAAGATATGCAACTCATGGCACCATGGAGGAGTTCCTTGAACCGGTGCAGGAGGACTTGCAATCCGTGAACGCATTGAAAGACGAGGCATTGGGCACAAAGCCTGAGACGAAAGCTTCGCTCTTCTTGACGCACTTAAATGAATCAAATGGCACGCTTCTTATGGCGGACAAAGCCTTGCCAGTGCAGGAGCTTGCGCGCATCGAAGCATTTCGAAGGCTTTTTGACAGGTGTTACCTGTCTGAAGATAAAGATTCCAAAAAAACTAATACTCTATACTAGATCATCGGAGGGGAAAATGGAAACAAAGCAAGGAACGAAGAAAGGGAAGGGAATCTGGATCGCGCTTTTCATCTGTCTCATATTGGCTGCCTTAGGCATCTTATACGTGATCCTAAAGCCAACCATTCAGTATCACATGACGATGTCGAAGGCAGATCGACTTCTGGAAGGAAAGCAATTTGAAGAAGCGATCGAGGCCTATGAAAAGGCAAGTAAGATCAAGGTTTCTTCCAACGAGGCAGAAGAAAGGTTGTATGATGCTTATCTGGCATGGGCAAAGCGCCAGATCGAGGACGGCGAGTACAAGGATGCGATCCGTTCCGCAAAAGAAGCGTTGTACATTAAGAAAAATGACAAGGCATATGACATCTTATTTGACGCAAGACTGGGGCTCGCCGAAAAGTACTTCAAGGACGAGAAGTATTCAAAAGCAAAAGAGCAAGTAAATGCCGTGTTGTCAAAGGACCCTGAAAATGAAAGGGCGCTTGCATTATCGAATCAGATTTATGAGAAGACGGTCCTTGCCACGCAGGTAAATCCGATTGATGGTCCAGATCCAATAGATGATCCTCCGGTTATTCAAACAAAGAGGACCGAGATCACCATGTGGACGACGATACCGGAGACTGACGCAAGTTACCATGCTTTGCAAGAAGCCATTTCAGAAATGGCGAGCGAATATCCTGACGTGGTGTGCAACATTGAATCTGAAAACATCTATGAGTATAAGTCTAAGATCAAGGCGGCAGTCACGAACGGAGAAGTGCCAGACATCTTTTTCTGCCCCACAGGTGATTTCCTTGAGGACTTTGTGGATGCAGGATGCGTGCGCCCGCTGGATGACTTCTATAGACAATATGAAAATATGATCCAAAGGGCCGCTCTTAGCCCCGTGACGCGAAATGGCAGACTTTACGGCATTCCGACGACATATAATGCGATTGTCATGTTTGCAAACATGGATGTTCTTGCAAGCGTAGGGTACGATCATATCCCTGAGACCTATAACGAACTGATGGAGTGCTGCGCCGCACTGAAGGAACAGGGAATCGTTCCATTTGCTTGCGCCGGAAGTGAGATCTGGTGCATAACGGAATACGTGGAATCTATGATGATCAAAACGATTGGTGCAGACGCCTTGAGCGACCTCTTCCGATGCAGGAAAGAGTGGAATGACAAGGGGATCGTGGACGCAGTCAATGTCTTTCTTGAGATGCGGGAACTCGGTTATATTGAGGGAGAGGGAAGCTATAATGATCAGGCACAGGAGTTGCTCATGCACGATGCTGCGGCGTTCTATATCAGCGGGTCATGGAACAGCGGGATGTTTTCTTACTATGGCAACGGAAACATTGCCGTAGGAGAATTCCCCGTTTTGAACGCGGAAGCATCCGAGATGGGAGAATTGATTGGAGGTCCTGATGAATGTCTGTGCGTGTCATCACGCTCACAGTATCCGGACGTTGCGGCAGAATATGCTTTCGAATTGGCACGAAGATTAAGTCATTATGAGGCGCTTGACGGATGCGGCATTCCGGCATTCTATCTCTACGGGGACACTTCGTCGTTCGATCCTTTGTCACGTCAGGCGATTGACCTTTGTATGCAAGCAAAGGCATTTGTTCCGTTCGGAGACTGTTATATTTATCAGATCAACCTTGAGGAGTATCTAAACGCCTATATCGGCTTGTTTGAGGGTGAAGTTTCGGCGGATGAATTTGTGGATTATTTGGTTGATCACTGTATCGAGGGTAGGAAATGAAGCTATTGATCCTTGGGGGCACGTACTTCCTTGGGAAGGCATTCCTGAAGGCGTGTGATGACGGAGAAAATAAGATCACGGTTTTGAATCGCGGAAATCGAAGGGTTCCCGGCAATGAGGACGGGCATGTTAAGGAACTGCGCGCAGATCGTACGGACGAGGCGGCGCTCGGGGCCATTAGAGACCAGTTCGATCCGACGGGATATGATTGCGTCGTCGATTTTTGCGCCTACGCTCCGGGGGACATCCGAAGGATCATGGAACTTGGCTTTCCCATTGGGCAATATGTTTTCGTCAGCACCTGCGACGTGTATGAACATGGCACGGGGCGCATCATGGACGAAACGGCGCCTTACGAGACGCGGGACTTTGGCGGGCAGGAAGGAGCCTATATTTCCGGCAAGGTTGCCTTGGAGCAGGAGCTTCGCGAAGAGGCAGCCAAAAGAGGGATCCGATTCACCTCGGTTCGGCCTGCGTTTATCTACGGCCCCGGGAATTATGCGCCGCGAGAGGGCATGTTCTTTGAATGGGTGAGCAAGGCCGGGCAGGTGCTTTTTCCTGAGGATGCGGACGGAACCTTCCAGATGGTTTACGTGAACGACCTGGCGAGGTTTTTGAGGCTTTGCACGGGAAATGAGAAAGCCTTCGACGAGGCGTATAACGTCTGCGGCGAGCAACATACTTACCAAAGTTTTTTGGATGCGCTTGACGTGGCGATCGGTGCAAAGATCACACGCGTCGGCGTTACGGTGCAGACCGTTTTGGAAAGAGGGATACCGTTGCCGTTCCCGCTGACAAAGGCGGAGAGTGAAGATTATGATGCATCCAAGTCGGTCAAGCTGGGATTTGAGAATACGCCGCTTTCGGAAGGATTGCGTGAAAGCTATGTTTGGTTTTTGAGTCAGGAAGAGTCGTTGGAATAAGGGGGCTTGTTACAATGGTCAACATGGAATTTGTTTTGCGGGAAGTGGACCGCTTGTTTGATGAGAATAAGGCAAAGGAGGCGGAGACCTTTTTGCTCGAGATCCTTGAGAGTGAAAGGGCGGAGGGGAATCTTGGCGTCTGCCTGCAGGTCCTGAATGAGCTCATTGGGTATTATCGTCAGACCTCGGAGAAGGAGAAGCTCCTCGACGTGATCGATGAATCCATGAGAGACGTGGATGCACTGGACCTTCGCGGAACGGTCTGGTATGCCACGACGGCACTGAACGCAGCCAATGCTTACCGGTCCATCGGGGATCTTGCGTCTTCGAGGAAATATTACGAAGAGGCGAAGGAAATCTACGACCGTGAGATGCCCAGCGGCGACATGCGCCTTGCAGGGCTCTATAACAACTTAAGCCTTTTGGAACAAGAGGAAGGACACTGGGCGGAGGCGGAGGAAAATCTCCTGAAGGCCCTTGAGATCGTCAAGGCAAATCAGTCTGGCTTTGAGATCGCGGTGACCTACGCAAACCTTGCAAATACGGCAATCTTGGCGCAGGATTACGACAAGGCGAGGGACTACGCAAAGCGCGCCATTCAGTGCTTCCGCAAGAGGAACCTTTATGATGCGCATTACTGCGCGGCGCTCTCAGCGCTTGCGACCTGCCACTACCAGGCGGGAGAATATGAAAAAGCAAGGGAGCTTTATCAGGAAGGCATGACCATCGTTGAGAGCACGCTGGGACAGAACACGCAGTACCATAGGCTCATGGAAAACCGCGACGCCTGCGTGAAAAAGCTGGAGGAACTGCACAAGGCGGATCCTCGCGAGGAGACCATCGCGAAAATGCCCGCGCAACAAGGAAATGCATGGCAGGAGCTGGGAAGCCTTTTGCAGGAAGAGCTTGGGAAGAAACAGGCACCGCAATTGAACGTCAGCGAGGCGACCGTGGAGCCCTCCACCTTTGTGTCCGGCTTGGAGATTTCGAAGAAATTTTATGAGACCTATGGAAAGCCAATGCTGGATAAGGAATTCCCGGAGTATGTCTCACGCATTGCCGTAGGCCTTGTGGGAGAAGGGTCGGACTGCATGGGCTATGATGATGAGACCTCAAGGGATCATGACTGGGGCCCGGGCTTTTGCATTTTCATCCCCGCAGAGCTTGAGGCGGAAATTGGTGACAAGCTTCGTGATTGCTATGATACGCTGCCTGCGGAATTCATGGGGTATCGGCGCGAAAACACGGCGCAGGGCAAGAACCGTTGCGGCGTTTGGACGATCGAGGGCTTTTATCAAAAGTATGCGGGATATCGATCGGAGGACGGAAGCTTTGACTGGCGCGGCCTGGAGGACTTTTCCTTCCTGGCGGCGACGGACGGAGAGGTGTTCGCAGATCCGGAAGGGAAGTTCACTGAGATCCGCGAGAAGTTAAAGGCAGGATTCCCTGAAGAAATAAGGTTCCTCAAGCTTGCGGAGGATTGCGCCAAGGTTTCGCAGACGGGACAATATAATTATTTCCGCATGATCTCGCGCGGTGATCGCCTGACGGCGGACGCCATGCTCATGGAGTGTACAAGGCATGTCTGCAGGCTCTGGCACCACCTATGCAATGCGTATGCGCCACATGACAAGTGGCTCGTAAAGAGCACGGAGCGGCTCCCCGGCGGTGACGGCGTGGTCACCATGCTGGAAGAGCTTCACAAGACCCTTTCCATGGACAGTGAGCGCGCAAGGATCACGGCGCAAGCCTTTTTGGAAGAGCTGTGCGGCGGCATCGCGAAGGCGCTTTATGACGAGAGCCTGATCAGCGACGTGGATCCTTACCTGGACCATCAGGTGGAAGAGCTTCTCATGAAGGCATCCTACGCAAAACAAAGCGACGAGGAACTGGTGCGCCGCATTGTAAAGACGGAATTCGAGGCTTTCGACAAGGTGAAGAACGAGGGCGGCAGGGCTTCCTGCCAAAATGACTGGCCCACCTTCTCCGTGATGCGAAAGAGTCAATACCTGACCTGGGATCGCACGATGCTTCTCCAGTATTTATATGATTTCGAGCGCGAAATGAAGATCGGTCACAATCTCATCACGGAAAAGTACGGACGCATGATGCAGAGCACGGCCCCGGAAAAATATGAAGAGTTGGAGCAACATTTCCCTGAGCTTTCGGAGGAAAAGAAGGCCGTGATCGAGCAGATCGTTGCGCTCCAGATGAGCATGGTGGAAGAGTTTGCGAAGGAATATCCCAAGGTGGTCGCAAATGCAAGGAATCTGCACACCTCGGAGGACAACATGTTTGACACCTCGTATGAGACCTATCTTCGCGGCGAGATCAGCACCTATTCCGACAAGATGCTGCAGCTCTACGCAGGATATGTCATCCGCAGCGCTCGGGGCGGCGTCAACATCGCCAAGGCCACGATCGAGAACACGGCAAGGCTTTACGGATATTCGGATCTTGAGGCGTTCCAGGCATCGATCGAGGAATAAGGAGAGGCGCTGCCGTGGTGGCCAAGGCCGACGCGAGAAAGGCATCGATTTGCAACGGAAACAGTTGCGTTTAGATCTGGTTTTATGGTATGATATTCTTGGTTGCAAGGCGGATACGCTTCGCATAAACATTTTCAAAAAAGACTGAGTTTAAGGAGGTTATCGAATGAAGTACGTATGTCCTGTATGTGGTTATGTTCATGAGGGGGATCAGCCCCCCGAGAAGTGCCCGATCTGTGGCGTTCCCGGTGAGAAGTTTACGGTAATGAGCGAGGAGAGAAGCTGGGCTTCCGAGCATGTTGTTGGAATCGCATCCGACGTAAGCGAGGATATCAAGAAGGATCTTCGCGCAAACTTCGAGGGCGAGTGCTCTGAGGTTGGTATGTACCTTGCAATGGCAAGAGTAGCTTACAGAGAGGGATATCCTGAGATCGGCATGTACTATGAGAAGGCGGCTTTCGAAGAGGCAGAGCACGCAGCAAAGTTTGCTGAGCTCCTCGGCGAAGTGGTAACGGATTCAACGAAGAAGAACCTACAGCTTCGCGTGGACGCTGAGAACGGCGCGACCGCAGGCAAGACCGATCTTGCAAAGCGCGCAAAGGCCGCAAACCTTGACGCGATCCATGACACCGTTCATGAGATGGCACGTGACGAGGCTAGACACGGCAAGGCATTCGAAGGACTGCTCAAGAGATACTTTGGCTAATCCGCAAGAATCCTATTCGCGAAACACTAGATAGAAAATGGATGGAGACGCCTCTTTTGGGGCGTCTCTTTTTTCTTTAATGCATCATAGCAAAGCTTTGATAAAGCGTCAAGCGGATAAGTGGATATAAAGCAAGAAATCCGTATATATAGATATCAAGCAACTGTAGTGAATTACATGGGGCAACGCAAGAAGATTGTGATGGCGGAAAGGATGAAGAATGATGAAAGATAATGAAGAAAAGTTAATGGAGAATCAAGCGGAGAAAGAGTCATGCAAGGAACTCTCGGATGAGAAACTGAGTGAAGACATGTTGGATGGCATCAGTGCAGGTGCTATCGATAGTGACGCGAAATATATTAATATCAGACCGTCGATGAAGACTGAAATCTATGGGAATGTAATGAGTTTGCTGAAAGGAAAGGATCCATCTCCAAGTTTAGCTGACATCAACGAGGAGTACCATCCCATGCTGGTTCTGGATAAGCCGGGCGGCTTGCTTGATTTTCAAGAAAGAACACCTAAAGTACCTAAGCCAACGCTAGTGGAACCGGATCTTCCTTTTGGCAAGTAGGATCCCAATAAACCAAGCGGAGGGATAGCCTATGTTGCCGGATTTCTCGTCACAGAAGGAAAAAGAGAAGTATTTTCATAAGCTGTCGGAGGATCAAAAGCCTGACATACTGAATGAGATGGTGGAGGAAGCGAAGCACATCGGCAACTAAATTGCAACTTAGACGTCGCGTATTGCAACTTAGCACATGTTTTATTGCGTTGTGATCCTTTCGGTGTTACTGTGTGTTCATCAACAGAAAACATAAGAGAGGAACACACAAATGAAAAACACAAACGAAAAAAACAGATTCACGGAAGGGCTTCGGTTTTTGGTCTATGGTCTTGAAATCTTCGGCGTGATCGGATTCGAACTTCTTTGGGGCTTTGTAGTTGAGCCATTTCTGTATCAGAGGGGCGTAAATGATTTTAATGCTTGGCAATTGATCCTGCACTGGGTGGTGACCTGTAGCGCATGGGGACTTGGAGCGCTTTTGGTAGTCAAGGAGTGTAAGAAGAAATCTAATCTTGATCTCTTGGGGAATGTAAGGAAAACTCCTTTTATCAGTAAAGAAAACGAGATAAAAGCATGGCAGTGGGTTTTGATCGTGATCGGGACGATCTTTTGTCTTGTATCAACTTGGATCGATTGGAACGGAAGCAAGGTGCTGGCGGAGTTTCGAAGCCGCGGCCCCATTCTTTTCCCATTTCAGTATCTTTATTATCTTTTCGAAGTCATGCTTGTTTTGCTGATCATCATCTTCGGACAGATGGCCTTTGAAAAATGGTTTAACAATAACAAAATTCCTTTTGGAGGAATTCTTGTCGCACTCACCTGGGGCCTTGGGCATTGGCTGACCAAGGGTTCCTTTTATGCGGGATTATATACGGCCGTTGGCGGATTTGTTTTCGGAAGTGCTTATCTGTTGACCAACAGAAACGTAAAATTATCCTATGTATTGCTCTGCATTATGTTTATCTTATAGGGGAATCACATGAAGCTGATCAAGACGAAAGAAGAGAATCTGGAAGAGAACTATTTAGAACTGCATTATAACAAGATAGATGACGAAACAAATGCCGTTCTGGACAGACTAAGGGATACTCTTCGGTATATCGAAGGCATGTGTGATGAGAAAAAGGTTACGATAGCGCTTACGGATATTTTTTACATAGAAACCGTGGACAGAAAAACATATGCATATACCAAAGATGCGTGCGTGGAGATAAAGGAGGCGCTTAGGGATATCCTTGAGGAATATTCTGGTATTGGATTCGCGAGAATAAGCAAGTCGACCATTGTGAATATCTACAAGATTAAAAAGCTACAGGGTGACTTAAACATGAGGGTAATCATTTTTCTGAAGAATGATGAGAAACTCATCATGAACAGAAGTTACAAGAACGAGTTTTACGAGAGACTAAACAAGCTTCAAGGGAGGAAGACGAAATGAAATTGATCAACAAAAAGAATTTCGTGTCAATTGTATGCATTTTCTTTACCCTGATCACCTGTGGTAAGCTCTTGTCAGAGAAGCTGTGTCATTTCACCGACAAATACTATACCGATAATATTTTTACCATCCTGGCCTTTTCTGTATTGATCACGGCGGTCTTATCAGTCCATTATTATCTGCAGAGATTTCCGTTCCTGCTTGTGTTTTTGGGCCAGTATGTGACAACCGTAGGAATCGTTTTTTTGGCAATATGGATCCACGGGCAATTCTCTGAACATGCGCCAACGGCATATTGGGATATGTTTTATTCGATCACGATCCCGTTTTTTTGCGGCGCAATCATTTATTATATTTGCTTCTTTTATCAGATCAAAAAGGCAAATAAGATCATTCAGAACCTGGATGAATGACAGAAAATAAATTTTTTTCAAAAAAGTGTGGTATTGAATTTTTCTAAAAAAAGGTATTGACAGACATATACAGTTTGTTACGTGCAAAAGAGAATGGTCTGCATTCAATAGGATTTCCGTTGATATCCGCAGGGATATTTGGATATCCGGTGGATAAAGCATGGCGAAAGGCCATACAGGCGTGCAATGACTTTATTCAGAATAATCCCGACTATGATATTAAGATCATCTTTGCGGTACTGGATGACAAGATCCTTGCGACAGGTGAGGAAACGCTTAAGGAAATCGTGGGAGACGAAAAGATAGAAGATAGTGTTATTCTTTGGTGTCGAAAGTACGCTATTCTGTTTCATGTGGTATCTGAAGATGAGGAACTGAGGACGTTTTTCGAGAAGCACAGTGTTTATCAGCCGCACCAGGGACATCATGGCCTTTATGATATTTTAGAGACCTGTTTCCGCGATGCCTATGAAAGTAATGTGGTGATCACGGATTACGGCCAGGTGGTTAAAGAAGGAAAGTTGTCTGACATGGATTTGGCTCAGCCTATGAAGGAGTGGTTGGATTCACTCACGGATAAACAGATTCTGGCGGTTATTGCATGGCATTTCAGACGGGATCATTTCAGCGAAGGCAGTTGGATAAGCGATTCCGTGGCCAATGGACATATGGCAGTATTGGTAGACGCATTGCTGGAAAGATGCAAGTGACGGGAGCAGACTTATTTCTAAGATGGAGCAGCCGCCAACTGGCAGGAAAAGGTCATTATGGAATTACTAGGATTGCTGGACTGGGTGAAGAGTATTATCGTGGAATGAGGGGACTGAGAAATGAATCTCTTATTTGTATGTAGCCAAAACAAGAGAAGGAGTTTGACTGCGGAAACGATATTTGACGGAGTGAACGGCCATCGTGTTCGATCTGCGGGAACGGAGAAGAACGCAAGAATAAAGGTTACGGCTGGATTGATAGGTTGGGCGGACATCATTTATTGCTTTGAAAAGAAGCACCTGAGACGCATGCAGGATCGGTATGCACAAGAACTTTGCGGAAAAAGAGTGATAACGATGAACATACCGGACGAGTATGAATATATGGACGAGGAACTTCAGGAAATACTGCGGGGATACGTGGAGGTATAAGTCAGAGAATGGAATCAATATTGATTAAAGACACCACAAGGGAAGAAAGGGAGCGGATTGTAGCAGAGTCCATTGGCGACGTAAACGGCTCCTGCGACGGATGCATGGCTGGATTGGCTGACATGTATCAGGATTACATAGATGGAAAGAAAGAGATTCGAGAGATCAACATGGAATTCCGCGCCCGATATGAATCCGGCGTGGAAGGACCTGAGAATGAGAAATGCTCATATTGTAACTAAATAAAAATATAAAGGCGGGAGGGTGGAGAGGATATTTTATAATTGAGAATAATAATTCGCTGCGAGAGGAATTGGAAGGCCTTTGGATAATGTGATAAGTGAATCTAAGGGAGAAATGAAATGAATAATAAAAATGAGATTCGCTGGTGTGCTATCGGAGATTCTTTTACATACTTGAATGACCATCTTGATGAAACGGGGTATAGGGTTACTAAAGGATACTTGTCCAGAATACTGGAAAAGATTCCAAATCTCCATCTAAAGAATATAGGGATTAATGGCTCTACCTTCCAGGATTGGATTACACAGGAGATTCCTGAAGCAGATCTCTATACAGTACTTCTTGGAACAAATGATTGGCATCAGGGCATTCCCATAGGAACGGAAACAGATTTTATAAATAGAAATGCTGAGACAATTCTCGGGACTCTTGGAATCCTATTGGATCATATTCGAGAGGCTGCGCCTAAGGCTTGGATTATTGTGGGAAATCCAGTCGAACGAACAGATTTTGTCTATCTGTGGGATTTTAAAAATAATGCTCGGGGAAGCTATATGCCAGAGCACGGCCAAATGTTGTCGGCTCTTTCAGCGGCAATCATTAGGTGTTGTGAGATGGAGAATATCCCAACGGTTAATTGCCACGATTTGTCTGGCTTTACACCGGAAAATGCGGTTCGATTCAAACGAGTCAGACAAGGGAATCATCTGGAAGATTTGGTTTATCCAGATTATATTGATATCTCATTTTCGCCTGAGAAGGATCCTTATCCATATCCGATAGAGGCAGCCTGGATGACTTATGATGGATTGCATCCTACAGATGATGGATTTGAGATCCTGGCTAATCTTTTTGCTACTTGCATCTGTGAAATAATCGGTTGGTAGGGTGCACTGGGCCTGAATCAACGCTTATGTATAAGAAAGAATTAAATGTTTGCTATTTAAGCAGAAATCATAAATGGTTTATAAATTTTTTTCACTTTTTGAAAAAAAGTGTTGACATATGTCTTTGATGGTGCTAATGTAGTACCAGAAGGAAGCGCCGATCCTTTTCTTTGTGGTACAAAGAAATTGAGACGCTTCCTATTTTTTTGTAGCTCGCCAACGAAAACAAGCGGCAGCGAAGCAGACATTTGTTTTCAAGATTTTAATTGAGGAGATAACAATGCAGACGACAAGACTTCAAAAGCAGCATAGAATTACGCTAAGCTCACTTACCATGGGCCTTAGTTTCCTGCGCTCAAATTGGGGCTTGTTTAACGGCAGCATGGGCTTCGAATACCCCGATTATGATCTCATAACCAAATATGAAGAGAAATATTATGCCTCGATCAGGCAACCCAGGTGCAGAAACGGCGGATGAATGGGCCGTTTTATGAATGCAGTAAAACCAGGGAATTGTCTGAGGCGAAAGCGAAGATGATTCCCTATTTTAATGCTTTTTTGGAGGTAAAACAATGGGACATGAACGATTTACAAGCGACCACTTTTACGAACAACGGGTGGTTAGCTTACATGGTGAAAGCGGTGGACTGAAAATCCGCAGAGAACGGGTCGGTACCGTTACCACCCACTTGGCACCTTGGTCTAAAGGCTAGGACGCCAGCCCTTCAAGCTGGAAAAGACGAGTTCAATTCTCGCAGGTGCTATTTATGCTTCGTTAGGCAAATTGGTTACGCCACAGGCCTCTCAAGCCTGAGATGCTAGGTTCGAATCCGGCACGAAGTACTCCCCGAGGGGGGAAAACAATTAAATGAAAAAGGGGTTCAGGATAGTTGGCGCTTCCCCTGACCCCGCAAAACCATGAAATGAAAAGTTCTTTGACAAAAGAAGACAAATTTATATCGGGATGAGGTGTAGATGGATGCATGCGTGATTTGGGATCATGAGGTCGTGGGTTCGAGGCCCGCCATTCCGATTGCGAAAACACCTTGGCCATGGCGGCCGAGGATAATTCCGGGTAGCCCAATTGGCAGAGCGGTCGGCTGTTAGCCGAATGGTTGTGAGTTCGAGTCTCGCCTCGGGAGCTTCAATAAAAAACATAGCAGAGTAGACTGGAGAGGCTCCAGCCGGCCCCCATAAGGCCTGTTACGAGGGTTCGAATCCCTTCTCTGCGACTTTGGGCGGGTAACCCGTAACTGGCAGCGGTCCTGACTGTAAATCAGGTGGCTTAAGGCTTCTGAAGGTTCAAGTCCTTCCCCTCCCATGGACGGTCGGCGCGACCGTCCATCCCGTCATTTGGCAGGATGGCAGGCTTGGCCTGCCGCATGCGTGATTAGCTCAGCTGGCAGAGCAGCAGACTCTTAATCTGAAGGTCCAGGGTTCATGTCTCCGCTTCGCTCCGGTCGTCGCAATACCATCGTCCCCCGGACGATGTGCGACCCTGATCACGCATCTGGCTTTGTAGTATAACGGACATTATTCTCGGTTGTCTCCCGAAGGACAGGGGTTCGACTCCCCTCAAGGCCGCTTTGCAGACATAATATAATGCACCATTCGCCTAGAGGCATGGCATCTGCCTTCCAAGCAGAAATGAGGTCGGTTCAAATCCGACATGGTGCTCTGAAGCATGGGGCAGTGGCAGCCATCTGATCTACATAAGTAATATCGGGCCCCGTGACTTCTACTAGCCTTCCTCGTTCAATGGTAGGACGCGAGACTGTTAATTTCGGAATCTGGGTTCGATTCCCAGGGAAGACGCTTCAAAATTTGTGGAAAGGAGGAGACCTGAGATGGCATTTCAATCTCAGACATATGGCAAACTGAACTTAAAGAAAGTTCCGGAGAAGATCATGGATTACGTGAAAAGGATGGAAAAATATGATGCGCCGTTTCAGGTGACGGTGGGTACCGATTCCCAAAACTTCTCCGACACGAAGATTGTGTCCGTGATCGCAGTTACTTGCGAAGGTCATGGGGGAATTTTCTTCTATGAGGTGTCAAGGATCAACAGGATCGCCGACGTGAGACTGAAGCTTGCGGAGGAAACAACGAGAAGCCTTGAAATCATGACGGCGCTTGTGGAGACGCTTGAAAGCGATGAATTCAGCGAGGTTAGGGACAAGCTTTCCTTGGTGATCCATGTTGACGCAAGCTGGAACGATCGTGGCAAGACCAAGGAGTTGATTCCAGGCCTTGTAGGCTGGATCAGGGCATGTGGTTATGACTGCAAGGTAAAGCCGGAGTCCTATGCGGCAAGTTCCATTGCCGATAGAATAAGTAAGTAAATGGTGGCCTTCGTTGAAAGGCCCGAATAATAACGAGGTTCCTGTTCGGAACCTCAAATGCCAGACTGGCGCAATTGGCAGCGCTACTGTTTTGTAAACAGAAGGTTCAGGGTTCGAGTCCCTGGTCTGGCTCTGCGGAAGAGTAAAATGACACGGAGGAAATAGAAATGTTACGACTACGATTGCTACTTCAACTTAATAGTAAAAACACATGCCCCCGTGGCCCAATCTGGAAGAGGCAAGGCGCTTAAACCGCCTGCGGTGCAGGTTCGAATCCTGTCGGGGGTATCAACGGAAGGTTATGCCTTTCCGTGACATGCTCACGTACCCCAATTTGGCAGAGGGACACGGCTCAGAACTGTGTCAGTATGGGTTCAAATCCCATCGTGAGTACGCTCGCGTACCCCAACTGGCAGAGGGACTTGGCTAAGGACCATGAAAGTACGAGTTCGAATCTCGTCGCGAGTACGGCACAGTGGCGCAATAGGCAGACGCAGCGCACTCAAGATGCGAGATTTGCGGGTTCAAGTCCTGCCTGTGCTATTAGAAACATGTAGAAGGAGATGATCAAAATGAAGCGAAAACAAAAACGAAAGCAGAAGACAAAGAAAACTTAGCGTCTGTAGCCAAGTGGTTATGGCAACGGGCTTTTAACCCGTATACCGTGAGTTCGAATCTCACCAGACGCAGCGATGGCATTGGCCATGGTGACTTATTGTCGCAACGCGTCTGTGTGGCTTAACTGGCAGAGCAGCGGACTCTTAATCCGAAGGTTCCGGGTTCGATCCCCGGCACAGGCATTATGATGGGACATAGCGCAATTGGCAGAGCAACCGCCTTATATGCGGCAGGTTTTCCGGTTCAAGTCCGGATGTCCCGACTATGCTACCAGAGGTAGCATGACAAACATTAAAGATGTAGATATAATAAGATCAAGAGATCAAGAGCGCAGTGGCGCTCAGAAAGGACAAAACAATGACAAAGTTTAACTTCTGGCAAATTTCATGTTCATCTCAGCGAAACCATCAGATTAGTAGATGGCTTATTAGAGTGCGCATGAAATCGGGAGAGTTAATGTCATAATCATATGCAATATGTCTGCATTGGATGACCTTTTCGGATTTCATGATCTGAAAAGGTCTTTTTATTTGTAAATGCCGTCTTGGGGTAATTGGTAGCCCGCCCGTCCCGAAAACGGGTGATCGACGAGATTTGGGAGTTCGAGTCTCTCAGGCGGCGCTGTGGCCGTTGTTTAATGGCAGAACGGCGGATTGTGGATCCGCTCATGAGAGTTCGATTCTCTCCGGTCACACTTTGCGGTTCTAAGCCTAATTGGTAAGGCAGTGGTTTGCTAAATCACGAGTAATCCTTCGGCGGGATGTTCGGGTTCGAGTCCCGAGGGCCGCGCTAACACGCGCAGGGAATCAAAGATTCCCAGCTATGGTAATGTCTTTCAATGGTAGGAAGCCCGTCTGATACGCGGGTAATGGGAGTTCGATTCTCCCCGTTACAATTAATGGCGTTTAGCATAATGGAGAGTGCGCCGGACCTTGACTCCGGAAATGTCAGTTCGATCCTGACAGTGCCTGCTTAGAGAATATCTGATCCCGTAGTCAAAAGGCTAAGGCGGTTGGCTGCAACCCAGCAGGTGGGCGTTCGATTCGCCCCGGGATCTTTATGTCGCGATAGGCTAATGGAGAAACTTGGCGGCTACGACCCGGCAATTCTGAGTTCGAATCTCAGTCGCGACATTATAGGCGTTTCGCATAACGGTGAGTGTACCGGACTCTGACTCCGGGGATAAAGGTTCGATTCCTTTAGCGCCTGCTATGCCCGCGTAGCTTAATGGATAGAGCATGGGGCTTCTACCCTCGTGATCCCCGTTCGATTCGAGGCGCGGGTGCTTTGAGAATAATGGCTGCTTTGGATGTTTTATACAAAGCGGATGAGACCCCAATGAAAACCAGCGTGATGACACTGGTTTTTTGGCGTACGCATAGACTGGGAAGAGGATTTGTGATAGAATATACATGGAGTTTTTCTTGACTCGTTTTTTACCTCAAATCACCGCAATACACCTCGTAACTCGTCAAAACTTGCACCCAAACCGCTATATTAATGCTTTTTGGCCCACAAGAGCCAACTGTACGATAAATCCGACATGCTTTTTGAGATAATCGAATTGTAAGGAGGGGAAAGCCACGCCCATTAGGCTTACCCAAGGACAAACTTGTAACTGTCGTAGTCAATATCACAAGATTGGAGGCGCAGCTATGAAGAAAAGCATTTGGAAGCAGTGTAAGAGCAAGAACCGTTATCGTAACGAGCACGAGGTTAATCAATACAGGAAGATGTACGAGCGCGAACGCGGCAAGAAGTTGGATTATTACTGGTGTGTTTACTGCAAGGGATATCACCTGACCAGTTCGGAGAGCTTTTTGGAGTTGAGGTATGGTGAAGCGTTGTGAGAATGTGAAGCGGCGAAAGGGAATATCGAATGATTAGTCTAAAGCACCCTAATAATAAATTTGAAGATATAGAAACATATGAGGATTTTGTCGAAAAGGGACATTCATGGACTTGGTGTCTTGTGGGAAACATCGCAAGAGAACACGAATATGGTGAAGAACACGAGATAGAGATTGGGACAAAGCATTTCTCCCCGGGAACAAAGGTTTTGTGTGCTCCGGCACAATGGGGCGATGGGTACGAGAATGTTGTAGTCATAGGTTCCCCGAGACACGGGAGCAGGTACATAGAAATAGTGACGCATTCAGATTATGTAGAAAACTTTAGAATGCAGAAAGTATTTAAGCCATACATTTTAAAGCGTATGTGTCTGTCAAAGTATTCTTGGTGGGGAGATACGGAAGAAGACAGAAAAGAGATTATTAGATATCTGGAATATTGGAATCCAGAAGAGGCTGCAAAAGAAAAAAATTATATTGAACAAAGTGAGGAAAATGTATGAACATAGAAAAGATATATTTGGATATGGATGGAGTCCTGGCGGACTTTGAGCGTGGCGTTAGGGAGATCTGCGGGGTGGTGCCGCCGGATCAGAACGCCAAGCATCGGGGGCCGGGCGATGACGACGAGATGTGGGAGAAGATCAAGGCCACAAAGCACTTTTATGATTATTTGGAGCTGATGCCGGGCGCGAAGGATATGTTTGACTTACTCTATAACAAGTATGGCAACAAGTGCGAGATTTTGACGGGCATTCCGAAACCCAAGCGTGGCATTGAAACGGCTGGTGAAGACAAGACGAATTGGACGCATCGACTGCTTGCAAAGGACATTAAGGTGAATATCGTCTTTCGTGAGGAGAAGCCGCAGTACTGTACTGGTCCTGGCTGCATTCTGATCGACGACATGGAGAGCAACATTCGCGACTGGAACGCCATGGGCGGCACTGGAATTGTTAATGTCAGTGCAAAGGAGACGATAAAGAGGCTGAAAGAGCTGGGAGTGCTGTGAGTACATGACGGAAGGCACAGAGAAACCGACGAAAGATAAAAACTGGGGAAATCTGACATGGAACCGAAGCAAAAATTATGTATCAGAAGTTTAAGCATTGATTGGGATATGATCGGCAGGGATTCATATCTTAGAAGCATACCGTCGCTCGAAGGCTTGGATGAGCTTGAATTCAATTGCCCGGTGACTTTCTTCGTGGGAGAGAATGGCAGCGGGAAGTCAACCTTGCTTGAGGGGATTGCCATTGCGTATGGGTTTAATCCTGAGGGCGGCACCTTGAATTACAGTTTTTCGACCTACAACTCGCATTCGGAACTGCGCGAGGCCATAAGGCTGACAAAAGGCATTGGAAGAGCCAGGTGGGGGTATTTTTACAGGGCGGAAAGCTTTTATAACGTCGCGACCGCAGAGGATGAATATGGTCATGAGATTGGCGGGAGGCCATTGTTTTTGCATCAGAGGTCCCATGGCGAAAGCTTCGTGGCCATGGCGCTGAATAATTTCAACGGAAGCGGATTATATATCCTCGACGAGCCTGAAGCGGCATTGTCTCCGCAGCGCCAGTTAACGCTGCTGTACCAGATTTCTGAGTGCGCGAAGCAAGGGGCGCAGTTTATCATTGCGACGCATTCGCCCATACTTCTAGGCCTGCCGGGCGCGGAAATTCTGACTTTTGATGACGGCAAGCTGCACCCCTGCAGCTACGAAGAAACCGACAGTTACAAGGTGACGGAGACCTTTATCAATGACAGGGAAAGATTGCTGAATGCGCTCTTAAAGTGATCATTTAAAACTTTTCCTCCCGGGTGTCGTCTATATGTTCAAAGAGATGCACGCAGGAGGGATTTTTATGGAAAGACTTTCTTTTGTTTTGGTATGGATGACAGTGCTGGCAGTGGTACTTAGTAATGACGCGGCGGATGCATATGCCAGAGAACGCGATGTTAAGTCAAAGGACGGCCAGTATGTTCTCATGCAAGAGATTTTCCGAGACGACGTAATGGGGAAGATCGGCGAGCATGTTTACTATTCCTACAATGTCTTTGAGGGAAGGCATCTTTCGAAAGATGACGAGAAGGAGATCGTTGAATACCTGAAAAGAGTGGATCAGGACCTCACGGAGGACGTATTTATCACCGGCTTCACCAAAATGAGTCAGACTGGCAGATGGCGTTTTTACGCAGAGCAGTACTTGAATGGCGCGGTGATCCCTGAGGTGCGGTACTGGACGGACGTTGATACTGCAACGCCCAATCTGGTTCTCGTAAGGGGCGAGCCCGTAAAGGAGCTCGACACTTCGTGGGTGATACAGGCGCCGACCCTTTTCCCCGCCGTCAAGGAACTGGCGCTGGAGCATGCGGACGAGCTCTGCAACTATAATTCCCAAGGCTTATACTCTAAGTACCTCCTGACCTACAATGTCCTCACCGACACTTTGGAATATGACTTCGTCATCAACGACACCAGTGATATTTATGTTGATGCCATTACTGGGTTGGTGATCAGGGAAAGCTATTGGGATGGGATTTGTGAGGAGGAATAATATAGACAAATTGCCCCCCCGAGGATTCCCCGTCTTTCTCTTGCATTCCCCCCCGATTTATAGTATAATGGAATCATGGCGAGGGCGGTATCGCAGGAGCCGAATTGGAACAATCATTTAAGGCAGAAAAGGAGGGTTATGAGTTATGGCTACAAGGTTTTTTGTATGTGAGCATTGCGGGAACATGGTGGCAGTTGTGAAGGACGCGAAGGTTCCCATGATGTGTTGTGGGCAGAAGATGACGGAGCTGATCCCTGGGACGACGGATGCGGCGGTGGAGAAGCACGTGCCGGCGTTTGAAGTGAAGGATGGCAAGGTTTACGTTCAGGTTGGTGAGGTGATCCATCCCATGGTGGATGCGCATTATATCGAGTGGATCTTCATCGAGACCAATAAGGGAACGCAGATGAAGAAGCTCGCGCCCGGTCAGGAGCCGAAGGCCGTATTCGCAATTTGCGAGGACGAAGTCGTTGAGGCAGTTTATGCATATTGCAACCTGCACGGACTGTGGAAGAAGGAAGCGTAAGACTTAAGCACGGAGAAGCCTTTGATGAGAAGGCTGGAATGAAGATTTTGCATGAGAGAAGGCCTTTGATGAAAGGCCGGAAGGTAGAAGGAGGATATGGACATGGCGAATAAATATGCTGGAACACAGACGGAAAAGAATCTCCAGGCGGCTTTCGCGGGAGAGTCTCAGGCGAGAAATAAATATACTTACTTTGCTTCGACCGCAAAGAAGGAAGGCTATGAGCAGATCGCCGCATTGTTCTTAAAGACGGCGGACAATGAGAAGGAACATGCCAAGATGTGGTTCAAGGAGCTGCAGGGCATTGGTAATACGGCGCAGAACCTTGCTGCGGCCGCTGACGGCGAGAACTACGAGTGGACGGACATGTACGAAGGCTTTGCAAAGACGGCTGAGGAGGAAGGCTTCCCTGAGCTGGCCGCGAAGTTCCGCGGCGTTGCTGCGATCGAGAAGGCGCATGAGGAGAGATATCGCGCGCTCCTTCAGAATGTAGAGACGAAGCAGGTATTCGAAAAGAGCACCGTAAAGGTTTGGGAGTGCAGAAACTGCGGTCACATTTGCGTTGGCGAGAAGGCACCGGAGGTTTGCCCCGTTTGCAACCATCCCCAGAGCTTCTTCGAGGTGCATGAGGCGAACTACTAAGATTTTGCGATTGCAAGAAAGGAGAGGTTCATGGATCAGAAGGTGTTACAGAAACTCAGTTATGGTTTGTTTGTTCTGACCGCCAATCAGGACGGGAAGGACAATGGCTGCATCATTAACACGCCTTGCCAGGTGGCATCGGAGCCTCTGATGATCAGCATTTCGGTCAATAAGGCGAATTTCACCTGCGACATGATCAAGGAGACGCGCAAGTTCACGATCTCGATCCTGAGCGAGGCGGCAACCTTTGATACGTTCAAGCATTTTGGATTCCAGTCCGGCAGGGACGTGAACAAGTTTGCGACTTATACGGACTGCAAGCGCGTGGCGAATGGGACCATGGCGATCACGGCGGGGACGAATGCATATATTTCCGCTTACGTTCAGCAGATGATCGATCTTGGAAGTCACATGCTGTTCATCGCGCAGGTGACGGACGGCGAGATCTTTAATCAGGTTCCCTCCGCAACCTATGCATATTATTTCGCCAACATCAAACCGAAGCCTGAAGCAGTTGCAAAGACGCCGGAAGGGCAGACGGTTTGGAGATGCAAGATCTGTGGTTATGAATATGTCGGCGAAGAGCTTCCCGATGATTTCATTTGCCCGATCTGTAAGCATCCTGCAAGTGATTTTGAGAAGGTCGTGAAGTAGGCTCGCGGCGCATTCTTGAGAGCTGGATAAGAATAAAAGGCAACCCGATGACAGGATGTCTGTCGGAAGGTTGCTTTTTTATGCCCTGCTTTCGAAACTTGGCGGTTTTACGGTCCTTTCTTGGCGAAAATTCTAAAAAACTTCTCACGAAAATGTTGGGTGATTTTTGGGCAAAAATACGTCTTGTGGAGTGGTGCGGGGGTGGCGTATACTATATCTTGGTGGAAGAGCCCCATAAGGAACCTGCGTGTCGGGTTTTGGACAAGTCGAGTTTTTGAGGACGAGGGGGCCTTCAGACAGGAGAGAAAGCATGAGTTTTCGTGACGAGACAAAGGTCATTCAGATAGGGGACAGGAAGATCGGCGGGGGGAATCCCGTGCTGATCCAGTCCATGACAAATACCAAGACGGAGGACATTGCCGCGACGGTAGCGCAGATCCTGCGGCTGGAAAAGGCGGGGTGCGAGATTATCCGCTGCACGGTGCCGACGCTAGAGGCTGCAAAGGCGCTGTCGGAGATCAAAAAGCAGATTCACATTCCCCTGGTGGCAGACATTCATTTTGACTATCAGATGGCGATCGCGGCCATGGAAAACGGGGCAGATAAGATCCGCATCAACCCTGGGAACATTGGCAGCGCAGAGCGCGTCAAGGCGGTCGTGGACTGCGCGAAGGAGCGAGGCGTTCCCATCCGCGTGGGCGTGAACAGTGGTTCGCTGGAAAAGCCCTTGATCGAGAAGTATGGCGGCGTAACGGCCGAGGGGATCGTTGAGAGTGCGCTGGACAAGGTGCGTCTCATCGAGGACATGGGCTACGACAACCTTGTGATCAGCATCAAGTCTTCGGATGTGCTCATGTGTGTGAGGGCGCATGAGTTGCTGGCGGGAAAGACGCAGTATCCTTTGCACGTTGGCATCACGGAGTCGGGTACGGTGCGAAGCGGAAACATTAAGTCAGCGCTTGGCCTTGGGATGATCCTGAGTCAGGGCATTGGCGATACGATCCGCGTTTCCCTTACGGGTGATCCGGTGGAGGAGATCTACTCCGCGAAGCTGATCCTGCGCACCCTCGGGCTTCGTAAGGGCGGCATCGAGGTGGTGAGCTGCCCGACCTGTGGCAGGACGCAGATTGACCTGATCGGTCTTGCAGCGAAGGTGGAGCAATTGGTGGCGGATTATCCGCTGGACATTAAGGTGGCCGTGATGGGGTGCGTCGTGAACGGGCCCGGAGAGGCCAGGGAAGCAGACCTTGGCGTCGCAGGAGGCCAGGGAGAAGGGCTCCTTTTCAAGAAGGGAGAGATCCTGCGCAAGGTGCCGGAAGAAGGGCTTCTTTTGGCACTGAAAGAGGAATTGGATCATTGGGAGGCGTAAGGATTCAATGAAGGCTTTTTTTGAGGCATTTCCTAGCGTGCAGTTGCCAAAGGGCCTGCATGACCTCATGGAGCAGACTGTGATCGAGAAGATCACTTCGACAAAGGCGAAGGATTTCCTTCGGATTTACCTGACTTCGAAGAATCTGATCGAGAAAAAGGATATCCACAGAGTTGAAAAAGAATTGAAGAAACAGCTCTTTCCAGGTGTTCTCATAGACATCAAGATTTACGAGCGTTTTGAGCTTTCGGCGCAATATACTCCCGAAAAGCTCCTGGATGTGTATCGCGAGAGCATTTTGGAAGAACTGATGGATTACAGTCACGTGCTTTTCGTGGCTTTAAAAAACGCGCGGTTTTCTTACCCGGAAGAAGGGCGGGTGATCGCAAATCTTGAGGATTCCGTGCTGGTTCGCGGCAAGGAAGAAGAGCTTCACAGGATCTTGGAGAAGATCTTGGTGGAGCGCTGTGGCTTTGGCGTGAAGATCGAGCTGGAGTACCGCGAGAAGGAGAAGAAGGACCGAAGCGAAGAAGAGGAGCGGAAGATCAGCCAGCGCGTGGCGGAGATCACGAGGCTCTTTGAAGGGAAAGGCAAGTCGGGCGAGGGCGAAGGCGCAGCGGATGCATCTGGCGAAGCAGGTGCCGCTGGTGAAAATGCGGGCGAAAAGGCGGCCGAGGGCGATGCCGCAAATGCCGCTGTCGGAGGTGCAGGGGCGCAAGGCGCGGCTGGCGACAAGGCTGGAGCGCAGACGGCGCCTTCGAAGGGAGCAGCAGCAAATGCGGGCGCTGGCACGAAGTCCTTCTCCGGAAAGGGTGAATTCTCCAAGTTCAAGAAGGGCGACCGCGGGTATGACCGTGGCTCTGCAAAGAAATCAGACAATCCCGACGTGATCTACGGCAGGGATTTTGAAGAGGTGCCGCAGAAGATCGAGGAGATCATCGGTGAGGTCGGTGAGGTCGTGATCCAGGGCAAGATCCTGAAGCTCGATGCCCGGGAGATCAAGAATGAAAAGACGATCATCATCTTTGACGTGACGGACTTTACGGACACGATCACGGTGAAGACGTTCCTGAAGAACGAGCAGGTGCCTGAGGTCAAGGCGGGCCTGAAGGAAGGTAATTTTGTTAAGATCAAGGGCGTTGCCATGATGGATAAGTTCGATCATGAGCTTTCCATCGGTTCCATCGCGGGCATCAAGAAGACAGGGGACTTTTCCGTGAGCAGGAAGGACCTTGCGGTGCGCAAGCGTGTGGAGCTCCATTGCCACACGAAGATGAGCGACATGGACGGTGTTTCCGAGGCGAAGGACATTGTAAAGCGTGCCTACAAGTGGGGGCATCGCGCCATCGCCATCACGGATCATGGCGTGGTGCAGGGCTTTACGGATGCAGGTCACGTTTGGGACGACCTTTGGAAGGCGAAGAAGGGCGAGTGCAAGGACAAGGGCGAACCTGCGCCGGACAAGCAGGACTTTTTCAAGGTGATCTACGGTATGGAGGCGTATCTTGTCGACGACCTTCGTGAGATCGTGACGGGGGATGCCGGGCAGACCCTGCAGGATGATTTTGTTGTATTTGACATTGAGACCACGGGCTTTTCGCCTGTTTCGGATCATATTATTGAGATCGGTGCCGTGAAGGTTTCGGGCGGTGCGATCGTGGATCGCTTTTCGACCTTTGTGAATCCACAGGTACCTATTCCCTTTGAGATCCAAAGGCTGACGAGCATCAATGACGACATGGTGATCGACGCGCCCCTCATTGAGGCGGTGTTGCCTGAGTTCATGGCGTTTTGCGACGGTGCGGTCATGGTTGCTCACAATGCAAATTTCGACATGAGTTTTATCATGGAGAATTGCAGAAGACAGGGCTTACCTGACAAATTCACCTTTGTCGATACGGTGCAGATTTCGAGAGCAATCCTTGTGGATCAGGCAAGACATACGCTCGACGCCATCTGTAAGACTCTTGGAATCTCGCTTGAAAACCACCATCGCGCGGTAGATGACGCCGAAGCGACGGCGCATATTTTTGAAAAGTTCATCAAGATGCTTGCGGAGCGGCAGATATTCACCCTGGCAGAGCTGAACAAACTTGGCGAAGACAGCGCGTCCATCGTGCAAAAGTCGCCTTCTTACCATGCGATCATCCTTGCAAAGAATGACCTTGGCAGGACCCATCTTTACAAGCTGGTTTCGGAATCGCACCTAAAGTACTTCCACAGAACGCCTAGAGTGCCCAAGAGTCTGGTGCAGAAATACCGCGAGGGCTTGATCCTTGGAAGTGCGTGTGAGGCGGGCGAGCTTTATCGCGCTTTGCTGGACGGACAATCTGATCAGCAGATTGCAAGGATCGTTGATTTTTATGACTATCTGGAGATCCAGCCTGTGGGAAACAATGCCTTTATGGTCAAGTCCGATAAGGTTAGGAGTATCGAGAGCATTGAGGACATTCAGGAAGTCAACCGCAAGATCGTAAAGCTGGGCGAGAAGTTCCACAAGCCCGTGGTTGCGACCTGTGACGTGCATTTCCTGGATCCCCAGGATGAGGTGTATCGTCGGATCATCATGGCAGGCAAGGATTTTGCGGATGCGGATGATCAGGCACCGCTGTACCTGCACACCACCGAGGAAATGCTAGACGAGTTTGCGTATCTTGGGAGCGACAAGGCGTATGAGGTCGTGGTCAAGAATACCAACATGATCGCGGACATGATCGAGACGATCTCGCCGGTGCGCCCTGACAAGTGTCCTCCCGTCATCGAAGACAGTGACAAGACGCTGACCAAGATCTGTTATGACAGGGCTCATGAGATCTACGGCCCGGACCTTCCCGAGGTCGTGGAAGCAAGACTAAAGCGCGAGCTGAATTCCATTATTTCCAACGGATTCGCCGTGATGTATATCATCGCGCAAAAGCTGGTTTGGAAGTCCGTGGAGGACGGGTACCTGGTTGGTTCCCGTGGTTCCGTCGGAAGTTCCTTTGTGGCGACCATGGCAGGGATCACGGAGGTAAATCCTTTAAGCCCGCATTATTACTGCAGCAAGTGCCACTACGTGGACTTTGATTCGGACGAGGTGAAGGCCTACGCTGGTAAGGCGGGCGTGGACATGCCGGACAAGCTCTGCCCCGTTTGCGGCGAAAAGCTCCATAAGGACGGCTTTGACATTCCCTTCGAGACCTTCCTTGGATTCAAGGGCGACAAGGAGCCTGATATCGACCTGAACTTCTCGGGAGAATACCAATCCAAGGCGCATAAATATACCGAGGTTATTTTTGGCGCGGGACAGACCTTCCGCGCAGGCACCATCGGCACGTTGGCAGACAAGACGGCATATGGTTTCGTCAAGAAATACTATGAGGAGCGCGGCGTCGTAAAGCGCAGAAGCGAGATCGAGCGTCTTGCGGCGGGATGCACGGGCGTACGCAGGAGCACGGGTCAGCACCCCGGCGGTATCGTTGTGTTGCCACTCGGTCAGGACATCAATTCCTTCACGCCGGTGCAGCACCCCGCAAACGATATGACGACGGACACGGTGACGACGCACTTTGATTATCACTCCATCGACCATAACTTGCTAAAGCTTGACATTCTCGGGCACGATGATCCGACCATGATCAGAATGCTGCAGGACCTCACGGGGATCGATCCTTTGACGATCCCGCTGGACGGCGCGGACGTGATGAGCCTGTTCCAGAACACGGATGCGCTTGGCGTAACGCCGGAGCAGATTGGCGGGACAAAGCTTGGCGCGCTTGGAATTCCTGAGTTTGGTACGGACTTCGCAATGCAGATGGTTATCGATGCGCAGCCAAAATCCTTCTCGGATCTGGTGCGTATCTCGGGTCTTTCTCACGGCACGGACGTGTGGCTTGGCAATGCGCAGGATCTGATCAAGAGCGGGACCGCGACCATTTCCACGGCCATCTGTACCCGTGATGACATCATGACTTATCTGATCGGAAAGGGCGTGGAGCCTGAGAAGTCCTTTAAGATCATGGAGAACGTGCGTAAAGGTATTGTCGCAAAAGGGAAGTGTGCGCAGTGGGAGGAATGGTCGGCGGACATGAAGGCACACGACGTGCCGGATTGGTACATCGGTTCCTGTAAAAAGATCGCGTACATGTTCCCGAAGGCGCATGCGGCAGCATATGTCATGATGGCTTGGCGAATCGCTTACTGCAAGATCCATTATCCTTTGGCATATTACGCCGCCTACTTCACGATCCGCGCGAAGGCCTTTTCGTACGAACTCATGTGTCAGGGAAAGGCGCATCTCGAGCAGAAGCTCGCGGAACTTCGTGCCAAGGAGGATCAGCAGAATAAGGATAAGGATCAGATCAGTGACATGCGTATCGTGCAGGAGATGTATGCGCGCGGCTTCGAATTCCTGCCTATTGACATTTACAGGGCGCATTCGAGGCACTTCCAGATCATTGACGGCAAGCTGATGCCTCCCTTTACCAGCATTGAAGGCATGGGAGAGAAGGCGGCGGACGGCGTGATGGAGGCCGCAAAGGACGGTCCGTTCCTTTCGAGAGATGACTTTAAGGACAGGACGAAGGTGGCGCAGACTACGATCGACACCATGACGCGGCTTGGGCTCTTGGAGGGATTGCCGGAGAGCAACCAGATCAGCCTTTTTGATTTTATGTAAGCCTTGAAAAATATGGTTGAAATCTCAAAAGAAAAGATGTATAATGTCTTTCGGATTTTAGGGTCGTAAAAAAGCCCGTAAATACAAGTTTTTTCGAAAGAATATTATAAAAAAGAGGTTTGGTTATGGAGACGAAGGAAACAAAAACCGGCGGCTGGCGCGCAAACAAATGGGTGAGAGCCGCAATCCCCGCACTGCTGTTGCATTGTAGTATCGGTACCGTTTACTGCTGGAGTATTTTCAGCCAGGAGATCGCTGATTACATCGGATTCTCCAAGGGCGCAACGGAATGGGCTTTCAGCTTTGCCATTTTCTTCCTCGGCATGTCTGCTGCATTCCTTGGAAACGTGGTTGAGAAGGACATTCACAAGTCTTCCCTGATCGCAACGATCTGCTTTGCCATCGGTATGGCCGGCACGGGCTTTTTCATTTTCCTGGGCGGTCAGAACAAGGGAAGCGTGGTATCCCTGATCGGTATCTACATTTCCTATGGTTTCATCATGGGAATCGGTCTTGGTACCGGATATCTTTCTCCCGTTAAGACGCTGATGCTTTGGTTCTCTGACAGAAAGGGCCTTGCAACCGGTCTTGCAGTGGCAGGCTTTGGCGCCGCAAAGGCAATCGCAAGCCCGATCATGCAGTGGATGCTCCACGGCCTTGGCGAGGGCGGTATCTACAAGATGTTCATCATCCTTGCAGGCGTTTACTTCGTAATGATGTTCATTGGTCACTTGCTCTTAAAGAAGCCTGAAGGCTGGCATGAGCCTCAGTCCAAGGACGCAAAGCCCAGCATCATGCAGGTGCTAAGGACCAAGCCCATCACCAACTATATTGGCATTTGGCTGATGTTCTACATCAACATTACTTGTGGCCTTGCACTGATCTCTCAGGAGAAGATGATCGTGAAGTGCATCGGCCTTGCAGCTTCCGTAGGTATTATCTCCACGATCTCCGCAATCTTCAATGCGGGCGGTCGTCTTGGCTTCTCCGCATGGGCTGACACCATGAAGGACAGAAACACCATCTACAAGATGATCTTCATCCTGTCCATCGCTTTCACGGCTCTCGTAATGGTAACGAGCGGCATCAAGAATGGCGAAGGCAACGTGCTTTTGATCATCCTTGTACTGGTTTTGATCTTCTTCGTAAACGCAGGATACGGCGGTGGCTTCTCCAACGTGCCGACGCTCCTTTCGGATCATTACGGCATGGGTTCCATCAGTGCCATCCATGGCATTACGCTTTCCGCTTGGGCATTTGCAGGTCTGACTGGTAACCAGGTGGCAACCTACATCGTAAACCACTCCGGTGAGTGGATCGATCATGAGGGCGTGAAGATGAATCCCGTTGGATATCAGAACGTTCTTTACTTCACGATCGCGCTGTATATCATCGCGTTGGTTCTTTGCCTGATCCTGGTAAGACCCACCGACAAGGCGCTTGAAGCAAAGGCTGCAAAGAAAGCTGCCAAGAAGGCTTAATAAACAAAAGGCTTTATCATGAAAGAAAACAACAAAGGGCTGCCCTGATCGGCAGCCTTTTTTGGAAGTCAGAGTTTGTATTGAATAAGTTTTTCAAGAAAAGGTTTTGAAGGAGAAAAGGGCATGAGGATTGACGGAACCACAAAGGTTTGCGGCGTGATCGGAAATCCGATCGCACACACGATGTCCCCCCAGATCCATAATTTCCTGGCAGAGAAGATTGGGATCCACATGGCGTACCTTCCTTTCCTTGTGGAAAAGGAGGGGCTTTCTGACGCGATCAAGGGTGCATATGCACTCGACGTGCTTGGCCTGAACGTGACGATCCCTTTTAAGAGCGACGTGTTACCGCTTCTTTGCGGCGTGGATGATCTTGCCGCGCAGATCGGTGCCGTGAACACGCTGGTCCGTAAGGACGAAGGCTTCTATGGATATAACACCGACATGCCCGGACTCTATCGCGCGATGTGTTCCGACGGGATCTCCTTAGAAGGGGAGAAGGTGTTGATTCTTGGAGCGGGCGGCGCCGCAAGGGCCGTGGCCATGATGCTCGCACAAAAGGGCGTCTCCGAGATCAGAATGTTAAACCGCACGCTGGAAAAGGCACAGGCGATTGCCAGTGAGATCGAAGGGGCGACCGGAAAGAAGATCGTGATCCCCATGGAACTTGGCGCTTACAGGGAGCTTCCTGAGGATGAAAAGTTTATCGCGATCCAGGCGACGAACGTTGGCATGCATCCCAACGAGGGCGTGGCAATCCTTTCGGAAAAGGATTTCTACGATCACGTCAGGGTTGGTTACGATCTTGTGTACAATCCCTTGGAAACAAGATTCATGCAGCTTGTCAGGGAATCAGGCGGCAAGGCATATCATGGCCTGAAGATGCTTTTATATCAAGGGATCATCGCATTTGAGCTTTGGACGGGAACGCAGGTTCCTGAAGAGATCGCAAACGAGACCTATGCGGTGGTTTTGGACTTGATGCAGAAAAAGGAAAAGCAATAAGAAGAATGAACAAGAATAAGACGGACAGAAAACAGAACATCCTGCTGATCGGCTTTATGGGAGCTGGCAAGACGTCAGTGGGCCTCAAGCTTTCCTGGAAGCTGCGCATTCCCGTGGAGGACACGGACAAGCTGATCGAGAAAAGGACGGGGAAGGCCATTTCCGAGATCTTTCGGACGGAAGGGGAGGAAGCCTTTCGTGAGATGGAGACGAACCTTCTTCGCGAGATCAGCAAGCGCCCCTATCGCAGGATTCTTTCCGTGGGCGGCGGGACGCCGGTGCGCGAGGAGAACCGAAAGCTCCTTAGAAGGTGCGGAACGGTGATCTACCTGCGCGTTCGGCCGGAGACAGTATATGCAAGGCTAAAAGGAGACAAGTCAAGGCCGCTTTTACAGGGCGACGATCCGCTTGGGACCATTCAAAGACTTATGGAGTCAAGGAAGGAAGCATATGAGTCCTGCGCCGACGTGATCCTGGACGTGGATGAACTCAGCGCGGAGGAATGCGCCACAAGGCTTGTGGGGATTTTGGAGGAAGAAAAATGAAGCTTTTAGTGATCAATGGTCCCAATTTAAATTTCCTGGGGATCCGGGAAAAAGAGGTTTACGGAACGCAGGATTATCAGTATTTGCTGAACATGATCAAGGAAAAGGGAGAGCAGGTCGGATGTGAGATCGAGGTCTTTCAGAGCAACCACGAGGGCGCGATCATCGACCGCATTCAGGAAGCATATTTTGACGGGACGAAGGGCATCGTGATCAATCCGGGAGCATATACTCACTATTCTTATGCGATCCATGACGCGTTGGCAAGCATTCAGGGACTGCCCAAGATCGAGATCCACATCTCGGACATTACGAAGCGTGAGGATTTCCGAAAGGTTTCAGTGACGGCTCCCGCCTGCGACGGACAGATTTACGGACATGGGCTGGAGGGGTACTGCATGGCCATTGATGAAGTGCTCAGACTCCTGGCAGATCGTTAATTGAAAATTTTTTGAAAAAAATTGTTGAAATATTGAGTCATTTATATTAAACTGATTAAGAATTATAAGCGCGAAAATTTTTAGGAGGATATTTTTTTATGATTTCTGCAGGTGATTTCAGAAATGGTATGACCATTGAATTGGATAATAACGTGTTCCAGATCGTGGAATTCCAGCACGTAAAGCCTGGTAAGGGCGCTGCATTCGTACGCACCAAGCTTAAGAACATCAAGAGTGGCGGCGTAGTGGAAAGAACCTTCCGTCCTACCGAGAAGTGCCCTCAGGCGCGTATCGACAGAAAGGACATGCAGTATTCCTATTCTGACGGAGATCTGTTCTACTTTATGGACACTGAGACCTACGATCAGATCGCTCTGAATTCCGAGACCGTTGGTGATGCACTGAAGTTCGTGGTTGAGAACGAAGTTTGCAAGATCTGCTCCCACAATGGCAGCGTGTTCTCCGTTGAGCCTCCTCTGTTCGTAGAGCTGACCATCACGGATACCGAGCCTGGCTTCAAGGGCGACACCGCAACCGGCGCAAGCAAGCCCGCGATCGTTGAGACTGGCGCGCAGGTAATGGTTCCTCTGTTCGTTGAGCAGGGTGACAAGATCAAGATCGACACCAGAACTGGTGAGTATCTGTCCCGCGTATAATACGGGGCGAACTCCCAAAGCAGAAAAACAGACTTGTAAGGCAATGATTTTCGAAGGAGAGTCATTGCCTTTCTGATTTTAAATTTTGGTTTCATGGGTTTGACTTTAAGGATTTTGCTTTCAAGGATTCAAAGAGGGAGCGGAGGGGATGCCGCGCCTTTGGGAGTTTGGCTTGTAAATGGACATGAAATGAATAAACTGGAATTTGCGGAAGAGATCAAGCGTTTTGTGAAAGATGATCTTGGCGAAGCATATGAGGTCGGCCTCCGGGAGGTGACCAAGAACAATGGCGTTACGCTGATTGGCGTTACGTTGACGGATAAGTGCAGCCAGGTGGCGCCCACGATCTACCTGGATGAACTTTATAAGGATTATCAAAACGGACGGAGCGTAGAGGGCATCGCGGCCCTGGTGATCTCAAGCCTTCGAAAGGGCATGCCAAAGCAAAGGGTTCACATGGAGTTCTTTACCGAATTTGATAACGTCAAGGATCAGATCTGTTATCGACTGATCCATTATGACCGCAATGAAAAGCTTCTTGAGACGATCCCGAACCTTCCGTTTTTGGATCTTGCCATTACGTTTTTCTATCCCTTTCATCATGAGGAGATCGGATATGGCAGCATTCAGATCACCAACGAGCATATCAAAAGATGGGGCGTGAACGTGAAGGACCTTTGGCGCGTTGCGAATGAGAATACGCAAAGACTCTTCCCACAGCAATGTTGTCCCATGGGAGACATTTTGATGGAATTGACTGGCATGATAAAGGGGGAAGAATGGCCGGAGTTGCCTTCGGAAGAGGATATGGAGCATTTCCTGCCGATGATGCGGGTACTGACAAACCGGCAAAGGACGTTTGGGGCGTCCGTCATCCTTTACGATCACTATCTGGAACGGCTTTCTGACAGCTTTGGTCAGAGTCTGTACCTTATCCCGAGCTCAATCCATGAGGTCATTGTGATGCCAGTCAAGGAGGGGGCGGATGAGATAGGGCTCCAGGATATGATCAAGGAAGTCAACAAGGAGGTGCCGCCGACGGATGTCCTTTCAGACAGGCTTTATTACTATGACAGGGCCAGCAAAACCATTAAAATGGCATGTGAGAGGGCTTTGCAGGGGGCATAAATACCGAAAAACAAGGCTTTGTTCTTAAAAGAAGGTAGACATTTTCGTTGAATTATGGTAGTATTATCAAGGTGGCGCCATCCAAAATGATCGGCATGATGCCCGATCAAAAATCAGTTCCAAAGCATTTTGCGATCGTAGTCTAATGGATAAAACGATGGCCTCCGACGCCGTTGTTGCAGGTTCGAGTCCTGTCGGTCGCACGATGCGCCACCTTGATGAGCATAAGAGGGTTCAATGAAAGAAAAAGTAAGACAAATCTGGGAAATCGTGATGAGGAACGGGAAGTATATCTTTCCCGTGGTTGTCTGCGCCGCAGTTGCGATCACCGTCGTGATCGCACTCAAGGCAAGTGGCGTTCATCGCGAAGAACTAAATAAGATCGGCGAGACGATCACCACCTTCGAGAGTCAGACGGCAACTTCAACCTCGGAAACAAAGGAGGAGATCGCGCTGGTCAAGAACGAAGACCCCGCGATCCTTCAGGCAGTGGAGACGTATTATAATGCGCTTGCCGAGGGAGATGAGGCTGCCCTGAATGCCATCTGTGACAAGGTGGAAGAGATGGACATGCTTTGGTTCTTGGAGACTTCGAAGTACGTGGAGTATTATCCCGCACTGGATGTTTACACGAAGCCGGGATATGCGGAGGGCGAAACCATCGCATATGTTTGCTTCATGGTAAAGCTGACGGGTAAGGAAACGCCTTATCCGGGCTACATGCGTCATTATCTCTGCACTGCCGAGGATGGTTCTTTGTACATGAAGCGGACCAACCTTTCCGATGCGGCGAACGAATACGTGCTCAAGGTGAGCAACGAGGCGGACGTCCTGGAGCTGACCAACCGCATCAAGGTGGAGTTTGATGAGCTTATGGAGAGCCAGCCGGATCTTCTCGGATACATGAATGACGTTTCCGAGGAAGTGATGCGCATGGTTGGCATCGAGCTTGGCAATCAGAAGGGCGAGAACAACACGGAAGAAACGGATCCAAACGGCGAGACCGGTGAAGGCGGAGAAGGTGGCGAGGGCGGTACGGATGACCCCAGCCTTCCGACGGAAGAGCAGACAGAGGAGATCATTTACGCGATCGCATCCACGACGGTCAACGTCCGTAAGTCCGACAGTGAAAAGGCTGAGAAGATCGGCAGGCTGACGGGTGGCACGAAGGTGCAGGTGCTCGAGCAGATGGTCAATGGATGGACCAAGATCGTCTACGAGAAAAAAGAAGGCTACGTGATGTCCAAGTACCTGAAGGTTCAGGAATCGGCCAAGAAATTTACTCCGATCGGAAAAGTCAAGGCGACGGACAACATCAACGTGCGTGCGGACGCAAGCGCGGATTCCTCCAAGATCGGTACTCTGGTCAAGGGTGACAGCGTGGACCTGCTTGCAGTGGAAGGCGAATGGTGCAAGATCAATTTCAAGGACCAGATCGCGTACGTGAAGGCAGAGTATGTGGAGCGCGAGTGATTTTGTGCATTTCACACAAAAAATCAGAATGAAATTTTACAAGTTAATGCGATAAAGTACGTTGCATTTTGCAAAATGCGGGTATATAATAGCACCAATGGGACAAAGGCGTTCTGAAAAGGGGACACTTTGTCCTTTTTCGTTGTCGGAGCGCAGGATCCACAAAAATATAAGGAGGACATGAAAATGTCATATGTTGATGAGGTTTTTGACCTGGTAGTTGCTAAGAACCCTGCACAGCCCGAATTCCATCAGGCAGTAAAGGAAGTTCTCGAGTCCCTTCGTGTTGTGATCGAAGCAAACGAAGAGCAGTATCGTAAGGATGCACTTCTTGAGAGAATCGTAACTCCCGAGAGACAGATCCTGTTCCGCGTTCCCTGGGTAGATGACAAGGGTCAGGTTCAGGTAAACAATGGTTTCCGCGTACAGTTCAATTCCGCAATTGGACCTTACAAGGGAGGCCTTCGCCTTCATCCTTCAGTAAACCTTGGTATCATTAAATTCCTTGGCTTCGAGCAGATCTTCAAGAATTCCCTGACCGGCCTTCCCATCGGCGGCGGCAAGGGTGGTTCCGATTTCGATCCTAAGGGCAAATCCGACAGAGAAGTAATGGCATTCTGCCAGAGCTTTATCAATGAGCTTTACAGACACATCGGCGCAGACACCGACGTACCTGCAGGTGACATTGGTACCGGCGCTAGAGAGATCGGTTATATGTATGGCCAGTACAAGAGACTGACCGGACTTTACGAAGGCGTTCTGACCGGTAAAGGCCTTTCCTACGGCGGATCCCTTGCAAGAACTCAGGCAACTGGTTACGGCTTGCTTTACCTGACCGAGGAAATGCTCAAGTGCAATGGCAAGGACATCGCTGGCAAGACCGTTGCAGTTTCCGGTTCCGGTAACGTTGCAATCTACGCGATCGAGAAGGCTCAGCAGCTTGGCGCTAACGTAGTGACCTGCTCTGATTCCACCGGTTGGGTATATGATCCCGAAGGAATCGACGTTGCACTCCTCAAGGAGGTTAAGGAAGTTAAGAGAGCAAGACTGACCGAGTACGCTGCAAAGAGACCTTCCGCTCAGTATCATGACAAGGCTACCGAGGGCAATAATCAGTGGATCATCAAGGTTGACGTTGCTCTTCCTTGCGCAACCCAGAACGAGCTGAACCTTGACGATGCTAAGAACCTCGTTGCAAACGGCGTTATGGCTGTTGCAGAGGGCGCTAACATGCCTACCACTCTTGAGGCTACCAAGTACCTTCAGGAGAACGGCGTTCTGTTCTGCCCTGGTAAGGCTGCAAACGCTGGTGGCGTAGCTACCTCCGCTCTGGAGATGAGCCAGAACAGCGAGAGACTTTCCTGGACCTTCGAAGAGGTTGATGCTAAGCTGAAGACCATCATGGTGAACATCTTCCACAACCTTGACGCAGCAGCTAAGAAGTACGGCAAAGATGGCGACTACGTTGCAGGCGCTAACATTGCAGGTTTCCTGAAGGTTGCTGAGGCAATGACTGCTCAGGGTATTGTATAGTAAATAGCGTTTCGGGCCCCGTGACCGCAAGGTCATGGGGCTTTCTTTTTGTAACGGAATCGTTACTTTTTTAGTGCCTCCCAAGGTGGCTTTTTCGTTGACTTTCACATGTCTTCGGGCTATTATGTAAGTAGGTGTTTTGTTGTTACATGGTTTACTGTGAAAGGAGAACGTGAATGTACGTTAATAAGATCCTTCAAAGATTCTATACGGGAAATGACACGCAGGTGAATCCGGATCAGATCAGGGGCTGCCTTCTTGGAGGCGCGGCTGGAAATGCCCTTGGCTATTCGGTTGTTTTTATGAATGAGGAAGAAATCCAAAAGAATTTTGGCGAGAGCGGGATCACGGAGTATCAGATCACGAGAAAGGGCGGCAAGGCCATGATCTCGGACGATACGCAGATGACGTTGTTTACGGCCAACGGACTTTTGGTCGCGGACACGAAGGCGAAGATCGGCGGCATTCAGGTCTGGCCGAGAAGCTACGTGGCCATGGCTTATCAGGACTGGCTCAGAACGCAGGAGATGAGCTATGAGGAGTACTTAAAGTCCTCAGAGGAGATGGAGACCTCCGGAAAACATAGCGTTTCCTGGCTTTCCGACATCCCTGAACTTTACAGCAGAAGGCTTCCCGGCAACACTTGCCTGTCAGCCTTGAAGCTCCGCAAGAATGCGGAATATTTTGCGGAAGACTATACTAAGGACACGGTGAACAACAGTAAGGGTTGTGGCGGCGTGATGCGCATTGCGCCTCTTGGACTTACCTTCCATAAGATGAACACTTTGCGTCTGGACAGCGAGGGCGCACAGATCGCGGCGATCACCCACGGCAATTCTCTGGGATATATGCCCGCGGCGATCCTGACGCACGTTATCAACCGCATCGTGTTCCCGAAAGAGCAGCTCACCTTAAAGGAGATCGTGGTGGAAGCCGTAGGCAGAGCCATGGAATTGTTTGCAGGGGATGAGCACCTGAATGAACTTGCGGACATCATTGATCTGGCCATTTCCCTTTCCGAGAATGAGGAAAGCGATCAGGACAACATCCGAAAGATCGGTGAGGGCTGGGTTGCAGAAGAAACCTTGGCCATCGCGATTTATTGCGCACTGCGTCATCAAGGTGATTTCTCGGCCGGCATTATCGCCGCGGTAAATCACGCAGGAGACAGCGATTCCACCGGAGCCATCGCCGGAAACATTCTTGGCGCACTGGTCGGGTTCGATGCCATCGATGAGAAGTGGAAGAAGGATCTGGAATTATATGACGTCATCATGGAGATGGCGGATGACCTTTGTCTGTGGATCCAGATGTCTGACAAGGCAAACTTCGATGATCCTGAATGGAAGAGAAAATACTATAGATAAAACAATATAGACAAAACATAAGGCGGTGAACAATTCGTTCACCGCCTTAATCATAGGTTCGTTTGTAAATTAATAGTTTTCTTCCTGCTCTGAAAGATCACGCTCTTTTTGCGCGGTCATTCTCTTGATGGCATCTAAGTACTTGTCATAGATCTCCTCAGGAGCCAGGCCTGAAAGAGACTGATTCTGTAAGTAGAGAAGCGTTAAAGCTTCGATCTCATTGCTGGGAAACGCACCCTGATTGAATTGATCCATAAGAAAGCTCCTTTCCTTCCACTTGACCATTTTTACGTCGTGCCAAGTGCTCCTTTCCCTATTATATAGAATTCAAAACAATTTATCAACCTTAAAGAAGAAAAAACTGTAGGAAAATTCAGGGGGCGATTGTTTGACGTCGCTGCCCAATTTGTGCTATACTACCTTTGTTTGTAAGCATTTGACAGGAGGATCATGGAATGAACATTGTTTGCTTGGATCTTGAAGGCGTGCTCGTGCCGGAGATCTGGATCGCTTTTTCGGAGGCGAGCGGGATCCCGGAGCTTCGCAGGACAACGCGTGACGAGCCGGATTATGATAAATTGATGAAATGGAGGATCGGAATCTTAAAGGAGCATGGACTTGGGCTCAAGGAGATCCAGGAGACGATTGCAAAGATCGATCCAATGCCCGGGGCAAAGGAGTTTTTGGATGAGCTTCGCAGCATCACGCAGGTGCTCATCATCAGCGATACCTTTTCCCAATTTGCCGGTCCTTTGATGAAGAAATTAGGATACCCGACGATCTTCTGCAATGAGCTTGAGGTTGCTGAAAATGGCGAGATCACGGGCTTTCGGATGCGCTGCGAGCAGTCCAAGCTGACGACGGTGAAGGCACTGCAGTCCATCGGTTTTGAGACCATCGCAAGCGGCGACAGCCATAATGACCTCGGAATGATCCTTGCAAGCAAGGCAGGGTTCCTGTTTAAGAGCACCGAGCAGATCAAGGCAGATCATCCAGAGCTTCCCGCATACGAGACCTATGAGGAGCTTCTTGCGGCGATCAAAAAGGCGTTATAGGGAAAGGCCCATGGCGAAACGCGCTGTGGGCTTTTACGACTGTAAGGCGTGACGGAAGATAAATTCACGTGGAAGGAGGAACGAGGCTTCATGGGAGCGGAAAACACGCTGACGGCTTACGTGGATGGCAGTTATAATGATGAACTAAAACGATATGCCTTCGGCTGCGTGTTCCTTCCTCCACAGGGTGGCATTTATCTGGCAATGGGCAATGGCGAAAACCCGGACACGGTTTCGATGCGAAACGTAACGGGTGAGATGCTCGGCGCCATGTATGCAGTGAAAACCGCGATGAAGAATGGCTTTACTTCCGTAGATATTTACTATGATTACGAAGGCATTGAAAAGTGGGTGACCGGCGAATGGAAGGCGAAAAAGGACCACACGAAGAAATATGCTGAGGCCATGAGAACATGGGGGACGCAGATCAAGGTGAGCTATCACAAGGTCACCGCCCATGCCAAGGTGGAATACAATGAACTCGCCGACAAGACGGCAAAGAGAGCCTTGGAAGAGGCAAAGGGCGTTCCGCCCATCAGGATGTTAGAGGAATTGGAAACATGGAATTGATGCGGCTCAACAAGTTTCTTGCATCTCGCGGGATCTGTTCAAGGCGGGAAGCGGACAGGCTGATCGAAAGCGGATCCGTTACGGTGAACGGCGCGCCAGCGCAAATGGGAATGCTCGTGGACGGAAGCGAGGAGATCATCTGCGAAGGGAAAAAAGTCGGAGAAGAGCAGAAGAAAGTCGTTCTTTTGTATCATAAGCCGGCGGGCGTGACCTGCACGCAAAGGGACGCACACGCAAAGCGGACCATTGCGACGGAGATCGACTATCCACTTCGTGTAACATATGCAGGCAGGCTGGATAAGGAATCCGAGGGACTGCTCCTTCTAACGAACGATGGCGACCTGATCGAGGAAATGATGCGCGGCGCCAACGGACATGAGAAAGAATATGAAGTATGGGTGAACCGCCCGATCCAGGCATCTGACCTGAAGGAAATGGCCGCGGGCGTTTACCTGGAAGAATTAGACGTTACCACAAGACCCTGCGAGGTCAGAAAGACGGGCGAGAAGTCGTTTCGCATCGTTCTGACGCAGGGGCTGAACCGCCAGATCCGCCGAATGTGTGAAACTCTTGGATATCGAGTGGTGCATCTGATGAGATATCGCGTAGTCAATCTGGAACTTGGCGACTTGCCAAAGGGCCAGTACCGCGAGGCAACGGCGCAGGAAGTCGAAGGACTTTGGAAGGCGCTACGATTTGGTGCAGGGCAGAAAAAGCAAACGAAAGCAAAGCTTTCAGATGATGGAGAAAAACATGCCGGAAGAAGAAAACAAGGAAATCAGAGACGATAAGGCAGCCAAAATGGAACGGATCCGCGAACTCGTTCCGATCTTAAATCGGGCGGCGCAGGCTTACTATGCCGAAGACGTGGAGGTCATGAGCAACTTAGAGTATGACAGGCTCTATGATGAACTTGTCAGACTTGAGGCTGAGACCGGCTTTGTGCTGGCTGGGTCCCCCACGGTCAAGGTGGGCTATGAGGCCGTAGATTTCTTGCCGAAGGAGCGTCACGCCGCACCCATGCTCTCTTTGGATAAGACGAAGAGCAGGGAAGCGCTTCGGGACTGGCTTTCGGGGCATGAAGGGCTTCTTAGCTGGAAGCTTGACGGGCTGACAGTCGTTCTTACATATGAAGGCGGGAGCCTTTCTAAGGCCGTGACCAGAGGCAATGGCGAAGTGGGAGAAGTGATCACGGCAAATGCCAAGACTTTTGTGAATCTCCCTGCAAAGATCGCGTTTGGCGGCAGGCTTGTGCTTCGCGGCGAAGCAGTCATCACATATTCTGATTTTGAGAAGATCAATGCAAGCATTCCCGAAGAGGGCGAGAAATATAAGAATCCCAGGAACCTTTGCAGCGGTTCCGTTCGCCAGCTTGACAGCAGCGTGACTGCACAGAGGAGCGTGCGCTTTTTTGCATTTTCCCTGGTGGAGGCCATCCAGGATGACGGCACCCAGGTGGAATTTGAGAATTCCAGACAGAAGGAATTTGAGTTTTTGAAGACCCAGGGCTTCTCCGTGGTGGAGCATTACCTTGTCACGGAAGAGACCATTATGGCTACGATCGAAGCCTTTGAAAAGAAGATAGAAACCTATGACGTGCCCTCCGACGGACTTGTTCTGACCTATGAAGACATTGAATATGGCAGGTCCCTTGGCAGAACGGCAAAATTCCCGCGGCATTCCATCGCTTTCAAGTGGGCGGATGAGCTACGGGAGACCACCCTCCTTGAGGTGGAGTGGAGCCCGAGCAGAACTGGCCTGATCAATCCCGTTGCCATTTTTGAGCCCGTAGAGCTTGAGGGCACGACGGTGAGCAGGGCGTCCGTGCATAACGTGAGCGTTGTCAGGGCGCTGAGACTTGGGATCGGTGACCGTGTGACCGTATATAAGGCGAACATGATCATCCCGCAGATCGCGGAGAATCTCACGGCCAGTGGTTCTCTGGTGATCCCTGAAACCTGTCCCGTATGCGGCGGACCTACGCAGATCCGTAGCACGGGGGAAGCACAGGTGCTCTATTGCGTGAATGAAAAGTGTCCTGCAAAGCAGATCGGAAGCTTTGTGCTCTTTGTCAGCAGGGATGCCATGAACGTGGACGGCCTTTCCGAGGCGACCTTGGAAAAGCTGGTGGATCTTGGCTTTGTGAAGGAATTTGCGGATCTGTTCCATCTGTCGGATCACAGGGATGAGATCGCGAAGATGGAAGGCTTTGGAGAAAAGTCTTGCCAGAATCTGCTAGACAGCATCGACAAGGCAAGGAATACGACGCTTCCGCGCGTCATCTATTCTTTGGGGATCGCAAACGTTGGCCTTTCTAATGCAAAGCTTCTTTGCAAGGAGTTTGATCATGACGTAGATCGACTTATGAATGCAAGTGCTGAGGAACTGAGCGCCATCCCGGGGATCGGCGACGTGATCGCAAGATCCTATGTGGAATATATGTCCGACGCTGATAATCGGGCAAAGCTTCTTGACCTGCTCGCAGAGCTTACGATCGAAAAGCCCGTGCAGAGCACGGAGAAGCAAAACCTTGCAGGGCTTTCCTTTGTGGTGACGGGAAGTCTTGTGCATTATGCAAGCAGAAATGACCTCAAGGAAGAGATCGAGGCGCGCGGCGGTAAGGTGACGGGAAGCGTTACCGGAAAGACGGAGTGCCTGATCAATAATGACGTGAATTCCAATTCCACGAAAAACAAGACCGCGAAGGAATTGGGCGTCAAGATCCTTTCTGAGGATGATTTTTTAAGAACTTATTTTGGAGGAATGGACCATGCCGATTAAAACACAAAGCTCATTACCGGCTAAGGAGATTTTGGAGAGCGAGAATATATTCGTCATGGACGAGACCAGATCGATGCATCAGGACATCCGTCCCCTTCGCATTCTGATCTTGAACAACATGCCGATCAAGCAGGACACGGAGTTGCAGCTTCTTCGGGCGCTGTCAAACACGCCGCTGCAGGTGGAAGTGACGCTGATGAACACCGTGACGCATGTTTCGCGCAACACGCCGCAGAGCCATCTAAACAAATTTTATACGACGTTCGATAAGATCAAGGAAGAATACTACGACGGCCTGATCATCACGGGAGCGCCCGTGGAGGACATCGATTTTGAAGAGGTGGATTACTGGGAAGAGACCTGCCAGATCATGGACTGGGCCGAGACTCACGTGACCAGCACGCTTCACATCTGTTGGGCGGCGCAGGCCGGATTCTATCATTATTATGGGATCAACAAGCACAAGCTTCCCCAAAAGCTCTTTGGCATATACGAGCATAAGGTTTTGAACCGCAAGATCGAGCTGGTGCGCGGCTTTGACGACATGTTCCTTGCACCGCACAGCCGCCATACGGAGACGCGCGCGGAGGACATTCATGCCTGTAAGGATCTGACGATCCTGGCGGAGAGCGAAGCGGCCGGCGTATTCCTGGCGTTTGCGGAAAACGGAAAGAAGATCTTTGTGACCGGTCACCCGGAGTATGACAGGTTGACGCTGAGCAACGAGTATTTCAGGGATCTGAACAAGGGACTTCCCATCCAGGTGCCTTACAATTATTTCCCGCAGGATGACCCGAGCCAAAGGCCCCTCTTGTCCTGGAGATCTCACAGTAACAACCTTTACAGCAACTGGCTGAATTACTATGTATATCAGGTAACGCCGTACGTTCTGAACGGAAAATAGAGTCTTTTTTCGGCTAAAATTCATGCATGAAAATGTACTTGACGAAACGTTTTACCTAAGCTATACTAAAATGCGGTAACCTGTGAGGGTTGCTTGATTGTGCTTTTTGAGAGGGCAACGATGGGATATATTGACGTACATTGTCACGTATTACCGGGCGTGGATGACGGCTCTTCGGACATGGACGAAACCATGGAAATGCTTCGGATCGCTGAGCGAAGCGGCATTAGCGACATGATCGTCACCCCGCATTACAAGCAGGGGCGCGTGGGCACGCCGAGAAAGGTCATCGGCGAGATGATCGACAAGGTGGAGCAGTACGCCAAGCTGAGCGGCATCACCGTAAAGCTTCACCCGGGTACGGAGGTTTACTATCATTCGTCGCTGGAGGAAAAGCTGGAAAGCGGATGGCTTGCCACCATGAACGATACGGAATTTGTGTTGGTGGAGTTTAGCCCCTTTGAAACCTTTCCTTATATCCGAAACGCGATCGATGACGTGTTCAGCCTTGGATACAAGCCGGTCCTGGCACACGTGGAGAGATACCAGTGCATGCTGGGAAGCGTGGAGCACGTAAGGATCCTTCACGAGATGGGCTGTCGCATTCAGGTAAATGCGAGCAGTGTTGACGGAAGCTATGGTTTTAAGGTCAAGCACTTCATCAAAAAGCTCCTTAAAGAGCAGTTGGTGGATTACGTCGGCACGGACGCACATGATCAAAAAAGCAGAATCCCTGACATGGAGAAATGCGCTGTGCAGATCCGAAAGGTCTGCGACGAAGGATATGCCGATGACCTGCTAGGTCAAAATGCGACAAGGGATTTTTTGAACTAAAGAAAAGTATTTTTTCTAAAATATTGTAAGAAAAAGGCAGGAGAAGACTCATGCAAAGCAAGGATGACGTGATCGAGATCGATCTGCAAGAATTGGTAATGCTTCTTTTTCATTGGCTGTGGCTTTTGGCACTGTGCGGGATCGTGGCCGGACTGGTCGGGTTTCTCGCATGTAAATTGACCGTAACGCCCTGGTATGAATCTACTACGAGGATTTACATCTTGAACCGGAACAATGATTCCGTCGTATCCTATCAGGATCTGCAGTCCTCCACGTTGCTTACGAAAAACTATTCACCGCTGATCAAGAGCCGTGCCGTTCTGGAAAAGGTGATTGAAACCTGTGGCCTGCAGGAAACCTTTGAGAGCCTGTCAAGCAGAGTAAAGGTTGCTACGGTAAATGATACCAACCTGATCGCCATCACGGTAACGGACGCTGATCCGTCCATGGCGCAGCTCCTTGCAAAGGAAGTGCGTCTGGAGGCATCCGAACACATTGTTGAAGTAATGAAGGTAGAGGCGGCAAACCTGGAGACGGAAGCAAACCTTCCGACGAGACCCGCAGGACCGAATGCAAAGAAGTGGGGCCTGATCGGTGCACTCCTTGGCGTTTTTGCATGCGCGGCAATCCTTGTGATCCAGTATCTCCTTGATGACACCATCAAGAGTGCCGAGGACGTTGAGCGTTATCTTGGCCTTAGCACCCTGGCAATGATCCCCGTCGTTGAGAAGAATGATAAGACAAAGAAGAAGTCTGGCCATAGAGAACACTTTGATTCCGAGATGGTGAAGGCCGTTGACGAAGAAAACGCAAACATGGACGTTGTTGTTCAGGATCTTAAGTCCAGAGAGGAGGGTTGATCATGCAGAATATCGAGCTGAATCTGGAAGAATTGGATTACAGAACGCGAGAGGCATATAAAACCCTTCGTACCAACATTGAGTTCTCCGGTGATGACATCAAGGTGGTCTGCGTGACCAGTGCCACCCCGAACGAAGGTAAGAGTTCCGTATCCTTTGAGCTTGCGATCTCATATGCTCAGATGGGCAAGAAGGTTCTCCTTGTGGACGCAGACCTTCGTAAGTCCGTCATGAGACAGCGTCATAAAAAAGGTAAGGTACGTCTTGGCCTTGCAAACTATCTGGTTGGTAAGGCAAAGCTGGAAGAGGCGCTTTGCACGACGAACGTGCGCAATCTCGACATGATCTTTTCCGGTCCCGTGCCGCCCAACCCCAGTGAGCTCCTTGGAAACAATCGTTTCAAGAAGATGATTGCTGATGCGAGAGAATATTATGACATGATCATCATTGACACGCCTCCTCTGGGAAGCGTGATCGATACCGCAGTCGTTTCTAAGTGCTGTGACGGCGCGGTGATCGTAGTATCCTGCGGAGACGTAAGCTATCGCTTCGTCCGCAAGGTAAAGGAACAGTTGGACGTGGCGGGGATCCGCATCCTCGGCGTTATACTGAATAAAGTAAATATTTCCGGTAAGGGCTATTACGGCAAGTACTATGGCAAGTATTACGGGAAATATTACGGAAAGTATTACGGAAATTATGGCGATCAATCAAATTAATCCAAATGATCCTGAAGGATCCAAAAAGAACACTTCGAAGAAGAGGCATGGAAGCGCGGGCTTTATCGCGCTTTCCGTGGCCCTTCTTCTTGTTATTGTGGGACTTGGGTGTTTCCTTTGGAAGAAGAATCAGGAACTGAATGAGAAGTCAGAGCCTTTTTCGCTAGCAGAGGAAGCAACCTTTAGCGTATCCGAAAATACGCCCGAAGAGGTGGCAAAGAAGATTGAATCCGCTTCGCAGGAAAGCGCCGAGGCAGCGACTCTAGAGACGGAGAGCGAAGAAGCATCGGTAGAAACCTCAAACGCAGAGGAGACGCCGGAACCTTCTGAGGAACCGACGGAAGAGACAAAAGAAACCGTAGAAGCCACTCCGGAGCCCCAGGAAACCGCTAAGCCTTCCGAAGAAACACAGGCCACACAGCAAACCGTCAGCGAAGAGGAGAAGGCAAAGCAAAAGGAAGGCGAGCAGGCCGTGGCGAAGGCAACGGCACAATCGAACGATCCCATGACCCGAGTGATCGATTTCGCGACCTTGCAATCAAAGAAGAATGGTCACATTTACGCATGGATCAGCGTTCCCGGAACGAATGTTGATTATCCCGTGCTTCGCCATCCTACGGATGACGGATATTATCTCTATCATAACCTGAACGGCAGCCAGGGCTATCCTGGGTGTATCTACACGGAGAACTGCAACAGCAAGGAATGGACGGATCCCGTCACGGTGCTTTATGGTCACGACATGCGTTCAACCGGCACAATGTTCCATCAGCTGCACAAGTTTGAAAAGCAGGATTTCTTTGACAAGCATGAATTCTTCTACATATACACGCCCGACAAGACCTTGAAATATCAGATCTTTTCGGCTTACGTGCATACAAATGAACATTTGATCGGGAATCACAATTTCTATAACTCTACTGAGTTTGATTCCTTCTTCGGAACCGTACTTGCGACGAATTCCGGCAACAGCCACGTGCGTGACGGCGTGAGCATCGATTCCAACAGCAAGATCGTGGCACTCTCGACCTGCATTAAGAACAAGCCGGAGAACAGATATATCATTTTTGGCGTATTAGTGAATTAGACCTAAAGGAGAAATGACATGGAAGTATTTTACCACAGCACGAGAAGCGAAGGCAAAGGCGTGACGGCTTCTCAGGCAATCTTAAAGGGCCTTTCGGATGACGGCGGATTGTTTGTGCCGGACCACGTGCCCGCACTTGACAAGAGCCTTTCCGAGCTTGCAGGCATGACCTATCAAGAAGTGGCTTATGAAGTCATGAAGCTTTTCCTGACCGACTTTACGGAGGAAGAACTCAAATCCTGCATTGCGAAAGCATATGATGCGAAATTTGACACGGAAGTGATCGCACCGCTTGTTTCGGCAGACGGAGCATATTTCCTCGAGCTCTTTCACGGTTCCACGATCGCGTTCAAGGACATGGCACTTTCGATCCTGCCGCACCTTCTCATCACTTCTGCGAGAAAGAATCAGGTGAAGAATGAGATCGTTATCCTGACCGCAACCTCCGGAGATACCGGAAAGGCCGCTTTGGCCGGCTTCGCAAACGTGGAGGGAACGAGGATCATCGTTTTCTATCCTAAGAACGGCGTAAGCCCCATCCAGGAAAAGCAGATGGTGACGCAAAAGGGCGCGAACACGCTCGTTGTCGGCATTCACGGAAATTTTGACGATGCACAGACCGGAGTGAAGAAGATCTTTTCCGATAAGGCACTGGCGAAGGAAATGGACGAGAAGGGATTCCAGTTCTCTTCTGCAAACTCCATCAACATCGGACGTCTGGTACCTCAGGTCTGCTATTATGTTTATGCCTATGCAAAGCTCCTTTCCGAGGGCAAGATCGCAGAGGGAGAGAAGATCAACGTCGTTGTTCCTACGGGCAACTTCGGCAACATCCTTGCGGCATTCTACGCAAAGAACATGGGACTTCCCATTGCAAAACTCATCTGCGCGTCCAATGAGAACAAGGTGCTCTTTGACTTCTTTAGCACTGGCATATACGACCGCAACAGAGAATTCATGCTGACCAGCTCACCTTCCATGGACATTCTGATCTCCAGCAACCTTGAACGCCTGATCTACCGCATCGCCGGTAACGACGCGGCCAAGAACGCTGAGTTCATGAAGGCTCTGAGCGGCCAGGGGAAATACGTGATTGACGACTCCATGAAAGCAGGCCTCGCTGATTTCTACGGAAATTACGCCAGCGAGAAGGAGACCGCGGAGACCATTAAGAAGATCTACGAAGACTGCGGCTATGTGATCGACACCCATACGGCAGTTGCAGCGGCAGTATATGACAAATACAAAACCGAAACCGCTGACGCCACCAAGACCGTCATCGCCTCAACCGCCAGCCCCTTCAAATTCACCAGAAGCGTCATGAATGCGATTGACACCAAGTACGATTCCATGACCGACTTCGAACTCGTTGACGAACTTTCCAAGATTGCAAACGTCAAAGTTCCCAACGCCATTGAAGAGATCCGCACCGCGCCCGTCCTTCACGACAAACAATGCGACATCGACAAGATGCAGACCGTTGTCAGAGAATTCCTTGGTATTTAAATTTCATTCCCATGCCAATCACACTTGGCATGGGATATTTTCATTCTCGATGACGATCCATTACCTATTCTTTCATGCGTCATGGAAGCACGTGACGGAATGGCTCGATTATTACAACGAATCCGACTCCGAGGGGAGAGTTTGTGTGGTCCCCTTGCAGGGCCGTATTCGACGTCGGTACTTAGGCGGCGTCCTTTGACGCCTTAGTACCCGCTACGTCGAATCACGGAGTGCGAACGTCCCTGCAAGGGGACACACAAACTAGGCCCCGAGATTGCTATCACAAAACGCAAAACTCAAACTGAAGGGGACACACAAACTAGGCCCCGAGTTTGCTATCACAAAACGCAAAACTCAAACTGAAGGGGACACACAAACTAGGCCCCGAGTCAGCTTTTTTAACCACATGTTTCGAAAGGAGACCCCCATGAACGCAAAAGAAATGCTCCACCACGTCGACCACACCCAACTCAAGCCCTTCGCCACTTGGTCAGACATCCAAAAACTCTGCGACGAAGCCATCGCCTTCGGCACCGCCTCCGTCTGCATCCCGCCCGCGTACATAAAGCGCGTCCATGACACCTACGGCGAGAAGATCAACATCTGCACCGTTGTCGGCTTCCCCTTGGGCTACAGCGTAACTGCCGCCAAGGTTGCAGAAGTAAAGCAGGCACTCACCGAAGGCTGCAATGAGATCGACATGGTGATCAATATCAGCGACGTAAAAAACGGCGATTTTGACAAAGTCGAAGAGGAGATCCGCACCCTGAAGGCAGCATGCGGCGACCACGTTCTCAAGGTGATCATCGAGACCTGTTACCTGACGACGGAAGAAAAGATTGCCATGTGCCACGCAGTCACCAATGCGGGCGCTGACTACATCAAGACCTCTACCGGCTTTGGCACGGGCGGCGCCACCATAGAGGATGTAAAACTCTTCAAGGAGAACATTGGCCCAAGCGTGAAGATCAAGGCCGCAGGCGGCATTTCCACCATTGATGATCTTAAGGCATTTCTGGATCTCGGGTGCGATCGCATCGGAACCTCCAGAGCAGTAGGACTCCTCAAGGGAGAAGCGACGGAAGGATATTGATAAATCGTAAAGGAGTAGCTCATGAACGAAGTAATTCAAAACAGGTTGCAAAAGCTCCGCAGCGTAATGCAACAAAAAAACATTGATTATTATATGATCTCGACGGCGGACTTTCACGGCTCCGAGTACGTGAATGATTATTTCAAAGTACGAGAATTCCTCTCCGGTTTTACGGGATCGAATGGAACCCTTCTCGTATGGCAGGAGGGTGCAGCGCTTTGGACGGATGGAAGGTATTTCATTCAGGCAGCCGCTGAACTTGATGGAACGGGCGTTACGCTGATGAAAATGCGAGAGGAAGGCGTTCCGACCATTGAAGAATTCCTTGCAACGCAGATGAAGAACGGTCAGACGCTTGGCTTTGACGGCAGGACCATCAGCGAAAAGGAAGGGAAGGACATTGAAGACGCCTTTGGCGACAAGATCATTCGCTTTGCTTATGATGAGGACCTGGCCGATGCCATTTGGAGTGACAGACCGGATTTCCCTGCGGCGAAAGCCTATCTCATCCCAGAAAACATCACGGGAAAGACCATCGCCGAGAAAGCGAAGGACGTACGCGAAAGCCTGGCCTCGCAGGGCGCGCAGAGCATGCTCTTAACGAAGCTGGACGACATTGCGTGGTTCCTTAACCTCCGCGGTAACGACGTGGAATGCAATCCCGTTGTGATCTCTTATCTGTATGTGTCAAAGAGCGAGATCCGTTTCTTCGTGCAGGATCTGGCATTGACCAATGAGGTAAAAAGATATCTTGTTTCCTATGGCGTTGCCATAGAACCTTACGAGAACGTTTTTGCGTTTATAGGGAGCCTTGCGGATGAAGAGATCCTGCTTGACCGCAGGTATTGCAGCTATTCCATCTGGCAGAACGTGGGTGGGCGAAATCATATCATTGATGCGCCGAATCCGACGGAGCTCCTAAAGTCGGTAAAGAACCCCACGGAGCTTGCCAACATGGAAAGGATCTACATGGCAGACAACGTGGCGCTTACAAAGTTTATTTATTGGCTCAAGACCAACATGGGGAAGTTTGAGATCACGGAGATTTCCGCTTCCGACCAACTGGAGGAGTTTCGCAGGGCAATCCCCGGTTTTTTGGAGCTTTCCTTCCCGACGATCGCAGGCTATGGCGCGAATGCGGCCATGATGCATTATGAGGCAACGCCGGAGTGCCACGCCGTGCTGGAGCAAAAGGGATTCCTTTTGGTGGATTCCGGCGGACAGTATCTGGGCGGCACGACGGACGTAACGCGTACCATTGCCGTTGGACCTTTGACGGAGGAGGAGATTTATCACTATACCTTGGTTGCCGCCGGCATGATCCAAATGACCAATGCGAGATTCCTTTACGGCTGTACCGGAAGAAACCTTGACATCCTTGCAAGAGAGCCGCTCTGGGAAAAGGGGCTGGATTATAAATGCGGTACCGGCCATGGTGTTGGCTATATCCTGAACGTGCACGAAGGCCCTCAGGCGCTTCGCTGGCAATATGTTCAGGGCGCGAGGGAATATGCCTTCGAAGAGGGCATGGACGTGACGAATGAGCCTGGCATCTACGTGGAAGGCAGTCACGGCATTCGCATTGAGAACGTGATGGTGGCAAAGAAAGGGGAGAAGAATGAATATGGTCAGTTCATGTATTTTGACACGCTGACCTGGGTCCCTCTTGAGAGAAGCGCCCTTGACGTTCGCTTCCTTACGGACAGGCAAAGAGAGCAGATCAACGCCTACCAGAACATGGTATTTGAGAAACTTTCTCCATATCTTACCGAGGACGAAAGAGAGTGGCTGAAAGAGGAGACAAAAGCCATCTAAAAACATGAATTTTCTGTTGCTTTTTGGAGGGCTTTCGTATATAATGATACATGGCAATTTTTGGAGTATTTTTTGGCCGTTACAAAATGTCACAAAAATATATAAAGGAAAAGGAGTAAGTACACATGGCAGCAATTGATCTTAGCAAGTATGGCATTACCGGAAGTACGGAGATTGTTTACAATCCTTCCTACGACGTCCTCTTTGACGAGGAGATGAAGTCTGATCTTACCGGATTTGACAAGGGACAGCTCACCGAGCTGGGCACCGTAAACGTTATGACGGGCGTTTACACCGGTCGTTCCCCTAAGGATAAGTACATCGTTATGGATGAGAACTCCAAGGACACCGTATGGTGGACAACCGACGAGTACAAGAATGACAACCACGCAATGAGCGAGGAGACTTGGGCGATCGTAAAGGACATCGCAAAGAAGGCTCTTTCCAATAAGAGACTTTTCGTTGTAGATGCATTCTGCGGCGCAAACAAGGACACCCGCATGGCAGTTCGCTTCATCATGGAAGTGGCTTGGCAGGCACATTTCGTAAGAAACATGTTCATCCAGCCCACCGCTGAGGAAGAAGCAAACTTCACCCCTGACTTTGTAGTATATACCGCATCCAAGGCAAAGGTTGACAATTACAAAGAGCTCGGCCTCAACTCCGAGACCTGCGTAGCTTTCAACATCACCAGCAGAGAGCAGGTGATCCTGAACACCTGGTACGGCGGCGAGATGAAGAAGGGTATGTTCTCCATGATGAACTACTATCTGCCTCTGAAGGGCATTGCTTCCATGCACTGCTCCGCTAACACCGACATGAAGGGCGAGAACACCGCAATCTTCTTTGGTCTGTCCGGAACCGGTAAGACCACCCTTTCCACCGATCCCAAGAGACTGCTCATCGGTGATGACGAGCACGGCTGGGACGACAACGGCGTGTTCAACTTCGAGGGCGGCTGCTATGCAAAGGTTATCAACCTTGACAAGGATTCCGAGCCCGACATCTACAATGCGATCAAGAGAAACGCACTTCTTGAGAACGTTACCGTAGATGCAGCTGGTAAGATCGATTTTGCAGATAAGTCCGTAACCGAGAATACTCGTGTATCTTACCCCATCGATCATATCAACAACATCGTGCTGAAGGTTAATCCTACTTCTTCCGGCCCTGCCGCAAAGAACGTGATCTTCCTTTCCGCAGATGCATTTGGAGTTCTGCCTCCCGTGTCCATCCTGACTCCTGAGCAGACCCAGTACTACTTCCTGTCCGGATTCACCGCTAAGCTGGCAGGTACCGAGAGAGGCATCACCGAGCCTACTCCTACCTTCTCCGCATGCTTTGGTCAGGCATTCCTTGAGCTTCATCCCACCAAGTACGGCGAGGAGCTCGTTAAGAAGATGCAGAAGAGCGGCGCTAAGGCTTACCTTGTAAACACTGGTTGGAACGGCACCGGCAAGAGAATCTCCATTAAGGATACCAGAGGCATCATCGATGCAATCCTGAACGGCGACGTGAACAACGCACCTACCAAGAAGATCCCCATCTTTGATTTCGAGGTTCCTACCGCACTTCCCGGAGTGGATCCCGCTATCCTTGATCCCAGAGATACCTACGCTAACGCTTCCGAGTGGGAGACCAAGGCAAAGGATCTTGCTGAGAGATTCATCAAGAACTTCAAGAAGTATGAAGGCAATGAGGCTGGTAAGGCACTTGTTTCCGCAGGTCCTCAGCTGTAATCAAATCCTGAATCACCTAAAAGCCTTTCCCGAAAGGGAAGGGCTTTTTTATATAAAAAATCCACTTTACTAATGAGAAAAAAAGAAGTATAATATCAAGCGTGTATGCGCAAACAGTAAGAAAAACCATGAAAGGATCATGAAAATGAACAGTTTGACGGAGATCAGATGGCATGGCCGCGGTGGCCAGGGTGCCAAGACGGCAGCCCTTTTGTTGGCAGACGTGGCATTTCAGCTTGGCAAGCACGTGCAGGGCTTTCCGGAATATGGCCCCGAGAGAATGGGCGCTCCCATTACGGCCTATGACCGCATCAGCGATCAGCCGATCCGCGTTCATTCGAATATATATGAGCCGGATTATGTCGTAGTCGTGGATGACACGCTTTTGGAATCTGTTGACGTGACGGCCGGACTGAAGAAGGAAGGCGCCATTTTAGTCAATACGACAAAGCCGAAGGAGGAGATCATTCCTCACTTAAAGGGTTATGAGGGCGAAGTTCATATCATCGACGCCAGAAAGGTCTGCCATGAGACGCTTGGAAAGTATTTCCCGAACACGCCCATGCTGGCAGCCATCGTAAAGGTGTCCGGCGTGATCGAGCCCGAAACCTTTATCAATCTGATGAAAGAGTCACTGGAACATAAATTCGCAAAGAAGCCTGAGGTGCTTGAAGGCAACATGAAGGCACTCAGACTTGCGATGGAGGAGGTACGTTAATGGCACTGTCAGCAAGTAAGATCGATGAACACGTGGTTTGGCAGGACGTAACGGAAGGCTTACAGATCCACGAGCCTGCAACTTCAAAGGGTTTTATGACGGGCCAATGGAGAACGAACACGCCCGTATGGAATAAGGAAAAGTGCAAGCAGTGCCTGCTTTGCGTTCCTTATTGCCCCGACAGCTGCATCCTTGCCAAGAATAATAAAAGAGAAGAATTCGATTATGATCACTGCAAGGGCTGCGGCATCTGCGTAAAGGCTTGTCCCTTCGGCGCAATTGAGATGAAGGAGGGGCAATAAGATGAGTGAAAAAGGAATTCCCCAGAGAATGTCCGGTAATGAAGCGGTAGCGGAAGCCATCCGTCAGATCAATCCTGACGTGATGCCTGCATTCCCCATCACGCCTTCTACCGAGATCCCTCAGTTTGTGTCCTCCATGATCGCAAATGGACAGATCGACACGGAATTCATTCCCGTGGAGAGCGAGCACAGTTCCATGAGTGCGGCCATCGGTTCCGAGGCGGCCGGCGCGAGAACTTTGACGGCAACCTCATCCTGCGGACTTGCATTCATGTGGGAGGTTTTGTACGTGGCTGCGTCCAATCGTCTGCCCCTTATGCTGGAGCTTGTAAATCGTGCGCTTTCCGGCCCGATCAACATCAACGCAGAGCATTCCGACAGCATGGGCGCAAGAGACAGCGGATGGCTTCAGATCTATGCTGAGAACAATCAGGAAGCATATGACAACACCCTTCAGGCATATCGCATCGCAGAGCATCCGGACGTGAAGCTCCCCATCATGATCTGTCAGGACGGTTTCATCACCAGCCACGCCGTGGAGAACATTATGCTTCTTCCGGACGGACCGGTTAAGGAATTCGTGGGAGAGTATCAGCCCGAGCATTACCTTCTCAAGGAAGATGAGAGCATGGCAGTCGGCCCTTATGCGATCTCTCCTTATTGCATGGAGGCAAAGCGTGCGCAGGCACAGGGCATGATCAATGCGAAAAAGGTCATCCTGGACGTGGCGAAGGAATTTGAGCAGCTTTCCGGAAGGAAATATGGCTTCTATGAGGGATATCAGCTCGAAGATGCAGATTACGCCCTCGTTGCCATCGGAAGTGTTTGCGGAACCATCAAGGATGCGATCGACAAGCTCCGCGAAGAAGGCAAGAAGGTCGGTCTTCTTAAGATCCGTGTATTCCGTCCTTTCCCCGGAGAAGAGTTTGCAGAGGCTTTGAAGCACTGTAAGGCAGTTGGCATTTTGGACAGAAGCGAGGGCTATAACAGCGTTGGCGGTCCCGTCGGAGCGGAAGTGACGGCGGCAATGTATCGCGCAAAATGTCAGGCTGAGACCGTGAACATTATTTACGGTCTGTCCGGACGTGACGTGAGAGTCTCCGACGTGGAGCGCGTGTACGAAAAGCTGAAAAAGCTGGCCGACGGAGAGAACGTATTTGGCGCTTATCCTTATCTGGGACTTCGCAGTGCAGATCAGAGTGACTGTGTGTAATCGTGTTGAGAGCAGGAGAATAGAAAATGGAGCAGACAGCTTTTAATTTTAGAGAGATCCAGGCGAGGGAAGAGCGTCTTGCACCCGGACATAGAATGTGTGCGGGCTGCGGCGGTACGATCGCTGTACGTAATGTGCTCAAGGCACTTCATCCCGGAGACAAGGCCGTGATCGGTAATGCGACCGGATGCCTTGAAGTTTCTTCGTATATGTATCCCTATACGGCATATGAGGACAGCTATATCCACAACGCATTTGAGAATGCGGGTGCAACGCTTTCCGGCGTGGAGACCGCATATCATGCGCTGAAAAAGAGAGGAAAGCTTGGTTCGGAGTATAAGTTCATCACCTTTGGCGGTGACGGCGGTACCTATGACATTGGCCTTCAGTCCCTGTCCGGCGCGATGGAGCGCGGTCATGACATGGTTTACGTATGCTATGACAATGGCGCTTACATGAACACGGGCGTGCAGAGATCTTCCGCAACGCCCATGTTTGCGGACACGACCACGACGCCCACCGGAAAGAATTCCAATGGTAAGCCTCAGTCCAGAAAGGACCTCGCGACCATTATCGCAGCGCATAACATTCCTTATGTTGCTCAGACGACCTTCATTGGGAACCTTAAGGATCTGTACGTAAAGGCGGAGAGAGCAATCTACACCCCTGGCGCGGCATTCCTGAACATCATGGCACCCTGCCCTCGAGGCTGGAAATACGATGCGCCTGACATCATCGAGATCTGCAAGCTGGGCGTTGAGACCTGTTACTGGCCTTTGTTTGAAGTGGTGGAAGGCGAGTGGCGCCTGAATTATCAGCCCAAGCACAAGCTTCCTTTGGAGGACTTCCTTCGCAAGCAGGGAAGATTTAAGCATCTCTTCACACCTGGAAACGAGTACCTGATCGAGGCCTTCCAGAAAGAAGTAGACAAGAGATGGGAAGAATTGCTCAAGAAGTGCAATTAATTGCCTCTGTTTTCTGATAAAAGGCAAGGAAAAGCAGATTTATCAGTTGATTTTTCTGCGAGCAAGGTATATAATAAAGCTAACCTGGAATGTTCGATAAAGCTTGTTAGTTTTGAACCTACATTTACTTTCATGGGATTCTTATATTGCCAAGTAGCTGTCAAGCCCTCACTCCCAGGCATGCCTGGAACAGAGGATTGGAAGGGAAGGCAAAAGCTTGGTTGCGGTCACCCACCTGGCGCGAGCTAGGAGTCAAAAAACAAGACGCGGCATTTCGGGGGTTAAAATGCAGTAAGGAAAAGCAACCAGACGCTTTCGTTTGGTTGCTTTTTTGTTATTTTTCTTGACATTTAAGAAGTGATTCGCTAAAATAGGCTTTGTATATTATTTATAAAGAACGACAAGATTTTTTGTCCAAAATGATGAATCGATAAGGACGAAGCAAAGAAAGTAATGAGCAACCAAGATCAAAACAAAGACCAGAATCAAAAGAAGTTTAACGTGTGGGCGCTTTTTGCCGTATTGTTTTTTGTGGCAGCGCTCGTGTTCTTGGGATTTTTCATCAAAACGATGATCGACCAGAAGAATCGTGCCGACCAGATGAGTGGACTTGTGAGCACTGGGAGCGGCGCCGTGTCGGCTGAGCCGATCTCAACGCCTGAGGTGACTGCAAAGCCTGAAGAGACGACTGATCCTTCGGCAGAAGCAACGCCGGAACCCACGCCGGAGCCGGAAGACCCTTGGGATAAGAGCGTTCGCCTGATCACTGAGGCAGGCATTCCGATCCCTGATCTGGAGGTGGACCTGCAGAACCTGCGCGAAACCGTAAACAAGGATATCTACGCATGGATCTACGTGCCCGGCACCAAGGTGAATTACCCCGTTTTGCAGCATGAAACGGATGATACGTATTATCTAAATTATAATTTGGACGGTTCGAAGGGATATCCTGGATGCATCTTTACTGAGAAGAAATATAATTCCAAGGATTTCACGGATGCGAACACGGTTCTTTATGGACATAACATGAAGAACGGCACCATGTTCGGAAGCATCCACAGATATGAGGATGAGGATTTCTTTAACGAGAACCGCTACATCTACGTTTACACGGATGAACGCCTTCTGTGTTATAAGATCTTTGCCGCATATGAGCACAGCAATCAGCATCTTCTGTTCAACAATGATTTTGAGGATGCCTACAGCTTTTGTTATTATTTCAAAAAAGTGCAGGAAGGGCGCAACATGCACCGCATTTTCGCGGATGACGTGGAGCTGACCGGTGAGGGACAGCATATCATTACGCTTTCCACCTGCATTAACAACAAGCCAGAGAATCGTTATCTGGTACAGGGAGTTCTTGTGAATGAAGAATAAGAAACCATTCAAAATCCACCGCAGCATCCTAAAGGTCCTGCTTGGCCTGGTGATCGTCATGGTCATTGGTGCAGTTGTTTTCCTGTGTTTGCAGATTTCCGGTAAGAACAGGCTGTACAACAAGAGCGCCAACAAGAAGCCGGATCTGGCCAGCGCCAACATCTCGTGGGCAGAAGAGAGCGTGGAGGGATCGACCCAGGAGGGCGGACAGCCCACGCAGCCCATTTTGATCGTGGAGGAAGACAGTGAGAACTGGGAAGAGGGCGACCTTCGTTATAAAGGCGTTCATTATCGTTACAATGCGGAAATGCTGACGTTTTTGTTCCTTGGCATCGACAAGGACGGCACCGTGAAAGAGGCAAAGAACGGCATTGACGGCGGTCAGTCGGATGCCATTTTCCTTTTGGCACTCAATCCAAAGACCAAGGAAGCTTCTTTGGTGGCCATCAATCGCGATACCATGACGGACATTGACATATATGATAAAAAGGGCAGTTTCCTTTTAACGACAAAGGCTCAGCTGACGTTGCAGCATGGTTACGGGGACGGAAAAGAGCAAAGTTGTGAAAGAACTCTTGCATCTGTCTCTAAGTTGATGTATAATTTACCTATCCATGGGTACTGTGCCATAAACTATGGTGCCATCCCAAAGATCAATGATGCCGTGGGAGGTGTGACTTTGACGGCGTTAGAGGATGTCAAGGATAATGGCAAGCTGGTTTTCCAGGAAGGAAAGCAAGTACACCTAAAAGGCAAGAATGCGGTGACTTATCTTCGGACCCGTGACACCACGAAAGAAGGGAGCGCCAGCAAGAGGCTGGAGCGCCAGAAACAGTATCTGCTTGCATATGCGGATACGGCAAAACAGGCCATCAAGAAAGACGTAACCTTGATGGTGACGCTGTACAACACCATAAAAAAATACATGGTGACAGACATTACGGTGGATGAGGTCAGCTACTTCTCCACGCAGGTTGCAGATTACAAATTTGATGACAAGCACATTTACTCCGTTCCCGGCGAGATCAAGATGGGAGAGAAGTTTGAGGAGTTTTACGTAGACGATCAAGGTCTTTATGAGTTGATCTTAAAGGTGTTCTACGACGTCATCGAGGACTAAATTGGTATTAGGCCGCGAGGCTTGATATAACCACATGATTCTGAAAGAAAGGAGGACCAATCCAATGAGAAAGTTAATGAGAACTATCGCACTTACCGTTGCTTGCGTACTTGTTTTTGGTATGGTAGCTATGGCTGCAAACAGCACTAGCACCTCTACCTCAAGTGCAGCTAACGACCAGGTTGCTCAGGAAGCTTATGCACTGAACTACAGCCTTACTGCTCCCGAGGGTACTGCAATTTACCCCCTGAACGAGGACTGGCTTCAGAGAGCTAAGGACTTCGCTGGTAAGAAGGCTGAAATCGGCAACGTTGTTACCATCTTTGACCTCAGATCTAACGCTAAGGACTTTGACTTCAGCGTTACCTGCGACAAGTTAGAGGCTGGTAAGACCTATGTTCTGCTTCACTTCATCGGCACTAACTGGGAGAAAGAGTACACCGATCCCAATGCTTGGGAGATCATCCCTTGCACCGTTAACGGAAAGACTCTTTCCGCACACGTAAAGGGCACCTCTCCTTTTGCAATCGCTGAGGGTACCGCTACGGGCGCTGCTGTTGTAGCACCTAAGACCGGCGAAGTGATCGCCATTTCTGCAATCCTTGCTATGCTTATGATGGCAGGTGCAGTTGTTTGCGCAAAGAAGGCTCGCCTTCAGAAATAATAAAGAGTGTTCATTCATTCTTTGTGATTAATCATGCATGATTAGTTAATAATTTGTTCTAAAATATCGATCTATCTTTGAGACATGTGGTTTTCCGTGGAGTTACGATGGGGCAACCTATCGTAACCCCACAGATAAAAAATCCGAAGCATCGTTTGATGCTTTATTTTTTTGTTTCTCTTGACATTTTACGGAAAGTCCGTTAGAATGACTAAATAAATGAAAAAGGCGCAGATGGTGCAAACAGGCATAAGAGCCAAAGTAGGAGCTGTCTTCCTAAACAAGTCAGAGAGGGATTGCCACCGGCTGAAAGCATCCCAGGTAAAGACATTTCTTTCCGAATTTCCCACCGGAGCCGCTTGGATCAAAGCCTTATGGCGAGTAGTCGAAGCCGCATCGTGCACGTTAAGCACGCTACGAGTGTCTGATCTTGAAATCTGAAAGATCAGGAAACAGGGTGGTACCGCGATCATTTCGTCCCTTGCATGGCAAAACCGTGCAAGGGATTTTTTATGTTTCAAATGATAAGGAGGAAAAACGCATGAATGAGAAGTTTGGTGAGATCAAACAAGAGATCTTAGACGGCATTGACAACCTTGCCAGTTCCAAAGCAGTCTATGAATTCAAAAAGCAGTTTTTGGATTCCAAGGCAGGCAAGATCGGTCTTTTGATGAAGGAGATGAAAAACATCGCTCCTGAGGAAAGGGCGAGCTTTGGTAAAGGCGTCAATGAATTAAAGGAGTGGGCTGGACAGCGCTTTGCCGATCTGGAGGAGATGGTTCGCGCGAAGGAGCTGGATCGTCGTTATGAGTCCGAGAAGGTCGACGTAACGGAGCCCGCTGTGGAGATGAAGGCAGGGAATCTGCATCCCATCACGCAGATGAGAAATGAGATCATTGACGTTTTCTCGGGCATGGGTTTTGAAGTATTCGAAAACAGAGAGATCGAGAATGATTATTATAACTTCACGGCACTGAACACGCCTAAGGACCATCCGGCCAGAGACATGCAGGATACCTTCTATCTCTCGCCCGAATTCCTTTTGGCAACGCAGACCTCTGCCGCACAGATCCACACGATGGAAGCAAAGAAGCCTCCCATCAAAATCCTGTGCCCCGGCAAGGTGTTCCGTTCCGATGATGACGCAACGCATTCGCCCATGTTCCATCAGATGGAAGGTCTTGTGGTCGATAAGAAGATCACGCTTTGTGACCTGAAGGGCATGTTGGACGTGTTTGTGCAGAAGATTTACGGCGAAGGCACTACGACAAGGCTTCGTCCTTCCTATTTCCCGTTCACTGAGCCTTCCGTTGAGGTGGACGTTTCCTGCTTCGAGTGTGGCGGCAAGGGCTGTAAGCTCTGCAAGGGCACGGGCTGGATCGAGATTTTGGGTGCCGGCATTGTAAACCGTAAGGTCCTTTCCAACTGTGGCATTGATCCGGATGAGTACAGCGGACTTGCGTTTGGCATTGGCCTTGAGCGCGCAACGATGTTGAAATATGGCATCAACAACATCAAGCTTCTCTTTGAGTCGGACCTGAAGGTGCTCGAACAGATCGACCACAACTAAGAGAAACGCTGCAGTGCCAGTTGACTAATGAGAATCATAGAATGAGATCAGATCGGAGGAAACGATATGTTAGTACCATTGAGTTGGTTAAAGGATTACGTGGATATCGACGTTACGCCAAAGGAGCTGGAAAAGAAGCTGTTCTCCTGCGGCTTTGAAGTAGAAGAGCTTTGGGAAGTGGGAAAGGACGTCAGCAATGTCGTTGTCGGCTACGTGGAAGAGTGTGAGGCCATTCCCGAGACCCATCTGCATGTCTGCAAGGTGAATGCGGGAGAGTATGGAACCTTCCAGGTGTGCTGCGGCGCGGATAACGTGGAAGCAGGCGGAAAGTACCCGCTGGCACTTGTGGGCGCGAGCGTATATGCAACCGCAAAGGACCACAAGACGGTAGAAGGCGTCATGACGATCAAGAAAGGCAAGCTTCGCGGATATGATTCCGAAGGCATGCTTTGCTCCGGAGTTGAGCTTGGCGTTTCGGAGGATCTTTATCCCGGTGCAGGCTACAACGGCCTTTTGGTATTGCCTGCTGACGCGCAGATCGGCGCAGACGTAAAGCCTATCTTAGGCCTGGATGACTGGATCTTTGACGTGTCCATCACTGCAAATCGTCCGGATTGCCAGAGCATTCTCGGACTTGCGAGGGAAGTAGCCGCAGTCCTCAAAAAGCCCTTAAAAGAGCCCTCTTATGAATATCATGAGACGGAAGTGAAAAAGGATGGCTTCAACGTTACGGTAGAAGCTCCTGACCTTTGCCCCAGATACATTGGACATTACGTTTATGATGTCAAGATCGGTGATTCTCCTCTTTGGATGAAGAGAAGACTGGCACTGGTTGGGCAAAATGCCATCTCCAACATCGTTGACATCACGAACTACGTCATGCTTGAGATGGGTCAGCCCATGCATGCCTTTGATGAAAGCTATGTGGAAGGCGGTGTCATTGTCGTAAGACGCGCGAAGGACGGCGAAAAGATCACGACACTCGATGAGCAGGAATATGCTCTCACGCAAAATAACCTTGTGATCTGTGATGGCGTAAAGCCCGTTGCGCTTGCAGGTGTCATGGGTGGCCTGAATTCCGAGATCAGGGATACGACGAATGCCGTGTTGTTCGAGGCGGCTAAATTCGCAAGAGATAACATCCGTAAAACCGCAAGAGCACTTGGAAAGCGCACGGATTCCAGTGCGAAATTCGAAAAGGGCGTGGATGAATATACTACCGTATATGCCATGAAACGTGCATTACACTTGGTGGAAGAGCTTGGCTGTGGTAAGGTTTCCTCGACGCACGTGGACTGCAATACGGGCAATTCCATTGCACCCCGCGGTATGAAGGTGAGCCTTACGAAGGTGAATGACGTGCTTGGCATTGAAGTGCCCACAAGTGACGTGCTTGCGATCATGGAAAGTCTTGATTTCAAGCCGACCGTGGACGGAGACGAGCTTACCATTTGGGTTCCCGCATATCGCGAGGACATGGATTCTTACCCGGACGTTGCTGAGGAAGTGATCCGCATGTATGGCTATGACCACGTAAAGCCGACCTTCATGCCCGGAGCCAAGGTGACCACCGGCGGCATGAACGAGAAGCAACGCAGGGAGCTGAAGTTGAAGAAGGACCTTTGCGCGACGGGGGCATATGAATGCATTCATTATTCCTTCTTCTCGCCTTCAGACCTTGATCTTTTAAGACTACCGAAGGAAGCGCCAGAGCGCAGGACCATTCGGATCTTAAATCCGATCAATGAAGAGCTTTCCCTGATGCGCACGACGCTGGCAGCTTCCATGCTGAACGCCATCAGCCGTAACCAAAAGAAGGGTAATCTGGCCGGAAGACTTTATGAGATCGGCAAGAAATTCATCGCAAAGCAGCTCCCCATTCAGGAGTATCCTGACGAGAGAGAGACGCTCTGCATTGGTATCTTCGGCGAAAACGAGAGCTTCTTTACGCTGAAGGGCATGGCCGAGAAGGTGGCGGAGAGCCTGTATTATCAGTTCACCTATGAACCTTCGAAGAAGCCCTATCTGCATCCCTATCAGACGGCAACGATCCTTTGCAATGGCACGGAGATCGGTTATCTTGGCAAGGTGGCATATCCAGTTGCCGAAAAGCTCGACCTTCGTACGGATGCATATCTTTTGGAGATCGACCTCAAGACGCTTGGTGAGATCCCTGCAGGCAAGGCAAGCTTTGAGCCGTTGCCTAAGTTCCCGGGAGAGAGCCGTGACCTTGCACTTGTGATGGACAAGGAGATCACCTGCGGACAGGTGGAGGAATGCATCAAGGGAGCCTGCAAGTATGTAAAGGGCGTAAAGCTCTTTGACAAGTACGAAGGCGCTCCGATCCCGCCCACGAAAAAGAGCATGGCATTCACCATTGACTTTGTTCCGGGGGAGGAACCCTTCGAGGCCGACAGCGTGGACCGCTTCGTAAAGAAGATCCTTGGCAATCTGAAATATCAACTCGACATTGACCTTAGAAGCTAACTTAAGAGCCATTTTCTTAAGGGAATCTTCATTTGCTTATTCTGTTTAATTAGTGTATAATATTCCGTGTGTGCAAAGAAGGAAGAGGAATCTGACGTTAGGCTCGTCTTGGCGTCATGAAGGATAAGGCAAATGGAGAAAAAACGATCGCTCAGCAGATTTTTGAAAGCAGAATATGTAATTCTGGCGTTTCACTTTTTGGCTTCCTTTGCCTATGAGTGGCTCATTCTTCGGTTTCAGCCGAAACAGGAGATCGTGACGGCCATCGCCAAAAACGATTCCTACAGTGACGCCTTTGAGCGAGGGCTGGCGTATGGGCTTTCAAAGCTTTTTGCAGCGCTTTTCATCTGGGGGATCTGGAAACTTGTGTTCAAGATCCTCCGGGAGTTTAAGACGAACAAGACGATCCGTTTCTTCACGATCCTTTTCCTCGCGGGAGTGTTGCTGCGTTGTGTTCTGTGGCCGAACGGTTTTATCCACAGCTACGACAATTACGTAACCTATTCTTATGCGATCCATCTTTATCCCGAATACTGGCACAGCGCATATACTAGCGTGATCTACAGCGCCTGCATGATGGTACTGCCGCATCCCATTGCGATCAGTCTTCTTCAGGTGCTCCTTTTCGTGTTTGACTTAGGGTATCTGTTCACAAGGATGGATGCAAACCCGCACGTCAGAAAAGCGGCGAAATGGTTCGTTTTCGCGATCATTTTTGTGCCAGGCACCTACTACATGGTCATGGACGCCTATCGCACTGAAATCTACGCATTGGCATGCATGCTCTACCTGACAAAAGTGATCTTTGACATATGGGAAGACAGGACTTATTCCACCTTTTGGCTTGCCGTCATGGCGTTTTTCAGCGCATTTCTCGCCGTTTGGAGAACCGAAGGGATCCTGCTTGGCGGCATGGGCTTTTTTGCGATCCTGATCTTCGAGAAAAAGGTGAAGCTAAGGAAAGTGATTGCCTGGCTTGTCATTTTTGGCTTTGCATTTCTGCTCATTTCCTTCCCGCAAAAGGTCGGAAACAAGAAATATTATGGGAGCGACTATTCCATCATCAATTCCTTCTTTGTTTTGCGCAACGTCTTTAACAGGGCGGACGCAAACCTAAGCTATGAAGGAGCAAAGGAGGATGTAGAAGCCATTGAGGCCATCGTCCCCATCGAAGCCATAAAGGCTTATGGACTGGACGGATATCGGCGATATAATTACATGAACGGTCACGTGACGGACATGAACCAGTCAGTGGCAAGCATGGAAGCCGGAAAGGCATATGTAAAAGCATTTTACGGCATCGCTCTACACAATCCCAAGATCTACCTGAGAACGCAGCTAGGGCTCCTTCGCGTGGTCCTTTGCATGACGGATCAGCCTTATATCGAATCGTCAAACGAAGCATTGTCCCAGGAATATCCAAACTGGGAATTCAGGGCTTGGCAGGTGGGAGAGCAGGAACTCTTTACTGCACCGCTCGTCCTGAAATGGTATGAATGGAGACTGAGAAAAGGCTTTGCGACTAGGTTTGAGAATTTGGGGAACCGACTTGCGGAGCTTCGAAAGAAGACTTACGTATCATTCGTGATCCTGTTTTCCATTCCACTTCTCTGCGGATGCATCTTCCTGCAGGGCGTGATCAAGTTCTTCAAGAAAGCGAAGGGTCAAAAGACGCTGAAAGACCTACTGTTTGCATATATGTCCGCAATGCTTCTTGGACAGTATGCGATCATCACCATGGTCATGCCTGAGCGCGTTCTGAGCTATTTCTGCGCAGTTTACGCCTGCTCGTTCATATTATTGCTGGTTTATTTTGGACAATGCAGGAAGGTCAATAAAAAAGAAAAAGGTGCACAATTGGAGGAAGCATGAAAATCGCACTGTGTTTAGTGACATGGAATGAAATTGACGGTTGTAAATATGACATTCCGCGGATCGATCGCTCGCAGTTTGACGAGATCTATTGCATTGACGGCGGAAGCACGGACGGTACCGTGGAATACTTGGAAAGTCAGGGGATCACGGTGTATCCTCAAAGTGCTAAGGGCCTGAATCAGGCCTGCAAGGACGGGTGCGATCATTGCCATTGTGATGCTTTCGTATTCTTTCATCCCAAGGGAAGCATTCCCGTGGAGGATTCCTACAAGTTTCGGAAATACTTCGAAGAAGGCTATGAATTCGTCGTTGGAAGCCGCATGATGAAGGGCGCCAGGAATGAAGAGGATGGTAAGCTGATCAAGCCGAGAAAGTGGTTTGTGCTTTGCCTCGGACTGGCAGCCAAGATCCTATTCAAGAGAGAAGGAAATACTGTCTGGGATACGTTGCACGGTTTCCGTGGCATGACGGTGGAGGCCTTCAAAAAATGTGAGATCACTGACATGTCGCCTTCCATCGATATTGAGATGACTTGCCGCAGCTACAAGCTTCACCTAAAGCGCATTGAGTTCCCGACGACGGAATGCGAGAGGATCGCAGGAACCAGTCATTTCAAGGCATTTGCCACGGGAAAAAAGCTCCTGCGATATTTATGGTTTGAGATTAGGCGTGGCCTGAAATGATCTGTTCCGAAGGGCAAGAGCCCAAACAAGAATTCACATCTGGAGGATTTATGGAACGAGTTGATTATCTGATCCTGGGAGCTGGCCCCGCCGGTCTTACCTTTGCAAATCTTCTGAAGAGAAACTGCCCCGAAAAATCCTTTCTTGTGCTGGAAAAGGAGCAGGAGGCAGGCGGCCTTTGCAGATCAAAGGACGTGGACGGAAGCCCGCTTGACATTGGCGGCGGTCACTTTTTGGACGTTCGTCGCCCGAAGGTCAATGAGTTTCTGTTTTCCTTTATGCCGGAAGAAGAGTGGAATGTCTATGACCGTGATTCCCGCATTGACATGGGCACGTACGAGATTGGGCATCCCTTCGAGGCAAACATTTGGCAAATGCCTCAGGACGAACAGGTAAAGTACTTAAAATCCATCGCGATCGCAGGCTGCAACCTTGACCAGCCGAAGCCCGAAAAATTCGTGGATTGGATCACTTGGAAGCTTGGCGAAAAGATCGCTCAGGATTATATGCTTCCGTACAATGGCAAGATGTTTGGCGGAGAGCTTGACAGCCTTGGAACCTATTGGCTTGAAAAGCTGCCGAACGTTTCCTTCGAGGAAACATTGCTTTCCTGTCTGAACCGAAAGCCTTACGGAACGCAGCCTGGACATGCGCGATTTTATTATCCCAAGAAATACGGCTACGGGGAGCTTTGGCTTCGCATGGCGGAGGCACTTGGGGATCGGATCAAGTATAATGCGGCCGTGAAGGAAATGGACTTTGCACAAAAGACCGTGACTTGCGCAGACGGTAGCAATTATGCGGCAGAAACGATCATCACGACCATTCCCTGGAAGTCCATTTCGGAATTTACAGGCGCCGATGATGCGTTCCGATCCTGCGTTCAGGCCTTGAAGCATACGGGCACGGAAATCCGCTACTGTGAGAAAACACTTGACACGAAGGCGCATTGGACATATGTTCCGAGCGAAAAGAAGGCACATCACAGGATCTTAGTCCGCAGCAATTTCTGCGAGGGAAGCAAAGGCTATTGGCTCGAGACGAACCTAAATCGCTTAAGCCTCATGGACGGAAGCGTTCCGGAAAAGACCACGACCGGGGAACAGGCGGCCTTTGCGAATGAATATACCTACCCATTGAACACTATCGATAAGCCGGAAAAGATCAAGGAAATCCTTTCCTTTGCGAAGGAGCGAGGCGTGATCGGGCTTGGAAGATGGGGGGAGCACGAGCATTATAATTCCGACCGCACCGTAGAGCGCGCCATGGAGCTTTTTGCCGCGCTTGAAAATAAATAAACATGAGTGATCAAAGGAATATTAAGTATCAGGAGGAAAAAGATGTTAAAGAAATGTGCTTGGGATTCCTACGATGAAAAGGATCTGAAAAAGCTCGAAAAAATCTGCAAGGAGTATCGCGATTTCCTCGATCAGGGCAAGACGGAGCGTGAATGCGTGGACCTGATCGTGAATACCATCGAAAAGGAAGGCTATCGCGAAATGGAAAGCATTATCCGCGAAGGCGGAAAGCTGAAGGCGGGAGACAAGGTGTATGCCGTTTGGATGAACAAGACCGTTGTCATGTTCCGGATCGGCAAAAAGCCCATCACGGAGGGCATGAACATCCTTGGCGCTCACATTGACAGCCCGAGACTTGACGTAAAGCAGGTTCCCCTTTATGAAGATATCTTCCATGCGTTTGCATATCTTGACACGCATTACTATGGCGGCGTGAAAAAGTATCAGTGGGTAACGATCCCCCTTGCGATCCACGGCGTAGTCGTGAAGAAGGACGGAACGACGATCGAGTTGAACCTTGGAGAGGAAGAGGACGATCCCGTTTTCTTTGTATCGGATCTTTTGATCCATTTGGCGGCTGACCAGCTGGAGAAGAAGGGCGCGAAGGTCATCGAAGGCGAGGCACTCGATCTGATTGCAGGCTCCAAGCCCCTTGTTTGGAAGAAGGGTGAGGAACAGGACGGCAAGGCACCTAAGGACGTGATCAAAGCCGGAGTGCTTGACGTTCTGAAGAAATCCTATGATTTCGATGAGGATGATTTCCTCTCCGCTGAGCTGGAAGTCGTTCCTGCAGGCAAGGCAAGGGATGCAGGGTTTGATCGAAGCATGATCCTTGGCTACGGACAGGATGACAGGGTTTGTGCCTTCACTTCCATGCGCGCCATGCTTGACGTAAAGAACCTTGACAGAACTCTTTGCTGCATCCTTGTGGACAAGGAGGAGATCGGTTCCGTGGGCGCAACCGGCATGCAGTCCGCATTCTTTGAGAATTCCGTTGCAGAGCTGATGAACCTTACCGGTGAATACAGTGAACTGGCCGTAAGAAGGGCACTCTCCAAGAGCTGCATGCTTTCTTCCGACGTCAGCGCAGGGTATGATCCCACCTATGACAGTGCATTTGACAGGAACAATGCCGCATGGATCGGCGCAGGCATGTGCTTCAACAAATTCACGGGCGCACGCGGGAAATCCGGATCCAATGATGCCAATGCGGAATATATTGCACACCTTCGCAAGATCCTGGATGACAAGAAGGTGGTTTGGCAGACGGCGGAGCTTGGGAAGGTGGATCAAGGCGGCGGAGGTACCATCGCATATATCCTCGCGCTTTATGGCATGAACGTGATCGACAGCGGCGTGGCCGTTCTGAACATGCATGCACCTTGGGAGTGCACCAGTAAGGCGGACATCTACGAAGCATATCGCGGATACAAGGCATTTGCGGAGGACGCGTGCTTCTGATATGCGCGTACGATAGTTAAGTAATGGAAAACGTAAGTGACATGGAATTAAAAAAATCCGATTTTTATTTTGATTTGCCAAAGGAGCTGATCGCACAGGATCCTCTCGAGGATCGCAGCGCGTCAAGACTCCTTCATCTGGACCCGTTGACAGGAGAGGTGACACATCATGTCTTTCGCGACGTGACGGAATTCCTAAAGCCTGGTGACTGCCTTGTCCTGAATAACACGAAGGTGATCCCGGCAAGACTTCTTGGGCAGAGGGAAGGGACTGGCGGACACGTGGAAGTGCTCCTGCTTTCCAGAAAAGAAGGCGATGTTTGGGAAACCCTGGTAAAGCCAGGAAAGAAGTGTAAGCCGGGCACGCGTCTTACCTTTGGGGACGGCCTTTTGAAGGCAGAAGTCCTTGAGACCATGGAGGATGGGAATCGTAAAGTCAAGTTCTTTTATGACGGTATCTGGGAAGAGGTTCTCGATCGTCTTGGGGAAATGCCGCTCCCGCCTTATATCACGCATAAGCTGAAGGATAAAAATCGTTATCAGACGGTATATGCGAAATATGAAGGCTCCGCGGCGGCGCCGACGGCAGGACTGCATTTCACGAAGGAACTTCTTGCAAAGATCGAAGAGCAGGGGATCCGCATCGTTTACGTAACGCTCCATGTAGGCCTTGGCACGTTCCGGCCCGTGAAAGAGGAGAACGTCCTGGAGCATCACATGCATTCCGAGTGGTATCAGGTGACGCCGGAGGCCGCAAAGACCATCAATGACACGAAAAGTGCAGGCGGTCGGGTCATCTGTGTCGGAACGACGAGCTGTCGCACCATTGAAAGCGCGGCGGATGAGACTGGCAAAGTACAGGCGGGAAGCGGAGATACGCAGATCTTTATCTATCCGGGCTATCATTTCAAGGTGCTGGACGGACTGATCACGAACTTTCATCTGCCAGAGTCTACGCTTGTGATGCTGGTCAGCGCACTTGCAGGTCGCGAGCATGTGCTTGCCGCATATGAAGAAGCAATCAAAGAAAGGTATCGGTTCTTTAGCTTTGGGGATGCCATGATCATCCTGCAATGATTTCAGCCTTGAGTTTTCAAGGAGCCTATGCTAAGATGAAGCGTAGGAAAGGTTACAAAAATGGGGAGTTTTTAACGGGAGGGTTATGTTTTGGACGAAAGAAGAAAGAGCAAGCGGACAAAGCTGGCGTCAAGACTGATCGTCAAGAGGCTTGATGCACAGGAGGATCATGAGGTTGAGATCGACATCGTCGACGTATCAAAGGACGGCGTCGGTTTTACTGCGGGTAAGCCCTTAAAGATCGGGGCAGTTTATGAAGCATTTCTTACCATTTGGACACATGAGGTGATCCATGCATTCCTGCAGATCGTGCGCATTGACCTCCTGAAGGAGAACCATTATGGGTATGGAGCCCGTTTTGTCGGCATGCCGGAAATGGAAGCGAACCGTATTGAGGTCTATCAGACGGTAGCCGAGAATCTGCATGAGGACTCAGAAGAGGGTAATGAGTAAGAATACGAAGATCATTCCTTTTGATCAAAAGAATAAGAGAATACACTTGGCAGTCAGCATTGTGGCTGCCATCTTTCTTGTTATGCTATATTGTGTGATCTTTTTGTTTTCAGAGCAGGACGGAGCGACCTCTGGCGCCTTGAGTCATGAGGTCTCCAAGTGGATCGTGGCAAGCTGGGAGAAGATCACGCACCCCGCCTGGACGGCGGACATAAGAACGAGCATGATCGAGTACTGGGAGCATCCCGTTCGAAAACTCGCTCATTTTTCAATCTATGCCGTGATGGGAATTCTTGTGTTTCTCGTCTGGAACCCGTGGACGCGAAAGGGCTTTAAGAGAAACATACTGGTGATCGCTTGGGTCTTCGTTTCCGCATCGCTTGACGAATGGCATCAAACCTTTGTCGCTGACAGATGCGGTAATTTCCTCGACGTTCTGTTGGATACGTCTGGCGGATGTTTTGGACTGTTGCTCTGCATGCTTTGCGTGCGGATTTATCTAAGTATGAGGAGAAAAAAAGGTGCAGTTTAATTCCGTTCAATTTCTTGTGTTTTTTCCGATCGTCGTTGGGATCTATTTCCTGATCCCTAAGAAGTTCAAATATCTTTGGCTCTTGGTGACCAGCTATTTCTTCTACATGAGCTGGAACGCCAAGTATGCCCTTCTCATCGCTTTTTCCACGATCATAACTTATCTTGCGGGGCTCTTTTTGGGCAAGACCGACGACAAAAAGAAGAAAAATCTGATCGTCGCTGCGAGTTTTACGGTCAATTTAGGGATTCTGGCATTCTTTAAGTACTTTGATTTCCTGCTTGGGAACGTCAATGGCATCCTTTCCGCAGTTGGTCTTAAGATCATCAACAATCCCTTTGACGTTCTCTTGCCAGTGGGCATTTCCTTCTATACGTTCCAGGCATTGGGATATACGATCGACGTTTATCGGAAGGAGATCGAGCCGGAAAAGAACTTTTTCCGTTATGCATTGTTTGTGAGCTTTTTCCCACAGTTGGTTGCTGGCCCGATCGAGCGCTCCAAAAACCTTTTGGGTCAGATCGACGAAATGAGCAAAAAGCGTCTTTGGGATTATTCCAAGATCGTTTCAGGCTTTGGACTGATGCTCTGGGGCATGTTCCAAAAGGTCGTGGTGGCGGATCGCTGTGCTGTTTTTGTGGATGCGGTGCATGCGAATCTGTTCGCGGCAGGAACCGTGGAGACGGTGGCATCCGCCATTTTGTTCTCCATTCAGATCTATTGTGATTTTGCAGGTTATTCCGCCGTCGCGATCGGTGCGGCAAGGGTCATGGGCTTTTCCCTGATGGAAAACTTCAACACGCCTTATTTTGCAACTTCGATCCAAGACTTTTGGAGGAGATGGCATGTTTCGCTGAGCAGCTGGTTCCGTGACTATCTTTACATTCCGCTTGGAGGAAGCAGGTGCTCGAAGCTGAAGAAATATCGTAACATCATGATCACGTTCTTGGCCAGTGGCCTTTGGCATGGCGCTTCCTGGACGTTTGTTTTCTGGGGCGGGCTTCATGGCGCATTCCAGATCATAGGCGACCTCCTTCGCCCGATCAAGCAAAAGGTCAATGACTTTTTCAAGGTGAAGACGGAGACCTTCAGCTACAAGCTTGGGCAGATCATGATCACCTATGGGCTGACCACCTTCGCTTGGATTTTTTTTCGTGCGAGGACTTGGGAAAACCTGATACTGTATTTCAACAGGATGCTCACAAAGCCCAATCTCTGGATCGTGTTTGGCGGAGGACTGGATTATCTGAACATCAATCGGGATGACGTCAAGATCGTAGTAGCCTTTTTAGGAATTTTGCTTCTCGGAGAAATCGTCCGCTACGTGAAAAAGGTGGACGTGGGAGAGTACCTCTGGCAGCAAAACCTATGGTTCCGAATTGGGGTATTCATTGTTCTGATCGTGATCATTTTGGTTTATGGGGAATACGGGATCCACTTTGATTCCGGAAAATTCATCTATTTCGACTTTTAGGAAAGGATAGGCGGCATGCAAAGCAAAGGAGAGATCGCCAAAAAGTGCATAGCGATTTTGATCTTCTGCGCATTACTTGCGTTTGTTTTGTGTCGCGTTTATCGTGTCCTTTCCTGGAAGGATACCACGGGAGATTATCTTTCCTCGACCTCACAGCTCTACCACACGCCTGAGCACACCGTGGACGTGGTGTTCATGGGGAGCAGTCACTGTTATTGCGGCGTCTATCCTGCGGTTCTTTGGCGGGATGCAGGGATCGCGGCCTTTGACATGTCCGTTTCGGGTCAGGACCGCGCTTCAACGGTGCATATGCTGACGGAGACCTTAAAAACCCAGTCGCCAAAGGTCGTGATGATCGATGCATACGGACTTTTGTTTGACCGAAATGAGATCGAAGGAAACGTTTACCGCAACATGCTTTCCATGAAGACCTCAAAGAATTCCGTGGAACTCGTGAAGGAGTATGTGGAAAAAGAGGATCAGCTGGATTATCTGCTTCGCTGGCCCATCGTACATACGCGATTCTGGGAGCTTGAAAAGTACGATTTTATTCAATATGAGCCAAGTATCTATGGTCGCGGTGCGTTCTTTTCCTGGCATGAAAGCACGGAGAGTGCACAAGGAGAATGGAACGTTGATCAGGTAGGAGAGCTTTCAAAGGAAAATCAAGAATGGTTGGATCGTCTGATCAAGGCGAGCAAAGAGAATGGATTTGATCTGGTCTTTTTTGTCATTCCGTTTAAGATTACCAGAGAAGAACAGATGAAGATCAATGCGGCGAATGCATATCTTGCAGATCGCGGCATCGATCTGTTAGATTTAAATCCATTGTTTTCTGAGCTCGACTTGGATCCCAAAAAGGATTTCATGGACAATAAGCATTGCAATGCAAACGGTGCCGAGAAGGTGACGCATTACCTTCAGGAGTACTTGCGAAGCCACTATGAACTGGCAGATCACAGGGGAGATGATCGTTATTCCCATTGGGATCAGGACCTTGAGTGGTATGAGCATGAGAAACTAAAACAGGATCTTACCGTGGCGGAAGATCCTGAGGAAAGACTGAGGCTTCTTTTCGGACAAAGCGACCTCGTGACCGTGATCAGCGTGGAGGGCGCGTCTGAAGAAATCCCCGTATTAAAAGAGTTGGGTTTAAGCGAAGCTGAAATCGCCGCAGGCGGAAAGTGGATCTTGCGCGGCGAAAGCCTTACTAAGATCATGGACAATGACCCTGAGGATCAAGCCTATACTGAAGATCTAAGCAAGACGGATGCGTTGAGAGTCCGTTACACAAAGGAGCGGGATGCATTTAACATTCAGTTCAATTATAATGCCTGCTGCGATCCAAGGTATCCCGTTTGCGTTGTCTGCTATGACGGCGTCTTAAAAGATCTTCTTGCGATCATACATTTTTAGTTAGTCGCGCGCATAGAGCGTATAGCCCTTGTTCTTCAAGATGTCATGGGCCTTGTCCGTGCTTTCCTGATCATAGAATTCGATGCGGAGCACGCCGCCTTCATATTCGCGATTGTGCGTGATGCCAATGTTTTTGATGCTGACCTGGCTGAGAGCGAGGATGGTTGCGATGGCTGCGATTGCACCAGGTTCATCTGCGATGTCAACCGTAAGCACAAAGCTCTTTTTGATGGGACCGCTGGAAGCGCTGATGAAGGAATCGCGGTAGATGCGTGCGCCGTCAAAGGTCTCAAAAAGCTTATCAGAATCCCTGGCTTCCAGATAAGTGCGGAACTTTTGCAGGGAAGCAATGTACTGATCAAGAAGTTCCTCGATGTTGCCGGTGTTGGTAAGGCAGATCTGTTGCCACATGGCGGCGGAAGAGGAGGAAATGCGCGTGATGTCCTTAAAGCCGCCGGCGGCGATCATCTTCATGAGGCCGTCCGCATTGTCGCTGTCCCGCACAAGGTTTACAAGGGAAGCGGAGATCACGTGAGGCAGATGGCTAACTGCCGCAGTCACGTGGTCATGCTGCTCGCAGCTTAAGATCAAAGGGATCGCGCCAAGTCTGATCACGAGGTCTTTATATTCCTCAAGCTTTTCCTTTGGCACCTCGTCCGTAGGCGTGAGAATATAATATGCATTCTGGAGCAGTACGGACTTGGAATTCACGTAGCCGATCCGCTCGCTGCCCGCCATGGGGTGTCCGCCGATGAACTGAGCCTGAAGGCCCAGTTTTTTTATGTTCTCGTGGATGTCCGTCTTGACGCTTCCGACATCGGTCAGAAGGCAATCCGGGGAAAGATATGGTTTCAAAAGGACAAGATTGGAATCATTCTTTTGCACGGGTGCGCATAAGAAAATCTGATCGCAGGCCAAAAAGCGCTCGTCGATCACGGTGGTCACTTCGTTTGCAACCCCGTCTGAGAGCGCGAGCTCCAGGGACTCTTTGTTTACGTCAAAGGCAAGGATGCGAGCATCCTTTTTTGTTTCTCTGATCCCTCTTGCGATGGAGCCTCCGATCAATCCCAATCCAATAAATCCGTAAGTCTTCAATTTCACATTCCTCCGTGAGAAGGTGCTTTTGCATGCCTTTTCATTTATTTTACAGACATACTATACCACTTTAAAGCACAAAATTCAATCGTTAAATACAAGGGTCTTCGCGAGTTTTGTTTGATTTTTGTATATTTTTCCGAGTAATTACCTGCAAACGAAGAAAAAAATGACGGATTCGTAGATTTTTCCTTGTAATTTGACAGAATATTTAGTAAAATAGCTTTATGGGGTTTCCCCAAAAACGAGCTATTGGAGGAAAGACATATGAATGTTTACACAACAGACAAGATCCGTAACGTGGTGCTGCTTGGACATGGCGGAGCAGGAAAGACCTCTTTGGCAGAGGCTTTTGGTTATATTTCCGGAATCACTTCCAGAATGGGTAAGGTAGCAGACGGAAATACCATCAGCGACTTTGGCAAGGAAGAGCAGAAGCGCCAGTTTTCCATCAGTACTTCCGTGATCCCCATTGAGTGGGAAGGCGTGAAGATCAACGTTTTGGATACCCCCGGCTATTTTGACTTTGTTGGTGAGGTGGAAGAGGCTGTCAGCGCCGCAGGCGCAGCCGTTATTGTGGTAAATGGTAAGGCCGGCATCGAAGTTGGCACCATCAAGGCTTGGGAGCTTTGTGAAAAGTATAAGCTGCCCAGGATCATTTACGTTTCCAACATGGACGTGGACAACGCATCCTTCCGCCAGGTAGTGGAAGATATGACGAACCTTTACGGCAAGAAGATGGCTCCGTTCCATCTGCCCATTCGTGAGAACGAGAAGTTCGTGGGTTACGTTAACGTCATCACCGAGACAGGTAACCGTTGGAACGGCAAGGAAGTTGTAGCTTGCGACGTACCTGAGTACAGCAAGGCAAACCTTCAGATCTGCCGTGATACCTTAATGGAATCCGTAGCAGAGACCAGTGAAGAGATGATGGAGCGTTATTTTGGCGGTGAGGAATTCACCGAGGCTGAGATCCGTTCCGCACTGCGCATCAGCGTTTGTGATTGCGCGATCGTTCCCATGACCATGGGTTCGAGCGTTCTGTGCCAGGGCGTTTACACGTTGCTTGACGACATCATCAAGTACTTCCCGAGCCCTGAGAACCGTGAGGTTGCAGGCATTAACAACAAGACCGGTGAGATCTATCATGCAGATTATGATTTCTCCAAGGCGAAATCCGCATACATCTGGAAGACCATCGTGGATCCGTTCATCGGTAAGTATTCCCTGATCAAGGTGAATTCCGGCGTTCTTAAGACCGACGACGTTATGTACAATGTGGACAAGGACATCGAGGAGAAGATCGGTAAGATCTACGTGCTCCAGGGCAACAAGCCCATCGAGGTTCCGGAGCTTCATGCAGGCGACATCGGCGCACTTGCAAAGCTGACCGCGGCTCGTACCGGCAACAGCCTTTCCACGAAGGCGACCACCATTAAATTTGGTAAGTTCGAGATCTCCACGCCTTATACTTACATGAGATATAAGCCCAAGAATAAGGCGGACGTGGACAAGATCTCCCAGGCACTTCAGAAGATCGGTCATGAGGACCTGACCATGAAGACCGTCAACGATTCCGAGAACAGCCAGTTGCTTCTTTACGGAATGGGCGATCAGCATCTTGAGATCATCGTGAGCAGACTGCTCAACGAGTACAAGGTAGAAGTGGATCTGACGCAGCCTAAGGTGGCTTACCGCGAGACCATCAAGAAGAATTCGGACGTGGAATATAAGTACAAGAAGCAATCCGGCGGACATGGCCAGTATGGTCACGTAAAGATGCGCTTCTCACCTTCCGGAGACCTTGAGACGCCATACGTATTCGAGACCGAGGTTGTGGGCGGTGCCGTTCCCAAGAACTACTTCCCCGCAGTGGAAAAGGGCTTGCAGGATTCCGTTCTCAGAGGACCGTTGGCAGCATATCCCGTTGTTGGCGTAAAGGCAGTGCTTTACGATGGTTCCTACCATCCCGTAGACTCTTCGGAAATGGCATTCAAGGTTGCAACCGTTCAGGCCTTCAAGAAGGGCTTCATGGAAGCACAGCCCGTACTGCTTGAGCCCATCGTTTCCCTGAAGGTTGTGGTTCCTGACAGCTTCACCGGTGACGTTATGGGTGACCTCAATAAGAGAAGAGGGCGCGTTCTTGGCATGAATCCTCTTCCCGGCGGCAAGCAGCAGGTTGAAGCAGACGTTCCCATGAGCGCACTGTTCGGTTATTGCACCGACCTTCGTTCCATGACGGGCGGCCGCGGAGAGTATTCCTATGAATTCGCTCGTTATGAGCAGGCTCCCAGCGACGTTCAGGAGAAGGAAGTTGCAGCAAGAGCGGCAAAGGTTGCAGAGAACGACGTGGAAGAATAACGAAAAGCAAAAAAACATGGAAAGAAGGGGCCTTGCAGATCGCAAGGCTCCTTTATTTTGGGCGTTTTCTTGCCTTGACATAACCGTAAAAAACGAGTACAATGTGAATTTAACAGAGCAAACCAGGAGGACGATCATATGGCAGTTCCTTATAATCATCATGAAGTAGAATCAAAATGGCAGGGGATCTGGGATCAGGAGAAGGCTTTTGCAACTTCGAATGATTACTCCAAGCCCAAGTTTTATGCATTGGTGGAGTTCCCTTATCCTTCAGGACAGGGCCTTCACGTAGGTCACCCCAGACCTTACACGGCGCTTGACATCGTGGCAAGAAAGAGAAGAATGCAGGGCTATAACGTGCTCTATCCCATGGGCTGGGACGCATTTGGCCTGCCCACCGAGAATTATGCCATCAAGAATCACATCCACCCCAGGATCGTGACCAAGAATAACGTTGCGCGCTTTAAGAACCAGCTTCATTCGTTGGGATATTCCTTCGACTGGGATCGTGAGATCAACACCACCGATCCTGATTATTATAAGTGGACGCAGTGGATCTTCCTGAAGCTCTTCAAGGCAGGACTTGCATACAAGACGGAGATGCCCATCAACTGGTGTACCTCCTGTAAGGTCGGACTTGCAAACGAAGAGGTTGTAAACGGCGTTTGTGAGCGTTGCGGCAGCGAAGTTGTCCGCAAGGTAAAGAGCCAGTGGATGCTGAAGATCACTGAATATGCTGAGAAACTGATCGAAGGCCTTGACACCGTTGATTACATTGAGAAGGTTAAGGTTTCCCAGAAGAACTGGATCGGCAAGTCCACCGGTGCGGAAGTAGATTTCCAGCTGGAAGGAAAAGAAGAGAAGCTTCGCGTTTACACGACGCGTCCTGACACGTTGTTTGGCGCGACCTACATGGTCATTTCTCCCGAGCATCCCCTGATCGACAAGTATCAGAGCGAGATCAAGAACATGGACGAAGTGATCGCATATCGCGAGATGGCAGCAAGAAAGTCTGATTTCGAGCGTACGGAGCTCGCTAAGGATAAGACGGGCGTACAGATCAACGGCCTTTCCGCGATCAATCCAGTAAACGGCAAGGAGATCCCGATCTGGATCTCAGATTACGTGCTGATGAGCTATGGTACCGGCGCCATCATGGCAGTGCCTGCACATGATGAGCGTGACTGGGATTTCGCAAAGAAGTTTGGTCTTCCCATCATTGAGGTAGTGGCAGGTAGCCCTGTTTCCGTACAGGAGCAGGTGTTCACCGACGTACAGACAGGCATCCTCGTGAATTCCGATTTCCTCAACGGACTTTCCGTTGCAGAGGCAAAGAAGAAGATCATTGAGTTCTTAGAGGAAAAGGGCATTGGCACCAGCAAGACGAACTATAAGCTGCGTGACTGGGTGTTCTCCCGCCAGAGATACTGGGGTGAGCCCATTCCCATCGTAAAGTGTGAGAAGTGCGGATTCGTGCCTCTTGATGAGTCCGAGCTTCCGTTAGAGCTTCCTGAGGTGGAGAGCTATATGCCTACGGATAACGGCGAGTCACCTCTTGCAGCCATGACCGATTGGGTAAATACCACCTGTCCTTGCTGCGGCGGCCCCGCAAAGAGAGAGACGGATACCATGCCTCAGTGGGCTGGTTCCTCATGGTATTTCCTGAGATATACCGATCCTACAAATAAAGAAGCACTTGCGAGCCAGGAAGCACTGAAGTACTGGCTTCCCGTTGACTGGTACAACGGCGGCATGGAGCATACGACGCTGCACCTTCTGTATTCCCGTTTCTGGCACAGATTCCTTTATGATCAGGGCGTTGTTCCTACTCCCGAACCCTACCAGAAGAGAACGAGCCACGGCATGATCCTTGGTTCTAACGGTGAGAAGATGTCCAAGTCCCGCGGAAACGTGGTCAATCCGGACGACATCGTTCAGGATTACGGCGCAGATACGCTCCGTACCTATGAGATGTTCATCGGTGCCTTTGATCTCTCCGCAGCATGGAGTGAGGATGGCGTAAAGGGTTGCCGCAGATTCCTTGAGAGAGTCTGGAAGCTGCAGGACATCCTGGTGGACGGCGATGCATATAGCGCAGACCTTGAGACCAAGATCCATCAGACCATCAAGAAGGTTTCTTCCGACTTTGAGTGCCTGAAGTACAATACCGCAATTGCGGCTATGATGGGGTTGATCAATGAATTCTTTAAGAAGAATTCGATCAACAAGGCAGAATATAAGACCTTCCTGATCCTTTTAAATCCCGTGGCACCTCACATCACCGAGGAACTTTGGCAGGCAGTTGGCTTTGAAGGCCGCGTATACCAGCAAAGCTGGCCGACCTTCGATGAGGCGAAGACCATCGAATCCACGATCGAGATCGCAGTACAGATCAACGGTAAGGTGAAGACCACGATCATGATCGCAAAGGATGAGGCACAGGCAGATGCCATCGCTAAGGCAAAGGAAGCTTTGGGCGATAAGCTCTCCGGCAACATCATCAAGGAGATCTACGTGCCCGGAAGACTGGTAAACATCGTAGCGAAATAATATAAAACAATGAAAGGGCACTCCCGCAAGTCTAAAAAAGGCTTTGCAGGAGTGCTTTTTTTGTGGGAATGAGAATTATTTTCGGGAAACGACTTGACACATTTCGTATGATTGTATACAATCATACAAGTAAGCATTCGCTAGAATGAAAGAACTATTGATAGAAAGGCAGGCAGTAAAGATGACTTATTTAGGGGAAGATGAAAGCATGTTCGCCAACAGGCCGGTGTCCATGAACAGCAAGAACAATCTGCTTCAGATCGAGGAGCATATGTACATTCTCGATGACGTGGAAAAGCCCAATGTGTTCCGTAACATGTTTCCTTATTCAGAAGTGCCCAAGATCCCATTCAATGACAGGATCGTGCCTCACAATATGCCTAAGGACATTTATATCACGGATACGACGTTCCGCGACGGACAGCAGTCCAGGGCGCCTTATACGACGGAGCAGATCGTTACGATCTATGATTATCTGCATAAGCTAGGCGGGCCGAATGGCATGATCCGCGCGAGCGAATTCTTCCTGTACAGCAAGAAGGACCGCGATGCCGTGTATAAGTGCATGGAAAGGGGCTATCAGTTCCCCGAGGTGACCAGCTGGATCCGTGCGAGCAAGGAAGATTTCAAGCTTGTTAAGGAAATCGGCATGCCGGAGACAGGCATTTTGGTCAGCTGCTCTGACTATCATATATTCCTGAAGCTGAAGATGAATCGCAGACAGGCCATGGAGCATTACCTGAGCGTTGTCCGCGATTGCTTGGAGGAGGGCATCAGCGTAAGATGCCATCTGGAGGACATCACAAGAGCAGACATATATGGTTACGTAGTTCCGTTCTGCCATGAGCTGATGAAGCTGATGGAGGAGTACAAGATTCCGATCAAAGTAAGAGCTTGCGATACAATGGGGTATGGCGTGAATTTCCCTGGCGCTGTGATTCCCAGAAGCGTGCAGGGAATTATTTATGCCATCCACGTGCACGCAGGCGTTCCCAGCGAACTCATTGAGTGGCATGGCCACAACGATTTTTATAAGGCCGTGGTCAATTCCACGACGGCCTGGCTTTATGGGTGCGGGAGCGTTAACACTTCGCTCTTTGGCATTGGCGAGAGAACCGGTAACACGCCTCTTGAGGCCATGGTATTTGAGTATGCGCAGCTTCGCGGTGACTTGAATGGCATGGATACGACCGTGATCACGGAGCTCGCAGAGTATTACGAAAAAGAGATCGGATATCATATTCCTGAGAGAACGCCTTTTGTTGGAAAGAACTTTAACGTGACAAGGGCCGGGATCCATGCGGACGGGCTCCTTAAGAACGAGGAGATCTATAATATTTTCGATACGGAGAAGTTCCTGAACAGGCCTGTGCTTTGCGCGATCTCGAACACTTCGGGGCTTGCAGGCATTGCGCATTGGCTGAACACATTTTATAAGCTCAAGGGCGAGAAACAGGTGCAGAAGACGGATGATCTCGTAAAGGATCTGAAGGCTTGGGTGGATCAGGAATATGCGGACGGGCGCGTGACCGTCATGACGGACAGCGAGATCGTGGCGCAGGTCAATAAGGTTTGCCTTGAGAAAGGGTATAAGATTGGAGTTTAAGCAGTGTCTCCGCGGCGAGTGACGCCACGTGCGACCGCGCAGATCCATGTTTCAGGGACGTTCGCACTCCGTGACTCGACGTAGCGGATGCTAAGGCATCTCACGGACTCCTAGGGTCGTCCGTGATACGCTGCCTAAGCACCGACGTCGAGTACGGCCCTGAAAATGGATACTGCACGTTTCCCGTGGCTGTGGACGGTGACATTGGATAATGATGCATTTGACTGAGAAGTGAATTGATGGAAGTATGGCCCTTATGAGAAAGGTAAGGTCATGGTATGAGTTATGACGTAAAGAAAGAGGTAACGGATAAGTATTCGTTAAGAGGAAGGGTTTTTAGTAAGCTTCGGGACGATATTCTGAGTGGGAAGTATGAGGAGAATGAGGAGCTGAAGGAGGTTGCAATCGGCGAGGAGCTTGGGGTTTCAAGGACGCCGGTGCGTGAGGCTTTCAGGCAGCTGGAGTTAGAGGGTCTCATTCAGATCATTCCGAATAAGGGCGCTTACGTTACGGGTATCACGGAGAAGGACGTAAAGGACATCTACATGATCCGTTCGCTTCTGGAAGGGCTGTGTGCGAGGTGGGCGACGGAGCATATCACGACAGAGCAGCTCGAGGAGCTTGAGGAGAACGTTTATCTTGGAAAGTTCCATGCCGAAAAGGGGCATCTGGATCAGATGACTGAGCTGGATAATCGTTTTCATGAGATCCTTTATGAAGCCTGCAACAGCAAGATGCTCGAGCATCAGCTCAAGGACTTTCATCAGTATGTTCTGCGGGTGCGAAAGAGAACGCTGAGCAGCAAGAACCGCGGGCCGAAATCCAACCTGGAGCATGAAGGGATCTTGAACGCGATCAAGGAAGGAAATGGCGAACTGGCTGAGAAGCTGGCGCATGACCACATGATCAATGCCTATGAAAACATGGTAAAATGTGGCCTTCATGAGCTCTTTGAAGAAAGTGCGTCTGCGAAGAAATAGACCAAAAAGAAGAACACAAACATAAATAACTGGAGGAAAGCTAAATGACGAAGATTCAAATGACGACACCGCTTGTGGAAATGGACGGAGACGAAATGACCCGTATCCTTTGGAAGATGATCAAGGACGAGCTGCTCATTCCCTTTATCGATCTGAAGACGGAGTATTATGATCTCGGCCTGGAGCACAGAAATGAGACGGATGATCAGGTGACCGTGGATTCCGCAAATGCTACCCTGAAGTACGGCGTGGCAGTAAAATGCGCAACGATCACGCCCAATGCGGCACGCATGACGGAATATAATCTGAAAGAAATGTGGAAGAGCCCGAACGGCACGATCCGTGCGATCCTGGACGGTACCGTGTTCCGCGCACCGATCCTGGTGAAGGGCATTGTTCCCTATGTTTCCAACTGGAAAAAGCCCATCACCATCGCTCGTCACGCCTATGGCGACGTTTACAAGAACGTGGAGATCAAGGTTCCTGGCGCAGGCAAGGCTGAATTGGTATTTACGGCTGAGGATGGCACTGAGATCAGAGAAGTCATCCACAACTTTACCGGAAGCGGCATCATTCAGGGCATCCACAACACGGATAAGTCCATTTCCAGCTTTGCAAGAGCTTGCTTTGGCTATGCGATCGACACGAAGCAGGACCTGTGGTTTGCAACCAAGGACACCATCTCCAAGAAGTATGACCATAACTTCAAGGACATTTTCCAGGAGATTTATGAGAACGAATATAAGGCAAAGTTCGAGGAGCTTGGCATTGAGTATTTCTACACCTTGATCGATGATGCCGTGGCGCGCGTGATCCGTTCGGAGGGCGGTTTCATCTGGGCCTGCAAGAACTATGACGGCGACGTGATGAGCGACATGGTGGCAACGGCTTACGGCGACCTTTCCATGATGACGAGCGTGCTTGTTAGCCCCAACGGTGCTTATGAATATGAAGCCGCACATGGCACGGTACAGCGCCATTATTACAAGTACTTAAAGGGCGAGGAGACCTCGACGAACTCCATCGCAACGATCTTCGCATGGACGGGCGCTCTGAGAAAGCGCGGCGAGCTTGACAAGATCCCTGAGCTTGTAAGCTTTGCAGAGAAACTCGAGCAGGCTTGCATCAAGACCGTGGAGGACGGCAAGATGACCAAGAGCCTGTCCCTCATCTCTACCTGCGAGAACCCCATGATCCTGAACAGTCTTGACTTTATCAAGGCGATCCGCGAGACTCTCGAAGGACTTCTGTGATCGCTTTTGATCAAACATAAGGATATGAAAGCCGGTTGTGAAAACAGCCGGCTTTTTTGCGCGATAAGCCCGTAGGGCGCAGGTCCTGCTTGCGTATATTCCGTCAAGAAACTACATGGAAAGGGCAAGATAAGCATTGACTTTTTCAGCTACAATCGGTAGGCTTATTATAGACGTAAACAGTTACAAGAAATGGGCCTAAGGGGCCTTCGAGAATATATGCTTAGGAGGAAGATCCATGGAATTTAGGAACGACAATGGTGCATTGGTTTTTAAGCGTGCAGGGGAAACAGTCCGCATTGAAGCCTGGGGAGAAAATTCGCTGCGCGTTCGCGCTACGATGCTTCCGGAGTTTACGGGAAACGACTGGGCGCTGACAGAGAAGCCATCCATTACGCAAGGCAAGGTGGAATTCTTTGAGCGCGATCACTGGGTTGGCGACGGAAACATCGACAAGAGACAATATGCGTCCATCACCAACGGCAAGATCCGCGCGGAAGTCAATTTTGTCGGCATTATCTCATTCTTTGAGGGCGAAAAGCTCCTTCTTCGTGAATATTATCGTTCCTATGATGGAACGATCTCTGAGGGAAGCAGATGCTTAAAGCTCGTAAACCGTGAGTGGAAGGGCATCATTGGCGGCACCGGATATGAGCTGAACCTGAAATTTGATGCAAATGACGGCGAAAAGATTTACGGAATGGGGCAATATCAGCAAAGCTACATGGACATGAAGGGATGTGTTCTGGAGCTTGCACAAAGAAATTCTCAGGCGTCCGTGCCTTTCTATATCAGCAATAAGGGCTACGGCATGCTGTGGAACAACCCTGCAGTGGGCCGCGTAAGCTTTGCGAACAACTACACGGAATGGATCGCAAGGTCCACCAGACAGATGGATTATTGGATCACCGTTGGCGAGACGCCGAAGGAAATCCTAAGGACCTACACGGGCGTGACCGGTCGCGCGCCGAAGTTTCCTGAAAGCCTGATGGGTCTTTGGCAATGCAAGCTGCGTTACCGCACGCAGGAAGAGGTCCTTGAGGTGGCACATGCCTATCAGAAAGAAGGCATCAAGATCGACATGATCGTGATCGATTTCTTCCACTGGACCGTGCAGGGCGACTGGAAGTTTGACAAGACTTATTGGCCGGATCCCAAGGCCATGGTGGAGGAGCTTCATTCCATGGGCATCAAGGTCATTGTATCCGTATGGCCTTCCGTGGACAGAAAGAGTGAGAATTTCTATCCCATGATGGACAGAGGACTCCTGATCAAAACTGAGCGTGGCGCGGCGCAGACATATGATTATCAAGGCGACTGCGTGGAGATCGATCCGTTTAATCCTGAATGCCGCAAGTATGTCTGGGAAGTTTGCAAGCGCAATTACTATGACCTCGGATTTGACGGGTTCTGGCTGGACAATTCCGAGCCTGACTATGGAGTATATGATTTCGAAAACTATCGTTACAGCATTGGTCCCGCGCTGGAATGCAGCAACCTTTACCCTCAGATGTACAGCCGCGTGTTCAACGATCCCATGAAGGAAATGGGCGACGGCACGGTGGTGAACCTGATGAGATGTGCCTGGGCCGGCAGCCAGAAGTACGGCAACGTGATCTGGTCGGGCGACGTGCCTTCGACCTTCTACTCTTTTAGGGAGCAGGTGATGGCAGGCCTGAACATGGGTATCGCGGGCATTCCTTGGTGGACGACGGATATCGGCGGCTTCATGACGGATGACGTTAAGGATCCTGATTTCAGACAGCTCCTCATCCGTTGGTATCAGTTCGCAGTATATTCCGCAGTGCTCCGCATGCACGGCGACAGAGGCCCTTACAACATTCCGCCTCTGGACAATCGTGACTGGGGCGGCGGATATCTTCATACCGGCCAGCCCAACGAGCTTTGGAGCTATGGCGAGGACAACTACAAGATCATGCGCAAGTATTACGACATCCGCATCGCAATGCATGATTATGTAAGGAGCCTGTACGAAGAAGCATCCGCAAACGGCTCGCCGTTGATCCGCGCCATGTTCTTTGAATTCCCCGATGACGCAAAATGCTGGGAGTTAAACGACCAGTATATGTTTGGCGCAAAATATCTGGTAGCGCCGATCTTCGCACTGAATCAGTTCAGCCGCGAGGTATATCTCCCCGCAGGCCAGTGGAAGCTCACGTCCGACGGCACCATCTACCAAGGCGGCCAGACCGTCACGGTCGACGCACCCATAGAATACATGCCAGTTTTTGAACGCATGAATTAGTTTAAAGCAATTCTTTCTGAACGAAACTTGGAGGCAACACAATAAACCGCTGCAGTACCCCTCCTTGGAACGGCTCAGACTGCACTAAGCTCACCTTCGGCCCTCAGGCGAAGCCTTGCCTTCGATTTCAAATCTCAGGCTGCGGCTTATCGGAGCGTGCCATTCGGCACGTCCTTCGCTTCGCTCAGGATCGCGGGCATGGACCTTGCCCGCGACGGCCTTGGTTCGCTAAGTGCTGCTGGCTAATTGTTCCAAGGAGGGGCACATGCAGCGGTTTTTAATTCCCCGCAGTCTGCCAATTACATGGAGAAGCTTCGATTCGCAGATATACAGTATCGGTTGACGAACCGCCCAAACTTTGTTATATTTTAGTGTGGTAGTAAAGTGGGAAGCACCTAACGTGAATCAGGTGCGAGCCACCCCACAGAGTAAATTCGAAAAGAGGACAAACCTTGAACGCAGCGCAGTATAAATCAGGTTTTGTGACCTTGATCGGTCGCCCGAACGTTGGAAAATCGACCCTGATGAACCATCTGATCGGTCAAAAGATCGCGATCACTTCAAGCAAGCCACAGACCACCAGAAATCGCATACAGACCGTTCTGACAACGGAAGAAGGCCAGATTGTTTTCCTTGACACGCCGGGCATCCATAAGGCAAAAAATAAGCTTGGCGATTACATGGTAAACGTGGCGGAGCGCACCCTCAATGAGGTGGACGTAATCTGCTGGCTGGTGGAGCCGACGACCTTCATCGGCGCAGGAGAGCAGCACATCATTGAACAGCTGCAGAAGACGAAAACTCCCGTCATTCTCGTGATCAACAAGCTTGATACCGTGAAGAAAGAAGAGCTTTTGCCCTGCATTGACGTTTATCGTAAGCAATATGATTTTGCCGAGATCGTGCCTGTTTCGGCGCTCAAGAAGACGAACACTGATGAGCTCCTAAAATGCATTTTCAAGTATCTGCCTTACGGGGATCCGTTTTATGATGAGGACACGATCACGGACCAGCCCATGCGTCAGATCGTAGCGGAACTGATCCGCGAGAAGGCGCTCAGATGCCTTGATGAAGAGATCCCGCACGGCGTTGCCGTTACGATCGAGTCCATGAAGGAACAGGGCAAGATCTGCCACATCGAAGCAACCATCGTATGCGAAAAGGATTCGCATAAGGGCATCATCATTGGAAAAGGCGGTCAGATGCTCAAGAAGATCGGCTCGAAAGCACGCCCTGAGATCGAAGATCTTTTGGAAATGCAAGTGAACCTGCAGCTTTGGGTCAAGGTAAAGAAGGATTGGCGTGACAGCGACCTTCTCATGAAGAATTTTGGGTACAATCCCAAGGACGCAAAATCAGACGAGAACTAACGTGAAAGGAGGAGGGACGTGCAAGATCAGATCACGGTGACCGGAATGGTTCTAAAGCAGTCCCCCTCCGGAGAATATGACCGAAGAGTGACCATCCTTACGAAGGAACGCGGCAAGGTGGTCGCTTTTGCGAGGGGAGCAAGAAGGCAGGGGAATTCCTTGGCAGCCGCCACGAATTCCTTTGCCTTCGGTCAGTTTAAACTCTATCATGGCAGGGACGCATATACGCTGGTGGGCGCCGAGATCAGCAATTATTTCGAAGGCCTCATGAATGATTTTGAGGGTGCCTATTATGGCATGTATTTTGCGGAGGTTGCGGATTATTATGGCAGGGAGAACAACGATGAGAGAATGCTCCTTGGCCTTTTGTATCAGTCCCTGAAGGCGCTTTCAGTGCCATCTCTGTCAAGGCCGTTGGTGCGCACGATCTTTGAATGTAAAGCCTTAGCCGTGAACGGAGAGTATCCCGGCGCGCCAAAAAACGCAGGCCTTTCGGAATCGGCGGTATATGCGCTCGAATATATCGGCCAAAGCAGTCTCGAAAAACTCTACACCTTTACCGTTACGGACGAGGTCCTTCGGGAAATGCAAGGCGTGGCGGAGGAATATCAAAGAAAATATGTGCGTCATGCCTTCAAAAGTCTTGAAATTCTAAAAGCTTTGTGTTGAAATTTTCATGGCCATTAGGTATAATATATTGAATTACCATATCGGATCGGATCCTGAAACAGGGTTTAAGAAAGCTGGTAAGCACATGAAAAAACGAAGCAAAGGGCATGCCGTATTTTGGGCGCTCCTTGTCTTCCTTGTTTTTCTTTGCGGTTGCGGAAATGACGCGCCGTGGGAGAGTTGGACGGAGGAGAGGACGCTGATCCAAAAGGACGGTCAAGTGACCTGTTGTATCATTGATGGTTTTGAAAAAGACTATTATGATCTCGACGAGCTAAGGCAAATGGCGGTTGAGGAGACGAGTTACTTCAACGGAGAATATAAACAGAATGGCGGATCAGCAGCCGTTTTGGAAGTGGCGAGACTGGATGAGGCGCAGAACATGGTCCGCGTCACCTATCGCTTCAGCGGAGGCGACGTATACACTGCCTTCTTCACCGAGAAATTGTACTTTGAAACGGTTGGAGAAGCCTTGGAAGCAAAGCACCTCTTTACGGGGATCGATCTTTACAACGAAACCGGATCGATCAAAATGGACGAGGAAAACAAGGAAAAGCTAAAAGGCAGGCACGTGATCGTCACGGATGCCAAGTCCATCATAGAAGTACCGTATGAAGTGGAATACTATAGCTACGGCGTGACCATCCGGAAGGACGGAAGCGTTGATACGCTGGGTTGCAGCGGCACTGCCACGATCATCTTAAAGAAATAAATCCCACAGGGAAGAAATAAAGAGAAAAGAAGAGGAAGAAACATGGAAAAGACAATGGAAAAAATCGTAGCGTTGGCAAAGGCCAGAGGCTTTGTGTACCCCGGTTCCGAGATATACGGCGGACTGGCGAACACTTGGGATTACGGTAATCTTGGCGTTGAACTGAAGAACAACGTAAAGAAGGCCTGGTGGCAGAAATTCGTGCAGGAAAACCCTTATAACGTGGGCGTGGACTGCGCAATCCTGATGAACCCGCAGACTTGGGTGGCCAGCGGACACCTTGGAGGCTTTTCCGATCCTCTGATGGATTGTAAGGAATGTCATGAGCGTTTCCGCGCTGACAAGCTGATCGAGGATTATTGTGAAGAAAAGGGCATCAAGCTCGAAGAGAGCGTTGACGCTTGGTCACAGGAGAAGATGAAGAACTTCGTTGAGGAGAACAACATTCCCTGCCCGACCTGCGGTAAGCACAATTTCACCGACATCCGTCAGTTCAACCTGATGTTCAAGACCTTCCAGGGCGTGACCGAGGATGCAAAGAACACCGTATATCTTCGTCCCGAGACCGCTCAGGGTATTTTCGTAAACTTCAAGAACGTGCAGAGAACCTCTCGTAAGAAGCTTCCCTTCGGTATCGGCCAGATCGGTAAGTCCTTCCGTAACGAGATCACTCCCGGCAACTTCACCTTCCGTACCAGAGAGTTCGAGCAGATGGAGCTGGAGTTCTTCTGCAAGCCCGGCACCGACCTTGACTGGTTCCAGTACTGGAGAGGGTTCTGCCGTGACTGGCTGTTCTCCCTTGGCATGAAGGAAGAGGAGATCCGCCTTCGTGACCACAGCCCTGAAGAGCTTTGCTTCTACAGCAAGGGCACGACGGACATCGAGTTCTTGTTCCCCTTTGGCTGGGGCGAGCTTTGGGGCATCGCTGACAGAACCGATTATGACCTGAATCAGCATCAGACCACGTCCGGCGAGGACATGACCTATTTCGACGATGAGACCAATGAGAAGTACATCCCCTACGTCGTGGAGCCTTCCCTTGGCGCAGACCGCGTGGTGCTTGCATTCCTTTGCGCGGCATATGATGAAGAGGAGCTTGAAGGCGGCGACATGAGAACCGTGCTTCATTTCCATCCCGCACTGGCGCCCGTGAAGATCGGCGTTCTGCCTCTTTCCAAGAAGCTGAACGAGGGCGCAGAGAAGATTTACACCCAGCTTTGCAAGAAATATAACTGCGAATTTGATGACAGAGGCAACATTGGTAAGAGATATCGTCGTCAGGATGAGATCGGCACGCCGTTCTGCGTAACCTATGATTTCGATTCCGAGACCGATGGCTGCGTAACCGTTCGTTTCCGTGACTCCATGGAGCAGGAGCGTGTGGCCATTGCAGACTTGGATGCATATTTTGCTGATAAATTTACGTTCTAAGGAGATAGTTATGAAGAAATTCACGTCAACCGAGCTGAGAAAGGCTTGGATTCAGTTTTACGTAGAGAGAGGTCATAAGGACGTGGGAGCCGTGTCCTTGGTGTCAGATGGCTCTACGGGCGTTATGTTTAACGTGGCAGGCATGCAGCCCTTGATGCCTTATCTTCTTGGAGAGAAGCATCCCATGGGCACAAGGCTTTGCAACGTGCAAGGCTGCGTACGTACCAATGATATTGATTCCGTTGGTGACAAGAGCCACGGCACCTTCTTTGAGATGCTGGGCAGCTGGAGCCTTGGCGATTATTTCAAGAAGGAGCGTTGCGAGTGGAGCTTTGAACTCTTGACCGGATTGTTTGGATTTGATGCGGATCATTTGGCTGCCACCGTTTTCGAGGGAGATGAGAATGCCCCTCGCGATGAGGAAGGCGCGCAGTTCCGTATCGCTTCTGGCTTCCGTAAGGATCGCATTTACTATCTTCCCGCCGAAGACAACTGGTGGGGCCTTGAGTATGGTCCCTGCGGCCCGGACAGTGAGATGTTCTACGTGAAGGACGTTCCTCCCTGTGGCCCTGACTGCAAGCCCGGATGCCATTGCGGCAAATATACCGAGATCGGTAATGACGTGTTCATGCAGTATGAAAAGCATCATGACGGCACGCTCACGCCCTTAAAGCAGAAGAACGTAGATACCGGTTGGGGCATGGAGAGAATCCTTGCGTTCCTGAACGGTTTTGATGACGTATATAAGATCGACGTGCATGCCCCTGCGATCGCATATATCGAAGAGGCAAGCGGGATCAAATATGACAGCGACGAGAAGCTCACCAGATCCATGAGGATCCTGGCTGATCATACCAGAACCGCGACCATGCTGATCGGAGATGCCGCAAAGCTTCTTCCTTCAAATGCAGGCGCAGGCTATGTGCTCCGTCGTCTGATCCGTCGTGCGGTAAGACACGCGAGAACCCTTGGGCTTAAGAAGGAGAACATCTTAAAGGTTTCTGAGAAGTACATCGAGGTCTATGCAGAGAGCTATCCTCTGGTGAAGAAGAATCAGGAGTTCATCCTTTCTGAGCTTGGCAAGGAGATCGAGCGCTTTGAGGCAACGCTGGAAAACGGCATGAAGGAATATGGCAAGATCCTTGAGCAGGTGAAGGCAGACAAGGCTACCCAGATTGACGGCAAGTCCGCATTCTATCTGTATGACACCTTTGGCTTCCCCATCGAGCTCACCGTTGAGCTTGCACAGGAAGAGGGCCTTTCCGTGGACGAAGCAGGTTTCGCAACGGCCATGGCTGAGCAGAAGGCAAAGGCGCGTGAGAATGCAAACTTCTCCGCAAAGCTGTCTACCGATGCAAATCTCTTTGACGATCTTGGAGAAGCATTTACGACTGATTTCGTAGGCTATGACGTGACCATGAATGAAACGCAGGTGGCTGCGATCGCATCTGAAGGTGCCAGAAAGGAGAGCCTCTCTGAGGGCGAGAGCGGAACCATCGTCGTTCCCGTGACGGCATTTTATGCAACCATGGGCGGACAAAAGGGTGACTTCGGTCTGATCCGCGGCGCGAACGGTCTGTTTGAAGTGGAAGAGGCAGTAAAGCTTCCTGGCGGAAGAGTTGGTCACGTTGGTAAGGTTGTTTCCGGTAAGATTTCCGCAGGCGACCACGTTCGCATGGAAGTGGATGCCGCTAACCGCGCAAGCACCTGTAAGAACCATACGGCAACGCACCTTCTGCAGGCAGCGCTTCAGCAGGTTCTTGGCAGCGACGTTCATCAGCAGGGTTCCTATCAGGACGGCGCCAGAACCAGATTTGACTTTAGTTTTGGCCGCGCGATGACCGAAGAAGAAATCGCAAAGGTGGAAGAGATCGTCAATGCAAAGATTTTGGAAGACATTCCCGTCGTAACCGACGTAATGAACATTGAAGAGGCAAAGAAGAGCGGTGCAATGGCACTGTTTGGCGAAAAGTATGGTGAGACCGTTCGCGTGGTATCCGTTGGCGATTTCTCCAAGGAATTCTGTGGCGGCACGCACGTAAAGCGCACCGGTGACATCGCATCCTTCAAGATCCTTTCCGAGAGCGGCATTGCAGCCGGCGTTCGAAGGATCGAAGGCCTTACAAGTGCCAATGTCATTGAGTATTACAAGGCCATCGAGGAGACCTTAAAGCAGGCTGCAGCCGCTGCAAAGTCCACGACGGCAAATCTTGTTGAGAAGATCACGCATCTTCAGGCGGAAGTAAAGGCACTCTCCTCGGAGAATGAATCCTTGAAATCCAAGCTTGCACAGAATTCCCTTGGCGACGTTATGGACCAGGTGAAGGAAGTAAAGGGCATGAAGCTTCTTGCAACCAGCGTTGCAGGCGTAGACATGAACGGCCTTCGCGATCTTGGAGATCAACTGAAAGACAAGCTCGGTGAGGGCGTGGTGGTTCTCCTTTCTGAGATGGATGGCAAGGTGAACATGATCGCCATGGCAACCGACGGTGCAGTGAAGGCCGGCGCGCATGCAGGAAACCTCATCAAGGGAATCGCAGCGCTTGTTGGCGGTGGCGGCGGCGGACGCCCGAACATGGCTCAGGCCGGAGGCAAGAATCCCGCAGGCATCCCCGCAGCGATTGAAGAAGCGGCTAAGGTTTTGGAAAAACAGCTGTAAGTGTTTGGGGAAACGAAAGAGCAGTTATTTCTGCGCGAGGTTGAGCTATGAGCGAATCAAATATGCCGCGAATGATGGAGTTTTCTGAGAAGGGCGATGAAAGAGGATACCTGGTGATCGTGGAAGGCATGCAGGACATCCCCTTTGAGATCAAAAGGATATTTTACATCTATGGCTCAGACAAGGACGTGGTCCGTGGCAATCATGCGAACCGAGAAAGCGAATTTGTCCTGATCAACGTAGCCGGAACCAGCAAAGTCAAAGTGATGGACGGCAGAGGAAATGAAACGATCTATTCCTTGGACCGTCCTCACACGGGCATTTACCTTCCGAAGATGATCTGGAAGGAAATGTATGATTTTAGTGAGGACTCCGTTTTGCTCTGCCTCGCGAGCACGCACTATGATGCGGAAGAATATATCAGGGACTATGACACATTCTTAAAGATCATTCATGGAGAAGCCTAAGATGAAAGTTTCCGTCGTAATACCCGTCTATTATAACGAAGACAACTTGATGCCTCTGTACGAAGACCTTAGAGAGAGGTTTATCAGCAAGATCGACTATGAATATGAGATCATCATGGTCAATGATGGCTCTAAGGATAAGAGCTACGAAGTGATGCAAGAGATTGCAAAGAAGGATCCGAACGTCAGGATCATTTCCCTTTCAAGGAACTTTGGATCCCATGCAGCGTGTCTTTGCGGTCTTGCGAATTCTACGGGCGATTGCGCGGTGATCAAGGCGGCTGACCTTCAGGAGCCGACGGAGCTCCTCCTTGAGATGGTAGAGAGCTGGAAGAGCGGGAATAACGTGGTCCTGGCCTGCAGGAGCGACCGAGAAGAGAGCAAAAGCCAAAAGGGCTTTGCGGATCTATATTATTGGATGGTCAGAAAGACTTCGCTTCCGCAGATGCCTAAGAATGGCTTTGACATTTACCTGCTGGACCGTAAGGTGGTGGGCGTGATCGACCAGCTGGATGAAAAGAACAGCGCGATCACGGGCCAGATCCTGTGGAGCGGCTTCCGCACGGGCGTTGTATATTATACCAGGAAGGCTCGTGAGATCGGAACGAGCAAATGGACTTTGAAAAAGAAGATCCGATTGGTTTCGGACACGCTCTTTAGCTTTTCCACTTTGCCGATCCGCATTTTGGAGCTTGTTGGATTCCTGGCATTTGTCATCGGAGTCATCTGGGCGGTGATCGTGTTTATCGCAAAACTCGCAGGAGACATTCCGGTGGATGGTTTCACGACGATGTTCATTTTCAATCTGCTTAGTTTTGGCATCACAATGCTGTCAATGGGAATCCTTGGTGAGTATCTTTGGAGAACCTTCGATGCTTCGCGCAAGAGACCTCCTTATGTCATTGAAGATACGAATTTTGATGAGAGAAAATCATGATCAGATTACGAGAGCTAATGGAAAAAGATGCACCTCTGATGCTTGAGTGGATGCATGATACGGAAGTTCAGAGTGGATTTAAAAAGAATATGCTTGAGGCGTCCTTGGAGGACGCCCTTAAGTTTATTCAGGACGCGCATGGAAATGACAGGCTGAAAAGAGAGGGACAGAGCCTTCATTTTGCCATTGCAAATGAAGAGGATGAGTATCTTGGCACCATTAGCCTGAAAAACATTGACATAAAGAATAAGACGGCTGAATTTGCCATCGCAACGCGCAGGAAGGCACATGGTACCGGCGTGGCCTTTCAGGCAACAAAGCTTCTGCTAAAAAAGGCATTTGAGGAATACGACCTTCGCAGAGTGTATCTCAGTGTCTATTCCAACAACGAAAACGCCATCACTCTTTATGAAAATTGCGGTTTTCGTTTTGAGGGGGAATTCCGTGAGCATTTCGTGATCGACGGAAAGCCCGTAAACTGGAAGTGGTACGGCATTCTTCGGGACGAGTTTCAGTATCAACTCTGATATTTCGAAAGGACACGGAGCATGAAAAAGAAAAAGGAGTTGATCTTTTGGGCGGTTGCATGGCTGATCAACGTTAAGTCCATCTTTTTGGATTATTGTGCTGATTCGGGATATACTTTCGCAATGGCGCAAAGGCTTCTGAATGGGGACAGGCTATTTCGCGAAATGTGGGAGCCGCATCAAACGTCCGTGTTTGTCATGGCGCCCATTCTAAAGCTGTTCGAGACAGTGTTTCAGACAAGGACTGGTGTGGTACTTTTTGCACACGTGGTCATGACCTTGTCTTTTTTTGTATTATCTGTTTTTTTGAAGAAGACGCTGGAGAAGTTTACAGGGAATAACGTTGCGATCTGTGCCGCAATTTTGCTTTTTGTTTTGCGACCCAAAATGGTCCAGCTTCCGGATTATTCCAATTTGTGTATCTTTTTTTCCGTATTGACTTTTATTTTCCTGATCCGATATCTCTTGGTAAAGCCCAGGATTGGAACGCTCATTGCAGCCGCATTGTCCCTGTGCCTTATCGTTCTGGTCTATCCATCTTGCGTTCTTTTATGGGTTCCGTCCATTCTTGTTTTATTTCTGTATTCAGCCAGGAAATGGCGTGACGTGCTTACTTTTACGGGATGCTGCGCGTTGTGCGGAGCTCTTTTCGCAGGCTATTTTGTTCTCAGCATGGGATTCGGACCATGGCTGGAAACGTTATCTAAGATCGTCCATGCCGATACGCATTCACTGGAAAGGACCTATTCAGGGATCGCATATTTTGAAGAACTGCTGTTAGGGCTTTTGATCATGGGCATATCATGGGCAGTTGGTTTGGGCATAAGTTTTCTGTTAGAAAAAGCGAAGTTACAAAGCAAACCCAAGACGGTCTTTTTGCAGTGTATCCTTGTGACCTTTGCATTATGCCTGGCGAAAGTGCTTTTGCCGTCCGTTTATCATCATCAGAACGTTGCGTTTTGGGCATTTGGGAACATTGCCATATTTGCCGTGATCCTACTGGGACTTACCGGGGTGAAACTTCTTCAGGATCAAAAAAAGGTCATCTATGTGACTGGAATGCTTTTGTCAATGGGAGTGTTGCTTTCGGTAGGGCTTCTTACAAACCTTTCATTCATCACGATCGTCGGTTATCTTCACTTGGCATGCATGGTTTCCTTTATCCCGCTTAGTGAATTCATCACAAAAAGATCCGAAGGGCAGTATCACGCAGCAAGGATCAGCTGTTTCCCTCTATATTGTTGCGTGTTTGTCATTATGTTCAGTCAGGGGATCAATAGTCTTGGCAATGCGGAAAACTATGTTCGCAAAGGCCCTTTGTTTGGCGTTGTCACCTCATTAAACGCCTGCAATGAAATGAAATATGGGATCGCCGAATGGGAGGGAAACATAAAGGTTACTGACCAAGTACTGATCATTCAGGAATTCGGGTTGGATCCGATCTGGTATCTCGTAACGGACTTTGGCGTCGGAACCTATTCCGTGATCAATACGCCGTATTATTCCGAGGACATGAAGGAGTACTGGAAAGCATATCCACAAAAAGAGCCAACGGTACTTGCGGTTCCTTGTTATCAGGGCTTAGAAAGCACTGGAATGCCAAAGTGGCTATACGAAAAACGCGAAAATGAATATGATCTCAAATACAAAGGAACCTATTGGAATTTTTATTTCAAGAAATAGAATGTGCGCTTGGAACCTCATTTGATTTTTGCCATAAAGCGTGAAAAAGTAGTTGACGAATGCATTTTTTATGATATAATGTCATTAGCGTGCTGAAAAACAGGCGCAAAAAATAACCCAATCAGTCAGAAATGCCAATGGGACTGAAGGGAGGGTCGGGTGTAAAATATGTCTAACATTATCGTAAAAGAGAACGAGACTTTGGACAGTGCTTTGCGTCGCTTCAAAAGAAGCTGTGCAAAGGCTGGTATCCAGCAGGAGATTCGTAAGCGCGAGCATTACGAGAAGCCTAGCGTAAAGCGTAAGAAGAAGTCTGAGGCTGCTAGAAAACGCAAATATAATTAAACAAAAGAATCCCCAGCCGATCGCGACTGGGGATTTTAATTGAAATCGTATTCAAGGAGGGAAGCTTTGATGATTGAGATCTGGATGGAAGAGATCCACAAGCTGGATCCCTATCATTTCTTCTCACTGTTTGCGATTTACAGCATGATGGGTTGGCTGATCGAGTCGATCTACATGTCCATCTGTAATCGCAAAGTGACAAATCGTGGCTTCGCGAAAGGGCCCTTTTGCCCGATCTACGGTGTTGGCTGTATTGGCGGCTATCTGGTTTTCGCACCATTTAAGGGCAAGTATGTTTTGGTCTATATTTTCGGCAGCATTGTCGCGACAACTTTTGAGTTTATCGTCGGTAAGCTGATGATCAAATCCCTCGGTGAACTCTGGTGGGACTACAAGGATAAGCCCTTTAACTATCAAGGGATCATTTGCCTGGAGAGCACGCTCGCCTGGGGCATTTACGCGCTTGTGGTCGTGCACTTCCTGCATGATTTCATGCTTCACGTGGTCGACCTGATCGACAAGCGACTTGGCGTTCTGATGCTGATCGTCATCTATTTTTTGGCATTCATTGATTACCTGGTGCAGTTCAGCCAGATCTTTGGATGGCCCAAAGTCCTTGGCGGGCCAGGCATGAAGGAAACACCTGATATCAGCCGCGCAAGCCTTGTCAATCATCCGGATGGCGCCGGCAAGGCGAAGGAGACGGACATAGCAGTTCCGGAAGAATCTTCCAAAGCCCCTGAAAACGTTGAGATCGCGGAAGCCTCAAAAGAAACTGAAACTTCAAAAACAGAATGATCGTTTAAAATTCGAGCCACGCCGGCATTTCTTTCTTGTGAGAGATGGAGGCGTGGCTCGTTTGCAAAGGGATGCCATGGAGATATTGCTTGTTCTTTTAGGCGTCTTGTGTCTGATCCTTTTTTGGATCATGCTGCACGACACAACGCAATTTGAAACAACTGAATATACTGTAACGGACCCTCGCATCAAAAAGCCTTTTCGGGCGGTTTTCCTTTCCGACCTTCATGGGAAAAGATATGGAAGGGACAATGCACTTTTGCTGCAGGCCATACGCGACGGAAAACCGGACCTTGTCCTTTTGGGAGGTGACATCCTGACCGCAAGGCCCAGGGAGGACTTTTCCTGCGCCGTTTCGTTGGCCTCAGAGCTTGCAAAGGACTTCCCCGTATGCTACGGCGTCGGCAATCATGAATATCGGCTAAAGCTATATCGCAAAGTCTATGGTGACATGGGGAAAGAATATGATGCCGCGCTTAAGGAAGTCGGCGTTCGCATGATGAGAAATGAGAAGAAGGACTTTGACGATCTTGGCATTAGCGTGGTGGGAAGCCAGATCAACGCGCGGTTTTACAAAAGACGTCACAAACAGGAAATGCGTTCGACCTACCTCCCAAGGCTTCTTGGCACGCCTGATGAAGAAAAGCTGACCATTCTCCTGGCGCACAATCCGGAATATTTCCCCGAATATGCCGCATGGCATGCCAATCTTGTTCTTTCAGGGCACGTGCACGGCGGCGTCGTGAGGATCCCTTTTTGGAACAAAGGTCTGATCTCACCTTCGATCAAACTCCTCCCAAAATACGACGGAGGTCTCTTTTGGGAAGGAAAATCCTGCATGCTTCTTAGCAGGGGACTTGGCAGTCACACGATCCCCATACGCCTGTTTAATCCGTGCGATCTGATCTTTCTTTCCTTCTGCCCCGGAGAAGAGTTTCAGGTAGAAAAAATGTCTAGGAAAAAGAAGCAAGACATGGTAAAATAGTAGAGTATCTTCAAGAGAGGAAAAGAAATTGGCATGGCCATTTCAGTGAAACTTGAGAAGTTCGAAGGGCCGCTGGACCTTCTGCTTCACTTGATAGAAAAGAATAAGATCGACATCTACGACATCCCGATCGTGGAGATCACGGCGCAGTATCTGGATTACGTGAAGCAGATGCAGGAAGAGGACATGAACGTGATGAGTGAGTTCCTTGTCATGGCCGCAACTCTCCTCGACATCAAATGCAAAATGCTTCTGCCTGCCGAAGTGAACGAAGAGGGAGAAGAGGAAGATCCCAGGGCGGAGCTGGTACAAAAGCTGCTCGAGTACAAGATGTACAAGTATATGTCCCTTGAGCTTCGCGACAGACAGGTGGACGCCGCGAAAAACATGTATCGCAGTCCCAACGTCCCGGAGGAAGTGGCACAATACAAACCGCCGCTTGATTATGAAGAGCTGATCGGAGACCTGAATCTTGGAAAGCTTCAGGAGATCTTCCGCTCCGTCATTCGCAGGCAGGAGGATAAGATCGATCCTATTCGAAGCCAGTACGGTAAGATCGAAAAAGAAGAGATCGACATGAGCGCCAAGACGCTTTACGTTGAAGCGTATGCAAGGGAACACGGTTCCTTTAGCTTTAGAAAGCTACTGGAAAAACAGGGAAGTCGCGCGGAGATCATTGTGACGTTCCTGATCATCCTGGAACTGATGAAGACCGGAAAGATCAAGATCAGTCAGGAGAATCTGTTTGATGACATCATCATCACTTCCTGCCATGAGGCGACGCAGGAAAAAGTGGATTTAGAAAAGAAAGAGTCGGAATCATATGAATAAGACGGAAGAAATGAACGAGACGGAAATGTCAGAAGTAACGGAAGCGCAGGAAATACAGGAAGAACAGGAAGTTTCGGAAATGTCTGAAGCATCGAATGCACAGGAAGCTCCGGACGCCCAGGATGCACAGGATGAGAGTAAGCACCTTACGGAAAGTGAGGCGGAGCCCGTGTTCGAAGCCATCCTGTTTGCCATGGGAGATTCCGTGGAGATCAGTAAACTCGCAGATGCCGTCGGCATGGACGTGCGGGCGACGAAGAAGGTCCTAAAAAAGATGGAGGACCGTTATCAGAAGAGTGATCGCGGCATCCAACTATCATGGTTTGAAAACGCGGTACAGCTTAGTACGAAGCCGGAAACCTATGAATATCTGATCAAGATCGCAAAGAATCCCAAGAAGATCGTTCTTACGGACACGGTGATCGAGACCCTTTCCATCATCGCATACAAGCAGCCCGTGACGAGACTCGACGTGGAGAACATCCGCGGCGTGAACTGCGATCATGCGATCAATAAGCTTTTGGAATATGACCTGATCACGGAGCTTGGAAGGCTTGATGCGCCCGGAAGGCCGATCCTTTTTGGCACAACGGAGCAATTCCTTCGCACCTTTGGAGTGAAGAGCCTCGAAGACCTTCCTGAGCTCTCTACGGTTCAGATGGAGGAATTCAAGGCGCAGGCGGAGGCAGAAGTAAAGATCCGCCTGGATTAAGCTAGTTCAATAAAATGCACGGAGGATGAGTGCACATGCTTGATAAGAAGATCCAAAACAGGATCCTTCAGATCAAAAACTTAAAAATGATACGGCTCTATCAGCTTTTTGGAGAAGGACATTCCATCGGCGGCGTTTGTGCTCTTTACGATGATGAGGTCATCAACCTGTGTGAGGCTGATCCCGGATTCGAGCTTCTTTTGGATCATCTCGCCAAGGTGTATTTTTCCGAAAGCGTTTTCCGAAAGATCGTGACGGACGAGGCGACAAAGGATTTCCTGGAAAAATGCAGGGCGATCCGCACGAACGGATATGATGCAGTGCTAGAGGGCTTCGAGGAAGAAAAGGTCCCCATGTGCGTGCAGAAAGCATATGCGTGGCAGTTCGTGTTACCCGTCGTGCAATATGTCGTTCAAAAGCTTTACGAGTTCAAAAATGCTTCCCTGGAATTTGACGTAAACGAGAGCCATTGGTTTACGCAGGGCGTTCTCTTGGCAAATTCCGATGCGGGTCCAAAGCGATTCCCGTATTATTTTGACGAGACGGCGGAGGAAGCCTACGCCATCACGGTCAGCAACGTGCTTAAGGCCGGGAATCAACTGAAGATGAAATTATCCTACGGGAGAAAAGGCGTCACGGCAACCTTCGAGGAACAGGCATATTTTCTAAGCGGAGCGCTGAACGTAAGCTTTGGGGCTAAGGAGCCCGTAACAATGCTTCGGATCTGCGAGCATGGAAAGGAAGCAGAAGTTTCGTCGGCAGACTGTGAAGTGATCGAGGGAGACGCACCTTCGCCAAGCGCGCAAAGCTTCCTTGCAAAGAATGGAGCCGATTGGAAAGCATACAGGCTTCCCTGGGGCCTCAAATTTTATTTTGCAAGTTCAAATGGAGAGGAAGCGGTAGCATATGTTGCTGAAGGGATCGGCGCAACCGTGAGTATCGGAACAAGGTCCAAACGCCTGTCGGAGAATCCTCAGAATGAAGCAAGCTTGGGGATCATTGCATTTCACCTTTACGAACGAGAGGTGAATGAAGAGGTGCACCTTCTCCACATAGGCGTGCCGGGAGTCGGAGCCGGCGTTTACGAAAACAGATACGCAGGAAGATACTTTATCAGAACAAAAACGATAGGACAAAGGGTGAGCGAAGATGGCAGTGAACATTCAAGAGATTGATGATAATATAAGTTTGACAAGAAGGACTACGTCAGTCATTAGGACCCTCAGAAAGAATAATTCAACAAAGGACGTTTCCGCCTTGTTTGATGATCTTGTCGCGAGGCTTGAATACCGTAAGACGCATCCGAACGAGGGTAAGATCAATCCCTTGTCCTTATATCTTGACGTGCTGGAAACTCTCTGGAAGAGGAGAACCACGAAGGAGGAGTTTGTGCAGCAGGTCGATGCAGCAGAGCAGATTTACGAGGAGATGTTTGCTCTTGGCCCAGACACTCCGGGATTTAAGGAAAATGCCCCCGTGTTTCTTGCCATGCTCAGCAATAATGGCGCGGTATCCCTTGGATTCTTTGATCTGACGCTGTTTTCTTCCTTTAGCGACAAGATGAACTATTTCCTGCTGGTTCAGGCGATCAACGAATCGAAGAATGAACGCGCAATCTTTAACCGGATCGTAACCTATGCGCCTTCTGCCAGAGAATATCTTGTAGACGACCTTGTCTATCTGACCCATTTGCTGAAGGTGGTGACGTTACTTAACAAAACGATCAATGAGAAGCATGAAGCGGTCTTGGCAGAAGAGATTGCAAGGCTTCGCAGAAGCAACGGCATCTATGACATCGATCCGGCGCGCCTTGCGCAGGCGGAAGCACGCGTCCAGGAGGCCGCATCGATCCTTGACAGAGGTCGTGACATGCTTTCTGCGCTGGATGATAAATGCAAAAGCATTTGGACGCTCACGGAAGAGATGGATGAGCTCGCGAGAGAGATCAAGCGTAATGCGAAGCTAGATCTCGATGCCAAGGCGGAAAGCGCCAAGAGCAGTGTCGAGAGGGTTTTGACGGAATATGTTGACGGACAGAAAAAGTCAATTTCAATGGACAAAGAGATCTTCCTGAAAGAAGTCTTTTCGGATGCCGAGACGAGGATGCAGAAATACAAGGCATTGGCGGAAAGCATTTCTGCCACGACGGCTGCGAAGCTCCAAAGCCTTGGCAAGGATGCGGACGAAATGACGAGACGCATTGACTTCATGGTCAATCAGGACGGCAGGATCCAGGAGTTCTTAAAGAAATCCCGCAAGGATGAGGCACTTCTTGACAAGATTGAAAAGCTTTCCGTGCTGAATGATGCCAGCATTGAGGCACTTGGCTCCCGCACCGTGCAAGTTGTTGCTGCGCCCGAGCAGGCCGCTTCTAAGGACGCGCCCAAGGGCGCAAAACAGGCCGCAACGCAAGCCGCACCTGCATCAGCCGTTGCACCTCAGGAAACGTTGCCTGGATATGACGTTCCGATCACTTCTTCGCGTAAGGCGCATGAGGAACGCCCGATCCCGAAGGTGAATCCTTTGATGGATCGAAAGATTCCTTTTGTGGACCGCTTTGCGTTGGTTCAAAAGGAAAAGAAGCGCAGAATGGATAAAGGCGAGCTTTTCCATGAGATGTTCGATGACGTGATCACGGCAGTCATGGAGGAGGCAAACCCGTATCTGATCGGACCTTCCGGTTGCGGCAAAACCTTTATGGTTTCCCAGATCAGCGAGATCCTTGGCGTGGATTGCACAGACATCGGATATATCAACGAGGAATATGACATCTTAGGTTATGTCAACGCAGTCGGCAACTATTGCGAATCAAATTTCTACAGGCTGTATAAATACGGTGGCATCGCATTCTGCGATGAGCTGGACAATGGTAACGCAAAGGCAACCGTGAAACTGAATTCCTTCCTGGTGAACCGTGTGAATGCAAAGTATTCCTTCCCCGGCGGCGAAAGCGTGGATAAGCATCCGAACTTCCGGATGATCGCGGCAGGTAATACCGACGGTAGCGGCGGTGACGTGAACTATAGCACTCGTGAGAAGATTGAGGAATCCGTCCTCCAACGTATGATCCCGATCTACGTGGATTATGATAATCGCGTGGAAAAGGCCATCCTGAAGGACTATCCGGACTGGTTTGCGTTTGCCTGTGCCTTCCGTGCGGCAACCGCGCGCTGGAGCGAGGTGAGCGGTACCTCCGCTCAAGGAATCTTTACGACAAGAGACGCATTCAGAGTAAAACAATACTTGGATGAGAAGAGCTTTACGCCAAAGAAGATCATGAATTATGAATTCATCCAGACCAAGGAACCGGAGTATCTTGGATTCCTGGTGAATGAGATTGGAAACAACATGGCGAAAGGCAACAAGGGCAACGAAATCTTCAAGCTCTTTGCGGAAGAAGCAAATATTGCAAGGACTAAAGGAAAGAGATACTAATGCAGACAACCTCCTTTCTTGTGACGACAACAGGAGAAAAGTACATAGTGTGCCGCATTCTCTTTCGGTCGTTGACTGCGCTGGAATTGTATTTAAAGTCCGACCCGAAGGTGAATACGCTGGTGTTTCCGTCGCAAAAAAGCGTTTACATGCCGGAAAAGTTTGCGGGAGAGCCCCTGGATAAGGCCATTGAATACTGTCATGGTGGCTATGAAAAAGGCTTTGAAGTCTTCCTTCGGATGAAGAAGGAATTCGACGCAAAAACCGTCCATGCACAAGGCTTTCGCCATTCCGTACCGGATCTGATCGGCTCAAGACCGCACATTCCAAATTTCGTCGCGGGAACGCCAAAGACCATGGCCAGAATGGACCGCGCAAAAGAAAGAAAGTTTGTCAAGATCTTGATCAATCTGGCTTACAGCGGCGACACGACGGAGGAGCAGATCCGAAACCGCGGGATCCTGACGCTGAATCTGGTTACCTTGCTGGAGCAGCATCAGATCGGCGTCGACCTATATGCATTTGAAGGCAGCTATTTCAAAAATGAGATCTTCTTGGCGGAAGTGCGCCTTAAGAATCCCGGAGAAGTGATCAACGTCGGAAAATGTTATTTCCCGCTCTGTGGTAAAGAGTTTATCAGAAGAATCTTGGTCCGCGTCAAGGAATCCATGCCGTTTCGCGCCAATTGGGGTATCGGATATGGCGGCGTTTTGCCGGCGGCCTTGCTTTCAGAATGCATGAAGATCAACAAGGAAGACATCGTGATCGGATCGCCCATTGAAATGGGGATTGAAGGGAAAGATATCTATAAAGATGCTGAGAGTTTCTTCGCGAAATTGCATCTTTCGGATTCGATCGTCGTACCTGAGTTTTTGAAATACCGTGAGGAAAACGTATGAGCAAAAAGAGATTTCATGATGTCTTAGACACGCTCGAGTTTGGATTGGACACACAACATGACGTTGCGTCCCTGAACAGAGTAGTATCTAAGATCGTCAAAGAGCGTGATCTTGACCGGGTCATGGCACTTTTCGATGAGATCCTGGCCGTGTCGGGCGAAGATCAGGGTGAGTTGGTATCCTTTGAAAAAAGGATGGAAGAAATCGAGGGAGAGCTGACGAGGGAGCGGATCGAGCTCTTAAAAGAAGAAAAGCTTCTTGAAAGCCTTCGCATGACAAATGATGCCTATATCGTGCGCCTGGACGAAAACATCAAGGAAGTTGAGGGGTATGTGAAAACCCAACAGTTTTCCTTTCGTGAGCTTGCCGGAAGCAAGCGCGTAACCGAGCTGGAGACCACAAAGGCCGTTGCGGCAAGCTTTTCAGAGCAGATCAAACTCTCGGAGGATTCCCTGAAAGCCATGGCCGACAGGATCGGTGAGGTGCAGTCGAACGTGCTCCCGCTTCTTCGCGGACGGATTTCCCTTCATACGAGCAGCAGCACGTTTTCGGATGCGCAAAGACTTCTTCGTGAGAAAGTGGAGGACATGAAAAAACTAACAAAAAATTAGTAAAAAAAAGCAATTTGCCTCTAGGCGAATTGCTTTTTTTGTGATATACTAGTTAAGATTTTTGAATAATGGGGGAGAATTGGTTTATCATTACCCAAAAGTTCAAATAAGTGAATGTTTTTATACATTAAATGGAGGGCTGAAAGCATGAGTAACACATCGAAAGCGAGTCAAAGAATTACTGCTTTGCTCGATGACAACAGTTTCGTTGAGATCGGTGCGCTGGTGACTGCCAGGGCAACGGATTTCAATCAGAAACCCAGCGATGCTCCGTCAGACGGTTGTATGACCGGTTACGGAGTGATCGGCGGCAATCCCGTGTACGTTTATAGCCAGGACGTATCCGTGATGAACGGTACCTTGGGTGAAATGCACGCGAAGAAGATTGCCAACCTGTATGACCTGGCCATGAAGACCGGAACCCCGGTGATCGGACTTCTTGACAGCGCAGGTCTTCGTCTGCAGGAAGCAACGGACGCATTGAATGCGTTTGGTGAGCTTTATTTCAAGCAGACCATGGCATCCGGAGTGATCCCTCAGATCACTGCAGTCATGGGAAACTGTGGCGGCGGACTTGCCGTTCTTTCCGCAATGGCAGACTTCACCTTTATGGAGGAGAAGAGCGGAAAGCTTTTCGTGAATGCACCGAACACGCTGGATGGCAATAATGTTGCAAAGTGCGACACTGCAGCCGCAAAGTTCCAGGCAGAGGAAGCTGGCATCGTTGACTTCGTCGGCGACGAGGCATCCGTGATCGAAAAGATCCGTGAGCTTGTTTGCATCCTGCCTCAGAACAATGAAGATGACGCAAGCTATCTGATCGAGTGCGAGGACGACCTGAACAGAGTAAATCCTGAGATCGCCGGTTGCGTAGGCGACACCTCCGTTGCTGCTTCCATTCTTGCAGACAACAATGATTTCTTTGAAGTAAAGAAAGACTATGCCAAGAGCATGGTGACCGGCTTTATGCGTCTGAATGGCGCAACCGTTGGCGTCGTTGCAAACCGCAGTGAGATCTGCGATGAGAACGGCAAGGTAACGGAAAAGCTCGGAACCGTTCTGACCAAGAAGGGCTGCCAGAAGGCAACCCAGTTCATCAATTTCTGTGATGCTTTCGAAATCCCCATCGTTACGCTGACCAACGTTACAGGCTTTGAGGCAACGACCTGCTCCGAAAAGGGCATGGCTAAGGCGGCCGCAAAGCTGACTGCAGCATTTGCAGACGCAACCGTTCCCAAGGTGAACGTGATCGTTGGAAAGGCATATGGAACCGCATATACCGTAATGAACTCCAAGGCAACCGGCGCAGACCTGACAATCGCATGGCCGACCGCAGAGATCGGCACCATGGACAGCAAGCTTGCCGCAAAGATCATGTTTGACGGACAGGGCGCTGAAGTCATTGACGAGCAGGCGGCTGAATATCAAAAGCTCCAGTCCAACGTCTTAAGCGCAGCGAGAAGAGGCTACGTGGATCAGGTGGTAGAGCCTGGCCTTACGAGAAAGTACGTGATCGGCGCCATTGAAATGCTTTACACCAAGACCGAAGACCGTCCGGCTAAGAAGCATGGCACAGTCTAGAAAGGGAACGGAAGAATGAAAAGATTAGTTACGATCCTTTGCACGCTCCTTTGCATCCTTGGCCTTGCGGCTTGTCAGAAAACGGATGCGGAAGTTGCAAAGCAGGAGCAGCAGGTCAAGATCGATCAGCAGAAGATCGACATGATCGAGCAGTATCTCTTCGACGAGATGATCGGCCTGATCGATTATCTGACCACGGATGAGGTATATTCGATCGTAAGCTGCTACGACAATGAAGAAGTAGAACACATCTTTAATGACGAGACCAACAACTTCTACGTGGACGGACATGGTCTTCACACCGCAGTGGAATCCTTCCGCAATTCCAAGGAGGCGTGTGGTGCGCTTCAGACGAATGATGAAGGTGCCATTCTTCGCGGTGACGTGACCGCAAAGGTCAGCGGTGACCAGATCATCGCTACCGCGATCGTAAAGGGCGACAAGAAAAATGCCGACGTGGAATTGATCTTCACGAATGACATTTTTATGAAGCTTGAGGGCGGCTCCTTAAATCCCAAGTCCACCTTTGGTGAATTGATGCAGAAGGCTGGCATGAACACTTTGATCGGCATGGGTACCGTGTTTGCGGTACTGATCCTGATCAGCCTGATCATTGCTTGCTTTGGCCTGATCCCGAAGATCCAGGATGCCCTTGCAAAGAAGAAAGCGCCTGAAGAACCCAGCGCACCCGTGAGCGCACCCGTAGTGCCCGCACAGAGTGAGGAAGATGACACGGAACTTGTGGCTGTCATTGCCGCTGCGATCGCAGCATATGAGGGCAGCACGAACACGGATGGCTTTGTGGTAAGGTCCATCCGCAGAAGATAAAACAAAATGACAGCCGCAAGGAAAGCGGCAGAAGGAGAATAAAATGAAGAATTATACCATTACCGTAAACGGAAACGTGTATGACGTTGTTGTAGAAGAGGGCGCATCCACCGGAGCACCTGTTGTAAAGGCTCCCGCAGCACCCAAGGCAGCTCCCAAGGCTCCCGTAGCGGCAGCACCCGCAGCAGCAAGCGGCGCGGCAGGCGGCGTTAAGATCGAAGCAGGCGCAGCCGGCAAGGTGTTCAAGATTGAAGCAAAGGTTGGCCAGGCCGTTAAGCGCGGTGACGCAGTCGTGATCCTGGAAGCCATGAAGATGGAAATCCCTGTTGTGGCTCCTCAGGACGGCACCATCGCAAGCATCAATGCAAACGTTGGCGACCCTGTTGAAGCTGGTGCGCTGCTGGCAACCATGAACTAAGAGTAATGGCGCATAACAACTAGAACAACAGGAGGTCTACAAATGGACTATATCGTGAATACGTTTAGCAACCTGATCCATCAGACAGCCTTCTTTAACCTCACCTGGGGTAACTACCTGATGATCGGCGTTGCATGCTTCTTCCTTTACCTGGCCATCCGGCATGGGTTCGAGCCATTGCTCCTGACCCCCATCGCATTCGGCATGCTTCTGGTAAACATTTATCCCGACATTATGATGTCGATCGAGAGCTCACCCAACGGCGTTGGCGGCCTTCTCCATTATTTCTATCTCTTGGATGAATGGGCCATCCTTCCTTCCCTGATCTTCATGGGCGTTGGAGCAATGACGGACTTTGGTCCCCTCATTGCAAACCCGAAGAGCTTCCTCCTCGGCGCGGCAGCACAGTTTGGTATCTTTGCCGCATATTTCGGAGCCATTGCTCTTGGCTTTAACGACAAGGCAGCCGCAGCCATCTCCATCATTGGCGGTGCTGACGGCCCGACCTCCATCTTCCTTGCAAGTAAGCTCGGACAGACGGGACTTCTTGGACCCATCGCCGTGGCGGCATATTCCTACATGTCCCTCGTGCCGATCATTCAGCCTCCCGTAATGAAGCTCCTTACCAAGGACAAGTGGAGAAAGATCAAGATGAATCAGCTTCGTCCCATCTCCAAGCTGGAGAGGATCCTGTTTCCCATCATCGTTACGATCGTGGTTGGCCTGATCCTTCCCACCACCGTGCCCCTTGTTGGTATGCTGATGCTTGGTAACCTCTTCCGTGAGAGCGGCGTGGTAAGACAGCTGACCGATACTGCATCCAATGCGCTGATGTACATCGTGGTTATTCTGCTTGGTACCTCCGTTGGTGCAACCACCAGCGCAGAGGCATTTCTGAACCTGAGCACCTTAAAGATCGTAGGCCTTGGCCTTGCAGCATTTATCTTTGGTACTGCAGCCGGCGTTCTGTTTGGCGATCTGATGATGCTTGTCACGAAAGGGAAGACCAATCCCCTCATCGGTTCTGCAGGCGTATCCGCAGTGCCCATGGCAGCCCGCGTATCGCAGAAGGTCGGTGCGGAGGCTGACCCCACGAACTTCCTTCTGATGCATGCAATGGGACCTAACGTTGCAGGCGTTATCGGAACGGCAGTTGCGGCCGGTACGTTCATGGCCGTGTTCGGAGTATTCTAAAACATATAAATGGAGGAAATTACAATGGCTGAAATAGAAAAGAAACCGATTGGGATAACGGAGACCGTCCTTCGTGACGCACATCAGTCCCTGATCGCAACAAGAATGCCGACCGAGCTGATGCTCCCCATCGCAGAGAAGATGGATCAGGTGGGCTATCATTCCGTAGAGTGCTGGGGCGGCGCTACCTTCGATGCAGCGCTTCGTTTCCTGAAGGAAGATCCTTGGGACAGACTCAGAAAGCTCCGCGAGAGATTCAAGAAGACCAAGCTGCAGATGCTGTTCCGTGGCCAGAACATTCTTGGTTACAGACCTTACGCAGACGATGTTGTGGAATACTTCGTACAGAAGTCCATTTCCAACGGTATCGACATCATTCGTATTTTTGACTGCCTGAACGACCTTAGAAACCTGCAGGCAGCCGTAGACGCTACCAACAAGTTCAAGGTACAGGAAGGCCGCGGCCATGCACAGGTTGCACTTTCCTACACCCTGGGCGATGCATATACCATCGAATATTGGATGGACATGGCAAAGAAGATTGAGGAGATGGGTGCAGATTCCATCTGTATCAAAGACATGGCAGGACTTCTTGTTCCTTACAAGGCATCTGAGATGATCTCCGCCATGAAGAGCGTAACGAGCCTTCCCATTCAGCTGCATACGCACTACACCTCCGGCGTGGCAGGCATGACCTACCTGAAAGCCGTAGAGGCAGGCGTTGACGTGATCGACTGTGCAATGAGCCCGTTCGCAATGGGTACTTCACAGCCTGCAACCGAGGTTATGGTTGAGACCTTCAAGGGGACGCCTTATGACACCGGTTATGATCAGAACCTTCTTGCAGAGATCGCAGATTACTTCCGTCCTTACAGGGATGAGTGCCTGAAGACCGGCCTGCTCAACCCGAAGGTAATGGGCGTAGACATCAAGACCCTGCTTTATCAGGTGCCTGGCGGCATGCTTTCCAACATGGTGAGCCAGCTGAAGGAGCAGAATGCAGAAGATAAGTACTATGACGTGCTCAAGGAAATTCCTAAGGTTCGTAAAGACCTTGGTGAGCCCCCTCTGGTTACGCCTTCTTCCCAGATCGTTGGTACGCAGGCAGTGTTCAACGTGCTGATGGGCGAGCGTTACAAGATGGCTACGAAGGAGACCAAGGCAGTGCTTCGCGGCGAGTATGGCCAGACCATCAAGCCCATGAGCCAGGAAGTCATCGACAAGGTTATCCCTGGCGAGAAGAGGATCACTTGCCGTCCCGCAGACCTGATCCCCAACGAGCTGGACAAGCTCGAGAGCGAGATGAAGGAATGGAAGCAACAAGACGAGGACGTTCTGTCCTATGCATTGTTCCCTCAGGTTGCAACGGACTTCTTCAAGTATCGTCAGGCACAGCAGGAAAAAGTGGACCAGTCCATCGCAGACACCGCGAACGGAGCATATCCTGTATAATTGTTTATTGCTTTGCTTGCAGTTTCTAACGAAGTGATAAAAAATGTGACGAAGTTCACACTATATTTCTAATTCATCAATCATTGGCAGTACATTTCGTGCTGCCAATGATTTCTTTCAATCTTTCGCCCCGTGGCTGGGCCTCAAACGCCACAAATCCATTGAATTCTTACAAATCCGCATATATCTATTTGTGTTGCTTGCCTTTCAAAGGCAGAATTGCGTCTGGGCAAGCAAAAATGGCGGTGATTGCTTGCTTTATAGGGCAAAGTTTCTTGTGAGCAAGCAAAAACGGAGACGATTGCATGCTTGTCAGGAAAAGTTTCTTCTAGGCAAGCAAATAAAGACGGAATCACTTGCTTGTCAAGGAAAAGTCTCTTCAGAGCAAGCAAACAATGCCTAAATCGCTTGCTTGAAAAGGAGAAGTTTCAATAAAGCAAGCACATATGCTTGCTTATAAACAGGAATTGTTTTCAGGGCAAGCGAAGACGAGAAGAAATGCTTGCCTGAAGGTAAAATGATTTCTATAGGCAAGCGGAGAAGGGGCAAAACGCTTGCCGACAGTTGAAAAATTTCGTCTAGGCAATCACGGTATGCAAATGTTGCTTGCCTGTAGGAAGAAAGTTTCTTCTGGGCAAGTGGAATATTAGAACGAAAGTGCTTAGTAGACGAAAATGGAATCTAGGCATGCATAAAATTGTTTTTATAGGAGGGAAACGAATGAATGATTATTCAAAGGAACTAAAAGCACAGCAGGATGAAATTGATCAACTAATTCAACAACTGAAAAATCGAGAAAGCATGTATAAAGGTCTACCGAAAGGGACAATCAGAGTTACTGCCTCCAGAGGAAAGGCGCAATACTTCTTTCGAAAAGAAGGAGATACAAAATCGGAATATCTACATGAAAAGGATAAAGAGTTGGCTTATAAACTGGTTCAAAGGGAATATGACAGGGATGCCTTACGGAAACTGGACAAAATGAAAAGAGACATAAATCGGTTTCTTAGAAATTATAATTCTAAAGAGATTGAAGATTTTTACGAAAATTTGTGTGAAGGAAGAAAGGCAGTTGTAAAGCCGCTTGAAATAACAGATGCCATGTATGTCGAGAAATGGTTAGAAGAGCATTTGGGAGAGAAAAATCCATATCCAGAAACAGGAAAATACGAAACGATGCAGGGTGAATTTGTTCGGTCGAAATCCGAGAAGATCATTGCAGATACATTATACAAGATGAAGGTGCCGTATCAGTATGAGGCGCAGCTCAACTTGGGAATAAACCATCTTGTTTATCCAGATTTTACTTGCCTGAATGTCAGAAAACGCAAGACAATCTATTGGGAACATTTAGGGCTTTTGAATATGGATGCGTATGTGAGCAAGAATCATGAAAAACTGGCGCTTTATGAGCAAAATGGAATTCTTCTTGGCGATACTTTGATGGTGTCATTCGAAACGGCTGACTGCCCACTCAATATAGCAGTGCTCAGAAAGAAAATTGAAGCGATCTTGAAATGATGCTTGAAACTTATGCTTGAATGACATTGAAATGATGCCCCAAAGAAGTTTACGAAGACGATTTATGGATGCTAAAAACGACAAATGATGAATGATATATCGTCGCATAATTGACTGAAAAAGCATGGTTTGTTATACTCGAGAATGAAAGTCTGGCGTGGTCGTAGGCCATAAAAAGAGGAAAACTAAGGAATCGGGAGATAGTGTTAAATGTTTCATAAGAGAATCAAAATGCTTTTAGAGATAGGGGTAATCGTTCTATGCATGAGCCTTGCTGCATGTGGAGGTAATGGAGCTGGCACGGGAAGCAAAGCGGACTCGGCGACGGAGGAGACGAATGTTACAGAGTCTAAGGTAGATGAATCAAATCCGCAGGGACAATCAGCCAGCTCTGAAACACAATCTGGCAGCGAAAATGGCGATGCGGGCGATAAGGCGAATGAAGACATTGCACTGAAGGACGCCTGCAGCAAGTATTTTATGCTGGGTGTCGGGATCAACGGAAGTACGCTAGAGAATCTTACGACCTATGACGACGAGTACATGGCCATGGTGAAAAAGCACTTTAACAGCGTTACGCTTTCGAACCTGATGAAATCCTGCTATATCCTTCAGCAAAAGGCAAGTCAGGAGAGTGCGGACGGAATGCCGGTGCTGGACTTTACGACGATTGACGATACATTGCAGTGGTGCATGGACAATGGCGTGAAGATGCGTGGACACACGCTTGTTTGGCATACGCAGGCGCCAGAGTGGTTTTTCCGTGAAGGCTATAAGGATAATGGAAAGTATGTTGACAAAGAGACCATGCTGGCGCGCATGGAGAGTTATATCAAGCAGATGCTCGAGCATGTGCAGACGAATTACCCAGGCGTGATCTATTGCTGGGACGTGGTTAATGAGGCAGTGGATCCAGCTTCAGGTGACAAGGACAGCGGGTTCCTTTGCAGAACGGAGTTTGAAGGTGGCCCGAATCCCTGGTATGAGACCATTGGACCTGAATATGTTGAGGCGGCCTTCCGCTTTGCGAGGGCGTATGCAGATCCGGACGTCAAGCTCATCTACAACGATTTCAACACCTATGAAACCCTAAAGAGAAATGCGATCTATGCGCTCTGCGAGGACCTAAAATCCAAGGGGCTCATCGATGGCATTGGCATGCAGGGCTATTGGGGAATCGATTATCCGAACATTACTGCGATCACCAGTGCAATCTCCACTTATGCAAGGCTTGATCTTGAGATCCAGATCACGGAGCTTTCCGTGGGCGTTGACGAAGAAACGCCAGAGGCATTTGAAAAGCAGGCGAAGAGATATCGCAACATCTTCCTGAATCTTAAAGCTTTGGATACGCAGGGCGGCGGAAACTGCAACATCACCAGCGTGACGTTCTTTGGCCTGAAAGATCATTATACGCCCGGCGACAAGACCAACGCGAGACTCTTCGACAAGGATTTAAATCCCAAGCCTGCATTTGACGCGGTAATGCAGATTTTCCAAATGCTTTATCAGGAATAATCTTGGAAACTATTTTCAAAAGGACATAAAAAAGATACATCTTTGTGATATGTTAGCATTGTCACGAGGATGTATCTTATTTTTTAGGAGGAGGGCAAAGATGAAAAAGAATCGTAGACATCATGTAACTAGTTGGCTTTTGGCATTTGTCATTGCCATCATTTTGTTCCCTGCAACCGTGTTTGCGGCGTCAGGGCCGAAGATCACGGCTCAACCAAAGCATGAGATGTGGAGAGTTGATAACCCCGCAAACTTTACCGTGGAGGCAAGCGGCGAGGACCTTTCGTATCAATGGCAGGTGAAATTTGCCGGACAAAGCGAGTTTAAGAATGCGCTTGCACCATCGGCGAAGACGCCATATTATTACTTCACGATGCAGAACGGTCACAAAGGCATGGAAGTGCGTTGCGTCATTACGGATAAGAATGGCGCCAGCGTGACAAGCAGAACCGTAACGTGCTATGAATGGGTAACACTTTCTGTGGGAATGTATCAGGAGGATCTAGTCTGGAAAAACGGAGAGGAAGCATCCTTTACCGTGGAGGCGACAGGTGCGGAACCTACTTATCAGTGGCAGGTGAAATTCACTTATGACGCTGATTTTAAGAATGCTCTGGATCCTTCTGCTAAGACACCTAATTTCCACTTCATCATGCAACCTGGGCATAAGGGATTGCAGGTGCGTTGCGTAGTTACCGACAAGTATGACAAAGTTGTTGAAGGGCCTGTTCGGACAATTAAGGAGAGCTACACGGTTACCTTTAATGCCAATGGCGGTGAGGGAGCACCGGACACCGTTTGGAAGGTGAAGGATGAGACTTTAGTTCTTCCAATCGAAACACCGACGAGAGATGGTTTCGAGTTCCGCGGTTGGGCAACTACGACGGATCCCCAGACCATTTATCCTGCCGGCGCAGAGTATAACGAAAACCGCGGTGCGAAGTTTTATGCCATCTGGGACGTGAGCGAATTCACGATCCATTATGACGCCAATGGTGGTTACGGCGCACCTGAGAACCAAACGAAGATCAAGGATGAACCGCTCACCCTTTCTTTGACAAAGCCTTATCGTAAGGGCTATGAATTCGGTGGTTGGATTACTACGACGCATCCTGACGAGGTTTATTCTGAAGGTGATATTTATCTTCATAACTATGGTGCGAATTTCTACGCCAACTGGAGACCTCTTGAGCGTCCCGCAGATGAAACCAGCGGAATGAATGAGATCACGCTCAGCGGAAATCGCGAAGATCATATTATCACTGACAGATATTGTTATGTGGAAGGCGAGAAGTTCTTCCTCTTGATGGAGCCGGACGTTGAACTGCCAGGGGATATTGCGAACAATATTGCGCTGATCATGGATCAGCTGGAAGAGGAAAGCGGACTTTCCTTTATGGACTGTGAAGAGATTAGAAGATGTGATGTGTCTACCATAAGGTTTGGATTTGATCCTTGGAACGATCTTGATTTCGGCGCAAAAGTGCCAATTTACATTTTTGTTGACCGTGAGGATGTTGGATATGGCAGTGGCGCGTCAGATTCTGACGTTACAATAGTCATGAACGAGCTTTTTAGTGTAGAACTATGGAATAGTGTTCCGTCATATAAGAATAATCCATGGCGACTAAATGATTACATAGATTATTCGACATTTGCGCATGAGCTCACACATACGTTAACATTAAGGCACTGTGTGAACACGAGAATTATGGCTGAAGGATCTGCGGATTATTATGCATTGAATGTAATCAATTCCTTAACGGATGTTTCTGAGGATTTTGCCAAGAATCTTGAGTTTATGAATTCCTGTTTTCAGTATGAAGAGATGAATCTGTATTATGGTCACAAAGATGATATCACGCCGGAGAATGCCGAAAACTTTTTCATTCAAGATTTTTATTTTCTTCCATATGCAGAGAGAGGTGACGAATACACGTTTGGAAGATTGCTTTGTAGCTATGCAGCGCAATCCTATGGGAAGTACTTTCTTCGCGATTTCTTTGCAAACGTTAATGCTGAAAACATGAATGCATATTATGGCTATATGACCGAAGAACAAAAAATACAATATGCATCCATCATGAAAGCAACCTTTGGCGAGGATTTCTTCACTTCCTTCGGCACTTGGTATCAGGCCACTTACGGTGCATCAGCGCAATAAGCCATAAAGAACGATCAAACAAATAAAAACAAAAAGATGGCGTTTCGATGATATTTTTAAAATTTATCATCGAAACGTTTTCTTTTTGTGGTATGATAGTATTTGTGGAGCAATGTGAAGTAATCCATGTAAGGTACAAGGGGGATTGAGTCATGCGGGTACTAAGGCCCAAGAAAGCATTTCATATTACGGCATTTTTTCTATATGTCGGCATACGGTTGCTCATCAGCTTTCCTTTTCAGGGCACGATGGCCGGGCTGGTGATCGGGCTGATCTGTCTTGCAGTGGCAAGCCTCATGCTTCTGACCTTTGGAGGCTTTAAGGCAGAGATTGAGCCGCCTTTTGAGGATTCGCAGAAATATAAAGAGTGTTTTCTGGGCACGGCCTATGACTTAGATAAGATCCTGCAGCGTGAGAAGGACAACAAAGTGCGGTATTACAAAGAGCAGAAAGAAACCGGTTTCATTGCACTGGAAGGCGTTGGAATCATTCTCCTTGGCATCTTGATCAATGCGTTGTCTTCCTGGGTGGACGGCAAGGTTTCCGCCAGGTCGTTTCTTCCGATGTTGCCCATCGGTCACATTTTGGGATATTACGTCGAATACTTTGGATTCGCCTGGATCTTTAAGGCCTACTTGAATTCCGGACTTTCCTTTGCCATGGAGATCAGCAAGAAATTCAACCAGCATACGACAAGCGTAAAGATCGAGGAGTGCTCGAAAATGATCGCCGTGATCCAAAACAAGATGCGAGAGAGGGAAGAAAAGGAAAAAGAAGGCAGAAGAATTTATTACTAAATTTTTTTATATGGATATCAAATGGATACGTTTCCCTTTTATGATGAACTTAAGACAGGGGGACGTATCCTTTTTAGAAACCCTGTTTTCCGCGGAAAAACAAAAGGAGCAAACATATGACAGAGCGTATCTTACTGGTGGAGGATGACCCGCAGATCACGGAGGTGATCCGGGATTACTTTGTGGGACATAAAGAGCCATATGACATCGAATGTGCCTTGGACGGCTTAACGGGCATGGAACTGATCCGTAAAAATGAATATGACTTGATCCTGCTTGACATTATGCTTCCAGGGAAAAACGGTTTTTCAATCCTTCGCGAGATCAGGCGCACAAAGGACATGCCCGTGATCATCATCACTGCAAAGGTACGCGAGGCAGACAGGCTTCTCGGCTATGAGCTCGGCTGCGATGACTATGTCTGCAAGCCATTCTCCTTGGCGGAGCTTTACGCAAAAGTTGGGGCGGTGCTTCGAAGATTCAAGGCTTCGAAGGAGCAGGAAGGCAACATGGAAGCAGGCAGCAGAAGACGGGTCATTTCCTGCGGTAAGATCAGCATTGACAGGCAAAGCCTTGACGTGACAGTAGATGGTAAGAAACTGGAACTGTCGCCGAAGGAGCTGGATCTCCTTCTTACGTTCATCAGTCACCCCAACCTTGTATATTCCCGCGACATGCTTCTCGACATTGTCTGGGGCGCGGATTATGACGGAACTGACCGTACCGTGGACAATCACGTAAAAAAGCTCAGAAAGAGCCTTGGCAGTGCGGGAAGTCAGATCAAAACAGTTTACGCGAAAGGATATAAAATGGTAAAGGAATAACGAAGGAAGGAGGAGTTTTATGAAAAGATATCGCAAACGGAATTATGGATATTTCTTTCGAAAGCATTTCTTTGCGGCGTTTGTTTTGTGGTTCGTGGTGATGTATGTGTTCTTGCAGATCTGCTTTCTTGTGATCTTTGAAAAGGAAAAGCAGAAGACAGCTGTCAATTTCTATGAAGGCATGGAGAAGATCCAATACCTTGTTAGTGACAAAGCCCTGATGGACGTTGAGGCAGAAGTGACACGGGCGCTTGAGGAGATGAGTCGTGCCGGGAATCTAGGCAATCACACTTATTTGGACGGAGGAGTGGGCTCCCTCTTGAGCGTCCGCTTGAATGATTTTGAAGAACATTTTTTCTATATCTCCGGTCTAGGGATGGATGGAGAAGGAAACACCCTTATTAGTGGCCTTGGGACAGGATGCGGCTTCGTTCAAAATACGAATGGCGGCGAGGTGGTTCTTGAGACGGGACATGGAAACGAGCTATATGTTCTTCATCTGATCAATAAGTATTTGGAATCTGATTCCATGTATAGTAAATCAGTTGTCTATAGGTATGAATATGAAAACGTTCTATACTGTGACAAGGCACTTGTGGATCCTTATTTGGATACGCTAGAGCAGATCAAGGAAAAATGGTGGGAGCAGTACAAAGCAGAAGAACCTGATGCATTAAAAAGGTATTTTCGTTGGCAATTAGATGAGTTTTACGTAAAAGGGGATCGTTTTTATCCGGCAAAGGCTTCGCTCTATTATTTCGCTTCTGCAACCAATTACACAATCTTGCCCGATGACGCAGACATAACGCTAGTTGAGACTTATGTTTCAGAGCCAAAAGATCTTTCCGGGTATACGCTTTATAAGTGCGATCCGAAGGTGGAGGCTGCTATCTTTATAAATATCAACAGCGGATCAACTTATACGGGGACTGAAGCGTGGCATCCTGATGACTTATATCGGCAGAATGCGCTTTCAGAGATTGCCTCGGCGAGGATCGAGGGTCGGGCCAGTGACCTAGGCGGCGGATTTCTTTCTGGAAATCCTTTGACCTATTTCCTGAATGGCGAGATGAAGTTTGTAAGGACGGCGTTTCTCCAAGATGCAGAGGGGCAAAGATATAAGGTCAGCGTTTACCAGAACATGTCAAAGCTGTTCCAAGGAAACCTTTACTTTGTCATGTGTTGGGCCATCTGGTATGGGCTGTTCTTCTTCCTGCTTTCAGTGATCACGTCTTACTTACATTACCTGAAAAACCGACATGTCTTCATGACGCAGGAATATCGCAACATCCTCATGGATTCCATGGCGCATGACTTAAAATCGCCGCTCATGGCAATCGGCGGTTATGCGGAAAACCTAAAGGATCATATGAACGACGAGAAGCGTGACCACTATGCTGATGAGATTCAAAAGAGCGTTGGATATATGAACGACGTCGTCATGAAGAATTTAGAGCTTCTCAAGTTCGACAAGGAGCACAAAAAGCTCGTCCGAAAGAGCGTTAACGTGCGAGAAGTCTTTGAAGAAGCCTTTGAACGCTATCAGGACTTGTTGGACGAGAAAAAGCAAAAGCTTTCGATCGAAGGAGAGCTCACTGCGAAGGGTGACGAGGAGCTTTTGAAAAAGGTGGCGGAAAACTTGGTTACGAATTGCGTAAGATACACGACGGAAGGCGGAAATATCGCCTTAAAGCTTGAGAAGCATGGCTTCACGCTTGAAAACGAAACGCAGATTGAATATCAGGGATCCTTAAAGCGCCTTTGGGAGCCTTTCGTACGCGGCGAAGACAGCAGGACGGGGCGCGGAACGGGCCTTGGCCTCGCAATCGTGGCGCATATCCTCGATCGGCATTCGTGGAAATATAAATTAGTATATGACAAAGTAAAGAAGACCTTTGCCTGCGTGGTAAAGATCCCTTGCGGCATTCTTTTCTAGAGGTTCAAAGTTTCTTGTAAAAGCATAAAAAAATGGCGTTTCCCGTGACAAGTTTTGAAAATGTCACCGAAACGTCATTTTTTTATGTTACGATGAGAACGATGAAAGCTGGAACTAGAGTTTCAGCAAGGCGATGCAGGAGTAAAAAGGAGAGGAAATTCATGGAAATCTTAAGGACGGAGAATCTTTGCAAGACCTATGGAAAGGACGATAATGCAGTTCAGGCCGTGAAGGACGCAAACATCATGATCGAAAAGGGCGAGTTTGTTGCAGTGGTCGGGAGTTCCGGTAGCGGCAAATCCACGCTAATGCACATGCTTGGAGGAGTTGACAGACCGACCTCGGGCAAGGTGTTTGTGGAGAATGAGGATATCTACGCCATGAATGACGATCGCCTTGCGGTTTTCAGAAGAAGGCAGGTCGGACTGATCTACCAGTTTTACAATCTGATCCCCGTGCTGAACGTGGAGGAGAATATCACGCTGCCATGCGAACTGGATGGAAAGGAAGTGGACAAGGCGCTTCTTGAAGAGCTTCTTGGAACCCTTGGCCTGGACAAAGTGCGCATGCACTTGCCAAACGAGCTTTCCGGCGGTCAGCAGCAAAGGGTTGCCATTGGAAGATCCCTCATTACGCGTCCCGCGATCCTGCTTGCGGACGAGCCGACAGGAAATCTTGACACCAAAAACGGCAATGAGATCATGGAGCTTTTGAAGGCATCGAATCGAAAGTATAAACAGACCATTATTATGATCACGCACAATTTGGAGCTTGCCAAGCAGGCAGATCGGATCCTTGTCATGGAAGATGGTATGGTACGGGAGAGCGGGAGCGTAAAAGCCGCGGAAAGTGCACAGGCGCAAGAAGCAGAGGAAACTGAGAACGCGCAGGCTTAAATAAGGGGACGACATTGTGAAAACATTATGGAAATGCTGTATTAGGTCATTAAAAGAGAATAAGGCAAGAACCATCGTGACGATCCTTGGCGTTACCATGGCGACGGTTCTCATCACGACCCTCGCCTGTATCGGAACCAGCATCCTTGCCTCGGTTGTACAGTTCTTAAAATCCGCTGATGGAACTGCACATGAGACCTATATTGGCGTGGAGCAGGAGAACCTCAAGTACTTTCTTAATAATCAAAGCTTTGAAGAAATCTGGCTGAAAAAGGATCTGGATTACTTTCGCATCGACTTAGAAGATGATAATGGATTTAAGTACATCATTGGCCTAATCGGTGCGGAGGAAGGCTGGTTTGAGGCGCAGGGTCTTAAACTTGTAGAAGGAAGGTTCGCTGAACGCGAAAATGAGATTGTTTTGCCGAAAAAAATCCGTTCATCCCTGGGATGCGACATTCGTGTAGGAGATAAGATCACGGAACGCTCTGGAAAAGCAGAAAGATCGTTGTTTGTCGTAGGCTTTGTGGATGAAACAGACATTCAACTAGTCTATGAAAGTGATCCTCTCTGGGCTTATCATTTGAATTCGGTTCTTGATGAAGAAAGCGATGAGGTTTGGCAAAGATATTTCATTATTGAAGCATACACCTATTGGAACGGGGATTCCAATGAGGCAGGAGCTTATGACGTTAGCGTTCGCTATAAGAAATCTGCCTTGTACCGTCGCGATGAGATCGCAGCATCTCTTATGGACGTTCCGCAGGAGCTATATGAGAAAGCATATAAGAATCCTTATGCTTTCATGACGAACATTGGTAGAGAGGAAAATGCGAAGCTACACTCCAGAGTCGCTGGATTCGACCAAAACGAGTTGTTGGAATCATTGGAGGGCCTAAGTCCATTTCATTTGACGCAGGCGACCGTTTGGATCATTGCTTTTTCTGAGGTGATCTTCCTGTTTTTTGTTCTTGCCGGAGTGTTTTGCATCAATAACAGTTTTGACATTTCCATCACGGAAAGGATCCGTTTTTACGGAATGATCAGTTCCGTTGGCTCAACAAAGAGACAACGCAGGATGATCGTCTGGATGGAAGCATTTGTCATCGGTGTGTTTGGCATTCCCTTAGGCATTTTGCTTGGTGTGGCATTATCGTTTGGGCTGGTAAGGGTTGTGGATATTGCATGCCAGTATTTTATGCCTTCGCTTCAGTTCCGCATGATCTTTCGAGTTGCATGGTGGGCAATCCTGATCGCTGTTTTCCAAGCAGTACTCATGATCGCATTGTCAGCAATGGAATCAGCCTTTCGGGCGGCCAAGATCTCACCCATCGAAGCCATAAGATCCAATGATACGATAAGCCGGAATATTGCGCTGAAAAAGAAGCAAAGAAAGACGCCGAGGTTCATGAAAAAGATCTTCGGCGTGGGCGGAGGAGTTGCTTGGCAGAATTTCAGGAGATCTAAAGTGAAATACCGCGCGACCATTGTTTCGATCGCGGTCAGCATGGCATTCCTTCTCGGCATGACGTTTATTCCTTTTTTGTTCCGCTTTCTGGAGGGAGATTTCCAGTTGGAATATGGTGGAATGAATTATCAGGTTCAGGTTCAAATCGACCATTCCGCCGGATATGAGAAGATCAAGGAACTAGAAACTTGGGATGGCGTAACGAAATGCATAATCAAAAGAAATAGTTTTCCCGCATACGAAACAATAGATTCGGAAAACGAAGAGAATGATGTTCCAAGACGCATCATTTATGTTGAAACATGGGACGATAAGACCTTTGAACAGATCTGTAAGGAAAATAATATCGATTCTCATAGTGCCATTGATAAAGGCTTGATCTCAAAAAGAAACAAGTATTTGAGTGTTGGAGAAATCTTTGTTGGAGAGAAAAACAATAGCTTTAAAGTAAGACAAGGCATTCCTGGAGTTCCATTTAGCATTGAGATTGCAGGAGAAATTGATGCTGGAAGTATTCCGGACTATTTCACGGAATATGATGGCGTGATCGTAAGCGAAAGCTGGATCAGAGCGCATGAAAACCTGATCGACGGAAAGGCAACGGGATATTTTACGTGTAAGGATGCGAATGCTTTTTGTGAAGCTGTGGAGAAGGAAGATATTTTGGGCGCATCTTTCATGAACTACAATGAGGTTTATCAAATGACCCAGCTTTTTAAGGTCATCATTTACATGTTCATGATCGGTTTCCTGTTTCTTGTAATTGCGATCGGAACGACCAATGTGATCAATGCAATCAATTCCAACATGGAAATGCGCGCTTCGGAGTTCGCAAAGCTTCGTGCCGTCGGCATGACGAGAAAACAGTTCCGTGGCATGATCTTTGCAGAAGGCATTTTCATCGCAATAAAGGGATTGTTTTGGGGATATCTTTTCGGCTGTGGCATCTATTATGTCCTTCACAGACTTTTTGTGGAAAGCTCAGACATGTTGTTTGCGGATCCATATTACAGAGTGCTTTTGGAATTCCACCTTCCGATCGGGCAGATGCTTGCAGGCGCCGCCGTTGTCGTGCTATTGCTTTACCTGGTTTTGAATGCGCATGTCAAAAAAGTGGAAAAAAGAAATATCATTGAAACAATTCGTAATGAAAACATCTAGATTAGTGGTAAGCCTGTCATGCAGGGAGGAGCGGCATGAACGTTTTATGGAAATGCTGTAAGCGCAATCTAAAAGAAAATAAAAATCGCACGATCGTGACCATCCTCGGCGTTGCACTGGCGACGGGGCTGATCACGGCTGTAGCATGTCTTGGCGTGAGCCTTCTTGCGAGTTATACGGAATACCTCAAAAATACGGAAGGCGACGCGCACGTGATCTTTCAAGGCGTTTCGGGAAAGGACCTAAAGCGCTTTATGAACAATCAGAGCGTGGATCAGGTTTGGATCGCACGCAGGGAAGGCTATGCAAGCATAGAAGACCAAAGAATAACGAACGCGAGAAGCTTTATCGAATTGGAGGCAGTCTCGCCGGAGTGGCTTGCGCATCATGATAACGGCACGGAGCTTGTGAAAGGCAGAATGCCGGAAAAGGATCATGAAATCGCCTTGGACCGGAGGCTTCGCACGGAGCTGAAGCAGAAGCTCCAGATTGGGGATGAGATCACGCTGACGGTGGGAGAGCGAACCTTGAATGGTCAGAAGGTCCGTCTTGGAACAGCCTACAACAAAGAAGAAGTGCTTCAGCCCAAGTTCGAGAAAACCTATGTGATCGTTGGCTTCACGGATGGAGAAGCCGGCAGCATGTCTATGCACATGCGGCGGGAAAGACAATTCTACTCCCACACTTACAAGGCATATACCTATCTCTCCCCGGATGACCTGCAAAAGGAAGTGGAGTCACCGGATGAGGAGCAGTTCTACGATGTTTCCATTCGATATAAAAAGGCTGCCTTGAAGGATCAGGAGGAACTGACCGCAGGGCTTCTTGGCGTCTCGACAGAGCTTTACAAAAAGGTTTGGATCAACTATTGGAAGCAGAGTCCGACTGCCGAGGAACTCCTTGCGGCGACTGAGGTTGCGAAGGACGTAGCTGCGAAGGACGATGCCTTCGGTTTAATGCATTTGGAGAGCGGACAGATCATCAACCAACAAACCTATGAAATGATCTATCTGCTCGCGCTGGTATTTCTCATTTTGATGTACGCCGGAGTCTTCTGCATCAATAACAGCTTTGACTTGACCTTTACGGAGCGCGTGCGCTTTTACGGTCTGATGTCATCGATCGGCACGACAAAGCGCCAGCGCCGAAAGCTCGTGCTGTTTGAAGGCGTGGTGATCGGCGCGTATGGTATTCCGCTTGGGCTTCTCATAGGAATACTCTTTACTTTTATATTGGTTCGTCTGACGAATCTGATTCTTTTGATGGTTGGCAACGTGTCGCAGTTTCACATGGTATTTCGCGTGAACCTGACCGCGTTTGCATTGGGAGCGGCGGTTTCAGCTCTGATGATCTTCCTTTCGGCATGGGAGTCGGCCGTACGTGCCTCAAAGGTTTCGCCCATCGCCGCGATAAGGTCCAATGAAGAGATCAAGTCCGGGAAGGCGAAAGCAAAGGGGAAACGGAGTTCGAATTCCAAAAAAGAAAAGCAAAAAAAACACTCGAAGCTCATCAAAAAACTGTTTGGCGTGAGTGGCTCCATGGCCCTTCGAAATTACGAGCGCGCGAAGATCAAATATCGCGCATCCGTCACTTCGATCGCACTGAGCATTACGCTGTTTTTAGGGATCAGCTTCATTACAACGGTGTACGCGCAGGGAAAGGATTCCATCTGGGAGGAGACAAACTGTCAGCTGAAGGTATATGTCAGTGATGAAGTGGGGCGTACTGGAATGTTTGACACCCTGAAAAACATCACGGAAGGCGTGGACGGCGTCACAAGAGCGGAGTTCAGCTTTATGATCCCGCTCATAATAGGAGATGAGATGAACATTCCCTGGCTGCCGGGAAAGCCCGCGGAATATATGCCATCCAGTAGAGTGGCCTTTCTCTATGTTTTAGATGAGGAGAGTTTTAAGCTGCACTGCGAGAAGTCCGGAGTCGACTATGAGGAAGCGAGGGGCAAGGGGATTGCCAACTGTGCCGAGGTCCTTTACGTCCCCTGGAAGAATGCGCCTATGCTCAAGGACAGAGTTGAGACGGGTGAGAGCTTCGCGGCTTTTCAAAAGGGAGACCTGTTTCAATGCTATTATCACTACTACACAAAGATTGAAGAGGAGAATGAAAATAGCCTTGGCGGTAAGTGGGAAGAGCACCGTGTCCCGACGGAAGTAGAGATTGCGGGACAGGCGGATGACGTATTTGCACTCGTGGACGTGGAGCCGTATGGATGCGTTACCGTTTACGTCGGAGAATCCTGGCTTGCGGAGCATCCTGAGGTTTCAGAGATGGGGAACAACTTTAGCGTGCAGGGATGTTATCTGGCTGATGACGTAAACGCTCTTGAGGAAGCGCTTGTCGAGGCTGACATTATGGGCGCAGAGATCGATAACTTTGACAAGGAATATCGCAAATTGTTATATACCGAGATCCTGATCAAAATGTTCCTTTGCAGCTTTATGTTTATCATTTCGATGATCGGGATCACGAACGTCATCAATGCCATCGGAACAAACATGGAGCTTCGTTCCCACGAGTTTGCAAGACTTCGGTCCATTGGCATGACGGGCGGGCAGCTCAGGCAAATGGTGCGCGCTGAGATGCTGATCCTTGGCGGCAAGGGCATGCTTTACGGCGTTCTCATCGGTACGGGCATTTCCTACGCGCTTTATCGCTTCCTTTGGGAGAGCAGCGACAAATCCTTTGATTTCGCATTCCGCGTGCCTGTGTTAGAGATCGCAATCAGTATCGCGTTTGTGAGCATTCTTCTTGCCATCATCACGGAACGACGCATTCGGAAAATGGAGCGCAGAAACATTGTGGAAACGCTTCGAAATGAAAACCAGTAGTTTCTTTGGGTTGCGAAAGGCACGCCGTTGCGGTATCATAAACATAATGAATGCCTTGTGCAAAGGAGCGACGTGATATGAGCGCATTTTGGAATAAAGACGTGAAACGGATCTTTTGGGGTCTCGCGCTGACCTGGATCATTGGCGGGGTTTTGATAAACCTCGCCTTTTTTCGATATCATGAAAGGATGAGGGCGGAGCAATATAGCGCTTACGCAGGGATCCTTGGTGAGATCAGGAAAGCATATCCGGAGGCACCCGAGGAAGAAATCATAAAGAGCCTTACACACACCGCGCCTTCGAAGGAGGGTGAGGACGTCCTTCGGCAATATGGCATTTTGAAGGACGGCGAGCTCTATAAAGGGCAAAGCCATGAGAGAAGCATGAGCATGCTCTGCGTGAACGGAATTTTTCTTTTTGCGGTTTTGATTTCTCTTGGGATTTTGATTTTGTTTTGGAAAAGAAGGAGTCAAAAGCTGCGCGAGCTTGGAAGCTATGTGGACCGCGTCAGTCACGGACATTATGAACTCGAGCTTCAAAAGAACCTGGAGGATGAGCTGAGCGGACTTCGCAATGAGCTTTACAAGCTGACGGTGCTTTATAAGGAGCAGGCAGAGGCTGCACTCGCGGGAAAGGCCGCACTCGCGGACTCCGTGGCGAACATATCGCATCAGCTAAAGACGCCGCTCACAAGCGCCGTGATCTTGACGGACAATCTTTTGGAATCGCCTGACATGGAGCTCAAAACGCGCACGAAATTCCTGCAGGAGGTCAGCAGACAGCTGGTCGGCATGAAGTGGCTTGTCATCTCGATGCTCAAGCTCTCGAGGCTGGATGCGGGCGTCGTGGAGCTGCAAAACGAAAGGGTCAGTCTTGGCGAGATCGCAAAGGAAGCCATGACGAATCTTGAGATGATGGCGCAGTGGAAGGAGATCTGTTTTGAGACAAGGCTGGAGGACGTGACCGTAAACGGCGACGGGAAATGGCTTTCGGAGGCACTCCAGAATATCATTAAGAATGCCATTGAGCACAGTCCGCAGGGCGGCGTGATCGAACTCGAATGCTCGGAGAATGACGTTTACGCGCAAATATCCGTGAGAGACCACGGCGAAGGGATTTCGGATCTGGATCAAAAGCATTTGTTTGAGCGGTTTTATCGCGCTTCAAAGGTGGAGAATGAAAACGTGGGGATCGGTCTTGCGCTCGCCAAGGAGATCGTGGAGCGTCAAAACGGCTCGATCACGGTGGATTCGGGCGAAAACGGGACATGCTTTTACGTAAGGATCCTAAAGTATCAGGGATGACGATGGTATATTCGGACCTTGAGGATCGTAGTTGCGCTTGAGATGTGGGAGGAATACCGAAATGGAACGGATCTTACTAGTGGAAGACAATGAGGCCATTGTGCTTGGCCTGAAATATCTGCTCGCGCAGGAAGGCTTTGAGACGAGGGTTGCAGTCACTGTCAGGGAAGCCAAGGAGGCACTTCGGGAAAAGGAAGGCTTTGATCTTGCGCTGCTTGACGTAATGCTTCCGGACGGTGACGGGTTCGAGCTTTGCAAGTATATGCGGGAGCGATTTGATATACCGGTGATCTTTCTGACGGCTAGAGAGGAAGAAAGCGACGTGGTGCGTGGATTTGACCTTGGAGCCGTGGATTACGTGATGAAGCCGTTTCGAAATCGTGAGCTGATCTCGAGGATCCGCAATGGCCTTCGCAGGAAGGACGGGCAGGGCGCGGAGGATGGTAAAGCCCTGAAGTGCGGCGAGCTCATCTTAAACCCGGAGAGCGGGAAGGTTTTTGCGGGCGGCAAGGAGGTTGTTCTGACAAAGCTGGAATTCCGTATTCTTTCTGCAATGATGACGCATCCGAACAAAGTCTTTGGGCGTGAGGAGATCCTTGCTTCCGTGTGGGATCTCTACGGGAACTATGTCAATGACAACACGCTTTCCGTGACCATGAAACGCATCCGCGAGAAGATCGGCGATTCCGACGGAAAGCTGATCAAGACCGTGCGCGGCATGGGTTATCGACTGGAAAAGAACGAATAATCCTAGAAAATAAGGGTTTCTTGCGGAAACCCCTTGACAAACGAATCGAATGCATATTAAAATAACAAGTGTTACAAAACGGATGCCTTAAGATGCGTTTTTAGCGCTTGTTTTTTTGTGGGAGGAATGACGATGGCAAGGAAGGAAAGCATCACAAAGCAGATGATCCTGGACGTGGCTTTTGAAATGGCGCGCGAAGAAGGCGCACGGAGCATTACGGCAAGACACGTGGCAGAGCGCGCGAATTGCTCCACGCAGCCCATTTTCCGTTCTTTTTTGAACATGGATGAGCTGACGGCGGATGTATATGACAGAGCAGTGGCCTTTTTCCAGGCATATTATGACGAATTCCCGAAGCCTCTCAAAGCGCCTTTTTGCAACCTTGGAATGGCCTACGTGGCCTTCGCGAGGGAGGAAAAGGAGCTCTTCCGCATGCTTTTTGTACCTGAAAAGCCAAGGAAGTCGCTGTATGAGATCTTGAATGGCGAGAGCGAAAACGTAAAGGCTGAGATCATGAAGGCGAGGGAGCAGGGATGCGCTGATCCCGGTGCGCTTTTCATGAAGATCTGGATCTTTATCCATGGCGCGGCATGCATGGCAATGACGGGAGATTATGACCTGTCGGATGATGAGACGAAGACCATGCTGGAGAATGTTTGCGAATCCTTTCTGTAATGATTTGGGCACGAGAAAGGTACGATTGTAGAGCAATATGAAACATGTGATCGTGATCGGTGGCGGAGCGGCCGGAATGATGGCGGCATATGCCGCAGCCAAAGAAGGCGCAAGGGTCACCTTAATAGAAAAAAACGAAAAGCTTGGAAAGAAGCTTTTTATCACCGGAAAAGGACGGTGCAACGTCTGCAATGCCGCAAAGGACATGGAGACGCTTTTCCAGAATGTTTGCACCAATCAAAAGTTTTTATACAGTGCATTTTACGGCTTTGACAATGCGGCCGTGATGGAGTTGTTTGAGAAGGCAGGATGTCCCCTAAAGATTGAGCGCGGTGATCGCGTTTTCCCGGTTTCAGACCATTCCTCGGACGTGATCGCGGCGATGAAAAGGCTGTTGGACAAGGTACGCGTCAAGGTGCGCCTGAATGAAGCGGTGGAGGAAATCATCGCAAAGGACGGACACTTTGAAGCTGTAAGGCTTCGGGGCGGCGAGACCATCATGGCGGATGCATGCATTCTTTGCACGGGCGGCGTGTCCTATCCAAGCACGGGTTCGACGGGAGACGGCTATGCTTTCGCAAAAGAGCTAGGGCATGAAGTAACGGCAACACATCCTGCATTGGTACCGCTGGAAACAGTGGAAACATGGCCTGAAGAAGTCATGGGACTCTCCCTGAAAAATGTGGGGCTTTGCATGACGCGTGGAAAGAAAACGCTTTATGAAGGCTTCGGCGAGATGATGTTCACCCATTTTGGCGTGACTGGACCTTTGGTACTTTCCGCGAGCAGCTTTTATTATATGGGCTCGGGCAAGAAAGAAAAGGCCAAGAAGAATCAGGGCGGCGCGGACCAGGGCATGGCAGTCAAGGGAGAAACTAGCGGCGAGAAGACGCTGCTTTCCATTGATTTAAAGCCGGCTCTTGATGCGCAGCAGCTTGACAGAAGGCTTCTTAGGGAGTTTGAGGAACATAAGGCAAAGCAGTTTAGGAATGCTCTTGGCGCCTTGTTTCCTTCAAAGCTGATCCCTGTGATGATCAGGCTCTCAGGGATCGATCCTGACAAAAAGGTATCGGAGATCAGCAAGGAAGAAAGACTTTCCTTTGGGCACCTCATCAAGCATCTGCCGCTTACCGTTAAAGGAACGCGAGGCTTTGTGGAAGCCATCATCACGCAAGGCGGTATTTCCGTAAAGCAGGTCAATCCCTCCACCATGGAATCGAAATTGGTTTCGGGGCTATATTTTGCGGGTGAAGTGCTTGATCTTGACGCATTGACCGGTGGGTTCAATTTGCAGATCGCATGGTCCACGGGATATCTTGCCGGAACAAGCGCTGCGAAGGCCGAGCCTTTGAAGATCGAGTTTCCAAAGCCGCAAAGTAAGGAGAGCGCTTTGGACCAAGCCGAAGAGAAGCCAAAGACATTAAAAGGAGATCAGAAAATGAGTTATAATATTGCAGTGGATGGTCCGGCGGGTGCAGGAAAGAGCACCATCGCAAAGCTTGTGGCGAAAGAAAAGGGGATCATTTACGTGGATACGGGTGCAATGTATCGTGCGATTGCGCTGTATATGCTCCGCGAGAACGTGGATCCCAAAGATATGAAAGCGATCATCGAAAAGTGTGCAGACGCAAACATAACGCTCGGCCATGAGGACGGCCAGCAGGTGGTATATCTGAACGGAGAGAACGTGAATGGTCTGATCCGCACGGAAGCGGTTGGGATCATGGCTTCCACGATCAGCGTGATCGCCGAGGTTCGTGCAAAACTTGTGGAAAAGCAACAGGCGCTTGCAAAGACGACGGACCTGATCATGGACGGCCGTGACATTGGTACTGTCGTGCTCCCTAACGCAGACTTGAAGATTTATCTGACCGCAAGCTCGGAAGTACGTGCAAAGCGCCGCTACGACGAACTCGTCGCGAAGGGCCAGGAATGCGACCTCGCGCAGATCAAGGCAGACATTGAGGAGCGTGATTACCGCGATATGCACCGTGAGATCTCGCCACTCAAGCAGGCTGACGACGCAATCCTCGTCGACACCTCCTACATGTCGATTGAAGAGGTTGTTTCCAGAATCCTCGAGTTGGCTGAAACGAAATAAGGATTGTCTCAGTCTTTGCTGAGAATTATTAATACAACCAATACCTCGAGGGGAAGGGCCGGATGCTCTTTCTGGGTCGAAAGGTTACCAGAAAGAGCTTCCGGTCCTGGCCCCGAGTTGACTAGGAGCCCTTATGAACGTAGAACTTGCGAAATACGCCGGCTTTTGCTTTGGCGTAAAACGCGCAGTAGATACCGTACAAGAACAACTTAAAACAGGCAAGACAATATATACCTACGGGCCCATCGTTCACAACGAAGAGGTTGTCAAAGAACTTGAAGAACAAGGCGTACGAGTGCTCAATACGAAGGACGAGCTCCTCGCCCTTACCCCTTCGGAAGGCGAACGCGTTGCCGTTGTCATCCGTGCTCACGGCGTTCCCAAAGAGATCATCGAGATCATTGAGAGCAAAGGCATCGAATGTATTGATGCCACCTGTCCCTTCGTGAAACGCATCCACCGCGTCGTGGAAGAGGGGAGCCTCGCCGGAAACCAGATTTACGTCGCAGGAAATCCCGGACACCCGGAGGTCGAAGGTATCTGCGGATGGTGCCATGGAGAGGCAATTGTAGTGGAAACTCCCGAAGAAGCGCAAAAAATAAACTTTGATGACAAAAAACGGGGAATTCTTGTTGCTCAGACCACGTATAATTACAACAAATTTGATAATATAGTTGAAATCTATTCACAAAGCGGTTATAATGGTACTGTTGTGAATACTATCTGTAACGCAACACAAGAACGTCAGCAAGCCGCAAAAGAACTGGCAAAAAGAGCTGACGTAATGATCGTAATAGGAGGCAAGCACAGCTCCAATACAAGAAAGCTGTATGAGATCTGCAGCCAGGAATGTGCAAACACCTATTATATACAGACACTGGATGACTTGAGTTTGGTCTTACCGACAACTGTCCGCCTAGTGGGTATTACAGCGGGGGCTTCCACCCCAAACAAATTAATCGAGGAGGTTCAAAATTATGTCAGAATTAACTTTTGAACAAATGCTGGAAGAATCTTTCAAGACAATTCATACTGGGGAGGTAGTTGAGGGTAAGGTCATTGACGTTAAGCCAGATGAGATCGTGCTGAACATCGGATACAAGTCTGACGGCATCCTGCCGAAGAGTGAATATTCCAATGACGCATCCATCGATCTGACGCAGGCCGTAAAGGTTGGCGACACGATGGAAGTCAAGGTTCTCAAAGTAAATGACGGCGAAGGCCAGGTAGCTCTGACCTACAAGAGACTTGCCGCTGACAGAGGAAACAAGAGGATCGAAGAAGCCTTCAACAACAAGGAAGTCCTGAAGGCAACCGTAGCACAGGTGCTTGACGGCGGTCTTTCCGTTGTGGTTGACGAAGTTCGCATCTTCATCCCCGCCAGCCTGGTTTCCGATACTTATGAAAAAGATCTCACCAAGTTCGCAGGTCAGGAAATCGAGTTCGTGATCAGCGAGTACAATCCTAAGAGAAGACGTTACATCGGCGACCGTCGTGCACTTCTGATGGAGAAGAAGGCTGAGCAGCAGAAGGCTCTGTTCGAGAAGATCCATGAAGGCGACATTGTTGAAGGCGTTGTTAAGAACATTACCGATTTCGGCGCATTCATCGATCTGGGCGGTGCAGACGGACTGCTTCACGTTTCCGAGATGAGCTGGGGCCGCATTGAGCATCCCAAGAAGGTGTTCAAGGTTGGTGAGACCCGTAAGGTCCTGATCAAGGAGATCAATGGCAACAAGATCGCACTTTCCTTAAAGTTCGATGATGCAAATCCCTGGAAGAACGCAGCTGAGAAATATGCAGTAGGCAACATTGTAACCGGTAAGGTTGCAAGAATGACTGACTTCGGCGCATTTGTTGAGCTGGAGGTTGGCGTTGATGCACTGCTTCACGTATCCCAGATCTCTAAGGAGCACGTGGAGAAGCCTGCAGACGTTCTTTCCGTAGGACAGGAAGTGACCGCAAAGGTTGTTGATTTCAATGAGGCTGACAAGAAGATCTCCCTGAGCATCAAGGCAATGTATGCTCCCGAGCCCAAGGCAGAGGATGACGGAGACGTGGTTCCCGTTGACATTGATGCAGTCATCGCTTCCGAAGAGCAATAATCCGTAAAAACCAAGGAGCTGCCAAGTTTTGGCGGCTCCTTTTATCGTTAGGGGATTTCCTATGAATGATTATGAATACTTCAAAAGGGAAATTTATAAGCTGACGTCGATCGACCTAAATTGCTACAAGGAACGACAGATGAAGCGTCGCATTGACACGATGATCCGGAACAAGAAGTTTGAAACCTATGAGAAATACATTCTGGCCATGAAGCAGAATCCATCCGTGTTTGATGATTTCCTTAGCTACATGACGATCAATGTTTCGGAGTTTTACAGGAATCCTGAGCAGTGGGTCTTTCTTGAAAAAGAAGTGTTGCCGTACCTGTTCCAAAAGTTTGGAAAGAACTTAAAGATCTGGAGCGCAGCCTGTTCCACGGGAGATGAGCCTTATTCCCTTGTGATGACGCTTGCAAAGTATATGCCTTTGGCGCAGATCCAGATCTTAGCCACGGACATTGACAGAAGGGCCCTTGAAAAGGCAAAGATCGGTCTGTATGTTGATAAAAGCATTGAACATGTTCCGACTGATCTCAAGAAAAAGTATTTTACGCAAGTCGGTTCAAATTATAAGATCAAAGATGAGATCAAAAACAGGGTAACGTTTCAAAGACATGACCTGTTAAAGGATCCATACCCGAGGGATTGTCATCTGGTGATCTGCAGGAACGTCTTGATCTATTTTACCGAAGATACCAAGGATGCATTGTTCCGCAGGTTTTACGACTGCCTTATTTTTGGAGGAACCTTCTTTATCGGCAGTACGGAGCAGATCATGGACTATAAGGAAATTGGATATCAAAGAATGAATTCCTTCTTTTACGTGCGCTAAAAAAGCCTTCTTTTATTCGAGAAAGAAGGCTTTTTCCTTTATGATCCGATGGAGGCAAGGTGACTTAAGACGTGGGAAGCATAAGTTGCAAAGGCTTCGCGGTCCCTCTTCATTTCATCCGTGAGTTCGAAGAAGAGGTCGTGATCCTCGTAGCTTCGCTTAAAGAACGGCATGAACAAAGCGTCCCATTCGAGAAGATATGCGGAATGCTTCCTTGTGTAGCAATTGCGTGCCGTCGCATTTTCGCGATGATCCTTATCGACAAAGGAACCGACAGACTGGTGTAATGCCATGTCCTCCTTGGGAAGATAATAATATTCCTTGTAGTTGGAATAAAAGTATTTTAGTTCTTCCTCATAGACTGGGACGCGAAGCGTAAGTGTGTCGCCGGAAAGCCTGGCATAAATGCCTTCCTTTTGAACGCTGACCTCTTTTGGAACAGGCACCGCAAGTGTCGCATAGATCATGAGTTCCGTTCTTCGATTGCCGTTTACGTCAAGGTAATGATTGGCCTGCACCTTTTGCGCCGTAAGGCTTTCGTGAAAGGCGTCAAAATAGGAAAGGATGGGAAGGATCTCAAGCATGCCGAGTATGTCTTCGCGGTTATGCAAAAGAAGCGTGTCGCAGGTTTCCTGCGTGGGGTGAGATACGAAGTCCTGATAAAAGGCGATCAGTTCGCCTCCGCTGAAGCGATCCTCCCGATCGATGGAAAGAAAGCTTTCGATCGTCTTTTGCTTTAAGTTTAACAGGCCAAGGAACGCTTTGTATGGGAAAATGCGGCGGTAGATATCGCAGCCGCTAAAGCCGTCAAGACTGTAGGGAAGCTCTAGCTGAGCGCATTTTTGCGTAAGGTAAGGCAGGTCAAACTGGTTGCCGTTGAAATGGAAAAGAAAGCTTCGTTTTTCGGCAAAGGAAAAGAAAGCATCTAAAATATCCTTTTGCTGCGAGGGATTCTCGGCCATCCACTGGATCACGCGCCAGCTGCCTTCGGAATAATAGGCACAGCCGATGAGATAGAGATTGGAACTTCGCGCCGTAAAGCCGGTTGTCTCAATGTCAAGAAACAAAGCCTGCTCCTTTGGGCAAAGGTGCTCGATGGGGTATTGCAGGATGAAATTTTCGATGGCCTGAAAGGTCACTTTCATGGATTTGCCTCACAATCCCTTGATTTTCCATAAGTATAGCAGAAATTCGATTTTAAAGGTAGTATTTTGTTGAAAAAAATAGTATAGTAATAAATGGATTTGAATTGATGAGAACTCTTAGAAAGGAGTGGAACATAGATGGCGAAATATACGTTTCGTGGCGGTATTCATCCCTACGACGGCAAGGATATTTCCAAGGACAAACCCATCGTTTCCCTTGAAGCCGGAAGCGTTTTGGTTTTCCCGCTGAGCCAGCACATCGGAGCACCTGCAAAACCGATCGTGGCGAAAGGAGACCACGTGCTTCGCGGGCAGAAGATCGCGGAAGCAGGAGGGTTTGTGTCAGCGCCTGTACATTCCTCCGTATCAGGAACCGTGAAGGCAATCGAGCCGCGCCGCGTGGCATCGGGCGACATGGTCATGAGCATCGTGATCGAGAATGACGGGCAAAACCTGGAGGTAGCGTATGACGTACCGAAGGATATCGAGGCACTGACAAAGGAGCAGATTCTGACTGCGATCAGAGAAGCCGGCATTGTTGGCATGGGAGGCGCAGGCTTCCCGACGCACGTAAAGCTTTCTCCCAAGGAGCCGGACAAGATTGAATATGTGATCGCAAACTGCGCTGAGTGTGAGCCTTATCTGACGAGCGACTATCGCAGAATGCTTGAGGAACCGGAGAAACTGGTGGAGGGCCTGAAGATCATTTTGCGCTTGTTTGACAAGGCGCAGGGCATCATTGCGATCGAGGATAACAAGCCCGGTTGCATTACTCTTCTTAGGTCCCTTACAAAGAATGAGACAAGGATCAGCGTGCGCGCGCTCATTACGAAATATCCTCAGGGCGGTGAGCGTTCGCTCATCTACGCAACGACGGGCAGGCAGATCAATTCTTCCATGCTTCCCGCGGACGTTGGATGCATCGTAAACAATGTTGATACGATCGTGGCAGTGCAGCGCGCCGTGACGGAAGGAAAGCCCCTGATGGAGCGTATCGTGACCGTGACGGGCGATGCGATCAAGAATCCCAGAAACTATAAGGTTCCCACGGGTATCAGTTATACGGAGATCCTTGAATTCGCGGGCGGATTTGCCGAAAAGCCGGAAAAGATCATTTGCGGCGGGCCCATGATGGGCGTTGCGATCTTTAGCACGGACATTCCCGTGACGAAGACCAGCACGGCGCTTCTTGCATTTACGAAGGATGCGGTTTCAGCCATGGAGCCTGGGCCTTGCATCAATTGCGGGCGATGCCTTGAGGTATGTCCCGGACGCGTGATGCCGAGTAAGCTTGCAGATGCGGCAGAACGCTTTGATGAAGAAGCTTTTTTGGAAATGCACGGCATGGAGTGCTGTGAATGTGGGTGCTGTAGCTTCATATGCCCCGCAAAGCGTCCCCTGACGCAGGAGATCAAGTCCATGCGTAAGATTCAGCTGGCGAAGAGAAAAAAGTAGGAGGAAAAGCGAATGAGTGAGAAATTCAAAGTATCATCCAATCCACACGTTCGCGCGGCATCGTCCACGGCAAGCATTATGATGCTTGTGGTCATTGCGCTTCTTCCCGCGGCTGGTTTTGGAATCTATAATTTTGGCGCAAGAGCGGCTCTGGTGCTTCTTGTGACCATCGTATCCTGCGTTGGTACGGAGTTTTTATTTGGACTTTACAAAAAGAAGCTGACGATCACGGACCTTTCGGCCGTGGTGACGGGACTTCTTCTTGGCATGAACCTGCCTGTGACCATTCCGCTTTGGATGGCAGCGCTGGGCGGCGTTTTCGCGATTTTAGTGGTTAAGTGCCTGTTTGGCGGCCTTGGACAGAACTTCATGAACCCTGCTCTGGCGGCAAGGTGCTTTTTGGTGATCTCTTTCCCGCGTCAGATGACGAACTTCATCAGCACGGGCGCCGGCGCTTTGGATGCATATACCGGCGCAACGCCTCTGGCTCTCATTAAATCAGGAGAGAGCGTGAACGTGATGGACATGATCATCGGTAAGACGACCGGTACCATCGGTGAGACTTCCATGATCGCCATCGTGATCGGTGCATGCATTTTGCTTCTTTTCGGCGTGATCGACCTTAGGGTTCCCGGAAGCTACATTGTTTCCTTTGCGATCTTCACGATCCTTTTTGGCGGACATGGTTTTGAACCGGCATATCTTTCCGCACAGCTTGCGGGCGGCGGCCTGATGCTTGGTGCCTTCTTCATGGCTACGGATTACGTGACGCGCCCGATCACTGCGCGTGGACAATATGTTTATGGCATTTTCCTGGGTATCATGACCGGAATCTTTAGATTCCTTGGTCCTGGCGCCGAGGGCGTATCCTTTGCGATCGTTCTTGGTAACCTTTTGGTTCCTTTGATCGAGAAATATACCAGACCCATTCCGTTTGGTGGAAAGGGGGGAAAGCGCCATGGCTGATGAAAAGAAAGAAGTTAAGACCGTCGCAAAGAAAGCAAAGAACAGTGACGTTTCCGTGATGATCAAGGAAGCATTGATCTTGACGGTGATCACTTTGATCTCGGGACTTCTTCTTGGTTACGTGCATGAGCTGACCAAGGACCCCATCAAGAAACAACAGGAGCTTGCCGTGCAGAATGCTTGTAAGGCTGTTTTCTCACAAGAGGCAGGCGTAAGCTTTGAACAACAGAAAGTCATTCCAAGCGAGATGCTTTTGGCGCAGCTTTCGCAAAATGGCGTGTCGATCGGAAAGGTCTTTAAGGCGATTGGAGCCTCAGGCGACGCTTGTGGTTACGTGATCGAGGCCACCACTTCGGAAGGATATGGCGGAAACATCGTGCTTTACGTTGGCGTGACGACTGAGGGCGTTTTGAATGACGTATCGATCCTTAGCATTTCTGAGACGCCTGGTCTTGGCATGCGCGCAGAGGAAGTGCTGGTGCCGCAGCTTCATCAAAAGGCGGTAGATCAGATCGCCTATACGAAGAATGGCGCGAGTGAAGAGAATGAGATCGATGCCATCAGCGGTGCCACCATTACGACGAAGGCCGTGACAAATGCGGTCAATGGTGCGCTTCGTATGGCCCGGGAGTTAGGAGGTGAGGAAGATGAGTGATCTTTCTAAGAAAAAGAAATCAGATTCCCCCTTGGAGCGCCTGTTAAATGGTCTCTTTAAGGAGAACCCTACCTTTGTTCTTTTGCTTGGCATGTGCCCGACCCTTGCTGTGACGACCTCAGCAATGAATGGTCTTGGCATGGGCCTTGCGACGACGGCAGTGCTCATGATGAGTAACCTGATCATCTCGCTTCTTCGCAAGGTGATCCCGAACCGTGTCAGGATTCCTGCATTTATCGTGATCATCGCGACATTCGTGACGGTCGTTCAATTTCTGATGGAAGCATATCTTCCCGCCATCAATGCGTCGCTTGGCATCTACGTGCCGCTGATCGTCGTGAACTGCATTATCCTTGGCAGGGCGGAAGCATATGCATATTCTAATCCGCCCATCCCGTCGTTTTTTGACGGACTTGGCATGGGACTTGGATTCTCCTTTGCGTTGACCTGTATAGGTCTCGTAAGAGAGCTGCTTGGCGCAGGCAAGGCGTTTGATCACGCGGTCATGCCCGCATCCTACGTGCCGATCAATATCTTTGTGCTGGCGCCTGGCGCATTCTTTGTGCTTGCGGCGTTGACCGCACTGCAAAACTATGTCAGGATCTGCTTAAAGAAGGCCGGAAAGCATGAAAAGGCTGCAAAGATCCAGTCCGGCTGCAATGAAGACTGCATGAACTGTCCTGATAAGGGCTGCTCAAAGCGCTTCTACGATGATTCCAAGAAATCAGAAGCGAAAGCGAAAAAAGCGAAAGCGGCTGAGGCGAAAGCAGCAGAAAAGAAAGCAGAAAAAGCCAAAGCGGCTGAGGCGAAAGCAGCAGAAAAGAAAGCAGAAAAAGCCAAAGTGGCAGAAGTGAAAACTGTCGAAACGAAAGCTGCAGAAGCGAAAGCAGCAAAAGAGAATGCAGTAGAAGCGAAGGCAGTTGAGGCAAAAGTTGCAGAAGAGAAAGCAATAGAAGCGAAGGCGGTTGAAGCGAAAGCAGCAGAGAAGAATGAAAAGCCTGCATTCGCAATTCGGGAAGAGCAACCGGTAGAAAAGGTAGAGGAGAAGCCCGCAGAAGATCAGGAAGAAAAGTCCTTTGCTGAAATAAAACGGGAGGCTACGGGAATGGTGAAGGAACAGGCCAAGGAATCTGTGGCTTCACCTGAGAAAACCTTCCGCCAGATCAAGGAAGAGGCAGAAATGCAAAAAAGGGCTGCCTTGGAAAAGAGCAAGAATCAAGCTGCAGATAAGAATACGGAAGAAAAGGAGGGCGTAAAGAATGACTGACGTAAAAGATTTGTTAATCCTTCTGATCGGATCCTCCCTGGTGAGCAATGTCGTGCTCAGCCAGTTCCTTGGACTTTGCCCGTTCCTTGGCGTTTCGAAAAAGGTGAAGACGGCCGCAAGCATGGGCGTTGCCGTGATCTTTGTCATCACGCTTGCAAGTGCCGTGGCGGGCCTGATCTACAAGTTTATTCTGGTACCCCTTGGGATCGAATACCTGCAGACGATCGTGTTTATCCTTGTGATCGCTGCATTAGTGCAATTCGTGGAGATGTTCCTGAAAAAGAATTCCCAAGGCCTTTATCAGGCGCTTGGCGTGTACCTGCCCCTGATCACGACGAACTGCGCCGTGCTTGGCGTGGCGCTGACGAACGTACAAAAGGAATACGGGATCCTCACCGGTATCGTGAACGGTTTTGGCACTGCCCTTGGATTTACCATCGCCATCATTATCTTAGCGGGCATCCGCGAGAAGACGGCATACAATGACGTGCCGGAAAGCTTTAAGGGCATGCCCATGGTGCTTCTCACCGCAGGCCTTATGGCCATTGCATTCTGCGGATTTTCAGGTCTTTTGTAGCGAACGGAGGAAAGAAAGATGAGTGTGACAAACATTTTGATCGCAACAGTCATTGTTGCGGCAGTTGGCATCCTGATCGGCTTGTTCCTCGGTCTCGCGGGGATCAAGTTCCGAGTGCAGGTGGATGAAAAGGAAGAGGCCGTTTTGTCGGCTCTGCCCATGAACAATTGTGGCGGCTGCGGATTTGCAGGGTGTGCCGGTCTTGCGGCAGCGATCGCAAAGGGGGAAGCTCCCGTGAATGCCTGTCCCGTGGGCGGCGAGGCCGTGGCAAAAAAGATCGGTGAGATCATGGGTGTTTCCGCAGATTCCGGAAAGAAAATGGTTGCCTTCGTACATTGTCAGGGAGATTGCGAAAAGGCCCAGAGCAATTATGAATATGTCGGCGCCGAGGATTGCCGCATGATCCCGTTTGTTCCCGGCGGCGGACCAAAGGCCTGCTCACAAGGGTGCTGCGGATTTGGCACTTGCGAAAAGGAATGTCCCTTTGATGCAATCCACGTTGTAAAGGGCGTGGCGGTAGTGGACAAAGACAAGTGTAAGGCCTGCGGGAAGTGCATTGCGGCATGTCCGAAGCATTTGATCTCCATGATCCCGTATGATGCGAAATATGTCGTGGCCTGCAATAACACGGAGCGTGGTCCCGTGACCATGAAGGAGTGCAGCGTCGGATGTATTGGCTGCATGCTCTGCGCAAAGAATTGTCCCGTGGAGGCAGTCAAAGTGGAAAACTTCCTGGCATCGATCGATCAGGAAAAGTGCGTCGGATGCGGCGCATGTGCGGAGAAATGTCCTAAGAAAGCAATCGCGAAAGCGAGCAAATAAGCATGAAAAAAGCCATCCCGAAAGGGGGTGGCTTTTTTAGGCACGACTACAGTACATACTGTAACACAACCAAAAGAAAAAGTCTAGTAAAATTTTTTAAAATCGCCTATAATCTTTTTTGCCGGCAAGAAAACATGAGTTTCACGGGAGGTAGAATGGATCAAATACCAGGAATCACAAGGCAGGAAGAAGAAAAGAATCTCGAAGAGATCCTTGAGATCGCACAGGGCAAGCTGAACAATGCGAAGGCAGACGTGCGCGCCCTCGAGGAAGAGCTGCATGCAATGCAACAGGACTTTGACGAAAGCGACAAGGAACAGCAAACGCTATGGCACAATGCGGATGCAAGATTTCGGGAGACAAAGCAGGAGCTGCAAAGGCTTTCCCAAGCCCGCAAAAAGCCCTACTTTGGCAGGATCGATTTTGCGGATGCAGACGGCAAGAAGCTCGAAGCATATTACGTCGGGCGTTCCGTGATCGCAAGGGATCCGGCCCATCCGGAAGTCATCGACTGGAGAGCCCCGATCGCAAGCGTTTACTACGATTCCAAACTTGGAGAGACAAGCTACTCTGTCAAAGGAGAAGGAAAGTTCGTGATCGATCTTCGGCGCAAGCGCACCTATGAGATCGAGGACGACAAGCTCAAGGATTTCTATGACAGCGAAGTGGTTGCAAACGATGAACTGCTGACCAAGTATCTTGCGAAGAATAAGCAGGCCGTGCTTGGCGAGATCATTGCAACGATCCAGCAGGAACAAAATGAGGTGATCCGAAAAAAACCCCAGCACAACATGATCATCCAAGGTGCGGCAGGTTCCGGTAAGACCACCGTGGCCATGCACCGGATCTCGTACATTCTTTACAATTACGACTTGGAATTCAAACCAGAGGACTTTTACGTGATCGGCAGCAATGAGGTGCTCCTGAATTACGTTACGGGCGTGCTTCCGGAACTCAATGTGTACGGAGTATCGCAGATGACCATGGAACAGCTCTTCGTAAGACTTCTTTATGAAGACTGGGATCCGAAGAGATTTAAGGTGAAACCTATCGTAAGAGGCGTTACGGAGCCTATCAAGGGCACCAGGAAATGGTTTGGGGCGTTGGAGATGTTCGCGCGGGAATATGAATGGTCCCTGATCCCGCGTGATGACGTGTACGTTGAAAAGAATCACGTGCGCATCATGAGCGGTGATACCATAGAAAGCCTCCTCAAACGGTTTGACAAGCTCTCCCGGGCGGACAAGATTTCGATGCTAACGGAAAGGCTCCTTGGAAAACTGGAAAACGAGATCTGCGGTAAGTACTACTCCTATTCGGAAGATGAGAAAAAGACCCTGCGAAGGACATTTGGATATCATTTCGGAAGAAGGGAGTGGAAGGGATCGATCTTTGAACTTTATGATGCCTTCCTGGACGAGCAGGCGGCAGACGGAAACAAAGTCACGAAACCTTCCGGTTGCTTTGACGTATATGATCTCGCCGCCCTTGCTTACCTTTACAAGCGGCTGAAGGAGACGGAGATCATCCGCGAGGCGGGGCACGTGGTCATCGACGAAGCACAGGATTTCGGCATGATGGCATATTGCTCGCTGAAGTATTGCCTGAGCACTTGTACCTACACCATCATGGGCGACGTATCGCAGAACGTCTTTCAGGATTACGGCCTGAACGACTGGAAGGAGCTTCGGGAAGTGATGCTCCCGAATGAATTTGACTATTTTGGACTCCTTAGGAAAAGCTATCGTAACACGATCGAGATCTCTGAATTCGCAACGGAGATCCTGCATCACGGAAGCTTTCAGGTTTACCCGGTGCAGCCCATCGTAAGACATGGCGAGCCCGTCGCAAATATGCAATGCAAAAGCGAAGAAGAGCAGATTGAAAAAACAAGTCAAGTGATCAAAGCCTGGCAGAAAAAGGGTTATGAGACCATTGCCGTCGTCTGCGCAGACCAGGCATCAGCAGATAGGGTGACTAAGCTTCTTGGAAAAAAGGTAAAGCTCCTTCCGAATCAAGGGAAGGAAATGGGCTTTGCAAACGGCGTGATCGTGCTTTCGATCGAATATGTCAAAGGCCTTGAATTTGATGCCGTGCTGATCTATGACTGCAATGAGAAGGCATATCCCGAAGAAGACGGAGCGGTAAAGCGCCTTTACGTTGCGGCAACCAGAGCATTGCATGAACTCACAGTGCTTTACCAAGGGAATCTTACGCCTCTCATCGCAAGACCCGTTACGGAAAAGGAGCGGAGCAAAGCCATTGTGGAAAGCTCAAAGCCGACAAGGCCTGCACTTCCGCCGCCAGAAGAAAAGACCCATGCCGAGATTGCCAAGGAACGGGCAGAGTGGGGCGAAGTTTTGATCCAGGAGAGACACTACATCGGACCTCGAAGGATTGAACTTTCCGAGGCACAGAAGGTTGATACGCCGAAAGCGAAACCGATCAAGATCAGCGATTCGATGAAGCTTCCAAGCTATTATGAGCAAAAGATGGCGGAAGGCCCCTCTTCGAAAAAGCCCGAAAAGCCTGCAACAAACGCAAGGAAGGAGCGAGAGTTTGGCTCCATGCCGGAACAAAAAGAACTGATGCCTTTAGGACACGGACGCGTTGACTGTGCCGTTCGGATGTGCTTTACGGAAAAGGATGCAGTGCAGATCCTTTGCACCTACGGAACGCTTCGGGTAGAGGCGGCCGGAAAGGATGCGATCAGAGTGTGCTTTGTCAAGGGACACGGGAAAACCTTCCCGCAAATGGCGAAGGAATTCAAAGAAGCGCACGGAAAAGTCAGGATCAAAGAAACCAAGGATTACATAGAACTGCAGACGGAAAAGCTGATCGCAAGGATCGTGCGAAAGACTGGTGAAGTTTCTTTCTATGACATCAAGGAAAAGCCTCTTCTCACAGAGCGCGCAAAAGAGCCAAGACAGGTGGAAAGCACCGTCAGCTACACCTATTTCGATTTTGGAAAGAAGGAAGAATTATACGCAAAGCCTCCCGTTGGCGGATTCCCTTTGAAGATTGGGGCTTCCGCAAAGGTGATCTCCTTTGGCGGCGATGAAAGCGAGCTTCCGGGACTGCATTCCAGCAACGGCTTTGAGCTCTTGTTCCCCGCCGGGAGAAAGACCTTGTGCTGCAACATCCCGATGTACGGACCTTATGTTTCACAGGAAGGCGAAGGCACGGAATACTATATCCAAATGAAAAAGATGTAGGTGTAAAGAAAAAATACTTGACAGCATAAAGGAAGTGTTGTATGATACAACAGGTGCCTGGGGTAGGTGCCTGTTGTATCTTTTTTTGTTGAAAGGTATGGCGATCAATATGGAAAAGATTTTTGAGCAGGCGCTGCTTTATGATTTTTACGGAGACTTGCTTACGGAGCATCAAAGGCAGGTATATGAATCCGCCGTTTTTGACGATATGTCTCTTGGGGAGATCGCGTCGGAGCAGGGGATCAGCAGGCAGGGCGTGCATGATCTGATCAAAAGGTGTGACAAGATCCTGCTGGAATATGAGGCAAAGCTCCATTTGGTGGATCGCTTCACAAAGGCAAAGCAAAAGATCTCACAGATCGAGGCGTTAACACAGGGCGGTGATAAAAAAGACTCCGCAGAGGCGCTTTCAGAAAGACTTAGGGAGATCAGGGATCTGACGAAGGACTTACTTGATACCCTGTAACCCCCCCGAACCATTGATGAGAATGAAGGAGTGCAAGGCGTGGCATTTGAAAGCTTAACCGATAAACTTCAAAATATATTTAAGAACCTTCGCGGAAAAGGAAGACTGACTGAGGAAGACGTTAAGACTGCCCTCAAGGAAGTCAAAATGGCGCTGCTGGAAGCCGACGTAAACTTCAAGGTGGTAAAGCAGTTTGTGAAATCCGTGGAAGAGCGTGCCGTTGGACAGGATGTCATGAACGGCCTGAATCCCGGTCAGATGGTGATCAAGATCGTTAACGAGGAAATGATCGCATTGATGGGGAGTGAAACCACGGAGGTGCAGTTCCAGCCCGGTAAGGCCATTACCGTCATCATGATGGCAGGTCTTCAGGGTGCAGGTAAAACGACCGCGACGGCAAAGCTTGCCGGAAAGCTTCGCCAGAAGGGCAAGAAGTGCCTGCTCGTTGCCTGCGACGTGTATCGTCCCGCGGCCGTGGAACAGTTGCACGTAAACGGTAATAAGATCGGCATCGACGTATTCGACATGGGCACCGACGTTAAGCCTGTGGAGATCGCGAAAGAAGCGTTAAAGCATGCGGAAAAGAACGGCCACAATGTCGTTATTTTGGATACGGCCGGCCGACTTCACGTAGATGAGGACATGATGGCAGAGCTTCAGGAGATCAAGGCGAACGTGACCGTTCACCAGACGCTCCTCGTGGTGGATGCCATGACAGGTCAGGATGCAGTCAACGTTGCAAGCGAATTTGACCAAAAGGTTGGCGTAGACGGCGTGATCCTTTCTAAGATGGACGGCGACACCAGAGGTGGTGCGGCCCTTTCCATCAAGGCTGTAACGGGTAAGCCGATCCTTTACGTCAGCATGGGTGAAAAGCTCACGGACATGGAGCAGTTCTATCCTGACAGAATGGCAAACCGGATCCTTGGCATGGGCGACGTTTTGACCCTCATCGAGAAGGCACAGGAAGCCATCGACATTGATGAGGATAAGAGCCGCGACATGGCGGATCGCATGAAGAAGGGTAAGTTTGATTTTGAAGACTACCTTGAAAGCATGAAGCAGATGCGCAACATGGGCGGCCTGACCAGCATTCTTGGAATGCTTCCCGGCATGGGAGTCAAGCCTTCTGAGCTTGAAGGCATGGTGGATGAAAAGCAGATGAAGCAGATGGAAGCCATTGTGCTTTCCATGACTAAGCAGGAGAGAAGAAATCCCAAGCTTTTGAATCCCCAGAGAAAGTTCCGCATTGCAAAGGGCGCAGGCGTTGACGTGGCAATGGTAAACCGCTTTATCAAGCAGTTTGAGCAGACCCAGAAGATGATGAAGCAATTCGGCGGCATGGGCGGAAAGCGAAGGGGTGGCTTTGGCGGCTTCCCCGGCAGAGGCGGAAGATTCCCTTTCTGAAACGAAAAGCTTTTCGAAAGCATATACTACATAACCTGACGAAAAAATCACGTTCCGTAAGGAGAAAGATGATTTTTGAGTAATAGATCAATTTTATAAATGAAAATGGAGGAAAAAGAAATGGCAGTAAAGATCAGATTGAGAAGAATGGGACAGAAGAAGGCACCTTTTTATAGAATTATCGTTGCTGATTCCCGTTCCCCCAGAGACGGCAGATTCATCGAGGAGATCGGTACCTATGATCCTTCCACCGATCCTTCCACCTTTAAGATCGACGAGGAGGCTGCAAAGAAGTGGCTTGCTAACGGCGCTCAGCCTACCGAAGTTGTTGGAAAGCTGTTCAAGGCCGCTGGCATCGAGAAGTAATGATTTCTTGTTGGAGGTGGATTGATTGATGAAGGAATTAGTTGAAGTAGTAGCGAAAGCTCTGGTCGATAATCCCGACGAAGTCGTTGTCACCGAAAAGACTGAGGGAAGAAACATCGTGATCGAGCTTCACGTGGCTGCCTCCGATATGGGTAAAGTGATTGGAAAGCAAGGGAGGATCGCAAAGGCAATCCGAACCGTTGTAAAGGCAGCGTCATTCAAGGATAATACCAGAGTTGACGTGGAGATCGTTTAACGAATCGAGTCGAATCGATTGGCGTTGAGGCCGTTTCCGATGGGGACGGTCTCTTCTCTTATTTGTTTACAAGAGGGAAAAGAATGGAAACAAGATTTCAGGTTGGCGTGATCACTTCGCCTCACGGCGTGATCGGTGAGGTCAACGTATTTCCGACCACGGATGATCCTAAGCGCTTCAGACGCCTTAAGGAAGTGATCCTGGTACAGGGAAAGAATGAAAAGACGGTAGAGATCGAAAGCGTAAAGTTCTTTAAGAACATGGTGATCCTAAGGCTTGCGGGCTATGATGATCGTGATGCCGTGGAAAAACTGCGCCAGTGCAGTCTTTTCGTACCCAGGGAAAAGGCCGTAAGGCTAAAGGAGGATGAATATTTCATCGCAGACCTCATGGGACTTAAGGTCCTTGACGGCGACGCAGAAGATGCGGAGCTTGGAACCTTAGAGGACGTGATGGAGACAGGCGCCAATGACGTTTACGTGATCCGTCTTTTGGATGGCAGAGAGCTCCTTCTTCCCGCGATCAAGCAATGCATTTTGGAAGTCAACGTGGAAGAGGGCTTTGTCCGTGTTCACGTTTTAGATGGTCTGTTATAGTTTGGAGGCAGGTAACATGCGGTTTCACGTATTGACGCTCTTTCCTGATATGATCAGGCAGGGCTGTGACAATTCCATCCTAAAGCGTGCAATGGAAAAGGGGCTTGTGGAAGTCTGCCCTGAGGACATTCGCGATCACACGACGGAAAAGCACGGTAAAGTGGATGATTATACCTATGGCGGCGGCGCGGGGATGCTCATGCAGGCACAGCCGGTTTACGATGCCTGGCAGCATGTTTGCGGTGACAAAAAGCTTCGTACGATCTACGTAACGCCACAGGGAAGCCTGTTTTCGCAGGAGCTTGCAAAAGAATTTGCCAAGGAAGAAGAGCTAGTGATCCTTTGCGGTCACTATGAAGGCATTGATGAGAGAGCCCTTGATGAGATCGGCGCAGAGCGCATCTCCATCGGGGACTACGTGCTTACGGGAGGCGAACTTCCCGCCATGGTGATGATCGATGCCATTTCAAGGCTGATCCCCGGCGTTCTCGGAAGCGACGAATCTGCAGAGACGGAAAGCCTTGAGGGGGATCTTTTGGAGTATCCGCAGTATTCCAGACCCGAGGTTTGGCACGGCAAGTCCGTACCGGCAGTCCTTTTGTCCGGAGATCACGCAAAGATCCGGGAATGGCGGACGAAGGAGTCTGAAAAGCGCACGAAAAAGGTTCGCCCGGACCTTTATGAAAAGTATAAAAGGCGTCAAGACCTCATTAAGCTTTTGATGAAGCAAAAGAAGGAAAATGCATATATGATCGACTGCCTCATGCGTGACACGGCGGAGGTCATTTGCGCTGATGGGGCACAGGTCCTTGCAAGGGATAAGAAAACGGACAACTGGATGATCTGTTGCGATGATCTGGAGGCGGGCGAAAAGCTGCTTTCATTGGTTCCGAAGGATTGCAAGCGCCTGATCCATAATTTCGCACCTTTGAACGAAAAGATCAAGGAAGTCCTTGGCCTGGAGGTTGGAGATGAGTGTTTCCAGTCCGTCTATACGCAAAAGAACCTGATGCCCATCGCGCACAAGGACATCAGACCCTATCCGATGGAGGCGCTGGAATATGCGGCCGCCAATTACGGTACGAATTCCGGCCCGTACATTGCGGACAGGATCAAGGCGGGAGAGTTCTTTGCAGCCTATGACGGTGACAAGATCGCAGGATTTTGCGGCGTTCATGCCGGAGGAAGCCTTGGACTGTTATACGTAGATCCGACGTATCGCAGAACGAGCATTGGTTCTTCACTTGCATCGTATCTTGTAAATCTTGCTTTGGAACGAGGGGGATTCCCTTACGCGCATATCCGCATTTCGAATGAAGCATCCGTGAAAATGCAGGAAAAGATGGGGCTTTACGTCGGAAAAAGAACGATTTTTTGGACCTATCGCAAGGATTTTTAGGTTTTATGGTTTTTTTCCTTGCGTTTCGCGAAAATATATGATATTATATCAAAGTTGCTAAAGAAGAGATGGTCCTCTGTTACCGTATTGGTATTAAGAACGTCAAATTTATAAAGGAGGCACAAAAATGAGTGCATATGACATTATCAAGGAAATTGAAGACGCACAGCTGAAGTCTTCCGTTGACGAGTTCAACGTAGGTGATACCGTAAGAGTGTACGGTAAGATCAAAGAGGGTAACCGCGAAAGAATCCAGGTGTTTGAGGGCGTTGTCCTGAAGAGACAGGGCGGCAGCAACAGAGAGACCTTCACCGTAAGAAAGACCTCTAACGGCGTAGGCGTTGAGAAGACCTGGCCCCTTCATTCTCCCAACGTGGAGAAGATTGAAGTGATCCGTCGTGGTAAGATCCGTCGTGCTAAGCTGAACTACTTAAGAGACCGCGTGGGTAAGAAGGCAAAGGTAAAAGAGCTGGTTAGATAATTTCCGCAAGAAAAAAGGGCGTTTCCCATGGGAACGTCCTTTTCTATTTTAAAATTATGTGTTATAATAACTTGGGATTTTGCGAAGCTATGCGCGCAAGTTCCGAAGATAGATCAAAGGAACAAAGGAAAACCATGAAAAAGAATGTGGGGCTGAGCTTTTACGAGCCTGAAAAAAAGAATCATTTTCCCGTGATCTCCGAGATCTTCCTGTGCCTGATCATAGCCATGATCGCAGTCTTTATGGCCGTGGTGAGCGTATATTTCTTTGGGATGAAATGCAGCGTGGTCGGAACGTCCATGGAGCCGGGACTCTATAGCGGCCAGGACATTCTGATCAATCGCTTTGCCTATACGTTGTTGGTTCCGAAAAAGGGTGACGTAGTCGTGTTTTTGCCGCATGGCAACGAACATTCTCACTATTACGTAAAGCGGATCGTCGCCGGACCTGGAGACGTGGTGAGCATCAAAGGCGGCCAGCTTTACGTCAACGGAGAGGCTTCGGAACTTGTCACGGAATATGTTTCCTATGCCGGCATTGCCGAGAATGAGCTAACGTTAAAGAACGGACAATACTTTTGCATGGGCGACAATCCGGACGACGGTGAGGACAGCAGGCAGGCGAACATTGGACCCGTGGAAAAGGAAGACATCGTTGGCAAAGCCTGGTGGCATATGAAAACGGACAAGAATAAAATGGGATGGATCAAATAGCTTGGGGGTAGAACCATGAAGTGGAGAGATGCATGGAAGTTTTGGGATAAGAAAGAGCAGATCACTGGGTTTGCAGCGATCGACTCTCTTGGGAAAGCACACATGATGATGGATAAGGGCATGCTTGAGCCCGTATATTTAAAGGCGATCCGTTTTGGAGGGGAAGAAGTTCCGGACAATCGGGTTTACGTGCCGATCGGGATCGGAAAGGTCAAGGAAAAGCATGATGATGAGGTCGCAAAGCTGATGGAGGAGACGCCGGATCTTTTTTACGGATGTCTTCCGAAATACCGCGGAATGAGCCGCGTGCCCTATGAGCTTGTGATCACGGCAACAACGCCGGAACCTGAGAAGAAGGTTTTATATTCCGAGACCATATCCATTTGGTAAGGCGCGTGAAGGAACACGAAGCCTTGAAAGGAAGACTGGAATTACATGAGTGAAGAAAAAATGAGCCTGAATTGGTATCCCGGGCATATGACAAAGGCCAGGCGGATGATGCAGGAAAGCATGGTGCTGATCGATCTTGTGATCGAAGTACTTGACGCAAGGATTCCCTATGCGAGCCGTAATCCCGACATTGACGAGCTGGCAAAAGGAAAGAGTCGGATCATCCTGCTCAACAAATCAGACCTCGCGGATCCAAAGGGAAATCAAAAATGGATCAGGCACTTTGAGGCGATGGGAGCGCACGTGCTTGAGATCAATGCGAAAAGCGGCGCAGGCGTAAAGAACATCCGAGGCCTTGTGGAAAAGGCTTGTAAGGAAAAGATCGAGCGTGACAGACGGCGCGGCATCGTAAACCGTCCTATCAGAGCGATGGTGGTTGGTATCCCGAACGTCGGGAAGTCCACTTTTATCAATGCATTTGCAGGAAAAGCCTGCACGAAGACCGGAAATAAGCCTGGCGTCACCAAGGGAAAGCAATGGATCCGCATGGGAAAGAACCTTGAGCTCCTTGACACGCCCGGAATCCTCTGGCCGAAATTTGAAGACCGCGAAGTGGGCATCCACCTTGCATTTATTGGTTCCATGAATGACGAGATCATTGTTTTGGATGATCTCGCCTTAGAATTGATTGGGACGATCCAAACCCGTTATCCCGGTGCACTTTCTGCGCGATATGAGATCGAAGAAGATGCAAAGCTGGCAACGGTTTTGGAGCGTATCGCGCAGAGCAGAGGCTGCTTTTCCAAGGGCGGCGAGCTGGATCTGTCAAAGGCCGCATCCATCCTGATCGAGGATTTTAGGAGCGGAAGAATTGGAAGAATGACCCTGGAGGATTGTGAATAATGCAAAACGAAGAGACAAAGAAGAAAGTCACTAAAGAGGACGGCGAAAAAAAAGAGGTCACGAAACAGGACGTCATAAAGGAGGTTATCAGTACGGTGCTTTATTTTCTTGGCGTTCTGGTGGTTGCACTGCTCATTGTTAAATTCGTCGTTCAAAGAACGCAGGTAGAAGGCGAATCAATGGAGCCGACGCTTTACAACGGGGAGAACCTGATGGTGGATAAGCTGAGCTACCGTTTTGGAGAGCCGAAGCGCTTCGACGTGATCGTTCTAAAGCCTTATGAATATGAATCAAAGACCTTTTATATCAAGAGGATCATCGCGCTGCCCGGTGAGACGATCAAGATCGATAAGGACGGCACGATCTATGTCAACGGCGAAAAGCTTTACGAAGGCTACGGAAAAGAAGTGATCCGATCTGAGAACCGCGGACGCGCCGCAAATGAAGTGACTCTGGGCGAGAATGAATATTTCGTCATGGGCGATAACCGCAACCACAGTGGTGACAGCCGAAGCGAAGCTGTGGGGAACGTGTCAAAGGATGACATCATCGGTAAGGCTTGGATCAGGATCTGGCCCCTCAATAAGATTGGCATCGTTAACAAAAAAAGTAAGTAGTTACAAGGGACAAAAGGTAAATGGAAAAGACAGGCGTAAGGCAGAAGAAGGAAGAGGAACGGGAACAAAAAAGGCTTCTCAAGCTTGAAAAGGAAAAGGAGCGCATGTATGCCCTTTTCGAATATGAGCGCGAATATGCACAGTATCCCTATATCTGCGGCATTGACGAGGCAGGGAGAGGCCCCTGGGTCGGCCCCGTGGTGGCTGGTGCGGTGATCCTTCCAAAGGATTGTGACATCCTGTACATCAACGACTCCAAAAAGCTTTCCGAGCAAAAAAGAGAAGAACTCTATGAAGTGATCAAGGAAAAGGCCGTTTCATGGGCCGTAGGCGTGGTTTCCGCACAAAGGATCGATGAGATCAACATTCTGCAGGCCACTTACGAAGCCATGCGGGAAGCCATTTCGAAGTTAATTCCGCAGCCGAACCTTTTGTTAAATGACGCCGTGATCATTCCTGGCGTGGATCTGCCACAGGTGAAGATCATCAAGGGAGATGCAAAGAGTGCATCCATTGGTGCTGCAAGCATCATGGCAAAAGTAACGAGAGACCGGATGCTTTTGGAATATGACAAGCTCTATCCGGAATATGGTTTCGCAAGGAACAAGGGTTACGGGACGAAGGAACACATTGAGGCCCTTCAGAAATATGGTCCGACGCCCATTCACAGGAGCAGCTTCATCCATAATTACGTTTGATCCTGATTTGGTTTAAGGAATGTGACGGGAGGATGCCGATACGGAAGAAGAAAAGCTGAACAAGCGAAGACTCGGCGCGGATAAGGAAGAGGCGGCTGCCCGTTATCTTACGCAGCATGGCGCAAGGGTTTTGGCAAAGAATTATCGCTGCCGCCAGGGCGAGATCGACCTTGTGGCTCAGGACGGAGAGTACCTGGTCTTTTGTGAAGTGAAATTTCGAAAGGACCACGCCATGGGAACGCCGGGGGAAGCGGTGGGATTTAGGAAACAAAAGAAGATCTGCCGCGTCGCGGCGGTTTATCGGACCTATCACGGGATTTCTCTTGGCACGGCGATAAGATATGACGTCATCGCCATCGAAGGGGATCAGATCACTTGGATCAAGAATGCATTCCCACATTGTGAATAGACTTTGAGGTGCAAACCATGGAATTCATATACGACAAAAGAGAAAAGCGCGTCCTTGCGCTCCGTGAGGAGAATGGCATCCCGTACCTGACTTTCCCGAAGCTGGACGCCTGCGGTATCGTGACGCACCTTTTCACCACGCGGGAAGGTGGCGTAAGCACGGGGCAGTTTCGCTCCATGAACTTTAGCGTAAGACTTGGGGATGCCAGGGAAAACGTGCTCGAGAACTATCGAAGGATTGCAGGAATCCTGCAATGTGACGTTTCAGACATTACGGGCACGGTGCAGACGCATACGACAAACATTAGGCGCGTAACGGAAGAAGACCGCGGGAAGGTGGTCTGCAAGGAGCCGGACTATGATAACGTGGACGGCCTCGTGACAAACATACCAGGCATTGCATTGGCTGCGTTTACGGCCGATTGCGTTCCGATCTATTTTGTGGATCCCGTAAAAAAGGCCATTGGGCTTGCACATTCCGGATGGCGCGGAACGGCGGCAGATATGGCCGGAAAAATGGTAAAGCGCATGGAAGCGGAATTTGGAACGAAGCCAAGTGACCTAATCTGCGCCATTGGCCCTTCCATCTGCCAGAAATGCTATGAAGTCGACGAAACCGTCGCGATCGCATTCCGTGAGCTATTGGGAGAAGTCACGACGGAGCTGGAGGCGATTGACCGTTCGGGATCATATCCCGTCAAGGAAAACTGGGGATTCAGGAAGGTTTTGGAAGACGGTAAGTCTGCGGGAAAATATCAGCTGGACCTATGGCTCGCCAACCTGATCCTTCTTGTTCGCGCAGGCGTTTTGCCAGAGCGGGTTGACGTAACCGATCTTTGCACGGCAGAAAACAAAGAGGTTTTGTTCTCACATCGCGCAAGTCAGGGAAAGCGTGGCAACATGGGCGCATTCATAAAACTAACCGACAAATGAGACAATGATAATACAAACTTGAAAAGGAGACTGAAATGAATCAAATACTCGTATGTGATGATGATAAGGAAATTGTGGATGCCATAGAGATCTATCTGACCCAGGAGGGATTTCAGGTATTGAAGGCCTATGACGGCGAGCAGGCGTTGGAGCTTCTTGGTCATCACGACGTAAAGCTTCTGATCATGGACATAATGATGCCAAAGCTTGACGGCATTCGTGCAACGCTGAAGATCCGTGAATACAGCAGCATTCCCATTATCATTCTTTCTGCAAAATCAGAGGATTCCGACAAGATCCTTGGACTGAACGTGGGCGCGGATGATTACGTAACAAAGCCCTTTAATCCGTTGGAGCTTGTTGCGAGAGTCAAGTCCAACGTGCGCAGATACACGGCCCTTGGTTCGGCAAACGGAGAGGGAAAGTCGCAGTATCAGGTGGGCGGACTTTTGATCAATGATGAGAATAAGCAGGTGTTCGTGGACGGCGAACCCGTGAAGATGACACCGATCGAATACAGCATTTTGCTTCTTTTGGTCAAGAATCAGGGCAAGGTCTATTCCATCAATGAGATCTATGAAAACATCTGGAACGAGGAAGCGATCGGCGTGGACAATACGGTTGCAGTGCACATCCGTCACATCCGCGAAAAGATCGAGATCAATCCGAGAGAGCCCAAGTACCTTAAGGTTGTATGGGGCATTGGATATAAGATCGACAACGAACAGTAATTTGATCTGACAGAAAGCAAAAGGATAAGGCAATGAGAAAAGGCGTGAAAATACCGATCTTCAAAAGACTGGGACTTGGGGTGGCACAGCATCTGGTGGCAGCCCTTGTTTTGGTGCTTTTGGCCGGCATTTTGTTCAACTCCTATATGACCGTTCAGACGATGAACGGCCAAAAGACCTATTCCATGAATCCTTTGGAGCAGAAGACGAGCTTTGAGGAATCAGAGGTGTTCCAGGACCTTTTCCAGACGGCTGTCAATGACGTGATCCGTCTTGGAATCATTCAGGATCAGTTGGAGACAAACGGAACCTTCGACTCGAACAAAGTGATCGACGTGACGGCCTTTATGAAAAGATATGGCGCATCCGGTCTTGATTACGGCGTCGCGACGGCGAAATATGAGCTCGAAGACTTGCTCCTTTGGTACCGTTTCGGCCTGGAATATAAGAACCGTACCATGAGTCTTTCCGAGTTTGTGAATTACTATGCAGACGCATGCGTTCCCGAGAACTTCGTTTTGGACGATGATGATAACCTGATCTTTACGGGCTATAACAACCTGAAAGAGTACAGCATGGAATTTCTGGAAGAAAAGCAGCCCGTGCTTGAAAAGATGTCGGAGTATTCCGACGCTCAGCTTGAGGACATGGCTTTTTCTTACATCATGGGAAAGGTTGCTGACGGCATTACGCTCAACAAGGAAGACGACGGAAACCTTACGGCCTACGTTAATACGCTCTATTGCAGGTATTCCACCGTTGATCATAAGAATCAGCTTTACAGCCTTGTGGACAACTGGGCGGATTACATGAAGCTGCAGAAAAACGTGGCTGATACGATAAAAACCCTTGCGGAAAACTACGAGCTTTATAGGAACTGTGCGAAGCAATATGCAGAGGGACACAGTAACTTAAAGTATGTCGTTCGCATGCGCAATGATCAGGGCGAGAAGGAAATCTTCACAAACGTATCCTCTGTGGCTGAAATGGACGAGGAGAGCCTTACGGAGGTGTTCGAAGAGAACAGCAGATACCTGATCTATTATCCGAACAGCCTTGAGATCATGGGGAACTCTGACTTCACTGAAGGGTCGATCTATGAGCTTCTTCGCGCGGCGCATTATCCCTATCTGGAGGACGTTTTCATTTGGATATCCGTCGACACGGGCTATGAAAATACGGATGACGCATTTTACGCAGCACATGAGATGTTCGAACGCATCGTGCCGAATACGGCTGCAATTTTGACAATTCTCGTGATCCTGACCATTCTGTGGCTGGGCTTGCTCATCTATCTGACGGTAACGGCCGGTTACGTGACCAATGAGGATGGCCAGACGGGGTATTATCTCAACGCTTTTGATAAGATGTGGACCGAGGTTCACTTGCTCTTCATCGCTGGTGCAGGATATGCGACCTATCGCGGCGCTTTGTACCTGAGGGCAATGACGCTGGCCGTCTATGAAAACCGCATGAGCTTAGAGCGTACAAATGCGTGGGACAGCTTGTACCATTACGGCTGCTACGCGCTCTTTGGGTTTGCAGTAAGCCTTGTTTTTTGCGTGTTCTGGTACAGCATGGTCAGAAGGCTCAAGTCCTTCAATTTCTATCGGGACAGCTTGCTTAGACGCATCATGAATGGCATTTACGCGCTGTTTGAGACGGTCATGGCGCACCAGAGCTCCCTCATCAGTGTGCTTTTGCCATATGCGATCTTCTTGCTTTTGAATGTTTTTGGGCTGGTCGGATTCATCTACTTTACGAGTATCGTAAGAAAGCTTGTGATCTTGGGCTTCCTGATCATTTTGGACGTCCTTGTGGGAGTTCGGCTTTTCAGACGCAATGCAGAGTTCAATGACATCATTGACGGCATCAACCGCATCAGGGCAGGAGAAGCTGAATATAAATTAAAGCTGGATAATTTACACGGCATGAATAAGTTCCTTGCGGACGCCGTGAATAATATTGGTGACGGTATCGACAATGCCGTAAAGACAAGCGTGAAGGACGAGCGCTTAAAGACCGACCTGATCACGAACGTATCCCATGACTTGAAGACGCCCTTGACCTCGATCATCAATTACGTGGATCTTCTGAAGCGCTCCAACATTCAGGATCCGCAGGCGAAGAATTACGTGGATATCTTGGAGAGTAAGTCTCAAAGGCTGAAGGACCTGACGGATGATCTCGTGGAGGCATCGAAGATCAGCTCCGGAAACATTGAGCTAAACCTTGAAGTTTTGGATCTTGGAGAATTGCTCAATCAGACCATCGGAGAATTGTCCGAGAAGCTGGAAGCCGCAAACCTGAAGGCCGTAGCGGAGATTGACGATACGCCTGCGCTGGTTTACGCAGACAGCCGCAGAATGTGGCGCATTATGGAGAACCTCTTTAACAACATCTGCAAATACGCCATGGAGGGCACGCGCGTATATGCCGAGGTTCAGGTCGAGGAAGAGACGGTGACCCTGCAGATCAAGAATGTTTCCAAGGCACAGATGAACATTCATGCAGACGAGTTGACCGAACGATTTATCCGCGGTGACAGCTCCAGAAGTACGGAGGGAAGCGGCCTTGGCCTCTACATCGCAAAGAGCCTTACGAACGTGCTCGGCGGTACCTTCGAGATCCAACTGGATGGCGACCTTTTCAAGGTATATCTGACCTTCCCGCTGTATGTTCCTGAGACGGAAAAGCCAGAAGAAAAGGAACCGGTAAAGGAAGCAGAGAATGTCCTGCCAGAGAAGGCGAGCAAGGCTGACAGAAAGACAAAAGAAAAAGAGCCCGAGGCTCCCGTAAAGGAAACCTCAGACTCTGCAGAAAAATCAAAAGACTCGTAAGATCACTCGATGATGTCCATGTTGGAGCGGTTGTTGTAGCTCTCAAGGATGGAGTGGATCTTTTCAGTGGTTGCCATGACGCCGGAAAGGGAAGCGTCGTGGTTCATAAAGTCGATGATGGAAGCGATGAACTTGCTCATGTCAGCTTCCACGAAATAAGGTCTGGTGTAAAGCTCGGGCGGAAGGTAAGTCAGATCCGTCGTGATCACTTTGTCAAAGTAGCCTTTTTCATAGGCCTTGTCAAAGGCGTCCAGACCATCCGTAAAGAGGCCGAACGTCGTGCAGATGAAGACGCGTCGTGCGTTCATGCCTTTGAGCTGCTTTGCCGTGTCGAGCATGCTGCCTCCGGAGGAGATCATGTCGTCAATGATGATGATGTCCTTGCCGTCAATGTTGTCGCCGAGGAATTCATGCGCGACAATGGGGTTCTTTCCGTTCACGATGACGGAATAATCACGACGCTTATAGAACATGCCGGTGTCAACGCCAAGAACGCTCGCGAAGTAGATCGCGCGGTCTAGTGCACCTTCATCCGGGCTGATGACGATCAGGTGATCCTTGTCCACCAAAAGGTCGATCTCAGCGTTCAGGAGCGCTTTGATGAACTGATAGGGCGGAAGGAAATTGTCAAAGCCTGCAAGCGGAGTAGCGTTTGCGACGCGGGGATCGTGTGCGTCAAAGGTGATGAAATTGTTCACGCCCATGTCGCGAAGCTCGGTGAGAGCATATGCACAGTCTAAGGATTCACGGCCGTTACGCTTATGCTGTCTGCCTTCGTAAAGGAAGGGCATGATCACATTGATCCTGCGTGCCTTGCCCGTGCAAGCGGCGATCACGCGCTTTAAGTCCTGATAATGATCGTCGGGAGACATGTGGTTCGTGTAACCGTTCATCTCATAGGTGATGCTGTGGTTGCAGACGTCCACCAGGATGAAAAGGTCCTTGCCGCGGATGGACTCGTTAAAAACGGCCTTTCCTTCACCGCTGCCAAAGCGTGGCGTGTCAAAATCGACAAGGTAATTCTTTTCAAAATATCCATGGAATGCGGGGTCGCTTTTGACCTTGTCATTATGGACGTTTTTACGGAATTCCACGAGATAATTGTTGATGCGGCGTCCCATTTTTGCGGCCGAAGGCAGTGCAACGATCTTTAGCGGGGCGACGGGCATCGCATTTTCAAGTTCACTCAGATCAGGCATGTTTTTTCTCCAATTTGTTTTGATTTGTAACTTATTTATATCATTTGGCCACAAGCACGTCAAGAGATTTAAGGTGTCATCACCCCTTGGCCGCGGTGGTATTCCATACAATTTACGAGGAGTTTTTGGGAGCTTGACATGGCAAAAGAGAAGCCAAACATGAAAAAGCATATTGTTAAGTCCGTTGCGCCCGGAAGCATCGCCGAGGAGCTTGAGGTGGAAGTCGGTGACGCGATCCTTGCCATTGATGACACGCCGATCGAAGACATCTTTGATTATCAGTTTTTGGTGCAGGATACCTACATCGAAGTCCTTGTGGAAAAGAAGGACGGAGAGCAATGGCTTCTCGAGGTGGACAAGGAATTCGACGAGGACCTTGGTATCACTTTCGAGAGCGGACTGATGGACGAATACAGACATTGCCATAACAAATGCATCTTTTGCTTTATCGATCAAATGCCAAAGGGCATGCGGGAGACGCTGTATTTCAAGGATGATGATTCGAGGCTTTCCTTTTTGCAGGGAAATTACGTGACGTTGACGAACATGTCGGACCATGACGTGGATCGGATCTGCAGGTATCACCTTAGTCCTATCAACATTTCCTTCCAGACCATGAATCCCAAGCTTCGCTGCATGATGCTGAACAATCGTTTTGCGGGTGAGGCGCTAAAGAAGGTTGATAAGCTAGGCGAAGCAGGCATTCAGATGAATGGGCAGATCGTTCTGTGTAAGGGAGTCAACGACGGCAAGGAGCTTGAATTCTCCATCAAAGAGATGATGAAATACATTCCGAACCTACAGAGCGTATCCGTGGTGCCGGTGGGGCTTTCCAAATATCGAGAGGGCCTTTATCCGCTGGAACCCTTTGAAAAAGAGGATGCGAAGGAGACGCTGGAGCTGATCCATCGCTATCAGAAGCTTTGTATGGAAAAGTATGGCATTCATTTTATCCACGCAAGTGATGAATGGTACATCCTTGCCGAGGAGGAAATTCCCGAGGAAGAAAGGTATGACGGTTATCTTCAGCTGGAAAACGGCGTCGGCATGGTGCGACTTCTTTTGAACGAATTTCATGAGGAAGTTGAACGCAGAAAGAAAGAAGGCCTCCTTCCAATGAAGGAAGAAAAGAGGGTATATTCCCTCGCGACAGGCAAGCTGATCTACCCGTACCTAAAGCGCATGGCCGAGGAACTGATGGAACTCTGTCCTGGTCTTACCTTGCATATATATGACATCAGAAATGATTTCTTTGGAGAGCGCATCACGGTGGCAGGCCTTCTTACGGCGCAGGATATCATTGCGCAGATGAAGGGGCGGGAAAAGGGAAGCAGACTTTATCTGCCCTGCAACGTGCTTCGGAGCGGGGAAGACGTTTTTTTGGATGACATCCATTTGAACGAAGTGGAAAATGCTTTACAAGTGCCAATTTATATTGTAAAATCAAGCGGACGCGATTTTGTAGAGGCAATCCTTGATCAGGATGGCGGTAAGTAAGGAAAGGGATCTAAAGAAATGAGTAAGAACAGAAAGCCGATCGTTGCAGTGGTTGGAAGACCAAACGTCGGAAAATCAACCCTGTTTAACGCTTTGGCAGGAGAAAACATCTCCATCGTAAAGGATACGCCGGGCATCACAAGAGACAGGATCTATACGGACGTGACTTGGCTGGACAAAACCTTTACGCTGATCGATACGGGAGGTATTGAGCCGGAATCCAAGGATGTGATCCTTTCGCAGATGCGCGAGCAAGCGCAGATTGCGATCGATACGGCGGACGTGATCATCTTTTTGGTTGACGTAAAGCAGGGCCTTCAGGATGCGGATTCTAAGGTGGCAGACATTCTTCGCCGCTCGAAAAAGCCTGTGATCTTAGTGGTCAACAAAGTAGACTCCGTAAATAAATTCATGGCGGAGGTATATGAATTCTATCAGCTCGGCATTGGCGATCCGATCCCGATCTCGGCGGCAAACCGAACGGGTCTTGGCGACATGCTTGAAGCGGTGAGCGCGCATTTCCCTGAGTGGGACACTTCCGATGAGGAAGATGAAAGGCCGAAGGTTGCGATCATCGGGAAACCAAACGTCGGCAAATCCTCGATCATCAACAAGCTCCTTGGAGAAAACCGCCTCATTGTATCTGACGTTGCAGGTACGACAAGAGATGCCGTGGACGCTGAGGTGAAATTCCATGGCAAGGAGTACGTGTTCATTGATACGGCAGGACTTCGTCGCAAGAACAAGATCAAAGAAGAGCTGGAGCACTTCATGATCGTGCGTACGGTAAGTGCCGTGGAACGCGCTGACATTGCAGTGCTCGTGATCGACGCGAAAGAGGGCGTGACGGAGCAGGATGCAAAGATCGCAGGTATTGCGCATGACCGAGGCAAGGCCGTGATCATTGCGGTGAACAAGTGGGATGCGATCGAAAAGAATGACAAGACGATCTATCGCTTTACTGAGAAGATCCGTGAAACGTTGAGCTTTATGCCCTATGCGGAGATCCTGTTCATTTCGGCACAGACCGGTCAGCGAATGAATAAACTGTTCGAGACGATCGACGTCGTGAGTGAGAATCATGCCATGCGTGTTCAGACGGGCGTGCTCAATGAGATCATGACTGAGGCCGTTGCAATGCAGCAGCCCCCGACCGATAAGGGTAAGCGCCTGAAGCTTTACTACATCACACAGGTGGCCGTAAAACCTCCGACCTTTGTCATTTTTGTGAATGACAAGGAACTGATGCATTTTTCTTATACAAGATATATTGAGAATCAGATCCGTGAGACCTTTGGATTTCGCGGAACGCCGCTTCGGTTCATCATCCGAGAGCGCAATGAAGAAAAGTAAAGACTTGCGAAGGAGATCTTAGAGATGTTAGCACGTGTTGCTGCAGTTTTGATCGGATATGTTTTTGGATTGTTTCAGACGGCTTTCTTTTATGGAAAGCTGAAAGGAATTGACATCAGGGAGCACGGGAGCGGCAATTCGGGCACGACCAATGCGCTTCGCGTCCTTGGGCGCAAAGCAGGACTGATCGTATTCTTGGGGGACTGCCTGAAGTGCATATTTGCGGCGCTGTTGGTAAGGGCTATATTCGGTCAGAGCCATGAAGAGATCATCAAGCTCCTTTGCCTCTATACGGGCGCCGGCACCATTTTGGGACACAATTATCCGTTCTACATGAACTTTAAGGGCGGTAAGGGAATTGCGGCGACTGCCGGTATGATGATCGCATTTGACCCCTGGTTTACGCTGGTCGGCGTGATCACCTTCTTTGGACTGTTTTTCATCACGCATTTGGTGTCCCTTTGTTCCGTCGTGACTTATCTTGTATTGTTCCTGATGATGATCATTTGCGGACAGTGCGGATACTTTGATGGGTTTACGCAGGCCAACGTCATCGAGGCATATATTTTATTCCTCTTGCTCACGGCGCTGGCGATTTGGAAGCATCGCGAGAATATCGTCAGACTGATCAAGGGCACGGAGAGAAAAACCTATCTTTCCAAGAAGAATAAGGAAAAGAATCTGGAAAAGGATCCTGAAGAGCTGCAGGTAAAGACTTCGGAAAACTGATCGGGCTTAAGGAGGGTGTTATGGCAAGAGTTTGTGTTTTGGGAGGCGGAACCTGGGGCATCGCCCTGGCCGCACTGCTTTCAAATAATGGGCATGAGGTGACCGTATGGTCTGCCGTTGAAAAAGAGATCGCGGCGCTTCGAAAGGACCATGCGCATCCGAGTCTTCCGGGCGTTGTTTTGCCTGAGGACATCAAGTATACGATGGATGATGAGGAAGCGATCAAGGGCCAGAGCATTCTGGTGATGGCGGTTGCGAGTGCCTTTACCAGAAGAACGGCTGACAGTATCTCCATGCTTGTCAAGAAAGGCCAGATCATCGTGAACGTGGCAAAGGGCATTGAAGAAGCAACCATGAAGACGCTTTCCCAGGTCATTGAGGATGAGATTCCGCAGGCTGACGTTGCAGTTCTGTCCGGACCTTCTCACGCGGAAGAGGTGAGCAGAGGACTTCCCACGACGGTCGTTGTCGGCGCAAAGAGCAGGGAGACGGCAGAATATATTCAGAACGTGTTTATGAGTCCGGTGTTCCGTGTCTATACAAGTCCTGACGTGTTGGGCATCGAGCTTGGCGGATCCTTAAAGAACGTGGTTGCACTTGCAGCCGGCATTGCAGACGGCCTTGGCTATGGAGACAATGCAAAGGCGGCGCTGATCACGCGTGGCATTACCGAGATTTCGCGTCTTGGAACGGCCATGGGCGGACAGGCGGAAACCTTCAGCGGATTGACCGGCATCGGCGATCTGATCGTAACCTGCGCGAGCATGCATTCCAGAAACAGACGCGCGGGAATCCTGATCGGACAGGGCAAAACCTATCAGGAGGCCATGGCCGAGGTCAATCAGGTGGTTGAGGGTGTTTACAGTGCAAAGGCTGCCATGAAGCTGGCGGAAAAATATAAGGTGCAGCTCCCCATCATTGAACAGGTCAATCATGTTTTGTTCGAAGGAAAGAGTCCTGCACAGGCCGTGAAGGAACTGATGCTCAGAGACAAAAAGAGCGAGGTATCCGTGGCGAGCTGGAACTAAGATCATAGTGCTTAAGTTAACAAAGATATCTTCCAACAACTGGGATCTTTCGAAGAAGCGTTGCCAGGACGGCGCTGAGGACAAAGCAGATCACAAGTGCGACAAGCGCCGCGAGAACGGGATTCATGATTCCGAAGAGCGGGCTGACAAGCTTTGACTCCATAATGGCCAGATGGATCAGATAAATGCCAAGTGTGCTTTTGGAAAGCGACAAAACAAACTGACCAAACGTTTTGTGCTTTTCAAAATAGATGCGCTTGGCATTTTCGTTTTTGCAGAAGAAGCGGAAGATCGCGACCGTCATGAGGAAGGTGAAAAGCCCAAAGCTATTGGTAAATTCGCTCATGGGAACGCCTTCTTTTCTCGACTGCATGGCGCTGACGACAACGTTGACGACCATGCAAACGGGAAAGAGGATCGCAAGCATGCGATCAACGATTTTGGAGAGCTCATATTGCGTCAGGTAATGCCCTAAAATGAAATATCCAAGATAGCTGCAGACCATCGGAATGTTGAACGAATCCATAAGCGAAAGGACCTGCGGCGTTTTCACGAAGACGCGAACCGTCGTAAACAGCACTTCGAATATCACGAAAAGAAGCAGGAAATATTCAAGCTCCTTGCGAGTGCAGGCATGGACCATTCTTCGAAGCAGGGGGACGAGCGCATAGATTCCGATCATCATGGGAAGATACCAAAGATGATAATGTCCGGAAAGAATGCATTTGAGATAATCCTTTACGGAATATACTTCCGGATGGAGCGTCAGATACCCGAGCGTGCCATAGAGGAAGGACCATACCGCGTAAAGGATGAAAAGTCGGAGAATATAATGCGTCCAGAGGCGCTTTGTCGAGAGGAGCCGATCCTTCGAGAGAAACAGGGCACCGCTTAGCATCACGAAAATTGGGACGCCAAAACGAGAAAGCACGTTGATCGCATTGGTCAGAAACCAATCCGTGCTCTCTAAGGGAAGGTCATACCAACGCTGCGCCGTCGCATGAAGCACCACGACGCTGAAGGCGGCCAGGATTCTAAGAAGATCAAAGGAATAAAGGCGTTTTGTCTGTTCCATAACTCCCTCTTTTTGTCTGTCATCTTGCAATAAACTCACTAAAGCCATTATATAGGCTTTTGAATGTGAATTCAACAGGATTTTGCAAGGCGGATTCGTGCGTTTCGATTGATTTTTGACAAGGGAGTACGTTATAATAAATACTGTTTAGAAATTCAATGAAGTAAGAGCCATATTGGCAGATTGTGAGGACAACCGTGGAAGGAATGAATTTTCAGGGCACGAAGGAATATGTGGCAAGCCAAGAGCTGATGGCAAGCGTGAACATCGCGATCGCATTAAAAAAGCCGCTTCTTATAAAGGGTGAGCCTGGTACGGGCAAGACCATGCTTGCAGAGGCCGTTGCCAAAAACCTTGGCAAGAGGCTGATCATTTGGAATATCAAATCGACGACGAAGGCGCAGGAAGGCCTTTACGTTTATGACACTATTCAGCGTCTCTATGACGGCCAGTTTGGCGTAGAAGGCGTGGATGACATCGCCAAGTACATCAAGCTTGGAAAGCTTGGCGAAGCATTTGCTTCCGAGGATCAGGTGGTGCTTTTGATCGATGAGATCGACAAGGCAGACCTGGAGTTCCCCAATGACCTTTTGTGGGAGCTGGATCAGATGGAATTCTACATCAACGAGACGAAGCGTACCATCAAGGCAAAGCATCGTCCCATCGTGATCATTACGTCCAATGCGGAAAAGGAGTTGCCGGATGCATTCCTTCGACGTTGCATTTTCCATTACATTGATTTCCCTGACAAGGCGTTAATGGAAGAGATCGTAAAGGTGCACTTCCCGAACGTGGAAGAAAACCTGTTAAAGCAGGCAATGGATGCCTTTTATGAGATCCGTTCTATACACGACATCCGTAAGAAACCCAGCACTTCTGAACTGATCGATTGGGTGAATGCGCTCCAGATCGGCGGGATTTCCGCGGATCGGATCAAAGCAGAGTTGCCGTTTGTCGGCGTGGTCGTAAAGAAGGATGAAGATCTCGAGCTTGTAAAGCACGGAAACCACTAAGGAAAGGAACGCGGAAGGCATGTTTACGGAGTTCTTCGAAAACTTAAGAGGAAAAGGGCTTCACGTGACCTTTGGCGAGTTTTTGACGTTGCAGGAGGCCTTAGATAAAGGGCTTTGCGGCAGTTCTCTTACGCAGTTTTATTATGTCGCCCGCATGATCCTTGTAAAATCCGAAACGGATTATGACAAGTTTGACATGGCCTTTGAGGAGTGCTTTAAGCCTGCCCAGAAGGAGACGGAGGTCGGCGCGCAGATGCTGCGCTGGCTGGATAAGTCTGACATGCTTGAGCTTGCCCATGAGGAAGCCAGGGCGCATCTGAATCAGATGGAAGACATTCAGGTCGACAAGGAGATGGTGGAAGAGACCTTTAAGCAACGTCTTCGTGACCAGAATGAAGAGCATAACGGCGGAAGCTTTTGGATCGGTACCATGGGAAAAACCTCCTTCGGTAACATGGGCGGTAACGTCGGCGGCGTTCGCGTCGGCGGACAGACGGGATATCAATCCGCATTCTCCGTTGTGGGGGCGAGAAAATATCGCGATTTCAGAGATGACAGAGTGCTTGATAATCGTCAGTTCCAGCTGGCATTCCGAAAGCTGCGGCAGTTCTCGTCAAGGCTTGACATTCCGGAGACGGAGCTAGATATTGACGGCACGGTGGACAAGACCTGTAACAATGGCGGGTGCCTACAGATTGTCATGAAAAAGCCTCGCAAAAACGCCGTGAAACTCTTGCTGCTCATGGATTCGGGCGGTACGATGATTCCCTTTAGCAGCCTTTTGAATGACCTGTTCCAGGCAGTGCATAAGTCCAATCATTACAAGGACGTAAAGACCTACTATTTCCACAACTGCATCTACAGTAAGGTTTATAAGACGCCTGAGTGCGAGAACGGTGACTGGGTGGACACGGAGTGGATGTTCCGCAACGTGGACAGCGATTACAAGGTGATCATTGTGGGAGACGCCGCAATGGCACCGGAGGAGCTTTATTCTGACACTGGCAACTATCGCGGACCGAATGGCGGGCTTTCAGGCTGGCAGTGGCTAGGTCAGATCAAACGCCATTACAAAAAGGTCGTTTGGCTCAATCCAAAGATGGCGCCGGGACGCGCGCCTTGGCGTGAGGCAGAGACTGCGATCAAGGAACTTTTCCCCATGTACAAGCTGACCGTGGATGGGCTCAATCAGGCCATGGTGAAGCTTATGGTAAACAGATAATTCCAAAGAAGTGCTTGACAAAGCACGGAGGATGATTTAATATCACAATATCATAAACAAATGCGATGAAGAGAAAGAGTACCAAGAGGGAACTTTTGACAGAGAGCAGCCGGCCGGTGAGAGGCGCGAAAAGTCTTTTGGGAATACATCTCGGAGCAGCAACCCAAAACCTTTCGGGAGTAGGCGTTGACGGTGGTCCCCGATATCGGACAAGAGTATTGTTGGATACTCGCTGAGCCATATGTCGCGAGGCATGTGGGAACAAAGGTGGTAACGTGAGTGAGGGCTCACCCTTTTGAAAAGGGTGGGCCCCGTATGTTTTTAAAACCCTCCCTGAAAAACCCTAAAACATCGCCTAAAGGGCAGAAAGAGAGGAAATGAGATGACTATTTTTGACGAACTGAAGGCCAGAGGACTTCTGGCACAGCTGACGGACGAGGACGAGATCAAGGAACTGATCAACAACGGGAAGGCCGTATTCTATATTGGCTTTGACCCGACTGCTGACAGCCTTCACGTAGGACACTTCATGGCTCTTTGCCTGATGAAGCGTCTGCAGATGGCTGGCAACCGCCCCATTGCACTGATCGGCGGCGGCACGGCCATGATCGGCGATCCTTCTGGCAGAAGCGACATGCGTACCATGATGACCGTGGAGCAGATCGACCACAACTGCGAATGCTTTAAGAAGCAGATGAGCCGCTTCATCGAATTCGGCGAAGGCAAGGCCATGATGGTAAACAATGCAGACTGGCTCAGGGGCCTGAACTACATTGAGTTCCTGCGCGAGGTGGGAGCACATTTCTCCGTAAACCGCATGCTTACCGCTGAGTGCTACAAGCAGCGTATGGAGAAGGGACTGAGCTTCCTTGAGTTTAACTACATGATCTTGCAGAGCTACGATTTCCTGGAGCTCTTCCAGCGCTACGGCTGTAATCTGCAGTTTGGCGGCGACGACCAGTGGAGCAACATGCTGGGTGGCACGGAGCTGATCCGCAGAAAGCTTGGAAAGAACGCTTGCGCAATGACCATCACGTTGCTCCTCAATTCCGAGGGCAAGAAGATGGGCAAGACCCAGAAGGGTGCCGTATGGCTGGATCCCGAAAAGACTTCTCCCTTCGAGTTTTACCAGTACTGGAGAAACGTGGGCGACGAAGACGTGCTCAAGTGCATGCGTATGCTGACCTTCCTGCCTCTTGAGCAGATCGATGAGATGGACAAGTGGGAAGGAAGCCAGTTGAACACCGCTAAGGAAATCCTTGCCTTTGAACTGACAAAGCTTGTACACGGCGAGGAGGAAGCACTAAAGGCACAGGAGAGCGCCAAGGCACTTTTTGCAGGCGGCGGAGACGATGCAAACATGCCGACCTATGAGTTACAGGATTCGGATTTCCTGAACGGAAAGATCGATATTCTTGGCGTTCTTGCGAGTTCCGGACTTTGCGCTTCGAGAAGCGAGGCGAGACGTGCCGTTGAGCAGGGAGGCGTGACCGTGGATGGTGAAAAGGTGGCAGACGTAAAGCTTACCTTTGATCCTGAGAGATTCGCCGGAGAGGGCATGATCGTAAAAAGAGGAAAGAAGAATTTTAAGAGAATTATCAAGGCATAAATCTTCGAAAGGAATTGATTTTCCGCCAGAAAAAAGGTATACTCTAAGAGTGGGATCACTTATCGCTAAAAGTTGATCATGAAAAGGAAGCTTGGCCATGGAAAATCTGACGAAAGCCGAAGAAAAGCTACGTAAAACATTGGCGCAGGTACGCGAAAAAACTGATTTTTCGCCGCTTGTAGCACTTGTCCTCGGATCGGGGCTTGGTGATTTTGCGCAGCAACTTAAGGTGGAGTCAGAGATTGCATATGCCGAGCTTTCTGATTTTCCGGTTTCCACCGTTTCGGGACATGAGGGAAAATTCATTTTTGGTTATCTCGGCGACGTTCCCGTGGTCTGCATGAAAGGGCGCGTACATTATTACGAAGGCTATTCCATGAGCGACGTGGTGCTACCGATCCGACTGATGGGCCTTCTGGGAGCGAAGATCCTGTTTTTGACCAATGCTTCAGGCGGCTTAAATGAAAGCTTTCATGCGGGCGACCTGATGATGATCACCGATCATGTTTCGATCTTCGTTCCGAATCCTTTGATCGGACCCAATGCGCAGACGCTCGGGACCAGATTCCCTGACATGACGCATGTTTATGACAAAGCGCTTTGCGAAATCCTTAAGGAAGCAGCAAAGGAGAGTGACGTTCCTCTGCAGGAGGGCGTTTACACGCAGCTGACGGGGCCTTCCTATGAAAGCCCTGCGGAGATCAAGTTGCTCCGCACCCTTGGAACGGATGCCGTCGGCATGAGTACGGTGGTGGAAGCGATCGCGGCAAATCACATGGGGCTTAAGATCTGTGGCGTTTCCTGTATCTGCAACATGGCTGCAGGAATGACGGGCAAGCCCTTGAGTCACCAGGAGGTCAAGGAAGCAGCTGACGCGGCATCAAAGAGCTTTACGAAGCTTGTTTCCTGTGCAATCACAAAAATGGGGAAGAGATCATGGTAGAAGGATTTGACGTAAGGAAACTTATCCTGCAGGCCTTTGGGGCCAGAACGAAAGCATATGCACCCTATTCGGGCTTTTGCGTTGGAGCGGCGCTGCTTTCCGCACAGGGGCGCGTTTATCCCGGATGCAACATTGAGAACGCCTCGTATGGTGGAACGGTCTGCGCTGAACGCGTGGCATTCTTTCGTGCCGTACAGGAGGGGGAGCGGGACTTTACGGCAATCGCGATCGTTGGCGCACCGAATGATGCCAAGGCGGAAGTATATGCATATCCCTGCGGCATCTGCAGACAGGTCATGAGCGAATTCTGCGATGAAGATTTTATGATCATTGTTGCAAAGAGCCCGGAAGATTTTAGAGTCTATTCTTTGGGGGAGATGCTTCCGCACGGCTTTGCACTTTAAGATGGATGGTACCTGCGTGGGGCGGGTTCATCATAAAGCTTATCTCTAATAAACTATAATGATAGGAGGGAAAATCATGTTAGAGAAGGTATTTAAGCTCAAAGAGAACGGCACGACGGTCCGCACAGAGATCATCGCCGGTCTCACCACGTTCATGACGATGGCATATATCATCGCCCTGAACCCCAATCTGCTGACAGGCTTTGGCGCTGAAGGAATGGACCTTTGGAATGGCGTCTTCATGGCAACCTGTCTTGCATCTGCCGTTGGTATGCTGGTTATGGCATTCGCGGCAAATAAGCCCTTTGCAATGGCGCCCGGCATGGGCCTCAACAGCTTCTTTGCAGTTGTTGTAGGTCAGATCGTCGGCATCACCGGACTGACTTATCTGAAAGCTTATCAGGCAGCCCTGGTGATCATCTTCGTGGAAGGTATCATTTTCATCGTGCTTTCCGTATTCAAGGTTCGCGAAAAGATCGTGGAAGCTATTCCTCTTGGCGTTCGCCTTGGCATTGCGCCCGCGATCGGCATCATGCTCCTGAACATCGGTCTTGGCTCCAATGCGGGCGTATATTCCGACAAGGGTGGCCCCTTCTTCATGATGCGTGATTTCTTTGGTTCCTTGACCGCAGGCATGGCTAAGGATACCATGGGAAGCGGCTATGGCCAGATGGTGCTTTACGTTGCAACCGCTTTTATCGGCCTGTTTGCAATCATCATTCTTGCACAAAAGGGCGTTAAGGCAGCCGTGATCCTTGGCATGCTCATCGCAAGCGTTATTTACTGGATAGGAGATCTTGTATTCCTTGGCGAAAATCCTTTCGCTAGCCTTGCAGAAGCATCCTTCGTTCCGCCTTTCGCTGACATGGCAAATACGACCCTGTTCAAGCTGAACTTCAAGGGCTTTGCTGAGATCGGATGGTTTACGGTCATCACCTTGGTCGTTACCTTCTGCATCATTGACATGTTTGATACCATTGGAACCCTTGTTGGTACGGCGAGCCGTGCAGGCATGCTCGACAAGGACGGCAAGATGCCGAAGATGAAAGAGGCACTACTTGCTGACGCAGTTGGTACCGTAACTGGTTCCGTAACTGGTACCTCCACCGTTACGACCTTTATTGAATCTGCATCCGGCGTGGAAGCAGGCGGACGCACCGGTCTGACCGCACTGACCACCGCAGTGATGTTCATTGCTTGTATCTTTATCGCACCCATCGCAGCCATCATTCCTTCCCCTGCAACCTCTGCAGCACTGATCTATGTTGGTCTTCTGATGATGAGTGGCCTTAAGAACATTAAGTTTGACGATATTACCCAGTCTGTTCCCGTGGGTCTGATGCTGATCGCAATGCCGATCTCCAGCTCCATCGGACATGCCATCGGTATCGGCCTGATCAGCTACACCGTGATCAAACTCTTCACCGGCAAGGCAAAGGACGTTTCCATCCTGACTTACGTGCTCAGCGCGATCTTCCTTGTGAAGTTCTTCCTGGCAGCATAAAAGGTCAGAGCTCTTAGTTTGACATAAAATCAAATGGCGGGCAAACTCCAAAAAGGAGCTGCCCGCCTTTTCAAAGGATAAGGAAAGACATCATGGAGTACTTGATATTTTTTGCGCTTGCCGCAGCGTTTATCGCGGCAGTGCTCATCAAAAATGCATATAACGAATGGAAAAAAGCAAAGCTTTTCAAGATCAGTCTTCGGGAAAACTACGGTGAGCTCAGAAAGCGAGACGAGAACCTGGAGCGCTTCGCCCGCATGGGCAGCTATTATAAAAAGCATCCGGAAGAGGGACAGATTGACGACATTACCTGGAATGACCTTGGTATGGATGACATATTCCGAAGCATGAATCACACTTATTCGGCATCGGGCGAAGAATACCTTTATCATACGCTTCGTAGCGCGGGGAAAAGCGAAGAGGAGCTTTCGGAGCTTGAGAGTTTGATACAATATTTTGACAGTCACGAGGAGGAACGCGTACAGGTTCAGGTTCTCATGGCAAAGCTTGGCTACATGGGGAAATTCTCCATTTATGATTATCTGGACAATCTGGATATCCTGGGAGTACGCTCGAACAAGAAAGCAATCCTGTGTGATCTTTTGTTCGTGCCTCTCATTGTTTTATTGCCTTTTACATTCAGCTATGCGCTGATCGGCATCATTGCGCTGATGCTGTTTAACATCGTCACGTATTTTCGCGAAAAGAGCGAAATTGAACCATATATCGTTAGTTTTAAGTATGTTCTGAAGCTCCTTGACATCGCTGAAAAGGTGGAGAAACTGAGCCTTGAAGAGGAGACAAACGGCTTAGAGGCCATGCGAGGTGAGCTGCGCGAGCTGGGAGACCGCATGAAACCGCTTCAACGAGGCTCTTACTGGGTTGTTTCCGGACAGGGTTCTTTATCGGGAAATCCCGTGGATCTTTTGAATGATTATATCAAAATGACTTTTCACGTGGACCTCATTCGGTTCAATCAGATGCTGAAATTCCTGCGGGAGCACTATGAGGAAGTGGATGGCATCAATACGATCCTTGGAAAATGCGAGACGGCCATCTCTATTGGCGCATTTCGCGTTTCACTGCAGAGAACGAACGGATATTGCATTCCAAGATTCCTTTCTGAAGAAGATAAATCGCTATGGATGGAGGAAGGATATCATCCCTTGCTTTCCGAGCCCGTAAAGAACTCCGTAAAGACACGGAATGGCGTACTCCTTACCGGATCAAACGCTTCTGGAAAATCCACCTTTCTTAAGACCGTCGCAATCAATGCGCTGCTTGCACAGACCATTCATACCTGCACGGCCAACGCATGGGAAGCACCGCTTTTTCGGATCTTTTCCTCCATGTCGCTTCGCGATGACTTAGAGAGCGGCGACAGTTATTACGTGGTTGAGATCAAATCCTTAAAGAGGATACTGACTGCGGCGAAGGAAGAGGGAAGGATCGTCCTTTGCTTCGTGGATGAAGTGCTGCGCGGCACCAATACTGTTGAGCGTATCGCAGCTTCCACGCAAATCCTAAAGAGTCTGCATGGAAATAGAATCCTTTGTTTTGCAGCAACCCATGACGTGGAACTCACGGAACTTTTGAAGCGAGAATTTGACAACTATCATTTTGAAGAAGACGTAAAGGATGGCGACGTTTCCTTTGAATACAGGCTTCTGGAAGGCAAGGCAACGACGCGCAATGCCATAAAGCTTTTGGAAATCATGGGCTATGACGCCGAGATCACTGAAATGGCACAAAAGCGTGCGGAGGACTTTATGCAGACGGGGAAATGGTCTTGACTTTAGGGCGTTCCTTCGATAGTATGAATTAGTAGATAAAGCGGCAAGGCCGCGGAAGTGAGGTGTTCTCATGCAGTTTTTGAGTGCGTTGTTAAGCTATGGACTGGTCATTCTGTGCTTTGTAGTCGTGGCCGTAGCTGGGGTCTTTCTTGGGCTTTTCATGCGTAAGAGAAAGGATGCTAAGCTGGAAAGAGAGAAGAAGGAAGAATGGCAAGAAGCGCAGGACAAAAACTAAAGCTTTTGTATTTGCTAAGACTTCTTTACGAGGAAGGCAGTGAAGACAGCCCGGTCGCAGTAAGCCGAATGATCGAGTATCTTTCCGCTCAAGGCATTAGTGCGGAACGGAAGAGCATCTATGATGACATGGAAAAGCTGGTGGATTTTGGCTTCGACGTCATAAAGAATGGCAGCAATCGCACGGGTGGCGGATACTATCTTGGCGAGCGGGAATTTGAACTGCCTGAGCTAAAGCTCCTGGTAGATGCCGTTTTGTCTTCCCGTTTTATCACCATGAAGAAAACGAGGGAACTGATCGAAAAGCTGGAACGCATGGCCGGAAAACGGGATGCGGGAAAGCTACAAAGAGAGGTTCACGTCGTCGGTCGGGCCAAGACGGAAAATGAAGGGGTCTATTACAGCGTTGATGCCATTCACAATGGCATGCAGGGAAATCGACAGATCGAGTTTACCTATATGGATTGGAACGTGAAAAAGGAGATGGTACCGCGCTCTGCGTCTAAGCGTATCGTCAGTCCCTGGGCGCTCCTTTGGAACAATGAATATTATTATTTGATCGCATATGATGAAGAAAGCAAGGGCGTGAAGCATTTTCGCGTTGACAAGATGAGTGACGTCTGCGTGACGGAAAAAACACGTAAGGGCGCAAAGGAGTTTCAAAAGATCGACCTGGCTTCCTATTCCAATCAGACCTTTGGAATGTTTGGAGGAAGAGAGGAGCTTGTCACCTTATCTTTGCCAATACACCTTACGGGAGTCGTGATTGACCGCTTTGGTAAAGACATAGCGCTCAGAGAAATGCCGGATGGCAAGATCCGCGTCAGGACAAGACTTGCAGTATCCGGACAATTTTTCGGATGGATGGCGGGCCTTGGGAAGGACGCAAAGATCGTGAGTCCGGACCGGGTCAGGCTGGAATATCGAAGTTATCTCGAAGAAATCGTCAAAAATTGTTTTGACCCAATTGAATCATGAAACAGTTAGGAAAAGGTGTCTAAAATTCTAGGCACCTTTTCTGTACGTTTGTACGTTGACAATAAAGATTGATTCTTCTTATAATGAATAAGCTGGTACAATATCTAGGATCATTTGTAAAAATCTTATCTATATCTTGTGGGGAGGTCGAACGTATGAGCAGCAATTTTGATCACGCACAGCAAGCAGATGAAGTGGATTACGGGAAGGAATATCGTCCTTCCAAAGAAGTATTTGTCATCAAAAAAGACGGGAGCAAAGAGGCCTTCAACGTACAGAAGGTCATCAATGCGGTTGGAAAGAGTGCATATCGTGCCCTGACAAAGTTTACTGAGGAAGAAAAGAGAAGCATTTGTCAGCACGTGATCGATAAGGTAAATGAATTTGAGAGCAATGAGATCCCGATCGCGATCATGCACAATGTCGTGGAATCCGCCCTTGAGGAAGTAAAGCCCATTGTTGCAAAGAGCTATCGCGATTATCGAAATTATAAACAGGACTTTGTCCGCATGATGGATGACGTTTATAAGAAGAGCCAGTCCATCATGTACATTGGCGATAAGGAGAACGCAAACACGGACTCCGCCTTGGTTTCCACGAAGAGAAGCCTGGTGTTCAATCAGTTCAATAAGGAGCTTTATCAGAAGTTCTTCATGACGACGGAAGAGATCCAGGCATGTCGCGACGGATATATTTACGTTCATGACATGAGCGCAAGACGCGACACCATGAACTGCTGTCTGTTTGACGTACAGAGCGTACTCACCGGCGGATTTGAAATGGGTAACATTTGGTACAATGAGCCCAAGACTCTGGACACGGCATTTGACGTGATCGGAGACATCGTTCTGTCGGCCGCAAGCCAGCAGTACGGCGGATTTACCGTTCCCGAAGTGGACAAGATCCTTGAGCCTTATGCTGAGAAGTCTTATAAGAAGTATTTTGACAAGTACGTGGGACTTGGCATCGGGGAGGAGAAGGCCGCGGAAGTTGCTCTCGCCGACGTGACCAGAGACTTTGAGCAGGGCTTCCAGGGCTGGGAGTATAAATTCAACACCGTTGCATCCTCCCGCGGCGACTATCCTTTCATCACCGTGACCGCAGGACTTGGAACGGGACGTTTTGCGAAGATCGGCACGATCCAGATGCTGAACGTGAGAAGAAAGGGCCAGGGCAAGGAAAACTGCAAGAAGCCCGTGCTCTTCCCCAAGATCGTATTCCTTTATGATGAGAACCTGCATGGCCCCGGAAAGCCCATGGAGGATGTGTTCAATGCTGGCGTGGAATGCTCTGCAAAGACCATGTATCCCGACTGGCTGAGCCTGACCGGTAAAGGCTACGTGGCAAGCATGTACAAGCAGTATGGCAGAGTGGTATCCCCGATGGGATGCCGTGCCTTCCTTTCTCCTTGGTATGAAAGAGGCGGAATGCATCCTGCGGATGATGACGACAAGCCAATTTTCGTTGGCCGCTTTAACATCGGCGCCGTGTCGCTCCATCTGCCGATGATTCTTGAGAAGTCTCGTAAGGAGAGCAGGGATTTCTATGAAGTGCTGGATTACTACCTGAATCTGATCCGCCAGCTGCATATCCGTACCTATGCATATCTTGGCGAAATGCGTGCCTCCACCAACCCGCTGGCTTATTGTGAGGGCGGATTCCTTGGCGGACACCTAAAGCTCACGGACAAGATCAAGCCGCTACTTAAGGCTGCAACTGCAAGCTTTGGCATTACGGCGTTAAATGAGCTTCAGGAGCTTTATAATGGCAAGTCACTTGTGGAAGATGGCGCCTTTGCCGTAGAAGTGATGGAGCACATCAACAAGAAGATCGCAGAGTTCAAGGAAGCAGACGGAAACCTCTATGCGATCTACGGCACGCCTGCTGAAAGCCTCTGCGGCCTTCAGGTAAAGCAATTCCGTAAGAAATACGGCATTATCGAAGGCGTTTCCGACAGAGAGTACGTCAGCAATTCCTTCCATTGCCACGTGACGGAGAACATTACTCCGATCCAAAAGCAGGATCTTGAGAATCGCTTCTGGGATCTGGCAAACGGCGGAAAGATCCAGTACGTAAAGTACCCGATCGATTACAACATTGAAGCCGTGAAATCCTTGATCCACAGAGCCATGGACATGGGCTTTTACGAGGGCGTGAACCTTTCTCTGGCATATTGTGACGATTGCGGTCACCAGGAGCTGGAGATGGATGTTTGTCCGAAGTGCGGAAGCAGGAATCTGACGAAGATCGACCGCATGAACGGCTATCTGTCCTATTCAAGAGTCCATGGAGACAGCCGCCTCAACGATGCAAAGATGGCGGAGATCAAAGAAAGAGTGTCCATGTAAGAAGATCAGAAACGGAGCGTTAAAGCATTATGCGTTATCATAACATCACCAAGGATGACATGTTAAACGGTGACGGACTGCGCGTGGTCCTTTGGGTGGCCGGATGTCAGCATTGCTGCAAGGAATGCCACAACCCGATCACCTGGGATCCGGATGGCGGCCTGCCCTTTGACGAGGCAGCAAAGCAGGAGATTTTTGAGCAGCTTGAAAAAAGCTATATTTCCGGCATCACTTTTTCGGGCGGAGATCCCTTGCATCCCGCAAATCGTGCCGACGTAAGGAGCCTTATGGAGGAGATCAAGGCAAAGTATCCAAACAAGACGATCTGGCTCTATACCGGTGATTCCTGGGAGGATATCTATCAATATCCCATGATGAAATTCGTGGACGTTCTCGTGGACGGCGAATTCCACATTGAGGAAAGAGATCCGCAGCTTCTCTGGAAGGGGAGCAAGAACCAGCGCGTGATCAAGGTCCAGGAAAGCCTTGCCAAGGAGGATCCGACGATCCCGATATTGCACTGCGGAGATTATACGAGAGAACCCATGACGGCGCCGCAAACCCTGCAGGATGCACCCGTATCCTCATGTCTTTTGTGATCACGCCCTGAGAAAACCATTCAAATTCAGCTTAGGAGGCCTTCGTGAAGAGGATCGCTCAATTTTTCAAAGTCAGCAAAGAACAATTCTTAGGAGCCATGCGGGACGATCATCCCCAGTATTCCGAGCAGGAACTCCTTGACATGTATGAATCCATAAAGTTGCCGCAGCGTGCGACAAAAGGCAGCGCAGGCTATGATTTCTTCGCACCTTTTGCATTTACCCTGCCGGCCGGAAGTTCGATCAAGATTCCTACCGGGATCCGTGCAAAGATGGACGAAGACTGGGTGCTGAAGCTCTATCCGAGAAGCGGCTTGGGCTTTAAGTACCGCCTCCAGATGAATAACACGGTCGGGATCATTGACAGCGACTATTATTATTCCGACAATGAAGGGCATATTTTCATCAAGATGACCAATGACTCGAGGGAGAGAAAGACCGTCGAGGTAGCCGCCGGAAGCGGCTTTGCACAAGGGATCTTTTTGGAATATGGCATCACCGTGGATGATGATGCGCAGGGCATTCGAAACGGCGGCTTTGGCAGCACGACAAAGTCATAAGAAGAACAAGCGGTGACCAAACTTGGTCACTGCTTTTTTGTAAAGGAATTTTATCAAAGATTTGGCTTGAAATCATGGCCTTTGCAAGGTATACTTTTACAGGAAGAAATGAAAGCAGAGGAAAAAGTTTTTGGGAAGTGAAAGTTTTTTGAAAGACGTTTCCTTGGCGCCAGGCGCGCCGGAGGAAGAACCCGCGCGCCAGTATTATTATATGGCGCTTCTTAGCGACCTTGTAAGTCAGAGGGCGAAAGAAATCGGAAGAGACCTTACCGCATGCGTCGTGACCTTTGGGTGTCAGATGAATGCAAGGGATTCCGAGAAGCTTTGCGGGATCCTGAAAAAGACGGGTTTTGTGCTTTCGGAGGATGAGAATTCTGATTTTGTGATCTATAACACCTGTACGGTCCGCGACAATGCGGATCAAAAGGTTTACGGCCGTCTTGGCGTTCTTGGGAATTACAAGAAAAAGAATCCTGGCATGAAGATCGCGCTTTGTGGCTGCATGACGCAGGAAGCCTCGGCGGTAGAAAAGATCAAGGCCAGTTATCCTTTTGTGGATCTGGTCTTTGGAACGCATAATCTATATGAGTTCGCCGAGCTTGTTTACAAGTGTTTTTCGAAAAAAGGCATGCTCGTCGAAGTATGGGAGGGAACGGATCGCATCGTGGAAGATCTGCCCGTGGACCGCAAATATCCCTTTAAATCAGGCATTAACATCATGTTTGGCTGTAATAATTTCTGCAGCTATTGCATTGTTCCTTATGTGCGAGGCAGGGAGAGAAGCAGGGAACCGAAAGAGATCCTTCGCGAGATCGAGCAGCTTGTCGCTGATGGCGTCGTTGAGATCATGTTGCTTGGTCAGAACGTGAATTCCTACGGCAAAAACCTTGAAAACGGCATTACGTTCGCGCAGCTTCTTCGGGAGGTCGAAAAGATTGAAGGCCTTCACAGGATCCGTTTTATGACTTCGCATCCCAAGGACCTCTCTGATGAGCTCATCTGCGTGATGAAGGAGTCAAAAAAGATCTGCAGACATTTGCATTTGCCGCTTCAGGCAGGGTCTGACCGCGTCTTAAAGACCATGAATCGGTGCTATACAAAAGAGCAATACCTTGCGCTTGTGGAGAAGATCAGGAAGGAAATCCCTGACATTTCCATCACGACGGACATTATTGTCGGGTTCCCCGGAGAGACCAGGGAAGACGTCAAAGAGACCATTGACGTGATCCGCAAGGCGCAATATGACAATGCATTTACGTTCATTTATTCAAAGCGAACCGGAACGCCTGCTGCCAAGATGGAACAGGTGCCTGAGGATCAGGTACATGAAGAGTTTGATGAAGTGTTAAAGTGCGTGCAGGACATGGCAAGAGAGCGCATTGTCAGATTTGAAGGACGCGTGATGGAAGCCCTTGTGGAAGAAGAAAACACGGGGAAAAATGCGGCTGACGCGCTGCGGGAGATGGGAGCGAAAGAGGGAGAAATACTTCTGACGGGTCGCCTTTCGAACAATACGATCGTTCATTTCCCCGGAAACGCTTCTCAGATAGGGACCTTTGTGAACGTGCGTCTCGATAAGTGTCACGGTTTTTACTATTTTGGACACATCGTAACGGAGCAGAACGCCTAAAACAAGAAAGGATAAGAAAAGGTGAAGAAGAAAAAAGCATATTTGGAATGCCTTCGCGTTTTCTCGATCATAGGCGTGATCTATTGCCACACGGCGGCGCGAGGGCTGACGCTCTATGAAGTGACGGACGTTCCGTTTGAATATTGGTTCAGTAAGATCGCGCTATTGTTTTCACAGGTTTGCGTGCCTATCTTTTTCATGATCTCAGGTGCGCTCCTCCTGCCAAGAAAAGAAGATTTACAAACGCATTTAAGACATCGCGTTCTTCGGTTTTCCGTCATCACGGTCCTGGCAATCTTTCTGCAGTACTTGTATGAAATCGCGGGGCATCCGATCTATGCGATGTGGCATCCGGAGGAACCTGTGTTCCGATCGTCCTTTTCGTTTTCAGACCTTTGGACAATGTTTCATTCCACGGGCGCGATCTATCAGCACTGGTTTTTGTTCGCTTATCTGAGCTTTTTGCTTTTGCTTCCTTTCCTGCGTTACGCAGCAAAGGCGCTGGAAGAAAAACAGCTTATATGGTATCTGCTTGCGCTGTATCTTCTCGTCACGATCGTATATCCTTTTTTCGAGCGATGGCAGCATCTGCCGCCATCCGGACTGCAATTCCCGCTGTTTGCAAACTGCGCGTTTTTCCCGCTGGTCGGCTATGTGTGCGATCGGGAGGAAATCTTTAAGAAGGGCAGGACGGTGCTTGCATTGATCTTGGCATCACTGGTGGTCACCGTGATCAATCTGGTAATGATGGAGGCCAAAAAGGATTTGTTTGAAGCCTTTTACGTCTTTCTCTACACGGTGACGATCTATATTGCCGTGAAGTATTGCTTCGAAAGGTGGCAATGTCCGAAAAAGTTGGAAAGCTTTTGGATCTTTTGCGGGAGCGGCGTGTTTGGCACTTATCTGTTAGAAACGGTTCTGCGACATTTATGCGATCCGATCTATGGGTTATTTCTTGGACTGGGCAGGATCCCGGCATTATTTGCCTGGGTGATCAGCGCAGCGGCACTTGGGGTTTTTGTTGTGGGGGCAACGAAAAAGATCTTTCGTGCAAGGAGCAATAAAAAATCATGAATCAAAAGTTAAAACCCAAATTGTTTTCCGTAATGAAAACCTATACCAAAGAGCAGTTCGTTAAGGACGTGGTGGCAGGCATCATCGTCGCGATCATCGCCTTGCCGCTTTCGATCGCCCTTGCGATCGCTTCGGGCGTCGGTCCTGAAGCCGGCATCTACACTGCGATAGTTGCAGGCTTTTTGGTGTCATTTTTTGGCGGAAGCCGCGTACAGATCGCCGGCCCGACTGCGGCCTTTGCGACGATCGTCGCAGGCATTGTCGCAACGGATGGCACGGAAGGACTGATGATCGCAACGATCATGGCAGGGCTAATGCTGATCGTCATGGGACTTTGCAAGTTCGGAAATCTCCTGAAATTCATTCCGTTTACGATCACAACAGGCTTTACCGCAGGCATTGCAGTGACGCTGTTTATCGGACAGATCAAGGACTTCGCGGGCATTGCATATCAGCACGGAGAAAAGCCCATCGAAACCATCGAAAAGGTGGAAGCGCTCGCATTTAACCTAAATACCATCAATTACCAGGCCATCCTGGTTGGCGCGCTGGCGCTTGTGATCCTGATCATTTGGCCCAAATTCTTCAAAAAGATCCCTGGGAGTCTCATCGCAGTGATCATTACGTCGGCAGTCGTGGAACTTTTGCATTTGGACGTGCAGACCATTGGAAAGGCGTTTGCGGACATCAAAACGGGACTTCCCGGCATCACCCTAAACATGGAATTGTTCAACGTGCATATGATCCGCGGACAGATCAACAATGCCGTGACCATCGCGATCCTGGCGGGGATCGAGTCCCTTCTTTCTGCGGTCGTGGCTGACAGCATGATCGGGTCAAAGCATCGTTCCAACATGGAGCTGATCGCACAGGGTATTGCAAACATTGGCTCAGCTTCCCTGGGCGGCATCCCCGCGACGGGCGCAATCGCAAGAACTGCCGCAAACATCAAAAATGGCGGTCGCACGCCGGTTTCCGGCATCGTGCATTCCCTGTCGCTCGTGCTTGTCGTGCTATTCTTTATGCCCCTTGCTAAGCTGATCCCGATGCCCTGCATCGCGGCAATCCTGTTCCAGGTTGCATACAACATGAGCGGATGGAAAACCTTTGTGAATCTATGCAAAGCCTCACCCCTGAGCGACGTTCTTGTATTAGTCACGACCTTCTTGCTGACCGTGATCTTTGATCTTGTGGTCGCGATCGAGGTGGGGATCGTTCTCGCGGCAATCCTGTTCATGAAGCGTATGAGCGATGAAACCCAGGTGGAAGGCTGGAGAGAGATCGATGAGGAAAATGACCCTGAGAGCATTAACCTGAGACAGCTTCCGGATCAAGTGATGGTATATGAGATCTCCGGCCCCATGTTCTTTGCCGCTGCAGGCAAGATCCTCGACATTTCCATCAGAGAAGATACGAAGGTTTTGGTGCTCCGCATGAGGAGCGTTACCGCGATCGACGCCACGGCACTTCATAACCTGGAGCGGCTCTATGACAGCATGGAAGCAAAGGGGATCAAAATGGTATTCTCCCACGTAAATCCCCAGCCGATGAAGGCCATGAAAAAGGCACGGTTTGACAAAAAAGTGGGAGAAGCAAACTTCTGCGAACACATTGACGAAGCACTGGAGCATGCTAAGAAATTGGCGTCTTCATAAAGCATAAAACTTAAGCAATAACGAAAGACATAAGGATCTTGGATCAAAGATGGACAAAGGCGGGACATGGACATGGCAGAAATGACGCCCATGATGACAAAATATATGGAGACCAAGCAGGAATACAAGGATTGTATCCTGTTTTATCGGCTTGGAGATTTCTATGAAATGTTTTTTGACGATGCAATCCTTGCCTCGAAGGAATTGGAGATCACGCTGACCGGAAAGGATTGTGGCCTTGAAGAGCGCGCACCCATGTGCGGCGTGCCCTTCCATGCGGTGGAAGGGTATCTTTCCAAGCTCGTGAGCAGGGGATATAAGGTCGCCATCTGCGAGCAGGTCGAAGATCCGAAGCTTGCAAAGGGCCTGGTAAAGCGCGAAGTGATCCGCGTCGTGACGCCCGGAACGAACCTAAACATGCAATCCCTGGAGGAATCCAGGAACAATTATCTGGCCTGCATTGCATATACCACGACGAAGATCGGGCTTTCCGTAGCGGACGTGACCACGGGAGATTATTATCTCACGGAGGTGGATGACCTAAAAAAGCTCATGGATGAACTCATGAAATATGAGCCCTCCGAGATCATATGCAATGATGCGTTTCTTGTCAGCGGCATTGACATGGAGGACCTCAGGGGAAGGCTTCATATCAGCGTCAACCCGTTGGAAGCGCGCCTTTTTGATGATGAAGCCTGCAAGAGAAGGCTTCAGAAGCACTTTAAGGTGAACACCCTCATCGGCCTTGGCATCGAGGATTTCCCCATAGGCCTTGTTGCTGCCGGAGCCTTGCTTGCATATCTTTATGACACGCAAAAAACGGATCTGAGCCATTTTAGGCATCTCTATCCCTATCTCACGAACAAATACATGTTGCTGGACAGCTCCACGCGAAGAAACCTGGAGCTGACGGAGACACTCCGTGAAAAGCAAAAGCGCGGATCGCTCCTTTGGGTTCTGGACAAGACCAAAACGGCCATGGGCGGCAGAATGCTCCGCAGCATGCTGGAGCAGCCTCTGGTGGACAAGCAGGCCATGGAAGAGCGCCTGGATGCAGTGGAAGAGCTTGGAAAGAACAGCGTCTCCCGCGATGAGATCCGTGAATACTTGAATCCGGTATATGATCTCGAACGCCTTCTTGCCAGGATCACCTACAAGACCGCAAATCCGAGGGATTTGATCGCATTTCGGAATTCGCTGGAGATGCTTCCGCACATTCGGACCGTGCTCTCGGGATTCTCATCAAAAGAGCTCAGGTCCTGCCATGACGAGATCGACGGCTTGGAGGATATCTATCAGCTGATCCTTCGTTCCATCGAAGAGGAACCGCCGATCACGATCCGTGAGGGCGGAATGATCCGGGACGGGTTCGACGAGAACGTGGACCTTCTTCGCAGTGCCAAGCATGACGGAAAAAAATGGCTGGCACAGCTCGAGGAAGAAGACCGCGAGAGAACGGGCATCAAAGGTCTGAAGATCAAATATAATAAGGTGTTCGGATATTATTTCGAAGTGACGAATTCCTATCGGAACCTGGTGCCTGAGGACTATATCAGAAAGCAGACTTTGGCTAATGCGGAGAGATATACGACACCAAAACTAAAGGAGCTTGAGGATTCCATCCTCAACGCCGAGGACAAGCTGCAGACCCTGGAATATGACCTGTTCTGCCAGATCCGCGACAGCATCTCCCTGGAGATCGACCGCATTCAAAAGACGGCAAAAGCCATTGCAAGACTGGACGTATTCTGTTCCTTAAGCCTTGTGGCGGAGCGAAACCGCTATGTCAGACCAAAGCTCAATGAAAAGGGCATCATCGACGTCAAGGACGGGCGCCATCCCGTGGTGGAGCAGATGCTGACGGATGACATGTTCATTGCAAATGATACCTATCTGGACAATGGTAAGCATTGCATCAGCATCATCACAGGGCCGAATATGGCCGGTAAATCGACTTATATGCGTCAGAGCGCACTGATCGTCCTGATGGCGCAAATGGGCAGCTTTGTGCCCGCCAGAAGCGCTGACATCGGCATCGTGGACCGGATATTCACGAGAGTGGGAGCATCGGATGACCTTGCAAGCGGCCAGTCCACGTTCATGGTAGAAATGAATGAGGTCGCAAACATTCTTCGAAATGCTACGGCAAACAGCCTTTTGATCTTAGATGAGATCGGTCGCGGCACCTCGACGTTTGACGGCCTGTCCATTGCCTGGGCGGTGATCGAGCACGTGAGCAATAAAAAGCTTTTGGGCGCGAAAACACTTTTTGCAACCCATTATCATGAGCTCACCGAGCTGGAAGGCAAAATGCATAACGTCAACAATTATTGCATTGCCGTTAAGGAACGGGGCGACGACATCGTGTTCCTTCGAAAGATCGTAAAGGGCGGCGCGGACCGAAGCTACGGCATTCAGGTGGCGAAGCTCGCGGGAGTGCCTGACATGGTCATCGACAGGGCAAAGGAGATCGCGGAGCAGCTTTCTGACAATGACATTACGCAAAAGGTGCAAAGCATCGCAGTGGATACCAAGGGCGATGCGAAACCGAAAAAGCCCGTGACCTATGATGAGATCGACCTGGGGCAGATGTCCCTGTTTGACACGGTAAAGGATGAGGACGTGATCAAGGAGCTTGAAGAGATCGAGATCTCGACCCTGACGCCTCTTGATGCGCTGAACACCCTTTATCGTCTGCAAAATAAGCTAAAGAACCGTTGGACAGGGAATTAAGGAGAGACAATGCCGGAAATTCACGTTTTAGACTCAGAGACAATTGATAAGATCGCGGCAGGAGAGGTGGTCGAGCGCCCGGCAAGCGTCGTGAAGGAGCTTGTGGAGAATGCGCTGGATGCAGGTGCGGACGCCATTACGGTGGAGATCCGCGAGGGCGGCATTGCCATGATCCGCGTCACGGATAATGGCTGTGGCATGGAAGAAAGCCAGGTGCACAAGGCTTTTCTTCGTCATGCGACCAGCAAGATCCAGGTGGCTTCAGATCTTGCAAGGATCGAGAGCCTTGGATTTAGAGGAGAGGCTTTGTCAAGCATTGCAGCCGTTTCGCAGGTCGAGATCATCACAAAAACGCAAAAGGAATTGACCGGCGTACGATATTGCATCGAAGGCGGCGTGGAACAGTCCATTCAGGAGGTTGGTGCCCCGGATGGAACGACCTTTGTCATGAGAAACCTCTTTTTCAACGTGCCGGTGCGCAAAAAGTTCTTAAAGCAACCCCCGACGGAGGGCGGCTACGTTACCGACCTGATGGAGCATTTGGCCCTTTCGAGACCTGACGTTTCCTTCAAATTCGTGATCGGAAGTCAAATGCGTTTTCATACTTCCGGAAATGGCGACCTGAAAGAAGTGATCTATCGCATCTACGGCAGAGAGATCGCAAATGCGCTTGTTCCCATTCAGGTGAGCGATAACGGAATACATGTGCAAGGTTACCTCGGAAAGCCCGTTTTGGTGCGTTCTAACCGCAATTATGAGATCTATTTCGTCAATGGCAGGTTTATCCGCAGCACGGTCATTGCAAAGGCCATTGAGGAAGGATATAAAGAATATTTGATGCAGCACAAATTCCCGTTTTGCGTGTTGCATTTTACAATGGATCCCGAGAGTGTTGACGTCAACGTACATCCCACGAAGATGGACGTGCGTTTTTCGGACAATTTTGAAGTTTCGCAGACGATCGCTGAGGCCGTAAAAGGCGTGCTGTCAGGCAAGGAAATGATCCCGAATGAGACCCTGACGGATGAAAAAGAAGCAATCCAAGAGGAGAAGAACAAACGCGCCGAAATTGCCAAAATGACGGTGTCAGAGCCCTTTGAAACAAAACGAAGGGCAACGGATGCAGTCCGCGAAGATTCTCCCTATCATGCGCAGGCTCCCGCAAAGGACGATTTTGAAAACAGTGCCGTTTGGGAACGCGTCAGGGCGATCAGTACGCCCTCCGTGCGGAAAGCCGAGTGCGCGCCGACTGCGCAGCCCTCAAAAGAGCCTCTTATGGAGGCTCCCAAGGAGTTTTCTGGCGAGCTTTTGGGGACGCAGGATTCCTTCTTCGTCGAGACGACGGAAGAAAACGCGAGAGAGCAAGAACTTGCTGAGAATAGCATTACCGTGACTGCTGCTGATTCCGCTTATGTCGCCGCTGCTGCGCAGAAAACAGTGCCTTCGCAACCTGAAAAAGGCGTGGAAGAACTTGAAACCATAAAGCCCAAGCAGCTCAACCTGTTTGAGGAGAAGATCCTAACGCAGGATCATCGCTCGCTCTTTCATATCATAGGGCAGGTGTTTGACACCTATTGGATGTTCCAGTATGAGGATAAGCTATGCATCTTGGATCAGCATGCGGCGCATGAAAAAGTCAAGTACGAAAGATTCATGAAGCGGTATCATGAGAAGGAAATGACTTCTCAGACCTTGTTCCCGCCCGTGATCGTGAGCTTAAACGGTCAGGAGGAAGCGGTTTTGAAGGAATGCATGCCCGTGTTTGAACGGCTTGGTTTTGAGATCGAAAACTTTGGCGGCAATGAATATGCACTTCGCAGCGTACCGACGGACCTTTACGGCTGTAGCGAAAAGGAGATGTTTTTGGAGGTACTCGACGAGCTTGAATCTGGCGTAACAAGACAGAATCCAAAGGTCGTTGAGGAAAAGATCGCCTCCATGTCCTGCAAGGCCGCAGTGAAGGGAAATAACAGGCTGAGCTATGAAGAAGCAAATGAATTGATCGCCGAGCTTCTTACGTTGGACAATCCTTACAATTGTCCTCATGGAAGACCTACGATCATCACCATATCGAAGAGTGAAATGGAAAAGAAGTTCAAAAGGATCGTGTAAAGAAGGAGGGGAGTTCATGGCCGAACAAGAAAAGAAAGCTTCCTTGCTGCCGCCCATGGTGATCCTTTCCGGGCCTACCGGCGTGGGCAAAACAAAGCTTTCCATCGCACTTGCGAAAGAGATCGGCGGAGAGATCATCTCCGCTGATTCCATGCAGGTTTACGAATTCATGGACATCGGTTCCGCGAAGATCACAAAAGAGGAAATGCAGGGCGTAAGACACCACCTGATCGACGTCTTAAAGCCTTGGGAAGAGTTCAACGTCGTGACGTTCCAAAGCCTCTGCCAGGAAGCCCTAAAAGGCATCTACGAGAGGGGCAAGATTCCTGTCGTGGTCGGGGGTACCGGGTTTTACGTACAAGCGCTCCTTCGAGGGATCGATTTTACTGAAAATGAGGACAATACGGAGTATCGAAGGTCGCTGGAAGAGCTTGCGAAGAAGGAAGGCCCGCAAGTGCTCCATGAAATGCTGATCAAGGTAGATCCCGCGTCAGCCGAAGCGATCCACGAGAATAATGTAAAAAGGACAATCCGCGCGCTGGAGTTCTTTAAATTGACCGGAACGCCCATTTCGAAGCATAACGAAGAGCAAAGGGCAAAGGAGAGGGCATATAATTCCTGCTATTTTGTCCTAAATGACAAAAGAGAGCTTTTGTACGAAAGGATTGAAGCGCGCGTGGATGAAATGATCCGTGACGGGCTGGTTGATGAGGTGAAGCGCCTCAAAGACATGGGATGCATTCGGACGATGACTTCGATGCAGGGACTTGGCTACAAAGAAATCCTGGATTATCTTGCGGGAGAGTGCAGCTTGGAGGATGCGATCGCTAAAATCAAGCTAGAGACCAGGCACTTTGCAAAGAGACAACTTACTTGGTTTCGTAGAGAAGGGGACGTGATCTGGCTGAACAAACCGGATTTCGGATACGACGACCAAAGGATCCTCTCGGAGATGAAAAGGTGCCTTTCGGAACAGGGAATCATTCATTGCTAAAAAAGATTCAAAATTGATCAAAGAGGTTTGAAGAAAGAAGAGGTTTTAGTTAGATGGAACAGATAAAAAATGCCTATCTTGACATGGGCATTTCGGAAAAAACATATGCATTCGGAGAAAGCGTTCTGAAAGAATTAAAGGAGCGTTTTGAGGAAATCGATAAGGTCGCAGAGATCAATCAGTTAAAAGTCCTCGGTGCGATGCAAAAACACCAAGTGAGTGAAGCGTGCCTTCTCGGGACAACCGGATATGGCTATAACGATCTTGGAAGGGATGCGTTAGAGGCGGTCTATGCCTCCGTATTCCATACGGAGGATGCCCTTGTGCGTCCGCAGATCACCTGTGGTACCCATGCACTGGCGCTGGCACTGATGAGCAATCTCCGTCCTGGCGATGAGCTTTTGTCGCCGGTAGGGAAGCCCTATGACACGCTGGAGGAAGTGATCGGCATCCGGCCCTCCATGGGGAGCCTGGCGGAATATGGAGTGAGTTACAAACAAGTGGACCTTCTGGAAGACGGATCCTTTGATTTCGACGGGATCAAGGCTGCGATCAATGAAAAGACCAAACTGGTCACCGTTCAGAGGTCGAAAGGATATCAAACGAGGCCCACGTTGTCCGTAGACCGAATTGGTCAATTAATTGATTTTATCAAGAAAATCAAGCCTTCTGTGATCTGCATGGTGGATAATTGCTATGGAGAATTTGTGGAGACTCGTGAGCCCTCAGACGTGGGAGCGGACATGGTGGTGGGTTCCCTGATCAAGAATCCGGGAGGTGGACTTGCACCGATCGGAGGGTATATTGCAGGGAAAAAGGAATGCGTCGAAAATGCTGCCAGGAGACTGACGAGTCCCGGACTGGGAAAAGAAGTCGGGGCATCCCTTGGCGTTTTACCGCAGCTCTACCAGGGATTCTTTTTGGCGCCGACCGTCACTGCCAGTGCGTTAAAAGGAGCGATCTTTGCGGCGAACCTATATGAAAAACTTGGATTCCCTGTGATCCCGAATGGGTCGGAATCAAGACATGACATCATTCAAGCAGTCACTTTTGGCAATCCTGAGGGCGTCATCGCGTTTTGCGAAGGGATCCAGGCGGCGGCACCCGTTGACAGTCACGTAACTCCTGAGCCTTGGGACATGCCGGGATATGACGCAAAAGTGATCATGGCTGCAGGAGCCTTTGTGTCCGGTTCTTCCATTGAGCTTTCTGCTGACGGACCGATCAAACCGCCATATGCCGTGTACTTCCAGGGCGGACTTACCTGGCCGCATGCAAAATTTGGCATTCTTCGTTCCTTGGAAAGCCTTGCGTCTAAGGGGATCATAACATTATAGGGCGCACTGGCCGCTGTTTTACGAAGCGTGGCATACACTTTTTTCTAAAAAACAAGCATTGTTCGCCACTTTGTTATATACTTCTTAACGGATTTGTGATACCATATACAAGTGGGAGAAACTTAAACTATTTGGTCTGGGTTTGTTCGTAGACTTTCGGGAATTGGCGGAAGGAGACGAATGAACAAAAAACAAAATCTGACAGTGCAGGAACAGCCCTATGAGAAATTTCAAAGATTCGGGGCAGAAAGCCTTACGGAGGGCGAACTTCTTGCGATCATCCTAAGGACGGGAACGCAGGAGAAACCCGCGCTCGTTTTGGCAAACGAAGTCCTATCCCTTGGAAAATATCCTAGGACTGGGCTGCTTGGACTTCATGACCTGAGCATTGAGGACATCATGCAGGTCAAAGGGATCGGAGAGGTTAAGGCGATCAAGCTAAAGTGCCTTACGGAGCTGGCGATGCGGATCTCGAGATCTGACGCAAAGCTTGGACTGAACGTCAAGGATCCGGACACGATCGCGGCTTATTTCATGGAAAAGCTGCGGCACAGAAAGACGGAATGCGTATACCTCTTGTGTTTGGATTCCAAGGGATTGATCCTGAAGGAAAGCAGGCTTTCGGAAGGGAGCGTCAACAAATCGCTGATCTCGCCGAGGGATGTTTTCATCACGGCGCTTCGGGAAGAGGCAGTCAACGTGATCTTGGTACACAATCATCCCAGCGGAGATCCGACACCCAGCGGGGCTGACACGGATGTCACAAAAAACATTGAGGAATTGGGCGCAAAGCTGGACGTGCCTCTTTTGGACCACGTGATCATTGGAGACAACAAGTATTACAGCTTTCGAAAAGAAGGCTTGATCATCTGAGAAAACGGATAACGGAAAGGAGCAGGAACATTGGTCTTTAACGCTTTCGGTATCGACCTTGGTACCAACAACATCAAAATCTACGACAGGAATGAGGACAAGGTGGTCATCGAGAAGAACATGATCGCCATCGAAAATAAGACAACCCTTTTTGCATACGGCAACTCCGCATTTGAAATGTATGAAAAGGCACCGAGCAACATCCAGATTTCTTATCCGCTGTCGAACGGCGTCATTGCCGACATCAAGAATATGGAGACGCTGGTGAAGTATTTCATCGGTGACATGCAAAAGGGTCTCGTGAAGCCTGCAGATTTTTACATTGCAGTGCCGACGGACGTGACGGAAGTGGAAAAGAGGGCATTTTACGATCTGATCAAGGATGCCGGCGTAAAGGCCAGAAAGATCATGGTCGTGGAAAAGGCCGTGGCCGACGGACTTGGTCTCGACGTTGACGTTAAGAACTCCCAGGGGGTTCTCGTGGTTGACGTAGGCTATGAGACCACGGAAATTTCCATCCTTTCCCTTGGAGGCATCGTACTGAGCCGCCTTATCAAGGTCGGCGGCATGAAATTTGACGAGGCCATCCGAAATGCCGTGCGTAAGGAATATTCCCTGATCATTGGCGGAAAGACTGCGGAAAACATCAAGATGAACTTAAAGAACCTCGAAGAAAACGAGGAAGGCGCCGTGGTTTACGGACGCGACATCGTGACGGGACTTCCCGTGGAGCGCACGATCCCTACGAAGCTTGTCGTTGACGCAATGCAGGAGCACTTTAACACCATTGTGGACAACGTGAAGGTAATCCTTGAGAGAACGCCGCCTGAGCTTGCGGCAGACATTTTCCGAAAGGGCATTTATCTGACCGGCGGAGCGTCTCAGGTTAATCACATGGCCGAGCGTCTTGGCACCGGTACGGGCCTTAAGGTCAATCAGGCAGAAGAGCCCATTGCAAGCGTTGCGCTTGGGCTAGCCAAGATCATCAAGGAAGACAACTACAAAACTGTAGCTTACGCAATCGAAGGGATGAGTAAATGAGCCCAATCGTAAAACGGAAAGGGGAGAGATTTACTCTGCCGAGTAAATGGCTCCTCTTTATTTTAACAATTGTATGTACCGCATTGATGATCTTTACGTTTGCGACGGACGTCTTTGACAAGCCGTTTCGCAGTATTGTCGGATATGCGGTCGTTCCCTTTGAAAAGGGGATCGGATCCGTCGGAAAATGGTTTTCCGGCCGCAAGGATGAACTTGCGCAGATCAGATCCCTGATCAAGGAGAACACGGAGCTGAAGGAGCAGGTGGCGCGCCTCACGGAGGAGAACACTTTGCTTCAACAGGACAAGTATGAACTGAATAAGCTTCGCCAGCTGTTTGAGCTGGACGAACAATACGAGGAGTACCACAAGGTTGGGGCCAGGATCATTTCAAGAGATTCCGGGAACTGGTACTCTGCATTTGTGATCGACAAAGGCGAAAAGGACGGACTTAAGGTCGACATGAACGTGATCGCCGGCGGCGGCCTTGTGGGAAGGATCAGTGCCGTTGGGCCGAATTGGGCGAGGGTGACCGCGATCATATCTGACAATGCGAACGTATCCGGCATGACGCTGGCTACGGAGGATCACCTGATCGTCTCGGGAAGCCTTAAGGGCATGGATGAAGGAGTGATCTACTTCTCGAAGCTCTTGGATTCTAAGGGCGCGGTGAACGCGGGCGATAAGATCGTTACCAGTGACGTCAGCGACAAGTTTTTGCCGGGCATTTTGATCGGATATATCTATACGATCGCCGACGACAATAATAATCTGACCAAGTCCGGTACGTTGATCCCTGCAGTGGATTTTGAACATTTGTCCGAAGTTTTGGTGATCACGGATCAAAAGCAGACCATAGAGGAGTGACCTTATGCTTGGCTTCTTTTTGAATGCTTTGGTGTTATTTTTCAGTTTTCTTTTGCAGACCGCAATCTTTCCTGCGGTTCTCCCGATCCACGTCTATCCGAACCTGCTGATCATCTTTACGGCGGCACTGGGGTTCATGAAAGGCGAGAACGTGGGAATGGTCGTGGGCTTTTTTTGTGGACTTCTTTATGACGCCTTCTTTGGCGGCGTGATCGGCTTTCATGCGCTTTTGTTCCTCTACGTGGGCTTTTTGAACGGAAAGTTTTACAGGGTGTTTTATCCGGAAGACCTAAAGCTTCCCCTGGCGCTGATCACCGTAAGTGACCTGACCTACAGTCTGACGTGTTACGTATTTCTGTTCCTGATCTGGGGAAAGTTTGACTTCCCGTATTATTTCCTTCACGTGATCCTCCCGGAAATGCTTGTGACGCTGATCGCGACGATCATTTTTTACCCTTTGTTCCTAAAAATGAATGAATGGCTTTTGCACGGTAAAAGAAAGAGAGAACATTAATCTTGCTTGAACTGATCAAAAAAAGGATCATCAACTTCATAACGAGCAGATCGACGTTTCTGATGGTGATCGTGATCGGACTTTGCATCGTGCTGATCAACCGTTGCTTTCAGCTTCAGATCGTGCACGGTGCGGAGTATCTTGAGGAATTCATGCTGATGACGCAAAAGACGAGAGATATCTCCTCCGTACGCGGCAATATCTACGACAGGAACGGAAATCTTCTGGCATATAATGAACTGGCATATTCCGTCAAGATGGAAGACGTTCTGGAGTCCGGTTCGACGAAAAACCAGCAGATGAACGAGACGGTGCTTCGGCTGATCCGCATGGTGGAAAAGAATGGTGACCACGTGATCACGGATTTCAAGATCGTGATCGGAGAGGACGGGAATTTTGAGTATACGGTGTCCGGAAATTCGCTTCTGCGTTTCCTGGCTGACGTTTACGGGAAATCCTATATCGATCAGCTGGATGCCGAACAAAGGGCTTCCACGCCGCTCGACGTCATGAATTTCTTAAGTCGCAAGGAGAAAGGTGGCTTTGCCATCGGAGAATATGAAATACCTGGTGACAGAAAATCAAAATTCATCCCCGGAAAGGGATATGATAAGAGTGATTGGCTGAAGATCATCAACATCCGCTATGCCATGAGCCTTACGAGCTTTCGAAAGTATTTGGGAACAACCGTTGCCACGAACGTTTCTCAAAAGACGGTTGCCGCGATCATGGAAAATGCTGAGGATCTCCCTGGCGTGACCATTGAGGAGGACACCATCCGCAGATACGTGGACAGCGTTTATTTTGCGCACGTGCTTGGATATACCGGCAAGGTTTCCTCCGACGAACTGACGCAGCTTAACGAGAAGCTGGCGGCGGAAGGCAACGATGAGAAGCAATATGGCATCAATGACGTGGTTGGAAAGAGTGGCATTGAAAGCTATATGGAGCTGACGCTCCAGGGGAATAAGGGCTATGAAACCGTTGTCGTGGATCACATGGGTAAGGTGATCGCCATCACGGACCGTAAGGACGCAACCAGCGGAAAGGACGTTTATCTTACCATCGATAAGGACCTGACGGAAGCGGTTTATGAGATCCTGGAGCAGCATTTGGCGGGTCTGATCGCAAGCAAGATCGTGAACAAAAAGGAATATATCGCAAAAGAAAACGCCAGCAGTTCCGATATTGTGATCCCGATCTACGACGTGTACTTCGCCTTGATCAACAATAACGTGATCGACACGGATCACTTCACAAAGCCCAAGGCCGGAGAGACGGAAAAGGCCGTATATCAAGCCTATCTTGAATATAAGGACAAAGTTTACGAGCGGATCCGTCAGGAGCTTTTTGAAAAGAAGACCGTATACTCAAAGCTTTCGAAGGAGTATCAAGTCTACGAGAGCAATATCGTGAATCTGCTTACGAAAAACGGGATCATCAATTCGGATCTTGTGGATCAAAACGATAAGACCGTGATCGCATGGACAAAGGACGAGACAATCTCGCTCAGCGAATATCTGACCTATCTGATCAATCAGAACTGGATCGATGCCGGGAAGCTAAAGCTGACGGGAGAATATTCCGATTCCACGGAAGTCTTTGAAAAGCTTGCAAATTATCTGGTCACGGCAATGGATGAGAACGCTGAGTTCCAGAAGCGTTTTTATAAGTATATGCTTCTCAATGACAAGATCAGTGGCAAGCAGATCTGTATGATCCTCTGTGAGCAAAGAAAGATCGACGTGCCGCTGAAAGATGAGGATGCGCTTTACAAGAACAAGCTGTCCGCATATCAGTTCATGATGAACAGGATCAAGAACATCGACGTCACGCCGGCGCAGCTTGCGCTGGATCCCTGCAACGGTTCGGTGGTCATCACGGACGTCAATTCGGGACAGGTGCTTGCGCTGGTTTCTTATCCCGGCTATGACAACAACAAGCTTGCGAACTCCATCGATGCGGATTATTACGCAAAGCTGAATGCGGACAAATCCTATCCATGGAACAATTATGCGACGCAATATAAGGCGGCGCCCGGTTCCACGTTCAAGATGGTCACCGCGTCGGCCGGTCTGATGGAGGGCGCGATCAATTTAAATACAAAGATCAACTGTTCCGGAACCTACACGAACATCACGCCGTCGCCCAGGTGCTGGCAGCGCTGGGGCCATGGGAATGAAACGGTCGTGACGGCGATCCGGGATTCCTGTAACTATTACTTTTATGACGTAGGGTATCGTCTGTCCCTGCAGAATGGCACCTTCAACGAAGAAAAGGGATTGAACACGCTGTATCAATACGCGGATTTCTTTGGCCTGTCTGACAAGTCCGGCATTGAGATCACGGAAAGCTCGCCGCAGGTTTCCGACAATGACCCCGTTCGTTCCGCCATCGGTCAGGCAAGCAACAGCTTTACGTCCGTGGGACTTGCAAGATATGTTTCTGCAGTTGCAAACGGAGGTACCGTCTACAATCTGACGCTTCTTGACCACGTGTCCGATCAGCAGGGGAATCTGATCACAAAGTTTGAGCCTAAGATCCGTAACACCATAGACATGGAGAAGAAGTACTGGGACAGCCTGCATAAGGGCATGCGCATGGTGGTGCAGAATAAGAGCTATTTTAATGATCTGGCCGTTGAGGTCGCCGGTAAGACCGGTACTGCACAGCAGACGGACACGAGGCCCAGCCACGCGTTGTTTGTTTGCTATGCTCCTTATGACAAGCCTGAGATCGCAATTGCAACAAGAATTCCCTTTGGATATTCTTCCGACTATGCCGCACAGGTGTCGAGGGACGTGATCATGTATTATTACGGACTTGCCGAGGAAGAGGATCTCGTGACGGGTACCGCAAACACGCCGGATGCAGGTATCACAAATGAATGGTAATGGAATGGTAACGGAAAAGAAAGGGTGAACGCATTGAAGGAAATGGTTCGGATCAAAAGTTTTGCAAAAGGGTTGGTCCTTCAAATGGACGATAAGATCCCCTTTGACGAATTGCTTTCGATCGTTGCGGAGAAATTCGCTGAGAGCAAGAATTTCTTTGGCAAAGAGACGGTGGCGATCTCCTTTCATGGCAGAAAGCTTTCTGACGAGGAAGAGATCCAGCTCTTAGAATGCATAGAATATAACTGCTATCTGAAGATCCGTTGCATTGTGGAAAAGGATCCCGCAAAGGAGCGCCTGTTCGTGAAGGCGATGGACCTGGCAGAGGTGAGAAAGCTGATCTCCACGGAGATGGAACAAGAGGTGGAGGTTGTACGGCGTTCCCTGACAAAGGGAGAGGAGCTTGTGACGCAAAGTTCCGTCGTGATCTTTGGCGACGTGGAGGCCGGCTGCACGGTAACTTCGGAGAGGAATATCTGCGTTTTGGGAGGCCTATACGGAAAAGCGCATGCGGGATTTGAATCCTATCTGCGGACCGCAATTGTCGCGGCCGTTGAAATGGCACCGGAGGAGCTGACCATCGGGAGATTCCGGCTGGAAGCTTCAGAAAAGAAGCCAAAATGGGGCAAAAAGAAAGAAGATGAGCCGAAGGTGGCAAGGATCTTTGACGGCGCCATCGTGCTTGAGCCCTTTTCCAAAGAGCATTTCAAAAAGTTTTCATGATTTAGGACGGGAATAAAAAGTGTTTCGTGGTTTCAATCTTCGAAAATTTGACTTGAAGCTGGTGATCATGGTCGTTACGTTGTCGATCATGGGCGTGTTTGCCATTGGCAGCGCCGAGGAATCATTGCAGCAAAAGCAGCTGGCGGGCGTGATCGCCGGCGTTTTCGTGATGCTTTTTATTTCGATCTTCAATTATTCCTTCGTCCTGAAGTTTCATTGGCTGATGTATCTTATGAATCTTGGACTGCTCCTTGCCGTGATCTTTTTTGGTTCTGATTCCCATGGCGCACAAAGGTGGTTTGAGATCGGTTCCCTCCGTTTTCAGCCGTCTGAAACTTCCAAAATTTTGTTGATTTTATTCTTTGCACAGTTTATTATGAGATATAAGGAGAAATTGAATTCTTTTCAAGTGGTCGTTAGCTGTGTGACGCTCGTTGCCGTCCCTTTGGCACTCATCATGTTACAGCCAGACCTCTCGACCAGCATCCTGCTCATCGTCGTTTTTTGCATGATCATGTTTGCTGCCGGACTGAAATACCGCATCATCTTTGGGATCCTCGGCGTCATCATTCCTGCGACGCTCGTCGTCATCTACCTGGTGATGAGCGGGAAGCTTCCCTTTGTGCAGTCCTATCAGCTCAACCGCATTAACGCCTGGAGGTATCCAGAGGAATATGCGAACTCCGAGGCAATGCAGAGCTTAAACAGCGTGATGGCGATCGGTTCGGGACAGCTCGAGGGAAAGGGCTACAAGAACAACGAATTTACCAGCGTTAAGAACGGAGAATATATCTCCGAGACGCAGACAGACTTTATCTTCGCAGTGATCGGAGAGGAATTTGGATTTAGGGGATCTGTCGTGATCATCGTCATTATCACGCTGATCTCACTCGAATGTCTTTCGGCAGCACGGAAGGCAAAGGATATGGCAGGCACCGTCATCGCGGCAGGAATGGGGGTCCTGATCGCTTTTCAAGGATTCATAAACATTGGGGTAGCAACGTTTCTCCTCCCGAACACGGGATTGCCGCTTCCGTTTGTGAGTTATGGCCTTACGTCTCTGATGAGTCTTTACGCGGGCATGGGTTTTGTGCTCAACGTGAGAATGCAGGCCAAGGACAAGAAACTGACGGAAGAATAGCGCAAAAAGAAAAAAAGAGAGGGTATGACCATGAACATTGCATTGATCGCACATGATGCAAAAAAGAAACTGATGCAGAATTTCTGTATCGCTTACCGCGGGATCCTAAGCAAGAACGAGCTTTATGCGACGGGTACCACGGGTAAGCTTGTGGAAGAGGTGACCAACCTTTCGATCCACAAGTTCCTGGCAGGGCATCTTGGCGGAGAACAGCAGATCGGTGCACAGATTGAGCACAATCAGATGGACCTTGTGATCTTTCTGAGAGATCCGCTTACGCCAAAGTCTCATGAGCCCGACGTAAACCATGTCGTGAAGCTCTGTGACATGTACAACATTCCCCTGGCGACCAATCTTGCAACGGCGGAACTGTTGATCAAATCACTTGACAGAGGAGACCTTGAGTGGCGTGAAATGTACAAGTAGGCGCATTCGCATTCTTAGCTTGATATTGGCGCTTTGCTTCCTTACGGGTTGCGGCAAGACTTCGTATGAGCTTGCCTATTCTGCAGGGGGTGTCTTTGCGCCCACGCGTTACGGCGTAGAGGTGAGCAGGTCAAGAGCCGTCTCCTTTGCGTCTTCTCTTTGTGTGGCTGAGGGCGACGTGATCCCTGCAAATATGGAGGAGATCAATGCCGGCGCCGCAGGGCTGTTTGACCTTAAGAATAAAGAAGTCCTTTATGCAAAGGGCGTTCACGAAAAGATGTATCCCGCAAGCCTCACGAAGGTGATGACGGCGATCGTGGCTTTGGAAAACGGATCGCTTGATCAGGTGCTTGAGGCAACGGACAAGGTAAAGATCACGGAATCCGGAGCCGCAACGGCAAAGCTGAAGGCCGGGGATTCCATGACCCTCGATCAGGCGCTTCACATTCTGCTCCTTGCATCTGCAAATGACGTGGCCAATCTGATCGCGGAAGGCGTCGGCGGAAGTATCGAAAACTTCATTGCGATGATGAATGAGAAGGCAGCCGAGCTTGGAGCGACAAACACGCATTTTACAAATGCACACGGCCTCACGGACGTAGATCATTACACGACGGCATATGACATGTACCTCATCTTTAACGAGGCGATCAAATATGACGTGTTTAATCAGATCATCAACATGAATACCTATCAGACGACCTATTACGACAGGGCCGCAAATCCGATCCAGTTCAACTCGTCCACGACGAATCGATTCTTTAAGGGACAGGTTGCGCCGCCCGAGAACATAACGATCCTTGGCGGAAAAACGGGCACCACAAACGCTGCCGGACACTGTCTGATTTTGCACGTGAAGGACAACAAGGGGAATTCCTACATCGCAGTCGTGATGCGTTGTTTAAATAGTGACGTGCTCTATGCCGAAATGGTTAATTTATTGGAAGAAATCAACAATTAGACGTTGTTTTTTGGGCTTAAATACCGTATAATATACTTAAGTTGATCAATCAACGAAATACACACTTCAGGAGGACATGCCAATGGTTCAGTTGATCGTAGGAGAAAAAGGAAAGGGTAAGACAAAGCATCTCTTGGATAAAGTGAATAATGAAATAAAGACGATCCCCGGTAACATCGTATATCTGGACAAGAGCACCAAGCACATGTATGAACTTAACAATAAGGTTCGCTTGATCGACGTTTCCCAGTATGCGATCGAGGATAACGCGGAATTCTTAGGTTTTATCAGCGGGATCATTTCCCAGGATCATGATCTGCAGCAAATGTATTTTGACAGCTTCCTTAAAATCGCGAAGCTTGAAGGGCAGGACATCACGCCCGCGATCGCTAAACTCGAGAAGATCAGTGAGAGATTTGGCGTAGACTTCATCTTAAGTGTTTCCTTGAATGAAGATGCACTTCCTGAAGAATTAAAGAGTAAGGTTTTAATTTCCCTGTAGTTTTGAATATTAAGTGAATTTCACTTTCACAAAAGCCTCGGGCCAACGACCGGGGCTTTTGATAAGTAAAAAGCAATCGGAGGCATTTCTTTGGCAGACAGAGCAAATCGCGGAAAACAGAATAACGTGATCCAGCTGGAAAGAAAGGCTCCGCCGCGAATCAACATCGGTCTCGTGATCTTTGGTTTCGTCTTTATCCAGATGTTGATCTATCTGATCACGTTCCTAAACACCAATCACGTGGAGAGGCACGAGGTGCGCGAAGGATCGCTGATGGTCAGCAACGTATACACCGGGATCGCTCTGCGCGAGGAAATGGTGGTGACGAATCCGTCGGCAGGCTACGTGAATTTCTACATTTATGACGGCGAGCGAACGGCGGTTGGCGACCTTGTCTATACCGTGGACGAGACGGGCCGGCTTGAGGTCGGGAACAGCGGGCAGTTTGAGGAGAGCAAGCTTTCTGATCAGGAGCTTAGGGAATTTCGAAGCGAGATCATAAGCTACATGCATGGCTTTGATGATAAGAGCTTTGACACGGTATATGATTTCAAAAGGCAGTTGAAAAATACGGTTGCGAAGATCTCCAATGCAAATCTCCTTAATAACATCGAAGAGCTGAGCACGAACGACGTGATCAACTATTGCTATGCGCCGCAGACCGGCATTGTGTCCTATTGGACGGACGGATATGAAGGGACTTCCCCTGCGGATCTGACGGAAAAGGACTTTGAAAAGAAGGATTATGACAAAAAACAGATCGTCGCGGATGAGGTCGTGGAAAAAGAAGCGCCCATCTACAAGATCTGTACCAGCGAGATCTGGCACCTGGTGATCCCGATCGAGGAAGAGCGGGGTAAGGCGCTTGAGGAAGACGGATACGTCAAGGTTCGATTCCAGAAGAATCAGTATGAATCCTGGGGCGCGACAAAGCTTATTTACGGAACGGACGGCAAGACCTATCTTGATCTGGAATTCAATAATTCCATGGTCACCTTTGCCGCTGACCGTTTCCTGGACGTGCAGCTGATCCTCGAGGAGGAGACGGGGCTGAAAATCCCGCTGACGGCCATCGTGGAAAAGGAATTCTTCCTGCTGGAAGAGCCTTATCTCATCGACGAAGGCCAGAAGGGCAAGCGTACGGTCATCCGCCAGTGTTATCTTGAAGACGGTACCATTTCGACCGAGCGTCTTTCCGTGGGCGTTTACAGTCATGACGAGACGACGGGGAAATATTACGTTGACGCAACGCTGCTTAACACGGGCGACATTTTGCATCAGCTGGACAATCAGACAACGGACGTGGTCCGGGAGAGGGCAACGCTGATCGGAGTATATAACATCAATAAGGGATACGCAGACTTTAGAGAGATCAGCATCCTCTATCAGAATGAGGAATATGCGATCGTAAAGTCTGGCACGGAATATGGCTTGAAGGTATATGATTATATCGTGCTGAATGCGGACTCCGTGAAGGATCAGCAATTCATTAATAAGTAAAGACATGATCAAAGAAAACTATTTTGAAGTAAATGAGAAGGTTGGGAAGGCTTGCGACAGGGCCGGGAGAAATAGGGACGGCGTGACGCTTATTGCAGTAAGCAAGACCAAACCGTTAGAAGACCTGAGGGAAGCCTATGAGGCGGGCGCAAGGGACTTTGGCGAGAATAAGGTTCAGGAGCTTGTGGATAAGATCCCGCAGATGCCGGAAGACATCCGCTGGCACATGATCGGCCACCTGCAAAGGAATAAGGTCAAGTATATCGTGGACAAGGTGTACATGATCCATGGCGTCGACTCCCTAAGGCTAGGCGAGGAGATCAGCAAGGAAGCCGTAAAGCATGGCGTGACCGTGCGGATCCTGATCGAAGTGAACGTGGCGGGAGAGGACACGAAATATGGCGTCTCACCAGAGGAAGCACCGCAGCTTGCCATAGGATTGTCGAAGCTTCCGGGCATTTCGCTGCAAGGGCTGATGACGATCGCGCCGTACGTAACTGATCCGGAAGAAAATAGGCTAATTTTTGCAAAATTGAGACAATTGGCAGTTGACATCTCGGAGAAAAACATCGATAATGTTAGTATGAACGTGCTTTCGATGGGAATGACGGGAGACTATGAAGTTGCGGTCGAAGAGGGCGCAACTTTCGTAAGGGTTGGAACCGGGATTTTCGGAGAAAGAAACTACGAGATTTAAGGAAACGTAAAGGAGAGAATTGTCATGGGAGTAATGGATAAGTTCCTGAATTACATGAAGCTGAATGATAATGAGGATGAGTATTATGACAATGATTTTTTAGATGATGACGAGGCAGATGAAGCGCCTGCGCCTAAAAAACCTTTTGTTTCCAAGCCTTCTTCAAATGATGATTATGACGACGAGGAGCCAGCGCCTGCAAGACGCCCCGTATCCCGTCCCGTTGCAGCACCTAGTAAGGTAACGCCGATGCGTGCGAACCCCAAGAAGGGCAATGCAGCCGGCATGGAAGTTTGCGTGATCAAGCCTACGAGCTTTGAGGATGCAAGAGAGATCACTGAAACACTTCTGAAGAACAGAACGATCGTGATGAACTTAGAAGGCCTTGACGTTGACGTGGCACAGCGCATCCTGGATTTCACTTCCGGTTCCTGCTATGCGATTGATGGCAACCTGCAGAAGATTTCCATGTATATCTTCATCATCACGCCCGCAAGCGTTGACATTTCCGGAGATTTTCAGAATATCTTAGGCGGTTTTGATTCTTCAATGTTGAACACTGTTTTATAATCTCTGATCAAAATCAAAAGTGCGGAAAGCTTCCCGCAAAGCGGCGGGAAGCTTTTCTTTCGTTATGTATCATATTATGGAGGTATAAGGAATTGGCCGAGAGACTTGAAGTTCAAATGAATAAAAAGCCCTGTTATTCCATCGTTTTTTCCACGGATTGGAATGAACTGGCGATGGAGCTTTCCGAAATGGAGTTACAGGGCCGAAAGATCTGCATTATCACGGACTCAAACGTGGATCCGATCTACGGAGAAGTGGTTGCAAACGCGATCAAACCTTGCTGCAAGGAGGTTTTCCGATTCGTTTTTCCTGCGGGAGAGGAGAACAAGAACTTAGATACGGTACGAGATGCGTATGTTTTCCTGATCCAGAACCATTTTGACCGAAAAGATCTTTTGATCGCGCTGGGCGGAGGCGTCGTTGGAGACTTGACCGGATTCGTCGCTGCGACCTATCTTAGGGGCATTGATTTCATCCAGGTGCCTACAACGCTACTCGCACAGGCAGACAGCTCCATCGGCGGAAAGACGGGCGTTGACTTTGACGGTTATAAGAACATGGTTGGCGCTTTCAAGATGCCGAAACTTGTTTTCATGAATTTTGAGACGCTTAAGACACTGGATGAGAGACAGTATTATTCTGGATTTGCGGAGATCATGAAGCACGGTTTGATCAAGGATGCGGAGTTTTACGAGTGGCTCCTCGAGAATATGTATGAGATCCATGAAAGAGACTTAAGCGTTCTTAAAGAAATGCTCCAGAGAAGCTGCATGGTGAAAAAGCTTGTAGTGGAAAGGGATCCGACGGAGCAAGGCGACAGAGCACTGTTGAATCTGGGTCACACGATCGGACATGCCATCGAAAAGGCAAAGAACTTTGCGCTGTTCCACGGAGAATGCGTTGCGCTTGGATGCGTGGCGGCTGCATATATTTCCTGGAAAAAGGAAATGCTTTCCATGGAGGAATATTATGAGATCCGCGACATGTTCGTTCCGTTCTGTCTGCCGATCACGGTTGACGGGATCAGTCCAGAAGAAGTGCTGAAGCTGACAAAGTCTGACAAGAAGAAAGACGGCGACCATATCAAGTTTATTCTGCTTAAGAAGATCGGGAAGGCCGTGATCGACACTTCCGTAACGGACGATGAGATCCTTGCGGCCATCAAGGAAATCTATTTTGACGAAGAGGCAAATGATTGATGAAGGAACAAGATAAGAAAAGGATTGTCTGGTTTTGCCGTGACATCCTCCTGGCAGCGGCTTTGATCGCTCTGGATCAATGGACAAAAGCCCTTGCGGTGGCTAAGCTAAAGGGCGGGGAAGCCTTTGTGATCCTAAGGAACGTATTTGAATTGGAATACCTGGAAAATCGCGGATCTGCCTTTGGAATGTTTCAGGGAAAAAAGGTTTTTCTTTTGATCGTCGGCGTTGTCTTTATGGCGTTTTTGTGCTATTTCCTTTACAAAGCACCGACAGAAAAACGCTTTGTGCCCCTGCGCCTTCTTGCTGCGTTTATCATGGCGGGAGGCATCGGCAACATGATCGACCGCTTTGTGCTTGGTTACGTCGTGGACTTTTTCTCTTTTGTGTTGATCCATTTTCCGGTGTTTAACGTGGCGGATATCTACATTACCGTTTCAACCATATTGCTTGCAATCCTTCTGATATTTGTTTATAAGGAGGAGGAACTTACCTTCCTTTGGAAGACGAAACGTGGGAAGGCAAAAGACGACAAAAGCGGGGAGTGACCTATGGAGCAGATCGAGTTGACCGTTCCGGAAGAATATGAAGAAGTGCGACTGGACAAATGCGTGAGCGAACTCATGGGCGAAAAGCTTTCCAGGTCAGCGATCCAAAAGATGATCAAGGCCGGGGAAATGACCGTCAACGGGAAGGCCGAGAAGGTCAGCTTTGCGTTGCATGCAGATGACGTGATCTCGTTTACGCTAAATGACCCGATCGATCCTGAGATCAAGGCTGAGGACATTCCGCTGACGATCCTTTATGAAGACGAAGATCTTCTTATCGTATCTAAACCCAAGGGTATGGTGGTGCATCCTGCACCAGGGCATCTCGAGGGAACGCTTGTAAATGCGCTGATGTTTCACTGCAAGGGCAGTCTTTCAGGCATCAATGGCGTGCTTAGGCCGGGAATTGTCCACAGGATCGACAAGGATACCAGCGGTTCCTTGGTCGTTTGCAAAAATGATGCGACGCATCATGCGCTTGCACAGCAATTTGCGGTCCATTCGATCACGAGGAAATATTATTGCATCTGTCAGGGGAATGTTAAGGAAGACGAATTTACGGTTGATAAGGCAATCGCAAGGCATCCGGTGGATCGTAAGAAAATGTGCGTGAGCACGGACAAGAATGCAAGACGTGCCGTGACACACGGGAAGGTTTTGGAACGCTTTGGTAACTATACTTATTTGGAATGCTCGCTCGAAACGGGCAGGACGCATCAGATCCGCGTGCACTTATCGAGCCTTGGGCATCCCATTCTTGGCGATACTATATACGGCGGCAAGGATTATAAAGGAATGGGCCAGATCCTGCACGCGGGGGTGCTTGGATTTGTTCATCCGCGAACGGGAGAATACTTGGAAGTAACCTGTGATTTACCTTTGTACTTTCAAGAGATTTTAAGGATTTTTCGCACTTCGAAATCATGAAAAACACTTGAGAAAATAGCGGAAAAAGAATATAATAAATATATGGTATTGGGGAATCAGCAAACACTTTTTGGGGAAAGGCGGGTGCGGTTATGAATACGGTCATTACGATTGGAAGACAGTTTGGCTCGGCTGGCAGGGAGATCGGCGAGAAGGTGGCCGAACACTTTGGCATCAAGTGTTATGACAAGGAGCTTTTGACCAGGGCGGCAAAGGAGAGTGGTTTCTGTGAGGAAATGATCCAGAACCATGATGAACGCCCGACGAATTCGTTCCTTTACAATCTCGTCATGGACACTTATTCCTTTGGCTACAATGCCTCCTCCTTTGTGGACATGCCGATCAGCCACAAGGTGTTCCTTGCACAGTTTGACACGATCAAAAAGATCGCCGACGAAGGCCCTTGCGTGATTGTCGGACGTTGCGCGGACTATGCTTTGGCGGATTATGAAAACTGCGTGCATCTTTTCATCTTTGCCGATGAAGAAACCCGGATCAAGCGTGTCATGGAAAAATATCAGCTCAGCGAGTACAAAGCGCAGGAGATGATCAGCAAGAAGGATAAGCAGCGTCAAAGCTATTACAATTACTATTCTTCCAAGAAATGGGGCAGGGCTGACAGCTACGACCTTTGCATCAATTCCAGCGTGCTTGGCGTGGAAGGCACCATAAAGCTTATCATCCAGTACGTGGAAGATTTTGAAAAGAGATCCATGGAAAAAGAGCAGGCGAATGCCAATTAATGGCAAAAAGCTATTGACATATAAGGCACCCTTATGCTATGATACTACAGTATGCCGCATAACTAGGTAAAAGTGCGCCCATGCGCCACCAAAGTTAGCGAGTTTTTAGCGTAAGGAGGTGCCTTATTTTATGTACGCAATCATTGCAACTGGCGGTAAGCAGTACAAGGTTTCCGAGGGCGACGTGATCAAGGTTGAAAAGCTTGACGTTGAAGAGGGAAACACTGTAACGTTTGATCAGGTAATTGCAGTAAGTGATGATACCCTGAAGGTTGGCGACGACGTAGCAAACGCTAGCGTTTCCGCAACCGTTATGGAGCAGGGCAGATACCGGAAGGTTATTGTTTACAAGTACAAGAGAAAATCCGGATATCATAAGAAGAATGGTCACAGACAGTACTTTACCCAGGTAAAGATCGACAAGATCAATCTGTAATATGACGACGATCGTGATCCAAAAAACAAAAAATGGTTCCTATCGGGGTTTCACCTGTATGGGACATGCAGGATTCGCGAAAAAGCAAGGAGCTGACGTGCTCTGTGCAGCGATCTCAACGCTGACGATCTCTACTGCAAATGCTTTAGAGGAATTAGCAAAGGAAAAGGTAAGCAGCGTGACCAATGAGGAAACGGGCTTCCTGAAGGTTGAGTTTGAAAGCGAACTGCAGGAACGATCCGCATTTCTGATGGATGCCATGGTGTATTCCCTGGAAAAACTAAGTCAGGAGTACGGAAAAAAGTATCTACAAATCAAGTTTGAGGAGGTGTAAAACCATGTTGAGAATAAACCTTCAATTGTTCGCTCATAAAAAGGGCGTGGGCTCTACCAAGAACGGCAGAGATTCCGAGTCCAAGAGATTAGGCGCAAAGAGAGCGGACGGACAGTTTGTGAAGGCCGGCAATATTCTTTACAAGCAGCGCGGAACCAAGATCCATCCCGGCGTGAACGTAGGGATTGGCGGTGACGACACGCTGTACGCTTTGGTAGACGGAGTTCTTCGTTTCGAGAGAAAGGGCCGCGACAAAAAGCAGGCTTCCGTTTATCCCAAGGAAGAGCAGTAAATTTTGTTATCCCGGGGCTTCAAACTGATATAGTTTGAAGCCTTTGTTTTTAAAGTGTTTTCTTAGGTAAAGGAGGACGGCTCAATGTTTGTGGACAGAGCCAGGATCATTGTACGCAGCGGAAAAGGCGGCGACGGACATGTTTCCTTTCGTCGTGAAAAGTTCGTTCCGGACGGCGGACCGGACGGCGGAGACGGCGGAACGGGCGGCGACGTGATCTTTCAAGTTGATAAAGGACTGAACACGCTGATCGATTTTCGGCACGTGAGGAAATATAAAGCCGGAGACGGTGAAGAAGGCGGAAAAAAGAATTGCCGCGGCAAAGACGGCGAAGACGTGATCATTAAGATCCCGGAGGGTACTGTTATCAAAGAAGCCAATTCTGATAAGGTCATCATCGACATGTCGGGTGACAACCAGAGAGTTGTTTTGCTAAAGGGCGGAAGAGGCGGCAATGGTAACCAGCATTATGCAACTCCGACCATGCAGGCGCCGAAATATGCGCAGCCTGGTCAACCTGCGCAGGAGCTGGAGCTTACGCTGGAACTCAAGGTGATCGCTGACGTTGGCCTTGTAGGCTTCCCGAACGTCGGGAAATCAACGCTTTTGTCACGCGTTACCAATGCAAGACCTAAGATCGCAAATTATCATTTTACGACCTTAAGTCCGAACCTCGGCGTTGTGGACCTGGAGGGCGCGAAAGACTTTGTGATCGCTGACATTCCGGGGCTGATCGAGGGCGCATCTGAGGGCGTCGGACTGGGATATGAATTCTTACGTCACATCGAACGCACGAAGGTCATCATCCATGTGGTGGATGCCGCAGGCACGGAAGGACGTGACCCCATTGCGGATATCTATGCCATCAATAAGGAACTTGAGACCTACAATCCTGGGATCGCAGAAAGACCGCAAGTGATCGCGGCAAACAAGATGGATGCGATCTATGAAGAGGATGCCGATGAGGTGCTTAAAGGCCTTCGCGAAGAGTTTGAGCCCAAGGGCATCAAGGTGTTCCCCATCAGTGCCGTAAGCGGCCAGGGACTTTCAGAGCTTTTGTATGAAGTGAGCAAGATGCTTGAGCAGGTAGGGGAAGATCGGACGGTGTTCGAGCGAGAGTACTTCCCTGAAAAGCTTTCTGAGCTCGCTTCGGAGCCATATACCGTGACCTATGATCCCGAAGAGGCGGAATATGTCGTCGAAGGTCCTCGCATCGAGAAAATGCTTGGATATACGAATCTTGACAGTGAAAAGGGCTTCCAATTCTTCCAGAAGTTCCTAAAGGAGAACGGCATTTTGGATGAGCTTGAGAAGCTTGGCATCAAGGACGGTGACACCGTAAGACTTTATGGCTTGTCCTTCGATTATTATAAGTAAATGAGGAATTGAAAAATGACGAGTAAGCAAAGAGCGTATTTAAAGAGTCTCGCAAGCGTACTGAATCCGACATTTCAGGTGGGAAAGTCTTCCCTGACGCCTGAGATCACGGAAGCTATCGGCGAGAGCTTTAACAACAATGAGCTGATCAAGGTATCGGTTTTGAAGAATTGCGCAGATGATCCTCGCGAGATCGCCGAGTATGTTGCAGAGCGCACCCATTCCGAACTGGTACAGGTGATCGGAAAGAAATTTGTTTTATATAAACCTTTCAAGGAAAATCCGAAGATCGTACTTCCCAAATAAGCGTTTGGAGGTGTACTATGGCAAAGATCGGCATTCTTGGCGGTTCGTTCCATCCTATTCATAACGGACATTTGCAGCTAGGGCAATACTGCCTTGACAAAAGGATCGTTCGTGAAGTGTGGTTCATTCCCACAGGCGTTTCCTACCTGAAGGCAGGCATGAAAATGCTAACGGGGGAAGAGCGCCTTCATTTGGTGGAACTGGCCATTCAAGGGAATCCTCGGATGAAGGCCCTGGACGTCGAGATCAAACGGCCGGGTAATACCTATACCGTGGAAACCTTAGAGGAGCTTAAGAAATCCTATCCTGAACATGAATTTTGCTTTATCATCGGAGCAGATTGCCTGTTCAGCATGGAAAGCTGGTATCGCGCCGATGACATCTTTAGAATGGCGGAGCTTTTGGTCGCACGCCGTGACGGAAAGTCCTATGCTGAAATGCAGAGAAAAGCAAGGGATCTGGAAGAAAGGTTTGGCGCCAGGATCAGGATCCTTCGATTTGAGGAAATGGACATTTCTTCGACGCAGATCCGTGAAAGGCTAAAGGCAGGTAAGGATACAAGCGACCTTTTGCCGGAAGCAGTTTTTAAAGAAATCAAGAAGCGCAAATTTTTTAAGTAGATTTATTTGGCGTGAAAGAGGAAGATAGTGGCTAAAAAGACAGATGATGATGTCAGAAAGCTGACAAAAGCCATGGAGGAAACCTTAAGCGGCAAAAGGTTCCAGCACACGCTGGGAGTTGCATATACTGCCGCGGCCATGGCAATGAAATACGAAGTGGACGTAAAGAAAGCTCTGATCGCCGGGCTTTTACATGATTGCGCAAAGTGTATGTCAGATGAAAAGCTTCTAAAGCTTTCTGAGAAGGAAAACATTGAAGTGACCGACGTGGAGCGAAGAAATCCCTATCTTTTACATGCAAAGGTGGGAGCGATGCTTGCCACGAAGGAATATGACATCGACGATGAAGAGATTCTAGATGCCATTACGTACCATACGACGGGACGTCCTGGCATGACGGATCTGGATAAGATCGTTTTTGTGGCAGATTACGTCGAACCCGGAAGAGACAAGGCACCAAATCTTGCGAAGGTAAGAAAACTTGCTTTTGAAGATCTCGATGGAGCGGTAAGAAGGATTTTAAAGGACACGCTGAAGTATCTTGAAGGAGAAAAAGGGAGCGACAGCGAGATCGATCCCATGACGGCGAAGACTTACGAATATTACCAGAAAAAGGAGAAGTAAAAGTGGAAAAGAGTTCTGTAGACGTAACAAAGCTTGCCATTTCGGCATTGGAGGATAAGAAGGCCGAGGACGTAAAAGTCATCGACATCAGTGAGGTTAGCGTGATCGCAGACTCCTTCATCATTGCAGGAGGGACCAACCCGAATCAGATCCGCGCAATGTGCGACAATGTACAAGAAGTGCTTGGCCGTGCCGGATATGAGTGCCGTCAGATTGAAGGCTATGAGACCGCAAACTGGGTGCTCATGGATTTCGGCGACGTGATCGTACATATCTTTGATAAGGAAAATCGCTTGCTATTCGACTTGGAGAGGATCTGGAGAGACGGTAAGATCATGTCGGCAGAAGAGTTCTAAGGAAGTAGAATAGGATTTAGCAAGAGAATATGATAAAAAAAGAGCCTGACGCAGTTTGTTGCATCAGGCTCTTTTTTGGATGACAGAAGTTGGAAGGCTGAGGTTTAGCGGTAGAAACGGAATACACCGAAAACCTTACCCATGATCTGACAATTGTCAACGATGATCGGATCCATGGTGTCATTCTCAGGCTGAAGTCTGATGTGACCCTTTTCCTTATAGAAGGTCTTTACGGTCGCGGAATCATCGATCAGCGCAACGACAATCTCTCCATTGTGTGCGGTCTCACAGCAATTCACGAGAATGCAGTCACCGTCGAAGATTCCCGCATTGATCATGGAATCGCCGCGAACGTTCAGCATAAAGCTTTCACCTCTGGGAACCTTGTCGGCCGGAACGGGGAAGTAGTCCTGAATGTTCTCTTCAGCAAGGATCGGCTGACCTGCGGCAACGTTTCCGACTACTGGAATGCTGACCATTTCAGTGCGCACCATCTGAAAACTGTCATCGCAGATCTCGATTGCGCGGGGCTTGGTAGGGTCGCGGCGGATGTAGCCGTTCTTCTCAAGGGTCTCCAGATGAGAGTGTACGGAAGAAGTGGACTTGAGATTTACGGTCTCACAGATCTCACGCACCGTGGGCGGATAGCCCTTTTTAAGGATTTCATCTTTAATGTAATTTAGGATCTCCTGTTGCTTATTTGTGATCTTGCTTCTGCTCATATACGCTCCTCCGTAGACGATATTGACATACAACTTGTTAATTCATTATAACACACATTTTTAAAAAAGCAAACATATTTTCGCGAAAATATGTTCGATTTTCTCTTGACAAACGAATGTGTGTTCGATATAATGCAGATATAAGAACAAATGTTCGCCGGTTGCCTGTGGAGGGTTTAGATATGAGAGGAACGGAAATGAAAGAAGCTTATGAGAACAAAGGAACGGAGCGCAGAATGGATCTTGGTGATTTAAGAAGAAGGGAGATCCTGAGAAGTCAAAAGGCTCGCAGAAGACGCGAACGTCTTGTAAAGAAAGCAGTATTGATCTGTGCATTCGCATGTGCCGTGATCTTTGTGTTTGGCAGGTTTGCGCTTCATGGAAAAGCAGAGGCTGAGAAGCAACATAAATTCAAGTATTATACGAGCGTACAGCTAAGCTATGGCGAGACGCTATGGTCTCTGTCTGAAAAGTACATGGACGAAGAGATCTATACCAATGCTTCTTATATTGAAGAAGTAAAAAGCATCAACCACATTCATGACGAAGATGACGTCATGGCAGGGAAGATGCTTATTGTTCCTTATTATTCCACTGAGTATATTGCTAATTGATTTTTGTTATTCCTGTTCGTTCGTATTGCTTGAGATTTCCCATCCTTTTAGGCTGCCGTTTTGAATGGCCGTGAACATACGGTCTTTCACGCCAGGGTTCTCCAGATTGATCTGCCGGATGAGATCTTTTACGTACTGACGTTTTGTATTTCCATCGGCAGGGCAAGGACTTTTGGCAACCGGCAGCTCATTTTTATTCACAAACCCGATCACGTCAACTTCCTTTATGTAAAGAAGAGGACGTATCACGGTAAGGTCCATGCGGTCGAGATAGGTGACGGGAGAGAATGTGTGCAGCCGTCCTTCATAGATCAGGGACATCATCATGGTGTCAACGACGTCATCCATGTGATGCGCATATGCAATTTTGTTACAACACATTTCTTTGGCTGCAACATTCAAAGCGCCTTTACGCATTTTTGCACAGAGAGAACAGGGATTGCTTTCCTTGCGGTCTTTAAAGATGATCTTTGCGATGTCTGTCTCTACAATACGGTATTCGACCTGTAATTCCTCACAGAATTGCTTGATCGCAGTAAGATCCAGGTTGTCAAAGCCTAAATGTACGGTAATGGCACATAATTCAAATTTCTTGGGGTAGAAGAATTGTAAGGAACGCATTGCCTTCAAAAGAGTAAGGCTGTCTTTTCCGCCGGAAATACCGACTGCAATCTTATCGCCTTCCTCGATCATATGATAATCATCTACCGCTTTTCTTACTCTGCTTAAGAGCTGTTGTAGCTTCATCGTAAGCCTTCCTTTCTGTCATCCAAACAACATTTTAGCTTTTTTCAGATGATCCTACAATAGCTCTTTCATAATTTATGCATTTTTATGATATTTTCTTGTGATTTCGGAAAATTCGATGTATGATGAAAATGTGGGTATTTTGTGAATACCTAAATGGCAGGGTGGGAGAGCAGATCACATGAAAAAATGGAATTTGAATAACAAATACATTGCCTGGGGGATCACCGCATTTTTGGTACTTAGTGCAGTACTTGGCGTTTACTACTTAATGTTTCATGGTTCAAAGCTTCTTACGAACATAGGGCGTGTATTTTACATCTTAATGCCCGTCATGTTTGGCCTCATTTTGGCATACCTTTTGTCGCCTGTCATGGACTATTTCGAAGTCCGGATCTTTACGCCGCTTTGCAATAAATTGCCATGGAAGGCGACGAAGAAGAGAAGCGGACTGATCCGCATCTGGTGCATTCTGATCACTCTGTTACTGTTTTTCTTTTGCATCTACGAATTGATCTCCATGTTGATCTCGCAGATCGTTCCCAGCGTACTTGCGATCGCGAATAACTACGACGTTTATCTTGATAACATCACGGCTTGGTTGAATAAAACTTTGGAAAACAATCCGATGCTTCGTGAAAATGCAATGAAGATCCTGGATAATTATTCCAATGAGATCAATTCCTGGATCAATACGACGGTTTTGACGAAGACGAGTGATCTGGTGAAGGTTGTATCCGTAAGCGTATGGAGCAGCCTGAAAGTTCTCTGGAATCTGATCATTGGTATCATCATTTCAGTCTATGTCATGAGCAACAAAGAGAAATTCAGTGGTCAGTTCAAAAAGATCATCTATGCATTTTATGACACGAACACGGCAAACATCATCATTAACAACGTAAAATTCACGCACAGAACCTTCGGCGGATTCATCGGTGGAAAAGTACTGGATTCCATCATTATTGGACTGATCTGCTTTATTGGCATGACGATCTTGCAGTTCCCGTTCCCGGCATTGATCAGCGTGATCATTGGCGTGACGAACTTTATTCCCTTCTTTGGACCGTTTTTGGGCGCAATTCCTTCCTTGTTCCTGATTTTTATCGTGGATCCCTTGCACCCGCTAAATTGTGTCTTTTTTGCATTATTTGTCCTTGCACTGCAACAATTTGACGGGAACATCCTTGGGCCGTTCATTTTGGGTGACTCGACCGGTCTGTCGAGCTTCTGGGTGATCTTTGCGATCACGTTCTTCGGCGGCATATGGAAGATCCCTGGAATGATAGTTGGCGTGCCTTTGTTTGCCGTGATCTATGCAGCAATCAAGTCAATCGTTGATACAAAATTGAAAAAGAAAGATTTGCCACTGGATTCGAATGAATATACCTATGTTTGTGCAATTGACGAATGCGGTCTGCACACGTATACGCCTGAACGCAAACAAAACAAAAACGATAAAGACATTTATCAGTTCGGCCAGCGATTTATCAGCGATAATGATGAAATTATCAGCGGCGATTTTATGACGCAAAGCATCACAAAACCTTCAAAGAAAAAGAAAAAAGAAAACAGATTAGATGGGGAACAGGCAACGCAAGAAATCCAAACTGAGGAATCCGTAGCCACCGCTAAGGAATCTGAAGATCCTGAGGATGAAAGAGGATAAGATTTCTCAATATGTAACTCTTCGGAAAATGCTGATTTTCCGAAGAGTACAACGGGGATTTTTGAAGAGAAGTGCCTAATTCCCCTAATTGGAGCCATTTTTTCATGAAAGAAAAGAAATCAAACGCAGAAATATTATATGAACTGGTCGAATGTCTTCCGGATTTTTGCAAGGGATATCTGATCGTGCGTGCCAATGATCGCAGCATGGCAACACGAATTGGTTATGCAAGAAATCTGAAGACATTCTTTGAATATGTCATAAAAAACGTGAAGTACTTCCAGAGCAAATCCGTTAAGGACATATTGCCGAGCGACATGGAAAAACTCTCTGTTGAGGACTTGGACCTTTTCATTGGCATTTATTCAGAGGATCACGAAAAACCGACCATTGCACGCATGAAATCGTCCATTTCATCTATGTATCAGTATTTGGCGAATACTTTACGCGCAATATCGTATAACCCTGTTCTTGGCGTTCAGAGGGTCGACGTACCTAAAAAGGATTATGTTGTATATTTGAATCTTCAGGAACAAGAACAATTATTAAATACAATTATTTACGGTACAGGCCTTACGGAACGCGAAAAATCCTTGCATAAACGCTACGTAAAACGCGACCTCGCAATGGTTTTCCTTTTATTGGACACGGGCCTTCGTGCATCTGAGCTTCAGGGCGCTGACAATAAGGACGTGGACCTTTCTGAATGTAGCATCATTGTTACAAGAAAAGGCGGATCCATCAACAAGGTGTATTTTAGCGACGAAGCTGCCGAATATCTTAAGGATTACATGCAGGAAAAAGAAAGAAACCTTCCTTTGTACAACCGCCCAGGGGATCCGCTGATCATTTCGGAAAAAGGTACCAGGCTGACCGTTCGCCAATATGAAAACATTGTTCCGAAATATGTCAACGCGGCGCTTCCGGATCGCTACGGAACCATTAATTGCCACAAATTAAGGTCTAGTTTTGCCATGGAGTTTTACATGCGTGACCCCAAATATGGCGGGCATGACATATTGGCACTACAAAACCGCATGAATCATAAGCGTCTTGAAACAACCAATATTTACGCCAAAGCGGCAAATAATGTGTCCAAAGAGACTCGAAACTGGCGTGAACACACTTAATAAGTGAATTTTACGAGAATCACTCCCAAATGCCTGTATCGTGAAAACAGGCGAAAAACACATAAACGAAATGACATAAAAAGATCCCGAAGGAATTTATCCTACGGGATCTCTTTATGTCTTTGGTACTCTTCCACTGCTTTTGTGAAATACTCTTCCAAGTCGCAGATTATTATGAGTCTAATTGCTCAATTTAATCAGTAGAATTTATTTCTCGGAATCATTCTTTGCTGTAGCTGCAGGGATGCTTGCAGCTTTTCCGCCAAGGAAGCCTGCCAGAACGGCGCTCAGATCAACGCCGGTGGACTCCTTCATGCCATCGGTTACCTGAACAACGGTACCCATGATGTCCTTTACTAGCTTTGCGGAATTGCCGTCACCGTACATTGTGATCTTGTCAACCTGGGTAAGAGGCTCTGCAGCATTCTTAACAACGTCAGGCAGTGCCTTGAAGTACATATCGAGTACGGCTGCCTCGCCCATCTTCTGCATTGCGATTGCCTTCTTCTCGATACCTTCTGCTTCAGCAAGGGACTTTGCACGGATGGCTTCTGCTTCTGCAAGACCCTTTGCACGGATACCTTCTGCTTCTTGCTCCATGGTGTACTTCTGAGCATCTGCAGTTGCCTTCTTTGCTTCTGCTTCCTTTTCCTTCTCGAACTTCTCAGCTTCTGCTCTCTTCTGACGCTCAAACAACTGAGCCTCGGAATTTCTCTGGATTTCATAGAGTTGTGCGTCTGCCTGTTGCTGACGAGCAAACTTTTCAGCCTCGGCCTTCTTCTTCACCTCTGCATCCAGGGCCTGCTCCATAACCTCGGCCTCTTTCTGCTTCAAGAGAATTTCCTTTTCCTGACGAGCAATGTTTGCGTCAGCGGTCGTGATCTCAACGGTCTTACGCTCGGTCTCTTGCTGAATCTGATATGCAGCATCAGCGATAGCCTTCTTGGTATCAGCGGACTTCTGCAGTTCAGCCTTAGTGATCGCGAGTTCGTTTTCCTTTTGAGCGATCAGGGTATCAGCACTGATCTTTGCTTCCTGAGCTTCTCTTTCAGCAATTGCCTGAACGATGGATTTCTCCTTCTCAGCCCTTGCCTTCGCATTGGCGATCTCCAGATCAGAGGTTACCTGCGCATCGTTTGCTTCCTTGCGAGCCATAGCCTGTGCCTTAGCGATTTCTTTTTCGCTCTCTGCACGGGAAATAGCTGCATTCTTCTGGATCTTTACGATGTTATCAACACCGAGGTTTTCAATAACGCCGTTGCCGTCAACGAAGTTCTGCACGTTGAAGGATACGATGTCAAGACCCATTGCTGCGAGGTCAGGCTCAGCATTCTCTTTTACAAGAGTTGCAAATTTCTGACGATCGGAAACCATTTCTTCGAGAGCCATCTTACCAACGATCTCACGAACGTTACCTTCCAGCACCTCTCTTGCAACTCTTGCGATGTAATCAGGCTTCTTATTCAAGAAGTTCTGAGCTGCAAGACGAAGCTTGTCGGGGTTGTCGCTGATCTTTACGTTAACGGTTGCGTCAACGTTGATGTTGATGTAATCAGCGGTCGGTACGGCATTGCTCGTTTTTACGTCGATGGGGATCAACTGAAGATTCAGTTCATCCTTTCTCTCTAAGAACGGGAACTTGATCCCGGCCTTACCGATCAGGACCTTGGGCTTCTTGCGAAGACCAGAGATGATCATTGCGGTATCCGGTGAAGCTTTCACGTAACCGGAAGCCAAGATGATCGCGAGTGCCACTACTGCAATGGCAACAATGATAAGTGGTGTGGTGATGTAGGGCATGTTTGTTTCCTCCTTTTTTTTATTGTTGAATGAATTATAGCATGGAGTTTCCAAAAAGAACAGAATCATTTTTAGCACATTATCAGTGCCTATTTGTCTTTTGGATGCACTTTAGGAACGATTTCCTTGGAGTCTAAAAGGACGGTAAAGGGTCCGTCATTTAATAAAGAGACTTTCATGTCAGCACCGAAAGATCCAGTCTGTACGCGGCTTTCGCCGAGTAGCCGACGACATTCTTTCACGACGTATTCATAGAGATCCGTGGCCAGAGGTGGTCTGGCTGCATCCGTGAAGGAAGGACGGTTCCCTTTCCTACAGTCAGCATATAAAGTAAACTGTGGAACAAGGAGCAAGTTTCCATTGACGCTGTTCAGATCCAGGTTAGTTTTTCCCTCGGCATCTTCAAAAATGCGAAGGCCCAAGAGCTTGGAAATCATTTTATCGGCAATCTGTACGGTGTCATCATGAGTGACGCCGATCAAGACCATAAATCCTTTTTCAATGGCGCCGATCACTTCGCCTTCCACCGTGACGCTTGCGTGTTTCGTGCGTTGTACCACAAATCTCATGTCAGTCCTCTTCTATTTTATGTATTCTCTTAATTCCCCGCTCTTTACTGTATTCAATTCTTTTATTGAAGCTTAGGCTTTCGCGGAACGGGATATTTATATTTTTTCGCCTGCTCCCAAAGCGGCGGCACGGTCTTCATGCGAGTGATCTCCATGAGGCCAAGTTTTGTGATGTCCACGACAACGGTTTTTACGCGGTCTCTTTGCAGGAGATGCTGCATCACCTTGATCAGATCTTCATGGTCCTGCGGATCAGACATATTGATGAAATCAACCAGAATCATGCCGGAAAGGTTTCTGAGCCTGATCTGAAAAGCGATTTCCTCCGCAGCTTCCATGTTGATGGCGCGATAATAGTCTTGTTCGCCCTTCTGCGCTTCAAATTTGCCCGAATTTACGTCGATCACGGTTAAGGCTTCCGTTGGCTCAATGATCAGATAAGCTCCGGATTTGAGCCACACACGCGTTGATAGGGCACCTTCGAGCTTGGAGGATAAGCTGTAGAGCTTTTCGAGCGGATAATCCAAGTCTTCATAAAACCGGATCGTCTTTCCGGGAGGAATGATCTCATCTCCTTGCATTTCCTCCAAAAGCTCAGGATCGTCCGTCACGATCTCTTGATATTCTTCCGGCAGAACAAAGTGATTGATTGCATCCTGCCATGGGCTTGGCGGTTTCCTAAGGCATGTGTAAACATTGCGGTAAAACGCAGTGTTCAGAAGCGCAAAAAACTCTTTTATCAAACCGTCAAGGGCCTTCTTAAGCAGTTCCGTCGGAACCTCACGGCATTCCGTACGCACGATCAGTCCTACGGGCGGGAAGCGGTCCACGTATTCGCATTCTTCCTTTGAGATCCAGGACCATGGGAGAAGATTCCCCTCTTCATCAAAGTATTTCCCGCAGCACACCGCCGCCTTGATCTCAGATTTCCTTTGAGCGGGAAGCTTTGTGGAGAAATTCGTCTTGTTCGATCCAAGCGCCAGAACAAAGAAACGATTAGAGACGGAAATCTTTGTTGTGACGGCGGGCTGCTTTGTCTTTTGCGCTTCTCGGATCCCTTGTACCAGGATCAGATCGCCCTGTTTTAGCTTTCTGCCTTCAGAAGGCCCGTCTCCGCTTAAATAAAACGGCGTCTGCATCTGTGAACCTGGCAGAAAGCACACGTTTCCTTTTTCAATCTCCGCGAAGCATGCATTGAGGTCCTTTACGACGTCGCGGATCCTTGCAACGTAAATACCGCCGGTGACCTTTTCTTTTTCACCCTGAAAAGACGCGGCCATGAGCTTTTGGCCATTCATCAGAACGGCACAGCGCCTGTCATGCACTTTTGTGAAAATCAGTTTACCATCCATAAGAATCACTTCCTAAAAGATTTTAAAGATTGTATATACATTAGAATATTTCCCCGACCTCATCCATGGAGAGAAGCTCCCCAAGGATTCCATCCACGGACACCTTGCGCGTATAGGTGTCAAGGCGCGAGATCTGCAAAGCGTTTTCAGAAAGGCTGTCATCATGCAGTGCAAGAAGTGCATCAAGCACCTGCGCCGGCTTTACGTTATCGCCGCTGGAAGCCTCCAAAAGCATCTCCAGCGATTGATCTTCCTTGACGAAAAATTCAAAGATGCCAGGTCGAAGGTCAACCTCACGAGTGCCTTTTTTCCCTTCTTTCACATAAGGAATGGTTTCTTTTGAAAGGAACTCGGAAATCGCTTCGTTCACCCTCGCAGGATCTTCTTTGAACAAAGCAGGCGTACGACCTTCCCTAAAACTTACAAGATATTTCGCCGCCGCTACGCTTGCCATTGCATTTCCCGCATTCTCCGGAAGCCTTTTTACGCTGACAATCTTGATCTCAGGCACGCTGGCGGCATTCATGCGCTCAAGCATATCTTGCGAATCCGTTACGGAATGGACTTCAATGTCCATGTATTCTCCATGACTCTCAAGGCCAACGCTTAAGGGTTGGGCAAAGGTCATGATCATATGCGGGCTAAAGCCGCCCGTAAAGGCTACGTCAATCTCAGCGCGGCGCAGGCACTTTTGGAAAAAACGCATGACGTCAAGGTGTCCGATGTAACGGATGGCGCCGGTTTTCTCGAATCTGACGCGAAGTCTCATGTTATCACTCATCTCCCGCCACCCTTTCTTCAAAGCAGATACCGCCGCCAAACCTTGCGGCGCCGCAGCCCTGACATTTCACTTTGCAGTTTTCGGATATCATCTCATTCTGCGCCTTTTGCCATTCGCGCTTCAGGAATTCCTTGGTCACGCCGGCGTCAATGTAATCCCATGGAAGAATCTCATCCAAAGAACGTTCCCTGGAAGTGTAAAACTCGGGCGTAAGTCCGCATTCTTCAATGGTTTCAAGCCAGACGCGATGTTTATAATATTCACTCCAGGCATCATAAAAACAGCCCTTCTGATAAACCTTCAGGATGACCTCGGCAAGCCTTCTGTCGCCTCTTGCGAGAACACCTTCCATGACGCTGGCGTCCGCCTCATGCCAATTGTACTTGATGCTCTTTTGGTTGAGCTGTTCCGAAATGCATTTTCTCGTGAAATATGCTTTCTCCACGAACTGGTCCTTCGTGCACTGAGGCGCCCACTGAAAGGGCGTAAAGGGCTTTGGAACAAAGAAGGACGTGCTTGCAACGATCTGTACTCTTCCGTTCACGCGCTTTTCCTTTGGCACGGTTTCGAAGAATTCAGCCGCGATCTTGTTACACAGCTCAGCAATGCCGCGAATGTCATCCTCCGTCTCCGTAGGCTGCCCCAACATGAAATAAAGCTTTACTCTCGTCCAACCGCCTTCAAATGCGAGATGTGCGCCGCGAAGGATCACTTCCTCCGTGAGCCCCTTATTGATCACGTTGCGGAGCCTTTGGCTGCCAGCCTCGGGCGCAAAGGTAAGGCTCGACTTTTTGATGTCTTGAACCTTGCTCATGACGTCAAGCGAGAATGCGTCAATACGAAGGCTCGGCAAGGATATATTGATGTGCCGCTTGTCACATTCCTCGATCAGATAATCGATCAGTTCAGGGAGCTTGGAGTAATCGCTGGAGCTCAAAGAGCTCAAGGAAACCTCTTCATGGCCTGTGTTCTTTAACATGGTCATGGCATATTCCTTAAGCACGTCCACGTTACGCTCACGGACGGGACGATAGAGCTGTCCTGCCTGGCAAAAACGGCAGCCCCTGATGCATCCGCGCTGGATCTCGAGCACCACGCGGTCCTGCGTGACCTTCATGTAAGGTACCACAGGCTTCATGGGATAATAAGTTGACGACAGATCCATCACCACTTCCTTGAGGACCTTTTCCGGAACGTCATCAAAACGCGGCGAAAAAGCAGCAATCGTGCCATCCTCGTGATAAGTCACGTCATAAAGTGAAGGAACGTACATGCCAGGGATCTTGGCAGCCTCGCGAAGGAAGTTTTCACGGTCAAAACCTTCTTTTCTATGCTTTCGATAGAGTGCAAGGAGCTCGGCATATCTGGTCTCGCCTTCGCCAATATAAAATAAGTCAAAGAAGTCTGCAATGGGCTCGGGGTTATAGGTACAAGGTCCGCCGCCGATCACAATGGGATCGTCATCGTCACGATCCTTCGAAAGAAGCGGGATCTGTGAAAGGTCAAGCACCTGCAGGATGTTGGTGTAGCACATTTCATATTGGATCGTGATCCCAAGAAAATCAAAGTCTTTGATCGGATCCTGAGACTCGAGCGCAAACAAAGGGATCCGTTCCTTGCGCATGATCTCATCCAGATCCATCCAGGGAGAATATACGCGCTCGCACCATACGCCATCCATCTTGTTAAACATGTCATAAAGGATCTGTATCCCAAGATGAGACATTCCGATCTCGTAAACGTCCGGGAAGCACATGGCAAAACGAACGTCAACTTCGCTTAGATCCTTTACGACGCTGTTATATTCATGCCCGATATATCTTGCAGGCTTTTCGATTTTCATCAATATGTCATCTGACAAAGCCAAATGATCTCTGTTCACTTTATGATTTCCTCCTGACGGCTTGTTGCATCCGCTTTACGTCGTCATTGGTACAAGCTTCCGTGGAATATCTCGCCTTTTCATAGATCAGCGCGATCAGCTCGTTCTTCTCTTCCATCGCAAATTCCCTTGCGGTCATGCGACCTAAGTCATGAGAATCCTTGGAGGTTTGTAATGCTCTTTTCTGATAGAGTCTGCGGATCCTTCGAGAGGGCGACAGGTATCTGTCATCGTCTTCGGGAGCACTATAAATGACTGCTTCGGTAAGACTCTCGCGAGCATCCTCGGGCTCATCATCGCCTTGTTCCAATAAATGCAAGGTGTTTGCTTTCCCCATAAGGAACTTGACAACCGCAATAACGATCGAAACTAACGCAAAGGTCAAAATAATAGCCACAAGGAAGAACGCAATGACTTCAAAAACACGCGCCAGAGGCGAAGTTTCAGGGGCCGCGGCGCGTTCCGAAAGCTCATTGGCCACATACTTACCGTCTTCAAGTACAGCCTCCGTCGGTTCCTGACCACGCCCGAAAAGACCTCGGATCGCCCAGATAAACTTTGCCCATAACTCATGGAACTTATTTCCGATTTTCCAGAAAAACTCATTCGAAACGGAAAAGGAAGAAACAAGGAGCATGAAAATAATAAACACACCAAAGTATTTAAGGCTCCCGGTCAGCCCGGAATACAGGATCTTTCCCTTTGGCATGTTCGAGGAGATGCCTTCGTTGGAATGCGTAAACACGATGTATCCGCTCAAATAATAAGACAACACTGCGCAGATGATCGAAAGGATCGTTGCCACGTGCATCATGAAGGTAAACTCAAATTTGCAGTAGATCATCGCGATCGCGCAAAAGATCAGATTGATGATCAAGGGAATAAATGGCGGAATCTGATAATTGGATTCATCTTCTTTATGAATGCTCGTCATAAGGCTTGCGATCAGATATGCCAGAGCAAATAATGCATAGATCAGCTTGATCGAGGGCGGATCGATGGGAAGCAGGGCGATCACTCCCGCAAGAACGGGAAGAAAAATGATCTGCAAAATAAAGCTTTTCGCCAGCTCTCTTGCAAGGAATAAAACAAGAGGGAAAATGCTCGTGATGATAAAGCCAAGGAGCATAAAGCCGGAAGGTCTTGGGTTTTCAGCGATGATCAGGACAAGGGGAAACAAAGCCCAGTGATAGGCTTGTGCATTCAAAGTTGCTTTTAACGTTTCTGCTCTGAACATGGCAATTCCCTCCTTCCCTTTTCGCTTATATATACACTCGCAAATGAAATGATCTACGTCACGCTGATGGCTTTTACGCTTGGTCTTACGACAGTTGGTATCTCATCCAAGACAAAGCGCTTTGACTTCGGATGGAACCAGGAATAAACTCTTCCCTGCATGGAGAATTCCCGAAGAATGTCCAAAAAGACTTCGTCATAGGTGGCCGAAACAAAACAAGTATATGTATTCTCCTGCTCCGTCAAAATCCTGCGACGAAAGAGCTTATCGAAATCCAGTGCATCCTTTTCCGTGTCCACGCGGGAAAGCCCGCGCAGGATCGCGGATTGCTGGTTCGGCCCTTTTGAAGCACTGCGGTACATGGGTTCCCCGGTCAATACGTCAGGACCGTTGCAGAAGAAGGACACCTTAATGCCCTGCTCCAAAAGATATTTTGCAAGGCCGGCCGCAAGACGGATCGCATCCTCAAGCTCATCCACGTTACGGATAAGGTGCTTATCCTCGAGATTTAAGAAAATCCGAACGGTTTTCGGTGCCGTGTAATTCTTTTGATTGACCATGAAATGCCCTGTTTTTGCGGTGGCCTTCCAGTTGATGCTTTTCATGCTGTCAAAGGGCTGATACTCCCTGATCCCGCGAAGCTCAAAGGGATCTTCATAGAGATTTCTTTTGGTGAGCATTTCACCGTTTAATTGCTGCAGCATCAGCTGGAATTCCCTACTCTCCAAGGCCTTCGGAAGCATGTAAACACTCTCCTGCGGCTGAAACGAGGAATGCATTTCACAGGACATGATCAGATCGGAGCTTGTCAGGTCCACGTTACGGATCTGATAGTAGCCGCGCTTTTTGCCATAGTAATAAAGCGTTCGCGTGACACGTTCTCCGCCGCTGATCTGGAAAATGTCATTGTGATAGAACTGATCAGTCACGATGGAGCCGCGGTTCTTTTCAAATTCCAGATTTCTGTTCGTCTGGAACTTTACGTTGAGCATGGGCAACGGAAGCTTTTTGTGATTCTCCACGATGATCTGAAGCGTTCCCTTGCTGTACTGCGGAACCTCAGCCTCACAGAATTTCACGCGGACTTCCAATTGGTCCAGCCAGTGCGTGATATAATATTTTCTCTGCAAGAGCACCGCAATGAGCATGATCACTGCGATGATGATGGTTTGGATCATTTTTCAAAATCCTCAGTGGGGACAACGGTTTCCTTGATCAGGTTCTGTACAAACTTCTCACAATCCGTGCTTTTGCCGTAGCCAAGAATGATCCTGTGCGTGAGCACGGCAGGTGCCACCTTCTTTACATCATCCGGAATGACAAAGGCACTTCCGCGCAGACAAGCATATGCTTTCGCCGCATGCATGAGTGCAAGGGTTCCTCTGGGGCTGACGCCCATAAGCACGTCATTGTTGTTCCGTGTTGCAGTGGTCATCCTTACGATATAATCCTGAATGCCGAGGGATACGTGAACGGCTCCGGCTTCCTTGCGAACTGCTTCGAGTTCACTTGCCGTAACCACGCTGTGAAGCGTCTCTAGAGGATCAGAATCCATATACTTATTCAGGATCTTGATCTCCTCCTCATGAGAAGGGAAGCCAACGGAAAGCTTCATCATGAAACGGTCGAGCTGCGCTTCCGGAAGCGGGAAGGTTCCTGCGGTCTCCACTGGGTTTTGCGTAGCGATGACAAAGAAAGGATTTCCGGGCAGATAGGTCTGTCCGTCAATCGTCACCTGGCGCTCTTCCATGACCTCCAAGAGGCCGGCCTGCGTTCTCGGCGTTGCTCGGTTGATCTCATCGGCCAACAGAATGTTCGTAAAAACAGGGCCGGTACGCAGCACGAAATCGCCCGTCTTGGGATCATAGACGTTCAGACCAGTTACGTCGGTGGGAAGTAAGTCGGGCGTAAACTGAATACGGGAGAAAGAAAGATCAAAAGATCTCGCCAGCGCTTTCGCCAGCTTTGTCTTACCAGTTCCGGGAACGTCCTCCAAAAGCACGTGACCGCCCGCAACCATTGCAGAAAAGATCAAAGTCAGTACGTCATCCTTTCCGACGATGACTTCGCCTAAGTTTTGAAGTAGTTTTTCGTGAAATTCATACCCAAGATTTGCCATTTTGTGTACCCCCTGTACATCCAAATTCCATGAAAACTATTTTAGCACAAAATCGTGTCCAATACAACAAAATACATACAACAAAATGGCCAGGAGAAATGTCTTCTCCTGACCATTGATCAACATGTTATCTGTTTGCCAGCTCCTGGGTGATCTCTTCCCAGGTGATGTCCTTTTCTGCCATAAGTACCATGCAGTGATACAGGAAATCACTGATCTCATATTTGATCTCATTGGGGTTTGGATTCTTGGCGGCGATGACGATCTCCGTGGCTTCCTCTCCCAGTTTTTTTAGGATCTTGTCAATTCCCTTATCGAACAGGTAATTGGTGTAGGAGCCTTCCTTGGGATGCACCTTGCGGTCCTTGATGACTGCGAAAACTTCCTCGAAGACCTGAAGAGGATTGTCTGCTTCTTCATATTCCTTCTTCGCGATCTCGTTAAAGAAACAGCTTCTTGCGCCCGTATGGCAGGCAACGCCGATCTGATTGACCTTTGCGAGGATGGTGTCAAAGTCGCAATCCGCGGACAGGCTCCGAACAAACTGGAAATGTCCGCTGGTCTCACCCTTGAGCCACTGTGACTGCCTTGAGCGACTGTAATAATGCATCTTGCCGGTCTTTAGCGTCTGCTCATAGGCTTCTTCGTTCATATATGCCACCATGAGCACTTCGAGCGTGCGATAATCCTGAACAACCACGGGAACAAGACCATTTTCGCCCTTCTTCAGCTGCTCCCACGAAAAGGCGGGAGTCAGGCGCTCCACTTCGATCCCGTTCTGCATGCAAAGATCTTTTAATGCCGTGATCTCGGTGGCGTTGTCATTGATCGCATTTCCAGTAAGACCGGACACGTTCTCTTCTCCAAGCACCTCGATCAGCTTGTTCAATGCGATCTGGCCGATAAAGATAAGGCAAGGCAGCTTTGTGATCTCATTTACCTCATGGATCACGTGCGGATTGAGTAAGATCAGGCCAGACAAGAATTCGTTGGCGGTCTTTAAGTGATCAAAGATCGTCTCCACCTTGCCAAAGCAAGCTAAGATCTTATTCTTGCCAAACTTCTGCGAAACTTCCTGAGTGATCTCTACGTTGGATTCCAGTTCAAAGTTCAGCGCAACCTTCTTGCAGCCTGCATAGAGGAGCTTTTTTACGTCCTCCATGCGTTTGATGTTGCCTGCTCCGATCACGTCCGCTTCTACAGCCTCGCAGATTTCCTTGATCTGATCGATGGTGTGGTCATGCTCCTGATCACCTTTGGAAAGGTCAAAGATCAGGATTTCATCCACGCCGTTTTCGTCATAATATTTCGCAAGGCTTAAAGGATCTTCATTGATCACGGTAAGGTCGTTTAAGTTCTGTACGGCCTTTCCCTGATAGAGATACATACTTGAGACGAATCTTTTTTTCATTGTACTTACAGTGCTCCCTTCGTGCTCAGAACGCCGGTAACCCTAGGGTCATAGCTCACGGCATCGTCCAAAGCTTTTGCGAACGCCTTGAACATGGCTTCGATGACATGGTGACTGTTCGAACCAGCCAGCTTTTTAACGTGGATGTTCATGCCTGCGGAATAGCTTACCGCATAAAAGAATTCACGAACAAGCTCCGTGTCAAGCGCGCCAACGCGTTCGGTATTAAAATCGCATTCGAAATTTAAGTATGGCCTGCCGCAAAGATCCACGGCACAAAGCACGAGCGCATCGTCCATCGGCAAAATGAAATAACCAAAGCGTCTGATCCCGGCCTTATCCCCTACGGCCTTTGCAATCGCCTGACCAAGAACGATCCCGCAATCCTCAACACTGTGATGTCCGTCCACCTGAAGGTCGCCCTTCACGGTACAATCCAGATCAAAGAAGCCGTGTTTTGCAAAGCCCTCAAGCATGTGATCAAAGAATCCAATGCCGGTGCTCACGCTGCTTTTTCCGCTTCCGTCGAGGTCAAGCGTTATGCTGATGTCGGTTTCCTTTGTGGTTCTTTCGATTTTTGCGATCCTGTTATCCATGCGTGCCTCCTTTATTTACTCAAATCGAACCTTGATGCTGTTTGCGTGAGCCGTCAGACCCTCGCTCTTTGCAAAGCACTGAATGTCATCGCTGACCTTTTCGAGCGCTTCGCGAGAATAAGAAATAATGCTTGTCTTTTTGATAAAGTCATCTACGTTCACGGGTGAGAAGAACTTCGCCGTTCCGTTGGTCGGAAGAATGTGGTTCGGGCCTGCGAAATAATCGCCAAGAGGCTCGGAAGCATATTCTCCAAGGAAGATCGCGCCTGCATTGCGGATCTTCGTCATGGTGTCAAAGGGATTCTTAGTGAGGAGCTCTAAGTGCTCAGATGCAATGTCGTTGACTGCATCGATCGCATCGTCCATGTTCTCGGCAACTAAGATATATCCGTAATTATCGAGGGACTTTTGAATGATCTCCTTACGCTCAAGGACTGCCGTGAAGCCATCCACTTCCTTGGAAACCTGCTCGGCAAGCTCCTTGGAGGTCGTGATCAGAATGGCGCTTGCAAGCTCATCGTGCTCTGCCTGGGAAAGGAGGTCTGCGGCAACATATCTTGCATTTGCGCTCTCATCTGCAAGAACCAGGATCTCGCTGGGACCTGCGATGGAATCAATGCTCACGTAACCGTAAACGGCTTTCTTTGCAAGGGCCACAAAGATGTTTCCGGGGCCCGTGATCTTGTAAACTTTAGGAATGGATGCGGTGCCATATGCCATCGCCGCGATCGCCTGTGCGCCGCCAACCTTGTAGATCTCGTCTACGCCGGCAATGTCAGCTGCCACAAGGGTTCCGGGATTGACGCTTCCGTCCGGTCCGGGAGGCGTCGTCATGATGATGCGGTCAACGCCTGCCACCCTCGCGGGCACGACGTTCATCAGAACGCTGGAAGGATATGCAGCCTTGCCGCCGGGAACGTAAACGCCAACCTTCTCGATTGCGGTGAACTTCATGCCAAGCATCGTGCCGTCGGGCTTTGCGTCAAACCAGCTGTTTCGAAGCTGCTTCTCGTGAAAGATGCGAATGTTTTCCGCCGACTTACGGATCACTTCGACAAGCTTTGCATCCAGTTTTCCGTATGCCTCATCGATCTCCGCTCTCGTTACTTTGATGTTTTCAGGGGTTAATTCAAAACGGTCAAACTTCTTTGTGTATTCAAACACTGCGGCATCCCCGTTTTCCTTGACATTCTCAAGGATCTCATTCACGGTTGCCTCATATTTCCCATATTGGTTCGGGCTTCTTTTCAGAAGATCGCCCAAGAGGTTTTTCTTGCTTTCTTTTGTAAGATTTATGATCCTCATATTCTTTTCCTTCTTTCAAGTCTTATTTGTTTTCCTGGTTTTCCGATTCCAGGTAGGCACGGATCTTCATGACAAGCTCGCGGATCCTTGCCTTTTCCATCTGCATGCTGACGGGATTTACAATCATTCTTGCGCTCAAGGGGCAAACCTCCTCGAGGACGCCAAGCCCGTTTTCGCGAAGCGTCGAACCGGTTTCAACGATGTCAACGATCACGTCGGAAAGCTGTACCAAGGGGCCAAGCTCCACGGAACCGTTCAATTTGATGATGTCGACGGTCTGATGCTTCTTGTTGTAGAAATAATCCTTTGCGATATTGGGATATTTGCTCGCCACGCGAATTCTCTCATGGTGCAAAAGAAGGTCCTTTGCGCTCTCCGGTCCGCAGACGCACATTCTGCATTTGCCAAACCCAAGATCAAGCACTTCGTAGACGTTGCGGTTTTCTTCGAGAATGGTGTCATAGCCGACAACGCCAATGTCGGCGCTTCCGAGCTCCACGTAGGTCGGTACGTCCGGACCCTTTGCAAGGAAGAACTTCATCTTCAGCTCTTCATTGACAAAGATCAGCTTTCTTGAACTTTTATCTCGCATCTCCTCGCAGGTGATGCCGATCTTCTCAAAGATATCAAGTGTTTTGCTCGCAAGCCTTCCCTTTCCCAAGGCGAAGGTCAGATATCTTTCATCATTAAACTTGGATTCCATTTTATTCCCTTTCATCAGTTCTCTTTTGCAATGAGGGATACGCATTTGCCCTGCGCCCTTAGTTCCATTGCCTTGGAAAGTGCACTCGCAAAAACGGAGGCGTTTCCGGGAGTATATTCTACCTGCAGGGTCTCGCCCGTGGGAATCTGTGCCTTCTGGCGCGCTAAGGCTTCCATCAGGTCATCGATCACGATGGCAAACCCAACTGCGGGAGCATCCTTGCCAAAACGAGCCAGCAAGGTGTTGTAGCGACCGCCGGTGATGATCGCATTGCCTACGCCGTAAGTATAGGCTTTGAAGATCACGCCTGTATAATAGTTGTATTTGCTGAGCATGCCGAGGTCATAAGATACGTAATCAGCCACGCCGTAAAGCCTGAGCACTTCATCGAGCTTTTCAAGTCGTTCGATCGCTGCAAGGGAACGTTCGTTATGAACTAACTTCTTCGCATCATTCAAGGAGGTCATGCTGTTAAACAGGTCGGCCACCTTAAGAAGCGTTTCGCGGTAAGGGTCAGATACGTTGCGCTCCTTCAAAAGCTCTGCAGCCGCAAAAAAGTTCTTACCGGAAATGCAGGCTCTAAGGTCCATCTCCGTCTCTTCGTCAAGTCCGGCTTCCTGGCAAAGGCCCTTAAAGTACTCCACCTGACCGATGCTGACCTGAAACTCCTGAAGGCCGGCCTTCTTTAAGGATTCCACCACAAGGGCGATCATCTCGCCGTCCGCCTCAACGGAAGCATCACCGATCAGCTCCGCTCCCATTTGCGTTACTTCCTTGAGCTTTCCCTGAAGATTCGAAGTGTTTACGTAGGTGTTGCCCTTATAGGTAAAGCGAATGGGATGCGTCTCTTCCATGAAATATTTCGCCGCACATCTTGCCATGGAAGGCGTAAAATCAGGACGAAGCGCCAGCGTGTTCCCTTCCTTGTCAAAGAACTTATAAAGCTCCTTGCTCGGTATGGTTCCGATCTCCTTGGAAAAGACGTCGAAATATTCAAAGGTCGGCGTCTGTATGTCTTCGTAGCCATAGCTTGCGATCAGGGAATGCAGGCGGTTTTCCACCTCAAGCTTTCTCGCATATTCTTTTCCATAAATGTCTCTCACGCCTTCCGGCGTGTGCAGTAGTCTTTGATTCATTGTTTTTCCTCGCACTTTAGCGTGGTAGCGTGCTAATTTGCTACCATACTACCATACTAAATTGTTTCTGTCAATAAGAAAATTCAATAAATTATTCCAGCCCTTCCCTGTCCTCGAGATCGATCTTCAGGCCCTCAAGATAAGGGACAAGAACTCCATTCACCTTAGGAAGCACATAGGCAGGATTGAGTTCGTCATATCGAAAGCTCTTTCTGCCTCCGCTTTGCGCACGGTCCCAGAAGTACTTCAGCATTTCATAGGGCAGGTAATACAGAATGTCTTTATGAGAATAAAAGATCAAAAAGAAGGCAATGCCTCCCTGCTTTTCAAATCGCTCCATGAACGAGACCTGATGGGCGTGGATGTTCTGAAGGTTAAAGGTGTCCACGGCACATTCCTTCGCATCAAAGCAAACGGGAATGCCCTGTACCGCACCCACGTAATCGACGGTACTCTTCTGGTCAAAATAGGCAAGCGTGATCTGGTTTTTGCCGGGATCCATTTTCACGGGCGTAATGGGGGTTGGCACCTTTTGGATCAAGGCAAGGCCAAGCTCGTCATAGCGCTCGTTGGTACGATTGATCATTTCCTCTAACGTGGAACCTCGAAGGCCCCTTGAATTCCAGGTTGCCATGATCCTCCTCTCCTTTCAGGGCATTCCTTTTGGAACAAAAAACTAGCAATTTAATGCCTTATTCAAAAAGGCTGCCTGAAATCATCTCAAAATCATTTGGAAGCGGCGCCGTGATGCTCATGTTAGAAAGAGGCATCAAAACGTCTAAATCTTCCAGCGGAAGGTCTTGTACTTCATTCATATCAGGAAACGTTACGTGATGACAATGCAATAGCTGCGACTTTCTGCCGAAGTTTTTCTTGTCTATGGCGAAAAGCTCCGGCGTACTGTACTTGCAATCTCCCAGGATGGGATGGCCAATGGAAGAAAGGTGTGCGCGGATCTGATGCGTTTTCCCCGTGATCAACTCGAGTTCCAAAAGCGTGTGTTCCTTCCCGAGTTTGATCGGCCTGTACTTTGTGCAGACATAGGAAGAATCAGGGAGTTCTTCTTTTGAAACCGTTACCTGATTGGTGTTTTCGTCTTTTGAAAGATACCCTTCGATCTGACCAGGTTCACTTATGATGCCATGGCAGATGGTCTGATAGAACTTTCCGATCTTTCGCTCGCGGATCAGGTAGGATAAAACACGAGATCCGGGAAGCGTTTTGCCGCAAAGAAGAATTCCGCTTGTGTTTCGATCAAGTCTGTTGCAGATCGATGGGCGAAACTTAGAAAGTGATTTTTTGTCCACCTCTCCTTTGGCGAGCAGATATCCTATTGTCCACTCATTTGCGGATAAGTCTTCAGGCTTTGCCTTTTGGCTTAAAACGCCGTTAGGCTTATCAATGATCAATACATGCGGCGTCTCGTAAAGCACCTTGATCCCGGTAAACTTACGATATGCGTTCTCATAAGTCGCCATGGAATCTTCGCATAGCTTTGCGTCAGAAAACTTCTGAAAGGTTTCATCGCTAAAAAAGCATTGTATGACGTCGCCGGTTTTCAAGGGTTCCTTCCCTTCTGCCTTCTTTCCGTTCAGCGTCAGATTCTTCTTTCGAAGCTGCTGATACAGAAGGCTTTGCGGCGCATTTGGCAATGCTTTCTTTAGAAACCTATCTAGTCGCTGCCCTGCTTCGTTGGGCCCGATCCGTAACTCTTTCATGACATTTTCCTTATCGTTATAAAGTAATGGCCTTTAGCGTTTCAAGAATTCTTGCAGTATTGGATTCGTCGCAGGAAAGCTCTTGCATTTGATCCAACCGGTCAAGGTACTTTGAAAGGTCCGTAAAGACCTTGACGTTCACATTCTTTAACTGGTCTGCCTTCAGTCTTTGTTCCACGTGCTTTGTGAAGGCGGATTCATCAAACTTCGGGTCGAAAGAATATCCGCAAACCGTATTGCCTTTAACGGTCAAATGACTGATATTGTGGTTTTTCTCGTTGCTGGTAAAGAAAAGATCATATAAGCACGCAAGTCCCGCACTGTGCTCTTCGATCTTTTTTGCGTCCTCATCGCCAAGTCCTTTTGCAATACAGAACATGATCGTGACCACAAGAGATTTGGTGGCGGGAAGAATCCCAAGAACGGCCACAATGGTCAATAGATTAAGCCTCGTCTTTGTCGTAAACCATCCGGCAAAGAAAAGCGCCGCCGAAAGCGCATAAAGAAGCACCGTTTTAGCGATCTCATAGTGCTTTTGCGTCTTAAGATAATGCTTAGTCCCTTTCATGGATTCGCCGGAAAGTAATCTGATCAGGTTCATGAAAATGCTTCGTCCTTCCTGGTGGAAATTTGATCCAAAAATCAAAAGTCAAAAAAATCAAAAAAGTCAAAAACGGAAGTGTCCGCCGCCTTCTTAATCTCCTCCCAGTTGTCCTGAGAATCCTCATCGGCCACGGCGCAGACCGTCATGTTTGCATTCTTTCCGGCACAGATCCCAGGAAGAATGTCCTCAAACACAAGGCAGTCACATGGCGACACGCCCAGTTTCTTTGCCACTTCCAGATAAATGTCGGGTGCGGGTTTTCCCTTCAGCACTTCACTGCCCGTCAGGACACAGGAAAACACGTCCAACAGACCGTGAACGCGGAGAACGTTTTCGGCTAGCTCCCTGGAATTGCTGGTCGCAATCCCAAGGCGGATGCCGTTCCTCTTGCAGCCTTCCAAAAAGTCAGGGATTCCAGGCTTAAGAGGTACCTCTTTTTCATATTTATCCCATGCCATGTGATTCCAGTCAGCCTTCATCTGCTCAATGCTGTCAGGGATTTTATAGGTTTCTTTGACGTAGATGGCAGTCTCATGAAAACTCATGCCTTCGATCTTGGATTTGATCTCCTCGCGGCATTCTAAGGTAATGCCAAATCTTCCAAGATATTCCTTATCAATCTCGCCCCAGATCCACATGGAATCGACCAAAGAACCGTCCAGGTCAAAGATCACGGCCTTCTTGCCCTCGATCATGTGCCTTTTTTCTTCGATCACAGATCTTGATCCGCGAAGGAGCTCCACTTCCTCTATCTTCAGTGCCCTGCACTCTCCGGGCCCAAGCAAAGGATCAAGCGATAATGCGCCAAAACGCATGCGCTTTAAGTACGTAACGCGATTCCCAACGGCTTCGAGCATACGTTTTACCTGATGAAAACGACCCTCACAAATGGTCAGGTGAATCCATTCGCCCTCTACGTCCGTGTCTTTTGCTTTTGTGACAAAGGCTGGCTTCGTAGGCGTTTCATCACCTATGTCCACGCCTTCTTCCAAAGCCTTCATGTCCTTATCTGACAGCGGTTTTTCCAGTTGTACGAGATAGGTCTTTGGAACATGTTTCTTAGGGGAAAGCAGGTTATGTGCAAGCGCACCGTCATTTGTTAAAAGCAGGAGTCCTTCCGTATCCTTATCAAGGCGACCTACGGGGAAAAGGTCCTTTCTTGCACCTTCAGGAAGAAGGCCGATCACCGTCTCGGACAGCTGATCTTTCGTTGCAGAGATGACTCCGGCAGGCTTATTCAGCACAAAGTATTGAAAGGCTTCATAGGTTAGCTTCTCGCCTTTCCATAGCACCTGGTCCTTCTTGGGATCGATCTGTTCCTGTGGCGAGGTCATGGTCTTCCCGTTCACGGACACTTCTTTTCTGCGCAATATTTCCTTGACTTGGGTTCTGGTCCCAAGATTGCATTCGGTCAAAAACTTATCAAGTCTCATTTTCTTTCCTTGGCTAATCTTCTTTCTTTTTCCGCGGGAGCAACAGGGTAAAAAGAATGATGAAAAATAACAACACTCCCGTAGCAATGCAGGCGATCCCGATCACTTTGAATAATTTCGCTTTCTTGTCTGCTTCGGGACTTGGTGCTTCCGGCTCAGGGTCTACCTGTACCTCGCGGATCTCTTTCGTCGCTTCAAGGGTTGGAACGGGCTTTTGGAACATCTGATCAAAGGTCAGTACGTTACTGATGCAGTCAAGATCATAGGGGTTATAAACTCGAAGCGCAAGTCTTGGCGTCGATTTGTCCGGTACCTCAATGTCTATCCGGAAACTATCCGGCATTTCACCCGTAAGGATGTCGCCGCCAGGCAGCGGGATCCCGCTTCCAAAGGTTTCGCCGCCGTCAAAGCTTACGGAATAATAGATCAAATTGGAATCTGGATCTTCGCCGGTCAGATATACCGAAACAAGGTCCTCTTCATATTTCGCATCAATGAGCGTAATGTGACAATAGAGCGGCTCCGTCAGATCCTGCATGGCTCTTGGTACCAATTGATTCTTGGTCACTTCAGGGAGATCCTGTGCATCTTCCGTGTGATCTTCGCCGAGGGATTTGCTCTTAAGACCAAAATACTTCGCAACGGCAAGTGCATCCGCTTTTCCAAAAAGCTTCCAATCCTCCTCGGAATCACAGAATTCCTGATCGAGGGGATGGTCTACGTGACAATGCTCCACAATGAGCGCAGGCACGCCGAGGGTAACGGATTCACGAATGACGCCGTAATAATCATTTCCTTTGCTGTGACGCCTTGTCTTGACGCCGCGGATAAAGACGCCCATGTCGCGATATTCGCGAAGAAAACAAGTGGCGAGCTGATAGCCTTGCGCATGATATTCCGGTATCAATGAGATCCAGGCCTCAGCGCCAAACAGAGCATGGCTTTCAGATGCGTTGTAATGAATGCTGACCAGGAAATCTGCATTCAGGTCCGCCGCAACCTTTGCGCGATCCTTCAGTGACAGGTCCGTATCGTCCTCGCGGGTCAGATACACTTTGATGCCATCGTATTTTCTGAGTTCTTCGGCCATGACCTGTGCAGTCAAAAGATTCATGTCTTTTTCTAGGTATGCGCCCTCTTCCGTTCCGTTGTTTTCGCCGCCGTGACCGGGATCCAACACGAGAATGATGGGATCCTTTGTCTTTTGAATCCTGGGAGCGGCACTTGCGTTCATGCAAAGAATAAGGAACGCAACGCATAGGAGGATTCCGCTGAAAATGTGTTTCTTATGCATTTTTGTGCCTCCTTTTTTGACTATCTATAAGATAAACCAGCTTTCGAAGGGAAAACTGGTTTATCAGTAAAAAGCTATTGTTTTATCTTGCTGTTACTCTTCCTGCTCGTCCTCGTCTTGCTCAGGCGCTGCTTCAGGCTCGGGAGCGGGATGAAGCTGGTTGATGTTGTTCTGGATCAAGGTCTGATACTCATTTAAGGAGCTGATCAGCTTGTCGTAGCTGTCCTGAGTGCTCTGTACGCTTCTGCTGTAGTTAGCGGTTGCGGAATTGCTTGCGGACTCAATGATCTTTGCAAGGTGCTGAAGCACGTCGTCCATATATGCATTCGCAGCATCCTTTAAGTTGTTGGCTTCGATCGTCGCGTTGTCAATGATGCCCTGAGCCTTATTGACTGCCATGTTCACAAATTCATCTGCTCTTGCATGCGCACGGAGCATAACCTCATGCTCGCTGATCATCTGATTGTGCTCGATGGTCGCCTGCTCCAAAAGGGCTCTTGCCTGTTGCTCTGCCTCAGCCTTCATTGCCTCGGCGCGCTCTGCTGCGTCCTGCAGGATCGCATCCTTATTAGCGATGATCTTCTGGTACTGTTTGATCTCATCAGGGGTCTTGCGACGAAGCTCCTGAAGCATTTCTTCCATTTCCTCGCGATTAACTATCACGTCGGTACTGGAAAACATGCGGTTCTTACTGTTGGCAAGATAGTTTTCAATGTCAGTAATGATCTGTTCGATCTTGTTAATGCTGTTCATAACTTCATTCGCCCTTCCCTTTATATTTATCCTGGATCATCTTTGCCACGAAATCAGGCACGCACGGACTGACGTCGCCGCCAAAATATGCGATTTCTTTCACGCCCGAGGAACTTAAGTAGGCATATTCCAAACTGGTTGTCAGGAATACCGTATCCAATTTCTCGTGGGAAAGCTGACGGTTCGTCTGAGCAAGCTGCAGTTCGTATTCGAAGTCCGTCACGGCACGAAGGCCTCTGACTGCAACGTGGATATCATTGCTCGCCGCATAATTGATGAGGAGCCCGCTGAAGCTGTCAATCTTAACGTTTACAAGGTCCTTCGTGGCCTCCTTTAATATATTAACACGTTCCTCTACAGAAAACAACGCACTTTTTTCTTTATTGTTCAAAACGGCGACGATCAATTCGTCGAACATGGAGGACGCTCTTTTGATGACGTCCAGGTGTCCATAAGTCATGGGATCAAAGCTTCCGGGGTAGACTGCTCTTATCATGTTTTTTCCTCTTTTTCCTCACGCTTTACGCTTTTTGAAGGAACACGTGTTTATTGGTTTTATAGGTTTTCTCACGCTTTATTTCATAGCCAAGATCGGCTGCAAAGGCGAAATCGCGCTTTTTCTCCTCCTCAATGATGATCAGCGTCTCATCATCAACGAAAGGCATGTTGCAAAGGGCCCTTAAAATTCTTTCGTCCTCGCCCTTGCCGTAGGGCGGATCCATGAAGATCACGTCGACGTGCTTTTCGTGGATCTGGGTCAGGGCTGCGGCCGCATCCTGCTTTATTACTATAGCACGGTCCTGGAATTTCGTAAATGCCAGATTTTGATGAATGCAGGAAAGCGCAGGTGCAGCGTTTTCGATGAAATATGCTTTCTTTGCGCCGCGGCTGATCGCTTCAATGCCAATTGCTCCGCTTCCCGAATAAAGATCCACGAAAACGCTTCCCGGCACGTCATTCTGCAGTATATTAAACAAAGTTTCCTTGATCCTGTCCGTGGTCGGCCTGGTGTCCTGACCTTCCGGTGCTTTTAGGGGCAGGCTCCTCGCCGTGCCCGCGATCACTCTCATCATATCTTATACCTCTAACTGCTGATTATCCGCGAACCTTGATGCCCTTGGAGTCCCTTGAGCCAAGCTTGATGCCATTCAGCGAAAGCGTCTTACCCTTGTGTTCCACGGTCACTTCCACGCCGTTTCGAAGGTAATATACCTCTTCCACCTCGTCCTTCGGTGAAAGCTTCATGCCGCGTACGCCCACGGCCGTCTTTTTCTTTTCAGGGATCTGCTCTAACGGGAATCTTAGGAAGAACCCTTCCTTGGTCCGAAGAACAATGTTCTTTTGATCGATCAGCGGCTGTACGCTTACGACCGCGTCACCGTCACCGAGCTTGGTTGCAGCAACGCTACGGCTCCGAACGTCAAACTCTCCGCCGTCCACGACCTTCATCATGCTCTGTTTCGTGACAAAGATCAGTTGCCTTAGATTCAGGTCAGATTGCGAAGCAATGCAGACAATGTTCTCCTCTTTCGAGTTGAAATTGCTGACATTGTCGATGGGCGTACCCTTGTCGCGAAGCTTTCCTGCAGGCAGGTCCATGACTTTGATGGTATGCATGACGCCGGTATCCGTAAAGAGACACACCTTTCCGACGTTCTTGCAGACAAAGGAATATTTGAACTCCGTTTCCGCAACCTCTTTGTTTCTCTCGTAGGTCTGCACGTCGATGGTCTTGGCATATCCAAAGCGGTCCATCAGGAAGTAAACGTCGGTCTCCTCGATCTCCTTCTCCTTATATACCGCCTCAACGCCGTTTTCAATGACGGTGCGTCTAGGCCTGCCATATTCCTTCTTAAAGCCGTCGAGCTCGCTGATGATGACCTGTGCCATGGAATCACGGCGGTCCAAAATATCCTCATAGCGATAGATGTTCGCCAGCGTCTCCTCGTGTTCTGCGATCAGTGCCTCGATCTCAAGTCCGATCAGCTTATAGAGTCGCATCTCCAAAATGGCATTTGCCTGTTTTTCGGAGAACATGAGCTGTGTTGCCATGATCTTGGATTCCTTTGAGCGGAAACGGATCCCGTCGATCTTTCCTTCCACAAGGCAAGCCTTTGCCATGGCGCGATCCTTGGACCCGCGCAGGATCTCAATGATCAGGTCGATCACGTTGCAGGCCTTGATCAGGCCCTCCTGGATCTCCTTTTTTTCTAGTTCTCTCGCGAGCAGATTGGTATATTTCCTCGTCGCGATCTCAAATTGGAAATCCACGTTCGCCTTGATGATCTCGCGAAGGCTCATCGTCTCCGGACGCCCCTCGTGGATCGCAAGCATATTCACGCCAAAGGTGTCCTCAAGGCGCGTCTTTTTGTAAAGCATGTTGACAAAGTTCTCGGCGTCGGCATCCTTTCTTAGCTCGATCACGATGCGGATGCCTTCTTTGGAACTCTGGTTGGAAATATCAACGATGTCAGCCGTCTTCTTCTGCTCCGCAAGCGCCGCAACGTCCGTTAAGAACTTCGAAATGTTTGCACCGATCATGGGATAAGGGATCTCGGTAATGACCACGTTGGTCTTACCGCCCTTTTGCTTTTCGTATTCCACCTTGCCGCGAAGCTTGATCTTACCGCTTCCAGTCTCATAGATTTCAAGGAGTTCATCTTGGTTGATGACAATGCCGCCCGTCGGGAAATCAGGGCCTTTGATATAACGCATCAGCTCACGCGTCGAGATGTTTTCGTCGTAAAGATATGCTTTCGTCGCGTCAATGACTTCACAAAGATTGTGTGGCGGAATGCTGGTCACCATGCCGACTGCGATACCGTCCGAACCGTTGACCAAAATGTTCGGGATCTTAACGGGCAGAACGCCGGGCTCTTTCTCCGTCTCATCGAAGTTAGGGATGAAATCCACGACGTCCTTGTCGAGATCGGCAAGAAAGGCTTCCTGCGTCACCTTCTGAAGCCTTGCTTCCGTATAACGCATGGCAGCTGCGCCGTCGCCTTCGATATTGCCGAAGTTTCCGTGGCCGTCTACGAGAGGCATGCCCTTCTTGAAATCCTGCGTCATGTTGACGAGTGCTTCATAAATGGAGCTATCGCCATGGGGATGGTACTTACCCATGGTATCACCGACGATGCGGGCACTCTTACGATAAGGCTTGTCGTAACGGATGCCAAGCTCATGCATATCATATAAAGTCCTTCTTTGTACGGGCTTTAGGCCATCCCGTACGTCCGGCAATGCCCTGGCGATGATGACGCTCATGGCATAGTCGATAAAGGATTTTTGCATTTCCTCGGAGTATTCGGTTTTAATGATTCGTTCGTTTGAATTCATGGAGAACTCCCGTGTTCCTAAGAATTATACGTCCAATGCCGCTTCCCTTGCGTGGTCATAAATATATGCTTTCCTGGGCGGAACCTCGGTTCCCATAAGGAGTTCCGTGATCTCGCTGGCCATTCTCGCGTCCTCGATCTCAACCTGCTTCATCATGCGGGTTTCGGGGTCAAGGGTGGTCTCCCAAAGCTGCTCGGCATCCATTTCGCCCAGTCCCTTATAGCGCTGCAGGGTGAAGGGCCCTTTGTGGGTCTTGCGGTATTTTTCCAATGCCTTGTCGTCGTAAAGATACTGCTCTTCACCCTTGCTTGGCATCGCCTTATAAAGCGGAGGCATGGCAATGTAAACATGTCCCTCGAAGATCAGCTCCGGCATAAAGCGGTAAAACAATGTCAAGAGCAAGGTGGATATGTGCGCACCGTCCACGTCCGCATCGGCCATGATGATGATCTTGTCGTAGCGGAGCTTTGAAATGTCAAAATCGTTGCCATATCCTTCCGAAAAGCCACATCCAAAGGCGTTGATCATGGTTTTGATCTCAGCGTTTGCAAGGATCTTGTCGATGCTGGCCTTTTCCACGTTCAGGATCTTGCCTCGGATTGGCAGGATGGCCTGATACATGCGGTTTCTTGCGGTCTTCGCGCTGCCGCCGGCGGAATCACCCTCTACGATAAAGATCTCACACTTGGAAGCATCCTTGGATTCGCAGTTCGCAAGCTTTCCGTTGGAGTCGAAGGAATACTTTTGCTTCGTCAGAAGGTTTGTCTTCGCCTTCTCTTCCGACTTACGGATCTTTGCAGCCTTTTCCGCACAAGAGATCACACTCTTAAGGGTCTCAAGGTTACGGTCAAAGAAGTGTACGACTTCGTCGCCCGTGATCTTGCTTACCACCTTTGCGGCATCCTGGTTATCCAGCTTCGTCTTGGTCTGACCCTCGAACCTGGGATCGGGATGCTTGATCGAAACCACTGCCGTCATGCCGTTACGCACGTCCGCACCGGTAAAGTTGATGTCTTTATCCTTAAGAACGCCAAGCTCTCTCGCGTAATTGTTGATGACCGCGGTGAAGTTGGTCTTAAAGCCCGTCAGATGCGTTCCGCCTTCGGAATTATAAATATTATTACAAAAGCCAAGCACGTTCTCATGGAATTCATTGACGTACTGGAAAGCCACTTCCACGGAGATCCCTTCGCTCTCGCCGCTAAAGTAGATCACGTCTGTGACGGTTTCCTTCGCTTTGTTCATGTCCTTGATGAATCCGACAATGCCTTCAGGCTCGTGATAAGTGATCTTTTCAGCCGATTCAGGGCGTTTGTCTTCATAAAGGATCGTTAGGCCCGGGTTCAGATAAGCCGTTTCATGAAGGCGGCTTTTCACCTCGTCCTCTTTGAATCTTGTGCGGTCAAAGATCGTGTCATCCGGCAAAAAGCTGATCGTGGTACCGGTCTCCCTGGTCTTTCCGACGATTGGAAGAAGCCCACCCTGCAGCTCAGTTGTTGGAATGCCGCGTTCATAAGTATCCTCGTAGATATTCCCGCCAACCTTTACGCGAACGGAAAGTCTTGTGGACAATGCGTTCACGACGGAGGAACCCACGCCATGAAGACCGCCGCTGGTCTTATATGCAGAATTATCAAATTTACCGCCGGCATGGAGGGTCGTAAACACAAGACGCTCAGCGCTGATGCCCTTTTCATGCATGCCGACGGGAATGCCTCGGCCATTGTCGGTAACGGTTGCGGAACCATCTGCCTCAAGCGTGACGCAGATCTTATCGCAATAGCCCGCAAGATGCTCGTCCACGGAATTGTCCAAGATCTCATAGATCAAGTGATTGAGGCCCTTGGTGGACACGCTGCCGATATACATGCCAGGACGTTTGCGGACTGCTTCGAGGCCTTCTAAGACGGTAATGCTTGAAGCTCCGTATTCCGGTTCTTTTGCCATGTTGCCAACTCCTTTTTTCATAGTGGCACGCATCGTTTTCCTTTGGGGGATCTCTTTGCGCACCATGAATATTTTACCATAGATATTGTGGTTTTGCAAAGGAAAATATACTAAATCATGCGTATTTTGGACATTTTCGGCACTTTTTACAAGCAAAAAAACAGAGCTGCTTTTCGCAACTCTGTTTTGAGATGAACGAAGGTTCTAAGCAAAGGTTTTTTGACAGCATCCAACGCCCAAAGCGCCAGGACCAACGTGGCAGGCAATGCTTAAGGGGAGCGGTGCGATCTCGACTTCATAACCAGGGAAGATCTCAAGCATCTCCTCTTTTAACTGAAGCGCAGCTTCCTCATTCGCCGTGTGTGCGATCTTGAGCCATACTTTACCAGGCGCAGGAACAACGCCGCCAAAACGCGTTTCAATGTCGTTTTTCAAAGCACCGAGCATCACGGATTTGCCCTGCGATAAGGTGCGGGCCTTCGAAAACGCATCCAGCTTCTCGCCCTGGATCTGCAGGATCGGTTTGATCTTAAGAAGCGTTCCGATCGCAGCCGCCGCCGGCGTGATCCTTCCGCCCTTTTTCAGATACTCCAGCGTATCCAGCATAATATAAATGGTGCAGCTGAATTTATCTTCTTCGAGCTTTTCACGAATGGTCTTCGCGTCAAAGCCTTTCCCGATCAGGATCTTTGCGTCCAAAAGAGATTGATGGAGCGTCACGGAAATACGCTGATTGTTCACGACAAAGACCTTGCCCTCATAAGGAGCATCCTGAGCAAGCATCATCGCCGTCTGGCATGCGCCGGAAAGACCACTGCTCATTGGAAGGTGCAAAATCTCGTCATAGTTCAAAAGAATCTGATCCCAAAGCCTACAAACCTCTTCAGGGGAAGGCTGGCTGGTGGAGATCACCGCCCCGCCGGTCTGTTTTTCGTAGAACTCTTCCTGCGTCAGGTTGACGCCTTCATAAAAATGCTCATCGTCGATCATAAAAGGCATAGGGATGACAAAGATGCCAAGGCGGTCTGCCTCTTCTTTGGTGATGCCGCTATTGCTGTCCGTTACGATTGCGATCTTGCTCATGCGCTTTTTGCCTCTCTTGCATCTTCTCGTAATAATGTCATGTTACTATTAAATTGAGCGAAAGTCAACTGTATTTGCGGTGCCGTCCGTAAAATACGCCTTGAGCCGCTGATGCTCAGGGAGCGCCAGATCAGGGTCTTTTCGCATCAGATCATCCACGATGTCCGATGAAAGTTTTAGAAGCTCTGCATCGTTATAAATGTCACCGATATGAAACGAAAACTCACCGCTCTGGCGGATCCCAAACAGGTCACCGGGGCCTCGAAGCCTTAGATCCTCAGAAGCGACAAAGAATCCGTCATTGGAGCGGTTTAGGATCCCCAGCCTTTCCATGGTCTCCTTGGATTCATTCGTACTCAGGAAGATGCAATAGCTCTGCGCGTCGCCTCTTCCGACACGACCTCGCAACTGATGGAGCTGCGCAAGTCCAAATCTCTCTGCATTTTCCACCATCATCACCGTGGCGTTCGGTACGTTGATCCCCACCTCGATCACGGTTGTGCTGACCAAGACGTCAATGTTTTTATGTGCAAAATCCTCCATGATCCGGGTTTTGTCCGCAGCCTTCATCTTACCGTGCAGATACGCAACTACGATCGATGGGGAAAGGGCCGAACGTAGCTTTTCTGCATAGTCCGTTACGTTCTCCAGGTCATCCATTTCGCCCTCTTCCACCTGCGGACAGATCACATAGGCTTGATGTCCTTCTGCCACTTGCTTTTCTATGAATTGCCATGCCTTAGGCCTGTAAGAAGTGCCAACGACACAGTTTTTGATCGGAAGCCTTCCTTCCGGCAATTCCTTGATCACGGAAATCTGAAGATCACCGTACAGGATGATCGCAAGCGTCCTAGGGATCGGCGTCGCGCTCATGACAAGCACGTGAGGTCTGAGCCCTTTTTCTGCAAGGGTCTCTCGCTGACGCACGCCAAATCTGTGTTGCTCATCCGTGACTACCAAAGCCAAATTCTTGAATACAACCTTTTCTTGTATGAGTGCATGGGTACCGATGATCAGGTTTGCCTCACCCGAGGCAATCTTCTCATACTGTTCCCTTTTTTCCTTTGCGGTCATGGATCCCACCAAAAGAACGGGTTTGAAGGCGAGATGATACTTTTTAATGTCCTTGCAGACATTTTCATAATGCTGCATGGCAAGCACTTCCGTCGGCGCCATTAAAGCGCCTTGATATCCATTCGCCACGGCCATGAGAAGTGCAAGGAATGCAACGATCGTCTTTCCTGAACCCACGTCGCCCTGGATCAGACGGTTCATGCACCTTTGGCCTTCCATGTCTTCACGGATCTCTGCCCAGACCTGCTTTTGCCCTTTGGTCAGCCGAAATGGCAAGGATTCCACGTATCGTACGGTATCTGCAGTTTCAATCATGGGATATTCGTTCGCGATCGTCGCGACAAAATCCTTGTTCTTGCGCATGCAAAAAAGAAAGTTGAAAAACTCATCAAAAACAAGCCTTCTTCGCGCCGTGATCGCGTCTTTTTCACTTGTAGGCAGGTGAATGTCATGAAGTGCCGTTTTCAAGTCCGTTATTTCTGCGCGCGAAAGCATGTCGGCGGGAAGATATTCTTCCGGAAAAGCATAGGAAGAAAGCGCCGTTTTGACCGCTTTTTGCATGGCTTGATTGGTAAGTCCCTTTGTCAGGGAATATTTCGGCTGCAGGATGCCGGTCAGGCGGTCATATTCCGCCGGAGAATAATACTTTGGCTGCTCCATGACAAAGGAAGGGCCCTTCACTTCCACTCTGCCGCGGAAAATATAGGTTGCGCCTGGTTTTAGGATCTTTGTTTGGAAAGGCATGTTAAAAAAGACAAGGGAAAGGAGACCCGTGTCGTCTTTTACGTTTACCGTCGTGATGGTAAGGCGCTTTCCTTTTCTGCTTGCAGGCGTTGTCAAGACGGTCCCAAGTACGGCGGAAATAGTGCTGTTCGTGAGAGCCTTGATCTTCACGGGCTTTTCAAACCGTTCATAGTCCTTTGGAAAATTGCGCAAAAGATCCCCGACGGTCAAGAGGCCAAGCTTTGTATATAATTTCTGGCTTTTTTCGCCAATGCCCTTCAGCTCAAGAAGGGAGGAATCCTTTGTTAATGCCACGTTACATACCCTTTCCTATAATTCGTGTCACGGACCTAAAAAACTCATGATTGAAAAAGAGGGGCGTTCCTGCCAATGCAAAAGCGCCCCATAAATTCAAAACTTTATTCGACGGAAATCAAGTAATAATAGATCGGTTGACCTCCATTTTGAAGCTCGATGTCGAGATTCGGATTGGCCTTTGCCACCTCGTTGCGCATCGCCTCAGCGTCCTGTGCACTTACGTCACTTCCGTAGTAGATGCTGATGAGCTCGGAATCAGGATCGATCATCGCCTTAACGGTCTCCAAAACGACTTCCGTAAGCTCCTTGCCGTTAGCGAGAATGCCGTCATCACCGACACCCATGTAATCGTCTTTTTTGATCTCCTTGTCATCGATCACGGTGTCACGAACGGCATACGTGATCTGACCGGTTTTCACCTTGCCGATCTCGCTGATCATCACTTCCTCGTTTTCATCCACGGAGGATCCGTCCATGTAATTGATCACGGCCGTGATGCCCTGGGGGATCGTCTTCGTCGGGATCACCAGGAGGTTCTTGTCCGTCGTCAGCTCAGCTGCCTGACGCGCCGCAAGAATGATGTTCTTATTGTTCGGAAGGACAAAAACGTTTTCCGCATTGACCATTTCCACGGCGTCCAGAATGTCAGCCGTGCTCGGGTTCATGGTCTGTCCGCCTTCGATCACGTGATCCACGCCAATGCTCTTGAAAATCTCACTAAGGCCTTCGCCTGCGGAGATTGCAATGAAACCAACCTTCTTGGGCGGCTCCTTGGGCTTCTTTACTTCCTTTGCCTTTTGCTCTTCTGCCTTCTGCGCTTCCTTGAAAAGCTTTTCCTCATGCTCAAGACGCATGTTGTCGATCTTCATGTTCGTGAGTTGCCCGAACTTTAAGCCCTTCTGGATCGCGAGACCGGGATCGTTCGTGTGTACATGAACCTTTACAACCTCACCGTCGCAAACGCAAACGATGGAATCGCCAATGGATTCAAGATAAGCCTTGAAATCCATTTCAGTCTTGATGTTGAAATTCTTGTTTAAGAGAATGATAAACTCAGTACAATAACCAAATTTGATGTCTGCTTCCGACTGGCCTGCACTTGTTTTCTTTTCATCGCTCGGCGCGTTGTCAGAAACTGTATAGCTGACTTCCTTGCCACAGAGTGCATCATATGCGCCCGAAAGCACTTCGATGAGTCCCTGTCCGCCCGAGTCCACTACGCCTGCCTGCTTTAGTACGGGAAGAAGCTCCGGGGTCTGGCTCAAAACATATCTGCCGTGCTCAAGCACCTGACCGACAAACTCTGCCAGGTCGGTAACGCCTGCGGCGGAAAGCTCTGCGGCTTTCTCGGAAATGCCTTTTGCAACGGTAAGAATAGTGCCCTCCTTGGGCTTCATAACGGCTTTATATGCCGTCTCAACGGCCTTTTCACAGCTTTCGGTGATGATCGCAACGTTTAATTTGTCATAGGTCTTGATCACCTTGGTAAGACCGCGGAACAGCTGGGACAGGATCACGCCCGAGTTTCCTCTTGCGCCGCGAAGCGATCCGCTCGAGATTGCCTTGCAAAGTGCTTCCATGGAAGGAGCCTCTCCAAGTGCGGTTACTTCCTTTGCCGCTGACATGATCGTCATCGTCATGTTTGTACCCGTGTCTCCGTCAGGTACAGGGAATACGTTCAGCTCATTGATGTATTCCTTTTTACTCTCCAAACACTTCGCACCGGCTAAAAACATCTTGGAAAGCATTTTAGCATCGATTTCTTGGTAAGACACAACAAAATCCTCCTTAATCAATCACTCTCACACCTTCGACAAAGATGTTGATTTTTTCTACTTCAAGACCGGTAAACTGCTCGACCTTGTACTTTACGTTGCCGATGAGATTGTCTGCAACTGCAACAATGCTGACACCATAAGCAACGATCACGTGGAAGTCCAGAATCAGCTTATGATTTGCGCTGAAGGACACGTTGATGCCCTTACTTAAACTGTCAAACTTTAAGATGCGAACGAGGCCGTCGCGCACGTTGGCAACCGTCATTCCAACGATACCAAAGCATTCCACTGCAACGCTGCCTGCATATTGCGCGATGACGTCTTGATTAATGGCAATACTGCCCATGTGAGTATCAATCGAAGAATTCTTCATAGAGTCACCATACCTTTCCGTTTCCGATTTGAAGATTCCTTGACAGCTAAACGCTATCTATAACACTATAACGTCTTTTTCCGAAAAAATAAAGTTCAAATCATAAAAATATGGGTTTTTTGAAAAAAAAGTATTTTTTTGCTTGCTTTTCTAAGCGGTATCTGTTATTATAACACTGTTGTGAAAATTCGCGACTTGAATTTGTGAGATCGGTCAGACAGGAGGTGTCAGGATGGCTAAATGTGATATTTGTGGCAAGGGAGTACATTTTGGTAACAACGTAAGCCACTCTCATAGAAGAAGCAATGCGATTTGGAATTCGAACGTAAAGAACGTTAAGTGCAAGGTTAACGGCGTATCGAAGAAGCTCCATGTCTGCACCAGTTGCTTACGCTCCAACAAAGTAGAAAGAGCTTAAATCAATCAAACAAAAACGGGTTGGAATTCCAGCCCGTTTTTTTGTTGCTTTTTTCTGCTTGGTTTTATGAAAAACATACTCCGTCAAGGAGCTTCCTAGTTCTCCTCTTCCTGCGGGAATGCTGCGTCCAAAGCCTGCTCATCAGAAACTTCTTCAGTAGCCTTATCCTTCTTCTTATCAAGGAATTTGTCCACCATGTCAGGCACCATGTCCAAAACCTTGGTAACGGTATCCTGGTTCTTTACGTTTACAAGCTTTACGCTTCCATTCTGAATGACCAAAACTGCGGAAGGGGTCATCTTACCGCCAATACCGCCGGCACCAGATCCCTTTTGCTTCTCGCCATTGCTTCCGGAACCTGCGCCAACGCCAAAGGTTACGTCAACCAGCGGAAGGATAATGGTATCCCCGATCTTAGTAGCCTCACCAACGACGGTTTTCGTTGAAAGAACGGAATTCATGCCGGCAAGCAGAGATTCCACCACGCTTTGAAATTGATTGTCATTTGTTGCCATGTCCATCCTCCATTCTGCGCTTTATGCGCCCTCTTCCGATTTATTTTTTTCGTTTTTATGTGCTTTCCACTTTTTTCGAAGGATCTTGAAACGCTTGTCCAAAAGGATCCGAAGCGCATCCCAGATCACCGTAAATAACATAAACCAGCCTTTTACGAAGAGCTCTCCTTCCAAGATCTTCCGTTCAAAATCCGGCGTAAAGGTAAATACCTTAAAGCGCTTTGGATAAAGTGACCTTAGAACCGTATATCCGCCATAAACATATCCCGTAACGTCAGGTGACGCTGCTCCAAAGAGGATTCTCCCTCTGATCTTTCTTGGGAAAAGGTTTTTAAGTAGGTGCAGCACCTTGGCCAAGGCAGCCTGGACAAAAGGCTTTGTATTGCCGTCTTCCCAAAGGGCCTTATAAAACTTGATCTCTTCGATCAGTTCACCCACCTTTTCTTTCAGCGGCTTCTTTGTTCCGGGCTTTTTATTCTCGGACTTTTTTTCTTTCTTCTTCTTTTTTCCGAACTTATGGCCTTCCTGCGCAGGTTTGTCTGATTCTGATACAGTTTCACTGGCATTCGAGGTTGTGTCTGCTAATTCTGAGGTAGTCTCAGTATCTCCGGGAGCCTCTTCGCTTACTTCTGAAGGCTGCTTAGCATCTCCTGATCCATGTTCGCCCTGCGTCACATCCTGCATCGTCTCGTTTTGATCAAGCTCATCTTGCGCTGTCTCGCTTTGACTTTCAGGCTTCGCATCATCTGCTGGAGGTTCTTGCCCGTTGCTTTGCATGCTTTTTTTCGTTGGCTTTTTCTTTTTTTTGTCAGAATCTTTCTTTCCCAGAATGGAAAACCACAAGACTTTGAGCGTCGGCGTTGCCGGCTTTGGCAAGGTCATGAAAAATCTCACGAAACCAAAGAGCCAGCGCACGCGAACCGTGACGTCCTTTTTTTCTTCGCTGAGTTCTCCACTGACCTCATAAGAAATCGGAAAGAACAATAACAGCAAGATCACGGCAAGCAGAAATATGAGTATTCCCAAAAGTATGCGGCCTATGACTGCCATTCACAAAACTCCTTCAAATTGCAATCCTTTCGGATGGAAAGACAATCCTCAGTGATCTTGATGATCAAGGCTACTGCATCCTCATGATCCTTAGCGACACCGACAACCCTGACAACGTGATCGGCATAATATCCCTGCGCCAGATATCTTGAAGAGATCACTTCCAGCTGGTCAGTCCCTCCGCGTGGCAAAGTCAAAAGAAAAACATTCGATAAAAGCGGGGTTTCGAGAATTTGCTCCTTTGCTTTCTCAAAATCCTTTTCGCGCATGGATTCCCCAAGATAAAGATTTGGAGAAAACTCGATCATCCTTTGCTTCTTTACGCGAAAAAGTTCTTTAACCTTCAAGCCTGTGAATACCCCACGCATTGTTTTTCTTTAATTCCTGATATTCCGCATATGCTTTTTCCAAAATCTGCTTTTCGTTCGCAAATTTCAGCAAATGATAGGCTTCATGATATTTATAAAAGCCGGAATCCATAAAGAATTCTTCTTTTTGCGGTTTGCTATAGTAGCTGTCCGCCATCATCAAGTACCAATGAACTTCTTTTTCTACGACATCCTCGGGCACGGTAAAGGTGTACTCACTCTTACCGACGTATTTTACGATCACGGCTTTCGAACCAGACTCTTCCAATACCTCGCGAAGCGCCGTCTGAGGCCACTCCTCTCCCTCTTCTACTGTTCCTTTGGGGAGGACCCAGCCTTCATACTTGTTTCGCACGTTTTTGTACAAAAGAAGGATCTTGCCGCGAAAAATCACGACCCCGCCACAGCTTGTTGCTTCAATCATTGCAATCCCTCCTGTCGGCGTAACACACAACCTATGTCTAGTATAGTCTAAATCAACGCTCTATGCAAGGTTTTTTATAGTGCGCCCCGCTTTTCGTGGCCCGTGGTATATTCTACCGAAAAAGGAACGTTCCTTTCCCACAAACCAAGAAGAAAATACGACAGAACTTGCACGGCTTCCCGTTTTCCTTCCGTGGTCAAAGCGATGCGAAGCAATATGTCGTCTGCATACTTTGAAAGGCTTCCGTGAAGGGATAAGGGCAAGGAATTATATATCACGTTGTAGCAATGCGTGCAGTTTCGATAGACCGGAAAGTCCTTCCCCATTCTGTCGCGTAGTTTGAAGCTTTCATTGGGAGGCGCCGGACAATTTCCGTTTGTTTTTGCAACGCAATTGGCCGTCACCATCATGGGAATCCTTCCATAGACAACTTTTTCCCACAAAAACGACATTTTAAGCATCTCTTGCAGTTCTTCGCGTCGAAGTTCCAGAGGGAGGCAGCCTCCTGAAAGGAGATTTCCCCACTCTTCCACGGCCTTTGAATTCCATAAATAAAGATTATGATCTCCATAAAGCTTTATTTGAGAACTTTTTTCATCAAAGAAACCTGCAGCCTCGAGATTTCCGATCAAAACGCCTTGAAACATGGACGATCCGTTAGTTAAGTTTGAAACACGCTCCAAATAGGCTGTATCGCCTTTACGTAGGATCTTTGGAAGCTCTAAGATCCATTCCGCTTCGGGGACGAGTTCCTTGACCGACTGGCAAATGGATAGGATATCTTCATCAAAGGCAAGGTCAGCGTTTAGATAAACCCGCGAAATCGGTAAGTCCGCATTGTTTTCTGTAATTTCTTTTAAGGCGAGAAGATGCTCTTTGTTCAAAAGTGAAACATTAAAATGCTTTTGATCAGGCATTACGGATCACCTCCTCCAAAGCCGATACGGCCCTTCTTCGAAGTTCATTTAGGCTCTTTAGGGAATAAAACACTGCTCCCTCGATCTCGACGGTTGCATCCTCTTCTTTTTCGAGGCAAAAACTGCTTTCGCCAAGCTTGGAGAGTTGTTTTATCACGCTTTCCTTTGCGAGAGGCGCACTTTTGGCCTGCTCCACCACGTCGCCTTCCACAAACGCAAAACAGTCAGGATCGGATGCATCGCAGATCCAAACGCCCGCAGGCTTCCCTGCGCTTAAGAAAGCCTTGATCTGTACGGGGATCCTTTTCTTGTCTGAAATGAATTCATTACGAATGTTTTCCAGAAGCTTTTCGTCACTTGCCGCATAGGCAGGGCTGCAAAGCGTGATCATGGATTTACCGTTCTTTTCGTGATAATATCCCGTCCCAAGCTCCGTTCTCACATAGAGATGAGAAAGATTCTCCATGTCCTTTTTCGAGACGGATACCTTTCCTGTCTCAAGATATTGATCAATGTATCTTCGATAATATGCCGTGACGCCTGCAACATATTCCGGTTTTTTCATCCTGCCTTCGATCTTAAGGGAGTCGATGCCGGCGCCTATCAGCTCCGGCAGAATGGAAACCGTACACATGTCTTTCAGGCTTAAGGGATAGCATTCCGCTCCTGCCTTTCCGTCATGAATGATACGATAAGGGAGCCTGCAGGGCTGCGCACAACGGCCGCGATTACCGCTTCTGCCGCCAAGGATTGAGCTAAAAAGGCATTGACCGGAATAAGAATAACACATCGCGCCGTGAATAAAGGTCTCTAATTCCATGCCACTTTCCCGTTTAAGTTCGCGGATCTCATCCAATGACAACTCTCTTGCGGGAACGATGCGTGATGCCCCCATTTTTTTAAGGAGTTTTGCGCCATAAGCACCAGTCACGCTCATTTGTGTGCTTGCATGCAAAGGAAGCTCAGGAAAGGTTTCGCGTATGCATCGCAATACCCCGAGATCTTGCACGATCACGCCGTCAAGGCCCTCTTCCACGTAAGGTCTTAGGAAGGCTGGTAAGGTATCAAGCTCCTCTTCCTTGAGCAGCGTATTGACGGTAAGATATATTTTTTTGTGAAAGAGATGGGCATATTGCAGGCATTTTCTTAATTCATCAGTCGAAAAATTGTCTGCATAAGCCCTTGCGCCAAAACGATCTCCGGCAAGATAGACTGCGTCTGCGCCGGCATTGATCGCGCCATAAAAGCTTTCCGCATTACCCGCAGGAGAAAGCAATTCCACTTGTTGCATCTGCTTGCACCTCTTCCATGGATCAGCGTTTGGTTTTTCGTACCTGATCCAAATTCGTTCTTTGAAAAAAGCTGCCCGTGATGCGGACAGCTTTGGTTTATTTGTTCTTTAATTCCGTTTGCAGCTGAAAGATCGTGCGTCCCTGTTCATCACATTGCGTCTGCAGATCCTTCACCTGATTCTTGGCATTGTCCAGCTGGATCTGACAGGAAACAAGCTCATGCTTCAGATCAGTATATTCCTTCTCCTTGGACTGCATTTCAGCTTCCAGGATTGCAATCTGACGCTTTGCCTTGAAATAATCATCAGCGATGTTTAACTGAAGCAAAACGCCTTGCGTATCGATAGATTGCTTTCGAAATCCGTCCAAACGATTATATTCATTGATCTTGTTGTTGATATAGGTCGCAACCTTCTGCAGATACTCTTCGCTTTCATATCCGCTAAGCTTTAAGACCTTACCGCCGATCAAAACTTCCGTAGCTGTTTTGGATGCCATTTTGCGTACCCCTTACCCATTGTTTTTGCATAAACAAACATTCCATGAACTATTATAACTGAATGTTTGACTATAGACAAGAGTTTTCGCACAATTTTGGCCGCAAGCTTCCAAATCATGGCAGAAGGTGTTTATAGGCATGGTCCGTTACGACTCTTCCGCGGGGCGTTCTGTTGATGAAGCCATTCTTGATCAGATAAGGCTCGTAGACGTCTTCGATGGTTCCCGCATCCTCTCCAATTGCGGCTGCAAGGGTATCAAGGCCCACGGGACCGCCCTCAAATTTGTCGATCATGGTCATGAGGATGTTTCGGTCAATGCGATCGAGCCCCAGCTTGTCCACGTCCATGAGGTCTAAGGCCGTCCTGGCCACGTCCTCCGTGATGATGCCTTCATATTTCACCTGCGCAAAGTCACGAACGCGCTTTAGGATCCTGTTGGCAATTCTCGGCGTTCCGCGGCTTCTCTTTGCCATTTCCCTGGCACCGTTCGGATCGATCTCAACTTCCAGGATCTTTGCGGAGTGCATGATGATCTGCTGCAGTTCTGCGATCTCATAAAATTCCAGATGATGGATCATGCCAAAACGATCACGTAGCGGTGCAGACAAAAGACCTGCCCTTGTAGTCGCGCCAACCAAGGTGAACTTGGGAAGGTCCAGGCGCACGGAACGCGCTGAGGAACCCTTACCGATCATGATGTCGATACAATAATCTTCCATTGCAGGATAAAGGACTTCTTCCACCTGGCGGTTTAAGCGATGGATCTCGTCGATGAACAAAAGATCCCCCTCTTCCAGGTTGTTAAGGATCGCCGCCATTTCCCCGGGTTTTTCAATTGCCGGACCACTGGTCACGCGAAGGTGCACGCCCATCTCATTGGCAATGACGCCTGCCAGAGTTGTTTTACCAAGTCCGGGAGGGCCATAAAGGAGCACGTGATCCAAAGCGTCTCCTCTTTGCTTGGCCGCCTCAATATAAATCTTTAGGTTTTCTTTGATCTTTGACTGTCCGATGTAATCCGCAAGACACTGGGGCCTAAGGGAGCCTTCGAGTTTTACGTCCTCTTCGGTGGCAGAGGTTTCGATCATTCTTCTGGCCATGCCTGCCCCTCCTAAAACATTTTCTTTAATGCTGCCTTCAGGATGCTTCCGGAATCCATGGATTCAACCCCGGGCACTGCATTGACGGCGCGAACGCTTTCCGTTTGCCCATATCCAAGCGCAACCAGTGCTTCCACGGCTTCTTTTTTCTCTGGCGTGTCAGCTGCCATCAAAGGATTTCCGGTCGCCGTCTGAGCGATCTCACGACCGATCATGTCATCATCGATGGAAACCTTATCTTTCAGCTCCAAGATCAGGCGCTCCGCCATCTTGGGGCCAACGCCCGGCGCCTTAGAGATCGCCTTTTTGTCGCCTGCCATGATCGCATATCGCAACGTGTCCGCATCCATGACGGAAAGAATGGATAAAGCTCCCTTCGGGCCGATTCCGCTCACGGTAATGCACTTCTTGAAGATCTCCAGATCCTGCCTTGTCAGAAAACCGTATAGCCAGATCGCATCCTCACGCACGGACGTGTAGGTGTAAAGCTTTGCTTCCTCTCCGAGCCCTGGCATTTTGGACGCCGTATCCGCAGATATGTGGATGTTATAGCCAATGCCACCCACGTCAAGAATGGCGAGCTCTTCTGAAACATATTCTACGATCCCATGGACAAAACCGATCATGGCAGTCTCCTCCTTTTTCCCTTTACCATCGTACCATAATCGAACATATGTTTCAAGTTATTTTTTCTTCTCTTTTTGAAATACGATGAAAAAGCAGATCATGTGAACGCCAAACGTAAGCGCCCAGCTGATCGGATAAGACAGATAAAGGCATTCCAGCGTATGGATCCTCTGAAAGACCGTAAAGATCCAAACAACGCGGAACAGACACGCGCCCGTCAGTGAAACCAGCATCGGCATGATACCGTACCCCATTCCGCGGATCGAGCCGACGATCACGTCCATCATGCCGCAAAGACAATAGGTCGTACAGATCACGGAAAGTCTTAATACGCCATATGAGATCGCCTCGGCATTATCCGTATAGAGTCTCAGTAATAAAGGGCTTGCGAGATATGCACCGTTACCGAGCACAATGCCAACTCCGATCACAAGAGCCAGGCAGATCATTAAGATCCGTCCGATACGGTCAAACTTTTTCGCACCGTAGTTTTGTCCCGTGAAGCTTACGGACGACTGATGCAGGGCGTTCATGGACACATAAACAAAGCCCTCGATGTTACACGCCGCAGTATTTCCGGCCATCGCGATCTTTCCAAAGGAATTCACGGAAGACTGGATCAAAACATTGGATACCGAAAACAGTGCGCCCTGCAAGCCTGCGGGCAGACCAATCTGGATCATCTTCAAAAGCTTGTCACTTTCAATGCGAAGTTTGCTTAGACAAAGCTTATAGTCAGAGTCTGTCTTGATCAAACATCTTAGCACCAAAACGGCTGAGAGCCCCTGCGCGATCACGGTTGCAAGCGCAACGCCGGCAACGCTCATGTGAAGCGGGATCACAAAGATCAGATTCAGGATCACGTTGACAACGCCTGCGATCAAAAGATAGTACAGAGGTCTTTTGGTATCTCCTACGGCGCGAAGGATAGCGCTTCCGAAATTATATGCCATCATTACTGGCATGCCTGCAAAATAGATCCGCAGATAAAGAATGGACAAGTCTATGACGTCTTCCGGCACCGACATGAGGCGAAGCGAGAAGGGCGCAAGGAAAAAGCCTACAAAAACAAGGATCACGCCACTGATCAGTGCAGTAAGGATGGAGGTATGTACTATGCCGTCCAATTCTTTTTTCTGACCAGCGCCAAAGAATCTTGACACAAGCACGTTCGTGCCTACGGAAAGCCCTATGAAAACATTTACGATCAGGTTGATCAGAGACCCCGTCGATCCGACTGCCGCGAGCGCATCATCACCAGCAAATCTTCCGACGACGATCACGTCGGCGGCGTTAAAAAGGAGCTGCAATATGCTTGAAAGCATCAAAGGAACATAGAACAGGATGATCTTTCCAAGAAGCGGACCGTTGCACATGTCGATCTCGTAGGATTTTGCTCTTTTTTGCTTTACGGACTTTACTTCTTCCGTCATCGGATCGCCTCCTTCTAAACACAACTGCTTAGCAAACCGCATGGATTCGCTAAGCAGCATAAACGTTGATATGTCATTCGGAAGGCTTACTTTGCATTGATATAGTTAACCAAACCTTCCGCTGCAATGATCTTTTGCATGAACTCCGGAAATGCCTGACCTTGGAAGGTGGTACCCTTCGTAAGGTTCGTGATCACGCCCGTGTCGAAATTGACTTCGACCTGATCGCCGGCGTCAATGCCTTTTGCTGCTTCAGGACATTCCACGATGGGAAGTCCAATGTTAATGCTGTTACGATAGAATATTCTGGCGAAGGTCTCCGCGATCACGCAGCTAACGCCCGCCGCCTTGATGGCGATGGGAGCATGCTCTCTCGAGGAACCGCAGCCAAAATTCTTAGTGGCAACAATGATGTCGCCCTTCTTTACGTTCTTTACAAAATCCTTATCGATATCTTCCATGCAATGCGTCGCCAGCTCTGCAGGATCAGAGGAATTCAAATATCTTGCGGGGATGATCACGTCAGTATCGACGTTGTCTCCAAACTTAAAAACAGTACCGATCGCGTTTTTCATGTTCTTCTCTCCTATGCTTTAGATTACAGTTCGCAGGGGCAGGAAATCTTGCCGGTGATGGCGCTTGCAGCCGCAACTGCAGGGCTTGCAAGATAGATTTCAGAAGTTACGTGTCCCATTCTGCCGACAAAGTTACGGTTGGTCGTGGAAACGCATCTCTCTCCCTCTGCCAGAATTCCCATGTATCCGCCAAGGCAAGGGCCACAGGTCGGAGTGCTGACTACGGCGCCGGCCTCGATAAAGGTGCGAAGAAGCCCTTCTTCCATGGCCTGCAGATAAATCTTCTGTGTTGCAGGGATCACGATGCAACGAATCCCCTTCTTTACCTTTCTGCCCTTCAGTATCTCTGCTGCGCATCGAAGGTCGTCAAGACGGCCGTTGGTGCAAGAACCGATCACCACCTGATCGATCACGATATCGTCCATCTCATGGATCTCATCGATAGTGTGGGTGTTCTCAGGAAGATGAGGGAATGCCACGGTCGGACGAAGCGTGCTAAGGTCGATGGTATAAGTCTCATCATAGACTGCGTCTTCATCTGCTTCATAGATGGTATATTTTCTCGTCGAATGCTCTTTCATATACTGCTCGGCGAGTGCATCTACAGGGAAAATGCCATTCTTTCCGCCTGCCTCGATCGCCATGTTCGCGATGGTAAAGCGGTCATCCATGGAAAGGTTTGCAATGCCGTCGCCAACGAACTCCATGGATTTGTAGAGAGCGCCGTCCACGCCGATCATTCCAATGATGTGCAGGATCACGTCCTTACCGCTCACCCACTTGGAAGGCTTTCCGGTCAATATGAATTTAATTGCGGAAGGAACCTTAAACCACGCCTTGCCAGTTGCCATGCCGGCAGCCATGTCGGTGCTTCCCACGCCGGTGGAAAAGGCGCCAAGCGCACCATAAGTACAGGTATGAGAATCGGCACCGATGATCACGTCTCCGGCTACGGTAAGGCCTCTTTCAGGAAGCAGGGCATGCTCAATGCCCATCTCTCCGACCTCAAAATAATTGGTGATCTCGTTTCTTCTTGCAAACTCCCTTACGCACTTGCAATGCTCAGCGGACTTAATGTCCTTATTCGGGACAAAATGATCGGGAACCAAGGCGATCTTGTCCTTATCGAACACGCCGTTCACCTTCATTTTATCCATTTCCTTGATCGCAACGGGGCTGGTAATGTCATTTCCAAGCACCAGATCAAGGTTCGCCTCAATGAGCTGTCCAGCCACGACCTTATCCAGTCCGGCCGCATGCGCCAAGATCTTCTGCGTCATCGTCATACCCATGTCTCGTACCTCCGCATTTCTCTATAATCTTTACATGTATGATATCCTACCATACTTTAATACAAAAGGAAATAGATAATTTTAACTATTTATGCATAAAAACAGGGCTGGCACTTTCATGCCAGCCCTCATAAATCATATTCATGCGATTAGTTGTTGATCAGCTTATCAGCCTCATTGTTCCAGCTGTACAGCTTTCTGATCTGCTCGCCAACCTTCTCTGAAGGATGCTCGCTTGCAAGCTTTCTCATAGCCTTGAAGTGAACCTGCTTTCCTGCAGGGCTCATGTCAAGAAGGAATTCCTTAGCGAAGGTACCATCCTGAATGTCGCTCAGAATCTTCTTCATGGTCTTCTTGGTCTCCTCGGTGATCAGCTTAGGACCAGTTACGTAATCGCCGTACTCAGCAGTGTTGGAGATGGAATATCTCATTCCTGCGAAACCGGACTGATAGATCAGGTCAACGATCAGCTTCATCTCGTGGATGCACTCGAAGTATGCATTTCTCTCATCATATCCAGCCTCAACCAGAGTCTCAAAACCAGCCTGCATCAAAGCGCATACGCCGCCGCAAAGAACTGCCTGCTCACCGAACAGGTCGGTCTCGGTCTCGGTTCTGAAGGTGGTCTCAAGAACGCCTGCTCTAGCGCCGCCGATGCCGAGAGCATATGCAAGTGCAAGATCCTGTGCCTTACCGGTAGCGTTCTGCTGAACTGCGATCAGACAAGGAACGCCCTTGCCAGCCTGATACTCAGAACGAACGGTGTGACCAGGTCCCTTAGGAGCGATCATGGTAACGTCAACGTCTGCAGGAGGAACGATGCAACCAAAGTGAATGTTGAAGCCATGAGCAAACATCAGCATGTTGCCAGCTTCCAGGTTGGGCTCAATGTCCTTCTTGTAAAGGTCAGCCTGCTTCTCATCATTGATCAGGATCATGATAATGTCAGCCTTCTTAGCAGCTTCTGCAGCGGTATAAACTTCAAAGCCCTGTGCAACTGCCTTGTCCCAGCTCTTAGAACCCTGATACAGACCGATGATCACGTGGCATCCGGAATCCTTTAAGTTCAGTGCGTGTGCGTGTCCCTGGCTGCCATAGCCGATAATTGCGATTGTCTTGCCCTCAAGAAGGGACAGATTACAATCTTCCTGGTAGAAAATCTTAGCCATTTTTCTTTCCTCCATGTGCTAATTATATAATATGATTTGTTATATATAACTGATAGGCATCCGCCTAGAGCTAACAATTACTTAAAGCATTACGACGTTCTTCGTGCCGCGGCAAAGGCCTGCGATACCGGTTCTTGCGATCTCAAGGATCTCGTAACCTTCCAAAAGATTGATAAATGCTTCGATCTTGCTCTGATTACCAGTGAGTTCCACGATCAGGCTGTCTGCGCTGACGTCGATCACGTTTGCGCGGAAGATGTTGGCGACGGACAGAACATTTTGGCGCTGCTCGGCCGTCACGCGTATCTTGATCAGAACGAGCTCACGATATACGCTCTCCTCAGGCTTTAACTCCTTGATGTCCTTGACGTCAACCAGCTTTTCAAGCTGCTTTTCGATCTGCTCAAGGATCTCATCGTCACCGCTGGTCACGATTGTGATGCGGCTGTACTTAGGGTCCGCAGTCACGCCTGCGGTAATGCTTTCAATGTTATAACCTCTGCGCGAAAAAAGCCCCGTGATACGGCTTAAAACGCCGGAAGTATTATTGGTCAATAATTGAAATACTCTTTGCTGCATTTTCTTTGCCTTTCCGACACTTTTTTACTTTAATGGAATAACTTGCGAAAGTCTTTCTTTAATATATCAACTCTTCCCCAAAATGTCAAGCAACAAAAGGCTTAATCATTCTCCATGCATTTGCCGAGGGCAAGCGTTCCGGTGCGGGCAACTTCAACGATGCTGATGCTTGAGAGCATGTCGATCATGAGGTTTGTGCGTTCCGGAAGGTCGCACAGCTGGATCATCGCATAATGCTTGGACATGTCAACGATCTGAGCCTTCATGATGTCACAGATTTCCATGACGTCGCGACGATTGGTCTTATTATATTTCACCTTGATCAGCATCAGCTCTCTTGCGATGACCTGCGACTCGTCAAAGGTCTTCACCTTAATGACGTCGATCTTTTTATTGAGTTGCTTTTCGATCTGCTCGATCGTGTGCTGATCGCCTGAGGAAACGATGGTCATGCAGGACACGTCCTTTGCATCCGTTTCACCCACGGCAAGACTTTCGATATTAAAGTTTCTTCTGGAAAACAGCCCGGCAACCTTGCTAAGAACGCCGGAACGGTTTTCCACCAAAACGGAATAAATCTTCTTTTTCATGGCGCACCTCCCTTAGACAAGATCCATGGGATCTACGATGACTTCCAAAAGGACGGACTTGTCATCCTTCAGGAACTCCTTGATCACTGCGTCTGCCTTCTTCATGTTCTCGAGGCGAAGATACTTCATGTCATAGGCACTTACCAGCTTTTCAAGATCAGGGCTTCCGTCAAGGTCAACGACGGAATAATGATCCTTATAGGTGAAATGCTGATACTGTCTTACCATGCCAAGGTATTTATTCGCAATGACAATGATCTTTACGGGAACGTTATGCTGCCGCATGGTTGCAAGCTCCATCATGGACATCTGGAACGAACCGTCGCCACATACTGCGATGACCTGACGATCAGGAGCGGCAAGCTTTGCGCCCATTGCTGCAGGGATGGAATATCCCATCGTCCCCATGCCGCCGGAGGTCATAAATCTTCCGTTTTTAACGATATGGTACGCACAAGACCAGATCTGGTTCTGGCCTACGTCTGCAACATAGATCGCATTGTCCTGCATCTTCTCGGAAAGCTTTGTGATAAAGGCCGCAGGATCCACGTAATCCGGATTGGGATTGCGCTTGGGAGCCATGGAAATGCGGTTCTCGGAAAGCTCCTTCAACCATGCCTTACATTCACAAGTGATCCCCTGCTCCATAAGGTCCGCAAAGATATGCTTCGCATCGCCTACCAAAGGAATGGTGGGACCTGCGTTCTTACCGATCTCCGCGGGATCCACGTCAATGTGTACCAAAACCTTATTTCTGGTAATGATCTCAGGCTGGTTCACGGCTCTGTCAGCAACTCTCGCGCCCACCATGATGAGCAGGTCGCAATCCTGAATGGCCTTGTTTGCATAAGGCTTTCCGTTGTTCCCGACCATGCCAAAATACAAAGGATCCTTCGTCGGCATTACACCGATGCCCATCATCGTGGAGACAACGGGTACGCCATAACGCTTTGAAAACTCACGGATCTCACCTTCAGCCTGGGAAAGAAGGACGCCGCCGCCCACGCAAAGAAGGGGCTTTTTTGCCTTTTCCAGTTCCTTTACGACCTTCTTGATCTGAACCATATTACCCTTTACGGTTGGCTTATAGGTTCGCATGTTGATCTCGGAAGGATATGAAAACTTATCAATGGGCGCATTCTGAATGTCGATGGGAACGTCGATCAAAACGGGCCCTTTTCTTCCTGTATTTGCGATGTGGAACGCTTCCTTGAAGATCTTCGGGATGTCCTTCGCGTCACGTACAAGATAGCTATATTTTACAAAGGATTCCACGGCACCCGTAATGTCCGCTTCCTGGAATACGTCGCTTCCAAGAAGTTCGCTGTTTACCTGGCCCGTGATGCAAACCAGAGGAATGCTGTCCGCAAACGCCGTAGCGATACCCGTGATCACGTTGGTTGCCCCGGGGCCGCTGGTGACGGCGCAGACTCCAGGTTTTCCGGTGATCCTGGCCATGCCGCTGGCCGCATGTGCAGCATTCTGCTCCGTGCGGATCAGGATGGTCCGAATGTCGGAATCCAAAATGGAATTATAAAAAGGACAGATCGCAACGCCGGGATAGCCAAAGACGGTTGTTACTCCCTCTGCTTCCAGACATTTGATGATGGCATCTGCTCCGTTCATCTTTTTTCCTCCTCGGTAAGTATTTAATCATGGATTATACTACTTTCGGCTTATGAATTCAAGCGTTTTGCTAATTTTACGGCATCTGCCGCATCCCGGGAATAGCCGTCTGCTCCGATTTCGTCAGCATATTCCTGTGTAATGACTGCGCCGCCGATCATGACCTTGACCGGAAGCTTGATGCGCCTTACTTCTTCGATGACCTCGCGCATTCTCTGCATGGTCGTCGTCATCAGTGCGGAAAGTGCAATGATCTTTGCATGATGCTCTTTCGCCGCCTCAATGATCGTACTTGCAGGCACGTCCTTCCCAAGATCGATCACGCGGAAACCATAGTTCTTCAGCATCAGCGCCACAAGGTTCTTTCCAATGTCATGGATGTCACCTTCCACGGTTGCAATGACGACGGTCGGCATGTCTTCTGTACTTTGACTGGAAAGGAGCAATGGCTCTAAGACTTCAATGCCGTTCTTCATCGCTTCCGCACTTGCGATCAGTTGAGGCAAGAAGTATTTGCCCTTGTCAAACAACTCTCCGACCTCATTGATCGCAGGAAGCAGGATCTCATTGAGAAGCGCGGAAGCCTCTTCTCCTGCGTTTAAGGCATCCTGCGTGATCTTCGCGATGCCGTTTCGGTTCCCCTTCATCACGGCCTTATAGAGTGCTTCCCTTGCAGGGCTGCTCTGATTGCCGGTGCCAGAGCCTGCCTGCCCTTTGGATACGGCATCGCTCACTTCGCCAGCGCCGTTCAAAGCCTCCAAAGCTTCTTTGTTTCCTTTGAGCGCCTCCATGGCACGCTCTGCCGCAGAGAGCTTTGCCTGCAGCTCCGCTTCCTTTTTCTCGCGGTTTTCCTTTACGGTCCCGGCATATTCAATATATCTCAGGTCAGCGCCCTCTTTGTTCAAAAGCACGTCCGTCGCCAAAGCGCAGCTTACCAGCATTTCCTGCGAAGGATTGGAAATTGCCATGGTCAGGCCGGACTGGATCATCAAAGCAAGAAAGGCAGTGTTTACGTAGCTTCTCTCAGGCATGCCAAAGGAAATGTTTGAAAGCCCGCAGATGGTCGCAAAGCCCTCACTCTTTGCGTAGCGTACCGTTTCCATACATTCCAAAGCAGCCTTTTTGTTTGCGCCGATTGTAGCCACAAGGCCATCCACAACGATATCTTCCTTACGCATGCCAAGTTCTAAGGCTCTGGCATAGATCTTTCCAATGATCTCCTTTTTCTCTTCAATGTCCTTCGGCAATCCCTCATCGGACAAAGGAAGCAGGATAAACATTGCGCCATATTTTGCAGCGATGGGCAAAAGATTTTCAAATTTCACGGACTCATATGAGATCGAATTGATCAGGGCACGGCCAGGGTAATGTCTTAGCGCAGCCTCCAACACGGAAACATGGCTGGAATCCAATGAAAGCGGAAGGTTCGTTACGCCGCTGATCTCACTGATCGAGCGGAGCATCATCTCCTTTTCGTCGATTCCGCTCATACCCATGTTTACGTCGAGAACCTGTGCGCCAGCAGCTTCCTGCTCTTCCGCAAACTGCAATACCTTCTCCATGTTTCCTTCGCGAAGTTGCGCCTGCAGGGCCTTTTTTCCGGTGGGGTTGATGCGTTCGCCGACGATCATGAAGGGGTCACTTAAGCCAAAGGATAAGGTCTGCCTTTCACTTGTGAGATAACGGATCCCGTCAGGACGCCTTTGTACCTTGATCTCGTTCGTTTTTCCAAACTGCAGATGCAGACCTGCGATATAATCAGGATCCGTACCACAGCATCCGCCAAGGATCGATGCGCCTGCATTCACAAGCACCTTCATTTCCTCAACAAATTCAGCTGCCGCCATGCTATAGCAGGTCTTTCCGTCCGCATCCAAGAAAGGAAGGCCTGCATTGGGTTTTGCAATGACCGGAATGCTTGTAACGGATGCGAGTGAAGATATGATGCCTTCCATGTGAGCCGGTCCAGTGGAACAGTTTGCACCGACCGCAACGGCTCCAAGACTTTCGCAAACGATTCCCGCAGTTGCGGCATCCGTTCCGTAAAGCGTTCTCCCGTCAGGCTCGAACGTGAGCGTCACCATCACCGGAAGCTCACTTACTTCTTTCGCCGCAATGAGTGCAGCCCTGGATTCCGCAAGGCTCATCATGGTCTCAACGACAAGCAGGTCAACGCCTGCCTTCTCAAGACAGATGATCTGCTCTTTGTAGACGTCGATCAAGTCCTCCAGCTCCATGGTACCCATGGGCTTTAAGGTCTGGCCCGTCATGGTCAGGTCACCTGCGACATAAACCTTACGATCTGTCGCAAAGGCGGCAGCCTCCTTTGAAATCTTGACAAGACCGCCTATCATCTCTTCCATGTTTTCTTCGAGACCATATTCCGCAAGCTTGATGCGGTTGGCCGTAAACGTGGGGGCATAAAGAATGTCCGTGCCAGCCGCAACATAACGCTTTTGAAGGTCCAGCATGACGTCCGCATGGTGCAAGATCCAATCTTCGGGACATACGCCTGCAGGCATTCCTGCCTTCACAAGGTTCGATCCCGTCGCACCGTCCAAATATATAAAATGATCCTTCGCCAAATCCCAAAATTCTTTCTTTGTCATATGCTTCCTCAGCTTTCAAAACGAAAGGTTTTTCAATCTTTACTATCATAGCACGTTCTCATTCTTACAGACAATGGGAAAAACTTAAAATTCTTTTAAGGTCGCGTTTTTTAGGTTGAATAATCTTTTAAAACGTGATAAATTGTATCTGTTTAGGATTTGGAAATGATCCTATCCCATGACTGACTTGGAGGAATGAAAATGTCTAGGACCTGTAAAATTCTTGCCTGCATCCTGCTCCTTTGTGCTTTAGCGTGTGGTTGTGGCGAAAAGACGAATCCGGAGCACGTAAAGTTCAAAAATGACGTTGACAACTTCTGCAACAGTATTGCCGAACTGGATGCTTCCATCAATAAGATCGATGCCACTTCCGATACGGCAACGACTCAGCTTTTAGGATATCTTGATGAAGTTGAGCTTCGCTTCAAGAATTTTGCGGATCTTGATTTCCCTGCTGAATTTGATTATCTTGAAAACCTTGCGGATGAGGCCAGCTCATATATGTCAGTAGCCGTGGAATATTACCACAACGCTTTTTCCAATGGTTCCTACAATGAATATACTGCCGAATACGCTCAGGAGAATTATTCCAGAGCCATCAAGAGAATCAAGATCATCATCACGTTCTTAAAGGGTGAGACCCCTGATGATACCAACGTGATCATCTCCTACGAAGGAAGTTCCGCCGCAGAATAAACAAGAGGTCAGTGCAATGCTGACAGATCGAAAACATCAAAAATCACTAAACTTCTAAATCAAAAACGGCTGCCCGCAAGCAGCCGTTTTCTTATGTCTGATTCTACTCTTTTGACTTAGAACTTACCTGCGTTTGCAGCTTCCTCGATGCCTACTGCAACTGCTACGGTAGCGCCAACCATGGGGTTGTTACCCATACCGATCAGGCCCATCATCTCAACGTGAGCAGGTACGGAGGAGGAACCGGCGAACTGAGCATCGCTGTGCATTCTTCCAAGGGTATCGGTCATGCCGTAGGAAGCAGGACCAGCTGCCATGTTATCGGGATGCAGGGTACGTCCGGTACCGCCGCCGGATGCAACGGAGAAGTACTTCTTACCAGCCTCGGTACGCTCCTTCTTGTAGGTGCCTGCAACGGGATGCTGGAATCTGGTAGGATTGGTGGAGTTACCGGTGATGGATACGTCCACGTTCTCTTTCCACATGATCGCAACGCCTTCAGGAACGGAGTTTGCGCCATAGCAGTTAACCTTTGCGCGAAGGCCGTCGGAATATGCCTTGCGGGATACTTCCTTAACGGTATTGGTGTAAGGATCATATTCGGTCTCAACGAAGGTGAATCCATTGATCCTGGAGATGATCTGAGCTGCGTCCTTTCCAAGACCGTTCAAGATAACGCGGAGGGGCTTCTGACGAACCTTGTTTGCCTTCTCAGCGATACCGATGGCGCCCTCAGCTGCAGCGAAGCTCTCGTGACCAGCAAGGAAGCAGAAGCAATCGGTCTCCTCCTCAAGAAGCATCTTGCCAAGGTTACCATGGCCAAGACCTACCTTACGGGTATCAGCAACGGATCCGGGAATGCAGAATGCCTGAAGACCTTCACCGATCGCTGCAGCAGCGTCAGCAGCCTTGCGGCAGTTCTTCTTGATCGCGATGGCAGCACCAACGGTGTATGCCCAGCAAGCGTTCTCGAAGCAGATAGGCTGGATCTTCTTTACCTGCTCATAAACGTCGAGGCCTGCATCCTTCGTGATCTTCTCAGCCTCTTCCAAGGAAGAGATGCCATAGCTGTTTAATACTTTATTGATCTGATCAATACGTCTTTCATATGATTCAAATAATGCCATTGTATTTGCCTCCTCTTCCTTATTTCACTTCTTTGTCAGTTCTGGGATCGATGATCTTCACTGCGTCAGCAACGCGGCCATACTGACCACAAGCCTTCTCATATGCGGTGTTAGGATCATCACCCTTCTTGATGAAATCAGTCATCTTGCCAAGGCTTACGAACTTGTAACCAATGATCTGGTTCTCAGCATCCAGAGCGATGCCGGTAACGTAACCTTCTGCCATCTCAAGATAACGAGGTCCCTTTGCAAGAGTACCATACATGGTACCAACCTGGCTTCTAAGGCCCTTTCCAAGGTCCTCAAGACCAGCGCCAACGGGAAGACCTTCCTCAGAGAAAGCACTCTGGCTGCGGCCGTAAACGATCTGTAGGAAGAGCTCTCTCATAGCGGTATTGATCGCGTCGCAAACAAGGTCAGTGTTCAGTGCTTCCATAACGGTAAGGCCGGGAAGGATCTCAGCAGCCATAGCTGCGGAGTGGGTCATGCCGGAGCAGCCGATCGTCTCAACCAGAGCCTCCTGGATGATACCCTCCTTAACGTTCAGGGAAAGCTTGCAGGCACCCTGCTGAGGTGCACACCAGCCAACGCCATGAGTGAAACCAGAGATGTCTTCCACTCTCTTTGCCTGTACCCACTTTGCTTCTTCAGGGATGGGAGCACAGCCATGATGCACGCCTTGGGCCACGGGACACATTTCTTCAACTTCCTTTGAATAAATCATGTGAAATCTCCTTTCGATTTTCTCTCTTTGATAAAAAAATATCATATCTGAGATATTTTCTCACGTTTGGATGAAAAAAACAAGTATCAACTCCGACAAAATCAAGATTTTTTAGGCCTTCTCTTTTGTCTGTTTTCCGCCCTTTCGGTAAAAGGGTTCCACTGCGCGGAATTTCTCGAAGAGCATGCCCTGATTATTGAGCTGCTTCACCATGTTCGTCCGCCTTCCGACGAAATCAGTGAGCTTTCCCATATATTCTTCCGAAGAGATGTTCCCGTCGGCCACCATGGTCAATCCCTTTTCCCAGCTTGCCGTAAGCTTGGGCTCTAACAGAGGCTTGATGGAACCTTCCACGACGTCATAGATCATCTCGCCCATTTGCGTCGGCGTTAACACCTGCGTTTTCTTATTGAGGGCCAGATATTCTATGTTCACGAGCTTTTTCAGGATCTCTGCACGGGTTGCGCTGGTTCCGATGCCGCTTCCCTTGATCTGGGCGCGCAGCTCCTCGTCTTCAATGAATTGTCCCGCATTCTCCATGGTAAGGATGATGCTTCCTGAAGTGTATCGCTTGGGAGGCTTGGTCTCGCCTTCCTTGATCTCGTAGGATTTTACGTCAATGGCAGCGCCCTTTTTCAAAGCCATAAGAAGCTTCATGAACTCTTCGTCGCATTTCAGCTCCTGCTCGCCCTCTTGATCCTTATCTCCGTCCTTTTCCGCATCCTTATCGGCATCCTTGTCCGCTGCATCTGCTGTTTTCTTCGTGTTTCCGGCATCACTTGCGGCGTCCTTCTTGAAGGAGAAAGCCGAAACCTTAAGGAATCCTTCTTCCACAAGCACTTTGAAGTTTGAGAAGAATCGCTCTTCCTTTACCAGAATGGTCAGCGCAAACTTTTGATATACTGCAGGCGGATAGAAAATGCTAAGGAACCTTCTGACAATGACTTCGTACACCTTTGCGCTCAGTGGCGAGAGGGAATTTAAGTTCCCAAGGCCCTGGCCGGTCGGGATGATCGCATAGTGGTCCGTGATCTGCTTATCATTGACGTAACGGGTCTTTGCAATGTTCTTATGGCTTCCGTTCTGAAGGATTTCGTTCGCATATTCCGAAACAAGGGCATACCCGCGAAGGCCGCCGATGTTTTTGTAGATTTCCTTCGCAACTGCCGTGGACAAGACTCTTGCGTCCGTACGAGGATAGGTGACCATTTTCTTCTCGTAAAGCTCCTGGATGATCTGCAGGGTCTGGTCCGGACTGATCTTAAAATACTTTGAGCAATCGTTTTGAAGCTCCGCAAGATTATAAAGGAGCGGCGCGTTCCGGTTTTCTTTTTTCTTTTCGATCTGCTCCACGATGATAGGGCCAACCGGCTCTTCTTCCAGATGCGCGATCAGCTCTTTAGCCGTTTTTTCTTCCTTGAAGCCATTCTCCTTATAGAGCGCAGGTGACATGAAATACTTGGAACCTTCCACGGCACGCCATTCTCCGGGAAAACCCCTGCCTTCCAAGAGGAAGTTACCGATCACGCGGTAAAACGGTGTTTTAACGAAGTTACGGATTTCTCGCTCACGATTGACCACCATGCCAAGCACGCAGGTCATGACGCGTCCAACACTGATGACTGCTTTATCTCTTTTCAGGTAGGATTTCACGGCATTTCCGTATTTCAAAGTGAGCACGCGAGAAAAATTGATGCCCATCAGATAATCTTCCTTGGCGCGAAGATATGCCGCGTCACTTAAGGCGTCATAGGCCGAAAGATCCTTGGCTTCACGAATGCCGCGCAGGATCTCTTCCTCCGTCTGGGAATCGATCCAGACTCTTCTTCGCTCCTTGCCGGTCACGCCGGACATTTGTTCCACAAGGCGGTAGATATATTCTCCCTCACGCCCTGAGTCGGTGCAGACATAGATGCGTTCCACGTCGGCACGCTTTAAAAGGCCACTGACCACTCCAAACTGCTTGGCGGAATTGGCAATGACCTCGTATTTAAACTCGGCGGGCAGGAATGGAATGGTGTCAAAGCTCCATCTGCGAAGCTTTTCATCATATGCTTCCGGATAGCTCATCGTCACCAAATGTCCGACACACCAGGTGACAACGCAGTTTTCGGACTCCATGTACCCGTCACGCTTTTGCATGTTTTCTTTCAAAGCATTGGCAAATTCCCTTGCCACGCTAGGCTTTTCAGCTATGAAAAGATTTTTACCCAAACGAATTACCTCTCTGTCTGCTGACTTCGCTCTCTATTGTCGCAGAAGTTTTTCAACGCCCTCGGCATTCAGCGGCTTTCCGAACAGATAGCCCTGGATCACGTCGCAGCCGATCGCGTGCAGATATTTATATTGCTGTTCCTCTTCCACGCCTTCCGCGATGGATTCAAAGCCAAGGGACCGAACCATCCCAACGATGGAATCCGTGATGATCCTAGTGGTGGAATCCAAAAGCAAGGTATCGATAAATGATTTATCGATCTTAAGCGTGTTGATTGGGAGCTTTTTCAAGTAACTAAGGGATGAGAATCCAGTTCCAAAGTCGTCCAAGGAGATGCGAACGCCCTTGCTTCCAAGGAGCTTCATCTTGTCGCTGACGGAGGCAAAATCCTCGATGAGAATGCTTTCCGTCATCTCGAGTTCGATGTCATAAGGCGCTACGTGATAACGCTCCAACGCATCAAATAACCTGGTCACAAAATCCTCTTGATTAAACTGTCTTGCGGAAACGTTGATCGACAGGATAAAATGGCAGTCAAAAACAGACTTCCAATAGCCATATTGCTTTATGGCCTCTTCCACTACCCAATTTCCGATGGGAATGATCTCGCCGTTCTTTTCTGCAACGGGAATAAAGACAGACGGACTGATCTGTCTTTCCGTATTCTTGAGCCGAAGCAGCGCTTCAAAGCCACGGAGCTTTTTGTTTCCGCAATAAAACTGAGGCTGATAATACAATTCAAACTGATTGTGAATGACCGCATCCTTAAGTTTTGACTCGAGCTCTAGACCGAGCATAAACTCCTTCAGGATGGGTTGATCAAAATAGACAAAAGAATCCTTGCCGAGAGACTTCCCCTTCAGGGTAACAATCTCGGCACAGTTCATTAGATCGAGTGCGTGGTCTGCAGCTTCCGGATACTCTGCGACACCGATCGTCACGGTGATCCGTACGCTCTTGTCACCGCTGAAATAAAAGGGCGCAGAAAGGCGCTTCGTGATCGCCTCATGCACTCCTGCAGGCGTATCCTTTCCCTTCGGATCATAGATCGCCATCGCATAGATATCGCTATTCAAATGACAAGCAAAGACTTTCTCATTGCAAAAACCTTCCAAAACGGAGCCAAGCTGCTTGATCATATCGTCGCCATAGATCATTCCCATACCGTCGTTGATCTTATGGAAATCATCAATGTCGATCATCATGACACTGACCTTGGTTCCTTCTTTTTTGGCCTTAGTGATCAGTTCACCCAAAAGGCGGATGAAATAATTGCGATTGTAAAGACCCGTGATCACGTCATAATAGGAATAATAATCCAAGGCCTGCGTCTGCTTGGTCTTTTCGGTCACGTTGATCACGCCAATGACCTTGTCCGTAAGCTTGCCGTCTTTATCATAAGCAGCACGCGCCTGAATGCGGATCCAGATTTCGCTTCCCTTAAGCTTTACGTCAAGCTTTGCATCTTCCTTACCGGACTTGTCCAGCAAAAGTACTTCCCTTAACGGGATCACGTAAGGCTCGTCAATTCTCTCATAGAGTTTTTCAAGATCACGCTTCTCGCGGATCTCAAAATCAAAGAACTCTGCCCATTTCCCGACGGTAATGATCTCATTTTTGAACGCATCAAGGTAAAGGAATGCACCGTCCGTCATGTCACAGATCATCCGGTACATTCTTTCCCTTGCGCTAAGATTCTGATTCATTGCTTTTAAGAGATCCATCTGGTAACGAGTTTCGTTCATGCGATAACCCCTTTGATGAAAGACTTATTTTTTGGTGATATATCCTTGCGCCTTTAAGAGTTCTGCGCACAGAACGGCACCGCCGGCAGCGCCGCGGACCGTATTGTGGGAAAGTCCCACGAACTTCCAGTCGTAAACCGTGTCCTTGCGAAGTCGGCCAACGCTGACACCCATTCCGTTCTCATAGTTTACGTCCAGTGCAACCTGAGGACGATTGTCCTCCTCAAGATACTGGATGAACTGCTTGGGAGCGCTGGGAAGACCAAGCTCCTGAGGGATTCCGGAGAACTCGTTCAGCTTTGCGATCAGCTGCTCCTTGGTGGGGTTCTTTCTAAACTTTACAAAAACGGCTGCCGTATGACCGTACAGAACGGGTACGCGGATACACTGACAGGTGATCACGGGACTCGTTGCGGGAACAATCTTGCCATCCTCGATCTGACCCCAAAGACGAAGGGGCTCCTTCTCACTCTTTTCCTCTTCTCCGCCGATGTAAGGAATGATGTTCTCGATCATCTCAGGCCATTCCTTAAAGTTCTTACCTGCGCCGGAGATTGCCTGATAGGTCGTTGCAACAACCTCATAGGGCTCGAACTCCTTCCAAGCCGTAAGTACGGGCGCGTAGCTCTGGATCGAGCAGTTCGGTTTTACTGCGATGAAACCTCTCGTCGTGCCAAGGCGCTTCTTTTGGAACTCGATCACCTTTGCATGCTCAGGATTGATTTCAGGAACCATCATAGGTACGTCGGGCGTCCAGCGATGTGCGCTGTTATTGGAAACAACGGGCGTCTCCGTCTTGGCATATGCTTCCTCTGCCTGCTGAATGGCTTCCTTCGTGCCTTCGTATGCACTGAATACGAAATCAACCTGGGAAGCAACCTTTTCAATTTCATCTACGTTCAGAACAACAAGCTTCTTTACGGCTTCCGGCATGGGCGTATCCATTTTCCAACGATCACCGACTGCTTCCTCATAGGTCTTTCCTGCGGAACGAGGGCTTGCTGCCACTGCGACCACTTCAAACCAGGGATGGTTCTCCAAAAGGGCGATGAATCTCTGCCCAACCATGCCCGTAGCACCTAAAATACCAACTTTTAGCTTCTCACTCATCTTCTTTTCCTCACTCTCATATATCATTAAATTCTTATCTTAGTTAACTTTTAGCGCCGGCTCCGACTCCAGGTAAGCCTTTCCTGCTTCGATCTGCGACTTCATCGACACTGGGCCCGGAGCCCCAATAGTGACGCGCTTCTCCACGCAGGTCTTCAGCGAGATTGCATCATAAACGTCTTCGCCAAAGCATTCGCTAAACTCTTTTAACTCTGAAAGCGAAAGCTCTTCGATCGCGCAGTTCTTTTCAATGCAGGCAAGAACAACGCGTCCTACAATGCCATGTGCATCACGGAAAGGAACGCCCTTTACCACAAGGTAATCAGCAAGATCCGTCGCATTGGTAAAGCCCTTCATTGCACTGACAGCCATGCGGTCCTTGCGGAATTTCATCGTTGCGATCATGCCTGTAAAGAGCTCGAGGCAATTCGATGCGGTATCCATCGCGTCAAAGGCCATTTCCTTGTCTTCCTGCATGTCTTTATTGTAAGCCAGAGGAATTCCCTTCATGGTCGTAAGAAGGCTCATCAAAGCGCCGTAAACGCGTCCCGTCTTACCCCGAACAAGCTCTGCAATGTCAGGATTCTTTTTCTGCGGCATGATGCTGCTTCCCGTGGAAAACGCATCATCGATCTCAACGAATTGATATTCATTCGAATTCCACAAAATGATCTCTTCGCAAAAACGGCTCAGGTGCATCATAATGATCGAAAGTGCCGACAAAAACTCGATCACGTAATCACGATCCGACACGGAATCCATGCTGTTTCGGGTTGGTCCGTCAAAGCCAAGAAGCCCTGCAACATAAGCGCGGTCCAAAGGATAAGTCGTTCCTGCAAGGGCACCCGCGCCAAGAGGGCAATAATTCATTCGGCAAAGAATGTCCTTCATGCGCTGTCTGTCGCGTTTAAACATCTCAAAATACGCGCCATAATGGTGCGCCAGCGTTACCGGCTGCGCTTTTTGAAGATGCGTAAATCCGGGCATATATGTTTCAAGATTTTCTTCGCAGACATTTAACAAAACTTCCAGGAGCTCCCTAAGAAGCCCGTCAATCTCGCAGATTCTCTCTCTGGTGTAAAGACGCATGTCAAGCGCAACCTGATCATTCCTGCTTCGGCCGGTATGCAGCTTTTTGCCGGCATCGCCAATGCGCTCCGTCAGGTTTGCTTCCACGAAGCTGTGCACGTCTTCATATTCCATTCCGATGTTAAGGTTGCCTTCATCCACGTCCTTGACGATCGACTCCAAGCCGGCAAGGATCTGGTCGCGCTCCGCTTCCGTAAGGATCCCTTGCTTTGCAAGCATCTTTACATGCGCCTTGCTGCCCTCCACGTCGACATGGAACAATCTCTTGTCAAAACTGATGGATGCATTGAAATCATATACCTTTTGATCGGTTTGTTTTGTAAAGCGTCCGCCCCACAATTGTGCCATCTTTTCGATCTCCCATCGCTAAATATGAAAGAAATAATACCACATAAACTCAAAGTACACAACACGAAATTCAAATTATTTTTGTTCGTGTCCAAAATATCCGTTAAAGTCGCAGATCATAAAGCTGTCCATGTCAACTTTCATGGTCTTTGCAATCTCGTCAAGCTTATTTACGTCCATATGCACCTGATCGATCGCGGTGTACCTTTCCATGAGCTCCAGCGGATCCACGCCATATTTTCCGGCAATCTTGTGGATGTCTTGCAAATAGCTTGTATGGAAGCCGGTATATCCGCACATCACGTCGATCAGATTGATCTTTTTGGCAAGTGGATAAACAAAACGCTTGCTGAGCTTTAGCATTTCCTTAACGTCAACGTCGACGTCATAGCCAAACTTTTTTGCGTTGATCGCAAACAATTCCGTCGAGGTGTTTCCGGAGCTTCTTCCCATTCCCTGCAGAGAGCAATCGATAAACTCAAATCCAAGCTCAGCCGCCTTCAGGCTGTTCGTCATCGCCAGTCCCGTATTGTCATGCCCATGGAAGCCAAGTGCCAGGTTGGATCTTTTTCGAACGGCTTCGTAGATCCGCTCCAATTCATCCGGAGTCATGCAACCTGCCGAATCAACCACATAGGCGAGGTCAGCCCCGTAGCTTTCGGATCTGACAACCTTTTCTGCGAATTCCTCAGGCGAAACGACATACGATTTCATATAATTCGTTGTAACGAAAACATGATGATCTTTTGCTCTCTTGATATATTTTTCCGTGCGTTCGATCTCGGTTACGTTTGCACCGATCCTAAGAAACGACGCGCCAAGGTCACAGGCCATGTCCACGTCTTCAAGCCTTGCAACGCCAGGGATACAAAACATTCCGTATTTCGCCTTTTTCAGCGTTTCTTTGGCGGTGAGAAGATATTCCTCATCCGAATGAAGCGCCAGCCCATTTTCAGGACAGCTCGCGTGGAGGCCCATGCCATGCCCGATCTCGATATACTCAATCCCAAGGCGTTCAAGGCCTTCCGTGATCATTTTCTGCTGAACGCAGGAAAACTGAAAGTCGATCGCATAGCTTCCATCCCTAAGGGTCACGTCCATGATCTTTAGATTGCTCATGCAAGACCTCCTTTTGTCAGAGAGCGCGGGCTCTCATTCAGCATTTCATCAATCAGATCATAATACTCGCGCACGTTCATGGCAAGCATTGTGCCTCTGCCAAGATTTGCGACCTTGCAGATCCCTTTTTCACGGCATTTTTGATCCAAAAGGTCAAAACAGGGATAATCCTCTTCCCCTTCGAAAACATAGTGGACCGCATAATCCCTTTTTAACGAGCCGTCTTCAAGGATCATGGTTCCGTTAAAGGCCTTATTGAACCGATAGGCTACGGAATGCATTCTTTCCGCATAGTGTACGAAGGTGGAGCCGCAGTCAAAATTCATGCATACGATCTTGCCTTCCTGCTGCAAGAAGCGATCCCAAAAAGAACCCTTTCCAAAGGATTCATGCGTCGGTTCCTCCGTAAAGGCTTTCGCGAGTCTTCCGTAGGCGACGATGGAGAAATTTGGATCCAAGGATCGGATTGCCCCTTCTTTTTTGCAGGCATATTCCGAAAGCATGCCACAGTTTGTTTTTGTATTTTTTGGATCGTAGATCTCATTGTGGCAAAACGAATAGGAAAAGGTCGGGAAAACGACCGTTCCGTCTTCGGTGACTACGCTGATCAATGCGTTAAGAAAACTCGCGCAAAGCTCATCCGCACTTTTTACGTTTTCCATGCGTCCAAAAAAGCCAATGTTGGAATGTATGAAAAGGTGATCTCCCGCTTTGATGCCTATGGATCTGATGCAGTTTTCCAGATCTTTTACGGAATAATCACTTTTCATTCCCCTGCGATCTCCTCAATAATGCTTGCGAGTCCTGAAATCGTTGAAAAGCTGCGATCCTCAAACTGATCATTGCTAAACTCGATCCCAAACTCATCTTCAATGTCACCCAAAAGCGAAATAAAGGCAAAGGAATCAATGAATCCCTTCTCAAAATAATTATCATCAACGCAGTCTCTGACCAGGTCTTCATCCTGGCCCGAATTCTCAGCAAACCACTCGATCAGCCAATCCATGATATTATCCATCTGATTATCCTTCTTTCTTTTATCTTTCCGTCAAGATGACTCTGGCCGGCGCACCGTCCGCATCCTTGATCTTCAAGGGAAGTGCGGCGATATCATATGATTTCGAAAAATCAATCTGTTCCGTATTGGTCAGATACTCTACTATGATCACGTCTTTGCTCAGTAGCTTTATGTGATTCGGAGAGTCATTTTCTCCTTGCTTTTGGATGCCGCTCCCGTCATCCGGAGAAGGCGTGTCCATTGCGATCAGCTTCATGCCACGCTCCAAAAGGTACTCAATGGCCTCCTCGGAAAAATAGGGAAAGCCCTTATAAAATTCTGGTGTTTTCCAGCGCTTGTTCCAGCCAAACACAAAGAGCATCCGCTCCGTCACCTGAATGCCTTCTAAGTCTTTCTTTTCCACGACTGCGCCTTGTCCGAAGCTTCGAACGTCGATGCAAGTCACGGGGCCTACGCAAACGTTCAGATCAAGTCCGTCGATCCCGTGCTTGCCCTCAAGAAAGTGCAAGGGCGCATCCATATGCGTTGCAGAATGACTTCCCAAGACAAATCTTGAAGTGTTACGGCCCACCTCAGAAAGCTTTCCGAGGCGTTCAATACGCACCTTTTCATGCCAAGGGGTTCCGCAAGTCATGCATTCATTGTCAATGACGTGGGATAAATCTATGATCTTCATTTTGTTACTCCTTATTATTTCACTTCGATCAGTTCACAAACATCGCCCAAAAGATTGTAGACAAAAAAGATCTTCATGGTCTTTTGGCCAAGTGGTAATTCATCCACTTCCGTAACCTGAACGCCTTTACGAATCAGATTCATTCTTTCCTTTTCGGCGTTATTCGTCACAAAAGCAAGACAACAATAACCGGCCTGGTCCAGGTAGGGCAAGTGCCGCAGCGGTGATTCCTCCGCTTCTTTCTCTTCTTCAAATTGCAGATGCAGTTTAGATGGCGCGATCAGAAAACTCTTTTCCATCTCCGTTTCACTTAAGGTGCGAAATCCGAGGGCTTCGTAAAACGCCATGGAATCACGCAGAGCCTTTGTACGAACAATGATCGAATCCTCTGCCAGCAGGTACTTTTGCGGTTCTTTGGCCACGGTATCATATGCCGTAATCTCGATCGGAAGGCCCTCGTTTGAGGCCAAAAGTGATATGACATGGTTTTCATGCCAAGTGCTCATTAAAGCGGCTTTTAGAGAAAGATTTGGTACGTTTTCTTCCGCAAAAAGCGGCATATACCCTTGAAGCTTTCCTGAAACTTCCTTCCATTCTGAAATTTTACAGGTGAGTGCAATATGATCGAATTTGATTATCATAACTTAAAATCTTTCAAAAGGGCTTTCTTATCAGCCTTTCCGTTTAGGTTTTTGGGAATCTCCGGTACTTTCTGAAAATGATCGATCCTGCAATGCTTTCCACATTCTGCCTCCACAAGCTTGTTGATCGACGCTTCATCAAAGTCCCCGTTGTCTGCAGGAACGTAAAAGCAAACGATCCTCTCTTCTTCTTTGCTTTTCACGCCAACAACGGCTAGTTCCGTAACAGCATTGCTTTTCAGGATCGCAACCTCGATCTGCCTCGGGCTGATGTTCATGCCACCCTTGATGATCAAGTCTTTCTTCCGTCCTGTCAGGAACAAGACACCGCCTTTTACAATGCCGAGGTCTCCGCTACAATAACTATTCCCCTTGAAATAACTTTGCGTGTCATCGTTAGAATATCCAAGAAACATCCAAGGAACGTCGATCAGGATTTCTCCGTCATCCGCAAAGGTAAGTTTTACTTCGGGCAAAAGATAACCAACGGCTGCCGTATCACTCTCCTTACCAGGAATCTCCGTGGATAAGAACAAGGTCTCCGAGAGTCCGTAGCTTTGTAAAAGCTTAACTTCATAAAGTGCTTCAAATTTCTTTCGCACTTCTTCGTAAAGCGGTGCCGTGCCAATGAAGAACAAAGGCTCTTTGCCTTCTAAAGCTTCCTTGCCGTGCCCCTTTTTATCAATTGCCATGAGAACGTTCAACATAGTCGGAGAAAGCCAAAAGGAATTGATGCCGAAAGCCTTCACGCTTTTCCAGAAGGAAACGGCCGACATGACGTCAAATCTGGGCAAAAGAACGATCTTGCAGCCGCGAAGAAACGGCATAATGATCGTGTTTAGGATTCCAGCCATGTAAGTCATTGGCATGACGTGACACATAACGTGATCACTCCCAAGAGAGACTGCATGTCCAAAGGAATCTGCCGTAAGAAAAAGGTTTCGAAGCGTGTGGAGCACTCCTTTTGGAATCCCTGTGCTGCCTGAAGTAAAGGTGATCATGAATTCTCTGTCAAGATCGATCGCTTCAAGCCTTTTTATCAGGCAATCTTCTTCGAAATTTGTGTCCGGCGATTCAAATATGGCATTATCATTTCTAAGTACGGGAATGCCTTCATAGTCCTTTAAGATTAAACCGATCTCATTCTCTGATTTCTGAGGATCGATCGGAAGGATCGTAACATATGAAAGCATGGCGGCGAAATAGGAAAGAAAAAGATCCATGCCATTTTCCATGACAAGTGCGATCTTTTTTGATCCGAGCGCCTCAAATCTCTCCGCCAGATTACACGCTTTTCGGAAGATTTCGGCATGGCTATGCCATATCCCTTCCCTTATGTCCAGGACAAATTCCCTGTCATCGCAAAGGTCTTTTATTCGATTGTGAAAAGCATTGAACTCATTCACGATCAATTTTCTCCAATAATCCGTGCTCCAATAGTTTTTGAACGATCGGTATCAGTTCCTGTGGAGCGACGTCAATCAAGTCGGACAGATCAAAAAGGTCATTTCGTCCATCGCAATAGGTGATCAGATTCATCATTGCCATGACGCCGTCATAGCTTCCCTTTTGACTGACGGTGGGATAAAGTCCCTTCTTTCCCAACTGCGGCTCTCCGAGAACCGTCATTCGGTAGTATCCATTCCATTCCAGACAGTTGATCCAGTCTTTCATGACTTCAAAGGATCCCTCAAAGCCTTTTGCGGAAACATAGCTCATGTTATCGGCAGAGGTATGATATTCCGGGAATTCGCCATATTTGGATCTGCAAAAACCAACTACCGGAAGTTCGATCCCAGGTGCGTTGTACTGTCTTTCGTCAGATCCACGCTTTAAGAAGCTATAATACTCATAGTTTTCCTTATCGCAAAGAATGGTTTCAAACGCTTTGTCCGCCAAAGTGTTGGCATATCTCGACGCGATCATCGAATAATGATGGTCATCGCCAACGCAGGAAAGCACGACTCCCGCAATGACATTCTTTTTCAGGTGCTCTAAGTTCCTGCTCAGATAGGTAATGGAACCGATGGTCTCGGGGTTTAGCACAAAGCGATAAGTATATTGCCTGTCCTTCAGGGAATTCACGTACCTTGCAAGCGCAACCAATAAAACAGGTCCGGAGCATTCATTGTTTGCCATGGACGGATGGCAGGTATAGCTTGTGATCAGGATTTCTTTTTCAGATACGCCAGGGATCACAAGATCTGCGTAAGTAAGGCTGCCGTCAAACAGCTCACTGTCGATCACGACATGATATTTCTGCTCCGGAAGTGCATCCCAATCCTTCTGGGAGATGCAAAAACCGCTGCGCTCCTTGTAATAAGACGTAACGTAAGGGATCACGTCAGGCTGGTCTTTTTGCGTGTATATGATCTTTCCGAGTTCTTCCTTGTTTAGCCATTCATCCATGGGCAGAGAGTATCCAACGACATGAAGGTTGTTCTTCTGAAAATCGATCACTCTCTTGCCACTTTCATCCGCCACGTAAGCATCGCGGATGCGCCATTCCTTTGGAACGGTCCAGTCAAGAACCTTTGATCCGGAAGGAACTTCAGTAATCTCAAAGGAAAGACCATCCTTGCCAAGATATTCATTTAAGATCCTTAGCGTTTCGCGTACGCCGTCTCCCGTAATGCTTCTGCAGATTGGGAAGATCTTTCCGGCGAGGTCATATAGCTCCTCTCCGATCCCTTTTTCAAAATCCATGTTACCGTCCAAACCTTTCGTTTTTACGCGATTTTCCTAAATCAATCATAGGTACAAAAGCCTTCTGTGTCAAGCTTGCGCACCATTTCTTTCAACCATGAAGCGATACTTTAACTCTGCCAATTCCCAGTCCACCATGTTGTCGATGTCCTGCACCTCAAGCTCAGAAAGCTCAAAGGGAAGAATGTTCCCCGTCATGAGCTTTTGATTCTTCAAAAAACCGGGAACGCGGAACAGATAAAACTGTCCTGCGTCATGATAACTTTTCTCAATGTCCTGACTTCTCGTGTCAAGAAATTCGGGATATTCAAACACAAGGCGATCGTTCCGGATCACAAGCCCACGCTTTGGCGGATAAGAAAAGGGAACAACCGAGATCAAAGTGTCTGCATCGGAAACAAGAAGCTTATCCATTGCACTCTGAAGCTTAGCTGACGTGACAAATGGGGCGGTCGGATAAATGCAGGCACATACTTCAAAATCCATTCCCTTTTTATGATACTCATCCAAAACTTCCAACAAAACGTCTGCCGTCGTTGCAAAATCTCCCGAGGTCTTTTCGCTTCGATAAAAGGGCACGGAGGCGCCAAAGCTTTTCGCAATCTGCGCGATTTCTTCATCATCCGTGGACACCATTACCTCATCAAACAAGCCGCTTTGCAGCGCAGCTTCGATTGAATATGCCAAAATGGGCTTTCCAAGGAATTCTTTTATGTTCTTTCGCGGAATGCGCTTGCTTCCGCCGCGCGCCGTGATGATCGCAAGTCGTTTCATCTGCTGACTCATATGTTCTCTCCCCAAATGTTCAACCTAAATCTGCTCGTTTTGACGATGGATCTTGGGATCCTCATATTTATCCATAAAGTCCATCCCAAGACGAACGTTTTCCTTTGCAAAATGAATGCCGCTCACTTCCGTAAGGACTGCTATGGCTTTGTCAAAGCAAACGTTCGGGAAGTAATTTAGGATTTCCATCGGCACGGTTGCGTCGATCAAAGGGACTTCAGGAAAACACTTTGCGTAATCCAGCTCATCCCTCGGGTGAGGCTTCAGGAAAACGGTTCCCTCTTTGCCATACTGCTCGATCAGGTCGCGGAAGATCCGTTCTCTTGTCACGAGATCGCACAGTGGCTCCGTAAGGATCAAGATCTTCTTTTCTTCGCCCATGACATGTGCCATTTTCTCTTCGAGCTCTTTGCGGTTGCGAATAAAAGCGTTCAGGATCAATTCCTTATCAGAGTCCGACAAATGATCTACAAGGTCTTGTCTTCTCACTTCAACATATTTGCGATAAGGATATTTGATCGCCGCGACGTCATTGACTTCCATGTCGATGCAGTACTTTCCGTACCCTCCCTGGATAAAGATGAGGTTTAGGCGCTCAGAGAGAAAGGCTTTCAGTTCAAAGTGCCCGCGATTGTCATAACGCGCTCCATTACAGTTTACAACGCTGTTTAAACCATCCTCAAGCGCATGGTACTTAATGCGATGGCAATTCAGATAGTATCCGATCGGATCCGCATCACAGAACACGTAAATGTCCTTATACTCCCGAAGGTTCACGGGAACGGTTTTTGCCGTCAGGCGACCATACTTTTTGGTAAAAATGATCCTTTGAATGAGATGCAACACCAGATTGTTTCTCGGTCGATAGTATTTTTCAAGTTCCGGATATGCCGTAAAAAGCTTTTCGTGGAATGGAATGCATTCAGCAAAAAGCCCTGTTTTGTCAATTCTCTCTTTTAGGTTTTCGAAATTACAGGATATGGTGCTGAGCAAAATCGATGCTTTGCCCCGCTCCGAGACAGGAAGATACAATTCCTTCAGGAAGGCAACGTAAACGTGATAATACGTATGACAAATATAGATTCTATCCTTCATCAAGCGCATTTCCTCAGATAAAATGATAGGATAGCCGTTAAGCTATCCTAGGTATATAGCTGAACTTAAAATTCATCAGCCGAGCTGAAAGGGGGACTTGAACCCCCGACCCCTTCATTACGAGTGAAGTGCTCTACCGACTGAGCTATTTCAGCAAATATGTTTTTGGAACTTCCACTAGTGTATTATACAGTCTCTTTTCGAAAATTGCAACAAAAATATGATACAATTACAACAAATCTGGATAAACAATCTCTCCGGCGAGCCTTTTTGCGCCTTTTCCGCCTACTAAAGCACGCATTTTCTCCGAAATTTCGCGCCTTTTTGCCTCATCCTTCGCAAGGTCGTTTATCACCTCAAATGCTTTAGGCGCAACGTCACTCACTTTGCGAACGTCACCTAACGATAACATCATCCCGGATTCTTCAAACGCGGCATTTCCCTGTAATTGGTTATCTGCAAGCGCATAAGTGATGCAGGGGATCCCAAGGGCACAGATTTCATATAAAGTCGAACCCGCAGCGGAAAGGATCATATCGCATTTTGAAAAAAGGCTTTTCACCTCAGGCAGATCACAGTAGGTATGAATCGCAGGCTCCTCTTTTGCCATGGAAAGCAATGTTTCTTTGTCAGGATTGCCGTTCCCAATCAGAAAATGGAACTGAAAGCCCGTTTCCACAAGGGTTCTGTCCTTGTTTTGTAAAAGATAAGACATCAGTGACTTAGCAAGACCGATCGGGTCAGTACCGCCAGTTGAAATGCAGACATTCGTCACTTTTTCAGCAATCTCAGGGCGCTTTACGTCTTCATATTCGCTTCGCAGCGGCGCATATTGGGGACCAACAAGAAGTCTTGGCACAGGCTGACCGGCAGCTGCATAAAGCTTCTGATAATCGCTTTTCTGCGCATAAACATTGTAATTGATGAGAATGTCAACGTCATAGGGATGATCTGCCAGGTCATCCACGTAAACAATCCTGCCCGCAAAGCCGGAAAGAGCCTGGAAATATCGGTCCGTCACCTGGTAACTGTCCACGATCAAAAGATTGACGTATCTCGTGGAAAGGAAGGCGCAAAAAGTGCCACACTCGGCTTCCATGTCTTGATAAGACGATCCAAGGATAAAGGTTTCATATCCTCTTTGATTGATCCTGCCTTGCATTTTATCATCCGCGAGGACAAAAACGCATTCTTCGCCATAGGAAACAAAGGCATCTGCCATGGCAAGACACCGCATGACGTGGCCGTAACCTACATATTCATTTCCGTCTGCGCGAAATACGATCATAACGTCCTCTGATAGGTGTAAAAGTTTCCTTCCTTGATCTTCTTCTCAAAACCAAGCTTTTGAATGAACCGAAGGGACTTTTCGTTTTCCTTGTGGATCTCCGCAATGGCCGTTGTACAGCCCAGAACTTCTTTTGCAAAGGAAAGGATCTTAAGTAATGCTTCCTTCGCATAGCCTTGGCCATAAAACTCTTTTGCGACAAGATAACTCGCTTCAACGATCTCGCCGTTTCGCTTTAAGCGGAAAGTTCCAACAACCTTTCCGTTCTCATCGCGCCCAAGCCAGTCAAAGCGATCCGGATCCTTTTCGTAAGTGTTATGGAACCATTTCAAATGCTCCTCGAGTTCAAGCGCGTGGGGATTCAGGAAATACGCAAACACTTCCGGATCATTTCGAAGATCCATGATCACTTGCGTATCTTCTTCCGTGATCTCACTGAGGATCAGGCGCTTTGTTTTCAAGCTCGGAACCAGCTTAACGCACTTTGTGGAAAGCGGCGTGCCATATGCAATGTCGCACAGGGCTTTCTTTCCTAAAATGTTTGCCATGTATTTTGTAGGCATGCCTTGACTAGGTCTGATGCTTCGAACGTTCTCCGTCGTAAATACTTCGCCTTCCTTCACGTCCTTTACGACGAAAAGGCTCCTTCTAAAGGGCAAAAGCTTTTTTTCGCCTTCCGTAGGTCCATATTTTACGGTGCCAGCGATAACCTTTGCATCCTTCACGGCCTTTACCATTTCGGCAAAGCCTTCCATGGTCATGCTAAATGCACTGTCAGCGCTTTCCACGCCCTCCAGCTTCACATGCTTTTCCACAACGCAGGCTCCCATGGAGACGCAAACGACAGCGGCCAGATACCCTTCGCTGTGATCAGAAAGTCCAACAGGCACGCCATAATTTGCAAGCATGTCCGGAATGTTTGCGAGATGCATGTCCTCCCAATTTGCAGGATATTCACTGCAACACTTAAGCAATACGATCTGCTCATTCCCCATGCGCTTGCAGGCGTCCACGGCGTCTGCGATCTCTTCCGCGCTCGCCATGCCACAGGACATGATCATGGGTTTGCCTTTGGAAGCGGCATATTCGATCAGCGGAATGTCCACAAGCTCAAAGCTGGCGATCTTATAGGCTTCACAGCCAATGCTTTCAAGGAAATCAACGGCACCGTTGTCAAAAGGCGTGGACAGAAAGTCAAGCCCTAACGCTTCGCATTCATTCTTGATCTGCTCCTGCCATTCATAAGGCGTTCCGGCATCCCTGTAAAGGTCATAGAGCTTATATCCGTCCCAAAGCGTGTCCTTGATACGGAAAAACTCATTATCGCAATCGATCGTGATGCTGTCGGCGGTATAAGTCTGGATCTTTAGGCAATCCGCGCCGGTCTTTGCAACCTCACGCACGATCCTTAGCGCGTTTTCCAGGCTTCCGCCATGATTGGCGCTCATCTCGGCGATAACATATACTTCGTTGTTCTGAATCTTATCAAATATGCGGAACATGGCTTATGACTTCTCCTTTTTTCGCTGCATGAAACAAGAAAAACTATTTCATGTGCACGTCTACCTGAGGGAACGGGATTTCAATGTGGTTCTCATCCAAGGTCAGCTTTGCTTTTTCCGTCAGATCCCACTTTGCGGCCCAATAGTCCGTCGTCTGTACCCAACACTGCATTTTTAACGCAACGCCACTGTCTTCAAGAGCTTCTACGACAACACGTTTTACCTGATCCTTGATCGCAAATTCGCTTTCTTCAAGCATATTCATGAGAACTTCTTTTGCTTTCTTTAGGTCTGCACCATATGCGATCTGAAGGGAAATGTCAAGGCGCCTGGTTTTTTCAGCGGTTACGTTTGTGATGCTGTTGTTTGCAAGCGTGCCGTTCGGCAACACGATCACGCGATTGTCAAAGGTTGTCAGCTTGGTATAAAAGATCTGGATCTCCGTGACAACGCCTTCTTTTCCGGAGTGGTCAATGATGTAATCCCCCACGCGGAAAGGGCGAAGAAGAAGGATCAATACGCCGCCTGCAAAATTGGAAAGGCTCCCCTGGATCGCGAGACCGATCGCAACACCGGCAGATCCAAGAAGTGCCACAATGCTTGCCGCGTCAACGCCAAGCTTTGCAGCGATCACAAAGCAAAGGACAACGTACATTGCCACCTTCAGGAAAGATATCACAAAGGTGATCACGCCTTTTTCGGCTTTTGCCTTCTCCATCGACTTTTGAAGGAGCTTCAGTGCATAATTGATCAGCTTAACGCCTACGAAAAAGACGATGATCGTAAATAAGATCCGAGTCAACAGGTGGAACAAGGAACCGGACACGCCAGTCGTAAAAAATTCATTCAATTCTTCTAACGTCATTTTAGTCTTCCTTCTTTGACTTCATGTTACGAAGCTTTTCTGCCTCGTGTTCAACGGCAGAAAGCGCATCCATCGTATGCATTCTTGCATGCTCTAAGGATTCCTTGGCCTGCTTTGCGGCAAGCTTTGCGGCTTTCGCTTCCTGCTCTAAGGCTTCGGCCTTCCTGATGGCCTCTTCCGCTTTCTTTTGCGCAAGCAATTCCTCTTCCTGCGTATGCTTTAAGTTCTCTTTTGCAAGAATCAGTGCATTCTCCTCTTCCCTGCGCTTTTGTTCCGCCTTGGTAAACGGTGAAAACTTTAATACGCTTAAGGACAGCGGTGCAAGCTTTACCGTAATGGACTCGGCTCTGTCATCGCACTCGATTTCCTTGGAGGAAAGTGCTCTTGCATTGACTACGCCGCTGCCATCAAAAGCTTTTGCGTCCGTGTTGAGGATTTCCTTATACTTTCCGGGGATTGGAACGCCCGTCTTGATCTCCTCGGCCGTGCCAGAGAAGTTTGCAACAACCAAAAGCAGGTCTTCTGCGTTCTTTCCCTTACGAGCAAATGAAACATAGGATTCATTCGCACTCATATGATTGATCCACTCAAAGCCTTCAGGCTCCTCGTCGAGTTCATATAAAGCCTTCTGTTCCTTGTAGAGACCGTTCAGTGCTTTGACGATTGCCAAAACGCCGCGATGTCCTGGATAAGTCTTCAGGTTAAAGTCAACAACCTCGTTTTCGTTCCAGCCGTCAAACTCTGCCAGATCCTGGCCCATGAACAGAAGCTTTTTGCCTGGATGTACCATGGTATATGCATACGAAAGGCGAAGGTTCGCAAACTTTTGATCGCGCATGCCAGGCATGATCGTGATCAGTCCGGGCTTTCCGCCTGCCACCTCTTCATGAGATAAGGCAAGCAGGAACTTTTCCGTATAGGCGTAGACCATGCTAAACGTAAGGCTTCCGTGATGGTGTGATCTAAAATACGGGTCGTAGGAAACATAGCCCAGATAATCATTCACAAAGCCCTTATTCCATTTGAGGTCAAAGCCAAGGCCTTCTTCATCGAGAGCCCCGGTGACCATGGGGAATGCGGCGTCATCTTCCGCGATGCTAAGAACACCGGGATCTCGCTGCTTTAAGATGGAATTCAGATGCTTTACCATCTCGATCGCGCCAAGGTTTTCGCGCCCGCCGTAGGCATTTGGAAGCCATTCCTTGCCCTCACGGCCATGATCCAGATAAAGCATGCTGCCGACGCCGTCCATGCGGATGCCGTCTGCATGATATTTCTCCACCCAGAACAGCGCATTGGCGATCAGGAAGTTAGAAACCTCGGGACGCTCATATTGATAAAGCAGAGTGCCATAAAGGGGATGAACGCCCTTTCTGGGGTCTTGATGCTCATAGAGACATGTGCCGTCAAAGGATGCAAGTCCATGATCGTCCTTGGGGAAATGTGCGGCATTCCAGTCAAGGATCACGCCAATGCCAGCCTTATGAAGCTCATTTACAAACGCCATGAAATCCATGGGACTGCCATATCTTGCCGTGGGTGCATAATAACCAGTGATCTGATAGCCCCAGGAAGCATCCATGGTATGTTCCATGACCGGCATAAGCTCGACATGAGTATATCCCATCTCCTTTACGTATGCGATCACCTTTTCTGCAAGCACTTTGTAATTCGGGAGTGCACCAGTTTTATCCTTCTCCATCATGGAGCCAAGATACAACTCATAGATACTGATGGGAGCGCTGCCGTTTTGGAAGGAAGGACGCCTTCTGATAAAGCCGGCATCTTCCCATGCAAATTCGGAAAGGTCCGTGACAATGGAGGCCGTGTCAGGACGAAGCTGCGAAGCATTGGCATATGGATCCGCCTTGAGGTACGTAACGCCGCTTTTCAGCTTCATCTCGAACTTATAAAACGAGCCAACGGGCACGCCGGGAACAAAGAGCTCGAAGACACCGCTATCATAGATGTTGCGCATCTGATGCACGCGACCGTCCCAGTCATTAAAATCGCCGACAACGCTGACGCGCCTGCAATTCGGCGCCCATACCGCGAACAAAACGCCCTCCACGCCGTTCACGACCATGGGATGCGCGCCAAGCTTCTCATAGATGGTATAATGAATGCCATTTTGGAATCTGACGATGTCTTCCTTCGTAAGTACGGGCTCGAAGGAATAGGGATCCGTCACCTTCGTCTCACTTCCGTTCTGCGAGAGAACGCGGAAATAATAGCCATCCAGCTTTTTTGCAGGAATTAAGACTGCATAAAAGCCATCCTGATCCGCCACCTGCATTTTTGCATCATAGGCAAAATCAGTAAGTTTCCCCGTCTCTTTATCCTTTTCGCGCTGGATCCAGTGCAAGTACACTTCTTTCGCCTTTGGGAAAAACGCCTGGACCAGGGTCTGATTTCCGGCCTTTTGCACGCCAAGAATCCGATGGGGATCCGAGGATTCCGAGTAAACGATCTCCTCGATCAATGGCCAATTCATCAACTTGTAAAGCTTTTTATCCATCTTGTCACGCTCCCAAATCAAGAATTTAAGATCATCCAAGTTCATGTAAGAAAAGACCACTCCGCAGTTTCGGCTCAAACCAAGTGGATTTCGGAGGCATCAGCCTTCCTGCGTCAGCAACGGAGAACAGCTCTCCGATTGATGTCGGATACATGGAGAATGCAACGCTGCCGGGAACCTCGGCACATCTGCGCTCCAATTCCTTCAGACCTCTGATGCCGCCGATGAAGTCAATGCGGTGATCGGTCTTGGGATCGCCAATGCCAAGGATCGTGGAAAGCAGGTGATTCTGAAGCACGGACACGTCCAATCCTTCCACGGGATCATCACTCAGAATGCTCTTCTTTGCCTTCAGTCGATACCAGGTTCCGTCAAGATACATTCCAAACTCACCCTTTGCCTTGGGCGCGTAGGGCTTGTCTTCGTCGGGGTTCTGGGATACTTCGAAGCATTCAGAAACCTTGCCCAAAAAGGCTTTTTCGGAAAGCCCGTTCAGATCCTTGACAAAGCGGTTATAGTCCAGGATCTTCAGTTCCTCATCAGGGAAAAGAACGGAAAGGAAATAATTATATTCTTCTGCTCCGGTATATGCAGGATTCTCAGCTCTTCTCTTCTGGCCCACCTTGACCGCAGAAGCACATCTGTGATGGCCGTCGGCGATATATACGGCAGGAATCTCCTTAAACGCATTCTGGATGTCAGCGATCACGGCTTCGTCGTCCACCACCCAGACTCTGTGAGCAATGCCGTCATCAGAGACGAAATCATATACGGGAGCTTTTGCGCGCTCCTTTGCGATGATCTCGCGAAGCTTTCCGCCTGCGCGATATGCAAGGAAAATCGGGCCGGTCTGCATGTTGCAGATATCAACGTGATTGATCCTGTCCTGCTCCTTGTCGGCGCGGGTGTTCTCATGCTTCTTGATCACGTTATTCTGATAATCATCAATGGAGGCGCAGGCCACAATGCCCGTCTGGCTTCTGCCATCCATTACCTGCTCATAGAGATAATAACAGGGCTTGTCTTCTTGGACAAATCTGCCCTCTGCGATCCATGCCTGGATCATGTCATGCGCCTTCTGATAAACCTCGGGCGCATAAGTGTCCACTTCAGGTCCAAACTGCGTTTCTGCGCGGTCGATCGCAAGGAAGGAACCAGGGTTTCGTTTTACGACCTCGCAGGCCTCTTTGCGATTATAAACGTCATAGGGAAGTGCCGCGATTTCTTTTTCTTTTCCAGGTGCCGGGCGATACGCCCGAAAAGGTCTTATGTCTGCCATGATAATCTCCTTTTTTGGTCTCGTAAAATCCTTATTATTATAGCAAATAAAGGGGATTTGCACAATATGGTTTTTTGTGGTAGAGTGTATCTATGTTGGATTAAAGATTGGGTATAAGGAATGTCTCGGGGGTCGTGCAAGTTGTGACTCTTAGGATCAATTATAAATACATCGTTAACACACCATGAAAAAAGCCATATTGTGTGTGGTTGATAAGAAAAAGACTAGAAAGCTGGAGGAATAAAGAAAATGACTGATGAGAACAGAGCTATTCTTACGAGGATAAATAAGTATGCGGAGGAGGTGTTAGGGGATATTGATCCTCAGAAGGTGCCAGTTTCTATGCAACTAGAAAAACTGAAGCCTATAATGGACGAAATTGCAAAAGAAAAGAATATGTCATTAGAGGATGTGTTTATCCTCTATATGGACATTCAGAGCGAGGCATCCGTAGCCTCCGACCAAAAGCTCCAGGATCAGCTTAAGGACTTAAACATGGGTGGCGACATGCCTCTTCTATACAGAGACTAAGTTTGTAAATGCCTGTTGAGATGACTCATTGAAATTTGTTAAGATTACAGAACACTCGAGCGTGGGCGTGGTGGGGCCCATCGGAACAATTAGCCAGCAGCACTTAGTGAACCGAGGACCGAAAAGCCGCAGACAAAAATTTGAAATTTTTGGCCAGGCTTAGCCTGAGGGCCGAAGGTGAACTTAGTGCAGTCTGAGCCGTTCCGAGGACCCCATCCGACCGCGCGAGTTAGCTATCAATAGCGCTCTCAAAGCGTGCCCGTTCCAAAGAGCCCCATCCGACCACGCGAGTTTTGCAGAGCAACAATAAAAAAGGCCTCCCGGCAATGGGAGGCCTTAACTTATCTTTTTAACTTATCCGAACCTTACTTCACGATTCTCACGCGGAAAACGCCGTCAATTGCCTCAAGACTCTTAACGATGTCTGCGGGAACGGGAGCTTCAACGTCACACATGGTGTAAGCATAATCTCCACGAGACTTGTTGGTCATGTTCGTGATATTGATGTTCTTCTCACCAAATGCGCCAGTGAACTTCGTGATCATATTCGCAATGTTCTTGTGGAAGATCGCGATACGACCTGCAGCAGCGCAAACGCCCATATCACATGCGGGATAGTTCACGGAGTTGCGAATGTTACCATTCTCAAGGTAATCGGTCATCTCCTGCACTGCCATGATCGCACAGTTGTCTTCACTCTCCTCGGTGCTTGCGCCAAGGTGAGGGATCACGATGCATCCAGCCTGGCCAGCGGTCGTCGGATTCGGGAAATCGGATACGTAACGAGCGATCTTTCCGTTCTTGATGCCTTCAAGCACGTCTGCCTCATTGCAAAGCAGATCTCTTGCAAAGTTCAGAATTACAACGCCATCCTTCATCTTTGCGATTGCTTCGCGGTTTACGCTGCCCTTGGTGGAATCAAGCAGAGGAACGTGGATCGTGATATAATCGCAATCTGCGTAGATGTCGTCTACATTGATCACGTGCTTAACGGATCTGGAAAGCTGCCATGCAGCATTTACGGAAAGATAAGGGTCGTAACCATATACTTCCATGCCAAGGCTGATCGCGGTATTTGCAACCTTCGCGCCGATCGCGCCAAGGCCGATAACGCCAAGCTTCTTGCCCATCAGCTCGGTACCTGCATAGTTCTTCTTCTCCTTCTCTGCGGTCTTAGCGATGTTTGCGTCATCCTTGTTAGCCTTTACCCATTCGATACCGCCAACGATGTCTCTTGCAGCAAGCAGCATGCCTGCGATCACAAGCTCCTTAACGCCGTTTGCGTTTGCACCGGGGGTATTGAAAACCACGATACCCTTTTCAGCGCACTTGTCCAGAGGAATGTTGTTGGTGCCGGCACCTGCTCTTGCAACTGCAAGAAGGCTGTCAGGAAGCTCCATCTCATGCATGGATGCGCTTCTTACCAGGATTCCCTCTGCCTCGTTTACGTTTTGCGTCATTTCATATTCAGCAGAAAAATTCTTCAGCCCTACCTGGGCAATTGGATTTAAGCAATGAATCTTCATTATGCGTTCTCCTCTTCAAACTTCTTCATGAACTCAACGAGCTTCTGCACGCCTTCGATGGGCATTGCATTGTAGATGGAGGCTCTCATGCCACCTACGGTTCTGTGGCCCTTAAGGTTTACAAAACCGGCTGCGGTAGCTTCCTTAACGAACTTGGCATCCAGTTCCTCGTTACCGGTAACGAAAGGAACGTTCATCAGGGATCTGTCTTCCTTGCGAACGGTGCCCTTAAAGAGCTTGCTCTCATCAAGGAAATCATAAAGAACCTTAGCCTTAGCCTCGTTGCGCTCCTTCATAGCCTGAAGGCCGCCCATCTTCTTGATCCACTTGAATACCTTGCCGCAGATGTAGATGCCGTATGCGGGAGGAGTGTTGTACATGCTGCCGTTGTCAGCATGGATCTTATATTTCAGCATGGTAGGAGTTCCGGGAAGGGTGTCCTCAGTGATCAAATCCTCACGGATGATCACGATCACAACGCCTGCAGGTCCAATGTTCTTCTGAACGCCGCCGTAGATCACGCCGTACTTGGTCACGTCAACGGGCTCGGAAAGGAAGCAGCTGGAAACGTCTGCAACAAGGGTCTTACCCTTCGTGTTAGGCAGAGTCTTAAACTTGGTACCATAAATCGTATTGTTCTCGCAGATATATACATAGTCTGCATCCTCGCTGATGGGGAGGTCGGAACAATCAGGAATGTAAGAAAAGGTCTTGTCCTCAGAAGAAGCGATCTTGTTTGCCTTACCATAGATCTGTGCTTCCTGATATGCCTTCTTTGCCCACTGACCGGTCACGATGTAGTCAGCAACCTTGTTCTTCATCAGGTTCATGGGGATCATTGCGAACTGCTGGCTTGCGCCGCCCTGAAGGAACAGAACCTTGTAATTGTCAGGGATGTTCATCAGCTCACGAAGATCAGCCTCAGCCTCATCGATGATTGCCTGATATGCTTTCGAACGATGGCTCATCTCCATAACGGACATGCCAGTTCCCTTGTAATCAAGCATCTCGTCAGCAGCTTCCTTCAGTACCTCCTCAGGCAGAACCGCAGGCCCTGCTGAGAAATTGTAAACTCTTGCCATAACTTTTCTCCTCCTGTTTTTGGCTTTATTTCATTAGATACTAGAATATTCTTTCTTTGGCGTAAAGTCAAGACTTTACTCGATTAAATTGTTAAAATATTACCATTCTTTTTTCGGCTTACTTAAAAATGAAAACTGGCGTTCCAATCTCGACGTTATCAAAGATGATGTCCGTGGTCTCATCCGGCATGTTAACGCACCCGTGGGAACCATTCCTCAGATAGGTATCTCCGCCGAATTCCTCTTCTTTTCTCCAGTCTGCGTCATGAAGACCGATGGATTCATAGATCGGCATCCAACGCCTTACAAAGGAAGCATATCCAGGTCCGCGAAGAACGCGGTTTGTCAGCTTTTCCTTGATGTAAAAAGCGCCTTCATAGGTGTCATGCCGTCTTCTTATGTCGCCTGTCACGACTCCGGAGGTCACGATCAGCTTACCTTCCTGATAATAGTAGATCTTCTGTTCGAGCTTATCTACCTCAATGTATGTTCCGCCAGTGTCATCGAGACCGCGGTGCAACGTTTCGTGAAGATATGTCGGCACGTGAACGGTTTTTGCTTTCCGAAGCTTTGGATCACTCAAGATTTCTCTCAGGAATGCTTTCTCAGCTTCCACGTCGATCTCCGTTCCAAAGTTGCCGGGCTTAACCGTTACGACTTCACCGCTTTCCCTGCTGGTCTTGAACTGCCGTTCCACGCCGTAGGTATGATACTTTTCGCAGAGCTCCTCCATAAAGGCATCTGCCGCTTTGAGATCATAGTAATAAGAGCCATTTTCATCCTTTAAGGGATTATTTTGCTCATCCTTTGCGATAAAACCGCTCATGATGCCTTCCGTAAAGGCGATCTGCTCATCTCCCATGTCGTAGACAAGACCGCACTCTTCCAACTCATCCAGATCCTCACAGATCTGTACGGTCTTTTTCTGCGCATCGGTCATCTCATAGTCAAAATAACAATCTGACTTTGCAAGATCTACCACTCTTATGCGCTCGTTTATGGCATCGCGAATGGTTTCATAGCCCTTTTCCACGTCGAGATGTCCATTGAGGTTATGAGAGATATAATAACCGTCCTTGTCATCCCAGGACATAGAAACAAACGTGACCGTGTTCTCGTTCTTCACGATTTCAAGCGAATCCCACCAATCGCGCAGCTTTCCCTCGTCATAGGCAAAGTTTGGCGCGCCTGTCGTGATCTGGTTTTCCCGCCAGAGCATGGATAGCCACCCAAGGGACGTCTGATGCTTTTGATACGCACGAAGGCTCAGGGAATAATCGAATATGGGCGACGCTTCGTTCAGGTCGAAATCATATTCCTTATTCCGTGAATCAAAGACGATCAGATCCGGCGCCGATGCGTCGACGATCAAGTCTTGATTGACTTCATCAGGCGTTTTGCCCGTTACGTAAACGCCGTTCACCCAGGTGTTTGGCGCATACCTGTCCTTTACGTACTTGTTCATCCCTAGATATCCTGCAAAAACAAGCACGACAACCACAAAACCTACGCATCCAAGTTTGATCAGCCATTGTTTCTTCAAATACTCATCACCACTTTCTTATGCTTCGCGGTTTTTCAAATCCTCTCCGTCAAAGACTTCACTAATGGGTGCTCCTGCGGGAACCATCGGGAACACCTTATCATCCTCGGGGATCATGACTTCAACAAGCACGGGAGCCTTCAGTGAAATGGCCTTTTCGAGTGCTGGCGCAACCTCTTCCTTCTTTGTCACGCGGATCGCCTCACAACCAAGTCCCTCTGCAACCTTGCAGAAATCTACCTTGTCCTGAAGCACGGTCTGGGAATAACGCTTTCCGTAGAAAAGCGTCTGCCACTGACGTACCATGCCAAGTACGTGATTGTTGATCACGATCTCAACAATCGGTATATTATATCGACTGGCAGTTGCCAGCTCCTGCATGTTCATTCTAAAGCATCCGTCGCCTGCGATATTGACGCAGACCTTATCGGGATTGCCAACCTGCGCGCCGATGCACGCACCAAGGCCATACCCCATGGTGCCAAGACCGCCTGAGGAAAGGAAGGTGCGAGGCTTGGTATATTTATAATACTGCGCCGCCCACATCTGATGCTGTCCAACGTCGGTCGTAATGATCGCTTCACCCTTGGTAACACGGTCAAGCTCTTCGATCACGTAAGGGCATGCAAGGTTCTCATCCTCATATTTCATCGGGAACTTAATCTTCAGTTCCTGTACGCGAGCCATCCAGTCGGAGTGATCCTTCTTCTCAATCCTGGTGTTCAACACCTGAAGAACCGCCTTGAGATCACCAACAAGGGAAGCATCTACGCGAATGTTCTTGTTAACCTCAGCCTTATCGATGTCTACGTGGATGATCTTAGCATTCTCGCAGAACTTCTTGGGATTTCCGATCACGCGGTCAGAAAATCTTGCGCCAAGCGCGATCAAAAGATCGCATTCACTCACGCCAAGGTTGGAAGCCTTCGTGCCGTGCATGCCGATCATGCCGGTGTAACGCTCGCTGTAGCCGTCAAATGCGCCCTTGCCCATCAAGGTATCACAAACGGGTGCATCCACAAGCTCCGCAAATTCTGCAACTTCCTTGGAAGCTCCGGAGATTACGGCGCCGCCGCCAAGATAAATGAAGGGCTTCTTTGCTTCATTGATGAATTTCAGAGCCTTCTGAAGCTCAGTTTCGGAAATATATGCCTTCGGCTCATAGGTTGCAGGCTTTTCTGCGGTATATTCACAGGTTGCCGCCGTTACGTCCTTGGTAATGTCCACAAGAACGGGGCCAGGGCGTCCGCTCTTTGCGATCTGGAAGGCTTCACGCATAATGGGCGCAAGGTCTTCCACCTTTTTCACGATGTAGTTGTGCTTCGTGATCGGCATGGTCACGCCTGCGATATCCACTTCCTGGAAGGAATCCTTTCCAAGGCTGGGAAGAGCAACGTTTGCCGTGATCGCCACCACGGGCACGGAATCCATGTAAGCAGTCGCGATTCCGGTGACCAGATTGGTCGCGCCAGGACCGCTGGTTGCCATGCAAACGCCAACCTTACCGGTTGCTCTTGCATATCCGTCCGCCGCGTGTGCTGCGCCCTGCTCGTGGCTGGTCAGGATGTGGCGGATCTCGTCGCCATGCTTATACAGTGCGTCATATACGTTCAGGATGGTACCTCCCGGATAACCGAAGACGGTGTCAACACCCTGCTCCTTGAGACATTCTATTACGATTTCTGAGCCGTTTAATTGCATTGTCGTATCTCCTTCTTTAAGTAAACTGAGATAATTCAGTTCTATATGCTAATGATCATGAGTTGCCGTTCAAACCCGAGGGTGAACAGCGGCATCCCCCTTCAGGCATTAGTTCCTAGGCGTCGGTACTTAGTCCGCGTATCACGCGAATCAACATAAGCAGACAAGCTCGCTTGGATGCTTATGGAAGATGCAGCGTGAGCGGACTTATGTACCGATACGCCGAACTCATAGCGCGAGCGGGCCTGAACGGTGGATTCGCTGCGCGCCCGAGTAAACTGATTCCTTTTATTTCATGGGAACTTCAAGTACAGCTCCTCTATTTCCGCTAGTTACAAGTTCGTGGTAGCGTGCAAGGTATCCGGTGGTCACGCGGGGCTCTCTGGGCTGCCACTTTGCGCGGCGCTCTGCGAGGACTTCGTCGCTCACGAGTACGTCAAGCTTGTTCGCAGGGATGTCAACGCGAATGATGTCGCCTTCTTCAACAAGTGCGATGGGGCCGCCAACGGCTGCTTCAGGAGAAACGTGGCCGATGGATGCGCCTCTGGAAGCTCCGGAGAAACGTCCGTCCGTGATCAGTGCCACGGATGATCCAAGACCCATGCCTGCGATTGCGGAGGTAGGATTGAGCATCTCTCTCATGCCAGGGCCGCCCTTAGGACCTTCGTAACGGATCACGACAACGTCGCCAGGAACGATCTTGCCACCCTTGATGGCTGCGATCGCATCTTCCTCACAATCAAAGACTCTTGCGGGTCCTTCATGTACCATCATCTCAGGAACCACTGCGGAACGCTTTACAACTCCGCTGTCAGGAGCCAGATTGCCCTTCAGCACTGCAATTCCGCCAGTCTCGGAATAAGGATTCTCAATGGGACGAATGACCTCTGGATCCATATTCACGCAGTTCTTGATATTCTCACCGATCGTCGTGCCGTTTACGGTCATGCAATCGAGATGTAACAAATTCTTCTTGGTCAGTTCATTCATTACTGCATATACGCCGCCGGCCTCATTCAGATCTTCCATGTAGGTAGGACCTGCAGGTGCCAGATGGCACAGGTTCGGCGTCTTTGCGGAAAGCTCATTCGCGATGTCAAGGTTCAGGTCAACGCCTGCTTCCTTTGCGATCGCAGGGATATGAAGCATCGTGTTCGTGGAGCAACCAAGCGCCATGTCAACGGTCAGAGCGTTTAGGAAAGCATCCTTCGTCATGATGTCGCGCGGCTTGATATCCTTCTCAACGAGCTCCATGATCTTCATGCCGGCATGCTTTGCCAGGCGGATTCTGTCGGAATATACTGCCGGAATGGTTCCGTTGCCGCGAAGACCCATGCCGATCGCTTCCGTCAAGCAGTTCATGGAGTTTGCAGTATACATGCCGGAGCAGGAACCACAGGTCGGGCAAACCTTCTCTTCATAGAGGCACAGCTCTTCCTGGGTCATGGTGCCAGCTTCCACGCTTCCTACTGCCTCGAAGATGGAGGAAAGGCTTCTCTTCTTTCCGTGGATACGACCAGCCAGCATGGGGCCGCCGGAAACAAAGATCGTGGGAATGTTCAAACGAGCTGCAGCCATCAGAAGGCCAGGGACGTTCTTGTCACAGTTCGGGATGCAGACAAGACCGTCAAAGCCGTGCGCCAGAGCCATACACTCCGTGCTGTCTGCGATCAGATCTCTTGTTACAAGGGAATACTTCATGCCAACGTGGCCCATTGCAATACCGTCACAAACAGCGATAGCAGGGAACATGATGGGAGTACCGCCTGCCATTGCGACGCCCATCTTTACGGCCTGTGCGATCTTATCCAGGTTCATGTGACCGGGAACAATCTCATTGTAAGAGCAAACCACGCCGATCAGGGGGCGCTTTCTCTCTTCTTCAGTATATCCAAGTGCATTAAACAAGCTCCTGTGGGGCGCCTGCGCATTACCAACCTTTACGGAATCACTTCTCATTGCTATTCTCTCCTTTTCACTCATGCTATTCTTTCGGCGATCAGGCTGCCCATCTGCGAGCATCCAACCTTCGTGCAGCCCTCAGACATAATGTCTCCGGTGCGGAAACCATCCTGCAGGACCTTCTTAACTGCTGCATCGATCGCGTCAGCCTCCTTGTCGAGGTCGAAGCTGTAACGCAGCATCATCGAAGCGCTCAGGATCGTCGCGATCGGGTTTGCAATGTCCATGCCTGCGATGTCAGGAGCCGAACCGTGGCTGGGCTCATACAGGCCAAACTTCGTGTCATTCAGGCTTGCGGAAGAAAGCATTCCGATGGAACCCGTCACCATGCTTGCCTCATCCGAAAGGATATCGCCAAACATATTCTCCGTCAGGATCACGTCAAACTGTGCGGGATCCTTTACAAGCTGCATGGCGCAGTTATCTACCAGCATATGCTCCAGCGTCACTTCAGGATAATCCTTTGCGACCTCTTCCACAACCTTTCTCCAAAGTCTGGAAGAATCCAGCACGTTTGCTTTATCAACGCTCGTCACCTTCTTACGACGCTTCATTGCAATGTCAAAACCCTTGATGGCAATGCGACGGATCTCGTTTTCGTCGTAGGTCAAGGTATCAATGGCCTTCAGAACGCCATTTTCTTCAATGGTCTTTCTATCACCAAAGTAAAGACCGCCGGTCAGCTCTCTCATGATCAACATATCGAACCCTTGAGCACTGATCTCCTCTTTCAAAGGACATGCGCCGGCAAGCTCACTGTATAGATATGCAGGACGAAGGTTCGCAAATAAATTCAAAGCTTTACGGATCTTAAGAAGTCCGGCTTCAGGTCGAAGATTCGGAGGAAGCTTGTACCATGGCGAAGTCGTCGTGTTACCGCCGATCGAGCCCATCAGGACTGCGTCTGCGGCCTTTGCCGTTGCAATTGCCTCATCCGTCAGGGGAACGCCGTGCACGTCAATCGAAGCGCCGCCCATCAAAATGTCCGTGTAATTCATCTTGTGGCCATATACCTCCGCCACCTTGTCCAGTACCTTCTTTGCTTCCGCGACGATCTCAGGGCCAATGCCGTCGCCTGGAATGCAAGTGATCCGTAAGTCCATTCCGTCCATCTCCTTTATGTAAATATCACGATAACCGCATTTTTATCCATAACACGGCTATCATATTATATTACCCTATTTTGAATGTTTTTTCAATAACAAAATAGGCGAAGCTTCGAAAGCTTCGCCCATTATTTCACATAAATTATTCGTTCGCCTTTTCCACCTTGCTGATGGCTGATTTGTCCATGGGAATACGGCAATTCTTGTTGTTTCCGAACTCTACGATCACGGTATCATCCGTGATGTCGATCACGATGCCGTAGAAACCGGAAGTCGTCAGAACGCAGTCGCCAACTTCCATGTTCGCGATCATTCCGGCAATTCTCTTACGCTCCTTGCTCTGAGGGCGGAACAGGAAAAACCAAAGTGCCAGGAAGAACAAACCATAAACAACTACTACACCCATCCAACTCATCCAAGCAGGTGCTGCAGCTGCTTCACCAGTCGTTTCAGTCAATAAATAAAACATAGTGCCTCCTAAATATCAATATTTCAGTTTTACAAACAAATAAATCATACACGCTATGGTGGGTTTCGTCAAGTGATTTCTAGTCGATCGGCGTTTCCATGTTTTCCAGCTTTTGCTTCTTATAAGCCGAAAATTCACCCCTGTCAAGCGCATCACGGATCTCAGTCATCATCGTGTTATAAAAATACAGATTATGCAGAACGCAAAGGCGCATTCCAAGCATTTCCTTGGCCTTTAAGAGGTGCCTTACGTAAGCTCTTGAATACCTTCTGCAGGTCGGGCATCCGCAGCCTTCCTCGATGGGCCTTGCGTCAAGCTCATATTTTGCATTGAACAGATTGATCTTTCCGTGATTAGTATAAAGATGCGCATGGCGTCCGTTTCTGGTCGGGTAAACACAGTCAAAAAAGTCAATGCCGCGTTCCACGGCTTCCAAGATATTTGCCGGCGTGCCGACGCCCATTAGATAAGTCGGCTTATCCTTTGGCAGGTAAGGCACGACCTCCTCGATCACATGATACATTTCTTCATGCGTCTCACCCACGGCAAGGCCACCGATGGCATATCCGTCCAAGTCAAACTCAGAGATCCGCTTTGCATGCTCGATACGAATGTCATCAAAAACCGCGCCCTGATTGATGCCAAACAGAAGCTGCGAAGGATTCACCGTATCCTCAAGGCCATTCAGCCGCTTCATCTCCGTCTTGCAACGCTCCAGCCACCTTGTGGTGCGGTCCACGGAAGCCTGAACGTAAGCCCTCTCCGCTTTGCTTGACGGACATTCGTCAAATGCCATTGCTATCGTCGAACCAAGGTTTGACTGAATCTGCATGCTCTCCTCCGGCCCCATGAAGATCTTGTGACCGTCAATGTGCGAATTAAAGAACACGCCTTCTTCCTTGATCTTTCGAAGTCCCGCAAGGGAAAACACCTGAAATCCGCCGGAATCCGTAAGGATCGGCTTGTTCCAACTCATGAATTTGTGTAATCCGCCAAGCTGCTTGATCACCTTGTCGCCCGGGCGCACGTGCAAATGATATGTGTTCGAAAGCTGCACCTGGGTTCCGATCCGTTCCAGGTCCTCCGTGGATACGGCACCTTTGATCGCCGCAACCGTGCCAACGTTCATAAAAACCGGCGTCTCAATGACGCCATGCACGGTCTCAAAGCGCGCTCTCTTCGCTCTTCCTTCCGTTTTTAACAATTCATACTTAGCCATGTCAAACCTCGTTATAATTCTATTGCAAAAATCAAGCCCTTTGCCTTCACAAAGGGCTGTGATCCATTCAAAACTAAACCTCGATCAAATTGTCTACGTTCGTCTTATCCACAATGCTGGAGCGACACTTCATATACTCTGAAGGAAGCGCCTCGCCCGTCACAATGCAGTTATACATCCAAACCACGGGGTCATGACCCTGACTGAAGGGATCCTGACCGATCGCGGCGGCAATATATCCCTTCTTGATGTACTGGAAGATCTCCTGCGTGTGGTCATAAACCACCAGCTTTGCATTGACTCCACTGTCTTCCACAGCCCTCGCACAGGCTGCGCCCATTCCGGTTGTCACGTAAATGCCGTCCGTGTTCGGATGCTCGGCAAGATATTCTGCCAATTGCTTATAGGCCACGTCTTCAGGAATGTCACCGTGGATCAAGTCCAGATTGATCCGTCTGTATTGATCCAATGCGTCCTGGAACGCATCGCTTCGGATACAGTTTGCAACCATCTCGCGGCTTGCTTCAACCACCAGGACATTGCCCTTCTTTCCGATGGCATTTGCCAAGAGTTTTGCAGCCATGGAAGCCGCATCAGCCGCATCCTGCTGGAAAATTGCATTTCGAAGGGACTTGTCCGTAGTGTCATCATTAAGCAGGAACACCTTCTTGCCCATCTTTAGGACTTCTTGGATCTTCTCCTCGATCGTGCCAACGAAGAATCCAGGCAAAACATAACCGTCAAAATTCTCCTTCATCATGCGGTCCATAAGACCCGGCATCTGCGCAAGCATATCCCCCCAAGCAGGGAAGAACGAACACCTGACGATGGCGCCATGTACTTCAAGTTCCTTCTTCGCGTAAATCACGCCGCGGCGAAGAGTGTGCCAAAAGTCATTATCGTCAATACAGAACACGCCAATCTTGATCTTCTTACCGGTTCTCTTGCTCACTGGTTCAACGGCCGTCGTGAACTGACGAAGCAGCTGCTCCAGACCATCCAACATGGAATTCAAGTTTCCAACATTCTCAATGATCGTCTTGGAAACTTCGCTTGTCTGCTCGGAAACCTGCGAGATCTCCTGCGTGCCCGAAGTGATCTCCTCCGAAGTTACGTAAGCCTGTTCTGCGCGCTCCTTCGTCACCACGGAATTCTTAGTGATGTCATCGATCTCCGTCAAGATCAGCTGCATCTTGTCATTGATGACGCCAGACTGCTGATCGATCGCACGGAACGAAGCACTGATCGCATCAAATTCCTTACGGCTTGCGGTGAACATTTCAACACTGTTCTGAATTTCCTTCGTTACCTGGTCACTACTCTCAATGACATTATCCAGGATCTCATTGATGGTGCCGATACCCTGCTGTGTTTTAGCACTCATGACGCCCATCTCTTTCGCGACAACCGCGAAACCACTGCCGGCCGCGCCAACTCGCGCCGCCTCGATCGAAGCGTTCAAAGCCAGCATCTTCAGCGATTCACTGATGCTTACGATGAATGCGCCGATCTCGTTGATCTCATTGATCTTGTCCGTGAACTCTTCCAAAATCTTCTCGCTTCGATCCAGCTTCTCGGAAACCGTCGACATGTTATTTTCATATTTTTCCATGCTGGAAACGCCGTTTTTACAGCTTTCCACGGTTTCGGCAAGGAGACGCCCGATCTCAGTCACGGAATCATCGATCTCCGTCATCTTCCCGGTATTGTTCTCGATCAGGTCAAGGCAGGACTTTACAAGCTCGAGCTGCTCTTCGACTTTATATACTACGTTGTTCAGGCTTTCGGCGATACGCTGGCTGCCCTCGCGGTTTAAGTCCGCGCCATTTGAAAGCACGTCAATCGCATCCGAAAGCACGACTACGTTACTCTTCGTTGACTCCAGAAAGGTCAACATGTTGTTCTTGATCACATTCAGTGCACCAGCCAGCGCCGCCAGCGAATCCGTGCCCTCGTGATCGATGTCATCCAAGTCCATGCGACGCTTCTTGATCAGGTTCGCCTGCTTCATCAGCACCTTTTTATGAACATAATCTCGGATCATAAAGAAAAGAAGGATCAATATGATAATGGCTTCCAATACGATCAAAAATGTTTTCATAGCCTTCTCCCGTACCTTTTCGATTGCTTTTTGACCTGAAGACGAGGTTGCACATAATTACGAAAATATTATAGCATTGATTGGGCTTGTTTTCAATGAAAACCTTATGGGGGCGCCTTTCAATTCATTTCTTGCCATCGAGAGGGTTATGCTTTATAATGGTTCTAGGTTTTGAGGAAACTATGTAAGCGAAAGGGAATCAACATGGCTGGCTCATCATTTGGTACAATATTCAAGATCACTACTTGGGGCGAATCCCATGGAAAAGCTCTCGGCGTCATTGTAGACGGCTGCCCTGCAGGTATGGAACTCTGCGAAGAAGACATTCAGGCCTTCCTGGACCGCAGAAAGCCTGGAACCAGCGCCGTTACGACGCAGCGTAAGGAAAGCGATAGAGTTGAGATCCTCTCAGGAGTATTCGAAGGAAAAACAACCGGAACGCCAATTTCATTGATCGTACGGAATGAGTCCCAGATTTCCTCAGATTACGATGAACTTAAGGAATGCTATCGCCCTGGCCATGCAGACTTTACTTTTGATGCCAAATATGGTTTCCGTGACCATCGCGGCGGCGGAAGGTCCTCCGGACGCGAAACCATTGGCCGCGTGGCAGCTGGCGCGATTGCGGCGAAAGTTCTGGAAAGTCTTGGCGTAAGCGTGAAGGCATATACGAAGTCTATAGGACCGATTTCGATTGATCCTTCTATGTCAGGAATATGTACCGCCAGACCTAACACTTCCCGGCAGTGTTCATCATCTGCTGTTGATTCCGCTCCTTTGTCATCTTCTGAATTAGATGATTCGGGTCTTACTATGTCTACGCAGGATACATTCGATAAGCTTCGCCTCACCACTCCTACTTGCATGCCAGATGCTGCTGCAAACGAGGCGGCTATGGCCTATTTGCAAAAAGCCCGCGAAGACCAGGATTCCGTCGGCGGATGCATGGAATGCATTGTTGACGGCCTTCCGGCAGGCATTGGCGATCCTGTTTTTGAGAAACTTGATGCCAACCTCGCCAAAGCGATCATGTCCATCGGCGCCGTAAAGGCCGTGGAAATCGGTGATGGCGTTGCCGTTTCGACCAGAAAAGGCAGCGAAAATAATGACTCGTTTGTTTCTGTGACTGACTCTTCTGCTACGAATCCGTCTGAAATATCCTCGGACACAATTGGCAAAGCCTTGGGTGCAATCGGCAAAGCCACCAACCATGCCGGCGGCATTCTTGGCGGCATCAGCGACGGCTCACAGATCGTGATCCGTGCCCACGTTAAGCCGACTCCCTCGATTTACCAGCCGCAAAGAACCGTGAATCAAAAGGGCGAAGAAATCGAACTTCAGATCAAAGGCCGTCACGACCCCGTCATCGTTCCCAGAGCCGTTGTCGTCATGGAATGCATGACCGCAATAACGGTACTGGATGCAATGCTCGTCGGGGCAACCAGTAAGCTGGAGTCACTTCAAAAGCTTTATGAGAAGTAGGTTTTCAATTCAAAAGGATGAGGTTTTCGCCTCATCCTTTTTTAATCATTCTTCTAAATCACTTTTTCTTTTATGCACGGTTAGAGTCTACTTCGACGTATTGTTCAGCGCGGTCAGCAGATCAAACTTCTGCTTGTCATCTGCACTGATCTCCTCACCAAGCTGAATCTCGATCAATATCAGCTCTTTTGCAGCAGTGATCGTGTGCTTGCATCCTGCCTTCATCGTAATGATGTCACCGGCCTTCACGTTGCTGCGCTGCCCATCCAGGATGGCCTGCCCTTCACCCGCGATCACAACCCAAATCTCATCACGGCGCTTGTGGCTGTGATATTGCATCGAATTTCCACGGTTCAGCGTCACTTTGATCGTCTGGCTTCCCTTCTCAATGTCAAGCACCTTAAAGCTTCCCCAGCTCTTCTCCGCGAAACGAACCTGCTGATCAAAGCGGTCCACAAACGGCTTGATAAAGGAACTCATCTCCTTATCGGCAACCAAAATACCCTCGGAAGATGCAGAGATCACCACGTCATGCAATCCCATTGCAAGGATCGGAAGATCCATTTCATTCACGATCTGCACGCCCGATGAGGTTTCATCGATCACGCCATTACCCATGATCGGATCCGTCATGGCATCCGCAAGCGTATTCCAGGTACCCATGTCCACCCAGTCGCCGGAGAAACGCATCACCTGAACGCTCTTCTCCTTCTCAACGACAGCCACGTCAAAGGAAACCTCTTCAAAGCTGTCATAATGCGCCAAAAGGTCATCGTATTTGCTGTAACCAAGAAGCTCACGAGCTTTATTCAGCACATACTGAAGCTTAAACGCGAACACTCCGCCGTTCCAAAGTGCGCCCTGCTTTATCAGCTCTTCTGCCGTCTCCATGGAAGGCTTTTCCTTAAAGCTCTTCACGCTTGCAAGCTTTTTGTCTCCATCCGGAACAATATATCCATATTTATCCGTCGGTTGCGTCGGAACAATGCCCATAAGGACAATGTTCGACATCTCTCGCTCAGCCTGATACTGCAAAGCGATCAAGGCACGGAAATACTCATTCGTAACCAAAGGATCCACGGGACAAGCTACAACGGCCTCAGTTGGCTTCACGCCCTTAATGTCGACAAGATATGCAGCAGAAAGCGCAATTGCAGGGAAAGTGTCCTTCCTGCAGGGCTCCACGCACATGTCTACATTGTTTCCAAGCTGCGCATATATCGCCGAAACCTGCTTTTTGCTGGTCGCAACGGTCACTTTTGTCTGAATGCCAATGTTGTTCAGCTGACGATAAACCCGCTGCAGCATGCTCTCATAATTGCCGTCGCGGCCCTTGAAAAGCTGCAAAAACTGCTTGCTTCGAAAATCATTGCTCAGCGGCCACAGGCGCTTGCCCGAGCCGCCAGAAAGTAAGATCACATTCATATATAGTCCCCCGATTCCCCAAATCTTATTCTATGATATATTGGCGCCATTCGAAAGCGCTTGCCCTCACGCGTCTCCTATGCCAATAATCGGAAATAACGCTCCTTTGCTTCTTTATACTCCTTGTTAAATGTTGCGTCTTTACCCGAATGGAGCGATGACAGATAATCGTGAATCTGATGCTTGATCTCAGGCGTCACACGCGAAACGGTCGCAAGACCAACGTTCGAACAGATGTCGGAGATGTGCTCCACTTCCGCAAGGAGATTCAAGAACTCCGTCCCACTAAAGACATTACACTCTCCCGTACGAAGTCTGTTCATATGATTTTCCTTGAGGATTGCCACCATATCATCAACGACTTCTTCAAGCGGTTCAATATGCTTTGCCGCTTCCACGTCACACCTTCGGAACGTGACGTCCGTATAGTCCATGACCGTCATCAAGAGTTCACGCAGAACGTTCAGCTCCTTCAACGCACTATCTGAAAATGAAATATTCTCCTGCTGCATAAACTGAGCAATCTCACTGATGTTCGTCGCCTTGTCGCCAAGATGCTCAAACTCACCGATCACCGTATAATAGTGATTCAAGATCTCAATATGATTCTGCGAAGTGATGTGCCCGCTGATCTGGATCAGATAATTGTTTACCTTATCCGCCATCAGATCGATCAAGCGCTCATTATCGTCGATTTTCTTGACCTTTTCGGGGTCATATTTCGTGATCAATTCAAAGCTTCGAAGCACGTTTTTCCGTCCCAGCTGGAACATCTCAAGAAGTACTTCATAACAAGCATTGAATGCGATCGCCGGCGTACTGAAGAACACTGGATTCAGAGCATCAAGCTTTTCATTGTGCTCGCTAACCGCTTCTCCAGGCTCATCTTTCACAAGCTTTCGGCTGATCTTTTCATAAACGCCCAGCATCGGAAGCAACGTGATCGCACAAGTCAGATTGAAAATCGTGTTCGTGTTCGCAATGCCGCCCGAACGGATCGTGCTGTTCCAGATGAAATCAAGAAATCCAAGGGAGTGAAGGATCGTCACTACCGTCAGGATCAGAACCGTCTCGCTCAAGTTAAACAGAATATTCACCAGGCCGACACGCTTTGCATCAGGCCTTGCGCCAATGTTACAAACGATAGCCGTCGTCACACAGTCGCCAAGATAAATACCAACCAAAACTGCATAAATCTCACTAAAGGTCATCTGACCCGAAGTCGAGAATGCCTGCAAAATACCGATCGTAGCCGATGAGCTTTGCAAAACGAATGCCACGCCCGCGCCGACTACATATCCGATCACCGGATTGTCGCCCATCATTGTGAAAAGGCGATCAATGATACCAGTTTCCGTAAGAACCGTTACGGATTCAGTCATTTTTAGCAGTCCTGAGAACAAGATACCGAATCCAATAATGATCTGCGCAGTCTTTTCGGAAATGCGCATCTTATTGTTCATTACTGCAACAACGCCAATGATCAGCGCTAGCGGTGCCAGCGTCGAAGGCTTAAAGAATTCCAGGAACGAAGTTCCTTGCGAATTCAGATCAAGGAGTCTGATGATCTGGCCCGTCACCGTCGTACCAACATTTGCACCGATCACGATCCCGAGTGAGTTTCTTAGCGAGATCACTCCCGCTCCCACCAGGCCGGCTGTAATGACGATCGTCGCCGTCGAGCTTTGAATGACCGCCGTCATTCCAACGCCCATCAGAAACGCCGTAAACGGCGTCCTCGTCACCATCTCCAGTGCTTTTTTCAAAGTGCCCGAAGAACTGTCCTTCAGTCCGTTTCCCATCAGCCGCATGCCATAAAGGAACATGGCCAAACCACCAAAAAGGCTGATGATATCAAAAATAGTCATAAAAATGCGATCCTTTCAGTGGAAACTACAGAGCAGAGGTCAAGAGAATTTTCCACACTCTGTTATTATACATGAAAGAAAGATGAAAGACAACCAAATAATTTTCAAATTACAATTGAGTCATCAAAAAAGCCACCTCCTATACGGAAGTGGCTTAAAAATCTTACGTTATTAGTGATACTGAATTTTGTCCTTATTCCTTAGGCTCATGATCTGTAGCATCAGTCCGTTGTTGTACATGATACGGTACAGTCCTTCGCTGAAACCGAAGATTTTATATTTCACCCAAAGTTGATTGTGCTCTCTTGGTCCGAAAGAGCGATTCACGACCTCTTTATATGCTTTTTTCAGCTCTCTGTAACGTTCGCGGTTGAACTTTACAATGAAGTCAGCCTCGCGGTACGCCCTGAACAAAGAGTTCGTAATGGATCCAAGGAGCTTTTGCGAGCATTCCTGCCAGCCAATGCCATTGAAGTAATTGCAGATGTCAAGCTGGGCTTCCACGCCATCAAGATGCTTGATAGAAAAGCGTCCCATGATGCTGTCAGGTCTCTGCAGGTAGTAATAAAGGGGCTCGTTGGTCACGTAAATGCCTTCGCATTGTTCAATCACGGCTTTGATGATGAAGTTATCCTCCATGCACTTGCCCTGAGTGTAACGGAGTTCCTTGAATATCTTTGCGCGGTAGATCTTGTTCCAGGCCACGGCGCTGAACACGCGGTAATCCGACTCACAGAACAAAAGCCAGAAATCCTTATGGGTAATCTGCTTGCTCCACGGGATCTTGCGATGTTCGTACACATTGCCGTTCTTTTCCACGTAATCATATTCACAGATCACGAGGTCTGCGTTGTTTTTGCGTTGAAGCGTAAGGAGCGTCTCAAGATAGTTCGGCTTGATGTAGTCATCGCTGTCGATGAAGCAGATGAAATCGCCCTTGCAAACATCAAGACCTGCATTTCTGGCCGACGAAAGGCCGCGATTATTCTTGTGGATCACCTGAATGCGGTCATCCACTGCAGCATAATCGTCACAGATCTGCGGGCTTCCGTCCGGAGATCCGTCATCCACCAGGATCAATTCGAAATTTTGATAGGTCTGAGCTCTGATGGAATCTATGCACTTTGCTAAATATGCCTCAACCTTAAAGACGGGCACGATCACGGAAATCAGCTCGTTCAAAGCAATCATCCCCTCAGCAATATTCTATACTATAAAAATACCACAAAAACAATATGGAATCAAGTGAAATCAGAACCGTGAAAGTAGCTATTTGGCACCTTTTTCCGTAATAACAACCAACACAGTTTTAAGCAAAATTTTTAAGTCCAACAAGATGCTCCAGTTCTCAATGTATTCTTTGTCAAGTCTTACAACTTCCTCAAAATCGGCAATCTGACTTCGGCCGTTTACTTGCCACATACCAGTTATGCCTGGTTTTATGCTCATTCTCGCGCGATGTTCCAGATCATATTTATTCCATTCGTCAATTGTTGGGGGTCTCGTTCCTACAAGTGACATTTTCCCGATCAAAACATCATAAAACTGCGGGAATTCATCTAATGAAGTATTTCGGATAAAATTTCCAATTCCTTTAGGTTTTCCGTTCTTATCTTTCTTTTCACTTCCGATGATCCTTGGATCATCTTCCATTTTAAACATTAAGCCGTCTTTACATTCGTTTTGTGACATAAGAGAGGCTTTACGGTCTTCAGCATCAAGATACATGCTTCGAATCTTATGAATCTTGAAGATTTTGCCGTTTTTTCCAATTCTGTTTTGTGTAAAAATGATCGGTCCCGGCGATTTAACGTAAATCAATGGGCCAACGAAAAGAAGAACAATACCAGTCAAAATACAACCAAGGAAACCACCAATTATGTCCATGATCCTTTTGATCATGGTTTGTTCCACAGTCGCAAATCTGATGCTTCTTGTTAAAACTTTATATTGGCCAAACTTGCGTAAATCAGCAGATGGCCAAAGGTCATTATCGAGAGCGGTCAAAGTATAATTGACCGTAATTCCCATGGTTGTCAACTCATCCATTAACTTCCTTGGAAAGGGAAGATTCTCAGGCTGAAGTATGAACGCTTCTTCGACAAATTCATGAGAAAGGACTTCCACGGAATCACTGTTCAAAGCGCATATGGGTATGTCTACCCCTTCAAGTGATATGCCCTCTTTGGGTTCATCTTTTATGTCTAACAGAATTACTTTATAAATATAAAAATCTTGATAATATCCATCTTGATTGAGCTTATCTAGTGTTTCCTTAACAACGTCCTTTCCCGTCATAAGGACAACTGGTCTTCTATATTTTTTCCTGTTTGCATTATCCAATACACGGAATTTATTCAGTTCACGGAAAGCAAAAGACAAAACAGCAAAGAAAACTATCGTAAAACCCGTATGTAATCGTGATGCGGATGAATCATGTAAAGCAAATAGCAATGCAAAATATGTAAGAAATACTTGCGCCGTAAACTTGATCACACTAAGTATTTCATCGAATTTTTTTCTTCTTAAAATGCCCCTATAATTCATCGTAAACATATCAGTAACAAACTGGCATGCTAAAAGTATACCAGAATGGTATCGATATGCACTATTAGACAAATATGGATTGCAAAAACCTTTAGTAGCCCAAAAAGCAATCAAAGAACTAAATTGTAGGCAGAACAAATCTAAAAAAATGAAATCCCAGTGTTTTTGCCAACCTTTGATATGTTTTCTATTCACGGTCCATCCCTCTCAGAATAAATATCGCGAATAATTATTCTTCCTCGCTGCCTCCGCTGACCTTGTAGAACACGATGCAGTTAGGCACGTTCACCTTCATGGGCGCGCCGTTCATGATCATGGTGTGCTTTTCAAGGTCGATGCTAAAGAAGGTCATTGCGTTCGTCTCGTGATTCAGGCTCACAAGGAACTTATTGTTCGGGAATATCTCAGCGTCCTTCGGGTATTCGCCGCTGATCGGCAGGCAGAAATTCTTGGTGAGCAGTCCAGTCTTTTGATCTACGTCGTAGATGACAACCGAATTATCACCCGCATTGGAGCTTAAAAGATACTTGTAGTCAGCGGAAAAGCTCAGCGCGCTGGCTGCATTGTTGCTGCCCTTCGGCATGGAAGTCGTCTCGATGGTCTGAATCTTTTCAAATTTCGGGCTTCCCTTCTTGAACTCATAGCGATATACGTCAATGAAGCACTTCCATTCGTGAACGATGTAAATAAACTTGCCGTTCTTGGAGATCTTGATGTGGCGCGGCGCCGATTCAAGCTCGGATCTTAAGATGTCCGCAAGCTTTACGGTACCTCTGGTCACGTCGAACTCATAGACATTGATGTGGTCCATGCCCTCGTCTGCCACCAAAAGGTAACGATTGTCGTGAGTCATGCGCGCGCAGTTGATGTGGGGGCGGAAATTCCGCTCGATTCCGCTTCCGAGGCCCTTATGATACACCTCATCCGTGATCTCGCCAATGCTTCCGTCATCGTTTAAGCGAAGGATTGTCAGTTTGCCGTCGTGATATCCAGCGACAAAAAGAAATCCATCGGTATAGTCCGTCGAAACGTAGCATCCTCTCATGCCGTTGATGGAACCAAAATTGATGAACTTAAGGCTCCCGTCCTTCTGGATCTTGTAGCTTTCCACACCCATGTCGGTGATGGAATATAGGTATTTTCCATTGTGGGAGATGCTGACATAGGAGCTGTTCGTGATCTCGACCTTGTCCTTCTCCGTAAAACGTCCCTTTTCCATGTCCACGTCATAGATCTTGATGCCGTGTCTGTCTCCTTGCGTATAAGTGGATACGTATGCAACGTATTTATCCTTTGCCATGATGTTGCCTCCTGCTAGAAATGCTCATTATATTTTATCATACGGGGTGTGACTTATCAAGTAAAACCTTTCACCACCACGCTTACGTAAAGTGCCGTTGTCTTACCCGAAAGCGTCACGTGGTCTAATGCAGGTTCTTTCTCGGCACCTGCGTCGGAAGTGGCAAATAAAAGTTCCCAGCGCATCCCCTTTGGAAGCCTTGGCAGAGCCAGTCTGTGACTTTCCCAATGCGCATTGACGGCAAGATAAAGAAAGTTATAGGATTTCTTTTCATCGAAGTATTCCTCCCCTTTCTTTCTGGCATATAAGCCGCAGTACAAGACGCCGAGTTGCCTTCCGTAGCATTCAAACTGGGGCTTCCAGGCCGTCTCTCCGTGGAAGGACAGTTCGGGATATCCGCACGCAATGGAATCCATCATGCCAGACTCGGTCCCTGGCCGAAGCACCGCATTTTCCTTTCGGAGATTAACAAGCAGTTTGAAGAATTCAAAAAGTTCCTTATGTTTTTCAACATTCTTCCAATTGAGCCAGGTCACCTCATTGTCCTGACAATAGGGGTTATTATTACCCTTTTGGGTGTTACCGAACTCATCACCCATGAAGATCCTTGGCGTCCCTTGTGCAAAGAGGAGCAGGCATAGTGCATTCTTCATCTGTGCCATGCGAAGCCTCTGCACCTTTTTCTTCTTGGAAGGTCCTTCTTCGCCGCAGTTCCAGCTGCAGTTATAGTCCGTGCCGTCATGGTTTTCTTCGCCATTCGCCTCATTGTGCTTGAAATCATAGGAAACCATGTCCATCAGCGTAAAGCCCCAATAGGTCGTTAAGTAATTGATCTTTCCAACGCTTTCGGGCACCTCACGTATCATTTGCATGAGTTGTGGCACAAGGCCTTCGTCACCCTTGAGGAACCTGCGCACTTCGTACATGAAATCGTCTCGAAGGAGCGCAAGATTCTTATATTTCGGCACTTCATGCCTGCCATAGATGGCCGGCGCGTCCATATGATAATACCAAAGCTTTGTCTCGGAAAGCTCCGGATCCTTTGCCAGAAGCTCTGAAGGAAGGTTTTCGCCGATCAAATGGAACCCGTCGACGTGATATTCCTCCACCCAATAGTGGAGGATCTCAGGAATGCTCATTGGATTGAACTGCGCCGGGAAATAAAACTGCAAAACCGCTTCCATGCCGGCTTCGTGCAGCGCTCGGATCATCTCCTTGCACTCAAAGGTCGCCTCTCCGGAAGCATAATCCGCCTTCGGCGCTAGGTAGTATCCTTGTACGTAGCCCCAATAATTAACTTTCGCCTCACGGAGCGAACTTACCTGATTGGCAACGCGTGCCGGCTTTTCAATGAACTCATAGATTGGCTGGAATTCGAGCGTCGTAACGCCAATCTCCTTAAGGTACGGGATCTTCTCGGCAACGCCCCTGAACGTCCCTCTGTGCGATACGCCCGAGGTCGCATGCTTCGTGAAACCTCTCACATGCATGCAGTAGATCAGGCTGTCTTCATAAGGGATTTTGGGATTCTCTGAACCCTTCCAATCAAATCCAGGAACTTCCAATACGGTATATACGTCCGATGGCAGCTTCTCTTGTCCGTACTTTTTGTCAGATACAAAGGCACGTCCTCTCGGATCCGGGAAGCGCTGATCTCCTTCCTGGAATTGATAAAGAAGTTCTTTACGCCCAGCCGTGCCTCCCTGCAAAGTGATCGCCTTTATTGCTTCTTCTTTCAGTTCTTCCAAAGAAAGCGCCAAACGAAAGACCTTCCCTACGCGATTCTTCGTCGGAAATGCCTTTCGGAATAATTCTTGTTTGGTTTTTGCGTCAAAAAAGACGATTTGGGCGGCCCCTGTTTCGGAAACGAGGCTAAAAAGGTACGAGTGATCCATAGATGCCTTCCATCCTTAAGTCATATGAAAAGAAAAGCGTTGACTTTTCCCAATTTCTCATGTTACATTATAACTGATTTGAGGTAAAATCACAAGCGAAAACACATAAAACAAGGAGGCCAAACATGGCAAAAGATAATTACGAAGCAGATGAGGAAATGACTGTTACTTTGGATCTTGAGGACGGTTCTACCGTTACCTGTTCCATCGTGACCATCTTGGAGGTGGAAGGCAAGGATTACATCGCTCTTCTCCCCTTGAATGAAAAGGGCGAAAACGATGACGGAGAGGTTTGGTTCTACGGATATTCCGAGAATCCCGACGACCCGAACGAAGAGCCCACTCTGGAATATATCGACGATGACGATGCTTACGAGAAGGTTGCTGAAGCTTTCGATGAGTATCTTGACAATTGCGAGTTTGATGAGCTTGTATAGGTTTTTGACAATCGCTACTTTTACGGATTCAAATAAGTCAACTAAATCAGGAAGGAGAAGCGCCATGACGCCTCTCCTTCTTTTTTAGCTTCACCGCTCTGACACGCATCAGCATTCTTTTTTCAGAACTCCGCCAAAAACCTCGACGCCTCCTCCGCATGTTTCTTCGTCCCTGCCACATATGGCAATAACAGCTCCGACTTCGCCCTGGTCATTCCGACGTAAAAGATCCTTCGTTCCTCTTCCATTGTTTTTTGATCCAGATTAAAGCCATGCGGAAAGGTCCTTTCATTACAATCCAAAAGGACTACTCTGTCAAATTCCAGCCCCTTAGAGCCGTGCACGGTCATAAGCGCCAGTTTTCCGTCTTGCGTTGTATCAAAAGGGATTCCTCTGATCTTTAATTCTCTGGCAAACCGATCTAACAACCGATTTGTCCTTGCAAGCACTGCCATCGTGCCTCCAGAGCGCAGCGACTCCTCACAGATCTCACAAATGCTTTGATACTCTTCCTCCTGCGTCCTGTAAGAAAGCTTTCGAACCCCTTTCTTCTTTCCTCCTTCCTGTTCTTTCTTTGCAGCTTCTTCGCCGATTCCTTTGAAAAGCTTACACAAGAAGTTTTTCTTATCCTTCTTCTCAAGTGCCTTATACGACACTAGTTTCTTGACAAACCTTTCCTTGTTGTGCCCAATCAGCCTCAGCGAAGCCTTTACGATTTCCTCATTGCACCTGTAATTCACGTTTAGCGTTACCTGTTTCGCATGATATTCCTTCGCAAAAACTTGCATGACTCCTGGATCAGCGCCGCGAAAGCCATAAATGGATTGATCGTCATCTCCCACGCCAAAAAGATTGTACGGCGGGGCCGCAAGTAACTTGATCACGTCATATTGCGCCGGATTCACGTCCTGAAACTCATCGATGAGAATATGTTCATATCGACTTTGCCAGTATTCCCGTAGCGTTTTGTTTTCTGAAAGCAATCTCTTGCAGTCTGCCAGCATGTCATCAAAATCAAGCTTCCCGAGATTTTTTCTGCGTTTTTCATAAGAGTTAAAAATATCATCAAATCGATCACGCAAATATGGATGCAGGCGACGCTCTGCCTCCTTCCGATTTCCCGTATTCTTGAAAAAGCTGATCGACGACATCATATCCATGGAAAAGTTATTGATCTCCATGAAATTTGCGTTCGGCAAAAAAGACTCCAGAATCGGCATCAGGAGTTTTTTCTTTTCCATGTCCATTAATAAGTGTTCTTCTGGTAAACTTACTGAATCTTGTAAGAGATGATAAAAGATGGAATGAATGGTTCCGAAATTGACGGTTTTGGATCTATTAGAATTCTTTGAGGAGATTTCTTTGAGATACCGCTCCTTCATGGAGGTTGCGGCATCCTTGGTAAAGGTTAAGACCAGGATCTTTTCGGGTGCGATGCCCATCACTTCAGTCAGGTACCGCACCCGTCTTGTGATCACGTGGGTTTTGCCAGATCCGGGGCCTGCCAATACAAGCAGCGGTCCCGGTCCAACATAGGTCACGGCCTCTCTTTGGGCCGGATTTAATCTTTCAAGCTCCGTCTTAAGATCAGGCATTCTCCAGAAGCTCGATTCCCTTCTGAATTCTCTTTAGGGTCTCTTCCTTACCAATGATCTCCATGATCTCCGTTGCGCCGGCAGGCGTCATCTGCTTGCCGGATACGGCAGTACGGATCGGCCACATAACATAGCCATTCTTAACGCCCTTCTCCTCAACATATTTGCAAAGAGTCGCGTACAGCCCGTCATTGCTGTAGTCCTCCTGCGCCTCCAAAATGGGTACCATGTCCTTCAGCACCTGAAGTGAAGTCTCGGAATTCGTCTTCATCTTCTTGTGCGTATACATCTCGGGCGAATATTCCGGAAGTGCCTCGAAGAAATCCACCAGCTCAGGGATGTCAGGGAACACCTCGATCCTGGTCTTTACCATGGCAGCGATCTTCTTTAAGTCAAAATCCTTGGTCAGTGCCTTCTTTAAGTACGGCTCAGCCATCTCATAGAACTTGTCGAAATCCATGGCCTTGATATACTCGCCGTTCATCCAGCGAAGCTTCACGATGTCGAACACTGCAGGGCTCTTGCTGATCCTGTGGTAATCAAACTCTTTGATCAGCTCGTCCAGGCTAAAGATCTCGCGGTTGTCCTCGGGGCTCCAGCCAAGGAGCGCAATATAATTCACGATCGCCTCGCTCACAAAGCCTTGCTGGATCAGATCCTCAAAGGAGGAATGTCCGCATCTTTTCGAAAGCTTCTTGTGATTCTCGTCCGTGATCAGCGGAAGGTGAATGTAAACGGGGCTCTCCCAACCAAAGGCATCATACAGTCTTTGATATTTTGGCGACGAGGAGATATACTCGTTTCCGCGTACCACGTGCGTGATGTTCATGGTGTGATCGTCTACGACGTTTGCAAAGTTATAGGTGGGGAAGCCGTCGGACTTGATCAGGATCATGTCGTCCAGCTCGGCGTTATCTACCGTAATGTCACCGTAAAGCTCGTCATGAAAGGTCGTCGTACCCTCATTGGGGATGTTCTGGCGAATGACAAAGGGCTTCCCTGCGTCCAGGTTTGCCTGAATCTCCTCCTTGGAAAGTCCAAGGCAATGCTTGTCATACATGCAGATCTCTTTGCCCTCAACGACTTCGGTCTTCAGGCTTGCAAGGCGCTCCTTGTCGCAGAAGCAATAATATGCCTCGCCTTTGTCGACCAGCTCTTTTGCGTATTTCATGTAAATGCCTGTTTTTACGCGCTCGCTCTGAACATAGGGGCCGTAGCCGCCGTCCTTATCGGGGCCTTCGTCATGTACAAGCCCGGTCTCCTCCAGCGTCTTGTTGATGATCTCAATGGCACCGTCAACAAATCTTTCTTGGTCCGTATCCTCGATACGAAGCATAAAATCTCCTCCCGCATGCTTTGCGGTAAGGAACTCATAAAGCGCCGTACGTAAGTTGCCCACATGCATCTTTCCTGTCGGGCTCGGCGCATATCTTGTTCTGATCTTCATTTTCATTTACCTCTTTTCTATTGTCTACACAAGGATCACTTGGTATGGTTTGATATCTTTTTGATCGATTGGGAGTTCGTCGACCTGCTGGCACGCATGCCCGATGGCGATGCTGCGAACCCAAAGCTCTTCTTTGTCGGAAAGGAATTTGTCATAAAACCCTTTGCCGTATCCCATCCGGTTCCTGTAGGGGTCAAAGCCTACTCCAGGCATGAGAAGCAAGGTTTTTCTTGCCTTTTCGGCATCATATGCATATCTTTCCGAATTGCCTTTAGGTTCCAAAATGCCGCGATAGCCTTCTTGTAATTCGTCCAGCGACCCGATCTGGTAGAAATTCATTTCCTCCGCGCCTTCAGGGCCTTTTTCAATCTTGGGGACGAACACCTTTTTCCCGGCCTTTAATGCTTCATTCAGTAAGTCACGCGTGCGGATCTCGCTCCCGTAGCTCACAAATCCCAGAATCGTATCTGATAAGTAATACCATTGATGTCCCAGGATCCGCTCCGTGATCAAAACCTCCGCACGCTTCTGTTCCATTTCAGAAAGAGCATTTCTGCGATGCAAAAGCTCTTTTCGAAGCGCCTTCTTTTGTTCTATGACGTCAAGCTCCTCGCTTGCTTCCACACGCTTTCTGCGGTCGCTCACGCGTTCCTTCGTGCCGTCCGCATGCTGGATCACCATGCTGTCGAGCTGACTTCGAAGGTTCCCGCGGATGCTTTCGACGTACTCCTTTCGAAGCTGCGCCTGCTCTGCCTTTTCCTCTTCCGTAAGGCCAACGGACTTTGATTTATGATAAAGCTCGTTGATCCTCTTGATCTTATCATTCATGTTCATATAAATCACCAATTACATATGTACAAAAATCACTTATGGAGATTCTCCACGAATCCCACTAAGTCAAAGTTATCGTCTTTGTTTGAGGCGAACAAAGTTCCAATGTTCTTACCGTTCATAATGCGGTGAAGCACGCCAATGTCCTCGCTGTTCGCAATGACCATGTCTGCGCCGGAGGCCGTCGCGATCTTTGCTGCGATAAGCTTTGTGCTCATTCCGCCGGTCCCTACGCCGCTACCCGTGCTCGCCTTACCCATTTCCATCAGTTCCGGAGTGATTTCTTCCACAAGGTCAATAAACTTTGCGTCCTTGTTCTTTCTGGGATCGTCCGTATAAAGCCCGTCAATGTCGGAAAGCAGGATCAGAAGATCTGCGTCCACAAGGGCTGCAACGATCGCGGAAAGCGTGTCGTTGTCTCCGATTTCGATCTCATAGGTTGCGACCGTGTCGTTTTCATTTACGACCGGGATCACTCCCATGGCAAGGAGCTCGGTAAACGTGTTGTGTGCATTATATCTGTTCAGATTGTCAACGATCGTGTTCTTCGTCATCAAAATCTGTGCGGAGACCTGATTATACTCTGAAAAGAGTTTGTTATAGGTCATCATCAGTCTTGCCTGACCGATGGCCGAACATGCCTGTTTTACGGCCATGGCATGGGAATTTGATTCACTTTTGATCTCGGTGATGCCAACTGCCTTCTTCCCGGCCGCAATGGCGCCGCTGGTCACAAGGATCACGTCCTTGCCCTGATTGCGGATGTCGGAAAGCTCGCGTACAAGCTTCTCCAGCCTGATATAATCCATGTCTCCGGTTTCCTTATGCTGTAAGGAGGAGGAACCGATCTTGACCACGATTCTCTTTTTATCTTTGATCAACTCCCTTAAGTTTACCATGTCGTTACTCCTAAGTCCAATGAATATAATGCTTTATTCTACTTCTTTTTTATGGATTCGTCAATCGTTTCGTAAGTTCCTGCGCAACTCGAAGCCCATCCATCGCCGCGGAAGTGATGCCGCCGGCATATCCGGCGCCTTCTCCGCATGGATAAATGCCTTGGATCTTTGAGGATAGCCGTTCGTCACGAAGGATCCGAACGGGCGATGAGGTTCTGCTCTCAATCCCCGAGAATATGCAATCGTCGCGGTCAAACCCCTTGATCTGACGGCCAAATTGATGCATTCCCTCGATCAAGGATGATCTGCATTCTTCAGGCAATAAAGTACGCAGGTCTGCCCAGGCATATTCCCCCTTACAGCATGGCTTTAGCTCACTCTCAAATGCCTTCGGATCATCTGCTTCTTCCAACGGTTTTTGATAATTTCCAAACCTTTGAACGGGGATCTTACCGCCGCCAAGCCTGTACGCTTTTTCTTCGAGCTCTCTTTGGAATGCAATGCCTGAAAGGGGCCCGTCTCCGCCAAAATCAACCGGATCTACGGTGACGATCACGGCGCTGTTGGCATTCTTACCGTCACGGGCACTGTAACTCATTCCGTTTACGGCCAGGCGGCCTTCTTCAGAAGAGGCGTTGACCACATACCCTCCGGGACACATGCAGAAGGAATATACTCCCCTGCCGCTTTTCGTCTTTGCCGTCACCTTATATGGCGCCGCCCCAAGCACTCCCGGATCCTTCAGGCCATATTGGCTGAAATTGATCATTTCCTGGGGGTGTTCCGCCCGAAAGCCCACGGCAAAAGGCTTTGCTTCCATTGGAATGCCTTTTTGATAAAGCATGGAAAAGGTGTCTCTTGCGCTATGACCAATGGCCAAAACCAAGGCATTGCATTCGATCTTTTCGTTGTCATTTACCATGATGCCGCAAAGCTTTTCGTCTTCGATCAAAACTTCCGTCATCTGGCTTTCAAAACGCATTTCCCCGCCAAGCTCCAGGATCGCGTTTCTCATGTTCTTTATGATCTTCGAAAGTTCATCCGTGCCGATGTGTGGCTTTGAATCATAAAGGATTTCTTCCTTTGCGCCAAACTTCACAAAGGTTTCCAAGACAGCATGGTTTCTGCCTTCTTTATCCTTGACCAAGGTGTTCAGCTTACCGTCTGAAAACGTTCCGGCGCCACCTTCTCCAAACTGAACGTTGGAATTTGGATCTAGCTTTCCCGTCTGCCAAAAGCGCTCTACGTCGGCCTGACGTTCTTCAACTCTCTTGCCACGTTCCAAGAGAAGGGGGCGTAGACCTGCAAGCGCGAGGTAATATGCGCAAAAAAGGCCTGCCGGGCCGGCGCCAATGATCACGGGACGGCAATTTCGAAATTCTTCCGTCTTGGGCGCGGGAAATGCAAAAGTGGTTTTCTCAGCTATCGAAAACTGCTCTTTTGCCCTCTTGTTTCTGAGTGCCCTTTCAAGAACCTTCTTTTCATTTGCGACCTTTACGCAAACCGAATAGACATAGAAAAGCTCAGGCTTTTTCCTTGCATCGATGGAACGCCTTTGGATCTCAAAGTGAAGGATTTCATCTTCCCTTAGCCCAAGGCTTCTCGCAGTCGCGCACAGCACATCTGCCATTTCATGCGGAATATGTAGTTTTAACTGTGAGACCAGAATCAATGCCTTATGTCCTTTCTGCTTTCCAATTTCATGTAATTCATCGTATCATGTAGCACGGTATTCTCTGTTATTTTTTCTCCATATTCAAGTACATGACTTATTTTCTTGCCGCATTCATGCCAGCCAAATACCCGCTGGTCCATGCCCATTGCAGGTTGTATCCGCCACATCTCCCGTCCACGTCAAGGATCTCGCCTGCGAAATATAGCCCCTTAACCATCTTAGATTCCATGAAATCCGTGATCTCATTGCAATCCACGCCACCGGCGCAAACCTGGCAATTCGAAAAATCACCAGTCCCTATGGCGTGAACCAAAAACTTTTTCGCACAAAGCAAAAGTGCCGTCACGTCTTGTTCCGTAAGGTTTTCTGCCGGTTCCGTATGCTTCAGGCCGCTTAGCTTCAAAAGAAGGCTCATGATCTTTTTGGGCAGGATTCCCGTAAAGAACTCTTCTATGGTCCTTCCATTGCGAAGACTCATGCGGTTCTTAGCCATTTCGCAAAGCTCAGCATCCGTAAACATCGGCAAAAAATCGATCAAAATCCCAATTTCCTTTTGTTTTTTCAAAAGATAGGCCACTTCTCTGCTCAGCTGGAACACGGGAATGCCGGAAATGCCTTGGTCGGTAAGTTGAAGCTCACCCCGTTCGCACGCCAAAGCTTTGTCATGAACAGCAGCGCCGCCGTGACTCAAGCTACTTTGACCCAATAGCGTAACCCTTGCGTCCGTTCTTACGCCTGAAATCGCCTTAAAAAACTGCTCCTTGCATTTTAGGTTTGTAAGAGCGGGGACCACGGGAACAATGGTATGACCAAGCTTTTTGGCAAGATCCCATCCGCTTCCGTCTGATCCAGTTTTTGGCATTGCTTTACCGCCACAAGTAAGAACCAATCTATCAAAAGTAAGCTCTCTTTTACCATCTGAGACAACAAAGCATTCCGAAGCCATCCCGCCTGCCGCAACTTGTTTCTTTCCTTTTTTCACCTGCGTTACGCGAAAACCCGTAACAACCTTGATCCCAAGGGCGGCGATCTCATATCGCAGAGCATCCGATACCGCACTTGCCTGCTCACTTTGCGGATACAGATATCCACTTTTCTCCTTCACGTAAAGGCCAAGGGATTCAAAGAATGCAATGGTCTCCTTCGTGCCGAATTTAGAAAAGGCATCCGAAAGAAATGCGCAGGTTCCATGATACTGCGAAGCATCCAATTCCATGTTTCCCAGATTACATTTTCCATTCCCGGTGGAAAGGATCTTTTGTCCCATCCGTTCGCCCGCCTCAATAATGGTCACTTCCCCACAAGCTCTTGCGGCCGTGATCGCACAGGCCATTCCGGCGGCGCCGCCGCCAATGATGCCAATCCTCAAATCTTTCATAATTCTTCCTTTACGTTTGAACATAAATAAACCAATACTCGCATGACTAGCAGCTTTTTGCCTTCATCGCGTGAGTATTGGCTTATGATCGCTTACGCGCTTTCGCTTAGAAGGTCCCGATCATTTTGCCAATGGACAGCAGAACGCCGCCAAATGGCATAACGGAAAGCTCTTCTTCCGTAAAGCTTCTAAGGAACACGATCGCGCACCAATAAACCAGGAAACCAAAGCCTCCGACGAAAAGAACGATGTAGATGCTTTCGAGCTTTTCGCCCATGAATTTCACGCACAATGCTTCAATGATTCCCATCACGGCCGCAAGACCAATGGGAATCACAATCTCTTTCAGCCAGTTCATTCTGCCGCCCACGAGCTGCGTCGTGATCATTCCAAGGAGAGCGGCATAGATGCCAAAGGAAATCAGGCCTGCGTAGGTAAGTGAAAGCAGGTTCATCCTCTCATCAGTCCAAAGCACCATGAAGATAAGGACGTACAAAATGTCACAAATGATACCGATGCCTAGAACGATCACGTTCTTTCCAAAACGCATCAGCAATCTGGAAAAATAGAATGCCAAAGAAGCAAACAGGATCAAAAAGCTTCCGGGAACCACAACTTTAACAAGGTTAGGTGAGGTAAAGCCCGCAACTGCGCCAACCTGCGTTGCCATCGCGGAAATCGATACGCAGACATATAATGCAAAGGCGATCAGAAATTCCATGCCTGCATGATAACAAACTCTTCCAAGACGCACTTCATCATGTTTAAAGAATCCTGCAATCTTGTTCCAATAAGGCACGGACATGGCATTCATCAGACGATAGATCAGAATGCACACGGCAAGATATCCCACAAAGAAGGTTCCGTAGGTCAGCGGCGCATCTGCGCCTTCCTTGTGATAAAACAGAAGCATTCCAATGGCAAAAGGAAATAACTCGCAAAAATTTACGAGTACCTTAAAGATCACGTTGCGGAACGATGCTCCGATATATCCCTGAAGGCTAACGGATGCTCGCATGCTTTCCGATTCCGCACGCTGTTTTCTTCTTCTCGTCCCGAGGAAAGAAAAGAACAGGAACAAGATGACGACCAGCTCCGCCATAACAATGGCAAGGCACCAGCCCGCGCCAATATACATTGCAACGTAATGCTCCACTTTGAGAAGTGCACTTACTTTTGTGCCATATTCTCCCGCCACGGTGCCAAGAATGATGCCAAATCCATAGATCACGACGATACGAAGAAGACAGGTGATGACGCCTGGAAGTTCAAACCCTTCGCCCTGACAGTACCCCAAAAGAAGGCTGCTCATGCTGCGCAGGAAAAGAAGGGGCGACAAGATCCAGATCATCAGGCTGGCAAACGGGCATGAAAAAACATGTTCCCCAAGGTAGCTGCCAACGGTAAGCATAAGAAACGTACCGACCGCGCCAAGTGCGATCTGGCAGATCAGTGAATACCTATGGATATTCTTTACGCTTTTGTGTTGCCCCTTGGAGCGCCTGATGCGGATCAACTTTGCAAGTACTTCCGGCAGATTCTCACCGACAAAGGTCCATGCAATTGCAAAAAGCACAACGGGAATCAGGAAAAATCCCATTCCCTCCAGCTTTAATTTGCGTTCGATCGCCAAAAGCAATATGATCTCCAGTGCCATTGACAAATATTCGATCTGTTTTCTTTTGATTTCGATTTGTCTCATTGCGTTTCCCCATCCAAGTTCAGTAATTGCTCTTTATCTTGTGATCCCCAGGCTTTGCAATACTTCTTCCTGTTTCTGTTCCATGACTAGGCGTTCTTCGTCTTCCATGTGATCGTAGCCGCACAAATGTAACATACTGTGCGCGATCAAAAAACAAAACTCCCGCTTTTCGCCATGTCCGTAGGCTTTTGCCTGATCCTTCACCTTATCAACCGAAAGGATGATGTCTCCCAGGATCAATTCCCCCGACTCCATGTCGAAATAATCTGCCTGATGCTTCATCACCTTGCTAAAATCAGCCGGCCTGTCAAAATCCAGATTCGGAAATGAAAGCACGTCCGTCGCCTTATCAATGCCACGATACTCTTTGTTATACGTCCGAATCCCCTCGTCATCCGTAAGAAGAAGATTCACGGTTGCATCAGACGGGCACTTTTCCGATGCCAGGACGGCATTGATGACCATTTTTGCGGTCTCTTCCATCTCAAAATCAAAAGTGACTTCCGTCTCGTTTTCCGCATAAAGCGTCATAGTCAATTCCCCCTAATTCAACGAATGGCACTCACACATGGCATCAAGATCTGCGCTCACGAAGCCTGCCTTCCGTTCTCCTTCTTGGCGCCTTTTCTGCCCGTTCGCGCGCCCTAAGAGCCCTGGCATTTTCCTTTTCCTCGTAGCTCTCATAGGCCTTTACGATCTTTTGTACTAACGGATGTCTTACGACATCCTTACTGGTCAATTTGCAAAATGCAATGTCATCGATCTTTGCGAGAACACGTTCTGCAACGTCAAGGCCCGATTGGGTTCCTTGCGCAAGGTCTTTTTGCGAACCGTCACCCGTGATGACCACCTTGGAACCGAATCCAATACGCGTCAGGAACATCTTCATCTGCGCAGGCGTCGTGTTCTGCGCCTCATCAAGGATGATATATGCATTATCCAGAGTGCGGCCTCTCATGTAAGCCAGAGGTGCAACCTCGATCAGCCCCTTTTCCATGTTCTTTGCAAAGCTTTCAGCGCCCATGATCTGATATAGCGCGTCATATAAGGGTCTTAAATACGGATCTACTTTGCTCTGCAGATCTCCAGGCAGGAATCCAAGCTTTTCACCCGCCTCAATGGCAGGTCTTGTCAGGATGATGCGGTTGACCTCTTCCTTTTTGAACGCCGTGATCGCCATTGCCATGGCAAGATAGGTTTTACCAGTTCCTGCAGGGCCTAATCCAAAGACGATCATGTTATTTCGGATGGCGTCTACATATGCCTTCTGGCCTGCCGTTTTGGGCTTGATCGGCTTTCCGTTCACCGTATGGCAGATGATGTCGCCGTCAATCTCTTCCAAAATCTCTTCGTTTTCTTCTTGTCCTAATTCTATTGCGTAATCCACGTTTTGATCCTCGATCTCATTTCCTCTGCTGATCATGTGCACAAGCTGCAGAAACACGTTGCTTGCCTTCTGTACGCTTTCCGGCTTTCCCTTGATCTGCACCTTCCCGTTTCTGTCAACAATGCTGACTCCGAAACCGTTTTCCAGCTTTTTTACGTGTCTGTCAGCGGCTCCAAAGACTTCCCGAAGCTCTTTGGCCGGGACTTCCATTTCGCGGGTGATCAGCTCCGCGCCGCTTCCAGCCCTATTTTCCGTCACGTCAATTTCCGTCAAATATTCAAACCTCCCCAAGGAAACTCTATTCCTATTCTAACATTTTTTTCACGTTTTGTACCGTTTTTTTCGAAAAAACGTATTATATGATGCCTTTGATCAAAGGCTTTCTTTCCGGTGGAGTCTCAGAGAAGGAATATGCTTCCAAGAAACGACTCATGGAAGCAGCTGCCTTTGCTTCGTCGTTGGCATGCATCGTAGCCAGGCTTTCTCCAACCTTTACGGCATCTCCGACCTTTTTGTGGATCACAAAGCCCACGGAAAGGTCGATCTCGCTCTCTTTTGTCTCTCTTCCGCCGCCGAGCATCAGGCAACAACTTCCGATCTCATCACAGATGATATGTGAAACATAACCGTTTACGGGAGAAGGGATCTCAGTGACATATTTTGCCGACGGCAGCAGGCTTTCGTCGCGAACTGCCCTTTCATCTCCGCCCTGCGCCTTGATGAATTCTTCAAATTTTTCCAAAGCCTTACCGCTACGGACCGCGTCAAGCAGCAAGTCTCTGGCTTCTTTTTCGGTATTTGCAGCCTTCCCCGCAAGTAACATCTGCGTTCCGAGGGAATATACCAATTCGGTGAAATCCTCAGGGCCTTGTCCCTTCAGGGTCTGAATGGCTTCCTTTACTTCCAGCGCATTCCCGACGGCTCTTCCAAGTGGCTGATCCATGTCCGTAACAAGGGCACGAACGTCCCTACCCGCGCTTCTTCCGATCTTAACCATCTCTTTTGCAAGGGCAAATGCGTCCTCTTCCTTCTTCATGAAGGCGCCGCTGCCCGTCTTAACGTCCAGAACGATCGCATCTGCTCCAGAAGCCAGTTTTTTGCTCATGATCGAGCTTGCAATCAAGGACAGGTTGTCCACGGTCGCCGTTACGTCTCTAAGCGCATAAAGCTTCTTGTCGGCCGGCGCAAGATCCGCCGTCTGGCCCATAATTGCGATTCCGATGCGATTGACGTTCTCCTTGAATTCCTTCGTGGAAAGCCCTGTGTGAAAGCCAGGAAAGCTTTCCAGCTTATCGATTGTCCCACCCGTATGGCCAAGTCCCCGGCCGCTCATTTTAGCCACGGGAAGTCCGCATGCGGCAACCATTGGCGCAAGCGCCAGGGAGGTCTTGTCGCCAACGCCACCCGTGGAGTGCTTATCCACCTTGATCCCATGAATGTCTGAAAGATCAAGCATTTCGCCGCTTTCTGCCATAGCCATCGTAAGCTCATAGGTCTCTTTTTCCGTCATTTTTTGGAAATAGATTGCCATCATCAATGCGGAAACCTGGTAATCAGGGATGGTCCCGTTGGTATAATTTTCAATAAAAAAGCGGAGTTCTTCCCTAGAAAGCTCTCCGCCATTACGTTTCTTCATGATAAGATCATACATTCTCATATGCGAATTACCCCCTCTCTAAACCCCGTTTTTCTTACAGATCTCCTTTAAGCAACAGATTTCACAATGTGGCTTGGTCCTCGCGGTACATACTGCCCTGCCATGGTCCACAAGCCTGTGACAAAGCTCGTTCCCTTCCTCTGGCGGAATGATCTTCCAAAGCTCACGTTCCACCTTCCCTGGCTCGCTTATATTTTCGACGAGGCCAATTCGGTTGGACAAGCGAATGCAATGAGTATCAGTCACAATGGCCGGCTTTCCGTACACGTCTCCCAGGATCAGATTAGCACTTTTCCTGCCTACTCCAGGCAGTGCAAGTAGTTCTTCCATCGTATCCGGCACAATGCCGTGATACTTGTCGCGAAGCATCTTCATGCAGGCACTGATGTCCCTAGCCTTACTATTTCCAAGTCCGCAGGGATGAACCAGCTTTTCGATCTCGTTCACTTCAGCATCTGCCAGTGCTTCCACGGTCGGAAAACGGCGATACAAGTCTTCCACGACGACATTGACTCTCGCATCCGTACACTGCGCCGCAAGGCGAACGCTGACAAGCAGCTTCCATGCCTGCTCCCTGTCATAGGTTAAGGTACAGGAGGAATCAGGATATTGCATCTTCAAGCGTTCAATGACCTGGAGCGCCAAGGCTTTTCTTTTCTTTAACGGATCTGTGCTTCTTTTCATCCGATCCCTCGTCTGATCAACAGTTATTTGTGATAGGGTTCACCATGCATGATGCGAAATCCGCGGTAGATCTGTTCGCAAAGGATCACTCGCATGAGCTGATGAGGAAAGGTCATGTCCGAAAAGCTGATCGCTTGATCAGACTTCTTACATACTGCTTCGGAAAGCCCTAAAGACCCTCCGATGACGAACATGATCTGACCCTTTCCCTTTACGGCTGCGTTTTCGATAAACCTGGAAAATGCAACTGAATCCATCTTTCTCCCGGCGATCTCCAAGGTGGCAACGAAAGACTCCTCTTTTAGCTTAGCAAGAAGTCTTTCTCCTTCCTTGTCACGGATCTGCGTCTGCATTGCATCGCTTGCGTTATCCGGCGTCTGTTCATCAGCCACTTCTATGATCTCAAGCTTGCAATATCTGCTAAGTCTTTTCTCAAACTCAGCGATCGCATCACGGTAAAAAGCTTCTTTGATCTTACCTACGCAAAGTATCGTGATCTTCATGACAATTACTTTTCAGGGAATACCATTTCATAAACGACGTCGTCCACGAACCTGTCCAGGAAATCCTGATCCAGATTCATGAACTGGTGATTGATCCTTGCCTTGATCAGTTCGTTTCTCGGGAAGAACAACGAATCACCTTCAAGACTCGGATCACGCATTTTGATATAACGGTCTATATCCTCGCCGCGAAGGTTTTCCTTACACCAAGTCTCCAATGAAGCCTTAAGACTGTTCTCGGATTCCACGTCCTTTACAAAGCTCTTTGCATTGCGGAACGACACGAAGCCCATGATCACAAAAATCAGGCAAAGGCCGCCAAGAACGCCAAAGAACAGGTACGCGCCTTTAAAGAATGCAGGCAACGGAATGATTCCAAGAAGACTTAATGCCACGAAGGCAATGCCGAGGAGGCCGACAAGCAAAAGGCTCCAGGCAGCCGCCTTGTTTTCTTCCATCTTCTTGGCACTGCTCTCGTAAACCTTTGCTTTTTTCGGAGCACTCGCGGCTGCGATCTCCCTTTTGATCATTTCCTGTTGCTCAGGCGTCGCATTGGCCAGCGCTTCTTCCTGTGCCTTCTTCTGAACGCCGCTCATATATTCATTCATGAATGTCTGAGTGATGCTTTCGGCCTTTTGGAACTCATTCTTTGGAACTTCGACGGAAAAAACATTCTTTTCAGGAACAAAATTATATGCAGTCTTGCTGATGCCATTTGCAACCAGGAACTCGCCCAATTTCTTCATCAGGTCTTCGTCGCCAAACAGAACGGGGACAAAAGGATTCTCATCCAAAGATTCCACCAATTCCGCTCCGCAATCCGCACAAACCTTGATCCCGGGACGGTACTCATTCTTACAGATCGGACACCATGCCATACCCTAAACCACCCTTTCTTCGCTTTATTTGCTCAGATATTCGTCAATTCCCTTTGCAGCGGCCTTTCCTGCCCCCATTGCAAGAATAACGGTTGCTGCGCCTGTTACGGCATCGCCGCCGGCATATACGCCTTCCTTCGTGGTCTTACCATTCTCTTCATCTGCGATGATGCACTTCCACTTGTTAGTCTCAAGACCTGCCGTCGTAGAAGAGATCAGCGGGTTCGGTGAAGTACCGAGAGACATGATCACGGTATCAAGTTCCATCACGAATTCAGAGCCGGGAACCTCTACGGGACGACGTCTTCCGGATTCGTCCGGCTCGCCAAGAGCCATCTTAATGCACTTCATGCCGGTTACCCAACCCTTCTCGTCTGCAAGGACTTCGGTAGGATTTGTCAGAAGATCAAAGATAATGCCCTCTTCCTTTGCGTGATGCACTTCTTCGACTCTTGCAGGAAGCTCTTCTTCACTTCTTCTGTAAACGATATGAACCTCAGCGCCAAGTCTCAGTGCCGTTCTGGCGGCATCCATTGCCACGTTACCGCCGCCAACGACAGCAACCTTCTTGCCTCGCATAATGGGCGTCGGGGATGCAGGATTAAATGCCTTCATCAGATTGCTTCTGGTCAGATATTCATTCGCGGAGAACACGCCGTTGGAGTTCTCTCCGGGGATTCCCATGAACTTCGGAAGACCTGCGCCGGAGCCAATGAACACTGCAGAGAAGCCTTCCTTCTCCATCAGCTCGTCAATGGTAACGGACTTACCGATCACAACATTGGTCTCGATCTTAACGCCAAGAGACTTCACATTCTCGATTTCCTTAGCAACAACTGCTTCCTTGGGGAGACGGAACTCGGGAATACCATAAACAAGCACGCCGCCTGCCTCGTGCAAAGCCTCAAAGATCGTAACGTCGTAGCCCATCTTTGCAAGATCTCCTGCACAGGTAAGGCCTGCCGGGCCGGAACCGATCACTGCAACCTTCTTACCCTTCTTCTCGGTAGCGCCTGCGGGCTTGATGCCATTCTCTCTGGCCCAGTCAGCCACAAAACGCTCCAGCTTACCAATGCTGATCGGATCACCCTTGATGCCGCGGATGCACTTGCCTTCGCATTGGGTCTCCTGAGGGCAAACACGACCGCAGACTGCAGGAAGCGCACTTGCTTCGCTGATGATCTGATATGCCTTCTCAATGTTGCCTTCCTTCACTTCATGAATGAATGCAGGAATGTCGATCGCAACGGGACAACCCTTAACGCACTGTGCGTTTTTGCAGTTGATACATCTGGAAGCCTCACACTGAGCCTCTTCCATGTTATAGCCAAGGCAAACCTCTTCAAAGTTTGTCGCTCTTACTTTTGCCTCTTGTTCTCTTACAGGAACCTTTGTCATAACGTCCATCTATTTATCACCATATCCTTTCTTGCTATTTCCTTAGTTGCAGTTCCCGCATCCGCCGTGGTGGGTATCGCCTTCCTGCAATGCAAGCATGGCGCGTCCTTCCTCGGTGCGATACAAGGTCTGTCTTCTCATGGCTTCGTCAAAGTTCACCTGATGTCCGTCAAACTCAGGTCCGTCAACGCATGCAAATTTCACTTTTCCGCCAACAGTCACGCGACACGCGCCGCACATTCCGGTTCCGTCTACCATGATCGGGTTCAGGCTTACGATGGTGGGGATCTCGAGTTCCTTGGTCAAAAGACATACAAACTTCATCATGATCATCGGTCCGATCGCGATGCAAACGTCGTACTTCTTGCCTTCTGCAACCAGATCCTTGATCACCTGCGTTACCATTCCGCTTCTGCCATAGGAACCGTCATCAGTGGTCACGTACAAGTTTCCGGCAACTGCTTCCATTTCCTTCTCGAGGATCAAAAGATCCTTGGTCTTGCTGCCCATGATGACGTCTGCAGCAACGCCGTTCTCATGAAGCCATTTTACCTGGGGATATACGGGCGCCGTTCCAACGCCACCTGCCACAAACAGGATGTTCTTCTTTTTCAGGCTTTCAAGGTCTTCCTTCACCAGCTCGGAAGGACAGCCAAGAGGGCCAACGAAATCATGGAAGGAATCACCTTCGTTCAGTCCCGCCATCATCTTTGTGCCAGCGCCAACGATCTGGAACACGATGGTGATCGTGCCGGCTTTTCTGTCATAATCGCAGATGGTCAGAGGGATTCTCTCAGCATCCTTATCCATGCGAACGATGACGAATTGCCCGGGAAGACAACCCTGTGCCACGCGAGGAGCTTCCACGTCCATGAGAAAAATGTTTGTCGTCAGTTCCTGTTTCTTTAAAATCTTGTACATATTCCACCTCTCCATCCCTCTCGGGATTATATTATAAAAATTTCTTTTTATTTCTGTTCTGCTTGACTTTGGATCACGTAGGTCGCTGCCGTGATCTCGCTCTTTACGCCGTATTCATTGATGAGGCACGCCTTGACAGTCGTTTCGCCCACGTCGAGCACGATCGGAACCGTGTATGCATCACTGTTTTCGTTGGGCGTCGTGCCATCGAGCGTATAATACACCTCGCCATTGCCGGCGCAGAAAATGGTTAACGCCTGCATCCCTTGATAGGTACCCTCATCCATGGAAAAGACCGGTGCAGGGGAAAGATATTCCTTGTATTGTTCCCACAGTCTCGCATCCTGGCTTTGGGTCACAAGCTTACAAACCCCTTCGAAATTGCCCTTTTGGATCATGATCGGCAAAACCTTTTCTCTTGCCCATGTGATCTGTTCATCGCTTGCCTGCTTATGAGACATGATCTGAAGGAGCGTCGCTTCGTATTTCGTCACTTCGTTTTTCAGGAAGTAAACTCCCGCAAGATCCTGTAAGACTTTTACGTTTCCGGGATCCAATTCCTCGGCGCGAAGATATGCCTCGATCGCTTTGGAATACTCACCAAGACTTCTAAGTTTATCGGCCTGTTCGAGCTGATATTCCAAAGAATTCATGTTCTTTAGATTCTTGTTGATCATTACGCAAAGCACAATGATCGCGATCAAAAGAATGGAAAAGCATCCATAGACCGCAATGCGTCTTTTCAACCTTTTCTTTTTGTCTTTTTCTGCCTTATCCTCTGGGTCCTTGCTTTGCTCCTCGCTTTCTTCCTGAGCGGCGAATGCCAGGTCCATCGACGGATCATAATCAGGTACGACTCTGATCTCTTCTCCGCATTTCTCACAAAGCAAGGCTCCCTCTGGCATTTCAGCGCCACATTTCGGACAAACCATTGTTTTGTGCCTCCGCTCCTAAGCGTTCTGTAAAGAATAGGATTCCACGCAGTTTTTCATCAGCATTGCGATGGTCATGGGACCAACTCCGCCGGGTACGGGGGTGATGGCACTGCACTTCGGTGCAACGCTTTCATAATCCACGTCTCCGCAGAGTTTATTGTCTTCGTTACGATGGATGCCTACGTCGATGACAACGGCACCTTCCTTGACGTAATCTGCCGTGATCATCCGAGGCTTGCCAACGGCTGCGACGAGAATGTCTGCACGCTTTGTCACTTCCTGGAGATTCTTCGTTTTGCTGTGCGCCGTCGTAACTGTTCCGTTCTCACGAAGAAGAAGCATTCCCATAGGCTTGCCAACGATATTGCTTCGTCCGATGACAACGCATTCCTTTCCGGCGATCTCGATTCCGGAGCGCTTCAGAAGCTGGATCACGCCTGCAGGCGTACAGCTCACAAAACCTTTTCTGCCAATGCTTAAGTTCCCGACGTTCATGGGATGGAAGCCATCCACGTCCTTTAAGGGATCAATTTCATCCAGGATCTTCTCTTCATTCAGGCCCTTGGGCAGGGGAAGCTGCACCAAAATGCCATTTACGTCCTTTCTTGCATTCAGTTCTCTGATTAGATCAAGAAGCTGTTCCTCAGTCGTCTCCTCAGGGAGCTCATAGGACAAAGATTCGATGCCGACGTACTCACAAGCCTTTTTCTTATTGCGCACGTAAACGCAGGATGCGGGATCCGCGCCAACTTGGATCACTGCCAGGCAAAGCGTGATGCCTTTTGCCTTCATCTCGGCCACCTGTTCTTTTAATTCATCCTTGATCTGCGTTGAGATTGCTTTTCCGTCAATAATCTGCGTCACTTTTTCGTCCTTTCCGCGCTCTTTGGCGTTCTATGCTCTCGCCACTTGGCATGTTAAATTTTTGACAAGTAATATTGTATCATTTTGAGGATTTTTTTCAAGTAGAAATCAGAATAATCCAGTGATCTTTCCTTCTTCGTTCACGTCGATATTATATGCCGCCGGCGTCTTGGACAAACCGGGCATGGTCATGACTGCTCCGGTCAGTACTACCACAAAGCCTGCGCCCGCGGAAACATATGCTTCTCTGACGTTCATCTCAAAGCCATCAGGTCTTCCAAGCAATGTCGGATCGTCCGAAAGGGAATACTGCGTTTTTGCCATGCAGACGGGCATCTTGCCAAAGCCGAGTTCTTCAAGCTTCTTCAGCTGCTTTACGGCAGCAGGCGCATACTTCACGCTTCCCGCGCCATAGATTTCTTTGGCAACGGTCTCGATCTTCTGCGTAAGACTCAGCTCATCGGGATACAACGGATGGAAATGACTCTCTTTTTCCTCCAGAGTTTTCAGGACTTTTTCAGCAAGAGCGATGCCGCCCTCTCCTCCCTTGGCCCAAACCTCGGAAAGTGCAAATTCACAGCCTCTGCTCTCACAGAATTCCTTAACATATGCCGTCTCTGCTTCCGTATCCGTGACAAACGAATTCAGCGTTACCACAACGGGAACGTCATATTTTTGCAGGTTTTCAATATGCTTTTCAAGATTTACGATACCCTTCTTTAGGGCATCCATGTTCTCTGCGGAAAGCTCTGCCTTGGGAACGCCGCCGTTGTACTTTAATGCACGGATCGTTGCAACAAGAACAACTGCGTCAGGCTTTAAGCCAGTCATGCGGCACTTTACGTCAAAGAACTTCTCCGCGCCAAGGTCTGCGCCAAAGCCTGCCTCCGTGATCACGTAATCTGCCATCTTCAGGGCTGCCTTCGTCGCCCTGACGGAATTGCATCCATGTGCGATGTTCGCGAAGGGACCGCCATGAACAAGCGCGGGAGTATGCTCAAGCGTCTGGATCATGTTAGGCTTTAATGCATCTTTAAGCAGGGCTGCCATGGAACCTACGGCCTGAAGCTGACCTGCAGTCACAGGCTCTCCCTGATAGTTATACGCTACAACGATCCTGGAAAGCCTCTCCTTGAGATCCTTCATGTCCTTTGCAAGACAGAGGATTGCCATGATCTCGCTTGCCACGGTGATCACGAAATGATCCTCTCTGGGGATGCCTTCCGTCTTACCGCCAAGGCCAACGATCACGTTGCGGAGTGCCCTGTCATTCATGTCCAGACATCTCTTCCAAACAACCTGTCTGGGATCAATATTCAAGGGGTTTCCTTGCTGCATGGAGTTGTCCAAAAGTGCGGCAAGCAAATTGTTTGCGGAAGTGATCGCATGAAAGTCACCCGTAAAATGGAGGTTCAGTTCCTCCATGGGAACAACCTGTGCATATCCGCCGCCTGCGGCGCCGCCCTTGATGCCAAAGCAAGGTCCCAAGGAGGGCTCGCGAAGGGCGATCACTGCCTTTTTGCCCATCTTCCCAAAGGCTTCGCCAAGGCCGACCGTCGTGGTTGTCTTCCCTTCTCCTGCAGGAGTCGGGTTGATGGCCGTCATCAGAATGAGTTTCCCTTCCGGCTTTCCTTCAAGGCTTTGTAAGAATTCCTCAGAGAGCTTTGCCTTGTACTTTCCATAAAGCTCTATGTCATCCTCCGAAATGCCAAGTCTTGCAGCGACTTGCGTGATCGGTTGCATTACCGCTTCCTGTGCGATCTCAATGTCTGTCTTCATTTTGTTTCCTCACGTTTTATGAAAGTGTTTCTAAGAGTCGTTCAAACTCTTCCATGGACATCAGTACTTGTCTTGCCTTTGTGCCCTCTGATTCGCCAACGACGCCATATTCACAAAGCTGATCCATGATCCTTGCCGCACGGTTAAAGCCAATCTTTAGGAGTCTTTGCAGGCTTCCGACCGACGCTTTGTTCTTATCCATGTTTTCAATGACAAATCTTCCGGCCTTTTCGAAGTATTCATCCAAGCCGGAATCCGAACCTGAAGTACCGCCCGAAGAAGAACCTCCCGAGGAATTCCCCATGTTCTTGATCTTTTCTTCGATCTCTTCGGCGTAGGTATTCCCGATCATCTGGTTTTTCAGGAAATCTACCACGTCGCTGACTTCCTTGTCGGACACGAATGCACCCTGAATTCTTGCAGGCTTGGAATATCCCTGGGGATAAAACAGCATGTCGCCCTTACCAAGAAGCTTTTCTGCGCCAACCATGTCGAGGATGGTCCTGGAATCAACGCCACTCGATACGGCAAAGGCAACACGGCTCGGCATGTTTGCCTTGATCAGACCCGTGATGACGTCGACGCTCGGTCTTTGCGTTGCAATGATCAGGTGGATGCCGCAGGCTCTTGCCAGCTGTGCCAGACGGCAAATGGATTCCTCCACCTCTCCGGGGCTTACCATCATAAGATCGGCAAGCTCATCCACGATGATGACGATCTGAGGCAGCCGCTTAGGCACGTCTGGCTCTCCGCTGTCCCGCATGCTATCAAGCTTTTTATTATATCCCTTCAAGTCACGAACGTTCATGTCCGCGAACTTGCGGTATCTGTCTTCCATCTCGGACACGGCCCAGTGCAGCGCTGCGGAAGCTTTCTTGGGATCGGTCACAACCGGGATCAAAAGATGGGGAATGCCATTATATACGGACAATTCAACGACCTTCGGATCCACCATGATAAGCTTAACTTCATCCGGATGCGCCTTGTAAAGAATGCTCATGATCAAGGTGTTGATGCATACCGACTTACCCGAACCGGTTGATCCTGCGATCAACATGTGGGGCATCTTTGCGATGTCCGCCACCACGATCTGACCCGCAATGTCCTTACCGACTGCAAACGCAAGCTTCGAGTCAAATTCTTGGAACTGCTTGCTTTCCAAGAGGTCTCTCAGTGCGACCATCATGTTTTCTTTGTTCGGCACTTCGATACCGATCGCCGCCTTGCCAGGGATCGGTGCTTCAATTCGAATGTCGGTCGCGGCAAGGTTCAGTTTAATGTCATCCGCAAGACCAACGATCTTGCTGACCTTTACGCCCTGCTCGGGCTGAAGCTCATACCTTGTAACGCTGGGTCCCTGACTGATGTCAGTAATTGTCACGTTAACGCCAAAGGTATGTAACGTATCCCTTAGCCTAAGTGCCGTTTCCTTCAGTTCTGCGCTATTGTCATTGCTTGAAGTGGCACCCTTTTGCAATCTGGAGATCGGTGGAAATACATATTTCTTCGGCGGTTTTTTCTCCGCCTGGCGAAGATCCTTTTTCATGAGATCATCCGAAGCCGCCTCTTGTCCTGCGGTAACTTTTCTTACGGGCGTGGGATTCTGATAACCCGCGGCACCGTGTCCTGCGCCATCCCCCGTGGTCGCGCTGTGCACTTGGATCCTTTGCGCTTCGCCGGAATAGATCATGTTGCCGTCATTGTCAAATCTTTCTCTGCCAGCTTCGGCATTTCTTGCGATCTGATCGCGCTGATACTGCTTTTCCATGCGTTCTTTGGCTGCGGCAATTTGTTTATCAACTGCATCCACTGCAGACTGTGCAGTTTCAGCAGGCCTTCTTGCCACAACCTTTGGCTCAGGGATTCCTTCCAGTTCCTTTCTGGGATGGATTTCATGAACGCCGCCGGCCTGACGTTTCTCATTCATGGTCTGCTGCGTGTTAAAACCTGTCTGACGCTCACCCTCATAGGACTCTTCCGTCAGAGTGATCTCGTGAACGTCATTTCTTCTTGTCGAATACGGATCAGAAGCATTTCTCTCGGCTTTCAGAGTGGTGTCCTTACTAACGCCGGCCACCTTTTTGTCCATGCGTAGGATTTTCTCGTTTTCCTTTTCCTCCGCCTTACGTCTTCTCTCTTCCTCGCGTAATTCTCTCAGGCTTTCCTGCTCTGCGCGCCTTTTTTCAATATATTCCTTGCGCAGTTCATAATCCTCGCGAGTCTTGTCGCGAAGCTTCTGTCCGCCATTTTTTACGCCATCGATAAAGGATCTTTCCGTCAGGAGGATCAATGAGATGATGCTAAGAAGGATCACTACCAGAATCGTTCCGAGGGTCTCAAGATAGTGATGCAGCAGATATGTAAGACTTCCCGCGAAAATGCCACCGCCTTTTCTGTGTGCACTGCTAAATGCGTAGATGGTTTTTGCGCTGTATACCGTCATTTCTCTGACGTTATCCGTGATCAGTTCGCAGATCACTCCGACCATCAAAAACAGAACCCCTGCAGCGATCATTTTCCTGACCGCCGTAGGACTTCCCTCATTTGCAAACCAAAATGCCATGGCAAGGAACAACAAGATCGGAGCAACGTAAGCAGTGAATCCAAATAAGCCAAACATCACTTTGCTGATCGCATTACCTACTGCTCCAAGTATGCCAAAATTACATAAAAACAAAAAAACAACTGCCACAAATAAAGCAATCAGGCCGATCTCATGATATAGAGCCCTGTCCTTTGCAGCTTGTTCTTGATCAATCTTCTTTTTGGGTGCGGAGGTTTTTCTTGCGCCTCCAGTATTCGTCCTCGTCTGACTCTTAGCAGGAAGATTCTTTTTCCCAGAGGAATTTCTTCCGGATGCCGTCGCCATGTCCTTTGTACCTCATGTTTCTACTATTTCACGTAAAAGCGCTGATCTTTCCAGTCCACGCAATTTTACTAATGTATTATATCATTTCAAGCGCCTCTTGTCACTTGTTTTTTGGGCTTTGGGCCTCTTTTTTTGCCTTTTTCCGCCACGAAAAAACGCGGTATGTGGATACCGCGTTTAGTCAATGTCATAATCGTCATCGTCGGAAACTTCGTAGTCATAATCCATTTCGCTCGTAACATGCTTTTTGGGCAGCGGTAACGGATTATGTAACTTCTCTCCGGGCCTTAGTCGTTTCGAGCTTCGATCTCTGATGGATTCAAATCTGAAATCGTCAGCACTTGCAGATTCATTGTTGGAAGCAGGCTTCTCTTCAGCCCTTTCCTTCGAATGCCTTGAATGAAGCGAAACATACATGAAGTCTTCTGACTTTGGCTTCTCTGCATTTGTCTTATCTTCTGTTTTCGGCTCTCCAAGATCTTCGATCTCAACGATCTTGATGGCTTCTTTGTCTTCCTTTTCGGGCCTTTGCACATTCCCTTCAAGTTTTTCCGCAGGGGCGCCAAGTTCTTTTTCCTGATCTTCCAAAGCTTTTGCCACGCTTGTCGGTGTCTGCGCCTTCGTGCTTATTGCTTCTTCAAGGATCACAAGGTCATCGGCCTTTGGCTTAGCAGGCTCTTCAAGGATGATAAGATCATCCGCCTTTGCCTTAGCAGGCTCTTCAAGGATGATAAGATCATCAGCCTTTGCCTTAACAGGCTCTTTGGGGATCACTTGCTCCTCAGCCTTCGGCCGAGCAGGCTCTTCAAGGATCTCAAGGTCATCCTTCTTTGCTTCTGCCTCTTCTTGGGCCTTACGGGTTTTCGCTTCTCGCTTCCACTTGTCTGCCAGACTTTCTTGTGTATTCTCTTCGAACGTAAGCTTCCCTTCAAGGAAAAGTTTCAGATCACGGAACTTGTCGTCTTCCGAATCATCAGAAATCGTTTCTCCTGTCTTTTCAGGGATCACAGGTGCGTCAACCTTAATACCCGTTGTTTCTTCAGAAATCACAGTATTCTCGGGATTGGTCGCTGCCAAATCTTCAAGCATCACGGGTTCTTCCTTCTTTACTCCAATAATCATGGGTTCTGCAGGTTTCACTGCAGTCATTTCTTTAGGCAGCTCGGTCTCCTCTTTCCTAACCGGCGCAACCTCTTTTGCCTTTGCGGGCTCTTCTTTCTTCACTGCAGCTACCTCTACAGGTTTCTTCGGCTCTTCCTTCTTGACCATCGAAACCTCTACAGGTTTCTTCGGCTCTTCCTTCTTTCCCGCCGCAACCTCAACGGGCTTCTCCGGCTCTTCCTTCTTGGATGCATCTACCTTTTCAGGTTTCGCGTCATCGCCCGTCACGGCAGGTGTCTCTTCCTCATGGCTTGCCGATTCTTCCGCTTCGGCTTTCGCAATGGCTTCAAAGATCAACTTGTCCGTCAGGCTGGAGATATCCATGCCGGCAGTCGACTTCTCTTCAGGCTTCAGTTCTGCCTTTTCTTCTGCCTTTTCTTCTGCCTTTACCTCAGCCTTCACTTCAGCCTTTTCTTCAGGCTTCACTTCAGTCTTTAATACGGCCTCAGCCATGTTTGCTTCCGAAGCGACAGGCAGTTCTTCATTTCCAGATGTCTTCTGAAGCGGTTCAGCCTTAGTCTCTTTCTTAGCTTCCTCATCATGCTTCTTATGATGGAACAAGCCACCCACGTTTTCCTTCAGTGTAGCTTCCGGATAAGGATCCCTCGAGAAATCTTCAAGTACTATATGGTCACCAGACAGGGAATTCAGCGCATACATAACCTTATCGATTTCGCGCTGGCTTTCAATCCTCTTCTTTGCTCTTGCATATAAGATCTTAGAGACGGGATTCTTCCTGTTCATGACTTCAGGATGATCAACGGCATATATAAGCGCCGCCTTACGCTCCGCTTTTCTTCTGCGGAAGTAAGCAGGAATGTCTCTGAGCCTAAAGCTCTGAAGCTTCGCCTTAACTTTGGATTCCTTTTGCTCACTTTCAAAAACTTCTGGTCTAAAGATATTTGTGATGCCAATTGCGCCAAGGACGAAGAAACAAAGGATCAGCAAAACGCTTCCGTCAAAAGGTTTGTCGATCACACCTGATACGGAGAAGGTCAATCCTTTGAGTCCATCCGCAGTGATCGTCGGTAATTGTTTGATGAGCATTGCGCCAAGGACAAACAAAGAGATCACGATCCAGGGACTGATGCGCTCCTTCTGATCTTTTCTGAAAAAACCGCAAATGCCAAACGCCAAAACGCCAACAAGGATCACGGAACAAATGCTTCCAAGGTAACCGTTGAAGATCTCTCGGAACGCCGGCAATCCGACAAACGCAAAGCTTTGCACCCCTTGCCACTGGTTTCCGAAGGCAGCCATGAACCCCCCTCCGAATCGCATCACGTGGATCAACGACCAAAGGGCCTCGCAGGCCAGGAATCCTACGGAAGTACCGAGAAACAGGAAAGCAGCCGCGGCCGTTTTGCCATAAATCCTTCCTTCACCCTTCTCTTTGTCCAAATGCCATATAGACAATGCAAAAGCAAGCAAGGTAAAGCCAAGGATGTCCGCATGCGCCGTGATGCCGATCCACAGACCGGCGATGAGATATAAAACAAAGCTTTTGCCATGCTCTTTCAAAGCGGCGCCGATAAAGCACAGGCCAATACCATAGAGGAGTAAGATCAAGGGCTCTGCGGTAAGATGGCTGGCCATACCGATCATTCTCTCATCCAGGAAGTAAAACCCCGCAAAGAACAATGCCGGCAAAACTCCCGCGAGCCTGCGGACGCTCGTGTACCAGACTAACCCTGCAAGGATGGTCAGGATCATCTGAAAACGCAAAACTATTTCCGGGATGTTTCCCAGCATAAAACAAACAAAATGAAGAAGGGCAAGATAGATATTCTCTCCAACGTGCGCAGTTTCAGGAAGCTGCGTTTGATAACGCATCTGCGCGAGAAGATACAGATTCCCGCTTTCTGCATTCGGGAGAGCTTGGATCCGCGATAGGATCCCTGCCACAAGAGCCGCGATCAAAATGACCGCTTCAAAGACAAGTAAGGCCAAAGCATTCTCTTTGACATGAGGAAAAAGCTTATTTCTGGCCACAATGATCAAAGCGCCAACAGCCCCTCCTACGAGAAGGACTCCTGCCGTGATCAAATAAACGTAATATCCATGGATGCCCTTTTGTCCGCAAAACACTTCCAGGATCTGCCATGATGCAATGGCGGTCATGGCCAGAAAGAGCGCCCAGAGCACATAACTAACCTTTGTTCTCTTCCAATCCATTTTTGATCGTCTCGTCACTTTCTGTGGTTAAGACTTTTTCTACGTTGTATCTAGGTCTGTGCTTGACCTCAAGATAGACCTTTCCAATGTACTCTCCCACAAGTCCGATGGCCAGAAGTTGCATGCCGCCAAGGAACCAAATGGAAAGAATAAGCGAGGTCCATCCAGGTTCTACGTTTCCGGTAAAATATGATATGAATGCGTAAATCGCCGCCAAGATCGACAAAAGTACGATCACGACGCCTGCTCCAAGAACAAGGGATATCGGCTTTACGCTGAAGGAAGAAATCCCGTCTAAAGCCAGTGCCAGCATCTTTTTCAGGGGATATTTCGAAGTACCGGCCACTCTTTCCTTGCGATCGTAAAGAACCACGTCGGTATCATACCCGATCATCGGCATCACGCCTCGAATGTAAAGATTCGTTTCTTGATACTTTGAAAACTGCAAAACTGCCCTTTTGCTCATCAGGCGGAAATCCGCATGATTGTAGATTGCCTTTACGCCCATGAGCTTTTGGAATTTATAAAACCCTTGGGCCGTGACGCGTTTCATGAACTTGTCCGTTTTTCGTTCCTTACGAACGCCGTAGACAATGTCTTTCCCCTCATGAAACTTGTCTATCATCTCCTCCATGACGGACACGTCGTCCTGAAGATCCGCATCGATGGAAATGCACACGTCACAGAGCTCCATTGCCGTCATCAATCCTGCCGTCAGTGCAAACTGATGCCCCACGTTTCCGGCAAGCTTTACGCCCAAAACCTTTGTGGGATACAGAGCATGCTCTTCCTCGATGAGTTCCCATGTTCGATCGGTGCTGCCATCGTTCACAAAGAGCAGAAAGCTCTCAGATGAAATCTTTCCTTTACCTTCGAGATCGCCAAGAACGCCTCGAAGCGTCTCGGAAGCGATCTTCAAGGCCGCCTCTTCGTTATAGCACGGAATGATGACAGCAAGTTTATCCATAATCGAATCGTCCTTTTTTATACCTGCGCTAATGCCTGCTCAAGATCCTCAATGATGTCATTTACGTTCTCAATTCCAACGGACATTCTGATCAGTTCGGGCGCGATGCCGCCTGCACGAAGCTGCTCATCCGTCAGCTGGCGATGGGTATGGCTTGCGGGATGAAGCACGCAAGTTCTTGCATCCGCAACATGCGTAACGATCGCAGCGAGCTTTAAGTGATCCATCAGCTCCTCTGACTGTTTTCTTCCGCCCTTCATGCCAAATGCAATCACGCCGCAAGTACCCTTTGGCATATATTTCTTCGCAAGGCTGTAATACTTGTTCTCAGGAAGGCCTGCGTAATTGACCCAAGCCACTTTCTCATGCTTTTGCAGGAATTCTGCAACCTTCAGCGCATTGCTGCAATGCTTTTCCATTCTCAACGCAAGCGTCTCAAGACCTACGTTCAAAAGGAATGCATTCTGAGGTGCCTGAATGGAACCAAGGTCTCTCATCAGCTGGGCGGTTGCCTTGGTGATATAAGCACCCTTGCCAAACTTCTTTGTGTAGGTGATCCCGTGATAGGATTCGTCCGGAGTGGTCAATCCGGGGAATTTATCAGCATACTTTTCCCAATCGAAATTGCCTGAATCCACAATGCATCCGCCAACGCTCATTGCATGTCCGTCCATATACTTCGTGGTGGAATGGGTAACAATGTCTGCGCCCCACTCAAAGGGACGGCAATTGATGGGCGTTGCAAAAGTGTTGTCCACGATCAGGGGCACGCCGTGCTCATGTGCAACAGCAGCAAATTTCTCGATGTCCAATACGATGTTGGTAGGATTTGCAATGGTCTCCGCGAGCACACACTTGGTGTTGGGACGGAATGCCTTTGCCAGCTCTTCCTTCGGAAGGTCAGGATCTACAACCGTGCAGTCGATGCCCATCTTCTTCATGGTCACGGTCAACAGGTTGAACGTGCCGCCATAAATGGATGCAGACATGATGCAGTGGTCACCGGTCTCACAAATGTTGAATACTGCATAATAGTTCGCTGCCTGACCGGAGCTGGTGAGCATTGCGGCAACGCCGCCCTCTAAGTCGCAGATCTTAGCCGCCACAAAGTCATTGGTCGGGTTCTGAAGTCTTGTATAAAAATATCCGCTCGCTTCCAAGTCAAAAAGCTTTCCCATCTGCTCAGAGGTCTCATACTTAAAGGTCGTGCTCTGGTAGATCGGCAAAACCCTTGGCTCGCCGTTCTTCGGCTGCCAGCCTGACTGTACGCATTTTGTTTCGATTCTGTAGTTGTTTCCCATGGTCATCCTCCACCCTCTAACTAGTTTTATTCATCCCAGTTGTGATATACTGCCTGAACGTCATCATCCTCATCCAACAGATCCAAGGTTCTCTGAAGATTCTTGATCGCCGTCTCATCCGTGAGCTCCACATAATTCTGAGGGATCATCGTTACCTCAGCGCTCATCATCGGGATGCCTGCGTCCTCAAGGTTCTTTCTTACCTGCTCAAAAGCATCGGGATCCGTAAGGATCTCAAAGCTGTCCTCTTCATCACTGAAGTCTTCTGCGCCTGCGTCAAGAGCGATCATCATCAGATCGTCTGCTTCCATGTCGCATTCTTCCTTGTCAATGATGATCTGACCCTTCTTGTCAAACATGAAGGACACGCATCCGGGAGTTCCAACGTTGCCCTGGCCCTTGGTAAATGCGCTTCTTACGTTTGCTGCGGTACGGTTCGTGTTATCAGTAAGTGCATCTACGATGATCGCGATGCCGTTCGGTCCATAACCTTCGTAGGTTACGTATTTATAGTTTACGTTGCCGACGTCGCCTGCAGCCTTCTTGATACCTCTCTCAATGGTATCATTGGGCATGTTGTTTGCCTTTGCCTTTGCAATAACGGTAGCAAGCTTGAAGTTGTTGTTTGGATCGGGTCCGCCTTCTTTTACTGCAACGGCGATCTCACGACCGATGATGGTAAAGATTTTTCCCTTAGCGGCGTCGTTCTTCTCCTTTTTATGCTTAATGTTCGCAAATTTGGAATGTCCTGACATGGTTATTACTCCTTTTTACATGAATATAAACTTGAAATATCAAATTATTATAACATTATTTGGGCACTTCTTCAAGATTTTTCTATGGAAAACCTAATCCTGATAATAGTCTCTGACGGCTACGGGCTCGCCGTTTAGGTAAAACACGCGCGGGATTCTCTTACCAAGGTCGCAGACAAGCTCGTAATTGAATCTTCCTGATAGCTCTCCCACCAGCTCCGCCGTAAGTCCGTCGCCGATCAGCGTAACCTCATCGCCGTTCTGGCATTCAGGGATCTCCGTAACGTCGACCATAAATTGGTCCATGCAGACACGCCCCAGGATTTTTGCCTGCTTTCCGTGAATCAGCACAAACCCTTTTGAGGAAAGGCTTCTCGGATACCCGTCGCCATATCCCACCGGTATTGTTGCCACCCGCATCGGATGATCCGCCGTAAAGGTTCCGCCGTAGCTGATGCTCTGGCCTGGCATGACGTCCTTCACATACACCACGTGACTATGGAGACTTAGCACGGGCTTTAGCGGTACCACGTCCTTTCTGACCTCGTCGGAAGGATATAATCCATAAAGTGTAATTCCCGCGCGCACCAGATCCATGTTTGCTTCAGGCAGTTCCAAAATACCTGCGCTGTTGGAGCAATGCTTTAAGGGAATCCGGATGCCAAGCTCCTTCTCTGCATAATCCACGAAATCAACAAAGCAACGATATTGCATCTTCGCATTGGTCTTGTCTATTTCATCAGCTCTTGCAAAGTGTGTAAAGATCCCTTCCAGCTCTATGTGCGGATAAGTGATCAGCTTTTGAAGAAAGGCAAGTCCTTTTTCATCCGGCGAAATGCCGATGCGTCCCATGCCAGTGTCGACCTTGACGTGCACCTTGATCTTTTCGCCAGTCTTCTTCGCTGCTTCTTCAAGCTGCTCCAGCGTGTCCTCACGAAATACCGCGGGACGAACGTCATTCTCAGCGAGCTTTGGATAACAGTAAGGGAAGCTGTAGGACAGAATCAGGATCGGCTTCTTCAGACCCGCCATACGAAGCAGATGCGCTTCCTCAAAGGTTGCGGTCGCATAGCCCCAGACAAAATCCAGCGGCTCCAGGACACTTGCGATCTGCGGTGCGCCGTGGCCATAGCCATCCGTCTTCACGACCGCCAACATCTTCGTCGACTCCGCGAGATTTTGCTTCATGTTCTTCATGTTTTCCACTGCAGCATCCAGGTCAATGTCCACCCGAACGCGCTGATATGAATCTACGGATTCCTGTATTGATAACATAATATCCTCCAACGGATCTTGGATTTTATTCCATCACCATCATAATATCAGATCGCCGGCCATGACGCCATGTTCTCCAAGCTTCCCTGCCGCCTCGTCCCCCAACAGGCCATGGACTCTTACGGCCTTGCAGGTTTCGAGGAAAGGATTCGCTTTTCCCTGCGCCAAAAACGAAGTGATGATCCCTGCAAGCACGTCTCCGCTTCCTGCAGTTCCCATGCCGCTGTTCCCGGAAAGATTCAGATAAGAGGCTTCCCCTTTCGCCACCACAAAGGTCCTAGCGTCCTTGGCGACAACGATCACGCCAAGTTCTTCAGTGATCCTTTTTGCGGCCTTTTCCAGGTTCTTCTTGAATTCTTCCACGGGAAGCTCTTTCTCTTTGGCATAAAGCGCATCATATAATCGGCGAAGCTCCATGGGATGCGGTGTCAGAACGATTGTCCTTCCACTCTTTGCCTGACCTTTTAACTTTTCAACAAGGCCTGCCTCGGCTGCGATCATGTTTAGTCCGTCCGCATCGATCACAAAAGGCTTTTCATATAATTCACGCATGGAGAGCAATGTTTCCAAAGCATCCTTTGCTTCCACTGATCTTCCAAGGCCTGGGCCAATGCAGATCACGTCACTCCACGCAATGCTCTTCCATAATTCTTCCTTGTCATCAAGCATGCCTAGTAATGCTTCCGGCAGGCTTTCCTGAAGGATCACTCGGTTTTCTTCCTGCGAAAGGACTTTTACCATGCCTGCGCCAAGGCGATAACATGCTCTCGCGCACAGGATCGCGGCCCCCGCCATGTTCTTGCTTCCGGCAATGACTAAGGCCTTCCCGAAGGTCCCTTTGTTTCCGTCCGCCTTGCGCTTTGGAAGCAGTTCTTCCATGGATTCATCCATGGTAAAACAAGTCGGCGCTTCCCCGAAAAACGACTGCTCTCCGATCCCTATGGGAGCGAGCCTTACTTCTCCGGCGCTACTGCATCCCGGATATAAGCACAGACCTCTTTTGACGAAGCCATATGTGACCGTCAAGTCAGCCTTGAATGAAATGCCAAGCTCTGAGCCGTCATCTGAATGAATGCCGCTCGGCACGTCCATCGCGACCTTAAAGCCCTTCATTGCATTGACCATTTCGATCGCTTTGGCATATTCACCTTCTATTCTTCTGGAAAGTCCCACGCCAAAAAGTGCGTCGATCACAAAATGATATATCTTCGAAGTATCACCCGGAACAAACTTCACGGGATAAGCCTGAAGTATCTTTCTTTGCTCTTTCCACTGCTCTGAGGCTTTTGCCTCGTCGCCGACAAGCTTTAAGTCGACTTCCATTCCCGCATCGATAAGCATCCTTGCAAGGGCAAGTCCGTCACCGCCATTATTGCCATGTCCTGCCAGCACAAACGCATTTTCGCCCTTGACAACTAAGCCCTTTTCCCAAAGCACAAGAAAGGTCTCATATGCGGCGCGCTCCATCAGGACCATGCCCGGGATACCGATCCTTTGAATCATGTTCCCGTCATATTTTCTCATTTCCTCAGCGGTCACAAGATAACGCATTTACTCTTCCTGCTCCTTGCGATAACGAGTCAGATTATAGGACAGCTTCATCAAACTGTCCGAAAGATGCACGTTTTCCACCTGAATTCCCTTAGGGAGATTCAGATCACAGTGTGCGAAATTCCAGAACGCCTTGATACCGTTCTGCGCAAGCTTTTCCGCGATGCCTACCGCACTGGTCTTTGGCAGCGTCAAAACGGCAATGTCAATGTCATTCTCGCGGACGAACTTCTCCATCTCTTCCATGGGCATGACCTTGACGCCACGCACTTCGGTTCCGATCACTTTCGGGTTTTGATCAAACATTCCCTTAAGGAGGAATCCGCGGCGTTCAAAATTCAAATAGTTTCCAAGGGCGCGGCCAAGATTTCCGGATCCGACGATAATGAAATTATGCGTCTGGTCCAAGCCAAGGATCTTACCGATCTCGCGGTAAAGATATTCGACGTTATATCCATACCCTTGTTGTCCAAAACCGCCGAAATTATTGAAATCCTGGCGGATCTGAGACGCAGTGACCTTCATGAGCTCTGAAAGATCCTGAGAAGAAATCCTCTCAACACCCGCGTCACGAAGCTCGCCCAAATATCGAAAATATCTTGGCAGGCGACTGATCACCGCCTGGGAAATTCCTTTTTCATTCTCCGTCAAGGCCGTTTCCTCCGTTTCCATCTATGTATTTTATATATTTCCAAAGAAAACTATATCACTTTGTTAAAAACGTGTCAATATTGGAAAAGCTTTCTTGACAGAAAAGGAGTTAACCACTAGAATATTGCTTGTCATAAGCAAGCAAAAGGTGTTTTAGAGTATTTCAGTCATGATCTTGTCCTGCGCAAACATAAGCAAAGAATTTGTAGAAAAAAAAGTGCTGAAAGACGTCAGCTTTCATATTGAGGATCACGAAAAGGCGGCCATCGTCGGGATCAACGGTGCCGGCAAAACGACGCTTCTTCGCATCATCGTGGGTGAAATGAAGCCCGATGAAGGTCTTGTAACCCTTGCTAAGGACAAGACCTTTGGTTATCTTGCGCAAAATAATGTTGTAACCTCCGAGAATACCATCTATGAAGAGCTTCTCTCCGTCAAAAAAGACCTTCTTGCCATCGAAGCAAACATGCGAAAGTGCGAAGTCGACATGAAGCATGCCACGGAAAGTGAACTGGAAGCTCTTATGAAGCGCTATTCGGACCTCACTCATGCCTTTGAGATCGGGGACGGTTACACCTACCGAAGCGAATTGATCGGCGTTCTGAAAGGCCTCGGCTTTTTGGAGGAAGAATTCACCAAATCGGTTGATACCCTTTCCGGGGGCGAAAAGACTAGGGTTGCGCTCGGTAAGCTTCTTTTACAAAAGCCAGACCTGATCCTTTTGGACGAGCCTACGAACCATTTGGACGTAAGCTCCATCTCCTGGCTTGAAACCTATCTGATGAACTATAAAGGTGCCGTTCTGATTGTATCTCACGACCGGTATTTCCTCGACCGCATCGCGACAAAGATCATTGAGATCGACCAGACAAAAGCGACGACCTTTCTCGGAAATTATTCCGACTATGCCGTAAAAAAACAGCAACTTCGCGTTGCTGCGATGAATGCTTATCTCAATCAGCAGCGTGAGATCCAGCATCAGGAAGCGGTGATTGAAAAACTCCGCTCCTTCAACCGCGAGAAATCCATCAAGCGTGCGGAAAGCCGTGAGAAAATGCTTGAGAAGATCGAGCGCATAGAAAAGCCCACGGAAGTCAATACGGACATGAAGTTACGCCTTACCCCGCGTCGTGAAAGCGGGAAGGATGTCCTCAAGGTGGAAAACCTTGGAAAATCCTTTGGCAACAAGCTTCTCTTCCAAAACGTATCCTTTGAGATCAAGCGCGGCGAACACGTTGCGATCCTTGGAGACAATGGTACCGGCAAGACGACGCTACTGAAGATCCTAAACGAAGTGCTCCCTCCTGACGAAGGTGACTTCGTACTTGGTACCAATGTTGAGATCGGTTACTATGATCAGGAGCATCACGTGCTGCATCCCGAAAAATCCTTATTTGAAGAGATCTCTGACGAGCATCCGTACCTTACAAATACCGAGATCAGAAATCTCCTGGCTGCCTTTCTCTTTACGGGGGACGACGTATTCAAGCTGATCCGCGACTTAAGCGGCGGCGAAAGAGGCCGTGTTTCCTTGGCAAAACTCATGCTTGGGAACGCTAATTTCCTGATCTTGGATGAGCCCACCAATCATTTGGACATCGCTTCGAAGGAAATCCTCGAGGATGCCCTAAACAGCTATGAAGGAACCATCCTTTACGTAAGCCATGACCGTTATTTCATCAACAAAACGGCGCATCGCATCCTGGAGCTTACGGGAAATCATTTTGTCAATTACGTTGGAAATTATGACTATTATCTCGAAAAGAAAACGCAGCAATCTGCATCCTCTTCTCAGGAACAAGGCTCCGGCAAAGCTCAGGAAAGTGCCGGAAAGGCTCTGACCGCAAGTGCTCAGGACTGGAAGGCAAAGAAGGAAGAAGCCGCAAGGATCCGAAAAAAGGAAAACGACCTGAAGAAATGTGAGGAACGTATTGCCAAGCTGGAAGAACGCATTGCCGCGATCGATGAGGAAATGAGCGATCCCGAAGTTGCAACGAAATCTCTCAGACTACAGGAACTCACAAAGGAGCAAGACGAATTAAGACAAGAATTGGAAAAGAAATATGAAGAATGGGAAACGCTGGCCGAGTGATGATCAGGCCAGCGTTCTTTTTTACCAACTTATTTGATCGTTTTTTACTTCTTCTCTTCCGGCTTGTTATTGCCAAAATATACCGGTGTCTCTTCTGCTGCGTTTTCTTTTGCTTCCTCTTCCGCAGCCTTCGGCTTTCCAAATTTTCTGGTTTTCTTCTCGGCCTTTCCGCCGTTTTCGTTTTTGTCCTTTTTGTTCTTGCGAAGGATCTTGATCAGGACAACAATCAGCGTGATCACGATCGCCCAAACAACGATGAACGGAAGCTTGATCACAAACCAGATACCAAAGTTCAGGAAACCATTGCCAACGCTCACAAGGCTTTCCATGAAGCCCCTGGTCATACGCTGCCAGTTGGATTCTTTCTCTTCAACAACGGGCGTATATACCTCAACCTCATTGATCGTCAGGCGAACCGTGCTGTAATCCACAAGGTCGTCATAGGTACGTAGCGTGGATTCCATGCTCTCGATCTGATAACGAACGGTGGAAAGTCTGTTTTCCAGAGTAATGATGTCCTCAAGGTTCGTCGCACGCTCAAGGAGCTCCAAAAGTCTTTGCTGCTCCACCTGCAGGGACTCCTTGTGGCTCTTCACGTCCACATATTGGAGCGTTACGTCCTCTACGTTCTCAGAACGGCTCGTCACGTTGGCAAGCTCCGAAACGGAATTCACAAACTCATCCAGCTTGTTCTGAGGAATGCGGACCGTCAGGTTTGCATGTCTTACGTAGGAATTCCTGCTATAGCTGCTACCGTTATAGCTTTCCATGTTCTGAACATAACCGCCAAGCTCTTTGACACGTGCCTCAAGATTTGCCATCAGCGTGTTATATTCCTGCGTCTCCACGTTCATGCTCACGTTCTTGATGAGCTTTCTCTTAGTTGCCTGGGCAGTCGTAGAGCTATGTTCCGGATCGATCTGCGTCGAGCCTCCACTGGAATTGCCCCCGTTTTCGCTCCAGAGCTCTTCGTCCCCATAGGCATCTCCGCCCTTTGCCATGTTGCTATAGCTCGCCACGGACTCAGCATAACCGCGTTCATAATTGGCATCCGCTGATTTGTTATAGCCCTCCGCGCCGCATGCCGCGAGCATGCTGACTGCACACAAGCAGGCAAGTGTCTTTGCCAAACCCTTCCATAAATTTCCCTTTTTCATAATCTCCTCCTCGGCTTGCGCCTTATGCATTCTCATGTTTCAGGAAGGCCATCGCCTTCTATCCATATAAGACGCACGTTTTCAGAAAAGGTTCTTGATCTCCCCAAACATTTTTTCATTTTCTTTGATCTTGCCCGTGTTTCCTACAACGCAGAAGCAATCATCTTCCATGAATGCCTCGATATATTTTGCAAGACTTCTGATCTTTTCGGGCGTGGTCGCAAGAAGTTCGTCGCGCTCTCTCTGAAGGTCTTCTTCCGTCGTACCATCCAAGTAACAATCCTTTGAAAAACCTGCAAGGGCAGAAGGCGTCATAGGTGTGTCCAAATCACCGATCGCGCCGATGACATACTTTGTCATGGTCCTTTCGTCCGCCTCAAAATTCCGGACGAAATCTGCCGCGCCTTCAAACACTTCCACGGTGTTGGAAAGCTGAGGATCGCGATAAGAAGTGAAAAAGCTCTCTCCGGTGCTGCCAAAGTTTGCCACGCATCCATAAGCCCCGCCGCGGACACGCACATTCATCCAAAGATACTCATAACCCATCATGACCTTGAGGGCACGAAGGCTTCCGTCATATTTCAGGCCTTTTTTCGCATAATTCCCGGCGCGGCACACATACTGTACCTGGCTCGGTACCATAAAGCCTTCGTTTTTCTTCGAAAGTTTCGGAACGAATTTCCCTTTAGGCACGTCCTCCGTAAATAAGCTCTCTTTGAACTTTCGGATTTCTTCGAAAAGTGCCGAAAGCTGTGCCCTGTCAGCCGCAAAGTCTACGCGCAAGTTTTCCGGACGGAATATCATCTTTGCAAGCATGCTGAGCTTATCGGTAAATTCCTTCTTTTTCTCCTCAAAATGCTCTTCGATCTCAGAAGCAAGGCGATACAGCGGTAATCTGTTCAAAATCTCGTTGTATGCCGCGCACTTGTTTTCATAGGCAAGTGCATGGGCCGTGGCCAATAAAGTTCCGTCAGCGATCATTGCTTGCTTCGTGTTCGTACAATATTCCCGAAGGATCTCGAGAAGTCGCTTTTCGTCGCCATATTGGCTCGTCGTTGCCACTTCCTTCAGGATTTCCATGACCTTGCTCATGTTCTTATACAGAAACTTCGCATTGAGCAACATATAAAGCTTGCACTGATCGATCTCATGCTCCATTCTGACAATGCTCGTGTCATCTCCCACGCCGCCCGCGTAAAGATCGATCTCCTTCACAAGTTCGCCATAGCTGAAATGCTCCGTGCTCAGTTCAAACAGTACGTTTCTAAGCAGTCCCAAATAAGGAAAATACTCCTCAGGGATATCATCCAGCTTAAAGGACAGATTGAGATATGCCACGCCATTGGTGAAAATGTCATGGAATACCACTTCCGTGCCGTCCACGTCCATGGGCTCATTATGCAGCTTTGGTGCTTCCTTCTTTAGGTCCTCGCGGCGAAGCACGGGGATCGTGTCCAGCTCTTCTTGCGTGTCCTCGCGGTCCTGATAAGCCTCAAGTGCTTCCTTGTCAGCTTTGATCCTTTCAATGTCGGCCTCTGTCATGCCCTGACGGATCTTCGCAAGCTTTTCCTCCAAAGCCTTTTCGCGTTCTTGTAAAAGCCCTGCCTTAGGTTTCAGCACCAGAACGGCCCTGTGCGGATTGTTCAGTAAGCACTCTTCGATCAGCTTCTCATAAAAGTCCGTATCCACCATCTTTCGAAGGAATGCAAGGGTCTCATTCGCAAAAATGTGGATAAAAGGTTTTTCATCATCGTAGAGCCAGCTGTCAAGCGCCTGAAGGCCATACATCAGTCCCTTCGGATAGCGACCGAAATCTGCTTCGAGATACTTGAATTCATACTTATTCAGGCATGCAGTCAGAGCCTTCTTGTCCAGGCCTTCGCTAACGATCTTCTTTAACGTGGACTCAATGATCTCGAGGAATTCTCCTTCCCTTGCTTCGTCCGCATCCTTAGCGACAATGCTAAAGAACGGCTGCTGAATGCCATTTTCGTAGATTCCATAGACATCCTTGCCAAGCCCTGCGTCCAAAAGGGCCTGTTTTAACGGCGCACCGCTTTGATCCAATATGATCTTTGAAATCATCGCCAATGCAATATATCTGATCGGATCAAGGGAAGTGCCAACGGAGAAATTCAAAGAGAGATATGCTTTTCCCTTCTCATCGTCTCCCTCGTCGATGGGATATTCCATCTCGCAACGTCTTTGCTCCGTAAATGCCGACTGCATGTTAATCTTGGAATCCACTTCCAGCGCGTCGAACTTGGAGAGATACTCCTTGTCAATGAACCCCAGCTTTTCAGCCATGTTCATGTCGCCGTAAAGGTAGATGTAGCTGTTGGAGGGATGATAGAACTTCCCGTGAAATGCCAGGAAATCCTCATAGGTCAGGTCCGGAATGTGCTCCGGCTGACCGCCGGATTCCACGGCATATTGCGTGTCAGGATAAAGGCAGGTCGTGATCTGACGATAAAAGATCTGGTCTGCGTTAGAAAAAGCACCCTTCATCTCGTTATATACGACGCCGTTATAGGTAAGCTTCCCCTCGTCATCAAGCTCATAGTGCCAGCCCTCCTGCAGGAAGATTGCCCTGTTTTTGTACATGTTCGGATGGAACACTGCGTCCAGATAAACATCCATCAGATTCTGGAAATCCTGATCATTGCAGCTTGCGATGGGATATACGGTCTTGTCTGAATAGGTCACGGCATTGAGGAACGTGTTCAGCGACCCCTTTACCAACTCCACAAACGGGTCTTTTAACGGGAACTTCTCCGAACCGCAAAGCACGGAATGCTCCGTAATGTGCGCTACGCCCGTGGAATCCATGGGCGGCGTGCGAAATCCAATATAAAAAACCTTGTTTTCATCGTTGTTTTCAAGAAGCGCAACCTTTGCTCCCGTTTTCGCGTGGCGGAGCACCTTCGCCTTCGTCTTGAAGGATCCGATGGAAAACTCCTGCTCACTGATTGTTTGATAACCCTTGTATTGTTCCATGCACTTGTTCCTTTCATGTGTATTTTGCATACAAATTACGTCATATTTTCTTATTCTTCTTTGATCGCGTTTGATTGCGTTTGACCGCATTTCCCCTGCATTAGAATGCCATCAATGCAAATTTGCTCACTGCGATCTCCTGGATGACCATGCCAAGCTCTTCTTTTTCTTCAGGTTTTAGCGAGCAAAGCTCATCCACTCCAAGGTTTTTTGTGATATATTCATTCGAAGCATAACCAAACAGATTTTCTTTGACGGCCAGCAAATTGACCTTGATCTTTGCTTTGAGTTGCTTAAGGATCTTAACTTCGAAGCTCTTTGGGTCAAGATAATAAAGATGTGTCTCTAACGTATCCTCTAGGTCTGCTTCTGGAAGCAAATACCTCTCACAGACCAGGCGAAATTTGAATGGAACCTCCTCGCACTCCAAAAGCTCTTCAAAGGTGAACTTGCAGCCCACGTATATGGTCCCAACGTCCTGAATGGCATATTTGCCATCTTCATAGATTCTACCGTTTCCCACGCCGCTCCCCCCTTTTCGTTATTCGTTTAAGTCAATCCCTTCGATCTTGAAACCGCTCATGCGGATCGCATCGCGGATCGCGTTTTCGGAAAGACCGCTTTCTTCCGCCAGTTCCTGAACCGTGACGTTCCTTCTGAGTTCTTCTGAAAGCTCTCTCGCCTTGTCAGCCACAAGATTGACCTTGTCGGCCACCTTTGCGTCCAGCTTTTTCGCATCCGTGTTCTCGCGGATGTGGGATTCCATGGCATCCATGATCATCTTTCCAAGAAGACCCAACGCTTCCTGCGCGCTTTCCTGGCTGCCAAGCATCGAAACGCCGATGGCAAGTGCCACGTTGCCCTCACCGATCAGATCCTCTAAGTAAACGCCCTGCCCTGCATAGAGCTTTGCGATCTGCGGAACCTCCTTTAGGTAGATCTCGGTTAATCTCGTCTGCGCATCCGCATCTCCTGCCATGGCAGATAAGGTGATCGCTTCCTTCTCGCCCTCAGTTACGTCGCCCAGCCCTTCGATCTCGGACAGATACTCCTCGAGATAGTCCATTTCCTTCTCGGTCAGATATTCCTCCGGATCCAGATGCTGCCCAATCCCGATCTTGCTCTGCAGCAGATAATCGTACACCATCTGCATCTGCTCGCCCGACAGCGAAAGCCCCGCAAACGCATCCATTACCTGCGCCTCCGTGACCATATTCCCCTGCCCCCTCGCCAGGGCCTTAACGTCCTCCAATATCTTCGCAAATTCCTGTTCCCTGCTCATGTATATTTCTCCTTGAGTTATAAATCCAAATTTGTAAAATGTTTGCTTTCAGCTAACTCGGGGTGATGCATGGAAGCTCCCTCTCAGGGACGCTCGCGCTCTGAGTTCAGCGTATCGGTACATAAGTCCTCTCACTTCGAGACCAAAAAAGAATGGTCTCTCGTGATACGAGGACTAAGTACCGACGCTTAGGAACTAAGCCCTGAGAGTGAGCATCCAAGCATTCCCCTCGGGTTTTTGGAAGAACCATGCATTGTCATTTTCAAATTGCAACAACATATGTACCGATGCGCCGAATTTGTCAGGGGCTTTGCCCCTGATCCTGAGCGAAGCGAAGGACGTGCCGAAGGGCACGCCACTCAGAGCGAGAGCGTCCCTGAGAGGGAGCGCCCATGCATCACCCCGAGTCGTCATATTACCATACATTACTTCACATGCTCATGCGTATACAAATGCTTCTCGCAATACTCATAATTCCCATTGCACTTCGAGCAGAACCGGAACTCGAGATTTGGATCATCGCATTCCGTCTGGCCGCAAATCGCGCATTTATGCTTTGTGATGGATTGGGCCTTCTGCACTTTGTGCTGGAATTCGGCTCTGCGTTTGATCTGCGAGGGTCTTAGGTGGCTAAGGTTGCGCACCATGAAGAAGAAAATCGCAACGTTGATCAGGGCTGCTCCGATCGCAAACTTTCCAAACACGCCTCCAACAATGAAGGAATATCCCAAAAGAACGAGGTCAAGGATGCCGAGCCACTTCACCTTGATCGGGATCACGAACATCAAAAGCACCTGCATCTCAGGATATACGATCGCAAACGCAAGGAAGATCGACATGTTAATATAATACGTGCTAAAGGAAAGGGAGAAAACCTGCCAAAGATTTTGCAGTATCTGGATCTTGGTTGGCTCCTGTCCATATTTCAACATATAGTCAAGCACTATGACTCTTGTCTCGGGCAAAAGGGCCGGCAGAAAATAGCTAAAAGCAAAACACACAAAAGCAAATAAAACAGTCACTAAGATGCCTCGGAAGATAAAGACGTTGTACTTGTAGGTTCCCATGGTACGTTCCATGGTCGTGCCGATGCTGTAATAGAAAAACAGCATGATCACGGTGAAGATGTCAAAGGTTTCAGGCGGTACAATGATCCAAGTGATCACGCGCCATACCTGGATCTTCGTGATGATCTGATAAACATCCAGCGTCAGCCAGTTCAAAAAGTTGGAGTTCACATATTGCATAATATAACCGATGACATAGCATCCGATCAGGATCAAGGTAAGGTTCTTGATCGCGTATTTTCCAAACTTCCGTTCAAATTTGCTCATATTTCAAATCCTCCACTCTCGTATTTTACCATTATGTGCGAAAGAAGTAAACCGAGTGCGTCGAATTTATATTCTTTTAAGGATTCTTTCCCCTTTTCTTTCTTTTTGTTCGTTGCTTTTTCATGCTTTTTGTCGTATAATCTAAAAGAATGTCAAAAGGAAAGGTTTTTGAAATGCAAGAAACGATCTCAAATCTTGAAAATCAGAATACTCTGCAAGAGGCCACACTCGGCATCGACATTGGTTCCACAACAGTAAAGATTGCCATCTTAAACGAAAACAACGAGCTATTGTTTTCCGATTACAGAAGGCACTTTGCGAACATCCGCGAGACCTTGTCAGATCTTTTGCAGGAAGCATATGAACAGCTTGGCGAGCTGATGCTTTACCCCATGATCACCGGTTCCGGCGGCCTTACGCTGGCCAACCACCTGCAGGTTCCCTTTACGCAGGAAGTGATCGCCGTTGCGACTGCCCTTAAGACCCTCGCTCCAAAGACCGACGTTGCCATCGAGCTCGGCGGTGAGGACGCAAAGATCATTTACTTTGAAGGCGGCAACGTGGAGCAGCGCATGAACGGTATCTGCGCAGGCGGTACCGGCTCCTTTATCGATCAGATGGCGTCCCTCATCCAGACGGATGCAGCCGGCCTGAACGAATATGCAAAGGATTATCACTCATTATATACGATCGCGGCTCGTTGCGGCGTTTTCGCAAAGACCGACATCCAGCCCCTCATCAACGAAGGTGCGACGAAGGAGGATCTTGCCGCTTCCATCTTCCAGGCCGTTGTAAACCAGACCATTTCCGGCCTGGCCTGCGGTAAGCCCATCCGCGGACACGTGGCCTTCCTTGGCGGTCCTCTTCATTTCCTGGACCAGTTAAAGGTTGCCTTTATCCGCACCTTAAAGCTAGATGACGAGCATGTGATCGATCTGGATCACTCTCACTTGTTTGCAGCCATGGGTAGTGCCATGAATGCCGCCGAAGGCAAGAAATATCCCGCCGAGGTTGCAACTGCTGGTGGCGGTTCCGCCTCCATGGCAAAGCCCGGAACGCATTATACCCTGTCTGAAATGGTTGGTAAGCTCTCTTCTGAGATCCACATGGAATTCGAAGTGGAAAGAATGGAGCCCCTGTTTGCCACGCAGGAAGAATATGATGAATTCTGCGCTCGTCACGCAGGAAGTCATGTCCAGACAGGCAAGCTTTCCGATTATCACGGCAATGCCTTTCTTGGCATTGACTCCGGCTCTACGACCACAAAGATTGCACTCGTAGGCGAGGACGGGTCACTGCTTTATTCCTTCTACAGCAACAACGGCGGTAGTCCTTTGACGACGGCCATCGGTTCTCTGAAGGAGATTTTTGAGCAGCTTCCTCCCGACGTAAAGATCGTTCGCTCCTGCTCCACCGGTTACGGCGAAGCTTTGATGAAGGCTGCGTTCCTTTTAGACGACGGCGAAGTTGAAACCGTTGCGCATTACTATGCCGCCGCTTTCTTTAATCCGCAGGTGGATTGCATCCTCGACATCGGCGGTCAGGACATGAAATGCATTAAGATCAAAAACCAGACCGTAGACAGCGTGCTCCTGAACGAGGCATGTTCTTCAGGTTGTGGTTCCTTTATCGAGACCTTTGCGAGGTCCCTAAATTACAGCGTTCAGGATTTTGCAAAAACTGCTCTTTTCGCAGAGCATCCCATCGACCTCGGTACGCGCTGTACCGTGTTCATGAACTCCAAAGTAAAACAGGCCCAGAAGGAAGGCGCTTCCGTTGCTGATATTTCCGCCGGCCTTGCATATTCCGTCATCAAGAACGCACTTTTCAAGGTGATCAAGGTGTCCGATGCTTCTTCCCTTGGAAATCAGATTGTCGTTCAGGGTGGCACTTTCTATAACGATGCAGTTCTCCGCAGCTTCGAAAAGATTGCAGGCTGTGAGGCGATCCGTCCCGACATTGCCGGCATCATGGGCGCGTTTGGTGCAGCACTCATCGCCAGAGAGCGTTATGAGGAAGGCTATGAAAGCACCATGCTCTCCTACGAGAAGATCTGCGCTCTCAAGTTTGAGACCAGCATGGCTAAGTGTAAGGGCTGTACGAACAACTGCCGTCTGACGATCAACAAGTTTTCAGGCGGTCGTCAATATATCTCCGGCAACCGTTGCGAACGCGGCATCGGCGGCCAAAAGAACGCTCACAACGTTCCTAATCTGTTTGAATATAAGCTCCATCGGCTTTTCAATTACGCTTCTCTTGAGCCCGAAGCGGCTACGAGAGGAACCGTTGGCATTCCCAGAGTCTTGAACATGTACGAGGACTATCCCTTCTGGCACGTGTTCTTTACGAAGCTTGGCTATCGCGTGGTGCTCTCGCCCAGCTCCAACCGTAAGATCTATGAGCTCGGCATTGAGTCCATTCCCAGCGAGTCGGAATGCTATCCTGCGAAGCTGGCGCATGGTCACGTGGAATGGCTGATCAACGCAAACGTAGACTTTATCTTCTATCCCGCGTTGTTCTATGAGCGCAATGAAATGCCCGATGCAAACAATCACTACAATTGTCCCATCGTTACGTCCTATTCCGAGAACATCAAAAATAACGTGGAGTCCATCTCCAGCGGCAAGGTAAGGTTGCGCAATCCGTTCATGTCCTTTGAAAACGTGAACACCGTAAGCGACGCGCTCATCAAGGAATTCAAAGAGATTCCTGCCTCCGAGATCCGCTCCGCCTGTGAAGAAGCCTGGAAAGAGATGGATAAGCTTCGCGCAGACATGCGTGCAAAGGGCGAAGAAACCCTGCAGTACCTGAAAGAGACCGGCAAGCGCGGCATTGTTCTCGCAGGTCGTCCCTATCACGTGGATCCTGAGATCAACCACGGCATTCCCGAGTTGATCACTTCCTATGGTCTGGCAGTGTTGACTGAGGATTCCATCTCCCACCTTGGCTGTCCTGACAGACCTTTGATCGTTTCCGACCAGTGGATGTACCACAGCAGACTGTACGCGGCGGCAACCTATGTCCGCACCGTTGAAAACCTTGACCTGATCCAGCTGAATTCCTTCGGCTGTGGACTTGACGCCGTAACTACTGACCAGGTGAATGACATTCTTTCCGGCTCCGATAAGATCTACACTTGCCTGAAGATCGATGAAGTAAACAATCTAGGCGCCGCAAGGATCCGCGTACGCTCCCTTCTGTCTGCGATCCGAGTTCGCGAAAAGCTCGGAAAGTCTCGTACCATCAGGCCTACCAACATTGAAAAAGTGAAATTCACGGAGGAAATGAAGGATACCTATACCATCCTTTGTCCTCAGATGAGTCCCATCCATTTCGACGTCATGGAGCCTGCTTTCGCAGCCATCGGCTATCGTTTCAAAGTCCTTGGCAACGATAATAAGCACGCCGTTGACGTAGGTCTGAAATATGTTAACAATGATGCCTGCTACCCTTCCCTTTTGGTCGTAGGGCAGCTCATGCAGGCACTCCTTTCGGGAGAATATGATCTGAACCGCACGGCGCTGATCATCACCCAGACCGGCGGCGGATGTCGTGCGACCAACTACATTGGTTTTATCCGTCGTGCCCTGAAAAAGGCTGGAATGGAGCAGATCCCCGTAATCTCCCTGAACATCGGCGGCATTGAGACAAACCCCGGCTTTCCCATCAATACGGAGCTTTTGCTGCGCGGTGCCTTAGCCGCTGCATTCGGTGATATCTTCATGCGCTGCGTTTATCGCATGCGTCCCTATGAAGCAACTCCGGGAAGCGTCGATGCCGTTCACCGGAAATGGCTGAAGGTCGTTCAGGACTATGTTTCCGCAAAGCACGTGAACCTGCTGAAGTTCAATGGGCTTTGCAGGAAGATCATCCGTGACTTTGACCAGATTCCCCTGCTCGACGTTAAGAAGCCTCGCGTCGGCATCGTTGGTGAGATCCTCGTAAAGTTCTCTCCCGCCGGAAACAACCATTTGGTGGAGCTTTTGGAAAGCGAAGGCGCTGAGGCCGTTGTTCCTGACCTTATGGACTTTATGCTTTATTGCTTCTACAACCAGATCTATAAAGCTGAGCACCTTGGAACCAGCAAGAAGGCCGCACGATTCTCCAATCTTGGTATTTGGGCCATCGAGCACATTGTTCGCGGCGCATCCAATAAGGAGTTCAAAAAGAGCAAACACTTTATCCCTCCGAATCCGATCCGCAAAACCGTGGAATTTGCAAAGCCCATCGTTTCGATCGGAAATCAGACCGGTGAGGGATGGTTCCTAACAGGTGAAATGGTGGAGCTCATCCATGAAGGCGTGCCCAACATTGTTTGCACCCAACCCTTTGGATGTCTTCCAAACCATGTCGTTGGAAAGGGCGTCATCAAGGCACTTCGCAAGGCATATCCCGAGTCCAACGTCGTTGCGATTGATTATGATCCCGGCGCCAGCGAAGTAAACCAGCTAAACCGCATCAAACTCATGCTCTCCTCCGCACAGAAAGCACTCCGCGAGGAAGCAGCTCAAAAGTAAAACAAAGGCCTTCCCGCAATGGGAAGGCCTTTTCATGATCCGTTAAATCATATCACGTTATGTTACATTGGTTTTCCGTTCAGGATTTCTTGATAATCCTTGTAATTCTTTTCAAGCAATGTCGGCGTATCAAGTCCATACGGACATTTCGACATACATTTCCCGCAATGGAGGCACTTCTCGATGAGCTTCATCTTCTCCTGCCAGCTTTCTGTCAGCCAGGCTTTCGAAGGTGCTCGCCTTAGCATCAGGCTCATTCTTGCCGCATTATTGATCTCGATCCCAACAGGACAAGGCATGCAATAACCGCACCCTCTGCAGAACTCTCCTAAAAGCTCCTTTCTGTCATGATCGATCACCGCCTTTAATTCGTCAGTCATTGTCGGCGGCTCTTTGATATATGACAAAAACTCATCTAACTCGCGCGCTCTTTGGATTCCCCAGATCGGAAGCACGTTGTCAAACTGCGCAAGATAGGCATATGCCGCCGCCGAATTGGTAATGAGGCCTCCCGACAGGGCCTTCATGGCGATAAAGCCCATGTCTGCCTTCTTGCAGAGCTCCACAAGCTCTAAGTCCTTTTCCGTTGCCAAGTAACAAAACGGGAACTGCAAGGTTTCATAAAGCCCGCTTTCTATCGCTTCCTTGGCAACGCTCAGGCGATGATTTGTAATGCCGACGTGCCGGACAAAACCCTGCTCCTTTGCTTCGAGCATGGCTTCGTAAAGTCCGCTCCCGTCACCAGGCTTAGGGCAAAAAGCGGGATTATGGAACTGATACAGGTCCACGTAATCCGTACGCAGATTTCCAAGGGAGGTTTTTAAGTCCTTCCAAAAGTTTTCCGCAGTGGTCGCACCTGTCTTGGTCGCAATATAGACCTTTTCACGCATACCATCAAAGGCCTGGCCGAGCTTCACTTCGCTGTCCGTGTAAAAGCGTGCCGTGTCAAAGAATCGCATACCGCCGTCATATGCCTTACGAAGGAGCCTTACGGCCTCTTCCTGCGTTACTCTTTGTACCGGAAGTGCTCCAAAAGCGTTCTTTTCCACTACGATGCCTGTTTTGCCGAGCTTTACTTTCGTCATGCCGTTCCTCCTTTTTAAGGGCGAATGCAGAGAATGTTTGTAAAGTAACTGAGCTTACTTGCAAATTCCTCATAAAGGACATAATAAATCCTGCCCCAGCTTTCAACCTGCAGTACAACCTGCCCGTTGTTCCCTACAAAAACGCCTATGATCGTCATGTAATGGCTTGCAATGCGTTCATTGCCTTTCCTGCCTTCAATGGCGAAAACTGCATCTTCCAGATTTCGAAAAAGATTTATGGATGAATTCTCCTCGTCAAAGGTATGATAGGCAAAAACGACGGGATAATCCGCATCCAACATGTCCTTGATCGAAGCCATGACTAGTTCCTTTTGTTTCTCTTTTCCATGAAGCACAAAAGGCGCCCACCTTACGTGCCTGCGGTCGAGTCCTTGTTCTTTCAAGAATTCCCGAAGGCCACGCTCCATCTTCCATGGGTTAAGCCCTGCCTTAAAGCTGACATAGCTTTTTCCGATGTTATATTGTTTCTCCCACCTTTGCTTGGCATATTCTTCATAGGTTTCCTTTGTGATGGGATCACCTTTGTCTACTTGTCCTTTTTCTTTTCCATGGGCGCGACTAAGATAGATCTCGAGATCGATCATTGCGATCACGCCGCAGCCAAGGTTTGACAAGCGGAATCGGTCATTCTTTCGACACATCTGAAACCTGATCTTGTCTTTGGCGTGCGAAAACTCATCCATCTCGTCGTCCAGCCACCAGTTCTGATCGCCGCCATGGGTAAATCGTCCGTTTTTATGCTTAATGTAAAGATAGGCTCCGTCACCTCCCACTTTCTCAAGCGGGATTTGACGAAGCCTTGCTTCAAAATGACCAAATTGATCGTATTTCATGCTAAAGGCCCTCTCAGGCTTATTTTAACATGCTCTCCTGCCAACTGTCAAAGGGTTTGATACCCATCAGGCCTGCAACGGTAGGAGCCACGTTTGCAAGACCAAACTTACCTTCCTTCAGCTCATGACGCTCATCCTTGTCATAGATAATGAAGGGAACGGGGTTCAGACTGTGAGCGGTACGAACTTCAATATTGCCCTTCTTGTTCTTCTCGAGCATCTGATCGGAGTTACCATGGTCTGCGGTAACAACCAGGATCGCACCCTCCGCATCCACAACCTTCTTGATGCGAGCGATCTGAAGGTCAACGCTCTCCACTGCGATCTCCGTTGCATCGAGGTTGCCGGTATGACCAACCATGTCACCGTTGGGGAAATTGCAGCGGATGAAACCATATTTCTTGCTCTCGATCGCCTCGATCACCTTGTCGGCGATCTCCGTAGCCTTCATCCAAGGGCACTCGTCAAAGGAACGAACGTCGCTGGGAATCTCGCAATAATCTTCCAGTTCCTCGGACACCTTACCGGAACGGTTTCCATTCCAGAAATAAGTTACGTGACCGTACTTCTGCGTCTCAGAAACAGCATATTCCTTGATGCCGTGATTTACAAGGAGCTCGGTCAAAGTATCCTTGATCTTAGGCGGGTTCACAAGATAATGATGAGGGATCTTCAAATCTCCGTCATATTCCAGCATGCCTGCATACTTTACGTTCGGGATCACGCCACGATCGAACTTGTTGAAGGAAGCATCTCCGTCAAATGCCATGGAAATCTCAAGTGCGCGGTCGCCACGGAAGTTGTAAAGGATCACGCTGTCGCCGTCTACCATTGCGCCAACAGGCTTTCCATCCTTTGCGATCACGAATGCAGGGAGGTCCTGATCGATCGCGCTCGTTTCATTACGGAGCGTTTCGATTGCTTCGGTAGCGCTTGCAAACTGACGGCCTTCGCCGTGAACGTGTACGTCCCAGCCTTCCTTAACCATGGGCCAGTTTGCCTGATAACGATCCATCGTGATGGTCATTCTTCCGCCGCCGGAAGCGATCTGTCCGTCAAAGCTTGCATCGTTCAGCTTTGCAAGGGTTTCCTCCAGCATGCCAACGTACTCAAGAGCGGAAGTTGCGGGAACGTCACGGCCATCCAAAAGAATATGCACGCGAGCCTTCTTTACGCCTTCCTTCTTTGCCTCTTCGAGCATTGCAAGTAAATGCTTGATGTTGGAATGAACGTTACCATCGGAAAGAAGTCCGATAAAATGCAGGGTCTTGTCTGCGCCATTTACGTTGGAGATCAGATCCTTCCAGGTCTCGCTCTGGTAAATGTCTCCGGATTCGATGGACTCATTTACAAGCTTTGCACCCTGGGAGTAAATCTGGCCACAGCCAAGGGCGTTATGGCCCACCTCACTGTTTCCCATGTCATCGTCGCTCGGAAGTCCAACTGCGTCGCCATGTGCCTTGATGCAGATCCAGGGACAGGTTGCCTTCAGCTCGTCCAAGGTCGGAGTATTCGCTCTCATGACCATGTTGCCAAGTTCAACGGGAGTTTCACCAACGCCGTCCATGACAATCAGTACAACAGGTTTACTCATTTTCAAAATCCTCCTTATTGACAATCAAATTTCATCGATACACATCATACCACGAAAGGAATACAAATTCCACTTTTTTTTGAGAAATGAGAGCAATTCTCAGGATGGGTAGCTGATCATGCAGCAAAGCGCACCCCTTTTCACTGAGATCATGCCCATTTTGCCGATAAATTCGTTGCTGATCCCTATTGGGAAATCATTGGTGATCACGGCGTCGTTCAGTTCATATTTCAGGCCCCCTATCGTTACGCCTTCACATTTTTCACCCATGGAAAACAGGCTCAGGTACCCTTCCATGTTTTCACGAAAACGCACTTCCTCGTCCTTGATCACAAGGATCATTCCGTTCCCGTCCATGAGGTACCCGCAGGCATTGTGGTTTTTCAGATATAATAGGCATTGAATGTTGGCCAGTGTATGATCAAACCTGCCGCCTGTCGCCGCATAGATCCGAAACTCCTTATATCCCATGCCAAGCGCATGCTTTATGGCATAAAGCATGTCGGTATCATCTTTTTCGGGCTTTAGGCGAAGAACCTTTTCAGGCACAGCCTTTTCGATCGCTTCCACTGCGGCAAGCTCTCCTTCCATCACGGAGTCAAAATCTCCTATGATCAGGTCCGGCTCTATCTGCAAAAAGTCGCAATATCCAAGCCCCCCGTCGAGAGCGATGACATAATCCCCCTCCCCAACGGCGATCTCGCTCACCGTCAGGTCTCCTGCGCCGATCAAAATGCACTTGCCCTTTACTTCTGCCATTCCTTCAAACTCCCATCTCATGAATCTTGAAAAGAACCGCGACAAGACCTGCCGCGGTTCTCTTTTTGTTAGTATCTTACTTATTTGTTTTCGTTTACGTAAAGCTGAACACGGTTCTGGATCATGGTCGCCGTATCCTGTGCGGACTTAGAGCCATTAAAGAAGGCTTCTACTTCCTCGGATACGATCTTCCTTACGTCCTCATCCGAATATCTGGCGGTCTTTACGCTGCAGATAAAGTTGAACAGCTCATCTACCTCAGCCTGGGTGAAGGGCTCCAGGATGATTTCCTGCTCATTGATATAATAGGTGTCATCATAGTACTGCTTCTCGCCGTTTTCGTCCTCCCAGTAAGGTCTCTCCGTGAGGGGCTTAAGGCTTTCGCGGATCATATCCTTGAAAATGGGAAGTCCGTCATGATAGCCGTACTTGTTATCCTCGTTCTTCTGATAATCCCTGGTCAGGAAGAATCTTAAATACTGCCATGCGCCATCAATGTTTGCGGACTTTGCAGAGATCGCATAGGAACGATAAGAGTCAACGTAAGAGCCTGCACTTCCCTCGGTCGGGAATCCCACGTAGGTCACGTCCTCACCGATTGTGCCCTTGATGTTGTACTTCATGCTGTAGATATCACCGATATAGCACTCCAGCAGCAGGGACTTGTTCTCACGATACTGGGACTGGTAGGTCTTCCAGTAATTCTGCCAATATTCATCGTCGGTATAGTCCATGTTCTCCTGTTCAGGAAGGGTCTTTGCATACTCCAGAAGGTTCACAAAGTTCTGATTGTCAAAGTTGCACTTTCCGGTGGTAACGTCAACAAAATCCGCACCGCAATAGTTCATTACGGTATCAATGAAATTACTTCTCGTCATGCCGAGGCCAAAGATCGTCTTCTCGCCGGTCAAGCGACTTGCGGCTTCCTTTACTTCAGCCATGGTCCAGCCGGTGCGATCACCGACCAAGCTCTTCTTGCCGACCCAGGTGCTGACGAAGAAGGAAGGTACCACGCGGTAAAGCTTGCCATCTACGCGGAACGCCTCGAACACGTTATCCATGTATTCGTTCTGTGAAAGCTCCGCATCGTTCTTGATCAGATCATCAATGTTTGCAAACAAACCCTTGGAAACATAGCTGCCCACAGGCATGGAGCTGTCGAGCTGGAGAATGTCAGGGATCTTTCCGGCAATGATATCATTGCTCAGCACTGTGTAGGGTCTCATGTAATCCTCGCCGTCGTTATATCTGCTATAATCGTCTATGGCGATCCTGTACTCCGAGTTCGTTTTGTTGAAGCGGATCACGGCTGCCTTGGAATCGCCGTCAATATAAACGCCTGCATATACCAAAACCTTCTTATCAACGATGTCCTCAGGCTTAACGTAAGAGAACAATGCCAGGATCTGACGATAGGTTGTCTGATCATAGTAACCAGCGATGAAATGTGTGCCGTCAATGGCAATCATGTTATTCAGATTGTAGGTTGCAAGGTCGGAGTTTACATAGTCCATGATCTTGGTAACTTCCGTCTCGCCAAGGTTAAAGCCGTAAACGCCATCACTCGTGGTATACATTACGTCCTTGGTGGTACCCTCGCTAAAGTTATAGAAGCCGTTATTTCTCGCAACGGCAGGTACGTCATAGGCCTGACCAAGCTTACCCGTCTTAGGATCAAAGGTCGTAATGTATTGCTTGGACCAGTCTTGATTATAGTAGGACACAAAGAGCGTTCCGTCGGATCTTTCAGCAAAAGCAGGATCGTTGGATAAAGCTTCGCTACTGGAATCAAACTTTTTGATGGGGGACATGTTGCCGTCCTTGTCCACCGTGATAATGCCAGCATTGTCGCCAGCCATCATGATGCCAAGCTTTCCTTCGCCCATGGAAAGCATGCGGCTAACATAGCTGTAGCTTTCTTCATTCTGATACTGATCCATGTCGATCTCAGTCATGAAGTTCATGGAGCCATCCGTCTTGTTCCACGCACAGATATAAGTTTCATTCTCATACGAATAATCTTCGTAGTCGTCGCTGTAGCTCTCTTTCCAGTGATTTGCAAGACCGTAAACGGCATCCTCCGTCAGACAGAAATTGTAGTAGCTCGTTCCCTCGTAAGCGGAAGGATAATAAACGTCATCTTCCACCATAGCGCCGTCATAGACAATGGGCTTCGGTGCGGTGCCGCCATTTCCTTCACTGCCCTCGCTGACGATGTCTTTTCTCTCAAGTTCAATGATCTTTACGTCGGAACCGTCATGCTTCATGCTGATCAGCTTAACCGTCTGACCTTCACCGTTTTCATAGCTATAAACGGTGCAGACCAATTCAACGCGGTCTGAGGTCTTTCTTGCGCCATTCAGGTTGATCTCTTTGCCATCAAGATCTCCAAGCTTTAAGTCCTGATAACGGTAAACATATTGCTTCGCAAGGCTGGAATCAGCTTCAACGGTCTTGTCACCCTTACCGTTTTTCCCGCCTTCTTTATCCTTACCTTTGGCATTGTCACACCCAGCCATGCTCAGGGTCATGACCAGTGCCAATCCCATGGCCAGGATTCGTTTCCAATTACATAATTTCTTCATAATCATCCTCCTCGTCATCAAAAGAAATGCTGATAGGCTTTCTTTCTTCGTTGGTTTTTTTTGCTCTGATTTTATCTCGAAGCGCGTCTATGATCCGGTCCTTAAAGGAGATCAATTTGTCGCGCACGCTTCTCCAAGTCCATTTTTTGTGCTTCCAGCGGTAGATCAGCCATATAAAGATGATCAGCGCAGGCACACCAAGGAATAATACCACAAACAATGCCATAATGGCAAGATAATCTTCGTAGGCTCTCGCCACGTTCTCCCAATAGGGATAAAGGATCGCCTTATCGTTCATGGATCTGTAAGGGAAATCCCTAATGCTCTTTAAGCTGTTTGCATAGCTATATCTGCTCGAATTCTCAACATAGGTCGTTTCATATTCGTCCGCCCTCAGATTTTCCTTGAGCATCGTCATTGCAAAGTTCTTGATCGGGTTTGGCATGACAATCTCAAAATGGCTGATGGGCTCAATGCTGCCATATTGCTCCAGCGCCTCGTAGGACATGTAAATGACTGAATCCACGAGTCCCGCGTGCTGCTCCATCTTCCCCTGGGGTCTGTGGATCACGCCGGAGATCACAAAAGGTCTTCCGTTGATCTCAACGTTCATCCCATGAACGTCAATACCTCCAAACAACTGCCAGGCAATTTCTTCATCGATAACGACATAATCCTGATTCACGTCGCTTTCCGTAAAGTAATTGCCGTACAAAAGCTCCTGTGGGTGGAACGCGAAGAAATCACCGCCAACGCCCAATGCCTTTACGCTATAGAGCGAGGCACGATCCGTGGAAACGTTAACGCTCCCCTGCGCACTGTAGGTATCCTTCCAAAGCTTTGCGCCCAGGTTATCGCTTTCTACCTTGATCGAGGCCTCTTCCAGCGCCGAATCTAGCTGATGCTCCAATCCGATCAGGCGATCTCTTGTGATCCCTGCGTTTCTCGAAAAGAAACAGCTGATCTGTGCCACGTCACCGGTATCGCTCCAACGTTTTGCCATCTGCTGACTGACCAGCCTGTTTTCGATCCTCGACCTGGCAAACGCAAGCACACAGCCTACAAGTAGCAAAAAGACGCAAAGCACGAATCCTATGAAAGTTTGTTTTGAAAATATACGTTTTCTCAATTCGATCAATGCTCCTGCCTTAGTTATCCGTCATTCTCACCTGGGAACCTGCCTTAATGGGCGCAGACGAAGTTGTGATCACGTAGTCTCCCCATCCGTTCAATGCACCGCTTACGGCTGCCTGCGTGTCGTCCTTTGCAAGCACCTGTACGTCCACTCTCGTTGCGATATAGCGGTTACCAAGAGGCGTGCTCTTGGATTCCACGATCAAAATGTAATCTCCGTTCGTATCATTTCGAAGTGCGCTCAAAGGAATGATGCAATCATAGGTCTGACTCTTTTGTCCAACGGAAATGTTGAGCTGCTGTCCTACCGTAACGCTGTCGCCATCCACGGTAAACGTCAACATCTTGTTCTTGGAAGGGTTCTGCCTGTCAGGTTTAATGCTTTGCAGAACGATCTCCATGTCATTGTAATACCAAGAGTTTACAAGACTGGCGCGATCACCCACCTGAACGAGTCTTGCCTGCTCATTGGTCACGGTCATGGTCATATAGTAACCCTGACCCTGCGGCTGAAGCACGCAAACGTTTCTGTCCTCAAGCTTCTTACCGCTGGAAGCATTGATGGAAATGATGGTGCCGGCAATGTCAGACTTGATCTCGCTTCCGTTGTTTTCGCCTTCGAGTTCTTCCACCTTTTTCTTTTTCTCATTCACGGTCTTCTTGGCCGAATTGATGGAATCCTGAAGAGTCTGCAGACTTGATACGTCGCCGATGATGCTGATCAAGTCATTGAGTTCTCCCTGGATCTTTGCCTCTTCTGCCTCAGCTGCAGCCTTTTCTTTCTCAACAGAATACTGTGCGATCGTAAATTCGGAGATCGCTTTATTCATGTTGTTGATGACGGGGCTTATTTGTCTTGCATCCTTTGCCGCGGTTGCATTTACAACCTCTTCATCGGCCTTAGCAAGTGCAGCAGTTGCATTGGTCGTTGCGGTCTTCTTTTCCGTAAGCGTTGCGTCGGCGGCTGCAAGTCTTGTAGCCACGTCGGCTCTGGAAGCATCAATATCTTCTACCGAAGTCGGATCTGCGGCATATGCAGCCTCCAAGGCATCACTTTCTGCCTGGATCGCGTCCCTTGCGGCCTGCGCAGCCTTCTCAGCGGTCTGTGCGTCCGTCAATGCGGTCTGTGCCTGCGTCTGTGCAGTCTGAGCCGTGGTAAGTCTTGCCGCGGCGTAGGTATCCTGCTCATTCTCATAGCTGATCTGTTGTCTGCAGTCACGGATCTTTTGATCGATCTCATCATATTTCTTTTGTTGCTCTGCGACCTTATCCTGCGCAGCTTTTAATTGATTCTGCTTATCCGTGATCATCTGACGATAGCTGGCTGCGGAAAAGTTTCCCTTCGAAGTGTTGATGTCGTCGTTTGTGATGTTAGCCTTCAGGATGGCGTCATCATATGCGTTTTGTGCCATTTCCAAAGCTTTTTTCGCATCTTCGAGTTCATTCTTGGCTGCCTCAAGCTCTGCACCGTCGCCATCCGCTAAGGTCATGAGCACATCGCCCTTTTCCACCTTATCGCCGACTCTGAAATTGATGCTGGCAACTTTTCTTCCCGTCAGGGATGCCGGGATCTCGATGGTATAGGGATCACCACTCTCCACGTTCCCCTGTCCGCGGATCTTGGAGGTAATGGTGCCGCTCTGGACAAACTTTGTTGCCACCTCAGGCAACGAATGATTCATGATCGTATTGGAAAAGAAGGTTAACACCAAAAGCACGGACAAAAACACGATTGCCGCTGACTTCACCCATTCTCTTCTCTTACTGCGTTTTTCGTTCATTGTATCTCTCCTTTATGCATTTCAAACGCTTATCTTACTATGAATATTTATCCCTTTACGCCGCCTTGGTAAGTGATGCCATCTACCAAGTACTCCTCTCCGTAGAGGAAAACAAGGAGCGTCGGTACCATGTAGATCGTGGCAACTGCGAATGCAAGTCCCACCTCACCGCTGTTGATCTTACTTAGGAACACGGACAAGGGATGCTTTTCTCCGTCCGCAAGAAGGATGAGGGGCTGTTCCACCATGTTCCAGTAATCGATGAAGACCAGGATCGCGGCGGAACAGATGGCGCCTTTACACAGCGGCAAGCAGATCCTTCGATAGATCTGCCATTCACCTGCGCCGTCAATCTGCGCGGCTTCGATCATGGATTGGGGGATCCTCCTCATAAACTTTGTCAGCAGGTAAACGGCAAAGGGTGAAAAGATTCCGGGCAGCCATATGGACCAATAAGTATCAAGTATCTTAAGCTTCTCACTCACCAGGTAATTGGGTACCAAGGTAACCTGATAAGGCATCAGCATCAAGATCACGTAAGCGAAAAAGATGATCGCGCGAAGCTTTCCGGTATATCTTGCAAAGCCATAGGATGCAAGGGTCGCAACGATCAGCTGGAACAACACGATCGGTCCGACCAGCACGACGGAGTTCCAAAACTTCAGCAAATACTGCGGGCTCTTAAACAGCACCGTGATATACTGGCTAAAGGAAACAATGTCCGGAATGAACTTCAGGTTTACCTTTTCGGAAATATATACCTTACCGCCATTCGCGTTGGTTGCAAAAACGCTTCCGTAATTGCTTGCGATCTCCGCCGATCCCATAAAGGAATTGGAGATCGTAAGTACGATCGGCATGAGGAACAGGAATGCAAAGATTGCAGCCACGATTGTCGCAAGAGTCAGGCGAATGGCCTTATCGATCTTTTTACGCCTTGCCTGGCGCTTATCCATCTTGACGATCATCTCTTTGGTCAGCACTTTGCCTTTGCGCTGCCAGATGACCTCCTTAGGAGGGGCCTTCGGAACTACGGGAACGACAGGTTCCTCTTCGTCTTGCTCTGCCTTTGCAATGTCCGTGTCCGTCTTTACTTCTGAAACTTTGGGCTCCTCTTGGGCCTTCGTAGGCTCAACAGCCTTGCGGATCTCAAGTCCCTTGAAAACACCGGATTTCTCGGACAGCTCTTGTGCCTTGTGAACCTCAGGGATCTTATTCTCTTCCGGAATCTCGGGAAGCGCCATGTTTTCCTGAACTGCCGCATTTTCCGAAGCTGCTACGTTTTCCAGAACTGCTTCGCTTTCCGGAACCACTGTGTTTTCCGGAACTGCCACATTTTCCGAAGCTACTACGTTTTCCTGAACCGCTTCGCTTTCCTGAACCACTGCGTTTTCCAGAACTGCCGTGCTTTCTTCGGACTTCGGAGTTTCATTGGCTTCGAGTTCGGACTGATCTACTCGTATTTCTTTCATGATTTCAGCAACGTCATCAATCATTAGCCTTCCACGTCCTTTCCGAAGCGTTCCTCGATCAGGAATAAAAGACCTATGATCACGATCATTACAAGCGACATCATGATGGCGCCTGCTGAAAGTGCCTGGTAGTCCAGCCTCTTAAATTTGTTATTCATATAGTGCTGCAGCATATACATGCTCGGGTATGGATAATCCGTGGTCAACAGGTAGATCTCGCGGAAGATCTTAAAGGAGCTGATCAGGGACATGATTGTCACGAATAAAATGGTGGAAGAAAGATAACGGATCTTCACGTAAAAGAAGGTCTGGAACGGGTTTGCGCTTTCCAGTCTTGCCACCTCGAGCATGTCCTTCGGGATGCTGGCGAGGGCTGCCATGAAAAGGATCATGTTGTAACCCAGATTCTTCCACAGGAACAGGACAACGATCACGATGATCGAATAGTCCGATTTCATCCAGTCGATACGTTCCAAGCCAAATTTCATGATCAGGTCGTTTACGGCACCGTTGTTATGAAACAGCACCTGCCAGATCAATACGATGGATGCCACAGGCACCATCATGGGGCTTAAGAAAAAGGTCCTAAACTGGCTTCTAAACGGGATATTCAAATCCAGCACCATGGCCAGGATCAAGCTAAGCACCATGGCCAGTGGAACTGCTATCGCGGAAAATAGCGCAGTGTTCTTCACTGCGGTCAAAAATGCTTCATTGGTCGCAACGCTCTTATAGTTCTCGATGCCAACGAAAATCGGATCGATGGGGCTGTCAACCAGGGAGTAGAATATGATAACGCCAAAAGGAACCAAGAAAAAGGTCATCACTCCCAGAAAACTGGGAGCGATGAACAGGCCTGATTTGAACCAAAGCTTTAAGAATCGCTTTAGGTTTCGCTTCGGGCGCTTGACCTTTGTTTTTGGTTCTTCGGAATGTGTTTTTGCTTTTGTTAATGAGATCTTTTTGTCCAAAACAACTTCCTCGAATCTTATTTGTTTTCCTTTAAGTAGAGATTTAAGCGGCTCTGGATGACTTTTGCTGCTTCATCAACGCTCTTTGCTCCGTTGAAATATCCATCTGCTTCTTCGGTAATGATCTTAAACATCTCTTCATCATAGCCGGAACTCGGCAGCTTTGAGCCTGCAAGGAGCGTGTCCACCATGTCAACCTCTTCCTTGGTGATCGGCTTGTAGTTGTAACTCCATTCCTCACCGTTGTCACCGATCATGGTGTAACCGCCACCATAGTAATCCTCAATGATCGGATTACCGTTTACGTCCAACAGTTTCTCTCCATTCTCATCAAGTAAGTAATGAACCTCAAGTGATTTGGCTTTCTGCTTTTCATAAAGGGCCTTCAGCGTCGGGAAGCCTGCAAACATCATGCTTTCATCCTGCTCCGCGGTGATCACGCTTTCAAGGAAGGACCATGCTGCTTCTTTTTTGGTTGAAGCGGCATTGATGGCATATTGATCCTCAAGTCTCAGCATACAACCATTGCCACCGTCATAATTCGGGAATCCGATAAAGGTGACCGGTTCGTCGCCAAAATACGCCACTTCACTTTGCATGTCACGGAATCCGTAGATCCAGGTCATGTTAAGGAGAAGGCTGTTGTCTGCAAGCTGATACGGCGTAAGAGGTCTCGGTGCTTCGTAGTCAACGTCCGCAGGGAACATATTTGCAAATTGCAGGATTTCCTTGAATTCATCGTTGTCAAAGTCACAAGTACCCTTTGCAACGTCCATAAAGTGATCCAAATTCAGCATCAATACTACAACCGACAAAATCTGCTCTTTGGTTTCATACTCAATAAGATTTGAGTTCGGATAAGCTTTCTTCAGCTTGATCATGTCGGAAACGGTCCATCCCATCTTGTCGCCAACCACGGATTTTTTCCCTGCCATCGTTTCAAGGGTGAAGGTCGATGCCAGTGAAACAAGTTTGCCGTTTATGGTACCGGCTTCAAGGATTCTATCGAGGAAATCCTCCTTATGGAGTACCGTGCTCTTTGCCAAGTAAGGAGCCAGATCTTCCAAGACTCCCTTCTTTGCGAACGTCTCGCCGTCAAAGTAAGAAAGATCAATAATGTCAGGTCCTTTTCCTGCGATCAGCTCATTGGTCATGGTAGTGATCGCATCAGTGTAGCTTGTTTCACTCCAATTGTTCTCATCCATATAGGTCTTAATGGTCACGCGATACTTTTCATTTGTTTTGTTGAATTCCAAAGCTTTCTTGTTCAAAGACTGATCCTGATAAAGCGTGCCGATCGTGATGGTCTCGCGTCTTACGACATCCTCGGTCCTCATCTTGGTAAGCTCCGCAAGCTGTGAGTTCCCGTTATTCCAGTCGTAGATGAGGGCAAAAATCTTTCCGTCGTAGACATAAATATCCGTAACCATGCTTCCGTCAACGTCACAATCCATCCAATTCAGAAGCTTCGTGGATTCTTCCTTTTCGAGGGAATATTCCTGAACGGAATTACTGTCACAGCAAAGCACGTCTTTCTCGAGGCCGGGCAGGATGCATGCATTTCCGTTTGAAGTCGGGAATTTTGAATATTTCTTCCCAAATTTCTTCCCTTCAAAATCTATAAGCGACAAAACGCATTCGTTGGTTACACTGGAATAATCATTAAATGCCGCATAAATGTTTCCGTCTTTTCCGGTGCCAAGTCCTGCGATCCATGAGTTGGGGTTGTCTTCAATCTTGCCAATGTATTTGCCATTTTCGTCGAAGAGCATGAGACCCGCGTTGTAAGAATAGACACAGACCCTTCCCTTAGAATCAGCTGCCATATCTTGTCCGTAAAAGCTCTCCTGCTCTCTTGCGATCTCGGTGAAATCCATGTCATAGAGTTGGTTGCCGTTCGGATCAAGTTTGATCATATGATAATCCGACATTGCATACATCTTTTCATAATATGCGTTCCACTCATCGTCCGTCGCGCCTTCTCCGGGCTGCTTGGGACGGATCGTAGCAACATAGTAAACATTCCCTGCTTCATCTACGCAAAGGCCGTTTGCCTCATAGCCTTTCGGAAGCTTTGCGATGGTTTGTTCCTCTCCTAAGCCTTCCGAAGTCAGCGGATACTTCACGATGGAATAAGACGTGCCATAATCCGCTTCTTCAGCGTCATCGCTTCCCTGAAAAACATAATCTCCGTTCTCGTCCACGGAATAATTGTTTGAATAATCATATTTGATCGAATATGCCGCATCCTTGCCAATTGCAACGGACGACATACTCATCATGTTGGCAGGAAGGTCAATAAACCTGGCAACATAGGTGAATTCAGGCACAGGCTCATCCACGGATTTGCCAGTCTTCGCGTTGTCTGCCTTTGTCCCCTTTTTCGCATTGCTACATGCCGTCAGTGCCAGGGAAAGGATCAGGATTGCCCCTAAAACTAACCATTTTTTGCTTTTTATTTCTTTGTTGAATCTCATGTTTTCTCCTCCACGAATCACCCTTAAACTAGCCGCTTGGAATGGAAACTCCGAGGCGTCCCGAAATCTCCCTTCCGCGTTCATTATGTCAAAGTAGCATGGATTTGTCAACTTAAGAATTCCTAAAGAAAAACCGCGATTTCTTCATATTTCCGTAACATTCTTAACCTTGTTTTAAAATCTCGAGAAACCTTCTTCATATTCTTTTAAAATGACAAAAAACGAAAACTTTTTACCTGTTTAGTCAACACTCTTTAGACTTTCGGTCATGCTGATCTCCTCAAGCTTCCGATTCATCATAAGGCTGATCAAAAACGAGAAAAGAAGGGTTAAGATCACACTGTAAAGGAAGCTTATGGGAGAGATCCTTACGCCAAAGGTGACCATTTCCACCTTGATCTCGTGCATGACAAAGGCATGGAGCCATTTTCCCATAAAAAGCCCCACAAATGCCCCCAGGATCGTGAGTAAAATGTTTTCACGAAAGACGTAAAGCGCCGTCTCGCCGGAATAAAAGCCAAGCACCTTGATTGTCGCAATCTCCCTTATACGCTCCGTGATATTAATGTTCGTCAGGTTATAAAGAACAATGAACGCAAGACCTGCCGCGCAGATGATGATCACGACTACGATCAGGTCCATGCTCTTCATCATGGCGCTAAAGCGTTTCACCATTTCCTTTGTCATGGAGACGCTCGTAACGCCGCTCATCCGCATGATGCGCGGAGCGATCTCTCCCGCGCTCGTGCCCTCCGAAACCTTGATATAAGCATTTGCTGGCGCATATTTTGAAAATGCGTCCTCATATGTGGATCTGGTCAGATAGACATAGTTAAAGATATAGTTTTTGGAAATTCCCTTTACGTAAACTTGAAGCTCCCTTTGATCCTGGTCCCTAAGGACTACCTCGTCTCCCTCCTTGATCCCCAGCAGCTCCGCAACACCGTCCGTAACTACGGCTTCTCCCATCTTTGGCTTTGTTATTTCTTCGCCATCCTTCGCTTTTAACGAGACAAATTCCCGAAGCTCCTCCTGTGACAGATCATCCTCAAACGTGATGACCGTAACCCCCTTTTGCCCCTTGGAGCCCACAAGGTCAAGGGAAGTCTCCTGATAGATCATATAGCGGTCCACCCCTTTTTCCTTCAGTGCCTCCAGCTTTTGAAGGAATGCGTCATCCGCTTCGTTTTGAAGCATAACGCTTATGTCCTGCAACTGGATCTCAGAGTATTGCATGTCTGCAACCCCTGCGATGGAGTCCTTAAGGCCAAATCCCGTGAGAAGAAGCGCCGTGCATCCGCCAATGCCAAGCACCATCATGAAAAAACGCTTTTTGTAGCGAAGGACGTTTCGAACGGCGACCTTGCGCAAGAAGCTCAGGCGCTTCCAGAGAAACGGCAAGTATTCCAGGATCACGCGTTTGCCGGCCTTGGGCGCCCTTGGACGCATCAATTCGCTTGCATTCGCATGTAGTTCCTTATTACAGGAAAGATAGGTCGCACCCACGCTGCAAAGAATGGATACCACAAGAGAGATGCATGCAAGCATCGGATCAAAGACAAATGCAATGGGGCCTGCGGAGTATATGATCCCGTACACCGTCCAGATGACCCACGGGAAGAAATGCGTGCCGAAGGCATAGCCAACGATCGCACCAGTCAGTGCGGCGGATCCGGAATAAAACAGAAACTTAAACATGATCCTGCCGTCGGAATATCCAAGGGCCTTTAATACGCCGATCTGTGTTCTTTGCTCTTCCACCATGCGATTCATTGTAGTCACGCAGATCAGTGCCGCAACGAGGAAGAAAAACACGGGAAAAACATTGGCGATACCGTCCACGATGGCCGAATCACTTTCAAAGCAAACGTACCCAATGTTCGTGTCTCTGCCAAGCAGGTAGGACTTTGGAGCTTCTCCCCTGTCAAGGCGGTCCTTAAGCTTTTGGATCTCCCCCTTCGCATCGGTGGTTTTTTCTTCATATTCTGAAAGGCCGTCGGAATATTCCTGAAAGCCCTTTTCATATTCCGTCCGCGCTTCCCTTAAGGTCACTTCCGCATCATTGAGTTCTTTTTCTTTTTCCGGGATGGTGCGCTCCGCTTCCTCAATTTGTCTTTTGCCATCCTCCAGCTTTCTTTTTCCTGCCTTTAGGTCCGCTTCGCCCTGCTCCAGCTTTTTTTGATTCTCCAGCAATGCCTTCTTGCCCTCGTAAAGGGCCTCTTTGCCTTTTAGGATCGCCTCCTCGCCTTCCTTGATCCGCTTTAGGCTCTCCTCCAGTTCTTGTTTCCCTGCATTGATCTGCGCAATCTGAGCGGTGGTCTCCTGATAGCGTTTGCTCAGGTCGGCAAGCTTTTGGTCCAGCTTTTTTTGCTCGCTTTCGATGGCTTCCCGCTCTTTTTCAAATTCTTCTGCATAGAGGCCAGAAAGGCCAAGATTTTTCGCCGTCTGCTCCCTGTAGCCTAAGGATTTCGTCCTTTTTTCCAGGTCTTCCTTCGCCTGATCGATCTCCTTTTGCTCTGCGATCTCATCTTCCAAGGCAAACTGAACCTGCATTTCCCCCAACTGAAGCGTCATTTTTGCGGCCTCTGCCTGCGTCTTTCCTTCCGTCAGCTGTGCTTCCTTTTCGGCAAGAAGCTTTTCGTTTTCTTCGATCTGCTTTTTCGCCTTCTCAAGCTCCTGCCTTCCCTTTTCTAACTCCGGCTCTTTCTCTTCTATTTGCGCCTTTCCGTCCTCTAAGTCTTTCTTTGCCTGCTCAAGATCTTGCTTTGCCTGCGAAATGGCTTCTCTTCCCTCCTTCAGCTTTGCCTCTCCGTCAGTCAGTTCTTCATTCGCATCCGCAAGCTTTTTCTTCGCTGCGGCAAGCTCCGCTTTGCCTTTCGCACTTTTTTCGGTGAGAATGTCCCTCGCATCGCGGATCACTCTTGGCAGTTCCTCAAGGCGCATCTGGCCTGCTTGCACCAAAAGATCCTTCCAGCGATCCTCCCTTCCTTCTAGATAGGCATCATATTCTTCCGAATAGAGCGGGAAATTCTCCTTTAGTTTCACATAGATTTCGGTGTAATCTTTTGAAGAAAACTCTTCTCTTGGAAGGAAAAAGAAGGCATCCACGGTGCCCGTTCCCAATGCGGAAGTGCCGCGTTCAAACTGAATGTAGAGTGGTGATTTGACAAGGCCTACGATACGATATTCCGTGTGCTCAAAATCAGTGATCTCGTCACCTTCGTTTTCAGGAACGATGCGGATGGTTCTGTTCAGGGAATTCCTAAGATAATATTCATCCGCAAGGATCTCGCCCTCCGCCTCGGGCATTCTCCCCGCGACAAGGACCAACTGGTTTACGTCCATCGTGATGCTGTGAAACCGCCCAACGTTCCTTGCAGTGGAATCGCCAAACAAATAATAGGCATCGAAAGAAAGAGCTCCCTCCGCCGCCGCACAGTCTTCCTGCGCAGCCAGAAGCTCTACCTGCTCATCCGAAAACCCCAATTCTCCAAGAACGTGATAATCATAAAAAGAGGTTCTCTCAAAATATCTAGTTGTTGACTTGTAGAAGTCATCCTTTACGACCTTCAGACCCGCAAAGATTGCTACGCCAAGTGCCACAATGCCAAAGATGGCAAGGAATCTTCCAAGGCTTCCCTTGATCTCGCGGATCGCAGATCTCCAGATCATGGAATGATGCATGTTCTCGCTCTCCGCCACTTTACCATTCAATTTCACTAATGTCCGTCGGAACTGGATTCAGTTCAATCGACGTCACTGTTCCGCTCTTTACCGTGATCACGCGGTCCGCCATGGCTCGCAAGGCCGAATTGTGTGTGATCACGATCACGGTCTTTCCCATTTGCCTGCAGGTGTCCTGCAAGAGCTTTAGGATTGCTTTACCCGTCTGATAATCCAACGCACCCGTGGGTTCATCGCAAAGCAGGAGCTTGGGATTTTTCGCAAGGGCCCTTGCAATCGCAACTCGTTGCTGCTCTCCTCCGGAAAGCTGTGCCGGGAAGTTCGCCTTACGGTCAGCAAGACCGACTTCATTCAATACCATGGCCGCATCCAGAGGATCTCTGCAGATCTGCGCCGCAAGCTCCACGTTTTCCAGCGCCGTCAGGTTTTGCACGAGATTATAGAATTGGAAAACAAAACCAACCTCATGGCGTCTGTACTCCGTAAGTCGCCTTTTGTCAAACCTTGATATGTCCTGCCCGTCCAGAAGGACTCTACCTTCCGTGAGCGTGTCCATTCCTCCTAGGATGTTCAAAATGGTTGTTTTGCCCGCGCCCGAAGCGCCCACGATCACACAGAACTCCCCTTCATTCACGGTAAAATTCACGTCCCTAAGGGCTTCAATATTGACTTCACCTGTCCGATAGACCTTTCGGACGTTTTGAAAACATATAAAATCTTTTGTCATGGCTTTGCCTTTTTGATTTCATCTGTTATAATGGGTAAGGAACAAGTTTCCACTAAGAATTATATCAAAAATATCAATAAATGAAAATGCCTATTTCTTTAAGGAGCTTCTTATGGACATAATAAAACTTGCCATCATCGCAACCATTCCGTTTTCTGCTTTCCTTTTGTACCTTGCCCTTCCAAGGCCTCATGCGAAAAAAGTCACCATCGGTCGTTTCACCGTTCCCTTGATCCTTCTTCTGGCGTTCACGCTCCGCGCCGTTTTGGCCGTAAGCTATCTTGGCCATGCAGCGGACATGAGCTGTTTTTCCGCATGGTCAGAGCGCATGGCTACCCTTGGACCTGCCGAATTCTATGCGAAGGACTATTTTTCTGACTATCCTCCGCTTTACCTTTACATCATCACTCCCATTGGTTTCCTAAAGAACCTGTTCAACATCCCGCGCTACTCCGAGATCCATCTGCTTTTACTCAAGCTCCCGTCCATTCTGTCCGACATGGCAATCGGATTCTTGATCTATCGTGAGGCAAAAAAGCACTTAGGTCTTCTGTCCGCAATCTTTTTTTCCGCACTTTATCTGTTCCATCCCGCCGTGCTTCTGAACAGCTCCGTTTGGGGCCAGGTAGATTCCGTGTTTACGTTGTTTGTCGTCCTGGTCTGTGTATTTCTGGAGAGTCATAACCTCCTGGCTGCCATGGTTTTTTACGGCCTTGGCGTACTTATGAAGCCTCAGATGCTTATCTTTACGCCGCTTCTGATCATTGGCGCGCTCTTTTACATATTTCGTGGCGTTTTCTCCATCAAGGCCTATGTCAGGGCTTGTGCCTACGCACTTTTGACCATGGCAATGGTTATTTTGCTTGCCATGCCCTTCGGGCTTATAAATGTCTATGGCCAATATTTTGACACCCTTAAATCCTGCCCCTATGCTTCGGTAAATGCATATAATTTCTGGGCAGGCATGGGTCTCAACTGGCGTCCTCAGGACACCAATTTCTTTGCCTTGCCTTGCAGCACCTGGGGCTTCATTGCCATTGTCCTTGTCACGTGCTTTTCACTCATTTTAGGCTTCCGCCTAAAGGCGCTGCGCGGGAAATATGCATTCATTGGCAGCTTTCTCATCATCACCGTCTTTACGTTCAGCGTGAGAATGCATGAGAGATACCTCTACCCTGCGATCCCGCTTCTGATCTTCGGACTTATCGGGTTTTGCGAAAGGCAGCTTCGTACCGTTCCAGCCTCAAGGGAGGGGGAAACAAAGGAGTGGCTTCTTTCTCCGACGCTCCGTTATGGATATCTTGCCGTCTTTACGTTTATCACGACACTGCATTTTTATAATACTTCAGACATTCTGTTCCACTATGATCCTGCAAATTACGACTGGGAAGCCGTGAACATTAAGCTTGCAGGGATCCTTATGACAGTGGCAACGCTTGCGTTTTATCTACTGGTCTTTCGGCTCCAGACCAGCAAGGAATTGGCATTGAACGTGCAGGAGTCCTCCTTCCAACTCACAAATCCGCCTATAAAGATTGAGGAAGCGAAAACAAAGATGACAAAGCTCGACCTTGTTCTTCTCCTTGCCATCATAGTCGCCTATTCCTGCTTTGCGCTTTATGACCTTGGCGATGCTAAGGCACCCGAGAGTGTTTACTCTCCTGCCGTTTCAGAGTCCATGACCTTTGAATTTCCGGAGGGGCATGAAGCCAAATATCTTTCCTATTACATCGCCCCGGAGCACAACCAGGAATACGAGCTCTCCTGTGTGACCACTTCAGACGTGGCTGCGGAAAGAACGGTCCAGATCAAGCTTGAAACCGTATTTTGCTGGAAAAGGTTGGAGCTTCCAGGGGATTGCAAGAGTCTTACCCTTACGGCGCTGAAAAAGAATTCAAACATCATCGAGCTGATATTCCTTGATGGTCAAGGCAATCTGGTAATGCCTTTGAATGCGTCAGAATATGCCAACCTTTTTGATGAAGCCGACCTATATCCTGACACCTTCAGCTTCCGCAACAGCACCTACTTCGACGAGATCTACCATGCAAGAACCGCTTATGAGTACCTGCATGAAATGAGAAGCTATGAAAACACTCACCCGCCCTTTGGAAAGATCCTGATTTCCCTTGGCATTACCATTTTCGGAATGAATCCCTTTGGATGGAGGATCATTGGCACCCTGTTTGGCATATTCATGCTTCCCATCCTCTATTGCTTTGCCAAAAAGCTCACAGGCGATACGCCGGCCGCTGCACTGACCTGCTTTATCTTCGCCTTTGATTTCATGCATTTTGCGCAGACAAGAATAGCTACCATTGACGTGTATATTGTTTTCTTTGTCCTTTGCATGTACTATTTCCTCTACCTGTTCCTTTGCAAGGACTATGCAGCTACTCCCCTGAAAAAACTGCTGATCCCTCTCGGACTATGTGGCATCTCCATGGGCTTTGGCGTTGCTTCCAAATGGACTGGCGTTTATGCAGGCCTCGGCATGGGACTCCTGTTCCTGATCCATTTGATCCTGTCATGGAAGGCGGCATCGAAGCTCCCCAGCATGGAAAAAGTCGAAGGAAAAAGCATGGGCAAGACCATGATGCTCCTTAAGTCAGACCTTGGCAAACGAACCATTAAGATCATCGGTTTTTGCCTGATCTTCTTTGTGTTGATCCCTTGTGTGATCTATCTTCTAAGCTATATTCCCTTCCGCGACAGTGTTTCGAAGGGCCTCCTCCAAAGAGCGCTTAGAAACCAGCAGGGTATGTTTAATTATCATAGCAAGCTTGAAGCAACCCATTATTTTTCATCACCCTTTTATGAATGGCCCTTCATTCGAAAGCCCATTTGGTATTATTCCCGCGTGATCGATTCCACCATGCGCGAGACCATCAATTCCTTTGGAAATCCTTTTGTTTGGTGGGCAGGACTCCCTGCAGCGTGCTACATGGTTTATCTTTTCCTCTGCAAGAAGGACAAACGCGCAGGCTTCCTTCTCATCGGTTTTGCAAGCCAATACCTACCTTGGGTTTTAGTGACCAGACTCACCTTTATCTACCACTACTTCCCAAGCGTCGTTTTCCTGGTGCTCATGATTGGTTACTCCTTCCGCAACATCAAGGAGAAAACCTCCAAAAAGACCTACCTGACCCTAACCATCGCCTACGCCGCCCTGGTCTTCGCCCTCTTCATCATGTTCTACCCCATCCTCTCCGGCCAACCCGTAGACGTGAATTATGTCACTAAGTACCTAAAATGGTTTAAGACATGGGTACTAGTCGCAAAATAAGCTCTTTAACCCTTATCATATATGGCCCACAGAGTATGTATACTTAACAACTCTTTGTAAATAATCACTCTTAATGTATACGTACCTCGAGGGGATGTCCGACATGTCCCTTCTGAGGTACGTATTTTACGTCGGTGCTTAGGCAGCGTATCAAATGTTGCTGCCCTTGCAACATTTGAGATGCCTTAGCATCCGTTACGTAAAATCACGTAGCGCGAGCGGGCCGCAGAAGGGACATGCGGACCAAGCCCCGAGTTTGCTACATGCCACATTTTCTAAAGACACCTCCGCAACCGCTACGTAAAATCACATAGCGCGAGCGTGCCGCAGAAGGGGCATTCGGACCAAGCCCCGAGTTCTTCTGTTATCTAAAATAGCAACAAAAAACCCCATGAGCCAAAACTCATGGGGTTTCATTATGCAATCAATATTCTGCGTTGCGCTAAGCCGAATTTACTTCAACTGTGCTGCAACCTCTGCTGCAAAGTCCTCGCTCTTCTTCTCAAGGCCTTCACCGGTCTCGAAACGAACGAACTTCGCGATCTTCAGATCAGCGGATACGCTCTTAAGATAAGCTGCAACGTTCTGCTTGCCATCCTCAGCCTTAACGTAAACCTGATCCATCAGGCAGATCTCCTTCACGTGCTTGGAGATACGACCCTCAACAAGACCAGCGAAAATCTTGTCTGCAACAAATGCATCCTTCTGAGCAAGTGCGTTCTGTGCAAGAGTAGCGGCAGCTTCCTTGGAAAGGAAGTTGAACAGGAAGTTCATGTTGCTCTTCTTCTCTTCGTAGATCGCAATATCCTCATCACTCCAAAGCTTCTCGGAAACAGCCTTGTCGATGAGCTTCTGAAGCATGGGCTTCGGAAGAGATGCGGGGTCATTGAGTGCGCTGTCGATGGTGATCTCACGAAGCTTAGCCATCTCTGCGTCAGAGATATCGCTTCTGCTTACGTACTGAGGATTCATTGCAGCGATCTGCATTGCGATGTTCACAAGCGCTTCCTTCACTGCATCATTTACGTTTGCGGTCTCAGCCTCAACAACTACGGAAATTCTTCCGCCGCCGTGAACGTAAGTCACAACGCAACCATTCTTAGCTTCTACCTTCTCGAAACGACGGATGCTCAGCTTCTCGCCGATCACTGCGATCATCTCAACAAGTACTTCGCTAACGGTCTTGGATGCATCCTCAAGCCAAGGCTCTGCGAGGAATTCATCAATATTCTTTGCATTCGTCTTAACAGCCTGCTTAGCAACCTGCTCAACATATGCCTGGAACTTCTCGTTCTTTGCAACAAAGTCGGTCTCGGAGTTAACTTCTACAACGGCTGCAACCTTGTCACCGTCGGTAGCCACGCGGGTGATACCCTCTGCAGCAATACGGCTTGCCTTCTTCTCAGCCTTTGCAGCGCCGCTCTTTCTCAGTTCTTCAACGGCTGCATCAAAATCTCCGTTCGTCTTGGTAAGTGCCTTCTTACAATCCATCATACCTGCGCCAGTAGCCTCACGCAGCTCTTTCACCATGGATGCGGTAATCTCTGCCATGTTTATCTCCACCTTTCGTTAGATTCAATCTTTAATCCTTGTTACGGCTTACTGCTCGTCGCTTTGTGCGATCTCTTCGATGTCAGTAGCTTCCGCTGCGGGAGCTTCCTCACCGGCATATACTGCTTCGCCCTGGTTTGCCTCGATGACTGCGTCAGCCATCTTGGAAACGATCAGCTTTACGGCTCTGATGGCGTCATCGTTGCCGGGGATGATGTAATCAAGTTCTTCAGGATCGCAGTTGGTGTCGCCGATACCGATCAGGGTAATGCCAAGTGCATGTGCTTCCTGAACGCAGATCTTCTCCTTCTTGGGATCTACTACGAAGATCGCATCAGGGATTCTGGTCATGTTCTTGATACCGCCAAGGTTCTTCTCAAGCTTCTCCCACTCCTTCTTGAGCTGGATAACTTCCTTCTTGGGTAGTACGTCAAAGGTGCCGTCCTCGGACATGGTCTCGATCTTGTGAAGTCTCTCGATACGGGACTGGATGGTCTTGAAGTTGGTCAGCATGCCGCCGAGCCATCTCTCGTTTACGTAGTACATACCGCAACGCTCTGCCTCAGTCTTTACTGCGTCCTGAGCCTGCTTCTTGGTACCAACGAAAAGAATGGTGCCGCCCTGTGCAGCGATCTCGGAGATTGCCTTGTAAGCCTCGTCAACCTTGCCAACGGACTTCTGAAGGTCGATGATGTGGATCCCGTTTCTCTCGGTGAAGATGTAAGGAGCCATCTTAGGGTTCCATCTTCTGGTCTGATGTCCAAAATGAACACCTGCTTCAAGTAACTGCTTCATTGAAATAACGCTCATGTTTTTTCCCTCCATTTGGTTTTTCTTCCGCATGCTTTTCCTACGGACCCGCGTTACAAGGCTTCGTAAGCTCTGCAGGCTACGTTCCATTGGAACGCACCACCTGCAAATAAAGCTGCGTGTCTATTTGCAACGCCACGATTATACCATAAGAAAACCCCTTCTGCAAGGGGTTTTCGAAGTTTTTTCAAATTTTTCGATTATTGTAAAAGTACTGCGAAAGACATCAGTGCCGTGGCGATCACAAGTCCCGTCGCCAATCCTCGCAGATAGTATTTAAGCTTCATTCTCTTGTCGATTTTCATCCGCGTTTTATTCCTTTTCCATTGCCTTTACGATTCTTTTGCTTCGGGCTTCTTTGCATCTTCCGCCTCTTCTGGCTTTGAAGTTGCCATGGGCGCGATCTTCAGGTTGTTTTCACCCACGGAAATCTCGATGGGTCGCATGTTCTGCACCTTTTCAACGCTCTCCTTCATTGACTGCGCTGCCTTTCCGGCCGCGTGAACGGTCTGATCAAGGCTTTCGCGCTCCTGCTTGACTGCCTGGTGAAGACTAACGGCGTCTTCCTCTTCTTTACGAATCTGCGTGAGCACCTCTTGCGAGCGTTCAGAGATCTGGTCGATCTTTTCGCCAACGGCTTCGTCAAGGTTCATGGACGCATTTGTGAACGCTTCGTCAGCATATTCTTCCGCCATGGCCTTCAGCGGCTCCTTGAGCAGCTCTTTCTCATGCTCTACCATTTCATGCACTTCTTGCTTTGCCAGCTCTTGATCAATGCCGCTTTCGTCCGGCTTTTTGTCCGGGATGAGAAAGCTGATCACAAAAAGGATTGCGCTGATCACAAGCAGCGTTACGTTCAAAACTATGATCGTCGTCATATGCCATTACTCCCAATGATACTGTTAAACTTTGAAAAGGATCCCCATGTAATCGCCCATCTGCTCGCGCATCTTCTGTAGAGCACGTGTGTGGAGCTGTGACACTCTCGAAACGGAGACCTCAAGGACGTTACTGATCTCCTTGAGCGTCAGCTCTTCGAAATAATATAACGTGATAACCTTTTGTTCCTTATCCGTAAGGAGCTCCATCGCCTTACTCAAAGCCTGGGCCAGCTCCTTCTTTTCATAACTTTCTTCAGGGCCGTCAATACGCGAAGCCGTGCTCTGCATCGTATCCTGACTGACGTCACTGCCCTGCTCCATGTACTCGTTGAGGGAGATCAGACCCGAAACCTTCATCTGGTTCTGAATGTCAAGATACTCCTCAAGGCTGATCCCCATGGCCTGCGCCACCTCATCGTCCGTAGGCGTGCGACCTTTTGCCTGCTCCAGTGCCTTGACGACCATGTTCACCTTCTTTTGTCTCTGGCGAATGGTCCTCGGGATCCAGTCAAGCTTACGCACGTGGTCTAGGATGGCACCGCGGATACGCAGGCTCGCGTAAGTCTCAAACTTCACGTCGCCTTGATAATCAAATTTATCAATGGCGTCGATCAGGCCAAAGATTCCATAACTCACTAAGTCATCATATTCCACGTTGTATCCAAGATACATGGAAAGCCTTCCTGCAACAAGCTTTACGAGCTGAGCATACTCAATGATGATCTGCTCGCGAAGGCGCGGAGACTTGGTACGATCATATTCATCTAGTAGTTGTTTTCTTTCTGCTTCATTCATAAAACATACCTTCGTTCCCTAACCTAAAGCATCAAATCGTCTGTACTTCCTTACCAACGGCCTTGATCACGTATTCTCCGGTCTGTGGATAGAATATCACGGTGCGGCCGTGGTTTTCACCGGTCGATTCCGCAAGGATCGGAATCTTTAAATCTGCAAGTATTTTTCTGCATGCTTCAACGTTTCTGTCACCGATCTGCGCCCAGTCGCTTCCGCCTGATATGGCAAACATGGTCGCACCGCCGGCAAGCTTTGCAGTCAGCCTGCTTCTCCTTGCGCCCTTGCTTTCCATCTGATCGATCAGTTCCGCTATTCCCGTATCTGCAAACTTTGCGGGGTTTGTGGTCGCCGTTCGGATTGCCTTGGAATCAGGTAACATCACGTGTACCATTCCTCCGACCTTGGTCACGGGGTCACGAAGCGCTACGGCAACGCAAGAGCCCAGTCCCATGGTGGTCAGGCCATCCGGCGACAGCGCGACTTTTAGGTCCGCCATCCCCACTTTGATGATCTCACTCATTGGCATATTCCCCAAATCTGTCTAATCTTTGATAACAAACTGTCTTAAAACTCTTCCTCCGTGAAACCGTCCGTCGGCAGCCCTAAGGCACCGATGATCTTTAAGTAAGATCCCACGTCAGGGATGAGGATGAAATATCCGTCAATGCGAAGCTCATCAAAGAATTGCGTTTGAATGAGCAATAGCTTGTCGCCAAGCATCCCGAATTCAATGGCGGGAACGGAAAGGATTGCGCCTGCCATGTCGACCGCCATCTGCGGCGGCGTAGAAACGATCTTCATGTTTGTAAAGGTTGCAAGTGCATTGAGATAAGCACCCGTGATGATGTTTCCGACTTCCGAGAGGGCCGAGGCCTCCATCTCCGAGAACTCCTCGTCACCATCGCCAAGTCCGCACATGATCTTGTCGATCAAGCGTTTTGCGCTATTTTTCTCGATCATGAACATCATCTTTCCTGAAACGTCGCCGGCAACGCCGAACAAAACGCAGGCCATGATCTGTTCCTCGCCTCCCATGATGCTTCCGACCTCATCGAAATCAAGGAGGTTCACAACGGGAACACGCATGTCCACCTTACATTGAAGCATCTGGGACAGCGCCGTCATGGCGTTTCCTGCTCCAATGTTCCCTATTTCCTTTAGGAGATCACAATATACGTCCGTGATCTTTTGCAAATTGACCATGCCCATGTTTCTTCTCCTTAGGGCTCTTTTTTGGATCAGAGTCCTCAGTTTATGTCTTCCAGCGATATCACTCCCATGTCCAGAAGTGAGATCAGGTCACCGTTTTCACGCTTTCCAACGCCGGATACATATGCCTTTCCGTCCTGTCTTACGTCAAGGGTACTGTCCACCTGCGCATCTTCCAAGGTCACAACTTCCCTGACTTCATCCACGATCACGCCAAGATTCCCTTCCTGCTCTGTCTTCACCACGATGATCCTTGTTTTCTTTTCATAAACGTCCTTCTCAAGGCCCATCTTTACGCGAAGGCTCATCACGGGAAGCACCTCTCCCCGCAGGTTGATGATGCCTACAAGGTGTTTCGGCATCTTTGGGATACGCGTGATCTTTTGCATTCTGACGATGTTATCGACGTTTCGGATGTCAATGCCATACTGCTCATTCATTAGGCGGATGACGATAAACTGACGATTCTCAGAAGCTTTTTTCTGTTCTGTCACTTCATTCATGTCTTCGTCCTCCCTCCTAAACACACGCATTGGCATCAAGGATCAGCGCAACCTCGCCATCACCAAGAATGGTAGCGCCACTGACGTACTTGCACTGCTTGATATACTTTCCAAGCGGCTTGATCACGATCTCAAGCTGACCAAGGAGCTCATCGATCACCAGTGCGGCGCTGCGATCTCCCTTTTTAACGACAACCGCCGTCATTTCCTCGGCGGGAACCTTATCGCCCACTACCTCCAGTACGTCAAAGAGACGGACCAGCGGAATGACGTCTCCGCGCAGGTTGATGACTTCTCTGTTCTGTATGGTTTTTATATCCCCTCGATGAATGCTTTCAATGCTAAGGATGGATGCCAACGGGATCGCATATTTTTCGTTCCCGACGCGCACCATGAGGGCCTTGATGATCGCAAGCGTCATGGGCAGGCGGATTGTCCAAGTGCTGCCCTCGCCAAGCGTGCTATGCACTTCCACTTCACCACTCAGGGATTCTATCTTTGACTTTACCACGTCGAGACCGACGCCTCTTCCCGAAACGTCCGTAACCTTCTTTGCCGTGGAAAAACTTGGAAGGAACAACAGGTCTATGAGTTCCTTGTCCGTCATGGTCTCTGCCGCTTCCGCAGTGATCACGCCGCGTTCCAAAGCCTTCTTCTTTATGGCTTCTACGTCAATTCCGTTACCGTCGTCCCGAACCTCGATCACGACGTTATTCCCGACCTGACGTGCATCCAGAAAGATGGAGCCCACGGGATTTTTTCCTCGACTGATACGTACGCTTTCTTCCTCAAGTCCGTGATCGGCTGAGTTCCGAAGAAGATGCATCAGTGGATCACCAAGCTCGTCTACCACGGTGCGATCCAGCTCCGTGTCTTCACCAGTCATATATAATTCCATCTTCTTGTCAAGCTTCTTCGATATGTCCCTGATCATCCGAGGGAATTTGTTCGTCACGTTCTCGATCGGAACCATGCGAGCCTTCATGACCGATTCATGAAGGTTTGAAGTAACCCTTTCCAGATACTCCACGTTATCCTTCAGGCCCTTTTGCGCATGAAGGCTTTCTTGCGTTGCCGACACAATGGAGTTCTTTGCGATGATCAGCTCGCTGACAAGGTTCATCAACTCATCCAGCTTTTCAATGTCGACTCGAATGGTCTTTCCGCCTGCATGCTTTCCTGCGGGAGGCGCTTTCTTCTCTGTTTGTGATCCTTCTGCCGTAGCTGCCGTGCCCTCTTCCGTCTGATCTTCTTCTTTTTCTTCTGCCTTATCTTGCGGCGCTTTCGAAGGCTGTTCTTCTTTCTTTTCCGCGGCGGTCTGCTCACTTTCCTTCTGCTTGGGCTCCTGATCTGCATCCGCTTTTCCAGGGAATACGCCAGCCTTATCCAGATCCAGGATACCGCCGGTTACGTTCTCGATCTCCGAAACGTTTCCGGCCGCCTTGATCACTTCCTCCAAAGATGCGGAAGAGATCACGACCAAAGTGAAATCCCAGTCAAATTTCTCATCTTCTATGTCCGCCATGCTCGGGTTCGAGGCAATGATCTCACCCTTTTCGCCGACAGTGCGGACCACCAGGAATGCCCGAGCTGCCTTGAGCAGGCATTTTTCCTGGATCTTTACGTTAATGCCATAGCACTCTTCGCCATCTGCCCTGGCTTCCTTAATGGCATTTTTCAAAGTATCATTCAAAGCAACCTGTTCCCACTTCTCGGCAGGCTGTGACGGCACTTCGTCTGTCTTCTTGTCTTTTTCTTTGGGTGTCGAAGCCTTCTTATCTTGGGACGCCGGCGCCTCTTTTTTCAGACATTCATTTAGGGCTCGGATCAATTCTTCATTGTCATTGGTTCCTTCATCCGAAGTTTCCTGAATGTTCTTAGTATATTCTTCCAAAGCATCCAGGCAGGAGAACAGAACGTCGATGATTTTCGGTTGAACCTTAAGATTCCCGCTCCGAACTTCAGAAAACACGTTTTCCATGTCATGGGTCAACGTCTGCATCCTCTGAAAGCCCATGGTCCCCGCCATGCCCTTTAAGGTATGCGCCGCGCGGAAAATCTCATTGATGGTGCCCTCATCCTCCGGCTCCTCTTCAAGGTGCATGATCTGATCGTTCAGATTCTGTAAATGTTCTTTTGTCTCGTCCAAAAACATGTCTAGATATTGACTAACGTCCATGTACGTCCTCCGCCTTTTTCAGATCTGCCTTAAATCCTTAAAACTACTTATCCGTAACCCCAACGCGTTCAATGATCGCTTTTGCAATGGACTTCAGTGGCAGCGACTTGTCAGACAACCCCGCCTGCGCAACGCTTTTCGGCATGCCGTAAACAACACTGCTTTCTTGGTCCTGGGTGATCACGTAAGCCTCTTTTTCTTTCTTTAGGTTCCTGATCCCTTCCGTGCCGTCAGAGCCCATGCCCGTCAGCACGATGCAGGTCAGTTCTGCGTCCCCTGCATTGATCAGGGATTCAAACAGGTAATTTGCGCTGGGACGAACGCCCGCGCGGATCGGTTCGTCGGAATATCTGATCACAAAGCTTCCTCGCGGCCCACGCTTTAAGTTCATGTGCCTTCCGCTCATTGCCACGTAGGCGACGCCCTTTTCAAGCACTTCGCCTTCCTGTGCCTCCCGTACTTCGATCTTGCTCACGCCGTTTAATCTCTCGGCGAAAGAAGAAGTAAAGCCCTTTGGCATATGCTGCACCATCAGGATCGGCGCATCGAGTTCCTTGGGCAGTTGCGGGATTATGCTAAGCAGTGAGCTTGGCCCGCCCGTGGAACTTGCAATGGCAACAATCTTGTCGATCTTATCAGAACAAGGCTTTGGCCTTGGCGGTAAGCTTTTCTTGTCAACCTTTTCCGGTATGGGTGCCGGCGGCTTGTCATAGCTTGGAAGCTTACCTTCGGAGACCGCATATAATATGCCGAGAAAGCTTTGCGTAAAGTCTGCGCCGCGACATTCAAACGTGGAACCTGGCTTTTGAATGAAATCCAAAGCACCAAGATTCAATGCGTCCATGGTCACTTCAGCGCCTTCCGCGCAGTCCGTGCTCGCGATCATTACTCTCGCGGCGATCCTGTACTTTCGTAGTTCCGTAAGAAGTTCTATGCCATTCATCCTTGGCATGTTCAAGTCAAGAACGACTGCATCGAAGCTCTCTCGGGACAACAGGTCGAAGGCTTCCACGCCGTCTGCCGCCTTGGCAGTCACCTGAAATCTCTTATCGCTGCTGATGATGTCGCCCAGCATTCTTCTCATGAGGGGCGAATCATCCACGACGAGTATTCTCTTCTTGTCTTGCATAAATTACTCCAACACTTTACGGACAGCCTCGATCACTCGGTCTGCCTGAAACGGTTTCACAATAAAATCCCTTGCGCCGGCCTGGATGGATTCAATGACCATCGCCTGCTGACCCATGGCGGAACACATAACGACCTTAGCGTCACCGTTTTCCTTACGGATCTCCTTTAAGGCCTGAATGCCGTCCATTTCCGGCATGGTGATGTCCATCAACACCAGATCCGGGTTCGTCTCCTTGTACTTTTCGATCGCCCGGACGCCGTTTTCCGCCTCCCCTGCAACGACAAAGCCATTTTTCGTGAGAATGTCACGGATCATCATTCTCATAAAAGCTGCGTCATCGCAGATCAAAACACTTTTTGCCATTCCCTTCTCCTCCGCACCCTCTTTGCATTCCTGCCAAAAAGAGGGCCAATACATATCTGTTTTTCTTATATGGCCATATTATGACCACTTTATTATATTATAATAAATCCAGTGGAAAACACAACCTTTTTTACGAAATCAACACAAATACGCATAAAAAAAGCCCTGCCAAAATCGGCAAGGCTTTTACTATGCTTATCTTCTTTTATTCTTTCGCTTGAGCTCTTCGATCTCCTCGAAAACCACGTCGTTGAGCACCTTGATGTAGGTTCCCTTCATTCCGGAAGATCTGGACTCGATGACGCCTGCACTTTCGAATTTCCGAAGCGCATTCACGATCACGGAACGCGTGATGCCGACTCTGTCAGCGATCTTGGAGGCAACCAAAATGCCCTCCATGCCGTTCAGTTCATCAAAGATATGCGTGATGGCTTCCATCTCGGAGAAACTAAGCGTACCGATCGCGGACTTCACGACTGCGACCTTTCTGCTTTCCTCAGAGCTTTCCTCATTCACCGCACGGAGCATCTCAAGGCCCACAACGGTCGTGCCATATTCGCACAGAATGATGTCGTCGATGTCATATTGCGCGTCGCATTTGTAGATAAAGAGCGTTCCAAGACGCTCACCTGCGATCTCGATCGGCGCAATGATGGCCTGATACCTGCGAACGTCGATCTTTTCGAAACCAAGCGTCTCAAGGTTCACGTTCTCCTTCGTGGAAAGTACGCCAAGAAAACGCTCATTGAGCATAGGATCAATGAACTCTCCGACGCTGTTCCCAAGAAGCTCCATGATGGTCTCCGTGCCATCTGACTCGCCGATCCCAAGGAGCTTGCCCTTCTTACTGATCACAAGCACGTTGGAATACAGGATGTCCTTCATCACGCTGCAGATATCATTAAAAACAACTTTGCTGGAGTTGTTATTGTGTAACAATTTTCCGATTTTTCTGGTTTTATCCAGAAGTTGCACGCTACTCATCTGCCATCCTCCGTTTTTCTATCAAAGAATACCTTTCCCGTCATGATCCCCCAATCATTCGGTCAAAAAACAAAACGTAAAAAAGGGAGCTTTTTCAAGCTCCCCTCTAGTTTAACACAAACAATTTCAGATTTCAATGACTATTTCGCGAAATTATCGCTTATTTTCGGTATATTTTTGAATTTTCAGAATTTATTTTTCAGCCGTCGGCTTCTGCCAAACCATGTAGTCACATTCCGGATTGCCGATGCAACCATAATATCTTCTGCCCTTTTGCGTACGCTTGATCACAATGTCCTTACCACATTTTGGACACGGCATTCCGATCTTTTCGTAGTACGGCTTTGCGTTCTGGCACTCAGGGAAACCAGGACATGCAAGGAATCTGCCCCTTCTGCCATATTTGATCACCATGCGGCGTCCGCACTTCTCGCAGACCTCGTCCGACTCTTCGTCAGCAACCTTGACCTCGCTCAGGTCCTTTTCTGCCTGCTGTACGGCCTTCTCGAGATCAGGATAGAAGTTTTCAATGATGGTCTTCCACTTAACGGTCCCCTCTTCCACGCCATCGAGGAGCGCTTCCAGATTTGCCGTGAAGTTAATGTCCACGATTGTCGGGAATGCTTCCACCATCATCCGGTTGACCACTTCACCGAGTTCCGTCACGATGAGATTCTTGCCATCCTTTGCAACGTAATGCCTGCCAAGAATGGTTCCGATGGTCGGTGCATAGGTACTGGGACGCCCAATGCCTTGTTCCTCCAAGGTCTTTACCAAAGAAGCTTCGGTAAAGTGTGCGGGCGGCTGCGTAAAGTGCTGCTCAGGTCTAACCTCAGCGCACTCCAGGGTCTGACCCTTTTCCAGCGTTCCGGTAAAGCTAGACTTTTCGTCCTCATCCTCTTTTTGCACGTAAACACGCGTAAAACCGTCAAACGTAGGTCTTGAGGATGCCATGGTGAAAATGCTCTTTCCGGCCGCGATCTTTACGGAAGTTGTCTCATATTTCGCCGCTGACATCTGGCTTGCGGTGAAGCGCTGCCAGATCAGCTGATACAGGCGGAACAAATCTCTGGGAAGCTGATCCTTGATCGCAATGGGCAACAGCGTAATGTCCGTAGGGCGGATAGCTTCGTGCGCATCCTGGATCCTCTTGGTCTTCTTCTGATCCGCATTGGAGGGATCCACATATTCTTTTCCGTAGTTGCTTTCAATGTATGCGGCAGCGGTATTTGCGGCCTCCTCGGACACGCGAACGGAATCCGTACGAAGGTAAGTGATCAGACCAATGGTACCCTCGCCCTTGATCTCAACGCCTTCATAAAGCTGCTGCGCCAGATTCATGGTCTTGCTGGTAGAGAAATTCAGTACCTTGCTGGCCTCCTGCTGAAGCGTTGAAGTCGTGAACGGAAGCGGCGCCTTCTTTGTGCGCTCGCCCTTTTTCACTTCCTTAACGACATAGGAAGCACCCTTTAAGCCCTTCAGAACCTTATCAACGTCCTCCTTACAGGTAAGTTCCTGCTTGGAGGATCCATTTCCATAATACTTCGCCACGGCATTCTTCTTAACGCCGGGAATTTTCAGGTCTGCCTCAATGCTCCAGTACTCTTCCGGCTTAAATGCCTCAATCTCGGCCTCGCGATCGCATATGATGCGGAGCGCAACGGACTGTACGCGTCCAGCGGAAAGTCCTCTTTTGATCTTTGCCCAAAGGAGCGGTGAGATCCGATAACCAACCATACGGTCAAGCATACGTCTTGCCTGCTGAGCATCGACAAGATTCATGTCGATCTCACGTGCGTGCTTCAAGCTCTCCTTGACTACGTTCTTCGTGATCTCATTAAAGGTAATGCGGTAAACCTTTTTGTCATCTAGCTTTAATGCATGCATTAAATGCCAGGAAATTGCTTCTCCTTCACGGTCAGGGTCAGTTGCAAGATAGATCTTGTCAGCCTTCTTCACTTCCTTACGAAGGTTTGCAAGAATGTCGCCCTTTCCGCGGATCGTAATATATTTAGGCTCATAGTCGTCCTCGGGAGAAAAGCCAAGCTGGCTCTTGGGAAGGTCTCTGACATGCCCATTGCTCGCCACGACCTCAAAGTTACTTCCGAGGAACTTCTTAATGGTCTTTATCTTGGAGGGAGACTCCACGATCACAAGATTTTTTGCCATGATTTTCATCCCCTTTTTTGATGATGCGAAATAAAATTTGTTCTCTGCGTCAATCGTGAAACACTATACACTAAAAAATTTGAGGGCGCAAGACCTTTTTTAAATTTCATGAAAAACGCACAAAACCGTTTTGGTCGGCGATGCCAACCTCGGCCTTGTGCGTAAAACTTCTAAATATACAAGGAATTACCGTGAAAAATTTCATTTACAAAATGACGATGCTGGCGCAGGAAATGTCCTCTGCCAACTTGTAAAGACGACCGCTGCGGATCCCAACCACGTTGGGACGAAGCATGAAGCCCGGATTGTTTTTTACGACCTTTGCCTGCTCTCCGTTACTTAGGGAAACAATACTGTCCACCGGGTAAAGGATCACACTTGCAAGGAAGCTTTGCATGACAAAAATGTCAAGCTCCGAAGTCAGGCCCATGATGATCTCGATCGCATCCCGCTTCGAAAAACTTTGTTTATACGGTCGCTTCGTCACCAGGGAATCGAAAATGTCCGCAATGGAGATGATCTTCGCATAAAGATGGATCTCGTCGCCCGTAAGTCCATTCGGATATCCGCCTCCGGACAGTTTTTCGTGATGCTGTAGAACGCCCATTAGGATCGCGTCATTGAAGGTGTTTTTCTCCTTGAGCATTTCATAGCCAAAACGTGCATGCTGCTTCATCTGTTCAAACTCTTCATTTGTAAGATGGGAAGGCTTATTAAGGATATCCCGCGGGATCCGAAGCTTACCGATGTCATGTAACAGCCCGGCAATCCCGACGTCGCGCACTTCCTTGTCATTCAAGCCATAGTTCTTCGCGATCACCATAGACATCGTTGCCACGTCGACGCAATGTTTGAAGGTGTACTCATCACTGATCCGAAGCGTTCCTACGTCTGCAACAATGTCACCGTTGTTTTCGATCGCCTTCATTAGTTCGGCAGCCACGTTTTCCGTCGTGTCCATAAAATCCACGTCAGACGAATTGCTAAACAGGTACTGGATCCCTCTTGCCACGCGATTTTTTACGTTCTCAGAGACGCTGATGCGGGAAAAATCCGCTTCGCGGACCTTTTCGATGGTTGCCTGTACCTTCTTGCTGATGACAGGTTCCTTGACCAGCTTAGAACCCTTCTCCGCCCCAGGTAACGGCGCAGGTTCATTCGAGATCAAGCCTTCGATCTGAACGTCGTCCAAAGGAGAAACATATTCAGTTTTTACCAGAATTTCGTCTCCCAAACTCTCATCCTCAAAACAAAAGCAAATAAAAAAACCTGTTTTTCCGTATAATATTCCTTATTATGATTATACGGAAAAGCCAGGCTTTTTTCAATATTTACGTCATTTTTGTTGGAATTTGGGAATGACTCTCAGCTTATGGATATTGAGCGCATGCATCCTGTCAATCTTCTTTCTGATCTCCTCATCCTCGCAGATACCTTCGCGGATGTAACGGTCCAAAGTTGCATAAGTAAAGCCGATCTTATCCTCATCACTTTGCCCGCAAAGACCGTCGGACGGCGTCTTGTGCACCAGCTCCTTCGGAAGCTCCTCATAGGTGTCACCGATGGCCTTCACCTCTTGCACCGTCAGGTCTGAAATCGGTGAAAAATCACCTGCGGCGTCGCCATATTTCGTGCTATAACCGATCCAGTCCTCAGATAAGTTACAGGTGTTCGCAACGCGACCGCCATTCGGCATGCTAGCCGCCACTGCATAAAGTGTCGCCATCCTGATCCTGGGCGGCGTATTGATCTGCGCATCTCTCGAAGGTACCATCGCCTTCGCCACCTCAGAAAGCACGGCGTCAACGCCCGTTCCCACGGAAATTGTGCAATGCGGGATCCCCAAGGATTCCACAACCCTAATGGAATCGTCAATGTCCGGCTGAACGCCCTGCGGCATCATAACACCCATCACACGATCCTTACCAAGCGCCTCCTTAAGAAGCGCAGCCGTCACACTCGAATCCTTACCTCCCGAGATTCCGATCACCGCCGTGGCCTTCGGACCATTCTCCTCAAACCACTCCCGAATCCACTCCACAATCTCCTTCCGTACCCTTACAGCATCAAACTCCTTCATCATTTTTCTCCTTCCACCTATATGTTTATTATGTGCGAGAAAAACCCTATTCAACAAATACTCTTTTACTTCATCCAATATTGCATCGCTCGTTCAACCTTGCAGCCAATTCAAAACTTGCATCGCTGCATGTGCCTCGAGGGGATGTCCGACATATCCCTTCTGAGGTACGTATTTTACGTCGGTGCTTAGGCAGCGTATCAAATGTTGCTGATCTTGCAACATTTGAGATGCCTTAGCAACCGCTACGTAAAATCACGTAGTGCGAACGGGCCGCAGAAGGGATATGCGGACCAAGCCCCGAGTCAGCGGCTGACCAAGCCCCGAGTTCCGCGAGCATTCCGCCAGATCCCTTAGCATCCGTTACGTAAAATCACGTAGCGCGAGCGGGCCGCAGAAGGGATATGCGGACCAAGCCCCGAGTCAGCGGCTGACCAAGCCCCGAGTCAGCGGCTGACCAAGCCCCGAGTTCCGCGAGCATTCCGCCAGATCCCTTAGCATCCGTTACGTAAAATCACGTGGCGCGAGCGGGCCGCCTACTTATCGTTCTCCATCCTCCACTTAATGGACCTCTGCAGATACTTCACGTACGCCTCGTTCTTGCACATTCCCTTACCAGGCGTATCGGAGATCTTCGCCACGTCCATTCCGTTGCAGGCCGTGGTCTTCATAACAATGTTCAAAGGCTCCACCTTCGTGTCATTTGCGATGTAAGTACCAATACCGAATGCCACCTTTGCTCTCCCGTTAAAGTGACGATAAATCTTATCCGCCTTTTCGAAATCCAGGCTGTCGCTAAATAGCAAGGTCTTCGTCTTCGGATCGATCTTCATGCTCTCATAATGCGCGATCATCTTCTCGCCCCATTCGATGGGATCGCCGGAGTCATGACGAACGCCGCTGAACAAAGTGCAATAGGTCTTGTCAAAGTCGCGAAGGAAGCAATCCGTCGTGATCGCATCCGTCAGGGCGGTTCCGTTTAATACGCCGTACTCATCCACCCATGCGCGAAGTGCGTAATAGTTGGAATATGCAGGATTGTGTCTGTGATCGCCCTGGCCGGTGCACATGATCCACTCATGCGCCATCGTTCCCACGGGAAGCAAATGATATTTCTTCGCCAAATACACGTTACTGGTTCCGACAAACTTGGATGCGCTGTGCATCGTGTCATTCAGGTGAGACAGCTTTTCCACTGCCATCTCCTGCGCCTCTGCGGAAAGTCTTCTGCGCATTCCGAACTCAGAAAAGCTTCCAATGTAATACTTATTGGATTTCAGCCACCCGAACTTCTCCTCCAGCTTTTCCTTAAAGCTCTCCAGCAGCTCGTCATAATCATAGCGCATTCTGAAATATACTTCGTTGACGATCGCCAGCGTCGGGATCTCATACATGGAAGTGTTCAGCCAAGTGCCCTCAGTCTCGATGGTAAGTCCTCTGTCGCCTTCGGTCGTGATCGTAAATTCCTCAAAGCGAGGCTGCCACAGGCGAAGATAATCCACGTAAGAACGCTTGAACCACTCGATGCTCTTTAAGTAAGTAAGCTCTTCCTCGGTAAAGCGCAGTTCGCAGTACGCCTTGATCTGCTCCTTGATCTCTTCCACCATCTCTTCCGTGAACTTCACGTCCTCATTACGGCACTTAAAGCTCCAGGTGGTCTCATAGGACGGGAACTGATGATAAATGGCCTGCCCCATGCTGAACTTGTAAAGATCGGTCTCCAGTAAAGAAGTGATGATCCTAGGTAATTTCATATTCGTATCCTCCGTTTATTATATGATCTCGATCTGGCAGGTCGCCATTGCATCGAGTGCGGTTTTATGAGTATCCGGCGTTACGCAGGCACAAAGCCCGGCGACCACCTTAACGGGAATCTCAGGCGCGAACGCCTTGATGAGCGTTGCATTGTTTAATACGCAGATGCCGGTGCATACGCCGATCAGCGTCACCTCGTCCGGCGCTTCGTTCGCAATGTCGGCGGCAAGCTCCTTGCTTCCAAACGTGGGCTTTTCATATACGGTCGCCTTATCGGCGAACGCCTTCAGCTCAGGGATGATCTCCCAGCCTTCCGTCCCCTTGATACAGTGCGGAACCGGAAGCTTTTTGCCTTCCTGCGACTCCATATAATTCTCACCATGCGTGTCCTTTGTAAAGATCACCGTTCCGTCAAAGCTTTCCACGAACTTCACCATTTCCGGAACGATCGCCTGTGCCTCTTTGCTTCCAAGGCAGCCCGTCACAAAATCATTTTGCATGTCAACAACGATCAAAACCTTCTTCATAAGCCCTTCCTCCTTTCAGATTTCTTCCTCCAAAAGATCCTGTGTCATGTCATAAAGCATGGCTGGCCTTTTGGCGCCTCCCTTTTTGTTCAGCGGCTTCACTTTTCCGGTCTCAACGTAATCCCGAAGAAACGCCTTACGGAAATTCGCGGTATCGAGCTTTTCATTCAGGATTGTCTCGTGAATTGCCTTCAGCTCTGAAATAGCGAATTCCTTCTTGTTGCGAAGGAGCCAGAACGCGTCGGGTTCATATTTGATGCGGCTCCGGAGCCTTTTGATCGCCATTCGGATGATCTGCTTGTGGTCAAATGCCAGATTCTCCTCGCGAACCTGCGTCGCTCCTGACTGGAACACAATCCCGTCAACGTCATATGTGATCTTGAAAACCTCTGCCTCCCAGGCGTCATCTCCGGCCCTTACCTTAAGGCTTCCCTTAGGAATGAGCGCCGTATATGCAACCGAAACCACGTGCATTCTCGGATCTCTTCCGGGATCACTGAAGGTATATAGTTGCCTAAGCGATGCATCCTTCACGCCCGTCTCCTCGAAAAGCTCTCTCTTTGCGGCCTGGGTTACGGATTCCGCATCCACTTCCATAAAGCCTCCGGGCAAAGCCCATTTCCCTTTATATGGAAAACCGCCCCTTCGGATCAACAGGATGCAGAGCTGATCCTCTTCATTCACCGTTAACGTGACGACGTCGGCTGTCACGGAAGGCTTTTTATATCGGTCCGGATCATATTGCTCCAAGAACTCACGCTCTTCCTGCGAAATCTGTCCAGACCTTAGATATTCGCTGTCCCTCATCCGCGCCCCTCCTTTTGTGGTATTTTGTACTATTTGTATAATAGTACATTGTACCATATTTGTCAAGGAGTAATTTTGAATTATTCAGAACCCCATTCGCAAAATGTCAAAGTTCGACATTTTTGCTCATGTGGTTTCTCGCCATATGCGAAGACAATGGCTTTCATGCAAGCATGAGCAATTGTCTTCGCTCATGGCTCTGAATAATTGCATATAAAGAAAGGTCGAGGTCCTTTCGAACCTCGACCTTGAGCGCAGCTGATAGGGGAATCGAACCCCTGTTTCCGCCGTGAGAGGGCGGCGTCTTAACCGCTTGACCAATCAGCCACAACCGTTATTTTGTGTCCCGCATTTGCGGTACTTTTGTATTCTACGTCATCTCTCCAAAAATTGCAAGCATTTTTTTGAAAATTGCTATAATTTCTCTCCAAAATAACTTTTGTACCCTTCTCCGTAGATTTCCGTAGCGTTCGTAACGATCATAAATGCCTGGGGATCTTCCTTCTTCACGATGTCCTCCGCCCTTGGAGACAAAGGCTTTCTGAGCACGCAAAAGATCACCTGCTTTTCCTTTCCGCTGTACGCTCCCGCTCCCTCCAGATAGGTCACGCCAACGTCAAGCTCCTCCAAAAGCCGCTTTGCGATCTCTTCAGGATGATCGCTGATGATATAGATCAGTTTTGCGCCGTCGCGGCCATATAACACGAGATCCAGCACAAAGCTCGTCACGCCAACGCTGATGCCTGCGTAAAGCGCGCGTTCAATGTCGCCAAATACAATAGCGGAGGCCGTGACCACGACGACGTCGATCGCCATCATAATGATCCCCGTTTTCAGGTAAGGGAATTTCTGACGAAGGTACTTTACGATAATGTCCGAGCCTCCGGTCGTAGAGCCGGCGCGGAAGGTCAGGCCAAGGCCGATCGCAGAAAGGCTTCCGCCCACCAGTGCCGCAAGGAGGGGCTCCTGCGTGATCGCAGGATACCTTCCAAAGAAGTTGATGCAAAGCGACGCAAGAGTTGTGGAATAAAACGTCGAGATCATAAACCGAAGGCCGAATTTCCAAAGGCCAAACAAGAAGATCGGGACGTTCATGATGAGGATCAAGGTACCGGTTGCAAGCGGCAAAAGGCGGTTTAATATGACTGCCGTACCTGCGACCCCGCCTGGCGCCAGACGGTTCGGATCCAGAAAAAGGCCAATGGCGATGCCATAGATTGCGGCAGCAACCGTCATCACGCCATAATCGAGAACTCTTCTCCAACCTTTATGTCTGCCCTGACCGCTTCCTTCCTTGCTCACGAGATACTCCTTTTAGATGTTGGTACGCACGAGCTTCGGCTTGTAGCCTTCCTTCTCAAGCGTCTCCATAATGCGATTCTTATGCTCCGTGCCGAAGGCTTCCATTGTGATGCGAAGCTCCACGGCAGCGTTACGGTTGATCGAAACAAACTGATTGTGCTCCAGCTTGATGACGTTTCCGCTCTCCTTTGCGATGATGCCGGAGACGCGATGCAGCTCACCAGGCTTATCCGGCAAAAGCACGGATACGGTGAAAATCCTGTCGCGGAAGATCAGACCCTGCTGAACCACGCTGCTCATCGTGATCACGTCCATGTTACCGCCGCTTAAGATCGATACGATCTTCTTATCCTTTACGTCAAGGTGCTTCAAGGCCGCTACGGAAAGAAGGCCTGAATTCTCAACGATCATCTTGTGATTCTCCACCATGTCAAGGAACGCAACCACAAGCTCCTCATCCTCCACGGTGATGATGTCGTCAAGATTCTTTTGAATATACGGGAAAAGCTTGCTACCGGGCGTCTTTACCGCAGTACCGTCTGCAATCGTATTGACCACGGGAAGCGTCGTCACTTTTGCGTTCTTAAGGCTCTCCTGCATGCAATTTGCGCCCGCGGGCTCCACGCCGATCACCTTGATCTTCGGGTTCAGAAGCTTTGCCAGCGTGGACACGCCGGTTGCCAATCCACCGCCGCCGATGGGCACGAGAATATAATCCACAAGAGGAAGCTCCTTTACGATCTCCATGGCGATGGTGCCCTGTCCGGTTGCCACCGTCAGGTCGTCAAAGGGATGAATGAACGTGTAGCCGTGCTCCTCGGCGAGCTCATATGCCTTCGCACAGGCCTCGTCATAAACGTCGCCAAACAAAACCACTTCCGCGCCATAGCTCTTCGTTCGATTGACCTTCATGAGGGGCGTCGTCGTGGGCATCACGATCGTTGCCTTTGCGCCATAGCACTTCGCCGCATAAGCCACGCCCTGTGCGTGATTTCCTGCAGATGCGGTGATAAGTCCGCGGCTCCTCTCCTCGGGTGTGAGCGTGCTCATCTTGTAGTATGCGCCGCGCACCTTGTAAGCGCCCGTAAACTGCATGTTCTCGGGCTTTAAGTACACCTTGTTGCCCGTCTGTGCGCTGAAATAATCACTGTATACCAGCTTCGTCTCGAGGGTCACCTTGCCTACGACCTCGCTGGCCTCCTCAAATTTTTCAAGTGTCAACATTTGTTCCTTCTCGTCCATTTCCTCTCCCTCACCTTATGCCTATATGTTTTGTCGCGTTTTGCGATATATTTCCGCAATCTATTCTTCCGCCGCGTTTTGATCGTTCAGGTCCACTTCAAACAATGCCCTTACGAATTCGTCAGGATTGAATTTCTGCAGGTCCTGCGTCGTCTCACCGACGCCGATATATTTCACGGGAATGCCAAGCTCCGACTGGATCGCTACGGCAATGCCGCCCTTTGCGGTACCGTCCATCTTCGTAAGAACAATGCCCGTAAGATTCGTCACGTCGCCAAATTCCCTGGCCTGGGCAAGCGCATTCTGACCCGTCGTTCCGTCGAGCACGATCAGGTTCTCCCTGTGTGCGTCGGGATATTCCTTGTCGATGATGCGGTTCATCTTGCGAAGCTCTTCCATCAGGTTCTTCTTGTTATGAAGGCGTCCTGCAGTATCGATGAGTAATACGTCCACGTTCCTCGCCTTTGCGGCATTGACCGCGTCAAACACGACGCTTGCGGGGTCTGCGCCCTCCTTGCCTCCGATCATGGGAACGCCGGCTCTCCTCGCCCATTCAGCGAGCTGATCGCCTGCCGCCGCGCGGAACGTATCCGCCGCAGCGATGAGCACCTTCTTGCCGTCATCCTTCAGCTTCCAGGCAAGCTTGCCGACCGTCGTCGTCTTACCTACGCCATTTACGCCGATCACCATGATGATCGACTGCTTCGTTTCGAAATCATATGCCGTCTCACCGACTTCCATCTGCTCGCGGATGCTCTGGATCAGGAATTCCTTACATTCCTTCGTCTCCTTTAAGTGACGCTCCTTCACCTGCTGCTTTAGGCGCTCGATGATCGAAGTCGTGGCATTCACGCCAATGTCTCCCATGATCAGGATCTCTTCAAGCTCCTCGTAAAAGTCATCATCGATGGAACTGCCCGTGAATAGACGGTCCATGCCCTTCACGATGTTGTCACGGGTCTTCGCCAGGCCTTCCTTCAAACGCTGGAAAAAGCTCTTCTTCTCCTGCGTCATCTCAGGAGCTTCGATCAACTCAGGCATATTCTCGGGCTCCGGCGCAACCTCATCCGCCAAAGCCTCCTCCCGATCCCACTCATCCGCCGCATCTTCCACAACGCCCTCAGTCGCAGCTTCTACATCACTTATTCCGGCATCGACTTTATCGTCTACCTCTTGTACAACGCTTATTTCGGCCTCAACTGCCTCAGCAACTTCTGCTTCGACGCTCTCCACCTCAGCCCCGTCGGCCACTTCTATGCCTTCGCTTTCCTCCGAGACTTCTTCTGTTGTTTCTGTTGTTTCTGCAGCTTCTACTTCCTCTTCATCTACTGACTTTTTCTTCCAAAACTTCCACATACAACTACTCCTAATCTTATGCCTTAGAATTTCATGTTCCGTACATTTGTACCAATTGACTTGCTTATGCATTGCCCCCTTCTGCAAACCAAGTGACATCGCAATGGTCCTCGAGAAACAATTTGCAGGACGCCCTTAGTCTTAGTCCGTCAAATCCTTATCTATCAAGCTCACGCTTACGAGCGTTGACACGCCCTTCTCCTGCATGGTGATTCCATACAGTCGGTCCACCTGTTCCATGGTGCCTCTTCTGTGCGTGATCACGATAAACTGCGTATTCTTCGTCAGCTTATGCAGATACTTTGCAAAACGCCCAACGTTCGAATCATCCAGCGCCGCCTCGATCTCATCCAGCAGACAGAACGGTGAAGGCTTCAGATTCTGGATCGCAAACAAAAGCGCGATCGCAGAAAGTGCCTTCTCGCCGCCGGACAGCTGCATCATGTTTTGGAGCTTCTTTCCTGGCGGCTGCGCAATGATACGGATGCCTGCTTCGAGGATATCTTCCTCCTCTTGCAATTCCAGCGTTGCCTTACCGCCTCCAAACAGCTCCTTGAACACCTTGTCATATTCCGTGCTGATCTCAGCGAACTTCTCCAGGAACTGCTTGCGCATTGCGCCGTCCAGCTCCTCGATGAGGGCTTCCAGAGCCTTTTGCGACTCCACGAGATCATCATGCTGCGTCTTCATGAACGTATAGCGCTCCATCAAGTTTTTATAATCCTCGATGGCGTTCACGTTCACGTTCCCGAGCTTACGAATCTTATCCTTCAGAGACTCGATCTCGCGCTTCATGGCAGGCAGGTCCGTCATTTCCTCATTTCGAAGCTCTGCCGCCGCAGAAAGTGTGATCTCATATTCATCCCACATGTAATTGATGTGGCTTTCAATGCTTTCCTCCAGGCGCTCCTTCGACGAATTCAGGCGGAACACTTCCTTGTCCAGAGCCGCATTTCGCTCAGCCAATTCCTCACGCCTTGTAAAGAAGGACTTCTGCTTTGCGGAAAGCTCTTCCTTCTTCTTCGTATCCTCCGAAAGCACCTTCTCAGAATTGCTTTCGGCGTCATAGGATGCCTCAATAGTCTTACGGATCTTTGCGATGTTCGCGTTCTTTTCCTCGATCAACTGTGCATTCGCGCCCATGGCATCCAGGATTTCCTGCAGTTCCTTGCCGGCGCGAGCGATCTCGCCGTCGATACGATCGACGTTCGCCTGCTTAAAGCCCTGTGCCTGACGGATCTTTTCCACCTTCAGATCCCACTGCGCACAGTTTTCGGCGCTTTCCGTCTCAGCCTTTCGCTTTTCCTCAAGCTCGATCTGGCAAAGCTTGATCTTTTCCTGGAGCTCCTGCTCCAAGGCTTCGCTCTTTTGAAGCTCCTCAGCAGCACTTTCCTTGCCGCTGTTCATCTCAAGCACTTGCTCTTCCAAGTCCTTGACCTCGCGGCGAAGGTCTGCCACGCCCTCTTCCTCTTCTTCCATACGTTCGCGGGACTGTGCAATGCTCAGCCTTGCCGTATTCTGCTCAATGGACTTCTTCTGTATATCACTCCGAAGGTTCTCGAGCTCCAATCTAAGCTCGTTTCTTCTGGCCTTGGTATCCTCGATATCCTTGCCGCAACGCTCCACTTCGGCAAGATATTCCTTCACCTTCTTCTCCAGCTCGTCCAGCTCACGCCGACGGCTCAGGAGATTGGAACTATTCTTAAACGCACCGCCGCTGATGGCACCGCCGGGCACAAGAAGCTCGCCCTCCAGCGTTACCATGCGGATGCCGTATTGATATTTCCTCGCGATCTTTACGGCATTGTCCACGTTGTCAACGACAACAATCCTTCCGAGCATGGCCTTTGCCACGTCAGCATATTGCTTCTCCACGTGCACAAGCTCGTCCGCCATGCCAAGAACGCCCTTTTCCTTCAAGGCTTCTGGGTTCTTGAATTCCTGAGGATCCTTGATGCTGGTCAGGGGCAGGAAGGTCACGCGTCCAAACTTTCCATCCTTCAGGAACCGGATCATCTTCTTTGCCGTTTCTTCATTGTCCGTAACGACGTTCTGAATGTTGCCGCCAAGCGCAGTCTCGATGGCGACTTCATATTTCTGGTCCACCTTGATGATGTCAGCAACAACGCCGATGATGCCCTTTTCCTTCTCCTTTTGTTCCATGACCTTTTTCACGGAACCGCCGTAGCCTTCATATCGCTCCGTCAGGTTCGAGAGCGCTTCCAGCTTCGACTTTTGCATATGGTAGTTCTGCTGTGCTTCGCGAAGCTTAGCATCCTTCGCGCCAAGGCTCTGACGGATCTCGAACAGTTCCGCCTCCTTGGTCTGCACCTGCTTATTCTTCTCTCCGATCTCCTCGGTGAGCTTTTGGAAGGTTTCCTCGAGCTTTTTCAATGCGTCCGTACGCGTTTCCTCGTCCGACTTTGCACGGAGCAGCTTAGAATTCAGCTCCGCCTTGCGGATGCTCACCTGCTCCATCATGGTGTCAAAACGACCGAGCTTTGACTTGATCGAAGCCCGCTGTGAGAGCTCGTTCATGATGGCGTTTTTGTCTTCTTCGATCGAGTTGTTCAGTTCCTCGATCCTGTTCTGGATCTCCTCTAATTCCTTACGCATGGAAAGGGCCGTCGCGGCAAGCTCTTCCACCTTGGCATCGGTGTCCTGCTTGTCATTCAAGATGTCTGACTTTTCCTTTTCATGCTCAGCAATCTCGTTTTCCAGCGCCGTCTTTCTGTTGCAAAGGTGCGCGTCACTTGCCTGAGCCGAATTGATCTGCTCATTCAAGACGCCGATCTCGCCCTCAAGGCGCTGGCGATAAAGGCCGGATTCACTCAGGATCTTCCTGGCCTCTTCGACCTTTGCGTCAAGCTCTTCGATCTGCGCCTGAACGGATTCATATTCTTCCTTGATGTTTTGATATTCCTTCGTCGACTCGTCGTACTCAGCGCTCGCGTTGCGATACTTCTCAAGCACGTCGTCCAACGCCTTCTTTAAGCGCTTGTGCTCCAGCAAGAAGACATTGATGTCCAGCGTTTTCAAGGTCTCCTTGTGCTTTAAATATATTTTCGCCGTCTCAGACTGCTTCTCTAACGGTCCGATCTGCTTTTCCAGTTCTGCGAGGATGTCGCTGACGCGGACCAGGTTCGCCTTTTCGCTCTCCATCTTAAGGATCGCCGCGGCCTTTCTGCGCTTGAATTTCACGATGCCGGCCGCCTCGTCGAACAGCTCACGCCTCTCCTCAGGCTTACCGCTCAGGATCTTATCGATCTGGCCCTGCCCGATGATCGAATATCCCTCTTTACCGATACCAGTATCATAAAAGAGCTCGTTTACGTCCTTCAGACGACAGATGGTGCCATTTAGAAGATATTCGCTCTCGCCTGAACGATACAGCCTTCTTGCGACAGTCACCTCATCGTAATCGATCGCCAGCTGATGGTCCGAATTGTCCAGAGTGATCGCCACGTATGCGTAGCTTAAGGGCTTACGAAGCTCCGTTCCGGAAAAGATCACGTCCTGCATGCTTGCGCCGCGCAGCTGCTTGATCCTCTGCTCGCCAAGCACCCAACGAACGGCGTCCGCCACGTTACTCTTCCCGCTTCCGTTCGGTCCCACGATACCCGTGATGCCGTTGTGAAACTGAAAGGTGATCTTATTTGCAAAGGACTTAAAGCCCTGAACCTCAATGCTTTTTAAATACATAGCCTTGTTCCCTCAACCTCAGAAGCGCCTGATAAGCAGCTTGCTGCTCCGCCGCCTTTTTTGTCTTTCCGTTGCCTTCACCAACAACCTCCTTGCCAAGGTACACCTTCACGGTGAAGGACTTGTTATGCTCCGGGCCGTTCTCCCCGGCGAGCTCATATACGATCTCCGCCTTAAAGTTTGCCTGCACGAGCTCCTGCAGGTTACTCTTGCTGTCATAGAAGAGCTGCTTGTTCTCAAGGTCATTCAGGATAAAACGATAGATGAATTTCTTCGCTTCTTCCATGCCGCCGTCAAGATAGATCGCACCGATCACGGCCTCCATGCCGTCCGCGATAATGCTTTCACGCGTTCTGCCGCCCGTGGCTTCCTCGCCCTTACCAAGCCGCATGTACTTGCCAAGCTCAAGGTCCTTTGCGCAAAAGGCCAGCGAAGGCTCACAGACCATGGACGCACGCTTTTTCGTCAATGTTCCTTCCGCGACATTTCCCATCGTCTCGAAAAGATATTCACTCGAAACGAGCTCCAGCACGGCATCGCCAAGGAACTCCAGCCGCTCGTAATTCGGCGTTTTTTCCTTCTTTTGCTCATTCGTAAAGGAGCTGTGCGTCATTGCCTGCAAAAGCAATTCCCGTTTTTTGAAATGATAAGAAATCCTTTCTTCCAGGTTTTCTATGGTATATTCCTTCAAAGCTCTCCCTCCCGGCTGTCCATGCCAGTCTTGGAAATCTGTTCGATCAGGTTTTCTACGTCGCCCACCGTGCGAAGCTTTTCCGCCCGCGACGGATCAAAGTGCGTCTGTAATTCCTCTTCGATCTGATACAGGATCTGAAAGACGTCCAGAGAATCCGCGCCCAGGTCATTTAAGTTTTGGTCCCTCCTGATCTGGCTTGGGTCCTTGTTCAGAACGCTCGCTATGATTTCCGCAAGTCTTTCATACGTCATCTCTTTAAGCCTCCGTGATCTTTTCGCGGATCTTCTCGCTGATCCTCTGCTCTTTGAATGCGATGCACTGCAAAACGGAGTTCTTGATCTCGATCGCTTCGGAGCTTCCGTGGGTCTTGACCACAAGACCAGTAAGGCCAAGCATCGGTGCTCCGCCGTAATCCTCCACGCTAAAACCCTTCATGGTCTCTTTCAGCGCAGGCTTTACAAGAAGTGCTCCGATCTTACTGCGAAGATTGCTCATCAAACCCTTTTTGATCACGTGCAGAAGGCTCTTGCCAACGCCCTCATACATCTTTAGGATCACGTTGCCGACAAAGGCCTCACACACCAGCACGTCTGCCGCGCCCGCGGGAATGTCGCGGGCCTCCACGCTGCCGATGAAATTGATGTCCTTGCAGGCCTTAAGAAGCGGGAACGTCTCTTTTACAAGGGCATTGCCCTTCTCTTCCTCCGCGCCGATGTTCACGATGCCAACCGTAGGGTTCTTTACGCCCATGACGCTTTCCATGTAGACACTGCCCATTTTTGCGAACTGTACCAGATGTGAAGACCTTGCGTCCACGTTTGCACCGCAGTCGATAAGGAGCGCCACGCCCTTTTCCGTCGGGATGAGCGGTGCCAGCGGAGATCTCTCAACGCCCTTGATGCGTCCTACGACGAGCTGACCGCCAACCAAAGTCGCGCCGGTGCTTCCTGCCGTCACAAGGCCGTCGCAGGTACCTTCCTTCACCATTTTCATGCACTTTACAAGGGAGGAATCCTTCTTCGTGCGGATCGCTACCACAGGAGGCTCTGCCGTCTCGATCACCTCGGTCGCATTCACGACCTCCACCTGAGCGGGATCATATTCATATTTTGCAAGCTCCGCATTTACGTCATCCTGTCTGCCGACCAGAAACACCTTGATGCGCTTGTCCTCATTTGCCGCCTCAATGGCACCTTTTACGATCTCTAAAGGAGCGTTGTCACCGCCCATTGCGTCTACTGCCACGTTGACCATTTCTGCCATACCGTCACCTCCCGATTTATTACACAAAAATTCATTTTATTATACTAAAAAAACGCGGAAAAATCAACACAAAAAAACCTTTCCAGTAGTTTACTGAAAAGGTTTTTGTCATTGGCAAATTTCGATACGATTAGTCCTCTACGGATACAACCTGCTTCTTGTTGTAGGAACCGCAGTTCTTGCAAACTCTGTGGGGAACCATCAGGGCGCCGCACTTGCTGCACTTTACGAGAGTGGGAGCACTCATCTTCCAGTTTGCTCTCCTCTTGTCTCTTCTTGCTTTAGAAGACTTATTCTTGGGACAGATTGACATCGCTTACACCTCCTTCATGCGCTTAAAAAGATCTTGTATGCCTGCCAAGCGCGGGTCGGGAACGAAACGATCACATCCGCATTCCCCCTCGTTCAGATTCCTGCCACACACAGGGCACAAACCCTTGCAGTCTTCCTTGCAGAGAATCTTTGCTGGCCAGTTTTCCATTAATTCATTGTACAAAAGAGTTTCCGTGTTGAGTTCGTACCCTTCCAAAAAGCTCAGGTCGTCAACTTCCTCATCCTCATCACTTTGTTTCTCAGGCGGCACGACAAATCTTTCCGGCGCAAGGTCTAAGTCCACCTTTACGTCGCTAAGACATCTGTCGCAAGGGGCTTTGAAGGAAATCCTTCCCTTGCCTTCCACCTTCGCCCTTCCGGGTTCGATGTTCGTCAAGGTCCATTCGAAATCATTCTTTTCAATGATCTCATACTTCTGACCCAGTCGAAATGCATTCATTTCCACCGGTGTCGTCACCTTCATGACCTTTCCTTGTTCCTTAAAAACATCGGAGAGATTGATCAGCATAGCAACTCCTTTTTACACACTAGATGATTATAACGAATGCATTCCTTTTTGTCAACTAGTTTTTTTAGGGCTGCGGGGTGCGTTCTGCATCTGTCAGAATTGTGTCCATGCCTTTTTGTTTCACGATGTTGCGCCTAGGCCAAAGCCACGGCTTCCTTCATGGATCTTACGTATTCCGCAAGGTCTGGCGCTGCATCCTTCCCCTTTGCGGCGATGATCTTTACGATGGCGCTGCCCACAATGCTTCCGTCACTGATACCGGCCATCTTCTTTGCCTGCTCCGGCGTGCTGATGCCAAAACCGATGGCACAAGGTACGTCCGTCACCTCGCGAACGCTCTGAACGATGGAAGCAAGGTCAGTCTTGATCTCACTGCGAACGCCGGTAACGCCCATGGAACTTACCACGTAGATAAAGCCCTTGGCTTCCTTCGCCGTCGTCTGGATCCTGGCCTCAGAAGTCGGTGCGATCATGGAGATCACCGCTACGCCATGCGCATTCGCAGGCTCTTCCATCTCCGCCTTCTCCTCATAAGGGAGATCCGGAAGGATGATGCCGTCCACGCCAAGCTCCTCACACTTCGAAAAGAACCTGTCATAGCCATAATGGAACACAGGATTGCAATAGGTCATGAAGCACAGCGGGATCTGGCTGACTTCACGAATGCGACGCACGATCTCAAACGCCCCATCCGTCGTCATGCCGTTTTTCAGCGCACGGATGTTGGCATCCTGGATCACGACGCCCTCCGCCGTGGGATCAGAAAAAGGGATGCCGATCTCGATCAGGTCGGCGCCTGCCTTTTCCATTTCCAGCACGAATCTTACGGTGCTGTCCGCATCCGGATCACCCGCGGTAAGGAACGCGATAAATGCCTTCCCGTTCGCAGTTTCAAAAGCTTTTTTGATCTTATTTTTCGCAAATTTATCTTCGTACATTTTCTTTCTCACTTTCTACTCGACTGTCCATCGTCAAGTGCGTTCCTGTCATGCTTTTGTCATTCTTAGTCGTGAATGTCCACGCCACGGTAACGTGCGATCGCTGCCACGTCCTTGTCGCCGCGCCCTGAGATATTGATGATGATGCTCTCGTCTTTTCCAAAGTTCTTGGCGATCTTCAGCGCATGCGCAACGGCATGTGCGCTTTCGATTGCGCAAATGATGCCTTCCGTTCTCGCAAGATATTCAAACGCATCCACGGCTTCATCGTCCGTGATCGGCACGTACTGTGCGCGGCCGATGTCGTGAAGATATGCGTGCTCCGGTCCAATTCCGGGATAGTCAAGTCCCGCGGAGATGGAATATACCGGCGCGATCTGGCCATATTCATCCTGGCAGAAATAGGATTTCATGCCATGAAAAATGCCAAGGCTTCCCGTTGCGATCGTCGCAGCGGTCAGAGCCGTGTCAACGCCCTTGCCTGCGGCCTCACAGCCGATCAGCTGCACGTCCTTGTCCTCGATGAAGTTATAAAAAGCGCCCATGGCATTGCTGCCGCCGCCCACACAGGCGATCACGGCTGCGGGGAGCTTGCCCTCCGCCTTCAGGATCTGCTCCTTCATCTCCTTGCTGATCACGCTCTGGAAGTCACGCACGATCATCGGGAAAGGATGAGGACCCATCACGGAACCAAGGCAGTAATGCGTGTCATGCACACGGTTCGTCCACTCGCGCATGGTCTCATTCACGGCATCCTTAAGCGTCATCGTGCCGCTCGTCACGGGATGCACCTTTGCGCCAAGAAGCTCCATGCGGTAAACATTCAGCGCCTGACGGTCCGTATCTTCCTTGCCCATGAAGATCTCGCATTCCATGCCAAGCAGCGCCGCAGCCGTTGCTGTTGCCACGCCATGCTGGCCTGCGCCCGTCTCCGCGATCAGTCTCGTCTTCCCCATCTTCTTTGCGAGAAGCGCCTGGCCCAGCACGTTATTGATCTTGTGAGATCCCGTGTGATTCAAGTCCTCACGCTTAAGGTAGATCTTCGCGCCGCCGAGGTCCTTTGTCATCTTCTCCGCATAATAAAGGAGTGACGGCCGGCCTGCATATTCGTTAAAGAGCTTTGTAAGCTCCGCATTAAACTCTGGATCGTTTTTATAATGTTCATAGGCTTCCTCCAGCCTGATCAGTTCATTCATCAATGTCTCCGAAATGTACTGTCCGCCATGGATCCCATATCTTCCCTTACTCATCTTTTTATATCCTTTCCCGCTGTGAATTCATTTGTTTTTTCGTCTGATTTCTTCTTACTTTCGCCTATCTCCAGCCAGCAAAAGCTACCTGTGCGTCGTTTTGGCCTTATTTTGTTGCTTTTCACAAGCTTCGTACTGCTTCGACTGCCTCATGCATCTTCCCAAGGTCTTTGGCGCCGTCCGTTTCCACGCTGCTGCTTAAGTCCACGGCGTAAGGACGCCATCGTTTGTGGGCCTCCTCGACGTTACCTGCATGGATGCCGCCTGCGAGGAAAAACTGCTTTGGCAATTCGCCGCCATATGCTTCCATCACCTCGTCGAGAACATTCCAGTTAAAGGTCTTGCCGCTCCCGGTTCCACTGTCAAGAAGCAAGTAATCCGCCGCCGAGTCCAGCCATGCTTCCACCACAAATCGGTTTTCTGCCTTGACTGCCTTGATCACCGGCTTTCCCGTTCTGGCTTTGAGATATACGATCGTCTCCTCATCTTCCGTTCCGTGAAGCTGCGCGGCATCGATCACGCCTTCTTCCAAAAGCGTCGCAATGCGCTCCTCGGAGTCATTTACGAACACGCCAACAACTGGAATTCCTACATCCAACTCGCTCCTTAGCTTCCTTGCCTCGTCATCCGTGATGCTTCGGCGAAACCCCTCCGTGAGGATAAACCCAACGAAATCAGGTCGTACTTCATTCGCATAGGCAATGTCTTCTTTTCTTCGCAAACCACAGATCTTGATCTTCATCTCCGACCACCTATTTCTTCCTTGCGTCCCGCGGGCATTCCAGCGCTTTGAACTCCTTGTCACCTACGTCCAGCCAGCGTATCCAGCATTGCCTTCTTATCAGCGCTTCTCATCAGGGTCTCGCCGACGAGTACCGCATTCACGCCAGCCGCTTCAAGCCTTGCAACATCCTCTCTTGTTTTGATCCCGCTCTCCGAAACAAAAATCTTGTCCGCGGGAACCAATTCCCGTAGCTTCATGGAATTACCCGAGTCCACGGTGAAATCCTTCAGATTCCGATTGTTTACTCCGATGATCCTGGCCCCAACGGAAAGCGCTGTCTCGATCTCCGCGTCGTCATGGGTTTCCACCAAAGCTGAAAGCCCCAGCTCCGTCGCCAGCCCCAAATACTCCGAAAGCTGCATCTTGGAAAGGATCGAGCAAATAAGGAGCACAGCGTCCGCATGCATTTCCTTTGCCTGGTAGATCATGTACTCATCCACCGTAAAATCCTTTCGAAGGATCGGTGTCACAACCGCCTTTCGGATCTCACGAAGATATGTATCGCTTCCGAGGAAATAAAACGGCTCCGTCAAAACCGAGATTGCGTCTGCGCCGGCGGATTCATATGCTTTCGCAATGTCAACGTAAGGAAAGTCCGGTGCGATCAAACCCTTTGAAGGCGATGCCTTCTTCACCTCACAGATGAAGCTCATGCCTTGTTTTTTAAGGGCTTCCTCAAATCGAAACTCCTCATCGTCCTGGGTCATGTCGCTCACTCTGGCCTTCAGCTCTGAAAGCGACAAATGGCGCTTCTCCGCTTCGATCCTCTGCCTTGTCTTTTCTGCTATTGTATCCAGAATCGTCATTTTGATATCTCCTGCTTACTGATTCGTCAGCCTTACAAACTCTTCCATCTTCTGAAGCGCTGCGCCGCTGTCGATGGTCTGCGCCGCCAGTGCCACGCCCTCCTTAATGGAGTTTGCCTTGCCTGCCACATACAGCGCCGCACCTGCATTCATCAGCACTGCCGTGCGCTTGCCGCCCTGCTCTTTTCCGCGAAGCACTGCCTTCGTGATCTCCGCATTCTCCGCAGGCGTTCCGCCCAAAAGATCTTGCTGACCGCAATGGGAAAGTCCCATCTCTTCCGGCGTGATCACATATTTCTTGAAATTGCCATGATCGATCTCGCAAACCGCCGTCTCGCCAACCGCAGAGATCTCATCGAGCTTTTCGCGGCCGAACACTACAAGGCCTCTCTGAATCCCCAGGTTCGAAAGAACTCTTGCAAGCGGCTCAAGCAGGCTCTCATCATATACGCCAAGCACGATCATGGAAGGACATGCGGGATTGGTCAGAGGTCCCAAGATATTGAAGATCGTGCGGATTCCAAGCTCCTTACGGATCGGTCCGACATATTTCATCGCGCTGTGATACTTCTGCGCAAACAGGAAACAAATTCCCGCCTCGTTCAGCACGTCAATGCTCTTTTCCGGTCCGATCGTGATGTTCGCGCCAAGTGCCTCAAGGCAATCTGCCGCGCCCGACTTCGAGCTTGCGGCGCGGTTACCGTGCTTTGTCACCGGCACGCCCGCAGCCGAGATCACCATTGCGGAAGTCGTTGAAATGTTAAAGGAGTTCGCATTGTCACCGCCGGTTCCAACGATCTCAAGCGTGGGCTTGTCTGCGTGGAGCTTTAAGCTGTGATCACGCATTGCCTCAGCGGAACCCGTGATCTCCTCAATAGTTTCACCCTTCATGGAAAGTGCGGTGAGATATGCACTCTTTTGCACTTCAGAGGTGTTGCCGTCCATGATCTCATTCATCACGGCCTTGGCCATGTCATAACCTATGTCTTCCTTGCGGCTAAGAAGCACGATCGCCTTCTTGATCATGTCTGCCGAAGGCTTTTTCTCTTCCGCGGGCGCCGCTTTTGCGTCCACGTTACCCTTCCCAAGGAAGTTTTCTAAAACGCGGTTTCCTTCAGGCGTCAGGATCGATTCGGGATGGAACTGCACGCCATATACTGGCGCGTCCACGTGCTCCACCGCCATGATCTCGCCGTCCGCCGTCCTCGCGATCACGTGCAGGCACTCGGGCAATCCCTCTTCGGATGCGGAAAGCGAATGATATCTTCCCACGGTCATCTCCTCATGCATGCCTGCAAAAAGCTTGCTCTTCGTATCAATCTTGGCAACGCTCTGCTTGCCGTGCATCAACTCTTTAGCATATCCTATCGTCCCGCCAAGTGCCTCGCAGATTGCCTGGTGTCCAAGGCAGATTCCCAGCATCGGGATCTTCCCTGCAAATGCCTTTACCACTTCCTCGCAGATGCCTGCGTCCGCGGGTCTCCCGGGGCCAGGCGACATAATAATATGATCGGGTGCGAGCTTTTCGATCTCTTCGATTGTCACCTCGTCATTTCTGACCACCTTGATATCGGGCTCGATGGCGCCCACCATCTGATATACGTTATAGGAAAAACTGTCATAATTATCGATCAGTAGAATCATTTCGCGTTTCCTCCTCTTAAATTCCTTCGCTCGCCGCAACGATCGCTTCCTTCACTGCGGCTGCCTTCTGCAGGCTCTCTTGATACTCCTTCTCAGGAACACTGTCAGCCACGATCCCGGCACCCGAGCGGATAAACACCTTACCGTTCTTAGCGAATGCAAGTCTGATGCCGATGCAGGTGTCCATGTTTCCGGTAAAGGAAAGATATCCGATCGCTCCGCCGTAAATGCCACGCTTGTTGTTCTCGAGCTCGTTTATGATCTCGCAGGCCCGAAGCTTCGGTGCTCCGGAAAGCGTTCCTGCAGGGAGGATCGCATCGATGCAATCCAAAGCGTCCTTCCCGTCATCCAGCTGACCGCTTACCGTGGAGCCGATGTGCATCACGTGGGAATAACGCTCGATTTCCATGTACTTTTCCACCTGTACGGTGCCGATCTTGCTGACCTTGCCAATGTCGTTTCTTCCAAGGTCTACCAGCATGTTGTGCTCTGCTCTTTCCTTCTCGTCTGCGAGAAGCTCCTTTTCCAGCGCCGCATCCTCCGCGGGCGTTGCGCCGCGCTTTCTGGTTCCGGCAAGAGGATAAGTGAAGACCTTTCCGTTCTCCAGCTTTACCAGCGTCTCAGGGCTCGCACCCGTGAACTCGCCGTCCTGGCCGGAGAAATAAAACATGTAAGGTGAAGGATTTTGTGTTCTGAGCACGCGGTATGCATCCAAAAGGCTTCCTTCCATCTGTGCTTCCATTCGGTTCGAAAGCACCACCTGGAAAATGTCACCCTCCTTGATATAATGCTTTCCACGCTCCACCATGTTGCAGTATTCTTCTTTGCTAAAAAGCGACTTGAATTCAGATTTAAGGACTACCTTCTCTGCCTTTGCACGCTCGCCGTCCGTGATGAGGCGGCTCATCGTGTCAAGCTCTAGCAGAGCCTTATTGTAATTGATCTCAAGGTCATCCGTCTTTACGTTGGTGATCAAAATGACCTTCTGGCGGAAGTGATCAAATGCGACCACCTTGTGGAACAGCATCAGATTTACGTCTGAAAAGCCTTCCTCGTCCTTCGCGTCAAGCTTCAGCGTCGGCTCCGCATATTTGATATAGTCGTAGGAGAAATATCCCACAAGGCCACCCGTAAAGCCCGGAAGATCCGAAAGGATCGGGCTCTTGTTATCACTCAGGATTTCGCGGATGCAGCTCTTTACGTCCTTGGTCTCCACCTGCGTCGTCAGCGCCGTCTTCACCTTCGTCTCACCATTTCTGCATGAAATCTCGAGGACGGGATCGAAGCCTAAGAAGGAATAACGAGACCATCGCTTTTGGGAATCTGCACTTTCCAGCAGATACACGTGACGGCTGACACGCTTCAAGATCCGCAGAATCTCGATAGGGGTCTTGGCGTCGCCGTAGATTTCCGTCGCCAAAGGGATCACGCCGTACGCGCCCTCACGGGATAGGTTTTTGCACTCCTCCAAACTTAAGTTGAGCTTCATGACTGGTCCTCCTTGATTAAAAAATTTAAAATAAGAACGTCCCTGAAAATACCTTTCGATACTTTCAAGGACGGGTTATACTTTGTTCCCGCGGTGCCACCTTGATTCACTCCCTCTTAGGGTAGTGCTCTTATCGGATACCAACATATCCTGTGCAATTGACGCATGCCTAACGTCGCCCCATACTCTGAATCATGCGATCCATTTCTAAGCGCCCTCCGTGGTCCATTTAACAGCCTGCATTTCCAACCTTTCTCAGCATCCGGTCTCTCTGTAAGCGCATTTACTGTTTTTATCTCCACTTCTTCGGTTTCTGTCCGCATATGAAGTTGTCGTGACTTTCATCACTTGTGTTGAATTTTATTCCTTCGAAGTTTGTTTGTCAACCTATTTTTTTATCTAAACTTCTTACTTTTTGTCGCTTTGACCTCTTGTTGCCTTATTTGATCACTTTACTTAACAAGTCTCACCGTCTCTCTTGCAATGGCAAGCTCCTCATTGGTGGGGATCATCATCACCTTCACCTTGCTGTTCGGAGTGCTGATCACAAGGTCCTCGCCGCGCTTTGCGTTCATCACGGGATCCAGCTCCACGCCCAGGAATCCAAAGTGCTCGCAGACAAGTCTTCTCACCAAAGGTCCGTTCTCGCCAACGCCTGCCGTAAATGCGATCACGTCCACGCCATTCATGGCTGCGACATAGGAACCAACATATTTAGCGACATGATAGCAATAGGTATTCATTGCACGAACTGCATTCTCATCACCCTTGTCATATCCAGCCTCGATGTCACGGAAGTCGGAAGAAAGGCCGTCGGAAAGGCCAAGCACGCCCGACTTCTTGTTCAGCACGTTCATCAGCTCTGGAAGGTCCAAATGCTCCTTCTTTGCAATAAACTCAAGGATCGCGGGATCCACGTCGCCGCAGCGCGTGCCCATGATCAGACCCTCAAGCGGGGTCAGACCCATGGAAGTGTCCACGCACTTGCCGTTCTTAACTGCAGAAATGCTGGCGCCGTTGCCAAGGTGGCAAACGATGATCTTCAGGCTTTCATAAGGAACGCCAAGGATCTCAGCCGCACGCTTTGAAACGTAGGAATGACTCGTGCCATGGAAGCCATAGCGGCGAACCTTGTATTTCTTGTAATATTCATACGGAAGGCCGTACATATATGCTTCTTCCGGCATGGTCTGATGGAAGGAGGTGTCAAATACGGCCACCATCGGCGTGTTCGGCATAAGCTTCTGGCAGGCATGAATGCCGATCAGGTTTGCAGGGTTATGAAGGGGGGCAAGGTCGTTACACTCTTCGATCGCCTTCAGCACGTCCGCGTCAATGATCGTGGACTCCGCGAATTTCTCGCCGCCGTGCACGATACGATGACCAACGGCATCAATCTCGCTAAGACTCTTTACAACGCCGGTCGCAGGGTTCGTGAGTGCCTCAAGCACCAGGCGGATCGCCTCCGTGTGATCCGGCATGGGCGTCACCTTGACTTCCTTCTGCCCGCCCGCGGGGGTATAGCTGATCTGGCTTCCGTCGATCCCGATGCGCTCACAAAGGCCCTTTGCGATGCACTGCTCGCTGTCGGAATTGATGAGCTGGAATTTCAGGGATGAACTGCCACAGTTGATAACAAGAATGTTCATTGTAATTTCTCCTATACTTCCTTGATTCAAAAATCTTCGTGGCTTCCAGATGGCGTCCTCTTGGAACGGCTCAGACTGCACTAAGTTAACCTTCGGCCTTCATGCAAAGCCTTGCGTTCGATTTCAAATCTCACGCTGCGGCTTATCAGTCCTTGGTTCACTAAGTGCTGCTGGCTAATTGTTCCAAGAGGGCGTCATCTGTCGGCCACTTACTCTACTGCTCTTGGAACAACATTACTTCAAAACTCTTTTTGAATTACTTTTATAATTGTTTACAACACTTGCGCCTGAACTGCGGTGAGGGCAACTACGCCGACGATGTCTTGCCAGGAGCAGCCGCGGGACAAGTCGTTTACAGGCTTTGCGATGCCCTGGAGCATCGGGCCGTAAGCTTCTGCGCCGCCAAGACGCTGAACGAGCTTATATCCAATGTTACCAGCATCCAAGTTCGGGAAGATGAGGACGTTCGCCTTACCTGCGATGGAAGAACCGGGTGCCTTGGACTTTGCAACGCTCGGAACCAGTGCCGCATCCAACTGAAGCTCACCGTCAAGGATCAGCTGCGGATACTGCTCATGCGCGATACGCGTTGCCTCAACGACCTTATCTACCAATGCATGCTTAGCGCTACCCTTCGTGGAATGACTCAGCATTGCGATCACTGGTCTCGGACCAACCAGAAGACGGAAGCTCCTTGCCGAACTGTCAGCGATCGCCGCAAGCTCCTCTGCGTTCGGATCCTGATTCAGACCGCAATCTGCAAAAATAAAGGTACCGTTGTCTCCCATGTCCTTAAACTGCGTATCCATCACGAAGAAACCGCTCACAAGCTTTACGCCGGGCGCCGTCTTCAGGATCTGCAATGCGGGACGCAGCGTGTCAGCCGTTGCATGACAAGCACCGGCCACCATACCGTCAGCATCATTGGCCTTAACCATCACGATACCGAAGGTCAGATTGTCCGTCAGAAGGATCTCGCGAGCCTTCTCAAGCGTCATGCCCTTTGCCTTACGGGTTTCATAAAGCAGGTTCACGTAAGCGTCGAGCTTATCACATTTCGTGGGGTCGACCACTTTCACGCCGGAAAGATCTACCTCCAGCCAGCCTGCGCCATCCATGATCTTTTCCTCACTGCCGATCATGATGATATTTGCAATGCCCTCTTCCATGATCTTTGCCGCCGCGATCAGCGTCCTTTTATCATTGGACTCCGGCAGCACGATCGTCTTTCTGTCCAGCCTTGCACGCTCTTTGATCTTATCAATGTATGACATGACGTTCTCCTTTCTGGTATCGCTTACATTGCATATTTTGCTTAACAAAATCACTATTTTATATTATACTATTGTCACAACTCGTTAACAAGATGATTTATGCGCAAAGATTGTATATTTTTAAGAACAGAGCCACGGCTCTGCGGAGGAAAAACCATGACCGTCAACGGCATCATTGCAGAATATAACCCCTTCCACAACGGCCATCAGTATCACCTGGAGCGAAGCCGCATGGAGACTGGCGCGGACTATAATGTCGTCGTCCTCAGCAGCAATTTTACGCAGCGTGGCGAGCCCGCCATTCTCGACAAATTCGCGCGCGCAAAAATGGCATTGGAATGCGGCGCAGACCTCGTTTTGGAGCTTCCGATCTTCTGCTCCGCGGCCAGCGCGGAGTATTTTGCCCGCGGCGGCGTATCGATTTTACATCAACTCGGCGTCGTGGATTATCTGTGCTTTGGAAGCGAATGCGGAAAGGTCGATATTCTGGAGCGATTCGCCAAAATCCTGCTCGAAGAACCTGCCAGATTTGTCAAGGATCTTAAGAGCGGCCTCGCGGCAGGCCACTCCTACCCCGTTGCGCGCAACCGCGCCCTCATGGACTATGCGCCCGAACTCGCGAAGTACGAAAACATCCTCGCCTCACCCAACAACATCCTTGGGATCGAGTATATCAAAGCGCTTCTTTCCTTTGACAGCAAGATCAAGCCCCACACCATTCAAAGAGCAGGCGCCAATTACCACGACCGCCTCTTCGGCGCGGAATATTGCTCCGCCCTGGCTTTACGTGAGGCCTTGAATTCTGACCAAAAGCCCTTAACCCTGGCTTCCCAGATGCCTAAAAAGGCCTTCCGCATTTTGTCGGAAAGCCTGATCGAGACCCCTCCCATCACCTCGGAGGACTTCTCTCAAATGCTGCTTTACAAGCTTTTGATGGAAAAGGATGCCGGTTTTGACGATTACGTGGACGTAACGCCCGAGCTCTCAGACCGCATCAAAAACATGCTCAAAGATTACCATGGATTCTCTCAGTTTTGCGACGTGCTAAAGAGCAAAAACATGACTTATGCAAGGATTAGCAGGAGTCTGCTACATATTCTGCTGGATGATAAAAAAGACGGCGCCAATGGCACCGTGAGCAAAGAGGTTCAAGCATCCGGCAAACAGAGCCGCGAGAGCACGCAGACGAACGCCTCTTGCCCGCCCGTGCCCTACGCCCGCGTGCTCGGCTTCCGCAAGGATGCCGCTCCGCTCCTCACCGAGATCAAGAAAAACAGCAAGATCCCACTCGTCACAAAGCTCGCGGACGCAAAAGAAGTGCTGGATGAAACCACCCATGCACTTCTTACCGAAGACCTCCGCAAAGGAAGCATCTATGAAAGCATCGCCGCCATCAAAGCAGGCCGAGCTGCGATGGACGAAAGGCAAAGACAGATTGTAAACATCTAACAAAGGTTTTAGTCAATTTCAACTTTAGCGCTTTCATACCATGTCCTTCTACAGTGAAATACTTTAGCTGTTATTTATTCCCATTCCGTGTTTTTAATATTGAAATACTCCAATTGCTGATAAGTTTTCAAAAACTCGCTTCCGTCAGGAATTCTTTTGTGATCACTTGTATATGCTTCACCGTTTACCGTAAATATGGGGACATTCTCTTTTAATTGTAATATATAATCGTAATATGGATTATTGGGAATACCCGCCATCTTAAGCATGAGTGGGACAAAACTGATTAAAGACATCTCACCGATATCATAATCTTGAATGCCAAGATCATAGTTTGCCCAGATATATGCTGGCGTTTCTCTTAAAAGAACATCCAACTCGTCATCATGTTCAACTTCTAACAACTCTTTTGCAAAAGCAGGACAATGATCTCCCACCATGCCAATGATAACAGGCCTGTCAGAATTCTTAAAATACTCAGTCAAAGCAAAAAATGCCTCATCTGACTTCGATACACTAGTAATAAATTCATCTGTCATATCGGGATCTGAGAATAAACCACTATTATCATGAATTAATTCTGGCGCCTGATTGATTCCCGCGTAATCACCATGATTCTGTATTGTTAATAAATACGCAAAAACCGGTCCCTCTTCTTTAGAGTTTTCGTACCACTCGATCAAATTAGAATACGCGCATTCATCAGATATATACTGACGGTAACATTTTACGTCTTTGAAATCAGGCTTGAAATATACTTGATCAAACCCCAGATCAAAATACGCATTATTTCTGTTATAATTTGTTTCGATTGCAGGATGAGCCCCTATAGTTACATAGCCCAATTCATTCATGCATGAGACTATCGAGTTTGCATCTTTTAGATTCAGCAAATTGAAGGGCGTAATGTTGCTTCTCATGATCGAAAGCGAATTACTTGTGAGTAATTCATATTCTGAGCGATTCGTCCCACCTCCAATGGTTGGAACCACCACATAACCATGATATAAATCATCCATGGAATGGATTTTCACAAAAGGATCTTCGTCTAATTCCACGTTCGCCGCTCTGTTCAAGTCATAAAATGTTTCGTTTAGAATAAGAATAATATCTGGATCTACCTTTTTTCTTAGAATCTGCCCGTCTCTGTCAGCATTATTCTTGTTGCTTAATACTTGGGCAAGATTATATGTTTCCAGCATCTCATAATCATCTGGTTCAACAATCACTTTACTTCTTGAATAAATATCCTCAATACAACAAGTAACATATCCATAAGTTCCGTATGCATTTTGCCATGACCAAGTGATCACATATTTAGGTCTTATCGCAGATGGCAAAGCATAACAAAGCACTATGTAAATAGATGCTGCTACGAACAATACAGTCCGATGTAACGTAAAGCGTTTGACCGGCAGCTTATCGTTCCTTTTGAAAAATACCAAAATCAAACAGATAAGGCAAAAACATACAACTATGATTGCAGGAATTTGATCCAACTGGATATCATAACCTGATAAAGCATCAAACGCAGCAAATACGTTTTCTACTTCGTCAATATTTAGCGGGCTGCCATGCAAACAAATCGTGTAATAGTTTATGATCGCCAGCGACGCACAAAGGAATAAAGACAGAAAGATCGTCATTTTCAGTTGCGCTAATAGCGTCAGCAACACAAGGTTAAGCAAGACAAGCAAACAAACATTTAGAAGACCTCTTGCAAAAGTTACCTGATATCTCTGCACGGAACAACTACTCTGCAAGAAATAAAACTCCAGGCCCGAAAGCAACAGTATGCTAATAATCTCTATGAAATGAATATTTACTTTGGGGTTAGACTTAAACAATTTATTACTTTCCCTCATATCACTTGCACCGGCCACATATCTCTAAAAGCTTGGCGACGAATTCAGACACTCTTCAAATTAGCTGACTACTGATCAAACATTCTTTTGTATTGAATCAACTCATATACCTTCATGTGTTTTGCAGATGCGACCACTCCTGCATGCGTATAAAAACCATTCTTATCCGCGCAAAAAGATTTTGTCAAAACAGGAACTTCTTCCATGCAGGCTAACCTTAGGTTGTCAAAAGAAGTCAATGGCAACCCGACGCTTTTTTTCATGATGGCAGACAGATAATTAGCGCTTACGCTTTCCTCTTGTATCCAATCGACGTCATAATTTGCCCACATAATATATGGAACGATATATTTATCCGAAGCAGCGCACCACGTATTACTACCGTATGAATATGTTCTGCCATTCTTATAGTAAGTAAAATCTATTCGCGGTTGATGATCTCCGAACATAACAACAACCGTTTTTTGAGGCATCTTTTCAACTTCCGTTATCAATTCCTTAAATGCATCGTCTGATATCCTGCACAGGTTTAAGTACTGCTCTACAGCCGGTTCTCCCTCATCCGTATATTGTAATGCTTCGTCATATTCCAAAACCTTTGAGTCGTAAGCACCATGGTTTTGAATTGTCACCGCAAATACGAATGATTTCTGTCCGCGCTCGTTATCAGCCTTAACCGTATTCAGAATTCTTTTATAACACTCCCTGTCGCTGATAAATCCGCGATAATATTCCAATTCAGAGCCAAAATCTCGCATAACGCCATTATTCAGATCGCGGAACAGATCAATGTCAGCCTTTTGTACATATCCCGTGCCAAAATCTTCTCCGGAAATGAAGTCCTGAAAACCTAAGGCTACATAGTTTTGAGATCTTTTCCATTCCTCGGCATAATAAGGATGTACTGCCGTCGCATTATATCCGATATCGCTGAGGCACTCTGCCAAAGATTCACATCCATCGAGTCGATACCTGACATATGGATTCGCTCCCCAAGGCATGAAGAACAGTGAATTTCCTGTTAAAAACTCAAATTCCGAATTACAAGTACTTCCTCCATAGATACCTACGGCCAGCTTGCCTTTTGCGCAATTCTCACTTAGGGAATGAATAAACGGTAACGGGTCATTCTTTAATGTCGTATTCCCAATTAGCGTATAATCCGCAAGAGATTCATTCATAATAACAATGATATTTTCCGGGATCTCGTTCTCATCATATTCTTCCGTTGCCGGATAAAGTGCAAAAAGGCGATCAGTCATCATAGAGTCATAGCCTGATGGCTCGACAATTTTGCTATTGATAAATTCTGACACCCATGCTACTAACAATGTATTCTTTGCAATATATGCATCCTCGTTGAATCCTGGCGAAGCAAATGCTATTAAATTACACTTATAACCGCCAAAAACCAGCACGGGCGAAAGGATTCCGCATAATAATGCCATCTTGATCCTATTCTTACGCTTGCCAAGTGATTGCTTTTCTAAGGATTTAGTGACAAAACAGAATACTGCCGCAATAAGGAAGCTTAATACGAACCTAATGGCAATACTTGTATTAATGGGCATAGAATAATGATCTTTGACGGACCATGCATCAGAAATAGTAAATACATCCACGTAATTAAGCGGTCGGCCCCTTGAAATAATGACGAGTTCGTTGATATAAAAGATCAAGAAGAACAGAACGGTGTTAGTGATACAGATGGTCTTATAACTAATTGGCAATAAGACCTCCAGAATTAGAATTGGCATTGCTAAACACAACGACAGAAGAACCATGTATAACATCGTCCCGTCGCTGATAAATCCAGTCATGAGAATTGTGTAAGTCAACGCAAAATGCGCAAACACCAACATCTCATTCGCATAATTCCTTATGCCACTCTTAACTTTCTGCAGTTTCCTTTTCTCGTCCGTACCATTCATGTGTTCATCACTCCTCACATTACATTTTATCGGACGGAAAAAAGAGTTTTTAGAGGTTTTAAGCGACATAATGACGTAATTTTGCTAATAATTTTGAAAAAACGAACTATTGGCAAAATTATCTAATAATATTACATCGGCAGCTTTTTTCAGAAGTTTAATACCATTGTATATTTCTGTCAAAAATGCATAAAAATACCCTTTGCAATTTCTACGTGCAAAGGGTATCGTTTTTTTCATATTCATTCGCAACGCCACAGGTTGAGCATAATTTATTAGTTCTTAAAGCTGTGGATCGGTGCCGGAATTCTTCCGCCGCGGTTCACAAATGCATCGCAGGAGAATTGATTTACGGGCATGATCGGTGCATAACCAAGAAGACCGCCAAACTCCACCTGCTCTCCCACACCCTTTCCGATCACCGGAATGATACGGACTGCAGTCGTCTTTTGGTTGACCATTCCAATCGCCATCTCATCTGCGATAATGCCAGAAATCGTGGTTGCCTTCGTGTCACCGGGGATTGCGATCATGTCAAGGCCCACGGAACAAACGCAGGTCATGGCCTCCAGCTTTTCCAGTGTCAATGCTCCAGCCGTCACGGCATCGATCATACCCTGATCCTCGCTGACAGGAATGAATGCACCGGAAAGACCGCCAACATAGGAAGATGCCATTACGCCGCCCTTCTTGACCTGATCGTTCAAAAGTGCAAGCGCTGCAGTCGTACCAGGCGCACCTGCATGCTCCAAACCAATCTCACAAAGAATGTCCGCCACGGAATCGCCTACAGCCGGCGTCGGTGCCAGCGACAGATCCACAATGCCAAACGGCACGCCAAGCATTTTCGATGCTTCCTGCGCCACCAACTGGCCTACACGCGTCACCTTAAACGCCGTCTTCTTGATCGTCTCGCAGAGCACTTCAAAATTCTCGCCACGCACCTTTTCCAGTGCCGTCTTGACTACGCCGGGGCCACTGACACCCACGTTAATGATCTTATCCGCTTCAGTTACGCCGTGGAAAGCGCCTGCCATAAACGGATTGTCATCGGGTGCGTTGCAGAACACTACAAGCTTTGCACAGCCAAGGGAATCCTGCTCCTTCGTAAACTCCGCAGTTTTCTTCACCATCTCGCCCATGAGCTTTACTGCGTCCATGTTGATGCCGGTACGGGTGCTGCCAAGGTTCACGGAGCTGCAGACACGCTCCGTCGTGGAAAGTGCCAGCGGGATTGAACGGATCAGCAGTTCATCTGCGGCGGTCATGCCCTTGCACACCAGTGCGGAATATCCGCCGATAAAGTTCACGCCAACTTCCTTCGCAACATTGTCCAGCGTCTTCGCGATGCTTGCGAAATCTTCCACCGTCTTACAAGCCGCGCCACCGATCAGCGCGATGGGCGTCACGGAAATACGCTTGTTCACGATCGGAATCCCGAATTCCTTCGAGATCTCCTCTCCCGTCTTCACAAGGTCCTTAGCGGCCTCATAGATCTTCTTGTATATCTTCTCGTTCAGCTTATTTAAGTCGCTGTCGATGCAATCCAGAAGCGAAATCCCCAGCGTGATCGTACGCACGTCGAGGTTTTCCTTCTCGATCATATTATTGGTCTCAACGACCTCGTAGATATTGATCATAATAATCTCCTAAATCCTGTGCATTTGATCAAAAATTTCTTCCTTCTGGCACTTGATCACCAGTCCCATGCTCTTTCCGAGCTCTTCGAGCTCATCTGCCACGTCGCCAAAGCTCTTCGCCGTGCCATTCATGTCCACGATCATCATCATCGTGAAATAATCCTGCACGATTGTCTGCGAAATGTCCTGAATGTTGATCCCATTCTCGGCAAGATATGTGCACACCTTTGCAATAATGCCCACGGTATCCTTGCCAACTACGGTAATGATTGTTTTTTTCATTGAATCATCCTCTTTCAATTTGCGTATTTCAAGCTTATTGCAATAGGTAATATAACACATATCGGAAACATATACAATGGTAATATTACATGAGACGCTCGTCAGGCAATACCATCATTGCTTTCACGTTTGACAAAAATCGCATACGCTGTTCCAACCGCGTAAAGGATCACTGTCAGCACCACAAAGTGCCATCTGGAATCCTGGAGGCGCAGACTTGTTGCGGCCATAAAGCTGTCCAGCACTCGATATGCATGACCAATGATCATGAAAATCCCCCAGAGGATCATTTGTGCAATAATGATCCACTTCTTTGCCTTGAATTTCTTCATGATATACAATACTAAGATAACGATCTCGGAAACCAAAATGATCGCACAAGCGATGATGGATGACGCAGAAAACTGTTTTGCATTGATCAGCGCATATATTGAAACGACTGCCAGAATGGTACTCATGACCATCAGAAATCCGCTCGGAATATCGAAAATGCTTATGCGGAACATGGCTTTAAGTTTTTCCCAGAATGTCTTGGCATTGTTTTCCTCTGTCACATACTCCTTGTAATTTGCAAGACCCAGTTCTACTCGCTTCTCATTTTCTTTCACATGCAACAATCTTACCTTCAATTCAAGCATGGCATATCCAAATGCAAGCAGGAAAAAGACATACAGTCTGGTATGGAATATCACGACAACCCAAAACATGAACATGCCAGCGCCCCAGTAAGCTAGTTTTGGATTTTTCTTGAAAAGAGCAAACATCATGATCAAAAAAGGCAGGAGATAATACGCAAAAAGAACAATTCCTCCCTCGGCCAATACCACGCCGGCTGAATTGCTCAAACCAACATTATTAAAACCCACGTTATCCGACCGAAAAGCTGCCATGTAACTTTGAATTGGGATCTCATAGTCAAAGCCACATCCCAGAATCGGATAATGGATCCAACACTTGATCGTAGCCACGTAATCGTCAACATGGATTGCCAAACTGCCTAAACTGTTATTCATTTTGTGCAGGAAGGCACCAATCCCAATCGATAGTACTGCGACAGAAATCAATGATATTGAAATCTTGGCATATCGTTTCTCTTTGATAAGCTCTACAAAAACAAAAGCAAATGCCACAAGCACGATCAATATAGCCAACATAGCTTTGCTTGACAAAAGTGCAAGCAAAAAACAGACAACTATAGCCAGATTGCTTTTCTTTTTCAAGAATAGTTCCGTATAAATCCCAAATCCGAGAAACAAACCGTACATGGGTCCCTCAGCAAATATGCCCAGATTCCTATAGGTATCTCGTGCAAAGCGAAAAATCCATCTCCTAAAACAAAGGTTAAGATAATTGGTGTTATAATAGCTCCCACCCCAAAACACCATGACGTCAAGCTTCTTACCCCACAGTTTCAATACGCACGCCCCAAACCAAAGAATGAGCGAACATATTGCCAAAAATAGAATGATATACTCCATTAAGTATATCAGCCGGAATGGTTCTTCATTTTTTCTATGAATGCAAAACAATGCAACCATTCCATTCATGAAAAAAAAGAAATATCCTAAAAAGCCCGTGTTAGGATTGGGCGAATCATTTAAAACAACAAACTCAAACGTAAAGACGAAAGAAATAAAAAATAGCGTCATCAAGTTCTTGATGCATTCGAAATTTCTTTTGTCCTTGATCAAATATAATAAGATCAATATATATACCGATAAGATTGCAATCCACATCGCATAAAACTTTGGCTCAAGATCCTGTTCAAAGCAAACGCGATAGACAGAATTACAATCAAGTATTATGATAAGCACGAGGACAAACTCGACAATTCGGATCAAAAAATCCAAGCTCTTTTTTGACAATGCTCTTGCCATGCTTTACACCTATTCCTTTGCGCAAATCAATTATCCGCTTTCTCTCATTACTATCACTAGTTTATTTGCTCAAATCCTTTTTTACGTAAATCCCTATCTTGCTCTCATAATTTCCATACGACAACTGGTTTTTCCAAATCCCGACCCAAATTGGTGATAATTCGTGCCCCAAAACATACTCGGGCGCTTCCTCCTCAAAAGGCACTCCTCGGAAAGTCATCTTACCGATCGTAAAATCAGGATATCCGATTTGAGCGATTCTGGAAAGCGCATTGTCAACATCCTCATCATCTGCCGTCAGGTGGATCACAAATGCGCGATCTTCTTGCCCCATGTTCAGATTGAGGCATGGCGTATGGTCTAGATATGGCAAAACACCAATAATGATCCACATGTCGTTGATGTCATCGTTCTCCCACCTCGCCATCATGGATGCATCCTCTAAATCATTATCTTTTATAAATTGAGCCGCTTCACGCCCCCAAAAATACGGAAGACGAATGTCATGCCAGGATGCAACTACTGTCCATACAATTGGCATACACAAAACATACGCTACTACTAGTTTAACACATATTGGAAGAATTTTCTTCATTTCTTCAGAACATTTTAAATCACTCATTTGGGGCACAAAAATACGCTCTTCTCTTTCTCCGCCCCACGATATCCATGCCCAGTACAAAAAGAGCCCGTACATGATGCCGATATGATGTGCATACAAATAAACAATTCCTGCAAAGAGTGAAAAAGTCACATACGGCAATAGAAAATACTTCAGGTCATGCTTTTTCGACAAGCAGATCATGATCACAAGCATAATCAAGCCAACAATACATCCCAAAACCAAGTTTGACGTCACTAGAGTAATATTCTGCAGATACCCGCCTTCCATGAATATATTCATAAAAAGGCAGTCAGGAAGCATTGCGAAAACGGCATATAGCAATCGAACAAACACGGAGTTCTGTACCTCAATGGACACTCCCGAGGTTGTCGGATATGGCATGATCTGCACCATGATAAGCATCGTGCATAAAAGTAATGCCATAAGTGTTAGAACTCGCAGATCCTTCCCAAAGTCCTTACTAAAAATCTTCCAATGCTTTTCTTGGCAAATATCAAATAGCCATGCTGCCGAAATGCCCCCTGCCACAAGAATGCCATAGGCACCAAGTAAGCAAAGGAACAACATCGTAAGGACAAAACGAACCGGGTGCTCATCTTTCTTGCGAAACTGCAAGGCAATCAATATGATCGCAAGCACCATATACCCATATGGCCTGCAAATAACTCCATATTGATAGAACAGAAAATAATGAAACGGCAACAGACATCTGATCACTCTCGGAAACGGAGAATAAAACAGGATCAAATATCCGGAAAGAATCGGTGCGATCAACGAGATCACATTCAAACTGATTTCATATGGCAATCCGAGTTTGGCGGGAATACAAAGGATCAGATGCCATAACGCCGGATGCCCCTCATAATGCGGGATCAAAAACAATATGTCACGAAGGCTAGCGCATCTTGCGATCTGCCATGCCTGTGCTTCATCAAACCAAGGCTCATGAAAAATGCTGACAATGATCAGTGAAATGATCAACATGGCAAAAACAAACAACTCAACTTTTTTATCTTTGAATCTATTCATCACAACTCTTCTTTCTACCAAAGGGTTAATTCTCTATAGGCTTTATCCCGTATTGTTCCGCAAGGTCTGCTCGCATGTAAATGTACCTGGTCTTAAAGGAATCGCCAAAAGTGCGAAGCATTTTCCAAACGCTGATATATCGTGGCGATATCTTGTATACGGGAACATAATCCTTCCTGGAGACCTCATCTCCATAAATCCTGTCTAGGTCTATCAGTCCTACTACCAAGTCCGGAGGGCCTTGTTCTTTCAACTGTCTGAACACTTCCCTGCTCTCTTCTGCGCTTGCAAATTGATGCCTTGCATATGCCATGTCATCTCTTCCGCCGTTCAGATTGATGCAGAAATTATGCTCAAAGTATGGCATCACCGCTACAGGATCAATGGAAACATCAAGTCCATACGCATTGACCTTTTCAAAAAACTCTTCGTCGGACCATTCAGGCTCCGTAACCTCACCCCATTCCACAAGAAAAGTAGCATTTTCCAAATGATTCTCTTTAATAAATTTAGCGATCCCTCTCGCATTGAAATAATCAAAGCGAATGTCATTCATGGACGCAACAGCAGTCCAAAGGATTGGGATAACTAACGGGATCATGCAAAGAAACACAGCCAACTTTTTAAGCGCGTCCGCATCCTTTTCCGATAGGGTCAGTTTGCCTGTAACTTGCTTTAGCGAGAACCCTCGATCTTCATCCTCAAAAGCAATCCAGAACCAAAAGACTACAAATGCGATGATCACACCCAAATGATGTGCCGAGAAATAAACGACGCCTGTAAAAAGCGAATATAAAACATATGGGACATAGAAGAAGCTTCGATTTTTCTTCGTCCCCCAAAGCCATACAATGATCAGGAAAAGAATACCTATCAGAAGCGCAGCATAAAACTGACCCGAATTAAGAGAAGAAAAGCGTGGCATTCCCTCGCATGAAAGAATGTTTAACAGTGTTGCGTCAGGCAACATCGCAAAGAACGAATACAACATACAAAGCCAAGTTGGATTTGCCTGTTCAATGGAGAACGCAAAGGTATCTGGCCTTGGCATGATCTGAGCAAGCAAAACGACTGCAAATGCTAATAATGTCAGCAACGAAAAGACTCTTCTATCCTTCCAGAATGCGATACTATTCATCTTCCATTGTTTCTCAACGCAGATTTCAAGAGTCCATGCGACAGCCACGCCACCTGCGATCACGATCCCGTATCCGCTCAGTGCGCAAAGAAATGCCATGGAAAGCATAAAACGCCAAGGATGCTCTTTCCTTCCCTTGAAAGTCAATGCCATAAGCATAAGTGCAAGCGTGATGTAACCATAAGGTCTTGAAACAACGCCATTTTGGTAAAAGATGAAATAATGGAAAGGCAGCAAACACTTTACCACCTTCGGAAATGCGGAACGAAAAAGAATTAACCACCCGGAAATGCCTATTGCCAAGGCAGAGAAAAAATGTAAAGTCAGTTCATAGGGAAAACCAAGTTTTGCCGGTATGAATAGCATTAAATGCCACAAAGCAGGATGCCCCTCGTAATGAGGAATCTCAAATAGAATCTCTTTGAGGCTTGCACATCTTGCAATCTGCCATGCTTGCGCTTCGTCAAACCAAGGTTCGTGAAACAGATTCACTATGATAAGCGAAATCATAAAAAACGCAAACACAATAGATTCAGTCAAGCCGTGGCTTGACTGAATCCCCTTTGTTCCAATCTTCTTTTCTTGAAGTACTTTCGTGTTATCCTTCATTGAATGACCACCTGTATACAGACTACTTCTGCTTATTTCTTTTCTTTCTCCTCGTGATAAGACTTCTCAGTGTTCACGGCCCAGAGGTCTTCCTTCTTGCCAGTGCCTCGGATCACGTCAGCCGCAACAAATGCGGTTACCATGGAGTGGTCCATGTTGTTGTAACGGTGCTGACCATTTCTTCCGACGCAGCAAAGGTTATCAATGCCATTCAGATAAGTGATCAGTTTGTCAATGTCGGAATAGGTGTCAAAATAAGCGGGATATGCCTTCTGTACCTTTTCGCGGCAAGTCTCAAGAATCTTTGCATTGTCATCGATCACTCCGATCTTCCGAAGTTCTGCGGTTGCCATGGCAATGCAGTCCTCATCGGTCATGTTCCAGAAGTCATCGCCCTCGTCGCAGAAGTATTCCAAGCCGATCCATACGGAATGCTCAGGGTCTGCAAGCATGTACGGTGACCAGTTGTTGAAGATCTGAATGCGGCCAAGCTTTACGCTTGTGTCCTGAACGTAGATCCAGCAATCCGGAACAATGTTGCCCAAGGTTTTGATGTTGGTCTGATTCTTAAGGGCAAGGCGGTCAACCAAAAGACCAACTGTTACGAAATCGCGATAAGGAAGGCCTTCAGCGATCTTGAGCGCTTCCTCAGGAACCTTTGAATTCACTTCAGCCGAAGTTTCATCTTGGCCCTTCACGCCATTTGATGCCTTGAACGCTTCAAGCAAATCCTTCAGCGGCATGCTGGAGATCACTTCATCTGCTTCATATGAAGTGCCGTCCTCGCAGTGTACAGTGGTGATGCGGCCGTTCTCATCCAAATCAATACCGCTCACTTTTGCTCCAAATACAACCTTTGCGCCCTTTTCCTGCGCTACGGAAAGCGCTTTCTCCCAAAGCTGGCCAGGACCATGCTTAGGATAATAAAACTCTTCGATCAGGGATGTTTCCACCTGACGATTCTTCTTCGGGATCAGCTTTCCAAACACATTTTTTACAAGAGCCCAGATGGAAAGGCCTTTCACGCGCTGAGCGCCCCAATCGGCACTGATCACGCGGGGATGACGCCCCCAAAGTTTTTCCGTATATCCTTCGAAGAACATGGAATAAAGCTTTTTGCCAAAGCGGTTAATATAAAAGTTCTCAAGAGAGGTCTCAGGAAGCTTATGAAGGCAACTTCCGAGGTAGGAAAAACCTGCCTTCATGCTGGTCAGGAACCCCATGTTGATAAAGGTCTGGGGCTTCATGCTAATGGGATAATCAAAGAATTTCCCGTTGTAGTAGATGCGGCTTACGCGATGGCGGATCAAGAACACTTCGTCCGTCTTCTCGGGGTCTGGGCCGCCCTCTACAAGTCTGGATTCTCTTCCAAGGATCAGGTCATCCTTCGACGGTGCGCCCTGATAATCCAAGATTCCGCGCCACCATTCCATGACGCGATCATCCTTTGAGAAAAAGCGATGTCCGCCAATGTCTATGCGGTTTTGGCCATGTCGAACCGTTCTGGAAATGCCACCCACCTTATCTGAAGCTTCCAGAATCACAATTTCATATTGATCCTGGTCCTTTAACAATTCATATGCAGCAGTAATACCAGCAGGGCCCGCACCGATCACGACAATTTTTTTCATTCGTTTTTCCTCTCTTTCATCGCGGATCAAATCCACATTATTATCAAAAACCTTGAATAGTCATAATATATTTATCGGCATATCGACAGGGGTTTAGTAGGTGTTCACGGGACTTAATCCGTACTTTTCGATCAAATCCTTGTGAACATAGATATATCCCTTAGATATAATGTTGTATTGTGACGGAAATGCTTTCCAAATGTTTGGATAAGGCGGGTATTCATAAACAGCCACGTAATCCGATGATTTCACGTCATCCCCAAACAAAAGCTTTAAGTTCGTCTCATGGATGATCACGTCGGGCAGGCCCATTTCCTTCCAGGCTGCCATTACGCGCTCATTCTCCTCTCGACTCGGCACGCGGTGTAGCACATAGGCTGCTTCGTCCGTTCCCATACCAAGGTTCATGCAGAAGTTGTGGTCAAAATACGGAATCACCGCCACGGGACGCGCCACGATCTCGGTATTGACATAATCCATGGCATCATAGTCCGTCTCACGAACTTCATAAGGAACAGTGATGTCATATTCCGCCATGACCTTAAGTTCATAAAGACCGGTCTCTTTCAGGAACTTCGCCATGTCCCTGCCGTAATAATACTGTGTCGTTACGTCAAGGAAGGACGCTCCGATCGTCCAGTATAACGGCATGATCAGAACAAGCGCAAGTCCAAACTTTCCAACCATTCCGAGGGTTTTCTGGTCTTGTTCTTTGATCTTCAGCTTCTCTTTCCATGCTTTCCAGGTCTCACACTTGTCTTCGTCTTCCAGTGCGATCCAAAGCCAAAAGATCGTAAAAGCAAGAAGCATGCCCATGTGGTGGGCACAGAAATATACCACAGCCGCGAAAACAGCGAACAGAACATATGGAATCAAGTAATAATGGCGGTTTTTCTTGTTGGAAATACCGAGGATCACGGCAAGGTAGATCAATCCAAGTACGATGCCTACAAGAAGGATCGCGAAAGATATGCTCGCGCGGCTAAGGTATGCCGCGCCCTCAAGCACCGTAAGTACCGTGCTGTCAGGAAGCATCACAAAGAAAGTATAGAGAAGTCTTGTGATGATACTGTTCGATGCCGCTCCGCCAGAAGTTGCATAGGTGTCGGACCTCGGCATGATCTGCAGGATGATCAAAACAGCTACGACAAGGAGGCACGCCAAGCCCAAGATGCGCTTGTCTTTCCAGAATTTTGCGCTGTAGAGATCCCACTCTTTTTCTCTGCAGATGTCCCAAAGCCACGCGATGCAGATACCGCCGGCAAGAACAATGCCATAGCCACTGAAGGCACAAAGGAACGCCATCGGAAGGATGAATCTCCAAGGCTTTTCGTTTCGTGTCTTAAACGCCATTGCCATGAGGAGCAGGCAGAGCACGCTCAGGCCGTAAGGTCTGGAGATAATGCCGTATTGGTAAAAGAAGAAATAATGGAATGGAAGGCTGTAACGAACCAGCTTCGGAAACGGAGACTTGAATAAAAACAACCAGCCGTAGATCAGCGCAGCAAGGATCGCTACGGATTTTAACCCTATTTCGTAAGGCACGCCAAGCTTTGCGGGAATGGCCAGGATCAAATACCAAAGGGACGGATGACCCTCGTAATGCGGAATGTAGAACAACAGGTCATGAATGCTTGCGCCGCGGGCCATCTGCCAGGCCTCAGCCTCGTCGTACCAAGGTTCGTGGAAGCATGCGATCACGATTAGAAGCACGGCATATGCCGCAAAAATCAGCCATTCAATGAATTTGGATTGTTTGTTTGATTTCATGTTCTCTTCCATGATCCACTCTCTTTCCTTCCACGGCTCTTCCTTCAGTCATCAGATCGAAATCTTCATTCCTTTATGAACTTCTCCGAAAAAAGCCTATAATTATATATCGTCAAAAACCGTCAATTATTCAATCTTCTTGCGTTAAGGCATCTTTTCAAAAGCGCTTTCGGAGCGATTTTCTTAATTATCATTCCGCGCCGCAATTTGCTTCTTTTTAAGCTATTTCTACTACCCTCGAAACTTCATCCCTTTTGGCCACGCTGAGTCTGAAATCTCCCGCCTGATAAGGGTTGTCGCCAAGATTGATCTCGAGGCGTACGGCTTCATAGGCCAACTCCGGCAGGTTGTTTTCCTTGCTGAGGTGTCCCAAAATGATCTCCTGCAAGTTGTCATGAAGGACTCTGCATAGAAGCTTTCCGGAATTCTCATTCGAAAGGTGGCCGCGGTCACCCAGAATTCTTTGTTTGAGATAATACGGGTACGGCCCAACCTGCAGCATGTTCACGTCGTGATTTGCCTCGATAAGCAGCGCATCCATGCCACGAAGGCAGTCGACCGTATAGTCATTGTAAATGCCAAGGTCCGTACAGATACCGACCTTCTTGGAACCGTAGGAAATGCGAAATCCGACGGGCTGTGCGGCGTCGTGAGAGATTTTCATGGGATTGACGGTGAGGTCCTTGATCGTGAACTTCTCGTCTTCCCTGATCTCATAAAACAGGTCCGGTGCGATGTCACCGGTCTGCTTCATCTTCTGAATGGCCTTGATCGTGCCCTTCGTTGCGTAAATCGGGATGTCATATTTCCTCGCCAAAACGCCAAGTCCCGCGATGTGGTCTGCGTGCTCGTGTGTGATAAGTATCCCGTCCACGTCGCGTCCGGACAGGCCAAGCGAATTCAAGCCGCATTCTGCCTTCTTCCCGCTGATGCCGACATCCACCAGTAAATGTGTGCACTCCGATCCCACGTAAGTGCAATTTCCGCTGCTTCCGCTAGCGATGCTACAAAGTCTCATGATTCCTATTTCCTAACTTAAAATTTTATTTTAGCGAGCCTTCGATCGATCTGCCTGTACGCTTTCTCAAGCTCGCCGCTGTTGTCGATCACGAAGTCGCTCCCTGCGCGAAATTCCTTTTCGGTCAGCTGCGCGGCCATGATCTGCCGCACCTTTTCCTCGCTATAGCCGCGGTCCTTCATCAGTCTTTCTTTGCGGACTGATTTCTTCGCATAGATATACCACATCTCGTCCACAAGCTCTTTATAACCGCACTCGATAAGAAGCGCCGCCTCCACAAAGAAAAGCTTCACCGTGCCCTTTTTGCGGGCTTTTTCCAGCTTTTTTAGGAGATACTCTTTTACTGCAGGATGCACGATGGCGTTGATCTTCAAAAGGAGCGTTTCGTCCGCAAAGATCTTGTCCGCCATGCGCTTCTTGTCAATGTCGCCGTCCTCATTCAGAACGTCTTTCCCGAGAATTTGAACTAACTTTCGGAAGCACGCCGTGCCAGGCTTTTTCACCTCATGGGCGACTTCATCTGCAAGATAAATCTCGCAGGGATAATGCTCTCGTATATATGTCAGAATGGCGGATTTTCCGGCGCCCACGCCGCCCGTGATACCGATGAATTTCATTTGACACCTCTTTGCTCTCACACAACATGTCCGTTTTCCAAATTTTTGCGGCGACTCATGATTCTAACTGCATTATTTTGCATCGTACCAATTGTCACCTTCGTGGACGTCCACCACAAGCTCGACAGCCAGATCTGCTGCAGATTTCATGCAATCCTCAAGGATTTGCTTCGCCTTCTCGGCTTCATCTTTTCTGGCTTCGATGATGAGTTCATCGTGCACCTGAAGGATTAACTTCGACTTGAGGCCTGCGTCTTTCAAAGCCTTCCACACCTTCACCATCGCGATCTTGATGATATCGGCCGCCGTACCCTGGATCGGCGAATTCATGGCCACGCGCTCACCAAAGGCGCGCTGCATGCCATTCGAGGAGGAAAGCTCAGGGATGGGGCGCCTACGGCCAAACATGGTCACGCTGTAACCCTTGTCCTTCGCGCTTGAAACGCAGGCGTCGAGGAACACCTTGATGCCAGGATAGGTCGCAAAATACTGCTGAATGTAAACCGCCGCTTCCTTCGGCGTAATGCTCAGGTCCTGGCTGAGGCCAAAGGAACTGATGCCGTATACGATGCCGAAGTTCACGGCCTTGGCGTTGCGCCTCTGCAGGGGCGTCACCTCATCAAACGGCACGTGAAACACCTTGGACGCCGTGATGCGGTGAATGTCTGCGTCCATATGATAGGCCTCAATCAACTGCGCATCATGCGACATATGTGCCAGAATGCGAAGCTCGATCTGCGAATAGTCCGCGTCGAGGAACACATGCTCCGGCGCGGGCACAAAGACCTTGCGTATCCTTCGGCCAAGTTCCATGCGCATCGGGATGTTCTGGAGATTGGGCTCCGTGGAACTGATGCGTCCCGTAGCCGTAATGGTCTGGTTAAAGCTGGTGTGGATCCTTCCATCGTCGGCAATGCAGGAGGCAAGCCCGTCCGCGTAGGTGGATTTCAGCTTCGTAAGGCCTCTGTATTCAAGTATTTCGCTCACGATCGGCACGTCGGGTGCGAGCTTTTCAAGAACGTCCGCGGCGGTGGAATATCCCGTCTTCGTCTTCTTGCCGCCCGGAAGCTTCATTTCTTCGAACAGGATCTCGCCGAGTTGCTTGGGAGACAGAATGTTGAACTCACGACCTGCTTTTTCATGGATCGAGTGCTCAAGCTCGGTGATGCGGCTCATCAGCGCTTCGCCATAAGCTTTCAGCTCCTCGCGCTTTGCGATCACGCCCTCGCGCTCCATGTCATATAAAACAAGGGACAGCGGCATCTCCACCTCCGTCATGAGGCGGTCCATGCCCTGATCCTTTAACTTTTGCTTCAGGATTGGCGCAACCTTTCGGGCGGCACAAGCGCAGCTGCATAGGTACTCCTTTACCTTGTCCGCATCTTCTTTCATAGCCTGCGATGCGCTCTTCTTGCCAAAGGTCTCCACCTTGCCAGGGATCAGAACGTTCAAGTGCTCGGAAGCGATCGTGTCCATCTCATAATCGCTCTTTAAGGGATTTATAAGATAGGCCGCGATCAGGGTATCAAAATAGCGATCCGTGGAGGTTTGATCCAGGAAGGCATATTGGTGCTTGATGTCAAAGGTCGCGATGGAAAGCTTGCGGGAAATTTCTTGCAGGTAGGTGCGAAGGGAAGATTCGCTGGCAGTTGTTGCCCTGCTGTTTGCATTGTCCTTTTGCGATAGGTCGTTTCCGGCGCCTGCTTTTGCGTCGTTTCCGCTCTCCGTCTGCGGCATCCCATCCGTCGTCATGCCCATGAAATCAAATAGGCTGAGCTGCTTGGGCTCTTCCTTTACTTGGGACGGTTCGAAGAAATATGCCGTCTTGTCGTCAGTCGACACCGCAATGGCAAGGATCTTGCCATCTTCAAGAAGGGGCATAAAGCCAATCTCAGAAGAAGACTTCGCCAGAATGCCCTTTAACGCCTCCAAATCATCGAGGGTGACCAATTCCTCCCAAAGCTTCGCCTTGCCAGTTTGTGCGCCTTCTTCGAAGCGAGAAAGCATGTTGCGGAATTCCAGCTTCTTAAACAGCGCATATGCTTCTGGCGTATAATATCCTTCCGCCTTGGCGGAATCATAATCCAGGGTCAGGTCACAGTCCGTCTTTATGGTGGCCAAAACCTTCGAGAGGTCTGCCAGATTGCGGTTCTCGGCAAGCGTCTCGCGGATGCTCTTCTTTTGAATCTCATCAAGATGGTTGTATATCTCGTCGATCGAGCCATAGGTCAGCATGAGGTCCGTGGCGGTCTTTTCACCCACCTTGGGAACTCCAGGGATATTGTCGGCCGTATCGCCCATCAACGCTTTTAACTCAATGAACTGCGCAGGTGTCACCTGGAGCTTTGCTTTGACGTCAGCAGCATAATAATCTTCTATCTCCGTGCGTCCCATCTTGGTCTTGGGAATGCGGATCTTCACATGATCCGATGCAATCTGCAAAAGGTCGCGGTCGCCCGAAACCAGCGCAACTTCAAGGCCTGCATTTTCCGCCTTGCGGGCCAAAGTGCCAAGGACGTCATCCGCCTCGAAGCCTTCTTTTTCAAGGATTTCCACATGCATGGCACGCAGAACCTCCTTGATCAGCGGTACCTGCTCGCGAAGCTCATCCGGCATAGGCTTTCTCGTGCCCTTGTAGGCCTCGTAAAGCTGGTGGCGGAAGGTCTTTGCATGCACATCAAAAGCAACCGCCAGGTACTGCGGCTGCTCCTCTTCCAAAATTCGGAACATAATGTTCAGAAATCCGTAGACCGCATTCGTATGCAGTCCCTCCGAGTTCGTCAGGTCCGGAAGGCCGTAGAATGCGCGATTTAATATGCTATGCCCATCAATGAGAACCAGTTTCTCGCTCATGAAATACCCCTTTAACTCTCTTCAAGCCACACGCACGCCATGCATGTGATGTATGCCTATGCACCTTTGAACCACAGTCTTCAGACCATCAGAAGCCAGATTGCGACGCCAGCGATCACGCCGACGGCAACCACTTCGATCCAAAAGCCCAGCTGGATCATGCCTTCATTGCGGCGGATCTTGCGTTTGGACTCATCCAAGCGACGCCCCCACTCCTTGTGCAGATCAAAGGCTTCGCCGTTTTCAAGCTTTTGCAAACCGTCGGTCACAAGGAAATTGATCGTCATTTCCTCCTTGCAGTCCTCACAGCTTTGCATGTGCTCATAAAAGTCTTTGAGGGTCAAGTAGTCCAGCTTTTTCGCCACATAATCCGGAATCAGTTTTTCGAATTCCTTACATGTCATGCGTTATGCCTCCACAATACAACGCCTACGCCTCTGTTGTTTCTCCAGCGCTTTCAGCGCCGCCCGACTTGCCACTCTCGGACTTTATGCTTTCAGCGTTTGCAGTATGTGCCTTCTTTGTTGCTTTTGCAGTTGATTTCTTCTTTTTTGATGATTTCTTGCTTGCAGATCTTGTTGCAGATTGCTTTTGCTTCGAAGGTTGTTTTTCTGCCTGCTTCCCTGTTTGCTTGGCAGGTGCCTCCACCTTCTCCTCCACATGCTTTACATAAAGCATAGCGTTTTGGCTTGTCACTTCAAACTCAGGTAGTGCCTTCACAAAATTGCTGAATTTGCTGTATTTTCCGTAGTTTCTTGCATCGAAATCGGAATAAAGACGCGTCAACATGCTAGCCAGCTTACTCATCTGGATCTGGCCGTTTTCGTCTGAATTCTTGTCAATAATGTCCAGCATGCTCTTCTTGATCACGGAAAGCTTGGTGATAGGCGTAGGAACACTTTCCTGCTCCGTAGCGCTTGTTGCTCCGCCCGTTTTTGCAAGACGCTTTTCTTCTTCATCCGAGATGGAGTTCTTTAGCAGAATGTCCAGTACTTTAAATTCATCACAGGACTTGACAAAGGGTGCCGGTGTCTTGGACTCGCCCATACCGATCACAAACTTACCAGCCTCGCGAAGACGCATTGCAAGACGCGTAAAATCACTGTCCGAGGACGCAAGAATAAAGCCATCGACATGATCTGCATAAAGAATGTCCATCGCATCAATGATCATCGCGCTGTCCGAAGCGTTCTTGCCGTAGGTGTAGCTATATTGCTGGATTGGCGTCAGCGATGCATCTAGCATCACGCTCTTCCAACTGTTCTTTCCAGAACTTGTCCAATCACCGTAAATCCTGCGAACACTCACGGTCCCATAGTTCTTGGCCTCATTCAGCATTATATTCACGTAAATTGGAGAAATATTATCCGCATCAATGAGTAACGCTAACTTGCGATCTTCTACATCCATAAAAAACTCCTCGTCTCCATAAAACCAACATGAAATCACGCGGCAAAATATGCGTTCATATACAAATACTTGTATAAAAAGCCACATAAACATACCAATTCTAGTATATATGGAAACGAGAAAATATTCAATGTTTTTTGAAGATTTTGGGGAAATGATACAAAGAAAAGCGGGTGTCCATTGGACACCCGCCTGTGATAACTTATTTGGTTTACAGGGAACCCATCAGCTTTCCCTTGTGAGTATTGAACTCTGCCTCGGTAAGCATGCCAGCCTTCTGGAGATCCATCAGGTTGGTTACGCGCTTCTTGAACTCGTCCATGCCAGTGTAAGGTGCGAAGATTGCATCGATGCACTTCTTCTTCTGTGCCTGATACTCAGCTTCGGTCTCAAGACCCATCTTAGGCAGCGCCACATATACGGAAATTCTGGTAACGAAATCCGGGATGCTGTCGATCTTGGAGAGCAGGCCTTTCTTCTTGGATTCGAAATCCTCAGCAGTGAGCCAGCCGCCATCCTTCAGTGCCACAAGATTCTGGCCGATTTCCTGAACGTCTGAAGGACCAGTGATTTCTTTCATCATGACTGCATCGATAACAGGGGTCTGCTTCTTGCGAAGGTCTGCCTCGGAAATGATGCGCTCTTGAGAAAGAAGCGGCCACTTGTTCATTCTGTCTACCATGCCAGTCAGAGCCTGACCAGGCTTTACGTCGATCATGTTGAACAATGCGGTCATCATCTGCTTGTGCTCGTTCTGGGAGATCATCTGGCAATCTACCAAAACAGGGAGCTTACGAAGCTTTGCGATGAACACTTCAGGGCTGTCTTCCAAGGTAATTGCAACGTCGTTAACCATTACCTGCTTGTACTTGTTGTACTCATCAGAAGTAAGGATACCGCCGGCTTCCATGCAGACAAGCTTCTGGATGTTTCTGCGATACTCTGCAGGATCCGTAACGTTTACGTCACAGCATTCCTTGATGATGTCATTGCAGTTATTCTCAAATTCCTTCTCGGAAAGCAGTCCACAATCTACAAGAACGATGAGCTTCTGGATCTTCTCGTTGAAGTCAGTCAGATCATTGTACTCACAAACGATCTCAAACTTCTTGGTGTAGTACTCCTTCTCGCCAAGAACGCCACAATCACGAAGAACGTTCAGCTTGTCAACGCGCTCGTTGTACTCCTCAACGGACATCTTGCCCTTCGGTGCGGGTGCAGGAGCCGGTGCAGGTGCCGGAGCGGGTTCGGGCTTCGGTGCAGGTGCCGGAGCAGGCGCGGGCTTTGGAGTGGGCGCGGGTGCCGGCGTAGGCTTGGGAGCAGGTGCAGGTGCAGGCGTAGGTGCCGGAGCAGGTGCGGGTTTAGGAGCATTCGCATTGCGAAGCTCTGCCACTGACTTAGCCTGACCCTTTTCCTCTGCGGACTGCTCTTGCTGTTGCTGCGTCTGTGCAAGATCGCCAACACGAGCATTGTATGCTGCCACCTTCGGAGCCTCATCTACAAATCCGCCGTCTGCGCGAAGCTTCTTCAGAAGCTTTGCTGCCAGATCCATATCCTTCAGCTGAGGGAATACCAACTGAACCTTCTTTGAGCCATACAGATTGTCCAGACTCGTATTGATCGCAAGCGCAGGCTCTCCGGAATACTCGGTTTCGAAAATGCTGCTGATCTTGCCGATGCTTACTTCAAATTCATCACTGTAACCGTTCTTACCTTCGGTGTTACAGATATATCCCTTACCGGATATTTTGTTGTTCTCCACTTTAAGGAACATGGCGGCGTCATTGTTCCTACTTAAGATGCTCCTTAAATTACCGCCTGATTTACAAGTGAAAACTTGTGCCCCTTCCATAAAAGTGACCTCCTTCCAAGTACTTCATTAGCCCCCACTGAGTCGCATAATGACAAAAATACCCGCAATCCAAGTTGGATGACGGCTATATGAAATGCTATGTCGTGTTTGATAATACTATAATAACAAGGTGTAGCCGATTTTTCAAGGGCTTTTTTTCATTTCGTCGAACAAATTGTTTGAAAAATTCTCAAATTCATGCAAAATCTACAAAAACTAAGGAAAAGCCTGTTGAAATACGGATCTCGCAACAAAAATTGCGCCTCTCGTCTTGCAATATAAGGGGCTCGGCGCTGGCCGAGCCCCAAAAGTTTTAGAAATATTGATTTTGTGCCGTAAGATTAGTCGAGTCTGAAGAGAGGTTGTGAGCTGAATTCCACCTTAGTTATAGCCCTATCGTCTGATGTTGTTCTGGTATTGGTCGACTCAAACCTAATTGTGGTCCTTCCCTCATCCAAGAAGCTCAACTTATATCTCACATAATACTCTTCGCCTACCGTCAGCTTGTAATCACCGTGTAACTTCTCTACTTCGGTTGAACCCGGTGATTTTGCATCTTCAAGTGATGCATAGATCATCATTTCTTCATCGTCGTCATCAAACATTGCCTTCGTGAAGATTTCGGTACATCCGTTATTATCCATTGCTTTGAACTTCACGTATGCATAAGTCGAATCAGAGAAATCACCTTCGCTGAGAAGCACTTCCGTTCCAGCATATGAACCATCTTCGTTATACAGGTAGTCTACGGGAAGGGTAATGTTGTAAATTCTCTCAGGTGAAAGATTAGTGAGATTTGCCTCCGTGCTGGTCACCTGAATAAAAGGTAGACCATACTTCGGGCGATATGCAGCAACCAGAGTATTTACAAACAACTTTCGTTCTTCGCCGTTTGCAACAGCTGAATGTCCCACGCCTGAATAGAAAATGTTGCCCTTACTAAAAATGTAGTAGTTGTTTGCAGCATCCTGAGGAACTGCGCTGTACATCAAGGCTATGTATCTTGAATTATTATTAGCGGTTTCTCTCTTTTTGTATCCAGAATTAACACGAGAATCATTAGCCAGGGAAGACATTGCAGGATCTTGTAATGTATACCATACCGTAAGATCCGCATCCTCCATATTCAGCTGCCACCACTGGCCGTGCGTTTCACCAACGACGAAATCTATGTTGATCGTATAAGGATACTGGGTAATCTGTCCTTCGTTTACTCTGGTAACCACCTGTGATAAAGTATTACCATAATAAGGACTGTTCGTACCACCTGCGCTGTTACCGGAATAAAGCGGCTTGTTGTCTTTCGGATTCAAAACCATGTACTTGTTCTGGATGCGTCCGTTTTTACCATCGTTATTGCCTGCGCATGAGTAACAGATCGTGTTGTATAGCGAAAAGCCCTGAAGGCCATCTTTCGTTGATCCAATATAACCTGCGTCATATCTAACATTATTGTTAATGTAATTTGATATGTCATTCTTTAGTCCAGAACGGAAATAGCCATTATCACTAGACAAATAATTGCTGTACTGCATATAACGATTCATACCCATGAGCTCGCGCATCATCGTATTTGCAGTATATCCATATCTTCTCGACTCAATTTCCTTCCAAGGCGAATTCACATTGATGCTGGTCCAACCAAGGTTGAATACTTTATTGTTAGGATTCGTGTAGGAAGACGTCGTGTCATGGGTAAACAGAATGCTACATCCCTTTGCGGCAAAGTAGTAAAGATACTCTGCGTTACCATAAGTATTGATCATGTCGGTAAAACCATAGGCATCATCAAAACCAACCACGATCATGTTGAAGTCGCCAAGAGTATAGTAATCATTCGCAGCATCACCCGTCACTGTTATCAGCTCGGATGCATACGGGTTTGTAGTGGCATTGTAATCTCTGAAAGCCAAAGGCGTTGACTCTATCTCATGCAACACATCCTTATTCGGGTTTGAAGTGGCATCGTTCGTGATATTGATCGGACTGCCCATGTCAAATTTAAAGGTATTGTGGTTGTCGTATGATTTCTTGAACACTTGCATGAACTGACGCCAAGTCATCTTTACCACGGTGATGTCAAAGTCTTTGACATCAGAGTATAGTGTCTGCCAATTCCCGTTAGATCTCGTTGTACTTCTTTTTCCGTTCAATGCGTTGTTGGAAAGATCTACCAGAGTATAAGGGTTTTCTTTGTTTGACGCTGCAACGTTATTCTCATTCTTGTTACCCGTGTTATGCGTAGGGATAATCTGTAATGCGACGATCTTCTGCACTGCTCTGTCCGGAGAAACGGCTTCTCCATGTTCGCTAGTTTGTGCTTTGACTGCCGAACATCCTTCCAACGAGTATCTCTTGTAAATATTATCCCTGCTTACAACTTCAATACGCCACTGAACAAAACCAACCCATTTGTCAGGCATTTTAACACTGATCGTGCTATCAGTTTCGGTTATCGGAACCATTCTAGGCGTAATGACTTCGTTCTTCTCATCATTCGTCCAATCTTCGGTAAATACGCTATCCTTGTTTCTGTCAACGAAAACTCGGTAAGCATAATCCGTCTTGTTGGGAACTACTACATGGAACGAAAGCACAGGCTGTCCATCAGATTCTGCAAGATATCTTGCATTAACATCTGCAACCGCACTATCATATACCTTAGGACCGGAAAGAATCTGAGCCCTGCCTTTCAAGCGATTACTTACCATTCTGTCAATCTTATCCAGCATATCCTTGGTATAATAACTGTACTCAACGCCCGGCTTTTCGGGGTCATAATTATCAAGGAACTGCTTCATTACGCATTGTGAAGACTGATCAACATAAGGATGATCCATGCTTCCATTCTTATATAGCGTATCAGCAATTACAATCGCATACTCAGCTTTAAGGAATTCAACTAGTTTAGCCTGCTTTTTATAGGTCAGATCGTTGCCCGCCTGTCTTGTAACACTACCTGACGTTCCAAGGAAAGCAGCCTCATTTGTCCAATACCCATCATCATCTCTTTTACTGGTATTTATTCTTAACGTGTCACCAATATGGAAATAAACCAGGCCATCCATACTGTTGTCAACGAAATCTGTACGGTTCGCGCCTGCAGTGGCACCGTCAACACCAAGAACATCACGATACTCAATAACAGGAGTCTCTACTTCTTTTCCTTGACCAGCGGTGTATCCCCATTCACCATATTCTGTTCGCGTTCCGCCCCACCAGCCGTTTGATACCTGTCTCGAGTCTTTTCTTCCAGCCTTTCTCCTCCCATCATCAAAATAACCGTCAGCATTCTCAACATACCACGTACCCTTGTTTTGCCCAGTGTTGGGTTTCCATACTTTTCTCATGACAGTCACAGGCTCTTGACCGATTACTTTACTAGTGGCAAATCCAGCTTTATATACATCACTTCCGGTCCACAAACCGCCCGTATAGTCTCCAATATAGATCAAGTCATACTTACTGTTCAGGTCTTCATTCTTAGATACAAACTGTTGCATTACCTGATGCTCAATCTTGGAGATGGATGTATCCGTGCCGATGCGCTTCGGTATAAGTTTGAGCACGTCACTTCCGTCGAAATTCCACTCATAGCTAATACCATCTTCCGCCATCTTGACACTGGGTTCCAAATCCAAAACGGTAATTGAATTATCAAAATAATAGTTTACCAACTCGCTTGCATCGATGACATACTTCATCGCAAGGCTTGAAGAAGCATTGTTTGCCTTGTTTGAAATCTTTTCATATTTCTCAAGGAAGAAGTTAAAATCGTCGTACTTATCCTCTGCGCCCCATTTGTTTGCGCCCGTGGAAAGATACTTCAACGAAGAAGGATCATATAGCTTCGTATAATTCTCTATCAGCGCAACATCCGTCGGTGTTACAAATACATGTCCCTGAACATAATAATCATCTTCTCTGTTCCAATTGGTCCCATCAAAATAGGCATGCAGTGTATCACCTGCGTAATTATTCCAATATGCCTTCTTGTATGCATTCTCGCTTCCGGAGTATCTTTCCTCCGCACAATAGAAGGATACACCAGACCAATACAGCTTCTCATCCTCCGTCATGAGCGGGTTGTTAAAGCGCATAATGCCATCGCCGCCAACATCGAAACGCTTTCTTTTATCCTCAGCTTTAACTGCACCCGAGGACTGTGGACCACCGTCAAAGAAATATTTGATTGCAAAACCAGGATTTGCTGAAGTGCAGGCAAGCCATAGCTTTGCAAGGTTGTTCTTGTAGCCGGTTGCGCCATTGCCATGATCAATCAGAGTTCGATCAAGTCTATATCTGCCATAGGTTCTGCCCGTCATGATGTCAGTATAATCATCAGCGATGCAGATGGAATCAATAACCAAAGCAACATAGTTGCTATACTTAGAAACTCTCTCAAGAATCTTGTATGCAGAGTCTGCATCTAGCTCCTGAGTTCCTCTAAAGCCTTTCGTCGTCAAAGTGCTCTTGGGAAGGTTGAAACGATTCATCGTAGCATCATTGACATTCTTGCCTCTCCAAAGATCAAGAAGACCTGCTTCATCTTCGTCCTGAGTGCCATCATTGTTCTTGTCATAAAAGAGCTTCAGATCAGCGTTGAAGTAAATAAGATCAGCCTTATTAACCCATGCCTGGTTTGACTTCAGATCTTCAGCTGTGATAGTCTTTACGATCACAGAGTAATTCTTTGCATCTGCTTCCTTGGCAACGATGGACTTCTTTACCAAAAGGTCATAGCTTTCGTAGTTATACAGACAACCCGTTACATCAAAATAAGGGTCGGAAGTATTTGCCTTACGAACGGTGTAAAAGCGATTTCCAATGTATGTCTGATTGTCAATCTTCAGTCTCGGGAAGTAAACATCACTGTTCAGGTTTGCTTCCAGGTCAAGGTAAAGGTTGTTAAACATTCCCTCTGACCTATATTGATTCATAAGATATGTATTTGTCGTATGCCAAACAAGCGTGGTCTGCGCAACTTCTGCTGAATTGAGAGGATCAGCCTTCACAATGCTTCTTACGGTGATCGGGTTACCATCCGCATCGGTCGAGGCTTCTTCCTTCAGGATAAAAGTACCAGTACCCTGCTTTACAACTTCATAGTAGCCATAAATCTCTTTGGCTTCCGTCTTTTCTTTTGCATCCCATTCATCGGTCGTAAAACGCAGTTTGCTCTTTCCTGCTTCAACGCCGCCTTCCTCATCGCTCTTGTCCGTAGCGGTAAGGTTTGTATTCTGATAGAAGGTGATCTGGCCTTCTGCCTCATCGGGGAAGAAGAACAGGTTTCCGGCAATCTTCGTCCATTTACCAAAGCCAAAGAAATCCCCGCCGTCTTCACTACCGGTGAGGTCCTTGATTGCCATCGCGTTTCCGCGAAGCATCTCCATATCAACCGGCTCACAATCAGCTACAAGATAACCGATCGAGGAAAAATCGAGTGCCGGCACAACTTCCAGTATCAAGAAAGGATTCGCTGACGTGCCCTTAGCCTCGCCATGTGTCAGAGAGGCAGCGGATGAAGCATTCTCCTTGATCACTTTTCTCTCGCGGGTAAGAACCTTTCCGTTTTTCACGGTGTTGTACTCGCTCGTAGTAACATTTCCGTTATCGTCCTTAGTTACTCTTTTTGCAGCAGCAAAAATACTCTCTGCAGGTATCATTGCAAATACCATGCACAGAACCAGGAGAACGGAAAGCACTCTTCTTGTCATCTGTTTCGTTTGAACTTTTCTCATAGAATTCGTTCCTCCTTATGAGCCGTAAGGTTAAGGTTCGTCTGATGCTTCAGGAGACGGTTCCGGAGTCGGTTCCGTGGTTTCCGTCGGCATTTTATATACGGAATTCCTCAGGCTAAAGACATCGGATACGATGTAGCTTTGTGCCTGAGTGTTCTGATTGCCTTCTTTTAAGCTAAGCTTGATCTCAACTGCGTTCATGTTGTTCGGGTCAACGCCACTTGGCACATAGAGATCAATCATTTCAACATGCTCACCGATTACGTCTTCGGGGGCAAGTGTCGCGGTAGGCTCCAGACATGGGTAGGCTGCATATCCTGCCGCTTCAATCTCAGTGTTGTATGCCGTCGGATCAGTTGCCTCGTCGAACTCAGCGTAAAGCTTTCCTCCTCGACAGTAGATGATGGTCCGGTAATACTTCATGCTCGAGTCTACAACGGGCTCTCCAGTCGCATATACTAACTTGGAAGTCGGCATACGATACAAGATCAATACCTTTCCAGCTTCACCAATCTCGATTCGGTTGCTTTCCATCACCCAGTTGCTCAGCTGCTCCATCAGGATCTGTGATTCCATCTGAAGATCCACGCTATACTGCGAGATTCGATAGCTCCTCTCGGCATTGTATAGGAATAATGTTGCAGCACCGATTACGATGGTGGACATACCAATCGCAATTACTAATTCTACTAGGGTTAAACCTTTGTTATTGAGCTTTTTCACCCTGTGCTCCTCCGTTTCCAGAAATTGCATTTATCGTTTCTCAGCGAAGTGCTTTCCCGTTTTAGGATTGATCCTGATCTCCGTGTCAAAAGAACCGCAAACAACGATCTTACGAATGTCTTCCGAACCTACGGTTCTAAGAGTTCCATCTCTCTTAAAGGACACAACGGCTTGTGTAATTGAAGTGACAAGCTCTTCATCGCCGCCATCACCAACCACTTTGTAAATCTCGAGGTTGGACCCAAGGCAGTTGCCGCCCTTACCGTCTGTCGAAACTGCAGAATCGTTAACACAAACATAATAGTCGTCGCCAACCTTGTAGATGTGCATATATCTCGGCGTTTCTTTTGTCATTGCAAGGATCTGCAGCTTCGAAAGAGCATCCGTGACATGTGTCACCATCTTCTCCGTGTTGGCATATTTAATTCTTGCAAGCATGGTCAGGGAAAGCGCTGCCATAATCGCAACGATAGCTGTCACGATCACAAGTTCGACCAGCGTAAATCCCTTTTGGTCTTCATGAAATCTCATAAAACCCTTCCTCCTGCTTATGGTTTATTCGATCGTCTTCGTCCAGTTGTCAAAAGTCATGTACTTATCAATGGAGGTACCGCTCATGATTTCCTCTGCCACCTCTGCGTAGCCCTTGAAGAGCTTCGAGAACACTGCGTCGTGCTTCAGCGTTGCATCATGGGAGATCATTTTGGAAATCAGAACCTCATCCGCTTCGATCACGCTGCCGGACCCGTCTACCGTGATCTTTCCGCCGCTGATGACCGTACCCCTAAAGTTTCGGGACACCTCTACGTCGCCCTTAGCGATTACAAGACCGCTGGTGTAGTCTTCCGGAATCGTAAATGTGGTATTGTGTTCACCAACATTGTTTACGATAGCCACGATAACGTCAGAGCTCTCTCCCAAACCTGCTTCTGTCCAGCTATTGATATACTTATATCCATCAACCAGATGGGGATCAGATCTTTCGTTCAGCTTCTCAAAAAAGCCAGGCCACTGAGTCATATCGATCAGGTTGTTAAACAAAGTGGGATCCGTATCCTCCAGGTGAACATTGCCTGCCACGGAAGGATCTAAGTTGTCTTCAAGCGTAAGCACCAATGACTTATAGCGGATTGCATGATCCCGTGCAAAGGAATAATAAATGCCTCCCAGGCCCCACCAATCAGCACTAATGTTCATACCCTGAACACCTATGTCTCCCGTATCGGGATCGGTATGAATATAGTCACCGCGAATTACCGGATTGTTCTTCGTATCGATTACTAAAGATCTGTAAACCTTGGTTTGTACCGTTCCATCTTCAACCGTCACATTGTATGTATAGGAATCATCGCTGATGTATCTGTTTACCTTCGACATCATAACGATCTTCTTCTGGTTAAAGTATTTGTTGAAGAATATATTCGCCGCCAGATCGCTTGCAAAGTTCAGGTAGTAAACCGTGTGTTGGCCAGTGGAATCACGATAATTATACGGCGTTACGTTTTCCGTACTGTCAAGGTAATCCGTTACATTCTCAATTCCGGAAAACTCCTTGAACTTCGTCTCGTCGATCGTAAGACCAGTCACGCAATTATCAGGAACATAATACGCAATTTGATTGGCCTTGACGGAAATAGATTCACCGGTCAGAATGTCATTGGAATTCTCAGTGACATTCTTGTTTCTTCCGATAAATGCACGGCCTGCAATCATAAGATTTATGGCCTCTCTGACATCAACAAATGCGTCTCTTCCGTTTATAAGGATCGCACTCGAGTAGGCGGAGTCCTCCGTCCTCTCTTCCTCTTCGTAATTCTCCTGGAAGTTGTAACCATAATAGCTTCCGCGGATGGTGACGCGATCGCTTTTGCCATTAATGGTCAGGTCATCTGCCACGAAACTATTTCCTGAAATTGTAAGCTTTGCGCCACGAGTTGCGACATCATCCTTAGCAGTCACATAGTTGTTCAGCCAGATCTGAGAGTAGTTAATGTTTGAAGTATTTCCAACCTGAAACTCGTGTCCGTCCTCGTCAGACTGATTTGCAACAATGTCGCCACGAGTAATGATCCTCTTGCCAATCAGCTTGCCGTACTGGTTCGACTCACATTCAATACCACCCTCGCCCGCATAGACATTACCGTCTACGGTAAAGTTCGTGGTATACAGATAAATCTTGTCGTCCGCAATCAGGCTGTAACGCATGAACTCCTTGACAACATTGTTACCGTCAAGATTGATGTCAGGAACATGGAACACGATGTCCGTCTGGATCTTGTTCTTGTTACCAAAATCATCCTTCGCGAATACGCAGACATTACTTAGAGTGAAGGTTGCATTATCATAATCAGCATAATAGAATGCCTGAGAGTCTACGATTTCAAAACCATATTTGTCGGTGGATGATTTAATTGCTGCAGGCACTTCAGTGTCACTTGCGGCATAAATCAGATTGGTCACCTTGCTAGCGTCATAATAGTTGATCTCGTAGGTCACCTCTTCGTCCACAATCTTCTGGCTCGGCGTGGATCCTGCCAGCTTGTAGTAACTGATCATTCGATCAAGATATGCCTTTGAGAAAGCTTTGCGAAGCTTCAGTTCCGACTGAGACACCGACTTGTAACGCGCAAGCATGTCATTGAAGGATTCCTGCAGCTCTTTACCTGACTGGACATTGATCCGGTTTGTCAGGTAACCCATGAATTCTTCAGCGCTGTAAAAGTTCTTTTTACTTTGACGCTCAACCTCCTTCATCTGAAGGTTTGTGATCGTCAACTGCATAATCACAGATCCCATAACGCCTACAACAACAATTGCAACAAGCACGGCGATGAGGGATGCGCCTCTGTTATTCAGCTGAAATAAACGGTTCTTCTTCATGAAAACCTCCTTGCGCACAAGTCATGCGGTATGTCAAAACAATTAAAACCTCTTTTCGATTACTCTACCTTCGTTGTCTTTAACTCAACAAGCGGATTGGTTGGATCATCCTCATACGCTTTTTCGTTTTTGTAAACCTTAACGGTGATGTCGAATAGCCTTACAGGAACGCCGTCGCCCGTCAGCGTAAGAACGGGAATGTCTGTTCTCTGAGCAGCTCCGGCAGCAATCTGACCAGCGGAGCCAGGTTTCGTTACTTCAGAAGTAATGTCACTGAAAACGAAGCTGCTTCCGCCAAGATTGGAGTGAACTGTCGGTTTGGATTCACTGCTCGTAAAGCCAAGCAGGTCAATTGTCAGCTTATATCCGTCAGAAGGATCCTCGGAGCCATCGTCTTCATCGTCATCCGAACCATCGTCAGCATCACCATCTCCTTCGGGTTCGCTGTCTCCGTCGTCGGAATCCGCATCGCCGTCTCCATCGCCGTCTCCATCTCCATCATCGTCTCCGCCATCATCGTCTCCGCCGTCATCGGAATCATCCGAGATTTCAATGTCATCCTGAACGACAAAACGGAAATCAGGATAAGGTGTGTCGTCTGCTACATTCCACTGAATCTGAACATAGTCATTCGTATCGCTCATCTTGTTGAACATCAGGAAAATACCTTCCAGCGTCTCAACTGTTGCTTCGCAAAGCGTGGAGGACGGGTATTCCATGTCGGAATCCGTACCAGGGCCGAAAACATCCTTGCAGAAGAATTGATAGTATGCACTGATGTTGTATTGCGTGTCCGTTACACCTTTTGAGATGGTGATGTAAATGATGCGATCCATGTTCGCTCGGATCTCTGCTTCACTTAACTCCCTGTATTCGATAACTCCAATCGGATCATCCGGATCCGGTTCCGGCGTTATATAAACAAATTCATCCGGCGTCGGTTCGGGAGTAAGGCTGGGATCTTCCAAAAAGCCACCATGCCAGCTCATATAAGTATTGAGGTTTAGCGTCGAGAAATGGGTAATGGCGTCCATTACCTCACTTCGCTCAGCAATCACAACATTTCTGGTATCATCAATCTGCATGATCGCAGGGCTGTCAACCTCAGACATGGGAACTGTACAATTCATGGTGACCTCTACAAGGTACTTTCCGGATCTCTGGTCAATGTATCGGTAAACCATGGGTTCCGGACTTCCGGATGTTCCAAGCGTTGCACCCGTTTCTGAAAAGAGACCAGGGATTTCAACCTCCGGGGTGGGTGCTCCTGCGTATCCGCCAAAAAGAGTTTGCAACTCCGGCGCAAGAAAATATGTCTTAACAGTTATGGGAGAAACGGGCGTAGGCTCTGGAGTTGGTTCTGCGTCCGGATCCGGCTCGTCTGTAGCAACAGGAGTCGGCATCGTGGTCACGTCGTCCCATTTTACAATCTTTTTCTGGCTCTTTATATACTCAACCGTTTCCTGAGCAATCATAGTAGCCTTCTGCTTTTCGGCAGTCTGTGCTGCATATCTGAGCGAATCAGAAAAATACTTCATTAATGGCACGGAAATCAAGGCCAAGATTGCAATGGACAGCATAACCTCGACCAAGGTAAAACCTTTATTCCCCATATTTTTCCTTTCGTTCATGGAAATTACCTCCGTAAAAACAGGTATTCAGTTTATGACCCTATCATATTTATCGACACTTTTTAAAAATACTTTAGAAGCGGCCGTCATTTTAAGGCGGCCGCATGAAAAATTTAATTATCTTACTGCTGTTCAAGAGCCTCAAGCTCTTCCATTAACTCATCAAACTCCTGAAGAGGATACCAGTCATCAGGATAGAAGATGCCTGCCTTACCTTCAGGGATGCCCGTTTCATCATAGTCAACATACTTCTTGTCCGTGTTGGTTAGGTAATACATCTTGTAATTGATGGCCCCCTTCAACTTACCAGACTTTTGATCATAAGTAGCGTTGATAAAAGGAATGGTAGTTCTGTCAGGAAATTCTTTTACATATGCAAGCAGATTCTTAAACTGGTCATAATCACAAGTGTAGCTAAGATTCAAAAGCGCATACTTACCTACAGACTTATTGTCACCACTGAAAGCCTGAACCTGCTTGTTCATCGAAAAAGTAATGGAACTTATGTCAATTTCAATCTCATCCTGCATGTCCTGAACCAACGAGATCGTCTTATCTTGCTTAATGTTCGACGGGTACTTTGCAATGATCTTTTTAATGTTATCCTTATATTTTTGGGTTTCGGCTTCCGTCTCAGCCTGCTTCGCTACCATGCCCTCAAGCTTTGTCACGGTTGCTTGATCCGCTTGATTGCTCGCTTCAATTTCAGCAGCTTTCTCATTCAGCTTTGTAAATCCAAAGAAATAGGATGCTGCAAGAATACCAAGTGCCAGGATAATAAAAAGTAATTTTTTTTCGGAATCCGTTATGCTAAGTTTTTTCATTCTTCCATCTCCTTATCATCCACTATTTTGCGTCAGCCTTCTTGGGAGCGTCGATTATATCAAAGGACAGTGTGTAATTCCAAAATGTATATTCAGATTCTCCGAAATAAACCTTTTCTTCCTCGACATCTTCTCCCTCTTCGCCCTCTACCGGAGTCTCCTCGATTACTTCTTCCTCTTCTTTATCCTTCTCTTCGTCCGGATTTACTTCTTTTTTCTCTCTTGATATTCCACCGATACTTACATTGGAGATGTAATCAATTTCCTTAAGGCTCCTCAGTAACTGTGCAACCGTCATCTTAATGTCAGCTTGCATCGTCATGGTTATATGTCCGTCAGAAGCCGAGAAGGTTTTAACGATAACAGGAGTCGGGAATGTTCCCTCAAGATCCACGATCAACTGACCAAGCTTTTCGTTCTGTGTTTTAGTAGCCTTGTCAAAGGAAGCGTATTCATTATATAGATTTCTATACTTGACATTCTCTTTGTATATTTCTTGCACGGGAGAAAGTTCAACGATTCTCTGCTTCAGCTCTTTCTGTTTCTGCTCCGCGACCGTCTTTCGATAGAACGAGGTGCCAACTAAAGCAAGGCTGGCAAGTACAGCGATTGCAAATACGCCGGAAGCGACCTTGGTGGAATTCCTCTTATTGGCGCGGTCCGCTAACTCCTTAGGAGTGATGTTCATGGGTTCAAGAACTGCGCCCATGATGGAAAGAAGTCCAAGGCCCTCGCCAGATGCCAGGCTGCTCTTTTTGTCAATCTTCACGAGCGACATGTAATCGCCCTTTTCAACTTCGATGTTTATTTTTGAGTCGAAGTTCTTGATCATGCCCTGGATACGCATACCATCACCAATGAGGTGGAGGGTACCACGCAGGGGCGTCTTATACTGGTTCTGATAGAATTCCAATGCGGAAACCACAATCCTTACATGGTAATCCATAGACTCCTTGATGGCTTCATATGCCTGCTGGATTGCGTAAAGTCTTTCCTCAGGGTCAGCAATTACGCTATCAGGGAACATCTCTGCCTTAGGCTTATCTCTAGTGATGTTGTTCTCACACAGAAATTCAAAGGTTTCCTGATCTTCCTTGAGACCCAAAACGGGATGATCCATTGCTGCGATCAGAGTGGAATCATATCCGTGAGGTGCCACACGCTGGAATACCAACTTTCCGTTCTTTACAACTGAAACGATCGTGGAACGTTCCTCCAACTGAACGATGACAGAGTCCTCGATGAAGTTCTTTGCAATGAACTGCATTGCGCAGTTGCCCATGTACTCGAAGGTCTCGATTTCAAGACCGCAGAGCTCTGCAAACTGCACATAGTTTGAAAGCAGGTTGTCGGGAACCGCAAGAAGGAGCAGCTTCATCTGCTGCTTCGGATCGCCGTCCAACATGCCCATCTTTGTATAGCTGATGGTATAGCTCGCAATGTCCATGGGGAAGTTCTCTCTAGCCTGCTCCATGGCGAGAGTCTTAAGCTGTCTTCCGCTAACCTTCGGGATCATAACTTCCCTGGAGACAACCTTACCGGAGTTTATTGAAAAGATAACCTTTCTCTCCGTAATCTTACGCTTGGAAAGTTCTGCGCGAAGTTGGTTGGCAAGGCTTTCTCTTTCACGAATGTAGCCATCCTCTACGGAATTCTCCGGAGAACGGAACGTAAAAACGTCGAGCACGCGAGGGTGCTTAACGCCATACTCCATGAGTGCTACCTTTGTCCACCAAATACCTGTCTGAATACTTAAGATTTTTTTCGCCATAAACGTATTCTCCTTTGTGTTTTGTACCTTCCTTTTCTCATTGCCTAAGCAAAAAGAAGAGGATCCCTCCCCTGACGATTAGGGAATCAGAAAAGGAAAGCTAAAATTATCGTACCAACAAGCCGAGATACCAATTGATCATAGCATCACCCCAAAGTGCGCACAAAAAAGATCCGATACACAGATAGGGTCCCATTGCAAGCACTCTCTCCGCCTTGGAAACCCTCATGCGGATTACGTGACACACAGAGCCTATAACGCATCCCAAAAGGAATGCTAGGATTACCTTTTTCCAGCCAAGGATCAAGCCCATAGCAGCCATGAGTTTCACGTCGCCGCCACCAATCGCCGCTCCTTTGGACAAAGCATAAAGAGTGTACAAAGCGGCGCCGATGATCAGGAAACCTAGAATGCGGCTTTTGATAGAAGTTAAATCCATAACGCACATAAGGATTCCGATACCCCCCAAAAAGAGATTACAGGGCATTGGAATCTCCAATGTGTTCTCATCCACAAAGCTTATTACCAAAAAGGCAGACGTCATAAGGCAAAACAGAAGGCTTTGGACGTGAATACCGTTCGCCATGAAAACGATCCCGTACAAAAGGCCATTCAGGAGTTCCACTAAGAGGAACCTTTTATTTGCCTTCGCTCCGCAGGAGCGGCATCTGCCTTTTAGTAATAAGAACGATGGAACGGAGCATCTCTCATACCACTTTGGCTCTTTCTTGCATGCGCCACAGTATGCATATTTCTCATTCCCAAGCTTCTTTAAGAAGAGGCTGATCAACATGTTGACCGGAATTCCAAACATCATTCCCACAACACATGCAAGCAAAAACTTAAGAGCCAAAGTGATCATGAAATATCTCCAAATGATTTAGTTAACTTAGATTACTTGTTCTCGATGTCGTCGAAGCTGTACTTGGAAGGGGTAGCATTCGTTACATGCGTATAAACCTGTCCATTACCGCCATTAACGGTGATCTCAACCTTCAGCACGTCCTTACCAGCCTTGGAAGAGCACTCGGTCTCGAAGTTGTACTTGGAGTTGCCGGATTCATCAGCAAGATCGGTCAGCTCAAGGAAAGTCTTTGCAAGATTCTCATAACCCTTCTCAGCGGTAACGGATACGTTTGCATCCTTGCTCACGGTGATAACATAGGTCTTCAAAGCGTCAAGGTTGCCAGCCTCAGTAGAATATGCAGATACAGCTGCGGTATTCCATGCACTGAAGATCTGGGTATCCTTAGCCTTTCTGGAGTTCTCCAGATAAGGGATAACCTGAGTACCAACAACGCCAACCAGGATTGCCATAATAGCGATAACGATGATCAGCTCAACCAGCGAGAAACCTTTGTTGTTTAACTTTTTCATTTGAATCATCCTCCTTGAAAAAATGTTAAAATGTTATATCGTATCAAACCCACCATGGCATGGGTAGATAACCTTATTGAATTGTGTTTAACCAAGTGCACTGTACAGGCTGAACATGGGCATCAGCACCGCCAAAATGATTGGAACCACGGTACCGGCCATCACAATGATGATGAGAGGTTCCATTGCAGCCACCAAAGCCTCGGTTGCGATTTCCACTTCCTCGTCGTAATAGTCTGCGATCTTGGAAAGCATCTCGTCCAAACTACCGGTTTCCTCACCGATCTTAACCATCTGAGGAACCATTACTGGGAACACCTCCGCTTCCATCAAAGGAGTGGAGAGAGGGAAACCTTGCGTCACATCCTCTTCCGCCTTATACATCGCTCTTCTAACCACTTCGTTGCCCATGATCTTTGCGGTGATATGAATCGCTTCCACAAGCGCCATACCAGAGGAGATCAGGGTACTGAGAGTTCGGGTCATTCTTGCTGCAGCTTGCTTAATGGTTAGGTTGCCAAAAAGCGGTGCGTGCAACCCAAGCTGTCCAAAAAACCAGGCGCCACGCTCTGTCTTCATGAACGCTCTTATGAAAATAATCACGCCTGCGATAATGATAAGTCCCAGCCACCACCAGTGAAGGATAAAATCGCTGACGCCCATAACCGCTTTCGTAATGAAGGGGAGTTCTGCGCCAATGTCATCAAAGGTGGAGGTGAACTGAGGAACGATGACGGTCATCATCAGGATAACAACGCCTACGATAACTGCGATCAAAATGATCGGGTAAACCATGGACTTTGCCACCAAAGCCTTCAAGTGTGCATCCTTCTCGAAGTGGGTGGAAAGTCGTCCAAAGGAAGTCTCCAGGGAACCAGAAGCCTCACCGGCGTTTGCCATCTGGATCATCATCTCTGGGAAAAACTTCGGGTGCTTTGCGAAGGCCGATGAAAGGGTCTCGCCCTTTTGAACGTCATCGTGCACTTCCTCAATCACTGCTTTGAAGCGTTTATTCTCAGTCTGCTCTGCCAGCATTCCCAGCGCTTCAATGATCGTAACGCCGGCTGCCAGGATGGATCGGAACATGTTGCAGAACACTGCCAATTCCTTGGGCTTAACGGGCGGTCCGATCTGGATGTCAATTTCCTTGTCCAGCGCACCTGCCATTCCAATGGAAACCAGCGTACTGCCATCGGTCTTTAAGGTTTGCCTCGCCGTCATTTCGTCGTTGGCGTCGATCGTACCTCTTTTATGTTTTCCGTTGGGGTCGATGATCTCATACTTATAAGTTGCCATTCTGGTTCGTCCTTTCGATGCATTCCCCTACACTTTTTATATCGGCCAGTGCAGAGAATCATTTTAGGTAAAATTCACAATTTTTTAACAAAAAATCCAAATTTTTGTAATTTTTCGTCTTAGTAAACCTTCTCCTGCATTACCAGGGGATCCTGAGCGAATTCAATACAGGTTGCACCATCAATCCTGTGCTTCAAGTACAGTTCAAACAGGGCGTCATCCATGGTCTGCATGCCTTGCTTCTTATTGGTCTGGATCATACCGTCGATCTGGTGAGACTTTGCTTCACGGATCAGGTTACGGATAGCTGCATTCGCATGCATGACCTCGAACGCTGCAACGCGTCCCTTGCCATCCGCAGTCGGGCAGAGCTGCTGGGAAATAACACACTCAAGCACGGATGCAAGCTGCACGCGGATCTGGTCTTGCTGGTGAGGCGGGAATACGTCGATCACACGGTCGATGGTAGGCGCCGCACCAATGGTATGCAAGGTCGAGAAAACCAAGTGTCCAGTCTCGGCTGCGGTAATTGCAGTGGAGATGGTCTCAAGGTCTCTCATCTCACCTACGAGGATAACGTCAGGGTCTTCACGAAGTGCTGCGCGAAGTCCGTTAGCGTAACTCTGAGTATCAATACCAATCTCTCTCTGGTTTACGATCGCCTTGTTGTGGTTGTGCAGGTACTCGATCGGGTCCTCCAGGGTGATGATGTGGGAGTTGTAGTTCTTGTTAATGATGTCGATCAGGGAAGCCAACGTGGTGGACTTACCTGAACCGGTAGGACCAGTCACAAGCACGAGTCCTCTTTTTCTCTTGGTCAGTTCCACAACGGAAATGGGAATACCAAGCGTTGCAGGCGAAGGGATCTCGGTACCAACCAGACGAAGAACGGCACCGTAAGAGCCTCTCTGCTTAAACGCATTTACACGGAAACGGCCGATGTCCGGAACCGCATATGCGAAGTCAACTTCACCATACTTGTCAAAGATTTCCTTCTGGCGGGGCTTGAACATGGATTCAACAAGCTCCTTTGCGTCCGAAGGCATCAACCTGTCGGCCACTGCGATCTCTTGCAAAGTACCGCGGATACGAACCTTGGGACGAACACCTACCGTCAAGTGCAGGTCAGATGCTCCAAACTGCTTTGCTACCATCAGAAAGCTGGAAATCGTTGCGTTCATAAGTTTCTTCCCCTCATATATCTTTATTTACGTGTTACTCCTCATAAGTCACACGCTTCACTTCCTCTACGGAAGTGATGCCCTGCAATGCGTAGCTGATTGCCTGCATTCTCAGGGTCTTCATCCCCTCTTCCAGTGCCGTCTTCTCAATTTCTTCGGGAAGTCCGCCACGGCTGATCACGCTCTTAAGCTTTGCCGACAGAGGCATGATCTCGTAAATACCAATTCGTCCGTGATATCCGGATCCGCCGCATTCCAGGCAGTTGTGATCATGTCCGGGATGCTTGATCATCACAGGGCCGTCCGTTTCAGGAATCTGGAGGAGCTGGCGCTCATATTCATCCGCAATCACGTCTTGGCAACAGGATTTGCAGATTCTTCTTACCAGACGCTGTGCGATAACTCCGATAACAGAGTCTGCGATCAGGTAATCTTCAACGCCCATGTCCGCCAAACGGGTAATGGTGCTGGCTGCGGAGTTCGTATGCAACGTGCTTACTACCAAGTGTCCGGTAATAGCAGCCTTAACGGCAATGCCTGCGGTCTCCTGGTCACGGATCTCACCGATCATGATGATATCTGGGTCCTGACGCAAGATGGAGCGAAGGGCGCTTGCGAATGTCAGTCCTGCTTTTTCATTCGTCTGTACCTGGTTGATACCGAAGATGTTTGCCTCGACGGGGTCCTCAACGGTGATGATGTTCACGCCGATGGTGTTTAGCTCACTCAGTGCCGTGTAAAGCGTTGTTGATTTACCGGAACCGGTAGGCCCTGTAACCAACATGATGCCGTTGGGTCTGCTGATGATTTTTTCAAACTTTGCGAGTTCCTCGGGCGGGAAGCCCAAGTCTTTCTTGTCTCTCGACAGAGCCTTCTTCATGGTAAGACGCATAACCACTTTCTCGCCGTAAACGGTGGGTAGCATGGATACACGAATATCATATTCGGTTCTGTCAACGATCGCGGTTGCACGACCGTCCTGAGGTTTTCTCTTTTCAGCGATGTCCATTCCGGAAATGATCTTGATACGTGCGATCATTGCGGAGTGAATGTCCATCTTATGCTCCATCTCCTGCTGCAACACGCCGTCGACGCGGTAGCGGATACGGAGAACGTCTTCAAAAGGTTCAATATGAATATCAGAGGTTCTCTTACGAACCGCCTGTTCAATGATCTGTGTTACCAGCTTAACGATGGGCGCCTGCTGAAGAGCTTCGTTTTCCTCATCGTTCGTGCTCTGTCCTCTTCCGGATTCTGCTCGTTCCTTGGAGAACTGCTCTGCCATTCTCTTCGCCTCTGCGGAGCCATAATAACGACCAATGCAGTTGGAAATGTCGGCAGGCGTTGCAATGTAGATCTCGGCTTGGTGACCCGTTACCAGGAAGAAGTCGTCCGTAGCACGAATGTCCAAGGGATCGCTCATTGCCAGTTTCAACAGGTTCGGGTTGTTTGAGCTAAATCCGAATGGCATGATGCTGTTCTTCCTTAGGAAGGCCTCGTCTGCCATTGCAAGGATCTCATCATCAATCTTGAATTCTCGAAGGTTCACCCTGGGATAACCCAGCTGGTTGGTCAAGGCATCCAGCATCTGATTCTCATCAATGAACCCTTGATCGATCAGAACTGCGCCAAGCTTTTGCCCAGTCTTCTTTTTTTGTTCCGCCAGAGCAAGTTCCAATTGCTCCTGTGTGATGGCACCGGCGTCAACCAGCAACTCACCAAGTCTTTTTTTACGTGAATAGGTTACCCAACGCTCCATCATGGCGGAAGCTCCTCCAATACATCAAGTACTATACATACTTAAGGTTATTCTATGCCTACAAGCTACTACTGTCAATGATTGATAACAAATTATCACAAATTTGTTACCTTTTCGTAAAACTTATTTGTAACTTTTGGTTTCCATAAAGGAAGCAAAATTGAAAAATCACGAGAAAATGGTCGCTTTCCCCGCTTCTTTTAGTGAAACTGTGCAGTTACGTAAACAAATTGAAAACTTTTTATGAAATCTTAAGGTTATTTTACTACATCTTTCGCATTTTGAAAAGAGTTTTTTGCAAAATTACTCAATTATTTACGAAAACGATTAAATTTTCATGAAAAGTGCACAATCGATTTTCTTATGCCGCAAAAAATAAGCAAAGCGAAAATAAGCAAAGAAAAAAATGAGATTCCAATCCCCAATTTCAAACCCAGCGGGAAATAATGCATCTCTATCTCATAAGATCCTTGTTCCAGGTCAAATGCCATTAATGCGCCACCAAATGTCCCTGGCTTCCTTTGCACGCCATTTATGGTAACAGTCCACCCCTGATCATAAGGTACGGATAATACAAGTCGTCCAGCCTCTCCCAAATAGAGTTTTCCAAACACTCTATTATCCTTAATCTCGACATTTGTCATGTGCTCTCGCTGCAATCTGCCCAGTGCTTCTCCCAACACATCAGGGTTTAATCTATATATGCTGGCATCGATCTTTTCGTCATCACTGCCAGCCCTTAAAGATGCTTTTTGTCCGCTATTTATGCTCCCCAGGTCCAAAAGATAATTCTCTTTCAGGTGATCATAGTAACATCCACCTCCGTCCTGAACGTCCAGCACGACGGATGTGACATTTGCATTGTGCAAAACGGCATAGTATCTCCCACTCTGGCTTGATGTAAACACAATTCCAGCGTCAGTTCCGCCAGCAAACTCCTTTTCGAAAAGTTTTTCGCCAATCCCAAGCTTTCTGATAATAGCATTCTGCTGCTCTATCGCATCTCCCCGGGATTCAAGATCAAAACCCTTTGGCGCAACATAACCAAAAGGCAATGTATAAACTGCCTCATACAGACAAATATTATCCTCTTTGTCTTCAATACCCCAAAGCTCATTTTCATTGTTATCAAACCAAGAGAATAAATATCCAACATTCAAAAGAGCTGATGTCAACGGTGATACAACATTATTATCATAATACACCTTACCGTGAGGCATACCCATTCTTCCATAAAACTCCGCCACATTCGTGTTCAACATGGACGCAAACACGGATCCCGACGGATAACCGTAAAGGGCGGAATCATCCTCCGTCATCGTGTCCGAGCTTTCAAAGCGCTGAAACCCATCAGAATAATCCTTGTGTCGATCATACAGCGCCCTGTAATCACTGATATCCTCCAAATACTCTTCTCTCGGAGTAGTCTTCAGGCTGGTCTCTCCCATGTTATAAGTACATTCAGCCACAATGAGCACATAACAGATAATTGCCAGTCTTTCCTTAACCTTTTGCGAGTCTTTTACTAAATATATGCTCAAAGATACGGCATAAGCGGTAACAAACAACAATGTTAACGGAAAAGCCTCTTTGTAGAAGTCTTCATTTTGAAAGAATAACCTAGTAAGCACAATAAATCCTGCGCCAATCCCATATGAAATCAAAACCTTTTTGACACACAAATGGTCGATGCTAACAATGCAATCATACCCCATAGAGATCAAAAGAAGAATATACAAAAAAGACTGTCTTGCCGGAAATCCTGCGGGATAGTTCATTCCGTGCCATATATAGTCAAGACTATTTGTCATAAAGCTAAGAAGGAAGAAAGCGGCCAGTGCGAGGGATAACACTTTCTTCTTTAAGGGAATTGATCTGTTTATGACATACAACGGCAGAAAAAGAAAAACTGCCGTACCACAATATATGTTTGGCCAATGACCCTCAGATGCTGAAGGTCTGATCATCATGCAATGCCTCGCAAATTCCTCAAATACCGAAAAATAGAATTCTATCTTTTTAGGAAACTGTGCATGTTCAAAGTTGGAATTCATCATGAAGACAGCGATAGGAATCACAATAAAGGAAGATAATCCGCCTGCCAAAAGCGAACCTAACGAAAATTTCAGGAAGCAACCCTTTTCTCTTTTTTCAGTTACAAACAGAATCGCAAAATACAATACAAGAAAGATACAGATTAGAAACGCAATATAAAAATTCGTTATGATACACGCTGCGAGCGAAGCAACGTAGATTCCCATTTTCCCATCTTTCACCAATCTTTCAAGCCCCATCAGTACCAAGGGGGCCAGGAAAATGCAGTCAAGCCACATGATCGTATTATTATATGCCGCAACATAACCGCTCATGGCATAGCAGAAAGAAAAAACCAAAGCAAAAAAAGCCGTGCGAGTAGAACGATCTTCTTTATTCCTGTTGACAAAAAGTAAATAGGAAGTCAAACCCGCCAAACCGACTTTCACAGTTACCTGGTAAGTAACGAATTCCAAAAGATGCGAATCTGGGATTAAAAAAGCAAGCCAATTAAGAGGACTCGCAAGATTGTTCGCATATACGACGTAAAAATTCATTCCCAATCCCATGTTCCATGTATAAAGAATTCCTTCCCCTGAGCGAATCTTGTTTACAAATTCTTGAAAAATCGGAAAGTACTGATGGTATAGATCCGAGACAAGAAAGCTTTCCTCTCCAAACGGATAAATGATACTTCTAGCAAAAGCCAGTATCATCATCTCGAATGGCACAAAAAAGGACAAGAATAAAAACAGTTTTCTGTACTGCTCACTCGTGATTGGTTTTGATTCTTTATTCTTCTTTATCTGTTTTCCCTGCTTTTCCATCTCTCACTCATCCCCCATGTCAAGTGCCAGATATGCTTCATGTGCAAAACATTGATTGTAAAAAAGCCCTCCTGTTCGGAGAGCTTCATCATTTATTATTTCATGCCGGCGGCGGGACTTGAACCCGCACAATGTTGCCATTAACAGATTTTGAGTCTGCCGCGTCTGCCATTCCGCCACGCCGGCTTTTGGGATCACGAATATCCGCGACAATGGCTATCTTACCATAGTCTCACATAAATTGCAAGCAATCCAAATCATTTTTTTAGATTAGATCCAAATTTCTAAAGTACGATAGACTGTGCTCAGATAAGAGATACCGCATACCACCTGATATACTAACGCCATAAACGCCAGTGTCCATCTCCATTGCGGGAGTTTTGCCTTAAAAGCACTAACAAGCGCTACGACTGTTGCAAACTGGATTGCCAGATCATATCCCCAAGTAAAATCGCCGCTTTGGCCATTTGTCAGGAAAAACATCTGAAACCATCCGATCACCAATGCATAAATTGCAAGTCGGTAAGTCACGTCGCTTACAAATAGCTTCTTTGAAGCGAGAATGATCGGAACCGGGAATGTCACCAATGACACAACAACCACTTCTAATGGCGTAAACTCAGAGAAAGAACCAAAGGAGAATCGCACCTTGATTGCAACCGAATCATCCGTGATAAAGCAAAACTGCCAAAGCATAAGGATCAAGGAAGGAAGTACGGCAAGAAATGCCATAATGCCGATGCGAATAGATCTTTCGCGGATCATATTTTCCAATATGATGATCCCCATTGCCGGCAGAAAAACAAATGCAAAATTGGGCTTCGCCAGAATGGAGAAAAAGCTTAGTAATCCAAACAGCACCACATTCCCGGCACATGGTTCCTTCTTGTCAAAGCTTTCCAAAAACAACAAAAATGCGAGAACAACCAATATACCGAATGGTCTTACAAACAAAACCGTTGGGTTATGTACGGGGTTTGCCGCGCTTTGCCTTGCGTACATACGCCATCCATTCAGCGGTCCGCTTGCTGTCACAAATACAACGGAGCAAACGCTGATCACGTCATAAAGCGTCCTCTCCTTCCATTCCTTCGTCGGATAAATCCGAAGAAGAAATACCCGGATCAAAAGAATGGCTAATACAACACATAGTGCATTCAGCAAATATGTAGCTTCAAAGAACTTGTTCCCCAGCAAAAAAGCGAATGCTTTCAAGGAAACATGATAAAACGGATATGTCACAGCCCATATCGGAATGTCATGATCTTCAGCCTTCATGCTCTCAAGACTTTGCTTAAAAAGCTTTTCCGCAAAAATCGTATGATACTTCTCATCAAACCCGTAGGGAACATAATGCTTATAAAAAAGCACATACAAAAACCCAACGAGCAATAACGCCACAATAAAGACCGCTGTTTCGATTTGTATGGAATGCTCTTTCAGCGCATCTTTTTGAATGGGCTTCATAGGCTTATTTTCTCCGCTTACTTATGAAAATACTCCACAACCTTTTCCAGCTCCCTGGCCTTTGCGTTCATGTCTTCGCAGTCAGTCTTGACGGCCTTGACTTCGGTTACGATCTCGGTCACGTTTGCATTCACTTCCTGGTGGCTCGCCGCGTTCTCTTCACTGATTGCGGAGAGGTCATGAATGTTCTCAACGATCTGCGCCTTATATTCGCTCAGCAAGTCAGCCTTTTCCATGAGGGCACGGATCTCCTCGGCCGAGTGCTGAATCTTCTGGCTGAGTTCAAGGTACTGCTCCTGCGCGAGGCCCACCTTGTCGCTTCCCTCTTTAATAAGGTTGAGGACTTGGTTTGCCAGCGTCACGGTCTTGCCGGATTCCTTGGTGATCTTCTGTGCGAGGTGGCGGATCATTTCCGCACCTTCCGCACTCTGCTCAGACAAGGAGCGGATTTCCTCGGCCACGACTGCAAAGCCCTTGCCGTGCTCGCCTGCGCGCGCCGCCTCAATGCTGGCGTTCAGGGAAAGCAGGTTGGTCTGATCCGAAATGTTCAATATGAGTTCCACGGCGGTATCGATCTCGCGGATGGAATCATTGGCTTCCTTGATTTGCTGCGTGATGTTCCGAACGGCTTCCACGGAGCGGTCACTGTTTTCCATGATGATGGTCATGTCCTGGCTGGTCTTGGAGTTTACTTCCAAAATATTCTCGGAGTTGTCGCGCAGGATGTCCACCTTCCCGTAAATATCATTGACGCAGTTCCCGATCTCCATGACCTGCTGGTTGATGTTCTGGACGTTCTCGGACATGCTGTTGGTGGCATCGGTAAGGTTCAGGATAACTTCCTCGATCTGGTTTGCGCGTTCAAAGGTGCTTCCGGCCAGCTCGGTCACGTCGCCAATCTTCTCGACGAGCACGGCCGACGTGGCTTTTACGTTTCCGATAGTGTGGTCCAGGTTGAGTTGCAGTCCCGTCGCGGATTCCGCAAGGCTTGCAACTTCAGTCACCATACTGTCATCCATGTTGGTCTTCGAAAGGTCGCCGGCGGCGAGCGCGTCCATGCACTTCCCGACGGCGCGGATGGAACGGATCAGGCGTTTGCTGACAAACCAGGTAAGGAGCCCGAACAGCACCACCAGCACAAGCGCCACGATCATCGACACAAGGATTGCGGTCGTGCCTGCCATGCCCTGCTGTTGCATCACCATGCCAAGGATCCCGATCACCAGGATCGTGATAAGGAGCGGTACGATGGAAATGACCATCAAGATCGTCACCAGCTTGGTTTTTTCTCTTTCGATCAAAATGTCGGATTGCATGCCATCCTGCTTTTCCATACCCTAATCCATCCTTTCTTCGTATATCATTTCGCCAACTTCAAAAACTCGCGACCGCAACTGCGGTCTTGCACGCCAGATTCTTCAGCGAACAGACCACGCCGCCCCTAGAACCCCAGCTTCTTATAAAACTCAAACTGATCAAACGTTGCAAAGTAGTCCTTCGGTGTCTCTGCCCTTCGGATCAGCTGGACGCTTCCGTCCTCCTTGAGGAGCAGCTCCGCGGATTTCAATTTTCCGTTGTAATTATATCCCATCGAATATCCATGCGCCCCGGCTTCATGGATCGCAATGTAGTCTCCGATCTCCACCTTCGGCAGCATGCGGTCGATGGCAAACTTGTCATTGTTCTCGCAAAGCGAACCCGTCACGTCATATTTGTGATCGCAAGGCTCATTTTCCTTGCCGAGCACGGTGATGTGATGGTATGCGCCATACATTGCGGGTCTCATCAGATTCACGGCGCATGCGTCCACGCCAAGATATTCCTTGTGGGTGTGCTTCTCGTGGATCACCTTCGTCACGAGGTGACCGAACGGCGCAAGCATAAACCTTCCAAGCTCGGTGTAGATCTTCACGTCGCCCATGCCTGCGGGCACGAGGATTTCCTCATATACCTTGCGCACGCCCTCTCCGATCACGCGGATGTCGTTGGGCTCCTGGTCAGGGCGATACGGCACGCCGACGCCGCCGGACAGGTTGATGAATGCGATGTGCGCGCCAGTCTCCTCCTTAAGCTTCACGGCAAGCTCGAAGAGCTGCTTTGCCAAGGTCGGATAGTAATCGTTCGTCACGGTATTACTTGCAAGGAATGCATGGATGCCAAAGTTCTCCACGCCCTTCGACTTCATAAGCTTGAAGCCTTCAAACATCTGCTCCGTCGTGAAGCCGTACTTCGCATCGCCCGGATTGTCCATGATGCTGTTGGCGATGGCAAAGTATCCGCCGGGGTTATAGCGGCAGCTCAGGGTCTTGGGCAGGTAGCCGATCGTATCTTCCAAGAACTGAATGTGCGTAAAGTCGTCGAGGTTGATGGTTGCGCCGATCTTTGCGGCATATGCAAACTCCGACGCTGGCGTGTCATTCGAAGAGAACATGATCTCCTCGCCCGGGATCCCCATCGCGTGGCTGAGCATCAGCTCGGTCAGGGACGCGCAGTCCGTGCCGCACCCGTAATCCCGAAGGATGTTAATGATAAAGGGATTGGGCGTAGCCTTCACTGCGAAGAATTCGCGATAGCCCTTATTCCAGGCGAACGCTTCCTTCAGCGCCTTCGCGTTCTCGCGGATCCCCTTCTCATCGTAGATGTGGAACGGCGTGGGATAGGTCTTTGTGATCTCTTCGATCATCTCTTTGGTTACAAAAGCTTTCTTTTCCATGTTAGTCTCCTGTGTTGTCATTCATTATATATCTTCGATCTGCCAGTCAATTGGCGCGATGCCGTTCTCTTCCAGGAAGAGATTGGTCTTGCTAAAGGGCCTGCTCCCAAAGAATCCCCTGCTCGCGGAAAGCGGGCTTGGATGAGGCGATTCCAGGATCAGGTGCTTGGGGTTATTCAGGAACGCTTTCTTTTCCTGCGCAGGTCTCCCCCAGAGAATGAACACCATCGGCCGATCCTGCTCGTTCAAGACTTGGATCGCGGCGTTCGTGAATTCTTCCCAACCCTTGCCCCTGTGCGAAAAGGCTTGGTGCGCCTGCACCGTCAGCACAGTGTTTAGAAGAAGCACGCCCTGCTTGGCCCATTTTTCAAGATATCCGTTGTTCGGGATCTTGCAGCCCAGGTCATCATGCAACTCCTTGTAAATATTCACGAGCGATCTCGGCGTGTCAATGCCGGGTCGTACCGAAAAGCATAATCCGTGCGCCTGCCCCACGTCATGATAAGGGTCCTGTCCCAGGATCACAACCTTCACCTTCGAAAGCGGCGTTAAGTGGAACGCATTGAAGATGTCCTCGGCCGGCGGAAAGATCTGCTTCGTGTTATATTCTTCCTTGATGAATTCATAGAGCTTTTTATAATATGGCTTCCGAAATTCCGGCGCCAGCGCCGGCAGCCAATCATTGTCGATCATGCCCATTCTCTTACCCTTAAAATCGCTACCATTGAAAGCCTTCTCCATGCGGAGAATGAGTCAGGCGCAGCCTGACGGATGAGTGCACCTCTACAGTCTCACGCTTACGCCCCTGCCTCTCAGGTACTCCTTCACTTCCTTGATCTCGAGCTCCTTGTAGTGGAACAGCGAAGCTGCCAATGCTGCCTCCGCACCGCCCTCGGTCAGAGCATCATAAAAGTGCTCCAGCGTGCCGGCGCCGCCCGATGCGATCACGGGAATGCCCACCGTCTGAGAGATTGCCTTGGTGAGTTCGATGTCATATCCCGACTTCGTGCCGTCGCAGTCCATGCTGGTGAGCAAAATCTCACCCGCGCCCATCTTTTCAGCGGTTCTTGCCCATTCCACGGCATCTATGCCCATGTCAACGCGTCCGCCGTTCTTGTAGATGGTCCAGCCGCTGTCGTCTGCGCGCCGCTTTGCGTCGATCGCCACGACCACGCACTGGCTGCCAAACTTCTCCGCCGCATCGCTGATGAGCTGCGGATTCATAATTGCTGCGGAATTGATCGAGATCTTGTCCGCACCCTCGCGAAGGATGGCCTTGAAATCATCCACGGTGCGGATCCCTCCGCCCACGGTGAACGGGATGAACACCTTGCTCGCCACCTGCCGCACCCACTCAAGCTGCGTTGCACGGCTGTCAGCGGAAGCCGTGATGTCGAGGAATACGACCTCGTCCGCCCCTGCTTTATCATATGCCGCCGAAACCTCAGCCGGGTCTCCCGCGTCGCGAAGATTCACAAAATTGATTCCTTTGACAACCCTGCCGTCCTTTACGTCCAGGCAGGGAATAATTCTTTTTGTATGCATCTCAAATACCTTTCTTTCTAGGGATGAGGTGTTATTTCGTCAGCTTGATAAAGTTCTCCAGCATCTTCAGTCCCACGGCCGAGCTCTTCTCGGGATGGTACTGGCACGCAAACACGTTTTCCTTTTCCACGGATGCGTGCACGGTTGCGCCATATTCCGTCGTCGCCGCAACGATTGCGGGATCCTTTGCCTGAAGATAATACGAGTGCACAAAGTAAACGTAAGAATCCTCGGGAACGCCTTCAAAAAGCTTGCCTTTTCTCGGGAACTTCAGGTTGTTCCATCCGATGTGCGGGATCTTTAGGCCACTTTCTGCAGGAAGGCGAACGATCTTGCCCTCAAGCACGCCAAGTCCCGCCACGCCAGGGCTCTCCTCGCTGCTTTCAAACAGAAGCTGCAGTCCAAGGCATATACCAAGGAACGGGATCTTCTTTGCAACGCACTCGTGGATCACTTCCACCAGACCATATTCATGAAGCCTTCCCATGGCATCGCCAAACGCTCCGACGCCCGGCAGGATCACACCGTCCGCGCTGAGGATCACTTCGCGGTCCCTTGTCACGACGGCCTCTTCTCCCAAATATTGAATTGCCTTTTCCACACTCTTGATGTTTCCGGCGTCATAGTCTATGATGGCGATCATGTCCAAAAACTCCTACTCGTAATATATCTTTTCGCGGATTGCGCCCGCAATCACATAGATAGTGTATCACAGGTTTCCTAGCCAATCAATGGCATTCGCGTAAGTTCTGAGCGTAGACTTCAAGTTTAGTTCCGAAATCTTGGCAAAAGGCCCATGGATCAGACCTGGGATGCGCTCGTCCGCACCGATTTCCAGCAAAAGGAGCTTTCGATTCACGCTCCCCGAAAGCCATTTCGTATATCTTTCCCAATCCAGCTGGTAACCATGCATGTCATAGTTCTTATTCTGAATGACGTTCAGCGTATACGGGGCTCCGCAGCGTTCGCACTTGCCAAGGATCCCTTCTGCGGCACGCTTTAGCTCATTTGCCGCATCCGTGATCTCCTTGCGCCTTTGGATCTCCTCCATCGCCTCACGCACCGGGTCCGGAAGACTCTCTAAGTTGCCTATGCCCGCGCATTCGTTCTGCGTCTCTGATCCGTTCTTGAAAGCAGAGCAAGCACCCACTGAACCTGCATCATTGTCATGCGATGCGAAGCTCCCTACAGAGCGAACCACCGCGACATAAGAATCCACGGCCCTCGTCAAAGCCTTTGCAGCTTCGTCGTCAAGAGGCGTTGGTACGATTTCATCCTCCATACAAGTACACTGCTTCTTCCTCCAGCAGCCATAAGGCATCACAAGCCTTCCCTCACGCCACTTCGTCTGGAAAATGGCACTGTTTTGCGCCTGCGAGATCACAAAATAATTCTTATGCTCCAGAAGCTTTGCAAGCCTCTCCAGCCCTTTCGAGTATATATCCTCGCGCAGCCGCTCCCAAAAAAGAGGCGCCAGCCAAGACACTCCCACTTCATTCAGCGCTGACTCCGCATAGGATTCCATCTTTTGAAACTCCACTGCATCAAGAGCTTCTCCAAATCCCACCAGCACCATCTGCGCTTCTTCAATTTCCTGCAACAATTCTTTCTCCATCACTTCAACTCCACATGAGTTAAGGCGTGCCAGTGGGGACGGTTCTTTTTGGCACGTTTTGCCAAGTAGGCAAAACGTGCCAAAAAGAACCGTCCCCACTGGCACGCCATTTAATTATAGCAATTCTTCGATCACCTTCACAAGATCACCAACCTCAGGCTTAGATATCTGTGCGTCCACGCCCAAGGCCTTGCCCTTGCGTTTCATGTCCTCGTTCACAAGCGACGAAAAGATCACGACGGGAATGTGCTTCGTTGCCTCGTCACTCTTGATCAGCTTTGTCAGGCGATGCCCGTCCATCATGGGCATCTCAATATCCGTGATGATACAGCGAACCTTTTCCTTCAGCGTTCCTTCCTTCTTGCACTTCTGAACGAAATCATATGCTTCCTGACCGTTTTCCGTATGCGTAAGGTTCTCATATCCTGCCTTATTGAGTGCTTCCACGATCAGCTTATTCAAAAGCGGCGAATCCTCTGCGATCAAGATTGGAACATTATTCTTACTGCGCTTTCCCATTGCTTCCACAGCGGAAGTACGAAGGCCCGTCTCAGGATTAATGTCACAGATGATCTTTTCGAAGTCTAAAAGTACGATCAGATGATCATCTCGCTTTACGACTCCCGTGATCACAGTATCTTCCAGAGAGCCAAAGGAATGATCCGGCTTCACAAGCTCCGTCCAGGAAAGACGATGAATGCCCAGCACGTCCTCCACGTGAAATGCGATGTTCAGCTGGTTGAAATTCGTGATGATAAACATGCCGCCGACCAGCGTATCCTCATGCCCAAGGCAGTTGGAAAGATTGATCGCGGTGATCATCGTCTCACGCGGCATAAAGATCCCTTCGATGCTTGGATGGGCATTCGGAATGGGCGTCACGCGCTGATATGGTATGATCTCGCGGATCTTCGCCACGTTAATGCCGTAGGAATATCCATCCAGGATGAATTCCAGGATCTCCAGCTCATTTGTTCCGTTTTCCAATAAAATGTTCGTATCCATCAAGGTACCTCTCATTTCAGGAGCATGGAAGTTATTTCGATACAAATTCAGTATATCACACTCACAAAGCATAAATCAAATCAAAAATGTGCCAATGGGGACGGTTCTTTTTGGCACAAAAAAAGGAAGTGAATCATCACTTCCTTCAGGATTGTACCCTCAAAACCGAAACCGAACGAAAAAACTTTGGATCCGATCCAAACTAAGGAAACCAAAAATGGTTAAGCCCTCGGCCTATTAGTGACGGTCGGCTGAACGCGTTGCCGCGCTTACACTCCCGCCCTATCCACCTCGTACTCTTCAAGGGGCCTTTCTGATTTCTCACGGGACGTCTCATCTCGGGGGGGGCTTCACGCTTAGATGCCTTCAGCGTTTATCCCGGCCGGACACGGCTACTCAGCCATGGGACTGATTCCCAACTGATGCACCGGAGGTCCGTCCGTCCCGGTCCTCTCGTACTAAGGACGGCTCCCCTCAAACGTCCTGCGCCTGCGCCGGATAGGGACCGAACTGTCTCACGACGTTCTGAACCCAGCTCGCGTACCGCTTTAATGGGCGAACAGCCCAACCCTTGGGACCTGCTGCAGCCCCAGGATGCGATGAGCCGACATCGAGGTGCCAAACCACTCCGTCGATGTGAACTCTTGGGAGTGATAAGCCTGTTATCCCCAGGGTAGCTTTTATCCGTTGAGCGATGGCTTTCCCACTTAATGCCACCGGATCACTAAGTCCTACTTTCGTACCTGCCCGGGCCGTCGCCCTCGCAGTCAAGCTCCCTTCTGCCTTTGCGCTCTTCGAATGGTTTCCAACCATTCTGAGGGAACCTTTGAGCGCCTCCGATACCCTTTCGGAGGCGACCGCCCCAGTCAAACTCCCCGCCAGGCATTGTCCCCCCGCCGGGTCACGGCGGCGGGTTAGAAACCCAGTGCTGCAGGGGTGGTATCCCAACGCCGGCTCCGTGGCGACTGGCGTCGCCATTTCACTGCCTCCCACCTATCCTGTACGTGCAGCACCGGATCCCAGTGCCAAGCTGGAGTAAAGCTCCATGGGGTCTTTCCGTCCTGGCGCAGGTAGCCAGCATCTTCACTGGCACTTCAATTTCACCGGGTGCATCGTCGAGACAGCGCTCAAATCATTACGCCTTTCGTGCGGGTCGGAACTTACCCGACAAGGAATTTCGCTACCTTAGGACCGTTATAGTTACGGCCGCCGTTTACCGGGGCTTAAATTCAAGGCTTCGTTTCCTGACCTCTCCTCTTAACCTTCCGGCACCGGGCAGGCGTCAGCCCATATACCTCACCTTTCGGTTTCGCATAGACCTGTGTTTTTGCTAAACAGTTGCTTGAGCCCATTCTCTGCGGCCCTGTTTCCAGGGCACCCCTTCTCCCGAAGTTACGGGGTCATTTTGCCGAGTTCCTTAACGATGCTTCTCCCGTCGGCCTTGGGATTCTCTCCCCACCCACCTGTGTCGGTTTACGGTACGGGCGCTGCCTGCGCAATAGCGGCTTTTCTCGGCACCCCTTAAGCGCGCTTCGCTACTTTCCTTCGCTCCGCGTGACGCGCCTGAGTTTCGCGGAAGGTTTTTCCTTTCCGCCCTCTCGCGCGCTTGCGCCGGTCTTTTCGTTCCCGGCTCGCGCCTCGGGGATGCGTCCCCGCAGTTCTGACAGGCCGCGGTACTGGAATCTCAACCAGTTCTCCGTCGGCTACGCCTTTCGGCCTCGCCTTAGGTCCCGACTTACCCGGGGCAGATCAGCTTTACCCCGGAAACCTTGGACATTCGGCCGGAAGGATTCCCACCTTCCTCTCGCTACTCATTCCGGCATTCTCCCTTCACGTCCCTCCACGGCCCCTTGCCGGTGCCGCTTCGTCGAAACGTCAATGCTCCCCTACCAATCAACGTACGTTGATTCCCTGGCTTCGGCGTCGGGTTTCAGCCCCGGACATTTTCGGCGCGGGACCTCTCGACCAGTGAGCTATTACGCACTCTTTGAACGGATGGCTGCTTCTGAGCCAACGTCCTGGTTGTCTTCGAAATCCCACATCCTTTTCCACTTAACCCGCACTTTGGGACCTTAGCCGAGGGTCTGGGCTGTTTCCCTTTTGACCGCCCAACTTATCTCGTGCGGTCTGACTCCCGCGCACCGCCTTTCCGGCATTCGGAGTTTGATAACCTTCGGTAGGCTTTGACGCCCCCTAGGGTATTCAGTGCTCTACCTCCGGCAGGCTTGCGCGAGGCTAGCCCTAAAGCTATTTCGGGGAGAACCAGCTATCTCCGGGTTCGATTGGAATTTCTCCCCTACCCGCCCCTCCTCGCCGCCCTTTTCAACGGACGTGCGTTCGGACCTCCAATGCCTTTTACGGCACCTTCATCCTGGAGGCGGGTAGATCACCCGGTTTCGGGTCTGCGCCGGCCGACTCCTAACGCCCAGTTAAGACTCGGTTTCCCTTCGGCTCCGCACCTTAGGTGCTTAACCTCGCCGGACGGCGCAACTCGCCGGACCGTTCTACAAAAAGTACGCCGTCGGACTCGTGCGGTCCTCCGGCAGTTTGTAAACGCAGGGTTTCAGGTTCTCTTTCACTCCCCTCCCGGGGTTCTTTTCACCTTTCCCTCACGGTACTGTGCTCTATCGGTCACCAGTCAGTGTTTAGCCTTACGGGGTGGTCCCCGCGCGTTCCCGCAAGGTTTCTCGTGTCTCGCGGTACTCTGGATCCCGCCGCGCCGCCTCTCCCTTCGCCTACGGGGCTTTCACCCTCTCTGGCGGGACTTCCCAGACCCTTCCGCTGGGATCGCCGGTCGCTTGTGCGGTCCGAACCCCGGGGTGCAACGCACCCCGGTTTGGGCTCTTCCGGTTTCGCTCGCCGCTACTCCCGGAATCACGTTTTGTTTTCTCCTCCTCCGGCTACTTAGATGTTTCAGTTCACCGGGTTCCCTTCCCGAAGTTATGGATTGGCTTCGGGATGACAGGGTGTTTCCCTGCCGGGTTTCCCCATTCAGAAATCCGCGGATCAAAGCCCATTTGCGGCTCCCCGCGGCTTATCGCAGCTTATCGCGTCTTTCGTCGGCTACTGGTGCCAAGGCATCCGCCCTGCGCCCTTAATGCTTAACCACTCCTGCACGGGACTGACGGGAGTCAGGTCCCCTGCCTTCGCGCCTAGCGTGGCGCTGCTCGTGGCTTCCTTTGATTCTTAAAAATTTGGTTCTTCTCTAATTCTTTGTTCCAGGACTTCCGCTTAAAAAAGTCCTGGCCTCGGATGTCTTCGTTTGTTATTCATTGCAAACGTTAACGTTTTTCGTTCGATATTCGGTTTTCAAGGAACGACGGGAAAAACGTTTCTTTGTTTTTCCCTTCGCGGGACTGGAGCCGAAAAAATCACGACCTTCGGTTTTTTCCGCGGTCCCGGACTGCCTTCCGGCAAGTGGGCTTAAGTGGACTCGAACCACCGACCTCACGCTTATCAGGCGTGCGCTCTAACCGGCTGAGCTATAAGCCCGAAAATCTGGCGGCCGCCTGCTCTCCCATGCCGTCTCCGGCATAGTACCATCGGCCGCCCGGGTCTTAACCGTCGTGTTCGGGATGAGAACGGGTGTGTCCCCCGGGCGCATCGCCACCAGAAGCTTTGAGTATGTTTCGCATTGAGCCCATTCGTCAAACCGCCGCTTCGCGGCTTTCCTTTGACTCATAGTTTTGGCTTTCGCCAAATGGCCTTTGCCGTCCGTCGCGCCGCGTGGGCAAGCCCCCGCACGCTCCGTCCGCCAAGTCCGCCTGGCTCAATGCTTATAAATAAACAACAATGCAACTCCCTACTTCTCCAGTTTCCTTAGAAAGGAGGTGATCCAGCCGCACCTTCCGATACGGCTACCTTGTTACGACTTCACCCCAGTTATCGGACCTGCCTTCGGCGGCTCCCTCCTTACGGTTGGGTCACCGACTTCGGGCGTTTCCGACTCCCATGGTGTGACGGGCGGTGTGTACAAGACCCGGGAACGCATTCACCGCGACGTTCTGATTCGCGATTACTAGCGATTCCAGCTTCACGCAGTCGAGTTGCAGACTGCGATCCGAACTGGG